>LNFM01000001.1_pt1 | contig 979244 bp, 893 predicted proteins | sample 596031 | NCBI WGS metagenome assembly LNFM01 (sample SAMN04254537, study PRJNA301005) | activated carbon metagenome | isolation source: dual media filters at the Ann Arbor, Michigan drinking water treatment plant | place: USA: Ann Arbor
GGCTGCCGCTAATCCGTAAACCTAACAAGGGCGGACTCGCTCCGCCCTTTAACCCTTAGACCAAACCGCCGCTCTTTCCCATGAGCGGCGGTTTTTTTGTGGCGTTTCGGCGAAACACCGATTACAATCAAGGAATTCTCGAACTTTTCCTCAAGCAAGTCCGTCTAAACCAGATCGTTATCTAACAAAAGGAACGAAACAATGAAATTATCTCGATTCCGCTCAGTATTCCTGCTTCTACTTGTCGGCTTCGTCATTATTGCGGCCGTTGCACTCCGATTGGTTCCGGGCGACAATGTCCGAGCCTCGGCTCAGGGGCCTACGCCGGGCCATACTAATGCCCCCGGCGAAACTAACTGCACCGCTTGCCATACAGAGTTCCCGGTAAATAGCGGCACCGGAAGCGTCGCAATAAGCGGCATCCCGAAGAACTACCTGCCCGGCCAGCAAATACCTGTGACGGTTACAGTTAGCCAAAGCGACGGCGTCATCTGGGGCTTTCAGTTGACCACCATCGACCGGACGGGTGAACGCATCGGGGCATACACACTGCCATCCGGAACTCCGCCGCAGATGCAAATTGACAACGGTTCGATCGGCGGGCTTCAGCGGCGGTACGTGGCTCACACAAGTGAAGGAACTGCCTCACCCGTTTTCGGCTCGAAGAACTGGACCTTCACATGGACCGCTCCGGCAACGCGGGTTGGCAAGATCGATCTCTTTGCCGCCGGTAACGCAGCCAATAGCGACGGAGGGCCAAATGGCGATCAGATCTACACGACTTCCGTTTCAACGCTCTCTGGCTCGGGAGTCGCAAATTTTGACGAGGACTACGCGACCGACGTTTCCGTCTTTCGCCCGTCGGACGGCACTTGGTATGTTCTCCGCAGTTCCGACGATGGGTTTGAAGCCGTCCAGTTCGGCTCCTCTGGTGATGTGATCGTCCCCGGCGACTACGATGGCGATGGCGAGGCCGATCTAGCGGTCTGGCGGCCGTCGAACGGCGTCTGGTACGTACAATTGAGCGGAGGCGGGTTGAATATTGTCCAGTTTGGAGCCGACGGCGATATACCCGTTGTCGGTGATTACGACGGCGATCTCAAAAGCGACCTTGCCGTTTGGCGTCCTTCGACCGGCGTTTGGTACATTTTCCGCAGTTCTGATCAGGCCTACGACGTCCGCCAGTTCGGAATTGCCACCGACAAGGTAGCTCAAGGCGATTATGATGGCGACGCCAAGACGGACATCGCTGTTTTTCGTCAATCGAACGGCACTTGGTACGTTTGGCGAAGCAGCGACCAAACCGTCTCATTCGTTCAGTTCGGCCAGGACGGCGATATGCCGGTCCAGTCGGACTATGACGGCGACGGCCGCGCTGATCGAGCCGTTTACCGGCCCTCCAATGGGGTTTGGTATATGCTTCGTAGTTCGGAGGGGTTTGGGGCGGTGCAGTTCGGCATAGCAACCGACGTTCCCGTTCCCGGAGATTATGACGGCGACGGAATGACGGATAATGCGGTCTATCGGGACGGCATCTGGTTCATCTATCGAAGTTCGGATCAGGGGTTCGACGTTCGTTCGTTCGGCGTCGTGGGTGACGACCCGATCCCGGCTGGATACATCGCTCGCTAATAGCCCCGGACAGAAATAAAAGCCCGACAGGCATTACCGTTGCCTGTCGGGCTTTTTCTATCGGAGGAAACACAAGGTCTCCGGTCTGACTATAGGGTACTACGGACGTTCCGGAGCCGCAGGCTGCAGAACAGGTTGCTGCGTAACGGGAAGAACTGGCATACCGTTGAGTACCGGATTATTGGCTGGCTGTTGCGGCTCTGAGTTTGAAGCCGGATTGCCGAGCGGAACGGGCTGGACAACCGTCGCATTCGGATTCGTTCCCGAAGTTCCGGTAACTGCCGGGTAGTCCGGCCGATAGATCCGCGGCGTAATGAAGAACAAGATCTCGTTCGTATTACGCTGAACACCCTTTCGCTTGAAGAGATTGCCGAGGATCGGTATACGAGAGAGGCCCGGCGTGCGGTCTTGGCTCTCACGTTCGTCGTCGAAAAGAACGCCACCGATCACCGTTGTTCCGCCATCAGGCACGGTCACCTGAGTCTCCATGGTCTGCGTGTTGATCGCGGGCGGAGCACCGCCGACGATAGGAGCAGTTGAGCTATTCTCAGCAAGAATGTCCAGAACAACAGTACCAACATCCGTGATCTGAGGTGTGATCTCTAGCTTCAGCGGCACATCAACGTATTCCGTTGTTGCGACTACCGCACCACCGGCAGCTGCTCCAGGCTGAATGGTTGTGATCGGGATCTTCGTTCCGCTCTCGATCTTCGCCTTGCGATTGTTAAGCGTCGTAACTCTCGGAGTTGCGATGATCTTAGCCTGTCCGGTCTGTTCACCGGCAGAGATAAGAGCACTGATCTGCGCGGTTCCGAAGATTCCGGTCGTCAGGCCAATGATCGTATTTGGGATACTCGAAAGTAGGTCGTTGTTCGGCTGAACTCCGAGTCCGGAAGGTATTCCCCGCGGCTGTGTTCCGGTCGTGTTGTTCGTACCCGGAAGGGTCGAACCCGAACCAAGGCTTCCGCGTGCACCGGTAACAAGGGCTGCAAGCTGAACGCCAATGTCCCTGCTAAAGTTCCGTGTTGCGACTACGATCCTCGCTTCGATCTCGACCTGCGGCTCCGGCTGGTCGAGGATGGCGACCAACTGCTTTACCGCGTCAATGTTCTCTCGAACATCGGTAACGATCAACGAATTGCTTCGTGCATCGACCTCGATCGCCCCACGCCGCGAAAGCCGACGCTTAATGATCGGCAACAGGCCTTCGCCCGAACCGCCGGCGGCTGAAGATCCGCCACCACCGCCGGAACCCGTTGTGGTTCCACTGGTCGCCTGGCCACGTCCGATCGAACCAGCCGCACGGGCATAGTTTAACCGGATGAATTCAGTGACGAGCGGTGAGGAGTCCAATTGAGTATCCATTGCCTGGCGAAGGATCTCGCCTTCGGACGCAAGTGTTTTTGCGTCTGCAACCCGAAGGATCGGGCCGTTGACCTGGATCCCGAGTTCTTGAGACCGAAGGATCGAATCGAGCGCCACATTCCAAGGAACCTCATTTACGTTGACCGTGACCGGAACTGCCTTGACGGACTTGTCGATCACGAAGTTGATCCCATACTGCTCCGTGATGTAGCTGAGTACGTCACGGATGTCCATATTCACGATCTTAAGGCTGACCGGCTCTCCGCGGAATCCCGCGTCGCCGTACATCCTACCTTGTTGACGTGACTCGATCTTTTGAGCTGAGACGGTAATTCCCAGCACTATCATCATTATTATCGCGGCTGCAATTCTCGTTGCTATTCCGCTTGTAGAAAGAAGAGATTTCATGTTTCCTCCGTTGCTAATTCGGTCGAACGGCTCAAAAAGCGGGGACGTCGACTTGTTTAAAGACTATTCTGGCGGGTCCGGACAGAACTGCCGGATGCATCTAATCGAAGCTATTCCTGATTTTTTGCGGTACGCGTTCGCCGGGTACCCTTCGTAGTTGCCGGCTTCGTCGTCTCTGCCGGCTGGGCTTCCATTTCGTCGAGCGGCGATACCAGATTGATCGCAGCAGCTTTGCCGTCGCCTGCGGACTGTGCGGGCGGAGCTCCAGCCGTTGCTGAGTTGACGGGTGCAGTGCCCTGGATCTGCTCTGAACTTGAATACTGCCTAAGGAGTTTGTTCTCCACCGAAGCAACAAACTTTCCGTTGCTCATCTTTGTGACTCGGCGGAAGATCAGCTGGTTCTCCTCGACGGCAACTAGCTGGCCATCAAAGAACTTCTCCCCGGGATAGATGGTGTAGGACAGCTTGATCGGCGTCGCCTCGACCATCGCAGCAAGGCCTCGCGGCGTTCGGAATATGCCGGTTACTGACATCTCGCCGAGCGTAAGAACGCTTGTTACCTTCGGTAGATCCGAATTATTGGCGACGGCCATGTCTCGAAGACGCTTGTAGAAGGCGATCCGCTGTTCGATCGGCGGAGCACCGAGATTCTCCACCGGCTTTGTACCCTCCTTTCCGGCTCCGGCCGTGCGGGCACCCGTAGCTTGGTCTCTAGTCCGGGCCCAGCCTGGCTTTGCAAAAGGATCGCGCGACTGGCCCTGAACTGATAGGTCACCGGCGATCAGCGTAAGGGCGAGAACCGCGAATCCGTAGCCGACGTACTGAAGAACTCTGGGTTTGGTAATCATAGCTTTCTCTCTCTGATGGGGTTTAGTTAAAGTGGACGCATTCAGTTACTTTGTTGCCGGTGCAGGCTTTACCGGAGGCTTTGCTCCCGGGGCTCCGGGGGCTCCCGGGGCTCCGGGTTTGCCAGGGGCGGCCGGCTGGGTAAGTGCATCAGGATCGGCATAATACGCCGTTAAAAGGAACTGTGCATGCACCGTTTTGTCTGCGGTCTGCTTGTCGAGTTGGTTGATCTTGAAGTCCGTGATCGAGACGATACGTGGCAGCTTGGCCATTTTGTCGAAGAAATCGCGGATGTTATTGAAGTTGCTGTTGACCTCAACTTCGACCGGCTTCGCCATGATCGCATCCTGCTGTGAATCGTCACGGGGTGAGAACCTCATCAGGACGAGCCGGGAATCCTTTGCATTGTCCTGCAGACCCTGAAGAACGTTCGTGATCTCACGCTGTTCCGGAAGAAGGACCTTCAACTCCTCGTACTCGGCAGACTTGCTCGCAAACAGGGCCCGGAACTCGTTTATCCGCTGAGTAGCTACGCGAGCAGCCTCGTTCTTTGCGGTAAGTTGGGCGATCTGTTCGTTGAGTGTTGCAACCTCGGCTCTGGTTTCGCTTGTGACAAAGTACCAGACCGTCATGTAGAGGACAGCTGCGATCCCGACAAGGATCATTAGCTGAACGTACCACTGTATAGATTTGAGTTTTTCAATCATTGTAGTGTCCTTCGATCAATAAATTTAAACTTATCGGGGCAGCGCGAAGCACGGCCTAGTTCTTTGCGACCTGAACCGGGTTGGTTTGACTACCAGCGGCTCCGGGGCCTGAGGCAACCGTGGCCGGGTTGTCGACTGATCCAGCCTTTGAAGGCGTATACGAGGTCTTGATCGTAAAATTGATCACAGTAACTTTCGGGGCTTCCTGGCCTTCGCGGGCAGTCGCGAGTTGGTTGACGATCTCCTGCCGCTGGGTTTCGATATTGAGGTTGGAGAATAGCCCGTTCGAAAACTCGAGGCTTCTGCCAAATTGCGTTACGGCCGATTCGTCCGGTGAATTACCCTTGATCACGATCTGATCTCCGGTCTGCTCGACACTCTGCAGATAAAGCCCGGGAACCATCGAGATTCGTTCACGCATCGCTTCGAGTACTGCACTCGGACCACGCTGCTCATCTCGGAGCTTCTTGATCGCGGCGATGCGTGCATCGATACTGGCGATCCTTTCTTCAAGCTCTTTCTGTTCCTTCATTACGGACTCAAGCTCGGCGGCGATCTGCTTCTGCTCCTCAAGCCTTCGCTCGGCATCAGCTTTCGCCATTTGCGAGCTGATGACATCCCAGCCGATCACGGCCATAAGGAAGAACCCGACTGCGAGGGTAAGGAGCAACAAACGGCTGGCCGGGCTGCTGACCTTGCGGTCAACGGTTACGACCGCTCCGCCCTGACGTTCTGTGACTGAATGTAATAGGTTTACTTTGATCATTTCTACATCACTCCCCTCATGGCCAAACCGACGGCAACCGCCATTTCGGGCATGATCTCGCTTATGTATTCGGGGTCAAATTTTCCTGACTCGACCTTGATATTGCGGAACGGGTCAAGCACCTCAACCGGGATCTCAAGGCGGGTCGAAAGCTCCTGGGCGAGGCCGCTAAGCTTGGAACCGCCGCCGGAGATAAGAATTTTTTCTACAACCGTTTCGTTGTCCTCTGACGTTGCACGGTAAAAGTCGAAGGTCTTCTGGATCTCCATCGCGACCAATTCAGTAACGTTGCCAACAAGCGGCTCGATGGCGGTTTCTTCAACACCGTCAACTGCTTGCGGAACACCTCGTTTGAGTGCCTCAGCCTGCTGGAAGCTGACGCCGAGATTGCGTTGAATGACATCGGTGAACTGGCTGCCGCCGACGGTGATGTCGCGGCTGAAGAGCGAACGCGTGCCCTTGACGATGTTCACGTTCATCGTTGAGGCTCCGATGTTGAGTAGGGTTACGACCTGCTCTTCACGCGGCTGGTAGTTGTATTCGTAGCAATTCTGAAGCGCGAAGGTATCGACATCGATAACCTGCGGCTGCTTGCCGGCGAGCTGTATCGCCTGGCAGATATTGTCTATACGCTCTCGCTTGCACGCGGCGATCAGCACGTTCGTCGAATCGGAATTCGATGCCGTTACCTGATAGTCAAGGCTGACGTCTGCGAGGTCGTAAGGAATGTGCTCTTCGGCGTGCCAGTCGATCGATTCTTCGAGTTCATCGGCACTCATTGCCGGCAGAACAATATTTTTAATGATGACCGAGTGGCCGCTAACGCCGGTGACGACGCGGTCTGCCGTAGAGCGGCTATTGCTGCATACGCTCTGGATCACGCTCGAGACCGTGTTGAGCTCCATGATCTGGCCATCGATGATCGTCTCATCGGGCAGATTCTCAAAACCAAGAGCCGAGAGCGAAAGCACATTGGCCTTATTCTCAAGCTCGACCATTTTGACTGAGCTGGAGCCGATGTCGAGGCCGGCGACGCTTTTCTTTTTACCGAACAGCATTGTTATTAAGCTCCTATTGGACGGGGTTACCTGTTTTTGGGACGTTGGGATTCAAAATTAGGGGAACTAAGCGAAACGATCTCGAGGCACCGATTTAAGATTTTCTTGCCACCGTTTGATTGATCTACTGCATCGGAAGGACGATTTTCAGGACAGGCCAACTGAAGGCAGTGAATCGAGATCGTTTCGTCTTTAGTCTGTTGCGACAGCTACGAAGAGCAAGCGGTCGATATGTATTCTTTTGTAATGGTTCGCATCGGGTGGCGATGGGTGACGGCAGTTTTTGACCACCGTGAGATAAAGTTACAGGAAAGAAAAACATTTGTCAACACTTTTTTGTCATGTTGAACACACCGTGAAAGAAATGCCATCAAATTGACCGAGCGGTGAATTTTGGCTGGGAGTTGTTTTTCACTATTCGCAGGAAAACGCGACGGTGAAAGCTGGCACGCGATCTGTCAGTTCGCTCGCTTTTCGGCGATCTCCATTTTCGCGATCGACGCTAGATGAACTTCGTCCGGGCCGTCCGCAAGCCGCAGAGAACGTGCGTAGATCCAGAAGCTCGCAAGCGGATGATCTTGCGAAACGCCACCGCCGCCATGTGCCTGGATCGCACGGTCGATGACCTCAAGAGCCATTCGCGGAGCGACCGCCTTTATCATCGCGATCTCTTTTCGGGCGGCCTTGTTTCCGGCGGTGTCCATTTTCCATGCTGTTTTAAGGACAAGCAGGCGTGCCTGATCGATCGCACAACGTGCATCGGCGATCCATTGCCGGACAACGCCTTGCTCGACTATTGGCTTTCCAAAAGCCACTCGCGACGCTGCTCGCTCGATCATCAGTTCCAGCGAGCGTTCGGCGACGCCGATCAGCCGCATACAATGATGAACACGCCCCGGGCCAAGCCGCCCTTGGGCGATCTCGAATCCACGGCCTTCGCCGAGAAGAATGTTGCTCTTCGGGACGCGGACATATGTGAAGGAAACTTCGGCGTGGCCATTCGGCGCATCATCGAAGCCAAAGACATTCAGCAGCCGCTCGACATTCACACCGTCAGCGTCCATCGGGACGAGGATCATTGACTGCTGCAAGTGCTTCGGAGCCTGCGGGTCGGTCTTGCCCATAAAGATCGCCAGCTTGCATCGTGCATCCCCGGCACCGGTCGACCACCATTTTCTGCCGTTGAGAATATATTCTTCGCCGTCCGCGACGATCGACGCCTCAATATTCGTCGCATCTGAAGACGCAACTTCAGGCTCGGTCATTGCAAAACATGAACGGATCTCTCCATCAAGCAATGGCCGCAACCACTCTTCTTTCTGCTCTTCTGTTCCATAAAGATGCAGCACCTCCATATTCCCCGTGTCCGGAGCCGAGCAATTGAATACCTCGGACGCCCAAATGACGCGTCCCATCATCTCTGCGAGCGGTGCGTACTCGAGATTCGTGAGTCCCGAGACGTCGGGCAGAAAAAGGTTCCACAGGCCCTGCTTTTTCGCTTCGTTTTTAAGCTCCTCGATCAGCGATAGCGGCTGCCATCGGTCTCCGGAGTCGAGTTCCTGGTGATATCTCGCCTCGTTCGCGTAAATGTACTCGTCCATGAATGAACCGAGACGCTTTTGCAGTTCGGCGGTTTTTGCAGAATAATCGAAGTCCATATTCGCCACAGATTACCACAGCCTGCGGCCTAAAGATCACGAATGATTAACGATAAAGCACAACAACCCCGCCCGGGAGAAGAACTTGATAGCGAAGCGCTTGAGGGGTACTTGAGAAGCCGGCTGCCAACTCCATTTTCGGAACTTGAGATACTTCAATACCCTGCCGGGAGTTCGAACCTGACCTACCTGATTCGGCTGGGTTCGACAGAATACGTACTGAGGCGGCCGCCCTTTGGCAATACGGTCAAGACCGCTCACGATATGCGCCGCGAGTTTGATGTCCTGTCGAAACTCGGCATCGCATATCCGCCTGCCCCGGAGCCGATCTTTTTCTGTGATGAAGAATCGGTGATAGGTGCAGAGTTTTATCTGATGGAGAAACGCGAGGGGATCGTGATCCGCGGCACGCTGCCCGAAACTATCGCGTCTTCAAAGGAAGCGCAGGCAAAGCTCTGCCGAAACTTCATCCGCGGACTCGCCGATCTTCACAAAGTTGATTTCGAGTTTGCCGGACTTGCCGAGCTCGGAAAGCCGGAGGGCTATAATCGTCGCCAAGTCGAGGGCTGGACAAAAAGATACATCGCGGCAAAGACGGATGAGCACCCCGAACTCGAAGCGGCAATGAATTGGCTCGGCCAGAATGTACCGCCGGAATCCGGCGCCGCTCTTATCCACAACGATTACAAGTTCGACAACGTCATGCTCGATCCCGACGACCTGACCCGCGTTGCAGCCGTGATCGATTGGGAAATGGTCACCATAGGCGATCCGCTGATGGACCTCGGCACAACGCTCGGCTATTGGATGTCACCCGATGCCGGCGGGGAGTTGATGAACATGCCGTTTAACCCGCGGGTGCTGATGGCAAACTTCACGCGTCGTGACCTCGCCGATATGTACGCGGAGGCGTCCGGCCGCGAACTTCCCGATTTGCTGTTCTACTACGTCTTCGGGACGTTCAAGATCGCCGTCATCGCTCAGCAGATCTACTCCCGATTCGCAAAAGGCTTAACAAGCGATCAGCGGTTCTCGAACTTTAACCGGTTTGTAAATGCTCTCGGGCGAATCGCCGCTGGAGCCATCGAAAAAGGCGGAATCTGAACATGTCGCATATTTCACTGACGCCTTAACTTACTGTTAACTTTAGAACCACCGGGGCCTTAAATTCGTTATGATTGCTTAGAGGAGGATTTTCCGATCATGGACTTTCTGCTTGAAAACCTGCTAACGCAGATCAACGGACCGGGCTTCCTGATCCTGTACGGGTTCGTCATCGTTCTTTCGTCGATTTCCCTCGGACTTTACCGAACGCAGCTTGATAAGACCGACATGATGCCGCTCCCGGCGATCCCGCCGCAGCCGGATCCTTTCGAGATCGCCTTTCTTCGCGGCGGCGTGAATGAGTTCGCAAGGGCGGTCATCTTCGCTTTGGTCAATAGCGGCCACGTCACCATCACAACAGACGACACAAGCTCGACCCTACAGCCCGCGGAGAATTCGGCGGGTCGGTCGAGACTGAGTCCGATAGAGGCCGATGCACTCAACTGGGTCGGCACCGGGCGTGAGGTAAAGGATGTTTTTGATACGAACAGCGGTCTTGTCAGCCACCTTGAACGACACGCGACGGCGTTCGAGCTCCGACTAAGCGAACGACAAATGATCGCCGATAATGAATCGACAGGTCGGCTCCGGAAGCTCTCAATTGCGGCAATACTTTTGATCGTCGGGATCGCATTATACCGACTTTTCACGTCGATATTACACGGAGAATTTAACATTTTCTTTCTCATCTTGCTTGGTGTGATCGGATCTATTGTCCTCGGCACGATCGGAACCCTGCCCCGGATTACAAAACGCGGCAAAGCCTATCTCGAAAGGCTCCGGGTCGTCTTCGAAGACCTGCAATTCGCTCCTAAACGGTTACCTACCGCACCGAATCAACTTTCGCCGCAAGCCGGCACCGCCGGTGTCGATCCGGTACTTGTCTCGGTGGCGGTCTTCGGAACCGGCGTGCTCGTCGGAACGCCTTTTTCCGGATATACGGACGCTTTCCAACGTGCCCAGCAGCAATCTGCCGCAAGCTCGGGCGGATGCGGGTCGGCTTGCGGTAGTTGTTCATCCGGCGGCGATGGCGGAGGCGGCTGTGGAGGTTGCGGCGGAGATTAAATGGAGAGCCTTCCGCATCTGGGAGTCGGTCTCGGCTTTCGCCCGCCGCTTCGTTCATCGATCTTTCTCCATCGCGACCAGATCGATTTTCTTGAGATCACTTCTGATCATTACATCGACGCGTCTGAAAAGAAGCTTGCCGAACTCGACCTGCTTCGCGAGCACTTCACGCTGATTCCCCACTCTCTCGACCTCTCGCTCGGGAGTGCGGAGGGGATCGACGAGGCTTATCTCGAAAAGCTTGCCACGCTGGTCGAGCTCATCGATCCGCCCTGGTTCAGCGACCACATTTGCTTCACCCGTTCGGGCGGAATAAAGATCGGTCATCTTGCGCCGCTTCCATTTTCCAACGAAGCTCTTCGCGTGCTGATCGACAATATCGCTCGGGTGAAACAACGCATCGCGACTCCGCTGATCCTCGAGAACATAACGTACAATATCGAGTTCGCTTCCTCCGAAATGCCCGAGACCGAGTTCATCCGCACCCTGCTCGAAGAGACGGATTGCGGAATGCTTCTTGACGTGACCAATCTATACATCAATTCGCGAAATCTCGGCTTCGACTGGCGCCAGTATGTCGAAGAGTTGCCGCTTGACCGTGTCGTCCAACTTCACTTCGTCGGGTTTCGCTCCACAGGCGGGCGGCTTGTCGATGCCCACGCGGATCCGACCGCCGACGATGTTTGGCAAGTCTTTCGTGAGGTTGTTTCCCGATGCGACGTTAAGGGTGCAATTCTTGAACGCGATGAGAACTTCCCGGATTTCACTGATATCGCAGACGAGATCGCCAAAGCTCGAGGCATCTTCGACGACGGTCAAATGAAAAGAAAAGCAGCTACTTCGTCATGAGCTCCTAGTGACTTGATGAGCCTTCGCGAACATCAAAATTTCCTCGCCCGGCTTTATACCGACCCCGATCTTCGCCGTTCGTTTTTTGAAGACCCGGCCGGGGTTGCCCGCGAGACCGGCCTCGATGAAACGGAAGCCGCGACGCTCGCCGCGATCTCAACCGCCGAACTCGACGGCTTTGCGAATTCGCTTGTATGGAAGCGATTGCGAGAAGCGGAGAAGCTTTTGCCCCACCTCGTTCAAGTAATGGGAGAAGAGTTTCGCGGGGTCTTTTTCGATTTCGCCTCGACGTTCAATCCGCAGGGCACTAAAAAACATCTTGACGATGCGGTCGAGTTGTGCCGATCGATCGAAAAGGCGAAAGAACTTGATGTGCAGTTCAGGGCGGCGGCGAGGTTTGATCGGAAGCGATTGGGCTTTGTAAATAGCGATCGCTTCGCTGCGGTCTGTCTTTCTCTTCGCAACGTTCCGGGAATTCCATTGGTTGCTATATGGATAAGAAAGGCCGGCCGTGTTCACTATTTTTCAGTTTGAGGCGGCCGAAATTTCGCTCCAGGTCTGCGGGTTTGAGCCGTCGTCGCGGCGTTCCATCGTGATCGCCCCGGGCGACGGGCAGATGAGCGCGCAGAGATTGCAGCCGACGCATTCTTCCTCGATGACCCGAGGGTAACGATGGTCATTCGATTCGACAAATTCGAACGACTGATGTGCACCGTCCTCGCACGCGACGTAGCAAAGGTTACAGCGAATGCAATGTTCCTCGTTAACGTGTGCCTTAACGACGTAGTTCAGATCGAGCCTGCCCCAATCGGTCACCCGCGGCACCGACTTCCCGATGATGTCGTTGACCGACGCAATTCCCTTTTCATCGAGATAATTATTTAAGCCGTCGATCATGTCTTCGACAATGCGGTAGCCGTAGTGCATTACGGCCGTGCATGCCTGAACGTTCGCTGCTCCGAGAAGCATGAATTCGACCGCATCGCGCCACGACGAAATGCCGCCGATGCCGCTGATCGGTATCGTGAACTCCGGGTCGCGTGCGAGTTCGGAGACCATGTTGAGCGCGATCGGTTTCACTGCCGGGCCGCAGTAACCGCCGTGGGCGGCCATGCCATTGACGTTCGGATGCGGGACCATCGTGTCCAGATCGACGCCCATTATCGAGTTGATCGTGTTGATCAACGAAACCGCGTCGGCACCGCCGTTCAATGCGGCCTTCGCCGGCGGAACGATGTTCGTGACGTTCGGCGTGAGTTTGACGATAACCGGAACTTCGGCGACCTCTTTCACCCACTCGGTCACCATGCAAGTGTATTCCGGCACCTGGCCCATCGCGGCGCCCATCCCGCGTTCGCTCATTCCGTGCGGGCAGCCGAAGTTTAGCTCAAGCCCGTCGCATCCCGTATCCTGTGAACGCTTAACGATCTCGTGCCAGGCCTCGCGTTTCGATTCGACCATCAGCGAGACGATCAGAGCATGATCGGGATATTTTTTCTTGCACGCGGCGATCTCTCTAAGATTTACTTCAAGCGGCCGGTCGGTGATCAGCTCGATGTTGTTGAGCCCAATCATCCGCATCGCTCCATGATCGATCGCAGCCAGCCGCGATGAAACATTGACGATCGGCTCACCCAGCGTCTTCCAAACCGCCCCGCCCCAACCCGCATCAAAAGCGCGCTCGACCATCGAACCCATATTCGTCGGCGGAGCGCTCGCCAACCAAAAAGGATTCGGCGATCTTATTCCTGCAAAATTGCTACTAAGGTCGGCCATTAACAACAGTTTTCACTTGATTTTACTTACACTCCGTTTCCAACGTGTGCCTATTCTTGTTGGCCTCGGTCTTACACTTCGAAGCACAGTTCTTGGTGACGTAATCGAGGATCGCTTTGTCCTCGATCACTGCGTCTTCCTTCGTCGGCTTCCTTTTCATTTTCCGTTCGAATTCAGCCGCCGCGCCCGAGGCAAGCCAGTCTTGAACCATTCCTTTCGCACGCTCATCCTCTTCGAGGCAGTACTTGTTGCAAGCATTTAACCCGGCCTGTTCTTCATCCTTCGCCTGTCCGGTGTAAGTCTTTCCGTTGACCTTTACTGTACCCTCACATTGCGTGCTACTTGAACTCGGCCCCAGACACCCAAGTGAAACGGCCAGCAAGATGAGCAAAATGAAAAGTAAATTGATTCTTGACTCAACGGATCTCATTTTAATTTCCCTCCTTTTGATTCTCGAATCGATCCCGTAACTTTTGTTTCCAAATAATGACAAAAAGCTCTCAACTTATCCTTCGAATGCCTCTTCGTCTCCCAATTCCAATATAGATAGAAGAGCGGCGTAAAAACAACGGGTAAAACAAAGATCAGAAGAAGAGCGCAAGGCATAGCGATCTTTCTTCCGAGCGACATGTTTCCCAACGGAACGATCCGCGATACCTTGTCGCCGACAGCCTCAACCTGATAGCAGAAGTAAAGGGTTCCTCGGCCCCTAAAAAAATATTCGCCGTGCTTTTCGATCTTGGACGGACAGAGCAACGCTCGACGAGTGACCTCCCAATACCTACCGAGTTCAAACGGAATACCGGTTTCCATCATCCGCACTGCCCACAATCGGTCACCATCGAGAGCCTGCCGCAGTTGGTTAACATTCGCGCGAAAATAGGCGAACTCATTCTCACCCTCGATCTTGTAATAATTCGACATTGTGAGCAGCCTAACGTGCCTCTGCACTAATTTGGAAATGCCTCACCTTTCTTCGACATCCGTCCGGCCATCGCTTTCCCTTCGGCCGTTGACCACGGAATCCCGAAGAACAGCCCGGCGTTGGGCGAAGGAAGAAGTCGTTTATCGATCTCGCTGCCGCCTTTCGGTATCTCCAAATCGATCAGCCATTTGTCTTTGTCGAGATTTACATTGCCGGAATGCTGCTCAGGATGCGGAATGACAGTGCCGCCAGCAACCTCAAAACGAAATGTTCGGAACACCCCGTTGGTCTTTTCACCGTACATATCGCACTGCCATTTCCCCGGCGTTTTAGCAGCATCGGGCCATCCTCGTCCTGGTGCAAACGAGATATTGACAGGGCCCATGGTCAATGGAAGTTGGATCGCCATTTGATCGAACCTAATGGTGTCTCGTAGGATGCCTGCCTTCGGATCTCGGATCTCAGTAAATCCGCTGGTAACCTTATTCGCGGCCTGCTTAAAATTAGTCAGCTTGTCACCGAATACTATCGGACTGCCATTCGCTGTGCACTTGAGAGCGATGTTATACCCAAATGTTTTCCCATAGTCCTCGACGGGGGAAAAAACCATGTTGAGCACAAGTACGTTTGCGATACTCTTGCTCAAATAAGCGACGGCCGCATCAGCATGCCTTTGGATATAGAATTCAGGACGGCGGTTATTCTGCTTGGTCGTCTTCCGAATGTCGATCTTGTAGGTCCGCAACAGTTTGTCGTTAAGAAACACCTCTACGTTGAACAGTCCCGTTTCCGCGATCGAATTGTTACGTGGAACACACGCCTGAGTCTGCGTACCTGTTTCGCCCGCAAGGTTACACGTGTGAGAATAAACCTCCTTTCCGTTTTGCTTTAGAACAATGCGAAGCGGGCTCCCTTTCGCGGCACCCGGAATATTTATTTCCGGTATCAAATTCCATCGGTACGTATTGTTCGGCCCATTTATCGCGTCAGCCCTAAAGTAGGTAAAACTGTCGTCGATCTTTTGTCCTGAAACTGAACCCGCCGCGATGGAGATCAACGCGAGAATCGCAAATCCCAACCCTGAAAAACCGAGCCGAAAATACAACGACGAAAAGCGAATGCCAATGCTCATTGAAATACCCCTCTTTTTATTTGTTGTTTCCTCAATTATGGATACGTGTACGGAGCCTGAACACCGAGCGGAATACCGAGTGCCCAATATGCGAGAAAGAAGATGGTCCAGAAGACCAAAAACACGAGCGTGAACGGAAGCATTATCGAGATCAGCGTGCCTATGCCGGTATTCTTCACATAGCGTTGGGCGAAGACCACCACGAGCGGGAAATACGGCATTAGCGGTGTGACGATATTTGTTGTCGAGTCGCCGATACGATAGGCCGCTTGTGCGAGCTCCGGCGAAAGGCCAAGCTGCATTAAGAGCGGGACAAAGATCGGCGCGAGCAGTGCCCATTTTGCAGAGGCCGAACCGATGACCAAGTTCAGCAACCCGGTCAGCAAGATGATTCCGATGATCGTGATCTGCACAGGCAGGTTAAGCCATTGGAGAAAATTCGCCCCCTTAACGGCCATCAGTGCTCCAAGATTTGACTGATTGAATGCCGCGATGAAAAGGGCCGCAAAGAACGCCAGCACGATATAGTAGCCCATCGTGCTCATCGACTTGCTCATGCCTGCAACGATGTCTCGATGGCTTTTAACTGTGCCGGCTACATAGCCATAAACGATGCCCGGTATCAAAAACAGCAAAAAGATCAGCGGCACGATCGAAAGCATCAGCGGGGCCGAATTTGCGGTAAGCTGCGGAGCGACCGGCTCCGCGCTCTGTGCAATGGCGGCACCGTAGGTCTTGGCATTTTCTTCGCCAAGCCGTGCCTTCACCGCATTATCGAGCGCCGCTTTCCCGAATAGCTCTTGTCCAAGGATCGGGCCGAGCTTGAGCGCGACGTCCTCGGGCATCCCTTCTGCTTTTAGCTTTTCGACCGAAGCGGCTGTCACCTTAAAGCCGGCCGGCGATCGGAACATCGAATCTGCAGGCAAGGAAACGGCAATAAGGATCGCGAGGCCGACAACAAGCGTGACGAGCCCCGCGATCAGCCCTTTCTTTTCTTGCGGGCCAAGTGTTTCCATCTTCGGCATCTCGTCCGGATCGCCATCAACCTCAGTTGTTTTCTTGAGTCGCGGTTCGACGATCTTGTCGGTCACGAACCAACCGAGCACAACCAGCAATATTGTAGATGCTGCCGTAAAATACCAGTTGGAAAGCGGATTAACGACGTAGCTCGCGTTAATGAACTGTGCGCCGGTTTGCGTCAGGCCGGCGAGCAATGGATCAAGACTTGAGGGAATGAAATTCGCACTAAAGCCGCCCGAGACACCAGCGAATGCCGCCGCAATTCCGGCCAGCGGATGCCGACCGGCCGTATAAAAGATCACGCCTCCGAGCGGTATCACCAGAACATAACCGGCGTCGACCGCGGTGTGGCTAATAATGCCGACGAAGACCACCATCGGCGTCAGGAGCGAAGGTGCCGTGAGGTTGAGCAGAGCCTTGAGCGAAGCATTGATAAAGCCAGTATGTTCAGCGACGCCGACACCCAGCAAGGCAAGCAAAACTACACCGAGCGGCGGGAATGCCATGAACGTAGAAACCATCGTCGAGAGAAACGTAGCGATAGCCGTACCGGTTAGCAGATTGTTTACGACGATCGGCTTCTGTGAACGCGGGTCGAGCTCTGCGAACGACATTCCCGAAAAGATCGCTGAACAGATCCAGACGACAAAGAGCAAGATCAGGAACAACGCGGCCGGATCCGGCAGCTTGTTGCCTATACGCTCGATCAGATCCAATGCACGGTCGACAAAGCCGCTCGGCTTTGCGCTGGGTACGGTTTCATTTTCCATATTGTCCCGGTCCTCGAATGAAATTGTCTGATTGGTAAGAAAAGCTTTTGCGAAAGTTTACTTTGAAACGGCCGAGCCCGCAAACTCGACCCGCTCACCGGTAAGCGAATGGTGAATGCCGATCGCCGCGAGTTTGCCCATTTGAGCGGCGTCGACGGCTTCAGCACCGCCGCTGACGCAATCGCCGGCAGCGAAGATCAGCGGATCCGAGGTCCGCATGTCGTCATCAACACGCACTCGGCCCTTTTCGTCGATATCGATCCCGAACGCTTCCCTCAGCGACGTGCCAAGTTTCGCTTGGCCGATGGCCTTGATCACCTGATCGCATTCGATAAAGGCTTCGCTGCCATCGCCTCGGGCACACCTTAAGCCGGAGACGTTGCCGTCCCCAATAATTTCGACCGGCATTGTCCGCCAGTGAAACTCGATCCCATCGAGACGCGCGAGTTCCAGCTCATATTCGTACGCCGGAGCGTCGGCCTCGGTCCGCCGGTAGATCATCATCACCTTCGCCGCTCCGAGCCGTTTGGCTTGTGTCGCGGCATCGACCGCAGTATTTCCAGCACCTATGACGGCAACGGTGTTTCCGAGCGGGACGGAGTTCCATTCGCGCGTCTTCACTTGCTCGATGAATGTCAGTGCATCGACGACGCCCTCCTGTTCTTCCCCGGGAATATTGAGTCGGTTGGTAGCTCCGAGCCCCGCCGCTATGAGAATGGCGTTATGCCGCGAACAAAGTTCTACGGCGGTAACCGATCTCGGAAGGTCGTCGCTGCCGTCTGACACTATGGACGTCTCGGTGACAAACTTGACGCCCATTTGTTCTATCAGCGCGACCTCAGCAAGCGAGGCGGATCGCGTCATCTTATATTCCGCCATCCCATAGGTATCGAGCCCGCCAGGTTCGGCCCGCCGCTCATAGACCGTCACCGCGTAACCGAGCCGGGCAAGATATGCGGCACAAGAAAGCCCCGCCGGCCCCGAGCCGACGATGCCAATCGAAAAGCCATTGGGTGCTCCAACCTGAAACAGCGGCGTACGTTCCACAAGCACTTTCTCGGTGGCATAACGCTGAAGGCGGCCGATCTCGATCGGCTTTTGAACGAGCGTTTTCTCGACGCATGCCCCTTCGCACAAGGCCTCGACCGGGCACACGCGGGCACAGGTCGAACCGATCGGATTTGCGTCAAAGATGACCCGAGCGGAGCCTTTCAGGTTGCCGGTCGCGATCTTTTTGATGAATGAGGGAACGTCGATGTGCGTCGGGCACGCGTGCATGCACGGCGCGTCATAGCAATAGAGACAGCGATTCGCCTCGGCCAAGGCTTCGGCCTGCGACATCAGCGGGTCAAGCTCGGCGAAGTTCCGTTCGATCTGTTCATTGGTGAGCTTGGACATTGAAAGCGATCAAAATTCAGCGTCGGCCTCGACCTCGACCAGCATATCGGGATCGATCAGCCCGGAGACCTCGACCATCGTCGTTGCCGGCATTATATCGCGAAAAAACTCGCCGTGTGCCCGGCCATACTCTTCCCATCGCGAGATGTCGGTGACGAATATCCGCGTGCGAACGACATTTTCGAGCGTCGCGTCAAAGTGTTTCAACGCCCGCTCGATGTTCAAAATGCATTGCACGGTCTGCCGGTAGGCATCGCCAATGCCGACGAGGTTGCTGTTCTCGTCCGTCGCCGTCGTACCGGTCACGTAGATGCGGTCGCCGACCCGCACGGCACGCGAATACCCGACGACCGACTCCCATTTTGCTCCCGATGAATAGCGCTCGCGATGCTGCATTACTTTGCTTTTACAAAATATCGGCCGTTAAAACGATATGTGATGAAGCGGTCCGTCACCCTGCCCTGCGGTGTCTTTTCGTCTTCGATCACGACCGGAAAACGAAACTCTTTCCGCTCCTCATTGAATTCGAACAGCTTGATCGGCCGTTCCTTTCGATCGACCACCGAGAAGAAGTCGTACCCGAATCCGACCGAGTTGGTAAGCCCCTCGGCGGTTCGGATGAGCTTTGCACTCAGGTCAAGATCATCGCCATTGACACGGACCACCTTGATCGACTGCCCGTGCATCGATGTCGACCCGATGAACGTCGATGTGGCGAGATAGACCGGCCCCTGCCGCGAATTCAATTGAAATACCTCAGGATAAAACGAACCGGCCGATTCGTCATCGTCACTCTCAGCCCAAGTTATGACCTTCCCGCTCATGCCTTTGAATTGGAACACGGATGCAAAATCCCGCATCGTGCCGCCCGTCTGCTTGTCCCAAGAATATATCCGCAAGCGGCCGTCCTTTGAGGTCGCGATATACATCGCATCGCTCAGACGAGGGAAAGCGTAGGCTAGCAAATCCACTCGTGTGCCGTATTGCATCAGCTTGCGGCGAAATTCGTCATTGCCCGCGTAGAGCTTCGTCTCATCGTATTCACCGCCATAGTTTCCATATTTTGAAATGCTAGAAAGCAGGCCGAGCAGTTCACTTTCAACAACAGTCGGGGTCTGTGCCTCGTAACGAATCGAAGCGGCCAATACGACGGTAATGAGAATAGCTAACTTGATGTACATAAAAGCTTGAAGCGATGCACGTGCAGTAAAATCTAATCTTCAACGATCGGCCCGTAAAGATCGGGTCGCCGATCGCGGAAGAATTGCCATGTGTTACGGACCTCGCGGATCTTGTCCATATCGAGGTCTGCTACGATCAGTTCGTCCTGGTCGCGTGAGCCTTCGGCGATGATCTGTCCGCGCGGGTCGCAGAAATAACTTTGCCCATAAAACTCGCCGATGTTCCAAGGTGCTTCCGTCCCGACACGATTGATCGCTCCGACGAAATAACCATTCGCGACAGCATGTGCCGGCTGCTCGAGTTTCCAGAGATACTCGCTAAGGCCGGCGACAGTTGCTGAGGGATTAAATACTATCTCGGCACCGTTCAAACCGAGGCATCGCGCGCCTTCCGGAAAATGCCGGTCATAGCAAATGTAAACCCCTATCCGCCCAAAGGCTGTATCGAAACACGGATACCCAAGATTGCCCGGCCGAAAATAGAACTTCTCCCAAAAGCCGGGGGCCACATGCGGAATATGCGTCTTGCGATACTTACCGAGATACTTCCCGTCGGCATCGATCACCGCTGCCGTATTGTAATAGATGCCGGCCTGCTCTTCTTCGTAGATCGGCACGATCAGAACCATTCCGTGCTGTTTCGCGACGTCCTGCATCAGCTTGACCGTCGGCCCGTCAGGCACGCGCTCGACCGCCTCATACCAACGCGTCTCCTGCTCGGCACAAAAATACGGCGTCGTAAATATCTCCTGAAAACACAGCATCTGAACGCCCATTTCTGCCGCCTTCTGGACGTATTCCATCTGGTTCTCGATATTCTGCCGCTTGATCTCTTCGATCGGCATTTCAACCGGGGCGATGTTGCGTGCCTGTATCAGGCCTGCTTTTACAATTCTTGATGGCATCGGTTTTTACTAAGATAGGACACTCATGACTCATCCGTCCTATCGCTTCTTCAAACTCATCAAAAGATAATACAAGATAAAGGCCAAACCAAAGGTAACAAACCACGCGTAGGTATAGATCGTATCGAAGAGGCCCAGGTCAGCGACCTGGCCGCCCGGCGTGGTCGCGGCTCGCAAAAATCCTGGAACGACCGGTGCGATCGCGACGGTAAGGGCAACTATCGCACGCCAATTGAAACCGCCGGTGTAGGAATAAATGCCGTCCGTTTTGTAGAGCTCGGCGAGTTCGATCCGCCGTTTTCTGATAAGCCAATAATCGCAGATCAGTATCCCGCCGATCGCGCCCATCAGGCCGGAATATCCGATCAGCCAAGTAAAGATATACGCACCCATCGACGACATCAATTGCCACGGCATCATGACGATTCCGATGACCGCAGTGATCAATCCACCGGTAACGTATGAGATGCGTTTGGGGTTTATGTTTGAAAAATCGTTCGATGGCGAGACCACATTTGCCGCCATGTTCGTCGTCAGTTGAGCGAGAAAGATGACGACCATCGAAAAAAGAATGACTGCCGCGTTGTCGAACCGCTGTATGAGCTTCACCGGATCTGCTATCGCCTCGCCGTAGATGATCACGGTTGCGCTCGTCACCGCCACGCCGATAAATGCGAACGCAGTCATCGTCAGCGGCAATCCAAGTGCCTGTCCGAGCATCTGCGAACGCTGCGATTTTGCGTAGCGGGTAAAGTCCGGAATATTCAAACTGAGCGTCGCCCAATATCCGACCGAGGCCGTCAGCGCCGCAGGAAATATCGCCCAGAAGTCCGCCTGCGACGTCTGCAATGCCAACGTTCCGGCTAGGACATTTCCCAAACCGCCCGCCGCCGAAGATGCCCATATCAACAGCACCAAACCGCCAAAAAGTAGCAGCGGCGCCGCCCACGATTCGAGGTGCTTAATGCCCTCGATGCCGCGAAGGATTATCGCGACCTGGATCGCCCAAAAGAGAAAAAACGAAAGCCACGTATGCACCGGGTTTCCGGCAATAACGCCGCCGATTTCGGTCCAACCGCCCCACAAGGCCGCCAGCAAAGCATCGATCGCCGTTCCGCCGATCCACGTCTGTATCCCGAACCATCCGCACGCGACGATCGCACGCAGTATCGCCGGAATATTCGCGCCTTTCGTCCCGAATGAAGCACGCAACAGAACGGGAAACGATATGCCATATCTCGTGCCGGCGTGAGCGTTCAGCACCATCGGAACCAACACGATACAATTGCCGAGCAGGATCGTCAGCATCGCCTGCCACCACGTCATCCCTTGGGCGATAAACCCGCCGCCGAGCATATACGTCGTGATCACGACGCTCATCCCGATCCATAACGCCGCGATGTTCCACGTCGACCAAGTCCGCTGCTCTATCGTCGTCGGAGCAAGATCTGCATTCCACAGCGGCGAAGCAGAAACGTCCTCGTTCAGTTCGACAAATTCAACGTGGTCGGTCTTCATCGCTAATGTTCGCTCCTGTATTCGGAGCATCTTTTCATACTTATTTGATCTCGACCAGAAGGTCGGGGGCACATCCGCTAATTGGGCAGGCCCGTCTCCTTGATCCGAACGATGCCGAAAAGGAACGTAGACTTAAAGAGCAGAATTTTTGTGCCATCCTGCGACCAAACAAAATCAGCTGTATCCATGTTTGTGTCGAATTCGCTGATCTGGGTCTCTTTATTGCTGGCTAAGTCTATTTTGAAGAGATCGCGATTCCCGATATTTTTTTCAAATACGAACGCACTGCTATCAGGAGTCCAACGGATCCTCGACACCTGGTCGCCATTTATATCTAAGGCCATTGCTCCCGCAATGTACTCCGATCATGCCGGCTTTTCAAAAGGCTGGGCATTTGACCGGGCGTCCGTCCGCCCACCGCGACATGCAATTTGCAAATCCGAAAAGAACCGGCCCTCCATAAGCTACGATCGCTATCCCCGAAGTCTTGTGTTACTCGTTCTTCGTCTGGCCGGATATATTGCAGCTATCTCCTTCGGGGATGCAAATATCACCGCACGGTTTCGTGCCTGCCTGGCAGCCCCCGGCCCCTGGTTTAAGGCTGTCACCCTCGGCGGGCGGCGAATCCCGGAAAAGCTGAACGTTGATCATCACGACGCACTTGGTCGAAGCGACGATATTGAAAGCGTCCTTATAATCGCCCCTTGAGTCGGTCCAGCCCTGGAGCTTGATCACGCGGTTAATAGAGATCACATTGATGTGCGAGAGTTGCCCTGCAAGGTCTCCATGAGCCTTGAATTTGGCATAGATCTCCTCGACCAACTGAGCATCTGTCACGGACTCGCACTGAGCGTAGGCAGGCCGCTCGTATGCGGAAACTGTCATAAGCAAAAAGCCAAAGCATATTGCCAAAATGGTCTTCATCGGTCGTTTAATGTTCATTTTTTCCTCTACTTTTCCTTGTATGTAAGCATCGAAAGCAAACTGAAACGCGACTGCTTACCAAATACGACAGCGTTCCCGTCGTTAAGCCATGCAAGCCGTGAGATATTGAGGCTTGAGTCATTATTCTTCGTAGCTCGCTTCGGGTCGCCACCCGCGAGCGTTACTGTCCAGATGTCGTCGAGATCCTCGTTCCTTGCGCTGTAGGCTACCATTCTGCTGTCCGGACTTTGAACAATATTATAGAAATATGCATTCGCGAGGATGGATATCTGTCTGGGTCGTCCGGTAATCAATGGGATATCGACAAGCCGGACCTCTTTCGCAAGGCCCGAACGGGAATCGGTTTCGACCGCTATCAGAGCATCCTCGCCCGCAGACCATCCGAGAAGCCGCAAACTAGCGACTGTACTGTACACTTTTTCTTGCCGTAGGGTTGAACGGTCAAGCACGAATAGACTCGTGATCTTTTCACCCTTCTCGCTTATCGCCTGGTTCTGGCCCGAAAATGCGATCGCGGTTCCCGCTGAGTTCCAGATCGGTGAGTAATAGGACACCTTGGTGTCAGTATTATCCGTTACCTGACGTTCGTCCGTCCCGTTCACGCCAACCGTCCATAGATTTGAGGCCCCAGAACGATCCGAAAGATAAACGATCTCTTTGCCATCCCGGCTCCAATCGAACGAATTGTTCTGTATAGGGTTATACGGCGACACCGAGTAGCCTGGAACCGAAACGCCTCCGGCGGCGACCACCCTTTCACCGCCCCCGTTCCGATTTGCCGTTCTCAATTCCCGTGTCTGGCCATTGACCCGAATGAACGCGATCGTAGAGCCGTCTGGCGACCATTTAGGCAGAACGCCACTTTCAGCGACGACAACGGCGTTGGGCTCAGCACGCGGCCCGTTAAGCTCGATCGACTTGATCGTCGTTCTGTAAAGGCGATCGCCGCGATTCATGTTTCGAGCCGTTTGAAACACCAGTGCAGAATCATCGCCGGAGACATCAGGCCAGAACGAGACTTCCAATCCGCGAACCAACGCTGTTTCCTTGCCACTATCTAGTGAAACCTTCCAAATCGATGACTCTTCTTTGACCGAACTGTAGAGTATCGACCGTCCGTCCGAAGATACGTCAAGTACCACATTGTCGGAATCACTCGCGGTAAGCCGTTGCGGAATATTGTCCTTGCGGTCGATAAGAAATATCTGATTTACACCATCAACGACTGAACTGAAATATATCCTTTCGCCATCATCGGAGAGATGAAAGCTCTCGATCCGGGCGTCTGAATCAAAGACCGCTTCTTCGCTGTCACCAACAATGTTGTTGCGAAATATCGCCCATTTGCTTTCCCGCTCTACGACGTACGCGATCTCGGTCTCGCTCGTTGCGATGTCCACAAACGTGACCTTAACCCCTTTGTCAGAGAACCTTGTCACTTTCTCGATGCGGTCGGAGCCGACATCAAGCGATAAAAGATCGCCCTCAGATTGAAAATAGATCTTGCCGCTCGGCCCCCATGAGCGAATCTCAGCACTGCGATCTGATAGGACCGCAACGGACCGAGGCGTTCCGCCCAGTGCCGGCGAACGCCAGATGCCAAACGACAGAGCCTGACCCGGGGCGATCGGTCGTTCTGAATAATAGGCGACCTCGTCGCCCTTTGGCGACCAGACCGGATCGCGGTCAGAGAATTCGTCGTTCGTAACCAGTATCGCATCTTTGGAGCCCGCCTGGGTCACCCATATATTCTTACTGCCCGTCCGAGTTGACGAAAACGCGATCATCTTTCCGTCAGGTGAAAACTTGGCACTGCTGAACAATTCGCCCGGAGCGCTCACCCAATTTGCGACCTCGCTCGAAACGAACGAATCCGGCGTCAGCCTCTGATTCCCGGCGAAAAGGCCAAAATACCAGAAAAGGCCTCCGACCATAACAAGCCCTGCGGCGAAGAGCAACGCATGCAGCACCGTGAACCGCCGGGTTGTAACGATCGACGCCGGCAAAGTGGACGTCGAAGGGCTAGAACCCGTTTCTGTCGAATGAACAGCCTGTTGAGCGGTCGACTCCGACAGGCGATTCGCCCTTGCCTCGTATTTGATCTCGTCACGGAGATCCTCAAGGTCAAGCTGCAGATCACGGATGTACTGGTACCGCTGCTCGCGCTCTTTTCGCAAAGCCTTCCCAACAATTCGATCTAGCTGTTTCGGCAATGCCGCGACGTGACTAAGCATTGATGGTGGCTCATCTTTGATTATCGAACTGATGAGGTCCACTGCCTCCTCACCCGAAAATGCCCGCTTGCCGGAAAAAAGCTCGTATAGAACGATCCCGAGGCTAAAAATATCGCTGCGAGGATCGACCGCATGTCCTCGGGCTTGTTCCGGCGACATATATTTCGGCGTCCCGATCATCATCCCGGGCTGCGTACTGCCCATCGGAACTGTTGGCATCTCCGGGTCGGTCTGCTCGGTCGAAAAATTTGGCCTGATCTTGGCGATCCCGAAATCAACGACCTTAACGATACCATCCTGTCGCACCATTATGTTCGCCGGTTTGATATCGCGATGAACGATCCCAAGTTTGTGGACGGCATCTAGCGCAGAGGCGATCTGGATCGCGATATCCAAGGCCGCGTTCAACCCGGGTGGGTCATCCCGCATTAGTTCCTTAAGCGTCCGTCCCTCGACGAGTTCCCCGACAATGTAACGTTCGCCGCCGTCCTCGAGCACCTCAAAGATCGTAAAGATATTCGGATGATTCAACGAAGATGTCGCTCGAGCCTCCGAAATAAAGCGCTCTAGCCTTTCTTTATCTGCAGAGAATTCGCGACCGAGCCGCTTGAGCGCGACGTTTCGATCCAGACGACTATCGCGGGCAAGATACACTTCACCCATGCCGCCTTCTCCGATCTTAGAAAGGATCTGATAGTGTCCGACGCTTTTCCCGATTGTCGGCCCGTCCGTCATATGTAGGGTTCAACACGTGAAACGGGTCAATTGTTGCACACACTTGCCCCAAATTGAACTGGGCCTTGCAGAAACGAACTGCGTCCGGTGCCGCTCGCGAGCCGATTGGGACACTGATCGGCGGGCGATGCGTTCAGCATGACTTCGCCGTTGCTCATATCGTTGTTGCGGCGGACGGACTATTTCGGCAATCCGATCTTTTCGATGAGTTCGATATAGCGCGGATCATCTCTGAGGAAATCGTAAACCTCTGAGGTGCGAATGGTGACTAGGAGCGGATCACGAGCTTCGTAGGCCTTGAGCAGGAATTCAAGGGCCTTTTCTTTATTGCCGGTGGCGGCATAGGCGTAAGCCAAACTTTCATTGTCAAAATAGATCGGCTTATCGGCTTCGGCAAGGGCGTTTTGCAGCGTAATCAGGCTTGCCAGATACTCCATCCAAAAGCCCTTCCAACCTTTCAGTTTGTAGGCATTCTCATATCGCCGGATCTCGTGGTTCTTTCTACCGTCTAGCCTAAATCCCGTCAAAAACTGCTCGATCGCCTCGGGGTACATTCCCTTGGCGGCGTAGGCTTCGCCGAGATTGAATCTGACGATCGGGCTTTCGGGATAGAGTTCAACGGTTTTAACAAGCTGCTCAATGGCTTCATCATACCTTCCCGCAAAACCGAGAATGTTCCCCTTCATTCGGTTGATCACGAGCGAAAAAGGATCGAGTTCCAAAGCTATTGAAATATTGGCAAGTGCCTCTTCGGTCCGTCCGCGAAAGGCGAGATGCTCTGCATACCATTGATGCGCCGTGGCGTAATTGGGACGCAGTTCGAGTGCTCTGAGATACTCCTTTTCAGCGCGGTCCCAGTCGTAATAGTGGGTCGTAGTTATATACCCGAGCGAGGCATGAGCTTCCGCCAGATCCTGATCTAGCTCAAGAGCCCTCAGCGCCGCTTGCTTTGCCTTCGGAATGTAGTCCAGTGGATGGTAGTTGCCGTATAGTGGCATCAGGGCGTAAGTGTCCGCAGTTCCGGCATACGCAAGTGCATAACTCGGGTCTTTCGCCACTGCCTGGTCAAAAAAGACTACGGCCTTTTCAAAATCAGAAACTGTCCGCTTGTTCCAGTGAAAACGCCCCTTGAGATAAAGCTGCTGGGCTTCCGAGTTGGTCGTATAGTTTTGAGCGACTCGCGAGCTGTCGGCCGCCGTCAATGCTGGTCGCAATCGGCCCGAAACATCGCGGGCGACATCCCGCTGGAGAAGAATAAGATCATCAAGCTCGCGAGAATATTCCGCCGACCAAAGCACGTTCTGCGTCGCTGTATCGACCAATTCCAGGTCGAGTCTCAGCCTGTCACCGCTCTGTTCTAATCGTCCTAATAAAACGGCATCGACATTCAGTTCCTCTCCGATCGTCTTGGGCGGGACATCTTTTCCTTTATAGGTAAAAACGGTACTTCTCGCCTTTACCGATAGTCCCTGAAGGGTCGAAAGGCTGCGGATCAGATTCTCGGTCATTCCGTCCGAGAGGTAATCCATTTCAGGGTCGCCGCTTGCATTCGTAAATGGAATCACGGCAATGGACTGAATTTCCGTCGTGTTCGTTAAGTATCTGTACCCCGCAAACGAACTCAGCACGATGAACAACACCATCATAGAACCGGCAGCATACAAATGTCGTCGTGTCGGTCTTGAAGGACCAATGGAGCTCGCGGATAGCTCTTGTGTTACTGCGGCTGTCAGATCCCCGCGAGTAACGTTTGTCCCTATGTCATCAAACTCAAGTCTCCGCCGCTCCGCTCGAAGGTCGGCCAGAACTTCACCGATCTGCTGATAGCGTTCAGCGGGCTGCTTCTTCAGGCACCTATTCACGATGGCCGCGATGGTCCGGGGAACGGCCGAAACCGCCTCCGAAAGCGGAATCGGATGCTTGTGAAGAATGGTCTCGATCGCTTCGGATGCATCGCTGCTGGAAAATGCTTTTTTTCCGCTCAGCATTTCGTAAAGAACCGAGCCAAAGCTGAATATATCCGATCTCGGATCGATGGCGTCGCCGCGAGCTTGCTCGGGGGACATGTAATTGGGCGTTCCGACAATCGAGCCGGCCATTGTTCCATCAAGACCCGTGGGTCCAGACGATTCGAGCTCGATAACAGCTTCGGCTTCGGATCGCTCCATCAGCTTAGCAACGCCGAAATCTAAAACCTTCACAAGCCCATCCGGGCGAACCATTATGTTGTCCGGCTTTATGTCGCGGTGCACGATGCCGACCGAATGAGCTTTCTCCAAAGCGGAAGCCACCTGTATCGCTATGTCGAGCGTTGATGCTAAGGCAAGCTTCCCTGTGGCCACTAGTTCTCTAAGGGTTTCCCCTTCGACAAATTCTGTCGCGATGAATTTTCTGCCTTCGGATTCGCCGATCTCGTGAATCGTTATTATGTTCGGATGATTGAGCCCGGAAGCGGATCTGGCCTCGAGGACGAATCGCTCCATTCGGCCGCGGTCACCCGAAAACATATCGGGAAACAGCTTTAGTGCGACCGCTCGGTTCAGTCGCGAGTCTTCGGCCAGATAGACCTCGCCCATTCCTCCGACGCCGAGCAATCGAGTTATTTTGTAGTGAAGAATGGTTTTCCCGACGAGCTTTTTCGGCGACGTTTGTTCCGCCAACATCTTAGCGGCAAGAACGGTCGGGGCCTCGTCCAAGAAATGCTCGGCGCTTGATTCAAACTCAAGAAGAGACTCGACCTCTCGGCGAAGCTGATCTTCACCGCCGCATTGGTCGTCCAAAAAAGAACCTCGCTTGTCGGCGGGCACCTCTAGTGCGGCGTGAAAGATCTCCTCGATTTTACCTAGTAGGTCCGAATCCATTCGTCTCAGGGTTTTTGGACGCCAAGCTCACGAAGCAGCCATGTCCGTGCAAATCGCCAGTCCCGTTTTACCGTTTCAGGCGAGACCTGGAGCACTTCAGCGATCTGGTCATTGGTGATGCCCGCGAAATACTTCATCTCAACGATCCGGCTCTTCCGCTCGTCGAGCTTCGCGAGTTGCTGCAACGCGTCGTCAAGAGCAAGGATCTCCTTCGCTTGTTCTCCGGCGGCCGCAAAATCATCGTTGAGCGTAACTCTTTCCTGCCAGCCGCCCCGCTTTTGGCTTTGCTTTGAGCGGGCATAGTCTACCAGAATATGCCGCATTGCCGTGGATGCAACAGCGAAGAAATGAGCACTATTCTGCCAGCCGGCTCCTTCTCGGTTGGCCAGCTTCAGGTAAGCCTCATGGATCAGGTCAGTCGTCTGAAATGTGTGCCCTGCCGGCTGGCGGCGAAGGTGATGCCGGGCCATTTTCCGCAGTTCGTCGTAAACGAGCGGCATCAATTGCTCGAGCGCAGTCGTATCCCCTTCGCCCCACTCAGAGAGTAGGGCAGTGATCTGCTGCGAACTGCCTTGATGCATAAATCTACGGCGAGAAGAGTATCGTCAGTATAGACCCAAACTACGAAAAAAAAAAACTCCGAAGTGTTACACTTTCGCCGCTTTTTTCTCGTTTGTATCGGCAGGGAATGATTTTGAGTCAACACCTGCGTTCTGGCGGGCAGTTTGGACCTGGCTGATAGCGGCCGATCTGCTTCATTCGGGCATTCAAGGCCCAAACGATGAACATCCGCCGGTATCGGTAACTACATTCTAACCATTCAAAATAAAGGAGATACGAAATGAAAGGACTATTTTCACGCATGCTGGCCATTGGCTTGATCGCTCTGGTTTTCAGTGCTGCGGAGCTTACAGCTCAACGCTCGGAACACACGTTCATCGTTGTCAACAAGACTGACGTTGTGATCAATGCTCTCTATGTGACGCCGCACAACGCGAAAGACTGGGGCGAAGACATTTTAGGAGCGGACGTTTTAGACATCGGCGATGACCTCGGGATCGTACTTGCCCGCAGGGAAACCGCAAGGCTCTGGGATCTCCGAATCGAGGACAGCGACGGCAACTCGATCGAATGGGACCGATTGAATCTTCGGGAGATCTACTCGGTGTCGCTCTATTACAAGAACGGCAAAGCGACGGCCATTTTTGATGAGTTCGTGGCAGATGTCGAAGGCACATGGGATGGCTATTACGACGACGGCACAAGATCACCGTATGTATGGTCGATCCGGCAGAACGGAGCAAATCTTACCATCACCGACGCAAAAGGCGGATCGACCCGATCGCGAGGAACCATCAAAGGCAGCAACGTCCGAGCCCTTGATTTCGCAACTCAGAATGGAAAGCTTTCGGCCGATGGATCACGGATCAGGTGGTCGGACGGCGTCGTTTGGATCCGCCGATAACCGGACCCGGCGTTAGCGGATCTGAAAGAACACGAATTTAACTCAAAGGAGAACAGGATGAGAAATTTAAAGCGATTGACAATATTTGTCGCATTGGTGCTTGGGTTTATGTGCATCCCCGGCATCGGAACATCGGAAGCGTCGGCACAGGGAAGGCAGGATTTCACACTCGTGAACCGTACCGGCGTTGAAATATATGCCCTTTATGTTACGCCGCATAGTGTGGACGAATGGGGCGAAGACATCCTCGGAGCTGACACGCTTTTGTCCGGCGAGGAACTTGACGTCTTCTTTTCAGTAAGGGAGAGAGCCAAGTTCTGGGACATCCGCATCGAAGATGAGGATGGCAACTACATAGAGTGGGACAGGCTTAACCTTCTTGAGATCTCGAAGGTAACACTTTACTACCGCAACAAGAAACCGACGGCCGTCGTCGAATAACGGCAGATCAAAACAGATTCAGGAGAGATGATGAAGACTAAACTAATTGGAATGGTCGCGATAGCGGCATTCGGGATGAACACGATCGGTTGCTCATTTTCGGTTGGCACCGATATGGCAAACAGCAACACAGCGGCGAACACCGCAAAGCCGCCGGCTTCGAATTCGAACAGCAATGCTAACGCCGCGAAAACCGACAGCGCGTCAAAGCCGAAGCTCAAAGGCGAAGCTAAGCCGACGGACGGAACAGCAAAGTCCGCTAAGAAGAATAACCCGATCCCATCGGATTGGATCTATGTATATGACGATACAAAGGGCTATGGATTCTCGCTGCCGGAAGGCTCTGAAGGCGAGAGCGAAACGGTCGAAGGCATAGACGTTTTCGCGGCGACTACGCCCGCACCATCAGAGATCGACATTTTCGTTCTTGCCTATAAAGACAAGACGCGAACTCGAGAAGATCTGCTGGCCGATGCGGTCGAGTTCCTTGAGGCACTTGGGCAGCAGGTGACGCCCGGAGACCTGCAGGCCGAAGGCGGCGACTATTCCGTAGCCGATGCGACAACCATCCATCCTTCACGCGGCAAGGGCAAGCTCCGAATACTCGTCGGCACCGACATCACCGATAACTATGTGATGATCCTTGGGGTCGAGGAGTCACGTTTTGCAGCCAACGAGAGCATCATCGATGCGATCTGGGGCAGCTTCGAGATGTGGAGCGATACCGGAGAATAATTGTCTAACGGCAATTCAGGCGATCCGTTCCGGGACACTCCTGTCTCGTGCCGCGTAAGACACGGCACGCCGGAAAAAATGGATATGCCTTTCATGCGGGACGGCTTTCGGAAAGATCCGAAAGCCGTCTCGTCTATTAAAATTCGCACACGCAGCATCCCATCTGAAGCGTAAAGAAAAATCACGGCAGCAACATCGGCCCGACAAAAAACCAAACAACGAGTCCGGCAGCAACTCCCAAAATCGATGCGGTAAGCTCAAGTGCTCCACCTTTCTTCCAGGCGACGCGGCCAAAATACGCAAGAGCGATTATTACCGCGATAGCGGTCGGGATCGCAACAAATAGCGGGTCGAGCCCGACCGCTTTCGTAAAATTAAATTCATCAAAATTCGGACTCGGCTGATAGCCGGCGGCTCGCAAATAGATGTAAACGAAATTAACTATTCGCCCGAGCGGGGCGGCCAGGCCTAGTATCACTAGAAACGGAAGATACTTGTATCTGATCAAAACCCCGGCAGCAATTAGCGATACGTATGTAATAACTGGTCCGACTGCCGTTGCGAACGCGACTTGGCCGCTCGTCAACGCGGACCTATCGGCCGAAACCGACGCCGAACGCAAGACCACACCTTCGACCCCAAAACCGATGTAGGCCAAATAATGTCCCAGCTCATGCGAAACGATGGAAAACGGCACTACAAAAATGCCGATTATCGAATACCAGCCGATTTTTGAGATGAATTTCCCCAAAGTAAAAATCTAATTACTTCTGCGGTGACCGAATCAGATCTTTACACACTCGCCGCGTTTGATGAATTGCCCGTCGCCTTGTTTTCCGGTGTGTTCGCCGTTCTGGATGACTACGCGGCCGCGGGAGAGGACGGTCTCGACCTTGCCTTTGATCTTCCAGCCTTCGTATGAGGAATAATCAACATTCATGTGTTCATGTTCGACGCCGAATGTAGTCTCGCCCTCGGGGTCGAAGATAACGATGTCGGCATCAGAGCCGACCGCTATGGTTCCCTTCTTTGGAAACATACCGAACATCTTCGCCGCGGCGGTCGAGGTCAGTTCGACAAAGCGATTGAGCGAGATGCGGTTCTCGACCACGCCGCCATTGTAGATGAGAGCGAGGCGGTTCTCAACGCCCGGTGCCCCGTTCGGGATCTTTGTGAAATCATCTTTGCCCAACTCCTTTTGCTCTTTCATACAGAACGGGCAATGGTCGGTCGAGATGACTTGGAGGTCGTCCATCTTGAGGCCTTTCCAAAGTTCGGCACAGTTGTGCTTTTCACGCAAAGGCGGCGTCATGACGTATTTCGCACCTTCCCAGCCGTCGCCGTAGTCGTCGATCGAGTGGAAAAGATATTGTGGACAAGTCTCGGCAAACGCCGCGATGCCGCGATCTCTCGCTTGTCTCACTTGATTCAAAGCATCGGTACAAGAAAGGTGAACAATATAAACCGGCGACTCGGCCATCTCCGCAATTGCGATCGCACGATGCACGCCCTCAGCCTCGGCAATCGTCGGTCGTGTGAGGGCGTGATACTTCGGAGCGGTGCGACCATCGGCGAGGAAGCGTTTGATGATCTCGTTAATGACGATGCCGTTCTCGGCGTGCATGCAGATGAGGCCGCCGCGTTTTCCGGCAGCCGACATCGCCCTAAAGATCGTCGCGTCGTCCGCCAAAAATACGCCCGGATACGCCATGAACAGCTTGAACGACGTAATGCCCTCGTCCATCAGCTTATACATTTCTTTCTCATCGCCGTCCTCAAACTCGGTCGTGATGAGATGAAACCCGTAGTCGATCGCCGTCTTGCCCTCGGCCTTTTTGTGCCACGCATCGACGCCCGCGGTCATCGATTCGCCCTTCGTCTGCACCGCAAAATCAATGATCGTCGTCGTCCCACCAAACGCCGCCGCCCGCGTCCCGGTAAAAAAATCATCACTCGACGAAGTCCCACCAAACGGCAGCTCCATATGCGTATGCGGATCGATCCCGCCCGGTATCACCAGCCTCCCCGACGCATCGATGACAACATCCGCCTCCATATCCAGCGTCTTGCCGATCGTCGTCACAGTCTCGCCGTCAATAAAAATATCCGCCCGATAGTCGTCCACCGCAGTAACAACCCGCCCGTTTTTGATCAGTGTTTTCATTGTTCCAGCGCCTCACTCCGGCTGTAGTTCAAGGTAGCCGATAATACCCTTTTTGTCCTCGCCGATCTCAACTATGACGTTCATGCTTTCAAATTCCACAGCATATTTGTATAGCACCGCCTCGCCGATATCGGTTCGTTCCAGAAGTTCGAACTTCGAAATCGGGCCGATCGTTTTTAGGTATGCGATCAATCGGTCGTTCGGATCGCTTAGGGCCCGATAAAGCCGTGGCGAGAACCGTTTCTCGTCCGGTTTTCCGGCCAAGATGTCTTCGATAACCTTTCGGAAGCCGGCTGTCCGCTCGGGTTCGGGGTCTTTCATCGGCTTCGGCTTTACCGCCGGATCAATGGCCTCTGCAATGCCGTTGCCGAACCGAGCCGGGTTAGCGTTCTCCGAATTCGCCAAGGCGATGACCGTCAGGCCGCGGTCCGGGTATCGGGCAATGAACGACTTAAAGCCCTGCCATGCCCCGCCGTGTTCGATGACCTTGAATCCATTTACGTTCCGAAGCGCCCAACCGAACCCGTACCGCTGCTCGCGGCCGTCATTGAGCTTGACCGGCGTCCACATCTGTTCGAACGCGGCCTTGCTCAAGAGCTTTCGTCCGGCAAGAGCTTCCTCCCATCGGATCATATCCAATAGCGAAAGATACAAGGCACCATCAGCCGTTGTGTTGAGCGCCGGCGAGACCCATTCCTGATTCTTCACCTCGCCATTGCGGAGCACGTAACCCGCGGCACGGTTCGGAATGATGTCGCTCTCGCTTATCACCCGTGCCGTAGTCATACCCAGTGGTTTGAACACACGCTCGGTCAGAAAGTCGCCGTAAAATTTCCCGGTCACCTTCCGGATGATGATGCCGAGGGTTACATACCCGAAGTTGCTGTATTGCCACTTCTCGCCCGGAGCGAAAGCGAGCGGAGTTTCCTTGATGATCTTGAGCAGGTCTTCCTCGGTATAATCCTTTCGGAAGTCAAAGCCTCTCGAGTAGTCCGTAAAGCCGCCGGTGTGAGTCAGCAAGTGCCGGACTGTCACACCCTCCCAACTTGCCGGAACTTCGCCAAGGTGTTTCCCGATCTTGTCGTCGAGCGCGATCTTGCCTTCTTCGACCAGCAGCATCACCGCGAACGCTGTGAACTGCTTCCCGACCGAGCCCGATTGGAAGATCGTCTCCGGCTTGACCGGCACATTGTGCTCGATGTTCGCGAGGCCGTACCCCTTGATCACAACAGGCTTGCCGTCCTTGATGACCGCGACCGAAACTCCTGGGATCTTCTTCCGCTCCATCTCACTCTTGACGAACACGTCGACTGCCGATTCGGCGGGAGACTGTGCGAAATAGGATGCTGCAAAACAAAACGTTAGCAATAATGAACAGATCGATCTCATAAATTTCTATTTGTTATCTTTTGGCGAAAGGCATATCGCGCAGTCGAAATCCGCCGATGTGAAGCTCAAGGATCTTGTTGTCTTTGTCGCGAGTGAACCAGACAACGTACCGGCCGGCACTGAAATGGTCTTTATAGAGCGGCTCTAAAGGTAGTTTTAGCGATGGCCTCTGTGTGAGAAGCGCCTTGCCGCCGTCGATCACGAGCGTAAAGGTTGCCTGTGCCTCTTCGCTGTGCCAAGTTCCAGCAATGGCCTTCAGATCATCGGCATTCGGCATCCATTCTGGTTCACGGAAAAACGGGTGAATAAGTCCATTTTCATCGATCTCACGACCGACAAGGCCTCGCTCCTCAGTCTCCGTAAACTCAACGCGGGAATAACCATAAGTAAAAACTCCGTCTCCCACCGGTTGCAACCGCGAGCCATTCAAGGTCAGATCTCCATTTTCGACGGCCAACCTGACTGGCGATCGTGTCCTTTCATCACGCCAGACTCCTGTGTATTTCTGCAGTACCTCGGGCGAGATCTCGACGCGACTTGGTTCGCTAGACGGCGGAAATGGACCAAAGATCTCGTCGGCGATGCTAAGGGCGACTGCGGTGGACGATGGCGAACTTCCGTTGCAGAGAGATGCTATTGATAGTTTGGGCTCCGGGAAACGGCCCACAAATGTTTGGTATCCGGCGGTGCTGCCTGTGTGGCCGACCGCCCTTAAACCTTTATAGTTGTCTGGGGTTAACCCTAATGCGTAGCGAACCTTCCGGCCGTCATTGAACTGGGCCGGTGTTTCAAGCGTCTCAACGAACCGTGCCCCGAAGGCATTTGAATCGAGAGCGGCGTTCCATTTCAGCAAATCGCCGACGGTAGTCAACATGCCGCCGTTGCCGACGACATTCATGAACGGCATGCTCAGCATCCAGGGCGAACTTTGGCCGGATCTTGTATACGCCTGCGCTCGACCCTTTACGAGCCGCCGGTAATCATCTCGCCATGAGGTGTTACTCATGCCTAGCGGCTTGAAGATTCGGTCACGTGTAAAATCTGTGAATTTTTGTCCAGAAACGCGTTCGACAATGACGACGGCCAGCTGATAACCGCCGTTCGAATATGAGTACTCGGCGCCGGGTTCAAAATCAAGCCCTTTTTGGCGGATGATGACGTCGAAAGCGAGTTCCTGTGTGATAACACGGTTGAGGCGACCTGCACCGGTCAACTCCAATACCGATCCCCAATCGCGAATCCCGGATGTATGAGTCAGTAAATGCCGGATCGTTATCGGCCTGCCGTAGATCGGCAGCTCCGGAACATATTTGCGAACGTCGTCGTCAAGCTTGAGTTTATCGTCCCGTTCAAGCAGAACCAACGCAGCGGCAGTAAACTGCTTTGCGACAGATCCCGATTCGAAGATAGTTTGCGGCGTGTTCGGAATCTGGTGCTCCATTTCCGCCAGTCCGAACGCATTCTCAAAAACGCTCTCGCCGTTCAATGAGACTCCCACTGCACACCCCGGGGCCTGCCCTGAATTGGTCTTTGCGGCTTTTTCGAAAGCGCGCTCGGCACCGGCGACGACCTTTGTCTTTTCCGGAACTTGGCCGGAAACCGAGATCGACAGTAAAAGCAGAAGTGCGATAGTTTGCTTATACATATCTTCGCCTCACGCGGCCAGAAAGGCCTCGTCCAAAACTCCAACCAATTGATCGACGGTTTCGGTCGTCGAATTCAGCATCAGCCCAGTGCGGATGACGTTGCCGTAGAGGCCGCCCTTGCCGATGAGGACGCCGCGACGTTTCGTTTCTTCAAATACGCGAAGAACGGCTTCGGGGTTCGGTTCTTTTGTCTGGCGGTCTTTGACGAGTTCGATGCCGAGCATCAAACCCATCCCGCGAACGTCGCCGATGATCGGATGGCGTTCTTGAAGCTCGAGCAAACGCTGTTTCAGGTATTCGCCGACGACGCGGGCATTTGTTCGCAGGTCGTCTTCGTCGATGACGTTGATCACCGCAAGGCCGACCGCACACGAGACCGGATTGCCGCCAAAGGTAGAGAAGGTCAGTCCGGGGAAAGCGTCGGCGACCTCGGGTGTCGCGATCGTCCAGCCGATCGGCACGCCGTTGCCCATCCCCTTTGCCGACGTGATAATGTCCGGTTCAACGCCCCAATGCTCAATGCCGAACCACTTGTCGCCCGTCCGTCCCCATGCAGCTTGAACTTCGTCGGAGATGAACAGACCGCCGTGCCTTCGTGCGATCTCCGCGACTCGCGGGAAATATTCTTTTGGCGGAATGATAAAGCCACCGACGCCAAGAATCGTCTCGGCCATGAATGCGGCGATGTTGCCGGTTGTCGTTGTGTTGATAATGTCCTCTACATCGTCTGCACACGCGACGCCGCACGATGGATATTCGAGCTTGAACGGGCACCGATAGCAATACGGGGCCGCCGCGTGGATTATCCCCGGAACCTGCGCCGCAACCGGCCGCCAGGTCTTATGCCCGACCGAGGCCAGGGCCGTCGCCGACCTTCCCGCATATGAATGCCTGAGGACGATGATCTCCTGATTCCCCGTCGCGAGTTTTGCAGCGAGCACCGCTGTGTCATCCGCCTCAGTACCGCTATTGGAAAAGAACGATTTCTTTAGCCGACCCGGCGAGATCTCCGCCAGCTTTTCCGCCAGATCGCTCTGCGGCTGATTGGCATAAAGCGTCGAGGTATGGACGATTTTATCGACCTGCTCCTTCCACGCCGCATTCACCCGCGGATTCGCATGCCCGAGGCTGACAGTTAGCACGCCGCCGAAACAATCAAGGTACTTGTTGCCCTGATCGTCCCAAACATACTCGCCCTCGCCATGCGTCAAGGCGATAGGCTCCTGATAGTAATTTGCAACTGCAGGAAAGAGAAATTCCTTGTGCTTCCGAACAGCATCGGAGACGGTTGACTTTTGTTCTTGTGGATTCATAAAAGTATTGCCACAAAGACCCCAAAGTATTAATACAGTCTAAAAACTCTGTGCTCTCCGTGTCCTCTGTGGCGAACCTGCCTAATATAAATTCCCTCCCCGTTTGCGGCCTGTGTGGTCGACGTAAACTACTTTCATTCCACTATAAAAATCGAGTGCGACCGAGCCTTGTTCGCGCGGACCGATGCCGCTGCCTTTGATTCCGCCGAACGGGATGTGTGCCTCGCCGCCGGTTGTGGGCGAATTGATGTGGGTCATCCCCGATTCTATTTCGTTCACAAATCGAGTGATGCTGTTGTAATCGTTCGAAAATATCGACGACGAAAGGCCATATTCGGTGTCGTTCGCAACCGCCATCGCTTCGTCCAGATCTTTGACACGCATGATCCCGAGCACCGGGCCGAAGATCTCTTCGCGGGCGATCCGCATGTCAGGCGTAACGTGGTCGAACACGGTCGGCTCGACAAAAAATCCGTTCTCGAGGCCATCTCCGGTCGCTCGATTACCGCCGCAGAGCAGGGTCGCACCGTCTTCGCGGCCGATATCGACGTACTTTAACACCGTGTTGAACTGCGATTCATCGACCGACGGGCCGATCTCGCTCGTTTCATCAGCACCGGGCCCCAATCTGTAAGCCTTCGCACGAGCGACGATCCTTTCGACAAATGCATCCGCGATCGTATCAACAACTACGGCACGCGACGATGCCGTGCATCGTTGGCCGGTCGAGCCGAATGCGCCGGCGGCCGTATGTTCGACTGCGAGATCTATATCGCAATCCGGCAGAACTACGACCGGATTCTTGCCGCCCATTTCCGCCTGGAATGGAATGCCGCGTTTTGCTATCTCGCCGTACATCTTTAGCCCGATCTCTGTCGAACCGGTGAACGAAACGGCCCGGACCGCAGGATGGTTCACGATCTCGTCACCAACCTCGCCCCCCGAACCGATCACAAGATTCAGGACTCCGTCCGGCACACCGGCCTCTTTGAACAGCTCAACGATTCGAACTGCCGTCGCAGGCGTGTTAGACGCGGGCTTAAAGACAACCGTGTTGCCCGCCGCAAGCGCCGGAGCGATCTTCCAAACCGGGATCGCGACCGGGAAATTCCAAGGAGTTATTATCCCGACAACGCCATGCGGCTCTCTGATCGTGTAAGCCCAATTCGAAGGCAATTCGCTTGGAATCGTTTCGCCGTTCAACCGCCGCGTTTCACCGGCACAGAATTCGACGACATTCGTCGCGCGTTGAACCTCGCCGCGGGCCTCGGAGATAACCTTGCCCTCTTCGCGTGTGATCATTTGGGCAAGTTCTTCCTTGTGCTTTTCCATCAGCCGCGACATCAACGTGAGGATACGCCCGCGTGCCGGCGCAGGAGTTTGCTTCCACGCCTTGAACGCGTCGAAGGCCGCCTCGACCGCCTTGCGCGCTTCTTCGCGTGTGCACAGTTGTGCCTCGCCGATCACATCATCTGTGTTGGCAGGGTTAATGTTAGGTAGGCCCTTGCCCGAGGCCGAGTCAACCCATTTTCCGGCGATAAGACTACGAAAAACTTGCATAACTGATCACTTCTGACTGGGTGCGTCCTGTTTCATATCAGGAAATGATAATTTCCATTCATTGCCGACCTTGACAAAATCCATCGTTTGCCATTTGCCATCCTCATCCAGATATTCGAGTGTTGCCTTGTCGCCATTTATCTTCTCGTTTCGCGACTCGGCCTTTTCGGCTTGAGGCCGAGAAGCCAGATCCTTGAGCATATCGTCGACGGTCTTGCCCTCGGCCTCGCCCATCTCTTTGAAAAAATCCAGGATGTCGTCGTCCAAAACACGCTTTAGCGCTTCGATATCGCCGGCCTTTCGAGCCGCGTATGCCGCTTTATAAGTTTCGGTCGGTGTCGCAAGTGAAACATTTGAAGCCAAGGCTGTTTCCGGAGCCGTGGCTGTATTGACCGGTGTTGGAGCCGAATTGGTTTGATTTGTGTTAGTTGAGTTTGCCGTAGTCGCCGGCTGTGAGCCGCCACACGCGGCGGCCGATGCGACAAGGGCTGAAAATATAGCCAGAGAAACGGCTTTCTTCGAAAGTTTCATAGAACTCCTCACGTGAAATTATTTGAACTAGTACTCTTTGGCGGATGCACACGGGCTCTCTTATACTTACGCCAAGTTGCTGAAAACAGCCTGATTCTATCGCGAAAAGAAATGTTCAACAACATCGTCGAACTCCTAAATTTCCGCACCGCCGAACACTCGGACAAACCGTTTCTTTATTCCGAAGCGGATGCTCGCGAATGGACATATAACGAGTTCAACCATAGTGTAAACCGAACGGCAAACCTCTTGATCTCGCGCGGAATCAAGAAAGGCGACGTCGTCAGCCTTCTGCTCCCAAATTCAGCCGAATACATCATCGCTTATTTCGCTTGCTGGAAGATCGGTGCCATCGCCGGGCCGGTGAATTCGCTGCTGAAAGCCGAAGAGATCGAATGGGTCGTGGGCAATTCTCAGTCCAAGTTGCTGATGACTGATGACACGATAATCGCGAGTGGAAGTTTGAATGGCGTCCGCGAAGGCATCGATACCATTACAAACTGGCCGCCCGCTGACGCAGGCGGTTCTGACACGATCGCTGATATCAACATTGACGCCGACAACGAAGCAATAATCATCTACACCTCCGGCACGACCGGCAAGCCCAAAGGCTGTCTGCTGACCCATGGCAACCTGCTCGCTAACGCCCGGCAGATCGCGGAGTGGCTCGGCTTTGGTTCGGATGATCGCCTGCTGACTGTAATGCCGCTCTTTCACATGAACGCCGTTACGGTCACAACTATGACCGCGCTTTACGCCGGCGCATCGACCGTCGTCTCGCCAAAGTTCTCCGCCTCGCGGTTCTGGGACATCATCGAAAAATACGGCGTCACATCCTTCGGTTCGGTCGCCACAATGCTCTCAATGCTCTTGAATGTGAGCAGTGAGCAGCGAGCCGTGAGCAGTGACCGCAACGAACCGCTTGCTGCTCACCGCTCACCGCTCACTTCACTTCGATTCGCAATGTGCGGCTCTGCACCTGTTCCCGCTGAAGTATTGCGGAAGTTCGAGGAGACCTTCGGCGTTCTGGTGATCGAGGGCTACGGGCTTTCGGAATCCACGTGCCGTTCAACTTTCAACCCGCCGAACGACAACCGCCGTCCGGGCTCCTGCGGACTGCCGATCGGTAACGAAATGCGCATCGTTGACGAAGAAGACAACGAAGTTCCGAATGGAACTCTCGGCGAGATCGTCCTCCGCGGCCCGAACATCTTTAAGGGCTATTTCAAAAACCCCGAGGCGACCGAAAAGGCCTTCGCGGGCGGCTGGTTCCACACCGGCGACATCGGCTATCGCGACGCCGAAGGCTTCTTTTACATCGCCGACCGCAAGAGCGACATGATCATCCGCGGCGGCGAGAACATCTATCCCCGCGAGATCGACGACCTGCTCTACTCGCATCCCGCGGTCGCCCACGCAGCCGTAATCGGCGTGCCCGACGAGCTCTACGGCGAAGAGGTCGCCGCCTTCATCGTACTGAAAGACGGATACGCAGGCTCCCCTCCTTACGAAGGAGGGGTGGCCGCCGCTCTGGGCGGACGGGGTGGTTCCCTCATCACTCAAGAGGACATAATCGACTTCTGCAAACTCCACCTCGCCGATTTCAAATGCCCTAAAACCGTTCACTTCGTTGACGACATCCCAAAAGGCCCGACCGGTAAACTGCTGAAGCGCGAATTGGCAAAAACCGCACGAGACCTTTTGCAGGATGTGTAAATCAAGCTTATAGCTTTAAGCTAATAGCTATAAGCTAGAATAAAAAAACCATTTCGTAGATTCTAAGAATGAATAGAAAATTAGGTTTAGCAGTTGTGGGCGTAGGCGGAGCGGTCGGATCGACCATGGCCGCTGGTATCGAGTTGCTCAAAAATGGCCTTATCGGCACCGAGGGGTTGCCGCTAGCTGACCTCGAAATCGAAGGGCTTGCCGACTACAAATATATCGTTTTCGCTGGCTGGGATCTCTTTCCCGAAGACCTCGCGAAGGCAGCAGAGAGCCATGAAGTTCTAACGTATAAACAGCATGTCGCCGTTGAAAATGAACTGGCAGGGATAAAGCCCTGGCCCGCTATCGGCGACGAGCGTTTTCTTTCGCTTATCGAAGGTCAGAATAAGATCGGAGCCAGCGGTCATCGTGCAACTATCGAAAAACTTCGCAAAGATCTCGCCGATTTCAAAAGCAAATGCGATGCGGTCGTTGTTATCAATCTTGCCTCGACCGAAAAACTCGCCGCGGAGGGCAATGAGATTTTCAACAGCCGAGCAGGTTTTGAGAAAGCTCTCGACGAAGAATCTGCAGCCATCTCGCCCGCGATGCTTTACGCCTACGCCGCAATCGCCGAGGGTGTGCCATACGGCAATTTCACGCCGTCGCTCGCTGCCGATATTCCGGCCTTGATCGAGTTTGCCGAAGAGCAGAACGTCCCCCTCGCCGGCAAGGACGGCAAGACCGGCCAGACGTTCATCAAGACCGTGCTCGCTCCGGCACTCCGAAGCCGGGCACTGCACGTTGATGGTTGGTATTCGACGAATATCCTCGGAAATCGCGACGGCCTCGCCCTTTCGAACGAGGACTCGCTCGCCTCAAAGGTGAAGACAAAGCAGAACGTGCTCGACGATATTCTCGGCTATCCGGTCGAAGACCACATCGTCGATATCCGCTATTACCGGCCTCGTGGAGATAACAAAGAGGCTTGGGACAATATCGATATCCGCGGTTTTCTCGGGCAGACGATGCAGATCAAGGTGAATTTCCTTTGTAAGGATTCGATCCTCGCCGCACCGCTTGCGATCGAGATCGCCCGCTGCCTCGACCTTGCCCAACAGCGAGGCGAGGGCGGCATTCAGGAACAGCTCTCAGTCTTCTTCAAGCTCCCGATGACCAAGGCGGATAAACCCGAACACGCTTTCCACCTACAGGAAGAAATGCTGAGGCAGTGGCTCAATCCTCGAACTTAGCAACGGTCTGCCTTGTCCGGTTCACCCGCATTTCGAGCACATCCGGCCTCGAATAGTGCCCCGTCGGATCAAAGTTCTGCCGCTCCTCGCGGACCCGAGTGTGGTCGAGCGTCGCCACCAGCAGGTTCTCCTCATCGCAAAATGGCTCGATGATCCAGTTCCCGTCGGGGCCGGCGATGCATGATCCGCCATTTGCCAAAAACTCCGGTGCGTTTTCGATGACCCGCTCGATTCCGGGCAAATGCGACGGCAGATCGCTCTTCCGCATCAACCCCGAGACCGAGGCGACGAATGAGCGGCCCTCGAGTGCCATGAACCGCGTGATGTCGTTCGTGTTGCGCTTGCTTCCGGGCCAAACGGCGACGTGCAGATCCTCGCCCTGTGCGTAAAGCGACGTCCGGGCGAGCGGCATCCAGTTTTCCCAGCAATTCAATCCGCCGACCGTGAACTCGCCCAGCCGGTGTGTTCTTAATCCATTACCGTCGCCGATGGCCCATGTCATTCGCTCGTCGTAGGTCGGCATCAGCTTCCGGTGCACAGAGCCGATCTCACCCGCCTTGCTGATGTAAACCAGCGAGGCGTAAACGCTCTCGCCGCGGTCGCCGGGCCGCTCGATAATGCCGAGATAAACGGCGATCTTCTTTTCTGCACCGAGCCGGCAAATGCCGTCAAGATCACCGCGCTCGATCGAGACCGCCTGTTTGATGTATTCCGCGTGAAAGGCTTTGTGAAAGGGCGAATTGAACGCCGTTTCCTTTGAGTACTCGATCCAGAACGGATATCCGGGAACGAGTGCCTCGCCAAATGCAACAAGATCCGCGCCGCTCGCTGCGGCCTCGGCGATGCTGTCGGCGACCTTCCCGAGCGTCTTCTCGCGGTCGAACCAAACCGGAACAATTTGTGCCAGAGCTATCGTTAACGTGTCCATTTTTACTTACCCATCCGTCCGAGGTCCGTCTCCGCCGCGATGTAACCGAAGCTCGCCCATTGGTCTCCGGCAACGATCTTCCGGAAAACCTCTGCCGCTTTCGCCTTATCTCCGTTGTAAAGAAAATAATTCCCGATGCCGTAACCAAGCGAAGCCGAACCCAGCGTCTTCGCTTCGCCGCCGATCGTCGCGAGCAGATCCTCGGCCTTCGCCTCGCCCTTATTCAGCTTGAGCAGTTTCAGATAATCGTCGTTCTCGATCACTTCAACATTCGTATCGAACCGGCCGAGCAACTTCGCGGCATCGCCCTTCTTTCCCATTCGCCGGAGCGTCATGTAGTGCCAATAGACGGTCGCCGCGAGCATGTCCGGGTTCTTTGAGACCAAGGTGCATTCCTCGTAGGCTTTCTGTGCTTTTCGGAAGTCGCCCTTTAGGTAATACGCAAGCCCGAGGTGATACCAGATGTTCGATTGCAGCGTGCTTGTCGGGGTGTTCTTCGCGTTCGGCAATCCATCGGGCTCGACCTCATCGGGCTTGCCTTTGATCAGCTTTGCGGCTTGCTCAAGGTCGCGGATCGCGTCGTCAAAACAGCGGATCGTTATGAAGCGATGCCCGCGGTGGCGGTAGATCCTCGCATCGCCGGGAAACTTCTCCACCCCGATGGTCAGCGATTCGATCGCGTCCTTATATTTTCCAAGATAGCCCTTCCGGCGTGCGTACCAGATCAGGTTGTCGGCCGTCGGTTCCGCAACGTAATTGCGAGAGGCAATCTCAAGGTTGCGTGAATACTCAAGCCGAACGCTTTCCGGCACATGCTGGTCTGGAACCTTTGCATTCGTAAGGCAATCCTGAGCGGCGGCAATCGTGGAAAAAGCAGTAACGAAAAGAAGAAATATCAGCGGCCTCATATGGCAGGATTCTGACACGAATCCGCCAAAATCAAAAAGACATCGCCCAACTGGTCTTTCGCGGTCTGCGTGATTCGGTTCTTGGTCTGTGGATTCTGTGGTGATCGACTTTGATCTACCGAGGGTTACCACAGAATTCACAGATGCAGACACAGACCTCTGACCTTCGCACGGCCTCCCGAAACGATTTTACTCCTCAAAGCACTCAAGATACTTAACGCCTGCTCCGGTATTAAAGATCACGACCGTCTCTCCGCCTTCGATGAAGCCGTCTTCGATCAGCTTTCTGAGCGCAGGTAGGCAGGCGGCCCCCTCGGGAGCGGTGAAGATGCCGGTGAGTGCACCTATCTCTTTAACGGCGGCCACGAGCTCTTCATCGGTGACCGCGACGGCGGTGCCTTCGGAAGCCCGGATCGCGTCCAGGATCAAAAAATCGCCGATCGCCTTCGGTACGCGAAGCCCAGAAGCAACGGTCGCGGCATTTTCAAATTCCGCTGCGAACCGTTCGCCGGCGTGAAATGCCCGAACGATCGGGGCGCAAGTCGCCGATTGCACCGAGATCATTTTCGGCCGTTTCGAACCGATCCAGCCCATCGCCTCCATCTCGTCAAACGCTTTCCACATCCCGATCAGCCCCGTGCCGCCGCCGGTTGGATAAAGGATCACGTCCGGCAGTTCCCAGTTGAGCTGCTCGGCGAGCTCGTAGCCCATCGTCTTTTTGCCCTCGACCCGATACGGCTCCTTAAGCGTCGAAACATCGAACCAGCCCTCGGCGTCCTTCCGCTCGGCCACGATCTTGCCGCAGTCGGTTATCAGCCCGTCAACGAGTGTTACATTCGCACCCGTCTGCTCGCATTCGATGATGTTTGCCCGCGGCGTGTCAGCGGGCATAAAAATGAAAGCCTCCATTCCCGCTCGTGCCGCATAGGCCGCCATCGCACCCGCCGCATTTCCAGCCGAAGGCACGGCAACCTTGCGAACGCCGAGCTCCTTCGCCATCGAGATGGCTGCCGTCATCCCGCGTGCCTTGAAGCTCTGCGTCGGATTCTGGCCTTCGTCCTTGATGTAAAGCGTGACCGGCTTGTCGAGCTTCGTAGCAACCGCGGACGCGCTCAGCAGTGGTGTCCAGCCCTCACCGAAAGACACGACGTTCGCCCAGTCATCGACCGGCAACACCTCACGGTATCGCCAGAGCGAGGATTCGCGTTGTTTTAGTGTTTGGGGATAGAGTGTCTGGCCGGCGGCCCGGAGGTCGTAGCGGACGAGGAGCGGTTTCCCGCACTCGGTGCATAGGTTCTGGAGTTTTCGTGCTTCGTGGCGGAGTCCGCAAAGGGAGCATTCAAGATGGGTTACGTTCATAACGTCGAAAGATTAAACGATTTCACACCATCGACGCCAATTCCGGCCATACTCATTTTTTCCAGAAGAACTCACGGAAGAGATTGACACCGGCGTCAACCGCAAACGAGATAGCCGCCCCCTTGAGCCCGTGCTTATAGCTGTAACGGTCCGGGTACCAACCCTCTACACCGATGACATTTGATAGAACATGACCGGCGATCTTCGGTGCACCGAAAACCCTCTTGCCCTGCCTGTTTCGGGCCGTCACGACCGAAAAGACCGCATTGCGCGCCCGAGCGATGGGGCGTCGGTTACGACTGAGATAATAGCGGCTATCGACCTCTAGCAATTCGTCGAGCCCGAACTTGACCGTATTGTTGATCGCACTTTCGCCTAAATTTGAGGCAAACCGCCGCGCAAATCCCTCCCATTGGCCGCCCCATTCGCTTGGTGCTTTGCGAGCGGTTAAGACACCCGCGACCGTGGTGTATCGGATCAAAGCGACGGGGCCGATCACTGAATTGATATATCGCTTCCGCCGCTCATCGGGAGTTGGCGGTATGTACCAAGCGTTTGAGGACGACTTGCGGGACTCGTCATCTGCGGTCGCCTCGCTGTCTTTGGCTTCGGCTTTTCCCACCGCCTTTGTTTCGGCCTTTCGCTCTTCCGTCCCATTTGTGGGAGGCGTAGGACTTGGCGAAGGCTCAGCAACGACAACTACCGGTGGTTCGTTCGGCACGTTTGCCGGTTCCTGTGCGTGCGCTCTACCGGCGAAAATGCTCAGGCCAATGATCAATAAACCCGCTGCGGGCAACATCCGGAAAGGTTCAATAAATATATTCATAAATGCCATACCTCGAAATACTTTCTACTTTTCGAGAAGCGGCTTGAGGGCCGTGTAGATGTTCTCCATCATTAGCCTAGTGCCTTCTGCATTCGGGTGAATGCCGTCAGCTTGATTAAGTTCTTTCTTCATCGCTACATTTTCGAGAAGGAACGGAAGGAACGCGACGTCGTATTCATCGGCCAGGTCCGGAAACGCATTCCGATAGTTCGTTTCATAGTCCGAACCCATCGAGGGCGGAGCAAGCATACCGCAAAGAAGTATCTTCATATTCTTTGCCTTCGCCTTCTCGATTATCCCCGCGAGGTTGCTTTTCATCCGATCGACCGGCATTCCCCTAAGCAGGTCATTCGCCCCGAGCTCGAGTATCAGGATCTCCGAGTTCGGCTGGCTGAGCACCCAATCGGCACGCTCAATTCCTCCGAGGCTCGTGTCGCCCGAAACTCCGGCGTTTATAACCTCGTAGTCGTACCCCTCGGCCCTGAGCTTCTGCTGGAGCAGATATGGGTACGACTCATTCTCTGCCAGGCCGAATCCGGCCGTAAGGCTGTCGCCGAGGGCGATGATCTTCTTTCTCGCCGTAGCCGTCTCAGGGAGAACTAAAGGCCGGTCGAGCTCGTATTCACCGCTACCAAATGATGCCGGCCGCGAGCAGGCCGTCGCGGCAAGAGCCGCCGCGATGAAACCTAAAATGAACGCCTTGCGAAAGTATAAATGCATACGACAAATAGAGTTTTACGGTCTGCAACCGATATTAGATTCATTTATAATCAAAACCTTTGGACAAGATTTTAGCAAATTGCCCCGACGCAAGGAGCAACGTGCTTTCCGCGATTCCTCTTTATGATAAGCATTTCGAACCTAACTAAGACAGTTCGCTCTGGAACAGAAGACCTGACAATTCTTTCGGACGTCTCGCTCGACATCCCGGACGGTCAGTTCGTCGCCCTCACCGGAGCTTCCGGCAGCGGCAAATCGACGCTTCTCGGCTTGCTCGCCGGTCTCGATTCGCCCTCTTCCGGCTCGATAACCATAGACGGCGACGAGATCACAACGATGAACGAAGACGGGCTCGCATCTTTACGTAGCAATAAGATCGGCTTCATCTTTCAGTCATTTCACCTGATCCCAAGCCTCACCGCCTACGAGAACGTGCTTATTCCAATGGAGATCGCCGGAGCCCGCGACGCCCACGACCGGGCGAAGGAACTGCTCGATGAGGTCGGACTCACGAACCGCGGGCACCATTACCCGACCGAACTATCGGGCGGCGAACAGCAGCGCGTCGCCATCGCCCGTGCCTTCGCCAACCGCCCCAAAATACTCCTCGCCGACGAGCCGACCGGAAACCTCGACTCCAAGAACGGCCAGCACATTTTCGAGCTCATGACGGCCCTACACGAGGGTAGCCGCGTGACCTTGGTTCTCGTCACGCACGACCAGGAGCTTGCATCTCGGGCTGAACGTCAGGTCATTCTGAAAGACGGCGAAGTCATCGCGGACCAGAGCGGACAATGAAATTCATTCTTAACCTCACCGCCCGCGAGATCCGTTCGTCCTGGCGGCGGCTCGTTTTCTTTTTTCTTTGTATTGCCCTCGGCGTGGGTTCGGTGGTCGCACTGCGGTCGTTGATACAGAACCTGACCGCGGCGGTCGGGACCGATGCCCGCGCTCTCCTTACGGCCGACCTCGTTATCGGCTCCAACAACGATTTCTCGCCGACCGACCTCGAGAAAATACAGGCCGTTGTCGATGCCTCGCGGATCGCTGATGGCCGCAACGAGACGATCACGACATCTTCGATGGCCCGGCCCGCCGACGCCGCCAATGAACGCGTCCGCCTGGTCGAACTGAAGGGCGTCGAGCCTCCGTTTCCTCTCGTCGGTGAGTTCATTTTGGATGGCGGCAAGGCCTTTGAGCACCGGCTGCTGGAGAATAATGGCGCGGTCGTCGCTCGTATTTTGCTCGAAGAGCTCGGGGTCAAGATCGGCGACAAACTTAAGATCGCTGAAGGTGAGTTCGAGATCCGCGGCAGCTTTGACAAAGAACCCGGCGGGTCAAGCGGCTTTCGGCTCGGGGCTAGGGTCTTCGTTGAAAAAAGAGCTTTTGACGATGCCGGCATAACGCAAAACTCAAGCCGCGTCCGGCGAAGCATTCTTTACCGGACGACCGAGAACCCGACCGAACTCGTCCGCCGCCTCCGCGAGGAACTTCGCGGCAGCACCATCACCGTCCAGTCATACCGCGAAACACAGGAGCGGCTCGGCGAGCAATTTGCCCGCACGGAGAATTATCTTGCCCTGACCGGCCTGCTGATACTTGTCCTCGGCGGTGTCGGCGTTTGGAACGTCTCGCGGGCCTTCGTCGAGCAAAAGCGCAAAACGGTCGCCGTGCTCAAGTGCCTCGGAGCAAGCGGCGGCAAGATACTCTCCGTCTATCTTTTGCAAATTCTTACTCTCGGGCTCATCGGCAGCCTCTTCGGCATTCTTCTAGCGCAACTCGGTATGTACGGCGTTCGCTCGGGATTTTCCGAGCAGCTCCCCGAAAATATGAGCTATGCCGTAACGGCCTCGACCGCTCTCCAGGGAGCCGTCCTCGGCGTTCTTGTCTCGCTGCTTTTTTCCGGGCTGCCGCTGATGCAGATCCGAAACATCAAGCCAAGGCTTCTGCTCCGCGACGAGAATAACGCCAATATCCGCCGTCTCGATCTGGCCAAGTGGGCGATCGGGGCACTGATCCTTGCGTCGCTGCTCGGGCTCGCGGTCTGGCAGGCCGGTTCGTTTCAGGTCGGTGCATTCTTTCTCGGTGGCCTTGCGGCAACGTCAGCTGTTCTCTATCTTGCGGCCGTTTTGCTCACCAAGCTCGTCCGGGCACTTCGGCCCTCGCGGTCGTTTTCGCTTCGGCAGGCGATCAATTCGCTCCACCGCCCCGGCAACCAGACGCGCATCATTTTGCTTGCCGTCGGCCTCGGCGCGTTTGTGGTTTTCACGGTCCAGTCGCTACAGAGCAATCTGATCCGCGAATTCGATTTCAGCCGCAACCAGCAACTACCGACACTCTTTTTCATTGATGTTCAAAAAAGCCAGATCAACGGATTGGCCGAAATGATCAAGACGCGTGTCGGTGAGCAGCCCGAAACCACTCCGACCGTTCGTGCCCGTATCGCTTACGTCAACGGAAAGCCGATCGATTACAGCCAGACCGAGACCCGCCAGATGCAGGGCCAGATCGGCCGGGAATTTGCCGTCACCTATCGGCCGAACCTTGATCTCAATGAAAAGGTTGTCGCCGGCGAATGGTGGCGGACCGAGGCAGCCGATGTGCCCGAAGTATCCGTCCAGGACCGCATGGCGAACACGCTCAAGGTCGTTCCGGGCGACTCAATGACCTTCGACATCTCCGGCCGGCTTGTAACGGTTCGCGTTGCGAACATTCGCCAGTTGGACCTTCGAAATACTCGAACGGCATTCGTATTCGTATTCAAGCCCGGGGCGCTCGAAGATGCTCCGCAAAGCTATGCCGCCACTATCCTGAGCCGGATGGGAACGACCGACCGGCAGCGGCTTCAGCGTGATGTGGTCACCGCGTATCCGAACGTTCAGGTCTTCGACGTCGCAGACATCGTCGCCACCGTAACCGACCTGGTTGAGAACTTCGTTCTCGCGATCTCTTTCGTCGGTGGGTTCGTGATCTTGAGTGGGATTCTGATCCTTATCGGCTCGGTCGCCCTGACGAAATCTGCCCGTATCTATGAGAACGCCGTCCTTAAAACGTTGGGCGCCGAGCGACGTTCGCTTGGGGCTATACTGATGCTCGAATACGGCCTGCTCGGCCTGCTTGCCGGCGTGATCGGCTCGGTCTTTGCCATCGCACTTTCCTTTGCCGTCAGTTATTTTCTGCTTGATATTGAGTGGCAATTCGATGCGGTCCGAACCTTCGTTGGGATCGTGATCACTGCCGTGATCGTAATGCTGGTCGGGACGGCAGCGAGCTTTGACGTGATCTTCAAGAAGCCGCTTTCGATCCTTCGGTCTCAGTGATCTCAGATCGAGGCTTCGAACGGATGGTCGGCAAGCACTGCCCGCATACTGACTTGACGGAAAAGGGTTTCGAGATAAGCTGAGAAACGATGGAGAAGCGGCACAAGCTCTTTGCCGTCGATCGAGGCAGTGATCTCTTCACAAAACCGCTCAAAGGCCTCGCGGTCCTTGTAGTAAAGATACTCGATCGGCTCCTTCAAAAAGGCCGAGAGTATCGCCTGTAGGGTCGCAACATTCTCCGGCGTCGGATCCTCTTCCGCATTGCGGACGGCCGTCACTACCTGATGCAGATGATTGCGGAGCATAAGCGACTCGGCAAGCTTGTGCTGAAATTCGGCAAACACATCGCCGACCGCAACCTCCGGCCGCACGAGGCGGACAAAGCCGGTCAGGATCTCTTGAAAACCATCGTTGAGCAGGGCGTAGGCCGTTTCGACCCGGGCGTAAACCACAAGTGCAGAACGGAGCATGACAATGCCGGCGAGTTCCTGATTGTAAGCCTTCTTTAGCTCAAGCGAGGCCATGTAGGAGGCTCCGTCAAGCATGCCGTAAAGTTCCGCCTCCTCATCCTTCCACCGCGTCAGCGTGTCCCCGATCCGCCGATTCATCGTCCGCACCTGATCGTGGATGCCGCAGAAGATCGCCATCGTCGGCTTGAGCGGATCATCTTTCTTCAGCATCCGCGAGATGGCTCCGAGGCTCAGAAGTATCCGGCCCAAACGGCTCGTTACCCAAATTATCGTCGAACGGTCCTCGGCCGAAAAGGCGGGGTCTGCGGATAGCGTACGAAGTTGTTCGGGAAGTTTTTGAAGGCCCGCTTCGGCCGCCACGTCTTCGAGCAATTCGACCGCAGCGAGCCCGTTTAGCTTTTCTCTCAGGAGCTTTCGCCAGCTTCGCCACTCGTAGTAGCTAAGGCTATCGCCTTTCAAGAGCGCGGTGTTGAGAACCGAGTGGTCCTGAATGAAAGCAGAGAGTTCGGAAAAGGCCCTTCGCTCTATCGTAACGCCGTAGAAATTCCTTTGATCCGAATTTGCGATCTCCGCGAGCAGCCCCGAAAGCCTAACAAAAACTTCCATCGTGATGTGAAATTCACCCCGCCGGTCGCGGGTGACGGCAACCGGTTTCTCTGAATCGCCGAGAACACGGTCGTAGCTCGAAAGAAAGCTTGAAAGCCCTTGGACCCATATCCAAAGCTCGACAACGGCATCCTCAACCGGCCGCGGTTCGGGCAGGTAAGCGGAAACAAGTGCGTCGCCCGTATAAACGGTCTCGGCAAAAGGAGTTGTCGGTTCCTCTTTGGTCGTCTGCAATAGAATCTCCTAAGGCTTGGGAGCGGGATAAATCAGGAAGGAAGGTTCGCCCTTTTCTTTTATACATCGTCTTAGGGTACGCTTGCAACGAAAATCGTTAGATTGCGATGCTTCGGCGGCGTTTGCGACCGGACTTTCTATGCCCCAAATCGACCAGTTATTGATCGCAACCCGCAACCCCGGAAAGGTCCGCGAGATCGCCGCGATGCTTGCGCGGAATGGAATTACTGCGACAACTCTCGCAGATTTTCCATCGCTTCCGGACGTAGAGGAGACCGGACAGACGTTCCTCGAGAATGCGGTAATTAAGGCCGCCGCCTATTCTGCCGCCGCGGGCTGCCATGCTCTCGCCGATGATTCGGGCCTTGAGGTGGCAGCTCTTGACGGGCGGCCGGGAGTTTTTTCTGCCAGATACGCGGGCGAATATGCGAGCTACGAAACCAAGATCCAAACGCTGCTTCGCGAGGTCGAGGACGCGGCCGCTCCGGACCGCTCGGCACGCTTTGTCTGTGCGATGGCCTTCGCGGATCCGTCGGGAAATATCGTCTGGAGCGCTGAAGGTGTTTGCGACGGCGAACTAGCACCGTCGCCCCGCGGTGCGAATGGTTTCGGCTACGATCCCATCTTTATGCCCTTCGGTTTTAGCCAAACTTTCGGCGAACTCGATGATGAATTTAAGTCAGCTATCAGCCATCGAGCGAAGGCAACCGAGGCATTTATGCGATTTTTCCCCGATTTTATCGGGCTTTGACTTGACCGCACCATATTCCGCCTGTAAAATCCGCTACTTGAACTCGCTTTGCGGCGGATCAGACGGGGCGTAGCACAGCCTGGTAGTGCGCACGGTTTGGGACCGTGAGGCCGCAAGTTCGAATCTTGCCGCCCCGACCACTACGTTGCTCGGCTTTTGAGTACTTGCCCGCCATCAGAAGTTCGACCGCTGGCAACGTGAATTTGCAGAAAAGATCTGAATTTCTAATATTGACACCTTGGAGGTTACGTAAAAACTATGGCTCGAATGACACAGACGGAGATCATCAACAACTTGGCGGAATCGTCAGGCCTCAAAAAGACTGACGTGAAGGGCTTTTTCGATACTCTTGCAGCTCTTGCTGCTTCGGAGGTCAAGACGAACGGCGAATTTACCGTTCCTGGATTTGGCAAACTCGTCAAGGCGACCCGCAAGGCTCGCGAAGGCCGCAACCCCGCGACCGGCGAAACCATTAAGATCCCGGCGAAGACCACCGTCAAGTTCCGTCTCGGCAAAGCGATGAAGGATGCCGTAAGCTAAGCATTTGCTTAAGTTAGATCAAAAGCCGCCGGATCGCTTCGGCGGCTTTTTCTATGAAAAAAAGTCACCTTGGAACGAAAAAAAAGTAGTGACATCTCGTTAACTTTCTGTTAAGCTTCTAACACAGTGGTGAGAAAAACAGGGTTCCTTTCCCGTTCAACTTGTGTTCTTGGTTGTAATGAACCCGTCGCCTTAAAGGGATTTCTAGTTTTCCCTCGGGCGTTTTGTTTTTGCCTCACGGCTCGTTCTAGAAATGAGAGTTCTAAAATTTCAAAGGAAAGGAGAATTAGAAGTGGCAGCAGCTAAACCCATGACTCTGCAAGAGAGGATCTTGCAGATCGATCATATACAGGCTCGCCGTTTCGCTAAATTGCAAGGTGAAACGGTCGATATCGCCTCAGAAGGTATCATAAGGCACCTTCGGGCATGTGCAAAAATGGATGTGAATCCGGACGCATCGGCAGTTCGAGAAATAATTGACGACGCCCTCAATGGCCGACGCGTCTTTGCGGAAACGTCGAATGACCTTCTTGCAGCATAGTTTTATTTAAGTAGTACTAGGATAGCAATACATATTTTGGCCGCCCAGTTTTTGGGCGGCTTTTTTTATTTCGGAACCCGTAGTTCAGCCTTGTATATGGTGTATCCGGAAACGCGTTCGAGTTCCGTGAGGTCGTACCATCGGGCCACATTGGCAAGATCGTTGCCATCGTCATCGGCGATCACAACGAACGAGAGTTTCGGCTCCGCTGCCCGAACGGCATCGAATTGCTCGATATATTCACGATAAAGCCTGACCTCTTCGGCAATCTCGCCCTCGGTGATCGGCTTATATTCCGAGTTGAGCCGGTCGGTGTGCCGGCCCCATCCGAAGAAGGCGATTATCGAGACAAAATCGCGTCGAAGCAGGTCGTCGAGCCCATCCGCATCGACGTTGCTGTAATGCAAATACTGGTAATACCGCTCCTTGCTTTCCTGCCACGAGAGTCCGGCGAAAACGTGCTGGTGGCGTGCCCATAGGACATTCTGCGGAGCGACGGTCGGCAGGTCGTCCGCCAGAATGCCGTCAAAGGCGAGGACCGTTTCGCGGTGTTTGTCGGGTGACGCTTGCGAAAACTCCTCGAGTTTCTGCGCAACCGCGAGGCCTCTGTCGCGATGCTCATTTGCCCAATCAAGCACACGGACGGTGTAATGGCACTCGACGAACCCCCAGGCTATCGCCGCGACCGCAACACCCGCCCAAAGGGCCTTCATCCGCACGGATTCGCTACTCTCGGAACGCCGGATAAAGAGGCCGATCGCCGCTAGCAATGCCAGAACTGCGACATAGTTGCCGATGAAAACCTGATAATGGATCGGCTGCAGGGCCCTGCCGGTGACCATCTGCTGATTGAAAACGATGAACGGGACAAGAGCTAGTGCAAAAACGAAAAGCACATCCCGGTCACCCAACCGAAAACGGCCGAACGCCATTCCGGCGATCAATATCAGCAAGACGCCAAAAGCGATGTATTCCGGAAAGCGGAAGAGATCAGGAAGCCGCGTATAAACAAGCAACTGGACGTGGTCCATCGTCTCCGTTCGCTGCGAAAGCAGATAGGCATATGGCACAAGCACCGCCGCACAGCCGCCCGCAAGCACAAGAGCATACCGAACCTGCGACCGCCAACCCTCGGGCCGTTCCATCAACCACGCCCCAGCCATCGCCGCAAGAAATGCGGCGGCAGTCGTCCAGACGTAGAAATAACTAAAGACGGTGTACCCGAACGCCAGCACTGCAAGCCCGGTCAGGATCATGCCCCGATGCTTGCCCAATCTTGAGCTCTCGCGTTCGTCGCTTTCAGCTCCCTCGACGAATACTTTCCAAAGCAACGCGAGCATCGCAAAGAACGCCGGAAAAGCCATCGCCGGAATGTATCGCCGAAAGCCCGGGAAATATGGATAAGAAAAGCCGTCGAAAAGCACCTCGAGAATTGCCCCCTCGCCCGCCGCAAGCGACCCGAAACAAAAGGTCGCAAGTGCCCCGGCCATCGCAAACCAAGTGCTTCCCGTCATTCGTCCCAATAGCCAAAACACAGCTAAAGCGGAAAGAAAGCCTGCCAAAGCTCCGGAAAGTATCATCGCCCACGGCGCACCAAAACCGAAGATGCGTGCCGGTATTGCAAGCGTGTAGGGCGCGGCAAACTGTATAGAAAAAAGCGATTCGGGCTGCGGTGTTTCGGAGCTGTGGTCGCGGCCCGTATAGGGATCGTTCTTCCGCGGCCGCCCGTCGATCAATGCCCTTACGTAAGCCGCATATGCGACCTCATCGATGTCGTTATATGCATAGTGGCCGTTCCAATCGGCCCCACGCTCGTACCACATCTTCGCCTGCGGATACAGGCAAAAAAGGGCCAGGAAGATAGCGGCAACGATGCCAAAGCGCCAGCGCAGTTTCATATCGGTTCGTGAGGACAAAGTAACCGTTATTTTCTATATTCAGCGGGAAGTTGTCGAACGCGGGAAATACGAAATGCAGTAATTAGGCAGCCGCTGCCGTAACCTCGGGCCGGTCGAAATATTTCGTCATCGTCAGGCGGGTGCCGTCGTCAACGTCCTCAAGCCTGACCTCATCCATCAAAACGCGGATCAGCTTTAGCCCCCAACCGCGTCGTCCGTTGGCGGGTTCGGCCGCGGGCACTGCCCGGTCGGCAATACGCAGCCCGCGGTTTGAGACGGTTATGGTAATGCGGTCGGGAGCTACGACAAACTTCTGATGTATCCGCCGGTCCGGGCTCAGGCTATGCTCGGCGGCATTGATGCAAGCCTCGATCAACGCGGTCTTTATCTGGTTGATGAGGGCCGCCGGGATGTCGTGTCGACGAGCGATGTCTTCAAGAGTATGTGCGGCGACGATCTCCGAATCCTCATCGATCGGGATGACGATCTCGTAGCTATCCGTCGCTGGCGTGTCGGCTTCTCCTTCGCCTCCCTCAAGCACAATGCGAAGCAGATCCGCCTGCATTCGGCACGAGGCATAACAGCCTCGCTCGTTCAAGACCGCCAGGGCATCGTCATTAAATCCTTCGGGAGCGATCAGCCAAAGTCGATACCGCTCAAATCCGCAGTTGATCGCGGCGGCTTCGAGCCGGTCGCACCAAAATTCGGCCTTGCTTCGCTCAGCCTCGAGCTTCGAATCGATCTCCGCCGCTATCCAGGCGATCGGTTCGGTGCCGCCCTCGCCTGCCTGAAAGCCGACCGCGACCGCTGCCCGCTCGGATTCTGAGATGGTACCAATGGCCTTATAAAACGCCTCGGCCTGTGCTGAAAAAACGATCTTCGGGAGCGAGATGAGCTTTTCATCATCACGAAGCAGGCCAAGCAATTCGTCACGCGGAATGCCCTTGTAATTCTGCTTGAACCGTCCGTAGTCGAACAGCGCCGCCGGCACCTCACTCCCGCCAAACTCGGCCATCAGCCCGCGGACGCCAACCGCCGCCGACCGCCGATAAACGCTTGCCATTTCGGCCGGTGCATTTGTCAGAAACTCGGCGAGCGTCTCGGCATAGACGAGCGCTCGGGTCTCATTCCGCACTTCAAGCCGATAACTCGTTGTGAGGAAATCGCGAAGCGTCTTATTGTCCGCGGCGACTTCGACCCGGCCCGCAGTGAAGCGGATAATTTCCTCGGTGTTGAGGGTCTCTGCGGCGGTTACAGCCGCTTCGTCACTCATGCCGAGCCGCGAGCGGAAGACGTCGAGCGGCACTGATGTATTCTCGCGAGCCGCTTCGTGAAGCAAACGGATCGCTTCCCTTTCCACGCCAGTATCCGGAAAAATCCGCTCCAGCACCTCGGAAAAGATTCCGCGAACCGCACCGCCAAAAACCGAATCGACGTATGCCGACCCGACGCCGCTAAAATCTTCAAGCGAGACGCCATCGCGTCGCGACGAATCGAGGATCCCGTGGACCGCCGAAAGGTCGCCGCTCGTGTGCACAGCCAAGAGATCTGCCGAAGCCTCGCCGATTGCGACGCCACGCTCAGCCGCGGCGTTCGCGATCAGCATCCTCAAATTTTCATCCGTGATCTCCGGCAAGACCTCGCGAGCCACATCGGGGATCGCAAAGCCGCTCCTTCGCCGTGCGGCAAACAGAAACGGGAACTTCTCGGCTCGGGCGAGCACTTCGAACGCTCTCGCGATGCTCGCATGTCGCCCTTCGCGCTCGAGGGCGTCCGCGTTGTCGATCATCACGAATGATGCGATCCCCGCCACGGCCGCCGCAAGCGGTATGCTGAAACAGCGGCGGATGAACGTCTCTTTCTCGTGTCCTAAAGGCTCAGCGGACAACAGCCGCACCGAGGCTGCAAAAAACGAGGCATCACCAGCATTCGCGATCGCGCTGATCTCGCCTGCCATCGGCGGAAGGCTGACAAGCCCCGCGTCCTGCCGTCTGAAGGCGAGGACCTGCACCAAAAATTCACTCAAAAAGCTTCGAGCAATATCGATCTGTTGACCATCGCGAGGAAACGAAAAATAGACCGGAGCCGGGCCTTGGGCGAAGTAAAACTGTCCGTCGAAAAATTGCTGGAGCAGTTCCGTCGCTCCCGATCGCGGCTTGTGCAGCACGATCGATCCGCGATACCGCTCATCCCGAGCCTTCTCCGCAAGGCCAGCAAGCGCAGCTTCGCGGCCAACGAAACTCGCCGGCCGCCTACTCGCAAGTATTCTGCTCTTTTGGTGTTCGGTCATCTAATGAACATTCTCTCTGAACGTTCGGCCCAGATCCGCGTAGTTTCTGACACGATTCTTCCCGAGCTCTTTCGCATCGTAAAGGGCCATGTCGGCGGCCGTGATCCAGTCACGCGGCTCGGTAAATTCGGGAGTGAATTCTGCAAATCCAACGCTGATGGTTACCTGCCGCCGTGGGAACTCGGTTCTCTCTACCCGCTGCCGAAGCCGCTCAGCTATCGAGGCTGCCTCAGCGGCATCCGTTTGCGGAAGCAGGATGGCGAATTCCTCGCCGCCGTAGCGTGCCGCAACGTCCGCCGCACGCAGAGTGTCCTTCATTGCTTTTGAGACCAGCACAAGGGCCACATCGCCCGCCGGATGGCCAAAGGTGTCGTTGTACGACTTGAAATTATCGACATCGATCATCAAAAGGCTCATCTGCGTCCGGTAGCGGTTCGCCCGGCTCATTTCCTCTATCAGCCTTTCTTCGATATAGCCGCGGTTCATCAATCCCGTCAGCGAATCGGTGATCGACCGCTTCTCAAGCTCGACCGTCCGTGCCTCGAGCTGCCGCCGGTCGATGGCAACTGCCAACTGCGGTGCAAGGGCCTGCAAGATCTCAAGATCATCGGCCGTAAATGCTCCGCCATCCGCCCGATCGGCGACGTTAAGCACGGCAAGCTGCTTTTCGCCCATTGCGATCGGAAACGAGATGAAAGAGTCCGTGCGGTAATTCCACGAATCAGGTGAGCTTGCGATGCCAAGATCGGCGAGATCGCCCGCAACGATCGGCTTTCCCGATTCAAGCGCCGTCCGCGAGATACGGCCACCGACGTTTCGTTCAGCGGAAAGATCGACACTCGTGCCGATCATCGAACGGGCCCGGAGCTCGCCGCTCAAATTGGTAGGGGTCAGTATCGAGACACGCTCGGCTCCGAGCACCTCGGCGGCACTTTCGGCCACCGACTGCCAGAAATCGTTCGAATCCGCGTGCCTCAGGCCCTCGTTGAATCGGCGAAGGCCTGCCGCGACCGCTTCGCTTCGCATCACCTCATCCCGAAGCCGGAGGATCTCCATCTGCGGCGCCGCGGCGCGAGCCAGCCGCGCGATGATCGCTGGCAGCTTGTCGGTCATTACTTTGCCGCTCGCGATGCGAATGCCGAGTGCGGCACGAACATCGCTGCCGACCAACACTGGAAAAACACGCAAGCCGCGTTCGCCCGCCTCGGCCCGCTTTTCTTTTAGGTCGATCGCTTCTCCGGCAAGAGCTCGCTCGGCAAGTTGATCTTGCGGAAGATCGAGCCGGACGCGTATCGTCTTGCCCTTGAATTCGCCGGTCGCGGCGACGCCTTTATAGCCATCGCCATTTCGCTCAAGCCAAACGAGCGAACTCAGGCCAAATCGCGAACCGACAAACTCGACCACCGAGATCGCCGCCTCCCTGTAGCGGAGTTCCATCATCCGCCCGAGCAGCGAACGGAACTCAGATACAGCCGCAGCCTCCGCCGTTATCGAACCCCTTCGCTCAGGCGGCATCACCTCCGAGGTGTCGAGCGTTCGTCGATTGAATTCCTCGATGAGTTTTGTAATTGAATTTGCGTCCGGCGGTTCAACCGCTTCAGCAGGTGCGTGAGTCTCAGGAATTGCAACCGGACGAGCTTCAATGGCGGTAGCAACTGGTTCAAGCTCGAGCACCGGCGCTTCAACCTTCGGGACAAAGCGCTTGAGTTCGGCCGATGCCTTTTCGATCGGCTCATCAGAGCCGCTGATAAGCACATTTGCGAAGAGATCCGCCGGTGGCAGCGTTCGCCAATCGCCGCCGAGTGCCCGCTCGGTCCCCTCGCGATATTTTCCGACCGACGTGAACGTCCTTCCCACTATCGCGACAAAAGGCCGCCCGCGGTCATCGACCCGCATCGCCCGGCACCGAAGCCCGGCGTGGCAGGTATAATCTATCGGCTCGCCGGCCGCCTCAGCTCGCGCATAAGCCGTTCCGCAGTCGGCTGCACAACGGTGGCCAAAAGCGGCCGAGCCGTATAGTGTTTGGCAGATCGAATTATTGTTTGAAGCGGCCGTGACCTCGCCGGTTTTATTCAAAACGGCAATAGCCACGCCGTTTTCACCGGCAAGGCGCTCTAGGAACTTAAACTTTGGGGGTCGCTTATCGCTCATTCAGCCAATTTCGGCCGCAATTTCGGTCAATTTGCCCGAAAACCATTGTCCGGGCACGGTTTATGGGCACTAGGTTCGATGCAAGATAGTCTCAATCGGCATCGAGTTTCACTAAATTTCTTTACCGCCCCCGGACGAAACCCCAATTATCGCACAGATGAAGTTTTTCGCGGAAACGAGAGTTCGGTCGGCCTGAGATGCGGCGCAGTCGTGCATAGCATCCATACACTAGCGTCCCCTATCGAGTCACTTTCTACTGTTATTTGGCGAACAAAACCGCGTTTTTATTGGAAATCGGCTCTGGCACGCCGGTTGTAACTACTATATGCGACAGCAACAAATGGTCATTCGATATTTAATGACGTTTAACTACCCATGGAGGGAATAAGTAATCATGATGAATAATTTTGGAAACAACACTGCGGCACAACCGATGACGGACGCTGGTCAACCACGGGCCATTAGCAATGACGATGTGATCTCGCATCTCAATGGCCTTATCGAAACATGTAGAGACGGGCAGGAGGGATTCAAGCAGGCCGCCGAAGGCGTTGACCGCGATGACCTCAAGAAGCTTTTCTATGAATTTTCACAGGAGCGTGCGAGCTTCGTCGGCGAACTTCAGGAAGTCGTCCGAGGTCTCGGCGGAGACCCGGAGAATACAGGCTCTTTGACCGGAGCAATGCACCGCGGCTGGATCAACATCAAAGCCGCCGTGACCGGCAAGGACGAGGCAGCGATCCTAAACGAGGCCGAACGCGGCGAGGATGTCGCTCTTGGACAATATCGCTCGGCTCTCGAGCAGCCACTTCCTGAAACGATCCGCCAGACGGTCCAGAACCAGCACACAAAGGTTCAGGCCGCACACGACCGCGTCAAAGCACTTCGCGACGTAGCGAACGCCAAGAGTGCCACAACCTAAAACTCCCCGACCCGTAAAGGCGGAGCAGCAATAGAAACAAAAAGGCCGGCCGGAATCACCTTCCGGCCGGCCTTTTCATTTGAAACTTCGAAACTTTCGCTTGCTTCTAAACGCCGATCGCGCCGAGTCCGGCCTCGGCGTTTGCCTTGATGTCAGGATGCTCGTTGTTGATGCGGATACATGCCGCACGGTGAGCGGGCTTGATCTCGACGAGCTGCGGTACGACCTGTTTACACTCGGCGATGGCATACGGGCAGCGGGTGTGAAAATGGCAGCCCGAGGGCGGGTTTATCGGCGAGGGCACGTCGCCCTGCAGAATTATTCGTTCCCGTTTCGCCTCGACCTCCGGGTCGGGGACGGGCACGGCCGAGATCAGCGCTTGCGTATAGGGCATCAGCGGGCTGGAATAAATGTCTTTGCCCGGAGCCAGCTCGACGATCTTACCGAGATACATAACGGCAACGCGATCCGAAAGATGCCGCACGGCCCTGAGGTCGTGTGAGATGAAAAGATAGGTTAGCCCCTTGTCCGCCTGGAGCTTCTCCATCAGATTCATTATCTGAGCCTGGATCGAAACATCGAGAGCAGAGATCGGTTCATCGGCGACAATGAACTCCGGCGCCACGGCAAGTGCTCGGGCGATGCCGATCCGCTGCCGCTGACCGCCGGAAAACTCATGCGGATATCGCTTGATAAAACGCCGGCTTAGACCCACCGTTTCCATCAGGTCGCCGACCAGAGTGTCCACCTTCGCTCCATCCGCGAGCCCAAAGGTTTTTATCGGTTCGCCGATGATCTGCCCGACGTTCATCCGCGGATTGAGCGAGGCGTAGGGGTCCTGAAAGATCATCTGAAGATGCTTTCGCTGCTCCCTCATCTCACCCGCCGGAAGGTGGGCGAGGTCCTTGCCGTTATAGAAGACCTTTCCGCTTGTCGGCTCCGTTAAGCGGAGGATCGCCTTTCCGAGAGTCGATTTGCCGCAGCCCGATTCGCCGACCAGCCCGAGCGTCTCGCCCTTTTCGATATCGAGCGTGACACCATCGACCGCCTTTACGACCTTTGGCTCGCTGAAAAGCCCGCCGCCGAGCTTAAAGTGGACCCTGAGGTCATCAAGAAAGATAAGCGAATTTTCCGAGGCGACGATCGGCTCCGCGGGTTTGCCCGGGGTCGCTTCGACCGTTTCAAGATGCCTGTCCTCCCCGACGCGTCGAAGACGTGCCCGGCAGTAAGTGCAGGTGGCGAATTCCCGTTCTTCCGCGACATCTAAGGCGGCGGCACATTCGGGACATTTTAAGGATACGTACATATCTTTCGTCAAGGTCGATCGGGCGCGAACCCGGTTGCCCGGCTTAATCAAACTGCTAGTTCGCGTTCCGCCTGCGATTCCGCATAAACCTGGTCGGCAAAATGGCAGAGCGAGTGATGCTCCTCATTGATCTTTACAAAGGGCGGAAACTCGCGGCGGCAAATATCGGCCGCACGGTCGCACCGCTCGGCAAAAGGACATCCCGGCGGCAAGTGAGCGACGTCCGGCGGCAAGCCCGGTATCTGGTAAAGCTCTTTGCCCTGCTCATGGGCAGGGTCGGGCACGCTCCGGAGCAGGCCTTTCGTATACGGATTCGCGGGTGTTGCAAAAAGCTCGCGGGTCGGTGCCTGTTCAAACACCTTGCCGGCATACATCACGATGATCTTGTCCGTCATCCCGGCGACGACGCCGAGGTCGTGCGTGATCAAAATTACGCTCGTACCCATCCGCGCCTTGAGGTCCTTGATCAGCTCAAGTATCTGCGCCTGAATGGTTACGTCGAGAGCCGTCGTCGGCTCATCGGCGATAAGCAATTCGGGGTCGCAAGCGAGTGCCATCGCGATCATCACCCGCTGCCGCATGCCGCCCGAAAGTTCATGCGGGTAGCCGTCCATCCGTGAACGCGGGTCGGGAATCCCGACCATCTCCATCATCTTTACGCCGTGTTCGTAGGCCTGCTCTTTTGTATGCCCGAGGTGCAGCCGCGTCACCTCGGTCAACTGCGTCGAGACCTTAAGGAACGGGTTGAGCGACGTCATCGGGTCCTGAAAGATCATCGCCATCCGCTTGCCGCGGATCTTGCGAACCTCATCTATCGAGAGCGAGCGGACGTCGATGCCGTCAAAGATTATGTCGCCGCCGACGATCTTTCCGGGCGGTTCCGGGATCAGCCGCATCACCGAAAGGTTCGTCACGGATTTGCCCGAGCCCGATTCGCCGACTATCCCAAGCGTCTCGCCCTTCTTGAGCTCAAATGTAATGCCGTCAACCGCCTTCACCACACCATCTTCAGTCTGAAAATAAGTGCGAAGGTCATTGACGGAGAGAATTGTACCGTTGTTCGTCATTAAATTGATTTGCCACCGAGTACACCGAGGTTTATGAGATTTCGACCTTTCTTTCTCTCTGTCCTCTGTGGCGAAAAACCCTAAAACTTCCGCGTCTGCGGGTCGAGTGCATCTCGGAGTCCGTCGCCTAAAAAGTTGAGCGAAAAAAGCGTCAGCGCCATTGTCACGCCCGGGAAGATCATCTGCCACGGGAATATCTGGATGTTCTTGATGCCATCGGCCGCAAGGCTTCCCCAACTCGCGTATGGGGCCTGGACGCCGAGCCCGAGGAATGAAAGGAACGCCTCGGTCAGCATCACGCTCGGAACCGTTAGCGTCGCATAGACGATCACCGGCCCGAGTGCATTCGGCACCAAGTGGCGGAATATGATCGCTGGTGTCGAAACGCCTGTCGCCTTTGCCGCAAGCACGAATTCCTGATTCTTAAGCGAGAGTATCTGCCCGCGGACGACCCGCGCCATTGTTAGCCACGAAACTAGCCCTAGGGCGAGAAATAGCAGGAAGATCTGGCTTAGGCCTTGATTTCCGGCGCCGCCAAAAAACGATGACATCGCATCAATGAAATCCGGCGTGTTCGGCCCGCCAAAGACCGAAAGAAGAACGATGACGATCAGGATATACGGGATCGCGTAGATGATATCGACGATCCGCATCATCAGGTTATCAACCCGGCCGCCGACGTAGCCCGCGACCGCTCCCCACGAAACGCCGACGAGAAGCGAGACGATGGTCGAAATAATACCGACCATCAGCGAGATCCGGCCGCCCTGCAGCACGCGGGCGAGCAGGTCACGGCCCTTATCGTCGGTGCCCATCGGATGCTGCATCGAGGGCGGAAAGCTCTGGACCCTTGCACCGCCATCGATGTCCGAAGGGATGTAATCGGGCGTAAAGCCTGTCGTCAGCTGGATGATCGGCGGGCCGATGACAACGGCCGTCACCATCAACCCGAGGACTATCATGCCAAATACGGCGAGCTTGTTTTTCAAAAGCCGCTTCCACGCATCTTTCCACAGCGAGGCACCGGCGACCAGTTCGCCCGATGAGCTTTCGAGCACACCGGATTCGTCAAGCCGAAGCGTCGGCTCGCCGCCGGAAATTTCGACCAGCGACGTCGCGCCGCAGAACGAGCAAACGATAAGCCGCTGCGACGTAGTACCGACGCTGAGCGGTGCCGAACATTTTGGACAGCTAAGTTCCTTGATCATAGAAGAGCCTATTCGTACCTGATCCTCGGATCGAGAAATCCGTAAGAGATATCGACCGCCAGGTTAAAGATCATTATCAAGATCGAAAGAAAAGCCACGATGCCGAGCGTCAGCGGTTCGTCGCGATTCAAGACCGATTGAATGAAGATGTTGCCGAGTCCGGGAATCGCGAAGACCTTTTCCACCACGACCGTTCCCGCAAGCAAATGGGCAAGTGCCGGGCCGGTGAATGAGACCACCGGAACGATGCCGCCGCGAAGGCCGTGCTTGAGCAGGACCGTCTTTTCATCAAGCCCCTTCGCCCTCGCCGTCCGGATGTAATCCGACCGCATCACCTCAAGCATGCCCGCACGCGTCAACCGGGCGATGTAAGCCGCATAGATGGCTGAAAGTGTGAGGACCGGAAGTATTATGTTTGAGATGCCGCCCCAACGCGCCGGCGGTAGCCAGAAAAGCCAAAGCGAAAATACGATGACGAGGATCGGCCCAAGCACGAAATTTGGCACCGAGAGCCCAAGCATCGCCGTCGCCATCGAGCCATAGTCGAATGCCGAGTTTTGCCTCAAGGCCGCGATTATTCCTGCCGTAAGGCCGAAGAAAAGAGCGAGAAAATAAGCGAGCACGCCGACGGTTGCCGAGTAAGGTAAATGGCGAAATATTATCTCGTTGACCGATTGCCCCTGATACTTGAGAGAATCGCCAAAGTCGCCGCGAACGACATTACCCAGCATTATCAGATACTGCTGGTAAACGGGCTTATCGAGGCCGTATTTTCGCTTGATGTTCTCCTCGATCGCCGGCGGAAGTGACCGCTCGTCCGAGTAGAAATTGCCCGGTGCCAGCCGTATCAGTCCCCACGTCAAGGAGACGACAAGCAACGCCATCGGGATGATGATTAGAAGCCTTCGGAGAATGAATCCGATCATATTTTAGTACCCAAATTTCCGAGCCGTTTTGTAGCCCTGCTCTCGCTCGACCAAGGATGGCTGCGTCGCGATTATACGATTGATGTGTCCCGCAACCCACTCGTCCTGGACGTCGAATATTTTGTCGACATCGCGGTCCCATTTTGCCGGGTCCTGTTCGATATATACGAACTTCCAGGCGTGAAGCGTGCCCGGATTCGGATAAAGGCCTTTAACGTAGGGCTTACGCAGAAAATTAGTTTTCTGGGTCTGCCAGGGCAGCACGGGCTGCTCCTGCATCACCATAAATTCAGCCTCTGCCATTTTCTCAAACCGCTTCTTCTCATCCGGTTCGCGGTTGGCGTCGTCGATCAGCTTATCGAAGGCCGGTTTGTGCCAACCGGTTGAACTGTCATTGTTCGTCCCGTAAAAGAGCTTAAGAAACGACATCGGGTCCATATAGTCGCCGATCCAGCCCGCACGTCCAAGCCCGTTGTATTCAAGCGCCTTGCGGGTGTTTAGAAACGTCTTCCATTCCTGATTTTTAAGCTGAAGCGTGACGCCGAGATTTTGCTTGAACTGTGCCTGGATAAACTCGGCGATCGATTTATTGTTATCGCTGGTGTTATAAAGTATCTCGACCTGATCGACCGGGAAGTTCGGACACGACCATCCGCTGCCGTCCTGCGTGACGGGGAAACCGGCTTCACCCAAAAGTTTGCGTGCCATTTCGGGGTCGAACTTGCGTGCCTTCCATTCATCAAGGCTGCTTCCGATCTTTTTCAACTCGCGGGCATACACCTCGCTTCTTATTGCCTCGTATTCTGGGAAGAGCCCTTCCGGCGTAAAGTCGATCAGCGGCTGCGTCGTCTTTCGAAACGCCGCCATTGCATCGCGATCGACCGCCAGGGCAAAGGCCTTTCGGACTCGAACATCATTCATTGGCGGCTTCGTAACATTGACGGTGTAATACTCGATCGCGACCTCAGGATGGTTCATATATTCATCCTGGTACTGCTTTATCATATCGACCCAAGCGGCCGGGATAGTATGATTGTAGATCGCATCGACCTCGCCAGTCTTATAAAGATTGAGCATCGTCGTCTGCTCTTCAAGCGGGTAGAACTCGATCCCGCTCATGCGAACCATATCCGCATCCCAGTACATCGGGTCCTTCTCGACGACGACCTTGTCATACGGGTAATGGTGCTTCAGCTTGAAAGGGCCACTTGTGACAATGTTTTCTGCCTTCGTCCAGTTTTTGCCGTGCTTCTCGATCGTCCCGCGATGGACAACGCGGAAAAACTGGTGCGGCAACAGCCCCAAAAGGAACGGTGCCGGCTGCTTGAGTTTGATCCGGAACGTATGATCGTCGATCGCCTCAACACCCAAGTCCTCTGCCTTCACCGGTACAAATTCAGCACCTTCGACGAGTGCCTTGAGCTTTGGATTTTTTTCCAGTGCCGCGGTTCGGGTTTTCTCGTCGCTCGGAACCGTAAGCCGCATCGGGCCATCAATGAACCGTCGATACTCGCTCAGTTCAACGTCAGCGGTGGGCTGATCCGAAGCAGGCTGCGCCGCGGCGGGTTGGTCCGCAACCACTGCCGGTTTTTCTCCATCAAGGTCCGATTTCAGCAAAAACCGGCCGTTGGCATCCCGAACGAACGCCGCCATCGAGTTATATTCCTCGGCGTATTTTATGTAATGAGCAAGGTAAGCATTTTTGGCGGCAAGTTCGGGGTCAAGCGAACGGCGAAATGAATAGACGAAGTCATGGGCAGTTATAGGATCGCCGTTCGAAAATCTGGCATTCGTACGGAGCTTGAACACATACTCGGTATTCTCCTGCCCGACCTGCCAGCTCTCGGCAATGCCCGGTATCGGCTGCATCGTCCGCGGATCATACTCGATCAGGCCGTCGTAGAGAGACATCAAAAGCCGAGCCTCCGGCTGGCCGGTCGGGACGGCGGGGTCAAGCGATTCCGGCTCGGAACCCGTTATATATCTCAGAACGTTGTCGGGCGGTGCGGCCGTCTTTCCGTAGAATCCTTCGGACGCAACTCCGCCGCAGCCCGCAAGCAACGACGACAACACAACTAGCGCAATTGCCGAGTGCAACTTACCTGATCGGATAAAAAACATATCAATTCACCGCTTAGGTCGCCTTGCACGAGATCAAGGCTTTGAAACTTGTATTCAGAGGAGAGCGAGAAAACTGCCCTTAAGTTATCACGACAGGACACTTACGGGCAATTCGTTTTTATCGGTTTCGACCCACCGGATGATCAGCATCGATCGAAACCCGCTGCAACAACTGGATGTCAAAACTGTTCGGTACAAAACCGTTCACGTATGGCCGAACAAGAGAATACGAGGTCGGAAAATAGAGCGGTATCGCCGTCAGTTCGTAAAGCGCATCCTCTTCGGTGGCTATGACGGCCGCCGATGGTGTTGGCGTTGCCTGCGCATTGGTATTCGCTGCCGTATTCACATTCGACGGCGTCGGTGAGGGCTCAACCTCAAGAGCCGATCGGAAACGCGATCCGAAAATGGCTGCGAGGTTATAGTTCGTATCTGGCGTTTGGAGCACAAGCCCCCGGCGGACAACGTCAAAGTTCCCGGCCGCCCGAGCCTGCTCGACCTCGGCCGCTTCCATGACGACAACTTCGGTTTCAATATTGAGATTCTCTTTCCACATCGCCGCGATGCTTCGGGCGATACGTTGTTGCGTGTCGTTTCGATTCACAACCAGCCGCACTGGCGGAAAGCCTTGCCCGTTCTCGTAACCGGCATCGCGGAGACGCTCGCGGGCACGGGTCTTATCTTGCAGCAGGTTCGAGGCCGCCGAAGAGCCAAACGGGAAAAGTGAAAAGGCAGGCGTCGTCGTGCCCTCAAGTTCGCCCTCTGCAAGCCGCTCCCGCTCGATAGCAATCGCAAGGGCCTCGCGAACGCGGCGGTCATTGAGCGGTAATCGCGACGTATTGGCCTCGTAAAAATTCAGGGCAGCAAACTGCGTCCGCCGAAGGTCATCATAGGGAATAAGAAGCTTCAAAAGCACAGGCGGGAATTCGGCGTTCGTGATCACATCGATCCGCCCGGCCCTATATGAATCGAGCGCCGATTCGATCGACTCGGCCGCAATTAGATCGACCCGTTCAAGCTCTACGCGTTCGCGCTGCCAATAGGTCTCGGATCGAACCAGCCGAACGGCGGCCGGCGAGACCTCGCTGATCACAAACGGCCCGTTGGTTATTGTTGCGGCAGTTATCGAATCCGGGGCAAGCCCTTCGCCGCCCGATGGGACCGGCCGAAAGATCGTATGTGCGACCAGCTTTGGAAATTCCGGGTCCGGCCGGTTCAATGTAACGACCAGCGTCCGTGAATCACCTGCCACCGCGCCGAAACCCGTCGCGCCGTTCGCATCTGCGGCTGAAGGTTCAGCGGTTGTTTCTGGGGTCTGTGAGAGCGCCGTTCCTGCCAGCCTCGGCCGCAGCGAAAGCGAACTCAACGCACGGGCAGGGCCATTCACCGATTGGCTCGGCACGGTGGCCACGCCGCGAGTTTTTTCAACCCCCGCGATCGTCTCGAGCAATGGCCGGTGCGGCACTCGCGGCACGAGGTCAGCTGCCCGCTTCCACGAACGGACAAAGTCGTCGGCAGTCACCTCGGCGCCGTTTGACCATTTCAGCCCCTCGCGAAGCCGGAATGTCCAAACGGTCGAATCCGCATTCGCTTCCCAACTTTCAGCCGCGGCCGGAATAGCCTCAAGCGTTGCCGGGTCGATGTCGGTCAGGCCGTCGAAGATGGCCCTTGCGATGTCTGCCTCAGGTGCGGCGGCAGCGCGAGCCGGGTCGATCGTCTTTGGTGAACGGCCGTTGCTCCAGCGGAGATGTCCCGCAGGCGGCGGAGGCGTATCGGCAAAGTATGAATTGGCGTTTCCGGTGCCGAGTTCAGAACACCCGGCAAGCAAGGCGAGAGCGCACACCGCACTTAGAAGGCTAAGCCCTCTTAAGTTCGGCATAAACTTTTTCGACCTGTTTTCGGGTGGCATCAAATCCGGCGGACGTATCTATCAGATGATCGGCAAACCGCTTTTTCTCTTCCTGCGGCAACTGCGCCCTGATCCTCGCTTCGGCGTCTTCTTTCAAGAGCCCATCGCGTTTCATCAGGCGCTCAAGCTGAACATCGGGCTCGCACCAAACGACTATCAGCTTATCAAATCGCTTATAACCCCCGGATTCTATCATCAATGCCGCATCAATGATCGCAATCGCGTCCGGGTCCGTCGCTTCGGCCTCGCGTAACCATTTGTCTTGAGCCGCAAAGACCAGCGGGTGAACTATCGAATTCAGAAGCTCACGCTTTGCCTCATCGGCAAAAACTATCGAGCCGAGCTTCTTCCGGTCAAGACTGCCATCGGGAAGCAGAACATCCTCGCCGAATGCCTCGACGATCTGCGCAAGCCCCTCAGTTCCCGGTTCGACGACATCGCGGGCGGTCAGGTCTGCGTCAAGCACATGGCAACCAAGCTCACGAAAGACGTCGAGGACAAAGCTCTTACCGACCGCGATCGAACCTGTTAGGCCAACCTTGAGCATCGGTCACTTCCCGTGCCGTTTGGCGAGTTTATCGACGTTATATGCGGCGACCTCGCTCAGCGTCAGTCCGAGCTCATCGGCACAAGCCGAGATGTACCAAAGCACATCCCCGAGCTCGTCCTTGAGCTTTGCCCGAGTTTCGTCGTTAAGCACGCCGCCGTGGTCGCGCTGGATCTTTTTGACGACGTTAGCAACCTCGCCCGCTTCTCCGGCAAGCCCAAGAGTCGGGTATTCAAGGTTCTCGAGCCGCCGCGGGTAGAGGGCCGTTTTGCTGGCGGCCGATTGATATTCTTCAAAGGTCATAAATTAAGTTTAGATGCCGCGTCTGAGCTTCGCTGCCTTAAGCGTGTTCTTCATCAACATCGCAACGGTCAGGAGCCCAACGCCGCCCGGAACAGGTGTAAAGGCTCCTGCACGCCCCATCGCCTCTTTTGGGTTCACGTCGCCGACCAGTGTAAAGCCACGCTTTTCGATCGCCGCAAGACGCTTCGGCATATCGTCTTCAGAAAATAGCTCGGCGGCCTGTGAAGTATCCGAAACATTGTTGATGCCGACGTCGATGACGGTCGCACCTTCGGCGATATGCTCGCCGCGGACAAATCCCGCACGCCCGATCGCGGCAACAAGGATCTCAGCCTGCGATGTCACACTCGCAAGGTCTCGCGTCCGCGAATGGCAGATCGTCACCGTTGCGTTCTCTTGCAGCAAGAGCATCGCCATTGGTTTGCCGACGATATTGCTCCGTCCGAGTACGACGGCATTCTTGCCGGCGATCTCAATTCCCGAACGCTTCAATATCTCGATCACACCCGCCGGTGTACACGGCACGAGCGCGTCCTGCCCCTGCGAAAGCCGCCCGACATTCATCGGATGAAAACCATCAACGTCCTTCGCCGGATCGATCGCCTCTAATATCTCTCGCTCATTAACATGCCCCGGCAGCGGCAGTTGAACGAGAATCCCGTCGATCTCGTCAGCTTCGTTCAGACGTTTCACGACCGCGAGTATCTCCTCGCCGCTCGTCTCCGCCGGCAAATGGATATGCTCGGAGTACATCCCGAGTTCCTCGGTCGTCTTAACCTTGCTGCCAACGTAAACCGAAGACGCGGGGTCTTCGCCGACGCGGACCACCGCAAGCCCCGGTCGAAATTCGAGTTTTGCGACCTCGGCCGAGACTTCGGCTTTGATCTCATCGGCGATGGGCTTTCCGCTAAGCAGTCTGACTGTCATAAATTCACTGGATTCTACCGCATTAGTAGTGGAAAGTCAGTTCGGTTCGGTCGCACGTCTTCGCGAAAAATGTCGCGGTTTTTAGGAATATCAGCGAATTGGGTCTTTTTTTTCGGCAAGTTTAGTCAATTTTTCGCAAAAACACCGCCGAACAACGTCAAAGCCTTTATACGGGACATTTTTCGGTCGGTCACCAAAAGGGATCGAATGAACATCGCAATAAAGAAAACCACTTCCACAACAGCAGCGATACTTCTCGCCGTCTTCGCTTTTTCGACCGCCATTTTTGGCTTTTCCCCGGAAGATCCGGCCGTTTTTCGCCCCTCGGGCTCGACCTGGTTCAAGCAGAGTGCCGACGAAAGCGGCTCATTTTCTGCCGTCAAATGGGGAATGGAAGGCGACGTACCTGTCTCTGCCGACTTTGACGGTGATGGCATAAAGGATACGGCCGTATGGCGTCCCTCGACCGGCGTTTGGTACATCCTCCGAAGCACGGACGGAAATGTGGATCATTTCACATGGGGTATGACGACCCAGCACCCGACCGGCGGCTTGGCAGACGTTCCGGCACCTGCGGATTTTGACGGTGATGGCCGTGCCGATATCGCGGTCTTTCGCATGGACACAGGCATTTGGTATGTGCTCACCTCCACAAGTGGTTACGACCACCGGAAAGCAGTTTTCTTCCCGTGGGGACAGTTTGGCGACGTGCCGGTCGAAGCCGATTACGACGGCGATGGCCGGACGGACTTTGCGGTCTTTCGTCCGCTCGGAAATAAATGGTTCATCTCGTTGAGCTCAACCGGCGAGGCGAAAATTGCGACCTTTGGCACCTCCGGCTACGATCAGCTCGTTCCGGCAGATTACAGCGGCGATGGCCGTGCCGAGATCGCGATCTTCCGCGAGGGCGAATGGCACACGCTTGACCTCGCGAGCGGAAGCGTTGAATCGACCATTTTTGGCCCCGCGACCGGAACGCCGGCACCGGCCGATTACGATGGCGACGGCGAGATCGACCTCGCGGTTTTTGACCGCGGAATGTGGTACATATTCCGGTCCACGACCGGCGAGCTTTCTACGCTTCAATTTGGAAGCGATGGCGATTTGCCCACCAGCGGTCATAAGGCAAGACGGAGTATTGTCGCAGTGCCTTGACCGAATTTTCCCCCGAATGTCGCATTTGCGAATTTGGAGAAGTTCTTCGGAACTTCTCTTTTTTTTGCCGAAACGGTAAGGTTTCGATGTGCGTGTCTTTGCCTCAGCCATCATCATTCTTAGCTTCGCGGCACAAATATTTCCGGCCGAACAGGTTCCCGTGGCGGATACCTTTTCGGGCTCTTTTCTCCGCGATGATCAGCCCGTGTTGCTCGCCGAACTGCGGCTCGCCGAAACTTCCGACTCCGATTCCTTCGCCGATCAAGATCTTGATTACCTCGCGGCAAAGCTCGCCCTCGAATCCGGTCGCGAAGCCACGGCCGCTGGTTATTTCCTGAAAAATACCGCACGCCCGTCGGTCCTCGCCCCGCTTTCGCTCTTTCATCTCGCCGGTATCGCCCGCGTCTCCGGCGGACTGCTTCAAGAACGGATGCTGCTTCAAGAGCTTGCTCTTTATTATCCCGAGAGCTTCGCCCACGATGCCGCCAACCGCAGGATCACAGAGAATCTGTTCGAGTCCGGCGATTTTCGGTCAGCCATCCGCCGGATCGAATCGCCTCGGCCGGCAACGGCAGATGCAAAGATGGACACCTCGCGGGCCGAAGGGCTGATGCTCGCCCGTGCATATGCGGGACTTGGCGAGGGCGTTCGTTCGCGGCAGATCGTCGACGATCTGATCCGCTCGGGCAGTTCATCGGCACCGGACGATGTTTCACTTGCGGCCGTTCGCATGGCCGATACGGAAGACGGTGGCGACGCTGCCGTTCCGAAGCTCACGCCGGAAGAGCACATCACCCGCGGCCGCATTTATCAATTCAACCGCGACTTCACCGCCGCTCGCGGGCATTTTCTCGCGATCATCAATGGCCATTCTGAATTTGAGAATGCCTCCGAAGCTGCGTACTTGATGGGCCGCGGATACGCACAGGAGCGAAACTTTTCGGATGCGATAGTTTGGTTCGAGCTCGTCGCCGAGCAATATTCGGCGGAGCCGATAGCAAAGGATGCGTTGCTACAGCTCGGCTCCGCCTACGCTCGCGTCGGGAAGGCACGCGAATCCGCTGCCCGCTACTCGCGCTATGTGGACTCTTATCCCGGCGATGATCGGCTCGACCGGGCATACTTGAATCCCATCGACGTCTCACGCGACCTCCGCACCGAGGTCGAAGCTCTCAGAAAGGCCGCTGCGGCCGCGGAAAAATTTCGCGGCAAGACGGCAGAAGCTCAGGCGGTCTTTGCCGAAGCAAGGATCCACATAGCTCTTGCGGATTGGCCAAAAGCACTTGATGCTCTCGAACGCCTTTCCCCGCTCAAGGACCTAGGCGGCTCGCGAGTGCCCGGCGGAGCGACACGCGATGAAGTGCAATTTCTTCGCGGTTTCGTGCTCGAGCAAATGGGCCGATTTCCGGAGGCGATCGATGCTTTTCTGGCCGTTCCAGAGGGCCGCAATTCTTACTACGGCTGGCGTGCGACGGAAAGGCTTCGGGAGTTGGGCGAATCGACCCTTGCGGCTGAAGCGATCTCGGTCGCGGCGTCCCAGCTCCGCAGTGAGGCAACGGCCAGCGACAGCGAGCGGCAGCGAAAGGCTCTTCATTCTCTACTTCGGATCGTCGGAAACGAAGGGGAACGCGGGACCTTTCTCGCCCGTCTTCGCGAGGTATATGCACAAACGCCGGGCTATTCGCGGCTTCCTTCGCCAGAGCCGTTCGATCCCGCCAGTGCCTTCGCCGACAGCGAGGACTCACGGTTGCCCGCCGCGGCAAAGCGGCTTTTCGAGTTCGGCATCTACGACGAAGCTGCATTTCTGCTGACCGAGCATCAGTCAGGCACGAGTGAAGAGAAACCCTCAACGGTTGAGCTTTATGCCAAGGGCGATCCTGCTTACATCGCCGTTCGGGCGGCCGAGCCGCTTTGGAAGTCGGTGCCCGATGATTTCTTCCCGGAGTTGCTTGCCGGAAGCGAGGCTCGATTCGTTTATCCCGCTCCTTTTCGCCGTGAGATCATCGAAGCGGCGGACGAACGCAGCATCGACCCACGGCTGCTGCTCTCGATAATGAGACAAGAATCGCGTTTCCGTCCGGACGTAAAATCCTCAGCGGCGGCCCGCGGCCTCATGCAGTTCATCCCCTCGACGTCGCGACAGATCGCCAATGAACTAAGCCTGCCAAATTTCTCCGACGAACATCTCTTTGACGCGAATACGTCGATCCTCTTCGGGGCACAGTACATATCCGGACTTTTTCGGATGTTCCCAAACCAGCCCGAGGCCGTCGCGGCCAGCTACAACGGCGGCGAGGACAACATGCAGCGGTGGCTGACCCGCTCAAAGGCCCAGTCGCCCGATAGATACGTTTCTGAGATCGCCTTCGCCGAGACAAAGGACTATGTCCAAAAGGTGATGGCGAACTATCGGATGTACCAACTTCTCTACGACGAGCAGCTTCGCCCGCGTGGCAAATGATGCAGCGCGGCGGGCTTGATTCCGCAGCGTCTAAATCAGAGAATTGAGTTTGGTCATTCACAATATATGTACAAGGTAATTTTTCTTATCCTCGCAACATTTTTAATGTTCGGATGCCAGGCCGAAGAGCCGCAAAAGGCCTCTGAAACAGCAAAACGCTACCCGATGACCGGCAAGGTGATCTCGGTCGATAAGGCCGCCAAGCGTGCCCGCATTGAACACGAAGAGATCCCCGGTTTTATGGAAAAGATGACGATGGATTTTCCGATAATGGAAGATTGGGTCTGGGAAGACCTCGTCCCGGGCGCCATCGTTTATGCCGAGCTAGTCGTTGACAGCACCGCAAAAGAGCCTTACTGGCTTGAGAAGATCAGCATCAGTGCGGCACCGAATCCGGACATTGCCCAGCCCGAGGTGAAAGAGCCGGAACAGATCGGCAAAGAGGTGCCAAACGCCTCGCTCACAAATCAGGACGGTAAGCGCTTCAGCCTCCGCGACTATCGGGGAAAGGTCCTGGCCGTAACGTTCATTTACCGCGAGTGCCCGCTGCCGGAGTTTTGCATCAAGATGTCGCGGAATTTTAGCGATGCGGCATTGAGGCTGAACGAAGACGCCGAAAACAAGGACAAGATCCGGCTCTTGAGCATATCTTTCGACCCCGAACGCGACACGCCGGCGAAGCTTCGCGACTACGGCATCGGATATATGGGCAACCCTGAAAAGCCGGACTTCACCGTCTGGCAACTGGCGGTCGGGCCCGACGCCGAGGTCCGCAAGGTAGCTGATTTCTTTGGATTAAAATACGAGATAGACGAGCAGGACAAAGCTCAGTTTAACCACTCGCTGGTGACGGCCATCATCGACCGCGAAGGAAAGGTAGCAAAGATGCTGCCTAGCAATCGCTGGTCGGCGGACGACCTTGTCCGCGAGGTCACGGCCGTCGTGAATAAATAGGCTCGCCGCCGACGTAGGTCGCGAGTGTATCGCGGCCGTTGGTTGAGAATACAAGAGCGGCTTCGACGTCGCCGATCGGATTCTGTGCGGCGGATTCTAGCGAGATGATGGCAAGATCCGCCCTTTTTCCCACATCGAGGCTGCCGATAATTTCATCCAGCCCGAGTGCCTCTGCACCGCCAAGCGTCGCGACGCGAAGCATCTCACGCGGCCCGATGAACCTTTGGCTCTCGGGCCTGTTTCTAGCAATTAACGTCGCAAATCTCGATTCTTCCAACAGGTCGCAAACGTTATTGCTCGCGACCGAATCGCTCCCGAGCCCGACCGTTATTCCTGCATCTAGAAATTGTTCAAGTGGAGCAAAGCCGTGGCCAAACTTCGCATTCGACTTCGGACAATGTGCGATGCGTGCTCCATTCGCGGCGATGCGTTCGACGTCACTCTCCGTCACCGCAACGCAGTGAGCAAGCAGCGGCCTGGCCGAGAGAACCCCGAGCCGCTCGAGATATTCGATCGTCGTGCAATGCGGGCTCGCCCATTCGACGCCGAACCGCTCATAAACTTCGGTGAAAAAGCCCGTACCGCGGGTCATCAGCTCGGTTTCATTTGTCGACTCGGCGGCGTGGATCGTGATCGGCACGCGGTTGATTATCGAGAACTGAGCGATCATCTCAAACAGCATCGACCCGACCGTGTAAGGTGCGTGAGGCGAAAGGCCGACCGTCACCAGATCGGTCGCCTCGCCCTGCAGGCTTTCGAACTTCGCGATCAGGGTCTTAAAGTCATCTTCCGCCGTTCGGTTGTCCGGCGAGAACTCCGTCTCCTGAAACAACATGCCGCGAAGCCCCGCCCTCTTCATTGCCCGCATGCCCGCGTGGCCGCTCCGTCCGATATCGCCAAAGCACGTCACGCCCGCCTCTCGCCCTTCAACGGCACCGAGATAAGCCGCCGCCTCGATCTCCTCATCGGACATCGCCGCCCGGAGGTCGTTGAGTTTCAGCAGCCACGAGCGAAAGTCGTGCTCGACCGAGTCGAGCGCTCCACGCATCGCCGTTATCTCAAGATGCGAATGGCAGTTGACGAAGCCGGGCAAGATCGCGGCCTTGCCGAACTCGGTGACCTCGGCATTCGCAAAACGCTCACGAATTTCAACCGCCGGCCCGACCGCGACGATGTCCGTGCCGTCGATGGCGACCGCACCGTTCGAGATCGGCTCGCCAGCTATCGGCAATACGTGATCTGCGGTAAGGATCTTCATTTCGGACGGTTGGGTGTGCTTGCGCGGTAGCGTTCGAGGATCGACGAGACATATGCCCTGGTCGATGCAATGCCGATCCTTTCGATGAACTGCGTTTCTGTGATCGACGCCGCGTCAGCATCGCGCGTCCATTCCTCGACGCGGCTGGGCCCGGCGTTGTAGGCGGCGAGTGTCATCGCCGTCTCGGCCGGCCGGCCGCGGTACCGCTCGCGGAGCTTTTCGTAGTACCAGCAGCCAACCTGAAGGTTTCGCTTCGGGTCGCTGAGCAGCCCCTCGACGTCCTCGGCCGCCTGCCGTTGGAGCTCAGTGAGTCCCGTTTCCTTCGCCCATTCGCGAGCAACGAGCGGCGTCACCTGCATCAGCCCGACCTCGCCCGCATCGCCCTTGGCAGCCGAGCGAAAATATGTCTCCTCATAGATCAGGCTCCAGACAAGCTTTTCATCGATGCGGTAAATTCGGGCCTGCTGCTCGATCAGCGGATCGAACCGATGCTCCCAATACTCGCGAAAAAAATAGACGCCGGCGGCCAAAATAACGGCCGCGATCATCAGGCATGCGAGCAAGTATCTGAACATCAATTAAAGGGTAAAAGCGAACGTCTCCGGCTATTATACTCGGATTCTTTGGAAGGTAACTATCAAGCTTACGGCGATCTCAACCGCGGCTCTTGGACTTGCCCCGCTCGCGTCCACCAGCGGGCGACTCCGCCTCCGCCAGCGAATAGCGTTTCCCTCCCTCGCCGCGACGCCCCGAACGGACCGTCTCAGCGAAGAGGTCCGTATCATAATCCGCCTCGCGAGCCATCTCCTCGCGAATGGCGATCAATATCTCAAGAAATTTAGAACGTCGATACATCTCAGACTAATCGTTCAATACCGAGCGGAGCTTTTCCATCGCGCCTTCCAGGATCGCGTCCTCGCGGGCGATGCAGATGCGGACGTGGGCGTCCCATGTGTCGCTGTCGGCAAAGGCCGAACCGGGCGTCATACCGACTCCGGCATCGCGCATCAGCATCTCGTTAAATGCGATCGCGTCGTCAAATTTCTCGGGGATCCGCGCCCAAATATAAAAGGCCGAGCCCGATTCGTAGATCTTAAAACCGAGGTCCTTCAAGCCGGCAGAAAACTTGACCCGCTTTGCGTCAAACTTGTCGCGAAGCCGCGTGTAATAGTCATCATCTGCCATCAGCACACGGGAAAGAGCGGCCTGTAGCGGCGTTGCCGGACAGACGTAAATTACGTTCGCCGCGTTGTTGATCGGTGCGATCAGTTCGCCCTTGCCAAAGGCATAACCAAGCCGCCAGCCGGAGATGTTCCACGACTTCGAAAACGAATTTACCGTTATCGTCCGCTCGTGCATTTCGGGCAGCGAGGCGATCGGCGTATGCGGGTTCTCGCCGAGCACATAGTGCTCATAAACCTCGTCCGAAACGACCAGCAGATCAAGCTCCTTCGCCACATCGGCAACGGCCTCAAGCTCCACTTGCGACATCACTTTGCCGCTCGGATTTGCCGGCGAGCAAACGATGATCATCCGCAGCGGAAACTCGCTCCGGTCGCGAAGCTCTTTGCACCGCCGAAGCAATGCGTCCTTTTCGAACTTGAGATTCTCATCCAGTTCAAACCGCTCAGTGCGGCCGCCAAATTCATCGATGATCCGCTTGTGATAAGGATAATAAGGCTCGAAAACAAGCGCCGACTTTCCGCGAAGATACGACTGCGCGATCCCGATCAACGCACCAGTCCCGCCGTTCGATATCATCAGCTCAAACGGCCTCGCGTCGGTGTCGATATCAATGCCGTTGTACTTCGCGATCTTCGCGGCGACCGCCTTGCGGAGATTCGCATCGCCTTCGCTTCCGCCGTAATGGTTCTCGCTTGCGGCGATCACCGCTGCCGCCTCGGCCGCAAGCCGCGGGTCGATCGGCAGCTCCGATTGCCCCTGAACAAGGTTCCCGCTCGGCGGCACAAGGCGCGTTATCGCCCTGATGTCCGGCTTAACTTTCTGAACTTTTGCTTCTGTCATATATGTAGAAAGATATCAGCTTTTCCCGGTTTATAGAATTCCATGCCGTTCAACTTCCGCACAACGGAATGATTGTTGCGTCATATCTAGGTTAACGATAGAAGACGATTGTGTTTTGCATTGGTTCCGTACACTGGGCCATGCGCTATCGGTCAATAGATGAGGAAGCAAGAATATGAAAGTTAAAGAAATAATGACAGCAGACGTGGTCTGCCTAACGCGCGACGCAAGCCTGCAGGAAGCCGCCAAGCTGATGCGGGACAAAGACTTCGGGGCCGTTCCGGTCGTCGATAAACTGGAGAGCAAGATCCCGGTCGGTATCATCACTGACCGCGATATTACCTGCCGAACGGTTGCGGATGGCAAGAATCCGCTTGACCTGACCGTTTCTGATGCAATGACGAACTCGGCGGTGACGATAACGGAGGACACTTCGGTCAATGAATGCTGCTCGATCATGGAAGAAAAGCAGATCCGACGAATGATCGTCGTCGATGGCAGCGGCGGATGCTGCGGCATTGTCGCTCAGGCCGACGTCGCTCTAAACGCAACGGAAAAGCAAACCGGCGAGACCGTCCAGCAGGTCTCAAAAGCAGCGGCATAGATCAAAGCGAGCCGGAGCCGTCGTTTATTCGGCGGCTTTGGCTTTGCCAAAATCGGCAGGAAAGTAGATCAATTCAACGATCTGCCCGCCGACGCCCTTTGTGTAAAAGGACGACGTCCCGTCGCGGTGCGGCTTGATCGGCCGGCCTTCTTTTGCGGCGGCGGCTTCGAGTTCCGCCATCGTTTCGACCCGCATCGCGATGTGCGGCGGATGCTTTGAGCCCGGCGGCAGAAGAGCTATCCCAAAGCCCTTCGCATCGCGCACCATTGCCCAGTCCTCGAACAGCGATTCCACCTCGAAACCAAGCTGTTTGTATCCTTCGACGTCCCCGGCAAGATCCTCGCTCTTAACCGCGATATGATCGACCGCACCTGTAAATCTGATATCAGTCATTTCCGTCACCTCTGGTCTAATTCTAACAAATGCCCCGCGGTTTTTAGTCGACGTCCGCGACGTCGGTTATGATAGGCTTTTCGTCAATGCGGCAAGCTGATGCGGCCACCGACGCATCTCAACAACTGAACTAGGCTTGCCGATCGGCTTTTTATGGGACATCGCACTTTCTTTTCTTTACTTCTGATATCGGTCTTTGCCGTCACCTCGCTTTCGCAGGGGCAAACGGGTGAGGTGCTCGCGACGGGCAAGGGCGTTCGCATCACCGCGGCCGACCTTATGCCAAAAACCAAGGCGGTTTATGACGCGGTCGCTCCGTCGATCGCGGCCGGGCGTTCGCAGATACTTTCGGGCTATCTCGCCGAGCAGTTGCTTGAGACCGAAGCGAAAGCCCGCGGCATTTCGGTCGAGGCTCTCGAACGCGAAGCGATTGCTAAGGTCACCGCCCCGACTGCCGAGGTCATCCAGCAAGTTTACGACGCGAACCGTGCCGCTCTCGGCAACAAACCGCTCGCCGAGGTCCGCGAGATGATCGTTGATTTTCTCCGCCGCGAGCCCGAGCAAGCGGCATTGCAGGAGCAGATCGATTCGCTGCAGAAAAAGTATTCGCTAACGCTCTTAAAGAACGTCAACGCCGCCGACATCCGCCCGGCCGACGCAATTGCAAAGATCGGCGAAAGGCAGGTCACATATCGCGAATTTACTGAAGCGAATCAGCTCGGGCTCGCCGATGCCGCCGAGCACGTTTATGACGACCTCCACATCGCGCTTGAGGACGACGTTCTTTACGCGTTGCTCGCCCTCGAAGCCAAAGAGCGAAACACTGACGCGAGCACGATCATCGCCCAGGAGATCACCAATAAGCTCAAGACCTTCGAGCCCGAGGAGCGGCTCGACCTTGAAGATACTCTTCGCCGCCGACTGATCGCAAAGTATTCTGTCCGTTATGTTTACAAGCGGCCGGAACCGCTCGTGCTGAATGTTTCAGCAGACGACGATCCGGCCTTCGGACCCGCTGCGGCACCGGTGACCATTGTGATGTTCAGCGATTTTCAGTGCCCGGCGTGTGCCCGAACTCACCCGGAACTCAAACGCGTCGTCGCCGAATATAAGGACAAGATCCGCTTCGTCGTCCGCGATTTTCCGCTCGAGAATGCGCACCCGAATGCCTTCGAATCCGCCCTCGCCGCCAATGCCGCCCACCGGCAGGGCAAGTTCGTCGAATACATCGAAATACTGTATCGTAATCAGGAAGCTCTCGATGGTTCGAGCCTCCGGAAATACGCCGAAGAACTAAAGCTCGACCTCGCGAAATTCGAAGCCGCCATCGCCGATCTGACTGCGGCCGCTGAGATCAAAAAAGACCAGGCCGACGGGCGTTCTTATGGCGTCAGTGGAACGCCGACCATTTTTGTAAATGGTGTCAAGGTCCATAGGCTGTCGGCCCCGGCCTTCCGCGACGCGATCGAAAGGGCACTGAAGAAATGAGTTTTATGAGACCTTTGCTTGTTATTATGTTTGCCATCGCAACTCTCGGTTGCGGTGCCGAGCCCGCCGGTAGCAACAACGCCTCGGCGGCAAACACGGCCGCCAAACCCACTCCGGTAAACACCGTGCCGACCTATACTTACGAGGTTGTAAATACATTTCCGCACGATTCGCGGGCGTTTACCCAAGGGCTTTTTTTTCACAACGGTTTTCTTTATGAAAGCACCGGGCAGTATGAGGCATCGACCTTCCGCAAGGTCGATGTGAAAACCGGCCGTGTCGTTGAGCAGCGAAAGCTCAGCGATGATTTCTTTGGCGAGGGGCTTACTTTTTTCCGCGATAAGTTCTATCAGCTCACCTGGCGCGAAGGTACGGCATTTGTTTACAACGCCGATATGACGCCGGCCGGTAAGAAGCGATACCTGGGCGAGGGCTGGGGCCTGACCCACGACGATCAGCACCTGATCATCAGCGACGGCACGCACGTCATCCGCTTTGTCGAACCGGAAACGTTCAAGACCATCCGCACCATCGTGGTCAATCGCGAGGACGGCCGCCCGCTCATCAATCTTAATGAGCTTGAGTACATCAACGGCGAGATCTGGGCGAACATCTGGCACAGTGAAGAACCGCGGATCCTCGGGCGGCCGAATCACATCGCCCGCATCGACCCCGCGACGGGAAAGCTCCTCGGCTACATCGACCTTTCCGGCATCTCGCCCGACGACGAACGCCGCGACAAAGAGAACACGCTCAACGGCATCGCCTACGACCCGGCGACCGAACGCATCTTCGTGACCGGAAAACAGTGGCGAAAGCTTTTTGAGATCAAGGTCAAACCCAAACAATAGATGAGCGGTTTTGAGGAAAGATTTATGCTGCGGGCGATCGAACTCGCCCGGCTCGGCATGGAGGCAAACGATGGCGGGCCGTTCGGCTCGGTCGTCGTCCGCGACGGCGAGATGATCGGCGAAGGCAACAACGAAGTGACCTCGACCAACGATCCGACCGCCCACGCCGAGGTCGTCGCCATCCGCCGTGCCTGCAAGCATCTCGGGACCTTCGACCTCAGCGGCTGCATCATCTACGCCTCATGCGAGCCCTGTCCGATGTGCCTCGCCGCCATATATTGGTCGCGGGCCGAGCGGATCTACATCGCCGCCGACCGCCACGACGCCGCCCGAGCCGGATTCGATGACGCTTACATTTATGATGAACTGTCGTCTCCGCCCGATAAACGCAACGTCCCGCTCGAGCAACGGCTCCGCGACTCAGGCATCGCTGTTTTTGATGAATGGATAGCCAAACCCGATAAGGTCGAGTACTGAAAGTGTCGAATCAATATCTCCTCATCGCAGTTGCCCTCCTCGTCGGCGCGGTGCTTCCGCTGCAGGTCGGCGTTAATTCAAAGCTGGCCGATTCGGTCGCGAGCCCGCTCATTTCCGCACTGCTCTCGTTCTCCGTCGGCACTCTCGCCCTTCTAACCTACATCATCATCACCGGAGTCCCGCTCGCGAATGCGGCCGGGGCGAAGAATGCATCACCCATTGCCTGGACAGGCGGCCTGCTCGGCGCGTTCTTCGTCGCGACGTCGATAATCCTTTTACCGAAGCTCGGCGTGGCGATGACCGTCAGCCTGATCATCGCCGGGCAAATGCTGATGAGCGTCATCATGGACCACTTCGGCCTGCTCGGGGTCCCGGTTCGTGAGGTCAGCCTCGCGAGAATTTGCGGCGTAGTTCTCGTCTTCGTTGGTGTATTATTGATCAAGCGTTACTAGGCGGCAGCGAGACTTCATCTCGGCTTGGAGGTTTTTTGTGTACAAGCTCTCATTATTCTTCGTCCTTGTTTTAATGCTCGGGACTGCCGAGACACTCGCCCAGCAATACATCTACGACCTCAATGGCTTTCGCCTTCGGCAATACCGCGAGGCCGTTTTCAACGAGCTCGGCGAGCCCGCCCAGAACGGCGCAATGGGCGACAACATGGCCTATGAGGCTTTCCACCTGAGCGAAGAGCCATTCGTTTATATCGTCTTTCAATATCGGCTGCCCTTTGACGGCCTAGTTTTCAGCATCCAGATTACCGGCGACGACCCGCGTGTCGATCTTGGCTTCCGCGGCCTCCGCTTCGGCTCAAGCGAACAGGATGTGATAAAGGCCCTCGGACAGCCCATAAAAAAGATCGACGTCGGCGAGCGAGGCACTCGTTGGGAATTTGATAAGGCCAATTTCTCCGTCGAGATAAATACCGAAAAACGCCTTTCGAGCGTCCGGATAATGGACGACGAAGACGTCGTAACTCTCCCGGACCCGAGGGCGATCCCCGAGTTTAAGGATCTGGTCAAGACGCTGAACTCAGGGACGAACGCAGAACTTTCCGAACTGCTCGCTCCGGACATGGAACTCTACGTTGACGGCAAGGCGAGCTTTTTCAGCCGTCGCCTGCGGAGCGAAGTCGCGTCCGATACCTCCAAGATCTTTGCGAACATCCGCGATCTTTCAAAGGAACTCGCGAAGGTCGATCCCGCCAAGGCAGATGAGTATGAGGCAAACCTGCGGCTCCGGTTGGGCTCTGACCCGATGCACGTCATCAAGTTCAAAAAAACCAAAAAGGTCCGCGAGATCGTTCTGAAGTGGAACGGCAGACGCTGGCTGCTTTGGGAGTTTGATGCCGGTCGGCCCGTGCCTGAAGAGGAGTTTGATGAAGCAGCGTATGTCCCGCGGAAGCTAGCAGATTTTGCCGCAAAGCTCGGGCCTGTGGCAGAAAGCTCACCGAAGCACGCTCTTTATGACCGAGAGAAGAAGCCGGTGCTTATGATCCCGGCGGACCCGAACCGCTCGCGTGCCGTTGTTCGATTTACCGGCGAGACGCGTCCGCTGCCAAAGGCGAGAAAAGACCTCATCGAATACTCGCTGACGATCTTCGGCCGAGACAAGGCGGCTGCCGCAGGCTATGCAACGGAGATCGGCGTCACCGAGGACGGCAAGAAATACTGGCTGCTGATCGATGCAAAAATGCTCGAACGGTTTCAGAAGGAAATTGGGAAAGGCAAGACAGTTCGCGTTTTTGTGAGCTGGATCGGTATCACCTTTTCAGGCGAAGATCGCGACCACGTGCTTTTCGTAAATGAGTTTGAGAGCGAAGAGCCCATCGGCCTGCCGGTCGCCGAAATGCAGGACGAACACATCAGTCCAGAACATCTGCAACCACCGCTGCGACCTCTTTATGGATCGCTTCGACCGAGCCGTTTGCATCAATGACCCGAAACCGCTGCGGCTCGCGTTCCGCGATCTTCAAATAAGCGAGCCGCACGTTCGAGTAAAACTCCGCCGTCTCGCTGTCCATCCGGTTTCGCGAACCGCCCTCGGAGTCGCGGCTCCGAAGCCGCTCAAGCGCCTTCTCGACCGAAATATCAAAAAAGAGTGTCAGGTCGGGGGTGAGCCCGCCGGTCGCAAATTTCAGTATCGAGGCGACCGTCGTTTCATCAAAGCCGCGGCCCGCTCCCTGGTATGCCGCGGTCGCATCTGCGTAGCGGTCTGAGATAACTATTCGGCCCTGTTCGAGTGCGGGTTTGATCAGGAGTTCAACGTGCTGGGCTCGGTCGGCGGAGAAAAGCAGAAGCTCGGCACGCGGTGCGACCGTCTCTTCAGTTTCGAGAAATGCCTCGCGAAGCCGTCGCCCGAGCGGTGTGCCGCCGGGCTCGCGGGTCGTGATTATATCGACCCCGCGAGAGCGCAAGTCTGCGGCAAGTCGCTGCAATTGCGTTGACTTCCCGCTTCCGTCAATACCTTCTAACGTAATGAATTTTCCGCGCAAAAAGATGTACTAAGCTTCGGCCCGCGTCCCGTGCGAAATGGTCGAAACGGCGTGTTTAAATACTAAATAATCCTGCCCGCCCGAATCGAACAGTACCGAGAACTTGTCAAAGCTCTTTATCCGGCCGGTCAAGGTGGTACCGCTTAGTAAATGGATAACTACCGTCGCTCTCTCGCGTCGCGCCGAGTTCAGAAATGCATCCTGAATATTTTGGGCGGTCGGTTTTTCCATAGCTTTTTCTCGTTTATCTGCTTAATTTAGCGGTCTATTTTCTGAGTATAGCAGATTTCAAGCCAGTCTCAAGGATTTCTTGCAAAATGCGCACTATTTCAATGCAATATACCGAATATAAGGTAATTATGACCGCCTGTCCAAACGGGTCAGGAGTTCATCAAGTACATTTTTGTCGCTGCCAAAGCCGCGCAACCAGATCGCGTCCTCTTCCTTGCGAAACCAAGTCCATTGCCTCTTAGCATAGTTTCGGACGTCCTGCTTCGACTTTTCGATCGCACTTTCAAGCGTCCGCTCGCCCCGAAGAAACTCGCAAACCCGCCGATACGCGTGTGCCCCAAGAGCGTTGCCATATTGGTTTACGCCGCTCTCTAACAGATGTTTCACCTCGTCGATCAGTCCAGCATGGAAATGAGCCTCGGTTCTCAGGTTTATCTTTTCGTAGAGACTTTCGCGATCAGGATCCAATACAAAGAGGCGGATCCGCGATGCAAATTCTGGCGGCTCTGCCCGCTCGTGCCGAACCTCGGAGATCCTCTCGCCGGTCTGGAAAAAATGCTCAAGCGCACGCATCACCCGGACATAATCGTTCGCTTCAAACTTTTCGGCAGCCGCGGCATCGACCCGCCGAAGCATCCGGTAAAGGTGATCATTTCCCCTGCGGGCGTGGATGTCCTTGAGCCGCAGGCGAAGAGCTTCGTCGGTCTTCGGGCTCTCAAAAAGCGGCTTCCTGAGCGTCCGGAGGTAGAAACCGGTTCCCCCGACGAGTACCGCCAACTTGCCGCGAGCTTCGATCTCGCGGATCTTCTCTCCGGCATCGCGTGCCCAATCGGCCGCGGTGAAATCTACGTTTGGATCGACGTACCCGATCAGATGATGCGGAACACCGTCCATCTCTTCCACGGACGGCTTTGCGGTCGCGATCTTAATGCCGCTATAGACCTGGACAGAATCGAAATTTATGACCTCGCCGCCGAGCCGCTTCGCAACGCCTACGGCCAAAGCGGTCTTGCCCGAACACGTTGGGCCCGAGATCGCGACGATCGGTTGTTGAGGGGTTTCGGACATCAGATGTGCGGAGATCTCACCATCGGCCGCCGAGAAAAATGACCAGCAGGATCGCAATGAGCACGACCAACGAGCCTTGCACCTGTTTACGCGAGAACGTCATTTCATCTCAAAGACCGACGAAGGATTGAACTTGAACTGCAGCATCTTCGCCGTCTCACGGCCGCCGTCGCCGCCCTTTCGCTGCATCGTGATCCGGCCGATCTTAAGGTTGCCGCTGCGCGTCATCTCGACCGGGCCTTCGGAATAGAAACGGATCGCATCGGTTATCTTCACCATCCGCAAACGTGTCTCGCCGCCCGGTTTCCACGCGACCAATAGATGATCAGGGCCATCGCCGCCCGTGCCGCGAAGCAGATCAGCGACGACCCGCTCTTTGTTCGCCCGAAAGAATTCGACGACCGCGTTTCGAGCCTCTTCGGATAGCTCCGTCAGGAACATCCGCTCTGGCCTTCGCGTATTCCCGACCGGCGGGTCCTCACCGAGGTAAAGCCGAAGTGCAGCGACCACGCCGGGCGGCATCGCCCACATCTTCGCGTATTGCCGCAGCCAGCGTTTGTCGATCTGATTGAATCCATTCGGGCTGCTGACCAGCTTGATCGAGATGCCGTGCCGCCTCGATGTTCCATCCGCGGCGGTGATGGTCACTACAACATCGGCCTTCTCGCCGCTCGGCTTTGCCGCCGACACATCCCGGATTCCGGAGACATCGTGCCCCATCTCAACAAGCCACGCCCGGGCGTCGGCGTCCTCTCGCCAGTTGATAAACTTGTCGCGAATGTCATTCTCATTCCGAAAGCCGCCCTTCGCCGTCGCCGATCCACGCTCGACCGCAGCCGCCGGAGCCTGCGCCTGAACGCTCGCCAACGCAGCGGCAAAACAGAACGCCGCGACGAAAGCTAACAGGCGGCCGCACATTTTAATTCGGCTTCGCAATGAACTCCCCGATGCCGTTGAGCAGCATCTGCACGGCGACGGTGATGAGCAGCATTCCCATCAGACGCTCGACGGCGACCAAGCCTTTCTCGCCAAGGAAGCGTGCAAAATAGCCCGAGAAATATATGATCACCGCCGAGGCGAACCACGCGATCAGCACCGCAAGCAACCACTCGGGCCAGCGGCCGGGCTCGCGGCTCATCAGCAAGAGCGCCGTCGCCATTGCCGAAGGCCCGGCCACATATGGAATCGCCAGCGGCACGATGAACGGCTCACCCTCGACGTCCTCCTCGAGCGAAGCATCCCGCCGCGGAAAGATCATCTTCAAGGCGATGATCATCAGGATGATGCCGCCTGCGGTCGTCAGCGCCGTCTCCGAGAGCTGCAGGAGCCGCAAGAGATACTGCCCAAGGAATAGAAACCCGACGAGGACGACCAACGCGATCAAGAGTTCGCGGACAACCACCAGCCGCTGCCGCTTCTCATCGACCTTCTTAAGCGTCGTCATGAAAAGCGGGATGTTCCCGAGCGGGTCCATCACAAGAAAAAGCAAAAGTGCAGCGGAGAACGTATCCATTGGGGAAATTGTAGCCGAATTCGAGTTTCTGTCGAATCCTGCCCGGACGTGCAATTATCTAGATACTGCTATGGAATAGGCAAATATTGTACAATCGCGGTATATGCGGCCGGGTGAAGAGCTGATCTTAGAAGGGATTGATGACCTCAACGCGGGGCGTGAGACCGTCGCATCGCTGCTCGTCTCGATCGGTTCGCCGCGTCTCCGGGCACTTGGTTTTCCGGTAAAGAAGCAGATCTTCGAGCAACCGGAACACCGGCTCTATCGTCTGCTCGCAGAGTCAAACCCCGACTCTGCCCACTCTCGCTACAACGCCCTGATCAGAAGATTGGTCAGCTTCGAGAGGTCGGCTGCATGCGTGACCTAACGAACGCGAACAAGATCGCTGAATTTATGCGGGTTTTAGGCGGCAAGGTTCGAAAGCCGGCTAGGGTCTATTTTACCGGCGGCACAACCGCAGTTTTAATGGGCTGGCGTGAAATGACGATAGATATCGACCTTCGATTTGTACCCGATCACGATGAACTCTATCGCGAACTGCCCCTATTAAAAGAATCTCTCGGAATCAACATTGAACTCGCAAGCCCAGCCGATTTTATCCCACAGCTTCCGGGGTGGGAGGATCGTTCTCGATTTATTGCCCGCGAAGGAAAGCTCGATTTTTTTCACTACGACGCCTATAGCCAAGCCTTATCAAAGATCGAACGAGGACACGAACAAGATATTACAGATGTCGCGGCTATGATCAACTCTGGCCTTGTATCGAAAGAAAGGCTCTACGAACTGTTCAAAGCGATCGAGCCGGAACTCTATAAATATCCGGCAATTAATCCAGAATCATTTGCCGAAGCTGTCGAACTTGTTGTGCGTGCTGACTAACGAGCTCTGCCAGATCAATAAGCCTTCGTCACCTCGACGCCGGTGTAATAATGGCGGATGATGTCGTCGAATTTCACACCCATTTTTGCGAGGCCGAAGGCTCCATATTGGCACATCCCGACGCCGTGGCCCCAGCCGCGGCCGGTGAATGTATAGCTGACGACGCGGTCGCCCGAGTATCGCTTGTCGATAACGAAGAGTTGCTCCCGCAGCCTTAGCGCAGAGCGTATCCGCCCGCCTTTTAGGGTCTTTGTGCCGTTCGAGCCGATGATCTCTATCTCGGTCGCCCGCCGCGAGTAGCCCCGCGTCTTTACGTTCACATCATAGAGCGTCCCGATGCCGCGGACGTACCGCGAGAGCCGCTGCTGCACCGCCGAGGCCGAGAGCGACTCGCGCCAATTCGTGAATGGTGAAGCATTCTCGGCCACGGTCGGCGAGGTGGTCGGCACTATTTCGAGGTACCAAACCGCACCCGAAGCATCCGTCTGATATCGAACCTCCTCGCCGCCGACGAGTGCCGCTTCCTTCACCGGATACATATCCGCACCGAACTGCCGGAAGAGAAAAACGTCCGGCCTAACGGTCAGCGGCCTGTCGGTCCGCCCGACGCGAAGCACGAGCTTGCCGTCCACCGAGGGCCGCGTCGTCCCGCTCTGAAGCTCGGGCATCCACTTCTGCTTCACCATTATCTGCCGAATCAGCCGCAGCATCTTACCGCGCGAGAACGGTCGGTTCGGCTGCAGAGTAAGATCCGGCCGTAGGGTAAAATAACCATCGCGCATCAGCATCGCGATCTCAGCCCGGCGGTTCAGCGCAATCTCAGCCGCATCGTCGAATGAAAGGTGATAGTTCACGTCCGAATCGCTCATCAGCGCATCCGGCACTCCTGGCGTGTATAAAAAGCTGCTCAGCAACGCCGCAAGCTCGACCGGCCGTGCCGTGTTCGCGGTTACGTTCGGGAACGTCTTGCCGAACCGCCCGGCGAGATTGTTCATCCAGTTCGAGATCTCGCCCACGGTCGGCGCGTCCTCGAACCATTCGTCGCTCATCTGGTTCGCCGTCAGCGAGTATCCATTGACCGCCAGCATCGACATCAGCCGCACAAGTTCGAGGTTCGCCTCGTCACGGAGCTTTGCCGGAACGCGGGCCGTGCGGATCATGAACGGCTCAAAATGCCGCCGCCCTTCGAGCGAGCATTCGACGCCTCGCAGGTAAGGCTTCGCTTCATCAAAAATGTTCTCGGAGTTCTCCGTCCGCCCGCCGCAGGTCGAGGTGTAATACGCCATTATCGGCTTGCCGCCGTGCGTCGCGATCATACCGGCCGTCTCGCGGACCGCCCGCGTGCCCATCGCCGTTTCGATCGAAACGCCTTTGTAAACCTGCGACCAAACGTCCGGCTTGACGTCAAAGCCCTGCGTCGCAAAGCCGTTGATGTTCGCCACCGCATAGGTCCGAGCGGCGACCGCTTGGGCCTTCTGGGCTTCAAGTGCGGGCAGTGAAAGCTCTGAGGGCACTACGCCGAGCAGATACTCCTCGAGCGGCACAACGTTGACCACCGTCAGCGAGCCGCGGGCGTTGACGAAGACCTCGATCTTTCCGCGATACGCCTTGCCGTTGAGCCGCACCGGATTCGACCGCTCGTCAAACGACCCGAACGAGACCGCCTTAAGCGAGCCGTATTTCGCCTCCGCACTGGGACCGTTCACTATCACCTCGCGAAGCCCCGGGACGATGTCATCGGCACTCGCCGCCGTCGGGCCGCTCGAGCCCGTCGGGCGGATCAGGCTCCGCACCTGCGATCTCCCCGCCGTACGCACCTGCTGCGAAAGTGCGACCGCATCCGGCGAAACGACCGTCCGCATCTCCGTCCGCATTGCTACATCGGGAAACCCGTTTTCGGCCAGCTTCACCTTAAAGGCATCGGCCTCTTCCATTGAATCAATCGGTTCGCCGATCCAGACTCGCCACGTGTTCGTCGCCGTGTCGATGCTGGCGATCGCCGGCTCGCCTGTCGCCTCGCGGACGTCGCTCGCGATCTCGCTCGCCTCGGCCGAACTCGCAATATTTTGTATCTCAAAGATGAATTGCTCGACCTCGCCGGGCCTGTAAGCCCGCGCCGAAACCGTCACGCGGTTTGTCGCCAGAAACCGCTCAGCCTCATCCGGCGAGCGGGCAACGAGTTGAGTGTCCGGCGTAGTTATCGTCACCGAAGCGACGTTGGTCATCAGCCCAACGCGGATCAGCGGCTCGCCCGGCAAGAGCGGAAAACTCAAAAAGCCCGCATTGGCGGGAAGAGCAACGAGCACGGCAATAATTATGGTGAAAAAGAGCTTTTGAGGTCGCACAAATTTGATAATACCAGATTATCGCCCAACGTTTTCAGTCTTATTCTTCGAAACCTAAACTCGCCGCGGAGCGAAAACCTTTGTATGACCGCTACCGCAGGCAGACTCGCTGCAGAATACTTCCCGACCGACCTCGCCTCGATCCTCGACCGCGTTGAACGCATCGACCCCGTTCGCTACGCGCAGAGCCGCAATTTTATTGATGGAGCCGTAACGCGGCTTTCGCCTTACATCTCTCGCGGTGTGATCTCGACCAAATACGTGCTCGCCCGGACGCTTGAACGCGGCTACGAGCCACGCCGCATCGAGAAGTTCATTCAGGAACTCGCTTGGCGTGAATACTATCAGCGGACGTGGCAGGTCAAGGGTGACGAGATCGACCGCGACCTCCGCTTCCGCCAACAGGGCGTTGAGAACAATGCCGTCCCGCGTGCAATCACCGAAGCCGCGACCGGCATCGATGCGGTCGACACCGCCATCAGTGAACTATACGCGACCGGCTACATGCACAACCACGCCCGCATGTACACGGCCGCCATCGCCTGCAACTTCGGCCGCAGCCATTGGCGCGAGCCCGCCCGCTGGATGTTTTACCACCTGCTCGACGGCGACTGGGCGAGCAACGCAATCAGTTGGCAATGGGTCGCCGGTGCGGCGAGCTCGAAAAAGTATTACGCGAATCAGGAGAACATCAACCGCTATTGCCACACGCGGCAGTCCGGCACTTTTCTCGATGTCAATTACGATGAGTTCGAGGAAATGCCCGTTCCCGAAGTGCTGCGGCCAACGAGCCTCACGGAGCTTGAAACGAAGCTCCCCGAGCCGACAGAACTCACTCTCGCTGCCGATCGCCCGACGCTCATCTATAACAGCTACAACCTCGACCCCGCGTGGAAAAGCGGCATGGAAGTGAACCGCGTCCTGCTGCTTGAGCCGTCGCATTTCCGGCGTTATCCCGTCTCGCCAAAGGTCATCGAATTCATCCTCGCCCTCGCCGGCAACATTCCGGATATTCAGGTCTTCGTTGGTGAGTTTGATGAGCTGGCAGCGAAGCTCAGCGGCCCAATCATTTATAAAGAGCACCCGCTCAACCGCCATTACCGCGGAACCGCCGAGGACCGCGACTGGATGTTCAGCGTCGCCGGTTACTTCCCTTCATTCTTTGGATTCTGGAAAAAATGCGAACGCGAACTTGCGGGCGCCCAGCTCAGCTTGGGATTCTAACCTTATGCGTATCGACCACGAAGAACTTGCCGCCCTCGACCGGATCTATCGGCTCAATATCATCAACTCCGTTTCCGGCATCAAGCCCGCGAACCTCGTCGCGACCCGCTCGGCCGATGGCATCTCAAACGTCGCCATTTTCAGCTCCGTCGTCCACCTCGGCAGCGACCCGGCACTGCTCGGCTTCATCGTCCGCCCCGCCGGCCAGCTCCCGCGAAACACCTACGAGAATATCCTCGCGACCGGCGAATACACCATCAACCACGTCCATCCGGCCATCATCGAACGGGCGCACTTTACCTCCGCAAAGTTCCCGAAAGACGTAAGCGAATTCGAACGCTGCGGCCTGACCGAAGAATACACCGAGGGCTTCGCCGCACCGTTTGTAAGCGAAAGCACGCTCAAGCTCGGGATGCGATTTGAAGAGGAAATACCGATCCACCGCAACAACACGACGCTTATCATCGGCTCCGTCCGCCTCGCCATAATCCCTGACAACGCCGACTCCGGCGAAGGCCACCTCGACCTCGAAGCCACCGAAGCCATCGGCATCTCCGGCCTCAGCACCTACTACCGACTAAAAAAACTAGCCCAATTCCCCTACGCCCGCCCCAACAACGTCCCGCCGGACCTTTAGTTCCTTATCGCGTCGGCGTTCGGCGATGGTGGCGGGTTGTGGCAAAATAGCGAAATGGTAGCTTTCCCCGTCTCTGAGAATGTCGCCCGGATGCAGGCTTCCTCCACGCTCAAGGCCGCACAGGCCGCCGCCGAACTGCGGGCGAAAGGCGTTGATGTGATCGACCTCTCGGTCGGCGAGCCCGATTTTGACACGCCGCAATTTATCAAAGACTACGCAATCGAGGCTCTCGGACTCGGCATTACGAAATATACAGCGAGCTCCGGGCTTGCGAGTTTTCGCGAGGCGATCGCGAACTTCTACAGCCGCCGCTTCGGGGCAAGCATCAATCCGGCGGATATCGCCGCCGCCTGCGGAGGAAAGCAGGCGCTCTTCAACGCCGCGGCCTGCATACTCAACCCGGGCGATGAACTCCTCATCCCGCGGCCATATTGGGTGACGTTTCCGGAGATCGGGACCTTCTGCCGAGCCCGGAATGTTTTTATCGATACCGAAGAAACGGACTTCATCCTAACCGCCGATCAGGTCCGCGACGCAATTTCGATACGCTCAAAGCTGCTGATCATCAACTCGCCAAACAACCCGACCGGCCGCGTTATCCCGCCGGACGAGATGCGACGGATCGTCGAGGTCTGCGCCGAACGCGGTGTTTACGTCCTGACCGATGAGTGTTATCTGCTCTTCGTTTATCCGCCGGCCGAGGCCTACTCGCTTGCTGCTCTCGACGCGCAAACGAGAAAGCACGTCTGTGTTGCCGGAAGCTTCTCGAAGACCTATGCGATGACCGGCTGGCGGAGCGGCTATACGATCGCGAACCCGGAATGGACGCGGGCGATGGTCAAGCTGCAGAGCCACTCGGCGACGCACCCGACTTCGTTCGTCCAATACGCCTGCGGCAAGGCCCTCGATGATGCCGAGCGATCGCGGGTAGCGGTCGAGACCATGCTTGCTGAGTATGAAAGGCGGCGGGCGTATCTGATTCCGGCGCTCAATGAGATTCCCGGTTTCAAGGTATCGGTGCCCGAAGGCGCGTTCTATGCGTTCGCGGATGTGCGGGCTTTGGTCGGGAAACGTTGGGCGTCGTCAGAGAAATTTGCCGAGAGCTTGCTAAAGGACGCACACACCGTGGTCACGGACGGTGCCGGTTTTGGCGCCGATGGCTTTATTCGTATCTCGTACGCGACCTCGCTCGAAAATCTCGAACGGGCTATCGCGAATATCAAACAGGTCATCGAGCGGGCGTGATCAGCCGCCGGTCATCAGCAGGCCGATCTCCTCGATGGTTGCTGTTCGCGGATCGACCTCGCCGACGATCTTTCCATCGCGGATGACCAGCAGCCGGTCGGCCAGGGCAGTCACTTCTTCCAACTCAGCAGAAACAAGCAGCACCGCAGCACCACGATCGCGAAGCTCGACCAGCTTTCGGTGGATGAACTCGATCGCCCCGATATCGACGCCTCGGGTCGGCTGAGAGACGAGGAGCAGCTTGGGCTCGAGTTCAAACTCGCGGCCGATTATCAGCTTTTGCTGATTGCCGCCGGAGAGCGACCTCGCCGCAAGGCTTGGATCGGTCGGGCGAACATCGAACCGCTCTATGATGCCCGAAACGCGAGCCGCGACCGCAGCGGAATCGATAAACCCCGCAGCGGCGATCGGTGGTTTGTAATGCGTACCGAGGATGGAGTTTTCGGCGAGGTCGGAGTTCTTTAGCAGGCCGCGTTTCAACCGATCTTCCGGGATGTGGCCGATGCCGAGTTCTTTCACCTCGCGAGCATTGGCATTTGTGATGTCACGACCGGAGAATCTGATCGAGCCCGCATTGGGGCGGATGAGCCCGGCGAGGCATTCGATTAGCTCCGTCTGCCCGTTGCCCTCGACCCCGGCGATGCCGACGATCTCGCCCGAACGCACGGTGAACGAAACGTCCTCGACCGGCGGGCCGTGCTTTCGCTCGATCCGCAGACCCGCGACTTCAAGGATCACATCTGCGGGATTTGCCTCGCCTTTCTCAACGCGGAGAAGTACATCGCGGCCGACGATCATCCGCGCAAGCTCGGCACTGTTGGTAGTTGCCGTCTCGACGGTCCCGACGACCGTTCCATCGCGCATGACGGTCACTTTGTCCGAGATGGCGAGCACTTCCTCGAGTTTGTGCGTGATGATGACGATGGTCTTTCCTTGCGACTTCATCCGGCGAAGAATGGCGAAAAACTCAGCAACCTCTTGCGGCGTCAGCACCGCGGTCGGTTCATCGAGTATCAGGAAATTGGCATTGCGGAAAAGCGCCTTAAGAAGCTCGACCCGCTGCTGCGCGCCGACCGAGAGGTCTTCGATCAACGCGTCCGGATCGACATTGAGTTTGAGCTCGGCCGAGAGCGAACGGACGCGTTCGCGGGCCTCATCAAGGTCAAGCGAAATGGCCGACCCTGTCTCGGCACCGAGGATAATGTTTTCGGCCACCGTCATCGTATCGACCAGCATAAAATGCTGATGCACCATGCCGATGCCGAGCCCGATGGCGTCGTGCGGCGTGCGGATATTTACCGGTTTGCCATCAAAGCGGACCTCGCCCGCGTCCGGCCGGTAAAGCCCGTAAACGATCTTCATGATCGTCGATTTGCCGGCACCATTCTCACCAACAATGGCGTGGATCGTCCCCTTCTTCACTGAAAACGAAACGTCCGCATTAGCGACACAATCGCCAAAAGCCTTTTTGATCTGTTTAACTTCGAGCATTCTAATTCGCGTTTACATCAATTAATCTGATTTAGGCGCCATTGCGTCGGTCACCTTGATATCACCGGCGATTATCTTCGCCTTTGCGGCCTCTACTCGTTCGAGCAATTCGGCGGAGACGAGCGAGCGGTTGAAATCATCAAGCGAGTAGGCGACGCCGTCTTTATCGAGCCCGAATACATGAAACCCGCCCTGAAACCGGCCTTCGAGCACTTCCTGCACGGCATCGAAAACCGCGTTATCGACCCGCTTGACCATCGAGGTGAGCACAAATCCGGGCTTGACCATATTCTGGTTCGAATCGACGCCAATGACGAACCGATTCGCCCCGCCGTCGGCATTTTTCCCAAACTGCTCGACCGCATCAAACGCCCCGAGCCCCGAATTTCCCGCCGCTGTGAAGATCACATCCGCGCCCTTCTCTATCTGCGAGAGGGCAAGTTCGCGGCCCTTGCCGGGATTGTTCCAGGCATGGTCGGTCACACCGACGTAGTTCGTCACAACGCGAATGTTTGGGTTTACGGCCATTGCTCCCTCTTCGTAACCCTTGTTAAAGCGATGAATTAGCGGGATGTCCATTCCGCCCAGGAAACCGAGCACGCCTGTCCGCGATTTTGCTGCCGCGATCATCCCTACGAGGTAAGAGCCTTCGTGTTCGCGAAAGACGAGCGAGGCGACATTGCTCCGCGGCGTTTTCCCATCGGCCTCAAAGATCACGCCGTCAACTATCGCAAACTTCACGTTCGGGTAGTCAAAAGCCACCTTTTGCATGATCGGCCCTTGAGCAAAGCCGACGCCGATCACTAGGTCAAAATCTTTCTCGGCAAACGACCGCATCGCCGGCTCGATCGAGGTCGGGTTTCCCGGCTCGACGTCGTAAAGACAAACACCAAGTTCACGCTCAGCACGCTGAACGCCTTCCCAGGCCGCGGCGTTGAACGAGCGGTCGTTCTTGCCGCCGATATCAAAGACGATGCCGATCTTGCCCCGGCACCCCTCGCGGGCCGCCTCGTTACGCAGAGCGCACGATGACGTAAGCATCGCGGCCGCTGCTAAAAGGACTGAAAAAATTAATGCTTTGCGTTTCATTTTCTTCAAACAATTCCGTGGACAAGCGGCGAAGGTGTGACCGGCGTTTCCGCTATTTTATACGCAGCCCGCAGTTTCCCGCTAACGCATTCGGCGTCTTCCTCCGTGCGGGAATAGAGCACTCCGAGCACATCGCCCTCGCTGACCTCGCCGCCGACCTCGGCAAAACACTCAAACCCGACATTGAAATCGATGCTGTCCTCGGCGTGTATCCGCCCGCCGCCGATCTCAACCACCGCCTCGCCGATCGCCAAGGCATCCGCCATTTCTAGCCAGCCGGATCGCTCGGCCTTTATCTCATATGCCGTCAAGCCTTTTCCACCAAACGGATCAGATGTCGGTATCGATTCCGCATCGCCGCCCTGCAGCCTGCAATTCTCGATGAACAGCTCGTAAGCCGCGCCGCTTCCGAGCTTTGCCTCGGCTAGCGTCCGGGCATTCTCAATGTTTTCTTCAACGCCCGCGAGCACTATCGCCCGTGCCGAAAGCTCGAGCGAGAGTTCGCGTGTCGGTTCCGCAAGCTCAAGCGGCTCATTCCGCAGGATCTTTACGCACTCATAAACTTCGCAGATGTTCCCGGCATAGCGGCCAAGCGGGCGTCCCATTTCGGAGACGACAGCCTCGGTCCGGACGCCAAAGTTGCGTCCCGTCTGCACCATTGCCTCGGCCAGCCGCATTGAATCTTCGATGTTCGGCATGAAGGCTCCGCTGCCCGTTTTTACATCGAGAACAAGTGCATCGAGCCCCTCGGCCAATTTCTTTGACATTATCGAAGCTACGATCAGCGGGATATATGGCACCGTCGCGGTCGCATCACGGAGCGCATAGAGCTTCTTGTCCGCCGGGGCGATATCGGCCGTCTGGCCGGACATCGCGAAACCGCATGTCTCGATTATCTGGCGAAAGCGTTCGGTCGAGAGGTTCACGTCATAGCCCGCGATGGCTTCAAGCTTGTCGAGCGTCCCGCCCGTATGGCCGAGCCCGCGTCCGGAGATCATCGGAACGGCGATGCCGCATGCAGCAAGGATCGGAGCAATGATCAGCGAGGTCTTATCGCCGACACCGCCGGTCGAGTGCTTATCTGCCTTCGGGCGTGGGATGTCGGAGAGGTCAAGAACCTCGCCGGAATGGAGCATCGCGTAAGTGAGGGCGTTCTGCTCTTCGTCGCTCAGGCCGCGGGTGAACATCGCCATCACCATTGCAGAGATCTGATAGTCCGCCCACGAGCCGTCGCAGACGCCCGCGATAAAGGCATCTATCTCAGAACGGGAAAGCTGGCCGCCGTCCCTTTTGACCGCAATTATCTCCTGTGGCCGCATCGTTTACCCAAAAAGAAAGCTGCCCAAGTTTCGCACAGGGGCAGCCCGCAAGTCTATTTGAGTTTATTTCAGGAAGCCTTTTCGAGAAGTATCACTGCATCGGCGCGAAGAGCCTTCCTCGTCCCGACCGCATCGACCGCTTCACCCGTCTTCGCCTTTACACTGACGTTTTCGATCGCGGTTTCCAGAAGCCCGGCAAGATTTGCCCTCATCGCATCGATGTGCGGCCGGAGCTTTGGAGCCTCAAGGTGAACCGTACAATCAAGATTTACGGCCGTATAGCCTTTCTCGCGAGCGAGCGAGACTGCATGCGAGAGAAATACCGAGCTCGATGCGTCCTTCCACCGCTCATCGCTATTAGGAAAATGCGAGCCTATATCGCCGAGAGCAAGTGCACCTAAAACAGCGTCCGTCACCGCATGAAGCAGAACATCGGCATCGCTGTGCCCATCGGCGCCAAGGTCCGAAGTGATCTCAATGCCGCCGATGATCAACGGCCGGCCCTCGATCAGCCTGTGAACATCGCTTCCTTTTCCGATGCGGTATCTCATACTTCCGTGCCCGCTGCGAAGAGAGCTTCGGCGATGACCAGATCTAGCGGCGTCGTTATCTTTATGTTTCGCGGGCTGCCGGCGACCGAAAGGACCTTTTTCCCCGACTCTTCGACCAGAAAACACTCGTCCGTTACCGCCTCGCCGAGAACGGCTTCGTTGTAGGTTTCCTTTAATACTTCGTAACTAAACACCTGCGGCGTCAGTGCTCGTCGTAACTCACGTCGGTCAAGCGTCCCGACAACGTACGCACCGTCAACGACCTTTACCGTATCGGTCATTTGAGCGGTGAGACACGCCGCGCCGTACTCCGCGGCCGCACGGATCGTCCGTTCGATCTCGTCTTCCGAGACCAGCGGCCTTACACCGTCGTGGACAGCAACTATCTCCGTCCCTTCGGGCACAGCAGAAAGCCCGGCATGAACCGATTCCGAACGCGTCTCGCCGCCGGCGACGACCGCCCGAAGTTTCGTCAGGTGTTCCTTCGCAAGCACGGCTTCCGTCTCCTCGAGAAAATCCGCCGACGCCACGACGACTATCGCATCGATCATCGGCGACGCTTCGAATATCAGCACCGTCCTCGCAATGATCGGCTTACCTGCAAGCTCTAAAAACTGTTTCGGCCGGTCCGCCCCAAAACGGGAACCCGAACCGGCCGCAACTATAATAGCTGTATTCATTTAAGGAGACGCGAGAGGCTATTTTACCTGCTCGATTATCGTCGATTGACGAAGGTCGCGGGTCGCCCGCTTAAACCCGAGCGAACGCGAATCATGTATAACACTGTCGCTGCCGCCCTGTTCTTCTTTCTCTTCCCAAAGCCGGCCGAAGATCATCTTTCCGGCGGTCGTCTGCAGCACGCTGGTCACGGCGATGTCGGCAGTTTTTCCGATCAGCTTTCGTGCATTATCGATAACGACCATCGTCCCGTCGTCGAGATAAGCGACGCCCTGGTTAAATTCCTTGCCCTCTTTTAGCACGAAAACACGCATCGCTTCGCCCGGAAGCACGACCGGCTTCAGCGCGTTGGCGAGCTCATTGATATTGAGCACAGCGACGCCGCGAAGCTGGGCGACCTTATTAAGGTTAAAGTCGTTGGTAACAATGATCGCGTCAAGGCTCTTGGCGAGCTCGATCAGCTTCAGGTCAACTTCCTTGACCGACGGAAAATCGGTTTCGATTATCTGCACATCGAGCTTTGTGTTGCTCCGAAGCCGCTGGAGCATATCGAGTCCGCGGCGGCCGCGTTGCCGCTTTGATGAATCGGCAGAATCCGCCACCTGCTGAAGCTCGGTAAGAATGAAATTTGGTATCAAAAGGCTCCCGCCCAAGAAACCCGTTTCCGCGATGTCCGCAATCCGGCCATCGATGATGACCGAGGTATCGAGCACCCTGAAATCAAGTTGCGGTGTCTTATCGGCAAAGATGCCGCCAAGCGCCGAGAGGTCAAGATAATCGCCCTTCGCCGCACCGACCATCAGCCCGACATAGCCCATAAAAAAGGCCAGCGAAATGGTCAGAAATGTCTGCATCTCCGCAGGCACGGCTTCCACCTTTTGGAAAGCTATGAGAATGCCGATCAGAAAGGCTCCGATTATGCCAAGAATGGAACCGATCGCAGCACCGATCAGCGTCTTGAGCGAGGCTCGGCGGACGCGGATCTCAAAAGCAATAACGAGAACGGCGATCAACCCTCCGAGAGCGGCCGAAGCGAACTTCCGGGTGGTGAAATCGATGTCGCCCAACCAAGTGGTGAAGGCAAGCGGGTTCAGGAGGAAACCGACCACCGCGAGCAGGCCGATAAAGGCAAGTCTAATGATCAAAACGTCCAGTTTCATCGGTAAAAGTCTATCACGAAATCTAGATCGGCGTTAAGGTTCTGTTAAGCCGCGATTCACCTGATCTTAACGGTCTCGCCGCGGATGGCCTTCGATTCGCCGGAAAGCAAAAAGAGAACGACCCTCGCGACGTCGTCAGGCGCCGCGGTATCTGTCACGTACGCCACGGAATTGACCTGAAAATGAGCCGGAAGTTCCGCCCGAAGCCGCACCGTTGCCGCTTCGATTGGCTCAACGCCGCTCATATCCGCGAGCCGATAAACATTGACGATCCTAGCCTTCGGCCGCGGCTCCATCAGCCCAGATGCAGCCGTGATCATGCCCTCCGCCGCTGCGATGCCGTCATCATCGCCGGAGAACACATTCACCAAAAGGTCCAATCGCTCGAATTTTTCATCAACGCCCGCAGCAAGGGCCTTCGCACCTTCGGCGGAAGCTCCATCAGCATTTATCGCGGAAGCAAGCGTACCCATATCAAGCAGGTCATCGAGCCCATTTGCCCCTTCGCCTCCGGGGTCGCCGACGATGACATAGCTCCCTTGAAGCGCGAGCTGAAGAGCCGCTGCCCGCCCGACCGGGTCGTTCCCATTGGTGATCAGCGAGACCTTTTCCGCAAATGCGTGGATCGACGTGACTTGCACATTTAGAGAATAGCGGATTCCGGCCCGCATTGAGAAAGGTAAAGGGTGTGAATCCGTTCGGGTATCTGATACGATTCCCTTTGCGTGAAACGTTTCCTTCGAAAATTGCGTTCAGCAATTCCTCTGCAGGTCGCCGGAGCCTTGCTTGCTTTTGCGCTGACCGCATCGGCCTCGCCCTATTTTACGCTTGAATCCGGCAGGATACTTCTCGGCGGCACGGCCTACGACACTCCCGACTATCAAACCTATATCGATTTTTCCATTACAGGCCGAAGCGCAAACCCGAACCGCTCGCTCACATTTACAGCCAACCTGCCTTTTAGCGTCTATCTCGATCACCCCGTCCAGCCGGAAGGCGATTTCGTTTACACGGTCGTGATGCCTTACAATCCGAACCAGTTGAGCATCAATGGCGAGCCGCGTTATCCGGTTTGGTTTAATGAAACCAATTGGACGATCCGTTCATCGGCCGTTACGCCCGAGGCAACCGGAAATTCTCCGGCGGTCATAGCGATAACCTCGCCATTCACAATGTCGGGTGTAACGCGGGGCTACGGTGCATATCCGCTCGCCCTGCGAACTCGAGGGAGCGGAACGGCCACGATCCGGTTCGAGAAGATCGAGGGCCGCTACTACTTCCGCGAGGCCGAATATCGGTTCGAAAGCCCGCGGCTGCTTGACCGCAAGGATAATGGCAAAGTCCCCTTCAACCATCTTCGTTTGTCAGAACTGCGGTGAGACCGCCCGAAAATGGCTCGGCCAGTGCCCGGGCTGCCGCGAGTGGAACACGCTTGTTGAAGAGCGCGTCCGAACCGCCGCCGTCGCCAGCCGAAGCTTCACCGGCCGCGCCGCAGGAGCCGCTCCGCTTGCCTATTCGAGCATTGAATCCCAGGACGACGCCCGAACAACCGCCGGCATCGCTGAGTTTGACCGCGTTCTCGGCGGCGGCATTGTTGCGGGTTCGCTCGTGCTGATCGGCGGAACGCCGGGCATCGGCAAATCGACCATCGTGCTCCAGATCGCCGACCGGATGACCGCCGCCGGCGAACGCGTTCTTTACGTCTCGGGCGAGGAAAGCGAGCGGCAGATAAAGCTCCGCGGCGAACGCCTCGGCATCTCGGCAGATGGCCTCTTTGTCCTGCCCGAAACCAATCTCGAGTCGCTCCTAGCACAGACCGCCGAGCTGCGGCCCACGCTCGTTATCATCGATTCGATCCAGACCATTTTCAGCGAACGCGTCGAATCGGCACCGGGCAGCGTTTCGCAGGTCCGCGAGGTCGCCGGGCAGTTGATGCTCTTTGCCAAGAGCACCGGAACATCGATGTTCATCACCGGCCACGTCACCAAAGACGGCTCGATCGCCGGCCCGAAGACCCTGGAGCACATCGTCGATACGGTGCTATATTTCGAGGGCGACCGCCACCACAATCACCGCATAATCCGCGCGACCAAGAACCGCTTCGGGGCGGCAAATGAGATCGGCGTCTTTGAAATGACCGGAACGGGGCTCGTCGCCGTCGCGAATCCTTCGGAGCTTTTTCTGCAGGAACGCCCGGCCGGTGCGAGCGGCTCGGTCGTGACCGTCGCGATGGAAGGCACCCGCCCGATGCTCGTCGAGATACAAGCTCTTGTCAGCGGAACGAAGTTTGGCACCGGCCGCCGGATGACCCAGGGCTTTGATCAAAACCGGGCGTCGCTGCTGATCGCCGTAATGGAAAAACGGCTCGGGATGCAGCTCTCCGGCGACGACGTTTTTATCAACATCGCCGGCGGGATCGAGATCGATGAACCGGCGGCCGACCTCGGCGTTATTGCCGCCATCGCATCGAGCTTTCGCAATCTTGAGGTGCCGCCCGAAACGGCCGTTTTCGGCGAGATCGGTCTGACCGGCGAGGTCCGCGGGGTCCTGCAGGCACAAGCTCGTGCACGCGAGGCGCAGACGCTCGGGTTCAAGAAACTCGTCCTGCCCGAATCGAACCGAAAGGGCCTTGAAAAGCTTCTCGGCATCCGCGTCGTCGGCGTTCGCACTCTTGAGGAAGCAATCGAAAATCTGTTCTAGCTTATGAAAAAGAATGTTTACGAAGACGGCGACGAAGGCGTCCGGCTGATCATAAAGCAACGCGGAAAACAGCCGCCGCCTGCTCCGCCCGCACCACTTCGCACACCGGTCCACGTCCTTTATGGCGGGGCCGATCGCTATGCCGCAGATACGCCGGCAAAGCTCGGCAAGATCGCCCTGACGACGCTCGACACCTACTGCCGAAACTTCGCCGAATTTGCCGACGCGATGCAGCTTCCCGGTTGCGGTTCGCTGCCGACGCTGAGCGGTGCCGCGACAAAACTCGCGCGGTCGATCCGCAACGAACCCGACCGAGCAAAGGCAGAAGACCCGGCCGCATGGCTCGCCTTCAGCGTCTATCAAAAGGTCCGGGCGAAGCTGAAAAGCGAGCCGGTCGAGGATTTCCGCATCGACTTTGAGGACGGCTACGGCTTCCGCCCCGATGAAGAAGAGGACGCCGATGCCGAGCGGACGGCCCGCGAACTCGCCGCCGCCTTCCTGACCAAAAAGATCACCGCCGGCTCCGGCTTTCGCGTAAAATCGTTCGACCCCGCGACGCATTCGCGAGCTAAAAGAACGCTCGATCTCTTTCTCTCGGCGTTCCTGGCTGAAACGAACGGCCGCGTTCCGGCGGGCTTCGTCGTGACTCTCCCGAAGGTCGCCGACCGCTCGGAGGTAAAGGATATTTGCTCGCGGCTCAAGAAGGCCGAAAAGAAGCACGGGCTCGCGCCCAATTCCATCGGCCTTGAACTGCTGATCGAAACGCCGGAGGCCGTGTTTGATAAAAAAGGTTCGGTCGCCATCCGCGGCATTGTCGAAGCGGCGAAGGGACGCTGCACCTCGGTCCATTTCGGGGCTTACGATTTCACCTCGTCGCTCGGCATCGCCGCCGCCGATCAAGACATCGCCCATCCGGCATGCGACCTCGCACGGCAGTTGATGCTGATCGCGCTCGCACCGCTCGGCATTCGGCTTTCCGATTCGGTAACGACCGAGATGCCGATACCGCCGCATCGCCAAGAGCCGCTCGACCCGATGATGGAAGCTGAGAATCGCAGAGCGGTCTTCGGCGGCTGGCGGCGGCATTTCCGCAACGTCCGCCGCTCGATGTCGCAGGGCTTTTTCCAAAGCTGGGACCTGCACCCAAACCAACTCCCGGCGCGCTACGCCGCGGTCTATCACTTTTATCTTGAATCGTTTGATGAGAACGCCGCACGCCTTCGCGGCTTTGCCGAGCGCTCAACTCGGGCGACGCTCACCGGCAACGCCTTTGACGACGCGGCTTCGGCCCGCGGGCTCTTGAATTTCTTTTCGCGTGGAATTTCTTGCGGGGCGTTCAGCGAGGCCGAGGCCGAGGCGGCGACCGGAGTTTCGGCCGAAGCCATCCGCTCGCTCGATGTTTCTAAACTGACCTAACCGGCCTTGTGCAACATCGCGTCGTCGAGCATTGCCTCGCGGCGTTCGCGGCGGTCGGTGATACGCGGGCTTGGGTCGTCTTTTATGAACTCGGGCGGCTCTGAAAATGGGTCGGGAAATTCCGGCAGCCCCTCGAGCATCATCTGGTTCTCAATGATCGCCGAGATCAGCTCCTGCTCAAACTCCGTCGCCTCAATGAACCGCACGCCGATCCCCGTATTCTCAAACCTGTAGATGGCCTTGCACTTAAGCGGCAGCTTGTTGCGGTTCGGCAACTGTATCTCAAGCCGAAATTCGTCGCCCGGATAAAGATATTCTTCCCACTCCGTAAAGCATCCGCCGATGCTTATCTGCTGCAAAAAGGTCTGGCGCCGCTCGCCGTGCTTTGAAACAAGCATCGCCGGAATGTCCAGCGAGAAACGCATGTGTCTTCGTTGATTGATCGACATTTGAGAAAAGAAGAACGCGAGGCTAGAGAGAAGTAAGGCCGCCGCCCGCAAACCCGGGCCCAATCCCAATTGTACCACCCCAACCCACCCCCTTGGCAACACATTTCTGATCCGACGACAGAAACCCGCGCGTAAGCAAGGGCTCTCAGTAGTGACGAGTGAAGAGTGACAAGTGACGAGTCTGGGGTATGGGGTCTGGAATTTGGAATCTGGAATCCGGAATCTGGAATCTGGAATCCGAAATGCAGAAGCCCGCACGTAAGTAAAGGCTCTCAATAGTGACGAGTGAAGAGTGACAAGTGACGAGTCCGGAATCTGGAATCTGGAATCTGAAATCCGGAATCTGGAATCTGGAATCTGGAATCTGAAATCCGAAATCCGGAATCTGGAATCCGAAATCCGGAATCTGGAATTTGGAATCTGGAATCTGGAATCTGGAATTTGGAATCTGGAATCTGGAATCTGGAATTTGGAATCCGGAATCTGACAACTGACAACCGACATCTGACAACTGCTTAAGGCTCCGCCGCCCTATTTGCGGTGAAGCTCAGCTTCACCGTCCCGTCCCCAACCCAACCCGCGGCTCCGCCGCCTTTTCTTGAATTTCGATTCAACGCTGTAGTACCATCGCACTCGTTGATGATCGCTGCAGTAATGAGTTTATGCCACACTTAGTCCGAACTTCAGAGCCGCAAAATACTTGGGGTCCGGTTGATCGCCATAGTGACGATTTTCAGCCGCCACAGTATGTCCAAAATGAGATCGACGGAGCTAACACGCATTTTGGGGTTGATGTAGTTTTTAACGGCACGGATGCGAAATTCTATAGGAGTCTTTTCCCGAATGCCGGTCGAGTGACGTTCAAACTAGAAGACGGTTGGCACTATATTTCACAAGGTGGTAATCCTGAGAATCTCAATGTATCAATTTCAGAAGGGATGGAATTCCGGTTGCAATAAGATCTTTAAATCACGCGAGAACTTGCAGTTGAGGATTGACCACCAATCGATTAGCGGTGACGCTCAGCCTCACCATCGTGTCCCTTAACCATACGCCGACCCGCCGCTTTCAATACCGCTTCACGGAGTTTCGAGTAACCGAGCGATTCGCCCGAAATGCGCTTCAACGCACCAAGAGAGATCTTTTTCTGTAATGAGCATTTCTCGTTCAGTGTTTCGGTCGAGGCAACAAAAAACTCCCATTGCGCGAGGTCAAGCGGGTCGATTGTCGCAGAGTCTTTGTTGGCCAAAAGGGCGAAAACGTAGACGTCCGAATGCCGGCGAAACTCTGTTTCGCCCCAAGCCCGGGTCGGCTGTATACCAAAAATAATGGCCGAGTGCCGCTCCTGCTCCCAACTTTGAATATAGGCGGCTGACTTTACCTCGACCTTGATCCCTTCCGGTGTCTTCACATCGAAGGCGTCCCATTCCGTCCGCACACCCTCGACCGAACCGCACAACGCATACGCAACAATGAACTCTGCAAAGATCCCTCGCGTCGCATTGCTCAAAAGGTCCGATGCACTCCACCGCCAGAAATCCAGCACCGAAACACCAAGCGCTTCACCAGCCCGATGCACCTGCTCATCCCCGCCCCGCAAAACCTGCTCGATTCGTGGAATCATATCCAAGCATTTTATCCCAAGCGCGACCGCGGCCCCTCCGCCAGCTGCACTGCGGCGAGGCTTGCCTCGCCGGCCGGTCACCCAAAACAGATCCGGGAGGCTCAGCCTCCCGTCGTCCCCTCAACCCCACAACGGAGAGGCAAGCCCCTCGACGATGCCCCGCGGCTCCGCCGCTCTATTTGCGGTGCAGCTCAGCTTCACCGTCGCGTCCCCAACACAACACGCGGCTCCGCCGCCAAACGCCCCGCGGCACATAGCCACGTGCTTCAGCACGTGTTCCCCAATCCCCAAACATCCCAGCCCGTTTCAACGGGCTTACCGATCCCGAACTCTTCCCGAACTCTGCAAAACTCCCTACCTTGTCTACGAGGTCTGGACGAACAACGGGTTCAGACGCCGGGAGGCTCCCGTGTAGCTATAACGCTCGCTGGAAGAGACCAGAAATACCGTCCCAAGGCCACGATGGTTTGATACTGTCTCCGGATTTTCCAGCAACCAACTCGAATCGCGACTCAGGAGCAGTGAACGCTAAGACGAATCGCGGTGCAGTCTCTTTTCTCTTGACAACAATAAACTCTTTAATGTTATCTTAGCGACGTCGGAATTCAAGAATTTCAACAATCACAGGCTGTTGGATTTAGTATTAGATCGCACCTAATGGGATTGTTCGTTCTTGTCGTTGTCCGAAAGTGACTTGATAGCTAGGAAAGCCGTATTTCGTTGATTCGGTAGACAGAAAATAAATCTCAATATGATAATTCGACTAAAAAGCGCGTCGGCAAAAAAAGGCATTTCTGATCAATAACTGCGGATCGATGACCGTTAAACGCTTAATCTACCCACTACTCTATAAATCAGTAACGACGTTCCGAGGTCCGTTATGGTCGATTGCGGATGGCATAACGTTGAATACTATCTTCGATGAGGATTTCGGTCCGATATACTCATGTGAACGAGAGGACTGTCGAACGATAATATCGCAGAAGACAAAGTGTCTTTATGTACTAGATCCTGATGAAAGTGACCCTTTGCTCTTCGCAAAACGTACGGCTACAAAATTGAAGTTTGTGATGAACATTTTCTCTAGTGGAATGGGAGTGATTCTGCCTTTCGGGTTCATAACGCATACCGCCCGCAAGACTAGATTAATCAAAACACTAGAATTGGAAGCAATTACTAACTTGCATCTCATTCGGGAAAGTTCTTACAGGCTTAATGCAAAGTTTGACAAAGATGCTATACGTCAATACTACAATTTGTTAACCAAAGCGTGCGCATCAAACCCATCACTTTACTTCACACTTGAACGGTTTTGTTCGAGCTCAACGAGATCCGAGTCCAACGACCGGATTGTCGATGTGACCATCGCACTTGAGTCCCTGATTCCGGGTAAGGATGAGTTAAGGTACAAATTTTCTCTGTATAACGCATTTATTGCAAAAACCGATTGCGACGAACGCTCAACCGCATTCAATATATTTCGAGATTTGTATGATGCCAGAAGCAAGATTGTTCACGGAGATATTGATTCGAAAGACGCAAAAAAGTCAATCGGCCAAACAGTAGAGAATTGGGAGGAGGTCACGCGCTTAGCTCGAGCGGCAATTACATATTACATTCTGTACCTTTCCGACCATACGAAAGCAGATTGGGAGAATCACATAAAGGATCTTGTGTTCGCAACAACCACGAGAATAGTCTAAAAATCAGAACTATATGAGTACAAAACAAGTAACAGGCATGTTGAAAATTCGGGTAATAAAGGGGAAGGTTCTCGGTGTTTCCGTCTACCGAGGCTACGCAAAACTTTCCGACTTGTCAAGAATTTCAAAAGCAGACATTTATGATCAAAAAACCAACCCTACCGGCACTCAAAGAGATCTTAGCCCGAAGCATGCCCGAGAGGCATATCAATATGTTAAGGACCATGATTTGGGTTTTTGGTCGGAAGTGTTGCTTTGCGCCCGTGACTCCAGAGTAATTGTCTTTAAACCTTCGAGTGCGTCACCAGACTGGGGGACGCTAATAATCGATTTGAAAGCTACGCAAAAGTCTGATGGAATTGCAATTTCAAGAGTCGATGGAAACCACCGACTTCACTATGCGGGCGGTGACCACTCGGGTTATCCCGCCATTGACAAAGTCGTCTCATTTTGTCTCGCTTATGATTTATCATTGGACAATGAAATTGTCTTGTTTCGAGATATAAATGCAAACCAAAAGGCAATGAATACAAGCCATTTGGATAATATTGAGGCTCGACTCACTGGCGAAGATAAGCTGAAAATCCAAAATCCCGAATTATACATAGCCGAAAAGCTCGGTAGCGACCCTGAAAGCCCGATTTTCGATCGGGTTTGGAAAGGAGGTAAGAAGCCACCGGGTGCATTAATCCCTTTGTCGACGCTTCATAGTGGCATAACCTATATGTTGTCCCGTCCAACGAAATTAACGGCTCTCCGTGATCCGGATGCAGAATATAAGGTCATTCGGAACTACTTCAGCGCGGTAAAACGTTGGCAGCCAGATGCGTGGACTAATCCAGGTAAATATCTTTTGCTTCGCGGAGCGGGACTATGGGGGATTTGTTTTGTCGGAGCTGAAGTAATCGACAGGGTACTTTCAGCGAATAAGTATGGGCTTGAAGATATGTTAAAGGTGCTAAGGTCAGGAAAAACCTGGGATTGGACCAACAAAGGCGATTTTCAGGGATTGAGCGGACGCGGCGGTGCCTCCAAGATAAGCGACATGATAATCGGGGAATTACAGGATGAATCGGGAATGTCGATAAAGACGCTGTTCGGGAAAATAATGGAAGACAATTAGTACGCATCCGTTATCGGCAATGCGAAATGTGTGCATTTAGGATTTATCTGAAAAATATCGCTCGTATTTTAGGCCGCAAGCTCTTACTTCAGCTTCAATTTTTGATTCCCAACCGACGTAAAGTTAAACGGCTCGGTCCAGAGTTCTCCTATCATAATCTGGAAATTCGTTTCCTTGCTGGGCGATCGTTCGAAAAATACGAGGCCTTCTTTGTACGTTGATGGGGCGATCGATGTGGTGTAAAACGAATCGCTGAGCAATTTCGACGTTCCCCTGCGTTCTGCGGCCTTTGATGAATTCCGGCCCGCACTCGGACCTAAGAGAACATTCGAAAGGGCGGTAACAGTTGGGGATACATCATCACTGAATCGTTTAACCGCAGTCTCAGGAGCAAGAACCTCTAGCGCTCGCCCGTCCGTCTCTTTGGCGGTAAACTTCATCGGGTCAACGTCGATGGGTGATTTCCCCTTATTGAAGACCCTTATCCATATTGCCCACACATTTCCATACTTTGAGTTGAATGTCGGAGAACGACCAAGCAGGATCCTGAGTTCTTCATTTTCTGCGACCAGAACGGCTTCACCCTTAGCCATCGGATGCGTTTCAATCGACGTTCCGCCTGACATCGGGAACAAAGTTTGTCCGGGAGTGACGTTAAAACCTAGAAGTACCGTAAAAAGCAAAATGAGCAAGACTGCTTGACTGTTTCGAGACATATGGAAATTTCTACTGCGCATATCGGAAAGAGGGAAAACGTTTTTTATTATCGCTCGCAGCGTTTTCGAGTATGGAGATACTATCCGAACTACGGGTCGTAGCGCAACATATTTCCTGTCCGATCTGCCCTAACGAAACTGGACCACATATCAGCGATTCGGGCTGACGATCGCACAACTTAGGGAAACGTAGGCGTTTCTGCTCATCATGGCGGCAAGCCGCGACTGAAGCCAACGAGCAATCTGATTACTTTTCTCTTGACCTGTGTGTTGCGACTATGATACATTCGTGTCGGTGCGGGAAAGGTGTCAACAATTTGGGATCGGTGGCTCGGGGCGAGGGGTGTTTGACGTTGTTCAACTATTTACGGGCTCGGGGCGGCCGGCGGCGGCTGCCGCGAACTTTTCCGCACCCGCCGGACAAATTCGCCCCGTGTTTCAGTTGTTTCACTTGTTTCAGGCGTTTCACTTGTTTCAGTTGTTTCATTTGTTTCAGTGTTTCACCTTGTTTCAGAAACGCGCACTCTCCGCAAAAAATGAAACACTCCCAATGCGGAATGCGGATGCAGAAGCCCGGACTCGAAGTCTTCTACCACCCCGTCCGCCGAACGCGCGTGCGGGTTGGGCAAACTGGCCGCCCGCTGCTCCCTCCACCCCGGCCTGTGGCCACCCCTCCTCAGGCAGGAGGGGAATTGGCGGTTCTGACAAAAAGCCCCGAGGCGGCTCGGGGCTTGAGGAGGAGGAATTTACTGATGCTTGGCTAATCCAGCCGTTCGAAGATGCCCGCGGCGCCCATCCCGCCGCCGACGCACATCGTCACCATGCCGTAGCGGGCCGAGCGGCGACGCATTTCCTGCAGGATCGTTGCGGTCAGCTTGGCACCGGTGCAACCCAGGGGATGGCCGAGAGCGACGGCACCGCCATTGACGTTGACCTTCGCCGGGTCCAGCTCGAGCACCTTCATTACCGAAAGCCCCTGGGCGGCAAAGGCTTCGTTGAGCTCGATAAGGTCGATCTGGTCGAGCGTGAGGCCCGCGAGCTTGAGAGCCTTCGGGATGGCATAAACCGGCCCGATGCCCATCTCTTCCGGCAGGCAGCCGGCGGTCGCATAGGAGACAAAACGGGCGATCGGCTTGAGCCCGAGCTCCGCGGCCTTATCGGCGGACATCACGACCGCAGCGGCCGCTCCATCAGACATCTGCGAGGCATTGCCGGCGGTCACGGTGCCTTTGGCGTGGAAAACGGGCCGGAGCTTTGCAAGGCCTTCGAGCGAAGTATCGGCACGCGGGCCTTCATCCTGGGCAAAGACGATCTCTTTGCGGCGGACGCGGCCCTTCTCGTCAAACTCGTCGACGAAGACGTTCATCGGCACGATCTCATCGGTGAACTTGCCTTCGGCGATCGCAGCGAGCGCCTTCATGTGCGAGTTGTAGGAAAACTCATCCGCCTGCTCGCGGGTTATCTCATACTTGCGGACGAGGTTCTCGGCCGTCAGCCCCATGTTGAGGTAATAGTCGGGATAGGTATCGGCGAGGTGCGGGTTCGGGCGGAAGGTGCTGCCGCCCATCGGGATGGCGGTCATCGATTCGAGCCCTCCGGCGACGATCACCTCGGCACCGCCAACCTGGATCCGCTCGGCCGCAAGGGCGATGGTCTGCAGGCCCGACGAGCAATAACGATTGACCGTCATCGCCGAGGCCTCGACCGGCAACCCAGCGAGAATAGCCGAGGTCCGGGCGACGTTCATCCCCTGCGATGCCTCCGGAAAGGCACAGCCCATTATGACGTCCTCGACAAGCGATGCATCAACACCGGCCCGGGCCACCGCATCCTTAATTGCGGCCGCACCCATCTCGTCCGAACGCGTGTTACGCAACGTGCCCTTCGGCGCCTTTCCCACAGCCGTCCGCACGGCCGAAACGATAACTGCTTCTTTCATAATGATGTTCTCCGACGAAACCTACAAACTTCACGAACGGGCCGAATCACCCCGTTTAGCGCATTTCGTAAAATGCGTGGGCGCTTTACTAATTCTCAATTCCAACCTCGACCTCCGCGACCTCGAGAAGCCGCAAAGCGTCCGGATCGATCTCAACCAAAAAGCCTCGCTTGCCGCCGTTTACCAAGATGCGGTCAAGGCCAAAGATGGTTCGCTCAACGTAAACGGGCATCATCGTTCTCATCCCGAATGGCGACGTCCCGCCGACAAGATAGCCGGTCAGTTTCGTTGCCTTTTCGGGCGTCACAGGTTCGATCGTTTTCACGCCAAGATGCCGAGCCAGCGACTTTGTCGAAACCTCGCGGTCACCGTGCATAAGCACGACAAGCGGCTTCTTTTCGGTCGTTTCAAACACCAGCGTTTTGATCACCGAATGGACATCAACGCCCAACTGCCGGGCCGATTCCTTTGCACCGCCTTTCTCAACGTAATCGTAGAGATGAGGGACGAACTCGACCTTTTTCTCTCGCAAGTAGCGAACCGCCGGTGTTATTGGATACTCCATCTCACCTTCCGGCCGAGAAGTGCAGGGCAAGTGCGATCAGAAGCACGACAATCGCGCCAATATCAAAGATTGCAACACGAACAAGTTCGGCATTTACCCCTGCCGTCGAAAAAACGAGAAAAAGGAATGAGATCTTCCCGATCAGTGCCGCAATCACAACCGGCACGAGAATTTCTTTCCGGAATGCAGCATAGATCAAACCAGCACCAAGCAAGGCGAGCATCACGGCACGATGTCGCATCACAACGGCCAAATCCGGGCCGCTCAGATCGATCGCATATAGCGAAACGCTCCGTTCAGGAGAAAAAAATACGATTCCAGGCGCCAGATTCAAAACACCTACAAGAACAAGCAGTGCTGTTACGATCCAATGCGTCATCCGATCTCCTTGTATCGGGAACAAGTCACCAAATGGTCATTCACCATTCCGGTCGCCTGCATGAAGGCGTACATTATGGTCGAGCCGACAAAGTTGAATCCTCTCTTCTTCAGGTCTTTGGAAAGGGCGTCCGAGATCTCTGTCTCGGCTGGGACGTCGGCGAGCACCTTTCGTTTTCCGTCGATCGGTTTTCCGCCGACGAACGACCAAATGTACTTATCAAACGTGCCGAATTCATTTTGCACCGCCAAAAAGGCTTTTGCATTCCGCACCGCAGACGCGATCTTCAAACGGTTGCGAACGATGCCCTCGTTCAGCATCAATTTTGCACACTTTGCTTCGCTATATCTCGCGACCTTCGCCGGATCGAAGTTATCGAACGCCTTTCGATAGTTCTCGCGTTTTGCGAGGATCGTGTCCCAGCTCAGCCCGGCCTGCGCACCTTCCAGAATCAGGAATTCGAACAGCACACGGTCGTCGTGCTGCGGCACGCCCCACTCGGTATCGTGATAATGGATCGCAAGTTCGTTCCTTGCCCAACCGCATCGTTTCATAAATTGCGAATCGCTTTCCTGGTCTCGGCCTTTAGGCCCGCCGTCAGTCCGCTTCAAACGCGTCGTCTAGGCCTTCGCCCAAATGCGGTTGAGACTTACGGAATGTCCAAAGCCTTCACAGAAGAGCGTCGTTGCGTTGATGTCCGCAAGCCATTTCGAGGACTGCGGACGGGATTTTCGACATTCACTATACCGGACGCTTTCGATCAGCGTTCTATCTTGTTGGCCTGCATAAAGCAAACGCCCTGCCCGCCCGGTGCCGCCGGTGCTACCGAGAGTTTTCCAGTTAGTTTGACCGTGTCCTTTTCCAGGGCAACGGCATTTCCGGCGTTGTCACGTATCCTTATATCCTCGGCCTTGTATCCGCGTTCCAGCTTATCGACCGTATTTGCCCCGCTTCCCTGTTCTATATCTATCCGAAGCTTATTTGGGCTGCCTGCTGCCTCAAGTAAATCAAACCCGCATTCCATCCGCCCGCCCGTGCTCGAGCAAAAGACGCTCCCGCGTTGTGCGATCACGCCGCTTACCTGGAAATACTTGCCGTCATTGGCGAGGTCGCAGGCTTTTGAAAGCTCGATGGGCTCGCCCGTCACATTACCGCACGCCGTCAAAAAAATACCTACTGTACACGCTGCAAAGAGAATTCTGATTCGCATTTTAACCTCCGTTTCACGAAAGATATTCTTCGACGACCCTTTGAACGTTCAATTGCGTAAAGTCCGAATGTGCCTCAACAACGCCTTCCAAATTCAAAATTGTTTCAGCCGAGTTGACCGTCGTGATTCCTATGGCCTTCATACCCGCCCGCCGTGCCGCCTCGAACCCGCCGAGAGCATCTTCAAAGACCATGCAACCGCTCGGGTTTACGCCCAACTTTTCGGCCGAGACCAGAAACATCGCCGGTTCCGGCTTTCCCACCTTGACGTCCGACGCAGTCGTTATCGCGTCGAAATATTTGCGAAGATCGAGTCCGTCCAAAATGAACTCCATGTTCAGGTTTGACGCTGCGGTGGCAACGGCCATTCTGATCCCGAGCTCTTTCGCTTCTTCTAGAAATTCGATCACACCGGCGATCGGCTTTCTGTGCGGCAAGAACGCCTCGCGATACAAGGTCTCTTTTCTCACCGCAAGATCCGTAAGGCGTTCTTCGGACATGTCGCCGAATACCTCGGGAATTATTTCGCGATTTGTCCGGCCTGCCGTCGCCACAAGAAACTTGTGCTCGTCCATTTCGACGCCGTTCTCTTCAAGCAAGATTCGCCATGCGTCGGAATGCACATGCATGTTGTCAACCAGCGTTCCATCCATATCAAATATGAACGCTTTACTACTAAGATCGATCATTCACTTCCTTTTTCGCGATGTACAAGGTCTTCTCAATTCGCGCGTGCACCTTTCCTTCTTTATCTTTCAGCTCAACGCTGTAGATCCTGTCTACCGACCTGGACGTTTCCGCCAGCCGCTTAATTTCGCCGATCTCCTCGCTCGAAAGATTGAAATCCGCAAAGAGCGTCGCCTTACCCGGCCGTTTGAATCTGATCGCCGCGGCCTTATCCCAGACGATGTAGTCCTTACCGAGAATGTTCATCAGCATCAACATATAGATCGGGTCGATCGATGCATAAATGCTCCCGCCATAGATCGTGCCGACGTAGTTTCGGGTTCGCCAATTCAGCGGCAACTTTATCCGCACCTCGTGCCAGTCGGCAGCGATGTAAATCACACGTCCGCCAGTTCCGCGATATGCAGGGAAGAAGTTGAATCCCCAGCGAAACACGCGACTCTTGAGACTCTCGGCCATGCTATCAAAGAACTATCGCGGAAATCCGTCCTCTTCCATAACACGCTTCGCTTGGCGAACATGTCGCTTCGAATGTTCGACCAAAACGCTCAGAGCATCATCAAACTTGTAGGTAAGTACCGACAAAAACGGCGACGTGACGACCGTCTTCTGCAGATCGACGCCGGAACACGCCTCGACCTTTCGGTTGACGTCCGCCATGTGCTCCACAAATCTGTTCACGATGTCCGCGTCGATATCGCTCGGCGGCACGATCGATTTCGAAGGCGCTTTTGCTTTCTTGGAATCTGTCTTTACTGCGTTCACCAAAAATCGTCCGCCCATTCCCGTAAACGGCGACCAGTGTTCCCAAAACGAGTTCTTGCGGTTCCCCGAAGCGAGCCGCTCAAACTCCGGATCGAATTCGTGGTTTGTCTTGATGATGTGATCAAGACACTGCCCAACGCTCCAACTCTTCTCCGCAGGCTTCCAGTTGAGCTGAGTCTCGGAAAGCGAGCCAAACGACGTTCTAACGTCCTCGGCGACCGCATCCATCGCGGCCGTTACTTCACTGATTCTGACACTCATAGTTTCTCCTCGTTTGATAACGCGAAAAACTTCGCCCGAATGCTCCTAATTTCTCAAGGGCTTGCCTGTCTTCAACATTGCCGCGATCCTGTCCTGCGTTTTTCGCTCACCGCAAAGCGAGACGAATGCTTCGCGTTCAAGGTCGAGAAGATACTGCTCGGAAACATACGCCGAGTGGTTCATATCGCCGCCGCTCATTATCTTCGCCAGCTTTTTGCCGATCAGTTGGTCGTGATCGGAAATGTAGCCGCCTTGTTTCATCATATGAAGCGCGAGCTTGATCGCGGCTTGGCCTGCTTCGCCCATCACATATATGTCTTCGCGCTGTACCGGCTGGGAATAGCCCGACGCCGAAAGATTCAAGACTTCCTGCTTTGCGTCTGCGATAAGCCTGTCGCCGTTCATCGATATCGAATCGACATCGCGGAGAAATCCCCATGCTTTTGCTTCCTGAGCCGAGGTCGCGACCTTGCCCATTCCGATCATCTCAAATGTCTTTTTCAGGAAGACGAGTGGGTCGGTATCGGGAACAACCTTCGCCGCATCCATCGCACGCATCGTCATTTCTTTCGTGCCGCCGCCCGCCGGAATTACACCCACTCCGACTTCGACCAAACCGATATACGTCTCGCCCGCAGCACGCACTCGGTCGCCGTGTATCGCGATCTCGCAGCCGCCGCCGAGGGTCAAGCCATACGGTGCCGTGACGACAGGTTTCGCCGAGTATCTGAGCCGCATAATCGCCTGTTGAAGTGCGTGGACCATCATGTTGATGTCGTCCCACTCTTCTTCCTGGGCGGCCAGCAGGAGCATCATGATATTCGCTCCGGCCGAGAAATTCCCGCCCTGATTGCCGACGACGAGTCCCTGGAAATTCTTCTCGACCTCGTCAAGAGCGTAGTTCATCATCGGCACTGTGTCGCCGCCGATAGAGTTCATCTTCGAATGGAATTCGAGGCAGGCAACGCCATCGCCGATATCAATCAGCGAAGCTCCCGGATTCGACTTGATGACGCCGGTACGTTCTTTGACCGACTTCAGGATGGTAACGCCGGGCCGTTCGGGCATCGGCTTGTATTCGCCGCCGACGAGGTCGTAGAACGACACATTGCCGCCCTCGTTCTTATAAAAGGTCTCAGCACCGGCCGCCAGCATCTTCTCGACGCTTTCCGGAACGGGCTGGCCCTCGGCCTTCATCCGTTCGACCGAGCGACTGAGCCCGATCGCATCCCACGTCTCGAAAACGCCGATCTCCCATCCAAATCCCCACTTGATGGCGTTATCGACCTCGACGATCGTATCCGCTATTTCCGGAATACGATTCGCCGCATAGCGGAAGCTTCGCGACATCGTCTTCCAAAGGAATTCGCCGACCCGGTCCTCGCCCCAAACAAGCGTATTGATTCGCTTGTTCATGTCGTCAATGCCCTTGGCTCCCTCGATCGAAGCAAACTTTGTCTTTTCCTGCGGCTTGTATTCAAAGTTCGCGAGGTCGAGTTCGTGGATCTCGGTCTTACCCTCGGCGTTCTTCGATTTTTTGTAGAAACCGCCCCTGGTCTTATCGCCGAGAAAATTCTTTTCAAGCATCTTCTCGATGACCTCGGGAAGGACGAAAACATCACGGTCCTCGTCTTCAGGCACGGCCGGATAAAGGTTGCGGTTCACGTGGACAAGCACGTCGAGCCCAACGAGGTCTGCGGTGCGGAACGTAGCGGACTTTGCGTGGCCGATCGCCTTTCCGGTCATCTGATCCACCTCGGTCGGCGTAAAGCCCATGGCGACCATTTCATGAACGGTTGCCATCATCGCAAAGGTACCGATGCGGTTGGCGATGAAGTTCGGCCGGTCCTTTGCCGGGACCACTCCTTTGCCGAGTCGCTGGTCCAGAAATCCGGAAAGCTTACAGCTCATTTCTCCGTCCGTCCACTGGGTCGGGATAAGCTCAACGAGCTTCATATACCGCGGTGGATTGAAGAAATGAACGCCGACGAAATGCTTCTTGAAATCGTCCGAGAAAGGCTCAGCTATCGAAGCGATCGGAATTCCGCTCGTATTGGTCGCGATGAAAGAACCCGGCTTTCGGTGCTTTTCCACTTCGGCAAAGACCTGATGCTTTATGTCCAGCCGTTCGACGACGGCCTCGATGACAAGGTCGCAGTCCTTGAGCTTTGCCATATCGTCGGAAAAGTTGCCGAGCGAGATCAGCTTTGCGTTTTCGGCAAGCATGAAAGGTGCCGGCTTAAGCTTCTTTGCGGCCTCGAAAAGCTCCTTTACCTTCCGGTTCCGGACCTGCGGCGATTCGAGCGAAAGCCCTTTTGCCTCTTCTCCGGGCGTCAATTCCCTCGGGGCGATGTCGAGCAAAAGCACCGGAATACCGGCGTTGGCAAGATGGGCGGCGATGCCGGCTCCCATAGTTCCTGCACCCAAAACAGCAGCTTTTCGGATATTCATAAAGTTGTTCTCGCGAGCAAATTAGCGTTCGAAATATTCCCGTGATTATAACTGAATGAACGTTCATTCAGCAAACTATGCAGTTGTCCGTTTTTGGTTTTATTGACATATTTCAAAATTCGTCCGATACTTCTTTTCAAATTTTTCGCGCAAGGTCGAATTCCGGCATTTTGACGCGTCAACGCTCATTCGCCCAAAACTAGGAGATAAAAAATGCAAAAGATCGTATTTCTCACATTGGCCATCTTTGTTTTCACCGGTCTAGCTTATGGCCAAGCTCCGACAAATGGAGCTTCCACTTCAGCAACGGCGGAAAAGCCGAAACGGGTCTCGTTCCGCCCGACGAAGGACCAGATCACCGAAGCCCAGACCAAGCTCAAGGCCGCCGGTAGCTATTCAGGCGAAGCGGACGGAAAGTACAACAATGATTTCCGTGCGGCTATCCGCAAGTTTCAGGAAGCCAACGGCCTGACTAAGTCAGGCTCTCTCAATCGGGCAACCCTCGAGAAAATGCAGATCACCCTGACCGAGGCGCAGAAAGAGATTCCTATTCCTGAAAGCTCATACGCGAAAGCAAAGGAAGAGAAACCGAAAACCGCCGGGACCGATAAGCCGAAGCGAACGATCTTTCGAGCAACCAAAGATCAGATAAACGAGGCCCAGCGCATACTCAAGGCCGGCGGAATGTATAGCGGCGAGCAAACGGGCCAGCTCAGCAAGGAAACCCGCGACGGGCTCCGGAAGTATCAGGAAGCAAACGGCCTGAACGTCACCGGTACGCTAAACCAGGTTACGCTCGAGAAAATGGGCATTGCTCTAACGGATAAACAGAAAGCTAACGCGGCGGTTGCACAGTAACGAGATCGCGACATACAAACACGCGAAGGCCGGCCGGTCAGCGCCGGCCTTCATTTTTCTAGTGACTGAGTTGAGGTGAATCTGATGAAAGGACCATTATTGATGATCATGACAACAGTGGTCGTCTTCCTCTTATTGGCAGCGGCCGTTCCAGCCCAGGAATCAAAGGAACAGGCCGCGATCCGAAAGGTAATTGAAGACCAGGCAGCGGCATGGAATCGCGGCGACCTCGAGGGCTTTATGCAGGGTTATTGGAAGAACGAAAAGCTGACTTTCGTTTCATCAAGGGTGACCCGCGGATGGCAGCAGACGTTCGACAATTACAGGCGGAGCTACGATACCCGTGAAAAGATGGGCACACTCGCTTTTACAGACCTCGAGATCACAATTATCTCAAAGGACGCCGCGGTCGTGCTTGGTAGTTGGTCACTTAAGCGGGCAAATGATTCCCCCGGCGGTAAGTTCACGCTCATATTTCGCAAGTTCAAGGAAGGTTGGCGGGTCGTTCACGATCTTAGAGGGAGAAACTATTTCCGGAACATGAGCGGCGTAGAAATCGTTCGGTCTTTTCGATGAGACGATTAATACTATTTACCGCATTCATCTTCCTCGCCGCCCTTTCAATTGCGGCTCAAGGACAGACCGTGGCCCAAACAGGAGTCACAAAGGCCGATGCCCGTCCGGCCGCCGGATTCAACTATCCATATTACCTCTACGTGCCGCCTTCGTTTTTCGAAGCCGTAGCGAAGGGTAAAGAGCGGACGATACTCGTATTGCCCAACAATACCGGCAAGAACAACGACGACCTCGCTGTTCATGAGGCCGACGTAATGAGGCGAATCACGCAGAACAGCCAGATCGCTGCGGGCCTTGATGTCGCGATATTGACACCTGTTTTTCCGCGTCCGGCTACCGATTGGAAGACATACACACATGCACTTGACCGCGACACGATGACGACCGCAAAGGTTGAGAAGAAGGACTACGGACGGCTCGACCTGCAGCTCATTGCGATGATCGACGACGCCCGCGAGCGGCTGGCTAAAGAGGCCGGGCTCAAATTTGACCGACGTGTGCTGATGCTTGGATTTTCTGCCTCGGGAATGTTCGTCAATCGCTTTACCTTTCTACATCCGGACCGCGTCAAGGCCGCGGCCATTGGATCACCCGGCGGCTGGCCTATCGTTCCTGCAGCGAGCTACAAAGAAAAGTCTTTGCGCTACCCGATCGGCGTTGCCGATCTCAGGTCGGTCACGGGAAACGATCTTGACCTAAAAACGCTCCGCGGCGTTCCGATGTTCATTTTCCTCGGCGACAAGGACGACAACGACTCCGTTGCATTCGACGATTCCTACGACAAAGAAGACCGCGAGTTGATCTTCCCGCTGCTCGGGCAAAAGCCGGTCGACCGCTGGGACGCGGCAATCGAAATGTACAAGTCGGCAGGGCTCAATGCGGAGTTCAAGCTATACCCGGGCATCGGGCACACCATCACGCTGGAAATGCGGAGTGACATTCTCGCTTTTCTTAAACGACACGCGGGCAATTGATGCTGTGGCCGGGCTAGAGTAGCGAACGGAAGTGCTGTAAACTTGGAGCCGGATTTCAAATGCCGGTTAAAAAAAGTATGAAGAAGCTATCCGTTCTTGCGGCGATCCTATTGCTCGCGGCCGTTTCGTTCGCTCAGCCCTATACAATTCAGCAGTACCTTAGCATCAAGTCAGCCGGTTCGCCGGATTTTTCGCCTGATGGGAAGCGGATCGTCTATTTAACTAACACCACCGGTACCTCGCAGGTCTGGGCGGTCGATGTTGTCGGCGCCAAGCCGGAACAGCTTACTCATTTTGACGACAACGTCAGCTTTGTGCGATGGTTGCCGGATAATAGCGGCATCATTTTCGGCATGGCCCGCGGCGGGAACGAGAACACGCAGTTTTTCTGGATGACCCCTAAGGGCGATGCGATCGAGAAACTCACCGATGAACCGAGCGTCCGTCACAATTTCGCCGGCCTGTCGAAAGACGGCAAGCGGATCTACTACACCTCGAACAAACGCAACCGCAATTTCTTTGACGCCTACTCCATGGACCTGGAGTCTGAGAAGGAGACGCTTCTTTACAAATTTGACGGCAACATCAGTGTCGCCGCTTTCAATGACTCGGGAACAAAGCTTGTAATTTCGCGGAGCGGCATTGAGAAAAGCCTGGACAACGACCTATTCATGGTCGACGTTAAGACCGGCAAGGAGACTCACCTGACTCCGCACGATGACGCAAGCGAGTTTGGTAACGTCGAGTTTCTCGCCGATGGCCTGCTAATGACCACGAATGACAAACGCGAGTTCGAGGCTCTGGTGCAGGTGCGGCAGAAGAACGCGGTCGGAGATGACTGGTCCGCCGCGAACCTTGCGACGGAGATCGTTTACGGCCCTAATTGGGATGTCGGCGGCGTCACACTCAGCGATGATTCGCGAAAGCTGGCCTATACAGTAAACAACGACGGCTTTTCCGAACTCTATATCCGCAACATCGAAACCGGCGGAAAACCTTTGATCTCAACCATCGCAAAGGCCGCCGAACAGATAAAACTTCCCGCTCAAGGCATTGTAGGCGGAACGACCTTTTCAAAGGACGGATCGAAGCTCGCGTTCTCTTTTAGTTCGCCGACCAATAACGGCGATGTCTGGCTCTACGACATTAAATCAAAGAAGCTTTCGCAGGTGACGCAGAGTGATCGGGCAGGCATCGACCCGAATACGTTCGTTGCTCCGGAGTTGATCAAGTTTAAGACCTTTGACGGGCGCGAAATTCCGGCGTGGTATTACCCACCTCAAGGCGTCGAGTATATGCGGCTTCGAAACCAGCCGAATCGTGTCTTTGCTTTCTCAAAGGTAGCGGGCGAGGCAGGTCGGCAACGGCTAACGCGAATTCAGGTTCCGGTTATCGTTTCGATACATGGCGGGCCTGAGGGCCAATCCCGTCCCGGATTCAATCCGCTCTTTCAATATTATTTATCGCGTGGCTATGCGGTTCTCGACCCGAACGTTCGCGGTTCGACAGGCTATGGCAAGACCTACACGCATCTCGATGACGTCGAAAAACGTGAAGATTCGGTGAAAGACATCGCGGCCGCTCATGAGTGGCTTACTTCAAAGGGCGGAGCTGATCCAAAGCGTATCGCCGTTATGGGCGGGAGCTATGGCGGCTATATGACGATGGCGGCGATCACGCTTTACCCTGATCTCTGGGCCGCGGCGGTCAACACGGTCGGCATCGTCAACTGGGAAACCTTCTTGCAAAATACGTCCGGATACAGGCGGCGTCAGCGCGAGGTCGAATATGGGCGTCTTGATCGCGATATCGATTTCCTCCGCCGGGTCTCACCGATCCGCAAGATCGACCGGATAAAGACGCCGCTCTTCGTCATTCACGGAAAGAACGATCCGCGAGTCCCCTACACCGAAGCCGAGCAGGTCGTAAAAGCTCTTCGCGATCGTAACGTTGTCGTCGAATACAAACTCTACGACGACGAAGGCCACGGCATCTCAAAACTGAAAAACCGGCTCGAACTTTATCCGCTCGTAGCCGATTTTCTTGATCGCAATATGAAGAAATGACGAAAGTTAGCTACGCTGACTCTAGATAGATACACGTCGCCCGCTGTCGCTTGACTCGCGGGCGGCGTCTAGCACCCGCTGGACTTTTAGTCCATCTTCGAATGTAGCGGCGTCTGGGATCGTGCTCTCGCCTTTTTGAATCGCATCCACGATCCGCGGTGCGAACGCCATGAACCCGCTCGGGAAGCCGGATTCGAAGATCCCTTCGATGCTCGGCGGGTAGTCAACATCCACTTCGGTCCATTCGGTTTCGCTGCGTTTGGCGATGAAAAGATCGCCGCGATGCCCGACCCGCATCCAGCCTTCGTCGCCAACAAATTCGATCCGATTTACATACTCCGGCCCCTCGACCATTGAAACAGACACTAATCCTGTCGTGTCGCTTGTGATATCTCCATCGCGGAAGCGGAGCAGCATGTTCACCTGATCATCGGTCTCGACCTTTCTCGTTCCATCGCCAAACGGCCGTTCTTTGATGTGCGTTTGAAGTTGGGCATCGACCGCCTCGACACCGGTCTCGAGAAACCAATGAAATGAATCAATAACATGGGAACCGATCGCCCCGAGGGCACCGCCGCCGGCCTCTTCGCTCGACCACCAGTCCCATTTCTGGGTCTGTTCGCCGCGATGTGGAGCAGCAAACGTGTATTTTGCGTGGCGAACTTTACCGATCTCGCCCAAATGCAGCAATGCCTTCGCCTTTTGCCTTCCGGGGAGAAAACGGAGTTCGTGGTCGATAAGTGCGAGCTTGCCTGCGGCCCTTGCCGCCGCGACCATCGTTTCAGCCTCGGCGACATTCATCGCCATTGGCTTCTCCGCGAGCACGTGCTTCCCGGCAGCGAAAGCGGCAAGGACCATCTCTCGATGCAGATTCGGCGGCGTAGTGATGCACACCAGATCGACGTCGGGCCGCTCGACGGTCTCTCGCCAGTTGTCTGTAAAATGCTCGGCTCCCGATTCCTCCGCGGTCGCCTTTGCGTTTGCGAGCGACCCGCTCGCGATCGATACGATCGGTGCATTCTCACATGCTCGGAATGCAGGTATCTGCACTCGACGAGCAAAACCGGTTCCGATAAATCCGATGCCAACACTATTTGCCATGAAAAAAGCATCGGCAAATTCCGATGCTTTTGCAAATCGTATTGTGGAACGTTTCAATTGCTTCCCATCTCGAGGCTCGGCGCACCCGCTTTCCGGCGCTTGCCATATTTGAGAAAATGCTCGTAAACCTCGCGGTCGTCCTTCGACATTTCAACGATTTCCGCCCCTACCAAAAAGCGCTCCGTCGAAAGATGGACGCCGACCTTTTCGTAGCGTCGTCCGACGATCTTCATCTGCACTTTGCCGTTCGGCAGGTCGATCTCAGCATTTAGCCGCCGGTCCTGACCGACCAAATAGTTTTCCCTCACGCGGATCGATTGGACAATGAACCCGACGCCGGTCTTGCTGATGTCGTAGGTCTCGCCACTGATGTAAATATTCTCCTGCTCCCGGCCGAGCCCGCCGGTGGAGTAGGTCGGCTCGAACACGACCTTTATCGGGAGGTTGTGCTTACGCCGGAGCGAATGTGAGGCCTCTGTGAATAGTCCTGTTATCTTCTCGGCAATTGCTCGTAGCATTTTTTGTGTTTCCTTCTCGCCTTTGTGACGATTCAAATTGGAACAGGTCAAGAGTTTCGCGACTAGTGCTCATCAGCAACCGGTGCGGCCGCCAATTTAACATCATGGTCATTCGCGGAGCGGTTTCCCGCTATTGTCTCTGCCGATCACCTTTGAAGGGCCGGCGGCTGACGGCTCGAGCAGATACGAGTTCCGCCCTGATTTTGCATATTCTGCCGGGGTCGCGGTGGCGAAATAAGTCTTTCCGCCCTCGATCAAAACGACCCGGTAAACATAACCGGTCGATTCAGAGGAGCGGATATCGTCGGGGACATACCCAAGCTCGATCAACTTTTCAACCTCGGCAAATTGCCCCTTATTCTGGAGCGAAAATGCCAACTGAGCTTTTGCAACGCGTTCGAGCATCTCCTTCGCTTCGTTCTGCCTTACATCGATCCGGAGTTCATAAAAGAAGTTTTTGCCTTCCTTCTTGATGCGGGCCTCGGTAACCTCGTCCGCGGCAAGTATCTGCCAAAATCCGTTGACCTTGCGGAGCCTGATCTCCTGCATCTCGGGCTCTTCGCCAATTTCCTCCGGAAGTGCGGCGGTGACGGTCGCGGAATCGCCTGAGATGATCTCGCCGTTGATCCGTACATCGGCCGGCACCGCTTTCGCGACCGCTTCTAGGTCAACTGCAAATTCGCGGAGTTCGTCGTCCGTCAGGCCTTCGATCGCCGGCTTGAGGTTCGTCAGGTGGATCGCTTCCCTGTACCGCTTTTCCTTGAGCCGCTCGTAAAATGCCTTGACCGTTTCGGCCGGCGATCCGGGCTCGATCTCGATCCTCGGCCCCGCCGACGTCTCAGTAGAATTGCCATTAGCGTTAGCGGCCGTCGTCGCCTTAGACGTTGCCGCGTTGGCCGTCTCGGAGACCGCTGCAGAGCAACCGGTACCGGCCACCGTGTTAAACAGCAGCACCGCAAAAACAGAGATTTGCAAGAGCGTTTCGGCCACGCCTTTTGGTTCGGACATTCGCATCAAAATTGGGGCCGCGGTCGTGCCGCGAAGAGGCCCATGGGTGGGCAACCTTGCCTCGTAAACTGCGTGCCCGAGGCAAGAAAGGAAAGACACGCTAAACCGTAGTATAGCGTGTCCCTGTGGAAAAAGTAAGTATTTATTTACAGATAAAGGGATTAAACGCCCTTTTTCACTCGTTTTCCGGCGATTTTTGCCCCGCAAACAGCTTTTCGCGGCCGACAAGGTAGAGGAAAGCGGCCAGAACGATGAACGGAAGCATCGCGAGAGCATCGGCATACGAGCCGTTGTAGAACGGGTTCGCGGCCTTTGCCCATTCATTCACGCCTTCCGTAAGACCGCTCAGATAAACCGCCGATAGGGCGACGAGAATCCCGGCAAGGGCACCGCCCGCGATGTATCCTGAGGCTAGAAGAACTCCGGAACTCTTATCGGTTTCCGCGATGAACTCTTCTTCGGTCAACCCTTTTTCAGCAAATTTTCGCTTCAGATATTTATCGACCGCCCAGCGGACCATGCCGCCGACAAAGATCGGTGACGATGCGGATATCGGCAAATAAAGCCCGACAGCAAATGCTAGCGAAGAGATGCCGCAAAGCTCGAGCGTTACCGAGATCATCACCCCAAGAAGGACCAGCGCCCATGGCAACTGCTGGCTGAGAATTCCCTGGATGATATAGCTCATCAGCGTCGCCTTTGGCGCCCGGTATTTCTCCACCGATTGCATTATCGGGTCGCCATTGGCATCGACTCCGGTCTGCACTTCGGTGATGACGCCGTTGATGCCCGGATCGACAAGGTACGCCGGCTTGCCCGTCATCCCGACGAGATATTTACCCGCCGGACCGCGGCTCGTGTCTGTGTTGTGCCAAACGCGGTAATTTGCCGAGTCGCGCTCACCGTAAAAGCCTCCGGCCCGCTCGGCCCGAAGCTCGCCGCCCTCGCGGACAAGTTCCTGCTCCGGCACCTGAAAGCCCGCGGAGAACGTGTTTGGTGCGACCGGATGATAGACCGACGATGACTCATTGAGCTGAATGAGGATCGGGCCTAGAAGAAGTGCGGACGAAAGCGCTCCGACGAGGATCGCGGTCTGCTGTTTCCACGGAGTGCCGCCGACCCAGAAGCCGGTCTTAAGGTCCTGCGAGGTCGTGCCGCCATTTGAAGCCGCGATGCAGACGATGCCGCCGACCGAGAGTGCCGTTACAAAATACGGATCGGGAGCCGTCCAGCCAAGCACGAGAAATGCGAGAGAGGTAAAAAGCAGCGTCGCGACGGTCATTCCCGAGATCGGGTTCGAAGACGAGCCGATCTCGCCGGTCAGCCGTGAGGAGACCGTGACGAAGAGGAAGCCCAGAATGATGATCAGCACCGCCCCGAGGATATTCATCTTGAGCGTCGGCAGCAGCGTGATGACGACGATCAAGGCGAGAATGCCGATGACGACCCACTTGAGCGAGATGTCCTGCTCGGTCCGCGGCAGCGTTGCATCATCGCCGTTCTTGTTATTGGCCCGTTTTGCCTGAAAGTCCGCAATGCCGCCGCGAATGCCGCCCCAGATGGTCGGCAGCGAGCGAATGAGCGAGATGATGCCGCCGGCCGTGACCGCTCCGGCTCCGATGTAGAGAATGTATTCGCTCTGGATGCTGCCGGCACCCTCGATCGGCATATCCTTGATGAGAGTCGTCGCCGGTGCGAGCGGTTCGGAGAGGCTGTCGCCGAAGAAGCGGATCATCGGGATGAGCACCCAATAGGCCAAAGCACCGCCCGCGAACATTATTCCGGCGATCCGCGGCCCGATGATGTAGCCGACGCCGAGCAGGGCCGGATTATTCTCCATCGAAACGCTTCCGCCCCGAAAAGGTTCGCCGAAAAGCTTCTCGGGATATTCCTTCCAGCCGCTGAAGACCTTCATCACCGTGTTGTAAAGAAAGCCGATACCAAACCCGGCCGCGATGATCATTCCACCCTTGGCCGCAGTCGAATCGCCCGCCTTGGCGATCTCGGAGTGCTGCTTTGATTCCTCGCTCGCCGAGGCGATGAGCACCTGTGCGCAGGCCGTGCCCTCGGGATATTTCAGCAAGCCGTGCTGATCGCGGATCAGCGCACGGCGGAGCGGGATCATCATCAAGATTCCGAGCAGGCCGCCGAGCACGGCAACCATCGTCACCCGCCAGACCTCGAGATCAAAACCCAGTATCAGTATCGCGGGCATCGTTACGCCGATGCCGAAGGCGATCGATTCGCCCGCCGAACCGGTCGTTTGGACGATGTTGTGCTCGAGTATCGTCGCATCTTTCGCCCCAAGCTTTGCAAGCAGCCGGAAAAGCGTCACCGAGATGACCGCGACCGGGATCGACGCCGAGACCGTCAGCCCGACCTTGAGCACCAGATAAAGCGACGACGCGCCGAACAAAATGCCCAGCAGGACGCCGACGATCAGCGGCCCCGGCGTCAGCTCACGCAGCGTCGTGACCGAAGCAGGAATATACGGGCGAAAGTTTTCGAGAAATGGGTTTTTCATAATTTTCCTATAGCTCTCCTCCTTGATTAGGAGGGGTGGACGCCGCTTCGGCGGACGGGGTGGTAGTTTCCCCAAGCTCCCCTCCTTGATTAGGAGGGGCGGACGCCGCTTCGGCGGACGGGGTGGTAGTTTCCCCAAGCTCCCCTCCTTGATTAGGAGGGGTGGACGCCGCTTCGGCGGACGGGGTGGTAGATTCCCGTTCGCGCCACCCGAAATACGACCGAATCACACCAAGAACGAACTCCGGCTCATCGAAGACAAGAAAGTTCTCAAATCTCAACACCTTGATACCCATACCTGCAAGGTATCGGCTCCGTTTAAGGTCGCGAAGCCCCGCCGCTTCGCTTTTATGCACTTCTCCATCGAGCTCGACCGCAAGAAACTCAGCCGGGCAATAGAAGTCTAGGACGTAGTTCCCGACGCTATGCTGTCGCCGAAACTTCCGGCCTTCAAGCCGCGAGTTCTTGATGGCACCCCAGAGCGTCGCTTCAGCGGGCGTCAAGCGTTTTCGCAGCTTGCTTCGGATCGGCTTGAGGTAGCTTCGGTTGTGTGGCCTTGAATTGTCCACCTTAAATGTTAAGAGCTACCACCCCGCCCTTCGGGCACCCCTCCTAACCAAGGAGGGGAGCTTTCTTGCGTATTCACGCCCGTCCTTCGGCTCAAAACGACGTTTCACCGCGATTCCAAGGAAATTTACGCCCAAACACCCGAAATTGCAATAGGTTATGTGGATCTGGAAAATTTAGATTCCGTTCAAATCTTCCAAATGTGCGTGAAATCCACTAAACTAGCCGATATTTCCCCTCGGAGCACAAAATTCCTATGAAAAACATCTCTGCGTCTCTGCGTATTTGCGGTTTAGTTATTATTCTTGCTGTCGCGGCGTTCTCCCAGGTCCCGACGCCAAAGGACGTGCTCGGTTTCACGCCCGGCGATGACCGAAAGCTCGCCAGTTGGGCACAGGTGGTCGATTATTTCAAAAAGCTCGACGCCGCCAGCGACCGGATGGTCTTCGAAGAGATCGGCAAGACGACAATGGGCGCTCCGTTCGTCTACGCAACCGTCAGCTCGCCGGAGAATCTGAAGAACCTAGCGAAATACCGCGACATCAACGACAAACTCGCCGACCCGCGGACGTTCATCAATAAGAGTAGAAACGTCCCGGACGCGACCGCAAAAGCTTTGATCGACGAAGGCAAGACGATCGTCCTGATCACCTTCGGCATTCATTCGACCGAGGTTGGTTCGACGCTTTCGAGCATGCTGATCGCTCATGAACTTGCCAGCAGCAACGACGCGCGGATCAAGAAAATTCTCGACAACACGATCATCCTTCTCGTGCCGTCGCTGAACCCCGACGGCGTGGACATCGTCAAAAACTGGTACGACAAAACGCTCGGCACGCCGTACGAAGGTACAAACCCGCCCGAGCTTTATCACAAGTACGTCGGGCACGATAACAACCGCGACTGGTACGCGTTCACACAGGTCGAAACGCAGCTCACGGTCGATAAGATCCACAACATCTGGCATCCGCAGATCGTGCTCGATATGCACCAGCAGGGCATCTACGGTGCGAGGCAATTCCTGCCGCCGTATATGCCGCCGGTCGAACCGAACGTGCCGCAGCAGATAGTCGAGGGCTACACGGAGCTTGGGCTCTACATCGCCGGCGATATGCGGAAGAAAGGCTTTCAGGGCCTGACGACCGGCACGACCTACGACGCTTGGACGCCCGCACGCGCCTATTCGCATTACCACGGCGGCGTCCGCATCCTGAGCGAGACCGCCTCCGCTCGCCTCGCGACGCCCGTCACGGTTAAGGCCGATGAACTTCGCGGCGGCCGCGGCGTCAACCCGCACAAAGACGACGCCAACAACGGCCCCGCCTGGAAAGGCGGCGACTGGCGCCTTCGCGATATCACCAACTACATGTCCGGCACCGCCTTCAGCCTCCTTGACCACGCCGCTGACAACCGCGAAAAATGGCTGTCACGCTTTTATGAGATAGGGAAAGAAGCCGTGCGGCCGAGGAGGGAAGGCGAACTCAATGCGTTTGTTATCGACCATTATAAAAGTCGCTACGATTATCGATTGCGTTCGATTTTGAAGCGCGCTGGTGTTGAAAGTCATAGATATGACTCTCCGACGATCAACGGGACTAAGTACGTTACCGGCGTGACCGTAATTCCGATGGCGCAGCCGTATAGCGGTTTCGCAAAGGCCTTGCTTGAAACGCAACAGTACCCAAACTTGCGTGATAAGGAGAGGCAGCCAATCGCTCCTTACGATGTGACGGCACATACATTGTCGTTACTGTTGTCCGTTGATGCGACCCCGTTGTACACCAAACTAGACATCACAAATGGAAAAGGCTTCGGTTCTGGCACTGGGACGGGAATCGGTTCGATTCGGTGTTCCAGTGATTTTGAGTTCGGATTGTACAAATCGGATCAACCTTCGATGGACGAGGGATGGTCGCGATGGATTTTTGAAGATAATAAAAGCTTCTTCGGGAGATTCGGGCCGAACGAAAAATATTGCTCTTCGCAGCTTGTTTCAGTTTCCAAATCAATCCTTCAGAATAATCCGGGCTCTGCGGGACTGAACACGATTGTTTTTCCCGATCAATCCGCCAGTCAGATTCTCAATGGCTCTGCAAAAGGCTCGATGCCGGATGAGTATGTGGGCGGCGTCGGGAAAGAGGGCGTTGAGAATCTGAAGAAATTCGTCGAAGCGGGCGGGACGCTCGTGTTCCTGAACGAATCGTCGAACTTTGCGATCGAACAATTCAATCTGCCGATCAAGAACATCACAAAGGGCCTCAACCGAAAGGACTTCTACATCCCAGGCTCGATCCTCCGTACGGAACTCGACCTCTCGCACCCGATCGCCAAAGGCATGCCACAGCATTCGATCGCCTGGTTCGAGGACTCGCCGGTGTTTGAGCTGTCAGAACCGCCTCCGTCAGGGGGCGGCCAGTCTGCCGGCTCCACGAACCGGCCGCCCGCTAACGCAGGCGGTTCCGACAAGATCGAGCCGCCTAAAGGCGGAACTCCGAACATTCGCGTCATCGCCCGTTATCCGTCCGACCCGAAGAACATTCTCCTCTCAGGCTGGGCACTTGGGCAGGACAAGATCGCGGGCAAGGCGGCACTTGTCGAGGTCACGATGGGTAAAGGCAAGATCGTCCTTTTTGGCTTCCGTCCGCAGTACCGCGGACAGAGCCTGGCGACCTTCCCGCTGCTCTTCAACGCGATCTCGCAGTAAGGCAATAAAGGCCCGGCGGCAAACCCGGGCCTTTCAATTTTCATCTCATTGTCGTACACTGGCGTTCCGCTAATGCGATAGCGGACCCAATTTTGCTCTACAAAGTTTGGGGGCGACAGGCTTCGACAGGGGCTTGTATAGATCTTTGAATGCACGCCGGGCTTGCTTGTTAGCTCGTTAAAAAAACACGCAAAACACAAATGCTAATCAAGAATTAGCTCTCGCTGCCTAATTAAACCTAGCTACAGCGATGTCCCGCGGGAAGTTCGCCTGATGCGACCCGTTGGGGCATAACCCAGTTCAGGCTCGGACGCATTCTCGACCCGCGAATGTGGCTTAAAGTTAGCCGGGTATGCTTTTGGGGAGGTCTTGTCGGCTCACCTGCTCCTCAATGGCGAGATGAAGTGAACCGACTAAGCGTGTAGATTTCACTGGTCGCAACCTTTGGATGCGGGTTCGATTCCCGCCGCCTCCACCATCTCTTCTCGGAAATATTCTATAATATCGGCGATGCCCGTTTTCTTTACAGGAAAACGCCTTATTGCCGTGGCCGCAGCAGCGGTCGTCTTGTTCGCAGTTCAGCAATCCGCCGGGCAGCCGAGGGCGGATGAACTCCGCTCGGAGCTTGTCCGTTATGCCGCTTTCACCGAGGCGGAGCTTACCGCAATGGACAAGGGCGAGGTTGTGGTCAAGCGCGTGAAGACCGCCGCCAAACAGGACGTGGCTGTGTTCGGGATCGTCCGCAGAGCCGATCTGCCGCCGGTGTCGATGGAGGCCTTCCGCGACAGCTTTTCGCAGCGAGGCAATAAAGAAATGGGCGCGAAAGGGCTCTTCTCTGATCCGCCGCAGCCGGCCGACCTTTCATCTCTCAACCTCGAGAGCCGCGATTTCGATGAACTCCGGAAATGCAGCATTGGCGATTGCGACATCAATATGTCTGCATTCTGGATCCGGCGCTTCGGTTCTGAAATCGATTGGAACGCCGCCGACCACCGCGAACGGGCAACCGAACTTTTTCGGGCGATGGTGCTGGAATATGCGTCGGAATACACTTTGAAGGGAGCAACATCGCTCGGCACACACGCAAATCGAAATGAGCCGCTCGACCTGACGAGGGCTCAAAACGAATTGCTCAAAGAGCTCCCGCTCGTGGACATATTCGGCTTCGGTTTGCGGAAATATATGCAGGAATATCCTGCGGGGAGACTATCAGGTATTCAAAGTGAAATGCACTGGTCGGCGATCGATTTTGGGCTGAACCCAACCGTAACTCTGTCGCACGCCGTCGCATTTACGAACGGCATTGCTGGAAATGATTCGCATTTTGTTCTAACGCGGCAGTTCTATTCCACAAGGTATCTTGACGCGTCCGTATCGCTGACGGCATTGCTCCGGATTGCGAGTGACGAAACCACTGAAAACTATATCGTCTTTGCAGATCGCTCGCGGTCGGATGCCCTCGGCGGCATTCTTGGCGGAGTGGCGCGCTCGGCGGTCGAGGCCGAGGCCATTGATCGGGTCAGAGGCCTTCTCGATACGGCGGCTGCGAGGCTCGCATCGCCGGAATCTCAAAGTCGGCTGGCAGTGGAAGTTGTCGAGGAAGAAGGTGGAGGCTGGAGTTCGTGGCTGCGATCAAACTGGCTGCTCGCCGTCGCCGGTATCCTTGTCCTTTTCGGGCTCGCGAGTTTCTTGCTGCGTCGCGGGTCGAAGTTAACTAAGCCGCTCGGCTAGTTTTCGATGTTAAAATTGAGATCGTAGAGATCCTGCTCGACCGTAATTATACGGGAGGCAACCGACCTGATCCGGCTTCGCACTTCGACGAAATAAGTTTGCCCTGCCGGAAGTTCTTCGATCGAATAATAGCCAAAAGAGTTTGTACGGGCTACAAATATCTCACCCTCAGCGTTCATTAACTCCACCGATAGGTTCCCGATTCCAGAGCCGCTGAGGTCCGCGACGCGGCCGCCTACGCGAACGCCGGCAGAGGTCGGGGCTAGGCCGATGGAAAACTCCGTGGCCGATATAGTCTCGGCTCCGGCGAAGCCTGTTTCGCGGATACGAATTCGCCCGCTATAGGTTGGAAGATATGGAACCGTCCAACCATAAGAACCTGTGTTTGCTATGCCGGATGCGATGACGGTGTCATAGGAAGCTCCCGCGTTGGTCGAAAGCTCGATCGTAACGTTGCTGTTGAAATCGCCGCCATTAGACCAGGTGATCTGCTGCGTTGAGCCGACGACAACATACCCGCCGCTCGGAAGCGCGTTCGAAAGAAGTAGATTGTCCTCGTCCGGCAAAACGGAATACAGCAACCGATTCGGGCTTCCCTCCCCGGCGCTTTCGACCAGATCCGGCGATGAGCGTTCGACAAGTGAACTCCCGAGCGTAGCTGGTGTAAGCCCGGCCTGTGTGCTCAAAAGCAAGGCGGCTTGGCCTGCAACGTGTGGAGAGGCCATTGACGTCCCGCTCTTGTAAGAGGTAGCGATATCGTCGCTGATCCCGGCGGAAAGGATCAGATGGCCGGGAGCGAAGATATCGACGCACGGCCCAAAATTGGAATTGCCCATTCGCACATCGCTGCTCGTCGTCGCTGCAACGGTGATGGCTGCTGATGCCCTTGCGGGCGAGAAATTGCACGCATCCGCAGAGTTATTCGATGCGGAAACTATGTACGTTATGCCCGAAGCAGCCGAGGCGTTGATCGCTTGATCGAGCACGTCGATCAAGGCATTGGTCGTCACGCTGATGTTGACCACGGCAGGGTCGATGCGGTTCGTGGTCAGCCATTCCACAGCATCCATCAGACCGACCACGGAGCCTCCACCGCTGCAGTTGAGAACGCGAACCGAATGGAGCTGAACGCCCTTCGCAACGCCGTAATTCGCTCCGCCGACCGTGCCCGCAACGTGCGAACCATGGCCAAAGCAATCATTGCCATTCTGGCCATCGCCGATTGCGTCAAAGGCAAAGCTTGTTCGACCGATGAACTCCGAATGCGTGTATCGGATGCCGCTATCAACAATATAAGCGTTTACTCCCGCACCGGTCGCCGAGTAGTGGTAATTTCCCTTGAGAGGCAGCAACCGCTGATCGATGCGGTCGAGTCCCCACGGAGCATTCGTTTGGGTGAAAGAAGCGTATATCGGGACGTCCGCTTGGATCCCTTTGACCCTTGGGTCGGACGCAAGAGCCTTGAGGTCGATCTTATCGCCTTCGATAACGACGGCCTTAATCGTCCGTGAATAGGTGTGTGAAAGTCTGGCGCCCGAGAGGCCCGCGATCTCCTGGCCGAGCGATGCAAGCTCGTTTTCACCGAGCTCACTGGAGAATTGAGCGGGTTCAAGCTGGATAATGTAGCGGTCCTTGCCATCAACGGCCAAGGCCGCGGTGGCAGACGCAAGCGTCACCACCGCGGCAAATAGGCCACAACTAAGGAGAACAAAAAGGTGGGAGAGTGTTTGTGGGAGTCTCATATTCCGGAGTGGTGGGAGTCATTCCAGACTTACGATTATCTGCGGTGATTTCCGCGGACGCCCTTTCCTAGTTCAATCCGTGTGCCAAAACGTAAACACCGTTAAACAAGGCTTTTCGGCTCCGGACAGAGCCCCGGGCTGGAAATTTGGTTGGGAAATTGGTCGAGGTGGGGAAATTTTGGACACAAATTTCGCCCCGAGTGTTTTGCCACGTGGTTTCAATTTGAATTTCTTGTCCCAAGTAATATTCTCTTCATTCACGACCGCCGTGAAAATTATGGCTGTTCAGAAAAATGCCGAGCGATCTGAACTTCCGATCGGGATATTTGATTCCGGCGTCGGCGGCCTTACCGTTTACCGTGCATTGCATGACCGTTTGCCAAACGAGCATTTCGTTTATCTGGGTGATACCGCCCGGGTGCCTTACGGAACGAAGTCCCTGGCAACGGTAGAAAAGTACGCTCTTGAGAACGCGCAATTCTTAGCCAATTACGGGATAAAGATCCTCGTCGTCGCTTGCAACACCGCATCAGCACTGGCACTGCCTGCCATTCGGGCTCGGATCGGGCTCGAGGTTGTCGGGGTTATCGGCCCGGGCGGCCGAAGGGCGATCACGGTTGCTAACTGCGAAGCGCCAAAGATCGGAGTGATCGCGACCGAAGCGACAGTAAGGAGCGGCGCCTATGTTGAAGCAGTGCATAAGTCGTGCAGTGAAGCTGTAGTTTTTCAGACAGCTTGTCCGCTCTTTGTCCCTCTGGCCGAAGAAGGTTGGGCTGAAGAAAGTGAGACGGCCTCGATCGCCGAACGCTACCTCGCCGATATGCGCGAATTCACCCCCGACGCCCTAGTTCTCGGGTGTACTCATTATCCGATCCTTCACGATGTGATTCAGCGAACGGTCGGACCGGATGTTACACTAGTCGATTCGGGCAAAGCGACAGCGGAAGAGGTTGCAAGCCTGCTCAAAAGCACGGGACTCGCCAGCCCGAGGAAGATCTCAGGTGAACGCTCGTTGTGCGATGACCTCGATCATTTTTTTGTAACAGATGCGGCCGAACGTTTCGCCAGCGTCGCTGAACGATTTCTCGGAGTAAAGCCGGCAAAGCTTGAGGCTATAGAGGTTCCGGCACTCACTTAAAGCCAGATGACATATCAACGACCCGATTCAAGAGCTTTAGACCAACTGCGTAATACAAAGATCACGCCGAACATTTCGCCCTACGCCGAGGGTTCGGCATTGATCGAGGTTGGCGGAACGAAGGTCATATGCACCGCCTCGGTGGAAGACAGGGTACCGATGTTCCTTAGGAACAAAGGCGTCGGCTGGGTGACGGCAGAATATGCGATGCTCCCGCGTGCGACCAACACAAGGACACAGCGAGAAAGCCAGCGTCCGAGCGGCAGAACGCAGGAGATTCAGCGGCTTATCGGCCGTAGCCTTCGCGCTGTTGTCAATACGAAGATACTTGGCGAGCGACAGATCTACCTTGACTGCGATGTGATCCAGGCGGATGGCGGAACGCGGTGTGCTTCGATAACCGGGGCCTATGTTGCTCTTGCTCTGGCCTGCCGCCGGCTGGTCAAGCAGGGGACGATAAAGACCAATCCGATCCTCAGCGAGGTCGCCGCCGTCAGTGTCGGCATCATTGATGCGACGCCGATCCTTGATCTGGCATATGCCGAGGATTCGGAGGCTGACGTCGATATGAACGTTGTGTGCACCGGAACCGGCAAGTTCATAGAGCTTCAGGGAACGGCAGAACGCGAGCCGTTCTCACGCGATGAAATGGATGAAATGCTGATTCTAGCCGAGAAAGGCGTAAATCAGCTTTTCGAGATCCAACGAAAGGTCTTGGCCGCGTGAATCAGCGGCGTTTAACGATCTCTCCGGGCAGTTGGCCGGTTATTTTTGTTCCGTCCCATACTTCGACGCCATTAACGAAGATGCCCTTTATGCCCTCGGCAAAAAGCTGAGGCTCGGTGAATGTCGCTCGGTCAACAACGGTTTCCGGATCGAACAATACCAGGTCCGCTCGCATGCCCTTTTTAATGCGTCCTCGGTCGCGAAGGCCGAGCCTTTGAGCGGGGAACATCGACATCTTTCTTATCGCCTCCTCAAGCCCGAGCCATTCATTCTCTCGAACAAAAAGCCCGAGAACTCGAGGGAAAGTCCCAGTTCCTCTTGGATGGCGGCCGCCGATGCCGCCGTCGCTTGATACCATTACCCAAGGCGTTTGGTAGAAGGCCCTAACATCGCTCTCGTTCATTCCGAAGCCTACAACCCCCGCTCCGCCGTTCTTAACGATCTCGATATATGTGTCGACGGGCGTTTTCTTTTCTAAAGCAGCAGCTTGCTCCAGGGTCTTCCCTTCATATACGGGAAAAGCTCGGCACGAGGTGATCAGCACTTTATCGGCGCCGCCGAGGGCGTCGATCCCTTTTTGCACTTCGGCAGGGTCCTCGTGCCTCCTGCTTGGCACAAGAACGGTGATCGTTGATGCCCAGGCAATGTAAGGATAGGCATCGGCAGTGATATCGAGCCCACTTTCGCGCGCCTCGTTTATCAAAGCGATCGCCTCTGCGGATTTGCCCCACACGCTCTTATTACCCATCTTTATGTGTGAGACCTGAACCGCGATCTTTGCTTCGCGGCCGATGCGGATCGCCTCGCGGATGGCGTCCAAAACGCCTTCCTCTTCATCACGCATATGGGTCATATAGATGCCGCCGTGTTTTGCCGCGACCCGAGCAAGCTGGATCAGTTCCTCGGTCGTCGCCGAAAAACCCGCATCGTATTCAAGTCCCGAGGAAAGCCCGAAAGCCCCGTCCTTCATCGCTTTCTCAAGCAATACTGACATCTGAGCGATCTCTTCCGCTGTTGCCGGCCGGCGAAGGTCCTCTTTCATCACAAGCGTCCGAAGCGTGCCATGGCCGATAAATGCCCCGACGTTGACAGCGACCTTTCCTTGCAGCCCATTCAAGTAATCACCGATCACATCGGGCGATCCGCCGTCCGGGCCGACGATCAAAGTCGTAATTCCCTGCGAGACCTGATTAGCCGCCGTTCCCTCGCGCAACAGGCCAGATTCGCTGTGGTTGTGGATATCGATGAATCCGGGAGCAAGCACTAGGCCGCTCCCTTCGATGACCCGATCGCCCTGTCGCGGCTTCATGGTTCCGGGCTTGCCGATCCGCACGATCCGGCCGCCGAGGATCGTCACGTCGGCAACGTATCGCGGCGAGCCGGTGCCATCAACGACTGTGACATCGCGGAAGTGCGTTGCACTCTGCCTCGCGAAAGCGGCGACGGAAAGCAGCGACAAGATGAGGAAAGAGTAGACGAGGCGTTTGAGGAAAAGAGCGCATTTCATAGTTGTTTTCACTCGAATCATAAGCGAGACGCGTCGGGTAGCACAACCTCATCGGAAACGTCCTTTGACGATGCAGAACGCAGAATCTAGAATCGAGGTTTACTTTGAAGGAGAAATAAGATCTTGAGTAACAAACAGTTTGAGGGCCGGTCCGCAATTGTAACCGGCGGAACACGCGGCATTGGGAAAGCTATCGCGCTCGAATTGGCACGGCGGGGCTGTAACGTAGCGTTCAACTATGCCCGTAGCGCGGAAGAGGCCGATACACTGAAGGCAGAGATCGAGGGTCTCGGTGTAAAGGCCTTCGCGGCCCAGTGCGACGTGGCAAATACAGAAGCCTCGACAGAGTTCGTCAAGGCTGCCGTTGCTGAGTTTGGGACCGTCGATTTCCTGGTCAATAACGCAGGCATTACTCGCGACCAGCTTATCCTTCGCATGAAAGAAGATGACTGGGATGCCGTCATCGATACGAACCTTAAGGGTGCCTGGAACTTCTCAAAGGCCGTTGTTCGGCCGATGATGAAGAATGAGAACGGCGGCTCGGTAGTAAACATCACATCGGTCTCCGGTGTAGTTGGAATGCTCGGGCAGACGAATTACTCAGCCTCGAAAGCGGGGATGATCGGCCTGACGAAGGCTCTCGCTAAAGAGGTCGCGAGCCGAAAGATAACCGTCAACGCCCTTGCCCTCGGGTTGGTCGAGACCGAGATGGCCAGTGAAATGAACGCCGAGTATCGCGAAAAGATCCTTTCGCAGATCCCGCTCGGCCGGCTCGGGAGCGTTCAAGAAACTGCCGAGATCGTCTGCTTCCTTTTGTCTCCTGCCGCCGCCTACATAACCGGTGAAGTGATCAACGCCAATGGCGGCCTCGCGATGTGATGAACCATAACGAACAACAAGACGACCGCGAAACGACTGACGATAACGCAGAAGATAATGAACATCTTCCGGCCGAAGGCGGACTCACTTCCGGACCGCAGACCGAGCCTGTTACATTCGGAACTCCGATTTATACATCGATCCTGATAGCTTGTTTCGTTGGGGTCTCGATGGCTCAGTTTTCGGCGGGCCTTGATCAATCGGTCATTGCCGCCGGCTTTGTAAAGCCTATCTTTGTTAGCGGCGAGTACTGGCGCATTCTGACCGGAGCGGCACTTCACGGAGGAGTGCTTCATCTTTTCCTCAATTCTTTTGCCTTCTTTAGTTTCGGGCGGCTCTTCGAAGGGCTTTCGAACAGGGCACATCTATCGATCGTATTTCTGTTAGCTGTGGTCGGCGGCGGGGTTCTAAGCCTGATCTTCAAACCCGAAGGAGCGTCAGTTGGTGCTTCGGGCGGCATACTTGGCGTGGTCAGCTATTTGGCGGTTTACACGTTCTCGCGGCGGCAGTTCGTCAGCCCTGCCTTTCGCAAGGATATGCTTGTGAACGTTGCGTTCATTCTCGCGTTTGGGCTGATACTTTACGATGTTATCGACAACTACGGACACGTCGGCGGCCTAATAACAGGGGCGGTGTATGGGCTGATTCAGATCCCGCGTGATCCTTCTATAGATCCGCGAGCGGTCAGCAACCGGGTCGAATCCGCCGGCCTTGCCTTTCTTGCTGCATGGATCGCCATTTCCGGGTTCAGCGTGTTTCTGATCCTTACACACAGCGGATAGCCGAAAAGTTTTAATGCCCCGAGTTAGAGTTCATCAACACGTAAATCCACTATCGCCGTTCTACCGGCAGGCTCCCGAACCGCTTGTTTACCAGGAGCTTTTTGCGGATGCAGCAAAGCCGCTGCTATTGGATATCGGCTGTGCTCGGGGCCGTTTCTTGCTCCGGATGGCGGCGGCCGAGCCGGACCGAAACTATCTTGGTGTGGAGATCCGTGAGCCATTAGTCGCCGAAGCGAATCGTCTCGCTGAAGAGGCTGGCCTTTCGAACCTGCATTATTCGTTTTGCAACGCGATGCTCTGGCTCGAGCGTCTTCTCGAGGGGATTCCGCCGGGCGTTCTAGAAACCGTGACCATTCAATTCCCCGATCCGTGGTTCAAAAAAAAGCACGCAAAACGACGGATGGTAAACACGGAAATGGTTGAAACCATCGCGTCTAACCTCAAGCCGGGCGGCCGTGTCTTTGTCCAAACGGACATCGAATTTCTCGCGGACGAGATGTTTGACCTTTTCCGTGTGAACGGGAAGTTTGATGAAGAAGAGGCGTCCGAGAATCCGTTCCCCGTGAAAACCGAGCGCGAAAAAGCCGTCGAGGACAGGCAGTTTCCAGTATATCGGCGGCTTTTTGTCCGAAAATGATCTAACCGAGGCTTGTACCGAGAAGCCATTGCCCACCGTCGACTACCAGCGTCACGCCGTTGACGTAGTTTGCAGCGTCCGAGGTCAGAAATAGAGCAGCATTCTCGATGTCCTTTATCCGGCCGAACCGTCCGACCGGTATCTTTTTCGTGATCTTTTCTTTGAGCGGCTCGGGCAACAGCCGCTTCATGCCTTCCGTATCCTCGATCGGCCCGGGAGCGATCCCATTTACACGGATGCCGTGGCGGCCCCATTCCACCGAGAGATTTCGTGTTATCGCATCAACCCCGGCCTTTGCTGCCGAAACGTGGATCTGCATCGGCGTGGCGAGATAGTGGAGCGTGGCTGAAATATTCAGGATCTGCCCTTTTGACTTTTTTAGCTCCTCGAATGCCGCTCTGCAGACGTTGAATGTGCCTTTCGTATCGATATCGATAACTGTCCCGAAGCCATTGGGCGAGAGTTGCTCAGCGGCACAAAGGAAGTTGCCCGCAGCACCGTTGACCACGATATCGATCTTACCGAAATGCTCGACCGTCTTCGAAATCGCGTTCTGAACGGCCTCAAAGTCGCGGACGTCCGCAGCGACCGCAAAGCATTCCCCGCCGCCGTCCTCAATCAGCTTTTTCATCGCCGCAAGGTTCTCTTCCTTCCGGCTGGTGATCGCGATACGAGCACCGTGTTCGGCCATCGCCCGAGCAACTCCGCCGGTGATCCCCGTGCCGCCGCCTGTTACAAACGCAACTTTCCCCTGTAAAATGTCTTTTGAGAATACGCTGTCACTCATGGAAAAGAATCTTACCACAAAGAGTTGTTTTAGCCCGATTCCAGCCCTAGCCGAGAGTTCCGGTCGGCGATCTTTGATCTGGCTGATGATCTTTTTGGCAATGGCGATGGCGGCAACTTCGTGCGGATCGCCACCGACCGACCCGCGAACGGCGATACCTGAAGACGCTCTTATTTTCGTACAAACCCAAGACCTCGGCCGTCTGATCGGAGCCGTTGCGGAAAGTCCGCGTTTTGCTGAGGCCGCCGAAAGTAAGCCCGACCTCCGCGCGATCAATGGCATAGAAATGGCAGTCGCGGTCACCGGTTTTGAGACCGTCGAACAGGCTGTCACCGATGCCAACTCTGTCCTTAATTTCCGGCCACGGTTTGTTGCAGTAGCCGAAACGCGGCTGTGGAATTTTCAGGTGCTCGGGTTTGTGGAGGAGGAATTGGGGCTCTTCATCAGCGAGGCTTACGGCGGCGAGGCGAAGCTTGAGATCTCAGAAAAACACGGCGGCCGGTATTTCATCTGGCTCGGGCAGGACGGACAAAAGGCTTACGCGTTAGTTCTCGGTAGCCTGATCATCTTTGGAAACGACGAATCTGCTCTCGAACGATCCCTTGCAGCAAAGAACGGCGAGATCGGCTCGATCGCAAAGCGGACAGAATTTGCCGATTCAGGCGGCCTGGTATCAGGTTTTATATCTAAGGACGGCATTGCGCAGCTCGCCAACATTTCCGGCATCTCGCTCGCGAACAGGGCGAGCGACGACGCAGATGTCCAGAGCTTTGTCGCAAGGGTGCTGCCCGAGGTCCTGCGGAACACCGTGACAGGGATCCATTGGAAGTCGCAGGCGGTAGAGAGCGGCATCGAAGACCGATTGACGATCGCGACCGTGGGCGAAACTGGCGCCGTGCTTGGCGAATCGATGGCCGCCGCCGAAGGTGGCCCGCTCGGGCTCGAACGCTTTATCCCGGAGACGATTGTCTCGGCCACTCGCTACAATCTCAAGGATCCTCGCGTCGCCTGGCGGGCCGCTCTAATGACAGCCCAGCGGCAAACGGATGAGCTTTCCGGGAGGTTGCTCCTTGCGTTCTCAGATAGTCTCTTTGAACCTTACGGCATCGACAACGCGGAGCAGTTTCTCAGTTCGGTCGATACGCAGTTGATCACCGCAAGATTTGATGGCGAGGGCGAGAAGCAGATCGTTATCGCAAAGGTGAAGGACCGCGAAGCTTTGCTCCGCTCAGTGGCAGAAGAACTCAGGTCCGTAAAACCGACGGAAACAGAACTTGGAATCGCACTTTGGCGCTCAAAGGAAGGCGACGTTGCGATGGCAATAATTGGCGATGTTTTGGTCATCGGCGACCCCGATGGTGTGCAGCGTTCAATAGATGCCGGCCGAAGGCCTGCCAATGTCGAACTCCCGGCGAGTATCAAAGCTATCGCTACCTCGACCGCGGCGGCGATAACAATTGGCGGTGACTCGAGTGTTTCGCGGAGCGTCGCCGATGTGCTTTCAGCGAAGAAGCCGGGAGACACACCGGCCGTCGCCCGCTATACGACCGAGACCCGAATCAATCAGAAAGCCATCGAACGAACGAGCGTCTCAGACTTCGGGATCATCGGGAGCATCATCGCACTATTCGCCGCAGAATAGACTTTCCTTTCGTGACCTTTCGTTTGAGCTTTCGGGCGTTTTGCTCGATCCATCGGTCGGCCTCTTCAAAATTCTCAAAGCGCTCCTCATCACGGCGGAACTCGGCGGTGTGGTTGTATCGCCGGCCGTTGTGGTGAACCGTCGGATGAAAAACGTGAAGCATTTCATGGTAGATCACATATTCGATGACGAGCCGAGGAACATCGGTCGAATCGAGTGAGCGGCTTATGACTATCGTATCGTGGTGTGAATCAAAGTGGCCCAGGATCCGGAACGTGGGCTTTGCCGACCATGTGAGTGTTGGTTTTCGCAGGGTTCCCCAGAAGTATTTTGCATTGAGGTCCGAAAATAGCTCTTCCAGATCATAGATCGCTCCGCTGGTTCCGGTGATCACCTTTCGTCCCCGTTCACGGCGGCTGGCGGTTGCCCGCTCCCGCATCTCCGGCGAAGAAACATAGTTCGAATACAACTCACGAGCCTGCTTCGGTACCCGCCGTCGGAAAAGCTTTGCGACCAAAACAAAGGCCAGAGCCTTATGTATCTCGATCGGCATTTCCCGGCAGATCTCCGCGATGCGGACATAGATCTGGCCATCGCGAACCCGGATCGTCTGGTTTATTCCAATGTACGGATAGAATGAAACATGAACGGTGACGCTGCTGCGAACGGGGTCGTAATGCCCGATCACATCGCGGTAAAGCTCCACTATTTCATCAATTGCGGGAATTTCAGCCACTCTGTTTATAATCGTTTAACGAATAATCGTTGACACATGTCCCGTGTCGGTGCTATTTCTATATATCGGGGAGTATTTCTTTCCCCGACTTGGTTCTCCCTCAAACGTGACAAATGGCGGTTCGTGAGTCAAATCGAGACACAAAGTCTGCCCGCCCCGACCCGGACAAACGCGGGCAAGAGGTTCTTGCTGCCGTTATCGATGAGCACTTTGTAACCGGAGAAGCTGTCGGCTCAAAAAGGGTCGCAGAACGCTTTGCACGTTCAACTCGTCTGAGCTCGGCAACCATCCGAAACGTAATGAGCGAGCTCGAGGAGCTTGGCTTTCTTGAGCAACCTCACACTTCTGCCGGCCGGGTACCAACCGATTACGGGTACCGCTTCTATGTTGACAACCTGCTTGGCATCCTTAAGGTCTCCGACTCGGACCTGAAGCGGATAGCGGACGAGTTCGGATCGTTCGATGATACCCTCATCGAGGCTCCGGACCGGCTTCTTGAGCGGACCTCGCAGCTCCTATCTGATCTTTCAAATAACGTCGGGATCGTGGTCTCGCCGAGCTTGGCAAACGACAGGCTCCAGCACATTGAGTTCATCAGCGTCGCTGAAAATCGAGTGCTGGTCGTCATGGTCTCGCCGCCAAATATCGTCCACAATCGGCTGATCAAGCTGAATGCCCCGTTAACGCGAGAAGAACTCGAAAAGTGTTCGAATTTCCTCAACGCAGAATTTGCGGGCAAGAGTCTATCGGGGATCAGAGACGAGATCCTCAGGCGAATGCACGAAGAGCGTGCACTTTTTGACCGCCTTCTGCAAACGGCGGTGATACTTTGCTCGCAAAGTATCGAGGGCGAGGATGATAGCTCCGGTGAAGTTTATGTTGAAGGAACTACCAACATCCTTTCAAAACGTGACTTTGCTGACCTCGAGCGGCTTCGCGACCTTCTCGCGACCATCGGAGAGAAATCCAAGCTTCTTCAGATCCTCAATGAGTGTGTTTCAAAAGAGGATCCTGGAAGCGGAGACGTCAAGATCGTTATCGGAAGTGAGAATTCGGTAACGCCCCTTCAAGATTGTTCGCTGATCTCAGCTCCTTATCGGATCGGCGACAGTAACGCGGTCGGAACCCTAAGCGTTCTTGGTCCGACCCGTATCGAATATGCACGAATGATCGCAGTCGTGTCCTATCTTGCAAAGGTCCTTGAGCGGTTGCTTGCAAAGCAGTCAGCCTAGTACCGCCAGCTTACGCAGAGCTTCCTGCGTACACAAAATGAAAGAAAAAGAGGAAATAAAGGATCAAGAGCCTTTGACCGAGAGTGTGCTCGATGCGGATAGCGAATCGGTTGATGATTTCATCCGCCAACTCGAGGAAAAAGAGAAGGATCTGCACATAACGCTCGATGGAACCGTTATTGAGATCGAAGCAGGATTCGATGATGGCAATCCGTCTGTCTTCTTTGCCGATCAGGCCCCCAGGCCCGAGCCGGTCAAGCAGGTGATTCCCGAGCCCATCGTTGCTTCACCGGAGCCTGAGGAGAGCGAAAGCTCGGATGACGAGCTCGCTGAACTCGCGGAACGGGTCGACGACCTCGAAGAGTTCAACGCCGCTCTCAAAGAGAATGTCCGGCGACTCGAAGCCGAGCGTGCAGAGATCCTTGAAAACTCGCTCCGAAGAAACAGGGATTTCGAGACCTATAAAACTCGCAACGAGCGCGACCGCTCCGACCACCTTCGAGATCAGACAGTTGCATTGGTTGAGCGCCTTTTGCCCGGGCTCGATAACCTGAGACGAGCTCTCGACTCAGCCGAGAAACTCGTGCATGAACGAAGCTCTGAGTTTGCCCACTTCTATGAAGGGATCCAAATGGTAAATGAGCAATTTATTGTCGCTCTCAAAGAGATGGGCATTGAATCCATACCGGCGAAGGGCGATGAGTTCGATCCGCATCTGCATGAAGCGGTTGCCACCGTCGAAACAGAAGAGCTGGCGAACAACATTGTCTGCGAAGAATTACTTCGCGGCTTTCGCCTCGGCGACCGCATCATCCGCCACTCACTGGTCAAAGTCGCGGTGAATGGTCAGATGCCGGACGACGACCCGAAGACCGCTGAAGAAGAAACCATCGAGACGGAGAATGACTCCCAATAAGTTTTGTCCTCACGCCCCTTGCCCTTCTCCCTCCACATCTTGAGGTAATTGAATATGAGTAAAGTGATCGGAATTGACCTTGGAACCACGAACTGTTGCGTATCCGTACTTGAGAACGGGACGGTACAGATCATCTCAAACAAAGAAGGCGGCCGGACAACCCCGTCGGTCGTCGGTTTTACCGATAAGGACGAACGCCTTGTCGGGCAGATCGCCAAGCGGCAGGCCGTGACAAATTCGGCCAATACGCTCTATGCCGTAAAGCGACTAATCGGACGCAAGTTCGCGTCACCCGAGGTGGAAAAGATGCGGTCGACCGTTCCTTTTGAGATCGTCGAGGCGCCGAATGGTGACGCTCATATTCGCGTTCTTGGCAGGGTTTACAGCCCGCCCGAGATCTCCGCGATCCTGCTCCAGCGGCTCAAGCAGGCGGCTGAGGAGTTTCTTGGCGACCGCATTACCGAGGCGATCGTAACGGTCCCGGCCTATTTTGACGATATGCAGCGGCAGGCTACACGCGACGCTGCAAAGATCGCCGGTCTTGAGGTCGAGCGAATAATTAACGAGCCGACCGCCGCTGCCCTTGCATATGGATTCGGAAAGAATAAGTCCGAGAAGGTCGCGGTTTATGACCTCGGCGGCGGCACCTTCGACATCTCGATCCTTGAGATAAAGGATGGCGTTTTCGATGTTCTTTCAACGTCAGGAAATACGTTTCTCGGCGGCGAGGACTTTGACCAACGGATAATCGAATGGCTTCTTGAACACTTCAAGAACGAAACCACCATCGACCTTTCAAACGATAGGCTTGCACTCCAGCGGCTTAAAGAAGCAGCCGAGCGGGCTAAGTGTGAGCTGTCGAGTGTGACGGAGACAAATATTAGTCTTCCGTTCATCGCTGCGGACGCAACCGGACCTAAGCACATTAATGCAACACTTTCCCGCGAAAAGTTGGACGAACTGATCCTCGACCTTGTAGAGTCAACCGTCGAACCGTCTCAAAAGGCTCTCTGGGACGCAAAATTGAAGCCCGAGGATATCGATAAGGTCATCCTCGTCGGTGGGCAGACAAGGTCGCCGATAATCTCGAGAACAGTTACAGAGGTCTTCGGGAAAGAACCTTCGTCCGAGATCAATCCGGACGAAGTAGTCGCAATGGGCGCTGCCATCCAAGGCGGAGTCTTCACAGGTGATGTGAAGGACATCGTTCTCCTAGACGTACTTCCGCTCAGCCTCGGGCTTGAGACGCGAGGCGGGCTGTACGTTAAGCTGATCAACCGCAACTCGACGATCCCGCTGCGAAACACGATGACCTTCACGACTGTCGTTGACAATCAGCAGACGGTGCAGATCCATATCCTTCAGGGTGAGCGCGAGATCGCGAGAGAGAATCGCAGCCTTGCGAAATTCGAACTCGTCGGCATTCCGCCGGCGGCCCGCGGCGTACCACAGATCGACGTGACGTTCGAGATAGATGCCAACGGACAGGTGAACGTTTCGGCTCAGGACAAAATGACCGGGCTTGAACAGGCGATGCAGGTAATGCCTTCGTCGGGACTTTCGCCCGAGGAGATCGAACGGCTTATACTAGAGGCTGAGACTTCTGTTGAACGCGATAAGGAAGAACGTGAACTTATCCTTCTTCGGAACAGGGTCGAGGGTATGGTCAAGACGGCCCGAAAAGCGATGGCCGAATTTGGCAGGTCATTCCCTCTCGAGGAGCAACAGGCGACAAACGGCACGCTCAACGCAGCGGAAGATCGGATCCAGGAAGCCGACAAGGCAGAACTCGAAGCTCTTGTAAAAACGGTCGAGGAGACCGCCGCAAAGATCACCGAGGCGATGCTCGCCGCGGTCTGATCCTCCGGAGCACTTGAGAATAGGCCACTGAATTGGTGATAATGAGAAAGCGTCAGCTTGAGCGATCAGGCTGGCGTTTTCTCGATACGATATGAGCAAACGGGATTACTACGAAATTTTAGGCGTTCAACGAAATGCGAACGACAGCGATATCAAACGCGCCTATCGATCGCTGGCTGTTAAGTTCCACCCAGACAAAAATCCGGATGACCCGCAGGCTGAGGACCGGTTCAAGGAATGTGCCGAGGCGTACGCTGTCCTCTCTGACGCTCAGAAACGGGCCGCGTATGACAGGTTCGGCCATTCGGGTGTTGGCGCCGGAGGTCCGGGTTTCGATCCCGGTTACGCGAATTTTGAGGATATCTTCGACATGTTCGGCTTTGGCGACATGTTCGGTGCTCGGGGCGGCGGAAGACGCAGCCGCGTGCAGCGGGGCGCGGATCTCCGCTACGACCTTGAGATCTCTCTTGAAGACGCAGCTCTTGGTAAAGATGAGCGGCTCAAAATACCGAGACTCGAAAAATGCGGTGAATGCGATGGTACCGGGGCGGAGGAAGGCACACATCCGGATGACTGCATCGCCTGCGGCGGCAGCGGACAAACTCGCTACCAGCAGGGCTTTTTCAGCGTTATGCGGACCTGCCCAAACTGTGCCGGCAAGGGGCAGGTCATCAAGAACCCTTGCAAAGAATGCCGCAGCCAGGGCCGGATCGAGAAAGAGAAGATCCTTGAGATAAAGATTCCGGCGGGCGTTGAGACGGGCTCCCGGTTACGGGTTTCCGGCGAAGGTGAGAGCGGTTCTAACGGAGGCCAAACCGGTGATCTTTACGTCATCATTCACGTCAAAGAGCACAAGGTCTTTGAACGGCAGGGCGAGAATCTTTACGCTGCTGTACCTGTTTCGTTTGCTCAGGCAGCTCTCGGCGCCGAGATCACAGTGCCGACCCTTGATGGCGAGGAACCGCTGACGGTTCCCGCCGGAACACAGACCGGAACCGTGTTCAGGATAAAGTCGAAAGGTATGCCGGTGCTCGGCGGCCGAGGCCGCGGAGACCTATTTGTAGCGGTAACGTTGATCACGCCGAAGTCGCTTTCGAAAGATCAACGTAAGCTTCTGGAACAACTCGCAGAGATCGAGGATACGGAATTCTCCGACGCCTCTTTCATGGACAAGGTCCGCAACATTTTCGGTTAAACTTTTTGAGGACAAAGCTGATCAGCCAGTGAGCTTGGCCTTGACCGCGTCGCTGACTGTCTTTCCGTCAGCGTTCTTGCCGGCGAGATTTTCCAAAGCCGCCTTCATAATCGTCCCCATGTCCTTCATCGACGACGCACCAGTTCGAGCTACTGCGTCAGCGACAGCCTTCTCGATCTCTTCATGAGTCGCCGAGCTAGGAAGATACGCTTCAATTATAGTAACCTCGGCGGCCTCTTTCGCGGCGAGATCCTCGCGTCCAGCCGTTGTGTACTGCTCGATAGAGTCCTTTCGTTGCTTCAACAGCGACTGAAGTGCTTTCTGAACTTCTTCATCGGAAAGTTCGGAGCCCTTTTCGATCTTCCGATTCATCAAATTGGCTTTCACCATTCTCAATGTCGAAAGACGATCGGCATCCTTTGCCTTCATCGCTGCTGTTATGTCGGTAATGATCTGGTCAAGTAAGCTCATTGTCTCAAGTCTATTCGAGCGGGCCCCGCGGTTCAATTCCCGACGATTTCTATTGTTTATTGTTTACCGTTGTGTTAAAACATTCTCAAGACACGAAAGTGATCTTCGTACGCGTAAATCACGAAAGGACAACAAGTTAAACATGGCCGAAGTCAGCAGCCAAGTGCTCTCCGACTCGCGGGGTACCGCTACGGTTTTTGCGGGCGACTATCTCAACAAGCTCACCGGCGAACGCATTGAACGCGAATGCCGGACGAAATTGAATGAAGGTTGTCGCGAGATCATCGTCGATTTTTCCGGGACAGAACTCGTCAACAGCATTGGCATTTCGATCCTGATGGGCGTTATCGATGCCGCATCTGGTATCGGCGCTAAAGTCGTGTTTGCCGAACCAAACGAGATGACAACGGAGTTATTCGATATGCTGGGCCTTACGCGTCATGTCGAGATCAGGGCTTGAAATGAAACTTCAGGAAATGCGGTCAACGAATTTCAGCCGATTTGCGGCCGAGCGCAACAAACTTGTGCACACCTTTGGAGCGCTCGCTGAAATTGGTCAGGAAGTTTCAAATAAGCACAACTTTCAGGAAACGGTTAGAACCTCACTTCATCTTGTTCTCGGCTCGCTCGGGATCATGCGAGGCGGAGTCGTCCGTTACACCCGGTTCGAGCATGAGCTGAACATGATCTCCGGTCGCGGCCTCGGGGATGATTTCCCGTTCGTGATGTCGCTTTGCTACGAGGACGAACGGCAGTTCCTTGCGAATGGCCTTTATCCTATTGATTGCGATCAAGCCAAGGTCCTTCCCTTTTTCCAAATTTACGATCGGAGTTTGGAACAGTCGAAGATCCAGCTTTTTGTCCCTTTGGTCGTTCGTGATGAACTTCTTGGCGGGTTGTTCCTCGGTGAAAAGGCGAGCGGAGAGCAATACACTTCACACGACAAAGAAATAATCTGTGCAATGGGACGGCACATTGCGGTAGCAGTCTCGCAGCGGAACCTAATGGCGGAGCTTGAACGGCGCGCGGACGAGAATCGTCGACTTTACGACGACCTCAAAATGACCTACAAAGACACGGTCCAGGCGTTTGCGGCGGCTATCGATCGAAAAGACAAATATACCGAAGGCCATTCCGTCCGGGTCGGCAAATATTCAGAAGTGATCGCCCGAGAGCTCGGTTGGGGTGATGAAGAGGTCGAGGGAGCAGCCTTTGCCGGTTACTTGCATGACATCGGCAAGATCACGGTCGAACGTAAGATCATCAATGCTCCCTATCGGATAAATGCGAAGGAATCAACCGAGCTGAACAAGCATCCCGGGGCTGGTTTTGAGATCCTCCAACCTATACGACATCCGTATGCGGGTGTGCCGCTGGCCGCAAAATACCACCACGAGAGGCTAGACGGCCGCGGATATCCCGACGGGCTTTACGACCGCGATATCCCCTACATTGCTAAGGTTGTGAACCTGGCAGATGCTTTCGACGCAATGACCTCAGATCGGCCTTATCGCCGGCGACGGTCGGCCCCCGAAGTTTTTGAAGACCTCCAGCGAAACACCGGCAAGCAATTTGCTCCGGAGCTCGTTACGGCGCTCCTTCGCGGAATGATGAAGGAACTTTCGGGAGACTCCAAGGACAAGATCTTCCGCAAACTTCTCGGGCGTGAGTATATGGAGAGCGAAGGCCTGATGCCGATAGTTAGAACGGCCCTCAATGGCATCGCCCCCACTTCGCCGCTAACCTTCGTGGCGTCGAAATGAAAAGACGCTTCGAATCCTTACTTTATCCTTCAACTTAGAGTGAGAAATTGAAGTTTACAAAGCCCGTTGCCCGGACTGGTTGGCCATCTCGCTTGAACGGCCGAAAACGCCATTTCATTATTGCATCACGAGCCGCCGCTTGAAGCATTGTGTGCCCAACTGTGTTCTGGATCGCCGCGACCTGCCCATCCTCGTCGACTACAACCTCGACTCTAACAACGCCTGATGCCCTCACTTGCCGTGCCGCCGATGGATATACCGGCTGCGGCCTATTCGTTGCAAAGGGCACAAGAGATCCGACCTCGATCTGTCCGGCGGGAACAATTTCCGCAGGTTCTGCCACTGGCTCCCTACTTTCTTTATTCGGTACTTCTACAGCTTCTGCTATATCCGTCGAAGCTGGCTTGTCTGTGGGCAGATTACTCGATCCGTTTGTTGTTGCAGCCGGTACTGGCCTCTGAAGAGGAGCGTTCAAGGCGACGGTCTGGACCGGAACCAATTCCACCGGCTGTTGCGGCGTTCCGGCAACGGCTGTCAAAACCGTACTTCGCTGCGTTGCAAGTTGTTCGCGTGCATCGGCAAGTTCGTCACGCCATCGCCGTGCATCGTACTCATCAGGCGAGTAAAGGCTCCGAGCCGATGTCGCCTCCTCAAGCAGGGGCAAGGCCATTGGAGCACACGACTCATCTTTACTTGTTTCCTTTGCTTGCTCAACAACAAGCTCAAGCAATGCCCGCATTTGCTCCACATCTTTCAGAGCTTCGGTTGGCAAGTTCTTGTCGGTTACCTGAAGGCCCAACGCCCGGAAGCGCTCCGACTGCGAACGAGCCCCCTTAATTACCTGCCCCGCGATGGGAGGATAAAGCGTCGAAGCTGCCTCGTTCCGATTCTTGTAATCGGTGAAGTGGCTCTCCAAAAATTCTTTGGCCTTTCGGTAATTTCCCTGCTCCAGATATCCATTCATCAACATTACATTGACAACGGAGTGGATCGAAAGATCGCCGGTCTCTTTCCTAATATTCTCGAGTTCAAAAATTGCAGATGTGTGATTCCGAACCGCGAGCTGCGCCCGAGCGTTCGCAATGCGATCACGCATCACCTCTGCCGGTGTTCTGATCGCGGGTTGCTCGGTCGGCTTCGGCGTTTCGACAGGTTCAGATGACTGCTGTGATTGTGCAAATATGATGGCGTTGGAAAAACTCAGGCTAATTACTGCCGCGAGAATTCCCTTTTTGACGTTTAACGGCATTTCAGTCCCCCTTCTGACTTATGTCTCCGTATAAAGGTCAAGCGAACTACGGGGGGCTCACTTTCAACGACCTGTTAATTCATTGCCCTAAAAACAGATAAGCGGGCAACGAAATGCCCGCAGGCTAATTTTTCAAGCTCTCGACGATCTTTTTGCGATATGCGATTGCTTCCGTTTTTATAGCATTTTCGTTTAACGTGAGCAAACGTCGGTCCTGCATGACAATGCGGCCGTGGATGATGACCGTCCGAACGTCGGTCGATTTTGTGGCGTAAACCAGATGCGAATAAATGTTATACATCGGCGTTTGATGAAGCCCGTCCATATCCACGATTACAATATCCGCAAGCTTGCCGTTTTCGATTGAACCGATGCTATCAGCCATGTGAAGCGCGCGAGCTCCGCGAATCGTCGCCATTTCAAAAACCTGTACGGCGGACACGACCTTGGGATCAGACGAAAAGACCTTGTGCAGTTTTGCCGCTGTGTCCATCTCTTCCCAAAGGTTCAGGTCATTATTAGAAGCGGCGCCATCGGTACCGAGTCCGACGTTCATATCCTTTGCAAGCATCATCGGGACGGGAGCCACGCCGGATGCCAGCTTCATGTTCGAATGCGGATTGTGCCCGATGCCAACGTTGCGGCGTTTCAAGATATCGAGCTCGGCTTCATTCGCGTGGACGACGTGTGCAGCGATCGTCCGGTCGTTGAAGAAATTAATGCTCTCGAGGAATTCTATCGGCCTTTTGCCATCGTATTTTTCCTGGATCGCTTTCGTTTCGGTATCGGCCTCGGCAAGGTGAATGAGAAGTGGAGCTTTCAGCCGGTCGGACATCGCACGAGCGTCAGTTAAATTGTTTTCGGAAACAGTGTAAGGAGCATGCGGCGCGATAGCAGGTGTGATCAAAGCATGTCCCTGCCATTTCTTGATGAACTTTTCTGTGACCTCGAGGCCTTCAGCAAACGTCTTAGCATCGGGCACGGGAAAATCGATAACCGTCTGCCCCAGAACTCCCCGAACGCCGGCCTTCGAGGTCTCGTCGGCGATCGCATCCTCAAAGTAATACATGTCCGCGTACGTCGTAGTTCCGCCGCGGATCATTTCAGCAAGCCCGAGCCGAGTACCTGCCCTCACAAAAGCCTCGTCAACGTTCTTGGCCTCAGCCGGGAAGATGTATTTGGTCAGCCATTCCTGCAGATCCATGTCGTCCCCGATCCCACGGAAAAGCGTCATCGGAATATGAGTGTGCGTGTTTATCAAGCCAGGGACGATGACCTTGCCGCTTGCGTCGATGGTTCTCGTCGCTTTGTGGCTTCGTGTCAACTCGGCACGCGTCCCAACGGCCGTTATCGTGTCCCCCGATATCGCGACCGCTCCGTCAACGATCACCCGCCGCGAAGCGTCCATCGTTACGACGGTTCCGCCGACGATCAGCATGTCAACGCGCTGGTGCCCTGGCTGTGCCCAAACGAACGTAGTCGCGGAAGAAAAGAGAGATACGGTTAAAATCCAACTGACAAAAATCCTTTTCATTGCTTACATTTTCTCCAAACGTTCCACATCAGCAAGGTCCTTGAGACGTCCGCTCGTAATCTTGTTCTTAATTAGGTCGGGTTTAGCTATGGTCGAGATGACAATTTCTTCTACGACTGTCTCGATGCGGTTCGCATAGGCAGTTTCAAACTCAATGCCGTCCGCAAAGTTCATTATCTGGATCTTCATAGGCTCGACACCCATTTCGATAATGCACCGCTTGTCCGGAAAAATATCATCACCAAGGCTTGCTTCGCCAAAACCGAATGAGATCAGGGAGCGTCTCAAGCTCTGAGCGTTTTGTTCGTCGTCAGCAACAAATATATCGAGATCGTTCGTTGCTCGCGTGTAGCCGTGTATCCCGACCGCATATCCGCCAATCAAGAGGTATCGAACGCTATTCGCATTTAATAATTCGAATAACTCTTTGAAGTCTTTCGGTAGCTCGAACTCCATAATTTAATCGCCGCAGCCTTTCCATATGCTGGAGCCTCTCTTTCACGCTCGTGCCTTTCCAATGCTCGATCTCGTCCCGATCGTCAAATTCCCTTACGACATTAATTTTTGACCGGTCCAACCTTAATTCGGGTATGTCTTTGCGTTCATGCATTTATTTTTGTTTTTCAAGATTATAAAGCATTCCACCCGCTGGCGCGGAGCTATCCGCAATGCCTTTATTAAGCTCAACGCTTACATGGTAGTCGGCGAACATGATCCGTGGATTTAGAACTTTGGCTGACTTAGCATCTAGTTATTCGATCGATAAACGGTCTCGGGCTGGCCAATTTAGATTCGCGCCATAGGCACTTTTACTTCTTACTGCGCCGTACAATTTAGCCACGATATATTTATCGTCTCTGGATTTAAGCCTGACCCCTTTGGAAACGACAAACACGGAATAGCCGAACGACGTTGTCGCTCCGCCATTTGTTTCGACGAGCAGAGCGTCAACCTGTCCGTCAGGCGACGGAACTCTCGAAACTTCGTCGAAACTCATATCGGTATTAATAGAAATGCACGAAGAGACAAAAAAGGCCAAAAGTAGTGTCACGGAAATTGTCTTCATTTCAAGTACTTAGAATCAAAGGCATGCGGAAGAAGTTCGATCATTTGGATAGTTTCGGTCTTGCCATTTAGGTTGGATAATGTCACCGGAATGTCGCCGCCGAATTCCCAGATCACTTGCCGACAGGCTCCGCATGGTGCCGTCAGTTCGTCGCTGTCGGCCACGACCGAGATCCCTTTGATGCGTTTGTGACCGGCGGCGACCGCTGAAAAGATCGCCACACGTTCTGCGCACATAGTCAGGCCATAGCTGGCTGATTCGACGTTGCACCCGATGTAGATCTCACCGTCTTCGGTTTCGACAGCGGCCCCGACCTTGAAATTTGAATAAGGCGCGAAAGCACGAGTTCTCACATCCGCTGCCGCCGCAATGAGATCCTCTTTCGTGTGCTTCATAATAAAGGCCTATTCGGATTCCAGTTAACAATTCGAAAAATAACTATCCCTTAGCTCTGCGCGGCCACTTCTTTGACAAGCTTTTCGCGAACCAAACTGCAAAGCAGTTCGATGCTGATCCCGGTATTCGAGCCTTCCGGTAGGATGACGTCCGCGTGCCGTTTCGATGGCTCGACAAATTCAAAATGCATCGGCCGAACGGTTCGATAATATTGGTCGATCACAGAATCGACCGTTCGCCCGCGTTCGGCAATGTCGCGCCGCAGTCGGCGGATGAACCGGATGTCGTCCGGGGTATCAACATACACCCGCATATCGAGCAGGTCCAAAACTCGCGGTTCTGCGAAGATTAGGATCCCCTCGACAATAACTACCGGCTTGGGCCTGATCGTCTCGATCTCGTCGCTGCGTGTGTGGGTCTTGAAGTCGTACAACGGCATTTCAACTACAAGCCCCTGCTTCAGCCGGACGAGGTGATGGACCAGCATGTCGCTGTCGATCGAATCCGGATGATCGAAGTTCGCCTGATGCCGTTCATCGAGCGGCATATCCGCAAGGTTTCGATAATAGCTGTCCTGTTCGACGAGGACGACATTTTCACGGCCGACGGCATCGACTATCGCCCGTGCGATGGTCGTCTTTCCTGAGCCCGTTCCTCCACAGATGCCTATGATCATATGCGCTTGACCACCCGACGTAGCAATTCTTTGAAGACCTCGGAAACACGCGCGCCGACTTCCATCACCTCACCATGATGTATGACATCGTCCGTCATGCCGGCCGCGAAATTCGTTATACACGAAATGCCGGCCACCCGAAGGCCCTGATGATGAGCCGCGATCGCCTCGGGAACTGTCGACATCCCGACGGCATCCGCTCCGAGGGCCCGGAAAAGCCTTATCTCGGCCGGTGTCTCGTAGGTCGGGCCTGAAAGTGCGCAATAAGTGCCGCGATGCAGGAAATCAGTCAACGCCTTTTCCTTTCCTGTTTCAAGCCTCTCTCGGGCAATGTTATGAGCTTCTTCATCAATGGCTCGCTGAAGCTCACGGTCATAGACCTGCGTCATGTCCGGGAAACGCGGGCCGAATCTTTCATCATTTGGACCGCGGAGCGGATTCACGCCCATCATATTTATATGGTCCGCGATCAGCATCAGATCGCCCGGTCGCATTCCGGCCTTGAGACTTCCGGCGGCGTTCGTCAGGATGACAGTGCCGATTCGCATCCGCCCGAAAACCCGCGCCGGGAACATCACCTGTTCCATCGAATATCCTTCGTAGAAGTGAAACCGTCCTTGTTGGACCACGAGCGGAACGTCTCCACATTTCCCGATGACCAATCGGCCGGCGTGCCCTTCAACGGTCGATCGGACAAAATGCGGTATTTCCTCGTAAGGGATCGCCACGGCCTCATCGAGTTCATCAGCAAAAGCACCGAGGCCGCTCCCGAGGACGATAGCGACCCGCGGTCGGAGGCTGGTCTTCTGCCCAATATATTCGGCGGCCTCGGCCGCATTCTCAAATGTCATCTTGTTCTACGATTGCCCTGCTATTTCTCTTTCCTGTACGGCTGCCCGAGGGCCTTCGGAGCTCGGCTCAAACCAATGAACCCGGCGAGCACAATGATCGTCAGCACGTAAGGGATCATCTCGATAAATTGAACCGGTATCGGATCGCCATTGATCTTCGCCCAAGAGGCACCCTGTATTTGAATGGTCAGCGCCTCAGTAAATCCAAAGAACAAGCATGCGAAAAGAACCGGCACAGGCTTCCATTTCGCCAGGATCAATGCGGCAAGTGCGATGAACCCACGTCCGGCGGACATCCCGCGGGTGAAGAGTGAAGATTGGCCGGTCGAAAGAAATGCTCCGCCGGTCGCCGCCAGAACGCCCGAGATGATGATCGCCAAATAGCGAAGCCCCTTCACATTGATCCCCGCCGCATCAGCCGCTTCCGGGTTCTCGCCGGCCGCCCTAAGTCGAAGTCCGAAAGGCGTCTTGTACATTGCGTACCATGCGAGGGCGACCGTAAAAAAGGCAAGGATCGTCGCGTACGAAAGTCCGCCGAAGATCACGGGTATCTTCTGGGCTTTGTCGATCTGCGGTGTCGACCCGGTCGAATCGTAGATGACGCCGCTTATCAACGCGGGAAGCCCCAGCATAAGAAAGTTGATCGCCATCCCGGCGACGACCTGATCGGCTTCGAACTCGAGCACCGCGATCGCATAGACTACCGCGGTGACGATCCCCGCCCCTATCCCGCAGAGCAATCCAAGATACGGATTGCCGGTCTGGAAGGTCACGACGGCCGCAGTAAATGCTCCCGATAGAAGAAGCCCTTCGAGAGCGATGTTTATCACGCCGGATCGCTCGGAAAAGAGCCCGCCAAGTGCAGCGAAGATCAGCGGGGTCGCAGCCGTTAATCCCGAGAGTAAGAAGCCCCAGTTTAGGATATCCTGCATATCTCAAGTCCTACCGCCGTGTGTACCTCTGAAAACATGCGACAAAAAGGATCATTATTGCCTGGAGCACAAATCCGAGATCCTTTGAAACGTAGCGGGTAAATGCATCAACAAAGATCTCCCCGCGAAGCAGTACGCCAAAAAAGATGGCTGCGATCAGAACGCCAAGGGGATGATTTCGGCCAAGCAGTGCGACAGCAATGCCGAGGAAACCCCACTGAGCGGAAAAATCGTGATAGTAATTATGACGCGTACCCATCACTTCCCCGATCGAAACCATCCCAGCGAGGGCTCCCGAGATCGTCATCGCCAGAATTATCTGCTTCTTCGGTGAAATGCCGCCGTATTCGGCCGCGGATGGGTTCTCACCGACCGCCCGCAGCTCATAACCCCATTTCGTTTTCCACAAGAAAACATAAACGACCACGCACATTAGAAGTGCAAGGAAGAAAGCAATATTCAAAGGAACGTCCGGCGAAAGAAACCCGAAGAACTCGTTCAGCCTCGGTATCGTCGCGGCCTCGCCGATCGGCGGCGTTTCTAGGATCGGGCCCGGATTCTTGAAATGATATTGCGTCAGGTAGCTGACGAGGGCGATTGCGATGAAATTGAGCATGATCGTATTGATCACCTCATGCGAACCGAAACGGGCCTTAAGATAACCCGGGATCGCCCCCCAAAATCCGCCAACCAGAACGGCTGCCAAAACGCACAACGGCACCAGAAGAAAAGCCGGCAAACTCGCCCACGCCCAGCTCTCGGTTCCGACAACCGTGCCGCCAAGCTTTATTCCGACCCAGGCCGTGGCAAACGCGGCGACGTAAAGCTGGCCCTCAGCACCGATGTTCAAAAGCCCGCAACGAAACGCGACCGCGACTGCAAGCCCGGTGAAGATAAGCGGCGTGGCATAGTGCAAGGTCCACCCGATATCGCGCATCGACCCGAACGAAGATGAGAGCAGCCAAGCATAAGCGTTGATAGGATCATCGCCTAGAAGCAGAATGATCACACCACCAACGATAAACGCCAGGACGACAGCGAGTAACGGCCAAAGGACCTCACGGAGAATATTCATATGCGCCGGCTGATCCGAAAAGTAGGGCGGAGGAACAAGCAATCTCGTTCATCAATTGTTCAAGAACGTTCCTAAATATAACCGAAGAAAGGCGGTTGTGTCATCTTTAAGTCGCACAAAAGTCATCGTTTGATTTTTGTGCCGATGGTGAATAAATAGACTTGACAGTTATACACTCAGGTTTTATTATGTCCGTAGACTAATTGTTTAGTCATTAAAACCAATCAACTAGTAACTTTTTGGAGGAAATGATTATGACGATGATCAAATTTGACCCATTTCGCGAGCTTCGGACGCTTAACGACGAGATGAACCGGCTTTTCACGGCGGTACCGGCTTCGGCCGATCGTGGCGAATTTGCTCGTGGCGCATGGAGCCCGAACGTGGATATCTACGAGGACGAAAACAGGCTTATCGTGGAAGCCGAGCTTCCCGGAATGGATCGCGAGGATTTTGAGGTCTTGGTCGAAAACAACGTGCTCACGCTCAAGGGCGAACGCAAATTTGAAAAGAAGACCGAGGGCGATAATTACCACCGGGTTGAACGCGCTTACGGATCGTTCACGAGGCAGTTCACGCTTCCGCAGACGATCACTGCCGAAGGAGCAACCGCTGATTTCGAGAACGGCGTTCTTCGCGTCGCTCTTCCGAAACGAGAAGAGACCAAGGCCCGGAAGATCGAGATCACGTCCACGGGCAACGATGCAAAGGCGATCGAGGCAGAAAGTAAGTCTGCAACTGCATAAGCATTAGTGAAGTTGGGAAATTAGATTCGACGCAGAGGATCTGAACAAGAATGTCCTCTGCGTCGTTCAATGTTTAGGATAAAATAGCAACATGAGATTCGATAGATTTACGATCCGCGGCCAGGAGGCCGTTCAAGCAGCAATAGGGGTTGCGGAAAAAGAGCAAAACCAACAGGTCGAGCCCGAGCATATCCTTGTTGCGATGCTTGAGCAAAAAGAAGGCGTCCTAAAGCCGATACTCGGAAAGATCGGCGCAAATACGGTCGCCATTTCAACTGAACTTCTGGCCTCGATCGCCAAGCTGCCCAAGGTCACGGGCGGACAGCAATATTTCAGTTCGCGGACAAATACGCTGTTTCAAGAGGTCCAGAAAGAGGCCGAGAAAATGCAGGACGAATACGTTTCGACCGAGCATCTACTTTTATCGATAGCCTCGGAAAAGGACGGCGAGGCGGGGCGAATTCTGCGGGCCAACGGTGTGACCCGCGAGGATCTTGAAAAGGTCATTACGGACATGCGCGGCGGATCTCGGATCACCGAGCAGAATGCGGAAGAAAATTTTCAGGCACTTGAAAAATACGCCCAGGACCTGACCGAACGAGCTCGAAAGGGCAAACTCGATCCCGTGATCGGTCGCGACGACGAAATTCGCCGCACCATCCAAATACTCTCGCGGCGAACAAAGAACAATCCGGTACTGATAGGCGAGCCTGGCGTCGGAAAAACGGCGATTGTCGAGGGGCTTGCTCAGCGGATCGTTTCGGGCGACGTGCCGGAAACGCTTAAGAACAAGCGGCTTGTCTCGCTCGATCTTGGAGCCATGCTTGCCGGAGCAAAGTATCGAGGTGAGTTCGAGGATCGCCTCAAGGCTGTACTCAAAGAGATCGAAAAAGCTGAAGGGCAGATAGTTCTTTTCATTGACGAACTTCACACTCTCGTGGGTGCCGGTGCGTCCGAGGGCGCAATTGATGCCTCGAACATGCTCAAGCCGGCGCTTGCCCGCGGCACGCTTCGAGCGGTCGGCGCGACCACTCTCAACGAGTATCAGAAGTATATCGAGAAAGATAAGGCACTGGAGCGAAGGTTTCAGCAGGTTTACATCGGCGAACCGAATGTCGAGGATACGATCGCGATCCTCAGAGGTTTGAAGGAGCGTTATGAGGTTCACCACGGAGTCCGCATCAAAGATGCGGCGATAGTTGCGGCTGCGATGCTTTCGAATCGGTACATTACTGATCGATTTCTTCCCGATAAAGCCATCGACCTGATCGACGAGGCCGCCTCGCGGATCCGCATTGAGATCGATTCCCTTCCGCAGGAGATCGACGAACTAGAGCGCGAAATATTGCAGCTTGAGATCGAGCGCCAGGCGCTCAGCCGGGAAACGGACGAGAAGTCGAAGGAACGGCGTGACGATATCGAAAAGCGCATCGCTGATCTGAAGGAGCGTTCCTCCGCGATGAAGGCCAAGTGGCAGTCTGAGAAAGAAGAGATCGAGAAAATGCGGACGGGCAAAGAGCAGCTCGAGGAAGCAAAGCTCGAGCTTGAGCAGGCCCGGCAGGCCGGTGACCTTAATAAGGCTGCGGAGCTTCAGTATGGCCGCATTCCCGAGATTGAAAAGCTTCTCGAAGTGGAACAGGCTCGGCTTGAGGAACTGCAGACAGACGGCGTTTTCCTAAAAGAAGAGGTTGATGAAGAAGACGTAGCCGAAGTTGTTGCGAAGTGGACCGGTGTGCCGGTCACAAAGATGCTCCAAAGCGAGATGCAGAAGCTCGTCTCGATGGAGGACAACTTGCGGAATCGGGTTATCGGACAGGACGAGGCACTATCGGCTGTCGCAAATGCGGTCCGACGTGCGAGAGCGGGCCTGCAGGACCCGAACCGGCCAGTCGGTTCGTTCATTTTCCTGGGCCCAACAGGCGTCGGCAAGACCGAGACCGCACGTGCTCTCGCTGAATTCCTCTTCGACGACGAGCGAGCGATGGTTCGGCTCGATATGTCCGAGTATATGGAGAAGCATGCAGTTGCCCGAATGATCGGAGCTCCTCCTGGATATGTCGGTTATGAAGAAGGTGGCCAGTTGACCGAGGCTGTCAGGCGTCGGCCATATTCGGTTGTCCTGTTCGACGAGATCGAGAAGGCACATCCGGATGTTTTCAATGTGCTGCTCCAGATTCTGGATGACGGCAGGCTGACGGACAGCAAAGGCCGCGTCGTCGATTTCAAGAATACGGTCCTGATCATGACCTCGAACCTAGGTTCGCGTGAGATACAGGCCTCGACCGAGAACCCGCTGGCTGATAGAGATATCAGGACGAATGTGTTGCAGGTACTTAAGGATCATTTCAAACCTGAGTTTTTGAACAGGATCGACGACATAGTTGTCTTTGGCCAGCTCGGCAAGGACGAGATCGCTTCGATTATTGATATTCAGCTCGCAAAGCTTAAGTCGATGCTCGCCGATCGAAACGTCGTGATCGAGCTCGATGAATCGGCCCGCGAACTGCTGATAACAGAAGGATACGACCCGGTTTATGGGGCTCGGCCGCTCAAGCGTGCGATCCAGTCGATGGTCCAAAACCCGCTTGCGGTCAAGCTTTTGAGTGGAGAGATCTCGAGTGGGCAAACCGTCCACGTGACCGCCGAGAATGGCGAATTGCAATTCTCGGCGAGCGAAGGAGAGAAGGCTGCCGGGCAGATCTGATGATTGCGGCTTTTCATTGCCGCTCGATGGCAAACGGGTCGATTTCCAATAGTCGACCCGAACGCTTAGAATTTCAATTGTGTTCAAACGACAGAAAATGAAAGAAAAAGAGTTGGAAGATCTGGAAAACGAAGAAGGCGAAGATTTGAAGATACCTGTAAACGACAAACGCCGGTTCGATGAAAGCGGCGAACGTAAGGCTGCCGACGCTACTGAAGCGAACTCGGTTGAGAGGGAGCCGCAGATCTCGCCGGCCGAGATCGAGCTTGCGGCTCGGCTGAAAGCTGAAACCGAAAGACGTGAAGCGGCCGAATCTAAGCTTGTCGGCGTTCAGGCGAAATTTGAGCAGGCAAAGGCCGATCTTGAGCGAGAAACGTCCGAAATGCGGGCTCGATTGATGAAGACGCTCGAGGATCGTGCGAGCCAGGGCAAGTTCAACTTTTTGCAGACGCTTTTGCCGGTGCTTGATAACCTGAACCTGGCAGTATCGGCGAGCGAGTCGGATGCTTCTGTTGAGAATCTAAGGGACGGCGTACGCGGTGTTGCACGCTCGTTCGAGCAAGCTCTGGTAAGCGTTGGCGTTGAGCCCGTTGCTTCCGTCGGCGGAGATTTCGACCCTGAGATACATGAAGCGGTAGATATGATTCCAGTCGAGAGCGGGCAAGATGGCAAGGTGACTGCCGAGTATCAGAAGGGCTATCGTTTCGGCGACCGTTTGCTCCGCCCGGCTCGGGTTCAGGTAGGAAAAGCAAGCTAGCAGATAGCCGTCACTTAGGCCAATTGAAACTGGGTAAGATTTTTTCTCGTTTGTTTCCGTCACGGGTGGTATCATTAAGGAGACATTTCCGCCGTTGCTCGCCCCCAACGTCCCGTCGAGAGTGTATTAAATATGGCAGACATAGACGCTTACAAAGATAAATTCAGCGAAACCGGCCGCAGGATCCTCGAATCAGCTCTGGACGCTTCGCGACGGCGGGAGCAGAATTACGTCGCGGTCGAGCATGTGCTCCATGCACTCTCGAACGAAGAGGAAGAACTTTTCACCGCTACCATGCGCGATCTTGCGGTTGACCCAAGGTCCGTAAAGATCCTCATCGAGCGCAGGCTTGAGAGCGGCAGGCAACATTCGGGCAATGGCTTCCGGATCGCTCCGGAGACTACCGAACTCTTTAAGCGGGCGATGGACCGAGCCCGTTCACAGGGCCGGCGGGTCATCGACGGCACAGACCTGTTTTACGTTCTTTCAAATGATGACCGAAGCGTTCTCGTAGATCTGTTGCAGAATCTCGGCGTTCCCGGTGAAGAGGTAGCACAGACCGCCCGTACGCGGATCCGAAAGCGCGAGAAAGAGGAAGAAAGAGTTCGCCAGAAATATGAGCTCCCGAATTTCCTTCGGCACTTCGGCGTTTCGATGAATAAGCTTGCTCGGCAGGACAAGATTCCGCCGACCATCGGCCGCGAGCAAGAGATCCGCCAGATGATCGAGATCCTCGCTCACCGCGAGCGGTCCAATTCGCCGATGCTTGTAGGCGAACCGGGCGTCGGCAAGACTGCTGTGGTTGAAGGACTTGCCCGTTTGATCGAACTTGAACCGGATAAAGTCCCGGCAAGGCTGCGTGATTCACACATAGTGCAGCTTCAAATGGGCGGCTTAGTCGCTGGCACAATGCTTCGCGGCATGTTTGAAGAGCGGATCAAAGGGATCATCGACGAGGTCAAAGAAAAGGACAACATAATCCTCTTCATTGATGAAGCGCACACGATCATCGGCGCCGGAGCCGCGATGGGCACGACATCCGACGCGGCAAATATGTTCAAGTCTTCGCTTGCCCGCGGCGAACTTCGGATCATCGGGGCGACCACGATGACCGAGTACAAGGAATTCATCGCAGAAGACGAAGCGCTTTCCCGAAGGTTCCGGCTCGTTAAGGTCGAGGAACCGACGATCGATGAGACCCGCAGGATTCTGATGGGCATCAAGCCTCGTCTTGAGAAAAATTACTCGGTAACCATTTCGGAAGAAGCGATAAATACCGCACTCGAAATGTCGCCGAGATATATCCGTCACCTGCATCTTCCCGATAAGGCGATCGGCTGGCTCGACACTGCTTCGGTCAAGGTCGAGATCAATGAGTCCGAAGATCATGTCGTGCAGCCGGAACACATTATCGATGTGATCTCGCAGGAATCCCGCATTCCAAAGGACATGATCTACCGCGACACCTCCGACCGTTTTGCGACGATGGAGGACGACCTCGGGACGCGCGTCATTGGGCAAATTGAAGCGGTTCGGGCAGCAGCCGAGCGGCTGCGCTTGAACAAAGGCCCCTTGAAAGAGAACTTTTACGCACCCGACGGCGTCCTGCTTTTCCTAGGACCAACCGGCGTTGGAAAGACCGAACTCGCAAAGGCGGTCGCTGAATTTATGTTCGGTGACGAAAGCAAAATGATCCGGATCGATCTTTCCGAATACGGTGACGGCACTGTCGGGATCGAGAAGTTGATCGGTATGCCGAGGGGCATTGTCGGCTCCGAACGCGGTGGTATATTGACCGAGCAACTGAGGGACAATCCTTACACGGTTCTTCTGCTTGATGAGGTCGAAAAGGCTTCGCCTTACTTGATGAATCTGTTCCTTCAAGCCTTTGACGAAGGCTGGATCACGGACGGCCGCGGAAAGAAAGTTTACTTGTCTGACGCGATCGTTATCATGACCTCGAATTTAGGCTCAGAGAATTTCAAGAAATTCGAGAAACCTCTCGGTTTTGGGACGAAGTCGATCGTCGAGGTCAAAGCCATCAAGAATGAAGTAATGAAGGCGGCTGAAACGCGGTTCACACCCGAATTTCGAAATCGCATAGACGAAATAATAGTCTTTTCACCGCTGACAATGGATGAGGTGCGCGAAATAGCAAGGCTGTATCTCAACAAAATGCAGCGGCATATGGAACGCCAGGGCAAGCTGATCGAAGTTACGGATGAGGCAATCGACCTCCTGACCGAAAATGGCTTCAGTCCGACGTACGGGGCCCGTTTCCTCAAACGGCATATTGATCAGAAGGTCAAACTGCCGATGACAAACATCTGGAAGACCGGAATGCGTTTCAAAGTTGATGCTGAGAACGGCGAGATCGCTGTCAGGGCCACAGACGGGTTCAGCCTCAACTGAGGTAGATAGAATTTCAGATTACGGCGGCCCTGATGGTAACATTCCCTCAGGGCCGTATTTTTAGAGCGAGATTCGCTGGATCAACAGGAGACGGCCCGCTTGGAATCTATTTTTTCTACAGTGACGATTATGAAGGTCAAGCTCTTTGCGGCACTCGCTTCTTTGTTTCTTGTAACGTTTACAGTTGGGGCGGAGGCACAGGCTCCGGCTTCTGCGGCTTCTGGGGCTTTGCGTGTGCGTGAACATCAGATTCTCGATACGCCGCGGGCACCTTATACCGTACAGGCACGGGAGAACCAGATCCAAGGAATTGTAAGTCTCCAGGTCGAGCTTAAGGCCAACGGAAGTGTAGGCGAGATCACGCCGCTCTCGACATTGCCGCACGGCCTTACCGAGCAGGCACTTTCATCTGCTCGGAACCTGCGATTTCGTCCGAAAATGATCGACGGCGTTCCGGTGGACGTCTCGGTAACCGTCAATTATCGTTTTTCCCTTTATCACTCGAACACTGATCCTGACATTGAAACGAGGGCCCAGATCACCTCGTTGCCGCGGCCAGCGATCAAACGAAGCGAGCTTCCGCCGTCCGCGAATGGCAGGATCAAGGTTGAGCTTTTTCTGGGACCGGATGGCCAGGTCAGTGTCTTTCAGTACATTACTGAACTGTCTACAGAGCTAAAGGGTAGACTCAATACAGCGGTACGCGATGTGAAGTTTAAGCCGGCCGTGCTTAAGAATGGTAAAAGAACCGGAGTCACAATGGTCGTCGAGTATGTGATCTAAGAAGTTATGTTCGCAGTTAGAACCTGTTGCCTTGCTCTTCTCCTGTTCGTTTCGTTTGTGAATCCGGCCGATGTTGTTGGACAAAGAGCCGAAGAACCCGATCCCGAGACGATCCTGAAGAAAGCTGTTGATTTCGTCGGCGGAGAGAAATACCTGAATGCAAAAAATCAGGTTAGCCGCGGAAAATTTAGCGTTATCCGCGATGGTGCGGTCATTTCCTTCCAGTCCTTTCATGACGTCATAGTTTTCCCCGATACAGAACGAACGGAATTCAAGGCCGGCAAGATCGTCACCGTACAAACCAACACTGGAGACACCGGTTGGATCTTCGACGGAAATCTCGATAAGATCAGCGACCAGACCGAAGAGCAGGTCGCAAACTTCAAACGCGGGATGCGCGTAAGCCTGGATAATCTTCTCCGCGGCCACTGGCGGGGCAAGGCAACGCTCGGATACGTTGGGCGCCGGCCCGCATCGCTTGGTAAACGTAACGATGTTTTGCGACTCACTTACGAAGACGGATTCGCGGTTGAATTTGAAATAGCCGATGACGGAACACCGATGAAGGCCATCTCGAAACGCCTGAACCCCGACGGAGAGGAGATCATAGAAGAAGACCGATACGCCCAGTTTATCGAGAACGGCGGCATCCGCTCGCCGTTCATCATTGATCGCGTGAACAACGGGGTGCAGATGTCACGTATCAACTATCAGTCGATAGAATTTAACTCTCGAATCCCCGAAAATTACTTCAGCAACCCGGCAACGGCAAAAGACCTAAAAAAGAGCCTTCAGTTATAGAGATTGTATATTTCATTTTTGCCTGCACACCTCAGCTTCAGGCTTTATTTCACAGATCACAAGCGAAAGCTGATCAATGCGGGCTTGTTGTTCCCGAATTAATTTCTGCATATCTTCGATCTGAGTCTGCTGTTCGCGGAAGGCGTTGACGAAGGCGACGCTCAGGCGGTCGTACTTGATGCCCTCGACCTCGCCCTTGTCGTTGTAGGTTACGAACCGCAGATCGATCTTTGCGACGTCTTCGGCCCCGAAGCCGACATCTTTGTTGCCGTCTGTCTTCCATTCGTACGCTATCGGCCGTAGCTGGCGAACGAACGATAGCCCCGGAGCAAACGGGGCAACGTTCTTCTTGTAGCGGAGCGACGATGAGCAGAATGCGATCTCCTGGTCTGCATTGCGGCATAACGCGGTGCCGCCCGTAGTCCCGAGCACGCGAACATCGACGGTGCCGCCCGCGTTGATCGCAAACTGGGTGGAACCGTTCCCTTCGCGGACGACAATGGCGCCACCGGTGGGCCGATTGATATAAACATCGTTGTCGGTGCCGCGGAGCGTGTAGTTGAGACAATTACCGAACGCGCCATTCAGACCGATCGCCACCGTTGTTGTAGCCGCGCAATTTGCGTCTCCAAACAAAACGTTCCCGCCGTTCGTCGCTATATCAAGCAGTGCCGATGGTGCCGTCGTGCCGATCCCAACGTTTACGTTTGCAGTTGCGCCATTGACTCCGGGAACTGAGCCGAGGACGAGCGAGTTGCCTTGGGTCACCGTTGCCCTGGCACCTATCGCCGTTGCGTTATCGAGCCCGGATGTAACTCTCGCGAACGATCCGAGAAGAGTGTTTCTGTCACCGCCGACAGATGGCCCCGTAAAGTCAGCGTCGTTTCCCACGAATGTGTTTTGGCTGCCTGTGTTGTTTGCTGATCCGGCCCCTCGGCCAAAGAATGCGTTAAAGGACCCACCTACGTTACCGTTACCGGCCAGGGACCCGAAGAAGGAGTTGTCGCTGCCCGTCGTGTTTTGGAAGCCCGCCTGCCTTCCGAAAAAGGAATTGCTTGTGCCCGTTGAGTTGTCCACTCCAGAGTTGACCCCGACGAATGTATTCAGGCCGGCATTGTCGGTAAACAATACCCGAGATCCATTGACGTTGTAATGTGTAAGGGTGTTGACCACGTTGCCACGCAGCGTACCGCCAACGAAGCCATTCCCGGATATACTGAAACGGGCTGATGGCTGTGGTGCCGAGTCCTGGTTCTGAATGTAGTTCGCACTGCCTGCTGTCGGTGGCCGGGCGTCGGAGAGCCGTGCGTCGCCCGTCAGCACGTACTGATTCGCAGCCAGGCCGCCTAGATTCAAGGCATTGTTCGCAGTAGTTGCATTTGTAGCTGTTGCGGCAGTTTGTGAGGTTATGCTGTAGACCGCCTGAGGCGTGCTAAGCACCGGCTGACGCGACAGCAATGTCGTATACGTTGACCCTCCCACGGGCTTGACTCGAACCTCAATGAACCGTTGTTCCCCATTGAACTGAGTACCGAAATTGAAAGCTGCCGTAAAGAGACCATTCGTTACCGGTACGTTCAATTGTGTGGAGAGTGCTAGCTGTGTCCCCCCAACGAAGGCATCGAAGAGCGCGAGCTGAATGTCATACGCACCATTTGCCGGTGCTCCACTGACGGTCAAATTCCCTTGGTAAGAGAATATTGTTGGTAGGGGGCTGCCAACGTCTGATTGAGAGATAACGGGAGCTGTAAGGATCAGCAACAACAGCATTGATCGTGAAATGAGTTTCATATTGTTTTGTACCGTCTCTTTGAATTCGGAGCTTTATCGCGAATACGCCTTCGGATCCGGTTGAGTGCGGTCCTTTTTCGTCAACCGAAAGTTCTAGTTGTCTGCGCTATCTAAGCCACGACCGGGGGCTTTGCTGGGCCGTGGTGAGCAGGAGCGGTCACATCTCCATCAAATTCACGACTTAGCGACCGTTCGCACACAAGGATCACGCCCGCACTTGGCTCAACGACATGCACTCCGCTGTTCTCTATCAAGCGGAAAATGGCGTCGGACCGATCTCCGGTGACGGCCGACGCCGCTTCGACGGAGATCATTCCTGTCTCTCCGCCGCAGAACTCACAGAATCCTCGCATTGTCCGGGAGCCGCCGAAAGTGTATGTGACCCGATCGTAAGTCTCAGTTGAGACCAAAATTCTCTTTGCTTTTGCCGGCATTTGGTTTACAATTCGGGCTCAAAGACGGAAACGATCAGCCTGCAACCGGATCATCTCCGCCTGTTTGCCCGATCAACGTGTTTGCTGACAAGCAAATAGTAATTGGAGACCAGAAACTTGTCTTGAACTAAAACTCCTTTTGTTCTCCTTTGGTCTTTCGGTATGAATATCGCAAATAATGACAATAAGTTACGGGTTTTCGGCGAGTTTCAGCTGGATGTTGAGGAGCGAGTGCTCCGGCACAGCGGACGCCCGGTCGATATCCAAATGAAGGAGATCGAGATCCTTTTGACGCTGACGGAATCCCCGGGCCGGCTTGTCACAAAGCAGGAGTTGATCGAACGCGTCTGGCCTGACGCTTTTGTTGAGGAGAGCAATCTCTCGCGGCATATCTACCGTCTTCGCCGCATTTTCGAAGAACTCGGCGAAAGCGGCAAAATGATCCAGACCGTGCCGCGGAGAGGATATCGCCTTGCGCTTCCGCTCGCCGCCGAAAATGCTATGCTGACGATCGAAAGGCACTCAGTCACCAGGACACTGATCGAAGAGATAGAGCATAGTGACCCGCCGGATCGCCAGCCTAAGACCTACGGCTCCGTGTCCGCCCAGCAGAGGAGAAGCCTTCCACAACTTGCGACCATTGGCTTAGCCATCCTTTTGGTTCTAACAGGCTCGCTCGGTTTTCTTGCAATGCGAACTAACGAACCCTCTTTGCCTTATCGGCCTGGCTCACTGGCCGTGCTACCGTTCCGTGGTGCTGTAACGGAGTCTGAGGATGAGCGTTTTGGAGTAGCGATCGCAGAATCGATCGCGGGAACTCTCGGCAGGCAGAACCAGATCACCGTCCGGTCAGTTAACTCGTCCGTCACCACGGCTGCGGGTCCTAGCCAAGCCGGAGAGATCGGCCGGGAAGCTCAGGTTGATGCTGTTCTGGTCGGCGAATACACGAATTCAACGGGCGGTATTTCGTTGAAGGCTGAACTCATCCGGGTTGCCGATGGCAGCGTTGTCTGGGCTTCAGAGCTTGAAAGCTCTGACGGCGATTTTTTCAAGCTCCAAGAAACCCTTGCCCATTTGCTAGCCAAGTCTATGGCAATAGACCTGCATGTTCATCCGAACGGGCGTGCAACGGCTTCGATGCCGGTCAGGCCCGATGCCCAAAAGCTTTACATGCAGGGCCGTTATTTTTGGAGCAAGCGCGACTATGACAGCCTCATCGAATCCCAGAGGCTTTTCAAAGAAGCGGCCGAGGCCGATCCGAATTTTGCTCTGGCCTATGTCGGCCTTGCTGATTCAAAGATGTTTCGTGAGGACCCAACCGAATCTCTAGTCGCGGTCAACCGGGCGATTGCCCTTGCCCCGAACCTCGGCGAAGCGTTCGCGACACGGGGTTTTATCAAAATGTTCCATTTCTGGGAATGGGACGCGGCAGAGAGCGACCTGAAACGTGCCATCGAACTTTCCCCAAACAATGGCTCGGCAAGACAATGGTACGGCCTACTGTTGGCCGTCAAGCGTAGATTTGACGAAGCTGAGTTACAAATGAGCTCCGCGGTTCAGATCGATCCGACGTCGCCAAATTTCTTGGCCGACCTCGGCATGGTGCATTATTTTTCGCATGAACTTGATAGGGCAGTAAATTCGTGTCGTGAGGCTCTTAGGCTGGACGAAGAGTTCCATTTTGCTCACGGTTGCCTTTCAGATCTTTACTTCTTTACTGGTGACCATGAATCGATGATCCGCCACAGTTACGTCGTAACAGGGAAGATCTCGCCGGGTTCTTCCTCGAACACCGACCTTTCTATGGCGAATGCCGCTTCGGGAGCACGGGATGTGCAAAAGTATCTGGAAAGCCTGATCCAGCAGGTTGAATCGACCAAAGACCGCAACGGCAACCGTCACATCGCGAAGGCAAGGGCAGAATTGAAACTCGGTTACCCCGACCGGGCGATAGCGTCCTTGAACCGAGCCGTGGATGAACGGGCGTTTCTTTCACCATACGTGAATGCCGACCCGATCTGGGATCCGCTCCGCGAACGGCAGGATTTCAAGAACTTGATTGCACGCTTAAGGCTATGAAAAAGGCGGCCACGACTGGCCGCCCCTTTTCTTACAAGCTCCGCTGGCATAAGGATCAAATGAACGCAAAATCGTACTGTGCCTGGTGGATATGCGGGTCGGACGTCATATCGACGTAACCGAGATACGCTTCGATCTCCTCAAGCACGGCCTTCTCCGTTGTGCGAAGTGCATTTGCGACCTCGGGATGAACCCGAAGTGCCGTTTCCCTGACGTCCTCCAGTTCCTTTGAAAGCCGCCGGGCTTCCGCAAGTATTTCGTAACAAACCGTTTGCGGCGACTTAACCCAACCCGCACCTTCGCAGTATTCGCAAACCGAACACATTGTCCGTTCGAGCGACTGCTTGACGCGTTTTCGGGTCATGATAATGAGCCCGAAGTCATTGAAAGACAGCACCTTGGTCGGCGATTTGTCGCCTGAAAGAGCGGACTGCAGTGCCTGCGAGACCTTGTGCCGATTGCGGCGATCCTCCATATCGATCAGGTCGAGCACGATGATGCCGCCGAGATCGCGGAGCCTGATCTGTCTTGCGATCTCATCGACCGCTTCCATGTTCGTTCTGGTGATCGTGTCCTCGAGCCGGGCATTGCCCTTGCCGACGAACTTGCCGGTATTGACGTCGATCGCAACCAAAGCTTCGGTCTGATTGATAACGAGGTAACCGCCGGATTTCAGCCAAACCCGCGGCTTAAGTGCCTTATCGATCTCTTCCTGGACGCCGTAGTTCTCAAGAATAGGCTGGTCCCGCGTATAGAGTTTGACGCGATTGACCATCTTCGGCTGAATCCGATTTACGAACTCGACCGTCCGAAGATACTCTTCCTCGCTGTCCACGCGGATCGCGGTGAATTCATCAGAAAGCTGGTCGCGAAGCAAGCGCTGAATGATGTCAAGATCCTGGTGCACTATTGCCGGTGACTTTGCCTTCTCGGATGCCTTTTTGATGTCGAGCCAGGTCCTGACAAGATAACGGGCGTCCTGCCGCAGATCTTCTTCCGAAATGCCGATCCCGGCCGTGCGGACAATGAAGCCCCCCGAGGGCACGTCTTCTTCGGCCTTGATGCGCTGAATAAGCGTACGAAGCCGTCCGCGTTCGCTGGCGGATTCGATCTTTCGGGAAACCCCAAGATGCTCAACCGTCGGCATATAAACAAGGAAGCGTCCCGGAAGAGCGATATGCGACGTAATACGAGCGCCTTTCTTAGCGATCGGCTCTTTCGCTATCTGGACAAGAACTTCCTGGCCTTCGCGAAGAAGATCGGAAATGGTCGGCTGCCTGCGATCGCCTCGATCCGGTCGGCCCGACCGGTCTGGCCTTTCTTGCCTGTCTTGGCGTTCCGGTCGCTCTTGGCGTTCCGGTCTCGAGGGCCGGTTGTCGGTCGTATTATCTTGCGGCCCGTCGTCTCGCTGCTGGCCCCTTCCGCGGCCTCGTCGGCGACGGGTACGGCCGTTTCGATCCTGCTCTGATGAAGCGTCCGAATTATCACTTTCTGTATTTCCGTCGGTCATCTTATCTTCGACCTTTTCTTCCGCAGCGGGTTCAGACGGCTCGGGCTCGGCTTTATTTGCATTCTCTGCCGGTTCGGCGAGTTTCGGGTCTACATCTTCAAATCCGAGAAGATCGGATGACTTGTCGTCCGTCTCGTCACGCTTCGTTTTGCCGCCGCCGCGGCGACGTCCTCGGCCGCCCCTGCGAACCGCCATCTCGGCCTTTTCCTCACCTGCCTTCACGCTTGCCTCAGCATCTTCAAGCGGCTTTGCGGGATCCTCTTTCTTCTTCGCGCGGCTCGCTCTGGCCTTGGTCGGCTTATCTTTCTCATCCTTTGTCTTGGATGCCTTTGCAGTTCGAGAGGTGCTCTTCTTGGGTTTTTCTTCAGTCTTCGCTTCCGCAGCCGGCCCTTCATTTTCAGATGCGGCCGCCTTTTTGGTTCCTTTTCTTGACCGCGAACGTGCGGCGGGTTTTGCTTCTACTGCCGGAGCATCATCCTCGTCGGCAATCCGTTCAAACCCCGGAGCATCTGTCGTCAGGTCGTCGAGCAACGACCCGACCTCAGCTTCATCGGTCGATTCCATATCGAACTCGATCGCACGAACGCGATCCACGATCGCCTCCTGCATATAAGCGTCCTTGAACATTTCGCCGGTGTCGGCATCTTCGTCGACTATTCGTTCGAAACCGGTGTCGTCGAGTTCAAATTCGACTTCCGACGCATCAACATACCCGAGATCTTCGTCTTCTGATTCGTCGCGGTCATCGACGTCATAGCTTTCTTTGGCCTTGGTAGGCTTGTCGACCCGCTCTTTCTGATCGCGTCTTCCGCGGCCTTTTCGTTCTGCTGGCACATCCGTAGACGTTTCGTCTTCCTCCTCGACCAGTTCACCGAGAGGCTCAGCGATCTCCTGTGCCGATTCCATCTGCTTCTCGCGTTCCGCCCTTGCCCGCTCGATGCGGTCGTTTGCTTCACGCTTCGCGTCATCCTGCGAGCTCTTCTTCGATTTCTCCATTACGATGCGTTCGATCTCTTCTTCTTCATCAAAGAAATCTGAGACGTACAGGAACGCATCGCGCTCAAGCCCGATTGCAACAAATGCAGACTGCATTCCCGGGAGAACTCGCTGGACCCGGCCTTTATAAATGTTTCCGGCAATCCCGGAATTCTCTTCACCGCGTTCGATGTAGTACTCGGAGACCCTACCATTCTCGATAATGGCGATCTTCCGTTCGCGTCCGTTGACGCTAATTATCATCTCTTTAGCCATAGATTTTCCTTTGTGGTCGGCCGGTTGCGGAGATCGGACAAAGGATGAAAGTAGGGTTGGTTGTGTTGAATGAGTCGGTAAGAACCTTCGCCAAGGCAAAGGATTGAGAATAGACCGGGGTCTTGCTGTTGACCTGCTTTTTCAGCAGGCCGAAGCAAATGGTGTGATCTTTCACTGAGAAACTCGTTCAAACGCCGAAAATCTAACTTCGGCGGCCGGGAGCGACTTTCCCCTCAAGGAAGCGCTCTACCGATACTTTCTTTTCCTTTCGAGTGTCCGCAATTGGGCACAAAATAAGAACTTTTGCAGTTCAATCTAATTCGGGCAATGCCCTAATAATGAACCTACGAGGGAAAGTATAGACGAAAACGCCGAATTGGTAAATCTATTGGAAAGGAATACTTTGAACGATTTGAAAATGCGGGGACGGCAGATAGAATTGGTTTGCAACGGTAGGAAAATATGGAAGTCTTTTTCGAACTGATCAAGGACGAAAGTTCCTTGCGGGCGGCCTGCGAGCAGCTTTCCAAAGAGCCTGTTCTCGGATTTGATACCGAGACGACTGCACTTGACCCTTATTTGGGCGAGCTGCGGCTCGTACAGTTCAGCACGGGAAAACGCTCCGTGATCATAGACCTTCGCCTCTTCGGAGATGATCCCTCATCAAATCCCGCCCTTGTACCGCTCCGCAGCCTAATCGCGGCTGAGACACCTGTGAAGGTTGCTCACAATTCCAAATTTGATGCCAAATGGGTGCGGCATCATCTTGGGTGTGAGTTGGGAGGCATTTTCGACTCATATCTTGCTAGCCTGCTTATAGCCGCAGGCGAATCGGAGCGGCGACATTCGCTTGCGGATGTTGTGCAGTTCTTCGTCGGTACTGAATTAGATAAGTCTCAGCAGGTGAGCGACTGGTCGGCAAACGAGCTTTCGCAGGTGCAGTTGGAATATGCGGCTCGCGACGCAGCGATCCTCCTGCCGCTTTACAGCCAGATGACCGAGCGGCTGAAGGCCGATGACCTGACGCGCGTGGCGGAACTTGAATTCAAAGCCGTGATGCCGGTTGCGCAAATGGAGTTAACGGGCTTTTTTCTTGATCAGGACCGATGGAAAGAGAACATCACCCGCACGAAAGCAGACCGCGACGTTATCGCTGACGAACTGCAGGAGATGCTGGCCGCCGGTGTTTCTCAGGTTTCGCTTTTCGGCCGGTCTGAGATCAATCTGGATTCGCAGGCGCAGGTTCACGACGCACTCACAAATCTCGGCGTGCCGGTTCCCGAATCTACGCGAGCGTCCCAGCTTGAGCCGCTCGCCGAGGGTTTTCCTGTTGTTGCGAAGTTGCTTGAGTACCGGACGCTGCAGAAAGCTCTGACCAGCTTTGGTGAAAATTATCTCGAGTTCATTCACCCAAAGACCGGCAGGGTCCATTCGGATTTCCGGCAGATCGGTGCACCGACGGGGCGCTTTTCGTGTTCGAACCCGAATTTGCAGCAGATCCCGCACGAGACAGCATACCGGCGATGTTTCCGAGCTGGTGATGGTCGAACCCTAGTCGTAGCAGACTATTCGCAGATCGAGCTTCGCATACTTGCTGATTTCTCTGGCGACAAAAACTTCATCGGAGCGTTCGAGAACGGTGCCGATTTCCACGCCGCGGCGGCGGCTCAGGTCTTCAAGGTCAAAGCTGAAGACGTCTCCCCCGACCAGCGATCGTTCGCAAAGCGCCTCAATTTTGGTGTTGTATATGGACTTGGGGCGGCACGCTTCGCCGCAATGACCGGCCTTTCTCAGGCCGAAGCCGAAGGCACTCTCCGCAGATATTTTGCGACCTATCCCGATTTGGACGGATATCTCCGAAAGAGCGGCGACAGCGCTCTGCGGACGCGGCTGGCCCGGACGGCTTCCGGTAGGCTCTTAAAGATCCGATTCGACGAAAACGACCGGGCCGCGGCGGGTTCGGCCAAACGCTTTGGGACGAACATGCCGATCCAAGGCACCTCCGCCGATATCCTCAAGCGAGCCTTGAGTTTGATCCACGAAGAACTGCGCGAAACGAGCGCAAGATTGGTCAACATCGTTCACGACGAGATCGTTCTCGAGTGCGACGAGGCCGATGCGGATGAGATCTCTCAAAAACTCAGGAACGCGATGGTGGCGGCCGGGCGAGAATATATCAAAGCTGTGCCGATCGACGTTGAGGTCGCAATAAGCAAGGAATGGGCAAAATAAAGAGCGGTGGCCATGGGGCTCTGCTGAGTCCTAACGAGAACAATAGCTTGCCTTCGCCTCAGCTTCTTTCTTTAGGTCGTACAGCATCCGGGTGCAATTTTCGCAGATGATTTGTTCGTCCAGAGGTTTCCGTGAAGGATGACGTTCTCATTTATGGCTGTCGGGCTAAACGATATGAGGCTTTGCGCCAGGGATCATCGATCTGCCCTTTCGGACGCTAAGGCGCACGGTTGGTTGACTTTCGCGTTAAACACGCAAACAATGCGAGTGTTCACCGAAATCCAAAAAGAAGATAAAGCGGCCCGCAAATGCCTCAAGCGGCCGTCTGAAAAATGATCCAGAAAACTATGTCACGTCGTAGATCGCTGTCCTTGTTGCTTGCAGTTTCCACGCTGTTTCTGACCGCCTCGGCCCAACCTTCAAAGCGGCCGATGAGTCTCGATGACATTTTTAAGATAAAGAATGTCTCGGACCCTCAACTTTCGCCTGATGGTGAATGGGTCGCGTACGTGGTCTCGTCCACAGACGTCAAAGCCGACCGTTCGAGCTCGGATATTTGGATGGTGAGCTACGACGGCAAGAAGCAGCGTCAGATCACTTTCACAACGGCCGAGAGCGAGAGCCAGCCGCGTTGGAGCCCTGACGGTAAGTACCTTTCGTTCGTCTCGTCGCGTCCGGGCCCGAATCGCGGAAGCCAGATATGGTTGCTCGATGTTGAGGGCGGCGAAGCGAGGCAGCTTACCGACACAAAAGGCGGCATACAGGGTTACGAATGGTCGCCCGATTCCAAGCGGCTTGTTATGGTCATCCGCGATCCGGACCCCGATGCTCCCCTTCCGGAGGCCACACCATCCGCCACAAAGCCGCCGAAGCCGATCGTTATCGACCGTTACAAGTTCAAGCAGGATGGCCAGGGTTACCTGACTTCGAACCGCAAAAGTTTTGTGAATATCTTTGATATCGAGTCGAAAAAGTTCGAACGGCTGACGAAAGGCAAAAGGGATGAATCGGCTCCGAGGTGGTCACCTGACGGGGCCAAGATCGCATTTCTCAGCAACCGCAAAGCCGATCCCGACCGCGATCCGGCCCAGCAGATCTTTGTTGCGGATGCGAAACCAGGTTCGGCCGGAAAGGCCGTAACCCCGGAAGCGAACCGCGTCAGAGGCGGTACGCTCGAATGGAGCCCGGATGGCCGGTGGCTTGCTTATCTTGAGAATGATGAGATCCGTTATGACGCCTACCAAACGCCACATCTCGCTCTTGTGCGGTCGGACGGCACCGAGGCTCCGTCACGGGTGAAGGCGGTGCAGGACATCGACCGCGGTGTCGGAGATATCAGGTTCAGCGATGACGGCTCTCGAATAAATTTTTTCGTTATCGACGATCGTTCTGTAATACCGGCGTCGGCCAGGCTTGCGGGCGGCGGCGTCGAACGAATGGCATCGCCGCCATTTGTTGGCAGTTCGTGGAGTTGGGCGAAAGGCCGTGTCGTAGTGCTCGTCGGCCAGACCGACCGCCCGAATGAGGTGTTTGCCTTTGAGGGCGGGTCAACCCGCCAGCTTACAAAGCACAATGATGAAATATTTGCCGGGCTGGAAATGCCACCAACCGAGGGCGTCGAATTCAACAGCCCGGACGGCACCCGCGTTGGAGCTCTGCTAACCTATCCAGTCGGTTATCAACGCGGGACAAAAGTGCCGTTCCTGTTGCGGATCCATGGCGGTCCCAATGCACAAGATCAGTTCAATTTCAGCCCCGAACGCCATTTTTTCGCTGCAAACGGATATGCGGTAATGGCGGTAAACTATCGTGGCAGTTCCGGTCGCGGAAAGGCATTTTCGCGAGCGATCGCTGCGGACTGGGGAAACTACGAGGTCGTTGATCTGCTTGCGGGCGTCGATCATGCGATCAGGATGGGTGTGGCAGACCCCGATAAGCTCGGGATCGGCGGCTGGAGCTACGGCGGAATTCTCACAAACTATCTGATCGCCAGCGACACACGGTTCAAGGCCGGAACAAGCGGTGCGGGCACTGCATTTACGGTTTCTTATTACGGAGCGGACCAATACATCATTCAGTACGATAATGAGATCGGCCCGCCGTGGGAACCAAGGTCGTGGGAAACTTACCAGAAGCTCGGCTACCCTTTGCTAAAGGCAAACAAGATCAAAACGCCGACCCTTTATCTCGGCGGTGAGCGCGATTTCAATGTTCCGATCTCAGGCAGCGAGCAGATGTATCAGGCCCTGCGGAGCCTCGGCGTCGATACGCAGCTGATCATTTATCCCAACGAGAATCACGGCATCCAAAGGCCGAGCTACGTACGGGACCGATATGAGCGTTACCTTGCCTGGTATGACAAATATGTGAGGAATTTACCGGTCGAGCCGAAGCCGATGATCGCAAAATGGGAAGGCACATGGAAAGGCCAGCTTAAGGTGCTGCCAGCGAAACCGGATGCTCCGGCGACTGAAGTGACGATGGAGATCGGGCCATTTCCGATGGCCGATGGACAGTGCACTATGTGGAAGACGACCTACATGGAAGGCAGCACTATCAAAAGCCTGAAGGACTACAAATTATGCCGCGGAACCGGTGTGGATGACCTATACATTGACGAGGGCGGCGGTGTTAGGCTAGCCGGACGGGTAATAGGCGATGCTTTTGTTGTGACATTTAAGAACGATGCCACGGTGATGGTCTACACGCTAAAGCTTCGCGGTGAGGTGCTTGAACACGAGATCCTTATCGTGGATGACAAACCGGCGGTCAAGGGCATTGTGCCGATGATGCCGAAAGGCATCCAGCGGATCGAGCTTCGGCGTGTACCCTAAGTGAAATGGTGGGGCCGCTTCAGGCAGCGGCCTCACTTTGTTCGAGTTTTGCAGGTACGTAAAGGATCCGGGTGCAATTCTCGCATGTGATGATGTTGTCCATCCTCCGCACCTCGACCTGCACCTGCGGACGCAACGAAATAAAACAGGCACTGCACGAACCATTCACTACTTCAGCGACCGCGATACCATCCCGGCTACGCTGAACAAGCCTGTTATAAACCGACGCGAGATTCGCGGGGAGCGTGTCAAAAACACCGCCTCGGCCTGACTCGGCCACTCGTAATTCTGCGTGAGCCCGCTCTATCTCCTTATCGAACTCCGCAAAGGCCTCGTCCCGCTTCGAGTCAAGCGTATTTATCTCATCTGCTCGCTCCGCAAGTTCCTTTTCGACCTCTTCGATCGCGACCTGTTTCTCGACGATCTCGGTCTCAAATACGGCGATCTGCTTCTGGAAAGCATCTATTTCCCGCATCGCCGTTTCGTACTCTTTCTGGTTCTGAGCGTGCTTCAGGTTACGGTCTGCTCGCTCAAGGTGTGTCCGGTTTTCAGCGATGCTGTTTTCGAGCGTTGCTTGTTCTGACTTTAAAGCAGCGAGGACATTTTGCCGTTCGCGGATAGAAAAAGCGTGCTGTTCAAACTCTTGTTCAAGTTCAGCACGCTTGGTTTCCGCGTTCCCAATGGTATTACGCAAATCTCTTATTTTTGTATCTGTGATCTGTAATTCGATCAACTTCTCTAACTCTGATCTCACTATTAAATATCTCCCAACGAATGATTGCAATCTGTCATTATATTACGAACCCGTTAAAAGTGAAACTGATGGCCAACCATTTCAGCTTAACATCCTGAACTGGCGATCAATTTCGACCGCGTCAAGCCTGCCAACGGCCTTCCCATTCTCCGCTATCGTCCACAATACCGAAACTTCGTTACGGACGAGGGCGATCTCGCCAGATGCCTTGGGAAAGCCGAAATGTTTGATCCTGCCCATTGCGAGTGCTCCCCCACGCATGATCCCGTCGCCCGGAGCTCGTGTCCAACCGGCCTCGACGCTCAGGCATCTAAAGCCGTGTTTGATCTCGATCAGTATTCCGGTGAGATTTGTTCGGCCGAGCGAGAATCTGTGGCCATCGAGTCGTTCGACCGTGATCCCGATGGACTCACTTTCCCGGCTCGTCGCAAGCCGGATAAAAGCCTGGGCGAGCCAATCGATGCCCTCGCGACGGATCGCGTCGTTAGCACTCCGTAATCTCAGGTAGTCAGCGATCTCTTCGCGGCCTGCATTCATCGCAGTTTCCATGGCGGCGGCGATACGGGTTTCCCATTCGATATCGAGTTCATTCACGACATCCTGAGCATAAAGCGGTCGAAGGACAAAGGCAATTCCGTGATAGAATCGGAAGCTTAAGCGGCAATCTATATGAAGCGTTTCTCAGTATTACTTCTTTTGCTGTCGATCGGTGGGATAGCGAATGCCGAGCGGCAGACCGCTTTAAGCACTGTGAACACGGAGTCCAGTTCCGACATCCATGGCCCAACTACGAAACCGAGCCCCACGCCTTCTCCCGCTCCAACGCCACCGGCCGGCGAGCGGCTAACAGGTATCGCGTCGATCACCGATCTTAAGGAAAGGATCGAAGCACTCAACACACTAGCAAAGGAAGAAGGCATCGAGGCCGAACTAGGCATTCAGGCCCTTGAACTTGCTGCGGCGTCGCGCGCCGCTCTCGCTGATCAGACGTACGAGTCGGGAGAAAAGGAGACGGCGATCGAGCTTTTCCGCCAAGCGATAGCAGAAACACCGGTTCCCGCATCGGATCGCTTATTCGCAGAGATCCTGATTCGCATCCCGGGAAGTCTGTTGCTCAAGTCTGAAGCAAATGCGGCGCTTGAAACAGCTCGCTTGCTTGAGGCACACGCCAGCAGCAGGGTCGAACGGCTCCTGGCATTGGTCACCTTTCATACCTCGATCGAGAACGGCGCGGATGCTGTCCGGCTTTCGGAAATGGCTTCGTCGATCGAGCCGCCGACGGCTGCGGCCTTCCGTGCACTCGCTCTTGCGAATCGCTTGAATTTTGATCTTGAAGCCGCCGAATCGGCACAGCGGAGGGCTTCGGAGCTCGATCCGGAAGCAAACGATATCAAGCGAGAACTTGCCGATCTATTGCGGGCCAATGGAAAGGCCAAAGAAGCTCTCTCGCTTTATCAGAGCATACTTGAAGCCGATGAAAACAACGCGCAGGCACGAGCGGGATCAGCGATGGCTCTCTACGAGACGGGCGACCGATCTGAGGCAGAGGCAGAACTTGACCGTGCGATCGCTCTTTCGCCGGAGAATTTTAGCCTGCTGACCGCTGCCGCATATTGGTACGCGACCAATGGCCTTCCCGAAAAAGCGATCGAGTTTGCAGAGGATTCGATAGAGATACAGCCGCGTTACGTTTGGAGCTACATCGCTCTCGCCCGTGCCCTTTCGCAAAAGAATCGGCCGCTCGATGCGGAACGGGCACTCACCCGAGCGAAGCAATACGGCAATTTCCCGTCGCTCAATTACGAAATAGCCTTGGTTCGTATGGATGCCGGTTTCTTCCGTGAAGCGGCGGAGGAGATGAGCGGCGTCTTCGAGGCCGCTAACGGAGAGGTCTCGACTAGATTGGGCGGCCGCGTAGGTCGAACGGCGAACAGCTTTCCCGAACTTCTGAGGGACGAACGTCGGGCGAGTATTTTTGCTCCAAATTCAATTTCAGATACGGAAAGAGCGGCGAGGCTTGCGGCTCTGACGGCCTTTTACGATAAGTTGAACGATGAAGATTCCGGTTCGCTCGATGCCGAATCACTCGGACGATTTGTTTCCGGCGATGACAAGATGCGGGCCCACCGGGAGCTTTTTGCGGCGTCGCTTATGCTCGAAAAAGGACTCGGCACCGGTAAAGCACTCGAACTTATCGCTTCTGCAACAGACCAGACGGATACTGCCCTCACCGTCTCGAATCCATCAGCAGCTGTAATGGCCAGCGAACTTTACGAAACCCGCCGAATCGCTTTCATTCGCGGCGAATACCTCCTCGTACCGGACGTTCCGCGGCAAACTCTTTCTGCGATCATGCGTGGACGGATAGAAGAACTCGCCGGCTGGGCTCTTTTCCGCGAAGGCAACTTTGCCGACGCGGCTATACGCCTTCAGCGTGCGATCAGCGTTCTTCCGCCCGACAGTGCCTGGTGGCGTTCGAGCAAATGGCGGCTCGGCGAAGCCCTTTCCGCAGATGGAAAGCAAGACGAAGCTCTCGAACACTTCATCGCCGGCTACGACCAGACCCGGCCCGATTATTTCAAATACACGTCGATCCGTAACGTCTATCAGCAGGTGAACGGCTCACTCGAAGGCCTTGAGGCTCGGATCGGCCCGAATCCTTTCCCGGAACCGGAGACCGAAAAGAAAGAGGAAACGGCGACGGCCGAGACCAAAGCAGAGGAAAAAGCGCCTGAGGAGCAGACACCGGCCACGCCTCCAATAGTTTCCGAAGAAAGGCCGACCTCGCCTTCGGAACCCGAAACGACAACGCCGGTTGAAACAAAACCCGAAGAAAAGGCCGAACCTAGAAGTGCCGAAACAGCCGAAGCAAAGCCTACCGAGAAACCCGTGGAGAGGCCCGCAGAAGTAACGGATGAGAAACCCGCTGCGAAACCAGAGAATGCGGAAGCTCCTGAAACCCCCGCGAGTGAGAAGCCAGTATTAATCGAACCGGCGAAACCGCGAAGCGTTTTCGAACCGATCGTGATCGAGGTCGGGCGGAAAGGTGGTGAGGCCGCGAATAAACCTGAGCCCAAGGTAGAGGAGAGTACTTCTAGAGCGGAGGCTTTGAAGCCGGTAGTGGACCCAGTCGAAAAAGACGCGGACTCCGTCCCCGAACCGACAAAGAAACTTGAGGAGAAGGTCGAGAAGCCCGCGGAAATGCCAGCACCTGAAACCGCAAAGCCGGCGGAGGTTGCAAACGAGGAAGTGAGCAAGGAAACCGCCGAAAGTAAAACTGAAGCGCCGGAGACAGAACCTAAGCCGCCCGTCCGGCCACGGATCGTCCCGGGCGTTTCGATCGCAGAGGATGCGGCCCGGTGCTCCATCGCCGTCAGTCAGGAAACCATAACGCTGATGAACAACGGCGGAAGTATCGGACTGCTCGTTTCTTTTGAGGGCGGCGACGGCACGATCGAGGCACGATCAAGCAATCCGGACGATGTCGAGGTTCGCCGCGAGGCAGCGATCGCCGGGCTTTCGGGCCGGGCGTATTTCGTGATTCGGTCGCTCACAGACCGGAAAGGAATATTTCAGATCCTTTTCTCGACTTCGTGTAGCGATAAGCTGATCGGCGTGAATGTCCGCTAGCTTTTGGGCTTACTGAGTTTCGCCCGCTTCCATGTGGAATCCCCGACCACAACGACAAGTGCGGCAAGCAGCAGAAAGACATAGGCATTCGACGTGGTCCTAAGCGGAAAATCGACGAAGCTGTGCGTAAGAATGCCCACCATGCCGGCAAATGCGCCGATCGCGACCGACCGCTCAAATCCTTCGGAGGCTGATCGTATGCTCCGAACACACGTTTTCACGAGTATCCAGATAAATACGACCGTGGCCGTAAATCCGATCAAGCCGCCATCCGCAAGCATTTGCAGGTAGTCGTTGTGAGCCTGCTCTACCCGGAACATGCCGTTTCTCGAATCATAGAGTGGAAAGGCGTTGCCAAAGGCATCCATGCCTGCACCGATAAGAGGATGCGCCTGAAAGATCTCAAGGGCGACGCTCCAAAAATGAAGCCGCCCACTGGTCGGGTCTTCTGAAGCTGTCCCGAATCCGATGCCTCGGAGAAGGTTGTCTGCCCCACCGATCGCTATCACTATCGCGAGAAGCAGCACCGCCCCCAAAGAGGTTGCAACAAGCCCGATCATAGTCACTCGGCGGGCATTGGAAACGCCTTCTTTGTCCTCGACTCGCCTATTTGCGAAATAAGTCGCCGCAAGTGCTGTGATGAATACAACACCGGTGCTAAGAACGCCACCGCGTGACCCTGTTAGCACGATGGCTATCAGCATCAGCACCAGACCGGTGCCAATCAGCGGCAACATACTTCTTTTCGTTCCGCCTCCGATGGCCACGCCAAGCCCCAGCCCGATGGTCATTTCCATGAACGCGGCGAAATGATGCTGATTTACGAAAGACCCAAATGGGATCGCCTGCGGCGTCGGCCGAAGTCCGTAAATTGCGTCCGGCTTAGCGAGCCACTGAAGCGTCCCGACAAATGCCATCAAGGCACCGAAAACAATAATAGTTATTGCGGCGGCCCGAACTCGCCGCGAGCTGCGAAGAAAGATCAGGGCCGCTGAAAAGAACACAAGTAGGGCTACGATTCGGATGATGAACATCCGCGTCGCAAAAGGATCGTAAGAAAGGGCCGACGACGGACTTACCGACATCACGCCGGGCGGTGCTCCGGCACTACCAAACGGAATCAGCTGGATCAGGCCCAGAAATATCAGGGCGAGAAGTGGCACTTGAAGTAAATTCTGCGAATAAATGATGCTTCCATGCTTGAAACTGACAACTGCCCAGAGAACAAGGATCGCGATACTCGCAAGTGCGAGCAGGCCCTGAGCCGCGGGGTCGACCGCTCCGTAAAAGATGGTCGCGAGGATAGGCACTGCAAGCAGCAAAAGAAATACCGCCTGCGAAGAGCGTGAATCCAAGACCTCTGAGTTTGCCAGCGAGTTCATTGATCGTTAGCTTAGGTTTCGCGTATTAGTTCCACATCGTCGAGCCAAAGATTGCCTTCGGTTCTGCACGGCGTCCCGGTGCATGCATCACGGCTCAATGTGATAACTATTCCATCGGCATCGCCCGGCACGGTGAACCGAAACCCGCCTTCTGCCCATTCAGTATTCGAAACTAACGGCGGTCCGGTTCCTAATAAATTCTTTGATGATATTGCCGCGACCGACCAGCGAATATCAGGGTTCGTTGTAAGCTCGGCTCGATAGTGGAAGGTGAAGCGATATGATGCTCCGGGCTCTACCGCAATCGTCTGTGAGAGCTGACGCAGCGACTGCTGATCTCCCGCACCCGCGAATCTGAGAAAAAGGCTGAACCGCCCCGATCGCTTTACGGTGTCAAAGAGATTGATCGATGGATTAGTTCCGCCCCCGATCTTCCACGCGAATAGTGATGTGTTCTCTGCCCCAACGAACTCCTCGAACCCCGGATCAGTTAGCTCGCCGAAGGGCTGGGAAGACTCCTTACCCAGGGCTTCCGCCTCAAAGTTGCGAGCATCCCGAAAGCGCATTTGGTCGAAAAAAAGTCTCGCGAGTTGAAGACCGATGTCTTTCGTTTCGACTTTTCGCTGATCGGCAGAAACGCCCTGCCAAAGTTTGACCGCCGCGTCCAAATTTCCCGAGCGGGCGACCACGAGCGCAAGTGCTGCAGATAGTGCAGGCTCACCTCCGGCAAGCTGAATAGCGCGTTCTGCGTCGAGTCCGGCCGACACCCAGGCGAGTTGGGCCGCGGCTGTCGCATAGCTCGAAGTACCCTTCACCGCCCGCCTGATCTCCAGAAAGCCGGCGTCTGCCCTGCCCTGCCGAACGAGAAAATTGCCCCGTGCCCAGGCCACGGCAGAATAGTTCGGTGCAAGCTCGGCGGCCCGATCAAATGCCTGCGAGGCCCGGTCCGGCTCTCCGGCGCGTTCAAGTGCCCGTCCGTATTCGATCCAGAGCAAATAGTTTTTGGGCGCCAGAGCGACAGCGTTCTCAAACCCTGCGAGCGATGCTTTCTTTGCCTCATCGCTCAGGTCGCGAGCCGCGAAAACGGCGGCGGCGAAATGTGTTTGCGGGTCACGTGAAGACCAGCCGACCAAAGCGTCGGCCAGTTCCCGGCTCTCGGCGCGTGTCGCAGCCGAATTGCTAAGGCCCCAATTGAGCCCAAAGAGAAGGAAGACGGAGATCGCAAAGACCCCCACGGCAGCCGCGAGCTTTTTGAATAGCGAATCCAACGGTAATGAATGCATAAGCTATTCGAACTCCACCGGGTCAATTCGCAGATGCGCACGTTTCAAGGCAATGTTGTTGTCGCGGCAAAACTCGCGAATGGCCTTAAGCTTTTCGGGCGGAGATTCGCGGAATGAGATCACGATCTCCTCAACATTAAGGTTCTCGCAGATCTCGGTGAGAGATTCATCTGCATTAAAGACCTTCAGTGAACTGATCACCTTGCCATGTTTTCGATCATCATCATCGATGAACCCGACCGGTATGTAACGCAATTCTGCGTTGTTCCTGAGTTCGCGCAAGACCATCTCGCCGCCGTCGCCTGCTCCATATATCAACGCTCGACGGCCTTCGTTCGAATGGGGTACGGGCAACACCTCGCGAATCAAACGGAAAGCCAACCGACTTCCAACAACCGCAGATAGAAGAACGATCGCGTCTAACACAAAGACCGCTCGTGAATAACCCTCGAACCGATAGAGCAGGAGTACGGCAAGGACACTAAAAGCAGACCCCGCAATGACGCCCTTTGCGAATGTGAATAGATCCGAGATGCTCGTATATCGCCAAAGGCCGCGGTAAACGCCGAAAGCAAGAAATGCGAAAAGCTTCAATACGACGAGTAGCGGTAACGACTGAATAAAAAGATCCCAGTTCCCGCTCCTCTCAAAGCTCCCAAATATCAACACATAGGCCGCATAATACGAGAGCGTGATCAATATCGCATCAAGGAATACTTCGAATACCCGCCTCTTGTACGAGACATCTACAAGAAACGCAAAGACCGCATTGTTCTGAGACGCCAACTCTTCTTGCCGCTCATCATAAACCTTGACCTTTGATAGATAGACGCCGATTATCGTCAGGACGATCGTGAACGCTGCGATAAGGGCAAGGCTCTGCGAGGTGCTCAACTGGCTGACCAAATAGGCCAAGATTCCCGCAGCGACCGCGAACGCCCATAGCATCAGCACGGCAGACCTCTCTGTAAGCCCGAGTGCGACCAATCGATGCGAGGTGTGGTCTCTGCCACCCTGCGAGGCCTTTCGCCCCCAAAGCTTTCGCAGCAGCGTTACGAAGGTTGTGTCAAAGATCGGTACAAACAGGATCAGTACCGGGACCGCTAGGATCGTTAGGATCCCGCGGGAACGACCGCCGGTGTCGCTCAAAAGCACTGAACTCGCAAGAAAAAATCCTACGAACATCGACCCGGAATCGCCCATAAAGATTGATGCCGGATTGAAGTTAAAGACCAGAAAGCCTGCCAACGCACCAACAAAAACTGCGACCAAAGCGGCCTCGGCCGTTTGTCCATTCGCGGCGAGACCATACGCGAGAGAAATGGCCGCAATTGCCGCTATTCCGGCAGCAAGGCCGTCCATATTGTCCAGAAGATTGATGGCGTTTGTGATCCCGACCAACCAGAACACCGTTATCCATATATCAACCAGCTCCATCCCCGTTATCGGGAGGCGCATCCCGAAGCCGATCACGATCGATGCCCCGATCAACTGGCCGATCAGCTTCTGATACGGTTTTATGTTTAGCTGATCATCTAAATGCCCGACCAAAAACAGGAATGTACTCGCGGTCAAGATCACCAGCGAGTCCGTCGACATAGGAACGATCAAGAAATAGACCAGAACCACCGAGGCAAAGATCGCCTCACCGCCCAACATAGCGGTCGGCCGCTTGTGCCATCTGTCGGACTTAGGCTTTGCGACGAAGCCGAAACGCCAGGCAAACGACCGCACTGCAGCCGTAAAAAACACCGCGCACAAAAATCCGGTCACGCCGGCCGCAATTGGATTCTTTAATATTTCGAGCACGCTAAGAGACTAAAAACTAATGTTGAAACGGTCAAATTAGCTCACGGTAAAGAGCTTTCACGTCGTCGATCAGCCGTTCCTTCGAATAAATTTTTCTAACAAAGACCTTACCATTTTGCCCGAGCTCATTACGTAATTTTTCACTATTCGCCAAATAGTTCAAGCACTCTTCTAATCCTTCAGCGTCCCCAGAGGCAAACCCGAGCCCACGCTCGTATCGATAAAAGCCTTCGAGGTCGTCCTCGATCACACCTAAAAGATCGGCCACACCGCCGACCATCGAGGAAATGACCGGTTTGCCTGCGGCCATCGCCTCGATAAGCGAAAGCGGCGTTCCTTCATTCAGCGATGTCAGAACTACGGCGTCAAGAGCGGAATACACTGCAGGAATATCGGTCCGGTTTCCAGCAAAGACGATCACGTCGCCCAAACCAGCATCATTCACAAGTCCTTCCAAATCTGGTCGCAGTTGCCCATCGCCAACGATAACGAACTTCATCTTTTCCGATTGGAATGCGTCCGTCGTCATTAGGCGTCCCACAGCCTCGATCAACAACGGGATGTTCTTTATCTCGGTAAGCCTTCCGACAAAGCCGAAAAGCAGTTGATCTTCAGCTACTTTCCATTCCGATCGGATAGCTGAGCGTTCGTCTAACGTCACATCGAACGGCTCAAGATCGATCCCGAGCGGGATCACCTTGAATTGCTTGGGTTTGCCGACCTTGAACGCTTTGTTTATCTCTTCAAGCTGCTGCTGACTGATGACGACGATGCGATCGGTCGCAAACCTTGCTAAGACTCGTTCAATAAAGAGAAAAAGGGATGTTTTGGCCGCCCCGTAATAGCTATGAAAAACGTGGCCGTGAAATGTGTGAACCACCTTCACTCGTCTTGGCCGCCCGACCAATGTAGAAAGTGTGAGCCATCTGTAACCGAAAGCGGCGGCCCTGCCGATCGTTCCCGCTTTCGCGGTGTGCGTATGGATCAAGGCGGGCTTGAACTGCAGCATTTCGCGATAGACCTTAAATAGCGAAATAACGTCGCGGAGGGAGAGTTCCCGGCTCATTTCACGAAGATAAACGGGTGCGACTCCGTTCTCCTCGGCGAAGTACTCCATGCTTTCTTCGCCATCCGGGACACTTCCGGCTATCAGACGCGATGAATACTCTTCATCTTGGAGAGCCTTTGTAAGCCAGACGACGTGCCGGGCCGGGCCGCCTACGTTGAGCCTCGCGATGATTCGGAGAATTTTCATTGAACTGGGACCGCAGGACTTCGGTCGTTTAAGGGTTCGGCGGCCGGCAACCGCATCGCGGCTTTATCTTCGCAGGCGGTGCGGCAAGACGTTTGTGTAGGGATAACGCTGCCGGCTGCCGAATTTTAATCCATCCGATATGGCGTTTCCGGATCGTCCTCATGACGTATCTCGTCGATCGGTTCCCTTTTACCTTCGCCCATATAGAGCCGGTTCGGGCAGTTTATGACCATTCCGTCCAAGTCGCCGATATTCTTGTAGCCATGAACAACGCCCTTCGGCACTACTACGGCCAATGGCTCGTCGATACCGGCATTGAACGACATCTTATAGTTAAACGTAGGCGAATCCGGCCGATTGTCCCACATACGCATATTGAATGTTGATGGGCCGATGAAACAGAAAAGATCCGCCTGGTCGACGTGTTCATGCGGGCCGCGGGCGATGCCCGGAGTTGTAAACGAAATATAGGACATCACGGGAAAGAACTCCTCAGCAAGCTCATCGTGTCGGAACAGTTCGGCAAGCCAGCCGCGATCGTCGTGATACTTTTTAAGTTGATACACGACCACATCCTTGATCTCACCCTTGGTGAATTCAACCATCGTTTTCTTCGTTTCCGCCATTTCTTTTCCTTCAATATCTCAGACTGCCGAGACGCTGCCTATGTTATTCGCTCCGGTCTCGGCAACCATATTCGACGCCCGCAAAAGGCTCTCAAAGGTCCCGGCATCGGTCCACCAGCCATCGAGCTCATTCCAGCTCATCTCTCCACGATCAATGTAATGATTGTTCACATCGGTTATTTCCAGCTCACCGCGATCGGACGGCTTAAGTGTCTTGATAACGTCAAAGACCGTGTTGTCGTAAAAATAGATGCCGATAACAGCAAAGCTCGACTTCGGTTCGGCGGGCTTTTCTTCTATCCGAAGCACACGCTGCCCTTCCAGTTCGGGCACACCGAAACGCTGAGGGTCGTGGACCTCTTTCAGCAGTATCTTTGCTCCCTTGCCTTGCTCGCGATATGCGTCAGCCGCCGCACGGATATTTTTTTCTATGATGTTGTCACCAAGGACGACGCAGATCGGATCCTTATCAGCAAAATGCTCGACCAATGAAAGAGCATCGGCAATGCCGCCCTCGCCTTCCTGATAAGTATAGTTGACGTGCTTGAGTCCAAAGTCCTTTCCATTGCCAAGCAGTTTTAGAAAATCGCCCGCCGAGTTTCCGCCCGTCACGATCATTATGTCGTCAATGCCGGCATTGATAAGCGTCCGGATCGGATAATAGATCATCGGCTGGTCATAGACCGGCAGAAGATGCTTGTTCGTGATCTTCGTAAGCGGAAAGAGACGCGAGCCTAATCCGCCCGCAAGTATTACACCTTTCATAAAACTCGTTCGGCCATTCTGCCGAGAAATTATCGATCAATAAATCGCTGGAACCAAAGCTCCAGCATCAGCAATGTCCAGATCTGAAATGCATGGTCGCGTTCGCCGCCGGTATGCTCATCCACATACTTTCGCATCATCTCCGGCTTCACAATTCCGCGGCCGATGGCTCTTTCAGAGAGAAGAGCTTCGCGGACAAAATCTTTCATTTCACCGCGGAACCATTTCCCGACCGGTACGCCAAATCCCATCTTTCGACGGTAGATCACCTCTTTGGGAACAAGCCGCTCGGCGACCTTCTTGAGCAAATATTTCGGCCGAAGCCGCGACATTTTAAGCCCCTCGGGCAGGCTCGCGGCAAACTCGATCAGGTTATGATCAAGAAACGGCGACCGAGCTTCCAGTGAATTTGCCATTGTCGCAATATCCACCTTGACGAGCAAATCGTTTGGCAGATATGTCATCTGGTCGGTTAGCAACGCCGCATCCAAAAAGCCAGAGCTACCGGCAGACGCGAACCAATGGTCCAGAGTGTCTGACGCTCGGGTCCCGTTCAGCGATTCGGCAAATTCGCGGGTATAAAGCTCCGGCTTCGTTTCGCGGTCAAAGGTGGACATCCAGCGGAAGTAGCGCTCATTTCGCGGAAGAACGGCGGCCTTGAGAAATCGCTTGACGTCACGAGCCCGCGACTTTCTGATCTCCGAAGTCGGATACAGGCCGATCGGGAACTCTATCAACGCTTTTCTCAAAGCCCCGGGTATCTTTGAATATTGCTCGGCCGCAAGCATCGCCGCGTATCGTTCATAACCGGCAAAGCTCTCGTCGCCGCCATCACCATTTAGGGCGACCGTGACATGCTTGCGGGTTTCTTTCGCTACGTAATAGGTCGGGATCGCCGATGAATCGGCATAGGGCTCACCGTAATGTTCGACTAGCGTCGGAATCACATCAAGCGCATTTGGGCGGACAATGAATTCGTTGTATTCCGCGCCAACATGCTCGGCAACACGGCGGGCATATTTAAGCTCGCTGAAATCTTGCTCTTCAAAGCCGATCGAAAAGGTCTTGACCGGTTGCGAGCTCTCCTCGGCCATCAGGGCAACAACGGTCGATGAATCAACCCCACCCGAAAGAAAGGCGCCGAGCGGAACCTCGGATATCGTTCGGAGCTTTGTCGATTCGCGAAGTATCCGAGTGGTCTCCTCGATCGCTTCGCTCTCGGTGATCTTGATCTTCTTTGAAAAGTCCGGCAGCCAATACCGCGAGGTCTCGATCTTTCCCGCCTTCCATTTCATCCAATGGCCGGGCTCAAGCTTTCTGATCTCTTTGTAGGCCGTCAGTGGAGCCGGAACGCAGAGGTAAGAGAGATAGGCGTCGATCGCAGTGTTATCGACCTCACGCGAAATATCAGGATGTTCGAGAAGTGCGAGGAACTCGGAGCCGAAGATCAGATCGCCATTCGAACGGTGAGAATACAGAAGCGGCTTTTTCCCCACGCGGTCGCGGGCAATGAAAAGTTCCTTTTCACTCTCATCCCAGATCGCAAAAGCGAACATACCCCGCAAACGCTTCAAGCAATCGGCACCATACTTCGCGTATAGATTTACGATCGCTTCGGTATCGGAGTTTGTGTAGAGCTGAACGCCATCTGCCTCAAGCTCTTGCCTCAATTCCTGATAGTTATAGATCTCGCCGTTGAAGACGATCCACTTTGTGCGGTCGGCGCTGTGTATAGGCTGTTTTCCCGAAGCAAGATCGATGATCGCAAGCCGCCGCATCGCGAGCCCGACATTCTCTTTCAGGTAGAAACCGTCGTCATCCGGCCCGCGGTGAAATATGGCGCGGTTCATCCTCTCAAGGACTTCCCGGCTCGCCTCGCGGCCGCCATTATTTACGATGCCGACGATCCCACACATCCGATTAATTTGCCCTCACGATACTTAGGTCTTTTGTGCGACGCCGCGTACGGCCCGTAAGAGCAGCCCAGCCAACCTGTCTCTGAGTAATGCCGACAGCGACGAGCATAAAGAAGAGAGGCATGATCGTCTGTTTATGCCGCCACGCCAGCCCGACATTTGAAAGCCCCCAAATATGCATACCGGCATAAAGCGCGCAAAAGGCAAATATTGGGGCCATCTCCACAAACTTGACCTTGAAAAATATTCTGAGTGCGGGGAAACCGATGATGATAATTACGATTATGAAGATATTTTCCGCTGCGCCGAAAGCGTTCCGCGCCGAGCCGCTAAATGCCTCCCAGGGAAACGGTGCAAAAAAGAAATAGATGGTTGCGACCGGTATTGCCAATGTGGTCGATTCGCCCTCGGAATATATCTCAACGCCAGAACCGGTGCTTGTTGCCACACCCTCGCGCCAGGAATCGACCCGCTCATTCAGCCTCTCTATTCGCTCAAAATCTCTTTGTATCGCACCGCCCGCCGCCAAGAAAATCATCAATGCCGAAACGATCACCGTGCCGAATATCGCATTACGGACAATGTTCTGCCTGCTCGCCACCAGGAATCTAAAAAGAGCTGCCGCCGCCAGCAGATAGACCGCGTAGAACCTCATTATGAAGACGGCCAGCAATGCGGGAACCGTAGCAATGGCGTCCTTGGGCGAAAATCCCTTCGCGTTACGGATGAGCATGTAAAGCACGAACCATTCGCCGAGAATGACCAATATCTCTTTCGCCGTGGTCGCCGAGAGAAGAATGTGAGACATCCAGAAGGTAACAAGTACCGCCGCGATCCGGGCCGTTGCGGAATCAAAGACCCGCCGGGTCATTCGGAAGACGACAATGACCAGCAATGCTCCGGCAAAGCTGTTCACCGTGGAAACGATCATTCGGCTCTCGCCGCCCGCAATAAAGGTCGGAATTGCCCAGATCAGCGCCTGGCCTTCGTTCTGCCGTTCAAAGAAAACGCGGACAAGATCGGACGCAAAGCCATCGAAACCATTCTGGTACCAGTTGTTGGCCATTTCCCAGCCGTATCGATACCCGGAGGCATCTTCGTCGCCGAACAGATCCTTGAGGTCCCAGCCATACATTATCATCCCCATCCAAAGACGAATGGAGTAGGCCCAAAAGAAGATGCCGGATTGGAAAAGTGCGTCAGGGTCGCGGCCGCGTTCGCGGAGAAGGTAACCCGCGATGCCGCCAAGAATAAGGACAAGCGGAAGCGCGGTCAGCTCATCGGGGTCCTCGTAAAAAAAGACCAGCCCCTGCACGACAAGTGCAAAGAACGTGAGCAAAAAAACAAGCTTTCCGGCGGCTATCATTAAAAACTTCCGCTAGCGGACGACGAGGTTGTTCTCAAGCACAAGGGCGTCGAAATTCGAATTCCGGAATGTGTTTATCGCATTCTCCGGAGTGCAGACGATCGGCTCCTGAACGTTGAAAGATGTATTGAGGAGCATCGGAATTCCGGTCAGCTTCTTGAACTCGTTTATCAGGTTCCAATAACGCGGATTCGTCTCGCGGCTGACCATCTGCGGCCGGGCGGTCCCGTCAACGTGGACAACGGCCGGGATCTTCGCCTTATAGTCCTCGGCGACCTCGATAACGGTGATCATAAATGGATCATGATGCTCCACGCCAAAGACCTCGCGGCCGTGCTCTTCCTGCATTGAAGGAGCAAGCGGACGAAACCATTCCCTGAGCTTTACCTTGTGGTTCAATATCTCGCGCATATCCGCCCGACGCGGATCGGCAAGAAAACTCCGGGCACCGAGCGCCCGCGGACCGAGTTCCATACGGCCATCAAACCAACCGATGATCGCGCCCTCGCTGATCATCTTTGCGATCCGCGGAAGCAATTCCTCATCCGGCAACGTTTCATATGAAAGTTCGGCAGTATCAAGAGCTTCCCGGCATTGCTCATTTGAAAACCCCGGCCCGTAATAGGCGTGTTTCATTTCAAAATCGCGAGGTTTTCCGAGCTTCTGGTGCCAAACGAAATATGCCGCCCCGAGCGAACAACCTGCATCGCCCGCGGCGGGCTGGACAAAGAACCGCTTGAACGGCGTTTCGTGAAATATCCGGCCGTTCATGACCGAATTGAACGCAACTCCGCCGGCCAGGCAGAGATTCTCCTCGCCGGTCATCTCGTGGATCTGCTTTACCAGATAGATGGCCGTATCTTCCAACGCCTTTTGCGCCGAGCAGGCAATGTCCCAGTGATGTTCGGTAAGTTCCTCGCCGGGCTTTCTTCCGGGCCCGAGTTCTTTAACTATTGCGTCGGAAAACTGATAATGCTTCGCCAGATGATGATCGAGCACCTTAATATCGAATTTGAAATCACCGTTACCGTTTGTCTTAAGCACCTTCTCGCGGAAAAAGTCGTAATGCTTTGGTTTGCCATAGGCCGCCAGGCCCATAACCTTCCATTCATCGCCGGCAAACATATCAAAACCGATAAAATTCGTCACGGCCGAATAGAATTGCCCGAGGCTATGCGGCAGCTTGATGCGTTTCAGGACCTCGAGCCTATTTCCCTTTCCTTTACAGAAAAGTGTGGTCGTATCTTCGCCCGTTCCGTCCCAGGTAAGGATCGCCGCCGAATCAAAAGGCGAAACAAAGAAAGCAGAAGCTGCGTGTGTCTGGTGATGTTCAAGAAAATGGAACTTAAAATTGCTCTCGCCAAAATGCTCGCGAAGCCGCTTTGGATGCTTGAACATCCCAAGATAACTATCGCTGACCTGTGCAACTCCGCGATCGGCCCGGGCCTTGAACATTGCCGGCGAAATCAGGCCCGCCTTTAGTGCCTGCATCGCTTTATGGCGGAGTATCCAAGGCTTCCAATAATGCCCGACGTGTTCGACCTCAGCCAGAGTGATCCCGGCCTGCTTCAAACAAAATTCGATAGCCTTGTAAGGAAACCCCGCGTGGTGCTTTTTACGCGAGAAACGCTCTTCCTCGACCGACGCGATCAATTGCCCGTCCTTAATGATCGCCGCCGCAGAATCGCCAAGAGTTGTAAGCCCCAAAATGTACATAAGAATCTATAACAACAGATTATCGCAGATTTACGCGGATTGATATTGTTTGGAAATAGAACTTGGGGTTCCTATGACGTTTGGGTCCCAACTCTTGAGTGCCAGAGTAGGAAAGACGGCGACCCATCCCGAAATGCTCCGCAAAAAACAGTAATCCGCGAAAATCTGCGTAAATCCGTTGCTAACTACTTTAACCGGTTTATCAATCGGTGATGCTCGAAGCTCTTTGCTCCGAAATTCAGGATCAAAGCCAGATCGATCCCGGTCGCTTTCAGATAGTTCAACGCCTGAGCTTTGTGAAAATCCGTTATCCGGTCGCAGGCCTTGAGCTCAAGGATCACTTTCTTCTCAACAAGTATATCCGCAAAGTAATCCCCGACTATCACGCCTTCAAACACGACCTTGATCGGCACCTGCTGTTCGGCAAAGATGCCCGCCGATCGCAGAGCGACCATCATAGAATTTTCATAGACCTTCTCAAGAAATCCGTGCCCCAACGTACTATGAACCTGCATCCCGATCCCGATGATCTTGTAAGTAAGATCACCATGCAACAAACTTTCGCTCATATGTTTTTGCAACGGATTAACGCGAATTTACACGGATCAGTTAACCAAACTGTTTGACCGTATTCAAAGCGCCGGTTGGACCAACCCGTCTTCGCCACTCGAAAAGCAACCAGATCCAACAATCTACCCAAAATAATCCGCGAAAATCTGCGTGAATCCGCTGCCAGCCGATCTTACAACGGATCAACGCGGATCTACACGGATCATGAAAGGCTATTTTCTTTGATCCCCTAGCTTCCCTTAACCAAAATTATAAAAAATAATCCGCGAAAATCTGCGCAACTCCGCTGTTTAACCCATCTTCGCTGCCCGGAACACTTCTGCAAGCTTATCTGCCTGCTTTTCGACCGTGTAGTTCTCCAGAGAATACTCCCGGCCGCTTTTTCCCATTTCGCGGCGAAGATCTGCGTTGCTGAGTAGCTTATCTAATGAATTATACCAATCTTCCGCTGATTCGGCATTGAGGTGTGTTTCGCCCGGACGTCCGATCTCCGCACAGATGCCGACCGGAGACATCACAAACGGCACGCCGGCCGCAAGATATTGAATTGCCTTGAACCCCGACTTCCCCTTTAACCACTCCTCATTAGCCGAGCGGCTGACAACTATCGGGTAAAGCCCGATATCCAGCGTGCAGAAATCCTCGACCTCCCGCTCAAGCGACCATGGCAGAACCTCCGCCCGAACCCCGGGAATATTTATCCCATCGCTGCCGGAGCCGACAACCCTCAAAATAAACTCATGCTTTTGGGCAAGCCGTTCAAAGACAGGAAAGAGCGACTCAAGCGAAGGAAAGGTGGAATGTGTACCGACCCAACCAATAACGGGGACGTCGTTCTCTTTCTCAAACGGGCGGAAAACCTCTGTATCAACCACCGTGGGGATCACCTCGGCCCGCGTTCCTAAATTGGAAACATATTCGGCGATGAACCGGTTGCCGCAAGTTACCGCGGCCGAGCGGCGGATAAGCCTGTCCGTCTTGCCGAAAAACTTTAGAGCGCTTCCGAGCTTGCCGTATGTCGGGCTCGCGTATGGAACGTAGGTCGCATCGTCGAGGTCGAGGACCATCGGAACCCGGCCGGAGATCTGAAAAAGCCTTTCGAATATCTCCGGCCCAAAGAACATTGCTTCCCGCTGGACGAAAAGAAGATCGTAGTCCCTTATCTTGACCAACTCCGCCGCTCTACGAAAAAGGCTCCGGGCGATCCCGGCCGCCTTTTGCACCGCTCCGCCCGGCTTATACATCTCCGCAAATTGTTCCGCAGAAAGAAAAGGGCTCAGCTCAAGTTCAATTCCCCGCTCCCGAAGCGGCCCAACGAACTGCTCAACCCGAAACCGCGTCGCCGCTGCTTCTTTGGGGAAATTTGCGACCGCAAGAACACGCATTTATTTCTTTATGCCAACCGCAGTCCAAAATGCCGCACTTGCAAACTCGACTTTCTCCAGTCCGCACCGTTCCATCATTTCTTGCACTTCCGCTTGCGTAAATCGCTGCTCAAGCCGGGTGCCAAAACGGTCGAGAGCATCTGTCCGCATGGTGTAGAAGGATTTGTCGCGATATTGTGAGAGCGGAAAGTTCCGAACTGTGATCCCAAGCTTTTCTGCGAGCAGAGAAAATCGAGCAAGCGGGAAATATACAAGGATCGCTATGATCTGCGAAACAAAGTACCTTAGGCCGTGAGGCAGACCGCTGATCACCCGTCGGAAAAGATCCGTAATCTTCCAAACGGCCCGAAACCACGCCGGCCGATTATCAAAGGCGTAATAGAGATAGAGCAGAAACGGTGCTCCGGGCTTCAACTTCGCAATGCATTTCCTCAAACCATCTTCGGTATCGGGAATGTGATGGAGAACCCCGAGGCTGTAGCCAAAGTCGCAGCTCTCATCGGCAAGCGGGATATCGTCAACTCCGGCCCGGTGAAATTCACAGTTTGAAAGATCGGCCAGATTCCTCCGTGCAACCTCTATAGCCTCGCTCGGATCGATCAAATGGAGTTTCCTGACTCTCGGAGCAACTAGCTTTGCCCACCGCCCGCTCCCGCAGCCAAGATCAAAACCGACCGCATCTTTCGGAAGGCTCTCCCAAGGAAATTTCTCGAAATATTCATCAAAAAGGCGCCGATGCTCGACGGCGTCAAGCGCCGACTGATCAAACCGCGTCCATTCGTCCCCGAAACCCGCAACAACCTTTGTGTCAATATTCGAATCCATTATACGCAGCTCTCGGCCCACGAGAACAAAAGGCTATGTACATCCGAAGAGTTACGCTTTCCGGGCCCACGTTTCGATGTACGTTCCCATTTCTCCGTAGCTGCTGATGCCGGTCACGACCTTAGAGGCAGCACTTTCGAGGAGACCAACAACCCCGCCACGGCTTGGTACCAGACTCGTACCGGGATAAACATTCCAGTAGACCGGGGACAGACCGTATTTGGCGAGAAGCTTTTTCAATGCTTTTGGGCTGAAGCCAAAAACGTGATACGGCGAAAACGTAGGAGCTAAATTTACACACCAATCCCGACCCCGAAGCTTTTGATAAGCGTTTCCCACCCGAAAATAAAGGCCTGCCTCATTTGGGACGTCAAGGTAAAGAATTCCACCCGGTTTTAAGGCTTGGCTAATGCGCCGAACGATCTCATCTGGCGTATAGAGATGCTCAAGAACCGCAGCCAAAACAATAACGTCATACTCGTTATCCGGTACCGACGAATCCTCGATCGGTTCCCGCCAGATCTTCAGGCCTGTTCTCTCCTCAGCGTAATCCGCAAAGGTTGATGACGGTTCTACTCCCTCGGCATCCCAACCCAGTTCCTTTGCCGCAACAAGCGTTTCGCCTCGCCCAACTCCCACATCGAGGAGTTTGCCCTTATGGCCTAGTATCTTCTCCGCCCTTTCTAGAAGAGACTTCGCACCGTCAAGCCGACCTTCGGTGTCGTGCTCCTTAAAGTAATCGTCTGCGTCCACGTCATAATGCTGGCCGAGTCCATTTTTGGGGAATGGCATTGGGTTCGGAAAAACCAAAGAACAACTCGTACACCGCCAGATCTCACATTCAACGCCAAGTCCCTCGCGATGCGAAACACCGCCGCGTTTGCCCACAAATCGGTCAGGCTTTTTTTCGCAGATCGGGCATCTTTGGTCGGTCCAAACATAAAGGTCCGAACTATTTTGTGATTCCATCGCGTTCATGATCCTGTAATCGATTCGTAGACAGCCCTATATCTAATTCCGCCGACCGTTTCGAGGTCGAATTCTTGATTGGCGACCTCGCGGCATTTCGCGGAGATATTCCCCAAGCTCTCGATGTTATCAAATGCCTGGAGATATGCCTCGCGGTCGAAACTTTCTATCAGTGAACCGACGCCGTGGCCCTCAATGAGCAGATCCACATCCCCGACGCCCGCGTTTGCAATTATCGGCAGGCCGCAGGCGAGATATTCTGCATTTTTGGTCGGCGAAGAAGCTTGCTTGGAATAACAGGGCTTTATAAAAGAGACTGCCAGATCGGCCGCAACCAAATACTCGGGTATTTCGGACGATGGAACACGAGTTATAAGATACTCGCCATCCGCGTAACCGGCTTCGCGAAGCAGCGGTTCGATGACCTCGGGTTTGCTCTGCGTAAGTATCATCGCAAAAGCATTCTGATACTTTTCTCTGAAGGCTCCAAAGATATCGGCCGTCTCCGATGTCAAATACCACCCGCCGAACGAGCCGACATAAACCATTACCTTCTTGTCGGCTATACCGAGCTCGTTTCTCTTTCTCTCCCTTGTATCCGGAGTCGCGGAGGCAAATCGTTCCAGATCAACACAACACGGTATCACCTCGACCGGGCGGCCGAGCTTATCAAACCCCGACTCCTTTGACTCGGGAAAGAGGATCTCTCTCGCTTTTTCTGTCAGGACGACGAAGGCATCGGCCTCTTTCATCAGCCACCGCTCTACGCGTTTTGCCCCGCGGTAAAGCAGCCCGCCCTCGGGCCAGATGCCGGCATCCGTATATTCCTCAGGGAAAAATCCCCGAATATCAAAGAGCAATTTGGGTTTCTTGCGTGAGAACTTCCGGGCCAAAGCTCCCATCAGAGTCGGGACATGTACACGCCCGTGCAAAACATCGAACCGCCCGATCCTCCGCCAAATATAAAAAGCCCCGCGAAAGATATCCCAGGCCGTAGCCACCGCCGAGGGCCTCTTATGATATGGCAGCCAATCCCACTCAATTCCCTCCGCCGCCAGTTCCACCCGAACCCTCTCAAACTCCGCAAGATCCTTCCCCTCCCGCTGCGGCTCAAAAGTAAGCAGCGAAACGCTCAAGGGGAAAATAGACTCGGCATCCAACTCATTTTCACTTTTCAACCTTTTCCCTTTTACACCTTCTAGCTTTTCCCCTTTTTCACCTTGCAACTCTTCCCCTTTTCCACCTTTGAGAAGCTCCCGCAAATACGGCAAAACCTGCGTCTGAACCAAAGGCTCCCGCACCCCGAAATAACAGATATAAAGTGTTCGAGCCATTAAAAGTTAGGAGATCTAGAGCAAGCACCGATACCACACAATATTTCAGTTTCACAGAACAATATAGGCCCTATTCCTTTTCCATAGAGCTATCGGCAATGCAGACAATGCATCCATTTCGATGTTGAACGCTTCTGATCGTCCATCCGTTTCTCACTAGCTGCTCGCGGAGCGTCTCCGAAGTATACTCCCGAACATGATCCCCGTCAGAGTAGAAATCGAGTCCCATCTCAAGCCTAACCCGATTGAGCGAGTCAGCATTAAAGTCAGGAACCTCGATTAGGAGCGTCTTCGCCACGCCATGAAGCTTAGCGAGAAATTCGTCCACTTCCTCGATGTGTTCGATCACATGAGAGAGAATTCCGATGTCGTATTTCTTGGACGGAAGATCAGAGGTTACATCCCCGACAATGAATGTGACATTTGAATTGCTCGAATTCTCTCTAGCTTGACGTATCAGATTTTCATCAAAATCAACCCCGACCACAGATCGGCAATATTTGCCCGCAATATTCGCCCACCGTCCAATACCGCAGCCGATATCAACGACCGTTGAGTCCTGTGTAAGGATCTCACTTAGCAATTCTTCGCTAATGCCCTTAGTAACAAGATGGAAATTCCCGGAATAAACATCGCCGGAGGCTTCGAACGCCAATCGACCAAATATCCGGTGCAGGTCAAGGAGCAGCCGAAGTTCTCTCTCTCGCCCGAAAACAGATCGGATGAGCATGCGCATCCGATATGCTGCCGAAGCGACTAGAGACCTGTCCTTATCTCGTGAGAACGACAGGGATTCTTCAATCGGCAATTTTGACAGACTGCTCATACATTGCGGCGCATCGCCCTCGCCGGGAACTTGATGAAATACCCGAGAGAACGGGGATCGTTATAGAAACACAATAACGCAGTTCTAAGGAAGCTGAAATAGTCTCCGGACCTGAAATAAGAACCTGACAACACCCGATATAAACTTCCGTATGCCCTACCTTCCTCAAATTTTCGATCTCGCCCAGTTGCGCTGAATGCCTTCCGATAGGCAAAAAGCATCTCACTCTCCATCCTTTTAATATTCGAGTGCATGTTTGAACCATGCAGCCTGTATTTCAGAAGGGGTTCATCGACAAAGCCGACGGGAAATAGGGAACTGATCCGAAAATAGATATCCCAGTCCGCCGAGGTCGAGAGAGAATCATCAAAACCTCCGACTTTGTCGAAAACCTTTCGCGGGATCATCACCCCGCTCCCGCCTCCCAGAATGACTGCACTTTCAAACATCATTAGTTCGGAAGCAACATCGCCTTCCATTCCGTTCAAATGAGTCGCCAGTTCTTCTCCTGAAGCGTCAATATCGCTCACACCGACATGGACAAGACCGAAAGCGACTTCGGATGCAAACTTTTCCACCTGCCTTTCTATCTTCGTTGGTAGCCAGACATCATCGGCATCTAGGAATGCAATGTATTCGCCGGTTGATTCCGCCACGCCGCGGTTCCGAGCTACACACACCCCGGAGTTCTCTTGCTCGATTATCTTTATCCGATCGCGGTATTTCTCAAGAACCTCGAGCGAGTTATCCTTTGACCCGTCATCAACAACTATTACCTCGAGATTAGAATAAGTTTGCCCGAGAGCGCTTTCGACCGCCTCGCCAACATACCGGGCGTAGTTATAGTTAGGAATGATTGCGCTGACCAATGGCTTCATTTCTTTCGGCATACGGCAAGCTGCACCGGTGCCTTGGCAAGTTTTTCTTCCGAAAATAAGTAATTTGCCTCGGTCGGGTAAAATGGCCGCCTCCAGATCGCCTCGCTTAGCCTTTCCCGGAGGCCGAGCGGAAACTTATTCATCACTCGCCAGCCGAACAGCTTGGCCTGCACAATGGGCTTTGGCGGCAATCTCTGTTGATCGAGATAGAACGGCGAAATACTTTTCCCGATCTCAAGCGATTGCCCGAGATGCTCCTCAACTATAAAGACCTTCCGCAATTCTTCGCCGAGCTCTTCGGGCGTGTATTCATAAACGTGGAAAGGATTCGAGGGCTTTCCGTTCACCGGCCTCGTGTAATGCGCATTCGGAGTCGAAAGCAGTAAAAAGCCTCCGGGACTTAGAACTCGCTCCAACTCCTTGAGAAAGCCCGGACGGTCATGGATATGCTCTACCGTTTCAAATGAAGTGACAGCATCGAAGCTCCCATCCTCAAAAGGCAGCCGAAGGCCATCGCCGAGGATCACCGCGGAATTTTCCCCGCATTCGAGCCGAGCCTGAGCCGCCGCTTCCCCATCCACATCAACACCGCAAACAGATCTTGCTGTTCGCTGAAGCAATCCGATCCCGTAGCCGGTCCCGCAGGCGATATCGAGTACTCTTTTGCCCGCGATCCTTTCAAGCGCAAACCGATACCGCGCCGCATGCTCTCCCCAATAAGGAGAAAGCCGCCCGGCATCGATAACATTCGCTCCTTGAAACCTTTCCGAAACCGCCATCAGATTTTTATTCCCAACCACTGACAGTAAAGTTCGTACTGCCTATCTATCATCCGTTCGAGCGTGAATGTGTTTCGCACGAATGACTGGCCGGCGTTTGCCATTGCTTCCGCCCGAGCACGGTCTGATAAAACCTCTTCAATCGCCCTTTCAAGCGAATCCGCATCCGCCGCGGGAACAAGAGTTCCAGTAACCCCATTCCCAATGGCCTCTTTAGCTCCGCCCACATCGGTCGAGATCAAAGGAGTGCCAACCGACATAGTTTCGATCAAAACCTGGCAAAAAGCTTCCGATAGCGAAGGATGCACGACCAGATCGCAGGCTTTCATACAGGCGGCAACATCCTTCCTGAAGCCGGCAAATATAACTTTGCTATCGAGCCCGGTCTTGCTGACGTGATCAGCGACGCCGCTTTCTTCGCCACCGCCCCCTACAAAGAATAATCGAATATTCGGGTATTTTTCTATCAGAACTGATACGGCGTCCAAGAGAAAGCGATGGCCCTTTGTAGGAAAAAAGTTCCCGAAAGTGCCGATCAGAAATTCTCCGTCGCCAACCCCAAACTCTTTTCGAACTTCTAAACGCTCGAACTCGGTTGCGGAAAAGCGGTTGAAATCAAATCCCTGATAAACAACTGTGATCTTCTCGTCAGGAACGCTTTCACGGTTAACCAAATGCTCCTTGACTGCTCCGCCCAAAGTTACGATATGGTCGGCAGTTCTTGCCTCCCATTTATCGATATAAATAGGGAGGCTCTTCCCGATCAGAAGCGCTTGATCAAGATGATGGCGTGTCAGGACCTTTACATGTGTCCCAGCCAATTTCCCTGCAAGCAACCCGACGAGGCTTGCTTCGTAAAGATGTGTTTGAACTATATTGAACTTCCCTTGACGGAGTTTCTTTGCCAATCGTAGAGCGGCTAATGGGAAGCCATATCGGCTTCTCGCGCCGAGGCAAAGATATTCCACGTTCTTTGCCTCATTGATCCAGGCCGGCTGCTCTTTTCCGGAATCGAAAAGCGTCACCCAAAGCTGCGAGACACCCTTTCCCGCAAGGCCAAGGCCAAGATTCCGCAGATACTCTGAGTCTGCCGAATAGGAGACCACTTGGCAGACCTTGATTTCCTTGTCCGAAAGCATTTATTGAATCGGGAATAGGTTTACGTCGAAAAGAGTTGGCTGCGAACAGAATTCCTGTTTCGAGATCGCTGAGCCATTGTAGTCGGGCCGGTATTTGTAATGTTTAACTAGGTCCCAGATCATCTCAAGCGTGTGCCCATTTGCGGCCATGAACTCTGGATGCAAACCTAGTCTCGCAACAGGCCGTTGCTCGGTCAAGACTTTCCGTGCTCCTCTCAAAAGATCTAGCTCCGCTCCTTCGACGTCGATCTTCAAGCAATTGACGGTGAGGCCTCTTTCCGAAACGAACTGATCGACCGAGATCATCGGGACCTCGATCTTCTCTTTGCTGCGACCGGTTTCAACGAGTGAATTGGCATTCGAAACCTCCGTACCGGTATCGAAAAAGTAGGCAGTGCCTTTCTTATCCGAAACCGCCTCGGGACTGATCTCAACGTTGTGGTCGCAGCCATTCAACTTTACAACTTCACCGAGGACGCCTCGCGTAAACGGAGTCGGTTCAAATGCATAGACCTTACCCGTCTCGCCAACCAGTCTCGACGTAACGACCGAAAACAAACCAATATGTGCTCCTATGTCAAGAACAACATTTCCCGGCTTTACATTGCTGCGAAAAAACCGAAACGTCTCCGGCTCATAATCTGACTCATAGTAACGGCTCCATTTTGCCGGAAACAGCACGCGTTCGCTGCCGATCATTCGGGGAACTCCGCGATAGAGCGTTACCGCGTCGAGCGCTCCATAGAAAACGTTTTTAATTGGCGTCGCCATCTTTATCCGCTAGGTATTGAATCGAATAGAAGTAAGCCCGGAGATCCGAAGCCTAAGCCAGTCTATCTCGGATCGTGTCAGAACAAATTGCCACAGAAGAAATCCGTAAAGCAAGGCAAATACGAGATATACGAACCCGACGACCGAGATCGGCAGTGAAGTAAGAAACATCAGGAAGCCGGGAACCGCTAATATTGAACCTGCCACAAGAATTCTTACCACCGGCAGATATTCTAGTTTGATTCCGGTCAACCTACTTGTCGCAAACAACAATATAAAGCAATCGGCGATGATTCTCATACTCCATGCGGCTGCCGCACCTACGGCCCCAAATCGAGAAACCAGCATCCAAACCAAGAGAAGATAAGGAAAAAGCTCCGCCCAATATATCTTTGCGATCAGGTCGGACCGTCCGGCTGCCATTAGAAGAGTAAAGGGAATATAGGTGACAACGTGAAAGGCCAGACCGATCAGAAGCACGTAAAACGGCGCCGTACTTCCCTGTCCGAACTCGGGGCCTGCCCAAATTGTGAAAAAGGTTTCTGCTACGAGTATCAAGAATACAGAAGCAGGCAGGAGCCAGATGATGTTCAGTCTTACGACCGTAGAAAAAAGAAAACTAATCGAATCGTCGCTTTGCCCTCCTCGGTTCAGTTGCGAAAACGCAGGCATCAGGGATTGGCTCATCGCGCTTGAGAACATTGTTATCGAACTTGCGACAATGAACGCAACCGAGTAGAACGCGAGTTCCTTGACCGATGCAAGACTCGAAAGAACACCCTTTTCTACATTCGCCAATAAAAGTCCCGCAATACCCGCCGCGATCACGCCGAACCCAAACTTTGCCATTGCCGGGAGTAAACTTGGTTCGATACGGAGTCCAAAAAGCTCCGATAAATGGCTCCTCGAAGCCACAAGATGCCCGGCGAGGTTCAGGAGGCTAGCGGCGAGGAGGACGGTTACGGCGCCGATTATTCCGTAGCCTTGGTAAAGAACTATCGGTGTTGCGATAAGGCCTAGGATGCGGGAGCCGGCGTTGATGAACGTATTGAGGTCCATGCGGAGCCGGGCAAGCTGCGGCGTGTTAAATATTCCGCAGAGAAAGTTTACGACAAAAGTTACGGCCGCGATCCTGAGTGCCGTTATGGCCTCGGCCTGTAGAGCTTCCGGGACGTTGAAAAGCCCGATCACCTGCGAGGCAAATATGATCAGGGCTGCGGCCACCGGGACCGAGGTCATAAGGGCAATAAGTGCCGCTGTTCTTACTATCCGCGCTTCTTTTTCCTCGTCGCCCTCGGCGTAAGCCTCGCTGCCGAATTTGGTCGATGCCATCGACATCCCGAAATCTGCGAACCCGAGATAGGTCGGTATCAGCCCGATCAGTATCAAAACGCCGTAACTCTCCGCCCCGAGCATCCGGATAACGAACGGAGTCGCCACCAGCGAGACCGCAAGCGGCGCCACCTGGCCGGCGAGCGTCCAGAGCGAGCCCTTGACGACCTTGGTCGTCATTCCGGCTGTTGATGGCGGAGTTTTGGGCGGTTTGGCGGGTTCGCTCGCGTCTTTGGACGTCACGTTGAGAAGTGTAAGTGGTTCGGGGCGGGTGGGGCAAGTTGTTTTTTCGATTTGCTTTCTGTTCTTGCGGGTCATTGGAACGAGTCAAGCCCGTTTACCGATATTTGTGTCCGCGTGGCGATGGAAATAAGCCGAAGCCGCCTGAGGAACCCGCTTAGAACAGGGATCTGAGAGTTGTCCAGCCATTCGGTTAGTGCACCTCTAAAACGCGACTGGTTTGTAACCTCGATGGTGCTTTTTGCTCCGACAACTGAGACAGGCATCGGATAAACACAGCGGAGCGAAGCTATTGCCCCGCCTTCGAGAAATTCTTTCCAGGAATCCGGAGCCGTTCTGACAGGCATTAACCAATCATGCAAGGACCGGGCGGCACTCTTGGATAAAATATAGCCCGCCCCGGAAAGCAGTGCGGTCGGATCTGCCAGCTCGCAGATATAATAATCTGCGATCTCTTCGTTTCCCGGGCCGACTTTTAGGACGATTTCCTCAAAGCTTGAATAATGGAGAAGCAGAGCTTCATCTTCGCGGATATGCGACTCATTTAGACCCGAAAGGAAGTCCCTCAAACCATCGGAAAATGCGACATCGTCCTCGAGTATCAAAGCATGAGAGTATTCGCTCTGAAGAAAAAGCCCCATCGCCTTCCGATGCGAAAGCACGGCGCCGATCATTCCCGGTGAAAGCCATTTCGGGTGCTTTCGGACGACCGCCATATCGCAGAGGTCGTGCATCTCGTGGTCTGTAAGCTTCGCTCCCTCAATAGCCTCGACGAATTCAGCCTCAAGCCCGGATCGCTCAAGCTCGGAGATCATATTCTCGCGGCGGCGGACGGATCGCCTCAAATTGATGACGTAAATGCCAAGTTTCATTTCTTCCCTGAATCTCGCGGAAAAGCTCTGCCTTCTACCCTTAAAAGCTGGAATCGTGAGTCTAAGCAATTATGGGTATCAGGGCAAGTTATTTTGGTGGGAGTCGGTCAAATTGGCTGAAAATGGGGAAATTTGGGCCTTTGGAATGAAATATTAACGGCTGGGAATGAATTATAGAAAGCTAGGAATCATTTCTACAAAGCTATATTTCATTTATAGAAAGCTAGATTTCATTTCTACAAAGCTAGAATTCATTTCTACAAAGCTATATTTCATTTATAGAAAGCTAGAATTCATTTCTACAAAGCTAGAATTCATTTCTGAGCTTGTAGGAATGAATTATTGAGACCAATAATTCATTTGCGCAATTGCAGAATTCATTTGCGCAAGCTCAGAAATGATTTGCGCAAGCCAATAATTCATTTGCGCAAGCTAATAAATCATTCCTGCGGCGAGAAATTCATTTGCGCAATTGCAGGATTCTTTTGCGCAATTGCAGAATTCATTTGTGTAAGGTGATATTTCGTTCCTGCAGGCTGATTTTCTCGATCCGGACCACAGAAAGCACAGAAACAGACACAGAAAACACAGATTCGGACACAGGGAACACGGAATGTTTGCCACGGAGGGCACTGAGGGGGTTGAGGCGGGATTCTTCGGCGAATCAGCGGTTTTGGGAAGCCGTAGTTCCGATTTATACAACATCTCCGTGATCTCTGTGGGCTCTGTGTTAAAAATTGCTTGAAGGCGAAGGGTTATGTGGCCCGGCGGGTCAGGCGGGAGATGCGGGCGGTGAGCCAGGTGCGTTCTTCGGGGGTTAGGAGTGTTCGGAGCGTCATTGCGGCGTAGATAGCTAAGCCCAAAAGGACGGCAAGAAGCGGAAAGAGCGTATAGGCGTTGTTATAGAGCAAAGAAACCGCGGGCAGGGCGGCGGCGGCAACCCCGAGCAGCCATCCGAGCGGAAATCGGGGGCGAAATGTTATTCCGCCAAGGCGGATGGCGAGATAGAATTGCAAGAAAGTGTCAACGATAACGCGGAGGCTCCAGGCGGCGGCCGCACCGGCGGCACCGTATCGCGAGGCGAGCAGCCAGACGGCGGCGGCGTAAGGCAAAAGCTCAATCCAGTAAAGCTTTGCGAGCGCGTCGCTCCTGCCGGCGGCAAGAATTGCGGCGTGCGGCAGATAAGCGATTATGTTGAAAAGCAATCCGCCCAAAAGAAGATAAAGCGGCAAGGTGCTCTCGCGGCCAAATTCTTCCCCGGCCCAGATGGTGAAAAATGGCTTTGCCGTAACCCCTAGGAAGACCATTGCCGGAACCGCCCAGATCATTGAAAGCCGCACTCCCCGCTCAAAAAGCCCGTTGAGCCGCTCGCGGGCCTCATCACCCTGCAATTGCGAAAATGCCGGTATCAGCGATTGGATCATTGAGCCGGCAAAGAGCGTCATCATCATCGCGACCGTAAATGCGACCGTGTAATGGGCAAGTGCGGAGGCCGAAACTACGGCAGCGAGTATTCCCTTCTCGGCATTGACGAGCCCGACCGCGGCGACGGAGCTTACGACCAGCCCGCCGCCAAATATAAGGAGCGGCCGGAGCTTCTCGCGGCTTATCCCGAGCCCGAAAAGCTCCGGCAGGAGCCGCCCGGAAAAGAAAATATGGCCGGCGAGATTCATCACGGCGGCGCAAAGCAGAACCGTGGCCACACCGTCGATCCCATAGCCGAGATAAATTGCGATGGGCGTTGCGATAAGGCCGGCGATCCGCGTCCCGGCATTTATCAGCGTGTTGAGGTCCATCCGGAGCCGGGCGAGCTGCGGCGTGTTGAGAATGCCGCAGAGAATGCCGACGACAAATGTCACCGCCGTTATGCGAAGTGCGGCCGCGGCCTCCGCGAAAAGGCTTTCGGGAACAGCAAAAAGCGAAATGATCTGCGGAGCAAAGGTGATGAGGCCGAGAGCTACGGGAACGCAGACGGAAAGAGCGACCGCGATGGCCGTGCGGATCACCGCGGCCTCTTCTTTACGATCGCCGCGGCCGAAAGCTTCGCTCGCGAACCGCGTAGAGGCGAGCGACATCCCGAAATCTGCAAATGCGAGATAGGCGGGAATCAGCCCGACGAGGATAAGTACGCCGTAGCCTTCGGCACCGAGCAGGCGGATGGTGAAGGGAGTTGCCGCAAGCGAAACGGCAAGCGGAGCGACCTGGCCGAGAAGGGTCCAGAGCGAACCCTTCACGACGCGGGTCGTCATTCCTGCGGCCGAGTGCTGCGGATCGCCCGCCCCGGCCGCTATCTGTTTTTCATCCGCTTCCACGTTGGGAGTTTAAGCCGAAGCCAAATCCCCGGGCAAACGGCTGTGCCAATTCACGGCTCGGGAGTGAAGTCCACGTTCTCGAGCGGAGCATTGACGACGACGATCTTTGGCGTAAAGGCAAAGCCCTTTGCCGCGGCCGTGATCGAAACAGAACTTCCCGCCTCGACACCTTCAAACGTGTAGTAGCCGAAGGAATTTGAGAGCGCGACGTACTTATTGCCCATCCCGTCTGTCATTACGAGATACGTGTTTCTGATCGGGGTGCCGTCGCCCTCGAACACGCGGCCGCTGATCGAATATCCGGCGGTGAAAGGAAAGCTCTGCGCCTCAAAGGAACCGATATCGGAGAGATTTCCCGAGAGCGAGGTCGCAGCAGGGACGGCATCCCACGGGCGGATGTATCCCCGCTGGTCGAGCGTGTTTACTAGATCGTCGCCAGTGTTTATCGCAACGCTGCCGGGGAAGAGCGCATGTGTCTGGGTCGGTCCGCCATAAAGACCAAGCGGTGCGAGAAGCGGATCAAGCGGCGCCGCACCTGTGCCGACCCAGTCCGTGCCGTTGGGAAGCCCGGCGGGATACTGAGTTTCTACGCTAGTATTGCGGCCGATGAGGTTATAACCGCCATTGGTCAATGTTCCGCCAGTGAATTGAATATCCTGCGTTGTATTTGCGGCAACGATGTTGTTTTTCAGCGTCAGAGTGCCCGTTTCGTGCCAGATGCCGCTCCGCGAACCGGCGTCAGCGTTCGGCGCGGAGTTATCTGTGATGGTCGTCGAAGTTATATCGACGGAATTTACTCCCGCCTGTATTCGGATTCCGCCGCCGCCTTCGGTGGCCAGGGCTCCGGTCGCCGTATTTCCGCTGATGGTGCTGTTGTTTATCGTTCCGCGGTTCATGAAGAGCCCGCCCGAGGCCCCGCCCGCGGTATTGCCGCTAATGGTCGAGTTCTCAATCGTAGCGGAAACGGTGGCGGAGATATTAATGCCGCCGCCGTTGCCGGAAGAGGTATTTCCGCTGATTGTGGAGCGGCTGATGAGCAGATTCGTACCCGCAAAGCTGATCCCGCCGCTTGTGCTCGCCGTTGAGGTATTTGCGGTGATCGCAGAGTTGCGGATAAGGAGCGTATTCGTACTCCTGATCCCTCCTCCGGTGGAAGTGGCACGATTTTGATCGACCGCGACGTTCGTCAGAGAAAGCGAGCCGGAGTTAAGTATTCCGCCGCCGCTTCCGGTTACGAATCCGCCGGTGATCTTTAATCCATGGATGCTGACGGCGAAGTTGCCGACGTTGAAAACACGGCTCGTTGTGCCTTGGGCCGCGATGCTCGCGATGGTAAGCAGGTTCGCACCCGGGCCAATGATGGTGAGGTTCGAGGAGATCTGTATCTGTCCGTTGACCTGTATCTGAGATATACCGGGCTCGAAAGTGATCGCATCATCGCCGGCCAAAGCGTTAGCTTCGCCAACCGCGGCCCGCAAAGTGCAGATGCCATTGCCGGCAGCGGTCTCACAGATCCCGTCGCCGGGCGTGGCGTCTGCGCCGTCGCCATCGCTGTTGACGACAAAGGTCCGGAGCGGTGCAAGTTCGGCCGGAGCCTTCGCGGGCTCTTCAGACTTGCGGTTCTTTTCGGGCCGCTCGTAAACAAACTGATCCTGTGCGGTGACACTTCCTGCAGTGATGAAGACGATCGCTGCCAGCAGGCAGAAAACGGTTCGGCAAATGTTGCGCATCAATATCCTCCTTTGAAATGAAAAAACCCCGTAACCAGTGAATACTTTTCTAGGGATTATATTTCACTTTAGCGGTGAGTCAATGCTTTTCGGGCGTTTATCGTGGGGTTTTCCGCGGGACTCGGCCGTTTCGCTCTGGTCGGGGCAGCGGTAAATAGAGCTCATTTTCGCTGCGAACTCTCTCGGCCTTTTGGCGGCGGCCTGCGTCTTAATGTATTCCTGCTTCCTTTGCTAAAGTTACTTTAAGAATGAGAACAAGATCACGCATTTTGCTAGCTACACTTGTCGGCGTCCTGCTTTTCAGCATGTCGCATAGCGCGCAAGAAGTACGGAGAATTACCTACAACAACATAAGCGTTGATGTTGTAATTGATAGGCCTAATAACACATTCGTGGATGTCTTGGTCGCCTTCCACGGAACTGTCGCGAGCGACGAACAGATCATTCCCGCCGCAAAAAATACTTTGGCAAGAGTAAAGGAGATCACCGCTCGAACAGACATGATGATCGTCAGCGTGGCTTATCCCCAAGAAGGCCGATTGCTGGGCGACGGTATTCTGGAAGCGGAAGCGGCTTTGCTTTGGGTTAAGCATTACTCCAGAAAAGCGTTAAAGCGAAAGGTGAACAAGATCTTCTTGATCGGACATTCGCAGGGCGGATATATTGTCACGAGATTGAATACTATGCATGCGACCGACGGCGTGATCGCAAATGCTCCGGGACCGCTAAATCTTGTTTACAGATGTGGACTCGAAGAAAACGGCCAGGTCCCGCAAAGCGCCGTCTGCAATCTGCTCCGGCAAACCTATGGAACAACGACAGCAAACCCCTCGGCATATATGGACCGATCGCTCTTAAATTTCACGAGCGGCCATCTATCCGACATCCTAGTCGTTCAAGGAATGCAAGATTCGCCGATCCAATTGTTCTCATGGCCCACCTTTAAGCAACAGCTAACAAACTGCACAACCTGCGAAGATCGGCAATTCTTAGAAATTGCCAATGCCGGGCATACAGCACTCTTTGATAGCCCCATCGGCATAAGCGCTTATAATGCGTTTATCAACCGATGATTAATCTTCGACCGCGTAGAAAGCGGTAATAGGTTTCCGTCCTTGATTCTTACAGACCGAGGTCATTTTCGGGCTTTTACCCTATTGGCGAAGATCACATCCTCAAATGAACGTGGTATTGAGTACTCGATCGAAGTCAAATCACCTTTCCGAACTGGTTCACCGACCCTCGGCTTTTTGTTGCGGAGATTATTGAAGGTTTCCGCTTCGAAAATAGCGTATTCAAGTCCGTATCCGTCCGCGTGGATCTTCGTTGTGGTATGAATCGCCCCAGCAAAACCATTCTCGTCCCAATCGTCGTCGATTGAGTATCTGTTGTTACTACCAAAGGTGCCGGGAAAGGCAATTGTCAGGAAAGAAATGCGCTTTTTTGGAGTAAGACGAACCGACTCTAGTTTGTCGACGAACTCCGGATTAGGGAAATACTCTGTCTCTGTTTCCGATTCCTTAGTTTCACCACTCGTACGAGTAAAAGAAATGCGATCTTCAAAATAGTTTACTTGGATCTTCCAGATTTCGTCGTAATCGCAGGTCGATTCGCAAGTGTCACCAAAGATCCTGCGAATATCAGCTTTCGTCGAGATCGCGAGGCGGATCGATCTCAATTTACCTTTCTTGAAAAATTCATAACCGGGCAATTCATTCGGGCTAACCTCGCCCAACGTTAAGCCTTTTATCTTCGGGGGACCATTGCCGCCGCATCCCCGACCCCATCCCGAATCTTCTACACGCCAAAGTCGGACCCTATCATTCTTTCCGACGGCGAACTTCCATATGTCACCTGACCCTTGGCACTCATAGTCGCCCCAGCCGACATTGATCGAATAGTGCCGTCCAACCTGCTTTAATCCCTCAAACAGGAACGCACCGTCCTTAGCCTTCAGTGCGTCATTGTCTGAAGCGAGTTCAAACCTTATATTGCGAATCTCTGGCAACCATTCACTTTTTATTCCCCGTTCCGCAACAAGAATTGATCTTGGTTGGGGAGAAGGCCGAAAATTCCATTTGAGAATTCTGGAAACGACCTGTTGCATAACCGTATCTGGCAATGTTAATGGTTCATCAGCCGATTCTTGCGCCGCCACGTTTACCGTGAAAAATGCAGCAACAAAAAAGACGATGGAGATCAGCCTAATCATTATCCCTTCGATGCATCGAGCACGAAACTAGTTCGTTTGTCGCCTCAATGATGCTCGTCGGCACCTTCCGGTTTGTTGCCGTGATATATCTCCGAGCCCGTGGCCTTGAACTCGGCGGCCTTCTCGCTCATTCCGACGGCCAATGCCTTTTCGGCTTCGATGTTTTGCTCGGCGGCGTATTCTCGGACGTCTTGGGTGATCTTCATCGAGCAGAAATGCGGGCCGCACATTGAACAGAAATGGGCGAGCTTTGCGCCCTCGGCCGGAAGGGTTTCGTCGTGAAACTCCTTTGCCTTTTCCGGATCAAGCCCGAGGTTGAACTGATCTTCCCAGCGGAACTCAAAACGTGCTTTGCTCAAGGCATTGTCGCGGTATTGTGCGCCCGGATGTCCTTTTGCAAGGTCGGCGGCGTGGGCGGCGAGTTTGTAGGTGATGACACCTTCCTTTACGTCCTGTTTGTTGGGCAGGCCGAGATGTTCTTTGGGCGTAACATAACAAAGCATCGCCGTGCCGAACCATCCGATCATCGCGGCACCTATTCCGCTGGTGATGTGGTCATATCCCGGAGCAATATCCGTCGTCAGCGGGCCCAAAGTGTAGAACGGAGCCTCGCCACAGACCTCGAGCTGCTTGTCCATGTTCTCTTTGATCAAATGCATCGGCACATGGCCCGGGCCTTCGATCATTGTCTGGCAATCCATTTCCCAGGCGATCTTTGTAAGCTCGCCGAGCGTGTCGAGCTCGGCAAATTGAGCTTCGTCATTGGCATCTGCAATGCTTCCGGGCCGCAATCCGTCGCCGAGAGAGAAGCTGACGTCGTAGGTCCGCATGATCTCGCAGATCTCGCGGAAACGGGTGTAAAGAAAACTCTCTTCGTGATGCGCAAGGCACCACTTTGCCATTATCGAACCGCCGCGGCTGACTATTCCTGTGGTTCGCTTCGCCGTCATCGGAATGTAGGGCAGGCGAACTCCGGCGTGTATCGTAAAATAATCGACGCCTTGCTCGGCCTGTTCGATCAACGTGTCGCGGTAGATCTCCCAGGTGAGATCTTCCGCCTTACCATTCACTTTTTCGAGAGCCTGATAGATCGGCACGGTCCCGATCGGCACCGGGGAATTCCGCAGTATCCATTCGCGCGTTGCGTGAATATTCTTGCCGGTCGAGAGGTCCATTACCGTGTCCGCTCCCCACAGAGTTGACCAACGCATCTTCTCGACCTCTTCCTCGATAGAAGAAGCGACCGCCGAGTTGCCGATGTTCGCGTTTATCTTCACCAGGAAGTTTCGCCCGATGATCATCGGTTCGCTTTCGGGATGATTAATGTTCGCCGGGATGATCGCGCGCCCGCGGGCAACCTCATCACGGACAAATTCGGGCGTTACGTATTCCGGAATGGCGGCTCCGAAGGATTCGCCCTTGTGCTGATGGTTCAACGAACTTCTGTCGCTGCGTTCGGAAAGCTCAAGATTTTCGCGGACGGCTTGTCGGCCGAGGTTTTCGCGGAGAGCGACGAACTCCATCTCCGGCGTGATGATTCCCTTGCGCGCGTAGTGCATCTGCGTGACGCAGGCACCATCCTTCGCTCTTAGCGGAGCTCTCCTGAGTCCGGGAAATTCTTCAAGCGCGCCATTATCTTTAACGCGGGCAATTTCCTCCGCACCTTTCGTTAGGTAGCCATTGTCTTGCGGCAATATCTCGCGGCCTTCGTATTCTTCTACATCGCCGCGAGCGACGATCCAATCGCGACGCAGTGCCGGCAACCCGTCGCGGACGTTCTGCCGCTCGGCCGGATCGGTCCACGGGCCGCTGGTGTCGTAAACACGTACGGGCGCATTCTCAACCATCGTCCCGTCCATCTCACGCGATGGCGAGAGCCCGATCTCGCGGAAAGGCACCCGAAGATCGCCCGCTTCAACGTAAACCTTTCTCGACGCCGGCAAATGCACCTGGCCGCTCGAATCTGCTTCTGACTTCTGACTTCTTACTTCCAGCTTCTGGCTTCCAGCTTCTGACTTCTGACTTCTGACTTCTGTATTCTCTTCCATCGTTTTTCTCCCTACGTCGGTATTATCCGCATCAGGTTTCTAGGGTAATTCCCGGCAATGCCGGAAAACTCTCAGCTCGAAAGCTCCCCTGAAAACATGTGATATCGTATAGTTTACGATATTCGAAATCGAAACGAAATCGTGTGTCTCTGCACACTTTCGCTTCACCGTATCAACTACGAAGATTTGAGCCGTTGGCATACAACGATTCCTTCGCGTTAGAGGTGTTTTGACCAATTTCGGGGGAATTGAGAACACTTTACAAGGGGTAATTGATGGGGAAGATCGAACAGGGGCCGGGCTTTGAATCAGCCGAAAGCAATAACGAAAGCGGACCGCGGCCCGTACTTGGTTATCTTGATGCGATCGCTCTGATCGTTGGCATCGTGATCGGTGCCGGGATCTTTAGTTTCCCATCTTTGGTTGCGGCAAATTCGGCAAGCTGGCAGGCATTCTTGCTGGTCTGGGTGATCGGCGGATTCGTTTCGCTAATTGGCGTTCTATGCTACGCCGAACTCTCAACTACTTTTCCGAGCGCCGGCGGGGATTATCATTTTCTTAAACGTGCGTTCGGGAGTCGCTTTTCGTTCCTTTTCGCTTGGTGTCGGATGACGGTTATCCAAACCGGCTCGGTGGCAATCCTATCTTTCATCTTTGGAGACTACGCGACACAGCTATATCCGCTGGGCGAGTTTTCGCCGATGATCTATGCGGCTCTCGTGATCGTTGTACTTACCACCCTCAACATCATCGGGATCTATATCGGCTCGGGGACGCAGAAGATACTCACCACACTGGAAGTGGTTGGTCTTCTCGCGATCATCGGAGCGGGAATTTTGTTCGCACCGGCTGATCCCGTTGTCGCTAGTGCTGCAACTTCCGCTCCGGCCGTCACGTCGTTCGGACTTGCGATGGTCTTCGTGCTTCTTACTTTCGGCGGATGGAACGAGGCTGCCTATATTTCGGCAGAAATGCGTGGAGGCAAGCGGCAGATAGCTTTCTCGCTCATCGCCGGGATCTGTGTGATCACCGTGCTCTACCTTCTCGTAAACATCGCATATTTGAATGTCCTCGGCCTGAGTGGCGTCGCCGGTTCGCGTGCGGTCGCAGGTGATACTATCCGCGCAACGCTCGGAGATGGGGCGGCATGGGTAACCGGCCTGTTCGTTGCTATCGCGGCTTTGACCTCCGCCAATGCGACCATGTTTACCGGCGCCCGAACGAACTATGCCCTCGGGCGCGATCTCCCGGTCCTCGGCATTCTTGGCCAGTGGAATGATCGAGCCGACTCGCCTGTAAATGCGTTCATCGTTCAGGGTTTGATCGCCCTGACATTGGTCGGGCTGAGCCTTTGGACACGCGACGGCATCAGTGCGATCGTCGAGTATACGGCACCAGTTTTTTGGTTCTTCTTCCTAATGGTTGGTATATCGCTGTTTGTACTAAGGCGAAAGGAGCCGGATGCCGAACGTCCATTCAGGGTCCCACTATATCCGCTCACCCCAATTCTCTTTTGTCTTACGACCGTTTATTTGTTGTATTCAAGCATCGCTTACACCGGGCTTGGAGCTTTTGTCGGCTTGGCGGTTCTCGCGATTGGCGCGATCATCTTGATATTTTTGCCGACGATCGAACGATCTCTGATCAAAATTAACCAGGAGTGATAAAAATGAAAATTTCGCAAACAAAGTTCTTGAGCTTGGCTCTAGTTGCAGTATTTCTGAGTGGGTGCGGGACCAACCGTATCGAAACGAGCCAAGCCCAAAAGAATGCCGTGCCGGCGGTCGCGACCCCGGTTCCTTCGCCAACTGAACGTGAGCTCGACGTGCCCTACGTGCCCACACCCACTGAAGTTGTCGACGAGATGCTTGCCATGGCGGAAGTAAAAGGCGGCGATGTTCTCTATGATCTCGGGTCTGGCGACGGCCGTATTCCGATAACGGCCGCCAAGCGGTTCGGCACACGCGGGGTGGGAATCGACATCGATCCGGAACGCGTCAAGGACGCGAATGCCAATGCGATAAAGGAGAACGTGGCGAACAGGGTGACGTTCAAGGAAGGCGATATTTTTGAAGAGGATTTCTCCGAAGCAACGGTAATAACGCTTTACCTTTTGCCGGAGGTTAACATGCGACTGAGGCCCGCACTACTAAAGCTGAAGCCCGGTACGCGCATCGTTTCCCACAACTACGACATGGGTTCGTGGGCGCCCGAAAAGACCAAAACCTTGAACATTGGCGGTGTTGACAGGTACGTCCATTTCTGGAGAGTTCCGAAAGACAGCAGCACCATTAAGTAGAGAGGTTTGCAAAAAGGGGGATAGAGAAATGTCAAAGATCATAAGAACCGCAACCGTTTTGACGGTAATTTTTTCAGCGTCCTTAGTGGTCGCAGCACAAATGCCGACCGAACCATCGGCGACGCCGGTTCCGTTAGAGAACAAAACTCGAACGCCCGATGTGCCGTTTGTTCCAACGCCAACCGCAGTTGTGAATGCAATGTTGTCGGTCGCGCGTGTCACGAAGAATGACGTGGTTTACGACCTTGGAAGCGGAGACGGCCGCATCGTGATCGCCGCCGCTAAGAAGTATGGTGCGCGTGGCGTCGGCATCGACATTAGTGCCAGCCTCGTAGCTCAGGCAAAGGCTGCGGCAACTGCTGCTGGGGTTGACGATAAAGTTACGTTTATCGAAGGTGATCTGTTCGAGCAAGATCTCTCGAAAGCGACGGTGGTAACGCTCTACCTTCTTCCCGCTGTCAATTTGAAGCTCAAGCCAACGTTGTTGAAGCTAAAGCCGGGAACACGGATCGTCTCGCACGCCTTCGACATGGGAGACTGGAAACCGGAAAAGACCGAGATCGTAGACGGACGAAGCGTTTACTTCTGGACAGTGCCGCAGCCTGCAAAATAGCAGGGCAACCGGTTACCGACCGAGGTAGTATCGTATATCCTAGAGGAATGAGACGACTTCTTGGATTGTTATTGCTGGTCTCGGTGCCCTTCGGCTTCGGGTGCTCAAACGCCGAGCCGACGGGCCTTCCTGAAGACGGCGTGTTCGTCGGCGGCGCAAGCGCCGAGGTGAAGTTTCGGGTTGAGACGGTCGCGACCGGGCTCGAAGTTCCCTGGGCATTCGCTTGGCTTCCAAATGGCGATATGCTCGTCACAGAAAGGCCGGGTCGCGTTCGCATATTGAAGAATGGCGAGCTTCAACCCGAGCCGGTCCATATTCTCCCGGACGTTGAACCGAGCGGCGAGAGCGGGCTGATGGACATCTCCGTCCACCCCAACTTCGCGGAAAACGGCTTTGTCTATATCGCCTATGCCTACCGCAGCGACGAAAAGCGTGTGATGGTCGCCCGCTACACGTTGTTGGACGATAAATTCACCGATAAAAAGATCATTGTTCTCAGAATACCGGCGGCGACAAATCACGCCGGAACGCGTGCCCGCTTTGGCCCGGACGGGAAACTCTACGTCACAACCGGCGATGCGACCAAATGGGACCTTGCTCAAGATCTCACATCGCTTGCCGGCAAGACGCTACGGCTAAACGACGACGGCTCTGTCCCCGAAGACAATCCGTTCGTAAACCAAAAGGGAGCACGACCGGAGATCTGGTCGCTCGGCCATCGAAATGCGCAAGGGCTTGCCTGGCAGCCCGGAAGCGGACTGATGTTTCAGACCGAACATGGCCCGAGCCAATTTGAAGGCCGCGGCGGCGGTGCGGACGAAGTGAACATCGTCGAGGCCGGAAAGAACTATGGCTGGCCGACGATCTACGGAACCCGCACGCAACCCGGAATGGAAGCCCCGCTTCTCGAATATACGCCGGCATGCGCTCCGGCGAGCGGTGCCATTTACAACGGCGATCAGTTTCCCGCCTTTAAGGGCAACTTCTTTTTCGGCTGTCTCCGCGGAGCCCGGATCATCCGCGTGGAACTCGACGGCAGAAATGTCGTCCGGCAGGAAGATCTTCTTTCCGGGAACGTCGGCCGTGTCCGCGAAGTCGCCGCAGGCCCGGACGGCTTTCTTTATTTTTCAACTTCGAACCGCGACGGCCGCGGCCGCCCGGCAGATAACGACGACCGGATAATGCGAATTGTCCCGGCCCTAAGCAACTAGCCGCAATTTCGGCTCATCAATCAACGACCGGACTTCGACAACATCTCGTTTTGGTTCTCCAGTGAGCCGTTGCAGACGCTCTGTGACCGTCGGAAAGACCGCAATTTTCAATGTTTACTCGCTTTCGAGGGTTTTTCTTGCCACGCCGAGCTTTGCCAGTTGCTCTTCGGAGACGTTTGGATAATGGAGGTTCATTGATTCGAGCTTCTTGACGATTATCTCTGAGACGGCGAGGCGGGTGAACCATTTCTTATCCGCCGGGACTACGTACCACGGGGCGTGGTCGGTGGACGTGCTCGCCATCGCTTCCTCGTAGGCCTTCATATAGTCGTCCCAGTGTCCGCGTTCCTTCACATCGGCGTCAGAAAACTTCCAGTTCTTTTCCGGCTCCTCGATGCGGGACATGAAGCGCTCCTTCTGCTCCTCTCTGGAGACGTTGAGAAAAAACTTCAGTATATGCGTACCGTTCTCGTAGAGGTGCTGTTCCCAGTCGCGGATGTGGTCGAAACGCTTTTTCCAGATGTCGGGGTCGTTCTTTATCTCGGGCGGAAGTTGCTGCCCCTGCAAGATCGCCGGATGAACGCGGACGACCAGGACCTCTTCGTAATGCGAGCGGTTAAAGATGCCGATCTTCCCGCGTTCGGGCAATGCCTTCTGATGCCGCCAGAGAAAATCATGGTCGCGTTCCTCGGCCGAAGGAGCTTTGAACGAAGCGACCGAAACGCCCTGCGGATTCACACCGCTCATCACGTGCTTGATCGCTCCGTCCTTTCCCGCGGCGTCCATCGCCTGAAAGACGATGAGCAGCGAATAAACGTCCTGAGCGTAGAGCATATCCTGCAGCTCCGTCATCCGCTCGATGTTCTTCACAAGGTCTGCTTGAGCTTGATCTTTGTCCTTGTAGCCGCCCGTGTCGTCGGTCTTGATCTTTGAAAGATCGACGTTTTTGCCGGCCGGGATCCTGAATTGATCTGTATTCATCTGGTTTGTTAACTGAAACTAAAGTCTTGCCATTACGGTCTCGAGCTCGGCGATGAGCTTAACATCAACTTCGGGGAGCGACCCCTCGCTCTTCAGTCCGTTAAGCATATCAACGGCCGTCCGAAAGTGCTCGCGGGCCTTTTCGTTATCGCCAAGCTTCGTGAAGTTCTCGGCCAGATAGCGATGAGCGAAAGCGATGTCGCGGCGAGCATTCTTGTTACCGGGATCAGTTTCGGCCACTTGCTGCCACAGCTCAAGCGAGCGCACGAAATCGGCAGTCGAACCGACGAGGTCGTTGCGAAGCCGGCGTGCGAGTCCGGCCCGCGTGTAGATGCGGCCGAGATCCGTGCGGTAAAACCGATTTCGCGGCTCGCGCTCGATCAGAGCAAGGAACTGCGTCTCGGCGATCTTGAGCGTGTTCAATGCTTCGTCGCTTCGCTTAAGATTGGCGGCGGCGACCGCAACCCGATAATTCGTCCGGGCGAGGTTATGACGGAACTGGATATCGGCCGGATCGATCTCAACGCCCTTTTGAGCCGTCGCTCGGGCCTTTTTTGCAAACTCGAGCGAACGCTCGTTGACGATGTCCTCGAAGATCCCGCTGGCAAGCATGTAAACGCGCCACATCAAATGCCGCGTCCGGGCGTCGTTCGGCTTCTCAGCGAGAAGCTTTTCCATTCCGCCAACCGCGACGGCCATCATCGCCTCCGCCCGCTCCTGCTCGCCGTTCCATGATAGCGAATTGCCGAGGTCGGCGTGCGTGACGAAGAACACTTCGCGGGTTTCGCGTGCGTCAGCCGGAAGTTCCTGATTTCCCGCGACCGCTTTCTCAGCGAACGCTATCGCCTCCGGATACTGATTATTCGCCTGATGATACTGCGAAAGCTCGGTCAAGATCCGCAAGTACGCCAGCCGGAGCGAAACATCGCCGGGCTGAGAATTTACGAGCCCCTCATAGATCTGCCGCGACCGTTCAAGCGCGGACAGCGTCCCATCTGTGTCACCCTGCCAGTAGCGGGCATCGGACAAATGCCGAAAGTTCTCGGCAAGAAGGCGAAGGTTTTCCGTCGTTTCAGGCTGGGCGAGCCTGATCGCGTTAGCCTTTTCATAGCTCGAAAGTGCACCGGCAAGATCGCCAAGATTCGGCTTGCTCGGATGGCCTTGCAATTCGCCGATCTTCTCGTAAGCGGCCGCCAGCTCCTTTTGAAGCTCGCTATCGCCGGCGGCTTCCGTAGCGAGGCTGTCGAGATATTCAAGAGCACGCTTGACCAAGATCTCACGTGCCTCGGTCGACCCCTCAAGGGTCTCGATCTTTGGTGTGATCTCAAATAGAAGAGAAGTCGAGAGCTTTCTTACGTCCTGGAAACGTTGCTCTGCCCGGTCACGCTCGGCCCGAGCGACTTCCGCCTGCCAGATAGACACCCCAAGCCCTATAAGCAAACTGGCCGCCGCAAGCGTTCCCGCCGCGACCGATTTCCAGTTTCGGCGGACGAACTTCGTAGCACGGTAAGAGAAAGTGCTCGGGCGTGCAAGGATCGGCATACCGTCAAGAAATCGGCGAACATCCGACGCGAGATCTGCCGCCGTCGCATAACGCCGCTCCGGCTCCTTCTCAAGGCACTTCAAAGCGATCGTATCAAGATCGGAAGCGATGCCTGGCAGCAGAGCGGCAGATGCGGTTCCCTTTCGGCTTACAGAACTTGGCCGAACCGGATCTGAACCGGTGATCGTCCGAACGATCTCCTCGAGGCTCATTCCGTCAAAGACGAACGGTTTCGAATCGGTCAGCAGTTCGTAAAAGATCACACCGAGGCTATAAATGTCCGAAGCTATCGTCACCCGCTTGCCAAGGATCTGCTCCGGCGACGCATATGCCGGCGTGAATGCTCGGAAAATCGTCGCGGTCTGATCTTTTTCGCCGCCCTGCTCATCTAGCAGCTTCGCCAATCCAAAATCGAGGAGCTTGGGCTCACCATCAGGAGTTATCAGAATATTACCGGGCTTAAGGTCGCGATGAACCGTAAGGTTCCGGTGAGCATAATCCACGGCTGAACAGATCTTGAGGAAGAGATCAAGCCGGTCGTTTAGCGGACTGTTGGCCGTACGGACATACTCGTTAAGAGGACGGCCTTCGATGTGTTCCATCACAAAGAAAGGCTCGCCATTTTCGGAGACGCCTCCGTCGTAAAGTTGGGCAATGTTCGGGTGATGCAGGCCCGCAAGGATCTCGCGTTCGGTGCGAAAGCGGCGTTCGGTTTCGGCATCCGCAACGGTATGTCGAATTAACTTCAACGCTGCGGTCTGCTTGAATTCGCCGTCGCTTCGTTCGACCAGGAAAACAGCACCCATGCCGCCGCTTCCGAGTTCGCTGACGATACGATAGCTGCCAAAGGTGCGGCCGGCCTTCGGTGTTTGGTCCGCAAATATACCTTTCGACAGGTCGAAAGCATTTGCTTCGATCATGTTCGCCGTCTCATCCCGGGAGCCGAGTAGAGACATTACCTCCGCCGCAAGCTCAGGATCACCGCCGGCAGCTTCGCCGACGAAAGCTTCGCGCTCACCGGGCTCCAGAGCCTCGGCCTGTGCAAAGATCTCCTTAAGTTTTGACCATCTTTCCGAATCCATCTTGGCCTTCAATTTCTGGTCAGCTCGCGTTGCAGCCACGCCTTAGCAAAGCTCCATTCTCGCTTGACGGTAGTCGCCGATACATCGAGCAGATACGCCGTTTCTTCGATAGATAGACCCCCGAAGAAACGCAGTTCGACCACCTTTGCCTGTCGCGGGTCGATCTTTTCAAGCGCCACCAAGGCATCCTCAAGATTCAACAGATCAATCGGCTTGTTTGCGGCAAGGCTGACCGTCTCTTCGAGTAAAATTCGTTCTCCGCCATCGCGTTTGGCGGCCTTTCGCGCACGTGCGTGGTCTATCAGTACCTTTCGCATCACCTCGGCCGCCACCGCAAAAAAATGTGCGCGGTTCTGCCAGCTAACCTGCTCCCAGTTGACCAAACGGATATAAGCCTCATGGACCAAAGCGGTCGCCTGAAGCGTATGTTCCGGCCTTTCGTTACTGAAATATGCCCTGGCAAGCCGCCTGAGGTCGTCGTAAACGACCGGCAAAAGCTCATCCGGAGCGTGCTTGTCGCCGCTCCCGATCCGGCTTAGAAGTTCGGTCACTTCGCTTGGCTCAGGCATACGTTGAAGAGTTTCCAGATTATACAGTCAATTTCAGCTGAATCGAAAATATTTTCCGCACGTGGTCCAAATCTCCGATAGCTTCCGCCTTACTGCCCAGAGATACAAATATCCAGGAGAAAGCCAAATGAGATCCCCCAGGAATCGTCGTTTTCGTGCCAACTTTCGCTACGTCGCACTTTCATTCTTTGCCGCCGCGTCGCTTTCGCTTTTCGTATTCGGCGTCGTCCGCTTCGGTGCAAGTGCGAATGTTGCATCCGTTGTCGGGCCTAACAAAACATCTGCGACCGCGAAACAACCGCTATCGGCAATAGAGGAAAAGCGGGTCGCCGGGGATAAACTGCAGAACGTTTCCGGACTGTTCTTTTTCGAGTTGGATAATACTCTCCAAAAGCTTGAGAATATTGGCACATCGAACGATGTCTCTAACTTCACATATCTCGCTGATTCCGAACCTGTGTTCTCACCGGACGGTTCAAAGATCCTATTCCGAACGCAGCGTGCCGCCGACTTTCCTCCGGCCAACCCCGGCGAACTATGGGTGACGGACCCGACCGGGTACAATCAGCGTCGCCTCACCTTCAATTCATCGACCGAAGGAAACTTCTCATTCTCTCGCAACGGTCAGAAGATCACGTTCCAACACCTGTTCGAAGACCGGATATGGGTCATGAACGCTGATGGCACCGGACTGACGGAAATTCCTAATCCATCCGATGATTCGACATCCCGGCCCTCACTTTCGCCTGATGGCTCGAAGGTAGTGTTCGAACGGAATTTCACGATCTGGATCGCCGACTCCGATGGAACAAACCTACAGATACTGACTCAGGGCGGAGGCGAGTACCCATTCTTTTCTCACGACGGTCAAAAGGTCTATTGGACCAGCGGCGCCGCGATCTACCGGGCGAACCCGGACGGCACCGGGGAAGAAACGGTGGTTGACGGAAGTAATGACTCTTATAATAACTTCCGTGCACCAACCCTTTCCCCCGATGGCCAGAAACTCCTGTTCGAGTGCGACCGCTTCACGTCCGGCATCTGCGTAGCGCCAACAAACGGCTCGAACACGATCGACCTGATCGAGGAGCCGGAAGAAACTCTTGAGAAACCCGTTTGGTCTCCAAACGGTTCGCAGATCGCATACGTCCGAACCGGTCAGGATGGTAACAACCGTATCAATATTTCCGGAGCTAACGGTGCGAATCGGTTCGAGGCCTTCAACGCTGGGCCGTCGCGTTTTATTGGGAGGCTTGCTTGGCAGCCCGAGTGCGACGGAACCGGCGGGCCCGGCGAGCCTCCGATAAATACGAACGGCCTTGTCTCGTGGTGGCGTGGAGAATTTACCGCTGAGGATTCGTTTGGTGATAACGACGGCGAGTTTGCCGAACCGGCTTATGTTACGGGCGGACGAGTTGGAAATGCCTTTTACTTTAATGGCAACGGCGAAGACAATTTTGTTGTGGTTCCCGACAACAGTTCGCTGGATGTACAGGCCGCGAACTATACGCTCGCCGGTTGGGTCAATCTGCAGGAAGGCCAGCGTGAACATTACTTCTTCGGCAAAGGAGCCTGCTGCAGCGGCTCCAACTTCTACATCGGCGTTGACGTTGACAACAGGCCTTTCATCGACATCAGCCACGAATCCGGCGGCTCCCGCGTTGCAGCTTTCGGACACGAGCTTGATCTTTACACCTGGACGCATCTCGCGCTTCGGAGAGAGGGAAATGAGTTCCGGCTTTATAAGAACGGCCAGCACGTCGTAACGCATACGGAGAACCAGACCATCGGCACGAACGACGCTCCTTTCACCATCGGAAAGGGCGACGGTGTTACTGCGCCGGAACTGACCGCCTTCGGTATGGCCGACGAAGTCGTGATTTATAACCGAGCTCTTTCCGACGTCGAGATCCAAACTCTCGCAAACATGACCGGAGCTATGCTTGGTTCGACCAATTGCCCACCGGTTCAGAAATCCCGCATTTCCCTCGGCGGTCCGTTCCTTTTCCCTGTTGCTCAGGGCCGTTCGGTTCAGGTCGAGATCCGCGTGTCCGAACCGGCACCGGTCGGCGGTACGGCCGTCTCGCTCCAGTCCACCGACCCTGCAGCGATGTCCGTCCCTGTTAGCGTCACCATCCCCGAGGGGTCGGTAAACACGTTCTTCGATGTGACGACGATACTTTCGGTTCCGCCCTCCACGGTTTATGCAAGTGCTGATATCATCGCCACCGAAGGAGCTGACACGGCGAGAACGACGGTCGTTATCGCCCCGGCATCCGCAGATCTCGCGGCTTCGAACGTGGTTGCTCCGCCTACCGTCAATATCCTTCAGAACTTTAACGCAGACATCACGGTTACAAACAACGGACAGGTCGCGACCGGCAGTTACCGCGAGGATGAGATCTGGATATCGCAGGATCCGGTGCTTTTCAACGACCCGGGCGACAACTTCGTTGGGCTGAAATTCGACAATGCGGGCGTTTTGGCTCCCGGTCAATCCAAAGTTTTCACGGCAACAAACATCAACATCCCGTCGATCGCTATTCCGACCGACGGCACTTACTACCTTTTCTACCGTGTTGGGCGAAACGTTCCGGAGCGTAACGGCAATTTCCAAGATAACTATGCTTTCGTTCCGATCCAGGTAAATCGCAACCTGCCCGACCTCATCGCCGAAAATGTCCAAATTCCAGCTGAGATCGAACCCGGAGTTCAGTTCTCTATCACCTGGGACGTGCGAAACGCTGGAAGCGCGGCCACGCAGTCCGGCTTTAGCCATATTGTTTACATTTCTTTCGATCAAACGATCGGCAATGCTGACGACGTAGCAATAGGACAGAGATTCAGTCCGGCCTTCGCAGTTGGGCAATCCCAGTCCTTTTCTCAGCAATACACCGTTCCGACCCTTCCCGTTCGCGATTCGAGCGATGCATTGATCTACGTCGTTGTCGATACAGGCGGCCAAGTGTTTGAGGACAACCCCGGCGGTCCGGCTGAGGTGAACAACACAACGAGTGTCGCAACTCGTTTCGAATATCGCGTTCCGGACCTTCAGGTCCAAAGCGTCACACCGCCGGCCGAGGTCGATTCGGATACTCAATTTCCTTTCCAGTGGAATACGGCCAATACGGGCCTCCGTGACTCGAACCCGATGTGGGAACGCGTCTATTTCTCCACCGACAACCAGGTCGGTGGCGATGTCCTGCTCGGAGAGTTCCTCCTGAATCAGCCGATCGCTGCGGGCGACACGGTAAACCGAGCTCAAAATGTCACGATCCCGACAAACGCAATTTCCGCGACCGGCGATTACTATCTTTACGTCCAAACCGACGCCTTCAATAATGTGAATGAAGGCTCCAATGAGAACAACAACATCACGTTCTCGCCTATCCGGGTCCGCCGACTGCTGCGGCCTGACCTTGCGGTAACAAACATTACCGCACCGCCAACTGCCTTCTTTGACCAGGAGATCCAGGTTCAGTGGACCGTTTCGAACAACGGTACCGGCCCGACCAACGCGCCGAACTGGACCGACCGGCTCTACATCGGCCCTAATCCGTCGCTCAATGCCGCAACACCGCTTGCGACAACATCTAACATCAGCTTCTTGGATGCAGGTGAAAGTTACGTCGCATCGGCGACCGTGCGCATCCCGCGGGGCATCTCCGGAAACTATCATTTGATAGTAAATACAGACGTCAACAACACAGTAAACGAAGAGGTCGAGAACAATAACTTGAACACGCGTTCGATCACGATCAACGTGCCCTTGCTTCCAGATCTTAGAGTTTCGAATGTGCAAGCCCCCGACGAGGGATTTGGCGGAGCGCCGATCGCTGTTTCGTGGACGGTGACGAACAACGGCGACGGCCCGGTGCCGGCGAACGAATCGAACTGGACCGATACCGTCATTCTTTCTCGTGATGCCGTCCTCGACGGCGGTGATCCGGTCATCGGCAGCCGGCCGCGAAATGGCTCGCTCACATCGGGCGGAAACTACACTGTCTCGAACTTCAGTGTCACGCTTCCGCAGAATGCATTTGGCGAGTACTACGTATTCGTCGTTACTGATGCGTTCGGGCAGGTTTACGAATTCAACGACGAAAACAACAACAGCGACTATGACCGGGTCGAGCCCGGCTCGCCATTGAATGTGCTCGGCACGCCGCCGGATCTTACCATTCCGGCACCGATAAATGCCCCGAGCTCTATAGTTGCCGGCCAAGGGCTCACGGCTTCTTTCACCGTACTCAACCAAGGCGCCTTCGATGCCGTAGGAAACTGGCGTGAGGCTCTTTATCTTTCGGCCGACCAAAACCTTGATCCGCTGAACGACATACTTCTCGGGGCAACAGCGAGAACGAGCCTCGGTGCCGGGCAAAGCTATGCACCGTCGATGAATGTGACGATTCCGACCTGCCTCAACGGGACGTACTACTTGATCGCGGCTACCGATGCCTACAATTCTCTTTTTGAATTCGACCCGAAAGGCAATGGCGAAACAAATAACCTGAGTCAGCCTAAGGCGATCGATATCAGCAGCTTTGCACCGGACCTGCGGGTTACGGATATAACGGTACCGCCGGTGGTCATAAACGGTGCGATGCCTATATCTTGGACGGTCAAAAACTTCGGTTCGGGAGCAACCGTCCAAACTAGCTGGGCAGACCGCGTTTACCTGATCAACAATAACCAACTCTTTAACCTCGGCACCTTCCCGCGGCAGGGCGGCCTTGCCATCGACGGCGAATACACGCAGAACCAGGTCGTGAACATCCCGCTGTTTTTGCAGGGTGACGTGATAATTTTCGTAGAAACCGATTTCTACAATGCCGTTCCGGAGTGTTCCTTCGAGGAAAACAACCAAGACTCGGCGGCAACACAGCTCCAGAGCGACCTTCCGGATCTGCGGATCAATACGATCCAGGCTCCCGGCTCCGCCTCGCTCGGTTCGCAGATCACGGTCGATTGGACCGCTCAGAACTTCGGTTCCCCGGTAAATTCGCAGAGTTGGGTCGATCGCGTCTATCTTTCTTCGGACGCAACGTTCAGCTTTGGCGACGTCCAGATCGGTGGATCGCTGCTTAACCAGTCGCTCGGAACCAACGGCACATATTCCCGACAGGTGACCGCAACGATACCGAATCTGCCGGTCGGGAACTACTACCTGATCGTCGTCTCCGACGCTGACGGAAACGTCGCCGAAGGGATCAACGACAATAATAACGCCACGGCAGTCCCGATCACGCTCACCGCTCCGGCCGTCGATCTTCAGGTAACGACGGTGAATGTCGATCCGGTTATTTACTCGGGACAGTTCGCCAACATTTCGTGGACCGTCACAAATACCGGATCGCAAGCGACCGCCTCCAGCACCTGGTCTGATTGGGTCGTGCTCTCCCGTGACGCGATATACGACCCGAGCGATACGCTTCTCGAGTTCCGCCGTCGCAATGAAGGACTCGCCGCCGGCGGCTCTTATACCGAGAATCGCCAGATCGCTATTCCCGCAGGCCTCACCGGCGACTACCGCATCTTGATCATTACCGACCGGCACAACGAGGTTGTCGAAACGAACAACGGCAACAATCTCGGCTCGGCGAATACTGAGCTTCAGCTGCCGCCGCCGACTGAGCTTAACATCACCGGTGTCACGCCGCCTTCGAGTATCGTTCTCGGCGAGGCAGCAACCTTTGAGTGGACGGTCCAAAACTCGAGTTCGAACGCGGCATCCGGTATATGGCAGGACACGCTCTATCTCTCCACCGATACGACCTGGGACAGCGGCGACATCGTCATTGGTTCCAAACAGCGGAGCGGAACTCTCACCGGTTTTGCAAGCTATACGGAAACGCTTGAAACGGTCGTCCCGCCGGTCGATCCGGGCAGCTACTACGTGATCGTTCGAACGGATTCCCGCAACTCGATTCGCGAGTCGAACGAGTCCAACAATGTTGCCGCCTCCGTCGGGCAATCGCAGATAAGCGTCCAGAACCTGACGCTTGGCGTTCCGGTCAATACCACACTGGTCACCGGACAAGAACGCTTCTTCAGCGTGCTCAATACGCCGACCGATGAGGTGATGCTCATCAATCTCGACGGTGAAACGGGCTCGAGCAACGAACTCTATACTCGCTTCGGTTCCATGGTCTCGCGGGCCAACTATGAGTTGCAGGGCTTCCGTCCCGGCGAGCCCGATCAGGAAAACGTGGTTTCGAACACGCAAGCCGGTTCGTACTTCACGATGATCCGCGGCGATGTCGTCCCCGGATCGTTCGCCGAACAGCTTCGCGAAGGCAACAAATCTGCTGCTGAGAAGAAGGAACAGGGTACTGAACTTGCCCCGCAGAACGTGACGCTCCGCGCCGAACTGCTTCCTTTCACTATTCGACGGGTCTCGCCGGAATCGGCCGGTAACGCAGGAATTGCGTCGCTCCAGGTCGATGGGGCAAAGTTCGATGCCAACGCGAGCCTTAAGCTCGTAGGCTCGGGCGGCCTTGAGATCACACCGGCCCAAATGGCCGCCGGTCCAACGCGGATCGCTGCCATCTTTGACCTCACCGGTAAACCGGCGGGATCGTATGACGTCGTAGTCACCAACCCGAACAGCCAATCCACAACACTCGAAGATGGCTTTGAGATCGTCGAAGGCGGCGGCTATCAACTCCGCGCCTCGATACCCCCGGGACCAACTGTCGGCCGAGGCGGGTTGACCCAGCGATTTACCTTTACTGCCCATAACGACGGCACTAACGATGCGTTCAATGTGCCGATCTTCATCCAAATACCCGCAGGCTATGCCTATCAGATCGACCGCTCGAATTTCTTGGATTACCCGGCGGAAGATCTGCCTCCTGAAGCGATTCCGAATAACATTCCACTGCATTTTGATGTTGCCGGAATTCGAGTGATCATGCTGTACGCTCCGCTGCTACGAAGCGGAGCGAGCATCAACATTCGCGTCGATGTTACTTTGCCGGTAAATTTCGGAGAATTCCCGGTTGCCATCCAACTATTACCCTCGCTCGGCGATGCGGCAGCATTCCTTGGGCCGTCGGCTCCAGGACTTCCGTCGGGCTTGTCTGCCGTAAGTGTCTCCAATGCAATGAACCAGCCGGTTGATTCCAACTGCTGGAAAGAACTATTCAGGCAGGCATTTTTCGCAGCGATAAGCGAGATACTTCCCTCTGATTGCTTACAAGCGGGATGGACGATTCTTGCAGGGTCCGCCGATTTCGTTTCAGGTCTCGTACTTAAGGGTGCCGCCAACGTCGGAACATGGGACGCCGTTTCATCGCTTGCGAGTAAATTCGTAAGCACTGCGGGCAAACTCGCGGAATGTGCCGGCAAATCAATTCCATGGTTCCGCGCGGTCTCCATTGCACTAACTCTTGTGCAACTCCTCAGTCAGCTCGATGACTGTCTCGGCGGCCGATTCAAACAACAGGTGATCTTCCGCCAGCCGCTGTCGATCGATCCGAACGAGAAACTCGGCCCAGCGGGGTATGGTGCCGAGAAGTTCATCTCGGTCCAACAGCCGATCGAGTATCGGATCAACTTTGAGAACCTGGCTACCGCGGAAGCACCTGCGCAGGTGGTACGGATCGTCGATGAGCTCCCTTCGACGCTAGACCCACGGACGTTCCGGCTCAAGGAGATCGGCTTCAAGCAGTACCGCGTTGCGGTTCCCGAAAATCGAGCCTTCTTCCAGACCCGAATGCAGCTTGGCGAAGACCTTGGGAACATTCAAGCTGAGATCTCGGCCGGGCTGAACATCCAGAACGGCACCGTCACGTGGACGCTGACCGCCATTGACTCGCGGACCAACGAACGGCCGCTCAGCCCGCTTGCCGGTTTGCTCCCGCCCAACAACGAGGACCGCGACGGCGAGGGTTTTGTGACCTTTACGATCCAGCCGAAAGCCACGCAAACGACCGGCACCGAGATCGCGAACTTTGCTACGATCATCTTCGATGAGAACGAGCCGATCGTCACAAATGCGACCTCGAGCACACTTGATGCGGACATCCCGACGAGCAGCGTCGCCCCGCTTCCGGCTACGCTCGAAACGCCCGAGATCAATCTCACATGGGACGGCAACGACGCCATTGGCGGCTCGGGTGTGAAGGGCGTTGACATCTTCTTCTCTGAAAACGGAGGGCCTTACCAGCCGCTCCTTAATGCGGAAGGCCCGGGCTCGGCCTTATTCCTCGGCAACTGGGGCCGAACTTATCGCTTCATCTCCGTTGCCACCGACAATGCCGGTAACATCGAGGCGATCCCTGCAACTCCGGACGCTGTCGTCTCCATCCTCGGCGGAGCGACCGAGAGCGACCTTGCCCCACGGCCGAACGGCAATAACGACGGCACGGTCTCTATCGCAGACCTGACGCAGGTGCGGCGGTTCGTCTCCGGGCTCGATGTCGACTTCCAATACAACGAGTTCCAGCGGGCCGATACCGCACCGCTCGCTACCAGCGGAGACGGGGTGCTCTCGGTCGGCGATATCGTTCAATCCCGCCGTTATGTTGCCGGGCTTGACGAGGTCAAGAACGCTGCCGGCCCGAATGCCGCCATCGGCGGCGCAACGGTCAAGACCGTTGCGGGCCGCGAATCCGCGATGGGCTCTCGCGAGATAAAGCCCGTTAGGCTGACTCGAAGCGGCGATCAGGTTGGCGTGGCGATCGAAATGGCCGCTCAGGGCGATGAGGTCGCGGTCGGCTTCACGCTGAACTTCGACCCGCAGGTCATCTCGAACCCGGCGAACATCTCGCTCGGTTCGGGGGCGAGTGGAATGAGCCTTACCATCAACTCCTCGCAGGCAGCTGCAGGGCGGCTCGGCATCGTGCTCGATAAGGACCCGACGCAGCCGCTCCCGGCCGGAACGCAGCAGCTTGTGACAATGACCTTCACGGTCGCTCAGACCAACCCGGCCTCGGCTCTCATCGCGTTCGGGAATTCGCCGGTCCGCCGCGAAGCGGTCAACGGCCTGGCCGAAAGCCTTTCGGTCACGTTCACCGATGCCGCGATCTCGCTGCTCGCACCGACCTCGGCTCCAGCCACGCTCGCCGGCCGTGTGACGGATGCTGCGGGCAGTGGCATCCCGCTCGCCTCGATCACCTTGACCGATGGCGAAGGCAACGCCTGGCAGACCATCACGAGCAGCTTTGGCAATTACCGAATTGAGGGGCTCGGCTCGGGCCGGCTTTATTTCATAACGGTCGAGCGGCGGCAGTATCAGTTCGCTGTTCCTGCCCGATCCGTCCAGCTCAATGAAGACCTCTTTGATGTCGATTTCCGTGCGGTCAATTGAACCTGGGGAGACGCACCGCTTATCGACACTTGCCGCCGGACCTGCTCCGGCGGCTTTTTTGCTTTTTCGCACCGCCGAGCGATACGATTGAGGTTTATGCTGCGGCGGTACATGCACAACCGGGAGCGATACTTCGCGATGCTCAATGACAATCGCGAGGTGCGGCCCTTTGAATGGGGCCTTGAGTTCATCGCGCCCGAGGCCAGTGGCGACGACCCGGCCGCCGAGTTTGCCGCCGCGGCCAAGCGGATTGTCGAGACGAGCGACGATTATTTTTCGCTGCCGGCGGAGATCGATTTCAGCATTGAGCAAAGGCTCTACCCTTCGGCCGCATCGCTGAGCGCCGCCGAGCTTGCCGGGCCGGTCAAGCAGGTCGAGATGCCGATCCTCACCTGGCCGAGTGCTCTCGAGACGCCATCGGCCGAGAACAACACCGCATTTGGTGCTTACTTTCCGCACCCTGATAAACGGGCGGCGGTCATCGTGCTCCCGCACTGGAACGCGAAGGCCGGCACTTACTTTGACCTCTGCAAATTTTTCAACCGCGTCGGGCTCTCGGCCCTCCGGCTGACGCTTCCCTACCACGAAGAGCGGATGCCGCCCGAACTTGAGCGGGCCGATCACCTCGTCTCGTCGAACATCGGCCGCTCGCTGCAGTCGATCCGCCAGGCCGTGCTCGATACTCGTGCGGCGGTTAAGTGGCTTCGCGGGCGGGGCTACGAACGCATCGGAGTTGTCGGCACGAGCATCGGTTCCTGCGTCGCGTTTCTTGCCTTCGTCCACGACCTTGATATCGACGCCGTCGTCTTTAACCACGTCTCGGGCTATATGGCCGATGTGGTCTGGCACGGGCTCTCGACCTATCACGTCCGCGAAGGAATCGAGGGCAGCATCTCGCTCGACCAGCTCCGTGAGTTCTGGATGCCGGTCTCGCCGATGGCTTATCTCGAAAAGCTCGCCGGCCTGCCGCCCCGCCCGCAGCGTTACATCTACACGCTCTACGACCTCAGCTTCCCCGTCCACCTTACACGCGACACGATGAACGCCCTCCGCCGCCATAGCATCCGCCACAGCAAAGCCGCCATACCCTGCGGCCACTACACGCTCGGCGAAAAGCCCTGGGTCTACATCGACGGCTACAAGATCATCCGATTTCTGCATAAACACCTGCGTTAATCCGCACGAAGTTTTTATCGTGTTTCGTTTCATCATTCAAATCAGCCGGTATAATGAGCAGTCCGGGTTAAAGATGAAAAAATCACATAGAGATCTCGCAGTGCAGAATCTCGGGAGGGATGAGGCGATCGCAGATGGTCCCAGCTTGTGCGATACGTTCGAGTACCGACTTTTTCCAAAGGTGACCGAAGTATGGCAAAATTTTCACGAATTAATCCTCGTTCAGTGCGCCGATGGGCGACCCTAGATAAACATGCCGCAAGTCTTTAAATGTATATCGTGTTCAGCCCCGCTTGAATTTTTGGGGCAGATGTCGCAAAAGTGCCAGTTTTGCGGGACGACGATGATCGTCCCGCCGGAGGTTTTTGGCGGAAGGCCGGTGCCCACGCCGGGTTCAGATGGTTCGGGCGGGTTGACAGAAGAGGTTCGCCGGCTTTGCGCCGAAGGCAAGAAGATCGAGGCGATCAAGGTCTTTCGCGAGCGGACCGGTGCGGGGCTGGCCGAATCGAAAGCCGCGGTCGAGGCGATCGAACGCGGCGGCACGGTCGATCTCGGCGAGGTCATCCGGCGTGCGACCTCCGGAGGCCCGCTCATCGATCCTAGGGCTGCGAAGAAGGCCGGTGTCGCCGTCGGTGCAATATCGCTCGCGGTGATCGGTGCGGCGGCTGTTGTGGTCCTGGGTGTTGCATTGGCGGTATTTGTGATCGTCGCTCCGGTAGCTGAAGACGACCGTCCGATACCCGAAACGAGCGGTGGCGTTACCACAGGTGGCGAAGAAGCGGGGATCGCCGAAGTCTTGCGATTCGGCGGCGAAGGAACAGGTGCCGGCCGGTTCAAGGACAATCGGGTCGTCGCTGTGGATGGCGCCGGACGCATTTACAGCTCAGACTATTCGCCCGGACGGATCCAGGTCTTCGGGCCGGACGGCAAATTCGTTTCGGCGTGGCCGGTGCCAGATGGTGAGAACGTTTACGATCTCGCCGTGAGTCGAGCGGGGCGCGTCTATTTGGTGACGAACAAGGGCATCGCGGCCTTTGACGGCGACGAAGGCGCGGTCGCCGCACAGGTCGCAGAGCGTCGGTTCCGCGGAATCGCCATCGGTATTGACGGCAAGGTCTATGCGGCCGGCCGAGATGGATTCGACATCTACGACAAGGACCTGAAACCGCTTCGCTCCTTCAAGTCGGCGGCAAAGGAGGCGAACTCTTCCTTCGGCTTCGAAAGGGTAGATGTTGACGGGAACGGGTTCGTTTTTCTCGTCGAGCGGACGACCGACGAACTCGTGAAATTCTCTTCGGATGGGAAGTTTCTTAACCGCGTCCCGACCGGGCTTCGCTCCGCAAACGACATCGCTCTTGATCCGGCAGGGAGAATCTTTCTCTCGGACACAAGCACTATCGCGGTCTTCACGCCCGAGGGCCGCCCGCTGAAAACGCTCAAGGCTAATCAGGCCTTTGGCATCACATTTGACGATGCGGGAATGATGTATATTGCGTCTCGGCCTTTCGTTCTAAAGGTCGATCCGGGTCTCGAATGATCCGCTCCCAACGCACGAAAACGTCCGAAGTCGTATGCATCGTTGCACGTTTTGGTAACGGCGGTTCGAACGACCATGTAGAGGCTGGGGCTCGACGAAGCCGGTAGATATGTCAGAGGGGCATTCTGGAGGCAGTAAAACAGGGAGTTTGGCGGTCAAATCCACTTTCATCACTCGCCGAGAGCCCGATCTCCAAAAAGACGTACGATTTCGGAACGATTATTGCAGAAAACCTAAGTAAAACGCTGCGTTCGTCCAGCGAATGCATGCGGCTCGCCCCGAAACGTGTGTTGGAGAAATTTATGAGACCCCAAGCTACAAAATTTTTGATCATGATCCTCGCCCTTGCCGCAATGCTCGTCCCATCTGTGGCCGGCCAGGATGACTATTACACCGAGAACGCACTTTACAGCGACAGTGATAGCGACGAACCGGTTGTGACCGACCGCGTTGCCCGCATCAGCGACATCCGCGGCGAGGCACGCGTCCGTCGTGAGGGCACTGAAGAATGGGAAGTCGCCGTTCTGAATTTGCCGTTGGTCGAGGGCGACGAGGTCGTCACCGGTCCTGACGGGCGTGTCGAGATCCAATTTGGTTTGAACAAGTTCGTACGCCTTTCATTCGATTCGCAGCTCCGCATCGTGACGCTCAAGGACGAAGGCATCGCACTCAGTCTTCCGCAAGGAACGGCGAGCGCAACCCTGCTTGAGTTCGATGCTAAGCAGACCTTTTTTGAGATAGATGCGCCGCGGATGACGCTTGCGGCCCAGACTTCGGGCACCTACCGCGTTGATTCGGGCCGACCCGGCGATATTGATGTGCGAGCGAGCACAGGCGAGTCGGGCGAAGCTCGGATCTACTCCTCGACGTCAGGCTTTACGCTTCGCTCGGGTCGTTCGGCTCGGGTGATCATCGACGGCCGGAGTGCGGGCGACTGGGAGAACCTGGACTACGCAGGTGTTTCTGATGAGTTTGATCGTTGGGTGGTCGAGCGGGATTCCGCCATCTCGCGACGGTTGCAGAACGCGCACTACGGTACGTATTACGACCGCGATATCTACGGTGCCGACGAGCTCGATAGCTACGGCGACTGGGAATACACGCAGGACTATGGATATATGTGGCGGCCATATTCCTCGACGATAAGCAGCTACAACGATTGGTCGCCTTATCGTTACGGACATTGGCGTTGGATGTCGTCATACGGATGGGTTTGGGTCAATGACGAGCCTTGGGGATGGGCAACATATCACCACGGCCGTTGGGTCTGGCACCGCGGCCGATGGTATTGGTCGCCGTATAGCGCATACCGCGGCGGCAGGAGTTGGTGGCGGCCCGCACTCGTAGTTATGACGCAGCGAAACGGCAACTACTGCTGGTATCCGCTGCCCTATCAATATCCTTATTACGATTACAATCGGCGGTACCACGGAAACCGGCGTCGGGGCCGAAACCCGCGGCCAAATACGCAAAATCCGACTCAGCCAACTCAGCCGAGCGGACAAAGCAATGCCGAACGGATGGCACGGATTCTTACTCCTCCACTTCAGCGGGTCCCGGCGGGATCGGTAGTTACCGTTCCGGGGACAGACTTTGGTCGTGAGCGTCGAACGGGACAAAGGCCTCCTCTGGCGGATGCGAGGGAGATCCTGACGAAATCGCCTTTCGAGAATAAAACGCCGCCGATCATGCCGGACATCGGCAGTATCGATCGGAAACCGGGTCGCGGCATTTTGACCGAGAAACCGGTGATCGCCAAACGTGAAGTGCCGGTAGTTACCGGTGCCGAGACACGGAAGCCGGATGCTCCGCTTGACCGTGAACTCAAGGACCGACGAATGCTAGGCGGAAGGCCGCCGCTTGTGACGACACCCGTTCCGGTGGAAAGTAAGCAGCCGCAAACCCCCGCCGAACCGCGACGCAGAACAGGCGCATTCGACCGCAGCGTGCCGAGGGTCGAGACGCCGGTGACCTCGAAACCGCCGACGCAGACTCCGACCTATACACCGCGTCCGACACCGAGGCCGACGGCACCCGACCGGAAGCCTGATCCGCCGGTCGAGCGAAATACGCGTCCATCGCCGCCGTTCAATCCGCAGCCGCGACCGCAGCCGCAGCCGCCGAGGAACGAATCGCCGAAGTACGAGCCGCCGCCAAGGCGTGAAACTCCGGCACCGCGTCCCGCACCTGCTCCACGGCCGAGCCAGCCGCCGCGAAGCGAATCGCCAAAGCCCGCACCGCCGAAGAGCGAGTCGAAACCGGAGCCGCGAAAGCCATCACCGCCACTTGCTTCGGAGAAAAAAGGTAAGGATGGCGAATAGAAGAAAGTGCACTAAAGAAAAGAGTCGGGAGCGGTCCCGACTCTTTCAGTTTGCGACGATACTAAGTCGCTTATCGCGACTGGGCAGTAAACACGGCAGGATCGGCCGACCGCGGGTCGCCGACAACAACGAACCGGAAGTTCTTGAGATATTTCTCAGAAACTCGGCGGACGTCCAATGCCGTAACGGCCGTCATTTTCTCAAGGAACTCAAAGGAACGCTTCCACCCGCCGCCGATGAGCTCGTAGCGAGCAAGTTCGGCTGCCTGTGCGGCGTTCGTTTGCTGGTCGGTGTAATACTGCGTGACGAATTGCCCGGCCATCCCGTCGATAAACTCATCGGTTACGGTCTGGGTACGAAGCAGGTTCACCTGATCGAGCATTACCTTGACGGATTGATTTGGGTCAACGGTCGTCACGTAAATAAAGCCATAGTTCACTGCTTGGTTGTTCATCTCGGCGTTTGGGGCATACGAGAGCTGCCGTTGGATGCGGACCTCCTGATAAACGAGCTGTTGGAGGATCGTCACAGCAACCCGCATCGCGTAATAGTCCGGGTCGGCGAGCGACGGAGCCGGGAATGCCCCTTGAACGTAATTCGTTTGCAGCGAACGGCTAGTGACCTCGAGCGTCTGCTTCGAGAAATCAAGAGCCGGCAGCGGCTCATGCTTATAGTTGCCCTTCGGAAGTTTGCCAAACGCGGCTTCGACCTTTTCGCGAACGAGCTTCGGGTCGATATCACCGACAATTACAAGCAACATGCGCGATGTCTGCATCAATTTTTTGTGATGTTCGCGGAGCTGACTGGCCGTAAAGCCCTGAACGGTCGGGATCGTTCCCTGCGAGTCAACGCCGTACGGATGGCCGGCGTAGAGAACCCGCTCTTGAGCAGCCGCCAACGCGGCATCGGGGCTCGTTTCGCGTTCGCGAAGGCCGGCGAGCATTTGCTGGCGGACACGTTCCACGTCCTCAGTAGCGAAAGCCGGGTCGAGCGTGACGTCGGTAAAGACGTTCCAGATGCGGTCGAAGTTCTCCTTGGTCGAGACAAACGAGATCACGCCGAAATCGCTTCCGGCCGAGCCGGCAAGCGAACTTCCGGTCCGCGAAAGTTCGCGACGGACCTGCTGACGGTTGAAGCGCTTTCCGGCCTCGGTCGCGACATTAAGCATAAAGTTCTCAATGCCGGCAGTCTCCGCCGTATAGTTTCGAACACCGCCCTTAAAAAAGAGGCCACCGGAAAATGTCGGAGCCGCAGGCCGCTGTTTGACGAGCACTTTAAGCCCGTTTACCTCAAATTCAGTGACGAGCTTCGATGCGTCATTGATGGCGGCAGCGGGCTGGGCAAACGCCGTGGCGGAAGCGAAAGCCATCGCAACAAACAAAAAGGCAGCGATGCAAAGATTCTTCATCATAAATAACTCTCGGAGGTTCAAATTGTTCATTACTTCGCACCTCCGGTAAGGTCTTGCTCGGTAAGGGCGGCTTTTGCCTTCGCCTCAGGAGCGACCAGCGCCACCCCGACACGTGGTTTGCCTGTTATGTAGGTATTCACGTAGCGGTTAATGTCCGCACGCGAGGCAGCCCGGAGATTCCGGTGATATCCGCGGAAATAATCGATCCCGGTCGAGGACCACCAAAAACCGAGCGTATGCGAATACTCGGAAGGCTTCTCGCGGTCAAAGAGGTCGAGGTTTTCCAAGATATTCTTTGAATTCTCAAGCTCTTTGTCGGTGTAATAATTCGGGTTGGTAAACTGCCCGATCTCCGCATAAACGGCCTTAAGGGCGGCCTTTGCTTTATCGGGAGTCGTGATCAAAAACACCGTGATCGGCCCAACGTTTCGCTGGGTGTAGTAATTGATCGAAACGGAAGAAGCGAGGCCGGTATCGATCAGGTTCCGCTGAAATCGGTGGTCGGGCTGCGAGAGTATGTAAGAAAAGACATCGGCCGCGTAGGTCGAGGCATCGTCCTTTCCGATAGATGGCCCGTGCCAGCCGAGCAATATAAATACATTCTGATCTTCGCTCTGGCTTTCCTCGCCGGTGTTCTTTTCGATAACGACGCCGCTGCTTTTCGGTAGCGGCGGATGCTCAACAAGCGGATACTCCTTAAAGGGGTCCGTCTTTCGTGGCTCCCAGGAGCCCATTGTTTCCTGAACAAGCTTAAAAACTTCGTCCGCTTTAGCATCGCCGGTGACGATCAGTGCAGCATTATTCGGGAAGTAGTACCGAGACTGGATTATCCGCATCTTCTCGGTCGTTGCCGCGGCTACAGTCGCTCGGGTGCCGCCGGGATTCTTTCGCGTTGGGTATTTGAAATAAAGCCGCTCGTTCAGCTCCTGAAAAAGATATGAAAAGGGGTTCGATTCGTTCCGCTCGAGTTCGCCTATGACGATCTGTTTCTCGTTCTCGAGCTCCTGTTGGTCAAAGAGCGGAAAGCGGACGGCGTTGTTGATTATCTTCACAGCCGTCGGGAGGTTTTGGCTCGTCGTGGTGAAGTAGTAATTGACGACCTCCTCGCGGGTCGAGCCGTTCTGGGCGATACCGAGCTTGTCAACGTCGCGAAGGTAGCTGACATCGCCGATCTGGTCCTTTAGCCGCATCGGCTCATCGCAGACGGGGTTAACGCCGCCGCGAAGCACAAAGGGCTGACACTGGAAAAGCAGCGACGCGAGGTTCGTTTTGAAGAACATGTGCTCGTAAAGATGCGAGAGGCCGTTGAGCTCAGGCGGTTCGGTGAAAGACCCGTTGCGGACGGCAAGCTCGACCGTTACGATCGGCAGGCTTGGGTCTTCAAGGACGATGACCTCAAGGCCGTTCGGCAGTGTTTTGCTAACGAATGGGACTTCGAAGCTTGGCCGAGTTTGTGCCGGCTGGGCCGCGGTTGCCGTTGTCGCGGGCCTTTGTGCCGGACGTGTGCGCTGTGCGTCGATGCTTCCGACGAAAAAAGACGAAAGCAGCAGGAGCGAAAGAAAAAATTGCTTCACTGTGATCAATTACCCCCGAATCGGACGTCCGGCCGTGAGGAGAGACGGACGAACGTGAAATGCGAATATTAAAAAATGAGCCCTTGCCAGAGCAATGGGCCGCCCACTAGAATCTAACCTACCACAAGGAGATCAGAGAAATGGAACGTGACAATTTGATGCACGGAGCCCGCACGGCGTTGAACAGAGATCCTGAAATTCGTGCCTGGGCGGAAAATTATTTAAAAGAGAAAACCCGGGCGGAGATGCCCGGGCTTTCGGACGAGGAGTTTGAAAAGCACTGGAAGTATCACAAGCCGGAGATCGTCCACGCCGGCTCGGCCGAGGCGATGATGGCCTACCGAGAGCGGGAGAAGTAGATTCGCTCAAGCAATGTTTCAAAGGAAAAAGCCGGCTATTCGCCGGCTTTTTCCTTTTCGCTTTAGGCTTCAAAAACCCTACTTTTCGTCCGGCATTGTGTCCGGGACCTCGTTTATTGGGTCTTCGGGCGGATCAATGGACTTTGCCTCACGCATCATGCGGGATATAGGTATCGCGAGGATGACCAACACGACGGCGGCTCCGCCTAGGAAGAGTGCGGTCGTGGTAAAGAGCTTCGGCATGAGCGTGAGGTTCTCGGGATCGACGTTGCCGCCGACTAGGCCGCCGATCAGGTTGCCGAGTGCCGAAGCGATGAACCAGATTCCCATCACCTGCCCGACGAAACGTCGCGGCGAAAGCGTCGTCATCGAGGAAAGCCCGACCGGGCTGACGAAAAGCTCGCCGAGCGTAAGGAACAGATAGAAGATGATCAGCCACATGGCCGAGACCTTAGCTCCATCCGACGAGACCACGATGTTCGAGGCAAACAGGATCACGATAAAGCTGGCCGCTGCAAAGCCAAGGCCGATGGCAAACTTTACCGGGCTTGAAAGCTCGATCTTGCGGCTCGCCAGGTAGCTCCAGAATGCGGCTACGATCGGGGCAAAGATGATGATGAAGAGCGAATTGATCGATTGGAACCATGTCGCCGGGATCACGAATGTCCCGATGGTCCGCTCGGTGAAATCGCGGGCAAACAGGTTGAGTGCGGTCGGCGTCTGTTCAAATGCCGACCAGAAGATCGCGGCAAAGATGAACAGGACGGCGATGACGACGACCCTTTTCTTCTCGTCGCCGCTCAAACCGCCGAAAACGAAAAGATAGGCAAAATATCCGAAAGCGATCGCGACCAGGACATAGGCCAAATATTGACCAACAACCGGAGCGTTGATCGTCAAAACGCCGGTTGCGACCAAAACGATAACGAGCGTCAAGATGCCGAGCCCGATACCGGTAAATAGCTTTACCTGCATTTCCTGCTTTGCCTGTATCGCCGGGTCAGGGTGTCGCGTCGGCTCCGAGCCTATATCTCCGAGCGTCTTCGGCGACATCAGCCAAAACTGAAGCAAACCGATGAGCATCGCGACGCCGGCGGCCGAAAAGCCCCAATGCCAGCCGATCTCTTCGCCGAGGTATCCGGTGACCAAAGCTCCGACCATTGCGCCGATGTTGATCCCCATGTAAAAGATGGAGAAACCCGCGTCCTGTCGGCCTCCGCCTTCGGGATAGAGATCGCCGACCATCGCGGAGATATTCGGTTTCAAAAGCCCCGTGCCGAGCACGATGAAAACAAGGCCGAGAAAGAACGGCAGTTTGGAATCAACGAGTGCTGACACGCCGATGGTCAGGTGGCCGAGCGAGATCAAAGCTCCGCCATAGAGTACGGCTTTGCGAAGTCCGAGAAGTTTATCGGCGATCCACCCGCCGGGAAGCGAGGCCAAATAAACACAGGCCGCATATATGCCGACGATCGCCGAGGCTTCGCCGCGATCCCAGCCCCAACCGTCCTGCGTTACCGCAGCGGCCATGAAAATAACCAGCAAGGGCCGCAGGCCGTAGAACGAGAAGCGTTCCCACATCTCGGTGAAAAAAAGCGTGGAGAGGCCCTTCGGATGGCCAAAGAAACCGCCCGTCGAATTGGAGCTGCCGGGATCAGATACTGCGCTCATTAGATTTTTCCTCGAAGCAAATTTGAGATTCTGAGAGAGCTAGGGAAATATAGCAGATAATTTAACTTTCGGGAAACGTCACGCGACACACGCGAAATAGCTTACGGAGGTTCACAATGCTATCTCTTTTTGGAATATTCGCGATCGTTATGTTCGCCATCTACACCTTTCGGAGCGCGAACTCAAATGGAAGGAACGGAGCGCTTTGGGCGGTTATCAGCTTGGCGGTCGGCATTGGGCTCCAATGGGTGATTCCGCTGGTTGCCGCGATGGTCGTCGGCGTAGCGTATATTGCGTCGGGTTCGAACATCGACACTATTGAACAAGACATTATGTGGCCAGCGACGGTGATCTCGTTTGCCGGGCTGGGTCTGAGCATTCTCGGAATGTGGTTCGTTCACTGGCACGTCTCGCAGATACCCGACGAAGACCCTGCCACGGCGTCAGGCCCGCCGCCGCCTCCGGTTTTTGGCGATAGCTTGTCGTTTAAGGCGGAGGAACCACGTGAAGCGGCGGCGCAGTCGAAACCCGAAGGCGCAGATTTGCCACCAAACCGCGATTGATCTAATCTTATTGATTCGTGCCCTTGTAGCTCAACGGTTAGAGCAGCAGACTCATAATCTGTTGGCTGTAGGTTCGAATCCTACCGAGGGCACCACATTTTTTTTCGGGAAATTAAAGGATGGTAGCGAGTACGGGAATCGAACCCGTCTTTCAAGATTGAGAATCTTGCGTCCTAACCGATAGACGAACCCGCCAAGATCTGACGAAACGCAATAATACAACAGCTTTGGAGAATTCCAAAAACTGCTGACACCCGGTTTCCGCATTCCGAACCAAGGCCCGTAGCCATGAACCTTAAAGGCCGCAATTTCTACATCCGAAAAGTGCATCGGTATCTCGGTGTTTTCATCGGGATCCAATTTCTTCTGTGGACGCTCGGTGGGCTGTATTTCAGCTGGACGGTCCTTGATGAGATTCACGGCGACCATCTTCGGCATGAGGCCGCGATGCCCGATCCCTCGCTGTTCACAATGCCGCCGCATCAGTCGATCGCTTCGCAGGCAAATGGTGAGGCCGCCGACCTCACTAAATTCAGAATGGTTGCCGTGATGGGGGAGCCGTATTATTCGATCACCTACGGCAAAGGCCCGAAAGCTCGAGCCGTACTAGTTCATGCCGCAAACGGGCGGATTCGCGATCAGATCAACGAACAAGAGGCGAAGCAAATCGCGACCGGAATGATGCACCAGCCGTCGGAGGTGCAAACAATCGAATTCGTGACACAGGAAGAGATCAGCGGGCACCATGAGTATCGCGAAAAGCCGCTTCCGGCATGGGCGATAACACTCAAGCACCCTGAGAGTGCTACCGTGTACGTCGGCGCCAACGATGGGCAAGTCCACGCCGTCCGCACAAATAGCTGGCGGGCATTCGACTTCCTATGGATGCTCCACACAATGGATTTCTCGGGCCGTGACAATATCAACAACTATGTTCTAAGGGCGTTCTCCATCCTCGGCATCCTGACCGTAATGTCTGGCTTTCTGCTCTACTTTGTTAGCTCCAAAACAATGCGCCGCATTTGGAAGCGGCGCTAAGTTCAAAACCTGATCTTGATCCCGCCGTTAAAGACGCGGCCCTCAAGGTGCGTATAGACCTCCGCGAAGGTCGGAGCAGTGAAGGGCGGAAACACAACTTGGCTGTAGCGGCTTTGTCTTACGTCGGTGATGTTCTCGGCGTTGATGAAGAGGCTGAAGTTCTTGAAGATCTTTTCGCCGAATATTCCGACAACTGTGTAGGAGCGGGCTGATGTGCGGTCCGAGAGCGTTTGGCGTCCCGTAAAGTGGGCCTCGATGCCGGCCTTGAAGCTATCGTGTTCCTCGAAGATAAGGGAAGAATTGATCTTGCTCTTCGGTGTTAGCGGCAGGATGCGATTGCCCGGAAGATAACCGGCCTTAGCGTCGGTGTAGGTGTAACCAATGAAGAGCTTTGCGATGTTGTAATCGGCTCGCAAGTTCGTCTCAAAGCCACGGCTGATCACTGAGCTGTTCGCATTCGCGTAAGCAAATTCTCCAGATTTCCGCTCTTCGAGTACGAGTGGATCGGTGATCTGCGTGTAGAAGAACATTTGGTTGAGCGAGAGCCCGATACTGTCTGCGATTGTCGCCCGATAATTGAGATCAAACGTCCCGCCACGGCTACGCTCTGCTTTCAGCCCATCCTCGATCGGAAGCACGCCGCGGAAAAGGAGCGTTTCAGAATCTTCCGTGAAGATGGTCGGGGTCTTATAGCCGAGACCGAACCCTACACGACTCGTCAAATTCTCCGTGAACCGATAAAGCAGAGAGACGCGCGGCAATGCAAAGGCGCCATGATCACGAGTGCCGTCAACGCGAATTCCTGCCTCGATCGAAAGCCGGTCGGTGATGTCCACCGTGTCCTGGACAAATCCACCGAAGGAAGCTCGTAGCTCATCCCGCTCGGCCGCGTCCGGCAGGGCGTTTGCCTCATCGAATCGGTCAAAAGCGGCCGTAAAACCGAAGACGAGTGCGTGGTTTTTGACCGGAGCAAAGAAGGCGATGTCCGTGTAGGAATTCAACTGCGTGCCGGCAAAGTTGTAGCCCGGCGTTTTCAGATCCCGATCGAAAAAAGCGATGCTCTGCTTTGCGACGAAGCGGCGTCCTTTGGCTAGTTCTCGAGTAAAGTTCGCAGTCGTGACATTTCGAACTGAGACATTTTTCTCAAAATAGATGTTCTGCGGGCTGCTGTTACCTCGGATGACACTCATGTCGCCGCCCTTTCGGTTCTGGTAGGTGGTCGAATTTCCTATCGTTAACTGCGTTTTCTCGTCGATGTAGAAAAAGGCCCGCGGCGAAATTGCAAAAGAGTATGTCCGCGGCAGATCGCTGAAGCCATCTTTATCTACGTCATACTCATTCTGATAATTGAACTGCCCGAGGAATGTGTAGCCGAACCGCCCGAGTTTTCGGGTAGTGAAAAGCGAAGCGTCGGATCCGAGTGCGGATGTCTGGTTAAGCAGGAGCGTGGACTCAGCCTCCTCGCCGGGCGATTTGCTGATGAAGTTAACGACACCGGCGATCGCGCCTTCGCCGTAAAAGGTTGCCGCCGGGCCCTTGATTATCTCAACCTGCCTCAGATCCAGCGGCGGTATCTCGAGCAGCGATTGGCTCCCGGCAAATCCGCCGAATGACTGGAATCCGTCCTTCAACATCTGCGTGTAACGCCCATCGAGGCCCTGAATGCGAATGCTCTGTGTTGCGGATGTGGCGGAGGTCTGCTGGACCTTTATCCCGGTGCTTTCGTTCAGCACCATCGAAACATTTGCCGGCCGCATGTTGATCTTTTCTTCGATCTCTTCTTCGTCGATCGCTTCAACGCGCGTCGGTTCGGCCTCGATCGTCCGACCGGAGCGGGTTGATTCGATGGTGACCTCGGCCAATTCTTCCAGCGGATCGAGCTCGATCTCCTTTTCGGTGTTATCGTTTAGCGGAAATACGAGCCTAATCTCTTTTGCCTGAAAGCCGGCAGAACTAATAACAATGGTCTGCGGGCCATCCACGATGCCGGAAAGGACCGCACGCCCCTCGGCAGACGTTGTCACGGAAATGGTTGTGCCCTTGACCGAGACTGTTGCGTTAGGAATGGGCTCGCCGCCTTCGTGAGCCTTGACCGTAATTTGCAGCGTGTTGCCGTCTTGCGCAAACGCGGTCAACGGCAAAAGGAAGAGGATAGAGATAGCGCAGATTACGCGGAACATTGATCAATATCTACTACTAAACGTTGAACCGGAAATCGACTACGTCGCCTTCTTGCATGATGTAGTCTTTGCCTTCGAGCCGGGCGAGGCCTTTTTCGCTGGCGGCCTTGCGGCTGCCGCAGGCGACGAGGTCTTCGTAGCCGATGATCTCGGCGCGGATGAAGCCGCGTTCGATGTCGGTGTGAATCTCGCCGGCTGCCTGCGGGGCCTTCGTGCCGATCGGGATGGTCCATGCCCGAACTTCCTTTTCACCGGCGGTCAGGAAACTCATCAGCCCGAGCATATGATACGCGGCCTTAATGAGGTCATCGACGCCACTAGAAGCCAGGCCGAGGTCTTTCAGATAGTCGGCACGGTCCGCCGCGTCGAGTGCGACGAGCTCCGCCTCGAGTTTGGCACAGATCGGGACAACGTCGGCACTTTCTGCCTTTGCATGCTCTATCACCTTTTGGACGTGCGGGTTCGATGACGGATCCGCGAGCGTCGCTTCGTCAACATTGGCGGCGTAGATGGTCGGCTTACTCGTCAGCAAAAACCATTTCCGCACGATCTCGCGTTCGTCCTCGGAAAGCGGAGCGGACCGCACCGGCTTTCCTTCTTCGAGCACCGGCATTATTTTCTCGATTATCTCTATCTCGCGTTTGGCGTCTTTATCGCCGGACTTCGCTCCGCGGCCGGCTTTGTCGCGTCGCTTTTCGAGCGAGGTGAGATCGGCAAGTGCGAGTTCGATCTGTATCGTTTCGATGTCGCGGATCGGATCGACCGAGCCTTCGACATGGACGATATTCTCGTCCTCAAAACAGCGGACCACCTGGATCACAGCGTGCGTTTCGCGGATATTCGCGAGGAACTGGTTGCCGAGCCCTTCGCCCTTTGACGCACCGCGGACGAGCCCGGCGATATCGACGAACTCGACCGTCGCGGGCACGACCTTTTGGGCTTTGTTCAGCTTTTCGAGCACGGCTAGCCTTTCATCGGGAACGGCGACGACGCCGACGTTCGGTTCGATGGTCGCGAAAGGGTAATTTGCCGCAAGCGCCGCTTCCTGTGCGGTAAGGGCGTTGAAGAGCGTTGATTTTCCTACGTTGGGCAGCCCAACTATTCCGGCCTGTAGCATAGCGTTTATAGGGTCAGATTGACCAAAACTCTAGATATTACATTTCGTGGGCGGCTTAAGCCAACCGGCGGGCGGGCAAAGCAACGCTTCGGACCGCGGGCGGCACTAATATATAGTTCTATCATCGAGCCTTTCGGCCTTGTTCCCCCGAGGAAAGCAGCTATGACAAAGTATTTGATCCTGACCTTGCTTTTGATGACGATGACCGCTTTTTCGCAATCCGCATCGCTCCCGCCGATCGAGCCCGGAGTTCCACTCGAGCTGGCAAAGTGGCGCGCCGCGCGCTACTCGGACGTCCGCTACAAGCTGAACCTGACGCTGGAGAAAATGTCGCCGGTGCTGAAAGGGACGATCGAGATTCGCGTGAACGTGTCAGTACCGCCTGCGTCAGCGGGCGGCCAGTCTGCGGGACCGGCATTCACACGGCGGGGAAGGCGTGTGCGTTCTGACATACCTATAATTCTCGACTGGCGAAAGATAAAGGGAAAAGAAGAATTCTCAAAAATTACGTCGATTTCGATGAACGGCCACTCTCTCGTTTCACCTGACGAAAAAGTGTCGCCGTCGAAGGAAGACAAGGAACTGCTAGAGAGGTTTGGTGGCCTGGAAGCTGTCTATGAAAGCAACGAGCATTTGGTGTTTCGATATGGAAAACCCGGCGAAAACGTCATCAAGCTCGATTTCACTTCTCCGATATTGACGAGCGGGTCGGCGATAACGCGGTATGTGGATAAAGAGGACGGGTCGGAGTATATCTACTCGCTCTTCGTCCCAAGCGACGCGAGCACGGCATTCCCGGTATTTGACCAGCCGGATATTAAAGCGAAGTTTAGTCTTACGGTAAGTTCACCTGGCGATTGGACTACAGTTTCTAACTCAACAAAAATCCCTGCATTTCTCGATTCACGATGTATCCAAGCCCTTCCCCTCCCAGGAGAAAGGCCCGACCAGGCGAGGCTCATAGCCGCTTGTGGTCAGATGTTTGACGAAACGCAACCCATCAGCACCTACGTCTTCGCGTTCGCGGCGGGGCCGTTTGAGAAAGTTGAGGATCCGAATCCGTTCTCTCGTTTGGAAGTCATCGTCGGGCGCTCGACGACGGCTCCAATTGCGTCGAGTATTTACGTCCGCAAGTCGCAGGCTGAGAAATTCAAGCCGCATGCTGCTGAGGTCTTCCGCCTTAACCGTGAGGCTATCAAATATTTCGAGGAGTATTTCGATTACAAGTTCCCGTTTCCTAAGTACGATCTGGTTTTGATACCGGAGTTTCCGTTTGGCGGGATGGAGCATGCGGGGGCGACGTTTTTGCGGGAATCCGCGATCATTTTCCCGCAGGAGCCGACGAAGAACGACCACATCTCGCGGGCATTGTTGATCTTTCACGAGGCGTCGCACCAGTGGTTTGGCGACACGGTGACGATGCGTTGGTTCGACGACCTATGGCTGAAAGAGGGCTTTGCGACCTTTACGGCGTACAAGGCGATGGAGCGGATCATGCCGGAGATGATGGCGTGGAAGGTCTTCTACGAACGCGTCAAACAGGCCGCCTACCAGACCGATTCGACCAAGGGCACAACGCCGATCTATCAAGAGATACCGAACCTCTCCGCCGCCAAATCCGCCTACGGCAACATCGTCTACAACAAAGCCCCGGCGTTCCTCCGCCAAGCCGAGTTCTACCTCGGCGAGGACAAGTTCCAAACCGCCGTACGTGCGTTCTTGAAGAAGCATGAGTTTGGGAATGCGGGCTGGGAGGATTTGGTGAAGGAGTTTGAGGGGGCGAGTGAGCAGCGACTGAATTGGTGGGCTAAAGTCTGGATCAATCAGAAAGGGATTCCGCTTTACCGAACGATATTGGACGCATCGCCGAAGACGGCCTACGCGAGAATCGATCAGTCGCCTATGACGAACCAAGACTACTGGTGGCAGAAGGTAGAAGTGTTAGGGCGGGTAGAGCGTCAGCATCTGGGCGAGCAGGCTTATCGGCGTGTTTTACTGCGAGATCCACCGGTCGGATCAGATTTCAACGTGCTGCCAACTTTTCGGAGTGCTCCGAACTTTGTATTTCCTAACCATGGCGACTACGGCTACGGCATTTTCCTGCTTGATGAGAAGAGCCGCGAGTATGTTCTCAAAAATATCCAGAACGAGAAGGATCCGTTCCTGCGGTCGATGATGTGGGGTGCGCTGTGGGACAGCGTCCGCGAAGGTGAACTCGACCCGCGGGAATATGTGGAGTTGGTGGTAAAGATTCTGTCGTCAACGCGAAGAGAGAACCACCCCGTCGCCGAAGCGGCGACCCCCCTCCTTCGTAAGGAGGGGAGCCAGGAAGACGAGTCCACGACCGCGTTGCTGCTCAGCCGCGTCGGAACGGCGGTGAATTATTACATGTCAGAACCGCCTCCATCAGGGGGCGGCCAGTCTGGTAGATCACCGAACCGGCCCACCGCTGACGCAGCGGGTTCCGACCTGCGGGCCCGCGTCGAGGAAATGCTGATCGAGCGTATGCAAAACGCCGAAACGCTCGGGCAGCGGATCACGTACTACCGGGCGTTCCTAAATATCGCTTCGAGCGAAAGAGCTCGGGGCGTGTTGAAAGCGATGTTGTCAGAACCGCCTGCGTCAGCGGGCGGCCAGTCTGTTAAGCCAGCGAACCGGCCCGCCAACGTAACGGGCGAGAACCACCCCGTCGGCGAAGCGCCGACACCCCTCCTTCGTAAGGAGGGGAGCCAGAAGGACGGCGGGACGCCGGCGGTCCCCGCGATTCCGCTGAAGACGAAGGACAAGTTCGACATCGTGACGCGGCTTCTCATCCTCGGCGATCCGGATGCGCCGAAGCTTTTGGCTGAGCTCGAGAAAACAGAAATCAGCGACGACGCAAAGCGCTATGCCTACGCGGCAAGGGCGGGCATTGCGACGGCGGAGAACAAGGCAAAATACTGGAAGGATTTTACCGAGAACAAAGAAATATCGGAGAGCTGGATAGAGGCAGCGTTCGGGCCATGGAACTCGATACGGCATTCGGAGCTGACGCTGCCGTATCTGCAAAAGGCTTTGCAGGAACTGCCCAACCACAAACGCAATCGCAAGATATTCTTCGTCAACGGCTGGCTCGGCGCCTTCATCGGCGGCCAACGAAGCGAAGAGGCACTCGCGACGATCAACAAATTCCTCGCCGATAATCCATCGCTCGACCGCGACCTGCGTCTCAAAATACTTGAAAACGCCGACCTGATAGAAAGGGCCGTAAAGATACGGTCAAAATAGGAGCGCGGACACTCTTGTCCGCATGAGCGTCGCTTCGACGCGAACGAAAGTCTCGCCGGAGGAACCGGCGATGCGGACAAGAGTGTCCACACTCCGTCCAACTACGGTGCTGGCAGATAGGCGTTTGGAATAGAGCGGTCGGTCGCAACACCGAACTGGGCCGCATAAAATCCCTGCTGGCTTCTCTGCAAATACCAAACACCGGTCGAAGGGCGAAAGACCGCAAGGTCCGCTCGGCCGTCGCCGTCGTAGTCGCCGGTCGAGGGCACATCGCCATCTACTCCAAATTGAAGCGCGCCAAATCCCTCGGTCGTCCGTAGCATATACCAAAGCCCGTCCGCCGACCGATAGACCGCGAAGTCGGCCTTGCCATCAGCGTCAAAATCGCCCTGTGCCGGCAGGTCCGTTTCGATGCCGAACGAGGTCGCCGTAAAGCTGCCGTCCGAACTTTTCAGCACATACCACACGCCGCCTTCCGGTCGGTAAACGGCGATGTCTGTCTTGCCGTCGCCATCGTAATCCGCCGGAACAGGCTTGTCGCCGACCGCTCCAAACTGGACAAAGGTGAACGTCCCGCGGCTGTCGCTATTTGCGATGTACCAAACGCCATTCGAGGGCCGGAAAACCGCGATATCCGTCTTGCCGTCGCCATTAAAGTCGCCCGCAACCGGAATGTCGCCCGCCGAGCCGAATTGGCGAGTCGAATAGTTCAAACCCTTCAACAGAAAATGCCAAGTGCCGTCCGCCGGGCGGAAGATGGCATAGTCGGTGCGGCCGTCGCCGTCAAAATCGCCGGGCGCCAGAATGTCGGTCTCGACGCCGAAAGAGGTCGCCGTAAATGTCGAGTTCGAGCTTCGCAGCACGTACCAGATGCCGCCCTCTGGCCGATAGACGCTTATGTCAGTTTTGCCGTCGCCATCGAAGTCTGCGTTCTGGTTCCGCGGGATCGCATTGCCAAAAACGGGTGCGTCAGAGATATTGCCATCAATGTTAAAGGTGACCCCGCCCCAGGTCTCGTCGTGCGGAGCCTGCCATTGCTTGATCCGCTGATTGTTCGCCCATTCGTTGGTCGGAAACGTCGGGAATGAGATGTAGGTCCAGACGCTCATCACGTTGTCCCAGCGTGCCATCCAGATCGCGTGCATCTTGCTCGCCGGCGGCAGGTTTACCCAGTCTTCCTGTGCATTTTTGGGCGAGCCGTAAGTGCCGGATTCATATCCGAGCTCGCGGACGCGGTCCGTCCAGCCCTTGAGAAACGCGGTCGTGGCGATGCGGCAGCCCGGCGTTTGGGCGGTCTCGTCGTAGCGTTCCATATCGTAGTAGAGGATCGTGCCCAGCCCGAGTCCGAGATTGCCTGCGTCGGTCACCGCAATGCCGGCTTCCTCACGCCCTTGGGTTTCGGCGACCGCCGGGTCAATGCTAAACCTCGCACGGTTGAACGTGGTACTTGCAATGCACGGAGACTGGTAGCCGACGATGGTCGGGATAATTCCCCAGCCCATCGCCTTTACTTGCTGGACCCATGCAGCGGACAGTTGAGCCTGAGTACACCCACGGTTGCGGCCGCTCATGTAGATGTTTGCATCGTGAAACCACGACGTGTCCCACCACGCCTGCATCTGCTGGACGGTGCCGGCCGTGCACTTATCAAAACCGCGATTGAGGCTAATGCGATTCGGTCCGCCGGTCGGTGCAGCGAAGCGAGGCGCTTCGAGGGCTTCCTCATGCGCCTTTTCTCTGGCCGTCTCCGTCTGTACCATCAACTCGGCGGGCATCGCATCGGAGCCGGCAAACTTTAGCACCGACCGCTGATAACAGCCGGTCTTGAATCCCAGACACTCGCCGACGTTCTCAAGCGTCCACGGCCCATCACTGATAGCTCCATCGGGTTTGTCCTCAAGGCGTAGGTCTATCTCGCGGCTGGTCAGTTCCCATGTGCTGCCGCTATCCGCCGAACGGTACTCAGCCATTCCGATGAAGTTAGAAGACGTTTGCAGCCGAAAGCGGAGCGTCATTAATGATCCCGCAAATGTGAGTTTGCCTGTGGCTGGAGCAGCTTCGATATCTTCAAAACGCGGAAGGGAAATCTTGGACTTCGACCACGTGCCGCCGCCATCCGCTGAAGCCGCAAGCGAAACTTGAACCCCGTTCTCAACGACCGCCAAAAGTTTTCCTGAATCGAAGCTTACTGAAGCGACCCGCTCCGAGCTGCTTAGCCTAAGCGGCAAAACCTGCCAGTTCTTGCCGCCGTCGTCGGTGCGAAGCACGGCTTTGTCTGTGTGGACGATCGCCGTGGCTCCGCCGAGAGAGCGGACGCCGCGGATCAGATGAAGCTCGGCCGGTGGCTCGGCTGCCGGTGGTCTTGACAACGTATTAATGATCTCCAGCCGACTAAATGGTGAGTCCTGTGCCGGCGTCAATGGGACGACCGCAAAGAGTGTAAAGAGAAGCACAGCGGGTAGTGATCGCGACATAAATTCAAAGCCTCACAAAGCCATTGAGATTACTTATCAAATGTTGAGGAATTATAGAGGAAATCGATGGCAGTTTCTAGCCGCATTTGATGCGTTGGCGGCAAGTTTTACCACGAAAGAATAATCGGTTACTTTAATCTACAGTTTCTGCGAGCATTGTAGATGATACTTGGACTGATAATTCTTATCCTGATCGCCATCGGCGGTGCGGCCGTCACCTATCTGATCGAGGACGAAGAGCCATTACTTTGGCGGCTCGCGGCGGGGTGCGTGATAGGCTCGGCGGTCTTCGGGCTTTCCGGATTCGTGCTCGGTTTTGCCTTCGCGATAACGCCCGCGGTCGCGGCTGCGGCTCTCGCGATAACTCTGTTGCCCCTTCTTCTGCTGCTTGACGAGAGCCGTCGGAAAGCCTTCGACCGCGACCGAGTTCTTGCCCGCGGAAAGCTACAAGGTGCGACCGGGGTTAAGTTTTTGCGGTTCTTTTATTACGCGTTTTTTCTGGGCCTGCTGATCCTCTTTTTCGACCGGGCGATCATCATCAACGAGCAGGGCATCTTTACCGGTGGATCAAACAACCTTGGCGACCTGCCGTTTCACCTCGGGGCGATCTATGCCTTTACGGAGGGAGCGAGCTTCCCGCCGGACAACCCAAACTTTGCGGGCGTTAAGTTCACATATCCATTCATTGCCGACCTGATCACGGCGATGTTCATGAAGCTTGGCGTCGGGCTCCGCGAAGCGATGCTGATCCAGAATGTTGCGTGGGCATTCTCGCTCCTCGTCGTGCTCGAGCGGCTTGTTTTGAAGCTGGTCGGTGACACGTTCGCCGCTAAGCTCGCTCCGGTCTTGCTTTTCCTGAGCGGCGGAATGGGTTTTGTCGTTTTCTTCGGCGACTATTTTGGGCAAACGAAGGGCCTTTTTGAGCTCTTGTGGAATCTGCCGAAAGACTACACCATCGGCGATCAATTCCGATGGGGAAATTCGCTGACGACACTTTTCCTGACACAGCGCAGCCTCTTGCTCGGAATGCCGATCGCGTTGATCGCTATCGGAGCGATATGGCGGGCCTTTGCTCAAACCGAGAACGCCCAAGAGTCCGACGGTTTGAAGGTCTCGTACACGCAGCTTTTGCCTTACGTCTTGGTAGGACTTACCGTGGGAACGCTCCCGCTTATTCACGTTCACAGCTTGGCCGTGCTTTTTGTTGTCGGACTCTTTGCCCTTGGATTCGGGCCGGGTCGCTGGCGGGAACTTCTGGCATTTGCATTTGGGACTGCGGTCATCGCGATCCCGCTTCTTGCTTGGTCGATGACCGGGAGTGCGACGCGGACCAGCGAGTTCATCGGTTTCCACTTCGGCTGGGACAAGCGGGACGACTATTTTCTGTGGTTCTGGCTCAAGAATACGGGGCTGATCTTTCCTTTGTTGGCGACGGGAATTTATCTAGTTTGGACCGCCGCTCGGCCCGTGAGGGAAAAGGCTAAGGAGAAGAAAAAGGCAACGAAGGCCGAACGCGAGGCCGATGCGGTTGCGATCAAGGCAAGCCCGACGCTTCTGCTATTCTACGTTCCCTTCGCGGTTCTTTTTGTTGTCTCGAATGTATTCAAGTTCGCACCGTGGGAGTGGGACAATATCAAGATCCTGATCTATTGGTACGGGATGTCGCTGCCATTTGTCGCTCTTGCGATCGCCTGGCTCTGGCGGCGTTCATCAAGCTGGAAGGCCGTTGCTGCGGTTGCGGTTATTGTTCTGACAATGAGCGGCGGGCTCGATGTGTGGCGGACTCTGTCGGGCCAGATCAATTACCGCGTGTTTGAGCCTGATGCCGTTACGGTCGCAAATCGGATCCGCGCATCGACGCGGCCGGATGCAGTTCTGCTGAACGCGCCGACGTACAATTCTGCGGTGGTGCTTAGCGGCAGGTCGTCGTTCATGCGATACGCCGGGCATTTGGGCTCGCACGGCATTGACTACAAGCCACGCGAAGAGGACCTCAAAGCGATCTATCGCGGGGGGGCGCAGGCCGAGGAACTGATAAGAGCACACGGGATCACGCACGTGCTCATTTCACCCGAAGAGCGGAACACGCTCTCACCGAACGAGCAGTTTTTCGCCCGCTACTCGGTCATCGCAGAATCTGGACAGTATCGTGTTTACAAGGTCGTAGAATAGCAGCCAATTGGCTGAACGAATGTCTATCGAAGAAACGAACAGTGAAGAAAAAGGCGGATTCGGGGCCGATGTTACATGGCTGCTTGGCTGCGCGGCCGTGACGGCCCTCGCCGCATTTCTACGCTTCTACTGGCTGGCTCTCAAGCCCTTTCATCATGACGAGGGCGTTAACGGTTGGTTTCTGACGAACCTCTTTCGTGATGGCGTTTATAAATACGATCCCGAGAATTACCACGGCCCGACGCTCTATTACATTTCGCTCGCCTTCACGAAACTTTTCGGCGGGCTTGATACCGTAACGGTCCGCTGGAGCGTTGCGGTTTGGGGCGTCCTCATCGTTGTTCTTGCGTTCTTTCTTCGGCGATACATTGGGCGGGTCGGTGCACTCGCCGCAGCCGCGTTTCTGGCACTCTCGCCGGGGATGGTCTTCATCTCGCGATATTTTATCCACGAAATCTTCTTCGTATTCCTCAGCTTGGCGATCGTTTTCTCTATCACGTCGTTCATCGAGCGGCAAAAGGCCGGGCCGTTTGCGATCGGCTGGATGGCTTTGCTTTTATTGGTCTCGTTCTTTCCGACGACGCTCAACATCTCGTCATCGCTCTCGTCCGGCGACCCCGATAGGTTCTTTTACATTGCCGTTGCGGTCTTTGTGGTTGAAGTGGTTTTGGTCGGTTTTGTCATCCGAATGCTGATGGTCTGGCGGGAAGGGCGGGCGATCTATCTCCTTATTGCGTCAGCTTCAGCAGCACTGTTTTTCGCGACCAAGGAGACGGCATTCATCTCACTCGGGACGATGCTGATCGCAGTCTTCTTCGTTTGGCTTTGGCGTCGAATACTGGCGGAAAAGTTGGCAAGCGGCGGCGAAGATGAACTCGACGACCCCGAACTCAATTGGGCAAACTTTCGCGAGGCTCTCGGCTCGGGCATCGACCTGTGGCTTATCTTGATTGCCTCCGCTCTCGCATTTATATACATATTTGTCCTTTTTTTCTCGTCGTTCTTTACCTACCCGGAAGGCGTTAGCAAAGCCTTTGAGGCTTATTCCATCTGGACAAAGACCGGTAGCCGCGATCATACCGACAACGGGCTTTTCGCATACCTGAATTGGGGAATGAAGGTCGAGTCTCCGATCGTTGTTCTCTCGGCCGTCGGGACCGCGATCGCCTTTTTCAAGGCCCGCCACCGCTTCGCGATGTTCGCCGGGCTCTGGACTCTCGGGCTTTTCCTTGCTTACACGATCATTCCTTACAAGACACCGTGGCTGGCACTTTCGTTTCTTTTGCCCGCTTGCATCGCCGCTGGCTACGCGGTGAATGAGATCGCCCGGTCATTTGGGTCGCTTGGGCGGGTCGCCGCCGTCGTCATGACCGGAGCGTCATTCGCGGTGCTTGCCTATCAAACCTACGACGCAAATTTTGTTAGGTATGACGATGAGAAAATGCCGTACGTTTACGCCCACACACGGCGTGAATTCCTGGATATGGTCGACGACGTCGAGCGGTTCGCCGAGGTGAGCGGCAAGGGGAAAGAGACGGCGGTCGAGGTCGTTTCGCCGGATTATTGGCCACTCGTCTGGTACGCTCGCGACTATCCGAAAGTGATCTTTCACGGAAAGTTTGTTGATGCGCCAACAGCGGAAATGATCGTCGCGAAAAAGGGCGAGCAGGACGCGGAGGTCATTCGCCGCTATTCGGCAAGTTACGTTTACCACGCGTCATATCCGCTTCGGCCCGGCGTTGAACTCATGCTTCTTGTTCGGAAGGACCTAGCCGGTCCCGACGGGCAGGAACTCTACCGACTTGGCGAACGGTAGGTCGCTTTAAATTCGGATCTTTCCGAGTTTTTCGGGCTTTTTGTCTGAACCGGGCTTTAAGTAAGGTGCTGCGTCTTGCTCGCGTTTCTCACGGCCCTCGTTGTGCCATTTCAACCATTGTGCCGGGGCATCGAAGGTCTCGCCGCCGTGGGCCGTCAAGCGCGGGCGGATGCGGCACATCACGGGTGTGTTTATTCCAACGCCTGAGATGATCGCCTGGCCTTTCGTCAGCGCCGGAAGTTCTGCCAGCATTGCCCGGCCCGTGCCCTCGACAGATTGAGCGATGGTCTGCTGATCGATCGGATTTACGATCCGCATGATGATTTGCGTCATGCACTGCGAAAGAACGTCCTGATCGAGCTTGCCCGGCCGTTGGGTTATAAGACCGATTCCAACGCCGAACTTCCGCCCCTCGCTCAGGATCTGTTTCAGCACATTGGTCGAGACAACGCTGGAACCTGCCGGAGCAAATCGATGTGCCTCCTCTAGTAGAGTGAACACCGGATAATCGAGGAAATTCTCACCCGACGTCGCATGTCCCCGAACGGTCTGCTCGCGGGCTTTGTTTACTCGGCGAAGAAGCGTTCCAACTATCACCTGTTGAAGGCTTTGTTCAATGTCCGAGAGGTCAAGGATCGTCACGCGGCCCGGCCGGTATAGGTCGCCGAGTTCGATGTGTTCGTGAGGGTGGAAAATGCTATCTACCTGATCGAACCGCGAGTCGAGCCGCCAGAGAAGCCCCTGTATCGATGAGACGTTGCCGCCGTCGCCGGCATCGCGTTCGTCCTTGCCGTATTGCTGTCGTTGTACCTCATCGCGAAGGTCAAAGTAGTTGTAAAGATATTCTTTTCGCCCCTCTGCCCGAAGCTTTTCCAGAAGCGAGCGAAATGCCTGCCGTAGAAAGTGGAGCATCTTGTCCGAGGTGCCATCGGGCAGTAAGTACCGGATGTCGCCTTCGGTAAGCGATGAGAATCGGACCTTGATGCGCTCGGGCGTAAAGATCTTCACTTCCGGCCGATAGCCGTCCGCACCTGCGAATTGCTCGTCGCCCTGGATCGACGCCATTGTGTGATACTCGCCGTGCGGGTCAACTATCAGCACGGCCGCACGGTTGTATGGCCGCAGCATCTCCTCGACCAGAACGCCCGCTGTGTAGGACTTTCCCGAGCCCGTCGATGCGAGTATCGCGAGATGGGTCGAGACGACATCTTTAACGGAAAGGACAATCGGCACCTCGCCAGCATCACGCGTAAGGAGCGAACCGATGTGAGCCGAGCCGGCCTCACCTTCGCGGCGGGGGCTTAATACGGATGCAAGCGTTTCAGCCGAAGCGAGCCTTACGGCATCGCCAGGGTTCGGCGGTATGCGAGGATTTACAAAGTCGCCAAGCGTATGGCTAAAGTAACCGATCGTCTCGACCGTGATCTCATAAACCTCCGGGTTCGGGTCGATACCGAGAATCTCGGCGACCTCGGCCGGCCGGATGTCCGGTTCCGAGAGAAAATCGTCCGGCAGGCCGCGAATGAGTTTCCTCGCTTTCACGGTTCCGATGATGCGGCGGGTCTCTGATTCGGCCTCGGCCTCGTAGTAAACGAACTCGCCGATCCTAACGCGGCTATTGTCGCGTGTGATGAATGTGTATTCTTGAGGCAGTTGGCCGGGGCCTTTTACGGTCCCGGTCAGCAAGTCGGAATCGGTCATAACTCTCGCGGTTCGATATTTGCAGAGGAGTATAGCAGAACGGTGGACTCGATAACCAAGACAGCGGAAATTGTCGCCGAGGGCGAGCATTTGATCGGATCTTTCGGGGCTGAATCCGAAGGCCCGACGCTCATGGTTTTTGGCGGTATTCATGGCAATGAAACCGCGGGAGTTCGTGCGGCTCGCCGAGTCTCCGAGAAACTTGCGCCGCTCGAGGACCGGCTTCACGGGCGAGTCTTTCTTTTTGCCGGAAACACACGAGCGTTGCAAAAGGGGGTCAGATTTATCGACGAAGATCTCAACCGCCACTGGACCGACGCCAATGTTACGCGGAACGATTTGGGCTCGCAGCTCCCACCGCAGTTTTCCGAAGACCGCGAACAAATGGAGCTTTTGGCAGCGATAGTACCTGTACTCAGCTCGGCGAGCGGTGAGGTGTTTGCCCTTGATTTGCATTCGACATCGGCCGAGGGCGTGCCGTTTGCGACCGTCGGCGACACGATGCGGAACCGTAACTTTGCGACAAAGTTGCCCGTGACCATGATCCTCGGTATCGAAGAACAGCTTGAGGGAACGCTGCTTGAATACCTGAATAATATCGGAGCCGTGACAATGGGTTTTGAAGGCGGTCAACATTACGCCGAATCGACCGTAAATAGCCATGAATCTTTGATTTGGCTGGCAATCGAGGCGGCCGGCGTCATCAAAAAGAGTGATATTCCCGATGCGGATTATCACGCGCAGGTCGTGAAAAAGGCCACGGGCCGGCCGGAGATACTGGAGATCCGCTATCGACATGAGATCACGGAAAACGACGGCTTCGTGATGCGGCCAGGCTATGAAAACTTTCAACCGATAAGAAAGGGCGAGTATCTTGCCGACGATCTGTCCGGAAATATCAGGGCGAGCGAAAGCGGACTGATCCTTATGCCGCTTTATCAAAAGCTCGGTGAGGACGGCTTTTTTATCGGAAGGCGGATCAAGCCATTCTGGCTTTGGCTCTCTGCCGTTCTTAGATGGATGCGGATCGGCGACCTGATACATCTTCTTCCCGGCGTTCATCCGACGGATGCGGACCGCGAAGTTTTGCGTGTTGATACAACGGTCGCTCGGTTCTTTCCGTTGCAAGTATTTCACCTTTTGGGTTTTAGGAAGCGCCGCTGGACGGGCGAGAGTTTGACAGTCAGCCGCCGGAGGCACGACATCAACAGTCCATTTACGAAAGAAGGCTGAACAGTGCGAAGAGCATAGAGGGAGACCATGGGAGAACACACAGTTCATACCGATGCAAATGACGCCCACGTCCGCGAGTTTACTAAGGCAGTCCTTATGGATCTGCACGTGCTTGAGGAGATGCTTGGATCGGGTAAACTCGAGACGGGCGTTAGCCGCATCGGTGCCGAGCAGGAGATGTTCCTGGTGGATTCGGCTATGCATCCCGTGCCATACTCGACGCAATTGATAGCCGCGGCCGGCGACGAACGCCTCACAACCGAGATCGGTCAATTCAATCTCGAAGCGAATCTGACGCCGCTCGATTTCAAGGGTGATTGCCTTCGCAAGCTCGAGATCGAGATCGCAGAGATACTGGCCGCAGTGAAACTGCATATGAACGAGCGCCGCGGTGATGTAGTTCTTTGCGGCATCTTGCCGACGATACAAGAATCGGACCTTGTCGAAAGAAACCTGACGCCCGGACCGCGATATGCCCAACTCAACAAGGTTTTGACCGCGCTTCACGGCGAAGAGCGGGTCGTTCATATTAAGGGACTCGATGAGATCAGGCTCCATCATCAGGACACGTTTCTGGAGTTTTGCAACACCAGCTTTCAGATACATCTTCAGCCGAACATTGAGGACTTTGCCAACTCTTATAATTGGGCCCAGGCCATCTCCGCACCGGTTCTTGCCGCAGCGGTCAATTCGCCCGTGCTGCTCGGCCACAGGCTTTGGCACGAGACGCGGCTCGCACTTTTTCAGCACGCCGTCGATGAACGCTCCCCGGTGCATCAGGGCCGCAGCCGTCCCGCTCGGGTCACGTTCGGAAGAAGTTGGGTCAACGATTCGATCGCCGAGATCTTTCACGAGGATGTAGCTCGGTTCCGCATCATTTTGACCCGCGAGATCGATGAAAATTCGCTCGAAACTTATCGTCGCGGAGGTATACCCGAGCTCAAGGCGTGGCGGATGCACAATGGCACTGTTTGGCGATGGAACCGCCCGTGCTACGGCATACTGGACGGCCGTCCGAGCCTTCGGATAGAGGCGCGATATCTTCCGGCCGGTCCGACCGTCCTTGACGAGGTCGCGAACGCGGCGTTCTTTCTGGGGTTGATGAAAGCTCTTCCACAGGAATACGGTGACGTCCGCGAGCGTATGCAGTTTGACGACGCAAAGACGAACTTTTTCACCGTTGCCCGCTACGGTCTCCGCTCGCAGCTCACTTGGCTTGACGGCGAATCGTATTCCGCTCCTCAGCTTATCCTCGACGAGTTGCTCCCGCTCGCACGTAAGGGGCTCGAGATGGCGGAGATCGCAGCAGAAGACATCGACCGTTACCTTGGGACGCTCGAGGAACGCGTTCAACATGGTTCCAACGGTGCCCGATGGACTCTTGATTCTCTCGCGAAAATGGACCGTGCTGCCAAGACGAACATCCGGATGCGGACACTCGTCGCCGCGATGATAACGAATCAAGAGGCGAATATTCCGGTACATAAATGGCCGCTCGCCACTATCGAGAAGAAATCTGATTGGATCGATAATTTTCGGACGGTTGAGCAGTTCATGTCCCGCGATCTTTTCACTGTGCGGCCCGGCGACGTGCTTGACCTCGCTGCGAGCCTGATGGAGTGGCGGCATGTACGCCATGTTCCGGTCGAGGACGACCACGGCCACCTCGTCGGTATTGTCTCGCATCGTGACCTCATCTCGATGCTGGCGACGAACCGTGCGAAAGCCGCGGACGATATGGTCGTACTGGACGTAATGAAGCGTGACCTTCTGACCATCTCGCCCGAAACGCCGACGCTTGATGCTCTTTACCTGATGCGTGAGCGAGGCATCGGCTGTCTTCCGGTTTGCAAGAACGGCAAACTCGTCGGTATGATCACCGCCCACGACTTCCTGACCGTCTCGACCCGCTTGCTCGAGGAAAGGCTTACTGAAGACGAGCCTTAGCAGGAAAGAAGTGACACTCCGATCGACCGTTTTCCTGAACTGAGCTTCGGTGAAACGGTCATTTTTCTGTTCTGACACAACCTGTGAAACCTTGACCTGACCCATTACGTAAATCAGTCAGAGTCGAAACTATGCTAATACGAGCAAACATTGCCGCATTTTTCCTGTTGATCGCCTCCTTCGGTTTCTCTGGCGTTGCCGATGTCTTCGGACAGGCGAAACCCGCTGTCGTCGTCCTCAATAAGACCGAAAATGATCTGGCGATCGTCGATCCCGCAACGATGAAGGTGACCGGCAGGGTCGCGGTCGGCGAAGGTCCGCATGAGGTCGTCATCTCTGATGACGGTAAAACGGCGTTTGTCGCTAACTATGGCGCTCAAACCCCGGGAAACACTCTTTCGATAATCGACATCGCGTCTGCTATGGAACTTCGCCGCGTTGACCTCGGCCCGCTGCTCCGGCCGCACGGCATTCAGCTCATCGGCGGTAAGCTCTATTTCACTGCCGAAGTAAACAGGGCGATCGCCCGATATGATCCGGCTTCGAACAAGGTCGACTGGATAATGGGCACGGGACAGAACGCTTCGCACATGATCGCCGGGAGCTCGGACCAAAAGGCCTTTTACACGGCGAATATAGGGTCGGACACAGTTACGATGTTCCGATTTCAAAACGTCCCGCCCGCGGGCTCGACCATCACACAGATCCCCGTCGGAAAACAGCCTGAAGCTATCGATCTCTCGCCCGACGGAAAGGAGGTTTGGATCGGGCTCAATGCAGAAAACGCTGCCGAGATCATCGATACCGCGACAGCAAAGTCGGTTGCAAAACTCCCGCTTGGCGGCCGGCCTTACCGAGTTCGGTTCACACCCGATGGTAAGACCGTGCTGAATACGATATTGCAGACGAAGGAGATCGTTCTTGTCGATGCTGCCTCTCGGAAAGAGGTCCGGCGAATCAAGCTCGAAAGCACGCCGCTCGGCGTTGCGTTTTCGAAGGACGGTAAGACCGCATTTATAACTGCAGTGCAACCCGATGTAGTTTTGAGGGTCAACCTTGAAACCGGCGAGGTCACGGGCCGGGTCGAGACGGGCAAGGTGCCCGATGGCGTAGCCGTGACGGGGATATAGGCGAGGGCAGGACCTATTCGGCAATATTGAAATTTTATTCGCCTGCAAACGCCTTTTCCGCTCAAAAACGAGGATTGCCTCGAAGGAGTTTTGAATATGGCAAGCCGAGTGGCCGGCATACGGCGCCGAAACATCAATTCCGCGAACCTCAGGGGCTTGAAGACCATTGTGCGTTCGCTCCTCACTGAAGAACGCGGGAGTCACCGCGTCCAGATCGACCCTGAAAAGGGAGTCGATTTTTACGAAAAGGTCGCACATTACGAGCGAGAGCTGATCCGATCGGCACTTGAATTGACAGGCGGGCGGCAGAATCGGGCCGCGAAGCTGCTCAATCTGCGTAACAGTACTCTGAGCACAAAGATGAAGCAGCTTGGAATCGAGCGACAGATCTGAATGCAACCGGGTAAAAGGGTTCTGACGCGACATTTCGGCCCGAATTGGCGGAAACCCCGAATCCAATTGAGAATTGAACTTCAAGCGCGGTGAAAAACTATGAAAACTACTTTGCTCTTTTTTTGTTTTGCGGTATTCGCTTTTCAAACAGTAGCTCAAATGCCTTCCGAGAAAGCAGCTCCGCTCGCGGTCGTCGAAAAGCTCTTTGCTGAGATGGCTGCGGCAAACCCGGCTGGCATTCTCGCACTCGGCACGCCGGAGAATCAGCTTGTCGCTATCCGAAAGATGCGTGATGGAAGTTCGCGGGTCGAGGTGATCAGCGGGGAAGCCTTCTCGAAGATGTTTACCAACAAGGAAGCTAATCTTCGCGAAGAAATGTATGCCCCGCAGGTCGAGGTCGAGGGCGACTATGCGATGGTCTATGGCCGCTATGTGTTCTTTGTGGGCGAAAGGCTTTCTCATTGCGGTGTAAATCAATTCAACCTCGTAAAGATCGCCGGCGTCTGGAAGATAGCTAACGGTGCATCGACGATCGATCCCGGAGCCTGCACGGAAAAGGAAAAAGCGATGAAGCCCGATCCTAAAAGATGGGGGCTACAGAAATAACGATGGACCGGACGCTTTGGAATTTTGTCGCGGCCGCTCTTACCCTTGCGATCGTCTCGCTTTCTGTAGCGGGTCAAAAGGCCGCCGTTCCGGCAGGCGACGTCAAGCAAGTTCTGCAGTCGAAGCTTGATGCGTGGCATGCGGCGGGGAAGTTCCCGGGAGCGACAGTTGGAGTTGTTCTCGCAGACGGCACTTCGTTCGGGCTTGCTGTCGGAATGTCCGACCGGGAAACAAAGCGGGCGATGCGGGCCTCTGACCGGATGCCGGCGGGCAGTACGGGCAAGACCTTTGCCGCGGCCCTCGCTATGCAGCTTGTGAAGGACGGCAGGCTCGGCCTCGATGAAAAGATCGAGAAATATCTCGGTAAGGAGCCCTGGTTCGGCCGCCTGCCGAATGCACGCGACATCACGGTTCGCCAACTCCTCAACCACACGAGCGGGTTGGTCCGCTACGAATTCAAGAAGGAATTTACGGACTTTCTCACGGCTAATCCGTACAAGGTTTGGACGCCGGAAGAGAGGCTCGCTTACCTTTTCGACGAAAAGCCGCCATTCGCTGCCGGCCAAGGCTGGGAATACTCGGATACGAACTACATCGTGCTCGGGATGATCCTTGAACGCGTGACCGGCAAGGATTTTTACGGCGAGGCCAAACGGCGGTTCATCAAGCCGCTCAAGCTTACGAATACGATCCCTCAGGACGGTCCGAAGTTGAAGAACGTGGTTCAAGGCTACGCCGGGCCGAACAATCCTTTCGGCGGGAAAAACCGGATGATCGAGAACGGCAAGTTCATCGTCAATCCGCAACTTGAATGGACCGGCGGCGGCTGGGCCTCGACCGGCGAGGACCTCGCCCGCTGGGCAAAGCTGATGTATGAGGGCAAAGCTTTTGACGCTTCGCTCGTGCCGATGATGGTAGATGGCGTGCCGGCTAAGCTCGGGCCGAACGTAAAATATGGCCTCGGCTCGATCATTCGGCCGACGCCCGCTGGCCTCACCTACGGCCACAGCGGTTTCTTTCCCGGCTACATGACCGACATGATGTATTTCCCCGAGCACAAGATCGCCGTCGCTGTTCAGGTAAATACAAGTGTTCCACAAGACCTCGGCAAACCGCTTTCGCGGCTTCTGGTTGAAATCGCCGCCGTGCTCAGCACCAAGCCTTGAGCGGATCGATTTGCGATTTTCCGTCGTTCGAATACAATAAGGGCACTTCCTGCAGCTCGGAGACCGTTCATGAAAAAACTTCTTGTATCCATCGTCATTGTGGGCTCGTTTTGCACGCCCGTGTTTTCCAACGACATGAGCCGCGAGATCGATGCCGCGGCGGCGAAGTTGATGCCGAAGGTGACCGAGTGGCGGCGGCACATTCACCAGAACCCGGAACTCGGCAACCGCGAGTTCAAGACGGCTAAATACGTTGAAGACCACCTGCGGCGGCTCGGGATCGAGGTCAGAACCGGCGTGGCGAAGACGGGAGTCGTCGGCATTCTCAAGGGGGCTCAGCCCGGGCCGGTCATCGGACTTCGGGCGGATATGGACGCGCTTCCCGTGACCGAACGCAACGATCTGCCGTACCGCTCGCGTGCGACCGGCGAATATAACGGCCAGACCGTCGGGGTGATGCATGCCTGCGGCCATGATACGCACGTCGCGATGCTGATGGGTGCCGCCGAGGTGCTCGCCGGAATGCGTGAGAAGATCAAGGGCACCGTCGTTTTCATCTTCCAACCGGCCGAGGAAGGCCCGCCCGCCGGCGAAGAGGGTGGAGCCGAGCTGATGGTGAAAGAGGGCGTGATGGACAACCCGAAGATCGACGCCATCTTCGGCATCCACATCAATTCGCAGACGCCGGTCGGGACGATCAAATACAAGCCGGGCTCGATCATGGCCGCCAGCGATTGGTTCGAGATCAAGGTCCGCGGCAAGCAGACCCACGGAGCTTACCCTTGGGCGGGCATCGACCCGATCGCCGTCGCTACACAGATCTATACGGGGCTGCAAATGATCGTCGCTCGGCAATCGAACTTGCCGAAGGCGCCGGTCGTTATCACGGTCGGACGTATCAGCGGCGGCGTCCGCGAGAACATAATTCCCGAAGACCTCGTCATGGCCGGAACCATCCGCACGCTCGACAGCATCATGCAGAACGATGTGCACGAACGCATCCGCCGGACCGCGACCAGCATCGCCGAAAGCATGGGAGCTACCGTTGAGGTCAAGATCGACCGCAAGGCACCGGTCACCTACAACACGCCCGAGCTCGTTGAAATGCTCGTGCCCTCGCTCCACAAAGCCGCCGGCCGAGAGAACGTCGTGCTCGGCGAGTGGGTTACGGGAGCCGAGGACTTTTCTTTCTTTCACACGAACACTCCGGCCTTTTATTTCACCGTCGGCGGAATGCCGGCCGGCAAGGACCCGAAGGACGCCGCTCCGCACCACACGCCGGACTTCATCATAGACGACAGCCGGCTCGACGTCGGCGTAAAGGCGTTTGCCAACATCGTCTTTGATTTTAAGAAGTAGGCCGTTAGTAATTCCAGATTCCAGATTCCGAATTCGAAGATGAGCCCTGGCTGACGCGCGGGCCTCTGACACGACATTCCAACTTCCAACTTCCGAATTCCGCATTTCTTGGTGTTCTGTTTTTTGTGGGCATCGCGCGTTCGGGAAAACACCGCGAACATCTGGGACATCTGGGACATCTGGAACGATTGGGACATCTGGAACGCCTGGGACAAATGGGACAGATGGAACGAATGGGACATCTGGAACACGCTGCCGGGATTGGGGCTTGGATCTTTGGCATTCTTTCGCATTGTCAATTGTTAATCGGACCATTGTTAATTGGTTAAAAATGGACATTGGGATTTGGTCTTTGTGATTGTGTCTTGGGCCTTTGGTTTTTGCATTTTCACACTCGATCTCGGCATTCCGTTCAATTACTAATTACTAATTTCTGATTACTAATTATTAAGAATGACGGACTTCGGTCTGCTTTCTCACCGCTTACTGCTCACTGCTCACTGCTCACTTCCTCCCGCTGTCCATTCTCTTAGGTCTTCAAGCCAAATTGAATGGCGAACCGTGAGATCTGAGAGATATGGATGATATGGAAGGCTAAAGTTGCGAAGTTCGGAGTTCCAGCTTTAGCATGCTTCCGGGACGTGCATCTCGGCTGCCGGAAGTAGGAACCACGAAAAAGGAAGAACAAGAAACCGGAACAAAGTTTGGCCGCGGGCTCTGAGCTTTTTAGGCTTAGAGGTCCGCGGCCGGTTGGTTGGTTCAATTGAATTTTTGCTAAGCGGCGACGGCGTAGTTCTCGCCCAGTTTGGCCTCGTCGCCTTCGGCGAGGTTGGTGATCAGCTCGTAGTGAAAATAATCAAACTTTGAGCTGACGGTATCGTCAACGCGCTTTTCGTACATCTCACGTGAGCGGTCGATGGCCTCGCGAAGCCGGTCATAAAGGTCATTCGACGCGCGGCCTTCGAGCACCTTCTGCTCGTTATACAGCTTGATCTCGGAGACAAGCAGCCGGGCGAATCGGCGGGCCTTGTTGTGCCGGTCGCGTTCCTCTTCGGGAACGTCGATCGGCAGGTCTATCGTCTTGCGGTCAAGCCGCTGTCGGCTTTCATCGCCTAAGGGCGGCGTAAGAACGGGCTCTTCGGCTACCGCAGGCGGAGCTTCGACTACAGGCTCAAAGGGCGGCTGTTCGATCTCTTCGGCTACCGAAGGCGATGCCTCAAAACTTTGCTCCGGAGCAAACGTTTCGACCTCGGGCAGTTCGGTCGCCTGCGAGGTCGGTTCGAATGCATAATCGGCGAATGCCGCCGGTGTTTCTGTGACGGGCTCGGGCTCAAATGATACCGGCGTCTCCGGAACGAATTCGGCAAATGTCGGAGTTTCCTCGACCTCGTAAACCGATTCGGCCTCTTCGACCTCGGCCATCGGCTCGACCGTTTCTACCTCGACCGGCGTCGCGAAGGCGAATCCCGGATCGGACTCCTCGACGTGTTCAACAACCGTCGGCATCTGATACTGCTCGGTAGCGTGATCGTAATCCGTCTGAACTGCATCCTCTGCAAAGGCCGTCGTCGTTTCGGCCACTTCCTCCGCAGCCGGTGCCTGATATTCGACGGGGGCTTCGTAGGCCGCGGGTTCGGCCGGAGCAGAATAAGCCGGAGCGGCCTCTTCGGCCCTCGGCGTTTCATGAATTTCCTGATGCGCCGCCGGATGAACGGCAGCACGAAGCTCGACCGTTAAGGCTGCGACCGAAACAAGCGATTCGAGTGCCTCGCGGTTGATCCGCGTGCCTTCGATGCCGTAATCGACATAAAGAACGGCGACCGCACGACCGCGGACAACGAGCGGAATGGCATACATCCTGTCCGGCCGGCCAAAGCCGAGCGGCTCAAGAAACTGGTCGTCGTCGGCATACGCACCGTGAGCGCCTTCTGCCGTTGCCAGCGTCTCCGAAGCACGGCTAAGCAGACTTGCCGAGTGCTCAGCAACGCGAACGTTCTGAAACGTATCTTCGGAAACCGCACCTTGCTCATTGAACGCCTTCCAGCAGACGAAAGTGCCGCTCTTAACGATAAAAAATGCTCCACGCGGAGCGAACTGGTGGCTGTGCTCGACCAGCGAACGGAGGATCGCGGCCTGCGTCAGTTGGCCGCCAATGTCGCGGATAGAATCACGAAGATCGGAGTACTTGTCTTCGACGGCGGTATCGGTCCGGAGCTTTTCCGCTTCCGAGAATGCCTCGGCGGCGAGCCTTGCTCCGCCATCGCGGGCGAGCCGGAGATGTTCGCCGAGCGACTCAGAAAGGCCAAGGTCAACCTCAGTGCGCTGCTCAAATTTCGCTGCTAGAAGCCTGATCGCCTCGTCCATCTGGGCGCGGTGCTTGGAGAACTCCGCGTCAAAATTTCGCTGAAATTCATCAACATCCTGGCGCATTGAGGCGGCTACGCCCTTCAAGTAATTCTCGAATTCAGATCGGAGACTAAGTTCGAGTTCTTCGTTGGTCACTATTTAAGATCCTCCAAAAGCAAATAAAGGGGCGGTCCACAACACTTAAAAGGCAGTGATGAAAGTACGGAAAGGTGTAATCTGAGGCTGGAACGACAGCTGCCCGGTGAACCGACGCCCAAAGAGGATTATGGCGAAGGTCACCGACAAATGTCAAGAAATTATTGAAACGAAATGACTTGGGAGAGATTTGGCCGGTCTAAACGGCAACAACATCGATGTTCGGGTCGATCTCTTCGCGGATCATATTCTCGATCGCCATAAGCGTGCCGGTCAGCGAACTCGGACAGCTTCCGCAGGCTCCCTGATAGCGGATCTTGAGGGTTGATTCCTCAAGCCCTATGATCTCAAGCCAGCCGCCATCGCTTGCGAGATAGGGCCGAATACGGTCATCAAGCAGAGCGTCGATCTCGCGAATCACGGGATCGTCGTCAAGAGCAGCCGCGATCGCACCGCCAACTGCCTTGGCGGCACTGCCGTTTCCGCTCCCATTCGCGACCGGTTCGGCCGCACGGATCGGAACCGCGAGCTCCGGAAGAATTTCGTCCCACTCGGCATCGTCGGTCTTTTCGACCGTCACCATTTTGTCCATGTAAAAGACCGAGACGACGTTGCCGACCTCGAAAATGGAGGCGGCAAACTGGTCGTCCTTGGCCACTTCGGCATTCTTGAACGAATGCGAAGTGCCGTATGAGACCGGTTCCTTCAAAATGAACTTTACGGCGTTTGGGTTCGGTGTTTCCTGTATGTCGGCGATCTTTGGCATTGCTTATTAAAAACGTCTCATATACAAGTTTACTAATCCTTACCTTTTTGTCAACATTCCACGCTCAAGCTCGCAGAAACGACCTCGTTGGCACCCGCTGAAAATTCAAATGGCAGGCGCGAACAAAAAACGCCTGCCATTCCGGTTTATCCGCCGTGCGAACCCGCGGGTCGCTATTCTGTAATGTGAATATCCTCGGTCTTGTTAACGCGGCCCGAGAAATAAACTGCACCGAGAACGACCCCGGCAATAAGAAATACAAAGGTCAGGACGATGTAAAGCGTGCTAGCCGTTTGCACGTACTGATAAAGCGAACCGGCGGCGATCAAAAGTGAAACTACCGCTAAGAGTACATAAAGCATCTTCGTAACCTCCAAGTAAGGATCTGTCAGGCCTCTCTCGAACATGATCGACGTGTGGTCTTCGATCAAGAGTTGAGGCTTCGGAAATACAGGCCGCGAAGCCCGCAACTTATGTCTGAGGAACTGCCTAATATTAATCACAAGTCGTGAAAAAAGGCAAGTAAAAGGGTTACAGTTCTTGGCTTTCGTCTGCTCGCTTGTCCGCGTCAAGAACGCGTGGAATGCCTTGAAGGTCTTTGTGAATGTTCGAGGCCTGCCAAACCGCTTGATCGATCATCGCCGCAACGGCCCCGGATTGCCCAGATCCGATCTCGATCAGGAGCTTTCCGCCTGGTTTCAAGTACCGCGGCGAGCCCTCGATGATCGCACGAATGATGGCAAGCCCGTCGCCTTCATCGGTCAGAGCAACTCGCGGTTCGAAGTCGCGAACCTCGGGCTCGAGGCCGCGATGTTCAACCTCGGGAATATATGGCGGATTGGCCGCGATAAGGTCGAATTCTTCGTCGCCGGCCGGTCCGAAAAGGCTTGCCTCGATGAACTGAATTCGGTCGCCGACGCCGTGCTTATCGGCATTTTCACGTGCAAGTTCGAGAGCCTCGGGCGAGATGTCGGTCGCAACGCCGCTTGCCGCAGGAACCTCGGCGGCGATGGAAACGGCGATGCAGCCGGAGCCTGTGCCGATATCGAGAAACCGGGGCTCGGAAACGGCGGCGAGGTACTTTACCGCGAGTTCGACAAGAGCTTCGGTCTCCGGCCGAGGGATGAGCACGTCACGCGAGACACGGAAATCGCGGCCGTAAAACTCCTGCCGCCCGAGAATATGCTGAAGCGGCTCGCGGCCGGCCCGGCGTCCGATTGCAAGAGCAAACCGCTCCGCATCTTCCACCGAGAGCTCAAATTCGGGATACGCGATCAAGAACGTCTTTTCCCGCCCGAGCGTTTCCGCGAGCAGAACCTTGGCGTCGCGGGCGGGCTCGGGCGTCCCAGCGGCTCGCAGTTTTTCGGTAGCAGAATTTATCGCGTCGGCAATGTTCATTGCTCGGTTCGCTCGCCGTCGCCGCGGAAAATCGCTGGCAGCGTCAGGAATATTATCTTCAGGTCGAGCCAGACCGACCAGTTCTCGATGTAGAAGATATCGAGCGCCACCATTTCCTCAAAGGTCAACCGATTGCGGCCGGAGACCTGCCAGAGCCCGGTGATGCCCGGCTTCATATCGAGCCGTTTGCGGTGGGCGATATCGTATTCCTCGACCTCATAGGGGATCGGCGGCCGCGGCCCGACGATGCTCATTTCGCCGCGGACCACGTTGAAAAGCTGCGGGAGTTCATCGAGGCTCCAGCGTCTTATCCATCGGCCGGCGGGTGTGATCCGCGGGTCGTTGGCGACCTTGCCGTAGATCTCGCCCTCGCCCGCCGCCTCGCCGGAAATGTTCTTGCGGTAGGCCTCGCGGTGGATCGCTTCATCAGAATCGGCATACATCGTCCGAAACTTCAGGCAAAGAAACACGCGGCCGTCCATCCCGACGCGTTCCTGCCGGAAGAATATCGGCCCGCTCGAGCTTCGCCGGACGGCGAGCGCAACGAAGGCGAGGACCGGCGAGAGAACGACGATCGCGGCGAGTGAGATAATGATGTCCGATACGCGTTTGACCAGCCTGCCGGTATCTGAGAGCGGTTCGCGAAAGAGCCGGACCATCGGAAGAACGCCGATCTGCTCGACGGCCGTTTTCTGCGGAAGCAGGTCAAAGAGCTTCGGTGCAAAACGGAACTCGACACGATGGTCGCGGCCGACCTCCATCATCGAATCAAAAAGCCGCTCGCTGCCGATCGAGGGCTCGGTGATGATAACTTCCTGAATGTTGTATCGGCGGATCAGGTCGGGCAATTCAGCAAAGCCGCCGACGATTGGAGCTCCGGCAAACTCGCTTTCAGCCGTTTCTTCGGTCGCGACCACACCGGCGACCCGGTAGCCGAGCCCGAGCCGGCCGCGGAGTTCCGCGATCGTATTCGCCGCCTCTGCGTTCGTTCCGACGATCAGCGTCGGCAGCAGATTCACGCCGCGGCGTCTGATTTTCGCCTGTGCCCAGCGGACTAGCAAATGGAACGCGGTAAAGAGCGCGAGGGCGATAGCGAAGTCAAGCAGAAAAACGGCCCTCGAATACGAGAACTCACGAAAGGCATAGCCACCGCGAAAAAGGAACGCCCAGGCGACGATCAGCAGCGACCCGACGGCGACGGCCTTGACGACCTTTGCCGCCTCCCGCGAATAGGAGAACGCACCCTTAAAACGATAAACGCCCTCATAGGCGAGAAGCGCGACGCGGACGAACATCGCAAACCAGAAAATCCCTGCATAAGGCACGAACTCCTGCGACCATGCCCATGCGGTTTCCGAGAGCACGGGCGAGCCCTCGCGGACGACGAATGCGGCGATAAGAGCTCCGCCGGCCAAGGCGGCATCGGCCGCACCGATGAGCGCGATGACGAGCGGCATCACAAATGCCGGAACTTTCCGGGGCGTTTCGGTTGTCGTCAGGTCCTCTTTCAGCGTCTTCTTATCTCTTCAATATCTCGATACTCGCGGCGGCTCGGCAAACCGCAGATCTTCGCCTTCGGCCGTCAGGTTCGGATTGTAATACGGATCGCGTTCAAAATACTTCTGCCATCGGGCACGGAGTTTCTTGATCGCGGTTTCATCGATCTCATACGACGCAACGGCAGATGTCGCCTCGGCCCAGGGCGTCCAGACGTTTCGCTTTCCCGCCTCGTGTAGCCGCAGGCAAAGGTCGATGCCGGCCGCGACGGCGTCGTCAAAACTTTCGTCAAGCCCGCCGGCCTCGTCAAATGCCTTTCGGCTGACCGCTATCGCCGCGAGCGAAAGTGCAAGCACGTTGCGGTCCGCGGCAAGCCCGACGAACGGCCCGAGGTCATCCCGCCGCATGCCGAAGTGCGGGCGGCCGATGCCATTCATTATCCCAAGTGCAAAGCCGGCGTTCGCGATCCTTCCACCTTCGTCGTGCAACTTCGGCCCTACGGCTCCGACGCCGTTGATCGCCGCTCGATGAGCGAGCTCGCTAAAAAAGTTCGACGAAAGCTTGCCGGCATCGCGATGAAGAAACACCAGAACATCGCCGGAGGTTTCGTTGGCTTCGCGGACAATTGAGGCGACATCGCTTGCGCTTTCGCGAACCTCATGAACGGAACCTGCTTCGATCTCCGCCTGCCCGTCGCCCCAGAGGATCACCGAAACCGTCGGCGGCTCGCCAAGGAACTCCGGCCGGTGGAGCTCACCGCGGCCGCGGACGGCTCGTGCCGCGATACCGCTGCGGCGGTAATGCTCGGTCAGCGCGGTGCGGGCACGCTCGTGGGCATAGGTCTTCTCGCCGCTATCGAGAGCCACCGAGCCGGGAATCGCCCGCCAATGGTAAAGCACATGCGGAATATGGACGATGGTCGCGGGCGAGATGCTGTCGATAAAACGTAGCGAAAGGTCGTAGTCCTGGCTGCCCTCAAACCCCGTGCGAAAGCCGCCGATCGCCGGCAGGACCTCGGTCCGAAAGACGCAAAGGTGTGTGATCAGATTGAGCGAACGCATCAGCTCGGGGCTCCAATCCGGCTTGAACATCGGCTGGAACCGCACGCCGTTTGCGTCGATCTTGTCCTCGTCGCTATAGATCAGATTCACTTCCGGCCGCGAGGCAATGACGCGTGCCGCCTGCAATAGAGCGTCTTCAGCGAGGAGGTCGTCGTGGTCCATTAGTGCGGTGAAATCGCCGCGGACCATCTCAAGCGCGGTGTTCGAGGCGGCAGAGATGTGGCCGTTCTTCTCGCGAAAGGTAACGCGTATGCGTGCGTCTGAGGCCGCAAGCTCTTCGAGCACCTTGCGGACGTGCGGCTCGGTCGAGGCATCGTCGGCAATGCAAAGCTCCCAGTTCTGGTAGATCTGTGCCCGGACGGAGCCGATCGCCTCGCGGAGGAAACGCTCTTCAACGTTATAGACCGGCATCAGCACCGAAATTAGCGGAGCATCTTCGAGCTCGGCGGCGATCGCACTTAGCCGTTCGCGGCCGGCATCGTCGAGCTTGTCGTATCGCTCGGCCCAGTCACGGTATTCGCGGTCGCGGCGGCCCTTGTCGATCTGCCGCAGAAATGCCGAATAACCGGCCGAGAAACCTTCCCGCCGAATGGTCCGCAAAGCCTTTTTTATCCGGCTGATCATTTCCTAGCGACGAGCTTTTCGAAGAGAGCTTCGTAGCGGTCGGTGATCGAGTCCCAGCTATATTCCGCCTCAACGCGTTGCTGCGCCTTTGCCCGGTACTCCGCGGCCTTTGCGGGATTCGCATCGAGTTCGCCGATGAGCCGCGAAAGTTCCTCGACAGTCTCGTACGTCAGGGCCGCATCACCAACGACCTCGAGATTCTCGACCGTCGAATATGCCAATACACAGTTTCCGTAGCCCATTGCCTCGATCAACGCCGGGTGCGTTCCGCCGACCTCGGTGGCGTGAATGTAAACGTAGGCGTTTTGCTGGAGCGACTTGTAGCCATTGCCAAAAACGAAACCGGTGAAGACGATCCGCGGGTCGTCCGCCGCGAGTTCGCGAAGGTGCTTTTTGTAATCCTCGGCATACGGCGCATCGCCGACGATGACAAGTTTTCGCTTCGTCTCCGTTCGGCGAAATGCTTCGATCACCATCGCCGCATTGTTTTCGGGCTCAAGCCGCGAGACGTAGAGAAAGTAATCCTCGGGCTCGACGCCAAACTCGCTGATCGCCTCGGCGTCGAGCTTCCGCTCAACGTCGGCACCGTAAGCGATCATCGTCGAATCGACGCCGTATTCGGCAAGGTAGTAATCGTAGATCGCCTTCGCATCGGTCACGACCTCGGTCGCAAACCAGACCGACGCCCGCTCGCCGAGTGCATAGTAAAGCTGGCCGAGCTTGTTCCACTTCTTCCGCTTCCGCTCGAGGCCGTCAACGTTTATCGCGACCGGCGTTCCGGTCCAAGTGAGCTTTGGGATGAAAATAGCGTTCGCGGCATTGCAGATCAGCACCGCATCGAACCGCTGAAAAATGGCGTGCATCACCGAAAGATAGCTGTGCACGACCGTATCTAGATATTTATGCTTGAGCGTCGGCAGAACGACAAGCCGGACGCCGCGATGCTCCTTCATCTCTTTCGGGACGTGGTGCGAGCGGCAATAAACGGTCACCTCGTGGCCGCGGGCGACGAGCCGGGTAGCAAGTTGCTCGGCAAATGTCTCAAAGCCGCCATAGTTTGCCGGGATGCCGCGTGTTCCGAGTATCGCAATGCGCATAAATGACCGAGCGAGGGTAAAAAAGAGAATCGTATCGCGAAAGTTTGGGAAACCGAAACCTGTTGGCATATCCTGTCGGCGGATGATCGACATACTGATGTCAACGTTTAACGGCGAGCGGTACCTCGGCGAACAGGTCCGGTCGATACTCGATCAGAGCTTTGCCGAATTTCGGCTCGTTATCCGCGACGACGGCTCAACGGATGCGACGCTTGCGATGATCGAGGAGTTTTGTCGTGATGACGACCGCGTCTCGCCGGTCAGGGATGACGATGGCAATCTCGGCCTGCGGCGTTCTTTTATGCGTTTGCTTGAAGCGAGCGAGGCCGAGTATTTTATGTTCGCCGATCAGGATGATATTTGGCTGCCGGAGAAGATCGAACGGTCGATTGCGGCCCTGAAGAAGCTTGAGAATTCGGCGGATATAGGATTCCCCATTCTTGTTTTTACCGACCTCAAAGTCACGAATGATCGGCTTGAGACCATCGACGATTCGCTTTGGCATTATCAACGGCTGCGGCCGGAGATCTCGCAGGATTGGAAACGGCTGCTGGCACAGAACGTCGTAACGGGCTGCACGATCCTTGCCAATCGGGCCGCGGCCCGTGCCTCGCTTCCCTTTGCACTACCTGAGATGATGCACGACCATTGGGTCGCGGTTAACGCGGCAAAGCATGGCAAGATCGGCTACATCAGCGAGCCGACGGTTCTTTACCGCCAACACTCGGCAAATGCCGAGGGAGGCCGCGACTTTGGTTTGAAATACGCCGCCGGCAAGTCGCTCGGGCTCGGAGCGAGAACGGCATTTTACAAAAAAGCGGCCGGCCATTTCGGCGATGTTTCGGCTGCCGAATTGCTCGGGTTAAAGGCGGCCGAAAATCTGAAAAGGCTTTTCTGATAGCTGCGAACGGCTTTTGCCCTTTCAAAGGAAAATCGAGATAATACCGTTTCGCTATGCTAGTTTAATGGAATGAAGTTCGTCTCTGATATTCGCCTGCTTTTGACCGCTCTATGGCTCGGTGCGGCGGTGTTTTTCATCTTTGTCGCCCAGAGCGCCTTCGCGGTGTTACCGGAGCGTGAGCTTGCCGGTGCGATGGTCAACCGGACACTGGCGATAGTCAACTACGGCGGACTTGCGATCGCATTGATCCTGCTCGCAACATCACTGATCGGGCAGGCGACGGTCAACCGCTTCTGGCTCTGGACGGAACGCATCGTTCTGCTGGTCCTCGCGGTTGCGACCGCGATCGGGCAGTTCGTCATCGGCTGGTGGCTTATGCTGCTACGCAACGAGATGGGCAAGCCGATCGATCAGGTCGCCGCGGATGACCCGCTCCGCGTGCAGTTCAACCAGATGCACGAATATTCGGTCTGGGTACTGATGGCGGCGATGGCCGCGGCCTTGATTGTATTTTTTATCATCGCCAACCGAAAATTTAGCGCGAAGAAGAAGGACAACGTGGTCGATTTCGATCCGCTCAAGGACTTTAAGGTCTAGGAAAATATGGAACTCATTGAAAACGCCGATTTTTTTGAATCGATGTTCGCCCGCTGGTCGCCCAACGAAGAACTCCGCGGTTATACGTATGTTGAGAATCAAGCGGCTCCTTTCGTGCCGGTTCGCCGGGCTCTGCCGATGCTGAACCTTGCTCTGATCTCCTCGGCCGGGGCATACATCGAGGGCATGGAGCCCTTCGACCTTGAGGCAAAGGACGGCGACCTTGAATTTCGTGAATTTCCGAAAGAAGTGGCCGCCGAGGACATGCGGTACGCGGCCAAGGGCTACGACCCGAAGGCGGTCCAGCTCGACCGCAATGCCCAGATACCGATCGACCGGCTGAACGAATACGACGCGAACAGCGTCATCGGAAGCCTCAATCCGGTCTGGTGGAGCATCAGCCCATGGATCCCGAACGCGGCCCGCGTCGCTGATGAAATGGCCCCACGGCTTGCCGAGCGGCTTCACCGCTATCAGGTGCAGGCGGCTCTGCTGATCCCGGCCTCGCCGCTCTGCCACCAAACGCTCGGCGTACTCGCCCGCGGGATCGAACTAAGCGGCATCCCGACAATGCTTCTTTCCGTTGATCGGAAACTGACGGAGAAGGTACGGGCACCGCGAGTTGCCTACTACACAGGCGAGATCGGCTCGGTCGCGGGCCAGGCCGGTTGGCGGGAATATCAACTAAGGGTTTTGGATGAATCGCTCCGTTGGATTGAGACCTTTGACCAACCGGGCTCGCGAAAGCTCGCCGTTGCGATAGAGACGCAGGTCGAAGCTGCCCGCGGGGAGAGATAGTCAGCCTTTGTGCTTAGGAAAGCCGGCTTATAGGCCGACCTGCCAGCTCTTAACGCCATCGAGCGGATAGAGGATCATTAGGATATTCAGGAGAAGATTGTCTTTGATCCAAAAGATCATCAGCACCTCGACGGCAACGAAAACGGCGAACGAAGTGCCGAACCCAAACGCCCGGGCGAAGAAGAAACCCGCACCACACGCCAGAATATCGACGAAAGAATTGACGACCGCGTCGCCGACATAATCTGCCGAGGCCGTGACCATCCGGTAACGGTCGATCACAAACGACGAGTTCTCGACCACTTCCCACCCACACGCAAAAAGTACAGCCAAAAAAAATTGCCGGCGAACCGGCAACTGTGGCAGCGTGAGCTTTATCAGCCAAAAACACAAGACCCCGTGGAGCATGTGCGTCAGCGTGTAGGGGTCGATCGGGTGCTGCGAGTTTTGCCTGCTCCAAACCTCGGCCGAGAGCGGCCAGTAAAGATTCGTCTCGCCCCAGACCTCACCGCCGGACCCGACGAGCCAGGCGGTCGTCAGAACTATGATGAACGCCGAGGCACTCCAAAACTTTGGTTGGAGGATCGACGTAACGGAATCCGATCGTGGCGATGTTTGATAAATTGCTTCGCTCATAGCCGGCTCTTGACCTCGCACTAAGTCTTGCGTATGTCAATAGAGCCGACAACAATATCTTGTTGCTGTGTAAGTTTTGGTTAACCTTTGCCGAAGATTTAAGGGTGAGTTAAGGTCAGACGCTCATCTGCCAGCTCTTCACGCCATCGAGCGGATAGACGAGCATCAGGATATTGAGCAGCAGGCTGTCGCGGATCCAGATAAGCAGGAAGACCTCGACCGCGAGGAAGAATATCAGCGATCGCCACATCCCGAACTTTAGTGCGATGAGGAACCCAACGGCACAGGCGGCGAGGTCGCCGACGGAGTTTGCGATCGAATCGCCAAAGTAATCGAGCGATGCCGTGTTCTCGCGATATTTTTCGATGATGATGTTTGTGTTCTCAAGCACTTCCCAACCGGCCTCGACAATTAGCGCGACCGTGAATTGCCAGAAGCTGCCGATCTTTGGGAGCAGCAGGCCCGCGATCCAAAAAAAGAGGACGCCGTGGAGAATATGCGTGAATGTGTAGGGGTCGAAAAAATGCTGCGAGGTGTGGCTGCTGTTCCAGGCTTCGTTGACGTAGATCGCACCGTCGCCGAGCTCGCACCACCAAACCCGCCCGAGCGCCCAGAGAACGGCCGTCATGGCAACCGCGGCAGCGATAAAGACCACCGCATAGCGATACCAGTACCGGGCTAAGTTTCGCTCTTCGTCCATTGGTTGACCGGGCTATTCGGTCGAGATCTCTTCCTTTTCGTGGAGTGCGGCGTTCAGGGTGTGCCAGCTAAGCGAGGCGCATTTCACGCGGGCCGGAAACTCGAGCACGCCGGCGAAGACGCGAAGCTTCCCAAGTTGCGTGTCGTCAGACTCGATGTCGATCTCGCCGGTGACCATTTTGTGAAACTCGTCGAAAAGCTCGTCGGCCTCGTCACGCGTTTTTCCCTTCACGGCCTGGGTCATCATCGAGGCCGATGCCTTTGAGATGGCACAGCCCGACCCCTTGAATGCGACGTCGCCGACCGTGTCGCCATCCATTTTCACAAAGACCTGCAGGGCGTCACCGCAGAGCGGATTGTTCCCAAACGCCTTCTTGTCCGCATCGTCGATCTCGCGGAAATTCCGCGGGTTCTTGTTGTGTTCCAGGATGGTCTCCTGATAAAGCTCGTTAAGTTCTGACATTTCCAGGTTCAATTACCAAATTCTGAATTAAAAGAGGCTCTTCAAATCGCAATGGGAAGCCTCCTCTATCTCGTAAACATTCATCGAGATCTCTTCCACCTCTGGAAAGAGATCATGCAGTTTCGTTACGATACGCCGAGAGAGATCAGCCTTTTGCTCCGTCGTTATTTCTTTAACTAAGTGTGCAAAAACGTGGATGAAGTCTCTACGCTTGTTTCCAACATCGTAATACTCAAAGGGCCTAATTCGAACCGCAATATCCTCGTTTCTAAAGAGTCCTGAGGCCGCCGCACTGTAATAGATCTCTTTATAGAAGATCTCCACAGGTAACGACTCGATCAAGTTAGCGGAGCAGTCTACGACAAATTGCTGCATTAGACTAAAACACCTCAAACACGAACTGCGTTCGAGCAGACTCGCACTATTATGCTCGACCGACCGTCTAAAACAATCCTACAACATTCCCGTTCTCGTCGATATCAACGCGTTCGGCGGCCGGGTGTTCGGGCAGGGCGGGCATGGTCCGCATATCGCCGCAGATCGGGTATATAAACCCAGCCCCCACGCTCGCCCGCACCTCGCGGATCGGCAGAGTGAAGCCGGTCGGCGCTCCTTTGAGCGTTGGATCGTGGCTTAAACTCAAATGTGTTTTCGCCATGCAGATCGGCAGATTGCCAAAGCCGTTCGCCTCATAGCTTGCGATCTGCTGCTCGGCAAAGGGCTCGAACCGGACGTCCTCGGCTCCGTAGATCTTCTTTGCGATGGTTTCGATCTTCGTCTTTATCGGCTGGTCGAGTTCGTAGAGAAACTTAAATTCGCTTGGAGCCTCGGCCGCGGCGACAACCATCTCGGCGAGTTCCATCGCACCCTTGCCGCCCTCTGCCCAATGGGTCGAAACCGCCGCTCCGAGCGCACCGCTTTCGATGGCGATCCGTTTTACGGCCTCGATCTCTTCCGGGTGGTCGGTCTCAAAGGCGTTGATCGCGACGACCGGCGTAACGCCGTGGAGCTTAACGTTTTCAATCTGCTTTCGGAGATTTGCGGCACCTGCCTCGACGTCCGCAACGCTATTCTCAAGCATCTCGGGCGGCAGCGGTTTGCCGGCGACGATCCTGTATTTGCCGCTGTGCGATTTCAGTGCTCGGATGGTCGCGACAATGACCGCGGCATCCGGCTTCAGGCCCGAGTAACGGCACTTGATGTTGAAAAATTTCTCGGCACCGATGTCCGCCCCAAAGCCTGACTCCGTCATCAGGTAATCGGCCGTCTTGATGCCGATCATGTCCGCGAGGATGCTGCTGTTGCCGTGTGCGACGTTGGCGAATGGGCCGGCATGAACAAGCGCGGGCGTGTTCTCGAGCGTTTGCATTATCGTCGGGCGAATGGCGTCGCGCATCAGCACGGTCATCGCTCCGGCGGCCCCGATCTCCTCGGCCGTTACGGGCTTTTTGTCGTGCGTCAGTCCAACGACGATCCGGCCGAAGCGTTTCCGCATATCCTGCAGCGAAGTTGTGAGGGCAAGTATCGCCATCACCTCCGACGCGACCGTGATGTCAAATCCGGTCTCGCGCGGAATGCCGCCTTCCATCCGGCCGCCGAGGCCCACGATGATCTTGCGAAGCGCTCGGTCGTTGGTATCGACGACTCGTTTCCACGTTATGCTGTGCGGGTTGATGTTGAGCGGATTGCCGCGGAGCAGCTTGTTGTCGATCATCGCGGCGAGCAGATTGTTGGCCGCCGTCACGGCGTGGATGTCGCCCGTCAGGTTCAGGTTGAACGTCTCCATCGGGACGACCTGTGCATAGCCGCCGCCCGCCGCTCCGCCCTTGATGCCAAAGGTCGGCCCCTGCGAGGGCTGCCGGAGCGTGATGACGGACCGCTTGCCGAGATGCTTCATCGCCTCGCCCAGGCCGATCAGGGTGGTCGATTTGCCCTCGCCGAGCGGCGTCGGCGTTATCGCCGAGATGTCGATGTATTTGGCGTTCGGGCGGTCCTTGACCTTTTCGATCACATCAAGGCGAACCTTGCCAATATATGGGCTGCCGTAAAGATCGATGTCATCAGGCCCGAGCCCGAGTTGCTCGGCGATCTCAATAACAGGACGAAGTTTTGCACTTTGAGCGATCTGGAGGTCTGATTTCATAGGACAATTATCCGCGATTCAGAGCCGGTGATTTGTGACAGTCCTCACATTTGGATTCCCTTATCCAAATCGTGCGATCTATATCCTCATACAGGCCTGCCGTCTTCGAGCGTATAGATATCGTTTTCCTCGCCAGCAAGAAAAGCTAATGACTCATTCCTTGCGGCCGAGTAAAGCCACTCCGCTTCGTCGATGTCATTGTTACCGGTTTCTTCTATAAAAACGATCACACGCACACGTGAGTTTTCACTCACAGGAAGACCTTCATCGAGGAGCAGGCGATTCTCTCCTATGACTGTTCCGATCGTTTCAATGGCTGCGACCACTATGCAAAAACCTCGATGACCTTCTGTATCGCGTCCGCGAGTTTGTCGACCTCTTCGCGGGTGTTGTAAAAGGCGAATGAGGCACGGGCGGTTGCTGGCACATCGAAGAAGTTCATCACCGGCTGGGCACAGTGGTGGCCGGCGCGGATGGCGATACCCTGCTGGTCGAGTATTGTGCCGATGTCATGCGGGTGAATGCCTTCGATGGTGAATGACAAAACGCTCGCCTTCTCGGCGGCCGTTCCGATGATAGTAACCTCCGGGATATCCGCCAGCCGCTCGGTCGCATATTCAAGTAGCGAGTGCTCGTACTCGGCGGCCGCCTTGAAATCGAGCCCGTTTATGTAGTCTATCGCGGCTCCGAGCCCGATGGCCGCGGCGATCGCCGGCGTGCCCGCCTCAAACTTTTCAGGGATCGGGGCATAGGTCGTCTTTTCAAAACTGACGGTCCGGATCATCCCACCGCCCGTCTGGTAAGGCGGCATTTTGTCGAGCCATTCGCGTTTGCCGTAGGCAACTCCGCTGCCGGTCGGGGCAAACATCTTGTGCCCCGAGAAGACGAAGAAATCAGCATCAAGGTCCTGAACATCGACCGGAAAATGCGGCACGCTCTGGGCCGCATCAACGCAGACCGGCACGCCAAACTTGTGCGCCGTCGCCGTCATTTCCTTCACCGGGTTAACGGTCCCGAGCGAGTTCGACACGTGCGAAACGGCGACCATCCGCGTCCGCTCATTGAGCATCGCTTCGTATTCCTCGATGATGATCTCGCCGCGGGTGTTGATCGGGACCATCCGCACTCGGGCGCCGCGTTCCTCGGCGATGGCCTGCCACGGGACGATATTCGAGTGATGCTCCATCTGCGTGACGAGTATCTCATCGCCTTCATTGATGAATCGCCGGCCGTAGCTCGAGGCGACAAGGTTGACGCCTTCAGTGCATCCCCGGACGAAGATACACTCCGCCGACTCGCGGGCATTGATGAACCGCTTCACCTTCTCGCGGGCCGCCTCAAAGGCATTGGTCGCGTGCTGCGAAAGGTAATGAACGCCGCGGTGCACATTCGAATGCTCCTCGGCCAGGTACTTCGATCCGCGATCGATGACCACCTGCGGCACATGGGCCGATGCCGCGTTATCAAGGTAAACCAGCGGCTTGCCGTTCACCTCCCGCTGCAGCACCGGAAAATCTTTTCTAACCTTTTCAACGTCCCAACTCTTCATTTCTTTCGGTTTCATAGGACAAATATGTCGTATCGGTCATTTAGGCAAAATAGCCTAGATCTCAGCATGGAGCCGGTTCAGCACGGTTGCATCCAGGTCCTTCTTGATCGCTTCGATCTTGATCTTGTTTATAACCTCTTCGGCAAAGCCGTAGGTCAGCAGGTTCCGTGCGAGCGGCTCGGGCAGGCCGCGGGTCAGCAGATAAAAGAGCTCCTCTTCCTCAAGCTGGCCGACCGTCGCGCCGTGCGAACACTTCACGTCGTCGTTAAAGATCTCAAGCTGCGGTTTGGTATCGACCCTCGCCTCGTTCGAGAGCAAAAGGTTCTTGTTCGATTGCTGTGCATCGGTGCCGCTCGCATTTTCACGGACGAAAACTTTGCCATTAAAAACGGCCCGCGAGGCATCATTCATCACACCCTTATAGTTTTGGTGCGAGAGACAATTCGGCACCGCGTGATCGATCATCGAATGCGTATCGTGGTGCTGCTCGCCGCCCAGCATATAAAGTCCATCGACCCACGCCTCGCCGCCCTCGGCAGTGAACTTGAGCTCGATATCATGTCGTGATATCGCTCCGCCGAGATTGATGTTGGTCGAATCGTAAGTCCCCTTGCCGAGCGAGACTTCCGTCACGCCATAATTGAAAGCCTCGGCCCCGTCCTTCTGTACACGATAGTGAGTGAGCGTCGCGTTGTCCTCGACCAGTATCTGCACCGCCGCGTTCGTAAAGCCCTTCGCCTCCGAAGCATAGCTCTCAACGATGGTCGCCTTGCTTCCGGACTCGGCGATTACCACCACATGCGGAAAGATCGCCGTGCCCTCGGCCGCCGCAAAGCTCAGCACGATCGGTTCATCGACCACTGTGTCGCGGGCGATCTTGATCACCGAGATCTCCGCCATCGCGAGGTTCAATGCGGTGAAACCATTGCGGTCGAAGCGGAACCGCTCGAGCAACCCATGTGCACGAACGCCCGCGTCCGCGCGGTCAAGTTCGATGCCCGCTGCGGCCGCCTGCCACGTCTCTTTGCCAATTGCCGCGACGTTCGTGTACTTCCAGTCCTCGTCTTGTTGCGTGGGAAAGCCCTTTTCCACAAACGCCGCGAATGCTCGTTCGCGCAAGGCTTTTATCGCCGTATCGTCCTCGGCCGCGAGCCTCGCTTTGAAGCTCTCATTAAATTGCGTTTCCATTACTGCACTTGTTAATGCCATTTCTAAAATACCTTTACCAAACTGAACCGCCCGTCCGCCTTGACCGTTCGGGCCGGGTCGAGCAAAAGCTCGCGTGCCATCTTTAATTTCGCCTCGTTCTCGGCCCTTGGTTTCGTGTCGTCAACGATCGGCGAGCGGTCGTAATCAAAAAGAAAATCGTGGCGGGCGAGAACATATTGAACATTCATCGCCGCCGTTCTGGCTTTTAGTTCCTCGGTGCTTCTCGTTTCCCAAACCAACCGCCGAAGCGTCCAATCCTCGAACAGATAGTCTGAGAAATACGGCCGTTCGAGGTTATAAGTATCCCGCCGCATATTTATGAGCCAGACCCGATGGCCGGCGTCCGATTCCGTATTTAACCAGCGGTAATACGGATAATAGTCAAGGTTTCGCGACAGGTATTCCGCCTTGCTTTCCCCGCCGAGAACCTCTCGGAGCGGCGCCTTCTGCAGGAACCAGGCCGTGCCCGTGAGCAGGCCCGCGATCGCAGCCGCGGCGAATGATAATTGCCCGATCTGTTTGAGGCCATCGATACTTTCACCGAGCCGTTCGAACGCGGCGGCAATCCCAATGGCAAGGAGCGGAACGATCGGAAGCAGGTACCGCAGCTGCTGGCTTGAGAAAAGCCAGAAGAGGAACATCACCGCCGCAACCGCCGAGCCGATCTTTGCCTCGGCCGGAATCTCAAGTTTCCAAAGCGCCCAGGCAAGGAACGGCAAACCGAGCAGAAACGCGACGCCGAGAACGCCGTCAAAATGGGTCGCGAGCTCGGGCTGTGCCGTGACCGAAACGTTCCACGGGGCGGCCAAGTAATCGAGCGGTGTCTTCACGTATCCGCCGTACTGAGCATTCATCGCCTGGAAAAGGTTCGAGCGATCTACGTCCCAACCCGCAGCCTCGCCCGGCCAGATGCTCATATAGAACGGAAAGATCGGGCTGCCCGTCTCCGCCCACGTCCGCAAATACCACGGCGACGCAATGACACCGGCGAGGACCAACGCGGCCAACCCGAGTCCGGCGACCTTTCCTGCTCGGTCAGCCTCGGACCTCGCCCGCATCATCACAACCAAGGCGAAGGCCGCGATAACAAAAAGCGTCGTCAGCTTTGAGGCGAGTGCCGCTCCGAGGAAAATGGCGACCAAGATCAGCCATCGGCTCTCGAGTGATCTCCACCAACGCGTTAGCGCAAAGACGGCGAGCAGGACGTAAAACGCGAGTGCGAGATCGATGTAGGCAATCGCCGCGACGTGGTAGGCGGTCGGCACGGTCGCGACCATCAGCACGGCGATAAGCGACCATCGCCGCGAAATCCCGCCCTCGCGGGCAAGACCGAATACAGCCGCTAGCAGCAGCGGAAAGAAAAGCCATACCACCGCTCCGCCCGCCGCCTCGGCCGCACGATCACCAACCGGGCCGCCGAGCAGCATCGCCCAAACGACGTGCATCTCCGTTCCGAGTGCCAGATAGCTCGCGATGTTGCCTTCGATAAACGCACTGCTGCCTTGGGCGATGAAAGCCTTCGGCACCGAGAAATGATAGAGCAGCGTGTCCTTTGCCGTTGGCGGAGCAAGCGAGGCGATAAGCGAAAGCAGAATAGGCACCACGGCCAACAAAAAAAGGAGCTTATCGAAAACGCCGGTAGGCTGAGACTCGCTTCGCCCCTTACCCGCATTTCTGAACTTCAAGAAGCCGAACGCAGCAGGCAAAAGCCCCAGGACCATTGCACCGACTGCAACGGGCCGCGAATAAAGCCCGGCGAGCCCAAGCAGGAAACAGACGAGCGACCATACGGCCGCCCCAACTGCAAGGCTTAAAAGAACGTCGAGAAGGTAAGAGTTCTTTTCTGCAACCTCCGAACCCAAAGAACGCGAAACGATAAGGTTGCCAATGCCGAACCAAGCGGCAGCTATCGCCACGGCGGTTACAACGCCGGCGACGCTTTCAATCGCTCCGGCACCGACCAAGGGGCCACCGCCGAGATTGCCGATCAACTGGCCGAGCCGGCCGACGTCCTCGCCGCGGTTCGCGAAAAAGGCGATGAGCAAAACGCCGGACCACGCTGCGACGGCAACCGCCGCGAGCGAGAAGTTATTTGCATTTGCTTCCGCCTTTGCCAAATCGTTACTTTCCTTCCGTCTCCGCCAATACTGCCGCAAGATCGTCCGGGATCGGCATCGGCCGTAGCGGATTGACGTTCGCACCGCCGGTGTTGCCCTTCGGATAAATGCCGAGCGGAGTTTTCGTCGCCGCACCGCCGATCCGCAATACCTGACCCGCGATCTCTTTTGTATCACGCTCGCGAAAGCCGTGCTTCAGCATCAGCCAGTGAACCCGCGTGTGCTGGTAAGTGCTCGATTGCCCCAGGACATGTGCCCGCTCCAGATGCCGAAATGCACCCGACGCATCACCCGCCGCCGAAAGCTTTTTGGCTTCGACGATCTCGTCTTCGATCTTCCGGTCAATCAATGTCGTTCTCATAACTATCTGGGCTTGGGCACGCCGAGATCTTTGCAGATCTTTTTCGCCAATTCGTCTGGAATCTCGTTATGCCGAGGCACCGCCGACCGACGATTCTGTTCCGGATTGTGCCACCACGAATGGCGCCCGCCTTCGCGTAACAATTCGCATCCGTTCGCGGTCAAGTGCCGCACAAGGTCCCGCCGCTTCATACAGCGATCGGAAGCTCGCGATAGTTCTCCCCGGCGAACGAACGGGCGTCTTGACGATTTAGCTCGATCGCTTCACTAAGCGTGACCTTGAGCGTTTCGATCAATTCTTCCCTAGAATTCTCCTGGCAATTGACGCCCTGTATCTCCTCGATCCAGCCGTACCACCATTCGCCTTCCTGCTTAATGATCGCAGTGTAAGTTTGAGTCATACTCTCTCCTAATTTGAAGCGGCTCCCTTCACCCAATCGTAGCCCTTTTCTTCGAGCTCGAGGGCGAGTTCCTTGCCGCCTTCTTTGACGATGCGGCCGTTGGCCAAAACATGGACGTAATCGGGCACTATGAAATTGAGCAGCCGTTGATAGTGGGTGACCAAAATGATGCCGTTCTCAGAATTTCGGAGCTTGTTCACGCCTTCCGCAACGATCCGAAGTGCGTCGATATCAAGGCCCGAGTCGGTCTCGTCGAGTATCGCGAGCTTTGGCTCGAGCACGGCCATCTGCAGTATCTCGTTACGCTTTTTCTCGCCGCCCGAAAAGCCCTCGTTGACCGAGCGCTTGAAAAATTGCGGGTCCATATCCACGATCTTCGCCTTTTCTTTCAGGTGGTCGTTGAACTCAAGCGGGTCGAGCTCTTCCTGCCCAAGGTGCTTCATCTTCTCGTTATAGGCGAGCCGCAGAAACTGCGAATTTGAAACGCCCGGCACCTCGACCGGATATTGAAACGCCATAAAAACGCCTGCCCTTGCGCGTTCGTCCGGTTCGAGCTCAAGCAGATCCTTGCCCTCATACAACACCTCGCCCGAGATCACCTCATAGGTCGGATGCCCGGCCAAGACCTTCGACAACGTCGATTTACCCGAACCATTCGGCCCCATGATGGCGTGGACCTCGCCCTTGCGGACCTGCAGATTCAGGCCCTTTAATATCTCTTTTCCATCAATGCCTGCATGCAGGTCTTTAACTTCTAGCAACATAGTTTCGTATATTCGCGCCTTGCGAAACCGTTATTTTATCAAAAAGAAAAGCTCGCATCTCGTCGAGAAGCGGGCTTTCGAGTTAAATCTTGACTTTTTTTTCAAGATTTTCGCATTTTCTGCAAAATTTATGGTTTGTACTGTAATGATGAATGGTGGAGCACGATGCGCATGTTGCCTTTGTCATCGAGCTTGTAGCCCCAAGTCTTATCGACGACAGTCTCTTCGCCCTTGGCATTCCAAATGTGGACGTTGCCCATCGAGATCGCCATATCGCCGTCTAGCAGGAACGCACGCGGCTTGCTTTCGCACTTCTTCCAGCCTTTGATCGCAAAACCTGAGTCAGACTTGAATTTCGCATTGCCACCAACGAAGTATGCCATTGCGCCTTCTTTATCCATACGGAAGACCTGTTCGCCGGTCGACAGAGTTGGCTTGAATAGCACCGGACCTGCCTGATAGAAATATGCCGCATCAATGATTTCCGAGGCCGTTTTCATGTAATCGCCGCCCTTTTCCTTAGTATCGTTGATCTGCACCAGCGCTCCGCACCATGCGGTTTGGGCATCTTTCACCATTTTTTCGGTGATGTTAAAATTTCCGATCTGCTGTGCGACAGCAGAGGCACTAAATGCGAACGTCATAATTGAAATGACAATTAGATTTTTCATGAATTTCTCCTATAAGCTGATTTTCTTCTATAAATTAACCCCGGCACGCGAACCGAAGTCGTTAGTTAGCGTTTTAGCCTCAAACGACACGTGATCAAACAGGAAAAGACCTTTCACAGAAAATGCGAAACGCATAACTGTGAAAGGTCTCGATACTTTTTCGACAGACCGGGCAGCTTGCTGCTGCCGTAATGACGATCCGCCAAACCTCGATGGGCTATCTACTCCCCTTTCTCGAGCACAAATTTAATAAATGAACATTTTGTTGTCAAGCTCCCCTTTAATGATCGATGAACTTCTCCATCTCTAGCCCCGGAACTCCGTACCATTCTTCGGGCGGCGTGTCGCGGACCCACGTGTAACCGTGCTTTTCGTAAAGCTCTTTTGCACCGACCGAAAAATAGGTCGTGTACAAAAATATTCGATCATGCGTCGTCGTCGCGTATTCGTCGATCGCGTGCATTAGCAAATGTGCGATGCCGCGTCCTTGAGCTCGAGGATCGACTGCCATCGTCTTGACGTACAGGTCGCCTTCTTCGACCGTGACCGAGACCGTGCCGACGATCTCGCCATCTAGCTCGACGACCCATTGCGGCCCGACCGAGAGACGCCGAGTGAACTCTTCGGCTTCAGGCGTAACATAGATCATCGCCTCGGCAGTATAGTTCTCGCGGTACACGCCAAACGCCCGTCGGACGACATCTGCGATTCGCTCGGAATCGCTTTCGGTTGCGAGCCTTACCTCAGGCAGCGATGCTCTTTCCGGCGTTGACATAGATCTCACCTTTCAAATAAAGCACAGCGTTGCCGCCGATGCGGACGCGGTCGCCGACGAGTTCGCAAAACAGTTCGCCGCCGCGGGGCGAGACCTGCCGTGCGAAAAGCTCGGCCTTTCCGAGTTCGCCAGCCCAATAAGGTATCAGCGAGCAGTGTATCGCTCCGGTCACCGGGTCTTCCGGGATGCCGATCCTCGGTGCGAACATCCGCGATGCAAAATCGCTGCTGTCGCCCGTCGCGGTAACGATCACCTCGTCATACGGCATCTTTGCGACCATCGACATATCCGGATCAAGCCCTCTGATCTGCTCTTCGCTATCGAGCAACAGAAACACCATATTTCCCTGTGCTTCCCACGTCTGCTTTGGCTCGGCACCGATGGCTTCGGCAAGTCCCGGAACAGCTTCGATCTCCGTCATCGGATACGCAGGAAAATCGAGCACAAGCTTGTCGCCTTCTCGTGCGACGCTTAGCTCACCGCTGCGGTCCGAATGAAACTGAATGACATCGTTCTCCAATTCCAGCTCATTAAAGATCACATGGGCGGTCGCGAGCGTCGCGTGGCCGCAGAGGTTCACCTCGACCGTCGGCGTGAACCAGCGGATGTGATAGCGGTCGCCATCCTTGACGAAAAATGCCGTCTCGGAAAGGTTATTCTCCGCCGCGATCTGTAGCATCACGTCGTCCGCAAGCCAGCCTTCGAGCGGTACCACCGCCGCCGGATTTCCGCCGAAAGGCTTGCTCGTAAATGCATCGACCTGAAATATCTTCAACGTCATTTCGCCACCGTAATGTGCACCGTTTCCATCGCGTCCCGCTCCTCGCGTCGCCAGGCGAGAAAGCCGCGGACATGCAGGCTAAAGAAGACAACGCTCCCGAGAATCAAGGCGATGCTGTTGATCAAAAAGCCGACCGTCATCCAACTCAGGCTCGCGAGCATCATCACCAAAAAGCCGACCCGGTTGCGATTACCGAGAAGATAAACCCCGGAAAGCCCCGCGGCCGTCGCCAGCCAATCTATGCCGTAATATTGCATCCCTACGCCTCTTCGCCCCTCGCCGATTGGCCGCCGCGGACCACCGCAACGATGGCAACGACCGCGATCACCGCCCAGACCGCATTTACAAAACTCGACGGATAGGCCCCGTAATACATCGTGTTTATCAGCAGCAAAATGCTCGCCGCGATGTTCAGCCCCTGATAGGCAAACGAATCAGGCTTTAGCTTCTTGAACGACACCATTCCATAAGCCGCCAAAATAAACGCCGCCCCGATCCACCCAAGCCCATCTAAAATGATCGCTTCCATCCGCTACCTACGCCTTCGCCGCTATCGCCTGTATCTCGATCTTCGTGCCAAAGTGCAGATCATTGACGGGTACGATCGCCCTCGCCGGCCGATGCTCGCCCATCACCTCAGCGTACTTCCTATTCACCGCGTCCCACAGTTCCATATCAGACACATAGATCGTCATCTGCAGAACATGGCCCAAATCGCTCCCCGCCGCCTTCAAAACCGCCTCCACATTCCGCAAAGCAAGCTCCGTCTGCTCCCCAATATCACCTGTAAACGGCTCCCGCGTATCGAGCGAAATCGGCAACTGCCCCGATACATATATCAGCCCGTTATGCTCGATCGCAGGCGAATAATGCCCCTTCGGCTGCGGCTGATCTGATGGTTGAATCGTTGTCATAAGTCTTCGGGTTTCAATCCAGTTTTCTTGGCGATCCTTGCCATCATTTTTGGACCGACCTCGTCGCCGTCGTGAAATGAAAAAACATAATCTGGGTATTCGGCATGTTCGAGGACCTTGTGTGAACCTCCGCGGTGCCTTTTGACGCTCCACCCGATGCGTTCCAACGCCGCAAGCACTCTCTTAGCTTTCGCCGATTTCCAGTTGCTCATGCTGCTTGAAAGATCAGACTCTCAACCTGACTCGGAAGACTTTCACCATTTTCCAGCCGATCAGCAATGACTCGAAGTGCCAGTGTCTTAACATTTCGAATCGCATCTTCTTTCGTGTCGCCGTAAACCAATACCCCATCAAGTTCATCGATTTCCGCTATCCAGCGACCGTCCTCTTCTTGTTCAAGTTCAATTGGTAAATTCATATGCCACTTTGTTTGTCCTGATTCCGTGCGCTAAAGAATATTTAGAAGCCATTGCTCTTAATTCACAGCTTCAGCGGAGCGATATATTCAATAATGTAATAATGTCAGGAATAATCGCATCCTAATACCGACTACCGCTGTACTTCGTCTTCGTGAATGAGAACTTCTCAAACTCGATCAAAATGGTTGTTCCGGAACTAAACAACACTTCATGCCTTAGAACTGTTTCGCTCACCTCTGAAAGTTCGTCATATCCCCAATCATTGATGTTATTTCCCCAGAGCGGGTCGTCGCTCGGAAAATCAAAAACCGACTTCGAAACCTCCTTGTATTTCAAGTGATAGATCGCGTCAAATTCAGCATTGAGGACTTTCATTTCCGCACTCGTGCGATAAAAGTCGTTGATCGCGACCGAACCGTTCTTCGCAAAATCGATATGAAGCCCGTCGCCGGTCGCAAAAGAAATTAGTCTGGCATCGTGCATTCCGTTCTTGAAAAATCTATAGTTCTTTTCGTTCAAACGCGGACGCAATTTCTCCAGCCGCTCAGCGTAAAGCCTTATATTCTCGTTCGCACTCTCTTCCGCCCACTTCGATTCTTTCTCATCGTCACTGTTCCAACCCCGCCAGTGTCTTTTAGTGATGATCTCCATGTGACCTACCCGTGCATCTAGTTCTTGTTCATATCTCTTCGTCGCCAACGGCGACCAACGTCAAAGCCTAGGGTGCAGCGAGGCTTTGCGAGCGTAACCCTCGGACGATCCCGAAATCCCGGCAGTCGCTGAAGGCGACGAACCCGGGTTGCTCTCCTTCAGAGAGCGAAGACCTTTCTCAATCCAACCTAGGGTTCCGCAAAGCCTCCACCCCAGGCTTTATTGTCCGTCGCCGTTGGCGACCCGGACACTCGACTCAATCCAATGAGTCTCTAACTTCAGCCCGAGCCTTTTCTAGCATTTCGGGATAACCTTTCATAAAGGGTTCAGTTAGGACTTTCTCTAGTTCGCAACAAATATTCCAAAGCACTCGTTGCTCAGCCTGATCCTCGATCGTGAGTTGATCCGTGTTCGTATACCTATCAACAAACTCTGACAGCACGAGAGCTTCGTTTAAACTTAATTCAATTTTGATTGCACGCTCCGACATCTACCCAACACAACCTCAAAATCACGTCTCAACGGCCTTTTCGGCTGCGGCTGGCCTCCAATCCTAATCCCGTTTATTTCAGCAAAATGCTTAAACCATTTTCCTTAGATTCCAAGATCTGAACCGCGTCTATCGATTCCAGAAAAACGACTTCGGCCAATGAAAAGCAACGCGCAAGCGCCAGTTCTTCAGTATCCCCGTAGACAGCAATGCCGTTCATTCCAACTGCTTCAGCTATCCAACGGCCGTCCGTCTCTTGTTCGATCTGAATTTCGAGTTTCGCCAAAAACTCTCGCGCCCTTTTTCTTGCTGTTTTCCCATTTCCCGCGTGGGCGGCCCTTCTCTCTAAAGCTCGCAAAACAACTTTCCCTAAAGGCGCGTCGGCGAACTTTTTCCAGTCTTTTCTTTTGATACTCCGAACCGAGGCTTCCACTTTCTCCGCTATTTCCGGTTCAACCTCTGAGCCTTCTATCTTCAACTTTTCAGTAACTTTTCGTCGATATGATCGATTAACCTCGGCTTTGCGTTTTGGAATCGTTTTCCGTGAACCTTTGTCACTCTCGCCGTAAGTGTTGCGACAGTCCTTGGCATAACTTAACGCCTTTTTTTCTTGAGGAGTTTTCTCCTTCATTACCCAACACTCCCCTCAAGCTTCAATCCCAGCAACTTCGTCGCTTCGACGGCGTATTCCATCGGGAGTTCGCGGAAGACCTCTTTGCAGAAGCCGTTGATGATGAGCGAGACGGCGTCTTCTTGCGAGATGCCGCGTTGCTGCAGGTAAAAGAGTTGGTCCTCGCTGATCTTTGACGTCGTGGCTTCGTGTTCGACCTTGGCGGTGTTGTTCATCACCTCGATGTACGGGAACGTGTTTGCCTCGCTCTTGCCGCCGATCAGCATTGAATCGCACTGCGTATAGTTTCGTGCGCCCGTCGCCTTCGGCATTATCTTGACCAGGCCGCGATAGCTGTTGTTCGACTTGCCGGCCGAGATTCCTTTCGAGATGATCGTCGATTTGGTGTTTTTACCAAGGTGGATCATCTTCGTGCCGGTGTCGGCGATCTGTGCGTTGTTGGTCAGAGCGACCGAATAAAACTCGCCGATCGAGTTATCCCCCTGCAAAATCACGCTCGGGTATTTCCACGTTATCGCCGAACCGGTCTCGACCTGCGTCCATGAGATCTTCGAATTCACGCCGCGGCACGCGCCACGCTTCGTCACAAAATTATAAATGCCTCCCTTGCCGCTCTCGTCGCCGGCGTACCAATTCTGCACGGTCGAATACTTGATCTCCGCGTCGTCGAGAGCAACCAGTTCAACGACCGCTGCATGAAGCTGATTCGTGTCAAACTGCGGTGCCGTACAGCCTTCGTTATACGCGACGTAACCGCCTTCTTCCGCGACGATCAGCGTGCGTTCAAACTGCCCGGCTTCCTGCGTGTTGATGCGGAAATAGGTCGAAAGCTCCATCGGGCAGCGAACGCCTTTTGGGATAAAGACGAACGAGCCGTCTGAGAAAACCGCCGAGTTCAATGCCGCGTAATAGTTATCGCCGACCGGCACGACCGAGCCAAGATATTTCTGGATAAGCTCCGGATAATCGGCAACCGCCTCGGTGAATGAGCAAAAGATCACACCCGCCTCGAGCAGTTTTTTCTTGTACGTCGTCGCGACCGAGACCGAATCGAACACGGCATCAACCGCCACATTTGCGAGCATTTTCTGCTCAGTGATCGGGATGCCGAGTTTTTCGAACGTGCGCAGCAACTCCGGATCGACCTCGTCGAGGCTCGCTTTGGACGGCTTCTGTTTCGGTGCCGAATAGTACGATATGTTCTGAAAATCGATATCCGGATACTTGAAATTCGCCCAATTGTCCGGCTGCTCCATCTTGAGCCATTGGCGATACGCCTTCAGGCGAAACTCGAGCATCCATTCCGGCTCGTTCTTTTTCGACGAGATCAATCGCACAGTGTCTTCAGACAAACCCTTAGCGATCGTCTCCGTCTCGATGTCGGTCACAAATCCGTATTTGTATTCCCGGTTAGTTAATAATTCTGCTGCAGTCGACATAGTGTAAACTCTTTTGTTGCCACGAATTACACAATTTTCACGAATTCAGATCCCTCTGCATCAGCTCCTATGCCGATCGGTGATCAGGACCTTTAGCCACCAACAATAATTCGTGCAATTCGTGTAAATTCGTGGCTAACTTCTCTTCGTTCAAACTCTTCTCTACGAGATCAGGCGGCCGACCTCGATCGCGAACCAGCGTTCGCCCTGCTTTTCCCATTTCACGTAAAACGCATTGTTCGGCTTGCCGGTATCGGGATCGACTAGCTGAAATTTGTTACCCGCGACCAAAACCCATTTCTCCGTTCGTTTGGCAAAGCCGTCGTAAAAATTCGGACTGTCTTCCGACGGTTTGAAAATACTCTGATAATGTTCGCCTTTTTTGATAAAGTCGGCGGCCAGTTGCGAATACGTCAGAGTCGAATCTAGCATCGGCTTGTCGGCGTTGCCCTCGTCGCCTTGATCGATCGTGTTCATTATGGTCAAGCCCTTATCGGGCGAAATGTAACTGAGAAAAACGGTCGTATTTCCCGTTTCGATCGAGCTGATGAACTTCTTCATCGCCGCCTCTAGAGCATCGTTGTCTGTCGGCGCATGGGCAAAACTGCAGACCGCGAGTGTTAAGACCACAATGATAGTTACAAAATGCTTTCTCATCTTTCTGCCCTCACCTAATCAAGAAAATATTTAATAAACCCCTCAAACCCGCTGCGGCTCTATCGTTCGGTTGATGCCTTGGATGCTGTGAAACATTGCATCGACCGTCTTTTCATTTCCGACCATCTGGGCGAGCGTTATGCGCGACAATGCGTTTTCGACGATCTCGTGCAGCCCGACGATGACCGGCCGGATGCCGCAGTCGCCGGTGTGCACACATTTATCCATCACTCCGGTGTAGCTATCGCAGTGCGAGCTCAAGACGTCCTCGTCCAAAACCTTGATGATCTCGTTGAGGTAAATGTCATCGGCCGGGCGGGCGAGGAAATAGCCGCCCTTGGTTCCGCGGGTCGAATTCACGAACCCGGCCTTGTTCAAAAGCCACATCAGCTTGCCGGCATTTGCCGCCGAGATTCCCTCGCGTTCCGCGATTTGCGGCAGCGTTAGCGATTCGCCGGATGGCAAATTTGCGAGCTGAACGAGGCAACGCAACCCGTATTCTTCCTGTGCCGAAATTTTCATAAGCCAAACACCTAAAAGCTCTTGTTACTGAACAATAACCAAATTGTCTCAATTCATTACTTTTTAGTCAAGATTGAGCTGACGCCTACTTCTTTCGCTCGAGGGGTCGCTAAGAATTAACGAAAAGGTAAAACCCAGTTAACTCGCTAGACATCCGCGGCACTTAGTCTTGAACTTACCGAAGCGATCAGCAAACTCCTTTTTGTGAACTGCAACGGGTCAAAACAATTCGCGGTCGCAGGATACACTGCAGACCGATCAAAATTCTGCAAGCTTTGCAGGAAAGGCCTCACAGCCCCAACGATTTCATTCACCAGATCAGAACGCCCGGCATACACATCCGGGCGTTCCCATTTGTGCGCTATCAACGGAGATGATGTATGAGATCCTCAAACTCAAACGTCCATATTATTGAATCTGGCGCTAAGCCAAGTATGCTCGGCCAAACAGGCATCTCAATGCATTGCCACAGCATGCATTCAAAAGAGATCCTCGATTTTGTTCCCTATTATGCCGAACGAATTCCTATCCTTTCTTCGGTCTGGAAACGAAAAATGAGACGGTTCGAAGAATCCGGAGGCCGTCTCCCGAATTTCAACATCGGCTATTGGACGCCGCCGCTGAGCGGTCAACAGGTCTATGACAGCGAAGCATCGTCGATCGAGCGGCTTGGCCTGATGCCTATCGTATCCGTTACCGATCATGACAGCATCGAGGCAGCCGTAGAGATAGGCGAACGCGAGCCCAACCGATTTGCACCGATATCAATGGAGTGGACCGTGCCATTCGGCGAGGCATTCTTTCACCTCGGCGTACACAATATGCCGGAGGATCGAGCGGCCGAGATCACGAAACTTCTGCTCGATTACACCTTCGACACGGATGGGCCCGACGACGAAAGGCTATCCGAGCTTTTTTCGATGATGCACGACATCCCCGAAATGCTTATAGTTCTCAACCATCCGATCTGGGACATCGAGATGATCGGCCAGCGAAAGCACGAAGCCGCTCTTCACGATTTTTTGCAAAAGCACGGATGCTGGATACACGCACTAGAGATCAACGGATTTCGATCGATGGCAGAAAATAAAGCCGTGACCGATCTCGCCGATGCATGCGGTCTTCCGCTTGTCTCAGGCGGCGACCGCCATTGCTGTCAGGCGAATACAATGATAAATGTGACGAACGCGACGTCATTCAGCGAGTTTGTAAGCGAGGTCCGCATCGATAAAAAGAGCGAGGTCGTCGTGCTGCCGGATTATCACAAACCGCTGCCTTCGCGGCAGCTTCGGTCAATGTCGCAGATACTCGGAGTTTTTCCTGAATTTCCGGACGGTCGCCGTTCTTGGTCAGACCGTATTTACTTTGATGCCGAAGACGGCCTCGGTCCGCGTCCGATGACCGAACATTGGAACGGCCATCTGCCCGGCTGGACCCGGGTTGCGATGTGGACGCTTAAGGCACTGAGCCACGAAATGCTTGTGCCGATACTCGGCTTCACTATCGGCGATAATGACATTGGCAGAAACGACGCGAACGTCAAGACGCCGCCGATCTCGTTTGACGATATAGTCTTCGCCGATCGGCAGAGCTTTGGTAAGCAAAAGGCGTTCGCAGCCGGGCAATGATCGCTTGGATGAGAATCAGTAGTTTGGCTTACAAAGGGCTGTAGAGGAACTTGACGCTGATCGCGGCCGAATCGATTCTTGCCTCGCATCTTGGCTTCCTTTCTACTCGTTCAGCGCGTCAGAAATAGAGCAGATCAGGCCCGCAGAACCCTCAAGATCTCTGCCACGCTCCAGGCTTGTGCCGGGCAGCCCCGCGGGGCGTGGGGCGATTCGGCGTCAAAGATCTCGGAGACCTGCCCGAGCCCGGCTTCGTAGAGGTGGGCTTCAAAGCCCGCAAGCATCGAGGCGATCTCGGTTTCCTCGTCCGCGTATGCTTTCCGAAAAGCATCAATGAACGGCCCGATCAGCCAACCCCAAACCGTGCCCTGATGGTAGGCCGAATCGCGGGCAAAGGGCGAGCCCAAGTAATGCGGAACGTAAGCCGGATCATTTGGCGAAAGCGACCGCAGCCCGACGGGCGTCAGCAACTCCCGGCGGACCTTATCGGCGACCGGCTTCCAACGCCGCCGTTCGAGGACCGGATGTGCGAGCGAGACGGCAAATATCTGATTCGGCCGTACTGACGCATCGCGGGTGCCGTTTGCGATGACGTCAAAGAGACACTGCTCGTCCTCATTCCAGAAGAGCCCGTTGAAACTCAGCTTGGCAAGGTCGGCCATTGCGACGAACCGCTGCTTGTCCTCGTCGTGGCCAAAGCGTTCGGCCAGGTCGGCCATTATTCGTAGAGCGTTGTACCAAAGAGCCTGGATCTCGACCGGTTTGCCCGTCCGCGGCGTTATGACAAGGTCGCCGATCTTTGCGTCCATCCAGGTAAGCTGGTGCCCGGTTTCGCCGGCGTAGAGCAGGCCATCGGTATCGAGATGGATCCCGTAGCGAGTGCCGCGAAGGTGCCAGGCGATGATATCGGCGAGCTTTGCGTAAAGCTCTTCCTCGATCAGGTCGTAGTCGCCCGTTTCCTCCGCATATGCCCGGACGGCCTCAAAATACCAAAGTGTCGCATCGACCGTGTTGTAGTCGGCGGTATCGCCCGCATCGGGGAAGCGGTTGGGAAGCATTCCCTCGGAAATGTGGTTGGCAAATTCGAGAATGATGCTCTTTGCTACCTCGGGCCGGCCGGTGGCAAGGGTCAAGCCCGGCAGGGCGATCATCGTATCGCGGCCCCAATCTGAGAACCACGGGTAACCGGCAATGATCGTGTGCCCCGAACCGCGTGCGACGATGAACTGGTCCGCCGCCAGGACGAGCTGCATTTCAACGTCGCTCTCGACTCCTGCCTTCGCGATCAGATCGGCCCGCCGCTTCTTTTCGCTTGCCTCAAGCTCCGCTGCGGCTGAATGCTCGATAACATCGGTCGAAGCAATTGCAACCGCCGGTTTTGCCAGGTCGAACGTTAGTGCAAATGGCTGAAAGAGATCTTCGCGGTGATCGAAACCGCGTTCTTCCTCGACGGCAAGCTCGAAGTCGCGATACCAATGTCCGGTTTTCTCGATCCGAGCGGCGTTGTGGCCGATGTTAAGTTCGGGTAGATCTGCGTAAGGCCGGAGGCTGAGGCTGCCTTCGTTTTCGGTGAACCGGCCGTCGAAATTTTTGTCGGCACGCTGCAGGTGATGGTAATCAACGAAGGAAACCAGCGGACGGAGTTCAAGCCCAACGCCTTCGGCCAAGCCGCTTTTCATCTCCCAAACACAGACGACCGCGTTCCGGCCGTGCGGCATAAAGAGGCGTTTTTCGAGCACGACGCCGCCTGCTTCATACGTCCAGATCGGAAACGGATCAAGCCGAAAAGATGATAAAAACCGAAAGCCCTCGGGATGCGTCTTTCCGGGATAGCGATTTGCGGAAAGCTCGAAACGCTCCTCGCCGACCACCAGCGTTTCCTCGTATTTCGAGAGCATCGCGATACGCCCAAGCGGCGGCCGCGTCGCGGCAGTTAGAAGCGCGTGGTAACGCCGGGTTCGGATGCCGGCGACCGTTCCCGAGGCAAAGCCGCCGATGCCGTTCGTCTCAAGCCATTCGCGTGAGGCGGCTGCGGCCGGGTCGCTGCAGATGTTTCTATCGAGTTCTATCATCGAAAGTCCAGCCACAAGCCGTCCAAACCTCACGCCTTCTCGGCGAGGATCTCGCGGTAAAGTGCCTCGGTCGCATCGAGCATTTTCGCGAGCGAGTATTTCTCATCGGCCCGCATCTTTCCGGCGGCGGCGGCCTCCATTCGGTCTAGGTCACCGGTCAGGAATCGGACGATCGCCCGCGAGAGCTTGAGCGGGTCGCGAACCGGCACGAGCTGGTCCGTCTCGCCGAGAAGCTGCTTTGCTCCTTCGGTCTCGGTCGCGACGACCGCAATGCCAAATGCCATCGCCTCGAGGATCGCAAGGCCGAAACTCTCGCTGTGCGAAGGCGAGATGAAAAGATCGATCGCTGCAAAGAACTCGGACGTGTCCTCAAGCCAATCGAGCCAGAGAAATCGCTCCTCCATGCCCATTACCGACGCCAGCCGCTTAAGCTCGCGACGAAAGCGGCCGTCAAACGAATGGTCTTGCCCGACGATCACAAAATAAGCGTTGGGCACATCTTTCAGCACCTCATGAGCGGCGAGAACAAGGTCACGCTGGCCCTTTTGCTCTTTCAATTCACCGAGTGCTCCAACCAACTGGGCACCCGCCGGAATGCTGTGAAACTCACGAAACTCCGTTCTCTTCTTCGGGCTTGAGTCTGCCTTGTAACGCTCGAGGTCGATGCCGTTTGGGATGACGCGAACCCGTTCTTTTGCGAAAAGCCGCCTTAGTTCGACACCGACCGCGTCCGAAACGCCGACGAAGCGAGAGCAGTTGCGAAGCGCGAACTTGTTGAACGGCTTGAGTGGAAACATCACATGGCGCGTCACCAAATATTGCGACTTTTTCGCCGCCATGCAGGCAATGCTCGCCGGAATATAATCGCGGGCGACGTGGGCATGGATCAGTTCGATATCATTGTCGCGGACGAACTCGGCTATCCGCATCGCGCTCAGCACGCCAAACGAATTGCGGATCGAGACCTCAAAAATGCGGCCCTCGGGCAGAAACTCAAGCCGCTTTCGCCAGGAACAGGTCGGGCGAACGGCCGCGAAGATCTCGTGGCCACGCTCGTGCAGGCCACGGCTGAGGTCGATAACGTGACGCTCGCCGCCGCCATAGGTTCTCGCGGATGATATCTGAAGAATACGCATTGAAAGGCTCCTACTATTCTAGTTTCGAGCCCAAGCGATAGCAAAAGCAATCATCGGCCGTCTCCGATTCGGGCCGTAAAATGACAAAAAAGCCCTCCGAGCGAACTCGGAGGGCGTCATTAACTTACCTGTTCGATCGGATGATCGAACTTGTTAGTCAAAGATATAACGGAAGGTCAACTGAACCCGGTACACATCACCTATGGTCGCCGTTGGCCTGAACGAATTAGTGACAAAATCCGAGCCGATTCGCTGGAGACAGTATGTGGCTACCGTCGGATTCGGATTCGGATTCTGTGCTCTACACGTCGCGGTTCCACTCGTACTAGTCGTGATAAGAGGCTGGGTGGTCGTGAACGCCTGTCCAACTCCCCAGTCCTTGTTGAGAAGGTTGCCGAAGTTTAGGACGTCACCCCTGATCTGGAACCTGTGTGTCCTACCGAAGGCCTTAAGGAAGACCTCCTGGGTCAAGTTGAAGTCGACGCGTGTCTCGAACGGCAGGAAGGCACCGCCACGCTGAGCATACTGGCCTCTACGCTTCGAGAGATACTCGTTCTGATCGATGAACGCGTTCCACGCAGCAGCCTGTTGGGCCGGAGTGAACAGCACCGTACCAGAGGCATTCGTGATGTTTCCGAAATTCATCTCAGAAATGTCACGATGGATGTAGATCAGGTCGTTGCTCGTTCCGCCGTCACCATTGAGGTCACCGCTGAACGTATAGCTTGCGTTTCCGCCGTTCCGGGTCTCCCAGAACATTGAAACCGAAGTCGCACCGAACTTGAAGTACTCACGCCGGTAAGAAGCCACGCCGAAGATCCGGTTCCGCGGCGAAGCAAAGCTATAGCCGAGGCCGGGGTTGTTCGGGTCACCGGGGTGCTGGTTGTTGTTCCACGAACCGAACGCGATCGAACCCGGATCGACAGTGTTCTTCGACTCGCCGTAGCTGTATGCAGCCTTAACGTAGAGCCCGTTCTTGAACGGCCGCTCCAAGGTGAAGGCGATGTTCGACGAACGTCCGACGTCCTGGTTCTTCAGAACGATCGCACTCGTCACGTTGCTGTTGATGCGGTTCGAGGTCGTCCAACGCGGACGAGTATCGGCACCGGTGAACGCCGTGTTCGCCGGGGCGAGGTTGGCATTGATGTAATAAATTCCGTTGACGTCGCGGTTGTAGATATACTCAGCACCGGCGATAAAGCCGAACGGTATCCGCACGTCAACAGCGGCCGACGAACGCCAGATCTGCGGGAAGCGGAAGTCCGGATTCGATATAGCCAGGCCGTAGCTCGTTGCCGGAAGACCGGTTGCCGGCTGCTTGTAGCGGTCCGGGTTCGGGCTGAACGGGCGAGCAGTCGTGTTATTAAGCTCCTCAAATCCGGTCAGGATACCGTTCTCGCCGATCTGGTTCGAGATCCATACGTAAGCCGGACGGCCGGTGAATACGCCGGTCCCGCCGCGAACCTGAAGCCATGACTTTTTGAACGGCGTCCAGTTAAAGCCAACGCGGGGCGACCAAAGAATGTTCGCTTCCGGAAGCTGCTCGGTCCTGTAGCGTGCCGCCGCTCCGGTCTCATCGCGGAACGTGAATCCGTTTGCCTGAGCATTGGTAAATCCGGTCTCATCAAAGAACGGAATGTCCATGCGAAGACCATAGGTGAGCGAGAAGTTGTCCGCTACCTTCCACTGATCCTGGCCATAGAAACCGACATACTTCACCTTCAATGGCTGAAGCGGCTTATCAAGTCCGGGAATGTTCGACCAGCGAACCTGGAAGCGTCGCAGATTGACTGGCGAAGTTGTACGGTTCGGATTGGCAAGAAATCCGTTCGCATCCGCGAAGAAATCAGCAAGCGTGTTGTAAACGTAGGCACTCTGCGAACCGGGGAAAAACACGTTCTCCGAACTATAATTCTCGAAGCTGACGCCGGTCGTCACATTGTGTCTGCCAAGGAAAAACGAAAGATTGTCCTGTACCTGGAACGACTTATAGCGAAGTTCATTGTTCGGCGTGAAAGGCTCGAAGCCAAGCGAAATGTAGGTCGAACCCTGTTCGAGAATGTCAATGAACGGGAAGATCGTGCCAAGCGAGTCACGGCTTTCGTCCTGCTTCGTAAAGCCCATAAGGAGGCTGTTCGAGACTCTCGGGCTAAACACACTCGTCCACTCACCAACCCATGAACGGATGTTCTCGAGGATTTTGTAGTTCGAATTCTGGTAGGAGAAACCACCATTGTTGGCTCGCGAGCGTCCAAAACCAAGCGAGGACGAGGTCGAGAGCGGCACATCCGTATCCGAATCGAGCTGAATGTACCGGAAATTGATCTTGTTGTTGACGTTTACGTTGTAGTCAGTTCGGAAAAGATACTTCTTACCGACCGTATCGCTGTTGTAGCCTGTGGTCGGTCCGGTCTCGTATCCGAAGTTGTTGCGAAGGAAGCTGCTAACCTGTTCAAGGTCAGAAGCGAGCACGCGGGAAACGCTGCCGCCAGCCGTTTCACCGGCCTGGCGAGGCCGAAGCGAAAGACCCGGGCCTGAAAGCTTCTCGTCCTCATAGCTGAAGAAGAAAAAGAGCTTATCCTTACCCGTGATGAAACCCGGGCCGCCTTCACCAAATCGGAAGAAAGGCATCGGGCCTCCGACGCGGAATCCCCACGTCCGATATTCAAACTCGCCGCGGTTGATCTCGTTGTCGCCGGCATTCTTACCGGTAAGTCCCGGTGTACGGTAGATGTAGTAGATCGATCCACGATAATCGTTCGTACCGCTGCGGGTAACGGTGTTAACGCCGGCACCGGTGAAGTTGCCCTGGCGGACGTCATACGGGGCGACGTTTACCTGAAACTCTTCGATCGCATCAAGCGAGATCGGCGAAACGCCGGTTCGCTGGCCCGGCTGTCCGGCGAGACCGAAAGAGTTGTTAAAGTAAGAACCGTCAACCGTGATGTTGTTAAGCCGGTTATCCTGTCCGGCAAATGAACCGCCGCCGCCGGCTTGCGGCGTCAAACGGGTAAAGTCGTTGATCGAACGGTTAAGGGTCGGCAGATTGGTGACCAATTGCCTGTCGATGTTGGTCGAGGCACCGGTCCGTTCTTCCGAAAAGATCTGGTCGGCTTCGACCGTGACCTCAACGTCAATTGCCGCACTAAGGTCAAAATTGACCGTGCCGGTCGTACCGAGGCCGAGTTGGATGTTCTCTCGGGTCTGTTCATTAAATCCGGCTGCGATGGCCTTGACCGTATAAGGGCCGCCAACGCGAACGGCCGGAAGATTATAAAATCCGGATGAGTTCGATGTTGTGCTGTAAGCCGAACCCGAAGGTACGTGAACAGCTTCTATAGTTACACCCGCAACCGGGTTTCCGGTTCCGTCAGTAACGCGACCCGAAATAGCGGACGTCGTTACCTGAGCGAAAACAGCACCCGATTGAAAAAGGATGGCCGCGATCACAAATGCGATGCAGAATCCAGCCCTTGATAGCGCTTTGATCGTTCTGTTTTGTTCCATTTTTTTATTCCTGTCGTTTTTTCATTCAGCGAGGGTTTTGTATTAAAAGCTCGAGGCGACGCTGAATGAAACTCTAAAGTCTATTTTGCTGATGTGAATTCCAGGTTAACTCTTTATTTTTCTGAGCCTGTTTTTGAAATCCATCGAAAACCCGCCTTGTAAGCATCTCCAAACTTCTTTTTCTTCGAAAAAGCTGAGGAAAAGATCCTGTCCGACACCGTGAGAAATCCACTTTCTCGCATTTTTCGGATTTTTTTCCTGTTTTTTGAATTTCACCGAGCGGCCGTCTATTTGATCCCGGCTTGCGCTCGTAATACGAAAATCTTGATTACCATTGCATTCACAGACCTTTAGCGTCTTGATCCGATACCGGAGTAACTCCAGACGGGACAATGTGGGAAGGCTGATCTGCGTTTTCAAACCTTAATGACGCAATTTGAGTTCCGCAAAAGCGGCGGCAGTGCAAATTGGATAAGCGAGCCTAAAAGCTTATCTTGCTTAAGTTACCGGAAAGTTAACAGTTCGGAAATTTTGTCCTTTCCCGTTTGAATCTGTGCGAGAAAAAAGGGCGAAAGGCATACGTATTACGGAGTTTTTTGACTCATTTTTTCTGCGGAAAACCTTTTCATGATTTTCCGGCATCAAAGGCTCTCAGTAAAGTTTTTTCAAGTTGCCGAAATGGGGCGTCTTGAAAGTTGACTTTTTTGTAAAAATGCCATAGATTTGCCGGGCATTTTTCACCTGCAGGGAATTTGATTATCGATTTTGGAATAGGAAACAAGGGGGATTTTTCTAATATGGCACAAATAGAGTACGCAACTTCGTCTTATAAGACGCCCCTTCATCATCGCATATTGGCAAATATGCCGGTAAAGGTCTCATGGACCGATGGTGAAAGTGGAAAAAGGGTCAGCGTTGCCGGAACGACCGAGAATATCGGCGAAACCAGCGCACTGGTCAATCTTGAGGTGCTTCCGCCGGTCGGAAGCGAGGTCCGCCTTCGGGTTCTGGAAGAAGATAAGCCGATAATCGACGTTACGACCCGGGTCATCCGTGTTGAACGCGATCCGAGCAAGCCGCTCGCAGCTTTGTCTATTCTCCAGAACGTGAAGAAGTGGAGATCTACTGCAATGGAAGCGGCCGAACGCTGGGCAACCCGCCACTGGCAGCTTAATTACGATGAAGAGTGGGTCAACTAAGCTGATCCACGGTTTCTGAGATATCATAACTGGGCGGAGCGTCGAAAATGCGTTCCGCCCGTTTTATTGCCCGTTGTATTTAGACGACAAGGGCAAACCGCCGCCTGACCGGCGGCATCACAAGATTCAATGAAGATCTTTATCGCGCTCTCTCTAGCACTACTTCTCGCTTTGCCGGCCGCGGCACAGGAAAAGCCGCTGACCCAGCAGGAATACGTCCGAATGCTCTATGCCCTTGAGGCAAGGTCGAGCGACCGGGCCGAGATCCTTGAAGCTCTGAGGGTTCGCGGCATCGGCTTCGCTCTCACCGATGGCCTCCGCTCGCTTACCCGTACGAAAAGCCGCAATGACGCGGAGCTTCGCCGTGCACTTGATGAAGCCGAACGCCGCCGGGTAGATCCTACGGCGGCCGAGCGGCCAAGCTCTGCCGAAACTGATGCGATATTAAAGGAGACGCGGGCGAATACGCTGGAGGCGGTCGATCAGATGCCGGATTTCGTGGTCAAACAGCTCATCCAGCGATCGGCTTCCTTTGCTGGAACCGGAAATTTCCGAAATCTTGACCGGTTGGTCGTCGGCGTTAGTTACCGGGCGAGCGGCGAAGAAGAATATCGCGTCCTTTCGGTAAACGGTGCCGTTCAAGCAGATCAAGGGCCGAAACGAACATATGAAGAGGTAGGCGGGACGAGTTCGACCGGCGAGTTCGTCACAGTTCTTGCACTGATCTTTAAGCCCGAAAGCGAAACGCGCTTTGAGCTCGTCGATACGGACGAGCTTCGCGGCCGGCGGGCGATCGTGCTTGATTTTGAGATAGATGTTGAAAAGGCCCGGCAGCAGATCCGCGCGACCGGGGCCAATACGCAGTCCACTGTTACGGGCATCCGCGGGCGGATGTGGATCGACCGCGAGTTGAAACGCGTTCTTCGCATCGAGAGCGACTCGGTCGGGATTCCGAAAGATTTCCCCATCACCGCTGCTCGCCGGATAATAGACTACGATTGGACCGTCATCGCTGAAGAGCGATACCTTTTGCCGCTCGTCTCCGATGTTCGCTTGACCATCCGCGAGGGCTCGCGTAATTATGAGACTCGGAACCTGATCCGCTTTCGCGACTATCAGAAGTTCGGAACCGAGGTCATCATCCGCGATGAGGACGAAGAGCCTTACGTCGAGGATAAGCCGGCCGATCAATAGGTAAAGATGAAAATAGCGAAGACCGCAGCAGAAAGGCGACGGCTGTTTATTGCGGCCGTGCTTTTCTTTTTTGCGGGTGCGATCGGAATATCGGGGCAAAACGGCCCTCCAAAAGAAGAAAACAAACGAGAGGCAGATTTGATCGAACTAAATAAGCTCGACGCGACCATAAAACTCGACATTCGCTATGCGACCGACAACAACTTTGTCGGCAAAAAGGTCTATCCCGAGGCCAGGGCTTTTCTCCAGCGGCCCGCGGCAGAAGCGGTCGTAAGGGTTCACAAAAAGCTTGCCGCCGACGGGCTTGGACTCGTTATCTATGACGGCTACCGGCCGTGGGCGATCACGAAGCTTTTTTGGGAAGTGACACCGGAGGACAAGCGAAAGTTTGTCGCTAACCCGGAACGCGGCTCAAAGCATAACCGCGGCTGTGCGGTCGATCTAAGCATCTTTGACCTGAAGACCGGCAAGCCGATCCCGATGCCTTCTGACTACGATGAATTTACCGAGCGAGCCTCGCCCGACTACGCCGGCGGCACCGAAGAAGAACGCCGCAATCGCGACCTGCTCCGAAAGCTGATGGAGGCCGAAGGCTTTACCGTCAACCCCAACGAATGGTGGCACTTCGATTATAAGGACTGGGAAAGCTACGCGATCTACGACATCTCCTTCGAAGAGGCGTCAAGGAACTGATGTAACGTAGAATATAAAAGAAAGGCCGGCTTCTCAGCCGGCCGTTTTGATTTTCGATCGGACTATTGAGCCGCGGCCGGCTTTGCCTCGAGCGGCTTGATCGCTTCGATCTGCAGCCAGACCTTGATGTCATTTGACAGCACCGGTGTTTCAGTTCCAGGCAGGTTTCCGCCGTAATTCACGTTGAATTCGCGCCGATTGATGGTCGTCTCGGCAACGGCACCCATCCGTGGGCCGTTACGCTGATTGCCCGGCAGGAATCCCGTTACCCTGACCGGGAAAGTGATCGACTTCGTCACATCCTTCATTTTCAGGTTGCCGGTCACCCGTAGCGAATCACCGCTTTTCTCAACCTTCGTGCTCGTAAAGGTCATCTCCGGATAGGTTTCGACCTCGAAGAAATCCTTCGTCCGCAGGTGGTTGTCGCGGCCATCGACGCCTGTATCAACGCTCGTCATTTTAGCGGTGAATGAGACCGACGATTTCGTCACGTCCTCGGCGTTGTAGCTGACCTCGCCCGTGAAATCGCGGAAATAGCCCGGGACCTCGACCAGCCCCATGTGCTTGACGCGAAAGCCGATCGCCGAGTGTGCCCGGTCAAATGCGTACTTGCCGGTCTCGCCCTTCGCGGTCGCTCCGGCCTCTGCCGAGAAGCGTTCCTCGATGTTTGGCTGAACGGCCTCCGCGCCCGAAAACGTGAATGCCGCCAACCCCAATGCCCCTGCCAACGCGAATACGAATAGTCTTTTCATCTTTCCTCCGATTCTAATTTCCTGTGATCGCTAATTTATTTCCACACGCATAAAAAACTTCGCTCGGCGAACCCGCTCGGTCGGCCGCTTCCGGACGTAGAGAAGATAATCGCCCGTCTCCGGCGCCGTGAAGCTGTATTCCGAGTAGCTGTCGTAGTCGGTCTCGAGTTCGAAACCGTCTCCCGCGATGCGAAAATCGAACAAATTGCCTTTCGGTTGTGATGTAACTTTCAGTTTCACGGTTTGCCCGGCTCTTGCCGCGAAGGTGAGATCCATCTCCTCGTTGTTCGCAAGCGTTCCCGTCACCGTCGCGGACGTTTTGCTGCCCTCGAAGCTGATCCGGTTCGGTTCGGCCTTTTGACCAGGAACGGCCAAACAAGCAAGAAACACTGCCGCTAGTGAAAGTGCGATCTTTTTCATTGCCTTAACCCAGTGCCGTTCCGTACATCGTCTTGTAATACTCGCGGTACGCGCCATTCCGGATGTGCTCGACCCACGTCTGATTTTCGCGATACCAATCGATCGTTGCCGCGAGACCCTCTTCCCACGTCACACGCGGTCGCCAGCCAAGCTCCGTTTCGGCTTTCGCGGGGTCGATGGCGTAGCGGCGGTCGTGCCCGAGCCGGTCATCAACGTACCGGACAAGGCTTTCGGGCTTGCCGAGTTCGGCGAGGATCGACCGGACGACCTCGAGGTTCCGGCGTTCGTTTCGGGCACCAATATTGTACGCCTCGCCAGGCTTTCCCTTTTCATAAGCGAGCCATATCGCCCGGCAATGGTCGTCAACGAATATCCAATCGCGTACATTCTGGCCGTCGCCATAGACCGGCAGCGGCTCGTCGTTCATCGCGTTGGCGATCATCAGCGGGATCAGCTTCTCCGGGAATTGTCGCGGGCCGTAGTTGTTGCCGCAGCGGGTGATGACGGCATCAACGCCAAAGGTTTCTCGAGCGGCTCGGACGACAAACTCGGCCGCCGCCTTTGAGGCCGCATAGGGCGAATTTGGCTCAAGCGGCGAGGCTTCGGTGAAGAATGCTGAGTCGTCCTCCGGAAGCGTTCCCATCACTTCATCGGTCGAGACCTGCACGAAACGCCGGACGCCTTTTGCTCGGGCCGCATCAAGCAACACTTGCGTCCCAATGATGTTTGTCCGCAAGAACTCATCCGCCGAGTGGATACTTCGGTCAACGTGCGACTCTGCCGCGAAGTTAAAGACGGCATCGCAGCCCTCGGGCATCGCCTCGAGGACCGCCGTTCGGTCGCAGATATCGCCTTTGATGAAATGATGCCGCGTGGGGTCAACGTCCGCGAGATTTTCCAGATTGCCGGCGTAGGTCAGCGCGTCAAAGTCAACTATCTCAATCTCCGGCTGCTCATCAAGCACCTGCCGAATGAACGCCGAACCGATAAATCCGGCACCGCCGGTTACAAAGATCTTTTTCATAACAACTAAAACCGATCGCCGGCCTTCTTCTGCACCTGTTCGAGCAAGATGTCGGCATACTTCCGCGGGCGGTCGATATTGGCAAAGACGAGTCTGTCGCCGTCCGTCCCCGCGTTATCAACAATTATATCGCCCAGACCGAGCAGCCGCTGCGTGATCGTGCACTTGACGGTCACATCCTGCACTCGTGTGAGCGGGATGCTCGTCGTTGTGCGAGAGATCAAGCCGTGGTCTATCTCAAGCTTGTCTGCCGTCAGCGTATAACGCGAAAGCTTTTGCCGAGCGTGGAAATAGACGGGTATCAAAAGGAACAACAGGCCGATGACCACAAAAATGATCGGCGAAACCGCGGGCAGAAGTATCGAAAGGAACGCTACGATCAAAAAGGCCGCAGCCGCGGTCAAGATATAGCCGGCCCAAACGAATCGCAACGTCGGATTGATCGAGAACAGCGGTACTGCCGAGTCGCGTACTGGAGAATCCTCTTTACGTTTGGCCACGCGCGTTTCTTCTTCAGGTTCCATGACCGAACCGCACTTCTTGCAATAGACCGAATCGGGGGCATTATCGGAGCCGCATTTTGGGCAGAACATACCGAGAGTTTAAGGTGAACACGCCGCCGCCTGCAATCGCCACGCGCAAAAAAGGCCACCCGAAGGCGGCCGAGTTTCAAATCAGTGGAGGAGAACAATTATTGCGTGACCAACATCATTCTGCCGTCGGGCAAGCGGACCGCCAAAGTCGCGGGTTCATAGATCGAAAGCGGCCGCGGATCTTTTTGCTCTACGCCTTCGGCTTTTGCGACCATCGGCTTGGGTGCGGAGCTTGAATAACTCGGGTTTGAGATGGTGTTGTAACGCCCGACGATGCGGCGGACATATTCCTGCGTTTCGCGGAAGGGCGGAACTCGCCTGCCGTATCGCAGAACCGCTCCTTCGCCGGCGTTGTAGCCTGCAAGTGCGAGGACGACGTCCTGGTCAAAAAAGTCGAGAAGCCACCGCATGTAGCGAACACCGGCCTCGACGTTCTGCTTCGGGTCGTAAATGCTTGTTACTCCAAAGCGACGAGCGGTCGCCGGCATTAACTGCATCAGCCCGCTTGCGCCCTTGTGCGAGGTCGCACGGATCTTGAACGCGGATTCCTGGTGCATCTGTGCATAGATCAGCATCGGGTCGATGCGGTACTTGAGGCTCGCCTGGACGATGTAGGAATCGTGCGCCGGATTGCCCGTCGTAAAGCCTTTGAGGTTTGTGTTCGAACCCATCCGCAGCCGAAGGGCGTTGGCCGATTCGCGGGCGGCGAGTCCATCGCTGGGCGAAGCAGTATTTCTTGCATTTGATGAAGCCGTCGGGGTTACAGGAACCGTTACCCACCTGCCATTGCGGCGAACCCTTTTAGTTTTCGGAGCCTCGGCGACCGGCTTCGGCTCTTCGGGCCGATAGACCGTGACGCCCTTGGCCGAGTCCCAATTATCAAATGTGCGAGTCTGTGCAGATACCGCAAAGGGGAGAGTAGAGAGGAAGATGACGAGAATTAATGGGGTTTTCATCGATCTTGGTGGTTCGGGCGACGGTGCCCGAGTTTATATCGGCTGAAGACGTTTCACCGCTGAGGTGCGGCAAATACGCAAAGAAAGATAGGGTGTATCAATTCGCTAAGAGATAAACGGCGTTTAACTCTCTTGAACATAATAACATTTCGCCCGCAGATTGTGAAGACCTTTTTCGCCGAGCGGTTTTCGCGGCGGGCACTTTCGGTTATCTTTATCGCGTATGCTTTATCTTTCGCAGGTACTTGGCGAACCGATAATGGACGCGCGGGGTGAACAGATCGCTCTAATATGGGACGTTCTCGTCCGATATGGGAGCGAGGATTACCCGCCTGTCATCGGCGTCGTTGCCAAGCTCCGCCGGCGTATGTTCTTCATACCTCAGCGAAACATTGAGGAGTTCGGCTTGTTCGGTGCCCGGATGAGCTCAACCAAAGTGGACCTTAATCCCTTTGACCGGCGAGAGGGCGAGGTTATGCTCGGCAAGGACGTGCTCGATAATCAACTCATCGACGTTGACGGCAAACGGGTCGTCCGCGTCAATGACGTTCAGCTCATTGGCCAGAGCGCAGACTGGCGGGTTTCGGGTGCGGACATCAGCATCCGCGGATTTTTCCGCCGGCTGATGCCAAAGGGCTTTTTTGGCTCCGAGCGTGTCGTAGAAGTTATCGACTGGGCCGACGTCGGCTATCTTGCAACTGATACCGCAACCGCGACCGTGCAGCTCAAATCCTCAAAGAGTAAACTCTCGCGGCTGCATCCGGTCGAGATCGCCCAGCTTGCCGAAACGCTTTCTCCGATCCACCGGACCGAGGTCGTCGAAAGCCTCGATGATGAAGTAGCCGCCGACACGCTTGAGGAGATGTCGACCGAAGCACAGGCCCGAATTCTTGAGGTGATCGAAAAAGAACGCGCCGCTGACATCCTCGAAGAGATGTCGCCCGACGATGCCGTTGACGTGCTCGGTGAGATGGACGAAGACAAGGCGCAGGAACTCTTCGACCTGATGGAAGATGAAGAGAAGGCAGACGTCGCCGAACTGATGAGGTTTGACCACGACACGGCCGGCGGACTGATGACGACCGAGTTCGTTACCTTTCCGAAAGACCTGACAGTGGCGGAAACGATCGCCGGGCTCCGCGACATGGCCGAGACGCCCAATATGATCTATTACCTCTATGTCGTTGAGGAGAAAAATTCGTGGAAGCTGCGGGGCATCATCAGCCTCCGGAGCCTGATCCTCGCCGATCCCGGAGCTCGGCTCGAAGATGTTATGCGAACAGAATTCCGTTACGCTCATCCCTCCGAAGCGGCCAAGGAGGCCGCACAGACCATCTCAGAATATAATCTGCTCGCGCTTCCCGTTATCGACGACGAAGGCGACCTTGCCGGAATAGTCACGGTTGACGACGCGATGGAGATACTTCTTCCCAAAAGCGTTCAAAGGAGAGTGCCGAGAATTTTCAGTTAGGAAAACCGTCGGTTTTGTTTGACTGAAACCTCCGAACTTCGTTACGATTCGACAGCTTTTACGAACAACCTCAGGGAAACCTTTACACGATGAAAATAAGATCAATTCTCGCACTTTGCACTATCCTTGTATTGGCTGCTCTTGCCGATGCACAGACCGGCGAGGTCAAGTTCAGCAAATCGGCGAAGACCGCTGACGGCTCGGCCGAGTTTAACTCGGGTGACTTTATATATGCCCACATCGCCTTTCCGCAGGCGATCTCCGGGATGCTGACGCTTAATGAAAGGCCGGTAACGCTCGTCGCCGAGTTCTATTCAAAGGGCAAAATGCTCGAAGAAGATATGTTCGGCTTTGACACGACGGCCGTTCGAGGTTCAAAGCAAACATCGATCATTATCCCGGTCATCTCGGATCCGGCGGGCGACGTGCCCGCTTTCGGAAAGAATCTTTTCTCGACGCGGCTTCCGGCGGAACTTGCTAAGCTTCCCGAAGGCCGCCACGAGATCGAACTGCAGCTTAAGTCCTATAATTTCAAGGACGCGACGGAGGTGATGGCAAAGGGATCGTTTACGCTTGTCATCGCAAGCGGTGCCCGGGCCTGGTATCAGAAGAACGGGAACGAAGCATATGACGCGATGGCGAAGCGTGGTGTAACTTCGGTCAACGTCAGTGCCCGCGATGCCGCAATGGGCGTGGTCGGCGGCACGAGCGTCATAACACTTGTAAACAACTGCGGGCGAAGCGTTTGGATGCGGAAGGCCTCTGGCTCGGATAAGACCGAATACCGCCTCTCGCCGGGGCAAACGATGCGCTACGACCGCGATGGCGGCTATCTGGAGGAGTGGAACTTCGGGACGAAGCGTTGGTCGACCGTAACAAAGGTCTGGACTCCCGGGCCCGACGGGAAAGCCAATATCTGCCAAAAATAAGCTGCATAAACCGGAATAACGGCCGCCAAAGACAGCATAATGTCTTTAGCGGCCGAATCTTTTTTCTGTGGGCAAACGAAACTCTGTTTCGGCATTAGCGTAAAATCGTTTGAACTTTCATTGTCGGGCGAGGTCCCGGATTGTTACAATCGAAGGAATCTTTTCAAAAAGGAGTAACCAGCTATGAGGCGTAAGCTTTTCTTATTCGTTGCACTGTTCTCTCTTCTTGCTTTTAACCTGACACCCGTTTCCGCCGATGGCGGCATCGAGATCGGACAAAAGATCGAGAACTTCACCCTTACCGGAATCGACGGCAAGGAACACTCACTGTCGAGCCTGATGGGTAAGAACGGCGCCGTTCTTGTTTGGGTCTCGGCTCAGTGCCCGGTCGTAAAGGCCTATGACGAGCGTATCGTTGCGATCGCGGCGGAGTATGAGGCTCGCGGCATCCGCTTCATCGGCATCAATTCGAACGCGACCGAATCGCTTGAATGGGTAACGTCGGACGCCGAAAAGGCCGGATACAAGTTCCCGGTGCTGCTTGACAAAGGCAACGTCCTTGCCGACAGGCTCGGAGCGACCGTCACCCCCGAAATTTATTTCTTTAATACCGAGAATGTTCTTCTCTACCACGGTGCCATTGACAACGACCGCTCGGGCAAGAACATTCAGGACCATTACCTCAAGACCGCTTTTGACGCAGCTCTCAGCGGCAAGACGATCGAAAGGGCTCGGACTAACGCCTTTGGCTGCACCATCAAGCGGACCGGTATGGCGGGCAAGTAAGCAATGAAACGACGTTTACCGTTAAGATCAATAGCAGGAGCCATCGCATTCGGATGGCTCTTTGCTTCTCTGTTTGCGGCCGACGCTCAGGGCCAGCGACGTAATGCAGCACAACCTGCACCGGTGGGCCCGAAGGTCGAGAAGATCGACGAAAAGCGGTTTGCCGAGCTGCTCAAGCCGAACGGCAAGCCGCTGCTTATCAACTTTTGGGCGACGTGGTGCGAGCCCTGCCGGCAGGAATTTCCGGACCTCGTGAAGATCGATGCCGAATACAAAGGCAAGATCGACTTCATAACGATCTCGCTCGACTTTGAGGAAGAGATCGCTACCACGGTGCCGAAGTTTCTTGCGGAGATGAAGGCCGAAATGCCGACGTTTCTACTCGTAACGGCCGATGAGACGGCGGCCATCCAGATGGTCTCAAAGGACTGGGCCGGGGCACTTCCTTTCACGGTCATTTACGCTCCGGACGGGACGATGTCGTATTTTCACCAGGGCATCGTAAAGCACGACGTGCTGCAGGCGGAACTCGACAAACTGATCAAGCCGACGCCGGCAAAGTAGTATTTGAAAAGACTGTCGCCCGCTCGGGTTGACAGTCTTTTTTGAGAATGATAGTTTCATCGCTGCAACACATTTCCGCAGGAGGTTAAGGATGTTCAGACATATTAGTGATTTTCAAAAGGCATGGGAATATGAGGTAGAAATGAGCGGGAAAATGATCCAAACGCTTACGGATAATTCGCTCGGGCAGCGAGTCAACGAAGATGGCCGGACGCTCGGTTATCTCGCCTGGCATCTTGCGCTTTCTCCCGGCGAGATGCTCGGACATGCAGGGCTCGGTATAGATGGCCCGGATTTTGACCAGCCGTGTCCCGAGTCAGCCGCCGAGATCGGCGCCGCTTATGCAAAGGCGGCGGAATCCGTTAAGGAACAGGTAGCGGCAAACTGGTCCGACGAGACGCTGCTTGAGACCGACGAGATGTATGGCGAGACGTGGGCACGCGGGCTAACGCTCTTTTACCTCATCGCCCATCAGGCGCACCACCGCGGCCAGATGACCGTACTAATGCGGCAGGCCGGCCTAACCGTTCCCGGCGTCTACGGCCCGGCAAAAGAAGAATGGGCCGCAATGGGCGCTCCCGCTTTGCCGTAATAATCTATGATTGTTGTCCTTCATGGGTCTTACGAAGGGGTATGCAGTTTGTCGGGAGTTGTCCAAGCTCCTTTTTGGACTAGCCAATCGGTTCTCTCAAATGCGAGTTCCATGCTCGGGCAATACTCCTCTCGATCTACTAAGTTTCCATCAGCTCCCACATATCGAATGAACACTCCCCTGTCCTCGGTATATTTCACGATTTGAACTAAAGCCGGTCTTTCAAGGGGGTTTTCAACACCAGTGGTCGGGTTAATTTCGCAACGCCATTTACTGTCGGTTTCGGGGATACTTTCGAAAAGCACCGTCGCTTCCCTTTGGCGGAACTCATCCAAGAACTCAAAGAACGACGCCAAGGCTTTTTCTTCGTGGCCGCCAGCTGATTCAAGAAGCAAGTTGCACCAACCCGCCGTGCTTTCATATTTGCCGAGCTTCATTGCGACCCAGTCGTGGAAGTACCAAATATCCGGGTTACCCACAAGCTCAACATTCAGATTATCCAGGGCTAAACTGTAGCCATCGAGAAACGAATCCAATCGAGTAATCGAGTGCAATCCTAGATAAAGGGCCGGCTTCAGACGAATTCTCTCGATCAGCTCGTAGATATCAACTGATGTCATGGGCTTGAGCAACGCTTCTACTTGTTGCTTTTGGACGCCGGGGAACCACTCGAGGAACTGATCAACAGTTGCTCCGTCCCGGAGATTTTCTAAAAGGGCCCGGATAGGCACGCGGGTCCCGCGAAAGACGGGCTCTCCGCTGATCTTGTCAGGGTCGAATTCGATGATGTTTGCGAGTTCGGTCTTTTCCATATTCCAGCCCTTGTATAGTCGATTATTTCACATAATTTAGGTGAGAGAAAGATTTCTGCAATCGACATAATGGCGTCAAACCGCTAGAATTACTGTTTTGTTTTCTAGCCTGAAATATACCTACGATGAACGCAGCAGCCATCACGCCGGAGATCGTCGAGCAGCACGGCCTTTCACCCGCAGAGTACGAAAAGATCGTCACAATAATGGGCCGCGAGCCCAACCTGACGGAGCTCGGCGTTTTCAGCGTAATGTGGTCGGAGCACTGCTCTTACAAATCATCGCGCGTGCACCTAAAGCGGCTCCCTACCCGCGGTCCGCGTGTCATTGTCCCGCCTGGTGAAAATGCCGGCGTCGTCGATATCGGCGACGATTGGTGCGTTGCCTTCAAGGTCGAATCGCACAATCACCCCTCGTTCATTGAGCCATTTCAGGGAGCAGCGACCGGAGTCGGCGGCATTCTCCGCGACGTTTTCACAATGGGTGCCCGACCCGTCGCCGCGATGAACTCGCTCCGCTTTGGCCCGTTGTCAGAACCGCCTGCGTCAGCGGGCGGCCAGTCTGCCGTAACCGAAGATCGCCAGAAAGTACTCAACCGCAATCGCTCGATCCTCAAAGGCTGCGTCGAGGGCATCGGCCACTACGGCAATTGCTTTGGCGTGCCGACCATCGGCGGCGAGGTCGTCTTCGACGAAAGTTATTCGCTTAATCCGCTGGTCAATGCCTTCGCACTCGGCATCGTCCGCAAGGACCAGATCTTTTTCGGCAAGGCCTCGGGCATCGGCAACCCTGTTATGTATGTCGGCGCCAAGACCGGCCGCGACGGCATCCACGGAGCGACGATGGCCTCGGCTGAGTTTGACGAAGAGGCTCTCGAAAAGCGCCCGACCGTCCAGGTCGGCGATCCGTTCCTTGAGAAGCTCTTGCTCGAAGCGTGTCTCGAAGCGATGCGGAGCGGAGCGATCGAGGGCATTCAGGATATGGGCGCCGCGGGACTGACGAGCAGTTCGGTCGAGATGGCCGCACGTGCCGGTACGGGCCTCGAACTCGACCTGACGCTCGTTCCGCAACGCGAGACCGGAATGACGGCCTATGAGATGCTGCTCTCCGAATCGCAGGAGCGGATGCTCATCGTCGCCCGCAAGGGGCGCGAGAAAGAGGTCGTCGAGATCTTTAACAAATGGGACCTCGATGCCGTCGTTATCGGCAAGGTGGTCGAGGGCGACCGGCTCAAGATCATTCACAACGGCGAGGTCGAGGCCGACCTTCCGGTAATGGCCCTGACAGATGAAGCCCCGAAATACGAGCGGCCGATGGCAGATTCCAAATTTCAAATTCCAGATTCCAGATCTGAGAACAAATTTGGAATTTGGAATTTGGAATCGGAATGCGATGCAAATGAGGCGCTCAAGAAACTTCTGGCTTCGCCCAACATCGCCTCAAAGCATTGGGTCTATGAACAATACGATTCGATGGTGCGGACGAACACGGCCGTTCTGCCGGGTGCGGATGCGGCCGTTATCCGCGTAAAGGAAACCCGCCGGGCGATCGCGATGTGCCTCGATGGGCCCGGAAGGCTTGTCGCCGTTGATGCTCTCGAAGGTGCCAAGCACGCGGTCGCCGAGGCCGCTCGCAATGTCGCCTGCGTCGGTGCACGGCCGATCGCGGTCACGAACTGCCTCAACTTCGCCTCGCCCGAAAGGCCCGAGGTGATGCGTTCGTTCTCTGACGTCATCGACGGCATGTCCGAGGCCTGCGAAGCTTTTGAGACGCCCGTCGTCTCGGGCAACGTCTCGTTCTACAACGAAACGGACGGCAAGGGCATTCTCCCGACGCCGACCATCGGCATGGTTGGCCTGATCGAGGACATTAGAAAGGTGATCACGCAGGGCTTTAAGAATGACGGCGACATGATCGCCCTGCTTGGCACGACCGGCGACGATCTTTCGGTCAGCGAATTTGCCGCGGTGGTAGCCGGACTTTCAACCTCCGACATGATCGCATCGGGCCGCGTGCCAAGGATCGACCTCGGCCTTGAGCGAAAGCTGCAGGACGCACTTCTTGCGATGGCGAATGAGATGCTCCTCGCTTCGGCGCATGATTGCTCCGAAGGCGGGCTGGCGGTCGCGGTCGCCGAATCGTGTTTTTCATCGCTCGCTCGCGAGGCGGCCGGTGCCGAGATCGCACTCGAATCGAACGGGCTTTCGGCCGAGGCAACACTCTTTGCTGAGTCGCCCACGCGTGTCGTCATCAGCTTTGCCCCGGAGCACCTCGACCGCGTTCGCGAGTTTTCCGCCGGGCTTCCCTTTGCGGTCGTCGGCACGGTGCGCGATGATGTTCTGAATATCGCGATCGACGGCCAGTCCGCCGTCTCCTCTCCCGTCGCCGAGCTCGAAGCAATTTGGGAATCGGCGCTCGAAAACAAACTTAGCTGAAGACCGTCCGGAAACCTGCCGGGCATGAGCTGATTATGGAAAATACTCAGACAGAACCGCCCGTTGATGACCGGCCGAATACTTTCTATTTCCGCCTTCTCGACCGGATCGAAAGGGTCGGGAACAAGATCCCAAATCCCGCATTTCTCTTCTTTTTGCTAGCGATGCTTGCCCTCGTGCTTTCGGCGGTGGTCTCGTGGGCCGATGTTTCGGTCGTTCACCCTGGCACGAAAGAAACGGTCAAGGCTGTGAACCTGCTTACGGTCGAGGGCCTGCACAGAATTCTCACCGGGCTGATCACTAATTTCACCGGCTTTGCACCGCTCGGCGTTGTGCTGGTCGGCATATTGGGCATCACGGTCGCGGAGGCCAGCGGGTTGATCTCCGCCGCTCTGCGCATACTCGTGATGAATTCGCCGAAGCGGCTTTTGACCGCGGTGGTGGTCTTCGCCGGCGTCATCTCAAACATGGCGAGCGACATCGGCTATGTTGTGCTGATCCCGCTCGCGGCCCTGATGTTCCTCGCCGTCGGGCGGCATCCGCTTGCAGGACTCGCAGCGGCCTTCGCAGGAGTTTCCGGAGGGTTTTCGGCGAATCTTTTGCTTGCCCCGACCGATGCATTGCTTGCCGGCCTGACCCAGGAAGCGGCGCGGATAATTGATGCGGCATACATTGTTACGCCTGCGGCCAATTACTATTTTCTTGCAGCTTCGACGTTTCTTGTAACGATACTCGGAACCTGGATAACCGAAAAAGTGGTAGTGCCGAGACTTGGCGAATACAAAGGCGATGTCGTTGCCGAAAAACTCGAACGCTTGTCTGCAGATGAAAAGCGAGGTTTGCTGTGGACCGGGGTGGCGGCAACGATCTTCGTAGGGCTGATACTTTGGGGAACAATACCCGAGGATGGTTTTCTTCGCGATCCGAAAACGGGCAGCCTGATCCGTTCGCCATTCCTGACCGGCATTATCGCCGTTGTCTTTTTTGGCGGCGTGCTCCTTGGGGTCGTTTACGGTTTTGCGTCGAAAAGTTTTTCGAAGATCGACGACGTGGTCCACGCGATGGAAGGCGGCATGCGGACGATGTCCGTCTATCTGGTGCTCGCGTTTTTTGCGGCGCAGTTCGTCGCGTTCTTTAATTGGTCAAATCTCGGCATCATCCTCGCGGTCGAGGGTGCCGAACTTCTCCGCGCGTTAGAGCTTAGCGGCATCACGCTCATAATCTCTTTCGTCATTCTCTCCATCGTTCTCGATCTTTTCATCGGCTCGGCCTCGGCGAAATGGGCCGTAATGGCTCCGGTCTTTGTCCCGATGCTGATGCTGCTTGGCTATTCTCCTGAGCTGACGCAGGCTTGCTACCGCGTCGGCGATAGCGTATGCAACATCATCACGCCACTGATGTCTTACTTTCCGCTGATTGTCGCCTTCGCTCAGAAATACGACCCGAAGGCAGGCATCGGCACGATAATGTCGCTGATGATCCCGTATTCGATCGTCTTCTTTATCGGCTGGACGCTTTTCCTTGTCATCTGGTTCCTCTTCGAACTCCCGCTCGGCCCCGGTGCCGGAATCTATTACCAGGTTGGAGGCTCGCCGCAATAGGCGGTCACTGAGTGTTATTCTAAGCCCGTGCCTTCTGGGATTTACCTACACATTCCTTTCTGCAAGTCGCGGTGTTCTTACTGCGACTTTGCGACGGATGTATATCGCGATTCCGATGCGGTCGAGCGTTACGTCGCGGCTTTGGTGCGGGAGATCAAGTCAGAACCGCCTGCGTTAGCGGGCGGCCAGTTTGTTGATGATTCGGAACGCTCAGCGAACTGGCCCGCCGAGTACGCAGCGGGTTCCGACGTTGACACGATCTACTTCGGCGGCGGGACGCCTTCGCTGCTTGAACCTCAGCAGGTCGAGAAGATTCTCAACTCAGTGAACAAAGTGTTCTCGGTGGCGAACGATGTCGAGATCACGATGGAGATGAACCCGGCGACGGTCACACCGGAAAAGCTCGATGCATTCAGGAGCCTAGGCATCAACCGTGCGAGCTTCGGTGTGCAGACCTTCAATGAACGCGACCTCAAACTGCTCGCCCGCGGCCACGATGCCAACGACGCACGGCAAACCTACCGGATGCTTCGCGAAGCGGGTTTCGCGAACATCAGCTTTGACTTGATCGCCGGATTGCCCGGCCAGACGCTTGAGGATTGGTCACGCAATCTCGCCGAAGCGATAGCGATGGAGCCCGAACACCTTTCGCTTTACTTGCTGGAGATACATGAAGGCACGCAGCTCGCCGAACAGGTCCGAAGCGGACGCCGTACGCCGATCGAGGACGAACTCGCCGCCGAGATGTACGAGCTAATGCTCGACCGCCTCACCGCCGCGGGCTACGACCAATATGAGATCTCGAACTTTGCCAAACCCGGATTTGAATCTCGCCACAACACAAAATACTGGCGGCTCGAACCGGTCTTCGGCTTCGGCGTCTCCGCCCATTCATTCGACGGCCGCCATCGCTACGCCAACGAACGCGACACGGCCCGATACGTCGAGATGATCGAGCATTCAAGCTCCGCCGAAACCTACCGCGAAGCCATCGACCTAGCGTCAGAATTCGCATTCCTCGGCTTGCGGCTGGAGAACGGTATCTCTTTGAAAGATTTCGCCGAGCGATTTGGTTTCGACCTTAAGGAAAGACACAAAGCCGAATTCAACGAATTCTTTAACGCGGGACTGATAGAGGAAAACGAGGGAAACCTTCAGCTTACAAAAAAAGGAAAACTCTATTCTAACGAGATCTTCTCCGTCTTTGTCTAGCTAATACGGAATATACTCCAACAGTCCAGATAGATGCTCAGGATCGGTGATCTTGGCAATTATCTCTAGGTCAGCAACACACCTGCCAGCGGGTGACCTGAGTTGGTGCGAGTAAACTACGCCTGAGAAGTGTAACCCATTGCGGATTCGTGACATCGCTTCCTTTACTAGGTCGTCGTCCTGAGTGTAAAGAATTCTTCCGAGTTCTGTTGCTCTGTCTAGAAGTTTCTGGTCGTGAAATCGCCGGGTCTCGTCTTCGACCGAGGTAAGGACATCTACCCCACGGAGACGGAGAGACGTTATGACTGCAGACGAGATATGGACATCGGTGTAAAGGCCGACGGCCATCTATTCTGAGCCTCGCCGTTCTAGGACCCGTTTGCGTAATTCCGACGGGCCAAGTTCCCGAAATATTTCATCCACGAGCCTTTCGCGTCTGGCGATATCCTCTTCGATCTCGTCGCGATGGTCGTAATAGTAAGCGAGGGCGGAATGGATCTGGGCGAGAGAGAGGTAGGGATACTGTTCGTGTATGTACTCAGCCGACCAGCCGTTTTTCGCATCGAGGACGATCTGGACGACCTTCGTCCGGGTGCCGCGAACGGTCGGCACTCCTTCGTCATTCATGATGATATGGTTGTTGATCGTCGCAACCGACATAGACTCATATTAGCTTAGGGTCAGAATATCGCCAACTATTTTCTTTCAATTCACCCTGGTGATCCGCCCTTCCACTCTTGGAGAGATGGTCGAGTTTGGCGAATCCTTTATAGCCTTTTCGAAGACCTCGGAATCTTTCGGGGCCTTGTCGGCGGCTAGGAGTATCTTCCCGTTCTTGAACATCGTGTAGCCATCGCCGGCACGCGAGACGAGGAAGTCTGATGTTGCAATTGTGTAGATCGCTCCGTCCGTCACCTTCCTTCCGCCGACGAGCACTTCGGTGATACGTTGGCCGGGAAGCTTGCCGGCGTCGAATGTGAACTTCATTCCGCTTATCTGCGGAAATCGTCCGGGTTCGCTGTCCTCGGCCGAGCGGGCGACGCTGTGTTCGAGTATTTCCATCAGCGTCGTGCCCGTCACCTCGACCTTAATTATCGGATTGTTGAAGGGCAGCATTGAGAGAACATCGCGCTTCGTCAGCGGACCCGGATTATACGAAAGATCGGCCCGGATCGAACCCCCATTTACAAAGCCGATATCGGCACCGACCGCCTCGCGGTACGCATCAGCGATGAAGTTCCCGATGTCGGTTTCCTTGGTCCGCACCGAATATGAAAGCGCGTCAAGCGGGACCGAAGTTGCCCCGACACGCACCTCAAGCTGGTCGAGAAGATCTTTGTATTTGGCGATGACAGGAGCGAATTCGGGAGCCTCTGCGATCTGGTCCGTGACCGGTATCACCTGCCAGTCCATGCTCGCAAGCTTCCCCGTCTTACGGTCAATGAAAAGTTCGAACTTGCCGACCTCGCGGGCGTCGGCCCACATCTTGAAGATCGGAACGCCGGCCGCCGAAGATTGCAAAAGCGTATGTTCGTGCCCGCCAAGTATCAGGTCGATGCCCGGGGCACAACGTGCGACCTGCTTATCCTGATGCATGAACAAATGCGTCACGGCAATGATGGTATTCGCACCTGCCGCACGCATCTTCGGAATCAAATCTTGAGCAGTTTTGCAGAAATCGGCAATCTTCAGATGGTCTTCTATCGAAGATGTTTCTTTCGTCTCCGGCAACAGTAGCCCGAAAAATCCGACCTTTACGCCGCCCATTTCGCGAATAACGAAAGGCGGCGTATCGCCGAATATCTTGCCAGTCTTCGTGTCGATGACATTTGCTCCGAGCCAAGTAAACTTTGACTCCTTCATCCGGGCCAGCAGTTCGTCTGTTTTGATGTCAAACTCGTGATTGCCGAGCACGCTGTAGTCGAGCCCGATCATGTTCCAGGCGTCGATCATCTGTTTACCGCGATATGTTCGAGTTTCTACCGAGGGCGACAGAGTGTCGCCGCCGAGCGTCATCAGCGTGTTCGGGTTATCTTTCAAAGCCTCTTTCCGAAGCGTCATTACCCGCGCCAACCCGCCGCGTTTACCGCCATCGACCGGCGTAAATTGGTACGAATCGTTGAGATGCAAGATCGTAACGCGGACCGTATCTGAACCCTGCCCAACAGCCGCCGCCGCGAAAAGGACACTAACTAACAGGCCGAAAATAAACTTTGAATGGGTCTTCATCATGATAATTACTGTCTGCAACTTTCGGAGTAAGTGAGAAGGAGGACATAAATGAAAGATGAAAAATGATAATTGCTGAATGATAAAAAGGTAGATATCAACAAAGGGCATTTGTCACTAAGGCCTCTTTGCCGAACCGTGGCCCTGATGCATCATTTATCAATTTTCATCTATCAATTTTCCACTGCCCCTTGTCCCCGACTAGCCAATATCCTCTACTGTGAGATGCGTCCTCGCTTCCCAGAGTTCGGGGAAAAACTTCTTCTTGAGCGTCGTTGTCAGGTAGCCAACGCCTTCTGAGCCGCCGGTCCCGCGCTTCATCCCGAGCATTCGCTCGACCATCTGGATGTGGTTGTAGCGCCAGGCGATGATCAGTTCGTCGTGCTCGATCAAAAGGTCCTGCATGTTGTAAAGCTCGGCGTAAGCCTCGGGCTTCGCCAGCATTTCGACGGTCGAATCCATGCGTTCCTGATAGCTTCCAACCGCGAGTCCGCTGCGTCCAACGAGCGCCCAGAAGGCATCGGCGAGCGACGGCGAATCGAACCTCGCTTTCAAACGCGTGTACGCAAATTCATCCTCGCGAAATGATTCGAGTATCTTCTCGTCCTTTGCTCCGGACGAAAACTCCAGCTCACGAAACTGCATTGATTGAAACCCGCTCGCCGGGTTCAGCTTGTCGCGAAATTCGAGAAAGCCGATCGGCGCCATCGATTCAAGTATGTGTATCTGCGTCACCAAGATCCGCTCAATTGAATTGACCCCGCGAAGCGAATGATTGGCTCGAAAGAGCCGCCCTTCGTTCATCCATCCGATACATGCGTCGAGTTCGTGAAGTATCTGCTTGAACCAAAGCTCGTAGGTCTGATGGATGACTATGAAGAGCAGCTCGTCGTGGCTTTCCGGATCGGAAAGCGTTTCTTGAAGCCGGATAAGCTCCTGCACCTTCAAATACTTGTTGTATGAAAGCGGAGCATCGCCGCCATAAGTTGATGACATCGCAAAAGTTTTCCTTGCAAAAGACACCGTAATCATCGGCTATCGGCATCTTTCTGTCAATTTTCGTAAATTTTGTCGGTTTTCCCGAGAAAGTGCTTGACACCGGCGTTAAATATAAGTAAATTCGCCTTCATCGAAGATTATACCCGCGTAGTCTAACCAAACAGATCTTGCAATTTAAGATTTGATTGAACTTTGAGGTTTCTCCCTTTTCAAAGTCCGGTCGAGCTACATCTTCGACGCTTTCCGATCAAGGGGTTTTTCCTGTGGATCTGCCAATAGACTTGGCAGACAAAGAGAATTTGATTTTTTGAAGTTTGTAGGAGGAATCAGAATAGTGATGTCAAAGACAGTAGGAATGGTCAAGTGGTTCAACAACGCAAAGGGCTATGGCTTTATCGAGCAGCCCGGCGAGCAGGACATTTTCGTGCATTATAGCGCGATACTTGGCGACGGCTATAAGACCCTTATCCAAGGACAGGAAGTTGAGTTCGAGGTGACGAACGGTCCTAAAGGCCCGCAAGCTGAGAACGTGGAGGCCCGCGCCTGAAGTCGAATAACTGACCGTTTTCAATCACCCTGCTTTTGATCGAAAGCGATAATGTAAAAGCGGCCGCCAGATTTGGCAGCCGCTTTTTGTTTTTCCCAATAACCCCGAAGCTAGATGAGTTCCTCGCCCCGTGCACGGAGCGTTCGCCGCCAGAGCTCGCGATAGGATGTAAACCGGGCAACAAGGCCTTGCATCTGGTACCGCTGGCCATATGAGAGGTTTCGTTTGTCCGCGAGCCGCTTCAGATTCGCCTCAAGCCGGGCCCGGGCCTCGAGCGGCGGCCGCTTGCTGGCACCGTTGAAATAGATATCAAAGTCGATCTTCAGCTTGCGGATCGCTTCGTCGATACGGGATATCTCCTGATCGACGGCGGCGGACTCTTCAAGCCGAGACGGCATTTGGCGGACGGAGGTCGAGATCTTGTGTCGGTTTACCATAGGAATGAGGGGCGAGGGACGGGCTTTTGGGCGAAGGGCCTCTTTAAAGCAAATTACTATCGGCCGAACTTTTCCAAAAATTTCCCGCGTATGTTATTGATGGTCTATGCCAGAAGCCGCCAACCGACCAACGCCTAACCCTTTAAGCCAGCTTCCATCGATCGATGAACTGCTTCAGTCAGACGATTTGGCGCGTCCGATCGCCGAGTGTGGCACCCTAAGGGTGACGAAATGGGCGCGGCTGGCGGTCGAGCATTTGCGGAGCGAGCTGTTGGGCTCGCCGCAGGCGGATCCGGTAAATAAACACGCCCTTGCCGAAGCCGCGGTTGTCCTTATCAAAGAGCATCAGGATGCCTTCTCACAGTCGCTGCTCTCGGGCGTCATTAATGCAACTGGCGTCGTTATCCACACCAACCTCGGCCGTGCTCCGCTTTCGGAAAATGCAAAAAGGGCTATTGCCGAGACCGCCGCCGGCTATTGCACGCTCGAATACAACGTCGCCAGCGGCAAACGCGGCAAGCGCGGACGCGGTGCGGAAGAACTCATCGCCTCGCTGACAGGTGCCGAAGCCGCCGTTGTCGTCAACAACTGCGCCGCTGCCGCGTTTCTAACGCTAACCGCCACGGCTGCCGGCCGCGAGGTTGTGATCTCTCGTGGCGAATTGGTCGAGATCGGCGGCGATTTTCGCGTGCCGGATGTCCTCGCCCGCTCCGGCTGCATTTTGAAAGAGGTCGGCACGACCAACCGGACAAAGCTCGCCGATTACGAGAAAGCGATCGGCGAAAACACGGCGATGCTGCTCCGCGTTCATCCCTCGAATTACCGCATCATCGGTTTCACCTCGTCGCCTGGCAATGAAGAGTTGGCCGCTCTCGCAAAGGCGAATGGCATCGTCTTTTTTGAAGACGCGGGCTCGGGAGCGTTGGTCGATCTCAGCGAATTCGGGCTCGGCGATGAGCCTTTGATCTCAAGGTCGGTCGCCGAAGGGGCAGACCTCGTCGCTTTTAGCGGTGACAAGCTTCTAGGCGGGCCGCAATCGGGCATTATCGTCGGTCGGCAAGACCTGATCGAAACGATCCGCCGTTATCCGCTTTACCGGGCACTTCGGCCGGACAAGCTGACCTACGCAGCTCTTGAAGAAACACTTTTAGCGTACGAACGCGGAACCCATTTTGACGAGATTCCCGTTCTGCAAATGCTCTCGATGCCGGAAGCGGAGATCGAAATGCGGGCGAGGGCGTTTGCAGATGAGTTAATTGGCAAGCTGCCTGAGGGCCGATCCTTTGAGATTGACGTGACCCGGGGAGAATCTGCTATCGGCGGCGGGTCGGCACCCGGCGTTCATCCGGAAACGACATTGATCGCACTGACGGGCCGCGGGACCTCAGCGGAAGATATCGAGCGTCGGCTCCGTCGTGGAACCCCGCCGGTCATCGCCCGCATCGCCGAAGACCAAGTGCTGATCGACCTCAGAACCGTTCGGCCCGAGCAGGAATCTGTGGTGATAGATTCCATCGCAGGCCTCGCCTAGCCGTTCGCATCGCGAAATTCACTCATAAACTCGACCAACGCCGTAACGCCTTCTCGCGGGAAAGCGTTGTAGATCGAGGCGCGGACGCCGCCGACCGATCGGTGGCCGCGGAGCCCGCTCATCCCGCGGCGTTCAGCCTCGGTGCAGAAGCGTTCTTCGAGTTCTTCGCTCGGCAAACGAAAAGTGACGTTCATCAGCGACCTCGCTTCCCGTTCGGCGTGGCCGCGGTAGAAGCCGTCGCTCGCATCTATCGCCTCGTAAAGCAGCCTCGCTTTTTCGCGGTTCCTTTCGGCAATTGCCGCGAGGCCGCCTTGCTCTGAAAGCCAATCTGTCACTAGCCCGATTAGATAAATGCCCCACGTATTCGGCGTGTTCGGCATCGAGTCGGCACTCGCGTACGTTCGGTAATCGAGAAGCTGCGGCAGGCCGTCTGGTATACGTTCGAGCAGGTCGTCGCGGATGATAACGACCGCAACGCCGCTCGGGCCGATATTTTTTTGCGCGCCAGCGTAGATCAACGCATATTTCGAAACATCGATCGGGCGCGAGAGAATATTCGACGAAGCATCGCAAACTACCGGAATGCCGCCGGCCTCGAGGTCGTAATGGAACTCTACGCCGTCGATCGTTTCGTTCGAGCAGTAATGAACATAGGCCGCATCGCCGGAAAAGGCGAGTTCGTCATTTGCCGGGACCGAGCGGAACCCGGACTCCCGGGTCGTGAAGATCTCATTGACGGGGCCAAATCGGCGGGCTTCGGCGATTGCCTTTTCGCCCCAGGCACCGGTGGTTATGTAGTCCGCATGGCCGCCGCCAAGAAGGTTCATCGGCACCATCGAGAACTGCATCGTCGCACCGCCGTAAGTGAAAAGCACACGATAGTTGGCCGGAAGGCCGAGAAGCTCTCGAAGCCCCGCTTCCGCCTTATGCAATACAGCCTCGAACTCCGGCGAGCGGTGGCTCATTTCCATCACGCTCATTCCGGCTCCACCGAGCGACAAAAGCTCTTCCCTTGCCCGCTCAAGCACGGGCGCCGGCATAACGGCCGGCCCGGCGCTGAAATTAAAGATTCGGCTGTTCATAGAGATGGGGTACCCTGAAGCTTCTAAGCCCGATGCCACTTAGCCAAGGTTTTCTGCTATCCTTTTACTCTTTAGCTCCGGACGTTCTCGAATTTCGAGAGAAATTCGGGTAAACTTTACACAAATATAAACCCAAATGCCGGGTTCTGCATCCTAGTCCTGCGATCTGATGGAAACAGGACCTATAGATCGGAGAAATTCCTATGTTCAAGAGAAAAGTTTTTGGTTCGTTGGCCGTTGCGGCCTTCGTTCTCTCGCTTGGTTTAACCACCTTTGGCCAATCCGCGCCAGTTCGCGGCAAGATCCTGATCGAACAGCCGGACGGAACAAAGGTACCCGCGGTAGATGTGACTGTTGAGGCGTATCGCTCCGATTTGTCGCGAGGTAAGCTTCCCGTGGCAAAGACCAATCGCCGCGGTGAGTTCACCTTCGCAGGCATTCAGTTGACCGCTCGGCTCATTATTGCCGTCGGCGGCCCGGGCATCTCGCCGAGATTCCTAAAGGACGTCCGGCCCGGAATGGAAAATATCGAGATAGTTGTCCAGCCCGGCGACGGCCGCATGCTTACTGAAGATGAGGTTCGAACCGCAGCCGCAGAATCGGGTCCGGCCCCGACAGCCGATATGACCGCCGAGCAGCGAAAGGCACTCGAAAAGGAACAGGCCGACTTCGAAGCGAAGAAAAAGGAGGTCGAGGCCGCGAACGAAAGAGCTAAGCGAGGCAATGAAGTTCGCCAGCGGACGCTCAAAGAAGGTAGCGATGCCTACTCGGCAAAAAATTACGACGTCGCGATCGCAAAGTTTGACGAAGGCTACCAGATCGACCCGGAATTCGTCGGCGGGGCACCGCTCTTTTTGAACAACAAGGCCCTTTCGCTTCGCCAAAGGGCTGTTGGCATGTTCAATGAGAATGCCAATAAGCCTTCTGCAGAAAAACTGCCTGCGATGGCAAAGGTCAAGCAAGATTTTTCTGATTCGATCGATTCATACCGTAAGGCCTGGGACCTTTCTGCTACGGCGACCGCGGGTGATATGAACGTCGTTAACCAATTCAAGAAACAGACGCTCGATGGCTCGCGTGAAGCCATTAGCCTGATGGTCCGTACCGAACAGGCCGTTCCTGAAACGGCTGAATCGGTCAAGGCCCTGCTTGAAGCAAATATTGCTGCCGATACGGACGAAAAGCGTAAGCTCGAGACCCGGCTGATCCTGGCGGACTTCTATCGCGTTTCCGGCGATGCCGATAATGCGATCGTCGCTTACAAGGCGGTTCTCGAAGCTGCTCCGGATAACGTTGATGCGATGGCAGGTGCCGGCCTTAGTCTCGTCAATGCCGGATACATCAACGGCGATGACGCCCAGTTGCAAGAAGGTGCAAATCTTCTTCAAAAGTATGCGGATGCGGCTCCGGCAGGTCACCGGTACAAAGCAGATGCCGCCGGCCTAATCGAGGCTCTCAAAGCCGATAAGAACATCGCTCCGCAACGGACGACCCGGCCGAGCACCCGTCGACGAAACTAACGGAAAAGGTCCGTTCAAACCGAAAAAGCCGGTCGTAATGGCCGGCTTTTTTTAGCGCGAGATGTCACAAACCCGGCGGCCCCGGTGTTTCTCCGTTGAATCCCCCCTGCGGGCAATTAAATCTCATCTGGAGGCACTAATGCAGCATTTTTCTACTTATTTTGGCCGGGCGGCCGCACTTTTTATCATCATCGTTTTCGGAAACTGGATCATCGCGGCCCAAGAGACCGTTACGGGAAGTTGGACGGCGAAGGTAAAGGACGCCGCGTCCGGCAAGATACATCTATCGTTTGAGCGAAAGAGCGAGCGCGGCGGCAAGCACCAAAACAGCTCGACCTATGAGATCTCAGAGCTCAACGGCCTAAGCTCGGGATCGCTTCAGAACGGCAACGTGAATTTCTCGCTAGTCCGCGAGGCTGGCACGATCCAAAGCGAGGGCGCGTTTACCGATGGCAAAGGCAGCGGAACGTACCGCTTTTCGCCGAACTATGCCTTTGCCGATGGCCTTCGGGCACGCGGCTATGATCTCGATGCTCAACGCAGCTCGACGCACCAGACAAGCCTCGAAGAGAAGCTCTTTACGGCCGCGATGCTGAATGTCACGACCGCCCTGGCCGATGACCTGGCCGGCGCAAACTTTGGCAAGCTCGGGCTTGATGACCTTTTCAAGGCGGCCATCTTCAAGATCGACGGGCAGTTCATGGCTGAAATGAAAGCGACGGGCTTTCCGAACCTTTCAATGGACGACCTCGTCAAAGCTCGCATCTTTAAGATCGATGCCGAGTTCGTCCGCGGCATCAAGGACATGGGATTTGGGGCCGACAATTTCGAGCACCTTGTGAAATACAGCATCTTCAAGGTCACGCCCGATTACCTCAACTCGCTCCGTAATGAAGGGCTGACCAACCTCGATCCCGAAGACGTCGTCAAGCTTCGCATCTTCAAGGTCGATGCCGAATTCGTCCGCAAGGCCCGGACCGAGAACCCGAACATCAGCGTTGGCGACATCGTCAACAAAAAGATCGGCGTTTGGGTAAGATAGCAATTCCGCATCGTTTTGATGCTTGATAGTTGGACAGAAAAATCCCGGATCACTCTGCCTTTCCAAGGATAAGAGTGATCCGGGACTTTTATTTTGCGAGCTCTTGGCTGCCGTTCGCCTAATCAAACTGCCGGCGAAATTCCTCGAACATCGCCTTGAAGTCCGTGAATTCCTCGCGAAGTTCGGCAAGCTGCGTCTCGACCTCGGCCAGCCGATCACCGCCCGCGGGAGCCGCTGAGCTGCGAGTTTCCACAAACGCCGCGGCATCGACCGGGCCGCTCAGCAAATGTGCGTAACGAGCTTCTTTTTGGCCGGGCTGGCGCTCGAGCTTCACGACGAGCGGCTCATCGCGGCGTGCCAATGCATCGAGCGTTTCCTGCACTTCGCTGATCGCGCCGAATTCGTGGAGCCTGTCTGCCCGGCCGCGGAGTTCGCCCGCCGTCTGTGGCCCGCGAAGCAGCAGGAGCGTCATAACTGCCGTCCCCGCTTCTTCGAGCTCAAAGACCGACGGCAGCATATGCTTATACTTGACCGTCCGGCTCGTGCTCCCGTGGAAGAGATAAACGAGGTTCTTGTCGCGAAGCGTATCAACAGCCGCCAGCACTTCCGATTCGCCGAGCGACATCACCGGATCGCGGTTCGACTTCTGATTACACGCCGACACGAGCGAGTTCAACGTCAACGGATAATACTCCGGCGTCGTCAACTGCTTCTCCACCAAACTCCCCAAAACCCTCGCCTCAATTACATTTATCACTGCCATACATTCCCAGCAAAAGATTCAACTCGCGATTCTTGTCTCAATAAATCATACACCGTTTCACTCGATCCCCGCGTCCCCGCGTCTCCTTGTCCCCTCTTCTCATTTTCTCTTCTTCTCCTTTTCTCCTCTTCTCCTTTTCTCGCAATTGCTTCCTCCACCGCTTTACGTGAAACTATACCTTTAACCGATGGACGTTTTTATCACGAGAACCGATGCCGAGTTTGCAGAAGCATTCGACCGGCTCCGAACCGCTGCGGCACTTGGTTGCGATACCGAGACCTCGGGCCTGAGCCCTACGTCGGGCCGGCTCTATTCGGTGCAATTCTCTGATGGCGAGTTCAATGTCCTCGTTCCGATTAGCGAGGGCGTCGGGCTTGGGCCGCTGGCAGACATTCTTACGGATGGTGGCATCATCAAGATCTTTCACAACGCCCGCTTCGACCTCGATTTTCTCTCGGCCGCCGGCCACTCGGTTAGCAACGTCTTCGACACAATGATCGCCGAAAAGGTGCTGACCCGCGGGGCGAACCAATCGGCCTCGCTCGCCGAAACGCTTTACCGCTATTTCGCCGTCGATCTGGACAAAACGCAGCGGGCAAAATTTACCCGCAAATGGGACGGCATCTGGACCGAAGAGCTCGTCGACTACGCCCTCTCGGACGTCGTCCATCTTCCGCGGCTGATGGCTGAGCAATCAGATTGGCTTGAAACGCTGGGTTTGTTTCCGAGATATACGGAGCTGATCACGCCACTTCTTACGGCCTCTGAGCGAGACTTTGCTCGACATGCCGGTGATGATGTTCGGCATGGTAGATCGTGAAGTAAAGAATTTCGCGAAGCGTAAGCTTGCCGAGCAGCGGATGCGGGAGCACGAGGATGTCGAGCTTTTTCTCGTCAAATTTTTGGACGTTCTTGCAAAGAGCCTCTACGTGCCCGCGAAGATCATTTACAAGCTTTTCTTTCTTCTCGAACGGGATCGCCTCGGGCCGGTACGCGTCCGGAGCGACAACTCCAGGAATCGCCGCCTGATATCGGGCAACCAGTTCGTCGTAGCTGACCGATGGATGATCCGCCTTTCCGAACATCGACTTAAGAACGAACTCGGGTGCACCGGCTCCCTTGTTCAAAGGTGCAAGCGAGCGGCACAGATGATCTGCCTGCTGGCCGGCGGTCCACTTTTCACCGTTCGGCGAGAAGGTAAAATCGGCCTCCGACATCGGCTCGATGAAAGCGATGAATCCGAAGTATGTTCTCTTCAGTTCCTCAATTATCTTTGCTTTATCCATTTCGGTTTCGCGATCTCTACCAGCGATGGTACGCCGGATGGCCTTCCTTTACAGCGACGAAGACGCCGCGGCATGTATCGCAGACCTTGCCGCCGGCGATAAGCTCGGCCTCGACGGTCGCCCGATACTCAGTCGATTCTACGACACGGGCACGAAGCGTTATCGGCCCATCGACCGGCGTCGGCCGCAGCAGCTTGACATGAAACTCCGCCGTCACGGTACACGGGGCCACGTCCTCGCCGCTTTTTTTCATCAGGTGAACTGCCGCCGCCCAGTTCGAATGGCAATCGAGCAGAGCACCGATTATGCCGCCGTTCAGCACGCCCGGAAACGCCTGATGGTGCGGCTCGGCGTACCACTCGGCAACCAACTCGTCGCCCTCCTCAAAACTCCTGATGTGGAGCCCCTTTTCGTTCGCCGGGCCGCAGCCGAAGCAGATCCCGCCCGGCGAATATGTCTCCTGTATGGATCTTTCACTGTGCATAACTCGGCGGAAGTTTAGCACAGCCACGGCTGCGGAGTAAGCAACGCTTCACTATGGAAGTGGATCGTCGTCGATTGGCGCTTTGCCCTTGAAGGGAAAGATCAGCGAAGCGATTATCGATATCGCGATGGTCGATAGAATGATCCCGAGCGACCACGTTATCGGGAACTTGCCGCCGAAGGCGTCATTGAGCCAGACCATCTTTAGCCCGACGAAGATCAGCACGATCGAGAGCCCGTACTTGAGCAGATAGAACTTGGTAACCGCTCCCGCAAGCATAAAATACATCGCCCTTAGGCCGAGTATCGCAAAGATGTTCGAGGTAAAGACGATCATCGGCTCGGAGGTGATCGCAAAGATCGCCGGGACGGAATCGACCGCAAAAATGATGTCCGTCATCTCAAGGAAAAGCAGTGCGATGAAGAGCGGCGTCGCGGCCCAGCGGCCGTTCTCGCGGACAAAGAAGTGCTTGCCGTGGAGCTTCGGCGTGACCGGCATTACCCGTTTGAAAAGCTTGATCACCAGGTTCTTTTCCGGGTCGATCTCCTTCTCGGGCCCAAACATCATCTTCACTCCGGTGAGGATAAGAAAACCGCCGAAGATGTAGATGATCCAGTGGAACTGCATCAGCCACGAACCGGCACCGATGAAGATCGCCCGGAACACAAGCGCTCCGATGATGCCATAGAAAAGTACACGGTGCTGATACTTCAGCGGGACGGCAAAAAACGCAAAGACGATGACGAAAACGAAGATGTTATCGACCGAAAGCGATTTCTCGATGATGTACCCGGTAAGAAATTCGAGCGAGACGTTCCAAGCGGCAAGGTCCGGAACGAAGCCCGGGATCGCCATCAGCCGCTCGTCCTGTGGAAACTTCCAGAGAGTGTAGCGATAGAGAAGAAAATTAAAGAAAAGTGCCAGCGAGATCCAGACAACGCTCCAAGCCGACGCCTCTTTGAAAGAGACCTCATGCTCCTTTCGGTGAAAAACACCGAGGTCGAGAGCAAGCATCAAAAGAACAAAACCGGTGAATGCAAGATAAAACCACCAGTACTCAGCGATAGGAAATAGACTCATACGTGATCCACAATAACCAGATTCGAATATACATCCGCAAAGAAAAACCTCACGCGGACATCAATCGAGTGACGTCGCGCAAGGTCTTGATACTTTGCCTTCGGGCCGGAGCATTTCTGCTCGTATTGACGACCTGAAGGACCACTTGAGGGCAATCTACTCCCCTTGCAAAATTGTCAGGTTGAACAGTATCGAAACATGACTTACTTGTCAAGATTCGCCGAGCTTGAATTAACGCCGCAGCCTCGTGTAGATTCAATCGAAGCCTCACGCAACAACTGGCGGCTCGCGAAAGCCTATGCTCACCCTCATTGCTGTCGTTTTCATCGCCTGGCTTGTGTTCGGTTACTTCGGCTACGGCCGCTGGATCGCCCGGCAGTTCGTGCTCGATGATGATCGCGTAACGCCGGCCAACCGGCTTGAGGACGGGCAGGACTTCGTTCCCATTTCGCCGTTCTACCTTTTCGGCCAGCATTTTTCCGCCATCGCCGCCGCTGGCCCGATAGCAGGTCCGATCATCGCCGGGATGGCGTTCGGCTGGCTGCCGTGTCTGATCTGGATCGCGTTCGGCGTTGTGCTGATCGGAGCCGTCCACGACTTCTCTGCCCTAACGTCGTCCGTCCGCCACGAAGCTCAAAGCATCGCCGAGATCACCCGCGACAAGCTTGGCGGAGCCGCCGGCCGGGCGATGATGTTGTTTATCTGGCTCGCACTCGTTTACGTTATCGTCGCTTTCACGGACATCACGGCCGGCACTTTCGTCTCCGGCGACGAAGCTCTCGCGGGCTCTACCGCATTCAACCCCGGCGGTGCCGTCGCCTTCGCGTCCGTCGCCTATCTTTGCCTTTCGATCCTTCTCGGCCTGGTCGAGCGCTATCTCAAGCCGCCGCTCTGGCTCGCGACCATCGTCTTTGTCCCGGCGACCTTCGGCGTTGCATATCTCGGGACGATGTTTTCCAACGTCTTCGCCTTCGGCCATCAAACGTGGGGGATGATCATTCTGCTTTATTGCATCGCCGCCTCTCTCGTGCCGGTCTGGGCATTGCTCCAGCCGCGGGGATATCTCGGCGGCTTTGTACTTTATTCGGCGATCGCCCTGGGCATCATCGGAATCTTTTTCGGGGGTTACACAATCCAGCAGCCGGCATTCAAGTCGTTCGATGTCGGCGGCATGACCGGAATGCTCTTCCCGTTTCTCTTCGTCACCATCGCCTGCGGAGCCTGCTCTGGCTTTCACGGTCTGGTTTGCTCGGGAACGACCTCAAAACAGCTCGACAAGGAATCACACGCCCGGCCGATCGGTTACGGAGCAATGCTTGCCGAGGGCTTCGTCGCTTTTATGGCATTGGTCGTAGTGATGATCGCGGGAAACGAACTGCTCTACGGGCCGGATGGAAAAGCATTTGCGGCGGGCAAGATCTACGGCAACGGCATCGGCGAGTTTCTGACGCTGCTGATCGGCAAGGAGAATCTGCCTTTTGCGATCACCTTCGGGGCGATGGCTTTTTCGACCTTCGTCTTCGATACGCTCGACGTCGGTATGCGGCTCGGGCGATATTTGGTGCAGGAGTTGATCGGAATTCCCGGCAGGCTCGGTTCCATTATCGGCACCCTTGCGACCGTCGCACTTCCGTTCGTACTTCTTTTTTATGCAAAGCCAGGCTCGTGGGTGGAGTTTTGGACGCTCTTCGGTGCCTCGAATCAGCTGCTTGCGGCACTGACCTTGCTTTCGATCACCGCCTGGCTTTACAAGGCACGCAAGCGGATCGCGTTCACTCTGCTGCCGATGCTCTTCGTGCTTTCGATAACGCTTTGGGCACTCGCCATGCTCGTTATCGGAAACTTTCAGGCCTCGACCGGCTTCGACATCAAGCTAATAAATGGCATCGCATCGCTCGTCCTTATCGGGCTTGCGATCTTTCTGGTTGTAACGGCACTTTTCAGGCTCCGCGGCGAACGCGGGCCGATGACTGAGGCTGAGAGTTTCTAGCGGCGTTTGACCGGAACTTCATCGAGCGTTCTGGTCGTGTGCTCGGTCACGCTTGCCGGTCCGTTAAAGTCCTCGAGCGGATTGGTGGATTTGGGCGGAAGTTGGACAAGCGGCTGCGGGTCGTCGAGCGTATGAGCCTTGGTCCGTGGTTCCGAACCGATCTTTCGGTCGATCACCTTCGCGAGCTGACGCCCGATCATAAAGAGAACGGCGAAGAGAGTTGCGAGATAGGCGAGTACGAACGCGAAAACGGCTTCGGTTTTATCGATCTTATCCAACAGGATCGCCGTAAAGCCGACAAGCACTCCAAAACCGACGACCGCGACGGCGATCAGCGCTGATAGCAGTCCGCTAAAGATCGATTTCTCTCCGTCTTTTTCTTTCTCTTTGCGCAATTGAGCCCCGCAGCCGTTGCAGAAATTCAGGCTGTTGTCGATCTTTTTCCCGCACCGTTCGCAGTACATAGGCTAAGTTTTGAGCGGCCCGATCTTTTCCTCAAGCCAGTTGGTCAGGTCGTCGACCGATTCGATGTGCACCGGCTTCCCGGTCCAGGCACGGGCGGCGAAGATGATCAGCATGATCGTCGTAACGATCGTGAAGACAAAGCTCCCGATATCCGCAAGGCTGGTCACATTCTCAACGAGGCTGAGAATTGTCGTGACGATCAAAATGCCGACATGCGCGGCCAGGCCCTGTGCGGCATGGAACCGTACCTTTGTTTCTTCTTTCGGGATGACAAGAAGTAGGATGAGCCCGGCGATCAGGCCGACTGAAAAAGGCACGTAAGGCAAGCCGATCAGCCATTTTTCGGGAAGCCCGGTTCGCTCTTCCTTCCGGCTTGAAGCCCGATTGAGGTCCATCGCCGGAGCCGAATAAACGGCCGCGGGTGCGGCGCCGCCCTGAAATGAATAGGCATTGAACTCGGCCTCGCTGAACCGGCGCGTCTCATCTTCGGTAACGCTCGCCGGTGCGGTCGGAAACTCGGCCGTCTTGTACGGGCTGTGCGGCGCCGTGTAGCCGCCGACGTCTGCGGTCGCAGCAGCTTTTGCCTTTTCCGGAAAGTCCGGATCGAGCGGATTTGTATCAAACTTTTTAGGCATCCTCGCCTCTACTTTACGACAACTCCCGTTCGTTTGTTCAGATTATCTGCGGATGGCAGCGAACTGCCGCGGCCAAAATGCAAAGACACGGGAGAACCCTTAAGCTTCCCCGTGCCCTTATAAAACCCGCCGTGCCGGATCAGCCGATGAACATATCCTCTTCGACATAAACCCGGTCGATGCGTTTTGGGGCCGGTGCGAAAAGCACCTCAAGCGCCTTGCGGACGCCCGCCATTACGGCCGCTATCTCCCTTGCCGGCTCAACTATCTTTGCCTGAACAAAATCGGTCGTATCGGTGACCTGCCGCTGCGTCCGGTCGATGGTCTGGCTGACCAATTCCACCTTGTCGCGAGCGACGATCGCCGTCGAGCCAACGAGTTGCTTAAGGTCGGATACTTCGTCCTTAATGAGTTCAGTTGACTCGGCGAGGTATTTCGAAGCCGTCGAAAGATTTTCCGAAACCTCGGTCAGGTGAACGGACATAACCTTCCCTTGGTCGCTCATTGTGTTGACCTTCGCGATCAGAGGTTCGACCCGTTCCTCGATCCGGTTAACGGTGGCGATCACCTTTCGAACGATCAAGGCGATGGCGATCGTCGAGACCGCCATCACAATAAAACAGACCGCTATGATGATCGATGCGACCATCATCCAAAATTGCGGTTCATTTACATTCATAGAACCTGTTTAGCTTTTCTCTCCGTCCTTTACCGGATAGCTCGGACGGCCTTCTGCGATCGCCTTTGCTTCGGTCTTCCGCTTTTCGGCGATGTAGGCTTCTTTGCCTGCTTCAACCGCCGCGGAGAACGGATTTGCCGTACGGGCCGCTGCCGCGCGTGCCTTTTCGGCTACATCCTCAGCCTTTTCCTGTGCTGTATGGAGAAATTCGCCCGCTTTCTCGCGCGAAACCTCGTAATACTCTTCGGCCGTTTCCTGAAGGTGGTGTGCCGCCTCGCGGCCCTTGTCGAGGCCCTTACGGGTCACATCGGCAATGTCTCCGCGGAGTTCAACACCCGTCTTCGGAGCAAAAAGCAGAGCAATTATCGCCCCGATGCCGCCGCCAATAAGCAAATAGGTCAATTTTGTGCTGACGTTCGCCTCTTCCCTATCGTATTCGTTTCTCATAAGTAACTCCTTATCGCAGTATCTGCGATCGATAAATAGCCTTTGATATCAGGGACTTTTAAGTATAACAAAAACCTAAAGTTAGCACAACGGAATTTTTTGCAGCCGGCAGGAATATTTGCAGTTTTTACTTGCTATCGGCGTAATCGGAATGCACCCGGTTTTGCCATTTGATACACTTTTTGTTTCGGTTTTATATGGAACTCGGCTCTATAAGAAATTTCTCGATAATCGCCCACATCGACCACGGCAAATCGACGCTGGCCGACCGCATTTTGCAGTTGACCGGCGCGGTTTCCGAGCGTGATATGGAAGCGCAACTTCTCGACGATATGGACCTCGAGCGGGAACGCGGCATCACCATCAAGGCACACGCAGTTCGGCTTGATTACACGGCACGCGACGGTAAGCAGTATTTGCTCAACCTGATCGACACGCCGGGCCACGTCGATTTCTCGTATGAGGTCTCGCGGTCGCTTTCCGCCTGCGAAGGCGCGTTGCTCGTCGTCGATGCCTCGCAGGGCGTCGAGGCTCAAACGCTGGCGAACACATACCTCGCCATCCAGAACGATCTTGAGCTTATCCCGGTGCTCAACAAGATCGACCTGCCCTCGGCTGAGCCGGATCGCATAAAGGAACAGATCGAGAATATAATCGGGCTCGATGCCAGCGAGGCTGTGCTGACCTCCGCAAAAACAGGCGTCGGGGTCGATGAGGTCCTAGAGGCAATAATTGCAAAGATCCCGCCGCCGAAGGGCGACCGCAACGCACCGCTCAAGGCACTGATCTTCGATAGCTGGTACGACAGCTATCGCGGCGTTATCGTGCTTTTCCGCATCATCGACGGGACGATCAAGAAGGGTACAAAGATCAAGTTCTTCAACACCGGCCGCGAGTATCTGGTCGAGATGGTCGGCGTCAACCGGCCGAAAGCGACGCCGATCGGCGAGCTCGGGCCCGGTGAGGTCGGTTTCCTTACGGCATCGATCAAGACGGTCGCGGACGTCCAGATCGGCGACACGATCACCGAATCCGCTCGCCCGGTCGATACGCCGTTTCCCGGCTTTCAGGAAGTAAAGCCGATGGTCTTTGCCGGGCTTTACCCGACCGATTCGGCGCAGTACGAAGACCTTCGCGATGCGATGGAAAAGCTGCGGCTTAACGACGCCTCGTTCTTTTTCGAACCCGAATCATCGACCGCCCTCGGCTTCGGCTTCCGCTGCGGCTTTCTCGGCCTGCTCCACATGGAGATCATCCAGGAGCGGCTCGAGCGTGAGTTCAATCTCGACCTGATCACGACCGCACCCGGCGTCCGCTATCGCGTTACGACTACCGACGGCGCGGTCGCTGAGATCGATTCGCCATCGAAGATGCCCGAGACCGGCCGCATCTCCAAGATCGAGGAACCGTTCATCGAGGCGACCATCCTGACGAACGACGAATTTCTCGGCGGCATCCTTCCGCTGCTCGACGAGAAACGCGGTATCCAGAGAAAGTTTGAGTACGTAACGACCAATCGCGTGATGCTCGTTTATGAGCTTCCGCTCAATGAGATCGTGCTCGATTTTTACGACCGCCTGAAATCGGTCTCAAAGGGCTACGCTTCGCTCGATTACCATCTATCCGGCTATCAGGAAAGCAAGCTCGTAAAGCTCGACATTCTGGTCTCAGGCGAACCGGTCGATGCCCTTTCCGTAATTCTTCACACCGAAACCGCCGCCGCGAAAGGCCGCCTGCTGGCGTCGAAGATGAAGGAACTTATCCCGCGGCAGATGTTTGAGGTCGCGATCCAAGCCGCCATCGGCAACAAGGTCATCGCCCGCGAAACCGTAAAAGCCATGGGCAAAAATGTCATCGCAAAATGCTACGGCGGCGACATCTCGCGCAAACGCAAACTGCTTGAAAAACAAAAAGAAGGCAAAAAGCGAATGAAAAAAGTCGGCCGAGTAGAGATCCCGCAAGAAGCCTTTCTCGCTGTGCTAAAAGTAAATGAGAGCTGATCCCGTATGCCTGAGCTTGCCGAGCAACCCGACTTTCTGGCTATTGTCGATTTGATTCGCGATTCGCGGAGGAAGGCTTTGCGTGCGGTAAATACGCACCTGATCGACCTTTATTGGAACATTGGCGAGTACGTTAGCAAGCAAATAGCTAGTGGAAGTTGGGGCGACGCCGTAGTTACAAACCTAGCAGAGTTTATTGCAAAGACGGAACCGGGAACCAGAGGTTTTTCAGACAAAAACCTTTGGCGAATGCGTCAGTTTTACGAGACCTATCGCGATGAACCAAAACTCTCACCACTGGTGAGAGAAATTAGCTGGACACACAACCTGATAATCTTAAACCGATGTGGGACGGTTGAAGAACGCGAGTTCTATCTACGACTCTGCGCTAAAGAGGGTTACAGCAAACGTGAACTCGACCGCCAGATCTCGGCATCTGTTTTCGAACGAACACTTATCGGAAATCAAAAACTCTCACCACTGTTGAGAGAATTACATCCAGCGATCAATGGGGCGTTTCGCGACAGCTACGTCTTCGAATTTCTAAACTTGCCGGAGCCTCACAGCGAGGGCGACCTTCAGCGGGCATTGATCGCCCAACTTCGTGGCTTTATTCTCGAGCTCGGCAAGGATTTTCTATTTGTCGGAGATGAGTATCGATTACAAGTTGGCAATAGCGATTTCTTTGCCGATCTGTTGTTTTATCATCGCGAGTTGCAATGCCTCGTAATGTTTGAATTGAAAACAGATAAGTTTCGGCCAGAATTCATCGGGAAGCTGAATTTTTACCTCGAAGCACTCGACCGAGATGTGAAGAAAGAAAGTGAGAACCCTAGCATAGGAGTCCTACTTTGCCGAGACAAAGATGAAACGGTCGTAGAATATGCGCTAGCAAGAAATATGTCGCCGGCAATGATCGCAGACTACCAAACCAAGCTACCCGACAAGAAACTGCTGGCCGCAAAGCTGCAAGAATTTACAAGTACCTTGGAAGTGGCCGCCGAGATCGAAGCATTGACATAGACGCTTAATAGCAAGCATACTACCCGCCGTATACTTATAAATTGGTGTCTCGCCGAGACTCTATGAACTTGAACAGCAAAGCATTACGAGCAGTTTTCTTGATGGCTGTTTTTGTGGCCGTTTCCGGCGTTGGTGTGTATTCGCAGTCGATGAGTGATGTGCTTGAGCGGGCGCGGACGGTCAAGCTTTTGGAAGCGGACCGCATTGCTGTAAGAGAAGCATTTTACGAAATGACGTTCGACAGGTCCTATCGTAACCGCGACGAGTTCACCTTCGGAGACCTGGACATATCTGTCTATTATTCGACCGGCGAATGTGACGAAGATGAGGAGGAGATTTTTCAGGCTGAGAAAGGCAAAGCCGTTAGGATCGAAATAGCTTCGTCGGTCGATAGGACTATCGGGCAGTTGGGATTTGATCTTTCAAAGTTTAAGAAAGAGCAGATGTACCAATTTAGCGACACGAGTTTCATCTATCACGACAAAAAACTTGGTCTTGCTGTTCAGATTTGGGATGGCGAAGTTGAGCAAGTAATTCTATTCCCTTCCACTACTTCTAAAGCCAAGCCGTGCGGATTCGAAAAGGCCCAAGAGTTTGTACAAATGGGAAGCTGGTTCGGAAGCACAAAGCTCGAGGAGCGCACCGGTTCAATCGACTGTCCTCATGCTTCCGTTGTTGCACTTGATCTGGAACGCGACCTCATAACTGCACTCACACCGAAACAGATCAAAGTAACGACGGTGGCTCAAGACCCTGAAAATGACCCGCTCATTTACGATTACGTGGTTTCCGCCGGCCGGATCATTGGCGCCGGGGCGAATGTCGTTTGGGACCTGACCGGCGTTCCGCCCGGAACTTATAAGATCACCGCAGCCGTGGACGATGGCTGTGGGTTCTGTGGTCAGACGGTCACGAAAGTCGTTACGATCGAATAAAGGTCGGCCGAGTAGAGATCCCGCAAAAGGCCTTCCTAGCAGTTCTAAAGGTCAACGAGAGCTGAGCGGCAGCGTGCGAGCTTTCGAGATCATTCCAATGATCGGGCGTTTTTTACAAAGACTAAAACATTTACGCCGCTGGCAGTGGCTTGTGCTGGCGGCGTTCGTTTTTGCCGCAGCGTTCACGACTTTCTACGCCTATCGCACTTATCAACGTGCGGTCTTTTGGAGCGAACATCGCGACGATCCGATCAGCGGCTGGATGCGGGTCGGATTTGTCGCAAACTCGTATGACGTCCCGCTTCCCTTCCTCAACCGCGCGATCGGCCTTCCGCCTGAGGCTCTCGACCCGCGGCCGCTCAGCAAGATCGCCAGTGATCAGGGCCGCCCATTCGACGAGCTCAAGGCCGACCTTGAAAAGGCGATCGAGGATTTTCGCTCGAAAGCCCCACCTCAACCTGGAGATGGCCGGTGACCGACCAACTCCTCGCATGGTTCGTGTTGTATGGACTTCCGGTGTGCTTCATTATTCTTGGAGCGTCGTCCTTCGGCATACCAATGCCGGTCAAATTGCTGATGCTCGTTGTCGGTGCACTTGTCCAACAAGGCGAACTGGAATTCTGGCAAGCAATGCTCGTCGGGAGCGCCGGTGCCATTGCGGGCGATCAGATCGGCTATTTCGTTGGACATTTCGGCGGGCGAACCGTGATCGAAAAGATAACACTGCGGTTCGGAGGCGAAAAGATTCTGGCCAGGGCCGAGCGGTTTCAGGACCGCTGGGGAATCAGCGCGATATTCTTCAGCCGCTGGCTGATCACACCGATAGGGCCCTGGCTCAATCTGATAAGCGGCTCCACCCGTTATTCGTGGATCTGGTTCACCACTGTCGGAGCATTGGGCGAAACACTTTGGGTGTTCCTTTATGTCCTTTTGGGGATGTATTTCGCCGACCGCATTCAGGCAACCGCCGACTTTCTCACAAGCCTCGGGTGGGTGATCTTCGGCATATTTGCTTTGTCTGTTCTTGGGTGGAAGGTGTTTCAGTTTTTCCGCAATGGAAAAGGCCATCTGACTGAAACGTCTGCATGATCGCTCAGCAAAATGGCATTTTGTTTGGTCTCGAAGTTCAGTGAGGGCTAGGCTTCGGGGTCCCATTCGGTGCCGGGGACGCGGCCGAGGAGTTGCAGGGTTCGGCCTTCGCCTTCGTAGAATGCGCGGATCATCCAACCGAGGCCGTCGCCGGATCTCTTGAACCATTGCTGGTCGTAAAAATAGTACTCGTCGTCCTTTGCCCGGACCTCGCCCTTGCCGTAGGTTTTCTCCGCCCATTTCCTGAGGTCAAAGCCCTTATCGAACGAGATATACATTGAGTAAACGACCGCCTCCGCCGGAATATCGGAGATCTTTAGCCGCTTTACCGTCGCCTCGTATTCATCCCCGTTTTCCCCTTTCTTCTTGACCGTCTCCTCCGTATGGATCGCCTCAAGCTGCTCGGGCGTCAGCCCATGGACGCGTACGCGGAGGCCCGTGACGCTGCCTTTGGCGAAGGGGATCACCAACTCGAGATAGCTGTAGCGATAGTCCGATTCCGCCTTGGAAAGATCGATCGCTTTAGCGAATTCTTTAAGCGGCATGCCCAAATAGACCTTGCCGAGTTCGGCCGGGATAAAGGCCTTTTGGGACGCATAGGTGTATGCGGGCTTTGACTGGCCAAAGGCGGCACCGCCGGCCGCGAACAAAACGATAGTTGCGAGGATATAGTTTATCTTTTTCATTGAGCGATCATGGGGTAAAGATCGAAATTCGATTCTCCAAAATACTACCCCAAGATCGCCAACCTGCAAAGAAAGCTGATCGCCCGGTTACTCCGTTTCTCGTCGATAGCAGGTTTCGCCCTGACCGTCCGAAAGACAGAGCTGTTCCTTGCCGTATTCGTCCTCCGAAATGCGAAATTCAAATGACTTTCGCGTCGGTGTTTTCGTCTGTTGGCGGTTGCCGCTTGCCGCACACGAGTTGGTGTTTTTCCAGAGGTCCTTCGTCGGAGCGAGCTCGATCTGGTTGCCGGTTACCGTATATCGCCCCGTGATCTGGTTAAAGAGCGTCGTTGTGCAGTTGTACATCGTCGTCTCCATATAGCCGTTGAATTCGTAGGTTCCGTTGGAGTTGAATCTGTATGTAAAAAGGCTGCCGCGGCCCGGCTTGGTCGAGCCCGTAACCCGATCTTTGTATTGAACCGAGCCAACGCTGCCGTTCTTCCAATAACCCGCGACCGCCGACCGCTGCCCAAACGCCGACTGTACGCAAACCAAAACCACCGCCAAAACAATTGCGCGAACAAATAATGAGATCATAAATGCACTCCTATTAAGAAACTTCGGACGAAACTTCGCCACTCAGTTCCTCAACGCGGAAATGAAGTTGCTTTCTGATCACTCAACGACTCAAATTCGCCTTATCAATAAAGCTGTGCTTAAATACGTTTCCTAAACCTGTCCCGGAAAAGGAGAAGTTCGCATGAGTTCAGATCAGGGAAAAAGCTTTCTTTCGAGCGTAGATCATTATTTTGACAAGGCGGCGGCGTTGACCAACCATCCGAAGGGCCTTCTTGAGCAGATCCGCGTTTGCAACGGCGTTTATTCGTTTCAGTTCCCGATCCGCACCGCAGACGGCTTTAGGGTGATCCAGGCCTGGCGTGCACAGCACAGCCACCATAAGCTTCCGGTAAAGGGCGGCATTCGCTATTCGGAAGACGCAAACGAAGAAGAAGTGGTGGCACTCGCGACGCTGATGACCTATAAATGTGCCATCGTCGATGTGCCCTTCGGCGGTGCGAAAGGGGCGGTCAAGATCAATGCGAAGGAATTTGACGCCGATCAACTCCAGCGGATAACTCGCCGCTACACGGCCGAGCTCATCAAAAAGAACTTCATCGGCCCAGCGCTCGACGTTCCGGCCCCTGACTACGGAACGGGTGCCCGCGAGATGGCTTGGATCGCCGATACCTATCAGGCCTTTCACCCCGAACAGATCGATGCTCTTGGCTGCGTTACCGGAAAATCCGTTGGGCAGGGCGGCATCCGCGGCCGCACGGAGGCGACCGGGCTCGGCGTTTATTACGGCACGCGTGAGATCTGTGATAGCGCAGAAGAGATGCAAAAGCTCGGGCTCACCCGCGGGCTTGAGGGTAAGACCTTCGTCGTCCAGGGCCTCGGCAATGTCGGCTACCACGCGGCCAAGTTCTTCACCGAGGGCGGTGCGATACTTGTTGGAGTTGCCGAATACGAAGGAGCCATACATAAGCCGGACGGCATCAACCTCCCCGCATTGTTGGCCTACCGGAAAGAAACGGGTTCGATCCTCGGCTTTCCGGGTGCGGCCGATCTGCCGACGCGCGAAGCCGGGCTTGAGATCGAATGCGACATTCTGATCCCCGCCGCTCTCGAGAACCAGATCACATCTGCAAATGCCGGCAATATAAACGCCAAAATCATTGTGGAAGCGGCGAACGGCCCGATCACATCTGACGCCGAGCCGATTCTTCATCAGAAAGGAATTCTCGTCGTCCCGGATGTTTACATCAATGCCGGCGGTGTCACGGTCTCATATTTCGAATGGCTGAAAAATCTCTCGCGAGTTCGTTTCGGCAGGATCGAGAAACGATTTGAGCAGGGAGCCTTTGACCGGATACTTTCGCTGGTCGAGAAAGAGACCGGCCGAACACTAAGCGCCGAGGAAAAAACGATGGCATCCCGCGGCGCCGATGAGGCCGACCTCGTCTATTCGGGGCTCGAGGAGACGATGATCACGGCTTATCACCAGCTTCGCGAAACGGCCGTAAAGTACGAAATAACTGATCTTCGCACCGCCGCATTCGTAAATGCCATTGATAAGATCGCTGTTAGCTACACGGAACTAGGTATTTTCCCTTAAAAAACTTAAACGGAGGTCGCTGCGATCAGTGCCGCGACCTTCGCCTCGACCTCATCGCGGATCTCGTCAAGATGATCTTCCGTATCCGCCTCAAATCGCAAAACAAGCATCGGCTGCGTATTTGAGGCACGGACAAGGCCCCATCCGTGTTCGAATAGGATCCTTGCCCCGTCAATTGTAATTACTTCGTGATTACGAGCGAACGCATCCGACAGTCTCTGGACCACTTTAAACTTCGTGTCATCGGGGCAATCGACCCTAAGTTCCGGTGTTGAGTGCGTTACCGGCAGGTCAGAAAAGAGACTTGAGAACGGTTCGGTCGTTTTCGAGAGGATCTCAATGACCCTTGCACCCGCATAAGTTGCGTCGTCAAAGCCAAAATAGCGGTCGGCAAAGAAAATATGGCCGCTCATTTCGCCTGCAAGTGCGGCATCGGTCTCCTTCATCTTTGCTTTGATCAGCGAGTGGCCCGCTTTCCACATTATCTTTCGCCCGCCATGTTTTTCGATGTCGTCGTAGAGCCTTTGTGAGCACTTTACCTCGCCAATTATCGTCGCACCGGGCCGTTCGCGAAGCACTGCCCGCGAAAAGAGCACCATTAGCTCATCGCCCCAGATTATGCGGCCTTTCTCATCAACTACGCCTATGCGGTCGCCGTCGCCATCGAAAGCAATGCCGAGATCGGCCTCAAATTCGGTCACGGCGTGGATAAGATGCTGCAAGTTCTCCTCGACCGTCGGATCCGGGTGATGGTTCGGAAAGGTCGAATCGGGCTTCGTGAAAAGCTCGATAAGGTCAACGCCGAGCACCTGATATACCGGCACAGCCGTAACGCCGCCCATTCCGTTCCCGGCGTCGACCACGACCTTCAGCCTCCGCTCGCCCATCTTTATGTTTGAGACGACGTCAAGGCAATAAGCGTTCAGCACATTCCGCACCTCGACGGTGCCGGATCCATCAGCGAATTCCGCAGCAATGGCGATGTCCCTTATCTCGCGGATCTGTTCGCCAAAGAGCGTGCCCTTGCCGAGGCAGATCTTAAAGCCATTATGGTCCGCAGGGTTGTGCGAGCCCGTGATCATCACGCCACCGTCAACATCCGCCGTGTAAACTGTATGATAAAGCACTGGCGTCGGCACCATCCCGATGCTGACCACATCGCAGCCTGAGTCGTTTAGGGCTCGGTACATTATCTCCGCGAAAATGGGCGAGCTCTCGCGGGCGTCGTAGCCAACCGCGATCTTCTTCGCACCACTATTGGCAAAAAAGGTCCCGAGTGCCCGAGAAATGGCGGTTACGGTCTCTTCGTTCAGTTGCGGGCCGACACGGCCGCGGATGTCGTATTCACGAAATATGTTTAGATCCATTGGTGTTGATATAAAACGCGGACCGCGGGCGTCTTCTCTTTGCATGCTACCCGAAATGCCCTGCAGTCTCGTGTTTTGTTATACTGGAGTTTACCTAAGGGCAACAGATCCGTCACCTACGGCATCATCATAACTTGAGATTTGAGACTTTACTTATGAAAAGGTTCGCTTACTCCTTTTTCGTTTTTTCGCTTGTCGCGACGTTTCTCGCGGCATCGGCCGTGGCGCAGAATCCCTCGCCGACCCCGCCGGATGACCCGGACGCCGTAAAGATCTTCGAGGTGCGCCTGCCGGTAACGGTAACGCGGAAGAAGAACGAACTCGTTTCGGGCCTGAGCAAGGGCGATTTTATCGTGCTCGAGGATGGCGTCGAGCAAGAGGTCACGTTTTTCAGCGATGAACGAACCAATCCGCCGGTCTTTGTCGGCGTTTTGATGGACACGTCGCCTTCGACCGCCGGTAAGCTCGCGTTTTCGAAGGAAGCGGCAAAGAACTTTCTCTATACGGTCACCCGGCTCCGCAAGGATCAGGCGGCGTTCATGACCTTTGATAACGAGATCACCCTGCATCAGGACTTTACCGACAAGCTCGACCTGCTTGACCGTTCGGTCGAACGTATAAAGAAAACGGGTTCGCAAACGGCGATGTACGACGCTGTTTGGGAATTTTCTGATCAGAAGCTCCGCAGTGCTCCCGGCCGCCGCGTCATTGTCATCATTTCGGACGGCGACGATACTTTCAGCCGCGCTGTTCTCGCCGATGCGATCGATATCGCCCAGCGAACGGAGACGACCATTTTTGCCATCTCAACGAAGGCAGGTTTTCTAGGGACCGTGCCCGGTGTCGAAGCCGGGCAGGTTAGAGACCGAGGCGACAAGAATCTCGTCGAGCTTTGCGAGAAAACCGGCGGCCAGGCGTTTTTTACGGGAAATATGCTTGAGCTCGAACGGGCATTTACGCGTATCGCGGAAGAGCTTCGTGGTCAGTACATACTGACCTATCGCCCGGCAAATCAGAACTACGACGGCCGCGAACGCAATATTGAGGTCCGATTCCGCGACCGTGCAAAAACGAAGGACTATAAGATCCGTACCAAGTCGAGCTATCGAGCTGTTCAAGACAACTTAAGGTAACCTTAAATGAGCAATTTTTCATTCAAGTTTCTTCGATCTAACCTGATCTTCGGCACGCTGTTCATGCTGCTTTTCGGGTGTGTTTTTTTCGGGCAGGCATCGGCGCAGGTCGTGCCATCGCCGACCCCGCCCCCGATCGAGGACGATGATGAACCATTGCGGATCAACGTTGAGACCGTCAATGTGCTCTTCACCGCACAGGATCGCAACCGCCGTCTTGTTCTGACGCTCCGTCCGGAAGATATACAAATATTTGAGAACGGCCAGTTGCAGGATATCGCCGGCTTTTCAAAGCAGATCGATCTGCCGCTCAGCCTGGCGATCCTTATCGACGTCAGCATCTCGCAGGAGCGGACACTCCCCGAGCTGAAGCTCGCCGCCACGTCGTTTCTCGACTCGGTTATCCGCCCGGTCAAGGACGAGGTTGCCGTTGTCAGCTTCACCGGCGAGTCTACGCTCGAGCAAGGAATGACGAGCAATATGACCCGGCTCCGAAGAGCGATCGAGAACCTGCGGTTCACACCGCCGGCGGGCTACATCGGCGGTCGCGTTGCGGCTCGGCTTCCAGGCACTCCGCCCATTTCGGGCAGGAATCAAATGGTTCAGGGCTCGACCGCTATCTGGGACGCCGTTTGGGTGACTTCCGAGGAGATCCTCGGGCCCGCTCCTGAGCGGACGCGGCGGGCGATCATTTTATTGTCAGACGGAGTAAACACTTTCGGCCAGAAAAAGCTTGACGAGGCGGTTCAGGCGGCACAGCGTTCGGAAGCGGTCATTTATTCCATTGGCATCGGTGACAACTTCTATGACGGCGTAGATAAAGGCTCGCTCCGGCGCGTTTCCGAGCGAACTGGCGGCCGAGCGTATTTCCCTCGCGATGAAGGCGAGCTGCGCGAAGCTTTTGCCCAGATCCAGGAAGAGATGCGATCGCAATACTTGGTCGCCTACGAGCCCACGGACACACGGCTCGATGGCTCGTATCGTACGATCGAGATCAAGGTAACGAACCCCGAACTTCAAAAGCAGAAGGTCGAGCTGACCCACCGGAAGGGCTACTTTACAAAGAAAGAGAAGCAATAGGTTGTCCGGAGAATTAAAGAAGCCTCGCGTCGCCGGTCAGGGTGACGCGAGGCTTCTGGTTTTCTGTGTACTTCGCTGTGTTAGTCTTTCCAGCCCCATGGTGCCGGCGGTGCCGCGATGGGCTTTGTCAGGTCAAATTTTACGCTGAACAAGCGGTCTGAGCCCATTCGCCGAAGGTTGTATGTGTAAGATTCGCCCGGGACCAGATCGATCCACCAAACATTCGTCGCCGCCGCGGCTATCACCTTAACGGTCTCTTCGTCGGCCGGAAACATCTGCCGCGTCGTCATGCCGACGTTCGTCGTCCAGCCACCATACATGGTTACCTCGTCGGGCTTGCCGTCCTTATGGCGATGGTCGTGCTTGAGCAGGATACGGCCCTTATTTCGCGTAAGCACCCAGGTTCGTGAAAGATCGTCGCCGACCACGAATGGTATGCGTATCCGATCCTTTTGGCAGGAGCGGACGTGCATCACCATCGCTTTGTCCTTGAACATCTCGCTGCCGGTCGTGTCGACAACAACAGTTCCGGCGTATGCTTTCCCGCAAAGTTGTTCGAGATTTTTCCAAAAGACCTCATTCGGCTGTGGAGCCTGTGCGGCGGCGGTGCCGGCGGCGATCGCGACGGCCATGAGTGCAGTGATCAGTGTTTTCATTGTTTTTCCTATATCAAATGCGAGGAGAGAGATCCGGGAGCCCTAGTAATCCAGGAGCTCGACCTTAGTGACCTTGCCGTTCTTCAAGCGGATAAGCCAGATCACAGTGTATTCGCTTTCGTCCAGATTGCGGAATACGGCCTTTTTCGTGATCGCATTGGCAAGGCCGGGGATCGTGTTCGAGTGCCCGGCGATGACGACACGTTTCGTTTTGCCGGCGACGATCTTTTCAAGCAATTCTTTCGGCTTGCTCGGGTCATAGAGTTCAACCTGCTTGCCGCGTTTTGCCGCGAGCGGCGTGACCGTGTCGCGGGTCCGTTTGTAATCGGTCGAATAAAAGGCACCGGGGCGGTATTTTCCGACCACCCGGGCAAAACGCTGGGCACGGTCGACCCCGGCGGGGCTTAGCGGCGGATTGTTCGGGTCGGCGTTTTCCGAAATATCCTTCTCCGCATGGCGAACCAAAATGATCAGCTTACTTTGCGCCTGGGTGGCCACGGCCATTGCACCGAACAATACAGCCGCGACCACGAAAAATTTAATTGCTTTCATAAACCGAAAAGCCGGACGGCCACATCGCGAGCCGCCCGGCCTCTGGAATGATTACCCACTGCGGCTTATTGTGTCAACACAAGAACGATGTCGGTGATCTCGTCGGCCACATCGACAAGCAGTGACTGCTGCCCGAAGCCCTTCCGCCGGGCGGTCAGGACGTGCGACCCGATAGGTACGTCCTCAAAGCGGAAATATCCAAAGTGATTAGTAAGGGCGAGCCGTGTCTCACCGGTCTTAATATCTACCAGCTCAACGCTTGTCATGCCCGCGGAACGCATGTCGTTAAACACGACGCGGCCGACAACATTGACCGGTGACGAGCTCGGCCCGAGCGTTGTGATCGTCACCGTCCCGGTGTTCGAGGTCGCCCCGGAAGCGTCCTTGACGGTGTAAGTGATCGTAAATGATGTCGTGAATGCCACGCTCGGCGTGAAGGTTAGCACTCCGCCAGCAACGACGAAATCTCCCTCCGGCACCGAAAGCGTCGATTCCTCTGCAGAGGACGTGATCGTCAGATCGACTCTGTCGTTATTGATAGCTGAAGTTCCGGCGATGTCGTTGGCAAGAATGTTAACTGAAACGGGTGTCATTCCGGACGCAAAGAGAATGTCGTCAATGGCGGTCGGCGGCGTTGAACCCGGGATCAGGGCATTGCATTGGCTCGATGCCACGCCCTGGCCCGTGCCTATCGTCGAACGCGAAGCATTCGAAACCTGTATGTTGTCAAGGATCACGCGCGAATTGCCTCCGCTGCCGGTTCCGACAAATCGGATCCGGAAGACGCCCGTGACGTTCAAGGCGATACTTGCGTTCTGAACTGCCGCATTAGAATAATCGAAGCTGTAGATCTCGGTACGGTTGTTGAGCGAGTTCGCGGTGTTATCGGCTGCGCTGTAAAGTTCTACCCTCAGGTTCCGAGTACCGTTCGCCGCACTCAGCCGATGGTCGAACGAGAGTACCGAGGCGGCTCCAACAGCTATGAATGGAATCTGATAGATGGCCGGGTTGGCCGGGTTGCTCAGTTGCGAACTTCGGGCCGAAATGTTCGTAATTGCATTGGTCGTCGAGGTCGAAAAGGACGCCGAGGCGTAGCAGTCATTTGTCCGGAGAGGTACGGAAGCGTCCTCGAAATCCTGTATCACCTGAGCCGATGCCCAAATGGTAAGGAAGCAAAATAGTAAGGCCGAAAAGATCTTCATGGTAATGAGGAAACGCGGGACACGAACGGAAAGCTCACCGTTCGAGCTTATGACGTCAAAAACACTATCGGAACAATATCCGAGAGCGTTTGGCGAGTAAGGTTCAAAGTGGGATGTAACGTGGAGAGGTCGTAGGAAGCCTACTCCAAAATTGTATCAGACATGAAAACACCGGTCAATGAACTTTCACCCGGCAACAAAAAGCGGACGCCCGAAGACGTCCGCGACCGATCTTGGTGGAGTCGAGGGGGATCGAACCCCTGACCTCATGAATGCCATTCATGCGCTCTCCCAGCTGAGCTACGACCCCAAATTTCTGCCCCGAAAGGCAATTTCTGAATCTACCGAAATTGCCGCGGTGCGTCAAGGGCAGCGGAAGTCAGTGGTGAGTGGAAAGTGACGAGTGATGAGTTGGATGTTGTGAGTATCGACGAAGGTAAAACTCGCGATGACCGACACTATATTGACGAGAGACGAGAGACGAGTGACAAGGGACGAGTAAGAAGTTGTGATAATTAACTGGTTTCGAAATCATTCGTTCGTGGTTCTTACTCTCGACCCCCATTCACCGATCCCAATTCGCAATTCACCCTTCAATTTGCCTATTCCCTATTCACTATTCACCATTCACCACTATCCACTCGTCACTCGTCGCTAAAACTACTTTCCCTTAAACTCCGGCTTTCGTTTCTCGAGAAACGCGGAGACGCCTTCTTGTTTATCCTCGGTCGAGAAAACGATGGCGAAGAGATCGACCTCTCGCCGCAGCCCCTCGTCGAGGTTCGACCGCGAGGCAAACTTGACCGCTTCTTTGCAAAGCTGCAACGCGATCGGCGCCTTTGCCGCGATCTTTTCGGCAAGTTCCATCGTTTTTGCTTCAAGTTCGGCCAGCGGAAAAACGTGATTGACCAGCCCAAAGCGATGAGCTGTTTCGGCGTCGATCATGTCCCCTGTCAGCACGATCTCCATCGCACGGCCCTCGCCGATAAGGCGGGTGAGCCGCTGAGTCCCGCCGCCGCCGGGCATAATGCCTAGGTTGATCTCTGGCTGCGAAAACTTTGCATTTTCGCTCGCTACGCGAAGGTCGCAGGCGAGAGCAAGTTCATTTCCGCCGCCGAGGCAAAAACCATTGATCATCGCGATGACCGGTTTCGGGAAAAGATCTATCTGGTTGAAAAGCGTGCGCTCGGAAAAGACGGCTCGCTGCGTAACAGGCGTTTTGCCCTCAAATTCGCTGATGTCCGCACCGGCGATAAACGACTTTTCGCCGGCTCCGGTTATCACGACCACTCGGACGTTTTCGTCGCGGCGAAATTCATCAAGGGCGGCGATCCCTTCGGCGTGGACCTCGCTCGAAAGCGAATTCAGCTTCTCCGGCCGGTTTATTGTCAGCACGGCAACGTGGCCGCGGTGTTCTACACTTATCGAATTATAATTGCTCATAAAATATTATCGACAGGCACTTCTCCGCCTGCCGAACCTTTGCTTCCGATCGATTCTTAACCTATTCCCCAACGCCTTCCGCAACGTTGTCGTCCGCGATCCACGCAACGAAAAGCCGCAACCAGCTTTCCTGATGTTCTGTGATAGAAACGCCAACGCGGTTCGACCCATAGCTCGCCGGTGTGACCCGAACGACCTTCGCCTTTACCTCGACCGGCACACCGTCCGGCCTGTGCGAGCGGAGATACAAGCTGTCGCCGTTCTCGATATCCTGATTGAGTTGAAAGAGTGCTCCGAGCGTTGAAATGTCATCCGTTTCCGTCGGCTCGCTCCACGCAGCTCCGTCCTCCGTACGCCCCGAAACAACGACCGGCAAGCGAAGTGCCATCCGAAGTGCAAATCGCCTGTCTTCAAACTTGGGCTGACTGGTTGGTAACATGTGTCTAAGGGCAAAGGGAACGGATGTATTCGGCCCTTGCCGATGCCGCCGGACGGAATAAAAACCCCGATTCTCGGGATTGATCAAAGGTACGTTGCGGCCCTTACGTTCGACTAACCAAATACTCGATAGTTATACTATAAAGGTTGAGCCTATATCAAATAATTATTGAACTTGGCACGACACATAATACAAATGGAACCAAACAGGATTCACAAGAAGGTCGTCATTCTCGGCTCCGGCCCGGCTGGCCTTACGGCAGCGATCTACGCCTCACGCGCTCAACTTGACCCGCTTGTCATCGATGGGCCTCAACCCGGCGGCCAGTTGACAATAACCACAGACGTTGAAAACTATCCGGGATTTGCCGACGGCATCATGGGTCCGGCGCTGATGGATGAATTTCGCAAACAGGCCGAGCGGTTCGGGACTGAGATCATCAACGTCTGGATCGACAGCGTCGACCTCTCAAAGCGGCCGTTCACTCTTTCCGGAAAGGCCAGTCAGGACGCTGAAGAGATAACGACCATCATTGAGGCTGAATCGCTCATCATCGCGACCGGTGCCTCGGCAAAGTGGCTCGGTATCCCGGGCGAAGATCCGGTGCCAAACGGCTTTGGCGGAAACGGCGTCTCGGCCTGCGCCACCTGCGACGGGTTCTTTTTCCGCGGAAAGCCGATAGTCGTGGTCGGCGGCGGCGATACCGCGATGGAAGAGGCGATGTTCCTGACAAGGTTTGCCTCGAATGTTACGGTCATTCACCGCCGCGACGAGTTTCGCGCTTCGAAGATAATGGCCGAGCGCGTTCTCAACCACGAGAAGATCAACGTTCTCTGGAATACCGAGGTCAAAGAGATCTTTGGCACTAAAGAAACGGGAGTCGAGAAGATCAAGCTCTTCCACAGCGAGACCAACGAAACCTACGACTTTGCGACGCAGGGCGTCTTTATCGCCATCGGCCACAAGCCGAATACGGATCTTTTCAAGGGCGTGCTCGAGATGGACGAGACCGGATATCTCAAGACCGAGGGCCGGACGATGAAAACAAATATCCCGGGCGTATTTGCTTGCGGCGACGCCCAGGATTCTTACTATCGGCAGGCGATCACCGCCGCCGGAACCGGCTGCATGGCCGCCATCGATGCCGAACGCTTTCTTGCCGATCATGAAAGCGAGGCCGGAGCGGCCGCGAGCTAGGCTTTTTCAAACTACGGTCTGTTCAAAACACCGCCGGGGATGGTTAAAACCTTCTGCGGCGTTCTTTCTACTCTCCCGGGGTTAAAGCCCATTGCCTCGGCCTTGCGGAGAATCTGCTGATAGGTCGCATCGTCCATTTCGGGTTCGCGGGCGAGTATCCAAAAATAATCTCGCTTCGGCTCGCCGATCACTGCATACGAATAATCGGGAGCCAGGTCGATGACCCAGTAATTCGCCCAAACGAAAGGCAGAAATGAAAGGTAACCGGGCGCGAATCTCACCTTGAGCTTCGAGTTCGTTTTTTTGTCGGCGATCTTGGCTTCGCCCTTCGCGGCCTCCATGGTGCCGTCGCTCTTCAGACACTCATTTAGCACCTCAAGCCGGCCGTTCTGTTTACGCGAGTAGGTCGCCGTCGTATTGCCTACACACTGCTTCTGAAATTTGTTCGGATACTTCGCGATCTCATACCATTTGCCCAAATATCGGTCGAGCTCAACCTTAGGAACGGCCTCGACCTTCGGCTGAACGCCCTGGGCAAAAGCAGCCGCTGTCGCCGCAATGACCAATAGAAAACCCATAAATAAATGCTTCATCATTATCTCCTTGTGCAGCGGTTCGTATTGCCGAACCGCTTCCCACTTGTCGGTTTCGAAGTTAGAATACCAATAGATGCGTCGCGGTTGTAAAGAATTGTGAACAATACCCGAACGCGATGTTAAATTGAGCGATAGGAATGTTGAAATAAAGCTTTATGCCGATATACGAATACCGCTGCCGCGAATGTGGGCAGCACATTGAAAAACGACAAAGTGTTACCGAAGAACCACTGAAAACATGCGAGGCATGCGGCGGCTCGCTCGAGAAGCAATGGTCGCTCTCGGGGTTTCAGTTCAAGGGCGAAGGCTGGTACGTTACCGATTATTCTAAAAAGTCGGGCGGCCCGGAAAAGCCGGCGGGCGAGAAAAGTTCAGGTTCGGAATCAACCTCCGGGACCGAAACTGCATCAAAGCCAAAAAGCGAAAGCGTGGCCACGACCGGCCCGACAAAGGATTGACTCGATGAAATTCGCCAAAAGATCTCTGCTTATCACGGCACTTGCGGCTTTGCTCGCAAGCCTGGCCGTCGGCCAATCGCGTCATAGCGTCCGCGGCGGAGATCTGGAGGGCGTGATCGTCAACGTAACCGCTTGGCGAACGGACGACAAGAAGGACCCTATAACGGCCGAGGGCTTTTACCTTTACGAAAATGGCGTCGAGCAGCGGATCCGCAACTTTTCTTACGACCCCTCGCCGGCGCGGATCGTGCTTTTGGTCGATAACTCGCAAACTGTTCCTGCCGAGATCGAAAAGCTTCAGAAGGCGGTAATGGAATTCGCCTACGAGATTTTTGACGGCGACCAGCTTTTCGTTGTTGGCTATGACGAAAAGCCAGAGATCATTCAGGAGTGGACCGATAGCGCGGAAAAGCTTGAGGCCTCGCTAAAGTCCTTCCGCAAGCAGGGCAACCCGAACCTCTTTGACGCAATGAGCGCGACCGTCCGGGAAATCCTGCTTCCGCTGATGCCGGGCTCGCGAAAGACCGTAGTGGTCATTATCGGCGATGGGCTCGACCGCGGCAGCAAGGTCTCGTTCGAGGATATGTTCGCCGAGGTCCAGTCGCAGAACATCACGGTTTACGCACTTCAGGTGCCCGACCGGACGGGCGGAGCCTACCGCGGCGGCAAACCAAAGGCCGGGGCGGTCATCAGCCAACTTACCGAAGGCACCGGCGGCCTCGCTTTCCCGCTCGACGAAGCCCAGCAGGCCGCTAAATTCATCTGCGATGAGCTCAGAAAAAATCGCTATCTTCTTTCGTACATTCCCGTAAACACGACATCTTTCGATAATCGCCGCCTGCTCGTGCTCGCCAATGAGGGCATCGCGATCCGAGCCAAGAACGCCCAGCCGCCGACCCTCAAATAGATTTGCGTATGCGGCGGCTTCCTCGTATATTGTGTTACAATCTGGCTAGTCAAAGTTTGACCTTTGCCATCCGATCGTGAGCGATTCTAACGACAAAACGGGCCCGCCGCCCGATGATTTCTCAGAGACCGTGCCAAACATTAAGGTGCCGGGCGGCGGCAGTGCGTCCGGCGGCGGGGACGATTGGAACAAGACGAACTACAACTACCCCAAACAGCCAACGGCCGATGAATGGGGAAAGACCGTCGCAAACATCAAGCCGCTCGACATTGATAACGATGACTACGGCAAGACGACGTATCCCGGCGCCCGCAAGGCTCCGGAGGTCGATTGGGGCGCGACACAGGCAAACGTTCGCGTGCCCGATACAGACTTTGGCGGCGGAAAAGGCTCCGACGAAGGCTACGGCAAGACGACGCCCTATTTCCAACTTCCTGACGATCTAAGGCAAAAATACGAACAGGTCCCGCCAACTCCCGGCGAGGTCGCGGCCGAAGAGCAGGCAGTTGCAAAGGCTCAGGGCGGCGTTCCCGGATGGGTTTGGGCTGCCGCCGGCCTGCTTGCGATGTTCATGTTCGCCGTTGTTGTTCTCACGGGCGTGCTTCTTTGGAATTATGCCGGCGGCAACTACAATGCGGTCGTCCGCAATCCGCCGATCGGAGCGGATGTCTTTGTCGATAATGTCGCTTGGGGCGTAGAGCAACCGGATGGCTCGCGCCTCCTACAAAATTTAAGGCCCGGTGGCGACCGGACGATCACCATCGTTCATCCGGCTTTCGAATGCGAGCCGGAAACGGTAAATTCCAGCAAACGCGAAGTTGTCGCCCGCTGTCGTCAGGCGGCCGTTAAGCCCGGCGAAGATTGCTCAAAGATCGGACTTGGCGAAGAGGACAAGGCCGAACGCTGCTACAACGCGGCGCTCGATGGCCTGCCCGATCCGTTCACGGCGGATCAGCTCAAGAACGCGCTCAATATACTGATCATCAATTTCGACAGCGGTAAGTTTGATATTCCGTCGAAACGGCTGGAGGCACTAAAGAAAGGTGCCGGATTTATCCAAAAGCTTCCGCCGTCGGTGGTGCTTGAGGTCGGCGGGCATACGGATAGCGTCGGCAGCGTCGCCTCGAATGCAACACTCTCCGACAACCGTGCGAAGGCCGTCAAAGAAGCTCTGGTCAGATTCGGCGTCCGCCCCGAAGCTCTGCAAACAAAAGGCTACGGCTCGACCCAACCGAAAACAACAAACGACACCGACCTCGGCAAGTTCTACAACCGCCGGATCGAATACTCGGTCGTGCGTCAGTAATTCACACCGCGACCGGTGCCGCGATCTTGCCGTGGGACTGGTAGCCAATCAGGTTCAGATTCTCGTACTTAAAATTCAGCAAACCCTCAAGGCCCTGAAGCCCTTCGGCATTTACTATCTCAAGCCGCGGCAGCTCAAGAGGCTCTCGCGAGAGAAGTTCGTCGACCTGATCGAGGTGGTTCGAGTAGATGTGCAGATCGCCGAATGTATGTATGAACTCGCCGACCTCGAGCCCGCAGACATGGGCGACAAGGTGCGTCATCAACGCGTAGCTCGAGATATTGAACGGCACGCCCAAGAAGGCATCGGCCGAACGCTGGTATAGCTGGCAATGCAGCGTTTTGCCGCCGTCGATCTTGAACTGGAACAGTGTGTGACACGGCGGCAAAGCGACGTCATCGCACGTCTCCGGGTTCCAGCCCGTCACGATCAGCCGCCGCGAATTCGGGTTCGTCTCGATTTCGCGGATGAGCCTCGCGATCTGGTCCACGCCGTTCTGTCGGGGATAATCTCCGCCAAATGATCGCCACAAATATCCATACACCGGCCCGAGGTCGCCCTCTTCGCGGCCGAACCGCGCCGTCTGCTCCGCCGTCGCCCATTCCTGCCAGATATCAATGCCGCGGGCCCGTAGATCGGCCTCATCGGTCGAACCGCTCAGGAACCAGAAAAGCTCCTCCGCCACCCAGCGGAACGGCACCCGCTTGGTCGTCACGATCGGGAAACCCTCACGCAGATCGAACCGAGTTTGATAACCAAACGCCGAGATGGTACCGACGCCCGTACGGTCTTCGTGCTTCGTCCCGTTCGCTAAAACGTGCCTCAACAAATCGTGATATTGTTGCATTTTCCCAATTGTAAATTGTTAGTTGAAAAATTGTTAATTGGAAGCAGGAAATAGATCTTGAAATCTGTCAGATTCTTTCGGTACCAATTAACAATCACCAATTAACAATTTACAATTATCGGAGTACGTCTTATGGCAGAAAGGCTTGAAGTAAGTTTCAACAGCCCGCAGTGCGGATGGATGTCGATCGGGTTCTCCGACGGCGTGAACGAATTTCACACGACGACCGCTCATGCCCCGCACGCGACGGCCCTGCCCGACCTGATGCGGATTCTGACCGCTATCGCAAATGACGGCGGAAACCCGACCGGTAGCGAGGGTGTAAGTTCGAAAGAGTATGTACTCCAATGGAACCGCGACCCGGAAGAATTCGATTTTCATTTCGTTCGAAACGGCGATGAACTGACCATCGAGATCTTTCAATACCCGACCGACGAACGCGACTCGGCAGAACGCGAACTCGTCTATTCGCACACCGGCCCGCTTCGCGATGCCATCAACGCCTTCGCCGAAACATTCGACCAACTCTACGAAGACCGCGACACCGACGAGTTCGAGTTCAACTGGCGACAGCCGTTTCCCGACACCGAATTTTCTAGATTTAAGGATGTAGTTGGTGCACGAGGATAGCGATAAAAGGTTAGCTAAGGAATTGTCGGATGGAATCAGCGTTCTTGCGAATACCGAGATTGCCACACCGGAAGAAGCAATCCTGGAACTCGTTTCGCAGGGGCATTCACGCCTGCGTGCTGAAAAGCTATATCTTTTTATTGAAACCGCCTTTGGCAGAGTTTTGATCCAACGCCTCGCCAACGTCATTTTCGGGGATACGTATATTGTCGAGTCTGCAGAGGGAAAAGAGATAGAATTTAGATTTGCAGATGATGAGTATAACGAGCATGCAATTAATTTGGCGTACAATTTCGTCGAAAACTCAAAGCAAGAAAGGGCAAGAGAAATTGTTTATGCAATAGGGGCGCGTAGCGCGGAACTTTCGGCATTCACTAAGGCGCGGGAAAGCGGAGAGGATCTCGAGGGTAGTGTGTTTGCTCCGATTCGGTGGGAATCTGGATTACCCGCGTCAGCTTGGGAAAGTTTTAGTTAATGAAAGAAAAATTGTTAGACCTTCTTGCCTGCCCGACTTGTGGCGGTGACATTTTGCTGGCATATGCCAGCGCCTATGAAGGCAAAGAGATAATCGAAGGCGTTTTGACCTGCAAGAAATGCGACCGCGAGTATAAGGTCGTCCGCGGCGTTCCGCGCTTTGCGGACCTTGGAAAGATCGAGGCGGACAAAGCGGAAACCGCCGAAAACTTCGGCTGGCAATGGACGCATTTCACGCAGGAAGACCCGAAGTATAACGAGCAGTTCCTCGGCTGGCTGCAGCCGGTAAAACCCGACTTTTTTGAAGGCAAGGTCGTGCTCGAAGGCGGCTGCGGAAAGGGCCGGCACACAAAGCTTGCGGCACAGTGGGGAGCGAGGGAGGTGGTAGGCATCGACCTCGGCGACGGCGTGGAATCGGCCTTTGCACTGACCCGCGATCTGCCAAACGCACATATCATTCAGTGCGACATTTTCAAACTCCCACTCAAGCGCGTCTTCGATTACGCCTTTAGCGTCGGCGTGCTTCACCACACGCCGGACCCAAAGAAAGCGTTTCTGTCGCTCGCATCGAAGGTGAAAAAGAGCGGGCACATCTCGGCCTGGGTCTATGGCGCTGAAAACAATGAATGGATAACGAAGTACGTCAACCCGATTCGCGAGAGCTTTACCTCAAAGATGAGCCAGCCCGTGCTTTACCAACTTTCAAAGCTCCCGACGCTCTCGCTGTTTATGGCGACCAAGCTCGTCTATCGCCCCGCAAATATCGCGGCGAAGCCGGTCGCGAAAAAGCTTTTCTACAACGACTATCTAAACCACCTTGGCACCTTCGGCTGGCGCGAACAGCACAACATCGTCTTCGACCACCTCGTCGCACCAACCGCGTTCTATATCTCGAAAGAGGAATTTGAGGATTGGTGGAAAGACGCAAAGGCCGAAGACGTAGAAGTTATCTGGCACAACAGCAACAGCTGGTGCGGCTTCGGGCGGATCTAGGTCAGAATCGGGAGCGGTAGCGACAGGGTTTCTGAATGTCACGGCACAAAGCATGAAGTTCGATTCCGACATTGAAGAAAAGTATCGCCGATCGGTCGAGGACGCCCTTGCGGCGATCGCCGACCATGGCACCGATGAACAGAAAAGAATCATCGGCCACATTGTTGGGTCCGAAATGGAGATCCGCGTCCGGCCGGTGAACGAGATAAATGCATCGGGCGTGACGGGATTGATCGATCCGGGCGAGACGAACGACAAGATCGCGGACGGGCGAATCGGATTGATCGAAGCATTGGGTGAAGTGTACATCGCGATCGCCGAGGAGACGATCGACACCGGCGGGCAACGCGGATGCGAGGGAACACTTGTTCACGAAGGCCGCCACGCCTTCGACTTTGCCCGCACCATCGAGAGCCTTTCTCATGCGGACGTAAACCCGCTCTCCGTCTTTGACCCAACGCTCTATGAGCTCGAGCTCGAGGCACACCGGACCTCGGGCGAGTATATGCTTTGCATTGACAAGGACGAGTATCTCCATGAAGGCCTTCATCTGATGATCCTCGGCCGCGAGGGCGACGCAGGCCCATGCTTCCTCGACCACGAGGGCATCCACCGCCGGCTAAGCGAAAGTTACGGCCTCTCGCCCGAAGGCAACCAAGGCCCCCGGGCCAGCGAACTCCTCCGGCTGCAATTCAAGTAAATATCCCCGCTCGTCCGCTTTTTCTTCAGCGACCTGCCAACATACGATATAATTCCCTAATCAAGAGTTTTTGATGGAGAGATCGCCCATATGCTCAAACTCGTATTTACTCTCGCCGCCACGCTTTTCTTAAGCGTTTCCGTTACCGGGCAATCAATTCCCTCGGACACGCCGGAGTCGCATTTCCGGGAGGGCATCAGGCTCCTGCAGCTCAATTCGCTCGAGGAGGCTTTAGCGAGCTTCGAACGGAGTGCTCGGCTGGACGATAAGGAACCCGCAACTTTCGCAAATATCGGGACGCTCAATCTCAAACTCCAGCGACTTCCCGAAGCAGAGTCTGCATTTAGGAAAGCGATAAGGCTTGCGCCCGACAATGCGGAGTTCCTAGCGAATCTATGTACAGCTCTGAGCATTCAGCGCAAACACGAAGAGGCTATCGACGCATGCGATGAAGCCGTCGAATTAGATCCGGACTCGGACCGGATCAATGCATCCCGCATCAATGCCCTCGCCGCCGCCGGTCGAATGGACGACGCGACCGAACGAACGATCGGGATCGCCGTCGATCGCTTCCGGAATAGCGCTTTACTGCTTACCGTTGCTGCAGATTATTACGTTTACCGAAAGAATTACTATACTGCGGTGAACCTTCTTCAGGTGTTGACGACGCTTGAACCAGAAAAAGCAAGACATCACGGTATTTTGGCCGAGGTGCTTTTGAACCTCGGACGTGACCCTGAGGCTCTTGCCTCGGCAAGACGTGCTCTTGCTTTGGAGCCGGTCGATCCGCATGCCAACTTCGCGATGGGGCTGATATTGTCCGAGCTCGGCGAGCACAATGAGGCGATCGACGCCTTTTCTCGCGTCAACACAAGCGATTCAAGGGAAACCACCGCGAAATTGCTGACTGCGACCGGCAGCTCTGTCTTGGGCCGGCACGAAGATGCTGTTCGCATCCTACGCCCCTTGGCTGAGCAAGAACCGAATCGCATCGCGATCTTGTATCAGTTAGGAGTAAGTTTGTCATCGCTTCGGCAATATTCGGAGGCAAAGACAGTTCTCGAACGCTCGCTGGCGCTCGACCCCGAGAATCCGGATATTCTCATGCGACTCGGATCGGCTCATTCAGCCCTCGCGGAATTCGACCGTGCTATCGAGTATCACGAACGGAACCTGAAACTGAATCCGGGAAACGAGGTCTATGAAATGTTCCTTGAAGTCTCGCGAACCCGCCAAAGGATAATCCAGAGACTTCCAGAGATGATCGTTGCGATCGAGAATTTTCCGAAAGATGTAGACAAATTGCTTTATCTCGCTTCCGCACTCGGTTACGCGAATCGTCTAAGCGATGCTGATCGATATATCCAGAGGATCTACGAACTTGACCCAGATGATCCACAGATCTATCACTACATCGGCATTATCTATGCAGAAGGCGGTGATGTATCAAGGTCGATCGAAGCATATAAGAAGTCGCTGGCAAAAAAGGAAAACCTGGCTGCCCATCTCGGTTTGGCTGGGGCTTATCGCAAACTCGGCCGGGCCGATGAGGCGATCGAAGAATACAAAAAGGTCATTGCCGGCAAGGCTGATACTCCAGACATAATGAAGGGACTCGCCGACCTGTTGCGCGAAAGCGGCAGACGACGAGAAGCACTGGAAATGTATCAGCGCTCGCTTTCAATTAGACCATTGAACCCGGGTGCGATCTTTCAGGCCGGATTGCTTTCAGTCAGGCTCGGCGAACTTGATGCCGCCCGAAACTACCTAACGACGCTCAAATCACTCAATCCGCAACTGGCTCGGACGTTAGAAAGGTGTATCGCTCTGAATATCTGGAAATAGCGAAGTCCCCGGAACGATGCCGAAAGCGGGGCCGGATTTGGTAGTATATACAGTTTATGAGCACCGCGCTTCCGCAGGAAATGCAGCAGCACACCTACGCGATAATGGATCGCGTGGAGGACAGCCATTGGTGGTTCGTTGGCCGCCGGGCGATCCTCGAAAGTTTTCTACATCGAATCCACTCGTCACTCGTCACTGGTCACTCACCACTCAGAATTCTTGATGTCGGCTGCGGCACGGGTGCAAATCTTGAAATGCTCTCGCAGTTCGGCTCGGCTGAGGGCGTTGACGTCGCGGATGAAGCTCTCGAATTCTGCCGCCGCAAGGGGCTGGCCGTTCAGAAGGGCCTCGCCGAAGAGCTGCCATTTGCCGGTGAGAGTTTTGACATCACAACCGCACTCGACGTTGTCGAACACCTCGATAACGACATCGCGGGCTTGAAAGAGATGCACCGGGTGACGAAAACGGGCGGCTATTCGCTGATCTTCGTCCCGGCGTTCATGTGGCTCTGGGGGGTGCAAGACGACATCTCGCATCACCGCATCCGCTACACCCGCAAGCAGATCGTCGAAAGGCTCGAAAAGGCCGGGTACACGGTAGAGCGGGCGACCTACGCGAACTTTACCTTCTTTGCCCCGATCCTCGGCGGCCGTACGCTGATGAAGCTGACCGGCATCAAGCCCGAATCGGAAAACAACGTAAACATCTCCGCCCTTAACGGCCTCTTCGGCAAGATCTTCTCCGCCGAACGCCACGTCCTTAAAAGCATCGATTTCCCCTTCGGCGTCTCGATCGTCATCGTGGCAAAAAAGTCAGAACCGCCTGCGTAAGCGGGCGGCCAGTTCGTTAGTGACAAACAATCGACTCTCGCCGAATTTAAGTTTTATGTCCGAAGATTTCTATTGCGACGAAGTTTTTTCTGGGAAGACGCCGGTCGAGAAGGTGCTGGAGACCGAAAACGTCCTTGCCTATCACCACACGCGGCCGTTCTGGCCGGTGCATATCGTCGTTGTGCCAAAGCGGCACGTCGCGTCGCTGCTTGAGGTTGAGAACGACCTGCTGATCGAGATCTTCGACGTCATCAAAAAGGTCGCCGCAAAGGTCTTCGAAGAGCACGGTGCCGCCCGCGTACTCACCAATCTCGGCGAATACCAGGACTCAAAACACCTGCATTTTCACATCAACTCCGGCGATCCGAAGTAATTCGCCACGGAGCACACAGAGGGCTCAGAGAGAAATCTTCGGTTTTTCTCGAGAAGAAAAGCCAGAGTGCCCGAACTTGTTTTCGTTAAGACCGCCCCAAAACCCTCCGTGTACTCTGTGGCTAAAAATAACTCTTTGATTCAAGCACCTTTCCCTGCGGGTGCTCGGCATTCGTCACCGAGAACGTAAAGCCCTTTTGTATCGCGAAGGCTCCGACCTCTCCGCGGCGTGAGATGGCGACGAAGCCGACTTGAAATTCCTTCGCCTTGGCGGTGTCGCGTTTAATGATGCGGCGGATGGCCTCGCGGCAGGCTTGCTCGGGCGAGCGTCCCATCCGCATTTGTTCTATGACGGTGTGCGTCCCGCAGATGCGGATCACCTCTTCCCCGACGCCCGAACTCGTCGCCGCTCCGACCTCGTCATCAACAAAAAGCCCGGCCCCGATGATCGGCGAATCGCCGACGCGGCCATGCATCTTAAACGCCATTCCGCTGGTCGTCACCATGCCGGCGAACTTCCCTCTCGTGTCGATTGCGACGGTGCCCATCGTGTCATGGTTCGGCGAGCCGTCGCTCAAAAAATACGGCGCAGCCTGCGAGACCTTTTTGTTCTCGATGTTTATCTCCGGCTTGTATTTTGATTTCTCAAGCCATTTCTTCCATTCCCGCTCGGCCTCGGGCGAGAGTTCGCCGCTCTCGATCGGAAACCCGTTCGCCGCGGCAAACTGCTGTGCTCCCATTCCGGCAAGCAGGACGTGCGGCGTCAGTTCCATCACCTTTCGGGCGACCGAGACCGGATGCTTGATCCGCTCAAGATACGCGACGCTGCCGCAGTCGCCGTTGCCGTTCATAATGCATGCATCGAGCGTCACCGTACCATCGCGGTCCGGGTTTGCACCAAGCCCGACGCAGCAGCTTTGCTCGAGCTCCGCCGCACGCCCCGCCGCCTCGACCGCATCAAGCGCCGACCCCTTGCCGGCCAACACCGGCCACGCCGCCGCATTCGCCCGAACGCCGCTGTCCCACGTAGAAACCACCGCCGGCGATTTCACCTTCATCCCGGAACGCACCGGCTGGGCTTCCTGTCCGAGTGCCTTGGCGGCAAAAAGCAATGGGATACCCGCGATCGGCAGCCCGAGAAAATCTCTCCGCTTAATTGTCATTTTGGTCCATTGTATCTGCTATTTTGTCGAGGTTCAGGCTTCGTGCGGATGCATTAAAGATCTCGAAGTAAGTTCCCTCTTTCTCATAAAGTTCTTCGTGTGTGCCGATCTCGACGACGCGGCCTTCTTTTAGTACATAGATCAGGTCAGATTCGATGATCTGCGAGATGCTGTGCGAGATGACGACCACCGTCCGATTCGCCTTTATTGCATCGAGGCTTTTCTTGATCTGCTCGGTCGCGACGGCGTCGAGGCTGGCGGTTGGCTCATCAAGAAAAATGATCGGCGGGTCTTTCAAGAAAAGCCGTGCGATGGCGATCCGCTGCTGCTGTCCGCCGGATAGCAGCTGCGCTTCCGAACCGTAGCCCTCGGGCAGCTTTGCGACCTGGTCGTGCAGATATGCTTTCCACGCCGCCGCCTTCACTTCCTCGATCGTCGCATCCATGTTGCCGTAGCGAATGTTCTCTTCGATCGAGCCGCGGAAGATGTGGTTCTTCTGCAGCACGAGCCCGATCTTTCGCCGCAGCATGCGTGTATCGTAATCCAGAATGTCTTCGCCGTCCAAGCAAATTTGGCCCTCGGTCGGGTCGTAAAATTTGCACAGCAGATTGAGCAGCGTCGATTTGCCCGCACCCGAAAGCCCGACGAAAGCGACCGTCGCCCCGGCGGGAATTGTCATGTTTACATCGAAGAGCGCCTGAGTGCCGTTGGGGTAAGTGAAACTTACGTTCTTCAGCTCAAACTCGCCTTTCAGGTGTGCGGTCGTCCGGTCGCCAGCTTCCTCTACGGCGTCGTCGGCATCGAGGATCTCGAAGAATCCTTCGGCGTAAGTCAGCGCCTCGTTTATCTCGTCGTAGATGCGGTGAAGCTGACGGATCGGCGCTGAGACGTTGTTGAAAAGCAGAATGTGGAACATTATCGCCCCGATCGACATCTGCTGATCTAGAACGAGATATGCCGTCAAAATAATGATCAGCGTAACGCCGAACTGCTCCGAAAAGGTCTTCAACGCGTCGAAAATATAGTTCGTCTTTCGTTGTTTAAGCTGAGCATTGATGAGGTCTTGCTGAAGGCCTGCCTGCTTTTCGCGTTCATACTCTTCGCGGACGAAGGACTTGATGACGATGATCGACTCAATGATGTTGAAAAGGCCATTGGTCCGCTGCTCGCGAAGATTTCGGAGCCCTCGGCGGACGCCTCTCAGCAGCGAAGCCTGCCGCCAACTTAGCAGAAAATAAAGCGGCAAAATGGCCGAAGCTACCAGCCCGACGTAAACATTCGCAAGAAACATCACGACCAGGGCAAGTCCCGCATTGGCAAAAAGCGGCAGCAGGTCGATGAATATCCGCTGGACGAAACGCGTAAGGCTTTCCGCACCGCGGTCCATTCGCGTTTGCAGCTTGCCGGTTGCGTTCTCGTCGTCGGTAAAAAACGCGTATTTGTAGCTGAGCACCCGCTCAACCGCGTATTGCGAAAGCCGGCTCGAGAGGTTTATCCGGATGCGCTCGCCGAGCATGCTTTGGCCATACTTGACGACAATGTTGACGAGTTCTTTGCCGAAAAGAACTGCCGTGATAAAGAGCAGAAGCGGGGCGGAGCCTTCCACCGTTCGGCCCTGCTCGATCAGCGATTGGATCGAATCGACCGTATATCTGAGGACAAGCGGGTTGACCTGCGCAGCCACCGCGCCTATGAGCGTAAGGACAAACGAGAGCACGACCAGCCATTTGTAAGGCCGGACGAAGGGCACGAGCCTGCCGATTATCTGCCAGATATTCATCAACGCCTGTTGTATTTTCGCCGCCGAAAGTTCTAGATTATTAGGTTTATCGGTTTTATCGAAATGGATTCGGAAACTACTCAAAAACGAATGGACGCGCCGGAGCTTTCGCTTTTTCTGCCCGTGCTTGATGAAGAGGACAACCTCCGTCCGATGCACGCGAAGATCGCGGCGGCGCTCGACGCGCTCGGCAAAACGGCCGAGGTTATCTTTGTCGATGATGGTTCGACCGATAATAGCCTCGCGATATTGAAAGAGATCGCCGCCGAGGACGACCGCGTTCGCGTCATCTCGCTTCGCCGAAATTATGGCCAGACCGCTGCGATGTCCGCCGGCATCGACGCCGCAAAAGGCGACATCCTCATCCCGATGGATGCCGATCTGCAGAACGACCCGGCAGACATCAAACGCCTGCTCGACAAGCTCGACGAAGGTTACGACGTCGTCTCCGGCTGGCGAAAGGATAGGCAGGACAAGCTAATCTCGCGAAAGATCCCGTCGCAGATCGCCAATCGCATTATTTCCTGGATCGGCGACGTTCCGCTGCACGACTACGGCTGCTCGCTCAAGGCTTATCGCCGCGATGTTATCCAGGACGTAAAGCTTTACGGCGAGATGCACCGCTTTATTCCGATCTATGCAAGTTGGGCCGGAGCCCGCGTGACCGAGATCCCGGTCGATCACCACGCACGCACCGCCGGCAAATCGAAATACGGCATCTCGCGGACGATCAAGGTCATCTTCGACCTGATCACCATCAAGTTCATGGCGGAGTATCACACCAAGCCGCTGTATGTATTTGGCGGCTTTGGCATGCTGGCGTTCTTTATCTCGATGATCGCCGGCGTCTGGGCGATCGTGCTGAAGCTCTTCTACAGCACGTCGTTCATCCTAACGCCGCTGCCCATTATCGCCATCGTGATGCTTGCCATCTCGGTCCAGTTTTTCCTAATGGGCCTCCTCGCCGAACTCCTCGTCCGCACCTACCACGAATCACAGGACAAGGCGATATATGCGGTAAGAGAAAGGATCGGTTTCGATGGGTAGAGAGCTTTTTACTTTCATTGAGACCAAGTGGTTCTCCAAGCGTATTGTTGAGCTTTTATCGGATGATGAGTACGCCCAAATGCAGTGGCGTTTGATCCAGATCCCGGATATTGGCGACGTGATTCCCGGAGGCGGAGGAATTCGCAAGTTTCGGCATTCTGCAAAGTCGAAAGGAAAACGGGGCGGTGCACGAGTGATATACTATTATGCAGTTTCCGTTGAGCAGATTTTTATGCTCGAAATATTCACGAAGAATGAGATGACAGACATTACGCTGCCGAGGCTTCGGGAACTAAAAAAGATTGTTGACGAATGGGTGAAAGATGGACAACGAAAGATTTGAACAATTGAAGTCCAGCATAATTGATGCGGGAAGAATAATGCGTGGCGAGATCATGCCATCGCGTGTCTTCGAGATAGAGGTTATAGATCGACCCTCGGCACCTGCCGAATCTTGGGCGGTTTGTCTAGATTCGGATGACCATTCACTTTTAATACCTCGCAAGCTTTATCTGGTTAGGTTTGTGGACGGCGGTGTTTGGGTCCGCGATGAGAATGGGGAAATGACCAGTTGTGATTCTGACGATTTTGTACCGATCTCCTTGGCCAAGGAGGCCCAAGAACTCTTCGCCGAAGCTGCATAAGGACTACCAGTTGCACTGTTTACCACTTTTAGCATCCCCAGATGAGTAAACATCGTCGCGTTATCGGAACTGACGACCTGACCATTTCGAAGGCTGAGTCCGAACTCGGGTTTCTGTTGACACTCACGTTTCGTGAATGGCTGAAGCTGAATAACGGCCGATCGATCGAAGATGTGACAGTGTTCCCCGTGTTCGATGAACGCGATCCGCGAAAGACTTGGGACTCGATCGTTCGAAACTACCAGACCAATTGGAGGACCTGGCTCGATAACATTGGTGCTGAACACGACTTCTCACACTTACTTCCACTAGGAGACTTTGGTTCTGGCGACTACTTCTGTTTCGACTTCTCCAGATTCGGCGAGAGCCATGAACCTGTGATCGTCCTTTGGTACCACGAAACGGGGGAAACGAAGATCGTAGCAAATGACTTTGCGGAGTTTGTGGGCTTGGTTGAGTCAGGCGAGCTAGAGTACTGATCGACAATGTGCGGAATTGCGGGCTGGATAAATCTCGACACAACTAAGCTAAATCACGACGCCGAGGCGGTGCTGCACTCGATGTGTGAGCGGATCGTGCATCGCGGGCCGGACAGTGAAGGCGTCTGGCTTGATGACACGGTCGCGCTCGGCATGCGTCGGCTTTCGATCATCGATCTGCACACCGGCGATCAGCCTGTGTTCAATTGCGACCGCTCGGTCGTCGTGATGATGAACGGCGAGCTTTACAACTACCGCGAGGTCCGCGCCGAACTCGAAGCTAAAGGCCACAAGTTTACGACCAAATCTGACACCGAGATCCTGCCGCATCTGTACGAAGAATATGGCGAGGGCCTGCTCGATCACGTAAACGGCATGTACGCTTTTTCGCTCTGGGACGCGAAGCGTAAAAAGCTGATCATCGCCCGCGACCGCTTCGGCGAAAAGCCGCTATATTACGGCGTCTTCGACGGCAAGCTGATCTGGGCATCTGAGCTCAAAGCGATACTCGCACATCCCGCCGTAAAGCCCGAGCTCGACCTGAACGCACTCCGCCATTACGTCTCGTTCGACTACGTCCCGGCGCCGATGTCGATCTTCAAAGACATCCACAAACTCCCGGCGGCACACGTCCTGACGGTCGAGAACGGTGAAGTAAAGACCCGACGCTACTGGGATATCTCTTGGACTAGCTCCCCTCCTTACGAAGGAGGGGTGGCCGCCGCCTTGGGCGGACGGGGTGGTTCTCTCGACGCGAACGGAGAAGCTCCCGCAAAGACGCAAAGACGCAAAGAAGCGTCGCTCACCGAGAAAGCCGACGAACTGAAAGGTCTGCTCTCCGATGCTGTCCGGATGCGGCTTGTCTCTGATGTTCCGCTTGGCATTCTGCTTTCCGGCGGGATCGATTCCTCGACCGTCGCGGCCTTTGCCGTTCAACACGCGACCGAGCGCGTAAAGACCTTTTCGATCGGCTTTGAGGAAGACAGCTTTGACGAATCGAAATATGCGCGGCGGGTCGCGAAGCATCTCGATACCGAGCACTACGAAGACAAACTCTCGGCCGCGACCGCCGGCGACCTGATCGGCGAGATCGGCGGCTGGCTTGATGAACCGATGTCTGATGGTTCGCTGATCCCGACCTTTCTGCTCGCCCGCTTTGTCCGCAAGCACGTTACGGTCGCTCTCGGCGGTGATGGTGGCGACGAGCTTTTCGCCGGCTATCCGATGTATTACGCCCATCGGGTCGCGGCCCGGTATCTCGCACTGCCCTCGCTTCTCCGCCGTGGTTTGATCGAGCCGGTCGTCAATGCTCTTCCCGTTTCAACGAAAAACCTGTCGTTCGAATACAAGGCCAAGCGGTTCATCCGGGCGGCTCGTTATGATGACGTCACGCGGCATCATTCATGGTTCGGCTCGTTCTCGGTCGATCAGCACGATCAGCTTTTCACCAAAGATGTCCTCGCCCAGACCGACGCCGATATCTACCGCGGCGTGCGTGGACTCGTCGGCGGTTCCGATGCAAAAAATGTCATCGAGCAGATGCAGTACGCCGATATCAATTTCTATCTCGCCGAGGACATCCTGACAAAGGTCGATCGGGCGGCGATGGCCGTCTCGCTCGAGACGCGTGCTCCGTTCCTCGACCCACGCGTCGGCCAGTTCGCGGCGTCGATCCCGGTCGAATACAAACTCAGGGGCAAGAGCGGCAAGGTCATCCTCAAAGAGGCGATGCGTGATTTGCTGCCGCAGGATATTCTCCACCGGCCCAAGAAAGGCTTCGGCATCCCGATCGCCGAATGGCTAAAAGGCCGCCTCAATCCGCTCATGCACGACATGCTCTCACCCGAAAGGTTAAAGCAACAAGGCCTCTTCAACCCCGATTACGTCCAACGTCTCATCACCGAACACGAAACCGGCCGAGCCTCGCACCACAAAGAACTCTGGACCCTTCTCGTCTTCGAACTCTGGTCAGACAACTTCCTGCCCAACGGCTAGAGCTCCTGATTTTCTTCATTTCCCATTTCGTGGTTCCGCCGACAGATCTTCCACGAAACACGTCGGCCATACGATCTAATTTCCCACCAGGCTTAACAGCATGGATGATCGCACATCACCATCCTCACTCATCGTCAGGAGAGTTCGCTTCAGCCAGTGCTCCACCTTGGGGTCTTTGTTGGGTAGTCTGATGATGTCTAGTAGCCGATCGTACTTATTCGGGTTATGTGACTCCTCATATCCCTGAATTAGCGAGGTAATTCCATCTGTGTCCGAGCCTTCAATTACACCCCTCGCTAAGATATCGGCCTCGACGAGAGGAGAGTGAGCAATCGTATAGAAAGCAATCCACCGTTCTTCGTCGTCGGTTCTCATAAACTCTTTGGCCCATGAGATAGTCGCCGAATCCCCCATGCCTGCGAGACCAAAAGTCAACTCCCAATTCTCTTGGTACTCCCCACCGACAAGGAGCCTCACAATCTCAGTTGCCTCCGCGTTCGGGAAACGAACAAACCATTCTGCCAGCCGGCCCGCCTCCTCTTTGTTCGCGGACCTCAGTGCTGCCATCATAAGACCGACGTGCCTTTCATCAGCGGTTTTGAGGAGAGCCCACATGATTGGCCATCTCGATGAACTATCGAGGTCTGGATAGTTCCGTCCGAGCCGAACCAGCAAAGCCTCATGCCGTGTGGTGGTGATGTATTGGCTGAGCGGGCCAATATAACTCAACGGAATCGGCGAGTCGATCAAATTCTTGAAAAATTCTGCGGCTTCTTTATGCCCTCCCCACGCGAACGCCCATAGCACATCTCTCTGTGTGTCTGACTCTGACTTGCGGAATATCTCAACTAGATCCTTAAAAGTCTTGTCTGGCGTTGGCGTGCTTAGATGATCATCAATCAACTTACCCAAGAGCTTCGGGTATTTCTGGGGCTGACGGCCTTGTTTCGCGCGACGAGCGAGTTCCCTTAGCTCCCGCTTTTCTACTTCGTAGTCATTTCTCTCACTGACACGGATCATGTGTCTGAGCGCGATAAGTGAATCTGCAGATTCATCGTCCCAGATGGGCGAGTTCATCGCTTCTGTCGCCCCGATCGATAGCCTCCATTCGCCTTTCCCTTTTTCGAGAAAAAGCAGGTATTTTGGCACTTCCTTTGGCAGCTTCTCGGCCAAGAATGTGGGAAGATTTGTTTCGCGGTTTAGTGGGAATCTGATAACCGTGCAGCTCGTGTTCACCTCGGAAGCAGTGTACTCCTTAGCCGCGAATTCACCTTTCAGAACTTGTCGAATGTGGAAATCTACTTTGTTTCCGCTCTTGCTGTACGGCTCTGCGAGCAGTATCACTGAAGCCGCCTTCACATGATCGTAGTGCGTAGTAGACAGATATCCGTCGGCATATGAACAGGCAAAAATACTTGTAAGGAATGCGACGTGGATAAATGCGGTCGCAAAAATAATTTTGGTTATTCTGAAAATTGACATGCTGGTCCTCGAATGCCGAAGTGATTTAAATGCATCAAGTAAAGTCAAAATTTCGTTCAGAAATGACTTAACGAAACCTGTTTATCTGCTCTGCGTTTCTTAAAGAATAGAGATGCAGACCTCGTCAAAATGGATGTATATACCAGGCGAGCTGCTGCGTTCACGGCTTGAAGCCTTTGGGCTCTTTGAATTGCAATAACGCTACTGTTATCGTCCGGTTTCCACCGTGGCATTCTTTCACGTATCATTTAGGCATATGAAAACTCTCTACCCCGAGCTCGAGCCTTTTGAATCTGGCATGTTGAAGGTGTCGGATATTCACGAGATCTATTGGGAATTGACATAGCCGCGTTTAAGGTTTGGAAAGAAGCGGAGGAGAAAGCATGTGGAGGAAAGTAATGATGAAGAGGAGATATTCGAGGAATGTTGCCGGCTTTCAGGCCCTTAAGAGAGTGGTTGTTTTACCTATAATGGGCCTGTTGCTTTTTGCCGCCACGAATGTAGCGGCCCAAGGTTGGAACGGCATAATCCCTTGTGTTACGACCCGTCTTCAGGCCGAGAAAATCCTGGGGCGAGATCCGGACCCGGACATTATAGGGATATATCATTTAAAGAAATACAGCGTGAACGTCCATTACGACCGACGGGACTTAAGCTCTCCGGCGGAAGATATCGTTTCGTCATTTGTCGTATACTTGAACGATACCGTAAAACTCAAATCGTACGTCAAGAAGCTTCGGAATTTTCCTAAAGACTTTCTCAGAACCGAGTTACCATACAGTCTCACCCGTGTGTACGGGGCGGCGTCATATATCGACGGTGAAAAAGGTTTCATTATAAAGGTCCAAAAAGATGAGAACGACGACGAAGTGATTTACGGCTTTGAATACTTTTGCACCTCAGAGGAATGCGAGAAGCCGGGTTGACGATCACCATAACAATTGCCCCACAGTTCTGCTCTTCGTCCATTTGATTGATCTCGAATGAATTACTGCTCCTGTTAATCTGTCACCGCGTCTTTTGGTTACCAAGACCGGCTCGGTTATCATCGAAATCATATGAAAACTCTTTACCCGGAGATCGAGCCTTTTGAATCTGGCATGTTGAAGGTGTCGGATATTCACGAGATCTATTGGGAGCGCGTCGGCAATCCGGACGGCATTCCGGTCGTGTTTCTCCATGGCGGGCCGGGCGGCGGACTCATCCCGATGTATCGGCGGTTCTTTGACCCCGAGGCTTACCACGTTATTCTTTTTGACCAACGCGGGGCGGGCATGTCCACACCGCACGCCGAGCTTCGTGAGAACACGACATGGGACCTGATCAAAGACATCGAAACGCTCCGCGAGAAATTCGACATCGATAAGTGGTACGTCTTCGGCGGTTCGTGGGGCTCAACGCTCAGCCTCGCCTATGGCATCAGCCACCCGGACCGATGTCTCGGGCTCATACTCCGCGGCATTTTTCTCACCCGCAAGAAAGAACTCGATTGGTTTTATCAATACGGTGCTTCGGAGATCTTCCCCGATTTTTGGGAACGCTACAGCGAGGCAATTCCGGAAGACGAACGCGGCGATTTCATGGCCGCCTACCACAAACGGCTGACCAGCGACGACGAACGGACACGGCTCGCCGCCGCCCGTGCCTGGAGCACCTGGGAAGGCGCGACCTCAAAGCTCTTCCCGGATCAAGATCTCGTCGACCACTGGGAAGGTGAGCACGAAGCCCTGAGCCTCGCCCGCATCGAGAGCCACTATTTCGTCAATGGCTCCTTCTTCCCGAGCGACAACTATTTGCTCGAGAATGTAGATAAGATCCGGCACTTGCCCGTGGTTATCGTCCAGGGCCGCTATGACGTCGTCTGCCCGATGACGTCAGCCTGGGAGCTCCATCGGGCACTGCCGGAGGCCGAGTTCATCGTCGTCCCGGATTCAGGACATTCGGTATCCGAGAAGGGTATTACAGCCGCGTTAATCGATGCGATGGACCGTTTTCGCACGGCCGGTTTGTGATATAGTTGGGGTATTCGGACCAGCTCGGCCCTTTTTGCCGTTCGTGCGTCTAAAAGTTTGTAGGTGTGATTATGTTAGCAATTGCTCTCGGGACAACAGAGATCATCCTGATAGTTGCCGTGCTTTTCCTGCTTTTTGGGGCCTCTCGGCTGCCTCAGCTCGCCAAGTCGCTTGGCCAATCGCGTAAGGCGTTCAAGGAAGGCCTGCGTGAGGCAGAAGAGGAAGAGACCGCGGACAAGTCGCTCCGCTCGGCGGAAGCTCCAATGATCAGCGAGATGAGTGACGATGCCCTCGCTGAAGAACTACGCAGAAGGTCAGAAGCAAAGACGAGCTGACACAAGAGAATTTTCCCCACAAGCGAGGCATCCGCAGTTCACGCTTCGCCCTGCCGATCAGGACGTTTGATCGCCGCGATCGCGCAAATAGACGAACCAATAGACTATACCGACCAACACCGCCCCTCCGATGATGTTGCCGATCGTCACCGGGATCAGGTTGCCGACGATAAAGCTGCCAAGATCGATCTGCGAGAAGTCTGCGGCTGCGAGCCCCGTCTCATTCCAAAAACTCTCTGGAGCTCCCCACTTGATCAGAAGGGCGATCGGAACAAAGTACATATTCGCGATGCTGTGCTCAAATCCGGCAGCGACAAATGCCGTTATCGGCGGCACAACCGCCAGGACCTTATCAGCGGTTGTTCGACCGCTGAAGCTCATCCAGACCGCGAGGCACACGAGCACATTGCAAAGAATCCCGAGCGTTAGGGCCTCGGTGAATCCGAGCCCGGTCTTTGCATTCGCTATCGAAAGTGCAGCGACCCCGACCGATCCTTTACCGAACATATATTGTCCGCTTATAAAGACCAGCACCGCCGTCCCGAAAGCCCCAACAAAATTTCCGATGTAAACGATCAACCAGTTTCTGAGGACCTGAGCGGTCGAGACCTTGCCGTTCGCCCAGGCCATTACGATGAGGTTGTTCCCCGTAAATAGTTCCGCTCCTCCGACAACGACCAGCACGAGACCGAGAGAAAATACGAATCCGCTGAGCAGCCGCGTCACGCCGTAGGTTAGAACGCCGTCGGCACCGGCAACGACGGTTGTCGAGAGGAGAGCGCCGAAAGCAATGAAGGCACCGGCAAGCACTGAAAGCGCGAATAGCGGGCTTAGCGACATCGCCACCTTCCGCGCTCCGATCTCCTCGGCACGGATCGCCATTTCTGCCGGCAGAAGCGAATCAATATATCGGGTCCTATCCTCCATCAGGCCTTTTCACCGGTGATTATGGTCGCCTTTACCGTAAATCGAAAGGCAAGATCGCCGTCCTCGGCGTCGATAAGCTGAGCAAGTCGCTCCATGACTTGCTCTTTCTTTTCGGCGGACATCTCGCCAAGCCATCGCGGCATTAGAAAATCCAAAACCAGCGGCGAGGCCGCAAAGGCCGCTCCATCCTCGTACTCAAATATCTCGTTCTCTGAATTCAGGCTCACCTTCGCAAGCCCCGCGGCCTCGGCAAACCCATCGAGCGCAGACACCGATGGCAACTCCGCGATAAGGTCTTCGGTCGCGACCGCATCTGCGGCAAACTCATCGTCGAGCATCACTTCCCAGAGGAGCGAAAAGATCTCGCCAAAACTCCCTGCCGCCGGCAGCATCACCATAACCTTTCCGCCCGGCCGTGCAACGCGAGCCGCCTCCGCGATCAACTCTCCGGCCTCTACCGGATCGGTAAGGCTGCCGTCGGCGATGACGGCATCGAACGCGTCGTCATCGTACTGCATCTGCGAAACCTCGACGTCGGAACTCAAAGCTACGGCCTTGTCCTTTGCGATCTTCAGCAATTCGTCGTTTTCGCAAACGGCGAAAACGGCCGCCTCGTCGCCCGCGGCCTCGCGGACGGCAAAGCAATGTGTGCCCGTGCCAGCGTTTAAATAAAGAACATTCTCCACCGCCTTGAGCTTCAAATGCTTGTCGGCAAGCTCGGTGAATCGCCGCGTATAATCGTCTGTGATGTAAAGATCGCGGAGAAACGCCAGTTCCCGCTCGGTTTTTTCCATATATCAATTTAACCGCGATTCTGACTCTTAGTCCACCGGCCGGCCGGCTCGCGAATTCCCCGCGGCCGTATGGTAAACTTTTGCTTTTCGGAAAGCGGACCGAGCACTACTATGCCAGGCAAGAACGTTACGGAACTCTTTGATCTAGCGGGCAAGACCGCCATCATTACCGGCGGCTCACGCGGCATCGGCAAAGAGATGGCCGAGGGGCTCGCCGAGGCCGGGGCGAATCTGATGCTCTGTGCCCGCCGGCAGGAATGGCTCGATGAAACCGTTGCCGAATTCACCGCTCGCGGCTTCAGAGTTGCCGGAAAGGCATGCGATGTATCCAAGGCCGAGGACGTACAGGCCGTCGTCGAAGCGGCGGTCGAAAAATTTGGCGGGCTCGATATTCTGGTCAACAATGCCGGGGTCTCTTGGGGAGCGATGCCCGAAGATATGCCGCTCGAAAAGTGGCAGAAAGTGCTCGACGTAAACTTGACCGGATGCTTTCTTATGGCCCAGGCCGCCGGTCGTGAGATGCTCAAAAATAACAGTGGTTCGATAATCAACATCGCCTCGATCGCCGGCCTTACGTCATCGGCAAATGGGCCTTTCTACGCCGGCTATGTCGCCAGCAAGGCGGGCCTTATTGGCCTGACCCGCGAGCTTGCCGCGAGCTGGGGCCGCCGCGGAATCCGCGTAAATGCCATCGCTCCGGGCTTTTTCCACTCGCGGCTGGCCGATGCGGTAATCGACATTTACGAACGTACGATCCAGGAAAACAACGTCATCCCGCGGATCGGGAAGGAAGGCGAGCTTAAAGGCACCGTCGTCTTTCTCGCCTCCGATGCCTCAAGCTACATCACCGGCCAAACGATCGCGGTCGATGGAGGAATGACGGTCTAGGTTTGGAGTCCCGGCTTTAGCCGGCAAGGCAATCAATGGAACAGCTTCTATCGCCAACGCCCCAACAATCCGCTTTTGCGGTGCTGATCATCGGCTTTCTCTTTGGGCTTTATCACGCCGTTGAGGCAGACCACCTCGCCGCGGTCTCGGCCATCGTCAGCGAACACAAGCGTGTTTGGACGGCCTCGATCATCGGCGGCTTTTGGGGGCTGGGGCATACTATCTCGCTAGTTGCGGTCGGAGCACTCGTCATCTTTGCCAAGCTGCAGATCTCCGAAAGCACCGAGGCCTGGCTCGAAGGCATCGTCGGAATAATGCTGGTGGTGCTCGGACTGAATGCCTTACGAAAGATCTTCTCCGCCGAAAAGATCCACGCCCACACCCACGCGCACGATGGCCACGCCCACACCCACATTCACGTCCATAAAGATGAGTCCGCCGAACGCTCGCACCACCGCTTTGCCCCGCGAGCAGTCGCGGTCGGGCTCGTCCACGGCCTCGCCGGAAGTGCAGGCCTGATGCTGCTCGTTCTGCCGACCATTTCTTCGCCCGCTGTCGCTATGTTCTATCTCGTGATATTTGGTGTGGGCTCGATCGCGGGAATGATGATAATGAGCCTACTGATGGGCCTGCCGCTCCGCTTCACCGCCGGCCGTTTCGACTTCCTAAATAAGGGCATCCGCGTCCTCGCCGGCCTCTTCAGCCTCGCCTGGGGCGCTTTACTGATCAATGAAAAACTAATTCAGGGCTGATCTCACTTGATGAAGTGAAACTCGCCGAACTTTTCTGGGACGTGAAAGTTCGGCTTTTCGGTCATTGTAGGCTGCCAGGCGAGATAGCCGCGGGTTTCGCCCTCGCCAACGCAGCGAAAGATGTTGCCAAGCCAGACGTCGCCAGGCCGCGGCTTTCGCCCAAAGGCCTCCCAAGGTATCTTCATCGCCATCGCCACGTTGCCATCTTCGATCCGGGCCGCCGCCTCAATACCTGAACTATATTCCCAATCCGTCACCCTTTCGCCGCTGGTCAGGTCGATCGCCAGATCAAGCCATTCTCCGGTCGGTGCCACCTCAAACTCAAAATACCGACGCGGCTCATCTTTGTCCGGAGCAATGAAGATCTCACAGACATCCCGTTCCCAGAGGCCGATGGTTTTCTTGTTCAAATCAGGACTAACGCTAGCATTTGGCATCCCGGTCTGTACCGACTCGAAGCGCAGACAAATGGATGATCTCGACCACATGAGACAGGCTGAGAACTGCATAAATGCAGGAGCATCTAAACCAGACCAAAATCTAGAAATTAATATACAGCTTGAGTCATTCGATTGACGATCTAATAGATCAGACGTTGCGAGATCTCTCTGGACCCAAAGGAACTTTACAGCAGGCATAGCGGTTATCAGATGTACCCAATGGTCAAGTCCACAGGAATCTGCGGACTTTGATCAATCTAATTAACATTTCCGAGTCGATTTCGAACTGGTGTCGATCAAGCTCGTCGAGCTCTTCTGGTCGAGATTTCCACCAAGCATACAGCCAGTCGATCTCTGCCTTTGCTACCTTAAACTCCGATGATTGTTCCCAATCGGTAGGTATCTTTGTTTCTTCTAATTCTATGTAATCCGTCAGCAACTGAAAACAAGCATGGAGCATTACAATATCCTTGTCAGCCCAGCCTTCGTTCAGAGTCGCAATTTTGAGTGTATTTCCAGGTTGCATCGAAGATTGGACTAGTTCATTTTCCTGTGTTCAAAACCGTCTTTACCGCCATTTTTGCCATCTTCCATGTTCGGTCCCAGTCGACTTGTCGCCGTCCCCGCGGCACATCAGATTATCGACAGAATTTTCCCTTTGGAAAATAACGAACGCCAGGGAGGCCCTCAAAATCCTCATCCTGTGTCCAGAGTGTTGCTTGAAAGTGTTGGGCGGTCGCGTAGATGATGCTGTCCGCCATCGGCAGCCGAAAGCGGACTGCGTCGAGTGCAATTGAATAGTCTACGTCAACAACCGTGCCTTGCGTCATCGCCTGTAGTGCTTGGTTTGCATCTTCCTCATCGCCTTCACGGAGAATTCGCTTCACCACCTCGTAAATACTAATGACGGGGACGATCAGGTTTGAAGTCGCCGAGATCGGAGCTGAATACAAGCGGGCACGGTCGGAACCGACGAGATACTCAAGCCAGCCCGACGAGTCAACCAGGTTCAGGCCGCTCATAAGCGATCGTCCTCACGTACGATCTCAGTGTCTGTTAGCTTACCTTTGAGGATGCCCCTGTATTCCTTCACCGGGCGAACCGGGAAAAGCTCAACCGTTCCGCCAACGTCGACAACGCGGAACTTCGTCCCGGGTTTGAGTTTCATCCGCTCGCGGACGGACTTCGGGATTACGATCTGAAATTTTGAAGACAATGTTACTGTTTCCATATCGATATGAATATCGTAAAACAGTAAGCCTATCGATGCAAGAATTACTTACCGGTATTCAGCACGGTCTTCACCGCCATCTTGGCGAGCTTCCACGTGCGGTCCCAGTCGATCTTGCCGCCGTCTTCGCGGCCCATTATCTTGTCGACAAAGATCTTGCGGAAATCGCGGCCTTCGCGTTTGAGCATGAATTCTTTGGCGTAGGGCTTTGCGGTTTCAAAGAAATTGAACTCGGGGTCGGTGATGATGCCGATGCCCTCAAGCGTCATTAGCGCCCGCATTATGTACGTAAAATTCGACGGCAGCCGGAACGGATAATCGTACATCACATCCGCCAGGTCGTAGGTCAGCTCTTTGAAATTTACGTCCTTGAGCTTCAGGTTCAAATGAAACTCAAACATCTTTTCGACCACAGGCCGCACCGCCGCAGCATCAACGCCGGGCTTCAAGAAGTTGAGGTCGATAAGATCCTGCGCAATTCCCGCCGGATCTTTGCTGACGACGTGAAAGAACGCATCGATCATCTTCGACTGCAGTTCCGGCGAGATGCGGCCGACCATGCCGAAGTCAAAAAAGGCGAGCCGCCCATCCGGCATCACAAGCAAATTGCCCGGATGCGGATCGGCGTGGAAAAATCCGTCCTCAAGCAGCTGTTTTAGATAGGTTCGGATCAGCAACCGGTTGACCTTCTCCGGGCCAATGCCATTTGCCCGCAGGCGTTCAAGGTCCGTAACCTTCGTGCCATGGATGTACTCCATCGTCAGCACTTTTGAGGTTGTGGCGTTCCAATAGATCTTCGGGACGTGTACATTGTCCCAATTCCTGAAGTTCTCGCGGAACCGCTCGGCGTTCTGCCCTTCGGCGGCGTAGTCCATCTCTTCGTGGATGGTCTCGTTAAATTCGCGGAGCATCCCCGACCAATCGGCATTCTCGTTGAGCTGCGGAAACCGCTCGGCGAAATCCGCCACCTTGCGCAGGATCTGTAGGTCACCCTTGATCGTCGCCTCGAGGTTCGGCCGCTGGACCTTTACGGCGACCTCTTCGCCGGTGTGTAGCCGTGCCCGATATACCTGCCCAAGCGAAGCGGCCGCGACCGGGGTTATCTCGAATTCTTTGTAGACCTGATTGATCTTCAGCCCAAGTTCTTTCTCGATCCGTGCGAAAGCGATCTCGTTATCAAAGGGCGGGACGTTGTCCTGCAGTTCGCCGAGTGCAATGACGAACGGCAGCGGCAGAAGGTCGGCCCGCGTGCCCATCGATTGCCCGATCTTGATGAACGTCGGCCCGAGCTCGATCAGCTTTTCTTTGAGCCAGATAGCCTGCTTTTCCTGGTTCACCTCGCGGTTCAGCTCGCTCCCGAGGAAAAAGCGGCGAAGCAGCAACATCGTGCAATGAAAGAACCAGAGCCGAATGCCGTAGAGCTTTTCGCCCAGAACGGCCGCCCGAGTAAGCCGCTCGGCCGTCTTCATTCGTTCCCGTGCGTGCTGGAGCTGCGCCTTGCGGTGCATCTCGTATTGATCGAGGTAAAGATAAAGTGCGAGCTTGCCGATGACGCCCGAGACGTTCGCGATACGCAGCCATCCGCGGATGCCCGTATAACTCCGCTCGACCTCCGATTCTTTTTTCGTCAGAAATTTTTCTTCGGCAATTATCTGGTCATTCGAGACAAATTTCGCGATCGGCAGTTCCTCGGTCGCGACCATCGGCCGCGAGCCGTTGCCATTGGCGCCATTCTTTACGGGTAGTGCCGGCTCTATCACCGCCAGGCCCTGCTCTTTGGTCAATTCTTTCATCTGCCTACTATCTTCGCCGCTCAAGCCTCTTTCGATGCGGTTCACCTGCCGGTGTTTGCATTAAAGTATCTCAAGCATATTCTTTACGCCCGGACGGCTGAAATAGTTCCTCGCCCTGGCGGAGTCGCGCTCGATCTGTGCCCGCAACTCATCTATTCCGTTGAACTTACGCTCATCGCGGATGCGGTGGAGAAAGCGGACGCGGAGCACGTCGCCATAAAGGTCGCCCTCGAAATCAAAAATGAAAGATTCGATCGAGGGCTCAACGTCATTCTCGAAGGTCGGCCGGACGCCGATGTTCGTTATGCTCCGCCGCCAAGAGCCATCAACAAGTGTTGCGGTCGCATAAACGCCGAACTTGGGGATCACGCGATTGTGCGGCTTGAGATTCGCGGTCGGAAAGCCGATCGTCCGCCCGCGTTGGGCACCGCGTTCGATCACGCCTTCAACGCCGTAAGGCCGGCCGAGCATCCGGCGAGCGAGGTTCACGCGGCCGTCATTCAATAGATGCCGTATCTTTGACGAACTGATCCTACGCCCGCGAAGCCGTACCTCCGGCACTTCCTCGGCGATAAAGCCAAGATCGCCCCCCATTTTTTTCAGCAGTTCGATGTTGCCGCCCCGGCCCCGGCCGAAGGCAAAATCCTGGCCCAAATGGACTTCCCTGGCCTGCAGACGGTCATTGATTATCTCAGTGATGAAATCCTCCGCCGGCTGCTTCGCAAACGCTTCGTCAAACTGAACGACGATCGCCTGCTCAATACCCAGCACCTCAAGGTTCGCAAGCCGCTGATCAAGCGTCTGCAATAGCGGCGGTGCCGACTCGGGATGAAGCACGGCCCGCGGATGCGGGTCGAATGTGATCGCCGTCGGGACCGCATCGACCGCCGCCGCCCGCTCGGCCACCGTTTCCATTATCCGCTGATGCCCCAAATGCAACCCGTCAAAAACGCCGAGCGTCAAAACGGTCGGCTTTTGAATATTGGCATTCTCTGTGCCATGAAAGATCTTCATTCCGCTAGTCTCCGAGGTGCTTGCCCGGAACCAGATAGTGTCTCACATAATCGGCAACGGCCGAATCGAGCGGGGTTGTCTCGGCCGTATGGCCGGAATCGCGGGTGCGGGTGAGATCAGCTTGGGTGTGATATTGATATCGGTCGCGGAGGTGCTCGGGCATGTCGATGAACTCGACGTTCCGCGGCAGGTCGAGAGCCTTGAAGATCGCATTGGCAAGCGCGTTCCAGGTGTTCATCCGACCGGAACCGACGTTAAAAAGCCCGCCCGTCTTGCTTTCCAAGAAATGCAGCGTCATTTCAACCGCATCTTTGACATAAACAAAATCCCGGCCGAACTCGCCATCGGCATAGTCGGGGTTTGCACTCTTGAAAAGCTGCAGTTTGCCGGTCGCATTAATCTGATCGAACGCCTTGTTCACCAGCGAGCGCATGTCGCCCTTGTGATCCTCATTCGGACCAAAGACGTTGAAATACTTCAAGCCGACGATCCGGTCGAAGAGCCCGTTGCGGGCCGCCCATTGATCAAAGAGATGCTTCGAATAGCCGTAAACATTCAACGGCCGGAGCTTGCCCAAATGCTCAAAACCATCTTCCATTCCTGCCGAGCCGTCGCCGTAGGTCGCCGCCGATGAAGCGTAAATAAACCGTATATCATTCTTCACCGCCCAACGGGCAAGGTCCTGTGTGTAGTGATAATTATTGCGGATCATATAGTCCGCGTCGGTCTCGGTCGTCGAGGAACACGCCCCGAGGTGAAAGACCGCATCGGCATCCTTGAACTCATCAAGGTCGTCCATGAGGTCGTAGGCATCGATGTAATCCGCAAACCGGAGCGGCACCAGATTCTTCCATTTGTCCGTTTCGTCCATCACATCGGCGATCAGGATGTCGTCCACGCCCATCTCGTTCAGCCGCCAGACAACAGCACTCCCAATAAACCCCGCCCCGCCGGTAACAATTATCTTCATATTCGACCCTGCTTTGGATATAATACTCTCGTTATGAATGATCAGGAATTGCTCGAAAGGATAACGCTCGATCCCAAGGTACTCGCCGGAAAGCCGGTGATCCGCGGCACTCGCCTTTCGGTCGAGTTCATTCTCAATTTGCTCGCCCACGGTACGACCGTCGCCGAAATCGTCGAAGAATATAAGGGACTAATGGAGGAAGACATCAGAGCCTGTCTTTTCTTCGCCGGGGAATCCTTGAGCAGAGCCGACTTCATGCCCCTTGTACTGGAGCCCGCTTGATGCGATTGCCGACTTAATTTACCGGGCGGTACCCAAAAGCGACTGATGAATAATTTTATCGCCACAATTCCGCTTTTCGCATTTTTTCTCGCGGGCTGCCATTACCCAAATGTCGCCGCCGATGCCGCAGTTTTTACTAACGTCTCAGCGGTTAAACCCGCTTTACCGTCGGAGAACAGCAAAAAAAGTGATCAAGACTATCGGGGCGCCTTGGATAACATTTGGATTGACGATGACACGTATCAATACGAAGGTGTCTCGATCAATCGTTATTGCGAAGACGGCGACGCAATTGCAGATCAGGTTCCAGAATGTGCCCTTGAAGTCTCATATCAAAAGCGAATCGTCTATTCCTCTGGTGCTCCGGATTCCCGGAAACACTGGCTCAAGTACGGGTTCAAGGACCTTCTCGGCAAAAAGAACAAACAACTTATCGTTTTCAGCTACTCTGGCGGAGCTCATTGCTGTTACGACTACGTGATATTCGATCTTACACCGAAGCCTAAGGTGATTTACGATTCCTCACAATTCAACTCTGCAAACGAGATCGGCAATGAACTCGTTCCCGTCGATATAGATGGTGACGGAACCTTTGAGTTTTACCAACACGTGATGGCGTTTGATTACATGGGATCGGGTGGCCATGCCACAGCGACATTCCCGCCCGCAATATTTGCATACCATCAGGCAAAGCATAAGTATGTTTTAGCAACGAAGGCATATCCTGATTTCGTCCTGAAACTACTGGGCGACCCAATGGAGAGGTTGCGGCAGTGGGATTATGAAAACCGAAAGACTAGCCGTTCATGGTCAGAGGATGAGCTGAGAGAAGTCGCGGTTCGGGATGTTTTTCTTTTCTGGGTTTACGCAGGAAAGAAGGACGAGGCATGGGAATACTTCAAAAAGAACTACCGAACCGAGGAAGGCGACAAGTACCAGGACAAGTTTCGAGATCAGTTCATCGAAGAGTTTGAGCTGCTATTCAAAAAGGATCCAACTTACTTGTCGATCTACGGCAATCAAACCCGCTAGAAAGAACCAGATTTCATTCGATAAAATACCCGTTGTTGCTCAGTCTCACCATCCAGTGTCGCAACACCTCCGCCCGCTTCAATAGTTATGTCTCCTTCAGCTTCCCGCGGCTGATGGCGTTTGCGATTGCAAGATAGCGTTTCGGGAAAAGGCGTTGTATCCAGCTTAGGAGTTGAGCGTCGGGGCCGACGATGATTCGCGGGCTGCGTTTCTTGATGCCCTTGATGATTATCTCGGCGGCGCGGTCGGGCTTTGTGGTTGAAAGGTTTCGGTTCATCCGTTTCAGTCGGCGTTCGATCTCGTCGGCGGTGTGCTCGGTGTTTGCGGCGATGCGGGCACTGTTTGCGATGTTGGTCCGGACTCCGCCGGGATGGACCGACGAAACGACGATGTTCGTCCCTTCAAGCTCGTGCCGCAAGGCCTCCGTAAACCCGCGTACCGCAAACTTGCTCGCACAATAGGCCGCTTGTCCGGGCGGGGCGACCAGCCCGAATAGGCTCGAGATATTAACGATGTGAGCCGACTGCTCTTTCTCAAGATGCGGCAGGAAGAGCTTCGTCCCGTGGACCACGCCCCAGAAATTAACGCCCATCAGCCATTCGATCTCATCGAGCGTAACTTCCCTTAGCGTGCCGCCGAGCGCGACTCCCGCGTTGTTGATCACATGCGTAACGCGGCCGTGCTCGCGGATCACATCATCAACGAAAGCCTGCATCGCTTCACTGTCCGAAACATCCACAATGTGCGTCGTCACCTTTGCCGTGCCGCCGATCGCCGCTGCCGTTTCGTCAAGACCCTCGCGGTTCACATCGGCCAAAGCCAGCCCCGAAATGCCCTCGTCCGCGAGCCGCTTTGCCAATGCCCGCCCGATGCCCGAACCGGCACCTGTCACCACCGCAACGCTATCTTTCCTAAGTGTCATTTGAATTCCATCGTCCCGTCATCGAGCCGGCCGTAGCGAAGCATCCGCAGGTCCTTGGCATAATTCTGATGCAGCCGCCAAGGGTGCTTCGATCCCTGGCTCGGTATCTCGCCGAGTGCTCGGAGCACATAGCCGGAGTTGAAATCGAGTGCCGGTTCGCGAGTAATTGTGTCGTCATTTAGCCGCGGCGTGCAGCACCGAAATCCGTTCGCGTCCATGTGCTTTATCAGCCGGCAAACGTATTCGCTCGTCAGGTCGCACTTGAGCGTCCAAGAGGCGTTCGTGTAGCCAAACGCCTGCGCCAGATTCGGCACATCGTTGTACATCATCCCTTTGTAGGCGATCTTTTCGGAGTGAATGACCGGTTCGCCGTCGACAACGACCCTCAGCCCATCCATCAATTTGAGGACAAGTCCGGTGGCAGTCACGACGATGTCTGCCTCAATCTCTTCGCCATTTGTGAGCCGCACACCGGTCTTTGTAAAGGTCTCGATCTCGGCCGTCACGACCGATGCCTTCCCTTCACGGATCGCCGCAAAAAGGTCCGAATCCGGCACGAGGCAAAGCCGCTGGTCCCAGGGCTTATAGCTCGGCCGGAAATGCTCGAGCTGCTCCTCGCCGAGTTCGGCCCGGACGCCTTTCTCGATCAGCCGCTTCATCGCCGAAGGCCGCTTTTTCGCGAGGCCGTAAAAGAACATCTGCCGCAGCACGTTCTTCCAACGCGTCGCTGCATAGGCCGCCTTTGCCGGCAGAACTCTGCGAAGCGCGTTCGCGATGCGGTCCTGCGAAGGCATTGAAACAACATACGTCGGCGAACGCTGGAGCATCGTTACGTGCGAGGCCGTCGCCGCCATCGCCGGCACAAGCGTTACGGCGGTCGCCCCGCTTCCGATAACAAGCACGCGCTTGCCCGCATAGTCGAGCCCCGCCGGCCACTTCTGCGGATGCACCACCGTGCCCTCGTAATCCCCAAACCCCGCCCACTCCGGCGTATAGCCCTCTTCGTATTTGTAGTAACCAGTGCACAGATAAAGAAAACTGCAGGTGAAGGTCGCTCTGTCAGAACCGCCTGCGTCAGCGGGCGGCCAGTTCGTTGGTATGCTTGCATCTCCGCGTCGCCGCGTCTCCCCCTCTCTTTCTCCCCAAGTCTCCTCTTCTCCTTTTCTCCCATTCTCCGCGTCACCGCGTCGCAGCAACTCCACCTCAACCGTCCACTTAGCTTCCTCCGAACTCCACTCCGCCCGCCGCACCCGATGCCCATACCTGATCTCTTTCTCAAGGTCATACTCGCGGGCCGTCTCGCGGATGTAGTTCAAGATCGCCGGCCCGTCGGCGATCGCTTTCTGCTCTTTCCACGGCCGAAACCGATACCCGAGCGTGTACATATCCGAATCCGACCGCACACCCGGATACCGAAACAAATCCCAAGTCCCGCCGCTCGCCTCGCGGCCCTCAAGTATCGCAAACCGCTTCCCCGGCAGCTCCATCCGCAAATGCGCACCGGCCCCGATCCCCGAAAGCCCCGCACCGATAATTAGGACGTCAAAATGTTCCATAAACCGGAGAGCGGACACTCCTGTCCGCATGAGTGCGAAGCACGAAAAAAGCCTTCGCGATTCGGGAGCTTAAGTTAGCCTCGCGACTCTAAACGCCGGCCTTATCTCGCCGGAGGAACCGGCGATGCGGACAAGAGCGTCCTCACTCCATCCCCGAAAGCCCAGCACCAACAATGAGCACATCAATGTGTTCCATTTCGGAAGTGATCGACAAATGTCCTCGCGAATTCTATAGCTTTCTCATTCAGCCCAGTTTTACTTGAATCACACAAAATGTCAGTTTCTAATCGTTGCACAACCTGTTCCAAGTTCGTGACACTGGACAAAATAGCAAATAGGTTGACATTTCTGGCAATAGAGAATGTAAAGCCACTCTGACCGCCCACATCGAAACGAACGAATGCCCCAAGGCACTTTAAAAGAGAAACTGAATTGGTCGAAATCAACTTCTCAAGATGCGCTGACAACGAATCCGCCCCATTGAGAAACCAAAACATGTAAAGCTCCTGGGACCAGCCAAAATCCAATTCTTCAAAAGGAGATTCCGGTGCCAGATTAGCCAATCGCTTAACAAGCACGCAATTCACTTTCCGCTCCATACCCTCGGAAATGACGACGAACCCTTTCTCTGTCGTTTCGATTTTATCGCCGAACGCACGCATCATATCGGCAAGCTGGTATGCGTAAATAGGGTCGGGCGTATTCTTGATTAGTTCCTCAAGAACGGTAACCCTTGTCTCCTCAGGAATCCGTCGAACCAAATGCATGTGCAATCTGGCAATCTGGCTGCGAGTTCCAAAACCAAGCACCGAATCGTCGGGATGCGATTGCGGAAAAGACTTGCTCAAGCCGGACAATCCTTTGGCCAGTGTGGTTGCAGTTTGTTCATCGAGCGTACCTTCGTGCAGTCGTAGCTTATTGATCAGAGTGTCGAACCGCGAAGGTGTTTCTTCAATAAATTTACGAATATGTTCTTCTACATATTTTGCATCTTTGTCAGGAATCGCCTTAAGAAATCCAACAACTTCTATATCGCTGATGTCATAGGGTTGAATACCGTACGAGAAATAACGCCAGAAATACTCTCGCGTTGATAGCCGTTTACTCTTAACGGCGTCTTCATCGCTAAACGTAACATACGGACGGGATAATGCTTCCAACCCACTGAGTCCAGGAAAAAGGTCTTGTAACAGAAGCTCGATTCCAGATCGCGAACTTTCTGGAAATGCTCTGAGCGAAGACCGTATTGCATCATTGATCTCTTCCCCGATTTTGTCGTCTTTTCTGCCAAGAATCTCGTCGCCGACGGTGTACAGAAGTATCTTTTCCCCGTATTCCCTTAGAGTTCGGTGAAGGTCTGGATAAAAGACCTTTATTCCCTCCAAGAAAATCAGATCTGTCGGATTTACTTCACCTTTCAGGATTGGAAGACCGAAGGCGATTGCATTGTTGAACCTCTTAACCAGTCTTGGTGATGCAATACGCGGACGAAATGCCTTGGCGAAATACTCAGAGAATCGTTTGTTGTCATTTTCGGTCGTCTCAATGCTATTTGAATCAAGTATGGCATTGATCCCGTCAACCATCATTTGCGCCAATACATGGCCGCTTGCTGGCGGTAAAGGCAATGAGACTTGGACGATTTTCTCAAGAAATTTGCGGCCGGATTCCGTTGAATTCCCGAACTTGATACTAAGTGCCTCGGCCACACGCGTTTCGTCGAAAGAAACTACATAGGCGGTATAAGGGAACGACGCAGATAATTTTATGAGCCGGAAGACCGACTGAATTTCATCTACATCAAGTCGATCAATGTCGTCCATCAAAATCACGACCCATTTCTTCTGCTCGTCCAGTGCATCATTTATGCGATTTCGTAAATCTTCAATCGCTGGTTCTGATAGAACAGCCAGAACGCCACTTGCAGCTTTCTCACCATCAATGCCGAACATGCTCAGAACCCCAGCCATTTTGGCTTTTGCCCGCAACCACGCTCCCAACTTCTCTTTTGTTGTTTCAATTTCAACACCGAGAGTCGAAGCGAGAGTTAAGTAAAAATTGCGAAGTAAAGATTCTTCGCCAGTGAACCGCCACGGATTAAACTCGATAATCAGGGAGTTCTCTGCGGCCAATCGACCCTGAATCATATTTAGAACAGACGTCTTACCTTCACCCCAAGGTGCGGTAATTCCTATAACAACACTCGAAGGATCTTTTCGATGCAGTATCGTTTCTGCTATTCGGTGCGCAAACTGGACGCGGGCAAATTTGTCTTCGGATGCCGAGGCAATTGGCTCATCAGACTCAATTTTCGTTTTCTCCATATCCCGGTGAATTTCTACCACCCCAAAATATACGCAAACATCAGCGGGGCGACCATCGAGGCGTCTGATTCGACTATGAATTTTGGCGTTAAGACTTCGAGATTGCCATCCACGTTCGTCTAACTCCACCTTACGGCGAGATCAGCTTTCCAATCCCAAGTCCCTAAGAAGTTTTCTAAGTCTAGCCGGGTCCCGGCGATCATCGAGGACAGCGTAAATCTGAATCTCGTCGTTCTCTTTAAGGTAATAGACCGAAAAGGGAAATCTCTTGCAAACCATTCGATGAAACGGCGTGCCTTCGTAGATCTGATGGACACCGCCGAAGACCTTAAGTGAACGTAGATCAGACATGACCGAACTCAAAAAGTACGCTCCAAGACCGGCTTCCTGCCGGTCATAAAACCGAATACCATCGGCAATGGTCCGGCGGGCTGACCGAAGGACTCGGATGTTCATCTTAGATCGCTTCGGAGTTCGTCTTCGAGTTCATCGAGAGTGATGAACGAATCTTCGCCTTTTGCGACGGCCCTTTGCCGGTCAGCGAGATATTCACGATGCCAATCCGGCGGTTCGCTTAAATTCGTCTCGCTCATGTCCTTCCATAGCTCTTCCATCAACTCGATCTTCTGAGCAGGAGTCATCTTGCTGATCTCAGGGATAGTTTGAACTGTCATAAGCGTATTCTAACACCAGACATTTGAGGTCGATAAAATTTTTTGCGGCTACCAGCCCAACACATAAGCAAACATCAGCGGGGCGACGATCGAGGCGTCGCTCTCGACTATGAATTTCGGTGTTGAGGCTTCGAGTTTACCCCAGGTGATCTTTTCATTGGGGACGGCGCCGGAGTAGGAGCCGTACGACGTGGTCGAGTCCGAGATCTGGCAGAAGTAGCCCCAGACCGGGACGCCCGTCCGCTGCAGGTCCTGGTGGAGCATCGGGACAACGCAGATCGGGAAATCGCCCGCGATGCCGCCGCCGATCTGGAAAAATCCGACGCGGGACTCATCGGTCGCATTGGCCGTGTACCACTCGGCAAGCATCGTCATATATTCGATGCCGGTGCGGACAGTGTGGACGTTCTCGACATCGCCGGTGATCACATGGCCGGCGAACATATTGCCCATCGTCGAATCTTCCCATCCCGGCACGACCATCGGCAGGTTCTTCTCCGCCGCGGCGTACATCCACGAGTCCTTCACATCTATCTGGTAATACTCCTCAAGCGAGCCATTCCGCAGCACCTGATACATAAATTCGTGCGGAAAGTAACGCTGGCCTTCGGCCTCGGCCCGCGTCCAGACCTCGACCATCGCCTTCTCCAGCCGCCGCATCGCTTCGTGTTCCGGGATGCAAGTGTCGGTAACGCGGTTCATGTGGCGGTCGAGCAACGCCTGCTCGTCCTCGGCCGTCAGGTCGCGATAGTTCGGCACGCGTTCGTAAAAATCGTGTGCGACCAGGTTGAATAGATCTTCCTCAAGGTTCGCACCCGTGCACGAAATTATCTGCACCTTGTCCTGCCGGATCATCTCTGCAAGGCTTAACCCCAACTCCGCCGTGCTCATCGCCCCGGCAAGCGTGATCATCATCTTCCCGCCGCCGTCCAGATGCTGAACATACCCCTCCGCCGCGTCGATCAAAGCCGCCGCATTAAAGTGCCGATAGTGATGCTTGATAAATTCTGTGATCTGTCCGTTCATATCGCGTTTCCTTCGATGATACGACTAAAGCGAAATGAATCAAAAAGCCTCGTCGAACTTAAGACCGTGTTAATAAGTCTCCCCGCTGCTGTTCAGTTTCTGGTCATAGGTTTATAAAATCGGTGATCATGAAAAGCATTTTGAAAGTCGCATTCGTGCTCCTCGCATGTTTAGCCCTCGCTCCGGTCTCGCTCTTCGCGCAAGGCTCCGTTACCGGCTTCGTTTATGCCGATGCCAACGCTAACGGTAAACGCGATACCAGTGAACGAGGTATCGGCCGGGTCGCGGTCAGCAACGGCGTGGAGGTTGTTTTGACCGATGCAAGCGGCAGATACACTCTGCCCATCGCAAACGACACGACCATTTTTGTCATCAAGCCGGCCGGTTACAACGTCCCGCGGAATGAACTGAACCAGCCGCAGTACTTCTACGTCCACAAACCAAGCGGTTCGCCAAGGCTTCAGTACAAGGCGTTTGACCCGACCGGCCCGCTGCCCGCCTCCGTAGATTTTGGGCTGAGTCCGGCTAGCGACGACAAGAAGTTTACGGCACTCGTTTTCGGCGATCCGCAGCCGTACACCATCGAGGAGGTCAACTATTTCGCTCGCGGCATCGTCGCCGAGGTCAAGGGCATCAAGAACGTGGCCTTCGGCCTTGCTCTCGGCGATATTGTTGGTGACGACCTCGATCTATTCCCGCCCTATAGCAAAGCGGTCGCCGAGGTCGGCATTCCGTGGTACAACGTTTACGGCAACCACGATATGAACTTTGACGCCAAGACCGATGAGCTTGCCGACGAGACATTCGAGTACAACTTCGGCCCGGCAGACTACGCCTTCGTTTATGGCGACGCCCACTTCATCGTGCTCGATGACGTTCTTTATCCCGATCCTCGCGATGGCGAAGGCTATTGGGGCGGATTCCGCAAAGATCAGCTCGACTTTGTCGAAAACTATTTGCGAACCGTTCCGAAAGATAAGCTGATCGTCCTTTCCGTTCACATCCCGCTGTTTCATCAGAATGAGAACACCTTCCGAAACTCCGACCGGCAGCGGCTCTTTGACCTTTTGAGGGAATTCCCGAACACGCTTTCGATGTCCGCACATACCCACATTCAGCGGCACAATTTTTACGGCAAGGAAGATGGATTCGACCGCGAAAAGCCGCACCACGAATACAACGCCGGCACGACCTCCGGCGATTGGTATTCCGGCGAGATCACCGCTGCCGGAGTGCCTGATTCGACAATGCGCGATGGCACGCCTCGCGGCTATGCTTTCCTCAATATCGAGGGAAACAAGTACACCATCGAATACAAAGCCGCCGAAAAACCGAGAGACTACCAAATAAGGATCTCTCACCCGAAGCTGATTGCCACACCCGGTTGGGTCACCGGAGCGATCTTTGCCAATTTCTTTATGGGCTATAAGACAGACAGGGTCGAATACAAGATCGGCAGCGGGGACTGGCGGCCGATGACGCACGTTGAAACATTTGACCCGTCCTACGCCTGGTCTGTGCTCAAGTGGGACGTGACCGACACGCTTTTCCCCGGCCGTCGTCCATCAAACCCGATCAACAGCACACATATCTGGCGAGGTGCGATCCCACGAGACCTGCCGCTTGGCGAGCACCGCGTCGAGGTGCGGGCCACAGATATGTTTGGTAAAGTGCACACTCAGAGCAGCAGTTTCAGGGTAGTTCCAAGGATCGAGATAAAGTAGTTGGGGAATCGTCGTCAAGATTCTGTTTTACCTTGATCGCGAACCGCGGGCGCTCGATCGCTTTTGTGAAATGATCTAAATGGTCATTCATCTTCGGAATCGTCGAACAAATATTCCAGAATTTTCTCTGGTTTATTCAAAAACTCCTTTGTGATCGTGAAATGTTCGGTCTCTCGGTAGTCGATGGGCTCGATCCCGCTTTCTGAAAAATGGTAGATGAGAGCTCCGGGGTAAGCCATCAGGATCGGGGAATGGGTCGCGATTATAAGCTGCGATTCGAGCTCCGTAACAAGATGATGAAAGGTCGCGAGGGCTGCAAGCTGCCTTGCGGGCGAAAGCGCCGCTTCGGGCTCATCAAAAAGATAGATGCCCGCACCCCGAAGCTTATTCGTCATCGTCGCCAGAAATGACTCGCCGTGAGATTGCTCGTGCAGCGACTTCCCGCCGTAGGTCCACAAGAATTCCTGCCGACCGTCGTCCATGTACGATGCCAGATTGTAAAAGCTTTCGGCTCGGAGGAAATATGAATCCTTCGGAAATCTGTGGCTTCGGATAAGGCGAGAATAGTGGCAGAGTTCGGAATGCGTATCGGCGGTGGAAAACAAAGTGTTTCGAGTTCCACCTTCCGGATTCAGCCCGACGTGGTAGGCGATCGCCTCAAGAAACGTCGATTTGCCGCTGCCGTTCTCGCCGACGAAGAATGTGACCTTTTTATCGAACCTCAGCCTTTCAAACTCCGCGAGTGCGCTCAGCGAAAACGGATACTCGCCAAACGACGGCACCTTTTCGCGATCAAGCACAAACTCAAGTAGATACGACATTACGCTCTTTGCTCACCGATAGATCTGAGCTCGATTCAGCCCGAAACTAACTGGATGATATTCGCAAGATGCGCCTATAATCAACATTGCCGCCGCTATGCCGACCATCTTTACACATCCCGCCGTTCCGCTCGCCATCGGCTTTGGGCTCGGGGCAAATGTGATACCGCCGCGGCTCTTGGCGGCGGGTGTTGCGGCGTCCGTGATTCCGGATCTTGATGTGCTGGCCTTTCGGCTCGGCATTGCATATTCGAGCGAATGGGGCCATCGCGGCTTTAGCCATTCGCTCGCTTTTGCGGCTGCTCTTGCATTCGTTGCCGCACTTTTCGCTCCGTGGTTAATAGCGAAGCGAGTTGCCGCATTTCTATTCGTGTTCGTTTCGGCGGCGTCGCACGGCTTGCTTGATATGTTGACCACGGGCGGGCTCGGCGTCGCACTTCTCTGGCCCTATGCAACCGAACGAATGTTCTTCCCGTGGCGTGTTATCGTCGTCTCGCCGTTCAGCCTTTCTGAGTTCATCGGCCTCCGCGGCTGGCGGGTCATCGGCTCCGAACTTCTCTGGGTCTGGCTCCCCGCCGCCATCGCCTTTGTCGTAATCGCCATCGCAACCGCGGGCCGAAGGACCTCCCCGGAGCTAAAAAACTGATTGACATTACCGCGGTAATGCATCTAATATCCACGTATGCAAAAGGTAAGATCGCGGATCACAGCACAGGGGCAAATATCGGTCCCCGCATCGGTGAGAAAGAAGCTCGGCATCGGCCCCGGCTCCGTCATCGAATGGGAAGAAAAGGGCGAGGACGTCATCGTGAAGCGGTCGAACCTCTATTCGCTCGACGATCTGCATAAAGAGGTCTTCGGCGATGAAAAGCCACCTAAGAAGACACTCAAGGAATTAAAGGAAGGTATCGCTCAGTACGTCCGAAAGAAGCATGAAAGCGGTCGATACTAATGTCCTGGTCCGCATATTTACCGAAGACGACCCTCGGCAATCAAAGCTTGCAAAGGCTTTCGTTGGCTCTCAGGCTTGGGTTACCCACATCGCGCTCGTCGAGACTATCTGGGTGCTTCGATCTGTGTTTGAGAGACCCAAGGCCGACCTCGTCCGTGCGGTCGAGGTCACATTAAAGAACGAGGCATTGGTGCTGCAGGAGCCGGAGGTTGTCGCCGAAGCCCTGTCGCTTTTCAAGACCAATTCGGGCGTCGCGTTCTCGGATTGCATGATCCTTGCGGTTTCGAAAAAGGCCGGGCACACGCCGCTCGGCACCTTCGACACGAAGCTTGCAAAGATCGACGGCACAACGCTGATCCGAAGTAGCTAACCGCCAATGCCCTTTCTTACAAAATACGTTCTTTGGGTCGATTGCATCGGCGCTTTCGTGACCGGGGCTCTTTTGCTCATACTTAGCGGCTACATCGCCCCGCTTTACAGCCTGCCGCAATCATGGGTCGTCGGCCACGCAGCTGTCCACCTTGTTTACGGAACCTATTCCTTCTCGCTCGCGATTAGGCGAACGCGGCCGATTCTGCTTATAAAACTACTCGTTTTCGCCAACGCCGCGTGGGCATTTTTGTGTATTGTGTTCGCCGCACGCATGGTCGGCGGAGATTCGGTCCTTGCCGCTGCGCACTTCCTCGTTGAGGGCCTCTACGTCGGCGGTCTCGCAATGGCCGAATGGACCGTCCGCGAAGATCTCTAGTCAAAGCTTCTTGGCAAGGCGGCACTTTCATTTCAAAATGGCCGCACGCTGGCGTATCATCAAGGGAAATCGCAGCAGGCAAACGATCGGTGTGCAGAGTTTTCCGAAGGTCGGGACTGTTGCCGCGAGTGCCGGGGTCGAAGCTACGCCGCACTTCGCACCGACCTGATGCGACATGCGAGAGCGACCGTTGCCTCTACGGAGAATCAGGCGTTTAAGATGAACAAGAATTTGCTTTCACAATTGCGTGAAAAAGCTCAAGAGGGAATCGCAAAACGCATTTTTGCAGATGCGGATAATACCGATGCGGAGCTCCGCAAACTGGCCGACATGATCGCCGCAAAGTGCGAGGCCGTTCCGGTTTACGGCCCGATAAAGCAACAGGCCCGTGCCGCCGAAAAGGTTGAGAGCGACTATGGAGGTGACTGGTATGGCATCAAAGACGCCGTCCGGATGACCATCGTTGCCCCGACCCTGAGCAGCCTCCGGCAGGTTCAGAGCTTGATCCGTGAGGAGTGCGTTGCACGGAACGGGCTCAGCTTGCTCAAGGACGTCGAAGTTTTCGCCGCCTCCTCGCCCTGCGGCTATTCGGGAATGAACTTCGTCGTCTCTATGTCCAACGGTCGCCCGGCCGAGATCCAGGCGAACATCCCCGAGGTCATGTACGGCCAGTTGAGTGAGAAGAACTTCCGCGGGACCGTCGGTGAAGAGAAGTTCAATGAGATAAGGGGCCGATATCGGGTCGATGGCGGGCTGGGACACGGACTCTATGAGATCTACCGGGTCTCGCCCGGAAGCGTCAAGTCGAAGCAAGCAGCCCTTATCAGCAAGTCATACTTCAACCATCTCCGCGGGTTCCCGACCTTCACCGCCACCGAGGAACTACAGCGCGAACTTGCCGCCATCATCAAAGCCAACCCGACCATCTTCCATCGCTAGCGGCTGAGAAACCGTTGCAGGTCGCCGTCCTTGGCCCAGCAAGAATTGAGTGTCATCCCGCGAATCGGTCAATTCCCGCATCTGGCTGTCGCGAATCTGCGAAATGTTCAGCATGAAGTTGATGATCGTCATCTCGCTTGTGCTCAATATCGCCGTTCTTATACCGGTTTGTTATGGCCTTATTTCCGATGCTGAGTGGGCACGCGAAAGCTATGGGAATGCGACTGCAGCTCGCGGCATTTTGCTCTCGGTCTATATTTCTATCGCTCTGATCTCCCTTGGGCTGCTCGTGCGTATCGAGCCTAAGTTCGTCGCGGCACTTCTGCTTGTGCAGATCATTTACAAGGTCATTACACCCTTTGCTGTCGGAACCGTTTCCAACCCAGTGGTCGTAAGCAACCTGCTGATCGCAATGGTTCACTCCGTCACACTTTTTATGATCTATCGGGAAAATGGTTAACCCCGAGATACTCCGTGGCATCTCGGGGTCATTTTTTCGTATTTCGGTCGTATCTAAAACGCTTCGCTGAAGCTGACCTCGCCGGCGACTGAGACTTGGTATGCCGAGACGCGGCGTTCGAAGAAATTCGTGAGTTCCTGAACATCCATAATCTCCATGCATCAAAACAGATTGTTGGTGGTAACAACGGCGAGTGAAAACCGAGTGCCGTCGTGTGACAACAGTCACATACTCCGGATAGATAAGAGGTGTAAATAAACTCGGCGGGTACTATCCACGCCTGGTTCACACGCTCAACGCAAACTGGCTGCTTGCTTAGAACCCGAGGGGGGCCGGACGATAACTGCTCGCTGCAGGAGGTATCGTAATGCTCTCTAAAGTTCATATTCGACCTAGACCTACCTATCTAGCCCTCGGGATTTTCCTTCTACTCATTTTAACCTCATTAGGCGTGCTTGTCCGGAGCGTTCCGGCACAGGGTATTCCACCTGTTTTTGAACTGCACTTTCTTGGCAATGGATCGCCCACCGCCATAAACAACCAGCGGACCGTCATTGGGACACGGACAATCGCTGGTAATTACCAACCCCTCGTGAGTACCAACAGTGAAGCGTGGACAGTATTGCCCGTCCCGCCGGGCTCGATGAGCACGTTCCCGACCGATATCAACGATCTCGGAGTGATCGTCGGCGTTTCCTTCAGCCCTCAATGGAATCCGACAGGGGTCCGCTGGACGATCGGGACGAACGGCTACGCGCTCGAGGTACTTCCGCTGCCCCCAGGGGATACCTCCGCCTTCCCGACGGGCATCAACGACTTGGGGCAGATCATCGGCTCCAGGAGTTCCCTTGGATATGTTCCGACAGGCACCGGCTGGGTCTTTAGTGATCAGGCCGGTTTTACGCGTTTGACCGATTTCGACTTTTGGATCGTCCCACGCGACATAAATAATTCGGGCCTGATCATCGGCGGTCAGGAACGGCTCAACCTTGCCACCGGCCAGGTCGATGTGACCGGTGAGGGGCCACCAAATTACCAACCGATAGCGAGCGCGGCAATAAACTCTAGTGGAATGATGGTGGGCTCATCGCCGCTGCGGTCGACCTCATTGAACGTTGTTTCAGTTTTCAAATACTTGCCCGAAAGCGGGTGGGCATTCATTGCCGGTTCCAGCCGTTATACGGTTGCCTACGACATAAATGACAACGGCGATATCGGTTATGGTGAATTGGGGGCCGGACTTCACCTCACCGGACTGGGAAACTTTTCCGTATCGAGTCTGCTGAGTCCGGAGACGGTCGGCAATGGATGGATAATAACCGGCAACGGTGCCTTTCTGAACAATAGTCGTGAGGTTGCGACGGTCGGGCGAAATACTGTGACCGGTGAAAACGGTGCCGTGCTTCTGCTGCCTGTCGGAAACGTGCCGGCACCCACGGCTCCAACGGATCTCGCCGGCGTGCCGCACCCGGCAACGCGAATGGAGCCCTTTAATTCCGTCGAACTGACGTGGGTAAATACAAGCCCGCTGACCCGTGGATGGGAGCTTCAGCGTAGCGTTGCAGGCTCATCGACGTGGGAGATACTTTCGCTTGTCCCGCCCGGCACAACTCCGCAGCATTCTGATACAACGGTCGGCGTGAACGTGACCTACAATTACCGCGTGCGGGCTACCGGACTCGGCGGGCCCAGCCCCTGGTCGAATATTGCGGTCGCAACGTCGCCCGCCACACCGCTAGACACGACCCCACCGGTGGTGACTCTACTGGAACCGACGGATGGAGCAACCGTATCGGGTTTAGTTGCGGTCCGGTCTACGGCAACCGACAATGTCGAGATCGAGTATCAAGAGATCAGTTTTTGGAACCAATTCACAGGACAGCAGGTCATTATCGGGTCATCAGGTGCGGGCGGCGAGATCTCATTCACTTGGGACACGCGTCAGTTGACCGCTGGGACCTATACGGTGAGAGCATTCGCCTATGACACGCTGGGCAACTTTAGCCAGAATGAGGCCAACGTCAACATCGTCAGCGAAACCGGTGGCATTTTGCGCGTCAGTTCGCTCGCTTTGACTTCAATAAGGTTAAAAACCGGAATTTGGGTGATAGGATATGCACGCGTCTTGGACGCTGCCGGAAACGCTGTGCCCGACGCAACAGTCTCAGTAACGTGGCGGACGCCGAACGGACGATGGGTCTTTCAAACCTCCCAGACGAACGCTCAAGGCATCGCGGCTCTTTCGGTCCTGTCGGTCCCCGGTACATACCGCCTGACCATAAGTGACGTAACGAGAAAGGGTTATGAGCTTGATCGTGCGAATAGTCAGTTGACTGCGAAATACTGGCGGCTAAATGCAGAGTAGAATTCAAAAGATAATTATGAAAGGGCTCGGCAGAGCAGCCGAGCCCTTATGCTTTTCACTCGCCCCGTTTAGAATGCCTCGCTGAAGCTTACCTCGCCGGCGACTGAGACTTGGTATGCCGAGACGCGGCGTTCGAAGAAGTTTGTCAGTTCCTGCACGTCCTGCAGGTCCATGAATGAGAACGGGTTCTTTGTCTTATAGACCTTCGGGATGCCGAGCATCGCCAGCCGCTGATCGGCGATGAACTCGAGATACTGCTTCATATCCACGACCGAGAGTCCGGCGACTCCGCCCGAAAGAATGTCCTCGGCAAACTGCATCTCGCATTCGACCGCTTCATCGAGCATCAACGCGATCTGCCGTTCCAATTCGGCATCAAAAAGGTCCGGCTCCTCGGCCCGCACTTTTTTGACCACCTCAAAGGCAAAGTTCATGTGCGAAGATTCGTCGCGAAAGACCCAGTTCGTCCCCGAGGCGAGCCCATGGAGTAAGCCTTTTGACCGCAGAAAGTAAACATAAGCGAAGGCCGCAAAGAAGAAAAGCCCCTCGATGCACGCCGCGAAGCAGATCAGGTTTAGCAGAAATCGGCGGCGGTCGTCCTTCGTCTCAAGCGTCTGCAGGTCGTTGATCGAATCGATCCACTTCAGGCAAAACTCGCCCTTTTTCCGGATCGAAGGAATGTTCTCGATCGCCGCAAATGCCGCCTCGCGTTCCTTGTGCTCGGGGATGTATGTATCGAGCAGCGTAAGGTAAAACTGCACGTGCAACGCCTCTTCATAAAGCTGCCGCGAGAGGTACATCCGCGCCTCCGGAGCATTGATGTGCTTGTAAAGATTGAGCACCAGATTGTTAGACACGATCGAATCTCCCGTCGCAAAGAACGCAACAAGCCGATTGATCAGGTGCCGCTCCGCCGGCGTCATCTTGGCACGAAGGTCCGTGACGTCCATCGAGAAGTCGACCTCCTCGACGGTCCAAGTGTTCTTGATCGCATTCCGGTACATTTCATAAAAGTCCGGGTACTGCATCGGCCGAAGTGTAAGGTTAAATCCAGGATCTAAAAGCATAAAAATCTCCAAACAGTGTGAGAAACAAGCTAATAGCTATTAGCTGAAAGCTATTAGCTAGTTTCTAAAACTACTGACAGGCTTCGCAGGCGTCGGGGTTCTCCAGCGAGCAGATCAGCGCTTCTTCGTCGGTGTATTCCTTTTTCGGCTCGGGGATCAGTTCGGCGACCTTGTATTCGGCGGTCACCTGGTTGATCTTCGTTGCCGGCCGCGAGCGGAGATAATAGGTCGTCTTCAGCCCCTTCTGCCAGCAGTACATATACATCGACGAAAGCTTGCCGATCGAGGGGCTTTCCATAAATAGGTTGAGCGACGCCGATTGGTCGATGAACGCCCCTCGTTCGGCCGCCATGTCGATCAGAACACGCATCGGCACTTCCCACGCGGTGCGATAGATGGCTCGGATCTCCGCCGGGATCTCTTCGATCGCCTGTATCGAGCCCTCGCCGAGCTTGATCTTCTGCCGCACCTCGTCGGTCCAAAGCCCGGCCGCCTTTAGCTCTTGGACAAGATATTTGTTGATCTGGATGAAGTCGCCTGAAAGCGTTTCGCGTTTGAAGAGGTTCGAGACCTGCGGCTCGATGCATTCATAGCTGCCGGCGATGGCGGCGATCGTCGCCGTCGGAGCGATGGCGATCATCAGGCTGTTGCGAAGCCCGTTCGCCTTGATCTTTTCGCGGAGCGCGTCCCAGCGGGCCGTGTCCTCGGGCACAACTCCCCAGAGGTCAAATTGCAGCACGCCGCGGGCCGCACGCGTTTCCGGAAACGCCGGATGTGCCCCCTTGGCGATCGCGAGTTCACACGACGCATCAAGTGCTGCGAAGTAGATCTCTTCCTGTATCTTTGCCGAGATCCGCCGAGCTTCGTCCGAATCGAACGCCAGCCGCAGCTTGAAGAAAACATCCTGCAGGCCCATAACGCCCAGGCCGATGTTCCTCCACCGCATGTTCGAATCCTCGGTGCTCGGGATGGCGTAGTAATTGAGGTCGATTACGCGGTCAAGCTGGCGAACCGCCAGCCCGACATTGCGGTGCAGCTTCTCAAAATCAAAACCGCCTTCGCCGACGTACCTCGCCACATTGATCGAGCCGAGATTGCATACCGCCGTCTCGTTGTCGTTCGTCACCTCGATGATCTCGGTGCAGAGGTTCGAGAGGTGGACGACGTTACCGGCCACGGCCGTTTGGTTGCACTTATTGTTGCTCGCGTCCTTAAAGGTCATCCAGCCATTGCCGGTCTGGGCGAGCGTCCGCATCATCTTGCCGTAAAGATCGCGTGCCTTGACCTGCTTTTTAAAGAGCCCTTCCTGCTCGGCCTTGAGGTATTCGCGTTCAAACTCTTCGCCGTAAATATCCGGAAAATGCGGAACGGCCTTCGGGTCAAAGAGCGACCAAGCCTCGTCCGACTCAACCCGACGCATAAAGATATCCGGGATCCAATTGGCGATGTTGAGGTTGTGCGTCCGCCGGGCGTCGTCGCCGGTGTTGTCGCGAAGTTCGAGGAAATCCTCGATGTCTGCATGCCAGGTCTCGAGATAAACGCAGGCCGCACCCTTTCGCTTGCCGCCCTGGTTTACCGCCGCCACCGAGGAATCAAGCGTCTTGAGCCACGGCACGATGCCGTTAGAGTGGCCGTTCGTCCCGCGGATCAGCGACCCCTGCGAACGAACGCGGTGGTACGCGATGCCGATGCCGCCCGAAAACTTTGAGAGCATCGCGACGTCAGCATATTTTTTGTAGATGCTCTCAAGGCTATCCTGCGGCGAATCAAGCAGGAAGCACGACGAGAGCTGTTCGTGCCGCGTACCTGAATTGAAGAGCGTCGGCGTCGAGGGAATGTATTCGAGCGACGAGAAGAGATGGTAAAGCTCGATGGCCAACGAAGGCGTTTCGGCAAGCCCGCACGCGACCCGCATCCAGAAGAACTGCGGTGTTTCGATGACGTCGCGAGTCTCCGGATTCTTGAGCAGGTAGCGGTCGTAAAGCGTTCTGAGGCCAAAGAACTCGAAAAGATCGTTGCGCGTTTTATCGATGGCGTCATTCAGCTTGCGGCTGTTTTCACAGACGAAGTTGTAAACCCGCTCGTTCATCAAGCCTTCTTTAAAGCCAAAGGCGATGGATTGCGAGAAGGAATAGATCTCCTGGTTATGTACTTCTTTCTCAACGTATTGGACCAAAAGCCGGGCGGCGAGCCGCGAGTACTCCGGCTCTTCAAAGATCAGGCTCGCGGCCGTTTGGATAGAAAGCTTGTCGAGCTCCTTTGTGCTCGCACCGTCAAAAAGCCCGCTGATGGTCTTCGTCGCGATCCGCATCACATCTACGTTCGGCAAGTTCGGCGTACAGCGTGAGATCGCCCGGACGATCTTGTTGATATCGACCGGCTCGTAAGCTCCATTGCGCTTGGTCACGCGCATGGTCGTTTGTGCTGCTTCCTCGGTCTGCCTTGCCGTAGCGACGAATGTATCCATCATTTTTTCTTTCTCCTCGTTTGAACTCCTGCAACGGGTTTTCGAGCGTCGCCGCGTCGTCGCCGGGAAATGCAGAGACTCTTTCCCGCGGGGCCCATATATTGTGGGCCCGAAGTGGCCGGCTCGTTTTGGTTGATTTCAGGTGACTGGACAGGACCCCAAGCGTCTTTTTGAGTTATTCAGTCCTGCAGTGGATATAGACTATATTGTGTAGGTAACGTTTTGTCAACACTAAATCTAGTGGTTTTGTGTTAATTTTATAACCGTCTCATTTGCAACATTTACCGCGCCCCGCTTGATGTAACCCTTCAATCCCGACTGACCGAAATGCCGTTCTTTTCCAACACAATATATTGTGGTCGCCTTCTCGAAGCGGGCGATTCACATTTTCGTTCTGCGTGCGGGCCTCAAGCCCGGACTCAGAACTCTGCAGCACGGCAACTCCGTAACTCGGCAACTCGCCCCTTCCATATCATCCATATCTTCCATATCTCACGGATCGCCATTCACTTTGGCTTGAAGGCCGAGGAAAATGGACAGCGGGAGAAAGTGAGCGGTAAGCAGTGAGCCGCGAGTGGCGGAGAAGCAGACCGAAGTCCTTCATTCTTGCCAACTACTAATTAAACGGAATGCCAAGATCGAGTGTAATAATGAGTAAACCGAAGGCCCAAGCCCCAAGGCCCAAGACCCAAGCCCGGCTGCGTGTTCCAGCTGTCCCAAAAGTTCCAGATGTTCCAGATGTTCCAGATGTTCGCGTTGTTCGCAGCGTTTCCGTTGTTCACGATGTTCGCGGTGTTTACGGCGTTTTCGCGAACGCGCGATTCCCTATTAGAAACGAAACAGCAGGACTTTCGAGTTCCAGATTCCAAATTCCAGATCATCGAATCTGGAATCTGGAATCTGGAATTCTCGAAAGCCGGGACTCAAAACCGCGAGCGTTTCAGCTTGTTTCAGCGTTTCACTTTGTTTCAGTGTTTCACGCTGTTTCATGAAACGCGCGGTCTCCGAAAAAATGAAACACGTCGAGACGAAAATTGGCCAGACGGTGGCAAGCGGGCAAGGATGCTCAAGCCTCATCCGGCTCATCGCCGATCACGAGCCCGTCGTAGGCGAGTTCGACGTTGTCGGGCAGCGTGCGGGACTCGCGGGCGTGGAGGATGTCGTGGTTGAGGTGGGTAAGATAAGCCTTCCGCGGCTTGAGGTCCTCAATGTAACCGAGAGCCTCTTCGAGGTTGAGATGCGTCGAGTGCGGCTTGATGCGGACGCAGTCGAGCACCAAAACATCAAGCCCGCGGAGCCCGTCAAGCGATTCCTGGGGGATGGTCTTGAGGTCGGTGGCGTAGGCAAAATTATTGAACCGATAGGCGATCACCGGCAGCTTGCCGTGGATGACCTCAAGCGGCGTCACCTCGACCTTGCCGATACAGAAAGGCGAGCCGTTGAAGACCGTATGCGGGATAAGTTGCGGAAGCCCGCCGCCCAAATGGGTCGGCTGAAAAATGTATTGAAATATCCGGCGAAGGTCGGTCCAGGCGATGTCATTGGCAAAGATCGGCATTGGGCCGTAGCGAAAATTGAGCGGCCGGATGTCATCAAGGCCAAAGACATGATCGACGTGGCAATGCGTTATCAGCACGGCATCGAGCCGCCGGATATTTGCTCGCAGGGCCTGTTGGCGAAAGTCCGACGAGGTGTCAACAAGGATCGAAACGCCCTCGTGTTCGATCAAAACCGAGACGCGGAGCCGCTTATCCCTCGGGTCTTCGGAAAGACACGTCTCGCAGTCACAGGCGATGGAGGGTACGCCCGTCGAGGTTCCGGTGCCGAGGAAGGTAAGTCGCATTTAGATTTTAACGCTGAGACCGCAAGGCCCGCAGAAGTTCTAAGAATCCCTAGGGCCTTTGCGTTTCAACTATTTCTTTCCGAGAATATCCGCGCCGGAAAACTTCTTCGCCGCCTGCGCCTTCAGCTTCTCTTCGGTCGCCCGCACCATCGTCACATACTGCATCCGAAGATCGGCCAAAAGCCCTTCGAGCAACCGAGCCTCCTGCTCGTGCAGATTGCCCTTTGTCTTATCGCGGATCATTGCAAGCACGTCGAGCCAATACTTGCCCGTATCAAGGTCAAGCGACCGCTGTCCCGTGGCGGGATGCGGCACGGCACCAAGAGATGCGGCGGCGTTGGTAGCGAGGGTCGAGAGAAAATTGATAAAGCTCGCCGGGTCATCCGCACCCGGGATCTCTTCGCCGTCATCCTCGGCCTCGTCGATAGCGGCGGCGACCGGCTCCTCTTCGACCGCAGCGACCGCAGGCTCGGGCTGCGGTTCGGGAGCCGGGGCGGCAGCTTTTGGCGCTTCCGGCTCGATCTCCACGCCCTCTTTCAGCGATCCGTCCGGATTAAATTTCCGACGATCAGTGACCTTAAAGGAAACGTCTTCTTGATTTTCTTCGTGTCCGATCATAACTTCTTTACTCCCTATGATTTTATCACCTACGATTTTCTAGCAGAAAGCTCAGAAGCGAGATTCCGTCTCACCGGCCGAACCTCGGCCTCGCGCAAAGGGCTTTCGGGCCATGCCCTAGACTTCCGGCACGTCCTGAACTTAAATGGTGATATGTCAGAAAAATTCGATGAACTTGTCGGTGTAATGGAGCGGCTTCGTGCACCGGGCGGCTGCCCCTGGGACGCGGAGCAAACCTATGCCTCGCTTTCGCAGTACCTGCTTGAAGAAGCGTACGAGACGTTTGACGCCATCCAACACGCAGACGCGACGGGCGACACTGAGCATCTAAAGGAAGAACTCGGCGACCTTTTGCTCCAGGTCGTTTTTCACTCGACCATTGGGAAGGAACGCGGCGAGTTCACCATCGAAGATGTAGCCGAAGGCGTTGCACGGAAGCTCGTGCTACGCCACCCGCATGTCTTTGGCGATGCGAACCTCGAAACAGCGAGCGACGTTCTCAACAACTGGGACGAGCTAAAGGCAAATGAACGCAAGGCATCCGGCAAGGTCGAAAAAGCAAAAGGCTCGATCTTGGAAGATGTGCCCGTGCACTTCCCGGCCCTGCTCGAGGCACTCAAGCTGACAAAAAAGGCGGCAAAGGTCGGATTCGACTGGCCCGACGCAGATCAGATCTTTGAAAAGGCCGAGGAGGAGATCGGCGAACTGCGGGCGGCCGTAAACTCCAACGACCACGAGAACATTGAAGAAGAGATTGGCGACCTGCTCTTCGTCATCGTGAACCTCGCCCGGCGTTTAGATGTAGAACCTGAGACGGCCCTGAAACGAACGAACCGAAAGTTTCGGAAGCGGTTTCTTTACGTTGAGGAGCAGATCAAGGACTCAGGAAATGAACTCGACGGATCGACGCTAGAAGAAATGGACAGGCTCTGGAACGAGGCAAAATCGAAGTAGGAAATGCGATCATTCAGCGAACATCTCCTGAAGCACCTCGACCACCTCGGTCTTCGAACGGCCGTCGATCTCGCCGATGCTTTTCACAAGCCGCGATTTGTCGACCGTCCGTATTTGATCGAGGACGATCTGCCGGTCCGAGTTGAGAAATTCCGTCGCGATACGGGTCGGCAAAGTAGCCGTGGTCGAGGCGATCGGGGCGATGATCACATGACCAAGGCTGCGATTCATCTCATCGGGCGAGACCACAACGGCGGGACGAGTGTTTTTGGGGTCATCCGAGACCTCCTCGTCAAGATTGACAAGATAAACCTCGAATCGCTTCACCATTGCCACTCCTTTCGGTCAAATGCTCCCGAAGCTTTGATGTCCTCGGAAAGCTCATCGTCAGACTCGGCAAACCTGCTGAAAACCGTGTCCCAATCTCCCCGTGGCCGCTTCGTTTTTCGGATAAGAATTCCTTCAGGCGTTGCGTGGAGGTCGACCTCGCCGGAGATTCCGGTCTCTTCGAGCATCATTTTCGGAATTCGTATTCCCTGAGAGTTCCCGATCTGAATGATCTGAGCTTTCATAATTACATTGTGATTACAAAACGCATCTTGGTCAATCGAGAAATGACCCCAGTACTCGAATCACGATCCCGCCGCGATCGTCTCGGCGCCGTGCATATAAGGCCGCAGCACCTCGGGAATGACGATAGATCCATCAGCCTGCTGATAGTTTTCGAGAACGGCCAGCCATGTTCGGCCGACAGCAAGCCCGCTACCGTTGAGTGTATGAGCAAATTCCGGCTTCGAGCCGCCCGCCCGTCGGAATCGCAAATTCATTCTCCGGGCCTGAAAATCGCCGCAGTTCGAGCAGCTCGAGATCTCTCGGTAAGTGTCTTGAGACGGCACCCAGACCTCGATGTCGTAGGTCTTTTGTGCGCCAAACCCCATGTCTCCGGTGGACAAGACAACCGTGCGATATGGCAATTTCAAAAGCTGAAGGATCCGTTCGGCGTTCTGTGTAAGCTTTTCATGCTCTTCGGCAGATTCTTCCGGCAGGCAGAGCTTGACAAGCTCGACCTTCTCAAACTGATGCTGCCTTATCAGCCCTCGCGTGTCACGACCGTAGCTTCCCGCTTCACTCCGAAAACACGGAGTGTAGGCCGTGAAATACTTCGGCAATTCAGATGCATCGAGAATCTCTTCGGCGTGATAATTCGTAACCGGGACCTCCGCAGTCGGGATAAGGGCGAAGCCGCGGTCATCCTTGATGTGAAAAAGATCCTCTTCAAACTTCGGGAGCTGATTCGTCCCAAAAAGCGAGGTTCGGTTGACCAGGAACGGCGGCATCGTTTCCATGTAGCCATGCTCGCGAGTATGGACATCGAGCATGAAGTTCACCAAGGCTCTCGACAGTCGTGCCCCCGCCCCATTCATTATGGCGAAGCGCGAACCGGCGATCTTCGTCGCCCGCTCAAAGTCGAGGATACCGAGCGATTCGCCAAGATCGACGTGGTCTTTTATCTCAAAGTCAAAAGTCGTCGGTTCTCCCCACATTCTGATCTCGACATTTGCCGACTCATCAGAACCGACGGGAACGTCCGCAGCCGGAATATTCGGAAGCCCCGCGAGCAGGTCGCGCATAGCAGATTCGGCGGCCTCGCGTTTGTCATCAAGTTCGGCCTGGGTGGCCTTAAACCCGGCGACTTCGGTTTTCATCGCCTCGGCTTCGTCCCGCTTTCCCGATTTCATCAGTTCGCCTATCTCTTTGCTCGCGGAATTTCGCCGCTGGTTGATGGCGTCCGATTCGCTTATAAGCCTTCGCCGCTCAACGTCCAGCTCAGAAAACCGGTCCAAAACATCGGTCGGGAAATTGCGATTCTCAAGTGCGGTCTTTACGTCAGCCAAATGCTCTCTGACGAAGTTAAGGTCAAGCATAGGATTATGTTCGAAACGGTCGTTTGTTTCGCTTTGCGAAAAACTTTAAACTTATGGTTTTCAAGGGCGCGACATCATAATTTAGCAGTCTTTTTATGGCTCAAACAATTCGTAAAGCAATTTTCCCGGCAGCCGGCCTCGGCACGCGATTTCTTCCAGCCACGAAAGCGTCTCCAAAGGAAATGCTTCCGCTTGTGGATAAACCGCTTATTCAATATGCGGTTGAAGAGGCCGTGGCATCCGGTTGTGAATCGCTTTTGATCATCACAGGCCGTGATAAGAGCGCGATTGAGAACCACTTTGATATCTCCTTCGAGCTTGAGCAGTTGTTGAAGGAAAAGGGCAAGACGGAGTTGTTCGAACAGGTCCGCGCGATTTCGGAGATCGCGAGGATCAGCTACACGAGGCAAAAGCAGGCTCTCGGCTTGGGGCATGCGATCTATCAAGCAAAGGACTTTGTTGGTTCCGAGCCATTTGCCGCGTTGCTTGCCGACGATGTTGTAGATGCAGAGCGGCCGGCGTTGCGTCAAATGATGGACGTTTACGAAAAGTACGAATCGCCCGTCATCGCGACAATGCAGGTTCCCGGCGAGGCAATTTCAAGGTTTGGTGTGATAGACGCGGAAGAGGTAGAACCCGGCGTATTCCAGATCAAGGACATGGTTGAAAAGCCGGCCTATGCAGAAGCTCCGTCCGATCTGGCAATAATCGGGAGATATATTTTCACTCCGGATATTTTCGATGCGATCGAACGAACAGAACCCGGAGCCGGCGGCGAGATACAGATAACCGACGCGATGCGCATCTCTCTCAAGGAAAGACCATTTTATGCAGTAAAGCTCGAGGGCACGCGCCATGATGCGGGAGATAAACTCGGCTTTTTAATAGCGACCGTCGAATACGCCCTAAAGCGAGAGGACCTCGGCGGCCCGTTCCGCGAGTATCTGAAAGACCTGGATCTCTAGCGTTTCGTCCGACGAGCGGCGATCAATACGATTGCCGCTTGCAACCCAAACAACGAGATCACCGCTGCTACAAGTATCAGCATACCGTAGCGAAGATCGCGGGAGACTGACGAGACCGCACCTATTCCCCATGTGACGGCAGTAGCACCGATCGTTCCGGCTATAAAAAGCGGCGTTGCCTTTCGAGCGGCCTCGGGCCCGAACGAATTATAGAATCGAGATACGTTGGTGGGGAAGATCCATGATGTTCCGATGCCTGCGATCACTGATCCAATGTTCAGTGTATTCAGATCGCCGGCGTTCAATACAAACCCAAGCCCCACCATTATGAGAGAAAGTCCGAGGGCGATCGCCTGATTCTCACTTAGATAGCGAAACAAGATCGGCCCGATCGCCCGACCCGCGACGAAAAACAGGAAGTACAGGAATGTTGGCGAAATTACCGAGGTCACAGGCTCGCCGGCGATCCGTTCTGAATACGTCGTGATCCAGCCGCCCATGCCGCTTTCGAAACCAACATGGACGAAATGAAATGCTGCGATCGCCCACGCAAGCGGCATAGTCCAGATATGCGAGGCTTCGTCAGCATCCGAGACCGGACGGTTCTCTCGCTTGGGAGATGCCCGTACGAGTGAGATAGCGATCGCACTTCCAGCGAGCGGGATGGCAAGAAAGAGCGTTGTGAAAAGAAGTCCGTTGGATGCGTCAGAAGTCAGGTCGACGAATGGTTTCGCAGCGATGGCACCTGCCCCCCAATAAAAGTTGAGCAGGCTAAGGGCAGAGGCCGTCCGGTGAAGATTCATCTCCAAAACCAAAAGGTTTATTGCCGGAAGCGTAATGCCGATCCCGATTCCGTTGAGAACGAAGCCCGCAAGCACGAGCGAGAGATCGCCTGCGTTCATCATCAAAATACCGGCAGCCATCGCGGCCGCGCCGAGTGCAGTTGCTTGCTTGAGCTTTGTTCGCCTGCCAAAGTAGCCGGAAACGAGCGTGCCCGCGACTGAGCCCGCGAACTGTGCCGGAAAGAAGAGAGCGAGTTGCCCGTCCGAGAGCGAAAAGGTGCGTTCGAAATATGGGAGAACCTGACCGATCAGAACCGTGCCGATCCCGGAGAGAAAAAACACGATGTGAAGGATCGGACTTGCGAGCCGACTCGTTTCGCGTTTTCGTTCATCGAAATTTTCTTCGGCCGACATAATCAGAAAGACGCGGTCCGGCGATCAAAGCAGACGCAAATTCGCCAATGGTTTAACTCGAGCCGCTTTCATCGCCGGAAGCAATCCAGCCAAGGCCGAGAGAACCACTATACCGGCGACCGCGAGAAGTGTCTCGCTTACACTCGAACTTACCGTTACCGCTCGCAACGGGCTCCCTTCAGCAAGCTTGAGAATAAAGGCCGCCGGGTCGGTCGTCGCGAAAACCAAATGGAGCAGGGCGATTCCGATCAGCGAGCCGGATAAAGCGATCGCGGCGGACTGGAGCAAGACCATCAAGGCAATTGAACTGCTTCGCAGTCCCATGGTTCGAAGAACGGCAATATCATGGGAGCGTTCACGGACGAGGACGGTAGTAGCAACCAGCAAACTAAGAATTCCGACCGCGGCGAGCAGCGACACAACTGCAAGAGCAAAACGCTTGGCGGATCGAATTGAGTCGAGCATGGCACGATTCGACCGCTCCCAGGAGAGAACCTCAAACCCATTCCCGACAAGTGCCGCAACCTTTGCGGCGATGATCTCAGATGACAATGGGTCGGCGAGGTGCACCTCGATCCCCTGCGGCGTGAACACCTCTTGGCCAACGATCGCCGCATATTCTCGGGTCGAAACGGCTATCTGGCCGGAATCTTCTTGGTAAAGGCCTGTGGAGCTTATGCCATTTACACGGACTCGGACACGCCTGAGTTCTCCGTCTTGTCCCAAAAGCAAAAGTTCTGCTTCTTCGCCGGCTTTGATCTCGAGCTTGCTTGCCAAAAGGTCACCGAACTCAACCCCGGAATCCATATCCTCGTGCGTTTTCACCAAAACGAACTGAGACTGGCCATTCGCTGTGATCATCGCATTGGCCGACGAGGCGAAACGGGCATTCTGAACTCCGTTAACCGTCCCCGTCAGAGCCTTTACGGTCTTGAGATCAGCGCTGGTCACATCGCCGATAGGCGTAACGACGATGTGCGGCACGGATCTGGTCAGGGTCGAAATTAGTGAACTTTCAAATGCAGTAGAAAGTGCAAGAGCAAAAAGAAAGGCGAAAACGCCGATCGCGATGATCAATGCGACCCCTATCGTAGTAAAGCGCGCCAAGCCGCCTCTTTTGAGACTTAGAAAGCGAAGTGCGAGCTTTAGGACGAGCGGCATCGCCTCATTGTAAGGGCAGATGATTCAATTGTTAACCTGGCCTGACGTTCGCAATGAACATTGAGTTTCGATAGAATCGCTTTTTGGCCACAAAGTTGAGATCTGAAAGTAATCAATGCCCTTGAGCACCATAGAAGAAGCAGCAAATGATATCCGAAACGGCCGGATGATCATCATTGTTGACGATGAGGACCGTGAAAATGAGGGTGACCTCGTTTGTGCGGCCGAAAAGGTCACGCCGGAAATGATCAACTTCATGGCTACCCATGGCCGCGGACTTATCTGCCTTCCGCTTACAGAAGAAAGGTGCGACGAGTTGAACCTAACGCCGCAGGCAACAGAGAACACGTCGAGCATGGGAACTGCCTTCACTATCTCGATCGAAGCCAGAGAGGGCGTCACGACTGGAATATCTGCTGCAGACCGTGCAAAAACTATCCTGACCGCCGTGGATCCGGCAACTAAACCATCAGACCTTGCAAGGCCGGGGCATGTTTTCCCGCTACGAGCAAAACGGGGCGGGGTCCTGGTCCGCGTTGGCCAGACCGAAGCAAGCGTCGACATAGCAAGGATCGCCGGACTTAACCCATCGGCCGTTATCTGCGAGATAATGAATGACGACGGCACAATGGCCCGGATGCCAGAGCTTGAGCGTTTTGCAGCGTTGCACGGACTAAAGATCGTATCGGTGGCCGAACTTGTTCGCTATAGAGTGGAACGCGAACCGCTCGTCCGTCGCGTTGTTGAGGCCCTAGTGCCGACGTCATATGGCGAGTTCTCTGCTGTGATCTTTGAGAATCTGGTCAATGGGGAAACGCATGTTGGCCTGACCATGGGCGACATTTCGGATACAACCGAGCCTATATTGGTTCGCGTCCAAACGGAAAATGTGACCTTCGCAATGTTTGGTTGCACATTAGGCGAAGCTGCACCGGCAATCAACAGTTCGTTAAAGAAGATCGCCGAAATCGGTCGGGGGGCGATCATTTATCTTCGCCAACGCGATAACCACCTGGACTTGGTCAATCAACTCCGCACGTATGCCGTGATGCAGAAAAAAGGTATTGATTTCCAGAGTGCAAAACGCGAAACTGGTTATGGAAAGATTCATGATTATGGGATCGGTGCCCAAATATTGAAAGATCTTGGGATCAAGAAGATTCGGCTTTTGTCCGACCATCCCCCAAGGATCAATGCTCTTGAGGCCTTTGGCCTCGAGATAGTTGAGACAGTTGGCCTACAATAGGCCTGCTCTGTCTATTGGCTTTTAGAATGCCTGAGGAATTAGATACTCGGCAAGACGCGGCTCCGCCGTCTGCACCCGACCCGCCCGCGAAGCGTACCTTCCTCGCCGGGAAATGGCTCCGGATCATATTGATCGGCGGCGGGGTATTCGTTCTGCTCATCGCCCTAATCGCCATGCTTCTTTTTCGTGGGGGCGCGGCAGACACATACGTAAAAAATCAGTTCCGGGACAAGATGGAGTATATTGGCGTTGTTTTCGACGCCGATGTTTTCAGGCTTAATGTCTTCCCGCTCGAACTCGAACTTAAGAACGCAACCTTCAACGACCGCGTATCCGGAGAAAAACTTTTCTTCATCCGAGATGTAAGGATCGGGCTGACCATTCTGGACCTATTTGCCTGGCAGACATCGCGGGAGATCTCGGTGGATTCTACGGAGATCAATGGAGCCGAGGTCTGGGTCCGGTTCGATGAGAACGGTAGGTCAAATTTCGCAAATCTCGTTTCTGATGAGCGTGAGTCGAGCCTGAGCCTCAAATATGATTCGATCAGCTTTTTGCTATTGGATTCCGTAGTTCACTTCAACGACGCTTCCCGAAAGATCGAGGCAGATGCTCGGAACCTGACGCTTAGCATTAGGCCGACCGAAGAGCCACTTTTGGATCGTCCTTCGCGATTTCTTTTCGAGCTCGAATCGACCGACTCTTTTTTCACCTACGACGGCAGCCGCTTAGAAGACGTTCGGATACGGGCGACTGGGATCGCAGATCCTGAATCCGCGGATATTTCCGAACTCCGCATCGATACTCCGATCGGTTTCTCGATACTGAGCGGCCGGCTGACGGACTGGCAAAATTTTACCTACGACCTCAACATCGAATCATCGGTTGATCTGACACAAACATCGACCATCTTTCCCCTTGGCACGACTCTGCGAGGCGTTGGCAATTTCAAAGGGCGCGTCAACGGAACGGGGACGAACTACCGCGTCGAAGGAAATATCACCTCAGAAGCTTTATCGGCGGACGGAGTTTACCTTCGCGCGGTCGATGTCGCCGCCACCGTTGCAGGCACAAATTCACAATACGAGGCGAACGGACAGGCGGTCGCGGAGCTTTTTACATTCGAGGATTTCCGCATCGAGTTTCCTCGAATTGCGGGCAACGTCCGGGGAACCGGCACGGATTTCCGTTGGGTAGGCGAGCTGCAGGCGGCGGCTGCGAAATCGGGTTCCATAACTCTCGGCGGGCTTTTTCTTTCCGACGCAGTTGCGGAACTTCGGGACCGACGCCTGGATGCCTCGGCGGGAAACGGGCGAGCTCAATTGTTCTCGGTAGCGGATAATCGATTCACTGATTTTCGTGCCCAGGGCCTCCGGGTCTCAGTCGATGGCGGGACCACATCGCTCTCCGCTTTGACTGCTCAGGCAAATTCGCTCCAGACCGATGATTACAACATAGACGGAGTTAGCGGGCGAGATCTTCGTGTTAGGAGTTCGGGCGAAACTACCACAGTCGATATCGATGGGCTTCAGGCTCGCGAGGCGAGCATTGGCGATGCTCGCTTGCGAAATCTGACGGCACGCGATTTTGAGCTCAAAGACGCGCCGGCCTCGACGGACCTGACCCTTCGGGACCTAACGGCTGACCGGTTGGACTCGGGCAATAACCGGGTCGAGGGCATCAAGGCGGACACCGTTTCGGTGAGTGGCGGAGGGCCGAACACAGTAGTCTATTCCGACCGCCTGAGGCTCGCTCGTGTCGATGCGGACGGCGTTGTTCTCGGCAGCCTGAATATTGCCGGGGTTCGGTTGACGATTCGCGAGGGTAGGGTGGAGGCCCGGTCCGAGGATATTGACGCCGGAACGGTGATGTTGACCGAGAGTGAGACCTTTCCGGAAGGCGGAACGATAGAGAATGTCATCGCTGCAAGGCCGGTCTATGTTCTGGAGCCGTCAGGGCGATATCGGGCGACTGCGGATATGAGCATCGGCGGCGGGACACTGGGCAGTATTAACCTTGGATCAGCCCGCTCAAGCGTCGTCATTACGAACGAGCGAGCGGAGCTCAATGACCTCGTCGCACAGGTGATGGATGGTGAGGTCGCGGGCCAGGCAACGATCGCTCTCAATTCGAGGGCCGACTCCAAGTTCAACGCTAATTTCACCTCGCTCGACATCTCGAAGCTGATCGCACTCCAGTCTGGCCGGATCGTACCCATCGAAGGCCGGGCGACCGGACGTGTCGATGTTTCGATGAGGGGAACCGACTTCCGAACTGCATCGGGTGATATCAACGCTGACATCGCAGCTTCCGCAGGCGACGAAGCAAACGGACGCATCCCATTGAGCGGCTCCCTGAGGGTTAAAGCAGACCAGGGGCTTCTCAACGTCGAGGACGCTAAGCTCAACACCGGAAAAACTGAACTCGCGGCAACCGGCCGCTTCGATCTGCTTGGCTCGGATTCCGATCTTGCACTCACCCTTCGCTCGTCCGATGCATCCGAAACTGAGCGGATGCTCCGCATACTCGACGTCTCTCCCGGATTGACCGAACAACTAGATCTTTATCGGGTGGTCTTAAGAGACGACCTGGCTTTCGACGGCAAAATCACCGGAAGCCTCGCCGAGCCTGAGTTCAAAGGCAATGTTGAGTTCGAGTCTATCGCTCTCCGGGAACAAGAGCTGGGCCGCCTCTCAGCCAACATTAATGTCTCGGCGTTAGGGGTGTTCATTTCGGATGGCAAACTTCTCGAGGTCGAAGGCGGACAATTGGATTTCGATGTTCAGATCCCAGCAGCCGGGTTGAACAATACATCGGTGACCGCTCAGCTCAATAACATCAGTGCGGGAAGGCTCCTGACCGCAATCCCAATAGACCTGCCTGAATCGCTACGGGCATTACGAGGGAACACCTCGGGTAAGGTCGAACTCCGTGGGCTACCAAATCAATCTCAGGGTACGGTAGATATCGTTACTGTCAATGGCACTTTGAACGGCCAGCCCTTTGCGGAATTACGAGCCGATGCGAGGTTCGAGGGGACATCGATCATTGTCGACTCCGCTTCAATAACCGCTGACGGCGGACGTGCGGCCTTCAATGGTCTATACGACCGCGCAACCGCTGAATTTAAGGGCGATTTGCGAGGCAAAAATGTTCCCGTGCCGCTTCTGACTGCCTTGTTGCCTGCAAGCGAATCGCTCCCGGCCGCAACGGGCACGATCGATTTTTCTGCAAGCGGGTCCGGAAATATAGAGCAGACCTCATCGATCCAGATCAAGTTCGAAGGCCGCGGCTCGAACATAGTTGTCAACGATAACGCTTTCGGTGAAGTACGATTCGAAGGCACAACCTCAGTTCAGACACTCAATGCTAGTCTGACGGCCGAATTGGCCGGGCGTCCGCAAGTGTTCCTTGCAAAACTTGACCTCAGCCAACGCGAATTGCCGGTTCGGGTCGAGCATACGCTCGATCAAAGTCCGCTTGGGCCGTTTTTCGCACTTATCCCACAACTTAAGGGCTATTCGATTGGTGGAACGGGTACAGGGAAGGTCGAGTTCGGCGGGCCATTAGCGTCGATCAGCGAAAGCGGAGAACGGACTTTCACCACCGCCAATCTTTCGGGTGTTGCGAGCTTTTCGCAATTGACCTTACAGATACAGGAGTCGCCATTGACGGCACTCGAGCCAGTTCTGGTAAGGTTCTCACCGTCCGAGATAACCTTTGAAAGCCTCAAGCTCGCTGGCGGAGGCTCAAATTTGGTGGTGTCGGGGACAAAGGCGTTAACAGACAACGGCTTCAACAATTTGGCGATCGATGGAAGGCTCAATCTCACTCTGCTTAACGCGTTTCCGGACATCGCCGCGGCTGACACGTTCTTTGGCGGAACGGCGGACGTTTCGGTCCGGCTTGCCGGGGTAAATCGGACAGCAAGGATTAATGGTACGGCGCAGCTCTCCAACGCGGCCGTAGCAACATTCATCGGCCCGAGCAGACTTTCGGCGGACAGGATAACCGGAACCGTCAGATTCACAGCCGATCAAGCTCAATTCGACAACTTATCGGGCTATTTGGGAGGCGGTTCCTTTTCAGCCGGTGGTGGCCTGCTGTTCGGCGACAATTTGGCCATCCAGTCGTACCGGGTGTCGCTTACGGGTTCAAACGTTACAGTTCCGCTACCCGAAAATTTTGTGACCACGGGCGACGCTCGGCTCGATTTTACAGGGACGCGTGTGGGAACGGAGCTTCTCAGTGTGATCTCAGGTAACATCCTCGCCCGGCGAAGTGTTTACAGCCGGGACATAGAACTCGCTAATGTGATCGGGGCTCGGCGTGAGGGATCTCTCGGTGGCGGGGGAACGTCTTCGGGCTTGGCTCCACGCTTCAACCTGAACATCACCGGAAGGGATGCTCTTATCGTCCGCAACAATATTGCCGACCTTACCGCCTCGGTCTCCCTCCAACTAACTGGCACCACAAATAATCCAAGGATTGCGGGCAGGATAACATCGACGAGCGGAACTATCCTATTTCGGAACGACCGATATGTGATCCAACGCGGAGTTCTTGAATTCCCGCCCGACACCAACATTGACCCGGTGATCTTTCTCCAGGCTGAATCTGAGATAAGCGGTTACCAGGTTTTCGTCAATCTATCCGGCCCATTGACGGATACAGAGGCTCTAACGGCCTCTGTTCGCTCGAACCCTGCCTTACCCGAACAGGATGTTATCTCGCTAATCACTACGGGCAGCCTCTCAAATACTTCGACTGGCATTCCGACACTCGCTTCGACCGGCCTAAATACGGCCGCCGAAGTTTTGGCAGATTCGATCATCAACACTCCGGCCCGGCGGGCTACAGACCGTCTTTTCGGCTTGAATGTGTTCGAGATCGATCCGATCATTTCGGGTGAACGGCTTGACCCGTCCGCCCGGTTGACCGTCGGTCGCCAGATAAATAATAACCTCCGTGTGACATATGCGACGAACCTCTCGCAAGATCAGAATCAGGTCGTAGCGTTCGAGTACCGTGTTTCGGATCGGCTTTCCTTCGTCGCCCAGTACGAACAACGCTCATTGAGTAACGTCACGCAAAACCGTGACAACGTGAGCTTTGAGGTTAGGTTCAGGAGGAGGTTTTGAACGGCCTGCTTTCGTCGCCATTATACAGCCTTCGAATGCTTGCCCGTCTTAAACGCCGGACTAGCTTCGGCGTGTTCGCACTGTTGCTTATTTTTGTGATCTTTTACGCTGAGGTTTCCGCGCAAGTTGAGCTCGACGGCCGAAGAATACAGAACGTCAACATCGTTTTCGACGAACCTGCAGGCAATGATACCGATGTAGAACGATATAGACTTCTGGCGATAGCCGCTCTTGGAGAGACGTACTCGGCCATACGGGTTCGCGATGCGATCGCGGCGATTTTTGACACCCGCATGGCAGAAACGATCACGGCCGAAACCCGAACGATCGAGTCTGACCGAATTGACGTAATTTTTAGAATAAAACGGAGGACCGTTGCTCGTCGGGTCAACGTATCGATTACGGAAGGAACGACGACAGGCGTTTCAGAACAAGAACTGCTCTTGAGGTTAAACCTGTTAGATCCCGGCATGACGGTCAGCGAACGCATCCTACAAACAAATGCTGAAGTGCTGGTCGAGTATTTGCGCGACAGGGGGTTTTATCGGGCCGAAACAACATACGAGCAGATCCCGCTGCAGGCGAATAATGAGGTCGCAATACTATTTAGGGTTTCGACCGGCCAAAAGGCCACGATCGAAAGCCTGGTCATCGACATACAGGATGCGAATAATGAGGCTCTTTTCCGCGGCCTTCGATTAAACGCCGGAGCCGAATATTCGCGAGCGAAGCTCACCGAGGACGTTGAACGGCTCAGAACCAACCTACGCGACCAAGGATTTCTTGCTCCGCTGATCAATGAACCTCGATTGATCTACGATAGCGAAACCAACAAAGTTTCTGTCGAACTTCGCGGGTCGGCGGGACCGGAGGTCGAGGTCGTCGTCGTTGCTGAAGGATCGGGCGTCGGTGAAGGAACGCAGAGAAGACTTTTACCCGTCAAACGAGAAGGAACCCTCGATTTTGCTGCGATCATTGAAGGCGAACGAAGGCTGGAGAACCACTTTCAGGAACGCGGATATTTCTTCGCCAACGTGACGTCGGTGTGTTCGGTCGATCCGCCTCTAGTGGCCCCAACGGACGGCATTCCTTCGGAGTCAGCGTTCGTCTGCTCCTCGCTGAACAGTGCGGAACTCGCTGGCCAGAAGGTGAACATCAAATACCTGGTCGATCTCAATCGGCGACTCAAACTCGTAGAGATCCGGCTTCGGGGCACAGAACTTTTCGATATTGACGAGATTAGGAGCGTTCTCGAATCTCAGGAGGCGAACATCCTCGGCTGGATCCCTGTCTTCGGGTACGGTCGCGGATACACGAGCCAACGACTTCTTGAAAATGACGCCGCATTGATCCGGTCTCTTCTGCTCGAACTGGGCTACCGAAACGCGGAGGTTCGTGTTAATCAAGGTGTTTCGCTTGACGGTGAGAACCTGATCATCACCTTTGTAGTAGACGAGGGTGTGCCGACGATCATAACCGAGGTGGAGATTCGAGGGAACGCAGCGATATCCAATGATGAACTCTTCCGCCAGTTGCCCGAGTACGCCGGCCGAAACATCTCGATCGCTCGGGTGCGTAACGGCCAGCGAGCTCTTGCTACACTCTACTCCGATCGTGGCTACTTCGACGCGAGTGTCAATTTCTCGTTTGATGAACTTCCGCCAGATCCCGACACCGGCTCGCCACGCTATAAGCTTATCTACAACATACAAAATGAAGGCAGGCCGGTAATTGCGAACCGCTTGCTAGTTGCCGGCAATGAACGAACCAAGACGCAAGCCATTGAACGCGCTGTGGCTGTTGAGCCCGGGGCGTTGCTAAGATCGGCAGACCTATACGCAAGTGAGCAAGCTCTTTACTCATCAGATGCATTCGATCGGGTGTCTATCACGACCCGCCCTGCCGGAGATGCTCCTGATGGTAAAAGACTTGCAGACGTTGTGATCGAGGTTCAAGAGCAAAAGCCGCGGCTTTTGCAGTATGGTGCCGGATATTCAACCGACATTGGATGGAGCGGGTTTGCGGACATTCGCCACTTCAACTTGCTCGGAAACCTTTGGCAAGGCGGCACGAGCGTCCGGTGGAGCCAGCGACGGCAGCTATTTCAGATCGATTTCGTCAATCCGCGATTCTTGAGGGATCGAGAACGAAGGTTTGCTCCGCTCACGATCTCAGCTCAATACCAGCGAGATTCAACCGTCACCCGATTTTTCCGCTCGGCCTTTGATCGGGGAACCTTTGGCATCGTGCAAAGACTTGATGAGGACGGGAATCCGATCGACGCATTTGGTGAAGCGGCCGGAAGCCCGACACTTGACCGACTGACCCTAACAGCCGAAACATTCCGGACACTTAGTCTCAAAGATCGATCATTGTTTTTCCTAAAGTATCGGTTCGAGAACGTAAGGCTGACTAATATCAATAGCCTGCTGATCGGCGACCTTTTACGGCCTGATGACAGGATCCGCATTTCCGGTTTCGGGGCTACGTTCGTTCGCGATACGAGGAAGCGATGCGGTATCGAGTATTCGATTCTCGAGATCATTCAGCGAGGAGAACCGGGTGATCCGTGCAGATACAACGCGAGCGACCCCACCAACGGCGACTACTTCACGGCCGAGTACAATGTCTCGCTCCCAGCACTTGGAGCAAACATCGGATTCCATAAGTTCCAAGCCTCTTACAACTATTATTACACCTTCCCGAAGCTGAAAAACACCACCATCGCTGCCCGAGGTATCATTGGGGTCGCGAGTGTCTTCTCTAAACGCGAACGATTTTCATCCGATGAGTTTCCAGATCTCGAAGGCATTCTCCCGATCAGCGAACGCTTCTTTGCCGGGGGTTCGACAACACTTCGTGGGTTCGACTTTGAGTCCGCAGGCCCAAGGGTGGTCGTGGTTCCGCAGGGCGAGTTCCGGAACAATGACGGAGAGCCTGTTTTTCTCGACCCCTTCACCGTTCCTTTCGGAGGGAATGCACTTGCTGTCGTGAATCTCGAGGCGAGGGTTCCGGTCTCGAATACCGTAAGACTGGTGCCCTTTTACGACGGGGGAAATGTATTTCGCCGGCCGAGTGAGATCTTCAAACCCCCTTCGATTCCAGAAAGCGATGTTTTTCGGCGCAATCTACGAGCTTTGTGGTCCCACACGGTCGGTGTGGGGATCAGGCTTAAAACACCGATCGGCGGCGAGTTTGCGATCGATTACGGCTACCTTTTGAACCCGCCGTCATTCATCATCCCGCAGGGCAACAACCCGCCGGCTTTTTTCCGGCTTCCGCAGGGCCAGCTGCATTTCCGTTTCTCGCAAGCCTTTTAAGCTCCTTATTGTACGGAATCAGTCGTGATGACTTGAGGGTCGTTTTTCCTGAGCCGTCGTTTTGCTTTGCGCGAAAATTGTCTTTCAACGCTCGAACTTCCGCCGCCAGGTTCGACAAGCCCGTCCCGAGTTGACTCGACATCGATCAGATCGGCCCCCATATTTCGCAAACGGTTCCGTTCTTTTGCTTGATACATCTCACGGTCTGCGATCTCGATAAGTTCGTCAAACGTCTGGCCGGACGATGGGTAGCTCGCAGCCCCGATACTGATCCCGACGCTTGCAACGCCTCCGTCGTCGATCAACTCAAATGCCGCGACTTCCTCTTCGATCCTACGGGACAGGTTTCGGACAAACTCCGTGTCCGTTTCGGGAACAATGGCCACGAATTCGTCGCCGCCGTAGCGAGCCAGAAAATCGTAATCCCTTAGCTGTTCGCGAATGACGTTTCCGATGCCTCGGAGCATTGAATCTCCGAACTTGTGTCCGTAGGTGTCGTTGACCTTTTTGAAACCGTCGAGATCCAAAACGAGAAGCTGGAAACTTGTACCGTTGCGTCCGGCCCGCTGGACCTCTTTTGCAAACTCTCCGGTGAGGGCCCTTGAATTAGGAAGTCCTGTCAAAGCATCAGTCAAAGCATGCAACTGCGTCTCGGCGTGCACGAGTGCCTTTTCTATGGCATCGGCGGCCAGCTTTGACGCCGTCTCGAAAATGCGCAAGTGCTCGTCCTCGAAGTTGTCGATCTTGGAAGCATATAGCGAAACAACCCCGACGAGGCGATCGTCGGCGAGCAGCGGAACGGCCGCCATGGTTCTAAACGAAGCTGCAAAGTCAGCCCCGGTAAAAGCGAAATCGAGAGCTGGGTCGACATTGCTTACAGACTTGCGTGACCGAAGTGCGAATCCTGTTGCCCCTTCTCCGGACACGAGCTTTCGACCTGATATCTCAGATGCGTGCAGCCCGTTCACATGGACAGCCTTCGCAGTATCGTCATTAGATTCTATGAGATAGATCGCACAGGTGTCGTAAGGAATAAACGTTGCGAGTTTCTCAGCGAGTAGTTCCAACGTCTCCGACAGTTTAAGAGCACCGCTAAAGTCTCGTGCAAGAGAAAATAAAGTGAACGCCTCGTGATTCGCTCTTTTGATCTGGTCGATAAACGTGGGGTTTACTGACTCGTCGATACTTAGGTCGGTAAGCGAATCGATCGTGTAAGGGCTTAGTCCGTTCGCTTCGATCTCGGCATCGAAAATATCAAGATTTCGAAGAAAGATCTCGGTCAACATTGGATCGAACTTGCTTCCTGCAAGCGAACGAACGGTCTTGATCGCAGTTTGCCGCGTCAAGGCCTTTCGGTACGGCCGATCCTCCTGTAGCGTGTCGAACATATCGGCAATCGCGATTATCCGTGCCGTGACCGGTATCTTTCGCCCCCTAAGTCCTTCGGGATAACCACTCCCATCCCAAGCTTCGTGATGATACTTTACGGTAGGCACGACCGGGTACGGGAAGCCAACCTTTTCGAGGATGGACGCGCCGACGGAACAGTGTATCTTTGTCTTTTCGGCCTCGGCGGGCGTAAGTCCATCGGGCTTGTTCAAAATATGATCGGGAACGGCAAGCTTGCCGATATCATGTAGTAGGGCGCCCATTTTCAGGGCGCTTATGTCATTTTCAGAAAGTCCCAAAATTCTTCCGAGCCCAACAGCGTAGATCTGCGTGCGTCTTACATGCCCTAGCCCGACCTGATCTCGCGCGTCAATAGCCGTTGCCAAGGCTTCGACCGTAGCAAGATGTAGCCTACTTGCCTCCTTTATCTCAGCAGTTTTCGATTCGAGGCTACGCACGTGCATTCGATGGGCGATTTTCACCGCCACAGCGATCGGTACCGCAAGCCAGGCCAATTCGAGTCCGAAGTGATTGACCGCAAGAACGAGAAGAAGTGTAGAAACCACAGCGAGGATCGTCCGCCGGGCGACAAGACTCGGCCTATCGCGTTTGAGACCAACGCTTCGCGCAGTTTCTGCGTCCTTGCGTGGTCCAGCTGTTAGCACAGTTGAAAGAAAAAAGACCGCAGCCATCACCAAGATCGAGAGGATCATTTCGACCGGGACCATACCGTTCCCAAGTGCTGCCGCTTCTGGATTATTTCGAAAATTCGTCTCTGCCAGCGTGTAAGAGTGGGCTGAAGCAGCTATCACAAGCGCTTCTGTCGCGAGATCATAAACGTTGGGGGCTGTGTTATCCGAAACTTCCGCTAACTCAGAAAGTGAGGCTGCGAGCATTACCAGCACAGCTCCGGGGACCCCAAGCCAGACCGCGGACCAAAACGTCAAGATCAACTTGGGATCTAAAGCGATGCTCGTCGCCGGGATCGTTAACTTGAACCGCCCGATCATTGCCGCGATCAAGCAAGACGCCACCAGTAAAGTGAAGTCCGGGAAGCTAAACGAAAGTGCCTCCGTAATGGCAAGAACGATCGCAAGCACTCCTGCGGCCAGAATAACCAACTCGGTCTTTGAATCTCCCAGTTCAAACTGTAAAGCTCTCGACTGCATAACGAAGCGACAACAAACTCCCGCTTCAACATATTCAAATTACGTGCCGTCCCATCCGGTTCAGCCCGAGCCCGCAGAAAAGGGGTTTCGATGACGTATTGAGATGGATATACTATTAACAGATTCAGATTGACCGATTAAGATGACCCTTTTCGATCAAATTGGCATTGTGGTGAGTTCAATATCCTCCCGAGAATTTAATCTCGGTATGGTAACGCGTTTGACTTGTCTCATTCTGCTTGTTTCGATGACGGGCTTTGGCCAACGCGATGAGCCTATTCGAGTACAGACTGAACTTGTAGGCTTTGAAGTAAAAGCGACGGATAAAGACGGCAGGCCGGTCAGCGGACTTACGGCAGACCGTTTCCGCGTTTTCGAGAATGGAGTAGAGCGAAAGATCGACTTTTTTCAGCCAATGTCCCGCCTGGTCGGCAATCGCCCGCTAGCGGTCGTTTTTGCTCTCGATGTATCAGGCAGCATGACGAAAGCGGAACTTGAACGCCTTCGATCTTCACTTAGTGAGTTCGTCCGCCGGCTCGAAGGCCCGGAGGCGTATTTTTCAGTTATCACCTTCGCGATGAATGTGAAGACCGTAGTCCCGTTCACAAACCGACGACAACGACTAGACGAAAGACTCGGGCGGCTTCGGCATGATAGGGAGGGGCTTTCGACACACGCCTACGATGCGATCGATGCTGCTGTCAGGTCGATAGTTAGAAACGGTCCGAAAACAGGTCCGGGCCGAATCCCGCAGCGGGCGGTGATAGTGATCACTGATGGATTTCCGGTTGGGGACGTCGTCTCATCGAAAACAGTCATCGAACGAGCCAACAAGGCCGGAGTGAGCGTACACTCCGTGATCCTTCCATCTTTTTCGCGAGCGGGCCAAGGCAGGGCACCCGTCATTACACCTTTCGAAGCAAGTGGGCTCACGGAGGCGACGGGAGGAATAAGCATTGTGGCCACAGAAAAGAACTTCGATCCAATACTTTCTCGGCTAGCAGTAGCGATCGACGAATCCTACGTCATAGCCCTCTATCCGACCCGGGATTCGGGCGCGGGAAGTGGATTTCAAACTGTCAGGATCGAATCGACGGATGGATACGAGATCAAGCAGAATCGATCGGGCTACCTGATCCGAGAGTGACAGGCATATCTCCGCAAAACTGTCTGTCAGCGTCAGTCGTACGGATCGTAATCTTCGTCCTCATCCTTAAGCTCATCGTCCTCTAAATCAGTTTTGAGGTCGAGTTCAATAGGATCGAGACCGACGACGAGAAGGTCAGAACCGCATTCTTCGCAGTTCGCCTTATCCCCCTGCTCGGCGTCAGCTTCAACATAAACTTCTTCGTCACACTCTGGGCAGATCGCAGTTGGCATTTTCGTTTTACTCCGGTTGTTAGTTAAGCTAAGGTCTTGCTTTTAATTCGAATTACGGATGTCTCAAATTTAACCTCTCGCTAGTCAACTAGGCAAGATTGGTTCGCTAGATTTTTAGAAACCCGCGTAGAATATCGACACAAATGCAACTGCCATTCAAGCTTCGTGACTCAGCCAGATTTGAAGTTGCCGGCTTCGGAACAAACGCTGTTGATTTTTTGATCACAGTTCCGAACTACCCCGAGTTCGGGTCCAAAGTGGAGCTTGATCATTACCGCCGCTTTCCCGGCGGCGAGATCGCGACGACGCTCTCAGGCTTGCAGCGACTTGGATTAACGACCGCATACGCGGGGCGGTTCGGCGATGATGATGCCGGAGACTTTGGTATCGAAAGCCTCCGGATAGAAGGCGTTGACATTTCCGAGTGCGAACGGATTCCAAATGCCGCGACTCAGATCGCCTTCATAATTATCGATGCGGACAGCGGTGAGCGTACCGTTCTCTGGAAACGCGACGAAAGGTTGAAATTCACTGAAGCGGACGCCCCTACCGACCTTGCTCAGCAGGCAAAGATCTTGCATCTAACCCCACATGACGGGAAGGCCTGCGTCGAGATGGCAAAGGCTGCTCGCAAGGCCGGAACGATAGTCTCGGTCGACATGGACAACGTCTTCGAAGCGACCGATGAACTTCTAAGGCTTACCGACATACTTGTCGTATCGTCTGACTTGCCCCAAAAGTTATTCGGTACCTCGAAGACCGAGGATGCGCTGCGTAAGTTATACGAGCGAAGTGGTGCCACCGTGGTCGGCATTACTCTAGGCTCAACGGGTTCCACGTTGCTTTGCGGAGAACAGTTCTTCGAGACCGCGGGTTTTCCAGTGCCGGGGATCTGTCGGGACACTACGGGAGCTGGTGATGCGTTCCGTTCTGGGCTTCTCTACGGAGTTCTTACTGGTCAGGACATTGAAACTTGCGCCCGAATGGCAAATGCGGTGGCAGCACTGAACTGCCGCGAGGTGGGCGCCCGTACCGCTTTGCCGGTTCTTGCAGAGCTTGAGGAACTGTTACGTTGAGAAAAGTGTAGACGAATCCATCACCTTTATTTTATAATACCTGTAACGCTTCGGCGTTCCCTCCTAATCATCCTCCCTTCACAATTTATTCGAGCCCCTTCTTCAAGGCTAATCCTCTAGCCCATATGGAATCAAAATTCACACTGCTCATTCAGCTGAATAGTGTTTTCCTCATAACGATCCTCTCGCTTTTTTTGCGGCGGTCGCTGCAGCTAACGGCGCTCAAATATTGGGCCGTGGCATGGCTCTGTCAATCGTTTGCCCTTATTTCACTTCGACTGGCGTTTGATTTCGATGAATTCGGATCAATGCTCTTCACCTACTACTTCTTGGGCGAGTATATATTTGGGTTCTTGTTGATCTCGGGTTGCAAGACCTTGGAGAGCGATTTTGAACTCTCGGCAAAGCACGAGGCCGCTATTGTTCCGTTTGTTGCCATTGCAATTGCTCTGCCTCTGCTTTCTCCGGAATTTAACGAGCTGCTCCCGATCCATGCGATCATTCTTGTCGGTTTTTACGTTTGTAGTTTCGCTGTGCTCAGTCGACTTGAAGCCCGAACCTTTGGTTGGAGAGTGATGCGGGTTTCTCTTCTTCTGCTCGCGATTCAATCCATCGGCTTTTTCGCCGTTTCGCTGGCCGGAACCGGATTCGCGCTAAAAAGCGAACTACTCATTTACTCGCCAATGATAGCCATGGTCCTTCAGACCGCTCTCGGGTTCGGAATGGTCATCATTTTGCTCGAGAAAGTGCTGCGACGCGCCGAGGACGCAAATGCTGAGCTTGAGAAGACAAAGCGAAAACTTGAAGAACTGGTGCACACAGACCCGCTCACCGCTGCACTTACACGCCATGCGTTTTACGGTTTCGTTCGCGAAGGAAATTCGGAAGGACCAACGGTCGCCGGCTGTGTTGGTTTTTTTGATATTGACGGGCTCAAAGCAATAAACGATTGCTATGGCCATGCGGCCGGCGATTCGACCATCCGGATGGTAGTGGGGTCGATACGGTCGTTTATGCGAGCCGAGGATTTGATCTATCGGTGGGGTGGCGATGAGTTTTTCGTCATCATGGTCAGCATGAATGACGAAATGGCTGAACTTAGGATGAACCGTTTAGAGAATCTCCTCCGAGGAGTGACCATTGATGGTATTGATCGGCCGATCGATATCAAGGTCTCATGGGGGTTCACTAATTTTGATTCGATCGATCACCTCGAACAGGCAATTGCCGCCGCGGACCAAAATATGTTCCAGCGTAAGCGGCAACGCAAAGAACGAAATTCGTTAGACAGGATCCCTAATTCAGATGGCGAACGAGTGTACGAACTTGACCTGAATATGTAAGGCACCACGTATTGAAATAGGCTACCGCCGGTTACGCCCGAAACAACTAGAGTCTTGAGCCAAAGAAAGCGATCGCGTGTGCCCAGGCGTTCTGTGCCGCAGTTTCGTCGAACACCTCTGGCCGCGTATCATTGAAGAAAGCATGATCAGCATCGTATTTGAAAGATTCGAGCGGTAATTCATACTTCTCCGCTGCCTTCTCAAGTTCCAGGACCTTTTCGGGCGTGATCCATCCGTCTCGCGTGCCTGAGACAAAGACGGTTGGGACTTTCAACTTCCTCAAAACAGATTCCTCAGGAATATCGCCGTAAAACGGTACAGCCGCCGCAAAGCCTTCAACTTCACACGCAGCACGAAGGGCAAATGTCCCGCCCATACAAAAACCGGTGATACCGAAACGCGAGATGTCGTAATGATTCCGGGCGGTTAAGATCGTCTGTCGAATCGTATCGAGGCCATCCTCGATCGCGAGGTCGTGCATCATCGTTGAAGCACTATCGGGATCGGTGGCGATGCGGCCGCGATAGAGGTCGGGAGCGATCGCAGTAAAGCCCTCCGCTGCATAACGGCCGGCAATATCTTTGATGTGGTCATTTAGGCCCCACCACTCGTGAATCAAAATCACGGCCTTCAGGTTTCCATTTTCGGGACGTACAACAAAGGCGGTGGTGTCACCATTCGTTGAAGAAAGATTTAGCGTCTCAGTTTTCATAAAAAGCACCCTCCGTTCAGTTCGCTTATTAACGAGTATAAACGAACTGTTCGGAGGGTGTAAGTTTCTTTCTAAGGTTGGACTCGTCCGACTAGAAAAATCTGAAAGTATATCCGATACGGATCCCACGTCCGATCTCGGGCATCAAGTCCTTTACAAGGTTGACATGATTTCGATAGAGTTTGTCCGTCAAATTATAAGCATTGAACGAAAAAATATGGGCGGTGTGCTGTCGTGCAATCGTGTACGACCCCGCTATATTGAACAAGCCATAACCGGCGGTACGCGTTTCTAGTTGATACAGCTTTGTCTGTGCCGACGTAAAGACGACCTCTGGCCGAAGGCTCAGTCCCTCGTACCGAAAGTTAAGGCCGAGCCTTGCCCTTGCTGGTGGAATCCTAGGGACATTTAGGTTTTCATTTACCAGTCTCGCCCGCACGACGTCGAAACTTGCGAAGCCGCCAAACCAATTATTGAAGGTCACGTCGGCTGCGATCTCAGCACCGACATACTCCGCATCTTCTTGTTCAAAACGAGCAACCGGAAGACCATCCTCGATGTCCACGTCGCCGTCGCCGTCTTCGTCTTGGAAGGCGAGGAAAACAAAGTCTTTGATCCGGTAGTAATAAACATCACTTGAGATCCGGAAGCGTTGCGAGGTATGGCGAAGAGATAAATCCAAGCCGTTCGCTGTTTCTTTTCGGAGATTCTCGTTACCGATCTCGAACGTCACTGTGCCAATGTGAGGCCCGTTATTGTAGAGCTCCTCAAGGGCCGGAGCTCGTGTCGAGAATGTGTAATTGAATACGAACGCGCCGCCATCCCAAAGCCCGACGTTCATTCCCGCGGCACCTGAGAATCCGGTAAAATTACGGTCTCGATATTGAGGATCCTCGGCACGATAGCGATTGTTCTCTACGCGACCGCCAAACTGGAATTTAACACGGTCGAAGTTTAGTTCTTGAAGCCCAAATACCGAGAACGAATTCTGGCGAATCTTGCCGTCGATCAGTTGCTCAGCGCCGACGACCTCATAATCGCGATTGAACCCCTCAAACCCGAACCTGCCGGTCAGCTTCTGATACTGCTGCTGTTCGAAAACTGAACGATAGTTGAACACTTTGTTCGAAAACGTGGTGCCGACTTCGCCTACTCCGTCCTCGATCTCGATCTCTTTGTGCCGGTAGTCGGTGTAATCAACGGCGTAATTGACCCCGCGAAGGAACGAATTATTCAGATCGCGAAACCCACCGTTAAATCGGACATTGTAACGGCGCATTCTAAGGTCGATGTCTTCGTCAACATCCGGGAGTTCACCCTCTTTAGGTTTTTCGTGGCCGCCCTCGAAAAGGGCTGCGAACGGAATCCCGAAACGGCGGACATCGGCGCTGAACTTCCCGGCAAGAAATGCTTTCTCGCCGTAATACCCTGTACCAAATGAACCCGTGGTGGACCGCGAAGCGGAATTTGGAACTTGGCCAAGCGGGGTTTGATAGTCACCCGTACGCTGGGCACCAAAATTTCCGCGAAACAGCCAGCGATTGACGCCGTATTCAACGCCGCCGCCGATCGCTCCTTGCTTATCGGCCGTCCCTCCGACGCCCTTAACGTAGCCCCGTACTCCGTCAGTGTAATCGTCATCGGTATGGTCGATCACGTTTACCACGCCGCCGATAGCATTGCTGCCATAAAGGAGTGTGGCCGGGCCCTTAACGATCTCGATCCGCTCTGCCGCCATCGGATCCATGGGTTCACCGTGGTCGCCCGATTGCGAGCCGACCGAACCATTCCGAATGCCATTTTCCAAAATAAGCACACGGTCGCCATCGAACCCCCGAAGCACAGGACGTGCCGAGCCGGGGCCGAAGCTGCGCTTTGCAACCCCGGGCTCACCGTCAAGAACTTCACCGATGGAAGTAGAGGCCTTTTCCATAACACGGCCGGGACCGATCGATGTCACCGACTGAAACGAATCAAAAACGGTCTGCTCTTGCCCTGATGCTGTTACGGTTACTTCTTCTCGCAGCGACGAAACTGGAAGCTGAAAGTTGATGGTGAGGGAAGCTCCAGATGAAACCGTTATCTGTCTCGCCGCATCGGAAAAACCCTCCAGATGCACGAGGATGGAGTAACGGCCCGGAGGCACATCCGTCAGAGTAAAATTGCCCTCAGTATCCGTACGGACACTCTGGCGGGTCTGAACGATCTGAACGTCCGCATCGTGAAGAGGAATGTCGTTTCCGTACGTTACTTTACCGCTTACGGTCGCGTTCTGAGCAATAGCCGCAACGGCAAGCAGCAGAACGGCCGAAAATATACTGAAAATTCTCATTTATGCCTCTCAAAAATCTGGTTGAACTATGGCGAAAATTGCCTTGCGGCCAAAACTTAACGATAAAGAAGTATCGGCAGCACTTCGGGTCTTTTCAACGAACGGTCGAAATCGGCAGATGAAATGCAATATTGGGGTGATGGGAAGAGGCGAAAAGAGACGGTCAAAACCTAGATCTTCAAAAGTTCGGTCCGAAGGGCTTTCGACTGAAGTCGGCTGGAATTCAGCTCCTGGCCGTTGATCAGGTGAACAATGTATGTCCCACCAGCAAAAGGCGTGATCCTATCCACCATTCTAATATTCGCAAGTGATCCCCGAGAGAGCCTGACAAAGAGTTCGGGGTCGAGTCGAGCTTCAAGGTCCTTTAACCGGTAGTTGATCGTGTACTTCGTTCGATCTGCCGTTGTAAGGTAAAGCAACTCACCGTCCGCGACGATCGACGCGATATCATCGACCGGTACGAGATAGATGTCATCACGCATGCGTACGGGAATACGTTTAAGAAAGCCCGAGCCTGATGTGTTCTCGATCGTTTCCGTGGCAGCTTGAAGTCGTTTTCGTTCCACGCCCCGCCAGTCGACATTCTCAAGTCGTTGGAAGGCCCGAGCTATCGTCTCGCGGAGCCGCGGAAGCTCGACCGGCTTCAAAAGATAATCGATAGCATTTAACTCAAATGCCTGGACAGCGTAGTTATCAAATGCTGTAACGAATGCGACCAGGGGCATCTTGTCTTCCGAGATCTTCTTCACGACCTCCAGACCGCTGAGCTCCGGCATCTGCAGATCGAGCAACGCGAGGTCCGGAGTTAGCCTGCCGATCAAGTCGACCGCGTCAAGCCCATTCTCAGCCTCACCGACGATCTCAACCTCATCGATCTTCGACACTAGTTTTTTCAAATATTCTCGCGCCGGTCGTTCGTCGTCGGCGATCACTATCCTAAGTGAAGTCATAATGCAGTCGCCTCGTCTTGGATATCGGAACGCGTCTGAACAATCGGTATCGAGATCACCGCTCGCGTCTCCACGTCGCGATATCGATAAAGCTCAAGCCGGGCCTCGTCGTGATAATAGTTGCGAAGACGGTCTTCGACATTACGAAGGCCGACCCCGATAGATTCGGGACGGGCAAGGAGCGAGGTCCCATCACCCGTATCCGCTACCGTTATGCACAAAAAAGCATTATCGTCCTCATTTTCGAGCAACGCGCTTATTCGAACTTCGCCCCCGGATCGCTTTGTCGAGATCCCGTGTTTGATCGCGTTCTCAACCAATGGCTGCAAGATCAGCGACGGGATCTCGATCGACCGCAACTCGTCATCTACGTCTATCGTCACGATGAGGCGTTCCTCAAATCTCGCTCGCTCTATCTCCAAATAACTCTCGATAAGCCGAAGTTCCACGTCAAAACTTGTGAAATCATCGGTGGTATTCAGAACTCGCCGGAGAAGTTTTGTTAGCTGCAGTAGAGTTTGCAACGCTTTATCGGGCGATTCCTGGATCAAGTAGCCAATGGTCGTTAGCGCGTTGAAGAGAAAGTGCGGATTGATCTGGGCACGAAGGGCCGTAAGTTGTGCCTCGGCGGCAAGGCGCGAAAATTGCTGTTCACGAAACTCTCGCTCACATCGTTCATGGGTGACGCGAAGCGCGTCGATGCGTCTCGCGGCCCGATTCGCCACCATCTCAAGCATCGTGATCTCTTCTGAGAGCAGCCTCCTGCCGCCGGCAAATTCGCCGAGGCGTAATAGATAAAAAGGAGTTTCCGCGGTACGAATCACGGTCTCAATATATTCGCCGCCGTCTATAACCGAACCCAACCGCGGCTCGTCTCTAACGTATTCGATCTCGCGCCAATCGTGCGATCCGGCCGAAAACTCCTTCGCTAAGGTTGACGAGACCAAAGCCGGAACAAGATCCGTTGATTCGCACGCATCGATCTCTTTCACGAGATCATTGAAAAAGCTTTCATAATCGGGGCGTTTTAATAAAACCGTATCGACCAACCATCCCGCGAAGCGATTTATCGACGGATAGAGAAGTGCTGTGCCGACCCAAAAAACAAGAATGATCGCGGTTGAGGGTATATTTGGGGAAAGTCTAGCGGCTGCTTCGGTCGCTGGGCCGGCAACTGCTAGATAGAGCCCAAAAGCTACAAAAGCTAGAAAAATCAGCGAAACCGCGCGTTTGAGAAAGATATCCGCAAAAGCAAATCGGAAATTCTGGTAGAGGATCGCTAGAACAAGCGGTAGGGACGATTGGTGGGCGATCAATTCGACGGGCCATGATGAACCGCTTCCCCGGTGCGAAACAAGGTGAAGAGAGGACACCGCGAATACAAGAAGTGCCGTCACCCACACGGTCTTTCGCTCCAAGGTTTGCCGTAGGTTCGTTAGTAGTAGTCCGGCCACAAGTGAAACCGCACCAAAGGTTAGTAGTAACAGTCCCGTCGACGACGGAACCGCCAAACCCGCAGCGTATGCCCAGACATGAACGACAGCAGCAAGCGTGCTGATAAGGTAAGCGATCCACGTCAATACCGGCCGTTGATCGGTCTCGAGTTGAACAGAATGAACTACGACTGAAGGCAAAAAGCCCAACGCCGAGTAAGCGAAAACGGTGATCAAAGGATGAAGGGTCGAATTGTGGCCAAGGGCGGTGACTGCGAGTTCACCGGCGTTCCAAACCAACCCGAGCGCAGATGTAAGAAAGAGCAATACCCTGACCTGCTTGCCGCCCGAGCTCTCACGATGTCGAAGAATCATCCATCCGAGAAGAGCATACAAAGCAACCCCGACGGAAAATCCGAGCCAGTTGACCAGAAGAGAAGGATTTATTTGTTCAACGACCAACATCTCAGACTACAGCACTGATCGACGTCTATTTGTAAAATTCTAGCAAATTGCCGAAATTGAACCATGGGAGGTTGAACTTGACCAATGATCGGGATTAAACTCCCCCTCAGTTCTTCCCGCAGAGCTTTTCCCGCCTCCCTCATTTGAATATATGAAAACTCTGCTTTTGATGCGACATGCGAAGTCCAGTTGGACCGATATCTCGATGGCTGATTTCGATAGGCCCTTGAACGAACGGGGGCGACGGACCGCACCGTTCATGGGCGAGCTTATTGCGACGGAGGGCCTTCTTCCCGATTTCGTTGTAAGTTCGCCAGCGAAACGAACGACCGAGACCGTAGATCTGGTTCGTGCAGCGTCCCGAGCTACTTGCGAGGTTCATTTTGACGCGAGGATTTACGAAGCAACTACCGACGAACTTCTCCGGGTCGTCTCCGAGATCCCCGATCGATCAACCCGAGCTCTCTTGGTCGGTCACAATCCGGGGTGTGAACAGATTCTTCAAAAGCTGACCGCGGCGGTCGAGCCGATGCCAACCGCTTCATTGGCCATGATCGATCTCGAGATCGTTTCATGGAATGAGATCGCTTCGGCATCGGGGAAGCTACGTAAGCTGTTTCGGCCAAAAGAAGAGATCCGATGGATCGAAGGAAAGAACTAAGCGACGCTTGTTGAATCGGCCGATCGAATAATTAACATCCTGGTAACATTCTGGTAATATCGCGGCAAGCTGCGGTTCATAAACTGGTGTTGGTCTATTAAACGTCAAACACTTGAACCACCGCGATTTATGCAGCCATCGATATTGATCATCGAAGATGACGCCGATATAGCCGAAAGTCTTCACTATAACTTCAAGCGCGAAGGTTTTCGGTCTGCGATCGCAGAATCGGCCGAAAAAGGACTTCGTCTGGCCCTTGACGAAAAAACTGCACCTTCATTGATCATTTTGGACCTAATGCTTCCGGGCATGAGCGGAATGGAACTGTGCAGGCGATTGAGAAAAGAACAATCGACAGAAAGCACGCCGATAATAATGTTGACGGCAAAGGCTGCGGAGTCGGACAAGATCGCAGGGCTAGACACGGGTGCCGACGACTACATCGTTAAACCATTTTCCGTAAAGGAAGTGATCGCACGTGTTCGAGCTGTTCTTCGCCGGGCCGAAAAAGAGACAACGCTGAAGTACGAAGACGAGCGGCTAGAGGTCGACTTCGACGATATGCGGGTCACAGCTGATGGCGAGGACGTTAAGCTCACTCGAAAGGAATTTGCTCTTCTAGAACATCTGATCAAGAATAGCGGACGGGTTGCCACGCGGCAGCAACTCTTGGACAATGTCTGGGGCTATAGTTACTTTGGCGATACGAGAACGCTTGATGTTCACATTCGCCGCCTAAGGCAGAAAATGGCTGAATGCGGCACCGCGATCGAGACCGTCGTTGGCGTCGGCTATCGGTTTGTCGGATGCAAATAGAGCCGACACAAAGATTCGGCGTAAGCCGACCCGCTTCGTTAACACCCTTGCTGGATACACTTCAAGCGGTTCTTGACGCTAACCGCGACTCGGTCCTCCTCGCGGATTCGAGCATGCGCGTTGTAGCTACTAACCCGTCTGCCCAGACCTCATTTGGCCGCGGCGGTTATCCTCTCGCGGGCCGCCGGTTAAGCGAGATCATCCGTGATGTCGACCTCCACGAAGCATTTCGACGGGCGATCGTCAGCAATGCGTCCGAGGAAGTTCGGATCGAACTCGTCGGAACGGAACGACGGATATATAACGTATTTGTTGCACCGCTCACCCTTGACGGAAAGCAATATGCGATCGGCACCTTTTACGACATAACTCAGATCGAAAGACTCGAAAGAGTGCGTCAGGAGTTCCTTTCAAATATTTCCCATGAACTGCGCACGCCGCTGACATCGATCCTGGCTTTCGTTGAAACCTTGGAAGATGGTGCCATTGATGATGTCGAAAACAGTCGGCGCTTTCTAACGACCATTCGTCGCAATGCGGAGCGAATGCACGCTTTGATCGCTGACATCCTGGAGCTTTCGTTCATTGAGTCCGGCAACATCTCGATCGACGTAAAACAAGTGCGCATTTCAAATGTGGTCGATGAGGTCTTTGCTGACCTTGCGACAAAAGCGACCGAGCGCGAAATTGGGCTCATAAGTGACATTGCGAGCGAAGCCCGAGTGTTTGCAGATCCGATGCGATTGGAACAGATGTTGACCAACCTGATAGACAACGCCATCAAGTTCAATCGGAACGCCGGAACCGTCACCGTTTCACTGTCCTCAACAGACAAGGCGGATCTGATCTCGGTTGCGGATACAGGCGAAGGGCTTCTTGAGGGTCACGCTCAGCGGATCTTTGAGAGGTTTTACCGGGTTGATCGAGGAAGGACCCGGGACGTCGGGGGCACGGGGCTCGGACTTTCGATCGTCAAGCATCTTGCCCGGCTTCACGGCGGTGAGATATCAGTTCGATCGGAACTTGGGACAGGCACCGTGTTTACGATCGAACTTCCCCGACACTCGCCCCCCTCGGAAGAATCTTCTTTCGTCTCCTAACGGAAGTGTGCTATCCTTTTGCTGTTCCCTTTTGGATTTTCCTCACGACCGGACCAATTAGGTTCAATCAGTCCTTTCGAATTCCGTGGTGTTTTACGGAGGTGAGGAGCTTATGGATCTTTCAGTCGGAGAAAAGGTCGCCTACCCAAATCAAGGAGTCTGCATCGTCGAAGCAATTCGGCGAACAGCTCTCGGCAGTACGGTTGTAAATTGCTACACCCTTCGCTTGATAAGTGATAATTCGACCATTCTGGTGCCTTTGGACAATGCCGAGAACATCGGCATTCGTCCGGTCATCTCACCGCAGCAATGCAAGAAACTGATTCGTTCCCTTTCCGCTGACTTTGAGATCGTCTCGTGCGACTGGAAGTCACGATCGAAGGAATTTGCAGAAAAGCTCCGAAGTGGGGATCTGTTTTCGGTCGCGGACGTTTTGAAAAAACTTACGTTTCTGAGCTACGAGAAAAAACTCTCTTTCCGCGAACAAACGCTTTTGGACAAATCTCGAAGCCTCATTCTCTCGGAGATTCTAGTTGCCGAACCCATGGATGAAGAAGTTGCGGTTGAAAAGGTCGATAAATTGGTCGCCAAAGCCTGCGAAAAGCATCAAACCGTTCAGCCCCGCGTAATGAACGGCAACAATTCCCACTAAGCCTTCGTATACTCGGCCCTTACAACGGTTTTGATGTTCCCTCGCACATTAAAATCGCCCACGAGTCTGACCTCAAGCGGGTCACAAGCCTTAACGAAATCCTCAACGATCACATTCACAACATGTTCGTGAAAGATCTTTACCTCACGAAATGAATTTATGTAAAGTTTTAGGCTTTTTAGCTCAATGCACCGCTCATTTGGGACGTAGCTGAGTTTGATCGTCGCGAAGTCCGGAAAGTCGGAAAACGGGCAGATCGCTGTGAACTCGGGTATTTCAAAGTCGATCCAAATTTTTCGGCCCTTAAACTCGTAACCGAAGGTATCAAGTTGCACCAGGCCCATTTCGTCCCGCGGTGTGGACTGGATCTCAAGGTTCTGCAAATTCTCTGGTGGTAAGGTCATGCTGTTTTCCATTTTCGTCTTCGTCCGCCCAATTTTCGGGCCGAGGCTAGGTCATTAATTCCCAATTCCTGTAGGTCGCCGAGCAAGTTGATGAATATCTCAGCCGTGGCTCGCGCGTCGTCTGACGCACGGTGATGGTTTTCAAGCGCGATAGCAAAATGCCGAGCAACGGTCATGAGTTTATGATTCTCGATGTCCGGCAGCAGGTGGCGAGACAGTTGCACCGTGCAAAGTTGCGAATTGCCCAACCTGTAGTCGACATATACTTGCCCGATCTCGCAATTCAAGAAACTGACATCAAAGTGTGCGTTATGAGCAACTAGCACTGAATCACCGATGAACGTCAGCAGTTCGTCTGAGATATCACGAAAGGCCGGAGCGTCGGCCACCATTGAGTCGTCGATACCGGTGAGCGACGATATGAACGGCGGGATCGGCGTCTCCGGGTTGACGAGCGAATGATACTCTCCGCAGATCTTTCCCCCTGAGACTCGATAAGCTCCGACCTCGGTCACCTTGCACGGCGGAGCTTTCGCCCCCGTTGTCTCAAGATCGATGACGACGAAATCGGCAGTGCGGAGATCGATATCTCCGTCATCATTTGTCACGAGTACAACATCGTCATTGAGGATCGCGAGTCGCGCGTCCTTTTCCGCTAATCCTTCCGCCAGAGTGCGGGCGAGGGCCGCCTCCCTGACATTGATCTTCATCACCGCCCCGACAACAGAGATCGCTGACGCACGCCCACCTCGGAGCTTCAGGAATTCGATCGTGTCACTGATCAATAATGCGTCGCAGATCAGATTTGGGAACGGCGCCATACAACTTTATTCTAGCCGTGTCACCCGGAACCGCAAATCATTGGGACAAATCTCACAGTTCTTCATTGGGCAGAATTGATAGCTTTTGGCATAATGCAGGTTCGGTGCGCCAGTTAATTCACCGCCCAAAACAATGAACTCCGAACAGATTCTGAAGCATTTTCGCGATACTGACGCTTTACTGGAGGGACATTTTGTCCTCTCGAGCGGGCTCCATAGCCCGATCTATCTGCAATGCGCTCTTGCACTCCAGTACCCCGCAGATACAACCCGGTTCGCTTCCGAGATCGCGAAAAAGTATCTCGATCGTGGGATCGAAACAGTTGCTTCGCCCGCTATCGGTGGACTGGTCATCGGCTATGCAGTTGCAGCCGCACTTAACGTCAGGTTCATCTGGACCGAGCGACAAAATCAGGTAATGACCGTCCGTCGAGGGTTCAAGGTCAAGCCGGGCGAAAAGATCCTGGTGGTCGAAGATGTGATGACGACCGGGGGCACGACCAAGGAGTGTATAGAATCGCTCACTTCCCGTGGGGGCAACGTTGTCGGAGCGGTAACGATCATTGATCGTTCAAACGGACGGGCCGATGTCGGAGTAGAGAGGACCTCGCTTGTTACCATCGATGTTCCCTCGTTTGCACCACAGTATTGCCCAATGTGTGCCGAAGGGATGGAAGCCGTTATGCCGGGAAGCCGCAAGTCGCACGATAAGCAATAATGCGACAGGTTTGCTTTCTTACCACAGACGACCTGACCGGCTATACGAGCGATGACGAATTGGCGGTTGAGCCACTCCTTACGCATGGATGGCAGGTTTCTTACGAATCTTGGAAAGATGCCACAGTCAATTGGGGACGGTTTGAGGCGGTCGTTATCAGGACGCCTTGGGACTATCAAAAGGACGCGGAAGGCTTTTTGGAGGTTCTTCGCACTATCGCGAACTCGGGAGCCCGTCTTGAGAATCCGTACGATATAGTCGAATGGAACCTGAATAAAAGGTATCTTGCCGAGCTTTCAGTAGCCGGTGTGCCTGTAATCCCAACGACGTTCGCTACGGGCAGTCTGGACGAGAGCGTGTTTGACGGCTTCAAACGAATCGCCGGCACTGATGAAATAGTAGTTAAGCCGACAATAAGTGCCACGGCTCAAGATACGTTTCGAATGCGGAGTTTTGATCCTGATGTTGCCCGGGTCTTCAAAGATCGAGAGTTCATGATCCAGCCTTTCATTCCCTCGATCACGGAAGAAGGCGAGTATTCGTTGTTCTTTTTTGACGGGGCCTTTAGCCATGCGATCTTGAAGACGCCAAAGAAGGGGGACTTCAGGGTTCAGGAGGAACACGGCGGCAATATAAATGCGACAGAGCCTCCGAGCGAACTAATGAAACTTGGCTCTCAAGCCTTGAGTTTCATAGGGAAGCGGCTTCTTTATGCGCGTATCGACGCGGCACGAGGGCTTAGCGGGCGGTTTGAGATAATGGAGGTCGAACTGATTGAGCCCGCTTTGTATTTCCGAATGGATGAAGGTTCTGCCGCCAGATTTGCGCAAGCGTTCAATTCGAGGATGAATGAACTATAAACTCCTGATCCAATATGACGGAACTGATTTCCACGGCTGGCAACGGCAGGAACATGACCGGACCATCCAGGGCGAGTTAGAGCGTGTTCTCGGTGTTTTGGAAGGTGGAGAAGTTCATCTTGCCGGATCAGGAAGAACAGACGCAGGCGTTCACGCAGAGGGACAGGTCGCAAACGTTGTTTTGTCGAGAAGCTTCACTCCGGAGAAACTACAGGCAGCGATAAATGGCAATCTTTGGCGAGACATAAGGATTATGAACGTTGAGAACGCACCTGACGATTTTCACGCCCGATTCTCGGCACGGGAAAAGACTTACGTTTATCGTATATTGAACGCTCCGATCATGTCGCCATTTTGGCGGCGTTATGCTCTGCACGAGTCGCAGCCACTAAACATCGCCGCGATGCAGGCTGCCGCCCGCGTACTTATCGGCGAACACGACTGGACCGCATTTTCGGCGGCCCAGTCTGATTCCGATAATCGCGTTAGAAACGTAATCGACTGCGGCTTCGACACTTTCTGGGATAAACGGGCGGGTGCAATGATGATCGAGTTCCATATCTCAGCCAATGGATTCCTGCGTTACATGGTGCGTTCGATCATTGGGACGCTTCTGGAGGTCGGGCTGGGAACGCGTGATTCTGATACAATTCAAACGGCTTTGGTGAGCGGGGACCGGAAACTTGCCGGACGGACCGCCCCGGCCCACGGCCTCAGCCTGCTCAAGGTCGACTACGATTAGATCAGCCGATGCACATTTACCATGTAATTTTGCCCGAGTCTTGGGATGAACAGCGATCCGGAGATACGATCGTCGCTGACAGTCTTGCCGGGGAAGGGTTTATTCACTGTAGTTTACCCGAGCAACTAGTTGGCGTTTTGGATCGCTACTTTGACGAGGGTTCAAAGGTCGTTGTTTTAACGATCGATACCGAACGGCTTAGCTCAGATCTTGTATTTGAGCCCTCCACGAATGGTGACGAGTTTCCTCACATTTATGGTCCGATCAATATTGACTCGATCGTTCATTTCGAGGAACGGATCATCGGTCCGGACCGGCAACAAGCCTTTGTGAACTAATGTTCGAAGCATTTTCCGGAGTTGTAAAGAAAAATACGAAAGAGTCGGGGCTTCTTTCGGCGATTGATGCCGAGCGCCTTCCGCGTCACATTGCGATCATCATGGACGGCAATGGGCGTTGGGCTCGGCAACGAGGCAAGCCGCGGATCTTCGGCCACCGGGCGGGAGCCGAGTCTGTGCGGGCGATCGTCGACACATGTGCGCGTCTCGCGATTCCTTCAGTAACCCTTTACGCGTTCTCAACCGAGAACTGGAAACGGCCAAAGGCCGAGGTTTCCGGGCTGATGTCGATGCTAAAACGCTATCTAAGAAGCGAACTGAACGATGTTCACAAGAACAACATACGATTTCAAGCCATTGGCAACATTGCGGGCTTAGCCGAAGATGTCCGGAAAGAGATCGATGCCGCTGTCATGAAAACCAGCGAGAACACTGGAATGATCTTAAACGTCGCATTGAATTACGGCGGCAGGGCCGAACTGGTCAGGGCTTTTACTCTTGCCGCTGAAGATTTATCAAGATCAGGTCGCAGCTTCGATTCACTAAATGACGCTGATATCGAAAAATATCTCTATACTGCCGGGCTTCCCGATGTTGACCTTCTGATACGCACAAGCGGCGAAATGCGCATATCGAATTTTCTGCTTTGGCAGATTGCGTACGCCGAGATCTACGTGACGGAGACTCTTTTCCCGGATTTTCGGCGACCGCATATTTTTGAGGCGATCATCGAGTATCAGAAACGGGACCGTAGATTTGGTGACGTGCGATCGGCCTGATGAAACGTTTTCTGTCCTGACACTGAAAAAGGCTACTTTTGCTCACTTAGCTTATTCTTGAATGCGAACTCGACTTCTTACTGCTGCAATAGCTCTGCCGATACTTATCGCCTCGGTGATCCTTCCTTTGTGGTTTCCCGAGACGGTCTGGCTCTTTGTCGTGATCGCCGTCCTAGCCTTGGCCGCGGGGCTTTTTGAGTATTTTACTCTAACAAGAAAACTCGAACTCAAAGCGGATGCCGGAATTGCGTACTTGGGGGCTGCCGCGTTGGTCGTGGCTTTCGTTTTCGACGCTCCTTCGAAGGCCCCGGAACTGCTTCTGCTTACGCTCGCCCTCGCGTTGATCGTCGTGATCATAGCCGAGACGTTCCGCTTTCAGAAGGATTTTTCGAAGCTCCTCACTGGAATGGGAGTCACGGTATTCGGGGTGGTTTACATCGCGTTTCTGGGTGGTTATCTCATCGCAACGCGGGTCGGCTTTGAGAACGTTCCGGGGCTCTCATCAAAGCTCTTACTGTTCTTCTTTGCTGTCATATTTGGCTCGGATGCCGGTGCGTATTTTGCCGGAAAGGCTTTTGGCAAGCATAAACTGGCCCCTGCAATTTCGCCCGGAAAAACGGTAGAAGGATTGATCGGCGGCCTCGTTGCGGCCGGAGCCATTGCGGCCCTCAGTACGAGGTTATTTTTTCCGGAGCTACCTGTCGCGGTCGCTATTGGATTGGCTACTGTGATGGCGGCGGTCGGCGTTCTCGGCGACCTTGCAGAGAGCGCAATGAAACGCGGGTCGGGGGCGAAGGATGCAGCAAATATACTCCCGGGACACGGCGGTCTGCTCGACCGTCTCGACAGTTTGCTTTTGAACGCTCCTATCTTGTATTATTTCGCTCGTCTTTATTTTTAACTTTTGATGACCGCTTTTCGGCTGAACAACGACAATAATACATAGGCGAGGACGTACATCCCGTAGCGTTCCGCCTTTCGTTTGTCGCAGACCGAAAGGCTTTTTTATTTATATATGTTGGATGTTCTGGGAAGTTTAGAAAGGACTCATACCTGCGGGGAACTCCGCGAGGCAAATGTTGGCGACCGCGTCGTGCTAATGGGCTGGGTTGCCAAGAAGCGCGACTTCGGCGTCTTTACCTTCATCGACCTTCGTGACCGCGATGGCGTGACGCAGGTTGTCCTAAGTTCGGAAAAAGCAACAGAAGCGCACGGGAAAGCCAAAACCATTCGCGGCGAGTTCGTACTCGCGGTCAAAGGCGAAGTCGTCAAGCGTGATGAGGGCGCAAAGAATGCCAAGCTTTCGACCGGTGCCATCGAGGTAAAGGTCGAAGAATTGTTGGTCCTTAATGACGCCGCCGTCCCGCCCTTTCAGCTCGAAGTTGCCGGCAGCGAGAATCTTGCCGCCGAAGAAACGCGGCTAAAGTATCGTTACCTTGATCTCCGCCGGCCGCAACTCCAGCGAAACATCCGGATGCGTGCTAAAGCCGTGAAGGCGATCCGCGAGTATTTTGACGACCGCGGATTCATCGAAATTGAAACGCCGATCCTCCTGAAGTCCACTCCGGAAGGGGCTCGTGATTTCGTTGTTCCCTCGCGAATACACACGGGTAAATTCTTCGCGCTCCCGCAGTCGCCGCAGATACTGAAACAGATCACGATGATCGCGGGCTTTGACCGGTATTACCAGATCGCCCGTTGTTTTCGTGATGAGGATCTTCGTGCGGACCGGCAGCCGGAGTTCACGCAACTTGATATGGAAATGTCCTTTGCCAATCGCGAGCAGGTTTACCGCGAAATGGAAGGGATGTTCAATCATGTTCTAAAACTGATCGACATCACGCTTCCAGCCGAGTGGCCGCGAATGACCTACGCCGAAGCAATGCGCCGCTACGGCAGCGACAAACCTGATCTGCGTTTCGGGATGGAGTTGCAGGACCTCAGCGAAGTCCTGAAAGGCACAGATTTCGCTCCGTTCGCCGATACGCTCGCCAAGGGCGGCGAGATCAAGTGCGTTGTAGCGAAGGGTAAAGGGGATTATTCGCGCAAACATCTCGACGAACTTCAGGAATTTGTAAAACGCTACGGAGCGGGTGCGATGGCCTGGATAAAGATCGGCGATGAGATCACTTCCTCACTCCTTAAAGTTCTCGGCGAAGGAAAGATAACCGAACTCGCCGCGGCCGCAGGTGCCGAAAAAGGTGACGCAGTTTTGATTGTTGCCGGCAAAAAAAGCGTGGTCGCCGCTTCGCTCGGCGCACTTCGCAATGAGATCGCTCGTCGCGAAGGATTGATCGACCGGAGCAAATACGAGTGTCTTATCGTGACCGAGTTTCCGATGTTCGAGCATGATGACGAGACCGATACTTACGTCGCCGCTCACCATCCTTTTACCTCACCGATGGACGAGGATCTGGAGATGTTCAAGACGGCTGTTGATGATCAGTCGCAACATCACCTTCTCGGGCAAGTGCGGGCGAAGGCCTATGACGCCGTGATCAATGGTTACGAGTGTGCCGGTGGATCGATCCGCATTCACCAAAAGGATGTTCAGGCATTGAACTTTAAGGCACTCGGAATGTCACCTGAATCTGCCAGTACTCAGTTCGGGTTCTTTCTTAATGCTCTTGAATACGGCACGCCGCCGCATGGAGGGTTTGCCGCGGGCATCGAACGCACCTGTATGATCTTATGCGGAACCGAGAATATTCGCGACGTGATGGCCTTTCCGAAGACCGCTTCGGCGCAGGATCTCATGATGGATTCGCCCGGTGTCGTCGACCCGCTTCAGTTGGATGAACTTGGGATAAACGTCGTGGAAGGCTAACGGCTATTTCGCGGATTTCTTTATCTGGCCGATCAGACGAAGCGTGTGATTGCGTGCGATCAGCGGCAGACGCTCATCGTTAGCGAGAGCCGTCAGTAATGGCAGCAGCTGGACCGGATCTGAGATCTCGTTTCGTCTCAAGAAAGACTCAAGACGGCTGATGAGTTTCGGCGACTCAAGTGGTTGATTCTGGCGGGCCAGGTCAATATCAAAGGTCCAAACGAACTGGTTCGCGATCTTTCTATACTCGTCCGCGAGCGACTTTGCGAGACGGTTATCTGTCCAATTGAACTCGGCCGTCCGCTTTTTGTCTTCACGCACTAAGGTCAGACGAATTGTTCCAAGATGCGAGAAATCCTTTTCGTGTTGATACGACTCATTAGACTCAAGAAACTTCAGATCTGCGTACGCCGAATTTAATCGAGCAAGCGTGGCACCCGAGATCTCTATTGCCTCGGTCATCGGCTCCTCGAAATCCGCGCGCATGAATTCAATGGTCCCCTTTCCGAGGTCATTGTGCCGAATCAGAACACGGCTCAAAGTGAAATTCGGCTGGAAGAAAAGATACTCATACTCAGATCCCGATCGCCGTTCCGTGCTTGCGGCGGCAACGACGGTTTCCCCTTTCGGGCGATCATTTCTCTTGGTTGGGATCGGTTCGCTTGCTTCTGAAGAGTTCGTGTTTGACTGGGTTTCACCGGCAGCGGTCTTTTGAGCCTTAGTTGCTGACGTGCTACCTCTGGCAACACTCCTCTTCTGGCCCGCCGCAAGAAGAGCGGCAGATCCAATGAAGATAAACAACAAGGCAATGGTCGCGATTCTACTAAACATTACTATCGGGGAGACCGCCCGTTCGGCCGGCGAAGGTGAGATTATATACCACCTAAACGAGTTTTCGATGCCGCAAAACGCGATTAGGTTCGACCGTTATTCGAATCTGACGGATACGACCTTAGATACACCCGCCTCTTGCATCGTAACGCCATAGAGAGCACGAGCCGCTTCCATTGTCCGCTTGTTGTGGGTAATGATGATGAACTGCGTCTTTTCGGCCATTTCGGCGATCTTGTTTACAAAACGACCGACATTGGCCTCGTCAAGCGGAGCATCGACCTCATCAAGAAGACAGAACGGCGAAGGTCGGTATTTGAATATCGCCATCACCAAGGCAATTGCGGTCATCGCCTTTTCGCCGCCCGAGAGCAAGAGAATGTTTTGAAGCCGCTTGCCCGGAGGTTGGGCCGCGACCTCAATACCGGCCTCGAGCACATCGTCTGATTCGAGAAGCGTCATCTCGCCGCTCCCGCCGCCAAATAGCTCCGAAAAGAATTCCTTGAAGTTAGCGTTGATCGCCTCAAACGCCCTAACAAAACGCTCCCGCGACCTGGTTTTTATCTCACGCAAAGCTTCTTCCGCTGAGGCAATGCTCTCGATTATGTCTTGCCTCTGAGATGAAAGGAAAAGCAGTCGTTCTTCAGCCGCGGCAAGTTCCTCGACCGCCAGCATATTGATCGCTCCAAATCCATCGAGCCGCTCGCGAAGTTCTTCTGAGCGTCCGCGAGCTGCTTCGAGTTCAAAATCCTCTGAGATGGCCTCGCTTGCAATAAGCTCATCAAGCGAGCAATGAAGGTCTTGCGTACAATTTTCGCGGATGTTCTCAAGTCGGGTCGAGGCTTCTGCCTGCCGGACCTCGATCGCGGCACGTTCATTCATCGCTTCACCGGCCGCACGATTTCTTTCGGCAAGAAGGCTCGAAGCCAGATCAGCATTTCCACGGGCCGCGGCAACTGCGGCGATCGCCACCTCGAGCTCGGTGCCTTCAGCTTCGATCTCAGTCGCCATTCCGGCGATCCGTTGCTCCGTGATTTCAAGAGCGGCGGCTACCTCGACCAGGCGCTTCTCAGCCTCTTCAAGCTCGCGAGCGATATTGCTTGACCGCAGCTCAAGCTCCCTCTGCTCATTCTCGATCCGTTTCAGTGCAGATTGCACGGCACGTCGCCGTTCGCTTGACGTAGCGGCAAGTGTCCGCCGGTCGTTGAGCGTCCCATTTTCTATCTCGGCGTTCTGACGGGCAGTTGTAAGCCGAAGGTTGACGCCCTCGATCTTGGATCTGACCTCGCCGAGCATGGTTTCAGCAGTCCGCCGGCTCTCGAGAGCCTCATCGATCCGCTTTCTTATTTCTGCAGATTCGTTCGATGATTGTTCCCGTTCGGCGGCGACGACCTTTTGATGCCGCTCGGCCCGCTCGATCTCATGACGGGCGGTCTTTTCCTCAAGCTCAAGGGCGATCAAATGACGCTCGACCTTTATCACGAGCGACTGCAGGTCAACGGTCTTTTCCTCGACCTCCGCAAGCACTTGCCGATCGCTCTGAGCCTTCTTTCTTGCCAATTCGGCGTTTGCTGAGAGCTCCTTCACTCGCTCGGCAAGAGTGACAAGCTCGCGTTTGAAGGCAAGCAGCGAATCGCCCTCAGAGCCTTCCGCCCGCACGCCGCTTATATAAAGAGCACCGCCGAAAAGAATGTCGCCATTTCGCGCAACGTGAACACCTTCACGCCCACCAATTGAAGAGAGATCGTCGACGATATGTGCAGAAGCTTCCCGCGGGAAAGCACTCTTGAGCAAGTCTGCAAAACTTCCCTCGACTCCCATTGCCGCGAGTACATCAGAAGAATTTTCAGTCGCCCGCTTTGCATTCGATTTCTCGAGTCCAGGAGCGATAAGGATCGCCACTCGCCCGGCACCGCTCCGCCGCGACCAATCAGCGATCTTCGCAGCTTCGTCCGCAGAGTTGACGATCACGCTTTGCAGATAAGGTCCAAAAAGACTCTCTACCGCAGTCTCCGCGCTTTCCGCGACATTCAGGAAATCGGCTAAAACGCCGAGCGGTTCAACTCCAATATCATCCCGCTCGGAGAAGAGCTTCTGGATCTCCGGCGAATAAACGGCTCGGCGATCTTCAAGCTCCTCAAGCGTCTCGAGCCTGTTCTGTACACGTTGGAGTTCGCCTTCTGCGGTTGCAAATTGTTGCTCGGAACCTGAAAGAGCTTCCCGTGCCGCCACAATAGCTGCGGTCAAAACTTCTTTTTCCTTTTCGAATTGCCCAAGTTTTTCGCGTTCTCCGCCGATCTCCGAAACAAGTCGCTCAACCTCGGCAACGTGTTCTTCATGGGCCTTTTTCGCACGGCCTTCTTCTAATTCCAAACCGCGGGCACGTTCCTCAAGCCGTTCGAGGTTTTGGTTGAGCTGTCGTTCAACCTCACCGAGCCTTTCGATCGCGGAGGTATGCCGCATAAGCTCGGAACGCTCAATTTCCAGCTCGCTCTCGATGCCGCGAACTTCTTCAACGAGATCGGAATAGCTCTTTTCAGCCTCGGCCAGAAGCATTCGCGACGCATCGGCCTGTTCGCCTTCGGCAGCCTCTTCTTTTTCGAGTCTTTCCTTTTCGGATGCCGCAAGCTGCATGCGTTCCGCAGCCGCATCCATTTCTCGCTTATGGTTACTTATGCGATTTCGGAGATCCTCGATCTGTTCGGTCTGGTAGCGACGCTCCCGTTCGACCCGATCCCGCTCAAGAGCCGCCTCGGCCTGCCCGCGCCTGACTTCCGCAAGAGCTTCCTCCGTATCCCGGGCAAGCTGAGTAGATTGCTTCACCGCGTCTTCCTGAGACGTCACTGCCAGCGAGCACTCCGCAACATGATCGACCGCTCCCTTAAGCTGAACCGTTAGATCCTCTATCGCGGCCGCCAAATGCTTGCCCTCGGCGGCAAAAAGTTGCCTGAGCAGCACTCTAAACTCGTCCTGGAGAGCCACAAAACGCCGGGTCTTTGCCGCCTGTCTGCGCAGCGAATTGGCCTGCTTTTCTATCTCGGAAACTATGTCGGATATGCGTCCAAGATTGGTCTTAGCGCTGTCGAGCCTGGACTCGGCAGCCCTCTGGCGGGTCCGGAACTTCGAAATTCCCGCCGCCTCTTCGATCAGGCTCCGACGATCGGCCGGTTTTGCTGAGAGAATCTGACCGATTCGGCCTTGTTCGATTATCGCGTAGTGTGCACCCGAAAGGCCGGTGCCGGCAAAGAGGTCCTGAATATCGCGAAGCCGGCAGCTTTTTCCGTTGAGCAGATATTCGCTTTCACCCGAGAGATAAAGTCTCCGGGATACGGAAACAGCCTCGCCGGGAGCAAAGTCGAGGGCAAAAGACCTCGGACGCCAATGGCGCTTTGTCTTTATCGTTCGTGCAGCTCCGACGCCGGCCGTCGCGACTGCGGCCGCTACCTGAACCTCTTCAATTTCGACTTCGCCAACATGAAATCCGTTTTCCGCACCGTTTTCGCTGACGGACTCGACCGCTTCGACCGCAACTATCTCGGGAAAGTCGCTTTCGTTTGTAAAACCTTCCAGAGCATCTACATCTACGGCAAGTTCGTCGATATTGCTGAGTGCCTCGTCGATTTCTTCCAGCTCACCGTCCTCGGCGTCAAAGGTCATCTCATCACGGACAAGATGGAGAACGACCTCGGCCATTCCGGAAGGTTTTCGGGTCTTTGTCCCCTGAAAAACAACGTCTTTCATCTCCGCACCGCGGAGCGATTTCGCGCGCTGTTCTCCGAGCACCCAAGCCATCGCATCGGACACGTTGGACTTGCCGCAACCGTTCGGCCCGACCACTGCGGTTATGCCATTTCCGGTGAAAACGACCTCAGTGTGATCTGCAAATGATTTAAAACCTGTTATCTCGAGGCGTTGAAGCTTAAACATCCTATAGTGCTTGCCTGTCTGGGGTAGCACTATATTTTGGGGTATGGCCGCTTTTTAGTCAACCTTTGATCGCGATTACATTACCTCGGTGCTGACATCTCGGAGGCCTTGCTCCTCTGCCCGCTCCTGGTCAAGCTCGGTGAGTACATCAAGGAGGAAATTGGTGTTGCTCGAGACCTGAATAACGACCGGAAAGTCGCTTTCCGAGATCGAAAACTCAAATGTGCCGCTGTTTAATTCAACAAGTTCGCGGAATGCCTTGACGCCATTCCTGCCGTTGCACTCCGAGTCGACTATCTGCCCGTCGTTGAAGGCAACGCTGCCTAAATGGAGGTCAGATTTCAGTATCAGCAGCCCGGTCATCTTCGCGTTTTCAATAACTTGGATCGCGTCAAATATTCCTACGTACCCTAGATTCCCGGCAAAAGTCGTATCGGTTCGGACCTTCTGCGGCGACCTGTCCCGCGTAGTTGCAAAGTCTGGCCGGCGTGCTTTGCGAATAGCATCAAGCCCGGGAGCCACAGAAACCCGCGGGTCAAGCAGCTTGGCTTCCTGCAGGCGGTCGTAGGCATGATCAAATTCTTCGCGGTTTATATATAAGGTAACGAGTGCGAGGCACTGCCTGGCGGCCTCATTGAGGTTCTTTTGCTGGACGCATATATCGCGCATCTTTTCCCGGAGCGGAATGGAACGCGGGCTGCGGTCGATCGATTCCCTTAAAAGCTGAAAAGCCTTGTCCGGGGAGGCGTATTTCACAAAGAGATCCGCATCGAGCAGAACGCTTTCGATCGAGACGTCGTTGAAGGGTGTCTTTGTTTCTAACATTTGGCTCATTGTTCAAGGGGGGAAACCGGCGGGTTCAACAATGTTTAGTTTACCATAGCAATTCCGGCTTGTCAGCAATTTTCTGAGCATCGCAAACGCTCCTCAAATGAATCCGAAGGACAATACTAGGCGAAAACATTTACGATTGGAAAAAGCAACTGAGATCGACAGTTTCACACTTTTATGATCACGCAAACTTGCCATTCTTCAACAACTTACGTTAATTTCCCGGGCGTCCCAACCGTTCGGAAAGAGGCCGAGGCCTTTCTTCCAACCGAGTTTGGCAATTTCAGCATTGCGGGCTACCGTTCGATCGAGTCGGACGAGGAATTCGTCGTCGTATATAAAGGAAACGAGAATTGCGAAAAACCCGCACCGGTCCGGATTCATTCCCAGTGCCTTACGGGCGATGTATTTCACTCAGTAAAGTGCGATTGCGGCCCGCAGCTCGAACATGCATTGAAAACTATCGCCGCCGAAGGTCGCGGAGCGGTCGTGTATCAGCATCAGGAAGGCCGGGGAATTGGGATCATCAATAAGATCAAGGCATACGCGCTTCAGGACGAGGGAGCCGATACCATCGAGGCGAATCTAATGCTCGGGCTTGATGTTGACCTTCGCCAGTACGGGCAATGTGTTGAGATCCTTCGTGATCTTGGATTTACAAAGGTAAAAGCCCTGACGAACAATCCGGAAAAGATCCAGGCGATGCGCGACGGCGGCCTTGAGATCATCGAACGTGTCCCGATCGAATTCGAACCCTCGGAGCACACCGAAAAGTATCTTAGCGTCAAAAAGTTTCAGATGGGACACTTCCTGAACCTTGTAACCCAAAACATATAGAACCTCCTGGTGCACAGATCGCACTTGCCAAAACCAGAGGCGGCCCGAAAGCCGCCTCTTTTTTATATTCGCCTGTCCGATCCCTAAAATTCGAACCTGATTCCGAGCCTTATCTGCCGCGGCCGATATGCACGCGTCGGGACAAGGAACCCGGTCCTGAGTTCTTCGAGCTGTGCCGGTGTCGGGGTTGCCGAGACAGCTTCATAATTGATGAATTCCGACCCGAAGCTAAACACGGCGGCATTCAAGATATTATTGAACTCGATCTGCGGCCTCAGCCTCATCCGCTCGCCGAACCGCCATTCACGCGAGACGTTGATATCGAAGATGAACTGTGCGGGGCCGGTGCCGGCATTTCTCGGCAGGTTTCCGCCGCGTCCGATCGGAGCGAGAGTAAACTGGCGAGCCAGATCGACCGGAACCGGGTCGTTAACATCGCGCCACACGATATCATTCAGATTTCCGCTGAAATCCGGCCTGTCTGAGTTCACATCATCAAGGTTCCGGTCGTCAGCGGTCTGTCCGCCGTTCGAGATATTGAAAGGTGCGCTCGAGCCAACCCGCAGTATCGGCGAGAAACGCAATTTACCCATCCACGACGGAGTATCGAATGTCCCGGAAAGAGCAAAACGATGCCGGCGGTCAAGCAAACTTCGCGACCACTCGTCCCCAAAGTCCCCGGGCGTTTGCGCCGACGATGTATTCACAATTCCGTCGTCGTTAAGGTAAGAGAGTGTGTATGCCGCACGGATCGAACCGCCGAATCCCATTCCGAACTGCCGATATCGCCGCCGCAGCTCAAGAATAAGCCCGCGGTACCAACTGGTTCCCATCGAGCCGACCTGTTCCGTTTGCCCAAACTGCGGAAAAGGCCGGAGCGAATCGGCAATGATCAGTGCACGTCCGTATGGAGTCGATGACGAGGTCGAGCGATTCTGGGTATTCAGGTTGTAGTAAGTGACGCCGGCGTCCGTTCTAGAATCCGGAGCGGTCAGCCCCGCAAACTCGAATCTAACATTTCCGGTCGTGATGCCGTTTGCAAGATAGTCGGCAAGGTCCGAAAAGCCCTGCGGAATGATCGGCGCGTTGGTATTTATTTCCCGCCAGAGCCGGATGGTCTTATTGAGCGTAAAATTTGCCTCGGCGACAAAGCCCTCTCCGATCTCGCGTTCGAAACCGAAATTAAATTGATAGCTTTCCGGGATCTTGATGTTCTCATCAAGGCTTCGGAAGAAGCTGTTATTGTTCAGCCCGGCCGCGATGTATTGCTGGACGAGCGGGCTCTCCGGCGTAAGCGTCTGGGGAAACTGGTTGCTGAGCGCCGCAAGGTAAACATCGCGGGCACCGCCGGTCGAGGTAACCCGATTCGTGTCAAAGATGATCTCATTCAATCCGCGGCGGTAATCATCGACCGTCCGGAGCAGGACGCGATTATAGAAGATGCCGGCACCAAATCTGATAACGCCTTTTCCATTCTTAAACGGTGACCAGGCAAGCCCGACACGCGGGCCGAAGTTGTTGTTGTCCTCAATAACGGTTTCGCGTTCCCAGCGAAGGCCGAGACTGAGCGTAAGGTTATTCCGGAGCCGCCAATCGTCCTGAATGAAAAACCCGGTGTATGTATTGACGACATTAGAATCCGTAAAGAAGTTGTGCCGATAGCGGACAACGCAGCTCCGCGGAAAAGTATTTACACCGCCGCGGATGCGCGGATTTGTCGGCCCGGGCGGCTGCGTCGGATCGGTCAAACACTGCGGAACTGTTGTCGCCGCAAGCGGATCGGCAAAGTTGAATGTTCCGGTCGCATCGTTGAGGTCGATAAAGGTCGAATCGACCCGCTGAACATCAAAACCAAACCGCAGCGAGTGGTTTCCGGCAACGTAGGTGAAAGTATCCTGAAGTTGCCAGCGGCCCTCATCGCGTGCAGATGTCCCGAGCGTTGATGAACCTGCGACCAGCGTCGTGTTAAAGGTCAATCCGGGCTCGCGGAAGCTGATCAGCACAACCGGATTTACAAATTGGCCGACCGCCTGGAAGTCCGGCTTGAGCGTCGAATATTGAAAACGAAACTGATTTACGGCCTTGGAGTTAATGACCCAATTATAGGTGCCGTTAATTGCCTGCGTCTCGGTCCGGCGTCCGATAAGCGATTCGGCAAGGCGGTTTCCGCCGTTGAACTGCCGGAGGTCGTTAGTTTTCCCAAACTGATAGTTGACCGTTATCGAGTGATTGGCGTTAAAGTTATGGTCGCCGCGGGCGGTAAAGCGGTGCTGCTTTCGCGGGGTGTCCGAGCCATCAATATATCTGCCAAGCTGCGAGCCAAAATCCGTTATTATTTCGCTCGAATTCGGTGCCGGAAGCGGGAACGCCGGATTAACAGTTAGCGGGATGTAGGTATCGGTTATGGTCGAGTCGAAGATGTAGTCGTATTCATAAGACGTAAAGAAACTTGTCTTATTTTTAAAGTAGCCGACCGGGACCGGGCCGCCGAATGTGAAACCGGGAACGTGCTGCTGAAAGTTAAAACGCGGGACGCCGCGGCGGTTATTGCTCCAGGTATTTGCGTTGAGGCTTTCATCTGAAAAGAAGTAAAAAAGCCTTCCCGCAAACCGCCGCGAACCGGCACGCGTCCTGATATTTACGCGGCCGCCCGAGGCACGTCCATACTCTGCAGAGAATTGATTGGTAACGACCTGTACCTCGGCGATATTCTCGACCGAAGGTTGGAAACGGATGCCGGCGACTCGGTCGTCGTTGTTATCAAGCCCATCGATGGTGATGTTGTTTGAATAAGCGGCACCGCCGGAGAGGGCAAAGACACCGCCCTCGATCAATCCGCTGCTCGGGGCCGATTCAGTACGGCCGCCTTTATCAAAAGAGAGGTCGCGGTTTGAAAGCGGCTCCTCAGTAACTCCGCCGAGCGTCAGGACGAGGTCCAATCCGTCGCGGGTAGTATTTGGCAGTTCCTCGATCTCTCTTTGCTCTATCGTTCCGCCGACAATTGTCCGCGTTGTATCAATTACGGGTGCATCCGAGTCATCTACGGTGACGGTCGTCTCGGCCTGGACGTCTGCCGGCGAGAGATCGATATCAAGCTGGAGACTCTGGCCCGAGATGGTATTTAACTCGACCCGCTCCTTTGCCCCGAAGCCCGTGGCTGCAAACCTGATGGTATATGGCCCCGGCGGAAGCTCTATCAACCGATAGCGGCCATCGGAATTTGTGGTCGCCGTCCGCTCTTGCCCGGTCGCGGTCTGCCGGGCAGTTACCGTGGCCCCGGCGATCGCCTGCCCGTTTGTATCCACGACCCGCCCGGAGATGACAACCTCATCCAGGTCCTGGCCGTAAAATGCTGTAGATAAAGAAAGAAAACAAACCAAGAGAAGTGCAAACTTGCTCATACAGGTTCTGCCCAAAACGTAAGGGGATCTCCAATCTGTAATGTAATTTGAGGACGCCACCTATTTTCAAAGAATCCCCACCAATTGTAAAGCCCAAACCCATTACCAAAACATTAACCTGCGGCCGCTAAAACTCCGGCATTTCCACCCGGCTTTCCCAATCGCCCCGAGCGGCCCAATAACACGAGGCAAAGAAAGCGCTTTGCCCTCCCGGCTTTTCGGTGTAGAATCCCCAACAAAAGACTTCCAACATGCCGAAAAAAGCAAAAGCCCAAATTGAGGAATCTCTCGAGAAGAAACTCCGGAAAGCGGCCGATAAGCGGCGAAATAATGTCGACGCCGCTCTATATCTGAGCATCGCTTCACTCCCAGCTATCTGCTTGAAAGAGTGAGACCTTTCTCTTGTTCGCCGCGTAGCAGAAACTTTGTCAAATCGACATTTCCGGGCAGGGAAAATCTGAATCTCAAAAGCTCTCAAGTATGATTAACGCAAGCAAAGCATTTCTGAACTCCTTTTTCTCCGCAAATCTTCAGTATGTCGTGCCCTTTTTTCAGAGGTCCTACGTCTGGGACGAGGAAAACTGGGACGTGCTCTGGGATCACGTTGATCGGACAGCGCAATCAATTGCAGCCGGCAATATTGGAAAGGAGCATTTTATCGGCACCCTGATCACAAAGGAGCGTCAGGCCAAGGAGATCGGGGAGCAACAGAAAGACGTAATTGATGGGCAACAGAGGCTAACGACTTTTGCGATCTTTTTTAAGGCAATAGCGGACTCGGTCTCGACCGAGTCCGAGTTCCCGGACTTAGTCAAGAATGTAAACGACTTACTGGTATTTACCGATTCCCGCGGAGCGCGTCACACTCGGATATATCACTCCAAAATTGACAAGCCGTATTTTGACGCCGTTATAAACGGCACCGGCCGAGCGGACCTGCCAAACCAGGAGCATCGCATACTAAGGTGCTATGACCACTTCAAAAGCAAATTAGTCGAACATTCGGATGAGCAGCTGCACATACTTACCCAGATTCTACTCACTAAGGTCCCGCTGATCAGTATGCTTCTTTCAGCGGAGGATGATGAACAGGAGATCTTCGACACGATCAATTCCCTTGGGGTTCGGCTGACTACAGGCGAGCTTCTGAAGAACTTTATCTTCTCCGAGACAGAAATCCGCTCTTACTATGAATCGCTATGGGAGCCTATTTTTGAGGCTGACGATGATCAAATTGAATTCTGGAATAAGAACAAAACATCCGGCCGCTTTACGCGAACGAATATTGAGGTTCTTTTGTATTGCTACCTGATCACACAAACAAAGAAACCCGTCGAACTCGACAGGTTATTCAAGGAATATAAGGGCTGGCTTTCAAGCAGGTCGTTGGTGGAAAAGGTCGCCATTCTTGAAGAGATTAAAAGAAACGCTGAAATCTACTTTGATTTCCCCGACACAACCGACCTTAATTTGATCAGATTTTCGGAACATGAGAAACGCTTCTTTCATGTGATCGAAAATTTTGACATGACGACCGTTTATCCGCTTATCTTGTTCTTATACGGCAGGCATACTGACAAGGCAGAACTCGAAAAAATGCTAAGGATCATCGAAAGCTACATCGTTCGCCGACAGGTGTGTAAGTTAACGACGAAGAATTACAACAACGTTTTCATACAGATCATTAAGTACCTGGAGGACATTGGCGAGGTATCTGCTGAGGCACTTGAAACAGTTCTTGGAGAATTCAAGGATGACGGAAATCGGAAGCCGAATGACACCGAGTTTGCGAAAGCATTTTCTCAGACGCCGATCAGTAACAAGAATGCGAACGAGGTTCTATTCTGCATCGCGCTATATCAACTCGACAATGCAAAGGAAGATATTCAGGCATTGAGCTCAAAGAGCTATTCGGTTGAACATTTGCTTCCTCAGAACTGGGAAGAAAACTGGCCTCTTGCGGTAATGGACGAAAGCGCGATTTTGGAACGGAATCGTAAGCTGAAAACGCTCGGTAATCTCACACTCGTTACCGGCTCGTTGAATTCTAGTATGAAGAACGGAACTTGGCCGAAGAAGCGCGAAGCCCTAAAGGCCCATTCTCATCTAAAACTTACCACGGAGTATACTGAGAAAGAAGATTGGAATGAAGAGGCCATCAACGCTCGGGCTGACGATCTAGCCAGCATAGCTATGCAAATATGGCAATAGCCAAATAATGATAAGCGGACAGGTAAAATCAAGAACTCGGGTAACAGACCACGGCGAGGTTTATACGAACCCGCGTGAGGTCAACGCAATGCTCGATCTTGTAAAGGACGAGACCGAGCGGATCGATTCGAGGTTTTTGGAGCCGGCTTGTGGGCACGGGAACTTCTTGGAAGCGATACTTGAGCGGAAACTTGACGCCGTCGAAAGGAAATACAAAAAAAGCCGGACCGAGTTTGAAACTCAAGGGTTGTTGGGACTCGCATGCATCTACGGAATCGATATTCTTGAAGACAATGTGATCGAAGCGAGGCACAGGCTGTTCGATCTTTTTGAGAAGCGGTATCGGAAGCTGTTTGGTAACGATACTGATTACAGGTTTTTTGATTCGATCAGATACGTACTTAACCGGAACATTCTTCACGGTGATGCTTTGACGTTAAAAACGGTGCCATCTGAGCAGAATTTATTGGAGCAGAATGGTCGCCCAACGCTCGACAGTTTGAAGAATGACGGCAACGCGATAGTTTTTTCACACTGGTCATTTATCGATCGCGAGCGCATCAAGCGGCATGACTATTTGTTCGAACATCTTGTAAATCGCATCGGTGACGGGCCTTTGTTTTCCGATCAGGGTGAGGAAGCCTTTATTCCGAAGTCGGTTGCGGAGTTTCCGCCCGTGCACTATCTCGATCTATCCAGTGCTTATGAGGACTGAGTACAATCCTGATGTTTTGTCATGCCTTGCGAACCTTTCGAGCGACGAGGTTTTCACGCCGCCGCGTCTGGCGAACGAGATGCTTGATCTGCTCCCGGTGGAGCTTTGGTCCGACAAGAATGCAAAGTTCCTTGATCCGTGCTGCAAGACGGGAGTTTTTCTTCGCGAGATCGCCAAGCGGCTGCTTAAAGGACTTGAGAAAGATATCCCGGACCTCCAAAAACGGATCGATCACATTTTCAGGAACCAGCTTTATGGCATCGCCATAACCGAACTAACGGCACTGATGTCGCGACGAACGCTTTACTGCTCAAAGACAGCCAGTGGTGAGTTCTCAATTTGTAGGTTTAGGGATGCGGATGGCAATATTCGATTCGAGCGGACCGAGCACATCTGGCGAAACGGGAAATGTTCGTACTGTGGTGCGAGCCAGGAAGAATATGCTCGGGGGGATCACCTAGAAACGCACGCATACGAGTTGATTCATACACATAAGCCAGGAGCGATTTTCAATATGCGATTTGATGTCATTATCGGCAACCCTCCTTATCAGCTTAGCGACGGTGGCCACGGGACAAGTGCGTCTCCGCTTTATCATGAGTTCGTCACGCAGGCAAAGAAGATCAACCCCAGATTTCTCGTAATGATTACCCCGTCACGTTGGTTTGGTGGTGGGAAGGGGCTAGACCCCTTTCGGGAAGCAATGCTGAATGACGCGCAGATGAGGAAAATCGTTGATTTTGTTGACGCCTCGGAAGTATTTCCTGGCGTTGATATTGCTGGCGGCGTCTCCTATTTTCTATGGGCGTCGGGGTCTTCGGGCGACTGCGAGATCGAAACCATCCATAGAGGAAAGTCCTCGAAGTCAGTACGACCGCTTAACGAATTCGGCAAACTGGTCCGATATGGCGAAGCCGTCTCTGTTATTCGCAAAATACTCGCACGAAAAGAACTAAGCATGGCCGATCAAGTCTCAAGCAGGAAACCGTTCGGTTTTCCGACAAATGCTCGCCCTACGGGTAGAGGAGAAGTCACCCTTGTTTGGAATGGAGGCGAAGGGAAGATCGAAGAAGGCACAGTCTCGGTCGGCCGAGACCTGATTGGGAAGTGGAAAGTCATCACATCCAAAGTTTCTTACGATCACGGCGGCCAACCTGATAACGAAGGAAAAAGGCGGGTTCTCTCGAAAGTAGAAATTTTACCCCCCCAAACGGTGTGTACGGAGACATACCTGGTGGCGGGCGCGTACGAGTCTGAGAGCGAGGCAAGGAACCTTGCGGACTATTTGAGGACTAAGTTTGTCCGGTTTCTGATATCTCAGCTTTCATACTCTCAGGACATCACGAAGGAACGGTTCGCATTTGTACCAGTCTTGGATATGAAAAGAAGTTGGGATGACGCAAAGTTAGCTAGCCGATATGGCCTGTCGGATGAAGAGGTGGACTTCATCGATTCGACGGTGCGCCCGATGCAGCCCGAGCTGTTCTAAAATCATGCCAGAGAAATTTTTCCCGCAGAAACCAGAAGCGACACCGACGATCTACGCCTACAAATCTACGCATCCTCAACACAAAGGAATGCTGAAGATCGGCTATACGACTCGGGATGCCGCGACGCGTGTTGCCGAACAGTATCCGATCGTCACCCCGGGCGATCCAACTTATAAGATAGTCCGGGAAGAGTCTGCGTTGCGCAAGGACGGGACTGTTTTCACGGATCATGACGTTCATCGGTATCTGAGGAGCGCTAACGTTCCTCATGCCGCGGGCGAGTGGTTTGTCTGCAAGCTAAGTGAAGTTAAAGCTGCTATAAATGCCGTTCGCGATCGCAGAGCCTACGAACTCAGCCGTGAGCAGAGCTTCAAAATGCGGCCGGAACAGGTAGAGGCGGTTGAAAAAGCGGCGAATTATTTCAGACAAGCGAAGATCACCGACGGTAAGGTCCCGCACTTTCTCTGGAACGCAAAGATGCGCTTCGGCAAGACCTTCGCAACCTACCAGCTTGCAAAGAAAATGGGTTGGAAGAGCGTCCTCGTTCTCACATTCAAACCTGCCGTGGAATCGGCTTGGGAAGAGGATCTAAAGTCGCACGTCGATTTCGAAGGCTGGCAGTTCCTCTCCCGTACAAGTGAATTGCAATTTGCGCAGGCGAATAAGAAGAAGCCGATCGTTTGTTTCGGCTCCTTTCAGGATTATCTCGGTAAAAACTCTGCCGGAGGCATCAAACCAAAGAACGAATGGGTACACGCAATGAATTGGGACTGCGTTGTACTGGACGAATATCACTTCGGAGCGTGGCGGGACAGGGCAAAAGGGCTTTTCGAGAGCGACGAGGAAGAAAGCGGCGAAGTTGAGACCAAGCTATCGGGCGGCCAGGAATACTTCAGCGAAGAGCTGATGCCGATAACCACGAATCATTATCTTTACCTGTCGGGCACTCCCTTCCGCGCCATCGCCAACGGCGAGTTCTTGGAGGACCAAATTTATAACTGGACATACTCGGACGAACAAAGAGCTAAGGCCGAGTGGAAAGGCAGCGACAATCCGTATTTGCCGCTGCCCCGAATGGTCATGATGACCTACAAACTGCCGGATAAGATCCGCGAGATCGCCTTAAAAGGCGAGTTTGAGGAATTTGACCTCAACCTCTTCTTTTCGGCCGAGGGCGAGGGCGACACTGCGAAATTCAAATACGAGGAGTACGTCCAGAAATGGCTCGACCTGATGCGCGGCCAGTTCGCCGACATGCTCGTGGACGATCTGCAAATGCGTGCTGAGAAGCCGGCGATGCCGTTCTCGCATATGCCGCTTCGGAATCTTCTCAATCACACACTCTGGTTCCTGCCGCGCGTCAATTCTTGCTTTGCAATGCGGAACCTTCTCGATCAGCCGCAAAACAAGAAGTTCTATGGCGATTACAAGGTCGTCGTTTGTGCTGGCACGGGCGCCGGAACCGGTAACAATGCGCTACCGCCGGTTCTGAATGCGATGGGCAATCCGCTGAAATCGAAAACGATAACTCTTACGTGCGGAAAGCTTACGACGGGCGTTACGGTTCGGCCTTGGACCGGCATTTTCATGCTTCGCAGCACATCGAGCCCCGAGACATATTTCCAATCGGCGTTCCGAGTTCAGTCACCCTGGACGATCAAGAATCCGGATGGGAACTCTCCCAATCGAGAAGAGATCATCAAGAAGGAATGTTATGTTTTTGACTTTGCCCCGGATCGTGCGTTGAGGCAAATCTCGGAGTACAGTTCAAAGCTCGATGTAGGTGACTACGATCTCGAAAAGAAAGTTGCCGAGTTTATTCAGTTCCTGCCGGTCATTGCATACGACGGCTACGCAATGAAGGAGATCAATGCTGGCGAAGTGCTAGAAATGGCAATGAGCGGGTCGACGGCAACATTGCTTGCACGGCGCTGGCAAGCGGCTGTTCTGGTAAACGTCGATAACGACACCCTCAAGAAATTGATGGCAAACGCCGAAGCGATGGCCGCCCTCGAAAAGATCGAAGCCTTCCGTGCTCTCAATCAAGACATTGAGACGATCATTAACAAATCGGATGCGGTCAAGAAAGCTAAAACCAAAGCAAACGAAGAAGACCTAACTGACAACGAGAAGAGACAACTGAAGGAAGACGAGAAGGAACTGAAATCCAAGCGAGAGCAGATCCGCCAGAAGTTGCTCAAGTTCGCGACCCGAGTTCCAGTTTTCATGTATCTCACCGATTACCGTGAGCGCAGCCTTAAGGACGTGATCACCGAGCTAGAACCGGAACTCTTCCGCAAGGTTACTGGTCTTGAAAAGAAGGACTTCGAGCTGATGGTCAGCCTTAATCTATTTAACGAGGCAAGAATGAACGAGGCCGTCTTTGGGTTCAAGCGTTACGAAGATTTGAGCCTCGCCTACACCGGAGTGTACAAACATAAAGATATGCCGGTTGGCGGGTTCTCCACGGTATTGAGTAGGCCGGAGTTTGATGAGGTCTTTGTGAATCAGGGTTAACCGGTTGATGTCTTGATTCGTAATTATGGCAAAGCTTTCCGCAAAATCTATCGTGATCCTCGAGTTAATCGCTGACGGGCAGAGTTACACTCAGATTGTGGACGGACATCCCGAGATAACGTATTTGGATATTTTCAATGCGGCCAAGGAGGCATTGAATCTAAACGGCGAGACTTCCAGTCATGTTAATAGGCTACAGGAAATCAAAGAAGCATACCCGCGTGCCTACGAGAAATGGAGCGACAAGGAAGACGAGCAACTTAGGACAATGCATACCGAGCGACGAGCTATCAACGAAATTGCCGCAATTTTGGAGCGACAGCCTTCAGCGATTCATTCGCGACTCGAAAAACTGCGTCTGGCGTAACGTCATAGGGACCTGTCCGCGGGCGAGCCCAACGCCGGAAACGCCGACCGTCATCGAGCTCGTCTCAAAGTGCCTCCAACGTGCGCAGGAAATCACAACGTAGAAATGAGACTTTCGGAAATTTCTGAGTTTACTTTTGGTTTTGCCTTTCTCCACGAGCAAGCAAGCCGGAGTTGGTACGGGATGACCGCTGTGCCAATACTGCCCTCTCTGCAGCAGGAGGCCAAAAAAGGATGGGACGCGATGCTGCCAATAAGAGGCGTGCCGAACTATTATCAATTCAAACTTAGCGACTATTTGATTGGTGCAAATGCAAAGTACCGCAAGAACAAGCCATTTTACCCAAGCCCCTACTTCCGAATCTCTCTGCACCGACGATACAACAACCAACAACACCAACGCCTGCGCGAACTTTCAAAGACGGCTCCCGATACCTATTACGTCGCTCCTGAAACGAACGACGTTAACGAGTTCAACAGCCATTTCCTTGGTTCGCGGGTTATTGAAATCTCGCGAATGATCCCAGTCAATGAATGCAAGGATATTTTTGACGACGAGCAGCATTTCATAACCTACCAACGCGGCAAACCGAAGTGGCACGAACATTCCGAACCGATCTTGCATGAATCTTCGATACTGGGAAGCGAACACGAATCGTTTTTGCATTCTCAACGCGAGCGAGTTCGCCTCCTGGATCTTGTGTACGCAAGAGAGCTTTGGGAGACGAACGCCGCACTTGCCGATAAGGTCTTGGCAATGGAACGCTATTTGCCAGTAGATGAGAAAAGAATATTGATCGCCAAACCAAAGAACCGGACCAGGAACGCCTACCTCGAAGCAGCCGCAGGTATCGCAATGACCTTGTTTCGATCAGTACTTGTGTTTGTTGGCGAATCTAAATCTGATAAAGAATCCAGAAGCAATGGCTGACCAGTTATCATTGTTCGATGCCCAAGAAGCCCGATCGCTGCTTGATCAGCTGATAGCTGAGTCGCGTCTTTACAAAACGAGCAAGGACTATAAGGAACTTCTAGATTTCGTGATTCGGCTACGCCATATGGCACCATTCAATGCTATGCTTTTGCAGATCCAGAAACCGGGGCTGAAATACGCGATGTCTGCGCGAAATTGGCGGGAAAAATTCGGAAGATTTCCGAAGGAAGGTACGCGTCCGCTTGTGATCATGAGGCCTTTTGCACCGGTAGACTTTGTTTACGATGTAGTCGATACGGAAGGAGCGGATTTGCCCCGTGATGTATTCGCGTTCACCGCCATTGGAAGCCTAGATGCGGCCTCATTCGATCGGTTCAAAGCTTTACTTGCCCGAAAAGGAATCAATTGGTTTGAAGTCGATCAGGGCGATGCCCATGCGGGGCTTGTGAGAATTCTTTCTCGCTCGGAGGAAGTGGGGAACACTTACAGGATCAATATCAATAAGAACCATACGCCCCCGACCCAATTTGCTACGCTCGCTCACGAGCTAGGCCACGTGTTTCTCGGGCATCTCGGACGAGACAAAAAACTAAAGATCAAGGACCGCACATATAAGGCTGATGACATGATGGAGATCGAAGCCGAATCCGTCGCGCATATCGTATGCAAACGAATTGGCATTGAGCCGCAGTCTCTTAATTACCTTTCATCATTTGTCGAAAACGAACAAGAGATTGAGGAACTTGACATCTATGCAATTCTCGTCGCGGCAGGAGCGGTAGAAAACCTATTGGAGTTAAACCCAAAGGTGTTTCGTGCTCGGATGGAATAGACGTGTTGAGTCGATATTGGGAGATTAATATGGCAACTTGGATGTATCAGTTGAATCAGAGAAGCTGGGCTCCGAAACGGTTTCGGATTGAGATATGGGAGGGCGAGCGTTGGTCTTGGCCGGTAAGGACAGGGTTGCCGAAGGGCGCGTCCTTGCAGGCCGGCGATACGATAGTCTTTTTCTACGCACCGAGTGGTGGGAACGATCCGGGCTTTTACGGTTGGGCTGTCGTCCTAGAATGGTACGAGGAGAATCGCGATCTTTACTTTCGGGCTGCGGCACCTACCGATCATCTCAAGATGCATCCTTGGTGGGACGATTCCGCACAGGCTGTTGCTGACGCCATCCGCGGGAAGATGAAACAGCGAACCATCTGGAACGTTCCGGACCGACTTGTTCCTGAGCTTCGAAATGGAATTACCCGTTGGCTCGGCGGCAATCCGTAAACACCCGAATGGTCCGGCTTTTAATTTCTCAAGTAACGATTCGGTGTAATTTGTGAATTCCTCGAAATTCGTTCATTTTGATCGAAAATGGGCGGGATTGGGGAGAAATGGGCTTGCGCGAATGAGTTCTGAGCTTGCGCGAATGAATTATTGGGTTGCGCAAATCATTTCTGAGCTTGCGCAAATGAATTCTGCAATTGCAGGAATGAATTATTCGTTTGCGCAAATGAGGTGCGCAATTGCGCAAATGAATTATTGGTTTGCGCAAATGAATTATTCGGCTCAGGAATGAATTATTCGTTTGCGCAAATGAATTATTTGTCCCCAGAAATGAATTATTTGTGCCGGGAAATGATCTCTGCGGACCGGGCGGCGAACTCTTAGCGGGAATGTTTTCGCCACGGAGATCACTTTCTTAGCGATGAGTGACGAGTGACAAGTGACGAGTGACGAGAGCGAAGGGACAAGAGACAAAAAGTCAGACTGAGGGGTTGCGGATCGGTTTGAGTGTCGAGGGATCTTTTCTTAGTGGCGAGTGGTGAGTGACGAGTGACTTTTTTTGAGTGGCGAGTGGTGAGAAAAGAGGGTTGAGAGGCGGTTGAGGAGAGAAGAATTTTGGGGCCTTTTTATTTTTTTTTCGGGTGTTTTTTGGGCGGTTTTTGGTGGGGATCTTGGGTTGTTTTTGGCGGTTCTGGCGGCGTGCGGGAAACACAATTAGTTGTGCGGGTGGTTTCGGGTCACCTCAACTTATTGTGTTCAGGCGGTTTAGCCCGCTGAGCGAGATCGGCGGCAAAAATTGCCCGCGGGTCCTCTGGCCGCGGGGCGGGCGGAGAGGTGCGGGCAAAAAAAATTGTTGACAGATTTTGGTGACTTGTGTAAAAAATCGAATTGGGTCTGCCGGAGGCTCCCTATCTCCTGCCAACGGCGACCGAAGTTTTACTTCTGCCTTCCGTTTCAGGTGATGTGATCTCCTGTAGCTCCTAATCCAAAAAACCATAGGAGACTATAAACATATGGCCAAGAAAAATTGGTGGCCAACATCACTCGCGGAGCAGCTCGTGCTGGTCCAGAACTTTCAGAACAAGATAGACGGTTACGCCGTTGCCTTGGGGCTTGACCCCGCACAGGTCGCGGCGGCACAGGACCTCTGCGACGGCTTCGTTACGGCCTTTACGTTTCACGAATCGGCCAAGACGACGATGCAGTCGGTCACACAATGGCGCGACGAAGTTTTCAGCGGCACGCCTACGGGCGATCCCGCCGGAGCTCCGCCGGTGTTCGCTGTGGCCGGTGCTCCCGCGTTAACCCGGGGAGTTGTAACGCAGCTTTTTGAGCTTCGCGACCTTATCGTCTCGCTGCCGGGCTATACGGAAGCCATCGGCGAGGATCTGGGGATTGTCGGTGCCCAAAAGTCTGACGTTATTCCCGAATTGGTCGCTCCGGAGCTCAAGCCTTCGGTCGCTTCGGGCTATACGGTAAATCTTAAGGGCAGTATGCAGGGAATGACCGGCATGCGGGTCGAATACAGACGCGCGGGCGGCGATTTCACACCTGTTGCTTTTTTGACGAACCTTCCGGGCACGGTCCAGATCTCGCCGGCGGCTCCCGGGCAACCGGAATCCGGCGAGATCAGGGCGGTATTCATCCGTAAGAATGCCGAGTTTGGCAACTTCTCGCCAAACTATCCCGTAACTGTCTCCTAAAACCCACCCTCACCTACCCAAACACATTTCCCAAGCCAAACAGGCCGCAGATAACCCCAAATAACCCGCCTCCCATTTGCCGAAAGGCATGTCCCACAAGCGGTAAAGGTGTGTCCGCGGCCTTAAGTTTTCGCGTGTGAGGTTGGCACGAGCTTCGGCAGGTTCATTCGGAGTTGGAGGATGGCGGCGGAGAGGATTGTGAGGATGGCGATGACGATGACGGAGGCAGAAAGGCCAAAGGCATCGGCGATGATCCCGGTAAGGATGGCGCCAAAGGCATAACCGAGGTCGCGCCAGAGCCGGAAAACCCCGACGCTTTTTGGGCGGTCCTCGGGGTGAGTTATCTCGGCAATGGAGGCGAGAAATGTGGGGTAAACCATCGCCGTGCCCCAGCCGAGAAGAGTTGCGAGCGCGATATAGGCGGTAATGGTCTCGGCAAAAGGCATTACGAGAAGCGCAATGCCCTGGAGCAGCATCCCGACGAAGAGCATACGTTTTTTATCGAAGTGGTCGGCCATTTTTCCGGTAAATAGCTGGCCGAAACCCCAAACGGCGGGGTAGATGGCGGTTACGGCACCGATCTCGGAAAGCGAGAACCGCTTTGCCGCAAGTATTACGGGCAGAAGGCCCCAGACCATTCCGTCATTAAGGTTATTGACCAGCCCGGCCTGTGTTATCGAGCCGAGATTCCGGTCGCGGATGGTCGTATCCCAAAAAACGCTGCGGAGCTTTGCCACCTGCGATGTCTCGCTCTCCCGGGCAACGTGGTGGCGGGTATCGCGAATGAGAAAGATGGACATCGCCAGCCCGATAACGGCCATCACGATGCCTATATAAAAAGGATAGGGGCGGAGGCCATATTCACCCGCCACCCAGCCGGTAATGAAGGCAATAGCCCCGACCGAGACGTAGCCGGCGAATTCGTTGAGCCCCATTGCGAGTCCTCGGTTGCGCTCGCCGATCAGGTCTATCTTCATCACAACCGTGCTCGACCAGGTAAGGCCCTGATTGATGCCGAGCAAAACATTGGCGGCAATTATCCAGTTCCAGCTCGGGGCATACATTAATATAAGCGGAACAGGAAGCCCGAAGAGCCAGCCGAGAATCAGCAGGTTGCGGCGGCCGAGCCTATTTGCCAGAGCTCCGGTAAAGTAGTTGGTAAACGCCTTTACGACGCCAAAAACTACTATAAAGGAGAGCAGGGCCGTCTTTGCGGCGATGGCAAATTCGGCCTCGGCGATCTGCGGCAAGATGGAGCGCTCAAGCCCGACCATGCCGCCGACAAAAGCATTTACGACGACCAGCAATGTAAATTGGCCGATGTTTTCCCTGAGGCCGAGCCTGACGTCAGATTCGCTCACGCGGGGAAATCTATCACCGTTCGAAGCGGAAAGGAAATCGAGGCCGGGCCGTGCGGCTTGGCCGTGAGGCGGAGGAAATGCGTCCGATTAGTCTTCTTCCGAAGGGTCAAAGCGGCGGACCCGGGAGACGGGAATGAGTGCGTCGGTCGGGCTTTCACTTCCGCGGCGGACGAACTCATCGGCATGGAGCCGGAGGTAGTCAAAGAAGCGCTCGAACTCCCGCTGCATCGCGTCCATCTTTTCCCGCATATTGAGGATGATCTCAACGCCCGCGAGATTGACGCCGAGGTCGCGGGTCAGAGATAGAATCACCTCAAGGCGTTCGAGATCGCTATCTTCAAAAAGGCGCGTGTTGCCCTCCGACCGCGAGGGCTTCAAGAGCCCCTCGCGCTCATACATCCGAAGCGTCTGCGGATGTATCTCATACATCTCCGCCACGGCGCTTATTGTGTATGTTTTGACACGCTTCTTCATCGTTCTTAGAGTTTCAGAGTTGCGGAGTTACAGAGTTGCAGAGTTGTCTGTTTGTTACCCGGTCTCTGTAACTCGATAGTTCCGGAGTTTCAGGCCGGTTTAGTTTTGCGCAGCCTTTTTCTCACTTTCGCGGAGAAACTTTGCGAGAGATAGGGTCATTTTTGACACCTCATTTGCAAGGCCATACATTTCCCGGAAATCTTCCTCGCCGCAATACCCAAGCCCTTTCGCTACATACAAATGTGACTGCACTTCGGCGGCAGAACCTCGTGCAAGATTTAGAAAGTTGGCAAACTCTGAATTCGTTCTTCGTCCGTGTCCCTCAGCGATGTTTGCCATGGTCGAGACCGCAGCCCGGCGGATCTGATCACGAAGACCAAAATCTTTGGAAAACGAACTGTCGGATGTCATGCGATAAACACGCATCGTCAATTCCAAAGCTTTTTGCCAAGCCTTAATGTCCTCAAACCGCGCAAAGCTCGCCATAACTCCTAAACTCCGTAACTCCGAAACTTCCTATCTCTGCAACTCTGCAACTCCGAAACTCCGAAACTTCCTATCTCTGCAACTCTGCAACTCTGCAACTACGAAACTCCGAAACTCTGTAACTCTGAAACTCCGCAACTCTCAACTCACTCCAACCCCATAACCTTCCTCGGATTTTCCGGGTTTAGCTTTTCGAATTGCCGGAGCAGGTCTTTTGTTTCTTCTGAGATAACTCGCGGCATGGCGATCTTTACTTCTACGAACTGATCTCCGCGGAGGCTTGGGTTCCTGAGCGACGGGAAACCTCTTTCGCGGAGGCGGAACTTCTGGCCTGATTCTGTTCCCGGCGGTATTTTTAGCTGTGCCTTTCCCTCAACTGTCGGGACCTCGATCTTTGCACCAAGGGCTGCCTCACTGATCGTGATCGGGACGGTGACGTAAACATTATCTCCCTTGCGGGTAAGGAAAGGATTTTTGCCGACGTTGGTAACGATAAATAGATCGCCGGGCTCGGCCCCGAGCCTTCCGCCGTGGCCTTTTTTAGGTATTCTTACCCGCGAGCCGGTATCAACTCCGGCCGGGATGCGGATCTTTACCTGCTCGGTCTTCGGCGTCGTTCCCTTGCCGTTGCAAAGCGAGCAGGGCGTTCGGCGCCTTCCTGTTCCGGAGCAATCCGGGCAATCTTGGGCAAATTGAAGCCTTCCGCCGCTTTTCGTCACCTGCCCGGTGCCTTTGCAGGTTGTGCATTGGACAAGCGGGCCGCCCGTGTCGCCTGCACCTTGGCATCGGGAGCATTGCTCGCTGCGGTTGACGGTGATATTTGTTGTCAGGCCGGAAAAAGATTCCTCAAAGCTGAGCGCGAGAGGTATCTCGATATCGCGGCCGCGTTTCGGCATCGCCCGCGGAGGTTCGGGCTGTGGCCGGGTGCCCTGTCCGCTCCCGCCAAAGAGATCTGAAAAGATATCCCGGAAGCTCGAGCCGCCGCCCGCGGTAGATTCTTGCGAAAAATCAAATCCTGAAAAATCAAACCCCGGCGATGCCCCGCCGCCTCCGGTCGCGCCCGAGGCGAAGGGCGAATCGGCATCGAGATTTTCGTGATAGTAACCAAAGCGGTCGAAAACCTTCCGCTTTTTCTCATCCGAGAGAACGTCGTAGGCCTCCTGGACCTCTTTGAACTTTTCCTCGGCGACCTTATCGTTCGGATTTACGTCCGGATGAAACTTGCGCGCCAACCGGCGATAAGATTTCTTTATCTCATCCGCCTTGGCGTCCTTTTTCACCCCTAAGGTCTTGTAATAGTCTTTCTTCGTGGCCATCGTAAGGTTCCGAACAAGTTTTGAGGGGCGGTGCGAGAGTTACATTCTAATTGCAAACAACTCGCCGCCGCCCCTCGCCTGGTGCCGAAGTCAATTAGTCCTTCTTTTCCTCTTCAACATCGACATATTCTGCATCAATAACATCGCCATCATCCGAAGAAGAGGCTGTGCCCGAGTCGCCCTCAGCTCCGGCCGAAGCTGAAGATGCCTGTTCCGCATTTTCATCCGGCTGAGCGGCAGCCTGGCTGTAGAGAACCTCCGCGATCTTGTGCGAGGCCGTCTGCAGGCGTTCGAAAGCACCGTTCATCGCGTCTGCATCATCGCCGCCGAGTGCGGTCTTTGAATCAGAGATGGCGGTTTCGATCTCAGCCGCTGCGGCCGCGTCAAGCTTATCTCTATTTTCAGAGAAGCTCTTCTCGACACTGTAAACGAGGCCATCGAGCCGGTTGCGAGCTTCGATCGAAGCTTTCTTCTTCTCGTCGTCGCCGGCGTGCGATTCGGCGTCCTTCATCATCTTGTCGATCTCGTCCTTTGAAAGGCCGCTCGAGGATGTGATGGTTATCTTCTGCTCGCGGCCGGTGCCGACATCCTTTGCAGAGACGTTGACGATGCCGTTGGCGTCGATATCAAAGGTCACCTCGACCTGCGGAACTCCGCGCGGTGCCGGCGGAATGCCGACAAGGTGAAACTTGCCGAGCGTTTTGTTGTCGCCGGCCATCGGGCGTTCACCCTGCAGAACGTGGACCTCAACCGATGTCTGGTTATCCGAAGCGGTCGAGAATATCTCAGACTTACGCGTCGGGATCGTCGTGTTCCGCTGGATCATTGTGGTCATAACGCCGCCGAGCGTTTCGATGCCGAGAGTTAGCGGGGTAACGTCAAGAAGCAGGATATCCGTCTTCTCACCACCGAGAACACCGGCCTGGACGGCAGCACCCAAAGCTACAACCTCATCCGGGTTAACTGATTTGTTCGGGTCCTTGCCAAAGAACTCTTTGACCATTTCCTGGACCTTCGGGATACGGGTCGATCCGCCGACGAGAACAATTTCATCGATCTCTTTTGCGGTGATCCCTGCATCCTTTATCGCCTGTTCGACGGGCGGCATAAGCCGTTTGAGGACGGGCTCGACGAGGTTCTCAAACTTTGACCGCGTGAGCTTCATCACAAGGTGCTTCGGCCCGGAGGCATCGGCGGTGATGAAGGGCAGGTTGATCTCCGTTTCCATCGTGGACGAGAGCTCGACCTTTGCCTTTTCGGCAGATTCCTTGAGCCGCTGGAGCGCCATCTTGTCCGAGGTCAGGTCGATTCCCTGATCTTTCTTAAATTCATCGATGATCCACTTGATCAGCACCTCATCGACGTCGTCGCCGCCGAGGTGGGTGTCTCCGTTGGTCGATTTGACCTCGACAACGCCTTCGCCGACCTCAAGGACAGAGATATCGAACGTACCGCCGCCGAAGTCGAAGACCGCGATGGTCTCGTCCTTTTTCTTATCGAGCCCGTAGGCGAGAGCGGCGGCCGTCGGTTCATTGACGATGCGGAGAACCTCGAGGCCCGCGATCTTGCCGGCGTCTTTTGTTGCCTGCCGCTGAGCGTCGTTAAAATAGGCCGGGACAGTGATGACCGCCTTTTCGACCTTTGCGCCGAGGTAATCTTCGGCAGATTGCTTTAGCTTTTGGAGCACGATGGCGGCGATCTCCGGCGGGCTATATTGCTTGCCTTCGGCATCAATACGGACGTCGCCGTTCGAGGCCCTTTCTACTTTATAAGGAACCTGTTTTATCTCGCCCTGGACCTCGTCAAACTTGCGGCCCATAAAGCGTTTGATGGAATACAGCGTATTCTCAGGGTTTGTAACTGCCTGGCGCTTTGCAACCTGGCCAACGAGGCGATTGCCGTCCTTGGCAAAGGCCACGACCGATGGGGTCGTCCGGCCGCCTTCGGCATTGGTGATGACGATCGGTTCGCCGCCTTCCATAACGGCCACGACCGAGTTCGTCGTTCCTAAGTCGATTCCGATGATCTTGCTCATTTATCTTTCTCCGCTTAAATAATTTCAACACGCCCAATAAATACCGCTATAAATATCGCTTGAGCCTTTATAGAATATAAAGGTTGAGTGTGTTGCTGTCAAGTTTATTTTAGGGCTAAGTTGGGGCAAAGAAAAAGCCCTGCCGCGGTCGGGCAGGGCTTAAGTCTCATTCTGTCGCTCAATTACGGAAGGTACATCATCGGAATGGCTACATTCTTATCGATCCTGGCGTTGAACCAGGACATATCGCGGACGACCGGCGCACCAAATGCCGGATCGTTAACATAAAGGGTCCCGTCTTCATCAACACCGCTAACCACGATGATATGATTTACGCCGTTCCATTGCCCGGCTGCCCAGATCGGCCCGACCGAGCGGAGGTTGTTATCAATAAAAAGCCAACTGAACGTCTGGTTGACCTGAGGAAGGGTCTCAAGCCCCATGTCGCGGGCCAGATCAATGAACTCACTGGCCTGGATACCCTGATCATCGTCATATTCCTGCGGAAGCGGATGTATGCAGGCGGCTCTTTTGTAACCGAAAAGCATTCGTGCCGAAGCGTGCCAGCAGCTGTTTTGCCGCTCCTGCATAATGTGCATAACATCTAATCTCATATGAATCTCCTGTGTGAATCCGAATTATCGAGAAGCCGAACGAATGCATCAAAACGACTTTCAGGCAAGACGCTCGCGGCGCGCTGTATTTGCGAAAGGTGAACCCGAAGCACGAATGACGGGTCGTGGATGTCTGATCGTTCGCCGAGTGAGGGCGGATCAGATGATCGGGTCGTCGGGGTCGGGGACGGTCATGAAGTAGCGGGCGGCGTAGTATTCGAGCGAGCCGTAGACAGCGAGCGTAAGGACGGTCAGCGTGGACGAAAGTTCGGTTGGCTCGAGGTGGACGTAAAGCGTTGTGCACAGAAGGATGGTGAAGACGTGGACAAGGATGCGAAAGAGCTTTTCGTATGCCGAATCGGCCAGCCACCGTGCGACGTTGCGGCCTCGGCAAAGGCCATAGAAATTCACCGGGATCATAATGGCCGCCCAAAACACATTCACCGCGATCAGGATGAGCGATACATAATATAAGGTATCCTGCATATGAGCTCCCTTTCGAGAGCATTATAGCTCAGTTTGCTGCAAGCGGTGGCGGCGGAGCCGCGAGGCAGTCGTCAGAAGTCAGTTGTCGGTTGTCGGTTGTCAGATTCCGGATTCCGCATTGGATGAAACGCCCCTACTAACGTGCGGGCTCCTGCATTGATTGCCAGCTAACGCTGGGACTCCATACTTTGCAACTCTAGAGCTTTAACGTTGGCCGGCTAAAGCCGGGACTCAGAACGACGAGCCAAAGCTGGAACTCCAAACTCCGCAACTCTGAAACTCTGCAACTCTGTAACTTCGAAACTTCGAAACTTCGCAACTTTCGAAACTTTTACTTCCCGTAGACGGCTTCTAGGAGGTGTTGGCGGCGGGGGAAGTGCATGAAGATGCCGATTATGCCGATGATGAACCAGAAAAAGAAGTACTGGTAGCCGAAGGCGATGGCGAGGACGAAGCCCATCAGCGAGATGGATTCGCAGACGGCGCAGGCGACGATGAGGCCGGTCATTACGTAGCTCATCTTGCGTTCGGCGATGGCATGTTCCTGTGCCCGTTTGCGCAAGAAGAATGAGACGGCGATGTTCAGGAAGGCGAGTATTCCGAACATCAAAACGAGCAGAGGGTTTTCGCCGAGCATCGGCTGGATGGGCGGGCTCAGGATGCCGGGGCGGATGACGAAGACGACCCCGAAAAACATCACCTGAGACATAAGGAGAACAAGCCAGAGGATCATCATCGTCCGGAAGCGGGCGTCAACTTCGGTTGTATCGTGCTGCATAGCTTTAATCGGTGGCGGCGATCTCCTCTTGCAGGAGCTGCCGCTGATAAAGGTCGGCATACTCGCCGCCGAGAGCGATGAGCTCTTCGTGGGTGCCGCGTTCGATTATACGCCCGCGGTCAAGCACACAGATAATGTCCGCGTCGCGGATGGTCGAGATGCGGTGCGAGGCAATGAGGGTCGTCCGGCCGGAGCGGACCTCGCGGAGATTGCGGAGGATCGCCTCTTCGGTCTGCGTGTCAACGGCGGAGAGCGAATCGTCGAGTATTAAAATGCGCGGGTCGCGGTAAACGGCACGGGCGATGGCGGTCCGCTGTTTCTGGCCGCCGGAGAGCGTTATGCCGCGTTCGCCGACGAGCTGTTGGTATTTATCAGGAAAGCCGCGGACATCCTCGGCGAGCCCGGCGATCTCGGCCGCTTTTTCAACCGAGATCTTGCTCTCCGCGTCCAGCTCGGAGCCGAAGGCGATGTTGGCGGCGAGCGTATCGGAGAAGAGAAACGTCTCTTGCGGGACAAAGCCGATCGCCCGGCGGAGCTGCTCGATGGGGAAACTTCGTGCCGGCCGGCCATCGATAAAGAGCGTGCCCTCGGGTGCATCCAAGAGCCGCGGGATGAAATTGAGCAGCGTCGATTTGCCGCTGCCCGTTCGTCCGACGAAGGCCGCCGTTTGGCCGGGCTCGATCTTAAGGCTGATATCGGAGACAACGGGCCGGCCGTCATAGCCGAAGGTCAGGTTGCGAAATTCGATACCGCCGCGGATCGCGGGCTGCTCTCGGGCTTCGGGCGAATCTTTTATCGTCGGCTCCGTTTCAAGCACGGCGTTGAAGCGCTTGAGGCTGGCGGTGCCGCGTTGGTAAAGATTGACGACGTAGCCGAGAGCGATGAGGTACCAGATCATCCGCTGCAGATAGAGGATAAAGGCGGTGAAATCGCCGGCCGTTATCTCGCCCTCGACCGCCATCGGGACGCCGACCGCGACGATGATGACGAACCCAAGCCCGATGAAAAAGAAGAGCAGCGGCCGCATCGCCGCCGAGAACTTCACGAGCTGAAGATTGCGGGTGGCGTATTCCTCATTGAGCCGTTCGAAGGCAGCGATCTCAGTATCCTCGCGGGCATATGCTCGGACGACGCGGACGCCGGAGATGTTCTCTTGGGCCCGGGCGGTGATATCGGAAAAGAACTCCTGGATCTTCTCAAAGCGGACGTGGATCTGTTGGCCGAGATACTTGACCGTAAGCGAAACGAACGGTAGCGGTATGAGCATCAGGAGCGTCAGCTTGACGGAGATGTTCATCAAGATCGGGAGCGTAATGGCGAGTGCGAAGACGGCCTGAAACGTGTAAAGGATCATCGGCCCGACGATCTGGCGGACGGCCGCGAGGTCGTTGGTCGCCCGGGCCATCAGGTCGCCGACGCGGGTCTTCTGAAAGAATTCGAGCGGCTGATGGACGACCGCGGCGTAGAAATCGCTCCGCATGTCGAACTCGATGTGGCGCGAGGTATTGATCAAAAGCCGCCGCTGCCAAAAGAGAAAAATACCGCTGATGCCATTGGCACCGAGGATGATAAGCGGATAGTAGAAAGCCTTTTCCCAGGTGACGCCCGAGCCTAGATCATCGACCGCCATCCCGACCAGCGAGGGCACCATCAGCCCAAAGCTCATCGAGCAGAGGATGAAAAAGATGCCTGCGACGATCGGCCATCGGTATGGGCCGAAGTAGCGGGCGAATTTGCGTATCTCTTCCATTGCGGGCGGCTACGGCTGCGGATTTGCCTCGCGGGTCATCGCCATCTGCATTTGCCTGTAAAGCTCTTGCTCGGCGACCTGTTTGAGGTCGGGCGGAAGGGCAAAGAGCGAGGGCTCGACCTGGAGCGTCACCTCACGAAGCTCGGTCTTCATCTGCAGCGTGCGTTCGCCGTCGGCGACGTTGTAGAACTCTTGCCGGACGGGCATTTTGAGCGCGGGGTCGTAGAAGACGATGACCTCGGAAGCGTCGCCGCGGTCGATGCGAACGGAGTATTTATCGAGCTCGCCTTCTTTGCCGAGGCTCTCGAATTCGGCAAAGCTCCGCTGAGAGAACAGCCAACTCGTGATCTCAGACATCCCGAGCTGCTGGCCTGCCCCACCCGATTCCCTTTCGGCATAAATGCCAAGTGCGGGGAAAATGATTACCTCACGTTCGCCGGATATGACGGTCAACTGGAGCGGCGTGTTGAGGCGGTGATCGGTCCGGCGGAGTTCGCCGCTGCGGGCGATGAATGAGGAACGCTCAACGTCGCCCGACGTCATAACTATCTTTGCTTGATATGTCGGCGGTTCGGCTATTTCAAAGGGAAATTCGCCCGACGTTTGCGCTCCGGTAGAGGCCGAATTGGTGTTGCCGCCGCTCGGGCCGGAGCAGGCACTGAGGAGCGAAAAACAAAGTATAAATATAGGTAAGGCTTTCGCCGCGGTTGACAAATTCATGTGACTCGCGAAATTTTATCATATCGGCCGCGAGTGCCGCTTTAGGTAATGAGCCTTAACCGTTGGCAAATGAAATATCTCACGGCGGCATTGCTGCTGGCTCCCGTTTCGCCTGCGCTTTATGCCCAGGGGCTTTATGCGCGGTGGCGGATCGGCGTTTTGCCACCGGCGGGCGGGTCGAATACCGGCGTTGTGAATGAGAGCGAAGGCGATGCCGAGCCGGTGAGCCTTTTGGTGATCGGTGAATCGACTGTCGCGGGGCTCGGGGCACGTGATCACGACCGTGCACTAAGCGGGCAATTCGCACGGCACCTGAGCCGCCATGTCGGGCGGCCGGTTGCGTGGCACGTGATCGGTAAGAGCGGCGTTACAACGCGGCGGACGATCGACGAACTCCTGCCGCAGGTGCCCGAGCGGGCGTTCGATTATGCACTCGTTGGGCTTGGCGGAAATGACGTGCTCAAGCTCTCGAGCCCTCGAAGATTTCGCAGCGACATGACCGAATTTCTCGGCCTGCTCCATGAACGGACGAGCACGCCAGTGACCTTTCTTTCCAATTGCCCGATGATCAAGATGTCCACCTCGATACCGCAGCCGATCAAGGGCATTCTCTGGGAACTCTCAAAAACACACGACGCAAACGTCCGCCAGCTAACCGCCGAGATGGAACGCGTTTTCTATTACCCGCAGCCGCGAGAAATGAAGCTCGAAGGCTTTTTTGCCGATGGCGTTCACCCCTCGGAAAAAGGCTACGCCGACTGGGCCGAGGCGATGATGGAATACTTCGCCGCAAACCACGAATGGTAGAACCCGCTTCAATTCGCGAAGTGCTCAACGAGCGGGTCGAGTGGCTCGGGGTGTTTGAGGACGGGACGGTCTTGACGCTGCGGAGCGATGAGGTCGAGCTTGAAGAGGCGGCGGGGCGATGGCGGTTCGGCTTTTTTGCACGGGATGGATTTCGGGTGCGGCGACTCATCGGGGCGAGGGCGGACGGGGCGGAGCTGGAGCTTGAGCTTGCCGACGGGCTTGGGGTGGGCCGCGAGACGATTCGGCTGATACCTCGGCAGAGTGCGGCGGAGCTTGGGCTTGAGGTCGAGCTGGCGCGGCTTGAGCGAGCCGGGAAGATCGCACGGGCGGCGGCCGAGGGACGCGATGCTCGTGTCCGCAAGGTCGCGCTCGCGGCATATAACGGCAGGCTGGCGAATATAACGCTCGCCCGCGGCAAAACCGAAGAGGCCGTGCTCGCGGACGTCACCGGACGAATGAGCCACGAGGCACTGCTCGCGGCGGCGATCAAGCGGCTCGATGAGCTTGGTTCGCGAAAAAAGAACCCACTTGACCGCATCGCGATCGCCGGCGAGAAACGGCAGATCGCGAGGGTCAGAAAGCTTGCCGCATTGCTCCGGCCCGGCTATCGCAATTCTCTCGAGCTACTGACCTGGACCGACCGCGATGAGGCCGAAACGCTCGGCCGAATGCAGATACCGAACCTCGCCGAGCTCTGGCGTGAAAAGCCCGGCAAGCTCGCGCTTCCGGATGAGCTTGTGCCCGGCGAGTTGGCGGCCGAGGTGCTCGAACGCTCGCCGGACAAGATCGACATCATCTATTCGCGACACGGTGAGACGCTCCGCTTCCGCGGGCTGCCGTTTTTGCGAACGCGAAGGCTCGGCGGCAAGGAGCATGCATGGTTCGGGCTCGGGCGGCAGCGACGGCCGCTCAATGAAGAGACGCGGGCGGCCTTTCACGACATGCTCGACCTGCTCCACCGCAATCGCGACCCCGAGCCCGAAACGCCGCGACACGAACTTTACAGCCTGCGGCCCGAGGCCTGGATCGAATCGACGCTCCGCCGCGACATCCGCCGGCTTGACGGCAATCTGATCCTCGCGCCGGTCTATAACCAATTCCGCTCGGCGGGCGAACGCATTGACCTGCTGGCGCTTCGCCGCGACGGGCGGCTGGTGATCATCGAGCTAAAGTCGCAGCCCGACCGCGACAGCGTTTTTCAGGCGGCAGATTACTGGCGGCGGATCGAGCTCCAGCGTCGCCGCGGCGTGCTCCGGGCGGCCGGGCTTTTTGGCCCGCGTGAGATCGCCGACCAACCCGCACTTATTTACATCGCCGCTCCCGCACTTTCATTTCACCGCGAGCTCGAACGCTTTGCCGCGACGCTTCTCCCCGAGCTCGAAATGTGGCAATTCGTCCTCCACTCCGACTGGCGCCGGGAGATAAAGGTCATCGACCGAAAAATATTGTCAGGCCGCTGAGAATTGGAGTACAATTCCCGCATTCGTTGTGACCCCGTCACTCCCTAATTGGCCTTTAGCCCAAGGAGTTAGCCGTGTTTTCTGGTCTCTCTAAAGCCTTTGCCGCATTTTTTACGGCACTTGTATTGGTGTTTTCATTGCTTCCTGAGTTTCCGGCCAGGGCTGCAAAAGGCGGCGGAACGGTCTTCACCAACGCGACGCCGGTGACAATTAACACTTTGACGAGCCCGCTAACCGCTCCGATACCGGCCACACTTTATCCATCGGCAATAAATGTGACAGGAATGACCGGCACGGTCACAAAAGTCGAGGTGACGCTAAAAGGGTTCAACCACGAATTTTTCAACCAGGTTGATATGCTGCTCGTCAGCCCAACGGGTGCTCGGTTCATCTTTATGGCCGATGCGGGAGGAAGCTCGAACGTGGCCGACCGTGTTTATACGTTCGCGGATGACGCCGCGGCACCGATGTCGCCATTTGACCCGCCGCTCTCCGGGACCTACAAGCCGTCGAGCGGCGACTCGCTTACTGATGTATTCCCTACGCCCGCACCTGCGGGACCGCATCCGATCCCGCCGACTGACAGCTTCGCGTCGGTTTTTAACGGCAGCGATCCGAATGGAGAGTGGCGGCTCTTTGCGGTCGACGATGCGATCGGCAATCGTGGATTCATCAGTGCAGGCTGGGAGCTTGCGATCACCACCAGCGGACAGCCGCAGACCTTTTCAAACTCGGCTTACTTAGGGTTTCATGAAGCTTTCGTGCCTTCGGACCCCTACGGCACAGCGATAAATGTTTCGGGTTTGACTGGTTCGGTATCTCGATTGCGGCTGACCTTGAATGGGTTTTCACACACCGATCCGGAAGACGTGGACATGTTGCTCGTCAGCCCAAACGGTTCGGGCGTGATCGTTTTTTCGGATCTTGGAAGCAGTGCATCCGTGACGGGATTGAACATTACGCTTGACGACGAGGCGGCCGTGACTCCGCCGACGCCGTTGGTGTCCGGAACCTTTAGGCCGACGAATTTGAGCAGGATCCCCGACTTCTTTCCGGCTCCGGCTCCGCCTGAATCTTATTTTTCTTCCGCGGCTCTTTCCAATCTCAACGGCATCAGCCCAAATGGCGAATGGCGGCTTTTCGTCACGGACGGGCGGCTAGGCGATTCCGGCTCGATCTCGGGCGGATGGAGCCTTGAGATCGAAACGGTCCCGACGCAGCCACCGACGGGTTCGAGCTGCGTTTTCCCATCCTTCACCTCGGTTAATCCGGCAGGGTTCCCTGCGGGCTCGGCACCATCGGACCTCGCGGTCGGCGACCTCAACGGCGATGGAATCCCCGATGCAGTTGTAGCAAATCAGGTTTCGAATGATGTTTCGATCCATCTCGGAACGGCAGGCGGCGGCTTTGCGGCACCGGCATTTATTCCGGTCGGCTCCGGGCCGTTCTCGGTGGTTGCTGCCAACTTTAATGGCGACAACTTCCTTGATATTGCAGTGGCCAATTCGGGCTCGAACAATGTCTCGGTCCTGCTCGGCAACGGCAACGGGACTTTCTCCGCACCGACAAACTTTGTCGCCGGTGCATCGCCGATCTCTATCGCGGCGGGTGACTTCAACAATGACGGGAACCGCGACCTTGTCGTCGCGAATTTCGGAAGCTTTTTCCTCGGAACCGTCTCGGTGCTTTTCGGAAACGGAAACGGAGCGTTCACTGCGGGCCCATCGCTCCGAACGCGGACTCAGCCCGCGGCAGTCGCGGTCGGCAACCTTAACAGCGATAGCCATCTTGACCTCGTGGTCGCAAACTTCGGCTCGGACAGCATCGCAGTTTTCTTCGGAAACGGAACAGGGACCTTCCAGCTAAGCCAGAATCTCAACACCGGTTCGGGCCCTGTGGCGGTCGAGATCTTGCCCGGACAAGCCGGAGGCTTTCCGCAAATAGTTACCGCCAACTATAACGGCGATTCGCTGACAAATTGCACCGGCAGCCAGAACGGGAGCTTCACCTGTTCTACGCAGGGAGGCGTTGGCTCGAACCCTATTGCGTTGGTTGCTGACGACTTTCTCGGCAATGGATCAAAAACACAAGCGGTCGCATTGAGCGGCTCGAATGCCGTCGGAATCGTAGGATCCGTCAGCATTTTTAATGTCGGACAATATCCGAATGCGATCGCATCCGCGGATATGAATGGCGACGGCCGGCCGGACATCATAACGGCGAATTACGGCTCGGATAACCTCTCCGTCCTGCTGAATGCTTGCGCTGTCGCCTCTGGAAATCTATTGGACTTCAATGGCGACCGTCGGACAGATCTTTCGGTCTTCAGGCCATCAAATTCTACCTGGTACTTTTCGCCGTTCAGCCCCGGCCCGAAAGCTTTCGGTCGTCCGGACGATGTGATCGTTCCGGCCGATTTCAACGGAGACGGAAAAGCGGAGTTTGCTATCTATCGGCCTGAGACCGGGCTCTGGTGGGTTATTCGACCGACCGGTGAGACGTTGTATTACAACAACTTTGGCCTGCCGGATGACATTCCCGTCCCCGCGGATTACGACGGTGACGGCAAGGCTGACATCGCTGTGTATCGGCCATCGAGCGGTAGTTGGTACGTCCGGCGATCCTCGGACAACGCGGTCCATATCATTCAGTTCGGCCTTGGGACCGACCGGCCTGTTCCGGCGGATTACGATGGCGACGGCATCGCCGACATCGCCGTCTATCGGCCCTCGACCGGCGTTTGGTATATCTACCGCAGCTCGGATGCGGGCTACACGATCGAGAATTTCGGCATCGAAACCGACCTGACGATCCCGGCTGATTTTGACGGCGACGGCAAAGCGGACGTAGCGGTCTATCGGCCTTCGACCGGCGTTTGGTACGTCTTCCGAAGTTCGGACGGCGGCGTCGGTGCGGTCGCTTGGGGAGGCGGAACCGATATTCCCGTTCCCGGCGATTACGATGGCGACGGTAAATGGGATCAGGCGATCTTCCGGCCCGCGGATGGAAACTGGTGGATCCTTCGCAGCGGCGACGGCGGCGTGTCGACGTTGAATTGGGGAACGAACGGCGACCTTCCGCTGCCGCGGACGCTGCTTCGGTAACTATTCAGGCATTTGGAAGCGGTAGCCGATGCCGCGGACGGTCTGGAGGATGCGGGGGTTGTTCGGTTCGTCCTCAAGATAGCGGCGGAGGCGGACGATGAAGTTATCGATGGCACGGGTGTCGGTATCGGCGTGGAGTTCCCAGACGTCGTCGAGTATCTCGCGGCGGGAGACGGCCCGGCCGGCATTTTCGATAAGGTAGCGAAGTAGCTTTGCCTCCATCAGCGTTAGCCGCTCGGCACCGCCGCCGTGGCGGAGCTCAAGGTTGTCGAGGTCGATGATGCGGCCATTGATGTTGTATTCCTCGGCAGCGCGTTTTTCGCCCTCGGCCTGCCAGCCGCTCCGGCGGATCAGCCCGCGGATGCGTGCGAGAAAGACGTTAAGGTCAAAGGGCTTCGGCAGGTAATCATCGGCACCCGCCTCAAAGCCCTTGATAACATCCTCGGGCCGGCCGAGCGCCGTTAGCATCAGAATGGGTGTAAAGTCGTTCCGCTCGCGCAAGGTGCGGGCGACCGTAAATCCATCGATGCCCGGCATCATCACATCGAGCACAATGGCGTCAAAGCTGCCACGGGTGATCTGTTCGAGCGCCGTTTCGCCATCGGCGGCAACGCTCGCCTCAAAGCCCTCGGCCTCAAGGTTGAACCGCAGCCCGGCGGCAAGGTGCTCTTCATCTTCGACGATAAGTATTTTCATTTAGTTTCAGCGGCCGGAAAGCGGACAAGAATGGTCGTCCCGCGGCCCGGGCCCTTGCTCTGGGCACGGGTGCTGCCGCCGTGTTTTTTGACGATGGAGCGGACGAGGTAAAGCCCGAGCCCGGTGCCCTTTATCGGCTTCGCACGTCGATCGCTGACGCGGTAAAAGCGGCGGAAAATGCGTTTGAACTCGGTCGCGTCAAGCCCGATGCCTTGATCGCGAACAAAGACGTCAACCATTTTTCCGCCCTTCGAGGGGCGAATACGGACGGCGACGCGACGCTCATCGGGCGAATACTTTATTGCGTTGTCTAGAAGGTTGAGGAAAACGGTCTGGATCGCCGCGGGGTCGCCCGCGATAAAGAGCGGCGAGGCCGGCGCCGAGATGCGTATCTCGCCTTCGTCGAGAGCATAGCGTTTGGTGACGGCCTCGGCGGCTTCGCGGACAGCCGCGGCGATATCGATGCGCTCGCTCGCTGTAAGGGCATCACGCGTGCGGGCACGGCTCGCCTGAAGCACCTCATCGACCGTATGCAGGAGCCGGTCGCTATCCTTGAGCATAATGTCGTAAAACTCAGCTCGCCGCTCGGGTGTGAGCTCGCGGCTGCGGAGCGTTTCAAGGTAAAGGCGGATCGAGGCGATCGGTGTTTTCAGCTCGTGCGTTACGGCGTTGAGAAAAGCATCGTGCTGCTCATTGCGACGGATTTCGCGGACGAGGAAGATGGTGTTTAGGATGAGGCCGGTGATGATCAGGGCAAAAAAGATCACCCCGAGGATCATCATCACGACCTCGCGAAAGCTCAAGATTATCCAGCCGACATTGAGCGCAACGGCAAGTGCGCTGAGGCATATGCCGAGGACAAGGAAGAAAATGGCTGATTTTCGCCGCTGCATCGCTAAAAGCCCAAGATTAGAAGCGAAAAGGGCAAAAGTAAAAGCCGTGCTTCTACCTTTGCCCAATTATCGCGAGTGTTTGGTGGTTAGGCCGCGTCCGTTACGGGGTCGAGCTTGACCTGTTTTCGCTCTTCCTGCTTCTTCGGGTCGAAGGCGTAGATGTCCTTGGCGAGCCCGACCATTTCAAGCAGGCGGATCTCGATCCAATTGATATCAAACTCATACCAGGCGAGTCCGTGCTTCGCTGAACGCGGATGAGCGTGGTGATTATTGTGCCAGCCTTCGCCCCACGTAAGGGCGGCAACGAGTCCGTTGTTTCGCGAGTCGTCGCGCGTTTCAAAGCGGCGGCTGCCCCAGAGGTGCGTTGCTGAATTAACAAGCCAGGTGAAATGCCAGCCGACGACCGTGCGGAGAAAAATGCCCCAAAAGACCATCCCGATACCGCCAACGGCAAACAGGCCGACGGCGAGTGCGATGACCGGTATCCAGTAAAAGCGATTTAAGACGCGATGAAACTTGTCATCGATCATGTCCGGGCAATAGCGCCGCATCGTCTCTTCGGTCTGGTTCTGCGAGGTGCCGCGAAAGATCCAGCCGATATGCGACCAATAGGTGCCATGCCGCGGGCTGTGCGGATCATTTTCCTGATCGGTAAAAGCGTGGTGAATCCGGTGGGTCGAGACCCAACTCAGCGGCCCTGACTGAAGGGCGAGCGTTCCGAAAACGGAGAGAGTATATTCAACCCACTTTGGCGTCTTGAAGCCGCGATGCGTCAACAAGCGGTGATAGCCGATGCCGATGCCGAGGCTTCCCGCAAACCACCAGATAAAGGCCGCGACGCCGAGGTTCAGCCAGCTAAAGGTGAAAAGCGCCGCAATGGCTCCAATATGAAAAACGACAACAAAGAATATCGTTGTGAGGTTTAGCGAGCGTTCGCTCGCCGGATTTAAAGTTGCTGTTCCCATCGATCCCCCGAAAAAATAAATTGCGGCGGGAGAATTGCCGCACTCTTAGGCTAACACCTTTCAGAGCGGGCGATTGTAAGAGTTTTGTAAGAGAATCGGAGCAAGTTTTTTGGATCGCTTGCTTTCCCTTAAGGTATTGAACAAAAATGGCTTATGGCCCGAAAGGGAAAACTGCAGATATATACGGAATTCGCGGTCGCAAAGAGCATTTTTACGGCCCTTTCGCTGCTGCCGCGGCGGTGGGCGGTCGGGCTCGGGATCGCGGTCGGGCGGCTCGGGTTTCGCGTGCTCGGCGGGTTGCGTCGGGTGGCTATCCGAAACCTCGAACTCGCATATCCGGAAATGACGCCCGAGGAAAGGCTGCGGACGGCCCGCGGGACATTTGAGAGCCTCGGACGAGTGCTTGGCGAGGCCAGCCAGCTTCGAAAAATAACGCCGGAAAGCATACGCGACATAGTTGATTTCGACCTCGAGCCGGCGATCGAAGAACTTTATAAAAGGGTAAAGGCAGAAAAACGCGGGATCTTGATAACCACCGGGCACATGGGCAATTGGGAACTGCTTGTGCAGGGCTTTGCGATAATCTACGAGCCGATCAGCTTTCTCGCCCGGCCGGTCGATAATCCGCTGATAGAGGAAATGGCGAATTCGCTTCGCACGCGGTTTGGTGCGCGGCCGATCAATAAGAGCAACTCGGCGATGACGGCCATCTCGATACTCCGCGAAGGCGGATTTCTCGGCGCGCTTGTCGACGTAAATTCCAGTCGGCAAGGCGGTGTTTTTGTTCCGTTCTTCGGCATTCCGGCCTGCACATCGAGCGGTGCGGCCCTGATGGCGATCCGCTCGGGAGCATTGATCTTCCCTTGCTTTTGCGTTTACGACAGCGACGCCGGAAAGTACAAATTCGTCCACGGCGACCCGATCGAACCGACGATAACCGGCGACCGAAATGCCGATGTGCTCGCCACCACCGAGGCCTTCACCCGCGAGATCGAGGCCATCATCCGCCGCTATCCGGACCAATGGCTCTGGATACACAAACGCTGGAAGACCCGCCCGAAAGGCGAGCCCGACCTTTACGGCAGGTGACGCCGAGCACTTTTCAGAAGCACGAGTTTCGGCTAAGATTCTCGGCAAATGAAAAAGCTCACGATCTTAGTATTTATCCTCGCAAGTTTTGCGGCGGCGGCTTCCGGGCAGGGCTCAAAGGACGCAGGCGATCTGTTGAAGCTGCTAAGCGAATTCCTCGACGGTGCCGGCCGTAATGACGCCGCAGTTCACGATCGCTTTTGGGCAGATGAGCTGATCTACACACGCGGCGTCGGTCAGCGGATCGGGAAAGAAGAGTTGATGCGCGGCGTCCGCTCGGCACCGCCCGCAAAGCCGACCGACCCGGTCACACTCTACAACGCCGAGGACGTGCGGATACAGGTCCACGGCAACACCGCAGTCGTCGCCTTCAAACTTGTCGGCACGACGACCGAACGCGGTGGTAAAAAAACAGTAACCAACCACCTCAACACGGGCACGTTCCTCAAGCGAGACGGCCGCTGGCAGGCCGTTGCCTGGCAAGCGACGCCGATGCGAAAAACTGACGCCGAGGCAAAGGCCGAAGTGCTCGCGGCCGAGAAAGCTTTCCAGAATGCGGTCGCGGCAAGCGATGCCAAGGCGGTCCGCGAACTTGCCTATCCAACGTTCAATTGGACGCACAGCACCGGGCAAGCGACACCGCTCGAACCGTTCATCGAACGGTACGTTTCAGGAAAGATGAAATACCTCAAACGCGAGTTCAGGGATATCGAGGTTGCGGTGTTTGGAGATACCGGCGTCGTGCGGGGCGTCTCGCCTCGGCAGGTCGAAAATAATGGCGTCGCCGCCGAGCCTTTCGTGCTGCATTACACGATCACATTCATTAACTCGAATGGCCGGTGGCGGGCGGTTGCTGCTCACTCGAGCCGATCTGAAAAATAACTACGTCACAAAATGAAAATGCAGAAACGGATGAAGAATATTTTCGCGGGCCGACTTGTGCTCGTCGCGGCCATTGTTTTTTTGTTCTCGCTTGACCAGTACGGTCAACAGCGGCTACTCGTCATCGGCGGCGGTGAACGGCCAGCGACCGCGATGAAGCAATTTGTCACGTGGAGCGGCGGCGAAAAGGCCGAAATCCTGGTCATCACATGGGCGAGCGGAGTTCCCGATGAGAGCTTTGAATCGCTCAAAAAGCAGTTCACCGATGCCGGTGCGGGCACGGTGCTAGACGCTCCGCGGCGGCCGCTTGATGAAGCCGGACGGGCAGAGTTTGTTCGAATGCTTGAGCGGGCAACCGGAGTCTTCTTCTCCGGCGGTGACCAGAACCGGATAATGGACGTGCTTGCCGACGAAGCACTTCTGCAAAGCCTGCGGGCGAAATACAGTGCCGGCACTCCGTTTGGTGGCACGAGTGCGGGAGCGGCCGTCATGTCCGACCCGATGATGACCGGCGATGCGGACCTGAAACTGCTCGATGGTAAACAGGTCGGTGTGCGGAAAGGACTCGGGCTTATCCCGAACGTTATCTTTGATCAGCATTTCCTCATCCGCCAGCGGCACAATCGGCTGTTCGGGCTTGTTATCGAAAAGCCGAAAATGCTCGGAATCGGGATCGACGAGGACACTGCCGTACTGATCGAGGACAATCGCCGCCTGCGGGTCGAAGGAAAAACGCAGGTGATGTTTGTCCACTCGCGAAATGGGCGGCAGCCTTTTCACGTGAGCTTCTTAAGCTCGGGTGAGCGGTTCGATCTTCGCAAACGGAGCGTCGCCGGACGCTAAGGCCCTTAAATCGTAAAGAAGTTCAGGATCATGAAAAAATTATACATTGCCGCAGCGGCTCTCATCTTTGCGGTCGGCTGCGGAAAGGCACCGGCAGACCCCTTTGCCGGGGAGTGGATCGACCTGACACACGACTTTGACGAGACAACGGTCTACTGGGTGACGGCCGAGCCCTTTAAGCGGACGACCGTTGCCGAGGGCACGACCGACAAGGGCTTTTACTATTCGGCATATAATTTCTCCGGCGCCGAGCATGGCGGGACGCACCTTGACGCACCGATCCATTTTGCAGAAGGCAAGAAGACCGCCGACCAGATAGAGCTAAATGAACTCATTGGCCCGGGCGTCAAGATCGACGTCGCCGCCAAGGCCGAGGCCGACCGCGACTACCTGATATCAACCGATGATATCAAGGCATGGGAAGCGGCAAATGGACAGATACCCGAGGGCTCGATCATTCTCTTCAGCACCGGCTTTGCCAAACGCTGGCCGGACCTCAAGACCTATCTCGGCACCGACCAGAAAGGCCCGGACGCTATCAAGGACCTCCACTTTCCGGGTCTCGATCCGGCGGCCGCGAAATGGCTGGTCGAGAATAGAAAGATCAAGGCCGTCGGCATCGACACGGCAAGCATCGACCGCGGGCAATCGACGACCTTTGAGGCACATGTGGCCCTGATGACGAATAACATTCCGGCTTTTGAAAACGTCGGCGATATGAGCAGACTTCCCCCAAAAGGCTTTCACATATTCGCGTTCCCGATGAAAATCAAAGGCGGCTCGGGCGGGCCGCTCCGCATTGCTGCATTTCTTCCGGAAAAACAGCCCTAGAAGTTCGCGGCCTTGCGGGCCTGGGACTGGACGGCGGTGATGGCTACTGCATCGACTATATCTTCGGCCTTGCAGCCGCGGGAGAGGTCGTTGCATGGGCGGTCGAGGCCTTGAAGGATCGGCCCGATGGCGGTCCCGCCGGTCAGGCGTTCGGTCAGCTTGTAGGCGATATTGCCGGCGTTGAGGTCGGGGAAAATGAGGACATTGGCACGGCCGGCGACCTCGGAGCCGGGAGCCTTTGACTCGGCGACCGATGGAACGATCGCGGCATCGGCCTGCAGTTCGCCATCGATGATCAGCTCCGGAAGCCGCGCCTTTACGGTCTTGGTCGCGGCGATCACCTTGTCGAGCAACTTGTGCTCGGCACTGCCTTTTGTTGAGAACGAGAGCATTGCGACGCGCGGCTCGGCCTCGAGCAATGCCCGGCACGAATCTGCCGAAGCCATCGCGATCTCGGCGAGCTGCCCAGCATCGGGGTCGATGACAACGCCGCAATCTGCATAGATCATCGCTCCGCCCGCGCCAAACTTCACGTCCGGCACCACCATCAAAAAGAAGCTCGAAACGGTCTTAAAGCCCGGCTTTACGCCGATGCATCTGAGCGCGGCCGCGACCGTATGTGCGGTCGTATTGGTCGCACCGGCGACGGAGCCATCGGCCCGGCCTTCGCGGACGAGAAGATTACCGAAGTAAAGGGGATCCTTGACGGCTTGCTCGGCCTCCTCGAGCGTTATGCCCTTTGACCGGCGGAGTTCGTGGTAAAGCCTTGCGAGCCGCTCGCGGTCGTCGCTCTTGCGATGGTCGATCAGCCGTATGCCGTTTAGATTAGCTCCCGTCTCGGCGGCGAGCTCGCGAATACGCTCTTCATTGCCGAGCACGGTGATGTCCGCGATCCCATCGCGAACGCACATTTCGGCGGCGGCGAGCGTTCGGGCATCTTCGCCTTCGGGCAGGATGATGTGCTGGCGGTGGGCCGCGGCACGGCGGCGGATCTTTTCGAGGATCATATCCGTTTACAGGCTAACGCTTGCGAATTTAGCATACAACCCGGCGGCGGGAAACTTGCACAAACCGACTCGGCTGAATAGACTTGGGCTATCCCCGATAGGATCGTTATGAGCAAGAGCAAAACCATCTCTGCCGACGAGGCACGACCCGTTAAGCGGAAGCGCGAGGCCAAGGGCCGGATGCGCAACTTCCTCATGTTCCTGCCGAACATGGTCGTCCTGCTCGGCCGGCTCCTAAAGGATGCGAGGGTTCCGACCGCGGAGAAGGCACTCTTCCTGGCCGCGATCGTTTATGTGATCTCGCCGATCGATCTGATACCGGACATCTTCCCCTTCATCGGCCAGGTAGATGATATTTACGTGGTCGCTCTCTCCTTGTTACGTTTGGTCAATCGTACGGACGAAGAGGTCGTCCGGCGACATTGGACAGGCGGCGGCGACATCGTTTCGCTGGCGGATTCCATCGCGACCATTGCCCCGATGCTCTTGCCGAAGCGTGTTTCGCGAGTGCTCACCTCGCGGGTCGAACTCGCCGAGAGCGGAAAGCTGCTCGGCAACATTGCGAACCGAAACGCCCCGGTGATGGTCGAGCTGCCGGAGCCGGACAGCCGGCCGGTGGTCGAGTCCGGTTCGCGAATGCCCAGCTAGATCAGGAAAAATAAAACTGGATTTACCCTTTGTTTAAGACTATTAAGGGCTAGCTCGTTGAATTTAATCCAGTAAATAATTGCCGATCCCGCCGGTCCATCCGCTATAATTGCGGGTACCGATTCGGCCGAGGCCTATCTTATGTTCGAACGCTATTCAGAACGTTCACGGAGGGTGATCTTTTTTGCCCGTTACGAAGCACTTCAATACGGGTCGCAGGTCATCGCCCCCGAGCATCTCTTGCTCGGCCTCATGCGTGAAGATAAAACGGTCGGCGCCCGATTTTTCCCTTACCGAAGATCGATCTCCGTTGAAGCGATTCGCCGCGATGTCGAGGAGCGGATCGCCATACGCGAGCGCATTCCGCAATCGGCCGAGCTTCACCTTTCGCCCGAGGCAAAGAAGGTGCTTTTCTGGGCGAGCGAAGAGAGCCGTCACTTGAAGAGCACAAAGATCCGCCCCGAGCATCTGCTTGCCGGCCTGCTCCGCGAGGAGAAGACCGTCTCGGCAGAGATACTTTTCAAATACGGCGTCCGGGTCGAGGATGTCCGCGATGAGATCGTCCGACAAACCTCCAAGCCGATACCCGCACCGCCGGCCGCCGCTCAAGGGCAACCGGGCGAGCAGAAACAAGCCGGCCTTGCCGAATATACGCGGGACCTGACAGCCGAGGCACAGCATGGCAAGCTTGACCCGCTCGTCGGCCGCGGGCCCGAGACGGAACGGCTTATCGAGATACTTTGCCGCCGCACAAAGAACAATCCCGTGCTTATTGGTGAATCCGGCGTTGGCAAAACGGCAATTATCGAGGGACTTGCCCAGCGCATCGTTGACCGAGCGGTTCCGACCTTTCTTGAAAACAAGCGCATACTCTCACTCGACCTTTCGGCGTTGGTCGCCGGTACGAAATACCGCGGGCAGTTCGAAGAGCGGCTCAAGAAAGTGATGGCAGAGGTTCGCCAAGAGCCTGAGGTCATCATCTTCATTGACGAGATCCACACGCTGGTCGGAGCGGGCTCGGCCGAGGGGACACTCGATGCGGCAAACATCTTAAAACCGGCACTTTCACGCGGCGAGATGCAGTGCATCGGCGCGACAACGCCCGCCGAATACCGCAAATCGATCGAACGCGACCGGGCGCTCGAACGGCGGTTTCAGGCCGTTCAGGTCGATCCGCCGAGCGAGGCCGACGCGCTTGAGATCATCCGCGGGATCGTTGACCGCTACGAAGCGTTTCATCAGGTCCGCTATACGCGTACTGCGATCGAGGCGGCGGTTTCCCAGTCGAACCGCTACATCACCGACCGATTTCTGCCGGACAAAGCCATTGACCTGCTTGATGAAGCGGGCTCGCGTGCCAAGCTCCGCTATCAGCAGGAAAGCTCGGCCGAGCCTTCTTGGAAAGAAGCGGTCGAAAGCTGGAAGCGGGTCGCGGCGAATGAAGATCAGCTTATCTCGTATGAGCTTCGCAATATCGAGCAATCGCTTGGTGCGGTCGAGGTGACGAAGGACGATGTCGACGATGTGGTCGCCCGCTGGACCGGCATTCCGGTAGCGTCGATCCGTGCAGAAGAATCGAAGAAGCTGCTTGAGATCGAGGCCGAGCTTCACAAACGCGTCATTGCCCAGCGGCCGGCTATTTCCGCACTTGCGAGGGCGATCCGCCGTTCGCGTGCGGGGCTAAAGAATCCGAGCCGCCCGGTCGGTTCGTTCCTTTTCCTCGGGCCGACAGGGGTCGGAAAGACCGAGGTCGCGAAAAGCCTTGCCGAATATCTTTTCGCCTCGGAGCGTTCGCTCATCCGCTTTGATATGAGCGAATTTATGGAAAAGCATTCGGTCTCGAAGTTCATCGGCTCGCCTCCCGGATACGTTGGGCATGAAGAGGGCGGACAGCTAACAGAAAAGCTTCGCCGCTCGCCTTACTCGGTTGTGCTCTTTGACGAGATCGAGAAAGCTCATCCGGACGTAGCCAACCTTTTGCTGCAGGTCTTTGAGGACGGAACGCTGACCGATGCTCAAGGGACGGTGGTCGATTGCCGCAACGCGATCTTTATAATGACCTCCAACATCGGCGCCCGCTCGATACAGAAACGCGGAAACGTCGGCTTTCAGGCCGGTGTAGATGCCTCTCGTGAGAAACTTGAAGAACAGGTGATGAGCGAGGTAAAGCAGGCATTTGCTCCCGAGTTCATCAACCGGCTCGATGAGATCATTATCTTTGACGAACTGACCGATGCCGACCTTGAATTGATAATCGACCTTGAGATCGGACGGCTCAATCTACGGCTCGCCGGCCGTGATATGACGCTCCGGCTGACCGATGAGGCTCGCCGCTGGTTCATCGATAAGACCTGTGCCGACCGCAGTTACGGTGCAAGGCCGCTTAAGCGGGCGATCCAGCGATACATCGAGGACGAGCTTTCCGAAGCTCTCATCCAAGGCGAGATCACAGAGATGAGCGATGTTGAGGTTGCGGTGAATGATGGAAGTTTGAGCATCCGCGAAGTTCTGCCCGCCGGGCTTGAAGAGCAGTTTCAGCGAGCCGGAAAGGCGTAAGCTATTTGCCCGGCAATAACTCGGTAAAGCCCAAGCTTTCGTAAAAGAAACGCTTGGGCTTTCGATTTTCGGTGCGTTTCCCTGTATAATTCGGGGTTTTGCCGACGCTAGAGTGGAAGGCAACCTGATACTGCCCGGTCGAATCAAACGACGCGTATTTTACCGTCATTGAAAAGCCGTCAGTGATTGGATATTCTAGCGAATTAAATTGTTAGTATGGCGGCTTCTGCGGGCCCAAAAAGCCTGCGAGATCGCATTATTTAAGGAATTCCTATTTTTATGCAGAAAGTGAGCGCGTTCGGATTGGCTCTATTAAGCCTGACACTCATGGCTCTCCCGCTCAGAGCTGCCGCAGGCGACGAAACACGAGCGGAAACGCCTGTTCCCGCCGCGGCCAACGAACAGCAGATCGTCGAATCGGTAGATATTCAGGGAAACCGCCGTCTTCGCGATGAGGACGTGCTCTACTACATTCGCACACGTCCCGGGGATGTTTACGACGCTGCTGCACTTGAGCGAGATCTTCGCGAGATCTTGTCGTTGAACTGGTTCGATAAGAGCGCCTCCCGAGTAATCGCTACAGATGGAATCCGCGGCGGCGTCAACGTTATATTTGAAGTTCGCGAGTGGCCTATCATTCGCGACCTTCAGTTTACCGGGCTAAACGCGGTTCAGGAATCTGACGTGCTGAAGGCTTTCCGCGAACAGCGGGCCGGTATTTCGAAGGAAGCTATTTACGATCCCGTAAAGGCCAGAGCTGCGTCCCGAATCCTTCGCGAATTGCTTGCCTCACGCGGCTACCCGAATGCAACGATAAAGATCGAAGAAGAAGAGGTTTCGGCCACTTCGATCGCCGTCACGTTTGCTATCGAACAAGGCTTCCGCTCGCGGATCGTCGAAATAGCCTTTGAAGGCAACGAGAACTTCAAGGACGGCGAGTTGCGAAACGCGCTCCAGCTTGTAAAAGAGACGGGCATTGTTTCGCGATTTCAGGGTCAGGATATTCTCGATATGCAGAAGCTGCAGTTTGACCTGCAGCGTAATGTGCGTTCTTACATGTTCTCAAAGGGCTATTTCCAGGCCCGTATCGGCGACCCAGTCGTTGAGGGCCTTGGCGTAAAGCGAACGAGCATCATCCCCTTCATCGTTTTGCCGCTTCCTCTTATTTCGTCAAAGGACGACACGCTCAAGATCACCGTACCGGTGACGGAAGGCAGGATCTTCCGCGTCGGCGAGCTAAAGGTCGAGGGCAACTCGATCTATTCGGAGGAGCAGATCCTCGGTGCTGTCGGGCTTAGGAAGGGCGAGATCGCGGACGGTAAACGGCTGCAGGACGCCGTTTACGAAGACCTGAAAAAGGTTTATGGCGACCAGGGTTTCGTGAACTACAACGCCGAGTTTGAACCGAACTTCCGCGACAACCCGGACAATCCGAACGAGGGCATCGTTGATATAACGATCCTGATCGAGGAAGGAAAGCAGTTCTCGCTCCGCCGGCTTGAATTTACCGGAAACACCTTTACCCGCGACCGCGTGCTCCGCCGTGAATTCCTCCTGAATGAAGGCGACATCTACAACCAACGGGCACTTGAGATCTCGCTCGCACGCATCAACCAGACGCAGTACTTCGACCCGATCGACAAGGACCAGGACGTAGAAACGCGAACCGACGAAGACCAGGGCGACGTCGATCTGATCGTGAAGGTCAAGGAAAAAGGCCGACAGCAGATCTCATTTAACGGCGGCGTTTCGGGCATCGGCGGATCGTTCTTTGGGCTTGAATATTCGACAAATAACCTCGCCGGCCGCGGAGAGATCCTCTCGCTTGCCTTTGGTGCGGGCAACCGCCAACAGAGCTTCCAGCTTTCTTATCAGGAGCCGTACTTTCGCGACCGCCCGATCTCGGTCGGTGCTTCGCTTTTCGCCTCGCGATACAAATTCTTTGGCGAGGGCACGTTCCTGACGCAGAATGCGAACGTCCTTGAAGACCTCTTTAACCCCTTTGGCCAGGTCGTCACCGATGAGAGCAACCTCTTTACACAGACGACCATCGGCGGTTCGCTCTTTGCGACGGCACCGCTATCAGAGCTCTTTTTCAAGAAGCGTCCGTTCTCGACCTTCTCGCGCGTCGGGCTTTCGTATTCGCTGACCAGCACATCGATCTCCGATCCACCGATCAATGAATCGGCTGACCCGGCGGCACGTATCCCGATCATCTATCGTCAGCCGGGCATTTTGACGAGCCGCGTTACTGGGTCTTTTGTTTACGATACGCGGCAGCCCGCGGCAAACGGCATCGATACAAATAGCGGCACCCAGCTTTCGCTTTCCATTGCGTTTGCCGGGCTCGGCGGCGACGTCCGTACCTATCAGCCGAACATCACGTTTACCAAGTTTATCCCGGTCCGCCGCAAGCGGAGCCGAAGCCCGGAAGTTTTCGCATTCCGCATACTGGCCGGAACGGTCGGAAGCTGGTCGACCAGCGAAGCCGTCCGCAATGCAAACTCGATCTCGTTCATCGGCGGCGTGCCGATATTTGAGCGGTACTTCCTCGGCAGCGAAAATGACGTCCGCGGCTATAACTCGCGTGCCATCGGGCCGATCGCACCGTTCGACACTTATGTGACGACCCGTAACGTCTCGGTCGCGACCAACGCCTTTGGCGAGCCGGTGCCGATCACGGGCTTTCCGACCAATTCGCCGATCCCTGCCCAGATCGCCTCCATCGGACAGTTGACCGGCCCGGACGGAGCAAACCCGGCACTCTTTTCACGTAACTTCCGCTTTATCGGCGGCGATACGCAGCTGCTCGGCAACTTTGAATACCGCATTCCGATCTTTGGCCCGGCAACGCTGGCGGCCTTTGCCGATATCGGCACGGTCTTTAACCTCAGGAAATCTGGCACGCAGCGGATCAACAGTGAATTTCTTGGTGACGACGTTTTTCTCGGTGCGGGAAGGATAACGGCACTCGGGCTGATCAATACGCCGGTGCTCGAGAGCAGCTTCGGCAGCATTCTTTACTACCGCGGGCGTGTGATGACGAAGACCGACTTCGTTAACGAATTCTGCCGCGGCAACCGGTTCGGCTGCCCATCTTCGCTTTCACCCGAGGTGCAGCAGTTTTTCCTTCGCGGCGAGGCACAGCAGAATTCGCTTCTTCGTGTTGACGACGCCTCATTCAGCAAGATCGGCGACTTTAAGGCAACGGTCGGGCTTGAACTTCGCGTTCAGGTGCCGGTGGTCAATGTTCCCTTCCGTTTGATCTATTACTACAACCCGAACGGTAAGTTTGGCTTTACAGAGGACCTGCCGGGAATTTTCTTGCCGGGACAACGAAGCGGATTTAGGTTTACTGTCGGCCGGACATTCTAGCCCCGGCGGCTCAGGCGGCCGTTTTCGCGAGGCGGCCGTTGTTTGACTTAACATTCGCGGATAAAATATTATCGTTATTCTTTTGCCTGCAAGCGATCACGTTAGCAACGCATAGGGCCTGTTTCGTTTCTAAGTATTTTACAGAAGATCAGGACGACTTCAGGGAAATAAGTAGGAGTTTAGTTTAAGCAATGAAAAAAGTACTATTTTTAGCAGTAACGTTGGTTTTTGCGGGTGTTTTCGCCGCTCCGGCCTATTCGCAGGGCACGACGGGAGCAGCAGCGGGCGTCAAGATGGGCTGGATCGATACCCGATTCTTTGGCGATGAGAAAGAAGGCATCAAGCGGCTGATCGCCGCCTACACCTCGCTCGAGAGAGAAGCTCAGCCGAAGGAACAGGAGTTGGTAACGCTGCAGACCCGCATTCAGACCTTGAATACCGAGCTCCAGCAATTGCAAAGAGCGGCGGCTGCTCCGAATGGCCCGCCAATTGACAGGACGACGGTGATTTCAAAGAATGATGAGATAGCACGGCTCCAGCGTGAAGGCGAGTTCAAAAAGAAGGAATTCGACGCCTTTATCGAGAGGCGGTCAGGCGAGATCCTCGGGCCGGTGAATCAGGACATCGTCCTCCGAATCAGCGATTTTGCGAAACAGAAGGGCTATGCGGTCGTTTTCGACATCTCGAAGATGGCGGAGGCCGGTGCGATCTTGCACCTCGACCCCTCGACCGATATCACGAAGGAATTCATTACCTTCTATAACGCACGCCCGGCAACGGCTCAGCGGTAGTCGGCTTCGGCTTTGACCCTGAAAACGTAAGCAGCAGGCGGCCGGCGGGAACTTGCTCCTGTCGGCCGTTGGCTTTTATCATTAGCACAGCTTTCCCCAATGGCCATTTACGATTCGATAGCGATCCAAGAGATACTTCCGCACCGTTATCCTTTCCTGCTCGTTGATAAGATCATCGAGCTCGAGCCTCGCGTCCGGATAGTCGGCATCAAGCAGGTAACGGCGAACGAGCAATTCTTCCAAGGCCACTTTCCGGGCGTACCGGTGATGCCGGGCGTTTTGCAGATAGAGGCACTTGCGCAGGTCGGTGCGATCCTTGCCCTTCGAGAGTTTGAGGACCGCGACGAGAAGATCCCCTATTTCAGCGGCATCGAGGATGCGAAATTTCGCCGCCCGGTCGTCCCGGGCGATACGCTCCGGCTAGAGGTCACGGCACTCCGGATCGGGTCGCGCATTCAGAAGATGCGGGGCGTGGCGACCGTTGACGGAAACGTCGCGACCGAGGCGATAATCACCAGCGTGATCGCACCGCGAACGCCTAAGGAGTAACAATGGAACCGATACGGGTAGAGGGAATCGAGGCCGTTTATCTTTTTGCCGCCATCAATGCCGCGGTCGGCTTTGTGCTCGGGCTCATCCCGCTCGGTTTCGGTTTTTTCCGGGGGCGGACCAAGCTCGGCGTACTCGGCATAGTCTCCGCGACGCTCGGCGGTGCGATCCTCGGGCTCTTTCTTGCTCTTCCGGCGGTTGTCATCTTTACGTGGCTCATCATCCGCAGCGATAAGGCCACAACGTCCGACCCAGTCGAAACCGACACAGAAAACCCGACCGACCTATGACCTTCATTCATCAAACGGCGATCGTCGCCCCTGAGGCCGAGCTCGGTGCGGACTGCTACATCGGGCCGTTTTGCACGGTCGGCGAGGAAGTGCGGCTTGGGGAAGGTGTCCGGCTTGATTCACATGTGGTCGTCGGCGGGCGAACATCGATCGGCCGCGGAACCCATATCTTCCCTTTTGCTTCCGTAGGGCTCGCCCCGCAAGACCTGAAATATGGCGGCGAAGAAACAGCGACCAAGATCGGCGAGGAGAACCAGATACGCGAGTTCGTCACCATCCATCGTGGAACGGCCGGCGGCGGAGGGCTGACCCGCATCGGCGATCGCAATCTGCTGATGGCTCAGGCCCACGTGGCCCACGACTGCCAGGTCGGGAACGATGTGATAATGGCAAACGCGGCGACGCTCGCCGGGCACGTTGAGATCGCCGACCGGGCGAACGTCGGGGCATATTCGGGTGTGCATCAATTTTGCCGCGTCGGCCGCGAGGCGTTTGTTGGCGGGTATTCGGTGGTCGTCAAGGACGCTCCACCATTCGCAATCATCCAAGGCAACCACGCGAAATGCTTCGGCCTCAATCGGGTCGGTATGCGCCGCCGCGGCTACGCGAAAGAGGTCATCGAAAATCTGAACCACGCCTACCGGCTGCTGCTTTCCTCAAAACTAAACACCACGCAGGCACTCGAACGCATCCGCGAAGAGATCAGCGGTTGCGAAGAGGTGGACCTCCTGGTCGAATTCATCGAAACCTCAAAACGCGGGGTCGTGCTCTAAACAAACATCTTGCCTGGGTTTAGGATGCCTTTGGGGTCGAAGGCATTTTTGATCGCTTGCATTATCTCGAGCGTCGGGCGGTCGATGGCGTAGTGCATGTATTGCGACTTGACGTAGCCGATGCCGTGTTCGCCGGAAATGGTGCCGCCGAGTTCGACGGAGAGCTGAAAGGTCTCGGCAACGCACTCGCGGGCACGTGCGATGGCATCGGGATCGTCGCGATCGACGACGAAATTGACATGGATGTTGCCGTCGCCGGCGTGGCCGAAATTGGCGACGAAGGTGTCGTGCTTTTTGCCGATCTGCTCGATGCGGGCGACGAGTTCAGGCACCTTTGACCGCGGCACGACGACGTCCTCGTTGATCTTCAAAGTGCCGTATTTCATCAGCGATGGTGAAATGGCACGGCGTACGTCCCAAAGCTTGTCTTCCTCTTCTTTCGAGCGTGCACGGAGAACGTCGAATCCGCCATTTTCGGCGATGACCCGCTCGATGACGATCGCCTGCCGCTCGACCTCCTCGCGTGAGCCATCAACGGCGACGAGCAGTATTGCTTCAGCCTCTTTCGAGAGCCCGAATGCGAAGTTCTCTTCGACCGCCGCGACGCAAAACTTATCGATGACCTCCATCGCCATTGGCAAAATGCCGTGCGGTGTGAACTTCGTAAGAACCTTGCAGGCCGCTTCCATTGAGGTGAAATTTGCACGCACCGTCGAGGTCGCTTCGGGCATCGGCAGAAGCTTCAGCGTAGCTTCGGTGATGATGCCGAGCATGCCTTCCGAGCCGCACATCAGCCCCGTAAGGTCAAAGCCGACGACGTTCTTGACCGTTCGTCCGCCGGTGCGGATGATGTCTCCGGCCGCGGTAACTACCTCGAGCCCGAGAACGTGGTGCTTTGTCACGCCGTACTTCGGCGTTCGCATCCCGCCGGCGTTTTCGGCTATGTTGCCGCCGATGAACGAATCTTTATAGCTTGCCGGATCAGGAGCGAACATCAGCCCGACCTCGGCCGCGGCCTGCTGAACCTCAAAGGTCGTCAGTCCGGGTTGGCAGGTGATGTAGAGATCATCAACGTTGACCTCGATGATCTGCTTCATCCGGTCGGTGCCGATGACGATGCCGCCCTCGACCGGAACCGCACCGCCCGTATAACCGACGCCGCCGCCGCGTGCCGTTACGGGAAAGACGACCTCGTTGGCGAGCTTCAGGATGGCCGCCATCTCGGCTGTCGTAGCGGGAAAGACGACGGCCTCAGGCGGAAACTTCTCCTTCACCGCATCGGCGCCGTAGGGCTCGACCCGTTCGGGATCGACGACGACATTCTCGTCGCCGACGATCGCCCGCAACCGGTCAAGAACATCATCCCGCGAAGCATTGGTCGTCTTGCGGCCTCTTGATTGGAAATGGATAGACTCGAACATTGATCTAAAAATCCCCCTGCAAGCCAAAGGTCTCGATCCGCGGCTGGCCGGTTGAGCTTTGCAGGATGAAGAAGACTCGTTGGCCGTTAATTGCCCGGGTGACGGCCGGGTCGGTGCGGCCGTCGCCGTCGTAGTCGCCGAGCTTTACAACGTCGTTCGACAGCCCCCAAGGGATGACCTGGAGCGAGCCGTCCGAACTGCGGCGGATATAGAAGAAACGCTGGCCGCTCTGGTTGCGGATGACGAGAAGATCGGCTTTGCCGTCGCCGTCAAAATCGCTTCGGCCGGTGAAGAAGGCATCAGAGCTTAAGCCCCATTGAATGACGTTAACCGAACCGTCCGAGCTGTTCCTGACCCACCAATATCGCAGCCCGCCCTCGCTTCGGGCGATCGCAAGATCGGCTTTGCCATCGCCGTCAAAGTCGTTTGCGGCGGGAACATCGCCGGATTGGCCCCAGTCCTCGTAGCGAACGGTGCCTGTCGAGCTTTCGATGATGTACCAGACGCCGGCCCGAAAAACGGCGATGTCAAAACGCCCGTCACCGTCGTAATCTGCCGCCGCAAAGAAATCGCCGAGCGATGAACTGCCCCATTGCGTTGTTTCGAGCGCATTCGTCGAACTAGGCAATATCCGCCAAAAGACCTCCGAGGCGTAGCGTGCGGTGGAGAAATCAGAGCGGGCATCGCCGTCCCAATCTACGGTCAGCGAGACCGAGTCACTAGGCTCACCCAGCCGCTGTTCAATATAACCGCCGTCGGTGCTGCGAAGAGCGAAGAAGGTGTTCGCCGAGTTGCGATAGACCTGCAGGTCGGTCCGGCCGTCGCCGTCGTAGTCGTTGTACGTGCCGTTGGCAAGCTTGATCTGTCCCCGGATCTCAACGTTCGGATATGCCGGGGATGTGATCTGGATGTACCAGCGGTTTTCCCGGAGAGATCCGCCAAACGATTCGCTGCTGGCAATCGTTGTCCCAAATCCGGTGCTGCCATTGGGAAGCGGGAAGCTCTGGAGAGGCGAACTCGTTTGGCCTACTGACGCATCGCGGTGGATGTTGAACGAGCTATCAGGCGCGATGCCCGCATATGTGCATTCAAGCGTGAGGCCCGTTTCTGCGGCACTCAGGGTTGCTCTACATACGCCGTTTGCGGTCGATGCGCTCATTGGGACCGTTTGCAAATTCGACAGATTTGCGGCGAACCGCTGCTGGCCCGCAACAGCGTCCGCCGCAAGTGTAAGCGACGCGAAGACGAGAACCGCCCGCACGGCAGAAAGAAAAACGATCAAATTCAACATTCTACTTAGATCACTTCTTCTAAACGGTCGTCCCAGTCCTGCGCTTTTGGCTCGCCAAGCTTTCCGAGCGATTTGGCGACGATCATCGCTACGACCGCGTCGCCGGTGACGTTGATCGTCGTCCGGCACATATCTAGCGGACGGTCGATAGCAAAAATGAGAGCAAGGCCGACCTCGGGAATGCCGGCCTGAGCGAGGACGATGACGAGCATAACCATGCCCGCGCCGGGAACCGCCGCACTGCCGATAGAAGCGAGCGTTGCCGTAAGAATGATGCCTAGCTGTGTTCCAAAACTCAGGTCCATCCCGAACGTTTGGGCGATAAAGACGGCGGCGACGGCCTGGTAGAGACTCGTTCCGTCCATGTTCACCGTAGCTCCGATCGGAAGCACGAAACTCGCCACGTCATCATCAACTCCGAGGTGCTCGGTAACGCGCTCCATCGTGACCGGAAGCGTGGCCGCACTTGAGCTGGTCGAAAATGCTAGGAGCTGCGCCGGGGCGATTCCCTTCAGGAAAAACGCCGGAGATTTCTTGGTGAACGCCCAAACAAGAAAAATGTAAAAGCAATAAAGTAGGGCGAGCCCTAAGACGACCGACATCGCATACCAAAGCAATGCGACAAAGAGGTCCGGCCCCGGAGCCTCAGCAATGATCGCCGCGAGCAGGGCGAATACGCCGAATGGAGCCGCGAGCATTATAAGGTCAATCATCTTGAGCACAACTTCGTTGAGCCCGTTAAAGAATCCTTTCACCGGAGCCGCCTTGTCGGGCGGTATCAATATCAGCCCGATGCCGAAAAACAATGCAAATATGATCACCTGCAGCATGTTGCCGTTTGAGCTTGCCGCGGCGATTATATTCTCGGGTACAAGATCTTCCAGCGGCTTGAGCGGCCCGGTCGCTTTCTGCTTCTCTGCGGCAGTTATGCGAGTTCCTGCATCTTTCTCATAACTTGCGAGAAGCTGGGTGCGGGTCTCTTCGCTGACTGCACTTCCGGGCTTGATCACATTGACGATAACCAGGCCGAGCGAGACAGCGATCACGGTTGTCGCAAGGTAGATCGCAAGGGTCCGCACGCCCATCTTTGAAAGTTGTGTGATGTTATTAAGGTCGGCAATGCCGGAGATCAGCGAACCGAGAATGAGCGGGATCGCGATCAGCTTCAGGGCATTGATAAAGATCGTTCCAAAAGGTTTTATCCAATCGACAATGAAGCCCTTTCCCCATTCGAACTGGATCAGTAACGCCGCGAAAGCCACGCCCGCAGCCATACCGAGCAGTATCCGCCAGTGCAACGCAAGTTTTTTCATGTACGGAAGTTTCGCCTTTTTTGCTCGCCAAATCAAACAACACAAGTTCGGAAGCCTAGCACCGCATCGAAGCTGGAGGCTTCAGTACAGCCGGTAGAGCGTTCTGCATCCGGTTCAGAAATAAATCTTCAAAGCAGGGCCCGTTAACGCTTCTACAGCTTGTAGTCACCCTGCAATTCTCCGATAATCCGAGTGCTTCAAGTTTTTCAGGACCGAGGAGTTAAATGAGCAACAGTGAAAAAGATCGGATCCCGCACGATGATTATGAGCAGGAGCTGACAACGGACCTTGACGACGACACACCGGACAAGCCGAAGGGCATGCCGCTGCACACAAAGATCCTGATCGGCCTCGCGGTCGGCGTAAGCGGCGGCCTGCTCGCAAACTGGATCTGGGGCGGCGACCATAGCGGCGTTGTATGGACGGTTGAGAACCTCACCCGTCCGATCGGGCAGCTCTTCCTCAACCTGCTTCTGATGATCGTCGTTCCGCTCGTTTTCTCGTCGTTGGTGGTCGGCGTTGCCGGAATTGGCGATATCCGCAAGCTCGGCCGGATCGGGTTCAAATCATTCGCCTATACGCTCATCATTTCGGCCATCTCGGTCGTTATCGGGCTGACGCTCGCGAATACGATCAAACCCGGCGAACGGATCAGCCCGGAGACGGCGGCTGCGTTAAAGGAAGAATTCAGCAGCAACGCATCTGCCGTGACTGAGGCTCAACGAAAGGCGGCTGAAGCGGCGAAGGCGGATTCCGCATTAATGCAGGCCGTGAAGACCATCGTTCCTAGCAATGTCTTTAATTCGATCTCGAGCCCGAGCCCGAACATGCTTCACATCATGTTCTTCGCCTTGATCATCGGCGTCGCCATCACCCTCCTGCCTTCAGCGGTCTCGGCACCATTTGTGAACGTCTGCGAATCGGTATTTGCAATAACGGCAAAGATCATTGATATCGTGATGAAGTTTGCTCCATATGCGGTGGCGTGCCTGCTTTTCAACAACATAGCGCAGTTTGGGCTTGAGCTTCTTCAATCGCTCGGATGGTTCGTCGTTACCGTGCTGCTCGGTCTCTCGATCCATTTCTTCGGCGTCTATTCGCTCTCGATATATTTCCTTTCGCGGCTCAATCCGCTGGATTTCTTCCGGCGCATTCGCACTGTGATCCTAACGGCTTTTTCGACGTCATCTTCGAACGCGACGCTGCCGACCGCACTTCGCGTTACGCATAAGAACCTCGGAGTGCCGAAAGAGATCAATAGCTTTGTGCTGACCGTAGGAGCGACGGCGAATCAAAACGGCACGGCACTCTATGAAGGCGTCACCGTGCTCTTCCTGGCACAGCTTGCCGGGTTTGAACTCACGGTTGGCCTCCAGCTAATGGTCGTTTATCTTGCGATACTCGGCGGTATTGGAACAGCCGGTGTGCCGAGCGGCTCGATTCCTTTCATTATCGGCATTCTCTTCATGATCGGCATCGACCCGGCCTTGATCGCCATCATCCTCGGCGTTGATCGCCTCTTGGATATGTGCCGTACAACGCTGAACGTTGTCGGCGATATCACGGCCGCGACTTTCGTCGCCCGAAGCGAAGGATACGAGCTGCTCGGCAGTCGTAAGAATGTTGGTGCCGCGTCGGATTCGATGTAAGATGTTCTCGTTATGATGCGAAGCGATCTGGTGACCCAACCATACCCACAGCCGCGTAGGCTGCGATTTTCCGTTGACGATTATTACAAGATGATCGAAATGGGAATGATCGACGATTACGAAAGATCGGAAATTATTGACGGACAGATGGTGCCGAAAATGACGATTGGTGATAGACATGCAGCGGCCGTTAATCGGCTAAATCGACTACTTGCTTCTGTATTGCCCGAGTCAATCCTATTAAGTATTCAGAATCCGATTCGCCTATCCGATTTTGACGAAACTGAACCGGATGTTGTTCTTGCTGATCTGACGAAATACGACGGCAACCGGCACCCGCGGCCGGAAGAAACGATCCTGGTTATGGAGGTCTCCGATGTGAGCTTGAAGAATGACCGCGATGTAAAACTTCCGCTTTATGCTGATGCCGGGATCGCCGAGGTCTGGATCGTAAATCTGAGAGATAACGTGATCGAGATACATCAAGATCCGAGCCTTGGGATTTACCAGCAGGTGCAGATCTTCAGATCGGGCGGGCAGGCCACATCGAGTGTCTTGCCGGAACTTTCACTTGAGGTTGACGCCATCATTCCTCAAGCCGCGCAAGAGTAAAACTATGTTCCCGATCGGCGATGATAACAGCGACATCAAGATAGTTCCGTTCGTGAACTATCTTTTCATCGGGCTCAACGTCTTGGTCTTTGTGCTGCTGCAGCAGCTCGGGTCGAGTGAGTCGTTCACGTACGCTTGGTCGCTTGTGCCGCAGGAGGTAACGACGGGCGTTGACCTCAGCGGTGTTCAGGTCGTGCGCGATTCGATGGGAAACTCGGCCGAGATCCGCCACTACTCAACGCCGCTTCCGGTATATTTCAACTTCATCAGCTCGATGTTCATGCACGGCGGCTTTGGCCACATTCTCGGGAACATGCTGTTCCTTTTCGTGTTCGGCGATAATCTCGAGAACCTGATGGGCCACGTCCGGTTTGCCGCTTTCTATATCGTATGCGGCATTGCGGCGGCTCTTGCCCAGGTCGCGATGGATACCTCGTCGGTTATCCCAATGCTTGGAGCTTCGGGTGCGATCTCGGGCGTGCTCGGCGGTTACATTCTCCTTTTTCCGCAGCGGCAGGTCCGTGCCGTCATTTTCAATTTCCTTACGACAGTTCCCGCGTTCGTCGCTCTGGGCATCTGGATCGTTTATCAGGTCGTGCTCGGAGCAATGACACCCGCCGGGACCGGCGGCGTTGCCTACGCGGCACACATCGGCGGGTTTGTTGCGGGCGTTGCTCTGGTAAAGGTCTTCACCATCGGCCGAAGAGTCTAGTCGATCGTTTTCGCTATGAGCTTTGAATGCCGTGTATGCGGTAACGCATCGGAAGACACCGAACACATGGCGCGCGAGATGATGTTCGGCACTCGCGACGAATTTACATACATCGAGTGTTCCCATTGCGGCACGCTGCAGATCAAAACAATCCCCGAACTCGCCAAATATTACCCAGAAAATTATCTTTCGTTCACGTCTGAAACACCGGTTGGCCGAACGGCTTTGCACCGCTTTGCAGCACGTGCGATCGGCAAGTATTTTGTCGAGGGGCACGGATTTTCCGGCAAGTTGCTCGCAGGCTTCCGGCCCGGATTTGCCGGTAACTTCCCTGCGATGCTTCGCGAGTCTGGACTCGGCATTTCGTTCGATTCGCGGATACTCGATTTTGGCTGCGGCAAGGGGCAGTTTCTTCAGACGCTTCATCATTTCGGCTTTCGCGACCTGACCGGTGCGGATGCGTTCATCGAGGGCGACATCGAGCTGCAGACGGGTGTTCGCATCCTCAAACGTTCGCTGGCGGAGATCGAGCCGAGCTTCGACGTCATCGTAATGAGCCACTCGTTCGAGCATCTGCCCGATCCCCGAGCCGCGCTTCGCGACGCGTTGCGACTGACGCGGCCGGGCGGGCACCTGCTGGTCGCGATGCCAATCGTGAACTTCGCGTGGGAGAGATATGGCACCGACTGGGTCCAGCTCGATGCTCCGCGGCACTTGTATCTCTTTACCGAACGGGCTTTCACTAACCTTGCGAACGAAGCCGGATTCTCGGTCGCTTCGGTCCGGTATGAATCGACCGCATTTCAGTTCTGGGGCAGCGAGATGTATCGCCGTGATCTGCAGCTAATACCCGATGGTGCTCCGGGTGCAATTCATCCGCCGGATATCTTTTCGGCCGAACAGATGGCCGAGTGGAAGGCCGAGGCCGAGCGGTTAAATAGCGAAGGCCGCGGCGATACCGCGACCTTCACCCTTAAACGCCTGGCCGAGTGAAAACAAAGTTATTTCGTACCAAGCAAAAGCCGCAAGAACTCTCCGTCGTCGAACCTCGCCTGACGTGCCTGCCTTACTACGACCATATTCTTGGACGGGATGATGTAGAGCCGCTGATTTCCGGCACCGGCGGCGACGTAAATGTCGCGCGGAAGGTCATCGCCGAAGCCGCGTTTGCTGATGGCGGTCGTGTTCACCTCGCGGTCGCCGAGCAGTCGGCCAAGTCGGCCGCGGTTTTCGGCGAGCTTTGCGTTGCTCTCGCCCGAGCGGTTCAGCCAGAACGTCATGCCGTAATTTGGGTTCGCCTTTGAGCCTTTGGTGAGTTCTTCAAGCAAACTTTTCTTGATGATCTGCTTGCCGTTCCACTTGCCGCCGTTCAGGAGAAGCTTGCCGAATTTCAGCCACTCGCCGGCGGTCAGATAGGCACCGGATGGCAAATTCGGCTGCCCGGCCTGCATCGTCCAGCGCGTATATTTCAGCCCGATCGGATCGAATATCCGCCGCTCCATGTAGTCCTTTACACATTCTTTTTTCGGCTGGAGCTTGCGGCGAAGTGCTTCACCAAAGACCTGAAAAGGCACCGGGCCGTATTCGAACGTCGTGCCCGGTTCGAACTTCGATTGGAATCCTGCGGCGGCGGCATACGAAGGCGGACGGCCGATCGGGCCCGATTCTAAACCGCCGGTGAGCGTTAGCAATTCGCGATACGTCATTCGTGACTTTCGCGGGTCAGACCGCCATTCCGTAAGTACCTCTGAAACGCGTTCGTCAAAGCTCTTGATCAACCCATCTTCGATCGCGGCGGCAAGCAAGACGCCGACGAAGGACTTAGTTCCGCTTGCAAGCAAGTGCGGCGTTTCGGCATCGTGGCCGTTGTGATATTCCTCAAACACGACCTTTCCATCTTTGTAAACGATCAGCGAGAGGCCGCGTGTGTCGCGTGAGTAATCTGCCGCCTTTCTATACGTTGAGTTGCTAACGGTCGTCTGCGTTTGGGCCGAAACACCGCACGCCGTCAGCGGAAATAATGCGACCAACGATATGAATAAAACGATCCGCATACATACCTCCGGAGATAAAAATAGCCGGCAGCCAAAGTAAAGCACAGGCCGCCGGCAAACGGACATTCCTATTGCCGTTGAAATTCAGGTGCGCCGAGCACTAGGCTGACGGCTTTGAAAACCTCAGGCTCGCCTGAGGGCTGCATTAATCTGGCTCGGCGATTCATCGCTCCGCCGGGCATCCCCGCCGGACGCATATTGATGTCACCGAGGTCCAGTTCGTCCGCTTCGGTACCGGCGGTGACCTCCGGGAGCGGCATCGCCGCCTGCTTTTCTAGCGATGCGCGGGTCGCGGGCGATATCTCGTTGTAAAGGATCTTGCCGATCGCGTTCTCAAGAATCTCGCCACGGCTCGCGGCATAATAGCCGCGTAGATCTACGCGTGTGCCGGGGACGCGGTTGCTCGAAATGGCAACGGCAAAGTTCAACCGCTCAAGCAGAGCACCGGTGTTGACCCAGTCCTCGGCCGTGTCCGGATATCCGGTCGGGGCCTGATAGCCGTAGGGAACTTCGCCGAGCTTGTTGAGCATGCCAAGCAGAGCGGGACTCGCGTTCGTCTCGGCACCGAGCACACGAAGCGTGCTTACGGCGAGTTCGAAAGGAGTTTTGATCTTTGCCCGATAGTTTTCAGGGGCGAAGAATTCTTTGTCCGTAAAAAGTGCCCGGAGCGTCGCCTTGATGTCTCCGTTCGATTTGGTGAAGGCGGCGGCAACCCGCCCGACCATCGCCTCGCTCGGGTCATCCCGGACAAACTTAACCGCAAGCTTTCTTGCGATGAACTTCGCGGTCGAAGGATGCTTCACGAGGATGTCGAGCACTTTGAGCCCGTCCTTCATTCCACCCTCGTCGATCTTTTGACCGAGCACGGTTTTGGTGCCCTTCTCGTGCGAGCGTTCGTTGAAATAGAATTCGCCGCTTTCGATGTCGTCCGGAACTCCGGCCATCCGTTGCAGCCGTTCGATCTGCCGGTTCTCTTCTCCGCGGATCATATTTGCGGCGGCACGCCGATAGCCACGCGGGTCAGCAATGGTCCAACCGGTGAACGCCTTTGCGACCTCGACGATGTCCTGCTGAGTGTAGCCGCCGCCAACGCCAAGCGTGTGCAACTCGAGAAGCTCGCGGGCGTAATTCTCATTCAGCCCACGCCGCATCTGATTTCCGGCATTGCGGGCCTGAGCTATTCGGCGATCGAGCTCGGCATCCGTGATTCCCTGTCGCTCCTTGATCTGTTCGCGAAGCCGCAGCGGGACGTTGCCGCTGCGGATCGCTCGCTGAAGCGGGCCATTTCCGCCAGCACGCTGCTGAGAATTTGGTGAGACCGATTCGAAATTATCAAGGAAGAAAAGCATCGCCGGATGCTGTGCCGTCCCTGCTAGAAGATCACGGAAATTGCCGAGTGCATGCTTGCGGAGCACATCGCGTTCGTAGCTTGGGATGTACCAGCGAACGGCGGCCTTGCCGGCAAAAACATTGAAATGGTTCTGCCAAAAATCGACCATCACTTCCTCAAGTTGCCGTTCGGAATAGGCGGCACGGACGACGCGATTGCCGACTATCTGCGGGAGAAGCTGGCCGGCGGGCCTGAGGCCGTATTCGGCATAGATCTCACGAAGCTGGCGCTGGCGTTCGCGGCGATCGGCCTCGGTCGGTTCTTCGTTCATCGCGGCGGTCCCATTGGCAGCCTGCTGACGCCGATTGCGGCCCTCGAGCTGTTGAAGAAGCGCTCCGGGGTTCGGATACTTGCCGAAGATCTCCGCGGTGGACATCCCGAAAACATCGAATCGGCCAACGCGAGCTTCCAGCTTCGAGTCATCGATCGCCGCCGCATTTAGCTGCTGTTCGATGAATTTTGAAATGCCGATCGCTTTTACACGTTCCACATCGCCGGGACGGGGGCCATAAGTCAGCCGATTGAGGACATGAAGGATCTTTTGCTCCTCCGTCAGAGCCTTTGCCTTTGCCGGCCCTGCCGAAAACGCCCAACCGGGCAAAATGAGGACGGCGAGCAGGGCAGAAACCATAGCTCGTTGAAAGATCTCTGTTAAATTAAACCGCATAATTCTCCCCTAAGTAATAAGAGGTGGTGTTGCAAGGTTAGATGCGTTTGCGGCCCAAAAGGCCGAGTCAAGGTTGGAGCGTGCGGTAAAATGCCGTCAAACGATGCAACAACTTTCGTATCGCCGACATCTAACTTTTCGTTTTATAGGACCTTTTCGGTTAAAATCTCATTATGCTTAAGCGTATTTCCAAAGAAATCGGTGTGACCGCATTATTCGCCGCTCTCATCTTTACTGTCGCGGCCACGGTCCGTGCTCAAAACGATTCGGTCTTTTCTGATCCGAACGTCGAGTATAGCTTTGACGTTCCCGATTCGCGTTGGAAGATGACGGCCAAGCCGTCGGTGACGAACCCGAACGTTGAATTCGTCTTTATCGACCGGCTCGAAGGCCATCTTGAGGTGCGAAAGCTTAACGTTGCCCAGAATGTGCTCATTTCGGACGTCATTAAAGAGGAAGAGCAGAAGCTTCAGTTCCTTCCCGGCTATGTCGCCGGCCGCGAGGAGAACTTCGGCGGAAAGCTTAACGGAGCTATTTTCAACTATGAATACGTCCGAGCAGGGCGGCCGATGGCGGGACGTTTCTATTTCTTGCGGTCAGGAAACAATGTCTATGTGCTAAGGTTCACCGGTTTCCGCGATAAGCTCCGATCGATCCGGACACAAACCGATATTATCGCAAGGACTTTCGGCGTCAAGTAGTTATTACTCTTGATCTCTCGGGCGAACGTAAATTCGCGACCCGTCCCGGACCAAACAGCCATTCTTAAGCTCGGCAACCTCCTGCACGAGCTTTTCGGGCCGCAGTTTTTTTATCCCCATTCGAGCAAGATCGTCACCAGCGAGTCCTGTGACCATCCGTACATCGAACCTTTCGGCAATTGTACGGAGGCTCCAGGCGGTTTGCCCGTTCACCTGATAGCTCTCGGCTAGGCGATCCGCAAGTTCCTTGCTATCGGCTGCATAAAACCATTTCAAAAGATCGGACCGTCCTAGGCCATCGCCACACTCGGCCAAGAGATAAATGCGGCCGCCGGGTTTGCAAGCTCGCGAAGCCGCCTCGAGGGCCTTGTGGGCCTGAATTAGGTTTATGTCGTATGGGGAACCGCCGCAGCTTACGATCACCGTCTCGTACTGCTCGTCGATCTCGCGAGTGTGGGTCGCGGCAAAACGCTCGCATGTAGCGGCGTGAGAATCGAACAGGTCGCCGCAGACGAGATCTGTCAACTCACCTCGGGAATTGACCATCGTATGAACGGCGAGATCGACACGCACTTTTGAGGCAGCCTCAACAAATGCCTCGTGCACAGGGTTGCCTTCTAACCTTCCGGGAGCTACTCCTTCGGCCCGCGTCCGCCGCTCGAAATCAAATGCGAGGCGATGCGTCGCGTTGATCGTTCGATTTGACGCGAGTCCGGGGCAGATCAGCTTTCTCCCGCCGGTAAAGCCCGCAAAGTAATGAAAGCCGACACTCCCGATCGTTATGACGCGGTCGAAATCTTTCAGCGCTCGATTCAATTCCACCGGCGTACCGTCGCTCAGTTCGCCAACATTGACGATCTGCATCAGGTCTCGCGGAGAGTGGTCGAGGGTCTTCACACGCTGGGCAATGAAGGGCGTAAGTATCTCCGCCTTTTCCTGCTCGGTTACCGCCCGATGAATGCCCGTAGCGAAGATCGCCGCGATATCAAACGGCATTGTCCCATTGGCGATCAGCCGCCTAACAAGTAGATTGACGATCTGCCCCGCAGCGGCGGCTCGGGTCGCATCGGGGACGACGAAGAGCACGGTCTCACCCGGCGAGACTATTTCCTCGATCCGTTTTGTATTGATCGGATTATCGAGAAGCTCGCCGATCTGATGGTCGGATAAACGCTTTGCTTCCCCGGCTGCGGCGATCACGTCGAGACTATTGGGGATCTCAAGGCTGATGGTCTCGCGGCCATATTGGAGGTCGATCGTGGGCATGGTTCTTCTCGTCTGTCAGCGGTCAGCCGAAGCGGCCGATTCGAAGCAATTTCCGCCCATCGCACAAATAAAGACCTTGTCGGTCGAATGGTCCGCGGTCTCGAGCTGGATGGTAAGGTGCGAGATGCCGAAGCGTTCCTGGAGCAGATCGCGGATCTCGAGCAAGAGATCAGTCTCAGGGATCGAACGGTCATGAGCGACGTGGGCCGAAAGGGCCTCGATCCCGGATGAGATGGTCCAGACGTGTAGGTCATGGACGTTGAGCACGGCCGAGCGCTCTGCGATAGCGGTTTCTACCTCGGTCAGGTCGATGTGCTTCGGGGTGCTTTCGAGCAGGACATCCACCGAATCGCGCAAGAGCCGCGACGCGTTAAAGATGATGATGCCGCTGATGATGACGCTGGTCAGTGCGTCAGCCCAAAGGAACCCGAAGGCTAGGATCAGAACGCCGGCGGAGATCGCAGCTACGGAACCAAGCATATCGCCCATGACGTGGAGCCACGCACCACGGAGGTTCAGATTGTGCTCGTGTTCTGCATGAAGCAGATACGCCGCAATTATGTTAACGATCAAGCCGCCCGCGGCGATGCCGGTCATCTCCAAACCGGCGACCTCGGCCGGCGAACGAAACCGCCCGATCGCTTCCCAAACAATGTAGAAAGCGAGCACGATCAGGACGACGCCGTTGACCAGAGCAGCGATCACCTCAAGGCGATAGTAACCATATGTCTTTTGCGGGGTTGCGGGTCGCGACGCGATGCTGAAAGCAGCGAGCGAAAGAGCGAGAGCTCCGACATCGGTCAGCATATGGCCCGCATCGGCAAGCAAGGCGAGCGAATTCGTCCACCAGCCGCCGACCGCCTCCGCCACCATGTAAATGGACGTGATGACAAGTGCTATCCGAAGCCGTGAAAGGGCCTTCGGGCTAATGCGGCTGCTGCCGTGGGAATGGTCGTGCGTTCCGGACATCTGAACAGCTAGTACCTCCGGACGACACGCGAATTTCTGAGCGAAAGCACAAACCCGGCACGGTTGCCGCGGTCGTCGTTGAACTCGACATTGACCTCGCTCGAGCCAGATGAGATCTGTAGGCGGAAGGTGCCGTCGCTGCCGGCGTAAACCTCACGGCCCTGTGAACGGACGAGCAACCCGGGTAACGCTTTGCCAGAGATTATGTAAACGCTTCCGCCAACGCGCTCGACGTTCCATTCCTGAACATCGATGGAGGCACTTGATTGGCCGCGGACAACGCTGAATCGGCTCGGCTCCGACCATTCGCTCATCTGGCCGGAACGGGCAGTGGACCTTACACGCCAATAGTATGTTCCCGGAGCGACGCCGGCCAAACGGAAATCGCGAACACCAAGTCCCGACCTATCGACCATTATCGAATCAGGGGCAAAGTAAGGCGAGCGGGCGAGCTGAATGTAATAAGCACCCGAGCCCGAATCATCCTCCCAGACGAACGTAGCGGAGGCTCCGCCGCCGGGATCGACGATTTGGGCGCCGTTGGCAGGGCTGGTCAGCCGCGGCGGCAGTATCAACTTTTCACGGTCGGATATCTTGCCCTTTTCGACACGGGCAAACTGATTTTCGGCGATCGTGGTCTGATTTCCGCTAACGGTCGTATCTACACTACCGCGGCTGATCCTGATCTCGCCTCCGCCCGATGCACGGTCCGCATTGAAGCTTGCGTCGGTCTGAGATTTCAAGCGGGTCTCAGAATCCATCATCTCGACCACGTTCTGGGCATCGGCCGGCTGTTCCTCGGTTCGGACATTAAGTTGGCCATCATCGAGAGACACTCGGACATTCCTTCCACCGAATAGCGAACTGCTATCGCGAATCACGACCGTACTATTGGGGCGGACCGTGTACGTTGATCCGTCGATCATCCGCACGACTGCTCGGCCATCGGCCTGTGTTTGGATGGTGTCGCCGGGAGCGGCATAGGTTTGCCGGGTCACGACGATCGTCTCACGCGTCGCCGCCCGTATCACCCTTACGTCACCTTCAAACGAGAAAATTATCGCCGAATCCCGGGGGCTTTCTGAGATCTCGGTCTGAACGAGCCAATCACTCTTCATCGCCCACCAGGAAACGCCTAGAAGGCCAAACGCAAAGACAGCAAAGATAACGATTCCGCGGACAGAACTGCTCTGTATCCGCCACCAATCGATATATATCTTGCTGTACTTCTTATCCATGGTCACTGGGGTCAATTGTCAGTGTCTGTTTCCGTTTCCTTTTTTTCTGGTTTGGACGGGAATATAAGCGACGCAACGATCGATATGACGATCGCGGAAACCACGACGCCGAGCGATATATTGATCATTTCGTCTTTAAACTCGCCATCTACCATTCGCTGTGCGAACGCTCCAACTATCGTCGTGTTGTTGGTCAAAGCCAGTGTGATCGAAGCCATAAGCGGCAGCATCATCTTGACGCCGATAAATGTAAGGATAAAGGCAAGGCCGATCTTTAGAAAATGGAACCTGTCGGCGACATCGGCGAGCAGAAAATAGAATGTCCGAAGCCCGAGGATCGCAAATATGTTGGAAGTATAAACGATGTAACGGTCGGTCGTGATACCAAAGATCGCCGGTATCGAATCAACGGCAAAGATCAGGTCGGTGAACTCGACGACGATCAGGACCAGGAGCAAGAGCGTTCCAAGACGTGCTCCGTCCTTAATAATAAAAAACTTGTCTCCGTGATATTCCTTTGTTATCCGGATATATCGCGTTGCAAAGCGGACGATGCCGCTCTCGGTCGGGTCAAAGTCCTCATCGTCGCCCTTGAACATTTTCAGGCCCGTATAGATAAGAAACGCGCCGAAAACGTAAATGATCCAGTGGAACCGCTCGACCAGCTCAGCCCCAACAAAGATCATTATCATGCGCATTACAAGCGCGCCCATGATGCCCCAAAAGAGCACCCGGTGTTGATATTCCTTCGGGACGCGAAAGTAGCTGAAGATGAGCAGGAAAACAAAGAGATTATCGATCGAGAGCGAAAGTTCGATGAGATAGCCCGTGAAAAACGTTTGGGCGTGCCGTATGCCAAACTGCGACCACAGGAAGACGTTGAACCCGAGGGCCAGTGACACCCAAACGGTGGCCCAGGCGAAGGTCTCCTTTCGGCTAGGGGCGTGAGACGTTCGGTTAACTATTCCGATATCGACAAAGAGCGCTGTGAGGACAATGCCGAAAAAAAATAGCCAATGCCACGTTTGATACTCGATAGCTTCCATAGAGGTCGCGAGCAAAAACAGCCGAAGCCTTCTGCCCAACGGGAAATGTCGATTCTACCCGAATTTCTTCGTGTGAGCTATGTGTCAAAGGCACTGGAAGCCGTGTTTACGCGAAACGGCAATATCGTCCGATGATCCGGGCAATGGCCTCGAGGCCCGCGGAGTCGTCCGCGGAAAAATCCGCCAGCCGATCGCTGTCAACATCGAGGACCGCAGCGACACGGTCTTCGAAAAAGATCGGCACAACGATCTCAGAGCGGGCGGCCGAGCTGCAGGCAATGTGGCCGGGAAAGGCTTCGACGTCCGGCACGATGACCGTCTCGCGGGTCGAGTAGGCGTGGCCGCAAACGCCGCTATCGAAAGCGATACGCGTACAGGCGAGCGGCCCCTGGAACGGGCCGAGGACAAGCTCGCCGTCCTTCGCGATGTAAAACCCGACCCAGAAAAAGCCGAATGCTTCATTGAGGACGGCGGCAACATTGGCAAGATTTGCGATGAGGTCCGTCTCGCCTGAGATGAGAGCCTCGATCTGCGGAGCGAGCTCCGCATAGATCGTGGCTCGGTCGGCGGACTTTGAAAATGCAATACTTTCAGCCATTATCGAGTAGTTTAAGCGGGTGGGCGGCGGAGCACAAAGCCCGCTGACAACGGCGAACACCGATGGAAACGGCAACCAAGATATTATTTATCGGAGCGGGCGGAGCACTCGGTGCCGTCGCTCGGCACCTTATAAACATCTCGCCGATCGCCGGACTCTTCGAAAAGTTTCCTTTTCCGACATTCTTCATTAACGTCTCCGGGTCATTTCTGATTGGAATGCTACTGATCTTACTGACCGATAAATGGGAGATCAGCGACCACCTGCGAATGGCAGTTATCGTCGGCTTTCTCGGTGCCTTCACGACCTTTTCGACCTTTGAAATGGAGATCTACGGCCTCATCAAAGAAAGGCTGCTCCTGACTGCCTTTCTCTACTTCTTTCTTAGTGTCACTGTCGGCTTTGCCGGCCTCGTCGCTGGCATCTGGCTTGGAAAGAGGTTTTGACTTGAATCTGACAAAACTATTCTTCCCGAGGTTCACGTGGTTTAGTTGAATCGCAAAGTTCTCGCGCATTTCGGACTAACGAAACAGCCTCCGTTACCCTTGCGCCCGTTGCGGTCAGGTGGCCCATTTTTCTTCCCGGGCGAGGCTCTACTTTGCCGTAAAGGTGTAGCGAGACGCCCGGAACGGCCAGTGCGGCCGCCCAGTCAGGTTCCCCGGCAGACCAGATATCGCCGAGCAGGTTCGCCATCGCCGCCGGCCGGAAAAACTCGGTCGAGCCAAGCGGAAGCCCGCAGACCGCCCGCACCTGTTGCTCAAATTGTGACGAGACACATGGGCCAAAGGTCAGGTGCCCCGAGTTGTGGGGCCGCGGAGCGATCTCGTTGACCAATAGTTTACCACTGCCTGTCAAGAAAAATTCGACGCACATAGTGCCAACATAGCCGAACTGCTCGGCAATGCTGCGTGTTATCTCGACCGCCTCTATAAAAACAGCTTCCGAAACATCGGCCGGCGCGAAGGAAACATCGAGTATGTGGTTGCGGTGCTCGTTCTCGATCACGCCGTAATTGGCAAAGCTGCCGTCCTGGCCGCGGGCACAAACGACCGAGACCTCTTTCTCAAAATCGATGAAACCTTCAAGGATCGCGTCCCTACCTTCGAGCCCTACGAATGCCTCATCGACCTCGCCGACCGCTCCGATCTTCCGCTGGCCCTTGCCGTCGTAGCCAAAGCCGGCGGTCTTGAGCACGGCGGGTGTGCCGAGATCGAGTACGCCGCGGTGAAGGTCATCAAGCGTCTTTATGTGGTGAAAAGGAGCGACAGGAAAACCATTCGATGAAAGAAACGTCTTCTCTTGAAGCCGATTCTGCGTGGTGTGGAGCACCTGGCCTTTGGGATGCACAGCGACGAACTCCGCTGCCGCCTCTACGGTTGCAGCCGGGACATTCTCAAACTCAAAGGTGACGACATCGACCGCCCGGGCGAATTCGCGAACCGCGTCTAGGTCGCCGTACGAAGCGGCCGTTTCAACATCGGAAATGTGCCCGGCGGGCGTGTCGGCGTCCGGCGAGAAAGTATGCACGCGATAGCCCATTTTGCGGGCCTCAATGGCAAACATCCGGCCAAGCTGGCCGCTGCCAAAAACGCCGATGGTAGAGTTTGGAAGTATCGTAGCTGGCATCAGGAAGGCTAACTCAACTTAGATCGCAGCACGTCCTTGGTCTGCTTTGACCGAAAGGCGTGGAGCTTCTTGCGGAGCTCGGGGCGTGAATTTGCGAGTATCGAGACCGCGAGCAGGGCGGCGTTTTTCGCGCCGGCCTGGCCGATTGCGAGTGTGCCCACGGGCACGCCCGCGGGCATCTGAGCGATCGAAAGAAGCGAATCAAGCCCCTTTAGAGCTTTGCTTTCAACCGGCACGCCGAGCACCGGCAAAACCGTTTGCGAGGCGCACATCCCCGGCAAGTGGGCAGCTCCGCCGGCTCCGGCGATGATGACCTCAATGCCGCGTTCCTCGGCCGACTTCGCAAATTCGAAAAGCAGGTCCGGCGTCCTGTGAGCCGAGACGACCTTCGATTCGTGCGCCACGCCAAATTCGTCAAGGGTCACGGAAGCGATCTCCATCGTCGGCCAGTCGCTCTTGCTGCCCATTATGATCGAAACGATCGGGGTTCTAGTTTTCGCCGGCATAGATCCTTATGACGATTCCGCCCATGTGGGCTTCGTCTGCCCAGCATTTTACTCCATTTATGTAACAAATGTGGCTATCGCGGGTTTCGTTCGTGTCCTCGTACCAGGCGACGAACCCACCCGAAAAGGACTCGTTCCCGAAACCGAGATTGCGGCCGGTCTCGTCAACCGCCTTTGCACAGCAGTCAAAGCAAATATAGTCCTTGTACCGCACATTCGGCTCGACCTTCGCGGAACAGATCGGGCAAATTTGCTCGTTCATTTCGCTAACTCAAGGTTGATGACCGACTCAAACTTGCTCCAAGCCGCAATGGTCGAACGCCAGTAAACTATCTCGCCGGTTTTGCTTATGACAATGTTCTTCGGGTAGCCGCTGAAGACGAACTGCTTCAGAGCGGCTTCGGCCTCGACGGCCTGCAAATAGTCAAATTTCTCTTTTGCGAGAAACTTACGGACGTCGCCGGCCGTGTCGGCGGTCGCGGCGAGAAACACTACATTGTCGTTCGCCGCAAACTTTGAGCTCAGCTCGTTCAACTTTGGTTTGTGTGCGAGGCAGACCGGGCAGCCGATGAACCAAAAGTTCAGGACAACAACCTTCCCGCGGAGTTCGCTCATCGCAATGCGGCCGCCGTCAACGGTTTGGAAGGTGACGTTCGGCACCTGCATTCCCTCTTGCGGGACCTTTTGGAGCCGAAACTCAACCGTCCCGTCCTCGAGCGTTCGCATCAGCGTGCGGTCCGGATAATGAAAATTCGCCATCCGAATATCAACGAACTCGTCGTTCGTGATCTCGCCACCGTTGTGATCCAGAAACACCGTCCGAGGGCCTGTGACAGCGATTCGCTGTGCACAAAGATCAGGGCCCGCGACGTGAAAGATCATCGCTACGAGCATCACTGTCATTAGTGTCACGCGGTGCACCAGCATTTGACTAGAAAATAAGAGAGATGAGCGACGAAAGCAAATTTGGGAAGATATCGGTCGGATTTCATTGTCGACTGTTCGGATGAGCATAAAGTTAAAGCATGCTGCTTTACCGTTAGATCTTTGTCTAATTAGATGCCCCTTTTTCGCCCAGAATCTCGTTTAGCTTTGTAAGTAGAACTATTTTATAGGCTCAGACCGCGTGTCTGACCAATTCATGAAAGGCTTGACCCCAACGATTGGCGGTAATACCATTAGGCAACTCTTTCTAACCGTAGTGTCTTGATCTGGGAGATTTATTTGTGATCGGCAGCACCATATCGCACTATCGCATCACGTCGCAGCTCGGTGAAGGCGGGATGGGCGTTGTATATGAAGCTGAGGATATCAACCTCGGCCGCCGGGTCGCTCTTAAATTTCTTTCGCCTTCGATGGCTAACGACGACAATCTCCTTCAGCGTTTTCAGCGCGAGGCTCGTGCTGCTTCTTCGCTTAACCATCCGAATATCTGCACTATTCACGGGATCGAGCAGGATGAAAACCAGCATTTCATCATCATGGAGCTTCTCGACGGCGAATCGCTGGCGGACCGAATTCGAAGAGGGCCGATAGACATCGACGCGGTCCTACAGCTTAGTGTCCAAATCGTCGATGCTCTTGAATCCGCGCATTCGAAAGGTATCGTTCACCGGGACCTGAAACCGGCAAACATTTTCGTCACCTCCCGAGGCGAAGCAAAGATCCTCGACTTCGGACTTGCAAAGATCGACCGCCAGAAATCAGATGCGGCTTCCAATGTCCCGACTGCCATTGCGGATGAATTGACCTCTGCAGGCTCGACAATGGGAACCGTCGCATATATGTCACCGGAGCAGGCTCGCGGCGAGGTCACGGATACGAGGACCGATCTTTTTTCTGTCGGTACCGTAATCTATCAGACCGCGACTGGTGTTTTGCCGTTTCAAGGCGAGACTTCGGCAATGGTCTTTGATTCGATCCTCAACCGCGACCCTATATCAGTAACACAGGTCAATCCGTCGCTTCCGGCCGAACTAGACCGAATACTGGGGCAGTCGCTGGAAAAGGATCGCGAACTGCGATATCAGAGTGCAACCGATCTGAAGACGGCCCTCAAACGACTGAAACGCGATCTAGACTCGGGCCGGCATTCCTCCGAAACAAATGCAATTCACAGCACACGCGCGCCGCAAATGGTCCATGATCACTCGATCGCCGTGCTTTATTTCGAAAATCTAAGCGGTATGAACGAAGATGAGTATCTTCGAGATGGCATTACGGAAGACATTACGACCGAACTTTCGAAAATAAAAGGCCTTCGGACGTTTTCGCGAGCGATGGTGCTCAAATATCGCGATAAATCCGTTACGGCAGGGCAGGTCGGAAAGGAATTGGGAGCTTCCTACGTTCTGACCGGGAGTTTGCGGCGGGCCGGGGCTCGACTTCGCATCAATGCTCAACTCGTTGACGCAGCAACGGACTTCCCGCTTTGGTCCGAACGGTATGACCGCGAAATGGAGGACGTTTTCGAAGTGCAGGATGAGATCGCGTCCAAGATCGCGGCCGCGTTGAGGATCACGCTTACACCACAAGAGCAACAGGCCCTTGCCGCAAAACCAACCGAGAATTTGCAAGCTTATGATCTTTACCTCAGGGGCAGGAATTACGCTCGACGCGTCGGACGCCAAGACCTTCAGATCGCCGTGCAGATGTATGAGAATGCGGTCGCCCTTGACCCCGGTTTCGCCCTCGCCCATGCCGGTCTCGCGAACGTATGTGCCCAATATTACTATCATTTTGAGAGACAACAGCAATGGCTTGACCGCGCGATAGCGGCGACCCGAAAGTCCAGCACCAATGGCAATGATGCACCGGAAGTCAAACTTGCCGAAGCATGGGTCGATTACGCCGAAAAGCGAAATGAGGAGGCGGTAAACAAGATCCGTCAGGCCCTTGAGCGCGATCCGGACCTGGACGGCGGCTACTATTTGTTGGGGCGATCGCTCTTTGACGCCGGGAGATACCACGAGATAGTGGCGGTGATGGAAGATGCACTGGCTCATGCCGGAGAGAACTACAACACCACGATACCGATCCACAACGCGCTCGGAGCCCTAGGAAAGACCGACGCCCTCAATAACTATTTGCATCGTGAGGTCGCCATTTACGAGACACATTTGAAAAAGGTGCCCGAAGATGCTCGGGTCCGCATATTGCTCGCAGGCGATTATGCCAAACAGGGGCGTCTAGAAGATGCAAAACGCGAGGCCGACATGGCCGTCGCCCTTCGTCCCGACGACGCGATGGTGCTATACAACGTCGCTTGCAGCTTTTGTGCGATGAACAAACCGCAGGACGCAATGAATGCTCTCAAAAAGGCTTGGGATGCGGGCTATCGCGATCCTGCATGGACCCGGCAAGACCCCGATCTTGCGATACTGCACGGCGAGCCGGAATTTGAACGACTATATCCACCTGCGGATGCATTAGCGGCTTGATCGGCTGGTCCATCAGCACGTTCAAACAGAATAAAAAAAGACCGGGCGAAGGCCAAGCCCCGCCCGGTTCATCTTGTCTAGCGGTCGGTTTCTGCCCCTGCCTTGGGCGTTCCTTCGTGTGCTACTTCCTTCCCGTCGGCTCCGAGCAGAGAGTATTTTCTCTGTTTCGCCTTCCATCTATCAAGGGCAAATTTCTGCATGTCGGGCACCTTGTCCTTTTCATCTAGGATCTCAAACCCGAGCAGCGTTTCAATGATATCTTCCAAGGTCGTGATACCATCCGTCCCGCCGTATTCATCTACGACGAGAGCGATATGCTCTTTTTTATTGATGAGCATTTCCCAGGCATCGAACAGGGTCGTGTATTCCGCGATCGAAACGATCTCGCGTTTGATGTCCACGAGCTTTAGATCGAATTGATCTTCGGCAAGCTTCTCGAAGACTTGTTCCCTAAACACATAACCGGAGATGTTATCCCGATGTTCCTGATAAATAGGTATCCGGGAAAAGTGCAGAAAGTCCTTGATCTTAAGAAATTCCTGCAGCGTCATCTCTTCATTTGCGACCACAACCACAACTCGCGGGGTCATGATCTCAGCCACCTTTATCGACTTCAGCTTAATAAGATTTTGCAGGATCTTATTTTCCCGATCCATAAAGATGCCCTCTTCGAGACCGATATTTGCGAGGGCCGAGATCTCTTCGCGGCTTGTTGTCAGCTCGGGATCTTTGCGGGAAAGTACCTTCGTGAGGAAAGCTGAAATGATCACGAGGGGATAGGTGATAATTATCATCCCCTTTATCGTCTTTGCTGCAATTCCCATCAGCGAGCGGGCATAGTTTGCTCCGAGCGTCTTAGGAATTATCTCAGTCAGTACAAGGATCAGAATGGTAAGAACGGCAGAAACAACGCCGAAATAGGCCTGGCCGAAGACGATCGTTGCCTGGGCTCCGACGCCGGCCGCACCGACCGTATGGGCGACGGTGTTGAGCGACAGGATCGCGGAGAGAGGCTTATCAATATCCTCCTTGAGCTCGAGAAGGCTTACGGCCGAAGTGTTCCCTTGCCCGGATTCAGCTTTCAGAAAAGATCGGGGAAGGGACAACAGTACGGCTTCCATGATCGAACAGATAAAGGAAGTGATCAACGCCACGAAAAGGTAAATTAAAAGCAGTGTCATCAGATTTTTTGTTTATCGACAAAAAAGGGGATGGGTCCGCCCCATCCCCTTGCGTCACTTGGCTACATTAAGCAAATCGCTTCATCGGTAACTCGGAATCGCGATCGCCAAGTGCTTGTTGCTACAAAATCGCAACTGTCCACACTTACTGCCCCTGGCCGAGCGAATATCCGGCTTCGCCGTCGAAGTTGTAGAGGTGTTCGGTTTTGATGAAATCGATTCCTTCTGCACTAAATCGTGACAGCAGATCGATGACCTGTTTGTGCGTGATGATGCTGCCCTGTTCGTCGGCCATGAAACGGCAACGCCAGTGGTCAACGCAGAATGTGTCGGGCATGCCGTTCGGATAGACCTTGGTGCCGCGGTTCGAGATCATTACTAATTTGAGTCCGTCGCCGTTCACTTTCTCGACCATCGCACCGAGCTTGTCGGCGGTCCCGTAAAAGCTGCCGTCCCACCAGTGAACGAAAACATCGACGCCGACGAGATCTTTCTTTTGCGGTTCGCGGATGGTGTATATCGGTTTACGATCCGCCTCGGCAATGACCTCCGGTTTCTCATACGCGACGGCTTTGAGCGTCTCCGGCTTTTGACCGAGGCGATCGACTACGGCCTGTGCAAATTCTTTCGTGCCAACCTTTTCTTTCGAGACGCCTTCCTTAAACACATCGTAGGTGTGCACGCCGTCCTCGACCGCACGGAGCCACGCGTTGTGTGCGAGCTCGGCAATGTCAGGCTGGCCGATATGGACCAACATCATCACCGCACCCAGGAACAATCCTGATGGATTAGCCAAATTCTGTCCCGCGCGTCGCGGAGCAGAACCGTGGATCGCCTCAAACATCGAGATGTTCTCGCCGATATTTGCTGAACCTGCAAGCCCGACCGAGCCCGCGATCTGAGCAGCGACGTCTGACAAAATGTCGCCGTAAAGATTCTGCATCACGATGACGTCAAAATTCTCGGGCGTGTCCGCCATCTTGGCGGCACCGATATCGACGATCCAGTGATCGGCCTCGATCGACGGATATTCCGCGGCGACCTCGTCAAAAACCTCGTGAAACAGCCCATCGGTGCGTTTCATGATGTTGTCTTTCATGAACGCCGTCACCTTCTTACGGTTGTTCATACGGGCGTATTCAAACGCGTAACGGACGATCTTTTCACAACCGGGACGCGAGATCAGCTTGAGGCACAGCTCGACCATGTCCGTCTGTTTGTACTCGATGCCGGCGTAGGTGTCCTCTTCATTCTCGCGGACGATCACGACGTCCATCACCGGGTGCTTCGTCTTGATGAACGGGTGATACGAAACGCACGGACGGATATTCGCATAAAGCCCAAGCGTCTTACGGACCGTCACGTTCAGCGACTTAAATCCGCCGCCCTGCGGTGTCGTGATCGGCGCTTTTAGGAAAACCTTTGTTCTCCGAAGCGAATCCCATGACTCAGGTGCGATGCCGGCAGAATTTCCCGAGAGATAGACCTTCTCCCCGATATCGATAGTTTCGATATCGATCCGGGCTCCGGCTTCTTTGATGATATGAAGGGTCGCATCCATGATCTCGGGGCCGATCCCGTCTCCATGGGCGACTGTTATAGGCACATTTGACATAGTTGTATTAAGTTTCCTCTAAAAGATCGAATAGCAAAGGATAAACGAGGATTTTACTTGAACACGGTGTTCAAGGCAATCGGCCGCCCCGTTCAAAGGCCTGACCGCAGACGCACTCTTTTGAGCGAAGCGAAATACAACCTATACTGAAAAGACACGTTATGAATACATTGCTTTACCTGAAAACTTCGGCAGCGCCTCGATTTCGCATCTCCCTTTTGGCCATTATTGCGATGACTTTCATCGGGATGCCGGCATTTCAGGAGGCGTTCGGCCAGTTTCCGCAGCAGCGGCGGCTTGAGATACGCGAACAGCGGCAGGCGGAGGCTGAAAGGCGCAGAGTTCAGCAAAATGAGGCGGAGCTTGCAAAACGCGACGCTGTCCCTCAGCCGCGAGCGGCGGTGATGAACGTGAACGTCCAGATGGCCCTGACGACCCAAGAGGCTAAGACCTTTGCCGAGGCGAACGCAAAAGCGGCCAAGCGTGTCCGCGACGGCGAGACGCTGTGGATGCATCTAAAATTTCAGGGGAAGCTCGGCGATTACGTGCTGACCTTTCGCGACGAGGAAAGCGGAACGCTGCGGTACGTGCTTTACGCCGAGACCGGCCCGCAGGACGACCCGACCGCTCTGGCGAAGTATGCGATCGAGTTTTCAAAAGACGACCTGGCAAACCCCGAGATCCGCATCTCATTGACACCAATAAGCCCCGGCCAAAGGATCGCAACGCCTGTATTTCTTGCGACGGCGGCCACCCGGCAGCCTGGCGTCTGGAACAATGAACTCCGATTGACGAATAATCCGGTCATCCCGCGGGCCCCGAATGATAACCTTGCGAAGCTCGCCTTCGCGCTTGATCTAGGAGAGGGAAACACTCGGTTCTCAGGGCTTTGGAATGGATTTCGTAATTTTGGACTCAGCGGCCCGGCGGCCGACACTGCTCTTCCGGTGGCGAGGTCGTTCTATAGTCTGCCGATAAAGACCGCGATTCAGCAGCACCTAAATGGAAAAGGCATCGAACCTGTCCGGTTCTTTTTCGCTCAGGAACATTGGCTTGAGCAATTGCCTTCATCAATTAACAAAAATCGGGAGCGCAGTGTTATTGCGATCTTCACTTACAAGAAAGGCGAGGAATGCTTCTTTGGGGCCGCGACCGCTACGCAGGCCTATTCGCTGATGAGCAGCAAATTCGACGACGCCAAGATCGAATCACGCGACGGCATGCCGCTCGATTGCAAGGAACTGCAATGAGATCAACATCTGCTTAGCCGATCTGATCGATCTTTCTCGCGAGGGCGAAGTCGAGTTCGGTCAGGCCGCCGCGGTCGTGGGTCGTGATCTCAAACTCAGCGTAACCCCAACCGAGCTTTATGTCAGGATGATGGTCGGCGGCCTCGGCAAGCTCGCTGGCTTCGTTCACAAAGCTTAAACTCTCCGCAAAGTTCGCGAATTCGAACCGCTTTCGCAGCGTTCCATCTATCACATTCCACCCCTTGAGCCCGGCGACCCGCTCCTCGATCTGCTCTTCGGTCAATCGTTCCCGTGTCATTGTTTTTCTGCGCTCCTCTTTTCGGTTATACTTCCTCTTTATTTTAGAAGATAAATATCAAATTTCGTTTTTTAGAATGCGTTATCGAGCTATAATTTCTGGCCTCATTTTTTTTATCGCCCTTGTCGTGGCGGCCTGCAGCGGCCCGGACAAGCCGGCCTCGCCAAAAGAGACGTTTCAGACCTATGCAAAGGCCCTAAAGCAAAAAGACATCACGACGATGAAGCTGCTACTTTCCTCCGAAACGCTCAAGATGCATGAGCAAGAGGCGAAAGCTCAGGGCGTTACGGTCGATGATATTGTAAAACGCGAGGCTCTGATCGGCGAATCGCAGACCGTCGTCAAGTTTCGCAATGAAAAGATCGAAGGTGAGCGGGCGACGCTCGAGGTCGAGAATTCCTTCGGCAGTTGGGATACGGTCCCGTTCGTCTTGGAAGAAGGCGAATGGAAGATCGATAAGAAAGGCTTTGCCGACCAAATGATGCGCGACATCGAGGAAAGTCAAAGGCAGATCGACGACGCGATCAACCAGGGACGACAGGGCGACCCGATCGCTCCGATGACCGACCCGGCAATGAGCCCATCGCCGGTTAACCCCTTCTAACGCCGAAAGGAGAGATTGTGACATTGATAAAACCTTTCCGCGCTCTTCGTCCGGCCCCCGACGCCGCCCGCAGCGTTTCAAGCGTTCCTTACGACGTGATAACCGAGGACGAGGTCCGGGCATTCATCCAAGAGAATCCGCTCAGCTTTCTACGCATTACGCGAGCCGATGCCGACTGTGCCGAGGCCGAAGATCACCTTCAAAAGGCCGAGGAAAATCTTGAGGACCTGATACGCCGAGGCGTTCTTTTTGAGGAAGCCGAACCGTCGATCTACGTTTACCGGCTGATGGCCGAAGGGCATTCGCAGACGGGCGTGGTCGCTTGCTGCTCGCTGGATGAATACCGCGAAGGGCTTATCAAGAAACACGAGCACACGCGGCCCGAAAAGGTCGCCGAGCGAACGCGGCACATGGTCTGCCTGCGGGCACAGACCGGGCTAATCTTCCTGGCATATCGCGGAACAGAGAAAATTAACGGGCTGGTCGCGGAGGCGGTTTCGGGCGAGCCGATCTACGATTTTACGTGCACGAACGGAATCCGCCAGACGGTCTGGAAGACCGTCCGGCCGAGCGACTTTGAGGATTCGTTTGGTGACGTTCCCGCACTATATGTCGCCGACGGACATCACCGGCTTGAGAGTGCGCGGCTGGCAGCGGACGAACTCGCCGCCGCAAACCCCCAGCACAATGGGACCGAAGACTACAACTTCGTGATCGCGGGTATGTTTCCGGCCGAACAGCTTAAGATACTTGCCTACAACCGCGTCGTCCGAGATGACTCGGGCCGTACGGATGAGGAGATACTCGCTCTGCTTTCAGAGAGCTTCATCATTTCGCCCGCCGAACGAGCGGTTCCCGAAGAGCACGGCGAGATCATAATGTACATGAGCGGCAAGTGGTACGACCTTCGCCATAACGTCAATTACATTCGCGAGCCGGACCCGATCGAGCGGCTCGATGTGACGATACTTCAGCAATACGTCCTCGCACCGGTCTTTGGTATTCAAGATCCGCGGACCGACGAGCGGATAGGCTTCGTCGGTGGCATCCACGGCACGGACGAACTAGTACGCCGGGTCGATTCCGGCGAGGCTCGGGCGGCTTTCTCGCTTTTTGCGACGACGATGGACGACCTCTTCGCAGTCTCGGACATGGGCGAGACGATGCCGCCAAAATCGACCTGGTTCGAGCCTAAGCTCAAAGACGGCCTCTTCATTCACCGCATCTGATCAAGACCTTGGCAACGCAATGTCCCGGACGCCGGTAAGCACGCCGCCGCTTTGCTCGAGCGTCAAGATCGGATTAAAGCCGCCCTTTCGCGATTCGCGTTCGCGGGCCGAAATAAGCTGATCGCCTTCGAACAAGATCGAATCGATCCAATCTTCGCGAGCGTCCTGTGTTGTAACAGTCATATGGATATGGGCAGCGAACCGTCGGCTCGGATACTGGGCCGGGCGGATCGTCTCAAATTCATATCGGCCCTCGGCGTCCGTTAAGAGCCATCCGCGAAAGCGGCCGTGTTTGTGCTCACTTCCGCGTCCGTAAATGCCCTCAATGTCAGTGTGATAAAGGTAGATCAGCGTATTCGGCGCCGGAGTTCGCTCATCGTGAAGATATACGCGGCCGCCGATCCGGAGCCGCTCGCCCTTTTCATCGGGGCCTGCAATGACGGCCTTTGAAGCAAGATTTTCCGGCATATCGCGGGCACCGCACCACTCGCATCCGGCATCTGCGATCGCATTTTTCAAGAGCCGCTGTCGAATGTCCGCGCCTCCGATCTGCGCACTTACATCAGGCCGACAGCCCGGCAAAAGCGGCAGAACAGCGAAAGCAGCCGCAGCTCGCAAAAATCCCCTACGCCCTTCACTTTGGATACTGATCATTCCGTTAACCCCCTTATTGAAATGAAACACCGCCGAGGAGAATTTTGTGTCCGTTTCCGCGGGAAATTCCAACCTTTACCGGCAAATGTGATAGAATTCGCCCGTTTCAGGTGCTAAAAGGCCTTTAGAATGATCGAACATTTTCCGGAGACCGAACGACTAGCGTTTCGCGCATTCACGCCGGACGACCTGCCGTTGCTGATCGAACAGCGTGCAGACCCGGATGTAAATCGTTACCTTGGCGGGCCGGAGCGTCAGAACACAGAGGCTATTTCCAAACGCTTCCGGTTTTACATATCGTGTTACGAATCACACGGGTTCGGGATATGTCCGATGGTCTGGAAAGAGACCGGCGAAGTCATCGGCAGTGCGGGCCTTCAGCCGCTTACTGGAACTGAAGATATTGAGGTCGGTTACAGCCTGATACCGGAGTTCTGGCGTCGCGGCATTGGGTTCGAAGCTGCCCGCGGGTGGATGGATCTTGGCTTCGGCGTTCGCGGCCTTGAACGTATCGTCGCTGTCGCTAACCCGGAGAATGTCGGCTCCCGCAGGATAATGGAAAAGCTCGGAATGACATACGAAAAAACGGAGGAGCATTACGGTGAGGACTGCGTGTTTTACGCTGTCTCGCGAGAGGCATACCTTGCCGTAAGATGAAGTTATGAGAAAGTTCGCAGCCGCGGCCATATTTGTCGCTTTTTTTGCAATGGCATCGTTTGCCCAACAGATGCCGAAGAGCAACTTTGCCAATTTCGACAAGAGCAAGGTCCACTATTACGACATCGGTAACCGAAAGAGCCGTACGGCGATCGTGTTCATCCATGGCTGGACGTGCACGGCCGATTTTTGGAAGGACAGCTTTAACGCCTTTCCGCAGAACCGTGTGATCGCTATCGACTTGATCGGCCACGGCCAGAGCGACAAACCGAACGGCATTTACTCAATGGACTTTTTCGCAAAGTCGGTAGATGCCGTTTTGAATAAAGAAAAGATCGATAAAGCGGTTTTCGTCGGCCACAGCATGGGCACGCCGGTCGCTCGGCAGTTTTACCGCCTCTATCCTGCAAAGACCGCCGGGATCGTTATTGTAGACGGAGCACTGCGTCCTTTTCTGAGCAACGAGGAGTTCGAGAAAATGTTCGCTCCGGTTCGGTCAAATTATGTTCAGAATGCCCCGAACTTTATCGATGGAATGCTTCAGCCGGTGAAGGACGCTGGCCTCCGCGATTGGATCCGCGAGCGCATGCTTGCAACAAGGGCCCCGGTCGCACTGAGCGCTTTTGACAGTATGGGCGACCCATCGATCTGGGGTAACGACAAGATCAATGTTCCGGTGCTCGCCGTCATGGCGGAATCACCTTCATGGAAGGCCGATGAGGAGGCGTTTTTCAAAAGCATCGCCCCGACTCTAGAGTTTCATATGTGGAAAGATGCCAGCCATTTTCTTATGATGGAAAAGCCGGCGGAATTCAACAGCCTCATTAAAGCGTTCATTACGAAGAACTCGCTGCTTTGACCGCCCGTACAGATCAAAGTGAAGCCGAATTACCTAAAGCTCATCTTTGCCGCTATCGCGTCCGTTTACTTCCTTTGGATCGCTTATGACCCAATGGAAGGCAGCTTTCTCGACCTCGTCGATCTCCCAATACACGAGACCGGGCATCTTTTGTTTAGGCCGCTCGGCGAATTTATGATGATCGCCGGCGGAACCCTTTTTCAGGTGATAATGCCTGCCATTTTCGTCGGCTATTTCTTTTGGAAAGGCAATTATTACTCGGCTGCGATAGTGCTTTTCTGGGTCGGCCAGAGTATCCTCAATGTTTGGGTTTATGCGTCCGATGCCGTCGTGATGCAGCTCGTTCTGCTCGGCGGCCTGACCGGAAGTGAGGGCAGCTTCCACGACTGGAACTATATGCTGACGCGGCTCGGGCTGCTTGATTCGACAAAGACGGTCGCCGGTTTGATTCGCGCCGCTGGGACGCTGACCATCATCGCCGCTGCGGCACTCTCCATCTATCTTTCATTTGGTGAAGAGGCAGAGCTCGACTTCACCGACGATCTATGAAAGTAAGCCTGATCACAGGAGCATCGAGCGGGATCGGCGAAGCATTTGCCCGAAGGCTCGCAGCCGAAGGGCACGACCTGTTGCTGGTTGCGCGGTCCGAGACGAAGCTCGCCGCTCTTTGTGAGGAGCTTAGTGTTGCGGAGGGCGTTTCGGCAAATTACGTCGCGATCGACCTTACGGACTACGAGGCCGACCGCCGGCTTTATGAAGAAACGGAAAGGCATGGCCTGGAGGTTGATTGGCTTATCAACAACGCCGGGTTCGGTTCGATGGGCGACCTCGTTGAGCTTGACCTAGAACGCGAGCTTGAGATGATCGGCCTTAACGTGATGGCCCTCGTGGCTCTTACTCATCGTTATTTGCCGGGAATGCGGCAGCGGAAGAGCGGGACCATCATCAACGTATCCTCGACGGCAAGCTATCAGCCGGTTCCCTACATGGCGACATATGCGGCGACAAAGGCGTTCGTGACCTCTTTCTCGCAGGCGATCGCCGAAGAGAATCGGCGAGATGGTATTCTGGTGCAAGCACTTTGCCCTGGGCCGACCGAAACGGCCTTTTTCGATAACGCAAAAATAGAACCGACCTCGATGTTCAAGCAGCAGCAAACCGCCGATGAGGTAGTCGAAGCCGCGATGCGAGCGGTTGCAAGCCGCAAGACAAAGGCGATCTCGGGCTGGATGAACAGAGTGGTCGCCACCGCGAGCCTGATGGTGCCGGACAGGCTGATCACGTACGTCGTCGGCAAGGCGATCGGGCCGAAGTTTCGAAGCAAGAAATGAGATTTACCGTACTTGGCAGCGGTTCGACCGGCAACGCAGTGCTGATCTCCAGCGAGCGGACGAACGTCCTCGTTGACGCGGGCCTGAGTGCACGCGAGATCGTCCGGCGGCTTGGCGAGGTCGGCGTTTCGCCTGAATCGCTTGACGGCGTTCTTATCACACATGAGCACTCCGACCACGCCGGCGGCCTTCGGGTTCTACTTCGCTCAATAGCGTGCCGCGTGTTCATTTCGGGCGAAACGGAAGCTGCTTTCTACTCAACCCGTCGCGGAATTCAGAACGGCGAAAGCGAAGGCCTGAAGCGGAAAGATGCATTGAAAGACCGGACGGTCGCGATCGAATCCGACGCCGAGTTCCGCATCGGCGATATAGATTTCGAGCCATTCACTGTGCCGCATGACGCGGCTGACAATTTCGGCTTCGTCGCACGCTCGGCTGGCGTTCGGGTTGCAACGCTGATGGATTTTGGACATTTCACGCCGCTAATGAAGGAAAAACTTCGCGGGTGCGACGCCGTTGTCATCGAATCGAACCACAGCCGTGATATGCTTAGCGCGTGTCCGGTCTATTCATGGGACCTCAAGCAGCGGATCGCCGGGAAAATGGGCCATCTCTCAAACGAAGACCTCGCCGATTGGCTTGAGAACGACTTCGACGGCTCTGCCCGCGACATTGTGCTTGCCCATCTTTCACAGCGTGCGAACGACCCCTCACTTGCCCGCATTACGGCTGAATCGGCACTCGCGGCCCGGTCGCCGCTCTTCAAGAGCGACGTAAAGGTCTCGATCTCGCAGCCAAAATCGCCGATGCCCTGGTTCACTTTTTAAGGTTTAACATCCGGCCCGCAAATATCCGGAAAAACTTTGAAAAAATCCCCGTAAATACTGTTTTTCATTGGTATAAACCCACATTTGGGGTGTATGCTATAGAGTTTAAAGGTGTTTGGCGATTTTCGGGCCCTCATCCGTGCGAATCCTGACGCTGATCCGAGATTTTTGATCGAAAAGAGGTTTGAAAAGCCCAGGCAGTACATCGCCGGGCGAGAGATATCAGAATGGCATTTAAGTCTTTATTTAGTTTATTTTCCAGCGATCTTGCGATCGACCTTGGCACGGCAAACACGCTCGTTTATGCCAAGGGGCGCGGAATCGTCGTCAGCGAACCTTCGATCGTCGCGATCAACAAGGTCACGAATCAGGTCGAAGCCGTCGGGCGCGACGCGAAAGAGATGCTTGGTCGCACGCCGGGCAACATCGTCGCCATCCGCCCGATGAAGGACGGCGTCATCGCCAACTTTGAGGTGACGGAGAAGATGCTTCAGCATTTCATCCGCAAGGCGCACAACGGCAAGTCGTGGGTTCGGCCGCGGGTCGTGATCGGCATTCCGTCTGAGATTACGCAGGTCGAGCGACGTGCGGTCGAAGACTCGGCTTATAGAGCGAAGGCATCGGAAGTTTATCTCGTCGAGGAAGCAATGGCGGCCGCCATCGGTGCCGGCCTGCCGATCACCGAACCGCACGGCAACATGGTCGTCGATATCGGCGGCGGAACGACCGACATCGCCGTTATCTCGCTTTCCGGTATCGTTTATTCGCGTGCCGTCCGCGTTGCGGGCAACGAGATGGACGAGTCGATAACGCAGTACATCAAGCGAAAGTACAACCTGCTGATCGGCGAGCGAACGGCCGAAGCGATCAAGATCGCGCTTGGGAGTGCCTTTCCGCTCGATGAGCCGCTTTCAATGGACGTCCGCGGCCGAAATTTGATCGAAGGCATCCCAAAGACCATCACGATGACCGACGAAGAGATCCGCGAGGCCCTTTCGGATTCGGTTTCGACGATCATCAACGCCGTCCGGGTCGCCCTTGAACGAACGCCGCCGGAGCTTTCGGCCGACATCGTCGAACGCGGCATCGTCCTTACGGGCGGCGGAGCACTGCTCAAGAACTTGGATAAGCGGCTGATGATCGAAACCGGACTTCCGGTAATGATCGCCGATGATCCGCTCTCCTCGGTCGTGCTCGGAACGGGCAAGATGCTCTCCGATATTGAGCTCCTCAAGCGGGTAAAATGGGACAACTCGCTGATGACGGGTAGTTAATTTTTTTCCGTTGGACTTGCGACGCGGGGACACGGAGCAGTTTTGCCGGGTCGCCGCGTTGCTTGCTTAAGGGCCCGAGCCGTCTCTCTCAAAAAATGGTTGAACGAAGTCAAACAGAGGTCTGGAGATTGACGCCGTGGCTCGTCATCTTTCTACTTCTGGGTAATTTTATCTTGATGGTGTTCAACGCCCGCGTCGAAGGCGGCGAGCGGGTTATTAAGGTATGGGCTCTGACGGCCGCCGATTTTGTCCAATCGCCGGTTACGACGATCAGCTCGGGAGTCTCGAATTATTTCATTTCATTTGCCGAGCTACGGTCGGCGCAAGACGAGAACACCCAGCTAAAAGAACGCGTTCAGGAGCTTGAGGTCGAGATCAAAGGCCGTTCGGACCTTGAGACCGAGAATGAAAGGCTTCGACTGTTACTCGACCTCAAAGAAAAGAGCAAATACCGCGTACTTTCTGCCCGCATCATTGGCCGCGACCCTTCCGCCTGGTTCAACTCGGCGGTGATCAACCGCGGAAGCCTCGATGGAGTTGCGCTTAATATGCCGGTGGTAACGGATGGCGGATTGGTCGGCCGAGTAACGGCCGTCGGGCCGCTGACGGCACAGGTCGATCTGATCACCCACGACAAATCCGGACTCGGTGCGGCGATCGGTGAGATCGGGAGCTCCAATGCCCTCGGCGTCATCAGCGGAACGGGCAAAAGCGATCTGATCGAGATGCGATATGTCTCGGGTAGCATTGAGGTTTTGCCCGGCCAGGTCGTGTTCACGACCGGGCAAGACGGCATTTATCCCGACGGGCTGAAGGTCGGGGAAATAATCGAGGTCATCTCGGGTTCGGCAACGGTGCCGCATCGTATATTCGTTAGGCCGGCCGCCGGGCTCGGGTCTATGCAAGAAGTCGGCGTTCTGCTTTATGAGCCCGAGCAGAAACCGGATTTTGAAAGCTCGCTCTCACCGGGCGAAAGGACGAACAGGCGACAGGGCACAACGCCCTAGGACGAGATGGAACAGGTCAAGGTCACCATTGCATTGATTCTTGCCGTACTGGCACAATGGTCGCTCCGTAATGTCGCGGAGCCCTTCGCCTATGTCGATTTCCCGCTGATCATAATCGTTTTTGCCGCCCTGCAGCGAAACTCTATGCGTGCGATCATTTACGGCACGCTCGCAGGGCTCGCCGTCGATGCTCTCAGCAGCGGACTTCTCGGGGCGAACGGCTTTACCAAAACGCTTGTCGCTTTTATGGTCGCGGAGCTTGCCCGGCGAGTCTATCTGGACAACCTATTCTTGCGGATGTTCGTCATAGCGGGAGCGTGTTTGATCGACGACCTCGCCTATTATGGGTTGCATCAGTTGCTCGGGGTTCCGCCTTCGGCCCCTCTGGCAACGACCGTGGCCTATTCATTCATCGGAACCCTGATCGCCGGAACGATAATCTTTTTCCTATTGGATTACGCTTCATCGGATCGGCTCCGGCCGCGGCGGCGCGAGACCCTTTCACCACGCAGGCAATCTCGGCGACGGAATCCGATAAAATTGAACCGATAGCAGACGCAATATGAAGCTGCACGAACAATCGCAGAATTTGGGGTTGAGGATCGTGACGATCCAGGTCGTCGCATTCCTTTTGCTCGCCGTTCTCGGCGTGCGTTTGTATTATTTGCAGATAGTCCGCGGGGAACACTTTCAAGAGCGGGCCGAGAATCAGAGAATCAGGCTGATCCCGATCCCGGCACCTCGGGGAGCGATATTTGACCGAAACGGCAACATCCTTGTCGATTCGCGCCCGACCTTTAACGTGGTCATCTCAAAAGAACCGCTCAAGACCATCGACACCGATGAACGGATTCCGCAGTATTCTCGCGGCCTTAGCCTCGAACCGCAGGTGGTAACCGAGCGGCTCAACGCCATCAACAAACAGACGGATTTTGAGACGCTGATCCTAAAGGACAACGCTTCGATGCAGGATATCGCTTGGGTCGAGGCTCATTCGCTTGAGTATCCGGAGCTTCGCGTCGAGCTTCAGCCGCAGCGATTTTACCCGCATGGCAAATACATGGCGCATATTCTCGGCTACGTCGGCGAGATAAGCCCGAAACAACTCGAATCCGAACGTTGGGCAGGCCTGCGACCGGGAGACATTATCGGCAAGGGCGGCCTTGAGGAGTATTACGACGAGTTCCTTCGCGGGCGGCCCGGATATAGGAAAGTGATCGTTGACAGCCGCGGACGCATTCAAAGCGAGATTGAGGTCGTGCCTCCGCAGGCCGGGCAGGACATGGTATCTACCATCGATCTTGACGTCCAGATGGCGGCGGAACGGCAGATCGAGAACTCTGCTTCAAAACGCGGCACCATCCTTGCGATGGATTCGCGAAACGGCGAGATGCTGGCAATGGCCTCGCAGCCCTCTTTCGACCCGAACATCTTCGTTCAGGGAAGCAAGACGCGTGAAGGCCGGAAGCAGATAGCGGAATATTGGCAGGACGAGGAACGGCCGCTATACAACCGTGCGATACAGGGCCGCTACCCACCGGGTTCGACATGGAAGATCCCAATGTCCGTCGGCGGCTTCCAATCGGGCGTTATGACCGAGTCGAGCAATGCTTTTGCCTGCGGCGGCGGAATCCAGATCGGCAGCAAGTTCACTAAGTGTATGGGCAACCACGGCACGCCGACGCTGATCCCGGCCATCTCGCGTTCGTGCAACGGGTATTACTACCGTCTCGGCCTAAAGATGGAGATCGAAGGCATCATCGATATGATCGAGACCTTTGAGTACGACCAGAGAACCGGTATCGACCTGCCGAACGAAAAGATCGGCCAAACGCCGAAGAGTTGGCGGCCAATCGTCGAGAAACGCGAAGGACGCTGGCCGGACATCCGAACGGTTTATGCATCTATCGGTCAGGACACCGTCGTCGTTACGCCTATCTCGCTGCTCCGAACGATCTCCGCGGTCGGGATGTTCGGGCGGATGTATGTCCCGCATTTTCTTAAGGAATTCAGGCCGATCGTCGGCACCGAGCACTTTGATGAACGGCCGGGCTTCGGCTTTCAACGTCCGGAACCGAAGATCATCGAGATGACGCCCGGTCAGCAAAAAATGATCGCTCAAGGTATGGCGGATGCGGTAACGGGCGGAACGGCAAGGGTCGTCAACATCCCTGGGTTTGATGTCGCCGCCAAGACGGGCACGGCACAGGACGGCGACCCGAAAGCCGGCAGGAAAGACCACGCCTGGATTGTTACGTATGCCCCGGCCTTTAATCCGGAGATCGCGGTCATCGGGTTGATCGAGAACGTCGGCTTCGGCGGGACCCACGCCGGCCCGGCTGTCAAGGGCGTTTATGAGGCATATCTGGCCAAAAAGAATCCGCAGCCAGCGGAGCCGACCGAGGTTGCAAAAAGATAGCAGATGGTAGCGATACTCGAAAAACATTCGTTAAGAGATTTTGACTGGCTCACCACGGTGTTGGCAGTTGCGATCGCCTGCTTTGGCGTCTGGCAGATTTACAATGCCGTACCGACGGCCTCGATCTGGTCGAAGCAGATCATCGGCCTGAGCATCGCTATCTTCGCTTTTCTTGTCGTCGCATTCACGGACTATCGCCGGATCATCGAAGCGGCACCTATCTTCTATGGCTTCGGACTGCTGCTGTTGTTTCTTGTCCTGACGCCGCTCGGGGTTGAGGTAAACGGTCAAAAAGCCTGGCTTTGGCTTCCGGTCGTCGGACAATTTCAGCCCTCGGAATTTGCGAAGATCCCGACCGTGCTGATGCTCGCGAAATATTTCGGTGACCGAAAGCCGGTACCTTTAAGGTTCAAAGAGCTTCTGATAGGCGGTGCGATCCTGGCCGGCCCGGTCGGGCTGATAATGCTTGAACCAGACGCGGGACAGGCGATCACGTATTTTCCGTTGCTTATCGCGATATTGTTTCTCTCGGCTGTCAAAGTTCGTTATATCGTCGCAACACTCCTCGCCGCGGCGATCCTGATCCCGACATCGTACTACATCGGCGTACAAAGCGGCGTGATCAAACAGTACCAGCGGCAGCGGATCGAAGCGATCATCAACCCCGAGGCTGTAGATCCGCGTGGATTCGGCTACCACACTATTCAATCGATGATAACGGTCGGCAAGGGTGGCCTTGCGGGCATTCAGGGCGATACGGAAACTTCGCAGAGCGTACTCAAGTTCCTTCCCGAGCCGCAAACCGACTTCATCTTTGCGGTTACGGCCGAACACACCGGATTTATCGGCTGCGTTTCGTTGCTGCTTGCCTATGCGCTACTGCTATCAAGGCTGATCGCCGGTGCTCGCGAGGCTAACGACCGGGCGGGAATGCTTGTTATAATGTCCATTGCGGCCGGGCTGGCGTTTCAGATATTCATGAATATCGGGATGACGCTCGGGATACTGCCCGTTATCGGCGTTCCGCTGCCGCTGATGAGTGCCGGACTTTCGGCAATGCTCGCGACGTTCATCGCGATTGGATTTGTGGTCAGTATCAAGATGCGGCGGTTCGTCAATTGAAAAGGTAATATTCTCGAAGAGGTTTTATGGCGAGAGAAAGAAAGATCGTTGAGAAAGAGATCGGCACTATTGAGCGGAAGAATGGATTGTTGGCAAAGTCTGCCTGGTTCACCGCAGCACTGCTATTGGCACTTGCGGCCGGCGGCCTTACCGGCGTTTTGGCCTCATACTATCTCAACAATTCGCGATATTCCGTTGAGGTCTCGGCCCTAGCGACCTATCGGCCGCCGCAGGTGACCACGATCTATGCAGACGACGGCGAGACGATCCTTGCCGAGTTTGCCATCGAAAAGCGTATCCCGATAAAGGAAAGCGACATCCCGCAAAACGTTGAGGACGCCCTCATCGCGATCGAAGATTTTCGCTATTACGACCACATCGGCATTGATCCCTATCGCATCGTTGGTGCTGTCTATAAGAACTTTACGAGCGGCACAACCGAAGGTGCTTCGACGATAACACAGCAGCTTGCCAAGAATCTTTTTCTCTACAAAGACCAGACGTACACCCGAAAGGTCAACGAATGGATGGTAGCACTCCAGATCGAACGCTTTTATACAAAGCGGCAGATCCTTGAGATGTACATGAACTATGTCTTTCTCGGTGCCGGTGCATATGGGTTTGAGGCAGGCTCGCGGACGTATTTCGGCAAGTCGCTGAGCGACCTCACGCTTGAGGAGGCCGCACTGCTCGCCGCCATCCCGAAGTCGCCCGAATATTCGCCAACGAGAAACATGAAACGGGCGGAGTTTCGACGCAATATCGTGCTCGACCAGATGGCGAAGTATTTCCCTGATCGCTATTCGCAGGCTGCCGTTAACGCCGCCAAAGCGAAGCCGATCAGGCTTGCGGATACAGCCTATTACCAGTCGCTTCCGAAATCGACCCCGTGGGATTATCCGGTCGAGGAAGTTCGTAAGTATCTTGAGGACAGGTATACGACCCGCGTCGCTCAAGGTGGGCTGAAGGTCTACACGACCATCAACGTCGAAGCCCAAAAGATCGCCACCCGCGTCATTCGCGAACGGCTGCGATCCTTCGATAAGGGTCGCAAATGGCGTTCGGATTATAAGGACATACTCGTCGACAACGACGGTCAGCCGATCACCGACCAGAAAGAGCGAGAGAAAACGCTGAACGCCTTCAAGCACGCCGATTGGTACGGCGACGAGTATGAGGAAGGCGAGTACATTAAGGGACTTGTCGTGACGCATAATCCGGGCGCGGATGAGGTCGGAGTTCGATTCGGCAGATATAAAGCCGTGGTTGGCTCTAAGGACATGGGCCGGAGCGGCAAGCGGCCAAAGGACGAGCTTAAGCCGGGCTATCTCGCAGAATTTTTGATCAAGAAGGTCGATAACGAGAAGCAGATGCTTGAGGTTCAACTTGAGCAGGTGCCCGAGATCCAGGCTGCGATCACTACCGTTAATGCCAAGACCGGCGAGATAGCTGCGATGGTCGGCGGGTATGATTTCCATACAAATCGCTTTAACAACGCGACGCAAGGCCTCCGGCAGACCGGTTCGGCTTATAAGCCGTTCATTTACGCGGCGGCAGTAGAGGACGGAATGACGCCGGACATGATCGTAAGCGGAGCTCCGCTCAAGCGGGGCGGCTGGCAGCCTTCTAACTACGACGGTTCGCCGAGCCACCCGAATGTGCCGATGAAGGTCGCCCTTGCCAAGTCGTATAACCTCGCTGCCGTGCATTTGCTCGATCAGGTCGGCATTCAGGCGGGTGCCCAGATGGTCCGGCGGTTCGGCATCTCGAACCCAATGGCTCCGAGTCTGCCGTCAGCACTTGGAGCTTCTGAAGCTTCGCTGCTCGAAATGGTCGCGGGCTTCGGCGTCTTTCCAAATAAGGGTGTCCGGGTTCAACCGCATTTGATCCGCAAGGTTTATAGCCGCGACGGCACTTTGCTGGAGGAATTTGACGGCTCAAGCAGCCGCGTTACGAGCGAATACGTTGCACTCACAATGGTCGATATGATGCGTGCCGTGACCGCAGGCGGCGGAACCGCTGCGGGGGCGAGTGCGTCGGGCCATCAGCTTGCCGGTAAGACTGGAACGGTTAATAAGCATACTGACGTTTGGTTCATCGGCTATACGCCGACATACGTAACGGGTGTGTGGATGGGCAATCCGCTTAGGAAGGAATCGATCGGCCGCGGCATGACCGGCGGCGGAACCGCTTTGCCGATCTTCAACGCCTTCATGAACCCTTTCATGAAGGATAAGGATCGAGATACTTTCCCGAGTGTGCCGCCAATTCCTTCGGAGATCCGCGCATTGATGGACCGGAATAAACGCGAGGAGGCAGAAAAGCTCGCCCGTGCCGAATTGGCAGCGGCAAGGTCCGGAGCCAGCACGCAGCGTGTCGAAACCGAGACCACCGAAACTCAGACCGGAACAGGCTCGGCAGATACGACAATTCGTCCCGGCAATGAACAGCGGCAAGCAACACCCGATCCGCCGCCGCCGGTCGTTCGCCCTTTGCCGCAGACTGAACCGCGACGAGTACCTGACCCCAAGCCGCCCTCACAGCCGGAAGGAACTCAGCGCAAGGGCAAGAAGGGAGACGGTTAGAACTCCCGACGCGGGACCTAGAGACAAAGCGACGCGGCGAAGCATTCGATTGCTTTCGCCGCGTCATTCATTTGGAAAAATTTTTGCCCGTTCGAATTGAACTCACATCTATTCAACAAAGCGACCGAGATAATACGGCAGCATCTTTCGCCACCATGGCCAGTCGTGGTTGACGTCATGGCCCCAGAGTTCGAGGAGGTGCGGAATTCCCTTTGAGTGGAGTATCCCGGAAAGCTCGCGGCTCCGGTCCGGAGCTTCATACGATCCCTGGCCTGAAACGATGACGATCGAATCTGCCTTTCGAAGGTTTGGCAGATGATGGCCGTCGTTCAGATTTTTGAGATACATCGCAGGGTTATTGAAATAGACGCTTTCGTTGTAAAACCCCTTGTCCAGGTAATTGTAGATATCGTAGCTCCCGCTCATTGCAATGGTCCCGCGGAAGTCGTGTGAATGCTTGAAGTAAGTATTTGCCGCAAGGTATGCGCCGAGCGAGGCTCCGGTCGTAAGCGGACGCGCGTCCTGTCCGCATTCGTTGCGAATGAGCGGCAGGACCTCGTCCATGATGTAGCGGTCGTATCGATTAAGCATCTCGACCTTCCAGGCCGGATGCGACTCGCGGTTAAGCAAGCTGTATTTGTTGACCGAGTTGATCGAATAGGCACGGATCTGTCCGTTTTCGATCAGACCTTTGATCGCATCGACCAGATGGAAACGCTCGTATTCAAGGTAGTCTGCCGCGGCGGTCGGGAACATCAGCAGCGGATAGCCGGCGTGCCCGTAGGCCACGAGCGGCATGTCCATATTCAAATTGTGGCTGTGCCACGAGGTTATATCGCGTCGCATATTTTGTTAGTAGCCCGCGCATAGGCAAGGGCATATATCGTGTATCGAAATATTTGAGAATATGTGAATTCGCGGCCGTCCGCAAGCGAGCTTTGCTCCGCGATGCGGGGCCTTTCAGGAATTCGAGGTGATCTTCAGCCCGGCAATACCCGCGATAATGAGCATAATGCAGACGATACGGACGGCATCCCGCGGCTCGTTGAAGAGGATCATTCCAAGAACAGCGGCACCAACCGTCCCGATACCCGTCCAAACGGCGTAGGCCGTGCCGATCGGGAGCGTCTTTACCGCAAGCGAGAGAAAGTAGAAGCTCGCGATCATCAACACACCGGTAATAAGGCTGGGCACAAGCCGTGTCCAGCCTTCGGTGTACTTCAGCCCGATCGCCCAGGCGATCTCCAAAACTCCGGCAATTGCGAGGTAAACCCAGTTCATAATGTTCAGAGTGCGCGATTCATCGCGTCCTATTCGTGCCCCGCGGCGGTACGCGATAAATCGCGCACTCAAAACATGAACATTACTTTACTACAGTTATGTCCCTCGTCGTCGAGTTATACCCGCCGTTATCAACGACATTTCCGTCCTTATCGACGAGTTCGAGCTTGATCGTGTGTTTGCCGGCGGTCCAGCCCGCGAGCCACAGCGGCGCCCATTTCTCGATCATCTTCGGTTCGCCACCGTTGACCGAATAACGGACGCGATACTCGCCGCCATCCCCGACCAACTTCGCGTTCGCCAGCCAGAAATCGATCATTATCGGGTCTGCGTCCGCACCCTTGTATTCGCCCTTCGGCCGGCTGTAGGTGAGCAGCGGCTTTTTGACGTCGATCGCCCCGCCCTGCGAGGCCGGCATTTCCTTGCCCTCGGGCGTCGGTGCAGCGTTGGCATTTGAATTGGCATTTGCGGCCGGTGTAGCGTTCGCGTTTGAGTTCGACATCGTCTGGCCGGAATTGGTCGTCGCCGGCAGGTCAAGGTTCGCTCCGCCGTTCTTTACCGTAAACTTCACGACGTCAAACGCGTCCGCGTTCTTGTAGCTCTCATGCCAGGGCCGCGAAGCGAAGACCCGCAGCGTATGCTCGCCATCCGGTACGTTACGGAGTTCGAACTCCTGATCAATGTTGTAATAGGCCTCGTAAGGCTGGTTATCGAGGATGACGTGAATGTGATTGCCCATCTTCGTTTCGGGGTCCATTCCCGGCTTGTAGCCCTTCAGATCGCCGCCAACCACCAGCTGCACGCGAACCGTTGACGACTCGACCGTCGAGCCCTCGACCGGAGCGGTGATGCTAACCATCGGAGCGGCGGCATCCTGTTCGCCGCGGGCGGCCATCATGTCCTTGATCCGCTGCGGCACCTCGGTTTCCGTCAGCGTCAGTGGGCCGGAAGGTGCGGCGTTCGTGTTGGCCATGTTGGCGTGGTCGTGGCCCGAATGGTCCTCGGTGCCGGAGCCGCAAGCTGCCGCGAACGCGGCAACGGAGATCATCGTAAAGATAAGCAATTTTTTCATAATTTCCTCCCTGTGGTAACAACATCATGCCGCGGAAACAGCCGGCATTTCAATATCGCCGGTCACCTCCGCAACTCCAAAAACGGCTGCAAAATTCCGTATCAGCCGATCTTCAACCTTGGCCATCGGCACCTCGCGGCCGAGCAATCTTTCCATCGACGTGACGGGTTCACCCTCGCATGCGATGATCCAGTTGAAGTAGCTGAGGTCGGTATTCACATTGAGCGCAAAGCCGTGCGTCGTGACCCATCGCTTGATGTGGATGCCGATCGCCGCAACCTTGCCCTCGGCGGTGTGCACACCCGTCAAGCCCTCGATCCGAAATGCTTCAATGCCATAGTCCGCTAGCGTGCGGATGAGCACTTCCTCGATGTCGCGGACGTACTTATGCACATCCTCGCGGTCGGGCGAAAGGCTGATTATCGGGTAACCGACCACCTGGCCGAGCCCGTGATACGTCACCTTCCCGCCGCGATCGGTCTCAAAGACCTCTACCCCGATCTGCCGAAGCACTTCGGCCGTCGCAAGCACGCCCGCCTCCTTCGCTCGCCGCCCGACCGTGTAGGTGTGCGGGTGCTCGAGCAGGAGAAGAAAGTCTCGCTCGCGTCGCTCGATCACCTCGCGCTCAAGCTCTTTCTGGAGCACGAGAGCAGTCGGATAATCGATACGCACAAGGCGTCGAACCTCAAGCGTGCGTTTTAGCATCTACCTCTATGATAAGATTTTCGCATAGCAATTTACAGGACGGACAAATTCAATGACCAAACGCTTCGCTTTTCTGCTCGCATTCATTCTGCTCGGTTCGGCTGTGGCCATCGATGCCCAAACCCGGCGAACGACCCGCAAACCGGCGCCGCCGAAGGTGGTTACGAGCACCGCGCTTCCCACGAACGCGGTCGCGGAGCGCAAAGCCGGGGCTGAAAAAGCGGCGATCCAGATCAAAAATGTCAGCCGGTTCATTTTCCTGCTTGGCGGCGTGGCAAAGGGGATTGAGGACATTGACAAAGACCCACGGGCGAACCGGGCGGCGAAAGATGCCAACGAGACCAACAAACGGGAGCTTGTCCAGGCGATCAGGAATCTCGAAGCCGGCCTGCAGGCACTTGAGATCGAATTCCGCACTAAAACCACGCTCAAGAAAAACGTGCCGATCATCGGCGGTATTACCGAGCTTGCCCGAACTTCGGGCGACCTAGCCGCGGCGGGGCGTTTGACCGAGGCCGGGCGGCCGCTCTTGACCGTGGTCGAAAAGCTCTCGGACACTCTAGTCGAAATGCCTTAGGGCTTTTGCAGCTTAGGCCCGGCGGTTGCGGGGTCGCAGGCCTCGACCGGTTCATTTCGGGCGCTTAACAGATCGCTTCCCGTCTCAAGCCCGAGCTTTTGCCGAATGAACTTTTCGGCCTCGGGCTTGATCATTTCGCCATTGATGACCTTCGGCCGCGTGACAAGCACGTCGCCATCCGGCATGACCGATGCGGGCTCGATGAAGACATACCAAGGCGTTCCCCACTTTCGCCTGTCGCCTGCCTCGCGGCGTTGCGTAAAGTGGACCGTCTTCTCGCGGTCGGCCGGTTTGTCGGTTTCATAGACCGATGGAAATGTGAGTTTTTTCTGCTCAAAGTGCTCGCGCATCTTCCGCAGCGAATCGTACTCGCCGACGCCGATTATCGCCAGGCCCTGGTCGCCGTATTTTTCATCCAACTCGCGGACAAATTCCACGTCATGCGCCCAGTTCGGGCACCACGGAGCCCAATAAACGACCATCACGAACTTCTTGCCTTTGACGAACTCTCGGAGATTCGTTTCGCCTTCGCCGTTCAGGTTCTTCCGGGTCCAATCCTTATAGGCAAAGTTGCCGTCGATGATCGGGGCCTGTTCGTATTGCCCAAATGTAACGGCCGCGGCCGAGAGGATGACGAAAAGTATCGATAAACGCTTCATAAAAACCTGCTTACGAAAGATTATTGGTTCAGACGCAGTAACACAAACAAAAGTTGCAGATTGCCTACGCATCGCCGCCCTCCACAAACGGCTTCGCTCGCTTTCCGCGGAGCCGCCCGCCCCAATAAACGATATTGAGATAAATGCCGGTCAGCACCGAGAGCGTCGCGATGCCGGAAAGGATGAGCAACAGCGGCACCTGCCAGCTGCCGGCGAAGAAATAAAAATGAGCCTCGCGGAAGAAACGCGTCCGGGCCGTAGGCGGCTTTGAAAACTCGGCGATTCCGGTTTCGGCGTCGATGAAGATCGAATCCGCCCCGAGCCCGCCGATCGACTGATACTGCGGGCGGCCGTCTTTCATCAGCAGCGTCAGCGCCGTGGTCGGAAGCTCGCGGCCGGAGAGCCGGTTGGAGCTGGCCATCGCCTCGGCCGGCGAGATGCGAACGCGATCCGCCGCGATATTTTCAACAACTCCGCCCTCGACCGCGTTCGGCAGCGAGTAAAGAAATCCGCTCGCCGCCCAGCCAAGCAGCGGAATGGCGGCCGCGAGGCCGAGCAGAAGATGCAGTTTGTAGATAAAATCTCGCATATTAAAAAGCCAGATTAACACAACCGCCGGCCGCCAAATTTGGCCCCGTGCGGATTAAATTCGGAGTGCGACTATGCTAATCTGAGAACACCTATGAGTGCTCCGACAGTTACTGAGATCTTCAAGCGTGCGCTTGAGCTTCGTGAAAAGAACCCGGGTGGCGATTACCCGGCCCTGAAGTCGCAGTTGATCGGCGAGTATTCCGGCAAGCCGTTTCCGGACACTGCCTATCTGACCATCCCGGAATACGACAACATCGTGCCGGAAGAGGACTGGACCGCCGGGCTGCCCGTGACGCTCCGCGGCATTCAGAATGAAGATTGGAACGACGTCATTCATGGCATAATCATCAGCCTTGAGCAGGTCGAGAACTACCCGATCCAGTCCGGCCGCGAGGACGACCCGACAAAGGACTGGCGCAACCGAAGCTCGCGGATCGCCGAGGCCGAGGACAAGGTGTCCGAAAAATGGATGCCCGAAGACCTGATGTCCCTCGCCAAACGGAATACTCGTAACTGACCTTCTCTCCGCAGTTTCTATCCAGAAAGCGTCTCCGGCCGGGCCGGGCACGCTTTTTTCGTTTAGGCTGGGTGTTTCATTTTTTATAAAGGCCATAGGTTTCTGAAACGGTTGAAACGAATGAAAGAAATGAAATGCCTGAAAGACGTGAAACACTTGAAACGCTCTGGAGTTTTGAGTCCCGGCTTTCGAGAATTCCAGATTCCAGATTCCAGATTCCGAATTCCGAATTGGAAGATGAGCCCTTGCTGACTCGCGGGCCTCCGACACGACATTCCGAATTCCGCATTTCTTCGTGTTCTGTTTTTCTGAGGGCATCGCGCGTTCGCGGAAACGCCGTGAACACCGAAAACATCGCGAACGTCTGGAACGATTGGAACGAATGGGGCAGATGGGACAAGCGGCCGGGTTTCGGTCTTGGATCTTTGGCATTCTTTCGCATTGTCAATTGTTAATCGGACCATTGTTAATTGGTTAAAAATGGACATTGGGATTTGGTCTCGGGTCTTCGTTTTTTGCATTTTCACACTCGATCTTGGCATTCCTTTTAATTACGAATTACTAATTTCTAATTATTAATTGGTTGGAATGAAGGTACTTCGGTCTGCTTCCCCGCTGCTCACTGCTCACTTCCTCCCGCTGTCCATTTTCTTCGGCCTTCAGACGAAAGTGAATGGCGATCCGTGAGAAATGGAAGATATGGATGAAATGGAAGGTGCGAGTTGCAGAGTTTCGGAGTTATAGAGTTGCGAAGTTCGGGTTTCGGCTTCAGCCGCTTTGGGAACGCGGGCATCCTGCCCGCCGCAAGTAGGAACCACGAAAAAAGAAACGGAGAAACCGGAACTCGCATTTTTCTTTCTCCTTTAACCTTTATCCTGTTTCCTTGTTAAGGAACACCCTTCCTACCGGTCGGGTTTCCGCCTGTGGTGACGACAAACGTGTCGGGGGCACGGCCGTCAGGACGGGCTCCATTGCGAGTCTTTGACGCGGCGAGAGCGGTCGAAGACCGCGGCATTGTTGTAGCCCATAACGTGAGTTATGGGATCGGATTGCGAGGTGCGTGGAGTCGTCGAGGACGACGGCATTCTCGCGATGCCAATGTCGTCGTCTTCGACGACTCGGTTGGGTTCTATTGCCCGACCCACGTCTTGCGACGTGGGCTACATTAATTGCGTCGTCTTCGACGACTCTGGCAATTCTGCCTTCTGCTGTATTGGATGAACCGCCCTTACTTACGTGCGGGCTTGTGCATTGGTGGAATTCCAGATTCCAGATTCCAGATTCGCATTCACTATTCACCATTCATCATTCATCATTCCGCATTCCTAATTCCACCGTGAGTCCGTCTTCGGCTTGGGTAATCTGGCAGCGGGGGTTGAAGGGGGTGAGTTCGGTGTGGAGGTCGGTGGTGTCCCATTCAGGGTAGAGGTGGGTTAGGACGGCTCGGGCGGGCTCGGCGCGGCGGATGAGCCACATTGCCTCGGCGAGTTCGAGGTGTGTCTCGACCGGCTTGTTGCGGATGAACGAGCACTCGAGGATGAAGAGATCGACGTGGCGGGCAAAGGCGGCGAGCGGTTCGTGGAAGCCGGTGTCCGAGGTAAAGACGAGCGTCCGGTCGGCGGCGTCGCGGAAGTGGATGGCGTGGCTTTCGGGCGTGTGCGGCGTTTTTGCGGTGACGGCCGTGAGCCCCGCGGCGATGGCAAATGGCTCGGAAGTTTCGGTCTCTACGACCTCGACCGGAAAGGGCTGCTCTAGCAGGCGGTAATTGTTAACACGGTCGAAGGCAGCGACTATCTCGCCGATTCCGGCCGGGCCAAAGATACGGAGCGGCTTCGTCCGCTCGATTGTCTCGGGTGCGTACTTCATCGCAAAAAGCAGCGGAGCGAGCCCGCCGCAGTGGTCGAGGTGAAAGTGCGAGATCCAGATGGCGTCGAGCCCGGCCCAGTCGCAGCCCTCGGCGGGCATCCGGTGAATGGCCGAAGGTGCACAATCGAGCAGCACTTTTGCCCCGGGCGTTTCGACCCAAATTGCCGAACTCGTCCGCCGCGGGTGCGGCACCGAACTTCCCGAACCGAGTATCTTTACACGCATCAGCCGAATGATAGCAGAGCGAGGCTCTTTGCCCGCAAGCCGAGGTGGCGTAGAATCTAGGGCTTATGGATTCCGCATCGCCGGAAGAGCTGGAGCTCGAGAAAAAACTCCGCCTGCTTGAGCGGCTCAAGGATCGGCTGGCCGACCGCGAGGAGGACATGACCGACCTCCGCGAAGAGCTTGAGCGCTTTGAGGCGCGTTATACGATGGAGGTCGGGCGGCTCTATGCCGAGCAGGACGAGATCGAGGCCGAGATCGCCGAAGAAGAGCTGAAGCTCGTCCCGGACGATGAGGAGATAAAAAAACGCGTAGAGGAACTTCGCCGCCTGGCGGAGGAATCTGCTGCAAGGCTCAAGGCCGCAGAGGAGCACGAGCAGGCGAGGTGGGAGCCGACCGCCGCTGCCCGCAAGGCCTATCACGACATCGCCCGCGTCATCCATCCGGACCTTGCTCTCGACGCGACGGAAAAGGAACGCCGACACGGGCTGATGGCCGAGCTTAATCAGGCGTATGCCTCGGGCGATCAGCAGCGGCTCAACAAGCTTGTCGCCGAATATCGCGTAAGCCCGGAGACGGTCCGCGGCGATTCGGCGGGCGATGCGCTCGTCCGGGCGATCCGCCAGATCTATCAGATAAAGCGGCGCTTTGCCGAGCTTGATGCCGAACGCCGCGAAGCCGAGGCCTCAGAGCTTTACGAGCTCTTTCAGAAGTCGGAGATCGAGGCCGCCGAAGGCCGCGACATGCTCCGGCAAATGGCCGAGCGGGCCGGAACGCACATCCGCAAGACCGCTCGCCGGCTTGAGAACCTCCGGGCCGTAACCGCCGCACAGGAAGAGCACGTCCGCGAGACCTACGGAATGGACATCGGCGATTTCAGGAAGCAGAAATGAAATTTCTAGTAAGCCAGGTTACATATTTCCTCGGTCAGCGTGAGAGCCGGCAGAACATTTCGGCGCTCGTTAAATATCTGCTCTTTATCGGGTTGGTTATCACCGTTTACTCGGTGATGTTCCATTTCATAATGGCCTGGTTCGAGGGGAAGTATTTCTCGTGGCTGACCGGCTTTTACTGGACGCTGACGGTGATGACGACACTCGGCTTTGGGGATATCACTTTCCAAACTGACATTGGCCGTCTGTTCAGTCTGGTCGTGCTCCTCTCCGGCGTTTTTCTGCTGCTGATAATGCTGCCGTTTGCGTTCATCAGGTATTTTTACGCGCCGTGGCTTGAGGCTCAGATACATGCCCAATGCCCGCGTGAGGTGCCGCCGGATACGGCGGGCCATGTGATCATCTGCGGCTACGACGACATCGCCCCGACGCTGATAAAGCGGCTCAATCAAGCGGGCATTCCCTACTTTGTGATCGAAGAAGATGCCGCGGCCGGTGCACAGCTTTTCCAGACCGGTGTTTCCGTGATCAACGGAAAGGTCGATGGCCGCGGCACCTATGAGCGGATGCGGGTCAGCCACGCAAAGCTCGTCTTTGCCAATCTGGCCGATACGACGAACACCAACATCACGCTAACGGTCCGCGAGGCGGCGCCCGACGTCCCGATCGCGGCGACTGCGACCGACCCCGATTCGATAGATATACTTGAGCTAAGCGGAGCAACGCACGTGCTTGCGCTCAAGCAGCAGCTAGGCGAACAGATCGCGAACCGGATCAGCGTCGGCGACGACCGCGCCCACGTCGTCGGCAGATTTGGCGCATGGACGGTCGCGGAATTTACCATTCACAACACGACGCTCGAGGGCAAGCACATCCGCGAAACGGACATCCGCGAAGCTACGGGCGTAAATATCGTCGGGGTTTGGCGACGGGGAAGGCTGCTCAAGGCCGAGCCCGAACATCTGCTTGCCGATTCTGATGTACCGGTCGCGGTCGGTACCGAAGAACAGATCGGCGCACTGGAGCTGTTTCTTGACCGGCAGCAACCGCTCGCCGGTTCGGTGCTGATCCTGGGCGGCGGCAAGGTCGGCCGAGCAGCCGCGGAAGCGCTCAAAAAGAAGGGCCTGACGGTCTTTATGGTCGAACGCGAGGCCGGCCGCTGCGCTCCGATAACCGAGTCGCTTGACCGGCTGACAACCGGCGATGCCGCCGACCGCGAGACGTTGATGCGCGGCGGGCTGATGGAAGCTTCGCTCGTTCTGCTGACGACAAATGACGACGCGGTGAACATTTATCTCTCGATCTACTGCCGGCGGCTCAACCCCGAGGTAAGGATAATCAGCCGCATCACACACGACCGGAACCTTGAGGCGATTCATCGTGCGGGGGCGGATTTTGTGCTGAGCTACGCACCGCTCGGGGCGGAATCGGTGATGGCGATCGTCCAAGGGCGGCAGGCTTTCGTTATGGGCGAAGGCGTCGAGTTCTTTGCGACGCCGGTGCCGGAGAGCCTCGTCGGCAAGACGCTGATGGAAAGCGAGATAGGCGAGAAAACGGGCCTGCTCGTGCTCGGCATAGAGGAAGGCAAGAAGATGATCGCGAATCCGCCGCCGACGATGAAACTCCCGGCCGGAGCCAAGCTCGACCTGCTTGGGACGAACGAGCAGTTGCAAGCGTTCAACGACAGGTTCAGTTAGACGGCGGTGCCGGCGGCATGGCCCGACGCCCATGCCCACTGAAAATTGTAGCCGCCGAGCCAGCCGGTAACATCAACGACCTCGCCGATGAAATAGAGGCCGGGCACCTTTTTTGCTTCCATCGTCTGCGACGAAAGCTCGCGGGTCGAAACGCCGCCGAGCGTAACCTCAGCCTTGTCCCAGCCCTCGGTCTCAGTAAACGCTCGCCGCCAGCGGTGAAGCTCCGCCTCGATCATTTCGATGTCGTGGTTGCTCAGTTCATTTAGCGGCTTTTGCGGCAGCCGGCCTGCGGCGAATATCTCGACAAAACGCTCGGGCAAAAACCCTTTCAAAAAGTTATCAAGCCGCTGCCGGCTTCGGCGATTCTCATTTATGGCCTTGGAGATATCGCGGGCAGGCAGAAGATCAAACTCGACCTCGCCGCCGGGCTGCCAATAGTTCGAAGCCTGAAGGATCGCAGGGCCGGAGAGCCCGCGGTGTGTGAAAAGAATGTTCTCGCGAAAACTGTGTGAACCCGCCGTGACCTCGGCATCGATCGATATGCCGGCAAGCCCGCGAAACTCATTTGCCCCCGAAAAAACGAGCGGCACAAGCGACGGCCGCGTCTCCTCGATCGCGAGGCCAAACTGGCGGGCGACGCCGTAACCGAAGCCGGTCGCGCCGATCTTTGGAAATGATGGCCCACCGGTGGCGATGACGAGAGCTTCGCTTTCGAACGTGCCGCGGCTTGTGTGGACGGCGAAGCTTTTGCCTTTCTCGATCCGCTCGACGCTCGTGTCGGTCAATATCTCGACCCGCGACGTGCGGCACTCGGCGAGCAGCATCTCGACGATCTCATGCGAGCGGCCGCGGCAAAAGAGCTGGCCGAGCTTTTTCTCGTAATACTCGATGCGGTGGCGTTTGACCAGCTCGACAAAATCGGCGGGCGTATAGCGGGCTAGGGCCGAGCGGGCGAAGTGCGGATTGCTCGAGACGAAGTTCTCAGCCGTCGTGTTGAGATTGGTAAAATTGCAGCGGCCGCCGCCGGAGATGACGATCTTGCGGCCGACCTCGGCATTGTGCTCGATGACCAAAACGCGACGCCCTCGGCGGCCGGCCGCGATAGCGCAAAAGAGCCCCGCGGCCCCGCCTCCGATGATGATGACGTCGAATGTTTTTGCTGCCGAATCTCCCATCTTCGCGCACCCCAGGGCGAATGCGATATTCTAGCCTCGATATGAAGGTTCTCATAACAGGTGCCAACGGGATGGTTGCCCGGTCGGCGAGGGAATATTGCGAAAGTATCGGCGATGAGGTGCACGCGCTTGCTCGAGCTGAGCTCAACATAGCTGATGCAGATGCGGTGCGGCAGACGATCGAGCGGCTGCGGCCGGACGCGATCTTGAACTGCGCGGCGTTTACCGACGTTGACGGTGCGGAAGCGCAAGTCGAGGCGTGCTATGCGGCGAATGTTGCGGGCGTCCGGAACCTTGCCCGCTCTGCGGCCGAATATGACGCTCGGTTCGTTACCATCTCGACCGATTATGTTTTCAGCGGCGAGAAGGCCAGGCTTTACACCGAGGACGATGTGCCCGAGCCGAAGGGCGTTTACGCCGTCTCAAAATACGAAGGCGAGCTGGCCGCCGCTGAGGCAAACCCGGCGGCGGTCGTCGTCCGCTCGGGCTGGATCTATGGCCGCGGCGGGACGAACTTTTTGAGCGTTATGCCTCGGTTACTCGGCGAGGGGAAAGCGATCAAGGCGATCAGCGATTCTTACGGCACGCCGACCTACGCCGCCGACCTTGCCCGGCGGATGCGAGAACTCGCCGAGCGTGAATTTACCGGCGTCATCCACGTTACGAATGCCGGTGACGGGACAAGCTATTCGGGGTTTGCGAAAAAGCTGGCCGAGCTTGGCGGATTCGATCCCGAGCTTATCGAAGAGGTTTCCGGCGAGACGCTCAAGCGGCCGGCACCGCGGCCAAAGAGTTCGCGGCTCGGCTCGGTTCGCCAGGTAAAAAGCTTGGGCGCCCTTCCCGGTTGGGAGGACGCCCTTAAGCGATTCCTTGCGACGGCTAATATGAGATAAAGCTTACACCTTGTCGTTCGACCCGTTGCCGTTCGTGTCAGTGTCCATCCTCGGTGTCGAGGCATCATCCTCGGCGTTCTTGTAATAATCGTAATAGCCCGCACCGTAGTAGCCGTATTCGACCGAGCCCTGCTTGATGCCGTTGAGCACCACGCCGTAGATGCGTGCACCGATATTGCCTAGCCGCTGTTTGAACCGCCGCATCAGGTGGAGCGAACTCTTGCCCGCCATCGCCACCAAGATGACGCCATCGACCTGTGTCGAGAGAATGGCCGCGTCGGTAAACGAAATGGCCGGCGGCGAATCGATGATGACGTGCTTATACTTGCTCCGCAGAAACTGAAGCAGGTTGCGCATCTCGTTCGAGCTCAAGAGCTCGGCCGGGTTCGGCGGGATCGGCCCGCTGGTTATCACCTTGAGCCGCGGCAGGTCGCGACAGGCCTTGATCAGGTTCTTTGTATTTCGGTCGCCCGAAAGGTAGTTGGTCAGCCCTTCGGAATTCTCAAGGTCGAAATAGTTATGGAGCCGCGGCCGGCGAAGGTCGCAATCAACAATGATGACGTCAACATCCGCCTGAGCAAGTGTGATCGCCGTATTGATCGCGGTGGTCGTTTTGCCCTCGGAGGGCTGCGACGAGGTTACCAGGATCGATTGCGGCGGCTTACCGGCCGAGGAGAACAAGAGCGACGTTCGCAGGTGGCGATACGCCTCTGCCATCGGCGATTGGCGCTCATCGAGCGCGACAAGGCTTGTAATCGGATTGCCACCATTCTCGGCAGCGAGCCGCAGCCGCTTCTTTTCCGAGCCGAAATAGTGCGGAATGAGGGCAAGGGTCGGAAGCCCGAGCTGGCGGCCGATGTCCTCGGAGGTCTTGACCGAATCGTCGAGATAATCGAGCAAAAAAGCGAGCCCGACGCCGGCCGCGAGCGAGAGCAGCAATGCAACGAAAATGTTGCGTTCCCGGTTCGGGCCGACTTTTCTTGCCGTCTCGGCCGCTCCGGCAACTTTGATATTGTCCGGCGTGCTGTTGGCGATGGCAAGTTCCTGCTCTTTGAGCCGCTGGGTGTAGGTATCGAGCAGGTTCCGCTTGGTTTCGATGTCGCGTTTAAGGGTCGTTAGCCGCGTTTGCGCCTGGCCTTGAATATTTGCAAGTGCAGCTTCGCGGTCGTAGGCGGCCTGTGCCTGGCCTTCCTCTTTCCGCTTTGCCTCAAGCTGTGCGCGGAGCGCGGTCAACGCTCCGCCGACGGCTTCGCGTTCGATCTTTTTCTGGTCGCGGTCGATGATCGCGGTGACCTCTTGCTCGGTCCGCGTGCGGGTTTCTTTTAGAGAAACGATCCGCTCCGCCATCTTCTTCACTTCCGGATACTCGGGCGTGTAGCGGACGAGCAGTTCGGACCTTTCGGTCTCGGCCTGTTGGATCTGCTTATCGATATTGCGGATGTCGTCCTGGAGCTTTGCCTTGCGCTCATTGTTGAGCCGCATCGTGTCCTGAAAGATCTTGTTGTCATAAAGGTCGGGGATGTTCATCCCTTCGCCGCGTTGGCTTGCGGCGAGTGCGGCGTTGTAGCGGCTCTCAAGCTGCCGCCGCGTTTCCATCGTCTTAAGGTAGGTTTCGCTTAGCGACCCGAGGCGGCTCGCGGCGAGGTCCTGGCCTTTCTCCTGCAGCGGCAAATTGCTCTCGCGCATCGCAGCGATCAGCTCAAGTTCCTGTTCGGCGATGGTCCGCGAGAGGTCTTCCATCGATTTCTCAAGGTCCTCTTTAGCGCGTATCGCACCTTCCATTTCACGCTGGGCGTGTTGGCGAATAAAGACCTCGGGCAGCTTATTTGCAACGACCTGTGCGAGTTCCCGATTTTTGCTCTGCACCTTCACATCGACGAGGTTCGTCCGCTCAAGAGTTGTTGCCGAAACCGAGAACAGCCCCGAATAACTAATAACGCGGGCCTCTTCTTCCGGAGAAAGCACCGGCTTGGTGTCTTCTGTCACTGGAATTTCGCTCAGAACGGGCAGAGAGCTTTGCTTTTCGCCCTCGGGTTCAGAACCCGCAAAGATCGAGGAGAAACCGCTAAACATTCCACCACCGCCGCCGGCGAGGTTTGCGTCACGATAAAGCCCGAGCTCTTTAACAAGCTCTTTCTTGATGTCAGGGCTTTGCAGAAGCTGGAGCTGCGTCGCCATGTAGTTGGCGTCGCCGCCGAAGTTGATATTGATCGCGTCCTTTGAGGTGACCTTCGGCCGTCGCGGTTCGATCACCATTTTCGAGATGGCCTCGAACACATCCGGCTGGCGAAACATATAAAATGCCGCCGCTGCGGTGACGATCGCCATCAACGCCAGGATCAGCGGAAGCCGTTTCATCACGACCGTCAGGTAATTCTGGAGGTTTCGCCGGCCCTCGGAGACCGGATCGTCGTACATCGGCAAATAGCTCTGCTGATATTCGGGTGCCGTAGTTCGTAGATCGTTGGTCCTCGGCATTGGAGCTAGCCGCTGTTCCTGTTCCATAAATGCTCTAAATTGAACGAGATCAATAATATCGGGGGAAATCTCGTGCAAACTTGTTTTATACCATATTCCGCCCGCATTTACACGGTTTTTCCGTCTGAGTACTTAACTGGGACTCGATCGCAGGGCCTCCAGTTTTGTTGGCCTTTCGGGCGCGGTGATAGAATAAAAGGTTGAATTTATTTACGTGATCTGCACGAATATATATCTATATGACGCCATTTTCCGAGATAAATACTAATGCCGACGGGTTCGACTTCGAACTCGGCATCGACGGTTATAACTTCTCAGACCTTTATGATGCAGAGAAGCTCCGAGAGCTTGCCGAAAAGTTTTACGCCGAGGTCGCCGAAAAGGAGCCCGTACTCGGCGATGCCTTGCAGAAATACATTGCCGCCCGCGGTGATGGCTTCGAGCGACGGGTCGAATCAAAGATACTGACCGATGCGGCCCCGTTCCTTTCGGACTTTGTCGGCCGCATTTTTCGCGTCTCGCGGGAACGCGAAGCGATCCAGAAGGCCATCATCGAACAGGACCCGATCTGGAAATACAAGTTCTTTGTCCAGCGCCGAGCGATCAAGTCCTATAAACCGGAGTCGATAGCCGAGCTCAACCTCAATGAGCTGAATTTGGCAGTGACGGAAATGCGGAACCGGGCGTTCGATGAAACGCTGATCTACGACGAAGAGCTCGGCATCGCTGCGATGGCGGCCCGGCTGACGGAGGCGGAAGAGGCGTTTCAAAAAGACGCGAATGCCAACGGCGCGAACAAGGCCGCTGTCGATAACATCCAGGCACTTTACGAAAGGCAAAAGGACCAGGCCTTTGGACGCGTCTTTACCGAGCACATCATCAAGACGGACGCGACCGGCGACCTGCTGACGGTAAAGGCGGCGCTTTCGATCCTCGAGGCTTGGTCGGCGGCTGAGTTCTATAAGAAAGAGAAGCGATGGAAGGCTTTCAAGACGCCGCATGCTCTCGATTACCAGAACCTCGTTCACCTTATCCATCCGGAGCCGAAGCTCCACAACATAATGCGCGGCCGCGAGGAAGAACTCCGCCGCCGCGATGGCTTTAAGCTGACCGACGACCGCGGCACGATGCGCGACGCGCTCTACGAGATCGATTACTGCATGATCTGCCACGAGCGCGGAAAGGACGCCTGTTCGACCGGGCTCCGCGAACCGGATGGCACCGCAAAGCGCAATCCTCTCGGCATCAAGACCGAAGGCTGCCCGCTCGACGAACGCATCTCGGAAATGCACATGCTCAAAAAGCAGGGCGACCCGATCGGTTCGCTGGCGATCGTCACCATCGATAACCCGATGTGTGCCGGCACCGGCCACCGGATCTGCAATGACTGTATGAAGGGCTGCATCTTCCAGAAGCAGGAGCCGGTCAATATTCCTCTGGCGGAGACGGCTTCGCTGACGGACGTGCTCGGCCTGCCGTACGGCTTTGAGATCTATAGCCTGCTGACGCGCTGGAACCCGCTCAACGCCCGGCGTCCCTACGCGCTTCCCTACAACGGCAAGAATGTGCTGGTCGTCGGGCTCGGGCCGGCGGGTTATACGCTCTCGCAATATCTGCTAAACGAGGGCTTTGGCGTGGTCGGCATTGACGGGCTGAAGATCGAGCCGCTTCCGGACGAATGGACCGGCAAGCTCGGGACCGAGTGCCCGCGGCCGGTGAAGGATATTTCTGAGATCACGGAAGAGCTTGATGAGCGGGTTCTTTCGGGCTTCGGCGGCGTGTCGGAATACGGCATCACGGTCCGCTGGGACAAGAATTTCCTGACGATGGTCCAGCTTCTTCTCCAGCGGCGGAAGCGCTTCCGGGCCTACGGCGGTGTCCGCTTTGGCGGCACGCTGACCATTGAGGACGCATGGGACTTCGGCTTTGACCACATCGCGATCGCGACCGGTGCCGGCCGCCCGACCATCGTCCCGATGAAGAACAACCTGATCCGCGGCATCCGCCAGGCCTCGGACTTCCTGATGGCGTTGCAGCTAACGGGTGCCTTTAAGAAGGACACGCTCTCAAACCTGCAGGTGCGGCTGCCGGCGGTCGTCATCGGCGGCGGGCTGACCGGCATCGACACGGCGACCGAGCTTTTCGCCTACTATCCGGTGCAGGTCGAAAAGATGCTGGCGAAATATGAGGACGTCATCGCCGAATTTGGCGAGGAAGCGACGCTCGCAAAATTTGACGAGGAAGAGAGGGCGATGATGCTCGAATTCCTCGACCACGGACGCAAGGTCCGGGCCGAACGCGAGCGTGCGGCAGCGGCGGGCGAAGAGCCGAACTTCGTTTCGCTGGTAAGGTCTTGGGGCGGAGTTTCGCTGGTTTACCGCAAGCGGCTGCAGGATTCACCCGCCTATCGGCTCAACCACGAAGAAGTGCAGAAGGCACTCGAGGAAGGCATAAACATCGTCGAGCTGATGTCGCCGACCGAGGCCGTTCCGGACGAATTTGGGGCGGTCAAGGCCCTGAAGTTTGAGTCGGTGAACTACGACGCCGAGACGGGCAAGTTCACGAACTCGGGCGAGATACACGAATTCCCTGCGAGGACGGTCTGCGTTGCGGCCGGCACCTCGCCGAACGTGATCTACGAGAAGGAAAAGCCGGGCACGTTCCAGCTCGATGAATGGCGGCAGTTCTTCAAGCCCTTCAAGGTCGAGCGCAACGGCGACGACAAGCTCCACGTGGCCGAGGCCGCAAAGGGCGAAGCGGCGTTCTTTACCTCATACGAGCACGACGGAAAGTTCATTTCATATTACGGCGACAACCACCCGCAATATGCCGGCAACGTCGTCAAGGCAATGGCCTCGGCCAAGCACGGTTACTCAAAGGTGGTCGAGCTTTTTGCCGATGAGCTTGCCGAACGCGGCTCGCTGCCGCAGGCGGAACGCGATGCGATCTTTGACAAGCTTGTCGCAACGCTCGACGAGCAGCTACGGGCCTACGTCGTAAAGGTCGTCAGGCTGACGCCGACGATCGTCGATGTGATCGTAAAGGCTCCGCTGCAGGCGAGGAAATTTGAGCCCGGACAGTTCTATCGGCTGCAAAACTTTGAGACGCAGGCGCCGGTAGTTGACGGCACGCGGCTGATGATGGAAGGGCTCGCCCTGACGGGTGCTTGGGTCGATGAAAAGGCCGGGCTGCTCTCGATGATCGTGCTTGAGATGGGAACGTCCTCGCGGCTTTGCTCGCTGCTGAAAGAAGGCGAGGAAGTGCTCGTAATGGGCCCGACCGGAACACCGACCGAGATACCGGAAAATGAGACGGTCCTGCTGGCCGGCGGCGGGCTCGGCAATGCGGTGCTCTTCTCGATCGCACGCGCACTTCGCGAAAAGAACAACAAGGTCGTTTACTTTGCCGGCTACAAGAACAGCGCAGACCTCTTCAAACGTGAGGAGATAGAGAATGCGACCGACCAGGTCATCTGGGCGACGGACGCGGGCGAATTCATCGCCCCGCAGCGGCCGCAGGACGCGCACTACCGCGGCAATATCGTCCAGGCGATGGTCGCTTATGCCGAGGGCTCGCTTGGTGAACAGCACGTCAAGCTCAATGAGATCGACCGCATCATCGCCATCGGCTCGGACCGGATGATGAACGGCGTTCGCGAATCACGGCACGGTGTGCTGAAGCCGTTCCTAAAGGAGCAGCACGTCGCCATCGGCTCAATAAACAGCCCGATGCAATGCATGATGAAAGAGGTCTGCGCCCAGTGTCTGCAGCGGCACGTTAACCCGCACACCGGCGAGGAGTTCTTCGTCTTCTCATGCTTTAACCAGGACCAGCATCTGGACTTCGTCGATTTCAAGAACCTGAACGACCGCCTCCGGGCAAACAGCGTTCAAGAGAAACTGACGAACCTCTGGCTGGACCGGGTGTTCAAAAAGCCGGAGAAGGTCGTTGCTGGATAATGCAAATTTAACAGATGACCAAGCACAAAAATATTGGAAGTAATTTTGACGATTTTCTTGCTGAAGAAGGCGAGCTTGATGAGGTGACCGCTGTCGCAACAGAGCGGGTCATTGCATGGGAGCGAAACGAGGCGATGTGGAAAAAAGACTTCTCAGAATCTGGCCTCAAAATGCGTACTTAACCGGGCAGCATTGCGGTAGACCGAACACTTCCGTCGACCGATGCGGGCCGTGCCTCGAAACCAGATTCGGGCTGCAAATTCGGTCGTCGATAGGTTAAAGATTGACTTGATTGGACATCAGAGGGCAGGCAGGTCTCCGTTCTTTTTCCAACCATTGGATCGAAAATGCTCCTCTGACTTATGAAAATCGCCCAGATTCCATCACCTGGAAATGGGCCATAATTAAGAGGCAGTAGCAACTCCGTGCGGCAGGCGATTACCGAGTCACGTGTTGACTTACCTTACTAAGTTAGGTTAGTAATAAGACTGTGCAAGAGAAAAGATCCAGAGAAAAGAATGTGAAGACTTTTCCTCTTACGCTTACAGAGAATCTTCATAAATCGTTGAAGATGAAGGCAATCGAAGAGGGAAAGACTCTGCATTCACTAATCATCGACGTTCTGACCTCGCATATTCAGGTAGCTTCAACCACCCCCGTAAGCGTTAAAGGTAGGAGTTTTCCCGACAAATGAAACCCGAGTTCTCAACAAGCCGATTAAGCTCCTCATTCCGCGCCACTGACGAGTTTCCAGTTCAGATTTTGTGCGGCGATGTTCGACAAAAGTTGAAGGAGATTCCAGACAGTACTTTTCATACATGCGTTACCTCACCGCCGTATTGGGGAATGCGAGATTATGATCACACGGGACAAATTGGTGCTGAGGACACACTCCCAGAATACGTAGAGAACTTGGTTGAATGTTTCAGAGAGGTGCGAAGAGTCCTTCGTCACGATGGGACCCTATGGCTTAATATTGGCAACACCTACACGTCTGGCGGCAGGGCCTGGAGAGCGGCAGATTCGAAGAATAAAGGGAGGGCGATGTCATATCGACCCGCTACACCTGTAGGACTAAAACCGAAAGACTTAATTGGAGTCGCATGGATTGTCGCGATGGCTCTTCAAAGTGATGGCTGGTATCTGCGGTCGGATATCATTTGGCATAAGCCAAATTGTCAGCCTGAATCTGTGAAAGACAGAGTAACAGTTTCGCATGAATATCTTTTCATGTTTTCGAGGAATGAAAATTACTTCTTTGACCAAGAAGCAATTAAGGAAACCAGGGCAGATGGTCTAGGTAGGAAGAATCGGCGGTCTGTCTGGACAATCAACACTGAACCGTTCAAAGACGCCCATTTTGCTGTTTTCCCAAGAACATTGGTACGCCCATGTATCCTTGCCGGATCCCCGGTGAACGGTTTTGTTCTTGATCCTTTTTTCGGTAGCGGTACGGTTGGTGTGGTCGCAATTGAAACCGGGAGAAACTGTGTCGGTGTGGAGGCCAAGCCGGAGTATGTTGAAATTGCTCGTAATCGGATAGCAGGTTCTGCTCCTTCGTTATTCACGGCATATCCGTAAGGCGTGGGAATTCCCAAACACCGTGAACTACACAAAGTTCTTTCCGAAGCCCTTTAATTTGTAACTTGCGCTCGCCGCCTCCATCAAAATACAGGGAGTACAGCACTTGCTCACCTTCTTCAACATAACAGTAACCAGGCTTTGGGTTTTGACTACTTTCGGATTTCATTTCAAGGCGGCCAGTTGCTGCCCGAGCCAAGAGTTCCTTCGGTATTTCGATTAGTTCATATTTGTAGGTCGGATCACCCTTCTTCAACGCTCGTAATATTAGAATTCGTTGAATACCCTGCAAGTTCGCGAGAAACTGTTCGCGCAAACCGACCAAATCATTCGGATCCGACCCCCACTGTCCTCCGCCTAGCTCCATAAATTTAGAGATATGGATCGTTCCTTCTTTTATAGTCCTTGCGGCCTCTGTCTTTAATGAAAACCTCTCGCCACTAATATCGATATCGTAACCACGTGCTCCGCGAGGCGCCAATTGGGCTTCGACCTTCGTATCCAACAGAACGCGTTCCAACGCATACTCAAATTTATCTTTAGAAAATGGTTCCTTGGAAAATGCGTGATGGAGCCGAAGGATATCCCCGAAATCTTGGAGGACCCGAGATGTGATCAAACTAGACGTTTCCAGACGTTGGTACTCTATCGGGGCTCCAAAAACCCCGACGACCTTTTCGATTACCCGAAGGCGATAACTTGAAAGCGTTGGTAGTGCGGCAATCAGTCGTTCAATTCTTTCTCGTTTCTTCATCGACATGAAAGACAATGCAACGTACAGACTTTCGATAATAACTATAGTCAACCGAATTACCAATAACCAAACAAATTGATCTATTGCGTTCCAGATTCAACTCTTCGGACGATACCGCCGCGGCGGTTTTTTATGGGCATTGGCGAGAGGTCGGGGAGGGCATCTTCGGCGATAAGGCCGAGGCGTTTGAGAATGGCGGCGGAGGCGGCCGGGCGGGTACGGTGGTCGTCGCCGTCGTCTAAATTGAATGAGTGCTCATCAAGCGTCCGACGATCGTCCTCAAGGTCCTTGATCGAGTAGTTAAGCGGCACATTGTTCTCTTTCAAAAACGCGTCCACCTCAAACCGGTTGATCCCGAGAAGTTTGCCGACCTGTCCATGCGATAACCTTCCACAACGATATTCCTCCAGCACCGTCGCCGTAAGCACTCGCCGTTCGATGTCTGCCTGATCAGTGCCAATAACTTTCGCGAGATCCTCGGGAATGTTGATCGTGACCTGCTTTTCGTTAGTTTAACCTAATTCGAACCGGACATAAATCAAATTGACTGTGGAATCTAAAGATCGTCAACGTCATGCGGGCAAACTGCGTTCAAGTAAACTGACGAACCTATGACTGGAAAGCGAGTTTGGGCAGGGTGATCTCAAGAAGCGGTTGGGGGTGGCAGATTCGAATTTAGCCGCTGTCTGATCTGGTCTCTTTTCTGAAGTGTATACTGCGTTGGCTCGAGATTTACCGCTATATCGAGATCTGAAAGAGCATCCTCAAGTCTTCCTTCGTCTATCAGGAGGTAAGCACGAAACCTCAAGAAGGTAACATCTTTCTCGATTGCTATCGCAGCGGAACAACTATCGATCGCCTCACTTAAGCGTCCAGCACGCTTGAATAGATCGGCCTTATTAATGTGAGGGATCGGGTTGCGGGGATCGAGTTCGATCGCCTTGTCGAAGTCTTCAAGTGCCTCGTCGAGCCTTCCAATCTCCGAGTATGCGAGTCCGCGATTATTGAAAACCGCTGATTCCAAGTTTCCCTTTTCGATTTGATCGCTAAGGCTTGAGATGGTTTCCTCATACTGGCTAAGTTCGTCCATCAGGAACACTCGATACGAACGGCTCAATAAATTTTCTCTATACATTCCTAACCTTTTTTTCAGATCGAAGATTCGACTTTTCCAACGACATCGCCGCGGCGGTTTTTTATGGGCATTGGCGAGAGGTCGGGCAGAGCATCTTCGGCGATGAGGCCGAGGCGTTTGAGGATGGCGGCGGAGGCGACGGGGCGGGCACGGCGGTCGTCGCCGTCCTCGACCTTGAGCCCGATGGCGAGGCCGCTCGGGTATTTTTCGCTCGGCAGAACGCCGCAGAGCCAGACGCCCTCGGCGCCGACCTTTGAGATGATGCGGCCCTCGGCGGCCTGCATCAGCAGCGTGTCGAGCCGCTCGGTTCCGCCGATCAATTCGGGGTTTTTGACCATCGCGGAAACGACCCTGCCGCAGGCGGCCTTGAGTTCGCGGGAGAAATGCTCGGGCGGCGAGATGAGGTTCATAAAGCCGCGTGCCATTGCGGCGAGAGGCAGGGCGAAGTTCGGTGCGGCGCAGCCATCGATGGCGACCTTGATCTTCGCGGCCGGCACTTCGGTGATCGCGGCGGCGGCCTTCAGTATCTCCGCCTGAACCGGATTCTCGGGCGAATCGTAGCTCGTGATATCGGCACCGAGGTGCTTGGCAAGGGCGAGCATCGCGGCGTGCTTACCAGAGCAATTGTTGTGAAGCTCGGTCGGGTATTCGCCGGCCCGCTGCATCCGCTCGGCCTCTTTATCGTAAAAGGGCAGGTGCGTTCCGCAGCGAAGATGTATCTCCGAAAGGCCGATCCGCTCGAGCATTAATTGCGCGATGCGGACGTGGCGAGCCTCGCCGGAATGTGATGCGCAGGCGAGTGCGATCTCCTCTTCAGAAAATCCGGCGGCGTCGGCGGCACCACTTGTAAGGCACGGCAGGACCTGAAAAGGCTTGGCGGCCGAGCGGATGAAGGTAACCGTTTTCGGGCTGCCTTCGGCGGCGAGCTCGCGGCCTTCGCCATCGATGATCACGTAATGGCCGCGGTGGACCGATTCCACCACATCGCCACGAAAAACCTTTGCCAGAACCTTTGAAGCCATAGTAATTCTATCCTGCCGCGGCGAGCATTTCGCGGGCATTCTCGCGGGCGGCGTCGGTGATCTTTTCGCCGGCGAGCATACGGGCGATCTCTTCGATGCGTTCGGCGGGCCCGAGTTCGCGGAGGGCGATCTCGGTCCGGCCTTTCACCGCCGCTTTCTCAACGACAAAATGCCGATCCGCCTTTGAGGCGACCTGCGCCTGATGCGTTACGCAAAGCACCTGCTGAGACTCGGCAAGCGCCTTGAGCTTAAGCCCGACCGCCTCTGCGACACGCCCGCCGATGCCGGCATCGATCTCATCAAAAACCGATGACGTCGCCGAGTTCCGCGGCCGCGAGGCCGTCTTCAAAACAAGCATCAGCCGCGAGGCCTCGCCGCCCGAAGCAACTTTCGCGAGAGGCTTGACCGCTTCGCCGGGATTAGCCGAAAAGAAAAACTCAACGCGGTCGATGCCGCTTGCGGCCGGTTCCTCAGGAACACTTTCGATGCGTGTTTCAAATTTCGCTTTATCGAAGGCCACGTCCTTGAGCGACGACTCGACCTGCTTATCAAACTTTTTCGCGGCTGACCTTCGTTTCTCGCTGAGGCGTTTCGCGACCTCGAGATACGCTGTCTCAGCCGCGGCGAGTTCGGCGGCCAGTTCCTTCTCGCGGAGCTCGGCGAGTTCGATATTTGAAAGCCGCTGTTCGGCATCGGCCTGATGCTCGAGTGCGGCTTCGACCGAGCCGCCATATTTTCTCGAAAGCCGCGTTATCTCGGCCAGTCGATTCTCGATCTCCTCAAGCCGCTCGGGCGAGTGCTCAAGCCCGCCGCGGAAGTCGCGGAGTGTCGCCCCGAGGTCCTCGGCGACCGCCTCGGCACTCTGCAGGCCTTCGATGTAATCGGCAAAGCGGCGATCGTAGGTCGCGAGTTCCTCTATCCGCTTGATCGCCTGCCCGAGCGATGAAAGAGCCGAATGCTCGTCCTCGTAAAGCAGTCCGAAAGCCTCATCGCTGAGCGATGAAAGCTTCTCGATATTTGCCGCCCGCCGCTTTTCGTCCTCTAATTCCTCGGCTTCGCCGGGCACGAGGCTTCCCTCTTTCAGCTCATCAACCTGAAAGCGAAGAATGTCGAGAAGCTGGAGCTTTTCGGCCTCGTCGCGTTTTAATGCGGCAAGCTCGCGGCGAACGCGTTCAAGGTCCGCAAAACGATACCCGACCTCCATCGGAAGCTCGCCCGTATCGGCAAAATCATCGAGCAAGGCGAGATGCGTCGCCGGGTCAAAGAGCGTACTCTGCTCGCCCTGGCCGTGGATGGCGACAAGCTCCGGCCCGAGCCGCTTGAGAAACGCGGCCGTTACCAACTGGCCATTTACGTAAATGCGGTTTTTGCCGCTGCGGCTGAGGTCGCGGCGGACGATGAGTTCGATCTCGCCTTCCGCTTCATGGTCGATGCCGCTTTCATCAAGCAGCGTGAGCAACCCGGCATTTGCCGGCACGAAAAAGATGCCCTCGATGCGGGCCGCTTCCTCGCCGTCGCGGATCAGGTCGGTCGAAATGCGTCCGCCGGTGAGCGCCCCGAGGCTGTCAACAATGATGGATTTGCCCGACCCGGTTTCGCCTGTCAATAGATTGAGCCCGTGGCCAAATTCGGCCTCGAGCTCTTCGATCAGGGCGATGTTCTTAATTCTTAGAACGGTCAGCATAATGCCGGGCGGGCCGGCTATCTCTTTATCTTCGGAACGTCTTCGCCGCCCTTGAGCCATCGTCCGAGCGAGAAGATGGCGTCCGGCGGAAACTCGGTCTCAAGTTCGGGACTCGTCCAGTTTACCTGCCGGCCTTTCTTATAGAAAAGAAGATCGGCGAATGTCCCGCTTTTTATCAGATTGAAACGGCCGATGACGTTGTATCCCGAGACATCAAACTCCTCAAGCCCGGTGACGCTGCCGAGGTCTCCAACCGACCTGACGAAGCCCGGCGTCGCGAGACCGGCACGGCGGCGCTCGACGTTGACGGCGATGTCGGCCGGCTTGGACACGACCGGCTGCCCGCGTTCGATGACGGTCGCTCCGCGAAAAATGAAATAGAAGATGCGACGCGAGCTGTTGCGCGGGATGAACTCGTAAGTGGACGGGCTGTATCTCGCCTCGCTGCCATCGGCAAGTGCCCGAAGTGCGGTGATATAGGCGACGAAATTCATCTTGGCCAGATAGAATTCATCGCGGCCGTGGAGCCCGCCGGTCTCGATCAAAATGGTCGGCGTGCCCCAGGCAGAGAAATTGTCGCCAAAGGCCGTCGGCGTCCATTCGTCGCCATAGCGGCCGATGTGGCCGGGGATGAACTGGTTGAGCGCCTGATTCATCGCAGCAACGAGCCGCATGTTGCGCTCATGGCCGGGCGTAAGCGTCTTTGCCTCGTCACCAAAAACGACGAGGAACGAGATCGCGGCTTGCTTATCAGTTGCTCCGACGGTCGTCAGGTAATTCTGATTATGCAGGTTAAAGCCGATCTCCGGCTGCCAGGAATCGCGAAGAGCCTTTAGCACTCGGCCCTCCGGCGTTTTTAGGTCCAAGGCGTCGCGGTTGATGTCGATGCCCTGCAGGTTCCGCCGGATGAAAAGCTCGGCGCCATCCGGATTGAGCATCGGGACCACGCGGAGCGTCATCTTTTCCTCGATCTGCTTTACCCATTCCTTGTCGCGATTATTCTGCAGGATGGTCAGCATGTCGAAGAGTGCCGGAGTTGCGGTCGGTTCATCGCCGTGCATCTGCGACCACATAAAGACGCGAAGCGGCCCGCGGCCCCACTCCGCCTGAAATATCGGGCGGTCGGCGACGCTCCGGCCGACCTCGTTAACGCGAATGCCGAGTTTGCGCAAGGCTTCGACCTCGTCGATGGCGTCCTTTACTCGCAGGATCGATGCGGGCTTTTTCACCACGTGCTCGCGTTCCCAGAGTTCGGCGAGTTCGGCGGGGTTTTGCGACGGTGCATTCATTGCAAAAAGGACAGCGGTGAGAGCGAGGGCAAAGGCTGATCTCATATGTGAATAAGATAAACCGAGATTTCAGCGGCGGGCAAGGCTGTAAATACAAAGAGGATGCCGGGAGAGCTTTATTCCCGACATCCTCTACTCAAAGACACGCGCCAAATTTATTGTGCGTGGCGGGTTGCCGCTTCCTGAAAGACCTTGGTTGCCGGCGGGATGTCCGCGATGGCGACCTTGTTCACTCCGGTCAGGAGTTCGTTGGCCTTTAGGTTGTAAAGTGCCATGTTTCGGTCGTTGTCCGGGCTTATCACGCCACCCTTAAGCGATATGCCGGCAAAGAGCCCCTTGCTCCGCGAATAAGAAAGGATCTCTGCTTGAAGCTGGGCATCGGTCGTGGCCGCGGCCGTTCTACCGACCGGGCCGGCAGCGACCGAGCCTTCGGCACCGAGCTCAAACCGGTCCTCAAGCAGATTCTTCAATCCGTCGTCGTTCATGAAAAGCAAAACGTAGTCGGTCGATGAAGCTCCTATCTGAAATCCGACGCTTCCGGCCGCGAGTTTGAACACGGTCGGAGCGCTCCAACCGCTCGCCAGCCGACGCGAAATGAGTCCGTGTCCGCCGCTTCCGCCGATACCGAAGGCTACCTTCTTAACGCCCGGGAAAACGGCTATCGCTTTCGCGTTTTTTAACAATGACTCCGGTATCGAACTCGCCGGTATTCTCATCAGCTCGTCGAGAACCTTACTGGCCTTCTTTGCCGTCTCACCGGCCTTTTTTACTTGATTTCGCTTTTCTTTTTCGCTCATCTGACCGCTAACGCCGGCCACGCCGAACGCCAATACGACCGCAAGGGCGGTCAGGGCAGCAATGTAATTTCGTTTGAACATTATTCTTTTCTCCTAAATGTCTATTCCCAATAACAGGGCCGTGAAGGCACCTCGCCCGAAGGCGAATGCCCGCTTGGCCTAAATTGCTACATACTTTAAACGTAAGTCTATTGTGGCGGGAAGTCAACGATTTTCTTGGACCGCGTCCAAAACAAGGGCCTGAAATGCCTCGGCAGGAAGGACTGCAGTGCCGAGCTCAGCGACGAAACACGGTAAAGAGAAAAGCTCGGGCTCGAGCTTCACAGCGTCCTTGGCGGTCGTGACGAATGCAGTTGCGCCGGCCGCTTTCGCCGAAGCTGTGAGCCGGTCGATATCGGCTGCGGTATATCGGTGATGGTCGCGAAAGGCTTGGGTCGCGGCGAGCTCGGCTCCCGCTCGGCGGAGCGTGGCGAAGAAATGCTCGGGATTCCCGAGGCCGCAAAAGGCGAACGCAGGCCCGGGCAGGGCGGGCGGGCGGCCTTTTTGGCCACCTTCGAGAAATGCACTCAGCTCGACAAAACCGCTTATGCTGCTTTCGGCCCTGAACACCGCGGCCGCGGGTGCGAGCCACTTTATCTCTTGTTCGAGCTTGCCGATGTCGGTGCCGGCTTCCGCCTTTGTGATGATTATCGCATCGGCACGGCGGAGATTTGCGGGCGATTCGCGCAGCCTTCCCGCGGGAATGAGTTCACCGCCGCCGAAGGGATCGGTCGCGTCGATGCATACGATGTCGAGGTCGCGGGCGGCACGCCGGTGCTGGAAGCCATCGTCGAGGACAAAGCAGGTGACGCCAAACTCCTCCCTCGCGAATTTCGCCGCCGCGACACGGTCGGCATCGGCGATTATGACTGCGGTTCCTGCGAGGCGACGGGCGAGCTCGACCGGTTCGTCGCCGCCCGTTTCGGCATCGGCAAGTATCGATGAGCCATCGGAGACGACGACCCGCTTGCCAGGCTCGCGGCGGCCGTAGCCACGCGTCAGAATGCAGACGTGTTCGCCGTTTTCGGCAAGAAGTTCGGTGACGAGTGCAACGACAGGCGTTTTCCCGGTGCCGCCGGCGGTGATATTTCCGACGCTGATCACTGGCGCGCCGAGGCTGTGCACTTCAAACCATTTGCGGTCGTAAAGCGCGTTGCGGAGCCCGGCACCGGCCGCATACGCCCAACCGAATGGCGAGAGTGCATTCATCAAAGTTCGAGAAAATTACGGAGCATCGTCTTGCCGTGCTCGGTCAGGATCGATTCCGGGTGAAACTGAACGCCCTCGACCGGCAGCTCGCGGTGCCGCATCGCCATCACAAGCCCATCCGGGGACGTGGCCGAAACCTCAAGGCATTCGGGCAGCGAATCACGCTCGACAACGAGCGAATGATACCGCCCGGCGGCAAAGCCATCGGGAATGCCCGCAAAGATCGAACGGCCGTCATGATTCACAGTTACCGGCTTTCCGTGGACCGGCTCGGGAGCACGAATGACCTTACCGCCAAAGTGTTGGCCGATCGCCTGATGGCCAAGACAGACGCCGAGGATCGGTAGCCGACCCGCAAAACGCTCGATCACCTCAAGCGAAATTCCGGCGTAATCCGGAGTTCCCGGCCCGGGCGAGATAAGGATCCGCTCGGGCTTGAGGTCGGTTTCGATGGCATCGGTCGTTATCTCGTCGTTGCGGAAAATGCGCATCTCCGCCCCCATTTCGCCGAGGTATTGGACGAGGTTATAGGTAAATGAATCGTAATTGTCTATTACAAGCAGCATCGCCGTTCTGTCTAATTTCGCACCTGCGGCTTCCAAATACCAAACGCCTTTCGGCAAGAAATCATTTACGCGAGCGTCCTTTCAATATATTATGTTCGGAACTTCTGTTAGAGGTAATCTATGAGGTCAATAAAACTCGCTTTCACACTGCTGCTCTTTGCCAGCGTCGCATTTCCGCAAAACCCGGAGGACGAGAAAAAGAAAAAGGCCGAGGAACTAAAAGCGAAAGCCGTTGAGTTGCTTCGCGAGACGACCTCTTCGGTCGCCAATCTCCGCACGGCAGAGAACCGGATCAGCTTTATGGCCGAGCTTGCCTCGCTGATGTGGATGCACGACCGCGACCAGGCACGGGGTATGTATGGCTCGGTTGTAATGGACTTCAAAAACTTGATCGCCCAGATCGATACGCAAATGAACATGGCCCAGGCGGCCGCAGATGCAGATCTCCGCGATCTCGGCCCCGGACCGGGAATGTTCAACGAACCGACCGATGCTCTACGCGCGGCGACGAAGTTTCGCTCGGCGATGGCCGTAAGGCAGGCGATAGCGATGAGCCTTGCCGAACACGAGCCCGAACTCGCCCTCAGCTTTTATTACGATGCGATAGCGGGCATTACAAACCCGCAGCTTACTAAGATGACCGAAAGCGATGGTTACTTTGATGTAAGGCTGCTTGCGACCGTCGCAAACAAGGACGCGGCTCGTGCAGCCGAACTGGCCCGCCACAGCCTCAAGGGCCCGCTTAACTACATGCACGTCGAACTGCTCCGGCAGATATATGACAAGGACGCTGATAAGGGCGTCGAGCTTGCCGGGGCATATCTTTCAAAGATCAAAAGCGACGGCCTGGAAAAACTTGAGATCTATATCGTCGCCAGCCTGATCGGTGCCGCTGATGAGGCGTCGAAAGAAACTGCGGAAAAGGCGAACCAAAAGCCGCTTTACACGCAACAGGAACTTCGCGAGCTTGCGGACATAATGGGCCGGGCGATGTTGGAAGGCGACCCGGAAATGGGAGCCGGGATCGGTTATATATCGATCATAGATAAATACAACCCTGCACGTGCAGCGCAAGTCAGGGCAAAGTTCAAGATGGGCCCGGCGGGGCGGGCTGCCGGCAGCGGAATTGGTGTAGCGACGAATGTGATGAACTCCGCCGCGAGGATGGCGATCAGCAATACGAATGCAAATGTTAGTGGAACACCTAACCCTGACTGGGAAGCGGCCGAACGTGAACGCGAGGCACGCGAAGAAGCCGAGCGAAAGCTGATGGAAGACATCGGCGGCCTCGGCAAAAAGGAATTGCCGAAAGAGGAACGCGACCGCATCGTCGCCCGTTCACGCGAGATAATAATGAAAACGCCCGGCCGCGAGAAGAAGATCATGGCCCTGAGCGCTCTTGCGACGTCGGTCAAGCAAGCGGGCGACGCCCAACTCGCGGCCGAGATAATGCGCGAGGCCGAGTCGCTTGCCCGGCCCGATCCGCGAAACTATCAGGACTTTCTAGCGACCTGGATGATCATTTCCGGCTATGCCGCGGCCGAGCCCGACCGTGCCTTTATGATGCTCGATGACACGATCTACCGGGCAAACGAAGTGATCGGGGCATTCGTCCGGGTTGGCGAGTTCATTGATGTGACGGAGCAGATGATCGTCGATGGCGAGATACAGCTCGGTGCCTTCGGCGGCGGAATGATCCGCGGGCTTTCAAATGAACTAAACATCGCCGAGGCCACCATCGGGCTGCTCATCGATGCAGACCTCGAGCGGACAAAAGCTGCGGCCGATAAATTTGACCGCCCCGAAACGCGGGTGCTCGCCCGGATGATGATCCTGCGAAATATCCTTGCCGACAAGGAAAAAGCGGATGATGTTGATGAGATCCTAAGCGGGCTGAAGTAGTGAGAAACTAACGCCAGCTTTGTTCCTTGCGGAAACGCTTCACGACCATATCGCGACGCATCTTTGGCAGGTGGTCGATGAAGAGCTTGCCGTTGCAGTGGTCGGTCTCGTGGAGAAATGCCCGGGCGGCGTAGCCTTCGGCCTCGCTTTCAAACCACTCGCCCTTCGTGTCCTGTGCCCGGAGCCGTGCCTTCATCGGCCGGGTGACGACCGCAGGCACTTTGCCGACCGAAAGGCAGCCTTCCTGACCGGTCTGTTCGCCCTCGGTATGAACTATCTCCGGATTGGCCGCGATCAGCTTTATTCCGTCGCAATCCATCACAAAAAGCCGGAGGTTGAGCCCGATCTGCGGAGCCGCAAGCCCGACGCCTTCGGCATCATACATCGTCTCAAACATATCTGCGCAGAGCACTGCGAGCTCGGCGTCAAATTTCTCAACGGGCTTACCCATCTGCCCGAGAACGGCCTCGGGATATTCAGTTATCTTGCGTATTGCCATTGCGGTCCGAGCGGTGAGGATCAGCGCGGGATGTCGCCGGAGCGAGCCTCGCGGTGAAATCCGCGATGTGCAAAGAAACCCTTCTCTTCACGAGAGAGGCACTCCCAGCAGACAACGGTCCGATCGTTCGTCGGCGAAAGAAATGTGTTGTAGTGCGTCACCTCGCGGTCGCACTCGGTGCAACGCACGGTCGGTTTCTCTAACGTCTTTGGGTCCATTGCTTCGATCATTTTGATCCTCTGCTATTCTTTAAGTCTGTCAACGCAAGTTTAGACCCGAATGGACTTTTTTTCCACTTGCTGCAGGGCCGGAACGGAAACTCGCGGCACGTTGCTTGCGGATAAGACCGATGGAGAGGGCGAATGAAACTCAGGATCAAAGGCAATACCGCCCGGTTGCGGCTCTCGCAAGGCGAGGTAGATGAGCTTGCAGCGGGCAGGGCGGTCTCGGATTCGATCGCGTTCGGCCCGCGGCCTGGTGATCGGCTGAGCTATCAGGTCGTGGTTTCCGATGACGCTTCCGCGATCGGGGCAGAGCTTGCCGATAGCGTTATCACGTTCTTTTTGCCTGCAAATGCCGCCCGGGAGTGGGCGGCAGGCGACGATGTCTCGCTTAAAGCCGATCAGCCGATCGGCGATGAAGGCACGTTGCGAATACTAATCGAGAAGGACTTTGCCTGTCTTAATCCGCGGCGGGGCGAGGACGAGGCGGATATGTTCCCGAACCCGAATGCGGGAGCGGCCTGCTGAAAGCCGAATTGTGTGTGGATTTTTCCCGAGGTGCGAGAATTTTCGCGGCTCGGTGGAGGTCGGAGGTGGTAAAGATGACAATGGCAGCACAAAAACATGAATGGGCAGATTTTCTGAAGTTCTTTAGCGAGAAGTTTGAAGGGCGGCCAACCCGGCTCGGCGTTTTCGAGAACGGAAATGACTACTGGCTCGAGTCGGGCCTTCCATTTGTTGGGGCCGATATTGATACAAAGGACGTGCGGCCGGCCATCCAGATAATGCTCGGTGAACTGACGCATAGCGTTCCGGACGTGAAGGCCATGCAGTTCAAGTTTACTGAATCGGGCGAAGAGGACGGACTCGATCTAACATCGGCCGACGGCAAGACAACAATCCTCAGATTTGAGGGAGAGATCTAGCTCGCCGGCAGACTGGTGAAGGCAACCGACTGATCCGATACACGGCCAAACTCCGCGTACGAAGATGAGAATCTGCTTGACAAGAGGCATCAGGCAAGTTCATATTTCAAGTTTGGAGCTTATGAAGCGCCGTTTTGCAGCAATCATCTTCGTACTGACCATCGCCGGGAACATCTGGGCGGGGGTTTGTCATTGCGTTGAGATGGGCGGCAATTCGGTCTCAAGCTGCTGCAAACGCGAGAAGGTCCAGGGCACCGCGATGAGCGCCAAGCCCTGCTGCGATGACCTTTGCGGCGACGAGGGGTTCGTTAATGTCCATCGTGCAAATCCCGATGCACAGGTGAAGCTTCCGATAGCAAAGCTGATCGTCGCCGAGCCGTTCGTTCCTTTTATTCCGGTTCGGATAGTTCAGCATTCGCCACCGCCCGGTGCGGAACGCCTTATCGCAACGCCGCAACTTCCGCGGCCGCCTGACCTTTTCCTACAACATAATTCCTTCCTGATCTAATTTTTTTCAACGACCGCCGTTAGGCTTCGAGCGCATTCGTGTGCCTCGGGCCCCGGCGGTTTTTCGCGCGAGCCCGAATCGCGGGGCCGCAATTGCATTTAAACCAAACCAAATCCAAAGGAGAAGACCTATGAAAAAGACAGCTTTATTCTTGATCATCGCGGCGTTTGCCGTATTTGCCGCTGCGTGCGGCGGTTCATCAAGCGGCGGAGATGCTGCCGCGAGCGGCAAGACCGTTAAGAGCGGCCCGGCCGGCAATAACCTGACAGCGACGCTTGCCAGCAAGGACGGCGTGCTCCGCAAGGACAAGCAGGACTTTACGCTCACCTTCACCGATGCCGGCGGCAAACCGGTCGATGTCGGCTCGGTCTCGCTGAACTTCCATATGCCGGCGATGGGCACGATGGCCGTAATGAATAACCCGGCGACCTTTACGACGACCTCAACGCCGGGTGTTTATGCCGGCAAGACCGATCTTGAGATGAGCGGCGAATGGCAGGCACAGATCAAGTATGAAGGCCCGGCCGGAAACGGCACGGCGAACCTGCCGATAGTCGCGCAGTAAGGCCCGGAAGATATAGGGGAAGGCATCGATGATCAACTGGCTGATCGAGTGGTCCATTAAGAATCGCGTTATCGTGATAGCCCTTTACCTTGCGCTTGCGGGGGCGGGTTTCTACGCGCTGTTCAATACGCCCATCGATGCCATTCCCGATGTTTCGGATAACCAGGTCATCGTCTTTACGGACTGGCCCGGCCGCTCGCCGCAGGAGGTTGAAGACCAGGTAACTTATCCGCTGGTCTCGAACCTGCAGGGGCTGCCGGGCGTCCGGACCGTAAGGGCGAGCTCGGCTTTCAGCTTCTCAATGATCAACGTCATCTTCGAAGATGACATCGAGCTTTACTGGGCGCGGACGCGCATTCTTGAAAGGCTTAATCTGGTGGCGGCGCAGCTTCCCGCCGGAGTTACGCCGACGCTCGGGCCGGACGCCAGCGGGCTCGGGCAGGTCTATTGGTACACGCTCGAATCGGACAAGCACAGCCTGCAGGAACTCCGAACGCTGCAGGATTGGTTCGTCCGCTACCAGCTCAACTCGGTCGAGGGCATCTCGGAGGTCGCGACCGTCGGCGGCTACGTCCGGCAATATCAGGTCGATATCGACCCGAACAAACTCCGCTCTTATAACATTCCGCTCTCGCGTGTGCTCGAAGCGGTCGAGTCGGCAAACTCCAACGTCGGCGGCAACGTCGTCGAGCAGGCCGGCGAGTGGGCGGTCGTCCGCGGCGTCGGGTTGGTCGAATCCGTCGAGGATGTTGAGACGGTCGTCGTCGGCTCACAGAACGGCACGCCGATCTACGTCCGCGACCTCGGGCAAGTTAAGATCGGCAATGCCTTTCGCACCGGCTCGCTCGACAAGAACGGCAAAGAGGCTGTCGGCGGCGTTGTGATAATGCGGTATGGCGTAAGCGCTCTGGTCGCGATCGATAATGTCAAGAAAAAGATCGAGGAGATCAAACTCGGGCTACCCGAAGGCGTCACCATTGAGCCCTTTTACGACCGAACGGAACTCATCAACCGGACGGCCGACACGCTCAAGGAAGCGCTGATCGAGGAACTGATCCTCGTAACGCTCGTCAATCTATTCTTTCTCGCGCATTTCCGCTCGAGCTTTATCGTCACGATACCGCTGCCGCTCGCCGCACTCGCTTCGTTTCTCTTTATGTATTTGTTCGGCATTACGTCGAACATTATGTCGCTCGCGGGAATCGCTATCGCGATCTCAGATCTGGTCGATGCCGGGATCGTCGTTACCGAAAATGCCTATCGGGCGATGGAGAAAGAGGGCGTCGATTTCCGCGACCGCAAACGAGTCTGGGAGATCGTCACCGATGCGACGAAGATGGTCGGGCGGCCGATCTTCGCCTCGATGGCGATCATCATCGTGGCCTTTGCACCGGTCTTTGCCTTGACCGGTCAGGAAGGCAAACTCTTTCATCCACTTGCGTTTACAAAGTCATTTGCGATGGTCGCGGCGGCCGTAATGGCGATCACGCTGGTGCCGGTGCTGTGCGGCCTTATGCTCCGCGGAAAGCTCCGGCCCGAGGAGTGGAACCCGATAATGCGGTTCCTGCGGGCGATCTATCAGCCCGTCTTGCTTGCGGCCTTGAAGCATCGCCTGACGACCATCGCCATCGCACTTGTTCTTTTTTCGGGAGCAATGTTCCTGACCACGCAGATCGGCAGCGAATTTATGCCGCCGCTCAATGAAGGCGACCTGATGTATATGCCGGTCACCGACCCCGGCATCTCGCTCAATGAAGCGACGCGGCTGCTCAGCAAACAGGACCAGATAATCGCCTCGTTTCCCGAGGTGAAATGGGCGGTCGGCAAGGCCGGACGTGCCGAGAGCTCGACCGACCCGGCACCGATCAACATGAACGAAACGGTCATCCACCTCAAGCCCGAGAGCGAATGGCGGCCGGGGATGACCCGCGAAAAGCTGATCACCGAGATGGACGCCGCACTCCGGATGCCGGGCGTTACGAACATCTGGACCCAGCCGATCATCAACCGAATCGAGATGCTGGCGACCGGCATCCGCTCGCAGGTCGGCATCAAGGTCTATGGCAATGACCTCGACACCATCGAGCGGACCGGCCAGCAGATCGCCGAGGTTCTTCGCGACGTTCCCGGAGCGGCGGATGTTTATCCCGAACAGATCGGCGGAGCTCCTTATATTGATATCGAGATCAACCGGCCGGCCGCGGCTCGCTACGGCATTGAGGTCGCAACCATTCAGCAGGTGATCGAACGCGGCATCGGCGAGACGAACCTGACGACGACCATCGAAGGCCGAAACCGCTTCCCGATCCGCGTCCGTTACGGCGAGGAATATCGCTCTTCGCCCGAGGCTATCGGCCGCATTCCGGTGCTCTCGCCGAGCGGCGAAGCGATACCGCTCTCGCTGCTTGCCGAGATCAGATCGGTCGAAGGGCCGGCGATGATCCAGAGCGAGAACGGGCTTCTCCGCGGGACGGTACTGCTCAACGTCCGCGGCCGCGATCTGGGCGGCTTTGTCGCCGAGGCGGACAAGATCGTCCGCGAACGCGTTCAGCTCCCGACCGGTTACTACTTTAACTGGAGCGGCCAATATGAGAATCAGGTCCGGGCACGCGAGCGGCTGACGATCGTTATCCCGTTAGTGATCTTGATAATTTTCGGGACGCTTTATCTGACCTACAACTCGTTCCTCGAAGCGGCCCACGTCCTCCTCGCCGTGCCTTTTGCTCTGACGGGCGGTTTTTACCTGGTCTGGATGCTGCAATACAACTTTTCGGTGGCGGTCTGGGTCGGGTTCATCGCGCTATTCGGTGCGGCGGTGCAAACGGGCGTCGTGATGGTCGTTTACCTCGAGGAAGCGGTGCGGCGAAAGACAGAGGAACTCGGCCAGCTCGACCGCGAAACGCTTATGGAAGCGGTCATCGAAGGTGCCCTGCTCCGCCTGCGGCCGAAGGTGATGACGGTCGCGACGATAATCTTCGGGCTTCTGCCGATCATGTGGAGCACGGGTGCCGGCTCCGAGGTGATGCGGCCGCTCGCGACGCCCGTTTTCGGTGGAATGGTCTCGAGCCTGCTGCACGTGTTGATCGTAACGCCCGTGATCTTTTATTGGGTGCGGATATTCGAAATGAAAAGACATGAAAAAACCACCTAAATTCATCGTTCCGGCCATAGCCGTTATCGTGATCGGCTTCTTCGCCTTTGCCGAATACGGCTTTGCCCACGAAGCCCACAACAAACCCGCGGCAAACGTTGCAGCTAATTCCGCTTCCCCAGAAGCCGGCACAACCGACACCAAGCCCGGCGAACAACCGCAGGCCGGGCTGACCGAGTTTCCGACGATCCACCCGATGATCGTTCACTTCCCGATCGTCCTGCTGATCGTTGCGGCGTTCGTGCAGATCGCTTCGTTCTTTGTCTTTCGCCGCGAGCTTGGCTGGATGGTCGTTGTCTTTGTTCTTATCGGAGCGATCGGGGCGTATCTGGCGTCATATGTTTACCATCCGCACACGACGGGCTTAACCGCGAACGCCGAGCGATTGCTGCTCGAACACGAGCTTTACGCGGACTATACGGTCTGGCTGGCGATCGCCGGACTTATTGCGAAGATCGTTTCGCAGTTTGCACTTAAGCGAGCATGGTGGAGCGAAGCGGTGGTGACGCTGCTGCTCATCGGGTCGGCGGTCGCTGTCGCATTGGCCGGGCACCACGGCGCCGAACTCGTTCACAAAGAAGGCGTCGGGGCAAAGGGCGCGTTTTTGGAGATGCACGACCACTAAGGCGTGCGGAATATGTTTCGAAGGAAACTCACAACCATCGGCTTTCTGATCGCGGCGTTGTTTGGCGCGGCGGCAGAGGTACGCCCGCAAGTGGTGATCGAGCCGCCGCGGTCGGTCTCCATCCAGAAATATCTCGACCAGCAAAGCGGGATCACGGTGGATGAGGCTGTCCGCGCGGCGCTTGATGGAAATCAGGAACTTGCGGCGATGCGGAAAGAGGTCGAAGCCGGCGAGCAGCTTCTGAGGCAAGCAGGTTTGCGTGCAAACCCGAGCCTTGAGCTCGGCGGCGAGCGGCAGATCAGCGGCATGGACAAAAGCTACATGGTCCAGGGCGGCATCCCACTCGAACTCGGCGGCCGCCGCACCGCTCGCAAGCGGATCGCCGAAAGCGAGCTTGAGATCCGCCGGCTGGCCGCGGCCGAAAGCGAGCGGCAGCTTGCCGGCGAGGTCCGGACGAAATTTGGCGAAGCACTTGCGGCGATACTCAAGCTGCGGTTTACCGAGGAAATGCTCGTCGCGGCCGAGCGGAACTTTGACCTCGTCGCCGCACAGGTCGAAGAGGGGCGAAGGGCTCCGCTCGAGCGGAACATTGAGGCGGTCGAGCTTAACCGCATCCGGGCGATGCGCGAAGAGGCAGAAGCGGCGGCCGAGATCGCCCTGCTCGATCTGCGAAACCTGATGGGCCTTACGCCCGACGCTCCGATGCGGCTCCGCGGCACGCTTGATGTTGCCCCGGACGCACTTCCTTTGCAGGCAGATGCCCTAACCGCAGCTCTCATCCGCCGGACGGACCTCGCCGGAGCACGTGCGGTTGAGCAACTCGCGGCCGCCCGCGGTGCACAAGCCCGTGCCGAAGGCCGCGTCGATGCAGACCTGATGCTCGGCTATCAGCGGATGGAAGCCGGCTTCCCTTTTCGGGCGTTCGATAGCGAAGGAATGCTGATGCCGATCGAGAACCGGATGAATTTCTTCACATTCGGTGTGCGGCTAAATCTTCCGGTTTTTGACCGCAAGCAGGGAATGATCGCGGCGGCAAAGCTTGAAGAAGAGGCGGCAGGAAAGCGGCGGGAGTTTGGCGAACTGGTCGTCCGGCGGGAGGTCGCAGCGGCTTATGTGAAGTTTAACCGGTCGGTCCGTGCAGAGCAGATCTATCGCGTCGGCGTTCGAGACCAGGCAGCCGAGAATCTTGAGGTCGTAAGGCAGATGTACGAGCTTGGCGCTCGAGACTTGCTGGAGTATATAGGCGAGCTTCGGCGGTATATTGAAGTGCAAAGCGGCTACATCGACGCCCAACGAGAGGCCTACATGGCACGTATCGAGCTGCTGCGGGCAACAAATTCTGAGGAGTTGACGGGCAAATGAACGAGAACGAGAACAACGAAGTGGAAGCGGCGGCACCTCGCAACACAAAGCTGATCGCGGCGATCGCGGGCGGAGCGGTAGTTGTTTTGCTTGCGGCAGTCGCCATATGGTATTTCGCGTTTGCAGGCGACGGCACGGCGGGCAGGCCCGTCCCGGCTCCGCGTTCGTTGCCGACCGCTCCGAGCGAAAGCCAGCCATTGACCGGCCAAACGCTGACCATCGGCGCCGAACAGCGTGAGAACGCCGGCCTCGTTATCGAGACCATCGGCGAGCAGCTTGCCGCCGAGCTTGGGCTGACCGCAGCGACCGGCGTTGTCGAGCCGAATGCTTATCGCAACACGCCCGTGCTGCCACTCGTCGGCGGAGTTGTCCGCAGCATCGGGCCCGAGCTTGGCGATCAGGTCTCGCGAGGGCAAACGGTCGCGGTCGTCTTTAGTAATGAATTTGCCGATGCGCAGTCGCGTTACGTTGCCTTGCTGACAGAGGCCGAAAACGCTCGCCGAAATTTCGAACGGACGCAGCGGCTGGTCGCCATCAACCAACCGGGCCGCACCGAATTTGACGCCGCCGCTCGGCAGATGAAGGCAGCCGAGGCCGCACTCAACGAGATGCAGGCCCGTTTTCAGCGAACGACGCGCCTGCTCGCCATAGGCGGTGCAAGCCGCGAGGAACTCGAGCAGGACACGACGAAGCTTCGCACGGCCGAGGCCGAAGTCGCCGAGGCCCGCAACCGCTACGACCGGGCAGGCCGGCTGCTTGAGATAAATCCTGAAACGCGTTCGCAGAATGAAGAAGTGCTTAATAAACTCCGCACGGCCGAGGGCGAACTTGCTTCGGCACGGCAGCGGCTTGTGCTCTATGGAATGAGCGAGGCGAGGCTGAACGGGCTCCGTTCGCCGTCGCAGATCCGCTCCGAGATGGAAGTGCCGGCCCCGGTCTCGGGCACGGTCACGACCCGGACGGCCAACCCGGGCGAAGTGGTCGACGCCAATAAGGAACTCATTCGCGTAACTGATCTTTCGACCGTCTGGGTCATCGCCCAGGCCTTTGAACGCGACCTGCCAAAGCTCAGGACCGGTAGCGGTGCGTCCGTCACGACCGCTGCCTTTCCCGACCGCCTTTTCCGCGGACAGGTGACCTATATCGACCCCGCAATCGACCCCGCGACGCGAACGGCGAAGGTACGCGTTGAGATACCGAACGGCGACCGGGCTCTCAAGCTCGGGATGTTCGTAAACGTCGCCTTCGGTGCTCTGCAGCAGAGCGAGCGGACCGTCCCAGTAATTCCCGCCGACGCCGTGCAAACGGTGAGCGGCAGGCCGACCGTTTTCCTCGCGACCGCCGACCCGAACGTCTTCGAGCTGCGGCAGGTCTCGCTCGGGAGCGAGACGAACGGCCGCTATCCGGTGCTTGAAGGCGTTAACGTCGGCGACCAAGTCGTTACGACCGGAAGCTTTCTGCTACGTGCTGAGTGGGTAAAGCTAAACCCGGGGCAATAGCTGGAAGATCTATCACTTCATCGAATCAAGAATATCGCCGATGTCCTTTTCGGTCGTGTCCGGATTGATGAAGCAAAATCGCGCGACCGTTTCGTGAACTCCGTGTGACCGCCACTTGGTCGGCGCGACGAGCGCAAAGCCGTCGCTGTGATTTTTGTAGGTCCAGCGGTTGTAGTCGTCGGGCTCCCAGCCGAGCCGCCGATAAAGCACGCACGAAAGGCTCGGGTCGCGGACAAGCTCGACGTGCGGTGCGGCATCTATTTGCCGGCCGGCGATCTGGGCAAGCTCAATGCCGCGCTCGATCGCCGTGGCATAGCTGTCGGTTCCGTGCATCGCCAGCGAGAACCAGAGCGGAAGCCCGCGGACCCGCCGCGTTAGCTGAATCTGGTAATCCGCCGGGTTGAAACCTCTCGCACCTTCGTCGTAAAAAATGTCGAGATACGATCCGCCCTGCGAATGCGCGCGGCGGGCGATCTCCGGCTCGCGATAAATTACGGCACCGCAGTCATAAGGCGAGAAGAGCCACTTGTGCGGGTCGATTGTGACGCTGTCCGCCAGCTCGATGCCATTGAAAAGATGCCGCACCGACGGGGCCGCGAGCGCTCCGCCGCCATAAGCGGCATCAACATGAAACCAAACGCCGAGGTCGCGGCAGATCCGTCCGATGCCCTCAAGGTCGTCGATGATACCGGCGTTGGTAGTCCCGGCGGTTGCGACCACGCCAAAGAACCGCGAGCGTTCATCGGGCGTCAGCAGGCTGATGCGTTCGGCCAGCATCTCGCTGCCGAGCCGGCCTTCGGTATCGATCAGCATCACGTCCGCATCGATCACCTTTGCCATCGCCCGGACGGAAGAATGAGCTCCTGCAGAGCTGATGATCAGCCCGCGGGTCGTGGCTTTTGAAGGGTCTTTTTCCCGCCAGGCTTCGCGGGCGGCGACCATCGCCGAAAGATTTGCCTCCGTGCCCCCGCTCGTAAAAACGCCGAATGCGCCCTCCGGCAGCCCGGTCAACGAAACGAGCCATCGCATCGCTTCATTTTCGGCAAAGATGCAGCCGCCGCCTTCCATCCAGAAGGCTCCGTGGACGCTGGTCGCCGAGGTGACGAGGTCAAACATTATCGCCGCCCGCGTTGGCGAGGCCGGAACGAAAGCAAGGTGCCGCGGATGATCGATCGGCACACTCGCCTTTACAAGCACATCACGGAAAAGCTCGAACGCCCGCTCGCCGCCTATGCCGGCCGGCGTCACGGTCTCGCCGACGAGCGAGCGAAGTTCCTTTTCCGACTTCGGCTTGCCGAGATGCGGATCCGTATCTGTGATGCGGTTGATGGCATACTTCATGACGTCGAGCGTCATTTCGATGAGGTCAATGTCTATCTCATGCATTCGTTTTTACTCTGTGCCCGGGCGATCGAAGGGCGTTATGACCCGGATGCCCGTAAGCTCGGCGATGCGGCTGCCGATCTCGCCCGCCTCTCTCGGTTCCATCGTTTTGAGAACGTGCATTCCAGCAGGTCGTCCGGTGACATTCCCGCGCGACTCAAGCACCCACTCGCTCGGGATCGGTCGGAGCGGAATGTTGAGCTCGATCTCGTCCGGGCCGATCTCGCGGTAAAGCTCGGCGAGCCGTTCGATGTCAGCGTCCGCAGGCCGCGTTAGCAGCATCGTCTGGGTACCGAGAAAGCCTTTGAACTCCTTCCGGAACTGCCTAATGCCGGAGATGATCGACTCGAGCCCGATACCTGCGGCCGGGCGGTCAACACGGCGAAGCGAATCTTCGGACCAGGCGTCGAGCTTGCAGTAAACGCGGTCGGCAAGGCTCGCCTCGGCCCGCACATCGGCATCGCCAAGCAGTGTCGAATTGGTCAGGATCGCGATCGGTTTTCCGGTAAACGCGCGAATCGCGATGATAACTTCGCCAAGGTTTGCGGCAAGCGTCGGCTCGCCGCTGCCGGAGAATGTGATGACATCGGCAGATTGCCAATCTGCTTTTTTCAGGTCGCTGATGACCTTTTCGGTAGTGACGAAAACGGCGCGTTCGGTGGTTACGCGGTTGATCTTGCCGAGCTGGCAATAGACGCACTCGAACGAGCAGATCGAATCGACGCAAAGGACGTCCACACCAAGCGAACGCCCGAGCCGCCAGGAATCGACGGGCCCATATATCGAGTTGTGTTCAACGTCGGCCATCGCGTTCAGATGCCCGTATGATAACCGATGATGAGCGAAAGGACAGCCGCGAGGCCATAAATGACCTCCCAAACGCCGATCTTCATCGCCTTTGCCGGCCGGCGGAATCGCGAAAGTCCGATCACCGAACGGGCAAGAAGTACCACGAAAACCGCGACAGCAAGCAGCGGCAGAAGGGCGGCGTTCCAGAGCCATGCGGTCAGCGCGAGAGCCGCGATGTGTGCGGCCGCGGGCACCGCGAACGAGAACGGCTTGCCCTTTTCAAGCCGCAGCCGGTTGCGGACGTAAAGTATCGAGGGAACGAACCTCGCAATGAAGAACACCCAGATCGCCGCAGCCTGCGGCCAATCAAAGCCGCCGGCAAGCGCGATTGCAGCCGCGGACGACGACATCACGAACGCGCCGGTCAGCTCAGCGGCAAGCTCGCGGTTCTTTCGCGTAGCATCGCAATAAATTTGATAAAACGCGAAAGGAGCGACCACCGCAAAAGGCAAGAAGGCAGCCGGCGGCGAGGTAAGAACGGCGGCAATGAAGCCGAGGGCAAAGACCGCGAAGAATATCAGAACGTATTGAAGCGCGACGCGCGTTTGCGGCAGCGAGCGGCCGGAAAGGCGATCGGAAAGAAAGATCTGCAGCGGCCGCCGCATCATAAATGCGCCGATCACCATTACTGCGATCGGCAATGAAGCTGCCGAAAACGCGATGGCCGAAGCCGCGACAATCGGCTCGAACAAAAACCCCCACGATCCGTGCTCGACCGGAAGTACGATTTTGCTTGCTCGGATCGCGGGGCGTTTGAATTCAACTTCGGCAGCCTGCTGCATCGGTTACATGTTCGTGTCAGGCCGCAACGGCCAGAGCGGCGTCTTCGAGTTCGACGGCCCGCGGGAAGAGCACGTTATTCTCAAGGTGAATATGCTGGTGAAGGTCGCGTTCGAGCTCGGCCAGCCGGTAATAGAGCCCCGTAAAGCTCGGGCAGGCATCCGGCGGCGTCGTAAAGTCTTTGGCAAGCGACCGCATTTTCGAGAGTATATCACCGGCGGTGTCGTGTTCCGCCATCATCATCCGGATCGGGTTGCGGACCGTGCCGAAGGGCGGCATCGGTGCTGGAATTCCTTGTTCCTTAGCGCGAACGAGCTGCTCAATGTACGGGAAAAGCACCTCTTCCTCCTTCATCATATGCGGAAAAAGGTCGCCTGAAAGCTCTTCAAACTTGGCCTTGAGCTCAATAAGCTCAGGGTGGTTGTCGCCATGAACGCGGGCGACCTTATCCATCAGCGGCTCGAGGCTGTGGAGCTCGCTTTTGGTGAAAACATGGTGTTTATCGAGGATGTGCGAGATAAGCTCGGGGAGAGAAGCATTGCCGACCCAGCCATCGGCCGCGACGCCAGTGGCAAAGAGGGCCTCAAGCCGTTCGATCACATCTCGTGTGTCAACGCCCGCACGCTCGCAGGCCTCGGCGATCGGCTTCCTGCCGCCGCAGCAATAGTCGATCTTGAATTCTTCAAATACCCTTGTCGTCTGCGGCATTTCAAGGGCGATCTCACGAACGGTCATGGTTGAAAGGTTTTGCATAATTACTCCTAAGACAGGTAATGTCTTCTTCTACTATGGTCCCCGGTGGTGCGAGAAAAAATGACCCCGGTCATAAAGCGAAGATTTAATGAAAGCAGCGGCTTACATCATTGCCGGCGGTGAAGGAAAGCGGCTCGGTCGGCCGAAGTGGACGGTCGAGCTCGGCGGAAAACGGATGATCGCTTTCATCGCGGAAGCGCTTTCGGAAGTAGCTGAGGGCGGCGAAGTGACGGTTGTTGCGAGGCTGCCGATCGCGGTTGAAGGCCTTAGGGTCATCGCTGATTCGCCGCCGGTTGGTGCCGCGGAGACTGCTGGCGGGCCGCTCGTCGGGCTTTACACGGCGTTGCGGGATACAGAGAGCGAGTGGCTGATCGCCGCAGCCTGCGACCTGCCTTTTGTGACTGCAGAGCTTTTATCGAAGCTCTTGAGCGAATGCGGCGATGGGATCGATGCGGTTGTTCCGGTTCAAGCCGATGCTACGCCGCAGCCACTTTGCGCCGTTTACCGCGTGGCGACGTGCCGGCCGGCGGCAGAGGAAGCAATAAAGGACGGTCGGCTGAGTATGTTCGGGCTTTTGGATCGCGTTCGGACGCGGTTCGTGCCTTTTGCAGAGCTAGCCCCGCTTCCCGGCTCAGAGCATTTTTTCTTCAACCTAAACACTCCCGAAGACCTTGAAAAGGCCGCCGAGATAATTCGCACCCGCCGCTGACCGAACCCGAACCCGCCCGCCGGTCGAATTCTCTATCGTGCTCAAGTTAGCTAAGCTCAGAGTAGACCGGATGAAACTTTGTGCGTTACAGATCGGGATTATCCTTTTCGCTGCCGTGAGCACGTTCGCTCAGGATGGCGAGGTAAGGGTCTATGCCCGCGATGCTGCCGGACGAACGATCGCGAATGCCGGAGCGGCGGTAATGGGTTCCGGCGAAGAACTACGGCCGTGCGGGAAACAAGCTGAGAGCTTGGTTTGTCCGGCACGTTTGGGCGACTCGATCTCGGTCTCGGCCAGTGGTTTTTCGACGCGAGAAATAACTGTTGATCAGAATGCTGTCGACCAAAGCGAACTCACGGTTACGCTCGTGCCCGCCGGGCTTCGCGAGACGGTCGTCGTCTCGGCGGAACGGACGGAGGCAAGGCTCGGCGATTCGCCGGTCAGCATCGCCGTTCTCGGCCGCACTGCTCTTGAGCAAACGGCGGCACCGACGCTCGACGACGCTCTCAGGCAAGTGCCGGGCTTTTCGACCTTTCGGCGTTCGAGCAGCCGCAACTCAAACCCGACGACGCAAGGCGTCTCGCTCCGCGGTGTCGGGGCAAGCGGGGCGAGCCGGACGGCAGTTCTTTTTGACGGCGTGGCGATCAACGACCCCTTCGGCGGCTGGGTGCAATGGAACCGCATTTCGCCGCTTGCGGTCGAGCAGGTCGAGGTTGTCCGCGGCGGAGCCTCGAGCCTCTACGGGAGCGGATCATTGAGCGGGACGATCGCCATCGAACCGCGTTCGACGCGGGAGCCTTTTGCCGCGGCGGGCGAGTTCTCGGCCGGCTCGCAGGAGACGCTTTCCGCCGCCGGATCTCTCGGCACAAATTACAAAAGCTGGTTCGCCGATCTCAATTTCGGCCGGCTTCAGACCGAGGGCTACATTCCGGTTTCAAGCGAGGACCGCGGCCCGATCGACGAGGCGGCGGGAGTTCGCTCGGTGAATTTGAGCGGCCGCTTTGGAAAGCGGATTGGCGAAGCGGGCTCGCTGTTTGTTCGCCCGTCGTACTTTTCAGAGGACCGAACCAACGGCACGCCGCTCCAGCGAAATCAGACGCATTCGCGGGGCATCATCGCAGGCGGCCGGTTCGAGCGGACGGACGGAAAGCTCGGCACGGAGTTTCGCGCTTTCGGCGGGACGCAGGTTTACGACCAGACGTTCACTGCCGTCGCGGCCGCTCGCGATTCGGAAACTCTCTCGCGGCTGCAGCGTTCGCCTTCGCAGAACGCCGGGCTTTCGGCGAGGGTCTTCTCGCTTCTCGGCAGCCATTCGCTCGGTGCGGGTTTCGAGGTTCGCGAGGTCCGTGGCTCGAGTGATGAGATCGGCTTCTTTGGCGGCAATCCGACGTCGCGGCTCGGATCGGGCGGCCGCGAACGGTCGTTCGGCGTTTATGTTCAGGACGTCTATGCGTGGGGCTCTCGGGCGGTGATCGCCGGTTCGGTCCGCTATGACCGCTGGTCAAACTCCCGCGGGCTTTCAGCAACGCGGAGCCTCGCGACCGGCATCACGACGACGGCCATTTTTCCCGACCGCGAAGAAGACGCGCTCAGCCCGCGGCTCTCGGTGCTTTTTCGCATAACGTCGGAGTTTTCCATAAATGGCTCGGCCTCGCGGAGCTTTCGCGCACCGACGCTCAACGAGCTCTACCGCGGATTTCGCGTCGGGAATATCGTGACGAACTCCAATGCCGACCTGCGGGCCGAGCGTGCCGTAAGCTACGAGGCCGGAGCCAGCTTTGCACGCGGGCCGGTGTATATTCGCGGGACCGGATTTTTTACCGAGATCGACCGGACGGTCGCAAATGTGACGCTCGCGGTCACACCGTCGCTGATCACCCGCCAGCGGCAAAATGCCGGCACGACGCGGTCAGCAGGGTTTGAACTCGACGCCGAATTTCGCATCTCGCGGCTGACGATCAACGCCGGGTATCTTTTTGCCGATTCCCGCATAACCGAATTCCCGTCAAATCCGTTGCTCGTTGATAATTTTATCCCGCAGGTGCCGCGGCATCAGCTCACGTTTCAAGCTCGCTACGCGGCCCGCCGCTGGGACCTCGGGCTTCAGGGCCGGGCCGCGGGACAGCAATTTGACGACGACCAGAACCAGTTCCGGTTCGGACCCTTCTTTCAACTCGACGGGCTCTTTAACTTTCGGGTGAATGAGAATCTCGGCCTCTTCCTCGCCGCCGAGAACATCTTCAATAGCCGCTACTCGGTCGGTGCAACGCCTCTAAAGACCGTCGCCGCACCTGCCTCGGTTCGCCTTGGGCTCCGCTGGAAATAGAAAAGGCGAGCCGAAACTCGCCTTTCAAAGTCGATGTAGAAAACCCGCTACTCGGGCTGGCCTTTGCAACCCTCGCCAAAGAGGGCCGGTTGCTTAGTGCTGATGATCGGATAACTTTCAGCCTCTTTATTGATCTCAAGCCACGGGAGATATTCTTCCGGGATCGACATATCAGAAAAGATCGCCTCGACCGGGCACTCCGGCAGGCACGCATCGCAATCGATGCAGGTATCGGGGTTGATCAAAAGCTTGTCCGGGAGTTCATGGAACGCCTCCACCGGGCAAACCGCCGCACAATCCGTATATTTACATTCAACGCAAGGTTCAGCAACGATATATGTCATCTACTATTGGATCTCCGATGTTCAAGGTGCCTGCAGGCCAAAGATACAAACTAATATTCGCATAAGAAGTTGTCAAATCCTTTAGATTCAATGTTAGAATGAGGCATCTTTTGAACCAAAGTCTGCTTTTTTACGGAGATCCCGATGAAGAATGCTAAAGTCGAGCGAGAGCTCGCCCTTGATTTTTTGCGTGTTACCGAAGCCGCCGCCATTGCCTCAGCCAGGACAATGGGCCAGGGCGACCGGAAACACTCTGACCACGTAGCCGTTGAGGCAATGCGCGAAGTGATGGATACGGTTCCGATGCGGGGCCGCATCGTTATCGGCGAAGGCGAACGCGATGAAGCTCCTATGCTCTACATCGGCGAAGAGCTTGGCGGCGGCGCGTTCACGGATGAATCGCGTGCCGAGTTTCCCGAGGTGGACATCGCCGTTGACCCGCTCGAGGGGACAAACCTTTGTGCGCTGGGTGCCAATAACGCCATCGCCGTGCTGGCGGCGGCCGAACGCGGCGGCCTGCTCAATGCACCCGACATCTACATGGACAAGATCATCGTCGGGCCTTCATGCAAGGGCGCGGTCGAACTCGAAGCTCCGGTAGCCGATAACCTAAAAAATATTGCGAGGCGGCTTGGCCGAGATGTCGAAGACCTTACGGTGATCTGCCTCGATCGCGAGCGTCATCGGCAGTTGGTGCAGGATGTTCGTGCGGCCGGTGCAAGGATCCGCTTGATATCAGACGGCGACCTTTCGGCCGGTATCTCTGCGGCCGTCGCCGGCACAAACATCCACGCATTGATGGGCATCGGCGGAGCGCCCGAAGGCGTTATCACCGCGGCGGCAATGAAGTGCCTCAACGGCGAAATACTTTCGAAGTTCGTTTTTGATCCCGAACGGCTAGGCAAGGATGCCGCAAACGTACCGCCAAAGGACGAGGTCATCAAGCGCATCAACCAAATGGGCATCAGCGACCCGGACAAGATCTATGACACGAACGACCTCGCACCGGGCAAAAAGGTCATCTTTGCCGCGACCGGCGTGACGGATGGCTCGCTGCTCCGCGGCGTTCGATTCTTTGGCGAGGGCAAGCGGACGCACTCGGTCGTAATGACGACGGACTCGAAGAGCATCCGCTTTGTCGATACCGTCCACGTCGAGGGCGGGCCCGATGCCGTTATCAGGTTTTAGTTTTGGCCAATGCAATGGACGACAGCAAACCATTTGTACTCGATCTCATAGAGGTTGGAGCGGGCGATGTGGCCCTCGTCGGCGGCAAGTGCGCAAGCCTCGGCGAGCTCTTCCGCGAACTGACAACCCAGGGCGTCAATGCCGTTGACGGCTTTACCACGACGAGCCACGCCTACGAAGTTCTGCTCGAAACGGGCGGGCTTCGCAAGCGGCTTCGGGAGCTTCTAAAGGGACTTGATGTCAACGACGTTGACGAACTTGCCCGTGTCGGCGCCGAGGCACGGCGGCTGATGCTTGAAACGCCGTTCCCGCCCGAGGTCGAAACGGCGATCAAGACCGCATACGATCAACTCGGCGAGCGGATCGGCAAGAAATCATTTGAGGTCGCAGTTCGCTCGTCGGCAACTGCCGAAGATCTTCCGGACGCCTCATTCGCCGGCCAGCAAGACACCATTCTCAACGTCCGCGGCGATGCCCGCCTGATAGAAGCCTGCCACGAGTGCTACGCCTCGCTCTGGACCGATCGGGCGATCTCGTACCGCACGGCCAAAGGCTTTGATCATTTCGACGTCGCACTCTCGATCGGCATTCAGCCGATGATCCGCTCGGACGCCGCCTGCTCGGGCGTGATGTTCACGCTCGATACCGAAAGCGGCTTTCGCGATGCGGTCGTCATCAATGGTGCATGGGGGCTCGGCGAAGCGGTCGTCCAGGGAATGACGACGCCGGACGAATGGATCATCTTTAAACCGACGCTCAAGCAGGGCTTTCGGCCGATCGTTACGCGAAAGCTCGGCGTGAAAGAAGTGAAAATGGTCTTTGCCGATGACGGTAGCGGAACGCAGGTCCGCGACGTCGTCGAATCACAGCGAAAGCGTTTTTGCCTCGCGGGCTTTGAGGTTCTTCAGCTTGCCAAGTGGGCGTGCGCGATCGAGGACCACTATTCGAAGCTTGCCGGCAAGTCGCAGCCGATGGACATCGAGTGGGCAAAGGACGGCGTCACCGGCGAGCTTTACATTCTTCAAGCTCGGCCCGAGACCGTCCACACACAGCAGGACAATAACTACATTGAGACATACGCGCTGACCGGCACCCACGGAGCCCCGCTCTCGTCCGGCGTTGCCGTCGGTGCCCGCATCGGCCACGGAAAGGCGCACGTACTGCTCGATTCGAGCAAGCTCAATTCGTTCAAGGAAGGCGAGATCCTCGTCACATCGTCAACCGATCCGGCCTGGGAGCCGATAATGAAAAAGGCTTCCGCCATCGTTACCGAACGCGGCGGCCGGACATGCCACTCGGCGATCATCAGCCGCGAGCTCGGCATTCCCTGCATTGTCGGCACCGGCGACGCGACCGAAAAGGTCAAGAACGGGACGGACATCACCGTAAGTTGTGCCGAGGGCGACGTCGGGAACATCTATTACGGCAAGATCGATTTCGAGGTGCAGCGGCACAAGATCTCGACCGACAAACGTCCCGAAACGCAGATAATGATGAACGTCGGCGACCCCGACCATGCGTTCACCGTCTCTCGCCTGCCGAACGACGGCGTCGGCCTCGCCCGTCTAGAATTCATCATCAATAACCACATCGGCATTCACCCAATGGCCCTTGTGAATTATCCGCGGCTCCGCAAGCGCGAGGACGTTCAGCTTATCGCCGACCGGATAATGGAAGAGGACCCGAAGGAGTATTTCGTCCGCTCGCTCGCCGAGGGCATCGGCCGCATCGCCGCCGCGTTTTATCCAAAGCCGGTGATCGTCCGGATGTCCGACTTCAAATCGAACGAGTACGCGATGCTTATCGGCGGCGCCGAATTTGAGCCGCACGAAGAGAATCCAATGCTCGGGTTCCGCGGAGCCTCGCGTTACTACGACGACCGATACAAGGCCGGCTTTCGGCTTGAGTGCCTTGCGATGCGGCGCGTCCGCGAGGACATGGGACTGACGAACGTAAAGGCGATGATCCCGTTTTGCCGGACCGTCGCTGAGGGCGAAAAAGTGATCGCCCTGATGGCCGAACACGGCCTTGTGCAGGGCGAGAATGACCTTGAGATCTACGCGATGTGTGAACTGCCGGCAAACGTCGTTTTTGCGGATGAGTTCCTTCAGGTCTTTGACGGCTATTCGATCGGGTCCAATGACCTGACGCAGCTTGCCCTCGGGCTTGACCGTGATTCTGAGATGGTCGCCCACCTTTTTGACGAACGCGACGGCGCGGTGATGAAAATGGTCGCAATGGCGATCGAGGCCGCCCGCCGCAATGGCAAAAAGATCGGCATCTGCGGCCAGGCCCCATCGGACTATCCGGAGTTTGCCGATTTCCTAGTCGAGCACGGCATCAATTCCATCTCGCTCAACCCGGATACGGTCATCAGCGCAGCTCATCACATCCTCGAAACCGAGAAGAAGATGAAAAGCTCTGCCGCGACTTCCGAAGCTTGAGCGGTTACCCGCCGCTCAGCAAAAATGATAAATTGACCTCAATGGCACGTCGTGCAGATGAATACACCCCGCTCGCCGATTCGGGCAGCCTTCGCCGACAGGCCGTGCGGGTCGTTGCTATTACCGGGATCGTTACCGCGGTTTGGCTTCTTCTGATCCTTTCGCCGCCTCTGCTTTTCGCGGCCGGCTTAGGCTCGGCGGGCAGTTCAATTTTTGGGTTCTTTGGTAACATCTGCCACCAGATACCGGATCGCTCGTTCCATTGGCTTGGGCACCAGTTGGGCGTCTGCTCGCGGTGCTTTGGCGTTTATGCCGGGCTTTTTGCGGCTGTCGTTATCTATCCGCTCTGGCGGTCGGTGGAGAACATCGAACCGCTTCCGCGCATTTGGCTGCTTCTTTCGGTAGTTCCGATGGTGATCGATTGGGCATTGACGGTATTTGGCGTGTGGGAAAATACCTTTTCTACCCGCACGCTGACCGGCCTGATACTCGGCTTTGCATGCGGCGTTTACATCCTGCCCGCCCTTGTTGAGATAACGCGCAACTTCCGCCCGCCGGCCCGGCAGGCCGCGGCATGATCTTTACCGAGACGTATCAGCGGGAACCCGTGCCGCTCTTAAGGCGTATTAATATTGACTTAAGTGCTAAAAAAATCAGAAAATTGAGGTTACCAATGAAGTTTGATGAAAAAAGTGCCGTCGAGCGTTCCAAAAAGGACCTCGCCGAGCGCCTCGGCGTTGGCGAAAACGAGATCAGCGTTAAGAATATCGCCAGCACAGAATTCCCTGATATGTCTCTCGGTGCCCCCGAGGACGGCGAGATGGCCGCCCAGATGATCGCCACCGGTTGGAAGATCGGGCTTGCATCAAATGGCAAGGACTACGAATACCGTGCGGACAAATATCAGCTCAGGCTGAAAGATTTTAAGGGCCGCAACCACGTCATCGTTTATTAATTTCCGTTCGGAGTAAAGCAGTATGAACCGCAATAATTTTCTTATCCACTTCGTCATCGCTCTCGTGCTTGTCACCCTCGCCGGCGTGCTCGGCCAGATGGACAGATGGCGTTCGAGCCTGAGGCCGGCGACCTCGGAGACACGCGACCTCGCCCGCAATAGCGGCGAAGCCCGGCCGCAAGTTCGTGCCGATGCCGAACCCGAAGTGCTGGTGCGGTTCAAGCCCGGCGTTTCGCGAACTGAGATCGACCGCCTCACGCGGCGGTTCAATGACCGAATCGAGGATCGCATCGAATACGTCCGCGGATTGAAATCGATCGATGACCTCGACAATGCAGATCCTGAAACGGTTGCGGCACAGTATCGGGCACTTACCGATCTGGTCGAATATGCCGAGCCGAATTTCCGTATCGAAACGGAGCTCCCGGATTTCCGCCCGGTTGCCGAACGCCGCGATGAAGCCCCGGTAAATTCGCCGAACGATCCGTATTTCAATGATCAATGGGCACTATTCAACAATGGCGAAAACGGCGGCAAATCGCGTGCGGACATTGATGCTCAAAAGGCATGGGAGCTGACAAAGGGCAGCGAAGAAGTGGTTGTCGCGGTACTTGATACGGGCGTTGACTACACGCACCCGGACCTCGTCGCAAATATGTGGACGCGGCCGGATAACGTCCCGCAATACTCGGACGCACAGCTCGGCACTTTCAACGACCGCTTTGGGTTTAATGCCCAAAGCAACCTCGCCGACCCGATGGACGACAACGGCCACGGAACGCATTGCGCGGGTGTGATCGGCGCCGAGGGAAACAACGACCTTGGGATCGCCGGCGTCAATTGGAACGTGCAGATAATGCCGCTCAAGTTTCTCGGTCGCGGCGGTTTCGGAACGACCAAGGACGCCATTGAGGCGATCAACTACGCCATCGACCGCAAGCAAAACGGCGTGAACGTACGCGTCATCTCAGCAAGCTGGGGCTCGACGCAATATTCGAAAGCGCTTGAAGATGCCATACGTGCCGCCGGCGAAAACGGCATTCTCTTCATCGCCGCTGCGGGCAACTCCTCGACCGACAACGACCGCCGGCCGCATTACCCCTCGAATTACGATCTGCCGAACGTGATAAGCGTGGCCGCACTCGACCGCAACGATTCGCTTTCGTCGTTCTCAAATTACGGCGCGAAGACGGTCCACGTCGCCGCTCCGGGACGCGATATCGTCTCGACCTGGCTTAAGGAAGCGTTTCGCGAAGCCTCGGGCACCTCGATGGCAACGCCGCACGTTGCCGGCATCGCGGGCCTGATGATCGCCGCCGAACCGGAAATCACGGTCGAAACTCTTCGCAAGCGTCTAATCGCAGCCACCGACAAGCTCGAAACCGTAGATGGCAAGGTCGTCTCCGGCGGCCGCATAAATGCCGCTAAAGCACTCGCAAAATAAAGCTCAACTATATCGGTCGGTAATCGACGATTTGGAGCAGGCCCCGTATCGGAAGATGCGGGGCCATTTAATGTTTTCGACAAGCTGCAAGTGTAAATTATTGTAAACAGGAAACTTATCTGCGACAACAATTATCCGTCCGGTTTTGGCACGAACTTTGCGGTTTGATAGGCCGGGCAATGGCAGAACCATTGCGAGTTCAAAAAAGGAGAGGTAAAGAAATAATGTTTAAGAATCTTAAAGGGACCATAGCGATCGCCGCTTTTGCACTTGCTGTGATGGCTCTGCCAACGGTTGCTTCGGCACAATGGCGCGACCGCGACCGCAATGACGATTATTACGGAAACGGCAACTATAACCGCAACATTCGCGGAACGCTCGAGAATCTGCGAAATAAAGCACGCAACTTTGAGCGTACGACCAACCGGATCGAAGATCGCCGCGATGACCGCGACGACCGATGGGGCCGCAACGATCGCAACAGGAATAGCAGAGATGACCGCTGGGGCCGGAATGACCGCGGCAACTGGGGCGGCAATTGGGGCGGCAACCGCGGCGGCAACGTTAGTCGGCTTGAGAACCTTGCTGACAACTTCCGCAAAGCGACCGATGAGCTTCGCAAAGACTACGGCAACGGCCGCAATCTGAACGGCAGCCGCAGCGAAGCTCGCCGGGTGCTTGACCTCGGCCAGCAGATCGAGCAGGAAATGCGACGCGTCCGCGTCAATCGTCAGGCACAGAACGAATGGAACCGCATTCGCCAGGACCTTAACGTAGTTGCTCAGACCTATGGCTTTAGCAACCGCGGCAACAACCGTGGCAACTTCCCGCGACGCAACACCGGCGGGTTCCCGTGGCCCTTCTAACCAGCTGATCGCTCCCTTATTGATTACAAGGCCGGACGTGTTAACGCGTTCGGCCTTTTTGTATTAAAGTGGCTTGAGAAGCGAATGGCAGGCGTTCTTTACATAGTCCCGACCCCGATCGGCAATCTCAGCGACCTCTCGCCGCGTGCCGAGGAAACCCTGCGCTCGGCTGACGTCGTCGCCTGCGAAGATACCCGCCACACTCAGAAGCTCCTGAACCACTTCGGCATTAAGGCGGAGCTCGTCAGCTACCATGAGCACAACGAGCAGCAGCGGGCCGCCGAGCTCATCCGCAAGCTTGAGAGCGGGCTCTCGGTCGCGCTCGTCTCCGATGCGGGCACACCGGCGATCAGCGACCCCGGCGTGCCGCTTGTGCGGGCTGCTCATGAAGCGGGAATACAGGTGATCTCGGTGCCGGGGCCGTCTGCATTGGTTGCGGCCGTGTCGGCCTCGGGGCTTGGGACGGATTCGATATTCTTCGGCGGTTTTCTTCCCTCAAAGCCCGGCCAGCGGCGAAAGCGGCTCCGCGAATGTGCCGAAATACCGGCAACTCTCGTCTTTTACGAATCACCGCACAGGGTCGCCGCGAGCCTCGCGGACTGCCTTGCCGTGCTCGGTGACAGGCAGGCCTCGATCTCCCGCGAACTCTCAAAGATCCACGAGGAAACCCTCACCGGAAAAATAAGTCAGCTCATCACAATAATTGATGCAAAAGCCAAAGGCGAATTCGTTCTAGTTATTGACCGGGCAACATCTGAGGCGGCAATTGCCGAAAAAGACACCCCGGATTTGAAAGAACGGGTCAGAGCACTTGAGGCAGAAGGGATGACATCCCGCGATGCCTTAAAGAAAGCGGCGAAGGAACTTGGGCTTGCCCGGTCCGAAGCCTACAGGCTTTTGCATATCGACGGCGAATAGCCCTATCAAGCTCACCCCAAAACTTTTTTGCAAAGGACAGCCGGTCCCAAAGCAACTATTTCCGAAGATTAGGATTCTGAGAAGCGCAAGATAGCGAAGAACCAATTGATAGCCGAGGTACGAAAGATCATGCTTAGATCACGTCTAGCACTAGCCGCATCCGCCGCCGTGGCGGTAGTTTCCATCCTGACAGCTCCTTTGAGCGTAGAGGCCCGCCGCTGTGGTGAAGAGCCGCCGAAGACACTGCTCGCCCTTTATCGCGAAAGCGCCGAGATACATATCGCAAAGCTCGATCGGCAGATCGAGACCGGTATCATCGAAGAGGGCGAAAGCTATCGTGTTATGGGCATCCAGCGGCAGTTTTCAATCTCAACGACATTGAAGGGCGAGACCCGCAAGTTCATCGCCATCGACGACCAGGAATATCGCTACACCGGGCAAGAGGCCGAGCCGGTCGAAGAAGGCCCGGATGAACACGTGGTCGGCACCAAGGTCGGCGATACCGTGATGCTCTTCGTCAAACCGAGCGAGGAAGACAATACCAAGCTGGTGCTCTCGCATTACCGCGATGCGGAAAAGAAGCTCGAGGCCGAGCAGATGTCCGCTTATGAAAAAATGGTCGGCAGCCTAAATAGCCTCCACACCAATGGCACACCGACGGACGACGCGGTTATCGGCTGGCTTATGTCGGTCGCACGCGACCCGCTGACGCGATGGGAAGGCGTCGCCGAGCTTTTGACCTCCGTCGAATACGGTGAGTATCGCCAGGAGCGGCTCAGCTACCTCAAGGAACAAAAGGCCAAGCCGGAAGGGCTTGAAGAGTGGGAAGCCGAGGAGCTGAAGGAACTCACTGAAGACTCGAGAGAGTATGGCAGTGCGAGGCTCGCGACCCGGTTGACCGCCGCACAGAAAGAGGAACTTCTCACCTTGGCCCTTGAGGTCGAACCAAAGCCGGCCGAGGGCGATGCTAAATATCCGGAAATGAGCGAAGGCGACCGGATGCTGATGGAACTCGTTTCGCGGTGGGGTGATTCGCGGCTGGTCGCCAAGATGGCCGATTCGCTCCGCGGCAACATTGAGCCTTACCAGGCTTCGCTGATGATGGAAAAGATCGTCCGCATCATCGATGACGCCGATGCACGAAAGATCGCCGAGCGATATTCCGGAGTGTTCTATATGGATACCGATGAGGCCATTACGGCCGAGCGTGCCGGAGAAATGGAGCTTACCGCCGAGGAAAGCGGTATATTCCCGAACGCGGAAAACAAGAACCCGGCCGCGGTCAAGACCTTCGGCCAGCTTCGCGATGAACTGATCGGACGCTTTGTCTCGCGTGTCGACGCTGTGCTTACGACGGCCGCTAAGTAAATTGCCGCTACACAGACAATAAGGGGAAGGCTTCCGGCCTTCCCCTTTTTACTTATCGGCTTCGGAGTTCCGCAGGGAGTTCTTTATCAACCTTCGGCCGTTCTCGCATGTCGGTCAGTTGCCACATCGTTAAAAAGATCGTCCGCGTTATCTTTTCATATTTCGCATAGTCGATCTTGTCCGGGTGGTCGCCGGGCTGGTGATAATCCTCGTGGACGCCGGTGAACCAGAAGACGATCGGGATGCCATTGACGGCATAGTGGAAGTGATCCGAACGGAAGAAGAAGCGGTTCGTATCCTTCGGGTCGTCATAGCGGTAATTGTAATCGAGCTTTTGGAACGCATCGTTCGTGCCCTTGGTTATGGCACCGAGCGTTGAGCTCATCATCTCAGAGCCGATAACATAAACCTCATTCGGGCCCGAAAGGTCCTTGTTTCGCGGATTCGTATCGCCCGCCTTTTTGCTTCGGCCGATCATGTCGATGTTGAGCTGGGCGATGACCTGCTTGATATCAACGGTCGGGAACTTGTTGAAATATTCGGCTCCCCAGAGCCCCTTCTCTTCACCCGCGTGCCAGACAAAAAGAACCGAACGCTTTGGCCGTACTTTTGAAACCGCAAGGGCCTCGGCCATTGCAAGCAGGGCGACCGTGCCTGAGCCGTCGTCATCCGCGCCGTTGTAGATCTTGTCGTCACCCGGTGCGTTCGGGTTGGTCCCGACGTGGTCGTAGTGGGCGCCGATGGCGACCATTTCGTTCTTAAGAACAGGATCGCCGCCTTCCCAGAGGGCGACAACGTTCTGCGTCATTCGTGTTTCCTGTTTCGCGGCAACGGAGATCTCGGCCGTCTTGCTTATTGCAAAAGCGGTCTTCGAATCGCGTGTTCCAGATTGGCCCGCGAGCACCTCGGCACCGGTCGTCCCCGAGACGAGCAGGACGGGCATCGCCTGGCCGGCAGCCGGCGTATCCCTAAGCCCTTCGATATAGGAACTGCCGCGGGAAAGGAAGTTCCGAACCTGTCCCCAGGCTGCATCAACCTGCGGCGAGCCCATCATGATGATGCCTTTTGCGCCATTCGCGTTAGCGTGTGTCACCGGGTCGGCCCAGTCGGAGCCTTTCGTTCCGGTCAGGTCTGCATTCGTCACACCGGCGGGCATTCGCGTCAATGTGTTCTGGGCCGGAAATCCCGGTTCGTAGATCACGACGACCTTGTCGCGGACATCGACGCCCGCGTAAGCATCCACGCCCTTCGACTTGACCACCCAACCATGGCCGGCGAAGACCATCTCGCCCGAGACCGAACCATTACCGGCAAAGCGGAAGAAATCGTCATTGAGCTTGAACGAACGATCACCGATCTTGAGCCGCGTCGCTTCGGCATCGATCGAATCGGTCTTGAGCGCCATTTTTTGAAAGAAGGTGCCGTTATCGCCGGCGGGCTTAAAGCCCCAGCGGGCGAGATTCATTTTCAGGAATTCGGCCGTGACGTCGAGCCCCTGCGAGGGCGTATCGCGGCCGGCCATCGCATCGGACGCGACAAAGTGCAGCCAGTTGCTGAGTTTGTCTGCGGTAATGGTTTCGGCGATGCGGCGTTCGGCCGGAGTGACCCGGACCGGGGCCTGGGCCAAAGCAAGGCTCGGCGCCAGAAGGCTGATGAACAGCAAAAGGGCAAATAGGTTTTTTCTCATTATCTCTCCAATGAACAAGGGGTTAGCTGATGATGTAGATACGAAAAGCGGGCCTGGCAAGTTTCGGTTTAGCTGCCGATGATCGCGATCTTGTGTTTATCGGCGAGCTTTATCATTTCCTCGCGGTCGAAGATAAGCGTCTTGCCGGCGGTGACGGAAAGGCAGGTCGCACCGGCGGCGATCATCGTTTCAATGGTGGGGACGCCGACGACCGGGACGTCGAACCGCATGTCCTGATCGGGCTTTGCGACCTTGATGACGGTCAGCTTTCCATTCGCGAGCTCGCCCGCCCGGCGAATGGTCGCGTCAGTTCCCTCCATTGCCTCGATCGCGACGCAGGCCTTCGCACGGACGACGATCGTCTGCCCGAGGTCGAGCCTCGCGATCTCAGACGCGATGTGGAGGCCGTATTCGATATTCTCCCGCTCGGTCTCGTTCGGGGTGCGTTTGGTGAGCGGGCCGCTCGGGGCGAGTTGGTCCTTGATGAAATGTGTCGAATCGATTAGCTCGATGCCTTCCTTTGCCATTTCGTCCGCGATGCCGCCGATGAGCGCATCGGTGTTTCGCTTCGGCAGATTCCAGAGCATCTTGAGCATTCGGACGTCCGGCAGCGAGCCCGAGAAGATCTGCACATGCTTGACCTGCCCGGCCATGATCGCCCGGCCGACGCCTTCGCGTTTGAAGAAGTCGATCATCTTGCCCAACTGGCCGATGCCGACCCATGTCACTTTATCCGCGACCTCGTCGATGCGCGGGTCGGTCTCTTCCTTAATGGCGACGACCGCAAGCGAAGCCCCGGCCCGCCGAGCACCCTCGACGACCAAAAACGGAAACTGCCCATTGCCCGCGATTAGGCCGTATTTCATATTCTCAACTGAATTCTAATTCACACGCTTATAAAGCGGAAAACGCGGCCCGGAGCGGACCGCGTTCGCCGTTCTTTTATCTCGGCCGAGAGCTATTGCCCGGCGGCCTTTGCCTTGGCAAAATCGCCCGCCTTGAAGAGGGAGATCTTGCTCGGCGTGATGTGCCGCTTCACGGCCGCATTGACCTGCTCGAGCGTCAATGCCTGGATCTTCGCTTCGAGCTCGGCGTTCCACGCATATGTCCTGCCAATATCGAGATAGCTGGCAAGGCCCGAAGCGATCGAGCCATCCGCCGCTCGCTGACGCTGCTGTGCGAGCAGGTAGCCCTGCTTTGCACTCGTAAGCTCTTCGGCGGTAAAGCCTTGCTCGACCACCTTGACCATCTCTTCCATGAACGCCGCCTCGAGCTTATCGCGGTTCTCAGGGGCATAGATAGCTTGGCCGAAAAAGACCGCGTTATCGCCGACCGAAGGTACCTGAAGCCCGGCACCGACGCCGTAGCTCAGGCCGTCCTGTTGACGAATGCGGGTCGCGAGCCGCGAGTTGAGAAATCCGCCGCCGATTATCGAGCTCGCGATCTGCATCGCCGGATAATCCGCGTGGGCGTTGTTCATCTGAACGTTGAGGCCCGCAACGAAGAACGCGTTCGCCTTATCGGGCGTTTCGAAGTTCTCATTTGCCGCCGCGATGTCGGCATATCCGGTGAGTATCCGTGCATAAGGCTTCGAGCTCTTCCAGTTGCCGAAGTGACGTTCAACAAGCGAGCTGACCGCCTGCGGATCGAAATCGCCGACAACGGCGAGCTCACCCTGCGAGGCTCCGTAAAACTCCTTGTGGAAAGCCTTTACGTCGGCAAGCGTTATCGCCTTGAGTGCATCGATGTCTTCATCGAGCGTTCCCGAGTAGCGAACGTCGCCTTTCGGGTAGCGGTTGAAATGCCGCTGCAATGCGCGAAGCGCGACCTGCGTAGGATCGCTCCGGCCGGATTCGAGGTTGGTGATGTTTTGCAGCTTGAGCGTTTCGAACTCGTTCTCAGGGAAGCTCGGTTCCTTGAGGATCTCGGCGACAAGGTTCATCACCTCGGGCAGGTTCTCCCGCGTCGTCTCGATGCTGACGTTGGCACTTGATGCTCCGCCGGAGATCCGGACGGTTGCTTTGAGCCGGTCGAATTCGTCTTGAATCTGCTGCCTGGTACGCTTCGCCGTGCCGCGAGTGAGCAGGCTTCCCACCATGTTGCCGACGGACGAGCGATTCATCAGACTCTTTTCGTCGCCGAAGCGGATCCGCATGTTTGCAAAGACCGTTTCGCCGCGGTTCTTTTTGGTAAGAAATGCGGTTTTGATACCGCCGATCTGGGAACGGGCGGTGCGCGATTCGATATTCGCAGGCGTCGGGTCAAATGCTTCGCCGGCCGCGATCGCTTCGCCGCCCTTGTAATCATTTACAAGCTTTGCAAGCTCTTCCTGCGAGACCATCGGGATCTCTGCCCGGTCCGGAGTTTCGGTCGGGATGAACTTTGCGATGGTCCGATTCGATTGCTTCAGGTACTGCCGTGCGACACGCTGAACATCTTCAGGAGTCACGTTGCGGATGCGGTCGCGGTTGATGAAGAAAAGCCGCCAGTCGCCCATTGCGATGTATTCGCTAAGGCCAAGCCCGACGCGGTTCGGGTCGTTGAGCGTCTGCTCAAAGTCCTTTAGCATCGCGGTCTTTGAACGCTCGACCTCTTCCTTGGTCGGCGGTTCCTTGCCGAAAGTTTCGAGCGTAGTGACCATTATGTCGCGAACCTCATCGACATTGCCGTCCTTAGCAAGGGTGGCGGTGTAAAACTTGTAGCCGGGGTCGTGAAACTCGAAAACGTTGCCGCTGACGCCGGTTGCCTTCTTGGTTTCGACAAGCAACTTGTAGAGCTTGCTCGATGGGCTACCGGCCACAACGTCCGCAAGTATGCTGAGCGGCGCAGCGTCCGGATGTGACCCCGCCGGGATGCGATAACCGGCGCCAACAAGCTGGATGTCGCCTGTGCGGCGAACCGTTACCATCCGCTCGCCATCCTGAACGGGCTCGACCGTATAGATCGGCTGAAGCTGGCGCTCCGGCTTCGGGATCGCGCCAAAGGTCTTTTTGATAAGGCCGAGTGTTTTATCAACGTCAAATTTTCCCGCGACGAGCAGAACGGCATTGTCCGGCTGGTAATACTTGCGATAAAAGGCCTGCAGCCGCTCGATCGGGACATTCTCGATATCGGAACGTGCGCCGATCGTCGTCTTTCCGTAGTTGTGCCACTCAAAGGCCGACGCCATCATCCGCTGGAGCGTTACACGGAACGGGCTGTTCTCGCCGGACTCGAATTCATTGCGGACAACCGAAAATTCACTCTCAAGGTCCTTCTTCGCGATGAAAGAATTGACCATTCGGTCAGCTTCGAGGTCGAGTGCCCATTCGAGGTTATCGTCGGTGGCCGCGATGGTCTCAAAGTAGTTCGTGCGGTCGTACCATGTCGTACCGTTCGGAGCGGCGCCGCGTTCGGTGAGCTCCTTCGGGATATTTGGGTGACGCGGCGTGCCCTTGAAAACGAGATGCTCAAGCAGGTGAGCCATTCCGGTTTCGCCGTAATTCTCATGCCGCGAGCCGACCATGTAGGTGACGTTGACAGTGACCGTCTGCTTAGTTTGATCAGGGAAAAGCAGTATGCGAAGGCCGTTATCCATCCGATACTCGGTGATTCCCTCGACAGTCGCACCTTTTACGATGCCCTCGGGAAGCTTCGCCGCGGTTTGAGCGGGAACCGCAACGGCCAGCCCGTTCATAAGCAAAGCAAAAATGGCAAAGCTCAACAAAAATGGACGCAAAAACACTCGTTTATTCATAATTAAAACCTCAATATTTGGTTCGATCACTATTCGAAAATAGTTTCCAAGGCCACCGGAAATCCCGATTTCCGCTGATCGCTTCTGTGCCCACCGAAAGAGCGTTTCAGCTCAGGCGTTCGGTGATCAGATCCGGGTCCCGCCTTTGGTCGATGACCGCATCGATCATCACAGTATTGGTTGCAACGTAGTAGTAGATCGAATACGGAAAACGCCGAGCATGTTTAACGTAGTATCTCTCAAATGCCCTTCGGTGTATTCCCGCCTGAAGCTGCAGTGCATCGATCTCAGACAAAAGCTCGGCTAGAAATCTCGAACCGAGACCAGTCTCTCGCTTTTCGTAAAAGCAATATCCGCCAAGCAGATCAGCCTGAGCCTGCGGGAGTATCTTGATCTTCACTTGATAAGTTTCTCGAGCCCACGCTTTACGTCATCGAAATCAAGGTACTCGACGTCGCCATTGGTCACCGCTCGTTGACGCTCTTCCAGGACCCTTAGGTGCCACTCCGGCGGCTCGCTTTCATTCGGACTACTGCTCATCACACGCCAGAGCTCTTCCATCAGTTCGACCCGCTGTGCGGGGGTCATTTCTTCGATCGCCGGAATTGTCTGGACATCCATAAATTCAATTATATCGCCTTTGAGCCTTCGCGACCTATTCGGCCTGCTCTCGAGCGTGGTATGAGCTTCGCGTCAGCGGCGATGATTCCACGTGTTTGAAGCCCATTTCGAGCCCGATCCGTTTCCACTCGGCAAATTCCTCGGGCGTTACGTACCGCTCGACCGGCAGCCGCTTTTCATAGGGCTGCAGGTACTGCCCGATGGTCATAATGTCACACGAAACGCTACGGAGGTCGCGCATCAGGTCAACGACCTCTTCGAAGGTCTCGCCGAGCCCGGCCATGATGCCGCTCTTGGTCTTCATCGTGGGCTGCTCGGTGTCGCGCCAGTGGGCTGAGCGTTCAAGCAACTTGAGCGTCTGCGCGTATTTCGCATCCGGCCGGACGCGGCGATAGAGCCGGGCAATGGTTTCGGTGTTGTGATTGAGAACGTCAGGACGGGCGACAAGGACGTTGTTCAAGGCAACCTCGTCGCCGTTGAAATCAGGTATCAGCACCTCGACCTTGCAATCGGGGTTTAGCTCGCGGACGCGTGTGATCGTCTCCGCCCAGTGCATTGAGCCGCCGTCGGCCAGGTCGTCGCGATTGACGGAGGTGATAACGGCATGCCTGAGTTCAAGATGCTTTACTGCCTCGGCCACGTGGGTCGGCTCCATCGGGTCAAGGTCCATCGGCTTGCCCTTATTTACAGCACAAAAGCCGCAGTGCCGCGTGCAGGTATCACCGCCGAGCATGAAGGTGGCCGTTTTGTCCGTCCAACACTCAAAGATATTCGGGCACTTCGCTTCCTGGCAGACGGTGTGCAGATTGAGCCCGTCGATCAGGTTCAGGACCTTGTTCTGATTCGTCGGGTCGCCAAGCTTTATCTTGAGCCAATCCGGCTTCTTGAGCCTCTCTCTACCTTTCCGGTTCAAAAACTTCTGAACCAGCACTTTTTCTTCGATCATAAAGCTAAAGAATACCAAATTTACCCCGTCATTGTTGAGAGCATTCAACCAGGGCGGCGCTCGAAAACGAACTGATCGAAAAAAAGGAGTGCCGACATTGGTGAATGCCGGCACCCAATTTAGCTGAACAATAAACTAAGCCGAGGCTCCGCCGGCGGTCGAGAGCCGCGAACTTACGGTGTCCCAGTCAATATTTTCAAAGAACGCCTCGATATACTTCGGACGCTCGGCCGGGGCGTAGTCCTTGATGAAGGCGTGCTCCCAGACGTCCATTATCAGGATCGGCTTATAGCCGGCGACGTTGCCCGTCTCATGGAGATTGATCCAGTGGTTCGAGATGGCTCCGCTCGTGGGGTCCTGATAGGTCGCTGCCCAGCCGACGCCCCGCATCTTGCCGGTATTGACGAAATCGGCCTTCCAGACCTCGTAGCTCCCGAAGCTTTCCTCGGCGGCCTTTATGAATGCAGAGTCCTTCGTCGGGTCGCCGGTGCCCTGCTTCACCATATTGTCGAAATAATATTCGTGAAGCACCATGCCATTATATTCAAAACCGAAACGCCGCTTGAGTTCGCTGAAGGCGGCCGTTTTGGTCGCGTCTAGCTCGCCGTCCTTGATGAGTTCGGCGATCCGTTCGTTCAGTACGTTCGTGTTAGTTACGTATCCTTCGTAGAGCTTAAAGTGCATCGCCAACGTCTCGTTCGAGATGCCGGTCAGGTCACTCAGGTCAAAGCTCTTCGCTTTATATACAGTGTTCAGGCCCATAGTTCATTCTCCTTCTTGATAGCTAAAATCTCATTATATCAGATTCGGCTAAAGGGCTCGGAAAAGATGCGTATTTGCACCTAATCCACCGGACGCGGTCCGGCATCGATGCCTTCGACGCTTGCCTGGCGGATGACGCGGACGTGCAGGTCGTCGATCAGCCGCACTTGGCACGAAAGCCGCGTGTGCTCGCCAAGGTCTGTCTTGGTGGCGAGAATCGCCTTTTCCGGCTCGCCGATCGGGCCCGGATCACCCGAGAGGACCTCGACCCGGCAGGTCGTGCAGCGGGCATTGCCACCGCAGCGGTGAAGAATATCCACCTCGTTATCCTCAAGGCAAAGCACTAACTTTTTGTTCTCGTCGCACTCGAATGCGAGCTGTCCATTTGCTGTTTCAGCCGTAATTCTTGGCATATTTAATATATTCCCCCAATTTCGTTGATTTTATTTTTTGTCTCCGATCTTCACTTTTTCGCGATTTTGATTTATCGCGACGTAAACCACTTCGGCGTCCGTCACCTTCACCTTCTGGCCCTGGCTTCCGTAACGCTCGGCCTCAACGTCCACATGAATGGTGATCGAGGTCGTGCCGACCCTAAGAGTCTCTGCGTAAAAGCTGACGAGGTCGCCCATGAAGACCGGTTCGTGGAAAATGATCTCCTTCATCGCGACGGTGACAAAGCGGTCGTGCTTCGTGTGCCGGCCGGCCTCGACCGCCCCGGCAACGTCAATGTAGCTCAGGATCACTCCGCCAAAAACGGTCCCGTGGGCATTCGTATCCCGCGGCATCATCGTCAGCCGTATCGCCGCATCGCGAATCAAGCCCGCGGGTTCATTCTCTTGTTCGTTACTCATAACTACCTCGACAAAGCCAAACAATCGAGCAATCGCAAGGCGCTAAATCGTCTTACGAAAAAGCTATTCGATCAACCCTTCGTGGCCTTTGTGCACAACCTTCGCGACCTTTGTGTTTAAAGTACCTTCACAATTCAACGCCTGTCTGATCATGCAGACCGCTTAAACACAAAGTGCTCAAAGGACTTGCACAAAGAGCACAAAGTTTCGATTACCTCTTTGAGAACTTTGTGCACAAACTTTGCGACCTTTGTGTTTAAACTCCTTCACCTTTCGAGCTCCCGCCTTATCATCAAAGGATCAATCGCTTGATGCCATTTTTCAACAATTCGACATTGAAGTTTATCAGTAGCCCGAGCTTGTAATCGCCCAACCGCATGTACGTGAGCGTCTGTGCCACGAATATCGGGTGCAGGGCTTCAACGGCCTTCACTTCAACGACCAGTTTATTCTCGACCACCATATCGATGCGATAGCCGATCTCTAAATTGACCTCTTCGTATATCAGGGGCATTGGTTTCTGATTTTCAACGAAGAGTCCGTTCTTCCGTAGCTTGTAGAGCAAACACGCGTGATAGGTGCTTTCAAGAAGCCCGGGCCCGAGCGACCGGTGCACATCCATCGCGGCTCCGATCACCTGATACGAAAGCTCATTTTCGCTGAGCGAAGAATTCATTTCGCTATCTTCTCCACCGTCCAGTCGCGGATGGCTGTGCGGAGTTCGTCGAGGTGGTCGTCGAAGAAGTGCCCGCAGTCCTTGAACCAGACGAGTTCCGCATCGGTCACCTTTGCAACTTGGTCCACGAGCCGTTTCAGGTTTTCAAGATCGCCAAATTCATCCTGGTCGCCGTGGACGAAAAGTATCGGCTTGCGGACCTCGAGCAGGAACTGGTAGTCGCCATATTTATCGACCGGCGTCCCGATGCTGATCAGCCGCCGAACACGCGGGTCGTCCTTGCCGACCTCCATTCCCGTTCGCGAACCGAACGAGAAACCAGCGAGCGTCATATCCTCGCCCGGGTATTCATCGGCCATGTGGTCGAGCGTCGTGCGGACGTCCTCCATTCCGCCGGGAACCTCCGAATGAACACCGGTCGATGCCCCGACGCCGCGAAAATTGAACCGGAGCGTCGCAAGCCCGGCATCAACAAGCCCCGCCGCCGCCCGAAAGACGACCTTGTTATGCATTGTCCCGCCGCCGAGCGGATGCGGGTGGCAGACCACGCCAACGCCGCGCCGCTCGCCCGCAGGCTCTTTCAAAATAGCCTCAAGCTGCCCGTGCGGCGCCGGAATTAGCAGGTTTCCTTTCGGGTACATTGCGAAACCAAGATTGTAGCAAAGTGGGTGATATTCCGCGCAACCCAACCCGCTTTCATACTTCAGTTAGCACTAGAAATATTTAGGTCGCGCGCTTGGTTATGCTTAATTGAAATAATCTAAGATCTGAAATGAGTATTCGATCGTTCGTGCAATATCTGCTGGCTTTTCATCGATTTCGGCTGGGATGAACCTCAACCCCTTGACTGCCTCAAACGCGGCTTTGTCGAGTTCATTGCCTGCTGACTGTAATAACTCGACTGGCCCGAGAGTGCCATCAGCCTTGAACGTTACGCGGAATATAACAGTGCCGGAATCATTCCGTTCACGCGAAGCCTTTGTATAACGTGGCCGAGGCTTACGAAGAATCACCAGAGGTCTCGAAAATGTTGGAGAAACGACGAGGTCCATTTCATCATCAGGAAGCGAAGTTGTGTTCAGTGAGCGTGAGAATTTCAGTTCCTTCGGTGTCGCCCGCCGGATAGCCGCTGCTACCTTTTCGCTCGTAGGAAGGCTTTCTAACTTAATAACATTCCTTGATTCGGGTTCATTAGCAATATCAGCGTTTACAAGTTGCTTCCCGCCCAAGCGCAGACTCCGAAGAAATCGATCGAGATCAGCAAGCCGATCCGTACGTGCCCTAGCGTTAACAAAATAAATAGCTTTACTCGAAGCAAGCTGGAAAAAAACGGCTGTTCTTCCCTTGTTTTCATCAGTATCGCGGTACCATCTGCCGTAAAAATCGTCGAGAGTAAAGCCATCGTACTTTTCAGGCGGATACGCTGACGAACCATCCAAAAAAAGCTTCTTCGCGTTCTTTGTTCGGTCGGCTCTAACTGAAATCGTAATTCCATTTACGGCGTAAGCAACCCAGGTAGCAGTTCCGTCCTGGTCAACTAAGACATCGGTTCCGGGAAAGGCAAAAGTGAGGTCGCCGGCAGAGGTCGAGTAGCGATGCCAGACGGCTTCGTCGGTCTTTTCCTGTCCGTATAACTCCGGGACAAAGGCCGCAACTGCCAGCAACTGAACGATCAGGACGAGGCCTGTGGGTGCAAGGTGCCGCTTCATTTTGTTAATAATAGCTGCAATTGGCCGCAGTGTGAAGCTTTTTCTGTTTCGCCGTGATGAAGACTTCGCACGGACCCAATAGAATTCGCCCGTCCTTTCGTGATAACTTTTCTGTTTAATATTCTGCGGGCCCGGGGCCTGCTGTACGGCTTTCTTTTGCAAATGGAAGAACAGAACCCAAACGATACCTTTGCCGGCGAGCCGGCCGCGGAAAAATTGCCTGAAAAGGGGCGCACGGGCTGGCGCGAGTACCTCGAAAGCGAGGACGCCACCCGAATGGTCTATCTCGTCTTTGCCCTGGCGGCTTCGGCGATGGTGATGAGCTTTCTGCAGTTCAGGACCGATGCCATCTGCTGCGGCGATTGGGACGGCTATTATCACATACGCTGGAGCCAGCTCCTCTGGGAAAGCCTCTCGGCCGGCAAGTGGCTGCCGAGCTTCGATTGGCTGCCGCTGACCGTACTCGGCCCCGAGCAATACAACGACCACCACTTTCTTTTCCACCTTTTGCAAATACCGTTTCTCTGGTTCCTTGAGCCCGTAATGGCGGCAAAGGTCGGGGCCGTCGTGTTTGCGACCGCCGCCATCGTTTCCGTCTATTGGCTGCTCCACCGCTACAAGGTCGATTACCCTTTGATCTGGTTCGGGGCCATCATGACCGGCGCCAATATGTTCTTTTACCGGATGAACATGGCGAAGGCTCCGCCGCTGACGATCGTTTTGACCATCGCGGGCATTTATCTTCTCTTTGAGCGGAAATACGTTTGGCTTCTGCCGCTGATGTTCGCCTTTGTTTGGACGTACAGCCTGTTCCCGCTGCTCTTCATCGCGGCACTGATCTGGGTCTCGATCATCGGGTTCAACGAACGCAAGGTTGAGTGGCAGCCGCTTGCCTATACCGGCGGCGGAATGATCCTTGGCAATATCATCAACCCGTATTTCCCCAACAACCTGACGCTCTTCTATGAGCATTTCGTGACCAAGTTCAAGGTCGGCAGCGACTTTGCCGTTGCGGTCGGCGGCGAGTGGTATCCCTATACGGGGATGGAGCTGATCACGCATTTTCCTGTGGCTCTCGCGGCGATGCTCGTCGGCTATATTTTATTTATGCCGCGGAACGGCAAGCTCCCGGAAAAGGCGACGTTCTTTCTCGTTTTCGTCACGATCCTGCTCGCGGCGCAGTTTCGTTCAAAGCGTTTCGCCGAGTATTTTCCGCCCTTCGCCATACTCTTTGCGGCGTTCAGTTGGCAGTCGTTCAATTTCAAACAGGTCGTCGAACTCCCGAACGAATTTCGCCGCGACATCGAGCCCTATCTTGATGCGGTAAAGACACGGTCTGAGACACTTTGGGAAGGCGTCCGGAAAGGCTTTGTCTGGACGCTCGGCGTGGTCCTCATCATTTATTTCATGATAAATATGATCGGCCTGCAGTCCATCGGCATCGAGCACGGCGGCCTGATGACCACCATCAAGAACAATGAGACCGATGAGCGATATCGCCGTGCAATGGCGTGGGCGACCGGACTCGATAGCGAAGGCAAGGAAAACATTCCGGCCGGCGAACGCATCTTTAACGCCAACTGGGACGACTTTCCGAAGCTCTTTTTCCTCAATACGAAGCACGCGTACGTTTACGGCCTCGACCCGAATTATCTTTATTCGAAAAACCCCGAGCTCTATATGCTCCTGCTTGAGATAACCGCCGGAAAGATCGAGGACGCAGGGCCGATGATTCGCGAGCGGTTTGGTGCCCGGCACGTTTTTGTCGACGCCCGCGAGAATGAGGCGATGATCGCCCAACTCCTCGATAGCGGTTGGGGCGAGATAATTTACGAGGACGACGAGGCGAGGATCATCCGCATCCGCGAGGAAAAAGGTGTGCCGACCGAGCTTGAGAACGAGCCCGAAACCGAAGAGGAGAAGCGGCTGCTGGACGAAGAGGAGCGAAAGTTTGAGGCGAACGCCAATGCCAATGCGGAGCCCGAAGATGAAGAACCTGCGAATGCAAATTAACCGCAGCATTACCGCTCTGACTTTGGCGGCGGCCTTTATGCTCGCAGGCTGTGGTCCGCATCCGCGCTTTGCTAACGTAAATGCTCCGGGAAATGCGGCCGAATCTAATGAGACGCGACCGCGTCGGCCGCAGATCGAGGTCGATATCGAGTCGATGCGAACCGCGGATTTTATCTACGTTTATGTCTTCCGCCGAAAGGACGGCGCCGTGCTTGACGCAGACGACCGCGGGTTCTTGAATGAACAAAAGCCGCCGGAGATAAATCGTGTAAAATTATCGGACGAGGGCCGTGCCGTGATCTTCGGCTCGAACTTTCCTCTTCCCGAACCGCAGATGACGACGCTGCGGGAGCGATTCGCCTTCGAAGACCTTTCGCGGCCACGGCCACAACCGCCGCCGAACGCAGACGCGAACGCTAACAACCAGGGCTGATGAACAACGAAACACCCGAACCGCAGGAACAGCCGACCGCGACGCCCGTCCGCATTCGTGCCATTGCGCTCGATGAGGCCTCGTTCTCCTCGCGGGTAATTTTCCGATGGGTGGCGATTACTCTCCTAGTCCTTTTCGCCGCCGTTACTGTCGGCTATGTCGTCAGTTCCCTCCGGCTGCTGCTCTTCTTCGTCGCTCTTTCGGTCCTGCTCGCTTATCTTATTGATCCACTCGTAGGGCTGATCCGCAGGCCGTTCCAGTCGCGTCATCTCGAGCGATTTATGCCGCGGCCGCTGGCCATCGTCATTGCCTTTGCGATCGTGCTCTCGGTCGTCGGGCTTGCGGTCAGCTACATTGCCCCGCGTGCGGTTGAGCAAGCAAAGGACTTCGGCGCGAGCATTCCAAGCTATGCGACCAGCCTTCGGCAAGCGATCAATGATATGAACCGCCGCTTTGATCGCCTGCGAGTGCCCGAAGAGGTACAGACGCGGATCAATGACCAACTCGTCGCCGTCGGCGAACAGATAACGACCACCGCCGGCAGCTTTGTTTTTTCGACGCTGATCTATCTTCCGTGGCTCATTATCGTCCCGATCCTGACCTTCTTTATGCTCAAGGATGGCGATCTGATCCGCATCTCAACGCTCCGGATGTTTCCGCCCGGCCGCTGGCGGGAGCGAGCGGGCCTCGTTCTCTCAGACATCAGCAACACCCTCGCGGCCTATACGCGGGCGATGCTCGTTTCATCCGTATTTATCGGCACGATCTGCTCGATCGGGTTTTACATCATCGGCATGCGCTACGCGTTGCTGCTCGGTATTCTTGCCGGCATTTTTGAGTTCGTTCCGCTGCTCGGGCCGTTGACCATCGGAGTAATCTCAACTGCTGTCGCGGCTCTCGGCTCGGACCCGCAACGCGGCATTTGGGTCGCTATATTCCTTATCGTTCTAAGGATCTTTCACGACTATGTCTCATACCCGCGGATCGTCCGCGGCGGCCTTCATCTTCACCCGCTGCTGATCATTCTTTCGATCCTCGCCGGCGAGCAGATCGCGGGCATTACCGGAGTTTTTCTTGCGATACCGATCGTCGCCATCTTTACCGTAATGTACAAACACGTGCTCGAGCATCAGGGGCGGCGGACGCTTCTCGAAAGCCTCCGGGCACCCGAACCCGTCGCCGAACTCACGGAGGGCGACGAGCGATGACGCCCTTGCTCTGGCTGCTGTTATTTCTGGTCGTCCTAACGGCGCTCTCGCTGCTGGTTTATGGGCTGGTGGTCTATTTCTTCTATTGGGGAGATAAGGACGGGCCGCCGACTAAGAAACGCCGCTAGCGGGCGAGCTTTTTTCTTCGGCGATGAGCGTTGGATATTTGCCGGTCCAGCATGCCGTGCACGACGTCTCTGCCGGCAGGCCGATCGCCTCAAGCATTCCTTCGTGCGAAAGATAGCCGAGGCTGTCCGCGCCGATATATTCGCAAACTTCCGCAACCGACAACTTCGCCGCGATCAGTTCGTCTCGGCTCGGTGTATCTACGCCGTAGTAGCAAGGGCTTATCGTCGGCGGGCACGAGATGCGCATATGGACCTCGATCGCACCGGACTCGCGCACCATCTGCACGATCTTCTTCGACGTGGTCCCGCGGACGATCGAATCATCAACCAGCACGACCCGTCTCCCGCGCATCAGGTCGCGGATCGGGTTCAGCTTGAGCCTTACACCAAACGACCGGATCGACTGCGAGGGCTCGATGAACGTCCGGCCGACGTAATGGTTTCGGATGATCGCCTGGCGGTAATTGATGCCCGATTGATGTGCAAAACCGATCGCCGCCGCGACGCCCGAGTCGGGCACCGGCACAACAAGGTCGGCCTCGACCGGCTGCTCGATGGCGAGCTGCTTGCCCATTTTGTGGCGTGATTCATTGACCGAGCGGCCGTAGATGATCGAATCCGGCCGCGAGAAATAAACGTGCTCAAAGGTGCAAGCAGAGTGCGGCTTCTGTGTGAATGGCTTTGACGAGTGAAGCCCTGCCGCGTCGATGATAAGCATCTCGCCGGGTTCGACCTCGCGGACATACTCGGCATCGATCAGGTCAAAGGCACAAGTCTCGGAAGCCACGCACCAGGCATCGTTGACCTTGCCTAAAACAAGCGGCCGAAAGCCACGCGGGTCGCGGACGGCGACCAATGCCTCGGGCGTTAGGAATAGGAGCGAAAAGGCGCCTTCGGTTTCGTTGAGCACCTGCTTCGCGGCTTCTATCGCATTTGTCGCCGGGGTTCGGGCGATGCCGTGGAGAATGGTCTCGGTATCCGAGGTCGAGGAAAAGATCGCACCGGCCTTTTCAAGCTCGGCTCGGCGAGCCTCGGCAAAGGGCAGGTTGCCGTTGTGGCAGACGGCGATCTGCCCGTGCTGACAGGTGACCGAAAAAGGCTGGACCTCTTTGATCGTATTTCTTCCGGCGGTCGAATAGCGTGTGTGGCCGATCGCGGCCGTTCCGACGAGGCGATTGAGCACATCTTCGGTCAGCACATCGGCGATCAGCCCCTGCGACCGAAACTGATGCAGATTCTCGCCGTCGCTAGAGACAATGCCACAAGCCTCCTGCCCGCGATGCTGGACCGCGAACAGCCCAAGCTGCGTCAGCGTTGAGGCCTCCGGATGGCCAAAAATGCCGAAAACGCCACACTCTTCGTGAAACTTATCGAGGACGAGATCCATCTCTTCTATTTTAGCCACAGCGACCCCAGAGAGCACGGAGCAAACCAAACTTTCTCAACCGTCCCGTCACTCGTCGCCCGCTCTCCCTTTCTCCCTTTCTCCTTTTCTCCCTTTCTCCTCTTCTCGTCACTCTTCACTCGTCACTTACCACTCGTCACTCGCGGCTACCGAGACAACAATGCACTTCGAAGTCGGCGTAAAGCTCCGGCGGGCAAAGCTGCCGAGCGGTACGAGCGGGTTCGCCTCGGGGAAATAGGCCGCCGTGCAGCCGCGAGGGATCTTATAAGGCACGACCGTGAATCCGTGGACGTGCCGCTCGCCGTCCTCCCAAAAGCTCGTGATATCGACGCGGTCGCCGCCAGCGAGCCCAAGCTCGGCGATGTCCTCCGCGTGCATAAAAATCACGCGGCGGCCGCCATCGATGCCGCGATAGCGGTCGTCGAGCCCGTAGATGGTCGTGTTGAATTGGTCATGCGAACGGATGGTCGTCATCAGCATTCGCCCAGGTGGAACCGTTGTGTATTCGAGTGGCGAGGGCCTGAACAAAGCCTTGCCCGCAGGCGTCGGGAAGACACCGTCACGCGGCGGGCTCGGCAGATAAAATCCGCCGGGCTTTCTGATGCGTTGGTTGTAATTCTCAAATCCCGGAACGACGCGCTCGATAGCGTCGCGAATCTTGTCGTAATCCGCCGCAAAGGCATGCCAATCAACGTTCGATCTTTCACCAAGCGTCGCCGCCGCCGGTTGGCAAACGATCCACACCTCGCTGCGGAGATGCTCCGACGCGGGCTCGAATATGCCCTTCGACATCTGCACGTTGAGCATCGTGCTCTCCGTCGAGACGAACTGCTCTCCGTCTATCTCCGAGCGGCCTAGGCAGGGCAATATGAGCGACACCTTGCCGGGCGTGAGCGCCGTCCGGTTGAGCTTTGTGATCACCTGAACGGTCAGGTCGCAGTTTTGCACCGCCGCGGAAACGGCCGCGGTGTCCGGCGAGGCGGCAACGAAATTGCCGCCCATAGCGAAAAAGACCTTCGCTTTTCCATCGCGCATAGTGGCGATGCTTTCGACCGTATTGAACCCGTCGCGTTCCGCTGTTTTGAAATCGAATTCGCGTTCGAGAGCCTGGCGAAAAGCGGGCGTCATTTTTTCTGCAATGCCCATTGTCCGGTCGCCCTGCACATTTGAATGCCCGCGAACAGGGCAAAGGCCCGCACCCGGCCGGCCGATCGCCCCGCGGAGCAGATGCAGATTGACGATGTCCTGGATCGTGGCGACCGCGGCCGTGTGCTGCGTAACTCCCATTGCCCAGCAGGTGATGAACGAGCGGGCCGCGATGATCATCTCCGCCGCCTCTTCGATCTCGCCGCGAGTCAGCCCGGAGCCTTCAAGTATCGCGGCCCAATCGGTCGCGTCGAGCTCGGCCTCAAGCTCGGCAAAGCCCGCCGTTTTCTCCTCGATGAAGTTGCGGTCAAAGACGCTTCCGGGCTCGGCCCGCTCGCGTTCGAGCATTATCTTCATTAGCCCCTTCAGCACCGCCATGTCGCCGCCAATGCGGACGGGCAGGTGAAGGTCGGCAAGCTTCGACGGGCGTAAACCCAATACCGACAGCGGGTTGCCGTGTTGCGGGTTGGGATCGACAAAGCTCGTCAGCCCGACCTCGGGCAGCGGATTGATGGCGATCATCTTCGCCCCCGCCGCTTTCGCCGCGGCAAGCGAGGCGAGCATACGCGGGGCGTTCGTGCCCGGGTTTTGACCGATGACGATGACGAGATCTGTCTGCTCAAAATCCTCGAGCCTTATCGTCGCCTTGCCGAGCCCGATCGATTCAGCAAGCGCAACGCTCGTCGATTCATGGCACATGTTCGAGCAATCGGGCAGGTTGTTTGTGCCGAACTGCCGGACGAAAAGCTGATAGAGAAACGCGGCTTCATTTGACGTGCGGCCCGAGGTGTAAAAGATCGCCTCATCCGGCGTAGCGAGCGAGTTGAGTTTCTCAGCGACAAGGCCTATCGCCGCCTCCCAACTCACCGGCTCATAATGCGTCCCGCCTTCACGCAGTATCATCGGCTCGGTCAGCCGGCCCTTCGAATTGAGCCAAAAGTCACTCATCGCGGCGAGTTCTTCGACCGAATGCTCTGCGAAAAACTCGCGCCCGACCTTCTGCTTCGTCGCCTCATCGGCAAGAGCCTTTGCACCATTCTCGCAAAATTCGTTTATGGTGCGATTCTCAGGATCGGGCCAGGCGCATGACTGGCAGTCGATGCCGCCCTTTTGGTTGAGCCGCAGCATTCCGCGCGTCGCACGGATCGGTCCCATCTTCCCGTAAAGATGCCGAAGCGCGTTCGTAACGGCATGAATGCCCGCCGAGTTCTCCGGCGGCGGCGTTACTTTGAGCTTTTCATCTCGTTCCGTCATTCACAAATGAGCTTAAGGCTAACGGCTTACAGCTAAAAGCTTCAATTGAAATATAGCCGTAAGCCGTTAGCTATCAGCTATTAGCAAGAATGCGTTCATTGCCGCAATAAACGTTGAACCGGCCATCGCGGACGAAGCCGACAAGCGTCATCCCGTATTCGCGGGCAAGTTCGACGGCGAGGCTCGATGGCGCACCGACGGCGGCGAGGATCGGAATGCCGGCGACGAGAGCTTTCTGGACAAGCTCGAAACTCGCACGGCCGCTGACGAGCAGGAGCTTGTCGGACAATGGTGTTTCGCCATCAAGGAACTTTCGGCCGATCACCTTATCGAGCGCGTTGTGTCGTCCGACGTCCTCGCGGACGATGTCGAGCGTACCTTGCGAATCGAACAACGCCGAGGCATGGAGGCCGCCTGTGCGATCAAACACGTCTTGTGCCTCGCGGAGCTTGTTTGGCAGAGAGTGGATCAGGTCGGCTGATACGCGAAGCCCAGATTCGGCGATCGGCCGTGCCTCCGTACGAAGCGCGTCGATCGAAGATTTGCCGCAAACGCCGCAGCTTGATGTTGTGTAAAAATGCCGTTCGAGCTTTTTGAGGTCGACCGCCGAGGCATCGGTAAGATCGACGCGGATCGTGTTTGAGTTTATTGCCGCTGCACGGTCGAGCGTACCTTTGTTCGAGTCGATCTTCAGCCCGCAATGCCGGATCTGCCTTATCTGCTCCGGAGACTTGATCATGCCCTCGGTGAACAGAAACCCGGCGGCAAGCTCGGCATCTTCGCCCGGCGTCCGCATCGTGATCGAGACCGCACGATGCTTCGCGTCAGGAAACCCGAGGCGAATCTCAAGCGGCTCTTCTATCGCGAGATCGTCCAAGGCTTTCGCCCTCGATTCCCCAACAACGCGATGCACATCGGTTCGTGCCACAGAGTTCACCGAGGCCACTGAGGAATCGAACTTCATTTCCGCGGGACCGGCCATATTAACTCCGTGCTCTCTGTGTGCTCTGTGGTAAAAATGCCTTAATCTGCAGGGAGGATGCGTCCGCGGCATTCGCCTAAGCCGATACGGCGAAAACCCTCGCGTTCGCAAAAGCCTTTCATTATCACTTCGTCGCCGTCCTCGAGAAACCGCCGCTGTTCGCCGGATGGCAGATCGATCGGCTCGGTCCCACGCCAGGTCATTTCGAGCAGGCAGCCACGTTCGCTCTTTTCTTTCCCGCTCACCGTGCCGGTCGCCATCAGATCGCCGGTTTGCAGGTTGCATCCGTTCGAGGCGTGGTGCGTCAGCATCTGGCCGATCGTCCAGTAGAGGTCCTTCGGGTTCGACCGCGATAGCAGATGCGGCTCGATGTTCTCATTCCGCATCTTTTCCGTCTGGATGTAAACTTCGAGATTGATATCGAGCCCGCCGAGCTTCTGGTTCTGCTCGTCGCTGAGATATTCAAGCGGCTGCGGATCGTCCGGGTCGCGCTCGAAGGCCGGTGTGCGAAACGGTGCAAGTGCCTCCATTGTAACGACATACGGCGAAATGGTCGTCGCAAAGCTCTTCGAAAGAAACGGCCCCAGCGGCTGGTATTCCCAGGCCTGCATGTCGCGTGCCGACCAATCATTCACCAGGCAAACGCCGAAAATATGCTCCTCGGCTTCGCTGATATTTATCGGCTCCCCAAGCTCATTTCCCTTGCCGACAAAGAACCCGAGCTCCATCTCGTAATCTAGATTTTTCGCCGGGATGAAGACCGGCGGCTTTTCCGCATCGCTCCGGTTCTGGCCCCGCGGCCGCTTGATATCGGTTCCTGATATCACAATCGAAGACGCCCGCCCGTGATACCCGATCGGAATATATTTATAGTTTGGCAACAAAGGATTATCCGGCCGAAACATAGACCCCACATTCGTCGCGTGATAGATCGAGCAGTAGAAATCGGTATAGTCGCCAATGTTTAATGGAGTTCCTAGAATACGAATCTCATCGCATCGATGAAGGTTTCGCTCAACCACCGTCCGCTCATCAGCCGTTGCGTCCTCCGAAAGTAATTGAACTAGCCTACTGCGAAGCCGCGACCTGGCCGATCCCGGGATAGCCGCCAAAGAGTAAATTGCCGATTCGTTAAACCAATCTTCCGCGTCGGCGATGGTGTCGAACAATCCGGCTTCGGAGCAAGCGTCGAGATTCAGGAAACAGTCACCGATAATCACGCCGATGTTATACCGACTCCAGCCGCCATCGATCGCGCTATCCGAGGTATCCGCTACGGTGAACGGCAGATTCTGTATAGGAAAATCCGTATTCGGATCGTTGGCAGATTCGACCCAGCTCTTCAAATTCGGGTCATGTGTTTCGTTTATCTCGTACATATATTTTTAAGCCCACGAAAGGCACGTAATTCACGAAAACCGATGATCACTTTCGTGATGTTCGTGTTTTTCGTGGGAACTTTTTCAAAGCAATCCCATTGCGCGGAGGTCTTCTGCGGGTTCGTCGAATGAGCACGAGCCAAAGGAGATCATCCCGCGGGTGCGAAGAAGTTTGAGGTGAGCGGTCGTCAGGAAGTATTCGCTTCGCCATGCGACGCCGGCTTCGCTAAAAGAAAATACCTCTTCAAACTCCTCTTCCATAAGCTCCTCGAGCAACGATGGCCGGTAGCTCTCGCGGGCAAATGCCGTCATCAGCAGCATATTGAGAAAGCCGTGCATCGCACCGCGGGGCGCGTCCGCGGCATAGGTCAGCGGCTTAAAGCAGCGGAGCGGATGGTGCAGCCCGGCGGTCGCCTTGAAGGGCACGTTCGCCGCCATACAGCTTCTTACAAATCGGATTATCTCGCGAGATGTCGGAAAGTCCGCCGGTGTCACACCGCCGGTACGCATCTTCGCCCGCTGTTTATGGGCGGCAAGCGACATCACAAGGTCAACAAATTCATCGCCGGTTGCGATCTCAAAAAATGCCGTCAGCCCCTCGGGCAGGATCGCAACGGTGTTCTCTATCTTCGAAACGGTCGTCGCCTTTACCTCAAGCGTATCAATGATCGCCCGGCCCTCGTTGTCGCGGTTGAAATCGTTGACGGCCTTGATGGTCGCCGTGATGTCCTCGCCCGAGAGAGCGCTCAGCCGCCAAGGCAAAGCAGAGCCGCCGGAGAGCAAGTCACGAGAGCATTCGAGAAACTCGTCTAGCCGTGCCGTCGGCACCACAAACCGGCCCATCATCCAGCCGAGTTCGCCGCTACGGTAGGCCGCATAATTGACGACGGCCTCCTGCATCGAAAGCTGCGAGGGTGGAAAAAGCCCGGCGTAGTCGATCAGATCATCAAGCAGCGTTTTTACGGAATCAACGGGTTTTACGGGTTCGGCGGCGGCGTTCATCTCTTTCCAGGCAGTCTATTCGGTATAATTCGCAATGATACGGATTGCCCTCGGCTTTTACAAACGCGTTGCAATTTGGCTGCCTTCTTGCCTCGCACCCGGCTTTCAGTTATCTTTCTAAGGATTTTTGAGTAATATGCGTGTTTTAGGTATCGATCCGGGAAGCGAAACTCTCGGCTGGGGTGTGGTCGAGGGCTCGGGCTCGAAGTACACTTCGGTTGCCTTCGGCACGGTCCGCTCAAAAAGCCGCGATGCTTTTTCAAAGCGGCTGATGGGCATTTATGCCGGAGTCGCCGAGGTCATTGATGCCCATTCGCCGGACGTTCTCTCGATCGAGGAAGCCTTTTATGCGACGAATGTCAGCGTCGCGATGAAACTCGGACAGGTCCGCGGTGTCGTGCTCCTGCTTGCCGAGCAGCGTGGGCTGGCGATCGCCGAGTATGCCCCGCGGTTGATAAAGCAAACGGTCGTCGGCTACGGTAATGCCGAAAAGCACCAGGTCGGCGAGATGGTAAAGATATTGCTCGGGCTCCGCACTGTCCCGAAACCGCACGATGCCGCCGATGCTTTAGCAACGGCCATCTGCCATTTCCACCATGCCGGAGCCGCCGCCCGAATATTGAAGCAAAGCTTATGAAAACTGCTCTCCTGCTGCTACTTCTTTGTTTATTCACCTTCACCGCCGAGGCCCAACGGCGCCCTCGTGGCGGTGCTGCCCAAGCCCCCGAGGTCGGTAAGACCGCGGTCGTGATGGATGAGACGATCTCCGTGCTCCGCGATAAGCCGAGCCTATTCGCCAATGCTGTCCAGCGGATGCGGCGCGGCCGCGTGGTGAAGATACTCGGTGTTGCCGAGGCAGATGGCGTGCGGTTCTTCCGCGTCTCGGCGGTGCCGCCGGCGGCGGGTTGGTTGCAGGCGGATTCGGTCTTCGGTAAATTTCGTCCGGCGGATGAGGAACGCTTTGTCTCGCTCATTCAGGCATCGAGCGGCTTTGAGCAGGTCGAGCTCGCGACCCATTTTCTGAAGCTCTACTCGCTGTCGCGTTTCCGCCCGGCGGTGCTTTTGCTTTACGGCGATCTGCTCGAGGACGCCGCCACCCGCCTCAGCCGCGACGCCAATAACCGGCTCGACCGCCGCGAGATGGCCGCCTCGGGAGCACCGGTCCACAGCTACTATCTCAACTTCGTAAGCCTCGACCGATACCGTCGGCTCGGCATCCGCTTCGTCTTCAATTCATCGACGCGGCGGTTCCATTACGACGGCGAATCGTGGGCCGAGGTCGTCCGAAAACACGCGGCGAGCCCCGAAACTGCCGAAGCCCAAAAGCGGCTTGATTCGTTGAAAGAAAAAATGGAAAGGACGGAGTCGCGTTAGAGAGCGACGGCGATCTCGGCCGCGACGCGGGCGTTCGATTCAAGCAATGCAATGTTTGCCTGCATCGTCCGGCCAGAGCTTTTTGCGGCAAGCTCGGTGAGCAGGAAAGGAGTCACGGCCTTGCCTGTGATGCGTTTTGCCGCCGCCTCTTTCAACGCATCGGCGATCAAACGCTCGGCCTCGGCCCGCGGAAATTCATCCGCCTCCGGCACGGGATTGACGACAATCAACGCCTGAGAAAGCCCAAGCTCGCCGCGTGCCTCTGCGATCTTCGCCACGTCCGAGGCCTTCTCGAGCCGGACGTCCACACCGAGTCCGCTCGAACGCGAAAAGAACGCCGGGAATTCGCTGCACCGCCAGCCTATGACCGGCACGCCATGCGTCTCGAGCCATTCGCGGGTCGCGGCCAGGTCGAGCACCGCCTTTGCACCGGAGCAGACTACGATTATCGGATTCGCAGCAAGCTGAGGAAGGTCGGCGGAAATGTCGGAAAGCCCGCCGCGGTGGACACCGCCGATGCCGCCGGTCGCAAAAACGCGGATGCCTGCATTGCGGGCGATGAAAGCGGTCGTTGCAACCGTGGTCGCGCAATCGAGCTTGCCGGCAATTGCGATCGCAAGGTCGCGGATCGAGGCCTTGCGGACGCTTTCCGACTTGGCAAGATGTTCGAGTTCCTCGCGGGTGAGCCCCGCCTTTATCCGCCCGCCGAGAATGGCAACGGTCGCCGGGATCGCTCCCGCCTCGCGGACGATGCTTTCGAGCTTTAGCGCCGTTTCGATGTTTTGCGGATATGGAAGCCCTTGGGCGATAACGGTCGATTCGAGCGCGACTATCGGGCGGTCGAAGTGGACCGCTCCGGAGACCTCATCGCTAAGATCGATCCTCATTAGTGAATGCGGGAAAATTACTTGACGAACTTACCTATGCGATCGAGCCGCGGATGCGTCAGGCAGCCGACCATGCTTCCGTTCGAAGCTCCGCGGTCGCACGACCAATAAACGAACATTGCCCGGCCGATGACAAGCTCCCGCGGGACGAAACCCCAAACGCGGCTGTCCTCGCTATCGTCGCGGGCATCGCCGAGCACAAAGAAATTATCGGGCGGGACGACCATCGTCTTACCCTCGACGGCAAATTCGTAGCTAGAGGTCGGCAGCCGCCGCCCCGCACGAACGGCGTCCATGGTTGTCTTGCTGTAATAGACGGTCCACTTCGCATTCGGGTCTTTCTCCTCAAACTCGAGCGTCTCAAGTTGCGAGATATTGTTCGGAGCATCGCCAACAACGCGATTTTCGGCCAGCGGCTCGCCATTGATGTAAACACGATTATTGCGAAATTCGACCGTCTCCCCCGGCAGCCCGATGACACGCTTTACGTAGTTGATCTGATAGGCCTTGAGCGGCGGATTGGAACCGCGAAAGCGGTCGCGGTCGGGCCGTGCCCGGTTTCCGGGATACTTAAAAACGATGATGTCGCCGCGATCGATATTTCGCATCGGGAGAAACGGCAGCGGGTCGCCCGCGGGGTTGAAAATGAACTTGTTTACGAGGAGATAATCGCCGACGAGGATGGTGTTCTGCATCGACCCGGTCGGGACGGTAACGGCCTGCAGGATGAACGTCATCCCGAAGAGCGCCATCACGAGCGTCACCGTAAGCGACTCAAAATACTCGCGAAAGAGCGACTTCGGCGGGCCGGTAGGCTTTTTTGCCTGCTCTTTCTCTTTTTCATCAACCTCGGCCGGTGCAACCTCAGGCTTGTCAATGCTCATAGCTTACTGTCTCTCATCAAGATCTTTCGTTTCGGCGAGTGCCAATTCAGCCGCCGCGATCTCGGCGGCCTTTTTCGTTCGTCCCTCGGCCTCCGCCGTGCCGCCCTGCCAACTGACGCGAACGTGAAACGTCCGGTCGTGCGGCGGGCCCTCCTCTTTGGTCGTTCGGTATTCCGGCAGCGGAAACCCGGCACCCTGAAGCCGCTCTTGAAGCAGCGATTTGAAATCTACCGAGTCCGCAGGACTTGCCGCGGCAACACGCTCCCCGAAAAGCTTTAGCGTCACATCGCGTGCGGCCGGGTACCCGCCATCGAGAAACACGGCGCCTACAACGGCCTCGAACGCGTCCGAGATCAACGCCGATTTATCGCGCCCGCCCGACTTTTCCTCAGCCGTCCCGAGCAACAAGGCCTCCCCCAGCCCGAGCTCGCGTGCGATCGCCTCAAATGCCTTTGCACTGACAAGCTGATGCTTCATCTGCGTCAGCGCTCCCTCGTGCGAATGCGGATGCCGCGTGTAAAGCTCCTCGGCGACGACCAGCCCAAGAACTGCATCACCGAGAAACTCAAGCGTCTCATAGTCGTCGCTCGTACTTCGGGGCTCGCTGCGGACTTCGCGGCCGGCTTCGCGTTCGGTCGCGACCGAACTGTGCGTCAGCGCGCGTCGAAGAAGTTCGGGGTCTGCAAACCGGTGTCCGATCCTCTCTTCAAGCTCCGTAGTGCTCATCGTGGCCACGGATTAGTTTAAGCCGTCGTACAGCAAATACAAAACCGGACGCCCTTTTGAAGGACGTCCGGCCGATCGTTAGATAGTGTCCGTAGCTTTTTCAAGCCTTTCCGGCAAGTTAGTTACCCGAAGCGGTATCGGTCGAGGTATCAGCGGCGGTCGGCGATTCGATGACGACCGGCGTGACCTCTGAGGTCGGGTTCGGCATCGGCTTCTGGATCGTCGATGCGATGAACTCGTCCACTCCCGTTTCCTTCTCAAAGCGAACGTTATAGAGCGTCTTTACGTTGTTGTAAAGCCCGTCGCGGTAAGCCTTGGAAGCGGCATCTGCCTTCGTGTTCTTATAAGCACGGGCATAAGCATCAACTCCGCGTTCGGCGGTAGCCTTAAGAAGGCCTTCCTTTGCCGCGATCTCGGTGTCCTTGGCGATCTTCTCCTCGTCGGTCGTCAAGGAATTGCGGGCAACGATCATTTCCTTGACCTGATCCGCAAGCTTGGTCACCTCTTCGAAGTAATAGTCGCCGATTGCCCCGTAAACGGCCGGATTCGATTTACCAACCGGCATCTGGGTCAGTTCAAAGTAATCGACCAAACCAGCTTTCTTGTCGCCCTGGCCGTAAAACTTAACGTAGGCCTTTGCATAGGTAAGGTCGGCAATGACCTGTTCTTTGGTGCCTTCAAATTCAAACACACCGAATGCGTCCTGGCCGGCCCTGTTCTTCTTTGTCGCGGCGGTTCCGCTGCGAAGCATCGAAAGGGCCTTGTCAGCCATCATCAGCGAATCTGAATTAAAAGCGTTGTTCTTCTTGGGCGGAGCTGCTTCAAAAAGTGCTGCCTGCCCGAGCGGGATGATCACATTGAGGATTCGCGGGTCACTCGGAGCGATCGACTGAATTTCCTTGGCAGCGGCAAAGGCCTCAGCCCAGTTCTTGTTCTGGCCGCCGACGGCTGCGTCATACTTCTGGAAGAGCGGGCTAAGCTTCTGGTCGAGCTCATACTGAGCAACGTCCTTTTCCCACTGCGGCATTAACGGCTTGACCCAATCGACAAAAGCCTTGGCAGAATCGCAATTGCCATACTTCTCTAGGTACTGTTTACCAGCATCGACCGCTACCTTAAGCGTCGAAAGCTTGCCGTAATTCGCAGTCACCTTTTCATAGAGAGCGTTCATCCCGTCGAAATCTTCACACGGGTCCTGAGCCGAAACGGTCGAGCTTCCGGCGGCCATAAATACCGCCAAAAGTGCCGAAATACCTACATATCTAATGATCGTTTTCATTTGTGTAACTTCCTCCAAAACCTGCTTGTTACTAACCTCTCTGAAACCGAGAAACATCGAATCGGTTTCGCGTGAAATCTGATGTATCGCAAGAAAAAATAGTTGCTAAAAAATCGGGGCTTACTATAAGCCCATCGGGGACATAACCCCGTCCTCCATGAAATAGCAATGACCAACAATAATCATTTATTGCGGGAATTGATGTCAAGCGAAAACGCGAAAAACTCGATTTGACCGAGCAACACGCTCATCAGTTACGCACGACGCGCGGACGCGGCTTTTCCTTGGCGGCGGTGCTTGGCTTTGCTTTGGGAGCGGGTTTCTTGGCTGTTGGCTTGGCCTTTGCCGGTGTAGTTCGGCTCTTTGCGGGAGCTTTTGCTGGGGCTTTTGCACTTGCTTTCTTTGCCGGAGCCGTTGCGGGCTTTTTAGCGGCGGGCTTAGCATTGCTTTTTGCCGGAGCCTTTGCATTGGCGGCTGGCTTTTTGGCGGCCGGGGCCTTGGTGTTTGCCGCAGGCTTTCTTGCCGTATTGGCCGCCGGTTTCTTCGCGGCAGAGTTTCTTGCGGCAGCGGTGTTCCTGGGTGCGGTCGGTTTTGCCTTTGCTGGAGTATTCGTGGCGGCGGCTCTCGGCCGCGTAGCCGGTGTTCGTGCCGGTGCGTTGACGGGGCGGGAATCTGCTTTCTTGACCACCGGGGCTGCGGGCTTTGCTGCAGGGCGAACCGGAGTTGATGCGGCGTTACTGCGGTCGTACTCAATAACTACCGGCTTAAAGACCGGTGCAGATTGTGTCGTTCGCGTAACCCGCGGCGTTTCGGCCGGACGCTGCGAAGCTCCGGCAACGACCGTCCGCTGCGGAGCGGCTTCGGCGGCCTCATCAGTTAATTCTTCATCCTCGTCGCCGTCTTTTTCTTCATCGCCGGCCCGAGCCGCGATCATCGCGTTGCGAGGCTGAGCCGGGCGATTGCGGAAATTTTGCAAAGCAAGGAGCCGCTGCGGATCGCGCCGAATGCGGTTGCCAAGTGCGTTATATATCTGACTGGCGATCGCTGCCGAGATGCGTCCGCGGGCGGCCTGTCCGCGGGTGATGACGACGACGGCGTAGTCCGGATCTTCGATCGGTGCGACCGATGCGAAAAGTCCGACCCACGAGCCCTGCCCAATGCAGGAACCGGTTTTGCCGGCGACGCCGAGCGTCTGGTCCAATCCGCGGCGGGCCGTGCCGTATTCGGCGGCTCCGATCATTCCAGGGATCACTCCCAAGAGCGTCTGGTCGGGAACGTTTGCCGTGCCTCTTACCTTTGCCTGCTGGCTTGTTCGCTGACTGCGGTCGCGGGTTATCTGCGGCGTTACGCGCTTGCCGCCATTGGCGATCGTCGTCACCATTACGGCGAGCTGAAGCGGCGTTACCTCAAAGTCATCCGCGTGCGAATAGATCCGCGGATTGTTGTTACCGTAGGGCAGCTTGCCTGCATATTCGCCCTCGGCATTGATGCCGGTTGGTTGGCCGAGCCCAAGCTGTTTTGCGTACTCGATCAGTTTGTCGCTGCCAATACCGCTGCCGACGCGCTGGAAATACGGATTGTTCGAATAGGCGAGGGCATCGTCAAGATCCATTCGTCCAGAGTCGCCGATTATCGCACCATCCTGCGTTATCCTGTTCTCATTGATGCCGGCGACGCCAGTAACAAGCTTTACGGTGGAGCACGGCTTGTAGCCTTTCTTGATGGCCCAATCCTGATTGACCATCGTCACAACGCGGCCGGTCTTTGCTTCCATTACGACGATCGTTCCGGCGCGGTCGCCAAGAGCGGTTACCGCTGCCTGCCGGATGCCCAGATCCTCGCCCTGAGTATTATCGCGGGCGATGTTAGCTGCAGTCTCGGTCCGCAGTCCGCGTTCAAACGCCAACGCTCGTTCGCGGGCACGCCTCGCGGCTTCTGCCCGGCGGCGCTGCTCGGCAAGAGCGGCTTGCCTGCGGGCTTCCTCGGCCCTTCTGCGAGCCGTCTCCCTCCGCTGCTCGGCCGCGGTCATTTTCTTCGCGGGTTTGGCTGCGGTTCGTTTATTTTGGGCGGTTCGGGATGAGGTGGTTTTTTTCGGGGCAGCCTTTTTGGTCGCTGTCGCCTTCTTAGGATCAGGCTTTGCCGCGGTCCGTTTCTTTGTTTGGGCTGCCGAGATACCGGCGAACACAAAAACGGCTATCAAAACAATAAATCCGGAACGGCGGCAAAAAGCGATCGAAAAAAGGTTCATCCGTTACCTCAACGCTGATTATGATCTTTTCTAAGTTTGGAAGCCGAGTCCCGCTAAGGAAGAGCAATTGTTGTGAAGCGGAACTTTGCGATTCGACTGATTTTCAAGATAACATTCAATCCACGCTGTTGCAAGAGGTTTTTAAGCACTTGTTTATCTCGGTGACCTAAATGGGGTTTTTTGGTACATTTCGCGGCCGTTTGCTGCTCATTCTGGCTCTAATGCTGATAGCCACGCTCGGCGTTCAGTATTACATCAACTTGTTGATGCAGCAGGAAAACACCGAGCTCCGCGATGAGCAGACGCAAGCGATCTTTTCGGGCCTCCAACTCGGAGTTTCGAGCCTGACGCAGCAAGATCGCATCCGCGACCTCGTTGACCAGCCCGGCCAGGCATACCTTGATGAAGGCTCGCGGCAGCGGATCCTTGATATCCTCGTTATCACGAACGAATGGCAGGTACTCGACAGCCTCACCGACACGTATCTGCCCGAAAGCGGCGAGGGCGATGAAGTTATCTACAAACGGCTCGGCGAGCTTACCGACCTTCCGCCGCTAATGAATGGCGAGCGGCTCGGCGCCGACCTCGAGCGGTTCCCTAACCGACGGACCGCCGAGAATAAGCTCCGCAACGACGAGGCTCACGCACTCCCGATCGAGACCAGCCAGGGCCGCTGGTACATAATGGTCCTGCTCCGCAATGACCGCAATGAGGCCGCAGCTCGGGCAGCACAGCCGCTGATAGTTACGCTCGGCGTTCTTTCGATCTCAACTCTGATCACATTCCTGCTCGTCTGGCGGTTCACGCGGCCGATCGCAAATCTATCCGATGCGGCAAGACGCGTTGCCGATGGTGACCTCACCGTCCGCGTTCCGGACGACTATCGCGGTGACGAAATGGGCCGGCTCGCGATGCGGTTCAATGAAATGACCTCGGAGCTCGAGAAATCGAAGGTTCTCGAGGAGCAACTCCAGCAGGCGGAAAAGAGCGCCGTTATCGGCCGGCTCGGCTCAGCCATCGCCCACGAGATACGCAACCCGCTCAATTACATTAACCTGACGCTCGACCACCTTCGCTCGAAGTTTGCGCCCGAAGAGGAAGACCGGCAGAAGACGTTCAAAAAGCTGATCACCCAGGTCAAGGACGAGGTCGCGAGGATAAACCAGCAGATTACGGATTTTCTCAGCTATTCGCGGCCGGCGGTGGCTGACCTGAAACCGGCGGATGCGAAGGCGATCATCGAGGATTCGCTCCGGATCGTCGAAGGCACCGCGGAAGAGAACGGCATCAAGGTCGCTGTCATCGAGCACGAAAATGTGCCGCAGATCGCCGCCGATGCCGAGATGCTTCGGTCGGTCTTCAACAACCTTTTCATAAACGCCGTACAGGCAATGGGAGCAAGCGGCGGCAACCTTACGGTCCGCATCGAGCCCGACGCGGAGCCCGGATTTGTCCGGATCGAGGTCGCCGACACGGGCAACGGCATCCCGGCCGAAAACCTCTCAAAGATATTCGAACCCTATTTTTCGACCAAAGAAACTGGGACGGGACTTGGCCTCGCGATCGCCCAAAAAGCGATCGAAGCCCACAACGGAAGCATCGAAGTAGATTCGAGAGAAGGTGAGGGGACGACGTTTGTGGTGCGGCTAAGAGCGAGCGAAGGCTAGTGACGAGGGGCGAGGGACGAGTGACAAGTTGTTGTGAGCGGTGAGCAGTAATGAAGTTAGCGATTTTCGTGAATTGTTGTGATCAGCGGTGATGCTGAAGAGACGCTGGGTTTACACTCGTCACTCATCACTTGCCACTCATCACTAAAAAATATTATGGCAAGAAAATCCATCCTCGTCGTTGATGACGAGAAGAACCAACGCGAGATACTTGAGACGATCCTCTCGGGTGAGGGTTACGACGTAACGACGGCGAGTTCGGGCGAGGCGGCGATGAAGTTTGTTGAGTCTCGCCGCTTTGACCTCGTCCTGACGGACCTGAAGATGACCGGCATGTCCGGCCTCGATCTGCTGAAAGAGCTGACGAATTTTGACCGCTCGATCATCGTCATTTTGCTGACGGCACATGGCTCGGTCGATTCGGCCGTCGATGCGTTAAGGCTCGGTGCGTTCGACTATCTCCAAAAGCCCTACGACAGCGACAAGCTGCTCGACACCGTCTCGCGGGCATTGAACAAACTCTCGGCGCTCGATACCGAGATCGTTTCTGTCTCGCCGGAGATGGACAAGATCAAAAAGCTGATCCTAAAGATCGCCAAGTCTAATTCGACCGTCCTCATCCGCGGCGAAAGCGGCACGGGCAAAGAGCTCATCGCCCGGGCAATGCATATCAACAGCCTACGGGCGAGCAATACGTTTCAGGCAGTAAACTGCGCCGCAATCAACGAGAATTTGCTCGAATCGGAGCTCTTCGGCCACGAGAAGGGCTCATTTACCGGAGCGGTCGGCGAGAAGAAGGGCCTCTTTGAGATAGCCGATGGCGGCACGCTTTTTCTTGATGAGATCGGCGAGCTCGACATCGCCCTGCAGGCAAAGCTGCTCCGTGCGCTTCAGGAGCGAGAGATACGCCGCGTCGGCGGGGTCAAAGAGATACCGGTCGATGTCCGCGTGCTCGCCGCGACCAATCGCGACCTGCTGAAAATGACCGAAGAAAAGCGGTTCCGCGAAGATCTTTATTATCGGCTCAATGTGCTCTCGATCGAAATACCGCCGCTCCGCGAACGCCGCTCGGATATCCCGGTGCTGATGGATTTTTTCATCAAAAAGCACACCCGCGGGACCGACCGCGAGATCAAGATCGAACCCGCGGCAAAGGCGCTGCTCAACGACTACCATTACCCCGGTAGTGTCCGCCAACTTGAGTCGGCGATCGAGCGGGCGATCCTGCTCTCAGAGAACGACACGATCACGCTCGACGACCTGCCGCCCGAGATGTCGGTCGGAAGCCGCCCGGCAGAGATCGGCGGCGACTCGAACTTCAAACTCCCGCCCGAAGGCGTCAACTTTGAAGACGTCGAACGCAGCCTGATCGAACAGGCAATGGAGCGGACCGACGGCAATATCACCAAATCCGCCAAACTCCTCGGCCTCACTTTCCGAACGCTCCAATACCGGCTCGAGAAATATGGAGTGAAGAAAGATGAGAATGAAGAGGGCGATGAAGAGTGACGAGTGACGAGCCGGAACGAGTTCAGTGATGAGTGGCAAGTGGCAAGTGACGAGTGACGAGCCGGAACTAAATTAGAATAGTGGAAGAATGGAAACGAGTTCAGTGATGAGTGGCAAGTGAAGAGTAACGAGTAGGAAGTAGTTGAGCGTTGTTGAAACCTGAGAAAGTGTGGTGTTTCACGATTCACGATTTTCGGTTCTCAATGCACGAATTACGATTCACTATTCACACTTCACTCTTAATGATTGTCGGAGACGTTCTGAAAGGGAGCCGTAAGAAATGAACGACGTTGGGAAAGCGTCCAGTTTCAAAGACCTGATCGTTTGGCAGAAAGGGATTTTGCTTGTGAAGCAGATCTATAAGCTTACGAGTGTCTTTCCTAGTGAAGAAAAGTTCGGCTTGATCTCCCAGCTTCGTCGGGCAGCGGTTTCGATTCCGTCAAACATCGCTGAGGGTCAGGCCCGGCGAACGACGGGTGATTTCATTCATTTCATTTCAAACGCTGAAGGCTCCGTCGCCGAGGTCGAAACCCAGCTTCTCATCGCTGTTGAACTGAGTTTCTGCACCGAAGCTCAGGCAGAGTCGTCTCTTTCACTGACCGTCGAGATCCGCAAGATGCTGAATGCTCTTCGCCGATCGCTGGAAGGCCGAAATGCGAAGTGAGCGGTACTTTCGATTCGAGGGAGTTCAGATCCGACGGCTTTTTTGTTACGTTTTCCGCCGTTTGGTGCTATAAGTTTAACGTTTGAGCGGTGATTCTTGTCACTTGTCACTCACCACTCTTCACTAAGCTTATGGAATGGTTCTCGACATTATCGCTTGCTCTCGGCACGGCTTGGACGAGCGGGATAAACCTTTACGCGACCGTTTCGGTCCTTGGGCTTTTGCAGCGGCTTGGCGGTGTTAAGCTCCCGGGCGGCCTTGATGTCCTAGATAATTGGTGGATAATCGGCATCGCCGGCGGGCTGTATATCATCGAGTTTTTCGCCGATAAGGTCCCTTATGTCGATAGCGTCTGGGACGTCGTTCATACATTTATCCGCGTTCCGGCGGGTGCGGTGGTCGCCTATGCTGCGGTTTCCGACATGGACCCGTCGATCGTCATTCCTGCAACGCTTATCGGCGGCGGCTTTGCATTTGCTTCTCACGGGACGAAAGCGGCGGCCCGAATGGGTGCAAATCTTTCGCCCGAACCGGTCTCAAATACCGTGCTCTCGCTTACTGAGGATGTAATAGCCATTGGCGGAGTGCTCCTTGCGGTCTTTGCCCCGATCGTCATCGCCGTAGTTCTTGTCGTATTTTCTATCGCGTTCTTTTGGTTCTTTCCAAAGATCTTGCGGGCGATCAAAAAGCTCTGGCGGGGTGTGCGGGCTTTTTTCCGCGGCGAATCTTTATCCGACGTTGTACGCAAGGGCGGGTAGGCTGGCCCGTTCTATTCACATAGTTCGTCTGAACTCGAGGAGGAATAGATATGAAACAGCTCTCTCTGACCGCAATTATTCTCGCTTCCCTGTTGTTCTCGGCCTGTGGAGGCGGTGACCAGTCAGCGGTATCGCAGTCGCCGGGCACATCTTCCGGCGAATCCGAATTTCAAGACACTTCGGCCGCAAACACCGCTCCGGCGAGCGCTCCAGATCAGGCCCGCAAGACAGGCGGCGGTGGCGGCGGCGGCACACAACCACTTCAGGAAAACATTCCCGTCGATCAGACATCGAGCTCTCAGCAAACTGCCGTCCCGACCGACCGCAAGATAATCCGCAACGCAGAACTTGACCTCGAATCCGAGACACCCGATGAAGCGCAGACGCGCATCACGGCGATCGCCGAGCAAATGGGCGGTTTTGTAGTTGAGTCGAAGCAAAGCTCGACCGATGTACGCTCCTCCCGCCGCGATACCGTCACGATGACCCTCCGCGTGCCTTCTACGAAATTTGGCGAAGCGCTCGAGGAGATACGCAAGGCATCGGGACGCGTGGTGGTCGAGACCGTAAAGGGACAGGACGTAACCGAAGAATTTATCGATATCGAGGCACGGCTCAAGGCACAGCAAGCACTCGAAGCTCAGTTCACCGAGATAATGAAGCGTGCCAATACGGTCGATGACGCCTTGACCGTTCAGCGGCAGCTCGCGGTCGTCCGTGGCGAGATAGAGAGGATCGAGGGCCGAAAGCGTTTCCTCGAAAATCAATCAAGCCTTTCGACCATCAAGCTCCGCATCCGCACTCCGGCTGTCATATCCGCAGGCGGCCCGGGCTTTTTCTCGCGGCTTACGGATTCGATCAACACAGGGCTCGATTCCGCGCTCAGTTTCGTGCTCGGCCTCATAACGGTCCTCATCGCCGCTCTGCCGTTTCTTCTCTTCATCTGCTTGCCCGCTTACCTCATCTTCCGATACCTTTGGAGAAGGGCACGGCGACGGATGACGACCGCCCGGATTGTTGAAGAAGAGTTAAAGGACGAATGAACTGGGAAAAGGCATTTCAGGCTTTGGCGGTCTTGCTTGCAGCGGCCGCCATTTATTTTTTTTGGGTCGGGAATAACGACTGGATGTTCGCCTCCGGCGTGCTCGGATCGGTGGCCTTTTTCCTGAGCGTCCGCTTTCAGGTAAAGGAGCGGAACAAGATCCGCGAAGCCGAACGCGAGGCCGCCGAACAAGAGGTCCCGCCCGCTGACGACGGCGAATGAAATGGCAAAGATCGTGCTCGCAACTTTCGGCTCGCTCGGTGACCTTCACCCGAAGGTCGCTCTGGGAATTGAACTAAAAAGCCGCGGCCACGACGTTACCATCGCGGCGATGGAGTTCTATCGCGAAAGGGTCGGCCAGATCGGACTCGGCTTTTCACCGATGGCACCGCACCTTGACCCCGAAGACAAGTCAATGGCGAAGGACCTGATGGACAACGACAAGGGTTCGGAGTTCATTCTTCGCGAGATCATAATGCCGAGCCTGCCGGTGATGTACGAAGACCTCGTCGCCGCAACCGCAGGAGCTGACCTCATCGTTTCGGGGGAGATCACCTATGCGGTAAAGTCGCTGGTCGAGACGACAGGTATCAAGTGGGTTTCGACCACGCTCGCACCCCTGGCTTTCTTTTCCAATTACGACCCACCGGTTCTGCCGCCGGCCCCGTGGTTTGAGCATCTCCGCTTTCTTGGGCCCAGATTTCACCGCCTCATATTCTCGATCGCAAAGCGGCAGAGCTTTTCTTGGCTGGCGGATTACCGGAAGTTTCGCCGTAGCCACGGCTTGAGCGAAGACCACGACCCGATCTTCACGGGCAAGTTTTCTGAGGACGCGCACCTAGCAATGTTCTCGCGTGTGATCGGCGAGCCGCAGCCGGATTGGCCGTCCAATACGCTGCAGACCGGCTTTTGCTTTTACGACGGGCTGGCCGAGACCGGAACGATGCCCGAGGGCTTGCAAGATTTTCTCAGTTCCGGCGAACCGCCGATCGTCTTCACGCTCGGCTCGGCCGCCGTCATGGACCCCGGCGAATTTTTTAACGAAAGCATCAAGGCCGCGAAAAAGCTGAAGCGGCGTGCGGTGATGCTTTACGGCGTCTTTAATGAAGCGCCTGAGGGGCTGAACGACGACGTCGTCGGCTTTGACTATGCTCCCTATTCGCTCGTTTTTCCGCGGGCGGCATGCGTCGTCCATCAAGGCGGGGTTGGAACGACCGGACAGGTCCTGAGAGCCGGCGTGCCGCATTTGATAATGCCCTATGGCCATGACCAACCGGACAATGCCGCACGCTGCCGACGTGCCGGAGTTGCCGAAATAGTTCGGCGGGGCAATTACACCGCGGACACAGCCGCAAAAACTATCGAACGGATACTCGCCGACGCGTCTTATCGGACAAACGCACGTGAGCTAGCCGCCGTCGTCGTCGCGGAAGACGGGACCGCCGCGGCCTGCGACCGCATCGAGAAAGTTTTAAACTCCGCTCCGTAAACGCTAAGATGAAGTTTTAGCGTTATGCGAACACTCCGGGCTGAACATTCCTGCAATTCTTATCTGAAACGGCACGCCGTTTCGGCCGTTATCTTTTTGGCCGTGGCGTTTGCTGCGGCGATTCCTGTAGCGGCGCAAGACGCCCCCGTTGATCCGACAGCGATCGCTGAAACGTTCTCCCTCCCGCGCGTCGGCTCGGCCGAAGACTTTGCCAAGGTCGCCCGGACGCTTCATCCAGAAACGCCTTACTCGCTTCCGCACGCGATGTTCTTTATCGACCGCAAGGAAGGCAACCGGATCTACTACGCGGATTCGAATCGCTACCGCTTTCATAAGGATTTTCTGCTCGCGACATATCTGGTTCCGCGCGGTGCCGATGTCTTCAAACCAGTTTACATCGATGAGGACCGAAGATTTATCGTCGGGACCGTTGCATTTCAGCGGACGGTCGATAAATACACTTGGGAGATCTGGGAAGGCGATATGGCGACCGCCGAGCACCTGAAGACCGCCCACCAGGTGATCAACCGGACATTCTTTGCCGCGGTCGCCTATAAGCCGAATTCGACGCGGCAGGAAGATCTCTCGGCCGGGCTCGGATTTCCGCGGGTTCTGCAGAGCGAGATAATCAAGAATCAGGAGTATGTTGCCCTTAATCCTGGCCGGGCCGTTGGCCGTATCCACGTTATCGAAAAGCTAGATGACACGGTCGAGATCGGCGAGAACGAGATCCTGGTGCTTCGCGAGCTCCCGATGTCGCTACCGCCGGTTCGCGGGATAATTGTCGCGAAGCCTTCGTCACCGCTTTCGCACGTCAACATTCTCGCCAAGGGCTGGAACATCCCGAATATTTACATCAAGGACGCCGACAAGCTTTTTAAGGACAAGCATTCATTCGTCTGGGAGCTTGAGGCGACGATGACCGAGTACAAGTTTCGCCCGGCCGATACCGAACTGCTCCGAACCGATTTCAGATCGCCGGATCAGCAGATACCGCCGGTCGATATGGCCGTGACAAAACTCACCGGCCTCAAGGAAATGCGGCGGACCGACAGCGTCGCCTTCGGTGCCAAGGCCGCAAATCTCGGCGAAATATTTAGTGCAAAGGTGCCGGGCATCACGGTCCCGGACGGCTTCTCGATACCCTTCTTTTGGTACGACAAATTTATGAAGGACAACGGCCTCGACAAGGTCGTTGAAAAGCTGCTCGAGGATTACGACTTCATCCACAACCCGCGTTACCGAAAGCAGAAACTCGAGGAACTTCAGGCCGCTATTCAGAAGGGCACAATTGACCCCGCACTTCGCCGGCAAGTGTTTTTGCGATGGAAAACGCAGCTCGGTTACGCACCCGTCTTTGTCCGCAGTTCGTCGAATGCCGAGGACCTGCCAAATTTTTCGGGTGCCGGGCTTTACTCGAGCGCGTTCAATATCCGCACCGCCGATCAGATGCTTGAAGGCATCAAGAAGGTCTGGGGCTCGCTCTGGAACGCTCGGGCATATGAATCACGCGTCCGCAACTACGTAAGCCAGGACGATGTTTATATGTCGGCACTGATCCAGGTCGGCGTCGATATGGAAAAAGGCGGCGTGCTCATTACGAAAGACCCGTACAACAACGTCAAAGGCGATGCCGTTTATATCAGTTCGGTCTGCGGTCATAATTCGCGGGTGGTCAACAACAGCGGCATCCCGGAACAGATACTTTTCCTTGGCGAGACGAGCTCGATCTCGGTCGTTACGCTCTCCGATCAGGAGAATGCGCTCCGCTTTGATGCCCGCGGCGACCTTAAACAGGTCGTTGATAAATGCGCGGGGCCGGGCGGCCGCGTGGTCAGCGACGCCGAGGTAAAACGGCTCGTCGAAGCCGCTCGGGTGATCACCGCGGCCTTTGATTCCGTGCCGCAGGATATAGAATGGGGCATAATGCGCGGTAGAATATTTGTAGTTCAAACACGGCCATATGCCGATTAATATCAATTGACTTTAATGGAGACGTTTATGAAGAAGATCTCTTTGTTCGTTATTGCAGGTTCACTCTTTGCCGCCGGTTGTAATTCCGGAACAGCCGACACCGCCGCGGCGGACAACACCGCAAACCCGCCGATGCGTGCCGAGAAAATGGAACCGACGACGCATCATACTTTCGACAATTTGCCGGAAAAACCCGTCGGACCCGTTAAGCCGACCGGCGGCAAATGGAGCGCCGCGGGCGACCCAATAGACACAACCGATTTTGATAAGGCCGTCGCCGATGCCGAAAAGAACCTAAAGGCAAAGCCGAACGATACAGCCGCAAAGTCCGCCGCGGTCGATGCTTATTACAAACGCGGATTTGCCCTGACCGAGGCTCGGCAATACGCCGCGGCGCTCGGCGATTACCGCCGGGCCCTGAAGATCGACCCGAACCACGAGGATTCGAAAACCTGGCAGCAACAGATCATCGGCATCTACGAGATGATGAAAAAGGACTATCCGAAACCGGGCGAAGAACCCGCACCGCTGCCGTTCAAGAAAGAAGGAGCGTGAGCGGAGCACGGTGAAGAAGTGAAAGTGTGAAAGCGTGGAAAGGTGAAAAAGCGGCCGAGCTTTAGGGGGCTCGACGTGCGGATTAAATTCTTTCGGATTTAGCTGCTGCCTTTTTCACCTTTTCACCTTTTTCACCTTTCCCCTTTTTAACTTTTTCACAAGCATTTAATACACTGTTGAGTTCGATTTTCGACATTAGTTTCAAACAACATCTATGGGAATTTCAGCAACCGACATGAGAAAAGGCATGGTGATCCTCCACGAAGGAGCACCGGTTAAGGTGATGGACTTTCATCACCACACGCCCGGCAATCTGCGGGCGATGGTTCAGGCGCGGCTTCGTAACTTGCTCACGGGCAATTCGTTCGAGTACCGCTTTCGCTCTAACGAGGCGCTTGAGCGCATCGTTCTTGAGCAATTAAAGATGGAGTATCTTTACTCCGACGGCTCGCATCACCACTTCATGAACCAGGAAAACTATGAGCAGGTGGCTCTGACCGAAGAGGAACTCGGCGACGCGGCCCAGTGGCTGATGCCCGGCTTGACCATCGAGGTCGAGTTCTACAACGGCACGCCGATCGGCGTTCAGCTTCCGGCCTCGATGGAACTCACGGTCACGCAGACCGAACCGCAGCTCAAGGGTGCGACAGCCTCAAACTCGAACAAGCCCGCCACGCTCGAAAACGGGGTAACTCTAATGGTCCCGCCCTTCGTTGCCGAGGGCGAAAAGATCAAGGTCAACCCCACGGAATCGCGGTATATGGAAAGGGTCAAATAGTCTGGGAAGTCGGGGAAGTCTAGGATGTCTTGGAAGTCACGTGGGGTCTGGAAGTAACGTGCTTTGTTCAAGACTTCAAAAACTCGCATTTTCAACTAGTAACCAGGCAGTCAGGACTTCCTAGACTGACAAGACTTCCCAGACATCCTAGACTTCCTAGACTGTCCAGACTTCCTAGACCGCCCCCGGCAATGTACTTGCTCTATAGCCTTCTGCTTTCAGTTGCGTTTTTGCTGATGCTGCCGCTGTTTTTGATGCGGCGGGAAAAGTATGCCGCGGGGTTCAGGCAGCGGCTCGGCAATTATCCCGAATTCAAAAACGACGGCCGCAAGGTCATTTGGCTGCATTGCGTCTCGGTCGGCGAAGCAAATGCGGCACGGCCACTTGCCAATGCTCTCGTCAAAGATTTTCCCGGCCACCGACTGATAGTCTCAACGACAACAAAGACCGGGCAGGAACTCGCCCGCAAGATCTTCGCCGGCAAGGCCGACGCGGTGTTCTATTTCCCTTTCGATTGGAAATTCTCGGTCCGCAGGGCTCTGAACCACTTCAAACCCTCGGCCGTCCTCCTGATGGAAACCGAGATCTGGCCGCGGTTCATCAGCGAAGCGAAGCAGAGCGGAGCGAAGGTCGCGATAGTCAACGGCCGGCTTTCCGAGCGTTCGTTCGGACGATATGGAAAGGTAAAAGGGTTCGTAAAACGTGTGCTCGCGGACGTGGATCTCGCCCTGATGCAGGGCGGTGATGACGCCAACCGCCTCATCTCGCTCGGGCTCGCTGCGGCAAAGGCGAAGGTGACGGGCAATATGAAATTTGACGTCGCCGATGACCCTCGGGACGCCGAAATCGCCGCGGAGCTCAATGCCCGCTTTCGTTTCGATGACGGCCGGCCCGTGATCGCTGCCGCAAGCACACACGACCCCGAAGAGCGATGGCTGCTTGATGCATTCTGCTCGATTCTTGCGGGCGAGGCGAAGATAAAGCCGCGGCTCGTCGTCGCACCGCGGCACCCGGAAAGGTTCGGTGAAGTGGCTAGACTCTTTCGCGAATTTCGCGATGAAGACGCTTGCGAATTCAAACGATATCGTACCGCCCGCCGAAGCGACGCCCCGAGCGAAGCGGACGCCGAAGCCGATATTATCTTGCTCGACTCGATCGGTGAGCTGCGTGCTCTCTTTCGGCTGACCTCGATCGCTTTCGTAGGCGGCTCGCTCATCCCGCACGGCGGCCAGAGCGTGCTCGAACCCGCGGCCGCTGGCAATGCGATAATCACCGGCCCGCATACATTTAACTTCGCCGACGTGATGCGTGTTTTCCTGGCGAACCGTGCGGCCATTCAAATCGCTGAGGCACATCCAGTGTCCATTCCCGACGAAATTTTCCTGCACCTCTCGGACCTGCTCGAGGAGCCCGACGCACGCGCCGAGCTCGCCCGCAACGCCCGGTCCGTGATGAAAGCAAACCGCGGAGCGACGGCGAGATCGGTCTTGGAGTTAAGCCACCTGCTAGAGGCGTCGAGAAAATGAAGTTCCTGCGAAAACTGTTGGTGCCGAGCTACTCAAGGCGGGCCGATTATGACTCACTAGATAGCACGTCGTCTCATTACAGTTTCCCGTGCCCGACGTGTTCGGCTACAGTGGCGTTCTCTTTCGCAGATGCAATACGCCACTGTTACATATGGGAAGGCGAAATTGATCAAATAAACGTGAACGCGATAAAGGACTATTTCGAAATGAATATCGTCGGCAAATCACCAGACGGAGGATGGCCGTCAGTATTCATAGTCGAATGCAATAGTTGCAGAGCAAGATTCATGATCTATTCTGGCGTTTCGGAGACATCAAATTCGGTCTATCGTGTCGTCATTCAGTCAATCGCCGAAATTTCTCAACCAGAATGATCCTCCAGTTGCTGCTACTGTTTTTATCGATTCTGCTCGTCTGGTTAAGCTTTAGGTCGTTCCGCGGCGGGATTGCGTATCTGCGTTTTTTTCGCGAGGAGTTGACCAAGCCGCCTTCGGATTGGGAGCCGATTGTGACGATCATCGCTCCTTGCAAGGGCGTTGATGAGGGAATGCTTGCGAACTTTGACGCGTTGCTCCAGCAGGACCTGCCGGAGTATGAGGTCATCTTTGTCATTGACGACGCTGACGACCCGGCCGCCGCCATCATCGAACAAGCCTGGCAGGAAGCCAAGCGGCACGTAAAGCTCGTCGTCGCACCGAAAGCCACCGCTTCCAGCCAAAAGGTCGAGAACCTTCGCGAAGGCGTTCTTCATGCCGATGAAAGAAGCGAGGTGTTCGTGTTTGTCGATTCAGACGCGCGGCCATCGCCCGGTTGGCTGCGTGCTCTCGTCGCACCGCTTCGCGATGAAACTGTCGGAGGCGCGACCGGATATCGTTGGTTCATTTCAGAAGAGCCGACGCTTACATCGGAACTGCGTTCAGCTTGGAACGCCTCCATTGCCTCCGCGCTCGGGCCGAACGAGAAAGACAACTTCACGTGGGGCGGCTCGATGGCGATCCGCCGCGACACTTTCGAACGCGTTGGAATTCGTGACAAATGGAAGGGCACGCTCTCCGATGATTTTGCCGTCACGCGTGCAATGCGTTCTGCGGGACTGAAGATCCGCTTTGTTCCGCAGGCTCTTACCGCAACGGTCGAGAGCTGCACCTTTCGCGAGCTTTTCGAATTCACCAACCGCCAGATGAAGGTCACGCGGGTCTATATGCCGCAGCTTTGGCTGATGTCGTTTCTCGGCTCGGGGCTTTTTGTTGCGGTGATGGCGGCGGCGTTTCTCATTGCCGTGCTTAGCAAAACCAATGGCGTCGAGGTCTGGGCAGCTCTCGCCACGCTTTTTCTGGTCGCGTTCTTTTCGGTCGGCAAGGCGGCTCTTCGGTTCCACGCCGTTCGGCTTGCTCTCCCGCAATATGAAGCGAACCTGCTTCGCCAGCGTTTCTCGCAATACACGCTTTGGCTAGTAACGCCCGCGATATTCTTAGCAAATTGCGTCGCCGCCCTGCTCTCGCGGGAAATCATTTGGCGGGGCACGCGGTACCGCCTTGTTTCTCACGAAGAGACGGCCATTTTGCCCAAACATCAATAATAACAACCTTTTGCACGCGGTTGGCACCAAAGAGTGGTATATTCCTTTGGAATTAATGACGCCTGAGGCGTAATGACTTTTATGACCGTAATGAATACTGCTCTGCCCATATTTCGCTTATTTCTCGTTTTGGTGCTCGTTGTGGCTCCTGCGGCCCTTGCGCAAGATAAGGCGCCCGAGGCCACCCCAACTCCGCCGCCGACCGGCAAGGCCCCGATCATCATAATTCCCGGCATCACAGGTTCAGAACTGAAAAGCTCCGTAACGGACAAGACCGTTTGGTTCACCCGCGGGCGAAACAAGGATGAAGACATTCGCCTGCCGATCACTGCGGACCTGAAGAAAAACCGTGATTCGCTCGTGCCGGTGGATATTATTCGCGGCGTAAGCCTCATCCGTTTTTTGCCCGAGGTCGAGATCTATAACCAGCTGATGGTATCGCTCGAAGAGCGCGGCGGATATCGCGAAGCAAAGTGGGACGACCCGCAGCCGGGCGACCACCAAGACACGTTTTACGTTTTTTCCTATGATTGGCGGATCGATAACGTTGAGACGGCTCGTAAGCTTGTCCGCGATGTTGAAGAGCTCAAACGAAAGCTCGGCAAACCGGACCTCAAATTCAACATAATTGCCCATTCGATGGGCGGACTCGTTGCCCGCTATGCCGCGATGTATGGCGATGCGGAGCTGAGAACCGGCACGATTCGCCCGACCTGGGCCGGTGCAAAGCACCTCGATAAGATCTTTATGCTCGGGACGCCAAACGAGGGCTCGGTACGGGCGCTCGATGCCTTGATCAACGGGCTCTCGATAATCAACGGAATCAATATTCCTTTCGTTCGGGATATCGACCGGTTCGATGTCTTCACCATACAGTCGATCTTTCAGTTGCTTCCTCACGAAGGAAGCCTTGTCGCCTATGATGAAGAGCTCAAACCGATAGAACTCGATATCTTCGACCCTCAAACTTGGGAAGAATACGACTGGGTCGTTTGGAAGGACAAGAAATTTGAGAAGAACTTCAGCGTCGCAGAGCAAAAGACCGCAAGGCCCTATTTTCGAGCGGCTCTGAAGCGGGCAAAGGACTTTCAGGCCGCGATCTCGAGGCCCGGGCGTGAGAATATCCCTGTGACTTTTTACCTGCTCGGAGCCGATTGCAAAGAGACACCCAACGCCTTTATCCTTCGCCAAAATAACAAGAAGGACCGCTGGATAACGCAGTTCTCACCTAAGTCGTTCAAGCGAAATGACGGTACGAAGATCACTTCCGAGGAAGTAAAAACGCTGCTGCTTGCGGTCGGCGATGGCGTCGTAACAAAACGTTCGCTTGCCGGCGAGAGCACGCTCAAACGCGGCGGCGAACCTATCGTCCCGATCGCGGCGGAGATCTTTCAGTGCGAGACCCACACCCGTTTGGTGACTAATCTGCAGATTCAGGATAGACTCTTCGGATATATGTGGCCCGTGCTTGCGAATTAGCGGGGCCGCGATCCGGCGATGATCAAGAATTTTCTCGATAGCGACCTTCCCGATCCGGTGGAAGAGAAAAAGGCCCGCACCCGCGAGCCCGAGGTGCTCGGCATTTTTGGCATGGAGCCCGAGCTAAATGAGCCGAGGCCAACCGAGCCCACTGTCGCGATACCGTACGAAGACGAACCTGCTTACGAACGCCGAGAGCCCGCTGAACCGCCGCCACCGACCGTACTTTTACCCTACGAACCGCCGACCGCGGGCGAGAGCATTCGAATGTCTGGCCTTGCATGGTCGGTCGGTATTTCGCTCTTCGGCTCGATACTTTTCATGCTCGTCCTCGGCTGGCTGGCGGATACTTTGCTCGGCAGTGCACCTTGGGGCATCGTTGTCGGCGTTGTGATCGGCTCGGTCATCGGGTTTGTTCAGCTTTTCCGCATCAACCGCGAGATCTTTAGCAAAAGCGCTCCTCCGGCCGAGACGACATCGCTTTTTTCGGCCGATGAGCCCGCAAAAACGCCCGAGGCCGCTCCGCCGATCATGCTTCCGCCCGCGGAAACCGCACCCGAAGATCCGCCCCGCCCGGACTATCTGCCCCGCGAGGATTGAACTTTCAACAAAGGCGAAGTAAAATTGAGGGTTTGAATGAGCGAACCGGACGATCTCCGTATGCCGGACGCGGCTGAACTAATACCGAACCAGCATCGGCGGCTGCTTATCCTGATGGCTGTGCTTGGCGCGGTTGCGGCGATTGCCGGGGCCATCTTTAGCTCGATAAGGTTCGGGGCGGGAATTGCGGTTGGGGTTCTGCTCGCATTTGTTAGCTATTTCTGGCTTCGCTATTCGCTCAAGAAGGTTTTTGAAAGTACGCCCGAAGGCGAGCGTCCGCGTATCTCGGCCCTTAGATATTTGGGCCGGTACTTTGCTCTCGGAGCGGTCATAGCTGTCATCTATGTAAGCGATGTGCTGCCGATCGTTCCGGTGATTCTCGGCATGGCCGCGTTCGGCTTTGCCGTAGTCGCGGAAGGTTTGATACAGATCTTTTTAAGCTTCTCTAACAGGAAGGATATTTAATAATGCTTTTATTTGCAGGTGAGCACCCGACACCGCTGATCGTCGAGTTCGTCAATTATTACATCGGCGGGCCGCTCCACAATTTTCAGATCAATTACACCAAGCCCATCTGGGACAAGTTCTTCTCGAACTTTGGCACGGATGCAGAAACGATGTTCGGCGTGTATTCGCCCGAGAACGCCGTTCCCTGGTACACGATAATGTTCGTCATCGCCTGTATTCTCGCGGTGGCGGTAATCGGGCTTTTGAAGGGCAAGCTTTCTGACGATGATCCGCAGCCGGGCCAGATGACGCTCGAGGCCGGATATCTCGCGGTTTCGAATTTGGTCGAGAACGTGATCGGGCCGCACGGGATGAAGTATTTCCCGGTCATCGCGACCTTTGCCGTGCTGGTGCTCATCTCGAACCTGATGGGCACGTTCCCGCTGTTCATGTCGCCGACGGCATCCGTCAACGTAACGTTCGCTCTCGGTATCGCATCGTTCGTTTACTACAATTACATCGGTATAAGCGAGAACGGCTTTTTGAAGCATATTGGCCATCTTTCCGGCCCGAAACTGCCGCTGCTGATGGCGATCTTTATCACGCCGCTGATCTTTTCGATCGAGCTTATCTCGAACATGATCCGGCCGCTGACGCTCGGCGTTCGCCTCTTCGCGAACCTTTACGCCGACGAGCAGATCTATTTCCAGATCTCAAATCTTTATCCGCCATATACGCAGATCTTGCTTCCGGCACTGCTTCTCGTACTGGCGGTCTTCGTCGCCTTTGTTCAGACGCTGGTCTTCACCCTGCTTTCGTCCATCTACGTTAGCGAGGTGACGCACCACCATGACGATCACGACGACCACGGCGATCATGCCGAAGGCCACGGCGAGGCTGCCGCGGCGCATGCATAAAGTTTTTGCGGGGCGTTGTTTGCTCCGCAAGGAACGCCCAAGGGCGTAAAACAACAGAAGAATCCGAACCGGGGAACCTGCGTTTTATAGCAGATATGCCCGCACGCGACAGGCGGCCTGACTCCAACGCGAGTCGAAATCAGGCAATACCGGAAGCGAGGCGAAATAATACCGGCAGAGCAGGCAACGGGCGGTTCTTCCTGATCGAACATAAATAGAACAGGAGACTTATTAGAATGAACAAGATCAAACAGATCGCTTATGCGGTCCTTACCATCGCTCTCGTCGCCCTGCCGGCAATGGCACAGGGTGCGGCCGACAACGAATCGACCGTTAACTCATATAAAGCAATTGCGGCCGGACTCGGCTTCGGCCTTGCCGCCGGACTCGCCGCTATCGGCCAGGGACTCGTCGGTTCGCGTGCGGCCGAAGGCGCAGCCCGCAACCCGGGTGCAGCTTCGACCGTTCAGACCATCATGATCATCGCGCTCGCACTCATCGAGTCGCTCGTGCTCTTCGCACTGCTCATCGTCTTCGTTAAGCTTTAATCGACGGCGGCAGTAAAAGTGCCGAAAAGATGGATGCGGACCCGGGCTTTAAGGCTCTGGGTCCGCATTTTCTTTGCATTTTTTCGACATGCAGCAGCGATGTTGCGTCTTAAATGCAACCCGCATAGGATATTATCGTTCTAATACGAAATGGCTTACGACCTTACAGGGCAGACCGTTGCCGAGAAATTCAAGCTGATCGGGCTGGTTAAGAGCGGCCCGGAGGGTGACCTTTATCGTGCCGAAAACACGCTGATCGAAAAGCCGGTGACGCTTCTCGTTCTACCTTCCGACGCCGACGCAAAGGCTCGCGAGAGTTTTCGCAAGAATGCGAAGATCGCCTCGGCCGCCGAGCATCCGAACATGCTTAACGTGCTCGATTTCGGCATCGACGGCTCCGGCGTTTCATACGCCGTTTGCGACGCCGCCAACCCCGAAACGCTCAGCCAGGCGATAGCGCACAGCGGGAAGATGCCGGTTGAGAATGCGGTCGAGATCGGCAAGCAGATCGCCGCCGCACTTGAAACGCTCCACGCCTCGGGCAGGACGCACGGCAACCTGACCGCTGATAACATTTTACTTTCCGAAGTGGCCGAATCTGCTGCTATCGCCAAGGTCGCCGGCATCGGTTCGCTCGGCCCGCTTGAGCGGACGGGCGACGTGCTTGCAGCCGCTCCGTCGGAACTCGCTTATCTCGCACCCGAATTGTGTTCCGGAACAGATTCGCCCGATGCCCTTTCGGATATTTATTCAGCCGGCGTCGTGATCTTTGAAATGCTGGCCGGCACCGTTCCTTTTTCAGGCGAGAAGCCGACCGACGTTCTGCTTAAACATATCGAGGAACCGCCGCCGCCGCTTTCCGCCTTTCGCTCGGACCTGCCGCCGACGCTTGAGCCGGTGATACTGAAAGCGCTTTCAAAAAGCCCCGAGATGCGTCAGCAGTCAGGTGCGGAATTGATGGGCGAGCTTTCGGCTGCCTTTGGCGATTCGCCCGCAGCGGTAGTTCAGGAACCGGCAAAGAAGAATAACTTTTGGGCAACGGCGGCAATGGTCTTGATCGGAACGGCCGCTCTCGGCGGTGCTCTGATCTATGCGACTTGGAGCCCAAAGACCGATCCGGCCACCGCGCTCCAGCCGGACGCAAATGGCCTGCCGGTCCAGCCGATCAATCCGGCGACCGGCACCGAAGAGCAGCAGCTCGCCTTGATGCCGGCCTATTCGCTCGACGGAAATTCGAACATGTCGCTTTCGGCTCCGGATACCATGCCGGGCGGCGACGGCTACAACCCCTGGGCGACAGGCGTTCCGCCTCCGGGTGCCCCGAGCTATGTGCCGCCGGGCGGCGAGATGTATAACATCGACCCGCGGACCGGTAGCCCATTTATGCCTTCGGACGGCGGTGTGATACTCGTTCCCGTTCCGGTGAATTCCAACACACAACCGGCGGCCTCGCCGAATCCCGGACGAAATGCGAACGTTAACGCGAACGCACGTCCAGCGACGCCCGCAAACACGGGTCCGGTCAATACCGCTCCGGCAGTAACACCGCGTCCGGCCGCTTCACCGCGAACCACTCCGGCTCCGGCACGAACCCCAACGCCGGCCCGCGACGATGGGCCTGCAGGCGATGAGCCGAATCAATAGCGGCAGCTTTATCGCGGCACTTCTATTGTTTTCAGAATATCCGAAATAACGGCGTCGGTCGTCGCTCCCTCGAGCTCGGCCTCGGCCCGCAGGGCAAGCCGATGGCGCAGCACCGGGCGAGCGATGTCGCGGACGTCGTCGGGCGTCGGGAAATCGCGGCCGCGGATGGCGGCGAGTGCTTTTGAGCAAAGTAGCAATGCGATCGAGGCACGCGGGCTTGCGCCGTAGAGTATCGTCGGGTGGCTACGCGTTCGCCGGACGATATCGACGATATACTTCTGCACTCCCGGCTCCATCCGCATATTGCGGACCTCATGACGCGAGTGCGAGATGGCCGCGGCATCCTCAAGCGGGCGAATATCGAGCTGTTCCAAATGGTGCGAGTTAAATCCCGAGTCCCAGCGGGCGACGATCTCGCGTTCGTCCGTTTCATGCGGATAATCGATGATTATCTTCAGCAAAAAGCGATCAAGCTGCGCCTCGGGCAGCGGATACGTGCCCTCGTATTCGATCGGGTTCTCGGTCGCGAGCACAGTGAAGAGCGGCGAGAGTTGATACCGCTCGCCGTCGATGGTTGACTGCCGCTCCTCCATCGCCTCAAGCAACGCGGCCTGCGTCTTCGGCGGCGTCCGGTTGATCTCGTCGGCGAGCAGGATGTCGGTAAAGATCGGCCCGTGGCGAAGCGTGAATTCGGACGTCTGCATATTAAAGACGTTCGTGCCGGTGATGTCCGAGGGCATCAGGTCGGGCGTGAACTGGATTCGCGAGAACCGCGCGCCGATTATCTCGGCCAGCGTCTTGACCATCAGCGTCTTCGCCGTGCCGGGAACGCCCTCAAGCAATGCGTGGCCCTCGGCAAGAATTGCCACCAAGATCTGCTCGATGACCTCGTCCTGACCGACGATGGTCTTCCGCAGTTCGTTCAAAATATGTGCGATGGTATTGGGTGTATATTGCAGCATCATCAATTTAAGAAAAGATCCGCGATCAGCTTGACCGCCAGCAAGAGCACGGTCGCGATAAATATGCCTCGCAGCCACGCCTCGTTCATCTTCGTCACAAAATAGGCACCGGCGTATGCTCCGACGAACATCGTCACCGCGAGCACGGCCCCGAGCTTGTAATCCACTAGACCTTGCCACATAAAAACGAGCGTGGCAATCCCGGATGAGAACACGTTTACGAGCTTTGTCGCGGCGATCGCGCCGCTGTACGTCATCCCGAAAAACGCGACAAATGCGGCGGTCAAAACAGTAACGTAGCCCCCGCTGTAAAGCCCGCCGTAGATGGCAAGCAGGAATGTCGCCACAAGCCCGACGGCGGTCAGCGACCATTCGCTGTTCCCGTTTTCAGCACCACTCGTCCGAGGCCCGAGCAAAGTAAAGAGCACGATAGCGATCATCGCTACCGAGACGACAAGTTTCAGACCGCTGCCGGTCATCATCCCGACCAAGGCCGCTCCGAATGCCGAGCCCAGCAGCGTGACCGCTATCAAGGGCGAAAGCCGCTTTACGTCGAGCTTTCCCGTTCGCAAAAACGGTATGGTCGCACCGATCGCCATGAACGTCAGGCCGAACATATTGGTCGCGACCGCTACCTTTTCATCAATGCCGAACTGGAACATCACCGGCACCGTGATCAGCGAATTGCTGCCCGTCACGACCCCGACGGCGCTCGTTACAAAGAACAGAAAAATGAGCGCGACCAGCGCTTGCCCGGCCACGTCGCTATATCCTCCGCCTGCTGCTACGCGAGAGCCGCATCGCTTCTTCAAGCTCACGAAGGCTTCCGGCAAGTTTTAGCAACTCGCGTTTATCGGTCGGCTCGCCGTGGAAGATGTCCTCGCATTTCTGCATTAGCGTTCCGACATCGCCGGCGTCGCGGCCGGTGCGTTCGGCGATCATCGCGGCGAGTTCTTTCCGCGAGGTCGTCGTATTATCAACACCAAAATGCCTTGCGGCCCGCCGGCGGAAATCGCCGTAGATATTCTCCATCGCGAGGTCGAACGCCTTCGTCCGCTGCTGCAGCTCGGCCATTGCGCCGACGTATTCGAGCTTCGAAAGCCGATCCGGATCAGGAGCCGGAACCGGCCGGGCAAACCGACGGCTTCGCGAATAGACGACAAAAAGCCCGAGCACTGTTAGCTGCAAAAGTATGGCGATCACCGGCGTCCCGGCGAAATATTCAAAGACGCGATTGTTCCCAGAGCCGTAGCCGTGATGGTATTCGTTAAAGGCGATGAGCCCGCCGCGTGCGGTCGCGAGATTGACGGCAAATTGGGCATTGTCCGCGGCAGTAATGCCGCCATTAGCGACGACATACGGGTCGCCCACGTAAACGATCTCGCCTTCGCCATAAGGAAAATCGACGACGAACGCCCGGCCCGAAGCCGTCACGTGAACAAAAGGCGCCGTGAACCATGTCTTTGCATCGTCTGGCGGCGGTTCGTCGGACTGCTCGGGTGATTCGCTCGGCGGTGATTCGGCCGCGACGGGCGGCGGAGGCGGTGCCGAATTGGCGTCGTTGTCCGGTTCCGCTGTGTAAAAATCGAACGGCGTCGGTTCCGGCGTCGGCCCCGAATTAGAATCCGAACCCGTGCCGGTATTTGCCGGTGCCTCGTAAGTTTCGCCCTCGTAACTCTCGTCGCTTTCTGCATCGATCGCGGCTACCGGTGCCCGCGTGACCTCGGCCGCCGAAGCGAAACGCGAGGGCTGAATAGCATTTACCCCGCGGGTCAAAAGGCTTGGCAAGTTAGGCCGGTAAGCCGGAGTTGCGGCCGTCATCTGCGCCGGATTTGCCGGATCGACCGAGAGGATTCCGGCGTCCGCTCCGGGCTTCGCCTCAAGCGTCCAGCCGAGCGAGGTCGTCAGCAATTGCTTTGGCGGCTCGCGGTCGATGATGACAAGCCGCCCGCCGCTCGAGACCCAGCTAAGTATCATCGAGGCGTCGTCTTCGCTGACTTCGCGGCGAAACGGCCCGATCATAACGAGCGTTGCGGGCTGTTGCCGCGTTTCGGTGAGGAGCTCGGCCGGCGGCCGCTGCCACCGCGTCACCTCGCGGCCGGTCTCGGCAAGAAGCGTGTAGAAGGCCTTCGTGCCGGTCGCTCCCGGGTGATAGGTCGAGCGGATCGGGGTCATTTCCTTATCCGGTTCGCGGACCTTTTGGACGTACGAAACGGCGTTCAGCCCGACCATCAGAAGGCCGAGCACGAGAAGAGCAAGCACGATGAAAAGCCTTTGCTTCATTGCCCTCAGGTCTGCCGGATCGTCTCCCTTGCTTCGGTGCTGAATGCGGTCCAGGCACTGCCATCGGCACCGCCCGAACCATACCATGCCCGTTCAAAAATACCGGTCAGCCCCTGCATCCGCCGATGAATTTCGGCCTCGCGGCGAAGGTCGCGGAGGTAATCGCGATTTGTTTTGTGGCGGGCGAGCCCGATCAACCGTCGGTCGCTCAGCTCGCAAAGAAGCGCGATGTAGCCCTTGCGGATCGCACCGCGATGGTCGCCTTTCGCGGCCAGTGCCTCGGCCTCGGCGAGCAGGTCATTGGCTGTCATGTCTTCACCGATGGTCTCGCCGAGAATTACGCGTTCGCCGTCCTTTTCACGCTTTCGCCGACGGAGCTTCGGGAAGATCACCGGAGCAAGCCGGTAAAGCCCGTAGGCGATCGCGGCGACCGCCGCACCGATAACGAGCACCTGAAGCACCATCGCCAGCACTGGCGAACCCGAAACGCTCGGCCGCGGCCCGCCGCTCGGCAGCAGTCCCATTAGCCATTCAATGAACTCACGGATCAGCCTCTGCAGCCAACTCTCCTCATCGCCCGAGGGCTTTTGAAACTCCTCGCGGTTGAGGATCTCGGCGAGCTTTCGCTTTTCCTCGTCCTTTGACCGCTCGGTCTCAGCGGCCTTTTCGATCTCTTTTAGCTTCCAAAGTGCGGCGGAAAGTGTCTGCTCGATCTCCTCGGCAATGACGGCCCGCGAGCGGCGGTCGGCCGCAGATTCGTATTCCTTTAGCAGCTCATGAAGCCGAGCGTGTGAGAATTTCTCTTTGCCGAAGCCGGAATCAACGTCAAGCTCGGGCGGCAAGAGCCGCCGCATCTCGGCAATGCACTCTTTCTCATATTCGGAGTAACCATCTTCGCCGTCGCGGATCTCGCTGATAATGTCGATCGCGTGGTCGTGGGCCTCATCGACCGCTTCGCGATATTCGGCAAGGCTCATCCCGCTCGCCGCGGCGGCAAGTGAGATCAGCAAAATAGCGATGAACGGTAAACGAGTTCGCATCTTCACTTGAGCCCGAGCGTGGTAAAGCCCGGCGAGTTTTGCGCCGCGGCCGCGACGCCCTTCGGCTCGGCCCTTGCCCCGAGAGCGGGCTGCAGCGGGTTGAGATATTGATCGGGCACGTCCGGTATCTCGCCGAGCCGGCGGTTAGCCATCAGCTCGATATCGTAGCCCTCAAGCCGCACCCGCTGATCAACATAAAGTAAACACAGGCCGATCATCCAGACCGGCGTCAGCACAATAAGGCTCGCCTGCCAGATAAGCTGCGAGGCGATCTCAAACCAGGCGGGCGTGACCGCCTCGGCAAAAGGGCCGAAGTCGATACCGGCGATCCAGGCGTACCATATCAGCGGAATATAGAGCACGGCCAGTGCGGAATATGTGGCGACGGTCGTGAACCCGAGCAGAGCGGCGAATCGGAGCGATGTGCCGTTGGCAAGATTGACACTTCGGCCGATCGACGAAAAAACGCCTTCGTCCTCGACCAGCATCACCTGCGGCACATAGGCAAAGCGGCATGCGACGAACGAGAACGCAATAAAGACCGTAACTATCGCCCCGATGGCAGCGATCACGCTAATGACCGCGATCACCGAAGGCACACTCGCAAATGCCATCGACAAAAGCCCAAGCACCATTAGCCAGACGAATGTGCCGACGAAAACAATAACGAACCCGATGGCCGAGAGCACCGAGACAATTATCGCCGAGGCGACCGCGAGGCCGGAGAAGCGGCTCCATGCGTTTCGATAAGTATCGGCAAAGGTGATCGGCTCGCCGTGGAGCAGGTGGCGAACAAAGTTGCGCGAGGCTCCGCCCATTACGACCAGAGTCGCGACCGTTTGTGTGAACCAGATGGCGAGTGCTCCGACAAACGAGAACGCGGCGAAAGCCCCGGATTCGAATGGGTCATATGCCTCGGTCGTGAAAAAGATCATTCGCGAAAGCAGAAGCCAACCGACCGAGAAAAGAGTTCCGGCCACCACCGGCGGAGCCGCGATGAGAAAAAGCGTTGTGAAGTGCTTCCGGTAAAAGCGGGTCGCACGGTCAATCAGGTCACCCGCACCGAGCGGTACGATCGAAAGGTTCTGCGGGCTGCCGTGGGTTAGGGACATTCGGTGTGTTCAGATGATTATATCCGCAAAACGCCTATTTTGAACACTCCATTTTCTGGTTACTGCACCGCAACAAAAAGAAAAAGGACGGAAGCCTTTCGGCTCCCGTCCCTACAGGATCGGCCTTTCAGCCTATTGAGTTTAGAACTCTATACGTCCGACGAACTGGAAGATCCTCGGAGCGAAAGTCGAAGTAACACGGCCAAACGTGTTGGCGTTGATGTTGCCAGGCGTATTGCCGATGAAGAAGTTCGCCCTGTTCATCAGGTTGAATGCCTCACCGCGTACCTGGAAGCGTACACGCTCAGTGACACGGAAGCTCTTGAACATCGAAACGTCGATATTGATGAACTCCGGACCGCGGAAGCCGTTACGCGGAAGCGTACCGGTCTGTCCCGAAGGAACGTTGAAGAACACCTGTCCGGAGAAAGCGGGCTGTCCCGCCTGGGCTGCCGAGCCGAGACCTAGCTGGCTACAGTTTCCTCCGTTGAGATTGTTCTGGTTGATGTTGATCACCGACGGATTGATCCAGTAAACACCGCACGGTGTACGGACGATCTGGATCAGGTTAGCGATCTCGCCCTGGGTCAGGTTCGAGTTTGCCGTCTGACGGCCCGAACGAGCAGCACGGTTAAGTGTGCCACGCGGATCGGTGATCGAAAACGGAGCACCGGTTGACCAACGAAGGATACCGGTCATCTGCCAACCGCCAATGATCTGATCGACGATACCGCCCTGGTTAATGAAGCGCTTGCCCCTGCCGAAGGGAAGTTCGTAGATCGCATTGAAGTTGAATACGTGACGCTGATCAAAGTCGGCGACGGAGTATTCATTACGCTGCTGATCGTTGTCGATAAGCGGGTCGAAACGGGTCTGGCCAACACCTGCTGCATCGGACAATGCCTTTGCAAAGGTGTAGTTGGCCTGGAAATAGAGGCCATCCGCAAAACGGCGACGAGCCTCGATCTGGAGCGAGTGATAGTTCGATTCGGCACCATTTGTCAGGATGTCTGCAACACCCGTGTTCGGATTGGGCAAGAAGAACGAGCTGACGCCAGGGAAGAGACCGGTGTTAACTATATAGGTCTCAGCCAATGCTCCAGGGACACCCGTCCATATAAGGTTGCGTATGGCCTGAAGGTCAAGCCGCCCGCCGTTGGGAAGGTTCGGAAAGAACGTGAGCGGTACACATCCTGGGTTCGGCGCACAATTCGGATTCCCGTTAATAGGACTCGACGGGTTTGAGGCGGCCATGTTTGCCCGGGCCCTCAGGAAGTCGGCGAGGAATCCGTTTTCCTTAATAATGACCTGGTTGTAGTCAAAACCGCGGACCAGATTATCGCTCTTGTTGCCTACGTATCGGACTTCGAGAGCGGTCTTCCAGGGAAGTTCACGCTGAACGCCGATGTTCCACTGAAGAAGGCTCGGAGCTTCGATCTCCGGGTCGACAGCGAAGACCGTACCGAAGTTTCCAGCAAGAGCGTTGTTCTGTGCGTAGGTACGCGGAACCTGAAAGGCAGGTGTCGGCACGGATGCGTTGAAGCTGCTGAGACGTCCGTTCAGGTTCGGCAGCGTATTGCTCGCACTCAAACCGGCGTTGCCGAGAAGAGCGTTGTCAGCGGCACGAATGAATTCGTCGTTAACGTAGTTGATCGCGATACCGCCGCGGATGACCGAACGGCCTTCGCCCGGCATCAGCTTGCCAAGCCAGCCGCCGAAGTTCGGCGCCCATGCAAGGCTGAAGCTCGGAGCGATATTGTCGATGTCGGACCCGAAGAAACGGGTGCCGCCATTGTTACCGCCGACATAGTCGTAGGTTCCATTCGGATCGAGAACCGTTTGAAGAATGCCCGAACGGTTTCCGATGACCGGCTCAAGAACTAGTCCATCCGGTTCGCTGACCGGTGTGAAGATCTCGTGACGCACACCAAAGTTAAGTGTGAGCTGCTGATTTACACGCCACGAATCGCCGAGGTACCACGAGTAGTTCTCGAAGTGGAGGCGGCGGTTCGGAAGAGCATCGGCAACATAACCGCTATCGCGGCTCGTGATGTTAAAGCTCTGCTGGGCAGTCGTTACGACCCCACCAAGAAGCGCAAGTAATGCATTTGCTGACGCGAGCTGTCCTGCTGAAATGCCGCCCGGGAAATTGGTCAAATTACTAGTGATCTGCGGGGTGTTCACACTCGATCCGATCGCAAGTCGCGGCCGAACCGTGATCGCACCGAGGCCCGGGCCAAACGGATTGATACGGAACCAATAGATCTGTCCGCCAAAGCGGATCGAGTGGTCGCCACGGGTATAAACGGCGTTGTTGGCAACGAGCCAGGTCGAAGTGTCGCGGCCCTGCGGTTCAAAGTTGACCTCGGGGCTGCTGACAAGCGGAATGGTCAAATAGAAGTCCGGAACTTCGGCCGTGTTGCCAAAAGCCGGACGGCTTAGCTGATTTGCCACACGAAGCTCGTTGGTCAGCGAAGCAGTTGGGGTGTATCGCCAAGCAACGTTGCCAGTATACGTCTTTGCATCCTGGAAACCGAACGGGATGTCGGTGAAACCAGCAGCAAACGCACTGTCGATATCGGGACGCATAAGCAACTCTTCACGATACGACCAGATACCGCTGATGGTGTTCTGCGAGTTGAGGTCGTAGTCGATACGGGTCGAGAAAGCTTCTCGGTCCTGGTTGTTCTTCTGCGAGAAGGTATAGCCGATCGTATTTAGGTCCGGCGTTTGATTGTTGCCGGCCGGAAGAGTAGAAAGTATACGGCTCTGAATAACCGGGTCAATTCCGTTTACCCTCGCTGGGCCATTCGCAGGAGCTGTTTGGTCAGCAGCAAAAAGGTTCAAGGTGCGGGTTACACCTGCATTATCAATGTAGGTGAAGATGCCGTTGCGAGCATCCGGACGAAGGGTCGTCCGAGCTACTGAGGCTGACTGACGCTCGCGGTACCCTTCATATGCGGCAAAGAAGAACAGCCTGTTCTTGAGGATCGGGCCGCCTACACGTCCGCCAAACTGGTTTCGGTTAAGGAACGGGCGCACTTGGCCGAGGCGATTTCGCTCAAAGGTGTTAGCACCGAAGACGGAGTTGCGGTTATAGATGTAAGCCGCACCCGTAAAGCGGTTCGAACCACGCGGCGTTACAAGCGAAACCTGCGATGCACCGTATCCGGCTTCAACACCGGCATTCTGCGTGGTGATGGTGAATTCACCTACGTCATCCGTGTTCGGGCGATCCGGGACGAAGTCCGTTGCGTTTGCACGGATGAAGTTGTCCTGGACGTTAAGGCCGTCACGGGTGATGTTGGTGAACGACGAACGCTGTCCGTTGATCACCGTGTTGGTCGCACCGTTTGATGACGAACCTGCCTGCAGGTTGATCAGCGAAAGCGGGTTGCGGCCGTTAAGCGGAAGTTCCTGGATCTGGCGGCTGCCGACGGTGTTGCCAAGCTCTGCGTTCGCAGAGTTGATGACCTCGGTGCCTGCCACGACCTCAACAACTTCAGTAACGTCGCCCGGTTCGAGCACAACGTTACGGGTAGTGGTCTGTGCGATGTCGATCTTCACGCCCGTTGTCTGGCTGGTCTTACGTCCCGGTGCTGAGACCGTGATCGTAAAGGTACCAACGTCCAACTGCGGAACGGAGATCGATCCACCGCTACCGGTCGTAAAGGTCCTCTCTGCATTGGTCTGTTCGTCTTTGACGACGACCGTCGCACCCGGGATAACACCCGAAGCGTCTGACACGTTAACGATAAGGTTACCGGTGTTTGACTGTGCGATTGCAGTGAGGGCCAGTGCGACGAGAAGCAGAGTTGCTCCAAAAAGTCTTTTCATTACTAGTCCTCCGAATTGAATATTTTTACTCATGGTTTGAGAAGCATAGGTCTAAAAGGCAAGCAGTGTGCCATCTCGACTGCCAAACCGTATCGAAATCGTACAAGCGGGTTAACTCTTTATAAAAGAATAAGATAGCAAGGTAATTTCAGCCCGTTTTCGTCAAAGATCAGTCCGGATCCAATCTGCCGGACCGGTCAAAATCCCAAAATCTTGATGTTTTTTTCGGATTTTTGGATTTAACACACGGCCGGCTCAAGGCCGGACCTGGATGTGATATCCCTTGATCTTTGAGTTCAGGGTCGTGGCATTGAGCCCCAATAGCCGGGCGGCCCGCGATTGATGCCCGCCGGTCTGCTCGAGGGCGCGGCGGATGAGATCCATCTCGAACCGTTTAACCTCGTCGTAGAAGTTCACGCCGCGGGCAATATCGATATCGCCGGAGGCTCCTTCGGCTTCGTTCATCCGCTCTTGAGCAAGCTCGGGGGAACGCACTTCCGGACGCAGGCATTCGACGGTTATCTCGTCGGTGGTGGCGATGACGACCGCCCGCTCAATTACATTCTCAAGCTCGCGGACGTTACCGGGAAAGTTGTAGTTCTCGAGCAGCGAGAGCACCTCGGATGAGATCTGTTCCGTGATCTCCCGGCCATTCTCGGCGTTGTATTTGCGGATGAAGTGCTGCGTTAGCGGAAGAATGTCCTCGGGACGCTGACGGAGCGGCGGAAGCTCTATCGGGACGACCGAGAGCCGATAGTAAAGATCCTCGCGGAACGTGCCGTTCCTGACCGCTTCTTTAAGGTCAACGTTCGTTGCCGCAATGATCCGGACATCAACCTTGGTCGTTCCGGTCTCGCCGATCGGCGTAAATTCGCGTTCCTGGATCACACGAAGCAACCGAACCTGCAGCTCCGGCCGAAGGTCGCCGATCTCGTCCAAGAAGATCGAACCCGTATCCGCGACCTCAAAAAGGCCTTTCTTTGCCGCGATCGCTCCGGTAAATGCTCCCTTCGTGTGCCCAAAAAGCTCCGATTCGAGCAGCTCAGACGGAATGTTCGAACAATTGACCACGACGAACGGCTTGTCCGCACGCGGGCTCGCTTCGTGGATCGCCTTCGCGACCAGTTCCTTACCGGTCCCGCTCTCGCCGGTGATCAAGACGGTCGAACGGGCCGGGGCAACGCGTTCGACCAAGCGGAAGATGTCCTCCATCTTCTCCGAACGCCCGACTATCGCATCGCGGCTTACGGACCGCGTCATTGCCTGCCGAAGCGTTTGCCGCTCTTCTTCTTTCTTGCGTTTTCTTATTCCTTTCGCAACGAGGTTGAGGATCTGCTCGTTCTGAAATGGCTTGCGGATAACGCCCTCGGCGCCTTTTTCCCACGCCGAGATCGCGGTATCAAACGTCGCAAAGGCCGTTACCATCAGCACGACCGCCTCGGGGTCGAGCTTGATCAGCTCCTCGAGCGCGGTCAGGCCACCCATGCCCGGCATCGAAACGTCCATCAGCACCAGATCGAACGTCTGCGTCGGATACAGTCCGAGCGCTTCCTCGCCCGTGCGGGCAAGTTCCACCTTGTAACCCGCGCCCGAGAGGATCGTCTCGAGCACGTCGCGCATTATTTCTTCATCGTCACAGACGAGTATCGTGCCTTTGCGTGCCATATACGTAACATTAGAGATTTAACCACATTGATTCGTTGCCGCAAGCAGAGCGGAAAGATTTCACTTGTTTAGCAGGCCGACTGCTGAGCTCTGGGTGTAAGATAAGAGAGACCAATGGCTGTTTACGATAGCTTTGCAAGGTTTTATGACCGGCTCTTTGCGCCGGCCGAGCGGCGTTTCCTCGGCCGCTGGCGGCAGGAGACGCTTTCGCTCATTCCCGAAGGCTCTCGCCTGCTCGAGCTCGGTGCTGGAACGGGGGCGAACTTTGAATATTACGGGTCTCCGGAACGCGTCGTTTCAAGCGAACTCTCGTGCGAAATGCTCGGATTTGCTGCCGTAAAGGCCCGCGGCAACGCACTGATCCAGGCCAATGCCGAAGAGCTTCCCTTTGCAGCCGATTCATTTGACGCCGCCTTCGCGACGCTAGTTTTTTGCTCGATACCGCGGCCCGAATTAGCCTTTGCCGATCTCCGCCGAGTTGTTCGCCCGGGTGGCCGCGTCGTTTTGCTAGAACACGTTCGGCCGCCCGGACTGTTAGGAATGATGTTCGACCTGCTCAATTTTGCGACCGTCGCGTTGATCGATGATCATTTCAACCGCCGGACCGCCGAAGTTGCGGTCTCCTCCGGCCTTCGGCTCATCGAAAACCGCCGCAAGCTTGCGGGCGTCGTAAACCTTATCGTTCTCGAAAATCCCGAGTAGTAGCCGGGCTCGTTTTCTGGAAAACTTGTTATTTCAAACCTTTTCTCTTTTTCGTCGTATAATTTAAGGAAAGCAAAGCGGAATTTTCTGCGGAATTTTCCAGCTTTTTTTTAGAATCGACAATAACAATCATGGCGGCTTCAAAAGGTACAAAGATCGCTCTTGCCATTGGCGCGGGGCTTTTCGTTCTTCTCATCGTCGGCGTTATCGCGCTGATCCTATTCGCCGATATGCTCAGCCGGCCGAGCGTGCCGAACAACAGCGTGCTCGTGCTTAATGTCTCTGGCTCATTGCCGGACTACGTCCCCGAGGACGAGCTTGCAAAGGCTCTCGGCATTGGCCAGCAGCAGAGCTTTACCGGTCTCTTGACCCAACTACGCAAGGCAAAGGTCGATAACCGCGTCGGGGCTGTTCTGCTCAACATAAACTTTCCCGGCATCGGCTGGGCAAAGGCGGATGAACTCCGCGATGCGATCAAGAGCGTTCGCGAATCTGGAAAGCCGGTCTATGCCTACATGGAAATGGGCACCAACCGCGAGTACTACATCGCGACCGCCGCCGAACGGATTTATCTGCCGCCGCCGGGCGACCTTTGGGTAAATGGTTTCGCGGCCGAGGCAATGTTCTACAAAGGCTCGCTCGATAAGCTCGGCATCGAGGCCGAGGTGATCCAGATCGGCCCGAAATACAAAAACGCACCCGACCAATACACCCGCAAAGAAATGGGCGAAGGCCAAGCCGAGGTGATCAATGCTGTACTCGATGAATACGTAGCACGCTTCACCGGAGCGATCGCCGAGTCGCGTAAGAAGTCACCCGAGGACATCGCCGCCCTGATCGACAACGCCCCTTACAACGCCGGCCAGGCAAAGGAACTCGGCCTGATCGACGACGCCCTTTACCCCGACCAGATGTATGACGAGATCAAGAAACGGCTCGGTTACAAAGATGACGAAAAACTGCGCACCATAAGCGGCGGGCAGTATAAGGAAGTCCCCTCAGATTCGCTTGGCCTGAACAACGGCGAACGCGTCGCCGTCATCTTTGCGAGCGGTGCGATCAACTCCGGCAAATCGAGCGATGGAACGTTTGGCGGGCAGATGGTCGGTTCGGATACCGTCGTCTCGGCGGTAAATGCCGCAGCCGAGGACTCGAGTGTAAAGGCGATCATTCTCCGCGTCGATTCGCCCGGCGGTTCGGCCCTCGCGTCGGACCTTATGTGGCGGGCGATCGAGAACGCCAAGCTGAAGAAACCGGTCGTCGTCTCAATGGCGGACGTCGCGGCCTCGGGCGGTTATTACATCTCGACTAACGCCAACAAGATCGTCGCACAGCCTTCGACGATAACGGGCTCGATCGGCGTCTTTGTCGGCAAGCCGGACGTTAGCGGCCTCTATGAATGGCTCGGCATCACCAATCAATACATTCTCCGCGGCAAGAACTCCGGCATCTTCCGGGCGACCGAAAAGTGGAACCCGGACGAGCGGAAAAAGATGGAGGACTTTGCCAACAACATCTATTTCAACAACTTTATCCCGAAGGTCGCCGCCGGACGCAATATGAACGCCGAACGGGCCAACGAACTCGGCCAAGGCCGCGTTTGGACCGGAACTCAGGCAAAGCAGAACGGCCTCATTGACGAATTTGGCGGGCTCGAAAAGGCCATCGATATCGCCAAGGAACTCGCCGGTTTGCCGGCCGATAAGGACGTAAGGCGGATCGTCTTCCCGGCTCCGACGCCGTTCTTCCAAACGCTCCTGGGTAGCGGTGAGGACGCGACCGTCGAATCCGACCAGAAGGCCCAAAGGGCCATAGCCGACGCTCTGCCGAGAGACGCCCGCCGGGCGCTCCGCTACGCCGAAATGTTTGACCGAATGCAGCGAGGCGAAGCAATGATGCTCCTGCCCTTTGAGTTTGAGATCAAGTAACTTGGTTTTTGATCTGTGCGATCTGTGGTAACTCCCGAAAAACTACCGGGCGTTACCACAGAAACCACAGAGCAAAGACACAAAACAACGGCCTCGCGACTCGTCGCTCTCAATTTCTATTTCAGGTCCTTTCCGTTGATCAAAACACAGCCATCGCAGCTCGGATTCTCCTCTCCGGGAGGTATCCGCCAAAGCCTTATGCTGCGAAACCCCAATCGAGTTACCCCAAACTGAAATCGCGTTAGATCCATATTGCGATATTTAATGTGCTCAATAAACAATCTGATCCGCTTGTTTCGAAGGTCCGATCTTTCTTTGCGATCGATATAGACCTCGATGAAGGCTGAGTGCGTTGGATTGTTATGTAGCTCGACAAAGAATGAATCGAGGCGCTCTCGCATATCGTTCGGATCAATATCACCGAACTCGTCCGGGTGTCCCCATGTGATGAGCTGATCGATCCGCACTGTCGCACTTGCGAAGTTGGGACAGTCGCTCGGAAGCCCCGTTATCACGACCCGAGCCTTGATCTCTTCGCCTTCATCGTTTCTGGTTGTACTGACAACAACCTTCGCTGTCCCTTGTCCTGATTCTATCGATCCCTCCCGATCGCCGACTTGCACCGTCCATTGAAGAACCGCATCGTGCTGAACCGGTGTGATCGATGCCACAAACACTGCCTTATCGCCGGGCATAACTATTCTCGACGGACCTAGTACCTTGATCTCGGGACATTCGGTATCAACCTGCCCAAAGGACTGGGCCGCGAAGGCGAAGGCGAACACCGAAAGAAATACGACGACACGCATACGATTTTATTACTATATTCACGGGCGGCCGTTAAGTCCATCATTTTTTCGCGGGAAGACTTTGGAACGGGAGCGGTTGTCTTTGGGACCTTTGTGCAACCCTTTGCGAGCTTTGTGTTTAAGAATGATTCAAACGCAAAGCTCGCAGATTTTCTGCACAAAGAGCCCGAAGCGGAGATTCAACATGCCGCAGTCGGCAGATTCGTCCGGACTTGAGATTCCTGTTTTGTTTTCAGCCCGCCTTTCGCCTATAATCCGCCTGCGCTCGGCTGAATCTTGCGGGCATTGCAATTATCCTCTCAACCGTATTAGTTCTTTCAATCCAAGCAGAAAGGAGATAACAAATGGTAAGGATCATTCTCGGAGTCGTGGCGGGGTTCATCGCCTGGTCGATACTTTGGGTCGGAGGCGAAGAGGTTCTCAGAATGCTCTCGCCTGGCTGGTACGGAACCCATCAACTTGAAGCCGAAAAAGCAATGTTCAATCAGAGCGAATTCACCTCGGACACGACCATACTGATGATCAGTCTCATTCGGAGTATCATCACGTCGATCGTTTCGGGTTATCTGGCGGCGGTAATTGCCGGCGAGAATAACCGGACGGCGTTGATCCTGGGTGTTTTGCTGCTGGCTTTTGGGTTGATGGTACAGGTCATGGCGTGGAACTACATGCCGGTCTGGTACCACGCGGTCTTCTTGCTTCTGCTCGTTCCGATGACGCTGCTTGGGGCAAAGCTGAAGACACTTCCGGCAGCCGCACCGCCGCCGGCAGAGGCCTAGCGGTAGGTTTCGAGCGCAAGCGGAATCGGCAAAGCGGCGGAGTTCCGTCCGTATGCACGGCGTTCGAGCTTGAGCACCTCGTGCTCTTCGGCCGCAAGCAATTCATCGGGCGGCAGGTGCTCCGGCCGCTCGTAGCAGGCATGGACAATGCACGGAAGAGGCTTGGCCTTCCCGTGAACCAGACAACCCATATCGCCTTCAAATAGCGGGCAGGCAAACTTCGCCTCTGCCCGCTTTTCATTTTTGAGAAGCTCGGCCGATCGTTTTATGCGTTCGGCGGCCCGTTCACGGACTTCGTCCGGCAGCTCGCCGAGCGCGGCATTGATCGCCCGGGCCTCAAGCCGCGTGATGCGGACATTTACAAAATGCACGTCCGTGCAGCACGAGCCCTTTACCTCACAGGTCTCGCAGCTCTTCGCCGCGTGCTCGAACCGCTCGCCGATCTCAGCCGCAAAGTCGGCCTTTCTGCGGTTCGCAAGTTCGATCGCCTTTTGTTCTGAGATAAGCTTCATCGCCCTGCCGAACCTTCACCCGGCATAACGCCGAGTAATTCACATCCTGTTTTCATAATGTTAAGCTAATGATTTTCGCGTGCCGCCCGCGTACGCGCTCCATCAAACTTAAGGATCCGAAAACCATGATTTCCCCAAAGATCATCGCAGCCCTCGTGCTTTTTTCCCTATTCGCGGCCGAGATTCACGCCACCGTGGGTGACGAGGTAAAGCTCAAAAATGGCGACCGCCTGACCGGCAAGGTCATCTCCCGCGAAGGCGAGACGATCACGCTTGAGACCGATTATGCAGGCAAGGTCACCATCGACGCAAAGTTCGTCGATTCGGTCACCGTCGCTGAGGAAAAACCCGCCGAAGCCGAAACTGCCGCAAAAGCAGATGCCAAGCCCGAGCCGAAACCGGTCGCTGAGCCCGAACCGGCCGAACTAAAAGAAGAACCGCGGCTCTTCGGCGGCGAGATGTACGGCCTCTTCACCGGCTGGCAAGGCAATGCCAGCGTCGGGTTCAATTTCACGACCGGCAATTCGCGAACAAGCCAGATGACCACCGGCCTGCGGGCCACGAAGACCGGAACTAAGGACAAACTGACCGTTTACTCGCGGAGCCTCTGGAACAGCAACCGCAATGCAAGCGCAAGCACGACGCAAAATGCCGTTTGGGGCGGCGCCCGCTATGACCGGCGGTTGAGCGACCGGACCTTCGGGTTCGTTTCTTATGATTTCGAACGCGACCGGCCGCGGAAACTATATTTCCGCTCGGTACCGGGCGGCGGGATCGGCCACCACCTCGTCAAGAACGACCGGACCGAGCTTGACGTCCTCGTCGGCGGCGGCTGGAACCGTACATGGCAGGTCGGCCCGAATACCGACACACCCGAAGCGCTCGCCGGCAATACGCTCAAGCACCGCTTCAACGGCAAGCTTCGGCTTCAGCAGGCGTTCAGCTTTTATCAGAACGTGACCGACCGCAACGAGTTTCGCTTTATCTTCGACTCGAATATGACGGTCGATATAACCAAGAATATCGGCTGGCAGTTCACGGTCGGCAACCGTTACAACAACGACCCGACCGGGACGTCGAAACGCAACGATTTCTTTTTCACGACCGGAATGCGCTGGAACTTTGGCAAGAAGAACTAACGGCCCGGGCGAATCCGCTCGCCTCCTCGCGTGCGAACTTCGATGCGGTTGTTGTATCTTTTAGATAAGAGGAGTTCAGATCAATATGCTTAAAGAAGGCGATAAAGCGCCCGCGTTCAAGGGCAAGAATCAGGACGGCAAGGCCGTCAAGCTCGCAGATTTCAAGGGCAAGAAGCTCGCACTTTATTTTTACCCGAAGGACGACACGCCCGGCTGCACCAAGCAGGCATGCTCGCTCCGCGATGGGATCGCGGAACTGAAGAAGGCCGGTATCGAGGTCGTTGGTGTCTCGATCGACGACGAAAAGTCACACCAGAAATTCATTGCAAAATACGAACTTCCGTTCGACCTGCTCGCCGATACGGACAAGTCGATCGTCGAGGCATTCGGCGTTTGGCGCGAGAAAAGCATGTACGGAAAAAAGTACATGGGGACGCACCGCAAGACATTTTTGATCGATGAGAAAGGCAAGATCGTCAAGATATTTGATAAGGTAAAGGTTAGCGAACATGCCGATGAGGTACTCGCCGCCTTTGGGAAATAATTGCTTATGAAAATAAAAAGACTTGGACTTTTGACCGCACTCGCCGCGACCGGCCTGTTTGCGGCGGCCTGCGCCGAAACGGGCACGAACACCGCCCGCAACGCGTCGCCCGCTGTTAACGCATCGCCGGCCGCGAATACGAACACAAAGCCCGTTGCTCCGGCCGCACCTGCAACGGCCCGTAACATTCCTTTCCCTGACGTTGAGCGGATCCCGCTCGCCGAAGCCAAGAAAGCCTTCGACGACGGCTCGGCCGTTTTCGTCGATACGCACTCGGCTGCCAGCTTTGAGGTGCAGCATGTTAAGGGTGCGATCAACATTCCGCCCGACCAGATCGCCAAGGCGGATTCGCTACCGAAAGGCAAAAAGATAATTGCCTACTGTTCCTGACCGGCCGAAAATTCAAGTGCCGGTCTGGTACACGAACTGAAGAAAAAAGGATTCACCAACGCTTATGCACTTCTCGGCGGAACCGCCGCCTGGCGAGAGGCCGGCTTCCCGATGGAAGGCAAAGGGGCGAACTGATCGACAACTGAACAAATAAAAAGCCGGCCGCGGAATTTAATTTCCGGGCCGGCTTTTCTTTATCCAAAAACTCCCATCGAGGCTATTCGTCCCTACATTCATACACGGATTTTGCCCGAGAAGTTCCCTGCGTCATCCCGATGCGGTAGAGAATCCATCGCCCACGTCATTTGACACAAATTATAAATAGAATTATTCTAAGTCGAAATTGCAATACGTCCCCGCATGATGAAACAACTTGAGGCCTCAGGTTACACAAAGCAAAGGCACGCCGTGCTGCAGGTGATCCGCGAGTCGGAATCGCACCTGACGGCGAACGAGGTCTTTGAGCATGCTCGCCGTCGGCTCTCTGGCATCTCGTTCGCCACGGTCTATAACTCCCTGCGGTATCTCAAGAACGAGGGCCTGATCGGCGAGGTCAGTTTCGGTGCCGACGCGACGCGTTACGACCGCAACCTTGACCCGCACCATCATGCGATATGCACGGCCTGTGGAAAGCTTGCCGACCTAGAACTAGCGATCCCGCCCGAGGTGATCAAGCAAGCTGTGAAGCGTTCGAAGTTCAAGCCGGGCGAGATCGAATTTACACTCCGCGGGCTTTGCCCCGAGTGCAGCGGCTAAGAGATCGAGAAGCGGGCCGGTGGTTTTTGCCGGCTGCATTCCAACTACCTGTAATTTTTCAAAATACAAACCAAGAGGAACGACAAAAAAGATGGGAAACAACGAAGTAGAAAACAAAGGCGAAGCGTTAGAGATCAATGAATCAAGCCGGTGCCCTTTTACGGGCGGAGCGATCGGCTTTACGACCAGCACAAAGCGATCCAATAGCGACTGGTGGCCGAATGCGTTGGATCTAGGTATCCTCCGGCAGAATTCGGAACTGGCGGATCCGATGGGCAAGGACTTCAATTATGCTGAAGAGTTCAAGTCGCTTGACCTTAACGCGGTGATGGAAGACCTAAAGGCCTTGATGACGGATTCGCAGGATTGGTGGCCGGCGGATTACGGTCACTACGGCCCGTTCATGGTCCGCATGGCATGGCACGCGGCCGGTACCTATCGCGTCTCGGACGGCCGCGGCGGTGCGGGCAATGGCGAGCAGCGTTTTGCCCCGACCAATAGCTGGCCCGACAACGGCAACCTTGATAAGGCTCGCCGCCTTCTCTGGCCGGTCAAGCAGAAATACGGCCGCAAGCTTTCGTGGGCAGACCTCTTCGTCCTGGCCGGCAACGCCGCTCTCGAATCGATGGGATTCAAGACCTTCGGCTTCGGTGGCGGCCGTGCCGACGTTTGGCATCCGCAGGAAGATACTTACTGGGGTTCCGAAGGCGAATGGCTTGCCGATAAGCGTTACACCGGCGAACGCGACCTTGAGAACCCGCTCGCAGCCGTCCAGATGGGGCTGATCTACGTCAACCCCGAAGGCCCGAACGGCAACCCCGATCCGCTCGGTTCGGCACGCGATATCCGCGAAACATTTGGCCGGATGGCGATGAACGATTATGAAACCGTCGCACTTACCGCCGGCGGCCACACCTTCGGTAAAGCACACGGTGCCGGCGATGCGGCCCACGTCGGCCCGGAACCGGAGGGCGCGCCGATCGAAGCTCAAGGCTTCGGCTGGCTGAGCACCTACGCCTCCGGCAAGGGTGCCGATACGATCACGAGCGGCATCGAAGGTGCCTGGACCCCGACGCCGATCCAGTGGGACAACAGCTATTTTGAGACGCTCTTCGGCAACGAATGGGAGCTGACCAAGAGCCCCGCCGGTGCAAATCAGTGGCGTCCCGTCAATGTCGAACCGAACGTGCCCGACGCGGCCGACCCGAACAAAAAGCATCTGCCGATGATGACCACCGCCGACATGGCGATGCGGATGGACCCTGCATACGAGAAGATCTCTCGGCACTTCATGGAGAATCCGGATGAACTGGCCGATGCATTTGCACGTGCTTGGTTCAAGCTTACGCATCGCGACATGGGCCCGAAGGCCCGGTATCTTGGTTCGATGGTTCCGGCAGAGGAACTTATTTGGCAGGACCCCGTCCCGGCCGATTCGCGTTCGACCATTGATTCGTCGGATGTCGGCGTGCTCAAGGAAAAGATACTCAATTCTGGCTTGACCGTTTCGCAACTTGCATCGACCGCATGGGCGTCGGCCTCGACCTTCCGCGGGACGGACAACCGCGGCGGAGCCAACGGAGCCCGCATCCGGCTTGCACCGCAGAAGAACTGGGAGGTCAACAACCCGTTCCAGCTTGGCACTGTCCTCGCAACTCTCGAGGGCATTCAGAATGAGTTCAATGCCTCGCTCGGTGGCGGCAAACGCGTTTCGCTTGCCGACGTGATCGTGCTCGGCGGATGTGCCGCGGTTGAGAAGGCGGCAAGGGATGCCGGCTACGACGTCTCCGTCCCCTTCACACCCGGCCGCGGCGATGCCACGCAGGAAATGACCGAGGTCGATTCGTTCCAATATCTCGAACCCCACGCCGATGGCTTCCGCAACTACAAGAAGCCGATCCACAAAACGCCGGCCGAAGAAATGCTCGTCGATAAGGCCGCACTTATGGGTCTTACCGCTCCGGAGATGACGGCACTCGTTGGCGGCATGCGTGTCCTTGATACGAACTGGGACGGCTCAAAGCACGGCGTTTTGACCGACCGCCCGGGCACGCTGACCAACGACTTCTTTACCAACCTGCTAGATATGAGCACGAAGTGGGAGTCGGCAAACGGCGACGGCCAGGTCTTTAACGGCGTTGACCGCAAGACCGGCGAGACGAAGTACACGGGAACTCGCGTTGACCTGATCTTCGGCTCGAACTCGGAGCTTCGTTCGTATGCGGAGGTCTATGCCTGCGAGGACGGCAAGGAAAAGTTCGTCCGGGACTTCATCGCAGCATGGGATAAGGTGATGAACCTTGACCGGTTTGATTAGTCGAAATCGATAGGAAGTTGAGGAAGGCGGTTCGCTTGCGGGCCGCCTTTCTTTTTTAGCTCAGCCCCAGCGGAAGACGCGCTTCATTGCGGGCAGCATTCTGTGGTCGGCGACGACACTGCGGAAAAACTCTTCGTGCTCGACCTCGACCCGGGCCATGTCGATAAGGTCATCCACGCAGTCGTCCATTCCAAGTTCCTGTGCGAACTCCGCGGCGTCCTCGTATTCGATCGAGTTTTTACTTTCGAGCCGGCCGGCGAAATACATCGGCATGAACCAGCCCGATACGTGACAGGTCACGCCCAGCGTGCGGCCGATCGTCCAGAAGATCTTTTCGCGCGTCGGTTTGGGCTTCGCCCGGAGCTTCTCAAGCCACTCGCCAACGCGGCGGCGATGGTCCCATTCCTCTTCCTCGATCCGCTTGATCTGTTCCCTTTCGGGCCCGTCCTTGAGCGACTTCCAATGCCCGCGATAGGCATAAGCGGCCGCCACCTCGCCCGAATAGGCGTTCTGCAGAATGCGGATGAGACGTGCTTTTGAATCGCTCATTCAGCTACTTTTTCGAAACCGGAAGTTGATGCCGCCACGTCGCGGGAAAAAGTTAACGAGCACTATACTTATTCCTAAGTATACGCGATTGCCATTTAATGACTAAAAACTCTATTTGCTGAAATCTCTTGCGGCAAATGCGAGCGCAAAAATAGCGGCCCGGTAAGGCCGCCATTTCTTTGTAAGATTTCTACCCGATTATTCGAAACTGAGATTCTCGGTCTTTACGACCTTCCATCGCGGTGCAGAAGCTGCGGCAAACTGCGTGTTCGCGTTTCCCGTTGGCTTTGTGTTGTTCGGCGATCCGCAATCGGGACGTGGCGGCGGGACGTTATAACCGATAACTACGGTGTCGAATTTTGCCTGCTCGGCGGTTTGTATAGGAGTCCGTTCAGCCACCGAACGCCGCGCCTTTCTTGAGTTATTGAAGGTGGCTCGCTCACTCGGCCTGACGCTTACTCGCTCGGGCTCCGGAGCACTCTCCGGCGGAGTTCCATCACCGAGCCTCGTTTCTTCCTGTTGAACCGCCGCGGGGAGTGCGTTAGACAGAGCAGGGCGCAACTGTGCCACCTGCTTTTCGGCAGGCTGCTGCATTTGCAGATACAACATCAAAGCAAACTGCAGAACTCCAATTGTGACGATACCCAAAATCAGCTTGTACATCTTGTTACCCCGTGCCGTCTTAAAGTATGTTCAACACTGTTAGTATAACAAACCGGGTGAAAGGTTGCACAATAAAACTGCGAAAAAGTTCGCCTAAACTCGAAGCGAGCCTCGGAAGCCCCGGGCCGCGTAATAAGATTCGGCTCCGTTGTGGTAAAGAAAGGTGTGGCCGTAGCGCCAGTCGCCGAAGAGGGCGCCGCCGCGTTCGCGGATGTCGGCGGGCGTTTCGATCCAGCTCGAGGTCCTGGTATCGACCGGCCCGAAGCTCTGCAGTTGCCCGTACTCTTCTTCCGTCAGGATGCGGATGCCCATCTCCGCGGCCATGCCGAGCGCGCTGTGCTTCGGCTTGTGCTCTTTTCGCGAATCGAGCGCCGCCTGGTCATAACAAACGCTCCGCCGCCCCTTCGGGCTCTCCGCCGAGCAATCGAAGAAAATGAACTCGCCGGTCTTCTTATCGCGGCCGACGACATCCGGCTCGCCGCCCGTCCGTTCCATCTCTCCCAGCGACCAAAGCTTCCCCGCATCCGCCCCAAGCCGCGTCTCCACCTCGCCCCACTTGATCCCCTTGTGGCGATGCATATTCGCCTCGAAGCGCTTCTTGAGACTTGCAAGCAAATCAACTTTATTTTCTTCCGACAATTTTTTTGTTCCCGCTCATGTTTATTCATTCCGCTTTCTGTTCCCACTTGGATTTGAGAGATGCTGGCTGTTCCGAATGTGGCCTCGATATGTGACGTTTAATGGCCACTGAGCGCGTGACCTTAACCAACTTAAATAGTGACATTCGGCGATCGAGATCACTAAATCAAGCCGAGCTATTTGCAATGTTGTGAGTCCAGCGAATGTCAGTTGACATGTCAGCCACTTTCGCAGTTTACTTCTCGTAATATCTTCCGCGTTTTTCTACATTTAGCCGAACTCGAGGAGAATTCTGATGGTCGAAGAACAGCCTGTTCGCCTTAAGCCTATACTTCCATTTGAGCGTCACGCCGGCGATAGATACTTCTACATTATATTTGCCATTGCGGCCTGTGCTTTAGTTTTTTTTGCTTTTGGGCCGACGTATTACTATCGGCTCCTGGATTCGGACACGGCGATCACGCCCATCGTACACTTGCACTCGGTGGTTTTCACCGCCTGGATGTTGCTGTTTCTCGCCCAGACCATACTCGTTGAAAAAGGCCGTACGGATCTACATGTGAAGCTTGGGATGCTCGGGTTGATCCTCGCTATCGGTATCGTTGTTGTCGGCTATCTGACGTTGGTCGCCGGAGCTCGTACTGGATACCTCGGCCCGGGTCTAGAGCGGAACACCGAATTTTCAAAGATGTTCATGATCGTGCCGATGCGCGATCTGGTTTGGTTCATCATCAGCCTTTCACTGGCCATTTACTACCGAAACGCACCCGAAACACATAAGCGTTTGATGTTGCTGGTTTTCATCGGCGGCCTGATGCCGGTTGTCTTGGCACGCGTGCAAGATCCATTCAGCATGCTAATCGGATTGATATTTATGGTTGGGCCGCCGATATATGATGCATTTACGAGGCGACGTTTGCATCGCGTTTACATGATCGGCATACCGCTATTGATCGTGCCAACGTTTTTCCTACAATCCATCGCCGGAACCGATGCCTGGAGAAATTTTGCCGACTGGCTTGTCGGATGAACAGGAATCGATTTCCTCATCTCGCAAAAAGGTCTTCCGTTCTCGACTTGCTCGGCCTTCGATAAAAGTCCGTAAGTGCTAACTCGCCGGGGTCGTGCAACGTTGAGAGACGGAGGCGCGCGAATCTGGGCGGAGCCGGTCGAACCTCGATATTGTCCTTGGGGCGTGGTGATAAGGTAAACTAAGAGAAACATTTAGGACGCTTAGTTTTCCGGTATAGACCGGCGGATACGGTGATCAACAAGGCAAAAAAGGCCCCTGGACGATATCAAGGAGGAAATAATTCTATGAAGAGAACGCAATTTGTGATCGCATTGGCGGCTTCGGCTATTTTGGCGGGCACTGCGTGCGGGCAGCGGCCGAGCACCGAGCAGGCACCGGCGGCGGAGCAGAAAACGGCGGCGGGACAATGCACGCCGCTTGAGACTCGGGCGCCGAATGCGGCCGAGCAGAAACCGGCATTTGCCGGGCAAACGCGTGCCTGCGGTGTGAAGACCGCGGCAGCCATTGAGGTGACGGTGCTGGCGAAGGGGCTCGAAAATCCCTGGGCCGTTGAACCGCTTCCCGACGGCAGCTTTCTGGTGACGGAAAAGCCGGGGCGGATGCGCATCGTTTCGGCAGATGGAAAGCTCGGCGACCCGATCGAGGGCCTGACGTCGGTAGCCCAGGGCGGAGTTACAGCCGAGAGCGGACAGGGCGGCTTGCCGCCGATAAGCGCCTCGCGACAGGGCGGCTTGCTCGACGTCGCGCTCAGCCCGACGTTTGCGAAGGACCGCACCATCTTCTGGAGCTTTTCCGAACAGCGCGAGGGCGGCAGCGGGACGACTGTTGCTCGGGGCGTTCTTAGCCCGGACGGGCGAAAGCTCTCGGAGGTCCGCGTGATCTTCCGCGCGATGCCGACCTATAACAACGGCCTGCACTTCGGTTCGCGGCTCGCATTTGCGCCGGACGGCAAACTCTTCATCACGCTCGGCGACCGCTTTGACCTGAGAACCATGCGGCCGCTTGCACAATCGCTTGAGGCCCACAACGGCAAGGTCGTCCGCATCAATCCGGACGGCACGGTGCCTACGGACAATCCTTTTGCCGGCAAGGAAGGCGCGTTAGGCGACATCTGGACCATCGGCCACCGCAATATCCAGTCGGCAGTTTTTGATGACCAGGGCAGGCTCTGGACGGTCGAGCACGGCGCCCGCGGCGGCGATGAGCTGAACATGCCTGAAAAGGGTAAGAACTACGGCTGGCCGGTCGCGACCTTTGGCCAGGAATATACCGGCCAGGCGATCTCAGGCGGCACGACCGCAAAAGACGGTACCGAACAGCCGGTCTATTATTGGGACCCGGTGATCGCACCTTCGGGAATGGAGTTTTACACCGGAGCGGCCTTTCCGGAATGGAAGGGTAACTTGTTCGTCGGTGGGCTCGTCTCGAAGCGGCTTGTACGCCTTGTGATGAAAGACGGCCGCGTCGCCGGCGAGGAGCATCTGCTCACCGATCGCGGCAGCCGCATCCGTGACGTCCGCCAGGGCCCCGACGGTTTTCTCTACGTCGTTACAGACGAATCGAAAGGCGAACTCTGGCGCATCGCTCCGAAGAAATAGCTGACCGAATGCGGCTTCGTTAACCAACAAAAGACCTCGGCCCTATGCGGCTGAGGTTTTTTTCGTTGAGGGAACTTTCGGCCGGTTTTTGTTTTCTCAGACTTTCCCCAACTCACTCTCGAAGAAACTCTTCAATGCCCGCAGGCGTTTTCGGGTTTCCCATGCGAAAACTGCCTGCATCAGCGGATGGAGGATCGGGCGCAGCCAGGCCGGGCGTGCTGTGAAATTTACTTTATAGATCACTTCCGAGTGAGCATCGTCGATCTTTGCGTGCCGTATACTCGCGGCAAAAGCGTCAAAGAAAGGCGGTTGATTCAACAACTTGACGGCCGCGACCCGCCCTCCGTCAAACGAGACGTATCGCGTTCGCAGTGCGAACATTCCCAACGCTCCTTTACCTCTGCACACGGAAATCGCGCCTAGACATGCTTCCGTGAATTCAGGTTCGAGATAGGCTTCTTTCAAGAGCGTGTCCCATTCGAGTCTGCGATCGTAGTTATGGATCAACGCAAACACCGCATCGGCCGAAGCAGGGATCGTCTCTCTTATTTCAGTCGTTGCCATGAAGCCCGTCGCTAATGCCGCGAGTTTTTATTGTTCAGCCGCCGCTAGGGCTCTTCCCCGCGAGCCGTCGGCTTTCGGGCCGCAGATACCAGGACGCGACCGTGAGCATAAGCAGCACCGCGGTCGGGAGCATCGTGGCAAAACCATCGCCGATCGCGATGTGCGAGAAAAGCGCACCCGAAGTGACGAAGAAAAACCCTGCGTACGCCCACTCTTTCAAGAGAGGCATTCGGGGTGCGATCAACACGATCACACCAAGAATTTTCCAAACGCCGAGCAGCACCAGTAAATACCGCGGATACCCCAACCGGCCAAAGCTGTGCAAGACCTCCGGCATCTTGACCAACTGCAACACCGCACTAGCCAGCATCCCCACACACAGCCAAAGCGTCACCACCCAATAAACAACCACTCTCGGTACAGCCATAACCCATTATCGACCAGAATTCACCACAGAGTCACGGAGGACACTGAGAAGGAAACTTAATGTTTTTCATGCAAGATAGTCAGCAACATTCTACCTAAAAAGCCCAAATAGCCAATCTCAAAAAACTCAGTGCTCTCTGTGTCTCCGTGGTGAATTCCCTATTCTTCATCCTTTTCGATCTGGGATGCTCCGGTTTTTACTTCGCCGTTGCGTTCGTAGTTGGCGATGATGATGCCGTTTGGCGTGATCTGGCTTTCGGTTACCTTGAAGGCCGCGGGGATGGTGCCGTCTTGGAAAAGACGTTTGCCTTGTCCCAATGTGATCGGGAAGATCATCAGCTCGAGCCGATCGACGAGGTCGGCTTTGAATAGAGTTTGCAGCATGTCGGCACTGCCGAAGACGTGCAGATCGGGGCCTTCGGTTTGTTTTAGCTCGCGGACCTTCAAGGCGAGGTCGCCGCCGAGGAAAACGCTTGGCTGCCAGTCGCTCGACGTGCGGGTGTTCGACGCGACGTACTTGGTCGCCGTCATCACATTCGGCCAAAAGTGAGAATGCTCCGGCCAGTATGGCTCCCAAATGTCGAACGTCTTTCGCCCCAGCAGCAGATCCACCGACTTCGCCAGCCGCTCCTGAATCACCGCGCCCGATTCTTCATCCGCATACCCAAAGAACCACCCGCCAAACGAAAACCCATCGCCGTCATTCTCCTCGTTCTGAATCACGCCATCGAGCGTCATGAATTCACATGCGGCTATTTTTCTCATGATGTTTTCGCTCCAAGGTAAATTCCTACCCCAATCTCCACCCCCGACCAGGTGAGACAGCAACCCCTTTATTAGGAAATAACAATAATAAATATGAAAAAAGCTTGCCATTCGTAGTATCCTGTTCGAAAGTCCCTTACATATTCACTTCCAACTGGCTGACTGGCGGCAACTGTCTGGCCTTGAGTTAAGAGTGAACTGCATTCAAATGTAGTTGTTTTTTCAAGTGCTTTGGACGGCTTAATGTTTGTCGCAACAGCCTTTAGGAAAGAAACGGAGAGTAGAAAAAATGAAAAACGGAACAAAGAGAATCACAATGATGATGGCGATGCTCGGAGTAAGCATCGGAATGGTTTTTGGAACAGCCCAAGATATTCAGGCACAGGATGGGACGAAGATCGCTTTTACCTCCAACCGCGACGGCAACTTTGAGATATATGTGATGAATGCGGATGGCTCAGGTCAAACCAACATCTCCAATAATTCGGCGTATGATGCAGAGCCAAGCTTTTCACCTGATGGGACGAAGATCGCTTTTACCTCCGTCCGCGACGGCAACTTTGAGATATATGTGATGAATGCGGATGGCTCAGGTCAAACCCGTCTAACCACGAATACGAGGAATGATTCCCAGCCAAGCTTTTCGCCTGACGGGAGGAAGATCGCTTTTATCTCCGACCGCGACAACTTCAACTTTGAGATATATGTGATGAACGCGGATGGCTCAGGTCAAACCAATCTGACCAACAATTTGGCGGCGTTTGATTTCGAGCCAAGCTTTTCACCTGATGGGACGAAGATCATTTTTCTCTCCAACCGCGACGGCAACTTCAACGTTGAGATATATGTGATGAATGCGGATGGCTCAAATCTAACCAATCTGACCAACAATTTGGCGGATGATAGAGATCCAAGCTTTTCACCTGATGGGGCGAAGATCGCTTTCGTCTCCGACCGCGACGGCGGCCTCAGCCAGATATATGTGATGAATGCGGATGGCTCAAATCCAACCAAGCTGACCAACAATGGGGGTAGAGAGCCAAGCTTTTCACCTGATGGGACGAAGATCGCTTTTACCTCCTTCCGCGACGGCAACCAAGAGATATATGTGATGGATGCGAATGGCTCAAATCAAACCCGTATAACCAACAATCCGGCGGTTGATGGTCAACCATCATGGGGCGTATCGCCCGATGCGGATGGCGACGGTGTTTTTGATGCGGATGATGTCTGTTCCGGCACTGTTCTGCCTGAAGACCAACCTTTGGGGCTTTTAAAGAACCGTTTCTATGCCAACGAGTTCGGCGACTTTATCGATGCCGGCGGGACATCAGCAGGAATTACTGTTGCCGACACGGGCGGATGTTCGGGCAGTCAGATAATCGAGGCAGCGGGACTTGGACTTGGTCATCGTAAGTTCGGCATCACCCGCGGAGCATTGCTTGATTGGATCGCGGCGTTGCCGTAGAAATACTCGAGTTTTCCAGGAAATCCGGCTTCTCTAATTAGGAGCCGGTTTCTTGGGAAATTCAGAAGTTGCCGCCACAGACTTAGGAGAGACGGAGAATAGAGAAAATGAAAAACAGAACAAAGACGATGACAATGATGATGGCGATGCTTGGAGTAGGCATCGGAATGGTTTTTGGAATTGCCCAAAATGTTCATGCGCAGGATGGATCGAAGATCGCGTTTGACCGCAACGGTGAGATTTATGTGATGAACGCGGACGGCTCAAATCAAGTCAATCTAACCAACAATACAGCGGCTGATATCCAGCCAAGCTTTTCACTTGATGGGTCAAAGATCGCCTTTATCTCGGGCCGCGACGACGGCAACCGTGAGATATATGTGATGAATGCTGACGGCTCAGGTCAAACCCGTTTAACCAATAATACGGCGGTTGAAGACGAACCAAGCTTTTCAGCTGATGGGACGAAAATAGCTTTTACCTCCTTCAGCGACGGCAACGCTGAGATATATGTGATGAATGCAGATGGCTCAAATCAAACGCGTCTAACCAACAATTCGGCGTTCGATTTCGGGCCAAGCTTTTCACCTGATGGGACGAATATCGCTTTCACCTCCGACCGCGACGGCAACTTTGATATCTATGTGATGAATGCTGATGGCTCAAATCCAACCCGTCTAACCAGCGTTCTGGCATTAAATTTGAATCCAAGCTTTTCACCTGATGGGACGAAGATCGCTTTTGGTTCCAACCGCGACGGCCCCAGCGATATATATGTGATGAATGCGGATGGCTCAAATCAAACCCGTCTAACCAACGATCCGGCGTTCGACTCACAACCAAGCTTTTCACCTGATGGGACGAAGATCGCTTTTCGCTCCAACCGCGACGGCAACGATGAGATATATGTGATGAATGAGGATGGCTCAAATCAGACCAATATTTCCAACAATCCAGCGAGCGATGGTCCGCCATCATGGGGCGGATCGCCCGATGCGGATGGCGACGGTGTTCTTGATGCGGATGATGTCTGTCCGGGCACGGTTCTGCCAGAAGACCAACCTTTGGGGCTTTTAAAGAACCGTTTCTATGCCAACGAGTTCGGCGACTTTATCGATGCCGGCGGCACATTTTCGGGCATCACCGTTGCCGACACAGGCGGATGCTCGGGCATTCAGATAATCGAGGGAGCGGGACTTGGACTTGGTCATCGTAAGTTCGGCATCACCCGCGGAGCATTGCTTGATTGGATCGCGGCGTTGCCGTAAAAGATACCCGGATTATCTAACGGATAGAGATCTGAGATAATTGCAAAAGACGTTACCCAAAAATCATCAGTGGGTAACGTCTTTCTATTCTCCCAAATTGGTTCTTTCGCCCCGCCCCGATAGGGGCCAAACTAAAAACCAGACGACAAAGCTAGACTGCTGCGACGCGGTTATAGACAGTATCTCTCTCGACAGCCTCGAATCCGGCGCGGTGGATCATTTCGATGATCTCGGTTGGTCATTTTCACTTCGCCCTCGGCGGCGTAGGCGTTGGTGTGGCCCCAGTTATGGTGCCGTTTCCAAGAGGAAGCGACGTATGGTCGAAACGACATCCTCGAAGACTTTTGGGTCCCGAAAAAAGTAATGGTTCGTGTCGGGTAAAACGATGGCCTGGCCGTGCTTGACCTCCTTGCGGAAGCGTTCGATATTGCTCGACTGATACGGCCTTACGTCGGTCTCGATCCACTCCTCCATTCGTTTTCGCAAAGCATCATCCATGCCGGGGCGTGCGGCCCAGTGCTTTTCGACCATCACGTAGAAGCTAAGGGCCGGGGCCTTGATCCGGCGATAGTCAGGATCGAATCGATCTCCATACGTGTTGTACTCTTCAAAGATCTTATCCTCTAAGGTCGGCACCTCAGATGTCTTCTCGGCGATCCGCCGAGGGGCGCGTGGTTCGGTGGCCAAGAACTGTTCGCGACGGCCATATGCCGCATCTAGGAAAACGAGTTTCAGAGTTCGCTTCGGATACTTGGCGGCGAACATTAGCATTTCATTGCCGGCAAAGGAATGTCCGATCAGATGCACTTTATTGATCTTCATCTGGTCAATAAATCCCAATAGGTCCTTTGTAAGAGTCTCGACATCGTAGCCTTTCTCGGGCTTGTCCGATTCGCCGTGGCCCCGACGGGTCACCGCCAAAACACGAAACCGATCGGTAAACTTCGGAGCGATCTGGTCAAAAACGTGAGCCGTATCACCGGCACCGGGGAGTAAGATCAATGCCTCTCCCGTTCCGCCCCAATCCAGATAATGTAGCCGAACGTTCTTGATGGTTACATAGCCGCTCACGTGAGGCGACTGGTCATCGCCCTTTCCGCCTTGCTGTGCCAAGGTCATCGAGGCCACCAAAAGGAAAACGGCAATACTGGTCACTGTCCGCCATGTTCTATGCGTTCTCATATTTTTGCCTTCTCGACCCGGTTGTAGACGGTATCTCTTTCAACTGCTTCGAAGCCGGCGTTTTTGATCATAGTTATGATCTCGGCTTTGGTCATTTTCACCTCGCCTTCGGCGGCGTAGGCGTGGGTCAGTTCACCGCCGTCGGTGATGGTGCCGTCGAGGTCGTTGGCGCCGAAGTGGAGGGCGGTTTGGGCGGTGGCTTTGCCGAGCATGACCCAGTAGGCCTTGATGTGGTCAAAGTTATCGAGCATCAGCCGCGAGACGGCGATTGTCTTGAGATTGTCGATCGCGTCCGGGCCGGGGAGCGATGAAAGTGCGGTGCCCGGCGGGTAAAACGCGAGCGGGATAAAGCACTGAAAGCCGCCGGTCTTGTCCTGCTGTTCGCGGAGCTTTACGAAGTGGTCGATGCGGTCTTCGATAGTCTCAATGTGGCCGTAGAGCATCGTGGCGTTGGTCTTGAGGCCGGCGTTATGAACCTTGCCCGCAAGCTCGAGCCACCGGTCGCCGTCGCATTTGTGGTCGCAGATGCGCGAGCGCGTCGGCTCGGCAAAAATCTCCGCACCGCCGCCGGGGCACGAATCCATCCCCGCAGCCTTAAGCTTCTCGATCACTTCCTCATCAGACATTTTGTAGAAGCGGGCGAAGAAATCGAGCTCGACCATCGTCAGGGCTTTGAGATGCAGTTCGGGAAACTCACGCTTGAGCGACGAGAAAAGATCGGTGTAGTACTCGAACGGCAGTTTGCTGTTCAGCCCGCCGACGATGTGCAGCTCGGTCGCTCCTTCTTCAACGGCACGCCGGGCAATATCGATTCCTTCCTGCACGGAATAGGTATAGGCGTCGTCCTGGCGAGCACGCCGATAAAACCCGCAGAATTTGCAGTCCGCCACGCAGATATTCGTGTGGTTAAAATGGCGATTGACGTTGTAATACGTTGTCAGGCCGTGCTTACGGCGGCGGACCGTGTCCGCAAGTTTACCGAGCGCGTTCAGGTCGGTGGTGTTAAAAAGAGCGAGGCCGTCCTCGAACGAAAGCCGCTCGCCGTCCTCAACCTTAAAGCCAATGTCGATCAATCTTGGGTCAAATGAGTTCATTTCGTTATGCACAGTCTATCAAAATACTGCGAGTTCTGGCATTAAATGCCGATCAGCCTGCTTAACGTGCCAAGCCGGCTTTTCTAGTATATTGTTCGACCGGATAGCCTGCTTCAGACGCGCCCCGCGGTTGACGGAATGCCGCCGCCCGCTTTAGAGTTTAGCGATCACGACTCGTTCACTATCGCTAAACAATATGCTCAAAAGGATCATCGTTCTAGCCGCTTTCGTATCCCTCTTTTCGCTTTTCGCCGCAGCTCAGGATTCGAAGCCGAAACTCATCGCGATCAAGGCTGGCAGCCTGATCGATACCGTTAACGGCCGCGTTCTTAAGGACCAGGTCATCATTATCGAAGGCGAGAAGATCAAGGCGGTCGGCCCCGGCCTTGCCATTCCGGAGGGTGCAGATGTGATCGACCTCTCAAACATGACGGTGCTGCCCGGGCTCTCGGATGCTCACGTTCACATCTCCGGGGATCCAACACATGGAATCGGTAGCCGCTCCACGTTGTCCGGTGTCCAGTTGGCGACCACGTCGCATGTCTTTGCCCGCCGGACACTTTTTGCGGGCTTCACCACGGTCCGAGACCTCGGCTCCATCGAGTTCGTCAGCCTTGCTCTCAAGCGTGCCATCGATGCCGGGAGCGTCGCGGGCCCGCGAATGCTTGTCGCCAATTACTACATCGGGGCGACCGGCAGTCCGGCAGATATCGGCGGCGGCTCGCCGCTTACCGGTTCAAAACTCCCGCCCGAGATGACCGGCGTTGCCGACGGGCCCGATGCGATCCGCAAAAAGGTCCGTTGGAATATCCGTCTCGGTGCCGATGTGATCAAGTTCGGAGCAAGCTCGGGCGTGCTCAGCGATGAAAAGGTCGTCGGTGTTGCGAAATACACGCAAGAGGAGATGGATGCACTCGTTGATGAATCCACTCGGCTTGGCGTTAAGGTCGCGGCCCATTCGCATGGCACCGACGCGATAAAGATGGCGGTGAAGGCCGGAGTCGCTTCTATCGAGCACGGCAGCCTGATCGATGGCGAAGGCATTCGGATGATGAAGGAACGCGGCACATATCTTTCTGCCGACATCTACGTCAGCGACTACATCCTGAGCGAGTATTCCAAGCGCGGCGTTGAGGAGATCGTTCTGCAGAAAGAGCGGGTCGTTGGCCAAAAGCAACGTGAGAATTTCAAAAAGGCGGTCGAGGCGGGCGTCAAGATCGCCTTCGGTACCGATGCCGGCGTTTACCCGCACGGCATGAACGGCAAACAGTTTGCGTATATGGTCCAGTGGGGCATGACGCCGATGGCCGCTATCCAGGCAGCCACCGTCAACAACGCTGACCTGTTCGGCATGAGCGACCAGATCGGCTCGATCACCGCCGGAAAGTTTGCGGACATCATCGCCGTCGAGGGCGATCCGATCGCCAACATCAAACTCCTCGAAGATGTGAAATTTGTGATGAAAGGCGGGACGGTATATAAAGGAGCGGCACGGCGGTGAAGCGATGATCTTTCGCGTCCTTGCAGTTCTAGTGTCCATTTCGGCATTTGCCGCTTCGGCGGCGATAAAGGCGGCCGAGCCGATCTCCGATGGGCACGTGCATATCCTTAGCCCGGAGCTGATCAAGATCTGGAAGGGACTTGGCATACCGTTTTCGAGGGCCGATGAATATTACTCGGATATCGACGTCATTCTCCGCAACACGGCGGTCGGGCGGATCGACCTGATCTCGATGGCGCATGTTTATTCGGCGGAAGACTTCGGTGGGTTCAAAAATGAGCGCGAACTAGTTGAGCGGGAGAATTCATTCGTTGCCACTGCGCGTGATAAACACCCGAGAAAGACCCGTGCCCTCTGCAGCGTCGACGCGCTCCGCGACTACGCACTTGCGGAGCTTGAGCGATGCCGGACGCGGCTCAAAATGGACGGCATTAAGCTTCACCACAACGCCAACCAAGTTTATCTGACCGTGCCGGAGCACCTTGCCAAGGTAAAGCTTGTCTTTGAGTTCGCGGCGAAGCACAAGATGCCGATCCTGTTGCACTTTGACAACAGCCATCGCCGATTCGGCAAGCCGGATATCGACCTTCTCGCAGGTTCGATTCTGAAAGACCTCGGCCCGGTCGAGCTCCGCATCGCCCACTTCGGCACATCCGGCGGCTTCAACCAGCGGACGCGGGCGTTCCTCAATGCCTTTATCGAAAAGCTCAACACAGACCCGACGCTCGGGAGACACAAGATCACCTTCGATATCTCTGCCGTTGCTCTCGATAAAGACAGCGAAGGCGTCCGCAAACTGACCGATGACGAGTTCGCCGTGCTCGCCAGATATATTAGACGGCTTGGGCTCGAGCGCATCTCCTTCGGAACCGATTACCCGCTCTACACGCCCGCCGAGTACGAGGCGATCCTTCGCACACGCGTCGGCCTTACCGAAAAGGAACTGCGGCGTGTACTTAGAAGGAAATAGAGGAGATCAATGAAATACAACGTCGCGATCGAAATTGAAAAGCCGGTTGACGAGGTCGTTGCACTCTTCGACAGCGTGGAAAACCTCTACGAGTGGATGGAAGGTCTCGAGAGCTTTGAGCATCTCGAAGGAACGCCCGGTGAGGTCGGCGCAAGGTCGCGGCTCAAATTTGATATGAATGGCCGGAAGATGGAGATGATCGAGACCATCACTGTAAAGAACCTGCCGCGTGAGTTTGCCGGTACTTACGAAGCCGATGGCGTCTTCAACATCGTCCGCAATCGCTTCGAACCGCTCGGCGAGGGCCGCACGCTCTACACCTCCGAGAACGAGTTTCAGTTCAGGGGATTTATGAAGATCTTCAGCTGGCTGATGCCCGGCATGTTCAGAAAGCAATCGCTAAAATATCTCGAGGCCTTCAAGCGCTTTGCCGAATCGCCTTAACGGCCGAGGCCGTGCCCACTATGCCGGAAACTTCCGCCCGGCTGATCAGCAACCTCACTGCAATTTTACCGCGAACCGGGGAAGGTGACGATGTCAGCATCATTGTCCGGGCATTTCTCTGCGCTTTTTTCTGTGCGAGAGAAACTTTCTCCGGTTTTATGATTCTGCTCATTTTCTTAGTTCCCTTTGTTCGTTAGGTTTGAATCGATCGCAGGCTAAACGCAATGAACCACATTACCGAAATCAGCAGGCTGACGTTTGGCAGTGAGCCCGACGACGGGCGTGATCTCCAGCCCGAGCAACTTTTTGACGGGCCATATCGCCGGGTACTGCAGATCAAAATGCGCGAAGGAGCGGTGCTCAAGAAGCACAAGGCGGCGGAACCGATCACGGTCTTGTGTCTGGCCGGCAACGGAACATTTCGGGCCGGGCCGGACCTTGAAGATTCGTGCCAACTGACCGAAGGAACCTTGATCACACTGGATGCCGAGGTCGAGCACGAAGCCGTGGCCGAGAGCGGCCTGCATCTGCTCGTCACAAAATTCAAGGCCGCATAGAAGCGGCCAGTCCGAGCTTAGGAGGAAATCAATGAAGAAACTTTGGATCGTTTTCGCGGTGGTATTCATTTTCTCGTTTGCCATTTTGGGATGGGTCGGCTCTGAGATCTTTCGGCAGGTGCCCCCGATCCCGCTTGAGGTCGTGACATCAGACGGCCAGGTTATGATCCCGGCCGAGCAGATAATGGACGGGCAGAACGTCTGGCAGGCGATGGGCGGAATGCAGGTCGGATCGATATGGGGCCACGGCAGCTATGTTGCCCCGGATTGGACCGCCGACTATCTGCATCGCGAATCGCTCTTCATCCTGAACGAATGGACCGAAGGCCGCTTCGGGGCCGATGGAAGCTCAATGCCGAGCGAAGAGCGGGCGGCGATGATCCAGCGGTTGACCGATCTGATGCGAACGAACAAGTACGACCCGGCAACCCAGCGGCTTACGGTCGATCCGCTCCGGGCTCGTGCGTTTGAACACAATCTCGCGCATTATACAGACATCTTTAGCAACGGCAGCGATGACTATGCTATTCAGCGTGGTGCGCAATCTGATCCGGACCGTCTGCGAAAGTTGAATTCATTCTTTTTCTGGACCGCTTGGGCATCGGCGGCGAACCGTCCCGACAACGACATCTCGTACACAAGCAATTTCCCGTCTGAGCCACTGGTCGGGAATGTGCCGACCGACAGCTCGATCATTTGGACCGGCGTCAGCGTCATCGCTCTGATCCTAAGCATCGGGGCGATGGTGTGGTTCTACGCCGGCTGGCACAAAGAAGCGACATCGCCTGTCACTCCGGATACTGATCCGTTAATAGGCGAAACGATCACGCCATCGCAAAAGGCGACGGTGAAATACTTCGTCATCGTCTCGCTTCTATTTTTGCTGCAAATTGTAATGGGCATAATCACGGCGCATTATGGCGTCGAGGGCGGTGGTTTCTACGGATTCCCGCTCGCTGATTATTTGCCGTACGTCGTCACACGAACGTGGCACGTCCAGCTTGGCATATTCTGGATCGCGACGGCTTGGCTCGCGGCGGGGCTATTCATTGCACCGTACATTTGCGGATTTGAGCCGAAGTTTCAGCGGCTGGGCGTCAACCTGCTATTTGGAGCATTGCTGATCGTGGTACTTGGATCGATGGCGGGCCAATGGGCAAGCGTGATGCATCTGCTCCCGGGCGATCTTTGGTTCTGGTTCGGCCATCAGGGTTACGAATACGTCGATCTCGGCCGAGTCTGGCAGGCCGCTTTGTTGGTCGGCCTTCTCTTATGGCTGGTCCTGATTGCACGTAGCGCGATCCCCGCGCTTCGTGCCGATGGCAGCCGATCGCTTGTGGTTCTCTATCTTGTTACGACGGCGGGCATCGCGTTCTTTTACGCACCCGGACTTTTCTGGGGAATGCGTTCGCATCTTACCGTCGTCGAATACTGGCGATGGTGGGTCGTTCACCTTTGGGTCGAAGGCTTCTTTGAGGTTTTCGCTACGACCGTTATCGCGTTTCTTTTTGCTCGCTTGGGCGTGATCAAGGCGGAGCACGCTGCGTTCGCTGCACTGTTCTCGGCGGCGATATACCTGAGCGGCGGCATCATCGGAACACTACATCATCTGTATTTTGCAGGCACGCCGACGGTAGCTATCGCGTTTGGTGCGGTGTTTAGTGCACTTGAGATCGTGCCGCTTGTATTTGTCGGGTATGAGGCGATGGATAACATTCGCCATTCCAAAGCGAGGCCGTGGCTAGAGCAATATAAGTGGATCGTTTACTTTTTTGTCGCGGTCGCCTTCTGGAATCTGGTCGGTGCGGGCGTCTTTGGATTCATGATAAATCCGCCGATCGCACTCTACTATATGCAGGGCCTGAACACGACCGCGGTCCATGCTCACGGTGCGCTTTACGGTGTCTATGGAACGTTGGGGCTCGGCTTGCTGCTGTTCTGTATGCGGGCAATGCAGCCGGAAAGGATCTGGAACACCAAGCTGCTGGCGTTCTCTTTCTGGGCGATCAATATCGGAATGATGCTTGAGATATTGCTCAGCCTGCTGCCTATCGGCCTGCTCCAGACATATCAATCGGTCTCGGTCGGGTATTGGTCGGCACGCAGCCCTGAGTTTATGCAGTCGGACCTGATGTCGACGCTGAGGTGGATGCGGCTCTTTGGCGACACGATCTTTGCGATCGGTGCGGTAGCGTTCGTCTGGTTCGCCTTGAAGCTGATGTTTACAAAAGGTGAAAACGGCACGTCAGAGGTCGTCGACAAGTTGGAGTAGCGAACTGACGACCCCGAACCTTTGATTCAAAATGAGCGGCGCCGCCTCGTTGGCGCCGCTCGTACTTAGCATAACGGCGGCCCGGCTGCACTTGAGAATTGAATTATCAGAATGGCTGACATCGAAAACAGACAGGACATCGATCTGCTGATGGAGCGGTTCTACTCTAAGGCTCTGGGAGACGACGTGATCGGCTACATTTTTACGGACGTCGCCAAGCTCGACCTCGCTCATCATTTGCCGATCATCGGTGATTTCTGGGAGACGATCGTCTTTCAAACCGGAGTTTACGCAAAGCACGGCCGCAACCCGCTGCAAGTGCACGGCGAACTTAACCTGAAGACGCCGCTTGAACTTGACCATTTCAAACGATGGCTCGAGCTTTTTGACGCGACCGTGGATGAGAGCTTTGCGGGTGAACGGGCCGATTTTATGAAGCTGCGTGCACGTGCGATAGCGAACCGGATGTTCAATTACGTGAGTAAGGTGCCGTCGATTCAGGCTAACTCCGGTGAAGTTCGCGAAGCGGGCCGTTGGGATCAATGATCACCTTGCCGCGGTCGATCTCAAGAAGCTCTTTGTCGGCAAGCTTTCGGATCACTCGGATCGTCGTCTCCGTCGTCAGGCCCGCCATCTCGGCGATCTCTTGACGCCGGAGTTCGATCCGGACCGGCCCGATTCGTTCCTCGCGATCGGCCAACTTTAACAAGACATTTGCAACCCGATGTTCGGGTGAAGCGGTAGCGAGGTTTTGTATCGTCGCCGTCTTTTCGCGGAGCATCGCACACATCCATTCGATGACGGAAAGGGCAAAATCGGGCGAGGTCCTGATGAGTTCGAGAAAGGCTTTTCGCGGAATAAGAAGAAGCTCGGTCGGTTCCATCGCGATCGCTGCCGATGGGTACGACTTACCGTCAAATACCGGCGGCACGGCAAACATCTCCCCGCGGTCGAAGATGCCGATTATGACCTCCTTGCCGGGCTCGAGAAAGTGCACCATCTTCACCCGGCCGCTGATGACTACCGGCAGGTTATCCGCACTCTCGCCTTCAGAGAATATAAGCTCATCGGAGCCAAAGCGCCGCCTAATACCGGCCGACGTAAGCAGCCGGCTGAGCCCTGTATCCTGATCATTGAGAACAGGTTTCATAGGCCGGTTTCGCGGGTAAAGACGGCGGCGGCAAAGCTGACAAGGAGTATCACGCTGACGAATGCATTGGTCGTGAAAAAGGCCGCGTTCATCTTCGAAAGGTCGTTCGGCTTGACGAGCGTGTGCTGGTAAACGAGCAATGCCATCACGAGTCCGGCACCGAGATATGCCGGCCAACCGAGCCCGGTAAAGGCCAGAATAAGAAGAAGAACGATGGCCGACTGAAAGTGGAAGAGCCGTGCGATCCAAAGCGAGCGGGCAATACCGAAGCGTGCCGGTATCGAGTGCAGCCCAGCCTTCGTGTCAAAGTCGTGATCCTGACAAGCGTAAAGAACATCAAAGCCCGCCGTCCACATCAGAACAAAAAGCGAAAGCAGGATCGGCACTTCAGAATCGATAGCACCGCGAACCGCTATCCACGCCGCCGTCGGCGAAATGGCAAGTGCCCATCCGAGAAGCACGTGGGCAAAGGCGGTGAACCGTTTGGCGTATGAATAGCCGAGCACGCTAATCAGTGCGACCGGTGAGAGCGCGAAAGTCAGCCAATTGAGCGAATATGCCGCAAAGACGAAGACCGCGACCGAGGCCAGCAAAAAGGCCCAGGCAAAGGTGAGCGAAAGGCGGCCGGCCGGGAGTTCGCGGTTTGCCGTTCGCGGATTGGCGGCGTCTATCTCTCGATCGACTATGCGGTTAAATGTCATCGCCGCCGAGCGTGCGCCGACCATTGCAACAGTGATCCAAAGTATCTTCCGCCACGTAGGAAAGCCGTCGGCTGCAAGAACCGCCCCGAGGAATGCGAAAGGAAGCGCAAACAGCGTGTGCTCGAACTTGATCATTTCGAGCGTTGTCCTGAGTTTGCCGAAAAAGCCCGCCATAGGTATCGACCGCCAAACCCCTGATGATATCAAATAGCGGCCGCGTCTTCGACCGACTCTCCTAGCCGCCTTTTCTCATCTGCGATAGCCTAAGTGCCTGCCGACGGACCGCGTCCGAAATATTTTTGTTCTTTGACATCACGATCAGGTCGCGGGCCTGCAGACGCGTTAAGATCGGCAGCACGCTTGCGATCGGGGTTCGCGGGTTGCGGGCGAGGTTATGGATAACAGCGTAGTTGCGGGCCCATTGCCGACCGTTTGCGATGGTCCGCAGAACGTCTTCCGGAACCGCACGCATAGCAGCGATCTTTTCGACCTCCTGCTCGGTTATCCGAGCATTGTTGATTACCGCCTGGGCCACGATGCGGTTCGGGTCGCGGATAAGGATGTTCCGAGCCTCGCGGTCGCCTTTCATCGCGAGCTTTACGCGGTCCTTCATTCCCATCATCATCACGCGGTTGATCATCGAAACCCGCTCGTACGAGACGTCGCCTTCTTCGCCTTTTAACTCGCCGAGTATCTTATGAAGCGCGTGCTTCCGCTGCTCGTCGGTCTCCTCGTAGAGTTCCTCGATATATTCGAGCCCCATCCACGAATCGTCCGTGTCCGCATCCGGCACCTCGATCATCGCCGCGATCAGCATCGCATCCTCAAAGTCAAGGTCCGACTCCACGCTTTCGAAAAACTCGGCCGCGGCCTCTTTGCCCTGAGCGCGAAGTTCGTTGGCGATCTGCTCGGCACCGCGTTCCTTTTCAAAGAATTCACGGCGCGTCTCGGCAACGTGGCGCTCAGCGTCCGGGCTGCGGTTCGGGTTCGCAAGAACGGCATCGATCAGCTTTGGGTGGCGGATAAGAAGTTGCTGGTTCGTCGCGATCGAATCAAGAATGGCCGTGCTCGTCGAGTTCTCGGCGAGCGAAACTATAGCCTCTGGCGAGGTCTTCGGATTGCGGAAGACTATCTCGTGTATCTCGGGCGCCACGCCCGGATGTGCGGCAAAGTGGTCAAGAACGGCCCGCGGTGCATTCTCGCTCTGAAGCACGGCCGAGACTGCTCCGGCCTCTTGCCCGGCGAGCGTTTCCCTGGCCGCGGTTGCGATCGCCGCGTCGGCATCGGACGCAAGATGGGCAAGAGCTTCGAGCAGGTCCGCCTGCGGCAATGGCAGAACGCCTCGAGCGGCCGCAAGCCGGGCTGGCTGCGGAGCTGCTCCTTCGATCAACGTTCGGACTACGGGGTTCGTAGATTCTATCGGGTATTTCATCGGTGCAGACCGGTCAAACTGAATCCGATATTAACATAAATCCGCAAACCGCTTGACTAAAGCGCTAAAGCTGAAATAGCGTTGTAATTTCGCCTTTCATACGTTCTTGATCGGTGCAAAAGTACTTAAACTCAGTGATTTCCAAAATGAAACAAGCGTTTTTAGAGAATATAAAGGACCGAAGCGCGGTCATCGGCGTTGTTGGGCTCGGATATGTTGGGCTTCCGCTCATTGTTGAGTTTTGCCGAAAAGGATTCAAGGGCATCGGCTTTGAAGTCGATACGGCAAAGACGGAATCGATCAACAACGGCGAATCCTACATCGTCGATGTACCGGGCGAACACGTCGCGGAGAGCGTCTCAAAAGGTCTCTTGACCGCGACGACCGATTTCAGCCGGCTCTCAGACTGCGACGTCATCATCATCTGTGTCCCGACGCCGCTCCGGAAGACGAAGGACCCGGATATGTCGTACATTATTTCGGCCGGCGAAGAGATCCAAAAATATATGCGCAGCGGCCAGCTCGTTATTCTCGAATCGACGACCTATCCGGGCACGACCGACGAGGTGCTCCAGCCGATGCTTGAGGAGAAAGGCTTCGCGCTTGATAAGGACTTCCTGCTTGCCTTCTCGCCCGAGCGGGTCGATCCCGGCAATCCGCAGTTTCAGACGCACAACATACCGAAGGTCGTCGGCGGCGTTTCGAAGGATTCGACCGAGGTCGCGGCCGAGCTATACCGGCAGATCGTCAATGAGGTCCACGCCGTTTCGTCGGCACGCGTTGCCGAGGCCTGCAAGCTCTGGGAGAACACCTTCCGGGCGATCAATATCGGCATGGCGAACGAGATGGCGAAGCTCTGCAACACGCTCGGCATTGATACATGGGAGGTCGTTCGTGCCGCTGCGACAAAGCCCTTCGGCTTTATGCCCTTCTTTCCGGGCCCGGGCATCGGCGGCCACTGCATCCCGCTTGACCCGCATTATCTTTCATGGAAGGCACGCCAGCACGGCTTTGATTCTCAATTCATTTCGCTCGCCGAGCAGGTCAATTCGAGCATGCCGGCTTACGTTGTAAAGCTCGTCTCGACCGCGCTAAATGACGCACGCAAGGCGGTCAACGGTTCGCGTGTACTTATCCTCGGCGTCGCGTACAAGAAAGACATCGACGACATGCGCGAATCGCCGGCACTTTCGATCATCGACCTCCTCCGCTCGCGTGGAGCCGAGATCAGCTACCACGACCCATTCGTTGCAGAGGTCACCTTCGACCATGCCTACACCATCGGTGCCGGCGACCCACTCTACAATCAGGAGCTCACCGACGACCTGATCAAGTCTGCCGATTGCGTCATCATCTGCACCGAGCACTCGGGCATCGACTACAAGCGCGTCTGTGAGCTTGCTTCGCTGATCGTCGATACGCGCAACGCACTGAACGAAGACACTCGCAACGGAAGCAGTGCAAAAATAGTGCGGTTGTAAGGTTGGTCGGGCTAGGCCGCGGCATTCGCTGCCGCGGTCGAAAGAAACCATTTGACGAACTTGGGAATTCCTTCCTCGATCTTGGTCGTCGGCTGATAACCGAGCACTTCGCGGGCTCGTGTGATATCCGCGTACGTTATCGGCACATCGCCGGGCTGCAGCGGCTGGCGGTCAATGGTCGCCTTTCGTCCCAAGCTTTCCTCGATCAGCTCGATCAAACGCTTCAGCTCCGTCGTTTCCGATTCGCCGAGGTTCAGCACCTCGTGCTTGGTCGCGGTGTAGTCCATCGCCGCCCTTACGCCCTGAATGATGTCGTCAATGTAGGTGTAGTCCCGTCGCGTAGTACCATCACCAAACATCGGAACCTGCTTGCCCTCGGCGATCAGCCGCGTGAACTTGTGGATAGCAAGATCCGGCCGCTGCCGAGCGCCATAAACCGTAAAGAAACGAAGACAGACGGTCCGTAGGTCGTAAAGGTGCGAATACGTGTGACAGAGCAATTCGCCCGAGGCCTTCGTCGCCGCGTAAGGCGAGATGGGCTTGCGGATCGTCGCGTCCTCTTTGAAAGGCACGGCGCACGTAGCCCCGTAAACGCTTGAGGAAGACCCGAAAACGAAGTGCGGAACGCCGTGCTCGCGGGCAAGCTCGAGCAGGTTCAGCGTTCCGATCACGTTCGTATCGTAATAAAGCTTAGTTTGAGTCAACGATGGCCGTACGCCCGCCCTTGCGGCGAGGTGCACTACTTGGTCGAACCGGTTATTCGCAAAGACCTTTTCAAGCTTTTCGCAATCGCGAATATCGCCCTCGATGAACTCTACGTCGGGCGAACCCGCAAAGGCAGCAAGGTTTGCACGCTTGATCTCCGGCGAATAGAAATCATTGAGGTCGTCAATGATGACAACCCGCCAATCTCCGCTCCGCAGCAGATCATCGCATAAATGCGAACCAATAAAACCGGCACCGCCGGTCAATAAAACGTTCTTTTTCACAATAGGTCAGTAAGATCGGGGACAGAACCCTGTGCGGGATAAGGAAAAGTTATCACGGTAAAAGAACTTGTGGCAATATGGCTAATTCAAAAACCGCGAACGGGCATTAAAGCGATGGACGACCTCCTCAAGAAAACCTTCATACGTGAAATGCTCCGCCGCATATTGCGGCTTGAGCTTGAACATCATCGGAAGAGCGATCCGCCATGCCATCCATTGCCTCTGGCGGTCCGTCAGGTCCCATCGCCGCCGCAGAAAATTCTCCGCTACCTCGACCTCATCGAAGGTCAGCTTTGAGATGTCCGCATGCATTTCCAGCGGTTTCTGCACGCGGCGGAAGGCTCCGTCGGCGATCGGGTTTGAGAACGTCTCGTCGAAGGTCGGAGCCTCGTCGCTCCGCTCGCGGATGACGACCGTTCCCGCAAAAATGTCGCCGAACCGCTGATCGCGATTGCTCAAAAAGATCGTTATCAGCCCGACCGAATAGACCGGGATCACAAAGCCGGGAGCCGCGTCAAAAACACGAACAAGATTGCGGGCGGCCGATTCCCAGAGCGTTATCGGGCGGCCGTCCTCGCGGATCACGCGGAGCTTCATCAGCCGCTTGCCCGGCGTTTGGCCTTCCCAGATCCATTCGAAAATAATGAAATACGCCGAAAAGACCAGAAAAAGAAGCAGGACGACCAACGCGATCACCCACTTCGGCGCCTCGCTGACAAGGCTCTCTACCGTCGAATCCGGCCCGCCGAAACCGAACGCACCCGCGATCGAAAAGCCGATCGCGATCACCGCGATATAAGTTACGTACTGGATCAAATGGTCGATCGCGACCGCTAAAAAGCGATTGCCGATGGACGCAAGCGCAAAGGCAAGCGGCACCCGCTCGGGAGTTTCGATGATGAGCGTCTCCTCGGTCTCGATGACACTTTCTGCCGCAGCCATTCGCACCTCATCATTATTCCCTCATCCGTATCTGCAATGCAATCGAAAAGTATCCTTGCAGTTTCAATTTCGGCTTCTCTATACTCTAAGGTTAGGAAGCCGCAAGCTTCTTGGAGGTCATTGACTTTGCAACCGAAAATACACCGAGGCCGAATAAACGCTCAGGGCCTGCGATTTGCCATCGTCGTGAGCCGCTGGAATGAGTTCCTGACATCAAAGCTTTTGAGCGGTGCACTCGACGCCCTCGGCCAGCACGACGCTGATGAGGACGCCGTAAACGTTTTTGAAGTGCCCGGATCTTTTGAGATACCGCAGACGATGCTGAAAGCCGCCGAGTCGGGCCGGTTTGATGCAGTTATCGGGCTCGGGGTCGTTATCCGCGGTGAGACGCCGCATTTCGACTACGTCGCCGGCGAGGCGGCAAAGGGCGTCGCACAGGTAGGAATGGAAACAGGCGTCCCTTCGATATTTGGTGTATTAACGACCGATACGCTCGAGCAGGCGATAAATCGCTGCGGCGGCAAGGCCGGAAACAAGGGATACGAAGCGGCGGTGACCGCCATCGAGGTCGCGAATCTGCATAAACAGATCGCCGAGCTCGAACGACCTGCAGAAGCGGGAAAAGTTCGTCAACATGTCGTTTGAAAAACAAAGCAAGGGCTCCGGGGTGCGGCGAAAGGCTCGTGAATGCGCACTCCAGATGCTGTTCGCGGCCGATTTCCTTGAAACGGATCGGGACGCGACGGTGCCCTTCTGGTCCGAATTTGGGTTCGAATCGCTGGCCGAGGGTTCAGCCAAGAGCATTTCGGCGGTGCCCGAAACGCTTGACCGCCTCCGCACTTCAGCGACGCGTCTGCGGCCGTATCTCAAAAAACTCGACCCTTACGACCGCAATTCGCCCTTTCTTACAGATCACAAAGAACTCGTTTTCAGCCTCGACCGTGCCGAAGAATCCTTCAAAACGGCGATGGGCGTTTTGGTCAGCGGTTCCTCTCCGGACCTTAGCAGCCTTCGCCAAAGGCTCGCCTCCGCACGCGACCAGCTCGGCCGTTTAGCCGCCACCGTTTCGGCCGCGACAGCGTTGAAGGCCGATGAGAAGCGCGAATTTGCCGGGATAGCCGCAGATGCCGACAAGCATTTCGAGATACTTTCGTCGAAGTCACTGATCGCGGTCGAAAAACTTGCCGCCGAGTCCGTTATGCCGCGTCAATTCGCCGACCGCATCGTCACCGGCACGCTCAAAAATCTTGCGGCGATCGATAAAACGATAATGTCGCGGGCCGAGCATTGGCGGCTTGAGCGGATGGCCGTGGTTGACCGCAACATTCTGCGGCTCGCGGTCTATGAATTTCTCTACGAAGATACGCCGGGAACCGTCGTAATCAATGAGGCGCTTGAGATCGCCCGGACCTTCTCGTCTTACGAAGCTACGCAGTTCATCAACGGATTGCTAGATGCCATCCGGCTCGACCTTGAGGGCAAAGGAGATGTGAAGGCAGAGCCGACTGAATCCGCACTGGACTCCGAAACCAAAACGGCCTCAAACCCCTGAGATATAATGCGAACGGGCACCGGCAGTTTCTGGTTCTTGCGTCGCTACCGTATCGCAGCGGCGGTTCTCGCTTGCCTGCTCGCCGCCGGTGTCGTCTCGGCACAGGAACTCCCGGACAAGATCCGCGGCTATAAGGTCCATAAACAGATCGTCACCGTGAGCGAAACGGCCGAACCGAAAGACCCGTCCTCGCCAACAGTCACCACCGAGATAGATACAGAAAAGGTCGTGCTCAAAGACATCTCGCTCACCGGCCTGAGCTTTGAGATGCCGATCGAGCTTTCCGCAATGCCGCACAGCGGCCGCGTCGATTTCATAAGCTTTTCCGAGATGACCGTCAACGGTATTCCCGTTGCGGTCGATGAATTTCGAACCGAGTTCAAGTTTCAGAAGGGCGAACAAATATTGCTGCCTTCGCCGGTGACCATCTTTGTCCCGACGCATCGCATTGTTCAGGCCGCCTGGCGTGAGATGCGCGACTCTCAGCCCGTCTGGCGCGTCGCGGGCCGCGTCTTCGTTTTCGGCCGCTTTAAGCGATTCGGCATCCACCACAAACGCGTCGTTCCGGTCGATATCGACATTACAATAGCCAATCCGGTGGGCAAGGACGGCAAATAGCCGCTCCTTATCTTTTTCCGCGGTTTCGGTTAAAATTAAAGTTTACTTTCGGTGCCATTTATCTAAGTTTTAAGGAAAATACTATAGTGAGCGACAAGATCACGAACATTTCGGAATTCATTACGGACAACTTTGGAGCAAACGCCAGCTATGTCGAGGCGTTGCTTGAGCGTTATAAGAACGACCCGCGGTCGGTGGACGAATCCTGGCAGAGCTATTTTGGCGAGCTTTTGAGTGGCGGAATGCCCGACCCGGATGCGCCCGTCAAGCCGGTTGAAGAAGCGAAACCCGCACCGGCTGCGAAACCCGAGCCTGCCGCAAAGCCCTCGACTCCGCCCGCACCGGCCGGCGTTGAGACCAAGGCGATCTTCGGCCCGGCGAAGAAGATCGTCGAGAACATGGAGCAGAGCTTGACCGTCCCGACGGCGACGAGCTTTCGCGACGTGCCGGTCAAGCTGCTCGAAGAAAATCGCCGCGTCGTCAACGAACAGCTCAAGTCCCGTGGCAAAGGCAAGGTCTCGTTCACACATCTCATCGCCTGGGCGATCGTGCAATCGGCAAAGGCTTATCCGACGATGAATAAGGGCTATGCCGTCGTCGACGGCGCTCCCTCGCGGGTCGAGAACGTAAGCATCAATCTCGGCATCGCAATCGACATCGAGAAAAAGGACGGCTCGCGGAGCCTGCTTGTCCCGAACATCAAGGGTTGCGAAAAGATGACCTTCCGCGAGTTCCTTGATGGCTTCAACGAGCAGGTCGGCAAGGCCCGCGACGGCAAGCTTGAGATCGCCGACTTTCAGGGCACGACCATCTCGCTGACAAATCCCGGAACTATCGGCACCGTCGCTTCAAACCCGCGGCTGATGTCCGGCCAGAGCGCGATCATCGCGACCGGCGCCATCGAGTATCCGGCCGAGTATCAGGCGATGACCGAGGCCGCACTTTCGCAGATCGGCATCAGCAAGACGATGACGCTGACGAGCACCTACGACCATCGCGTCATACAGGGTGCCGAGAGCGGCTTCTTCCTCGCAAAGATCCATAAGCTGCTCGTCGGCCAGGAAGGCTTTTACGACAAGGTCTTTACTGAGCTTGAGATCAAGATACCGCCGATGCGTTGGGCCGAGGATTTCAACCCCGCACTTTTCGGCGGCGACCGCATTGGCGAGCAGACCGAAAAGCAGGCCAACGTCCTGCAGCTCATCAATGCCTATCGGACCCGCGGCCACCTTCTCGCCGATATCGACCCGCTCGATATGGCACCCTACAACGCAGAGGAGCTCGAGCTTGAGAACTTTGGCCTGACCATCTGGGACCTCGACCGTGAGTTCATAACCGGCGGGCTCCATGGCGAAAAGACGCTGACGCTTCGCCGCATTCTTGAGATACTCCGCCGAGCTTACTGCGGCAAGGTCGGCACCGAGTATCGCCACATCCAGAGCAAGGAAGAGAAGGAATGGATCCGGCGGCAGATCCGCAAGCACTTCGTTGATACCGAACCGCTTGCCCCGGAGGTCAGGAAAGAACTTCTCCTTAGGCTGATCGAGGCCGAGCAGTTCGAGCAGTTTCTGCACAAGAAATATCTCGGCCAAAAACGCTTCTCGCTCGAGGGCTGCGAGACGGTTATCCCGATGCTCGACCAATTGGTCGAAAGCTCGTCCGACCGCGGCGTTGACGAGATCTTTATGGGAATGGCCCACCGCGGCCGGCTCAATGTACTTGCAAATATCGTCGGCGATGTCCATTCGGGCGATCTCGCCGAGCGCATCTTCACCATCTTTGAGGGCAGCTCGCACCCGAGCTTCCCGGCCGATGAAGGCGACGTAAAATATCACCAGGGAGCGATCGGAAAGCGGCAGGCGAAGTCCGGCAAAGAGATCCTGATCGAGCTTGCCTGTAACCCTTCGCACCTTGAATTCGTCGATCCGGTCGTTGAGGGAATGGCCCGCGCGCGTCAAGATCAGCTCCTCGGCGGCCATGAGGCCGATGTGCGTGAGCGGGACGCCGTCCACGACCGCATTCTGCCGGTTCTGCTTCACGGCGATGCGGCATTCGCCGGCCAAGGCATTGTGATGGAAACGCTCCAGCTTGCGAGCCTTCGCGGCTACCGGACCGGCGGCACCATCCACATAATCATTAACAATCAGATCGGCTTTACGACATCGCCCGAGGCGAGCCGCAGCTCGATCTATTCGACCGACGCCGCACAGATCACACAGACGCCGATCTTTCACATCAACGGCGACGACCCCGAAGCGGCCTATCGCGTTATCCAGATAGCGCTCGATTATCGGCAGGAATATAACAAGGACGTCGTTCTCGACCTCGTCGGTTTCCGTCGGCTTGGCCACAATGAAGGCGACGAGCCGAGCTACACGCAGCCGCTGATGTACGCGCGGGTCAAGGCGCATCCGGGCGTCCGCCATCTTTACGCACAGCACCTGATCCGCGAAGGCGTGATCACCGAGGAAGAGCTTGCCGAGATGACGGGCCAGATCGTCGGCAAGTACGAAGGTATTCTCGAACGCGCCAAAGAGATCGCCGGCGGCTCGAAAAAGCGGACCGAGCTTCCGCCGCACCCGGCCGAAGAGGATGGCTCGGCGGTCATCGAAACCGGCACCGCCCGTGAAGTGCTCCGCGAGATCGCGGACACGATCACGCTCATCCCCGAGGCCTTTTCGATCAATCCGAAAATGGTCGGCCAGCTCGGCCGCCGTGCGAAGATGGGCACCGGCGAGGTGCCGATGGATTGGGCGTTTGGCGAGGCGATGGCGTTCGGCTCGCTCGTCAAGGAAGGCCACCGCGTCCGACTAAGCGGGCAGGACTCCGGCCGCGGAACATTCTCGCAGCGGCATGCCCTGATGTATGACACCAATACCGGTGACCTCTGGTCGCCGCTTGGCGACATCCGCAGCGAAGACGACCCGCTTGCACGCTTTCAGGTCTTTGACAGCTCGCTCTCGGAGAACGCCGTGCTCGGATTTGAATACGGTTATTCGGTCAAGGCGAATGACGCACTTGTCATGTGGGAAGCGCAGTTTGGCGACTTTGCCAATGGCGCACAGGTCATCATCGATCAATACATCGCCGCCTCCGAGGACAAATGGGGCCAGAAATGCCGCCTCGTGTTGCTGCTCCCGCATGGCTACGAGGGCCAGGGGCCGGAGCACTCATCGGCCCGGCTTGAACGCTTCTTGCAGCTCTGTGCCGAGAACAATTTACAGGTTTGCTACCCGACGACGCCGGCCCAGTATTTCCATATGCTCCGGCGGCAGGTCAAGAGCGATAGCGTTCGCCCGCTGGTCGTGATGACGCCCAAGAGCCTGCTTCGGTTGCCGGCCGCGGCGTCGCAGATCGACGAATTGACCGAGGGCGGTTTCCGTCCCGTGATCGATGACGCGGCGGTCGAGGATCGCTCGAAAGTGGTTCGCGTCGTGCTCTGCTCCGGCAAGGTCTTTTATGACCTGCAGGCCGGCCGCGAAGATTCGCACGATGGCCGCGTCGCACTCGTCCGACTCGAGCAGTTCTATCCTTTCCCGTCGGCGGCGGTAACCGAAGTACTCGCCGCATATCCGAACGCGAAGGACATCGTCTGGGCACAGGAAGAGCCGCAAAACATGGGCGGATGGACGTTTGCCGAACCGCGGATCCGCAAGCTGCTCGCCGAAGGCCGCAAGCTTCGCTACATCGGCCGCATCGCCTCTGCCTCGCCGGCAACCGGCTCTTACACCATCCACGAACTCGAGCAAAAAGAGATCGTGGAACGCTCCATTATCGCGGATACCGACGAGATCTCAGCCGCAAGCGAGCCCGAGGTCTCAGAGAAACTTGCGCCTGCATCTGCGTAAGGCGGTGAAGACATCTTATAGTTAAAAGGGCGCCCGGCCGCCCCCGGCTCTTTCCCTAGAGCAAATGACAAATACGTTACCTATCGCGTTTGGACTCGTTGCCCTTGCGTCCGGCATTGCCGGTCTCGCCGGATGTGGTTCGACGCCTGCCAGCGGCCTCGAACCCTCGCGATCTGCTGAGGCAAAGGCGACGCCCACTCCAACGCCTTCTAACAAGAATTCGATCACCATCGCCGCCGTCGGCGACATAATGCTCGGCTCGCCATTTCCGAACGATACCCGAATGCCGCCGAACGACGGCCGCGACCTGCTGAAAGACGTTAAGCCGCTTCTCTCCGCCGCGGACATCGCCTTCGGAAACCTTGAAGCCCCGATGACCGACGGCGGGGAATCGGCGAAGTGCCGCCCTCGCAAGCCTGCAAAGCCGGTCAAGCCCACCGTGCCGATCGAGCCGATCGAACCGGTCAACGTCAACAAGCCGAACAAGCCCAAGCCGGACGAACCGATCCGCTGCTACGCCTTCCGGATGCCGACCCGCTACGGCAAATATTTGCAGGAAGCCGGGTTCGATGTGCTCAGCCTCGCGAATAACCATTCGCTCGACTTTGGCCTTGCCGGCATCGCCGATACCCGCGAAACGCTCGACGCTCTCGGCCTCAAACACGCCGGCAGCAACCGGCTGAAACACTCGACCGCCTATCTTGAGGTGAAGGGCCTGACCGTCGCCTTCATCGGCTTTGCCCATAACACGATCGTCCCGAACGTCAACGACCTCGTCGCCGCCCGCCGGCTCGTCACCGAAGCTGATAAGAAGGCGGACATCGTCGTCGTTTCATTTCACGGGGGAGCCGAGGGCACGGGCAGCCAAATGGTGCCGAACCGGACCGAGATGTACTTTGGCGAGAAGCGCGGAAACCTGCCGCTCTTTTCCCGCACGGTCATCGATGCAGGTGCCGATCTCGTGCTCGGCCACGGGCCGCATGTGCTCCGCGGCATCGAGCTCTATAAAGGCCGCCTCATCGCCTATTCGCTCGGCAACTTCGCCACCTACGGCTGGTTTCGGCTCGAGGCCGAGCTGGCGCTGACGATGATCCTCGAAGCCGAACTCGACCGCGATGGCCGCTTCATCGCCGGCAAGATCCACGCCGGCCGTCAGGAAGGCCGCGGCATCCCCGTGCTCGACCCCACCGGCGAGGCCATCCGCAAGGTCCGCACCCTTTCGCTCAACAACTTCGGCCCAACCGCCCCCAACATCTCCGAAACCGGCACCATCACCCCCAAACTCTAACCCGTTCAACGCTTCAAGTCCCGGCTTCAGCCCCTCGTTCTGAGTCCCGGCTTCAGCCGGCCTCCTTCTGGCTTCTGACTTCTGTCTTCTGGCTACTTTCTCTTGACACCCTTGTTACAATTATCCAGAGCAAACCAACCGCTTCGAGTTTCGCGGCATCATTAAAGGACGGAAATGCACTTCCTATCTCGTCTTCATTTATGCAAACCGCGGTCCTTATTCGCGGTGGTTCTTGCTGTTGCGTGGTTCTCGGCTGCCTGCGGTAGTTATACAGAGCTTAGCGTGCAGGATGATTACCGACCCGACGATCTTTTGAAATCAGTCGTCGTCTCCGAAGTTCGGAAACCGAAAGGAAACGAGGTGCGAGCTCGGCTAACTGTGACGGGGCCGAAACAAGCGAGGGTAGAAGTTGAAAATGTTTCCGGAGATTATGTATATCTGCCGTACCTTCCGGGTTTATCCGATGAGGGCCGAGCGGAATTTCTGATACTCGGGCTGGAGAAGCGGAATCCGGCGACCGGCCTTTTTGAAAGTGCTGAAGAATCTCACTTCGGTCCGGGCTCGAATCCACTCCCACCCGGAGAATGGTTCGTTTACGACTTCCAGGTGCTCGATTCGGGCCAATTTCGCGTGAATATCCGATATGTCATCGATAAAGAGTGGAGTGATCGGTCAAACAGGTTACCATTCCTCGAGCGAGAGGACATGCTATTGGACTTGGACGAGTTTGATCGCCTGGTTGATGAGTTGGTCGGCACCGTAACCGCAGGCCCGGTCAAGTTTTGATTCTGCCCGACCGAAAGATCACCGTAAATAACTCCGGAGCGTAAAGAATCGTTGGCGTTGCTCAATTCGCGTCTGGGAAAAATGAAGCCGCTGGAGACCTGATGTTGACACGCTATCACAAGTGCACGATTACGCTTCTGCTTCTGGTCTTCGCGTTCGTTGGCGAATCAAGTGGGCAATCGAGTTTGATCATTTCAAAAACGCCGGATGGCGGTACGTGTCTCCCTACTCTGTCGAGCAATGCAAATTCATGGGAGATTGTGGGCAGGTACTTGTTTGTATCGGCAGACGGCCATGAGGCTTTTACACGGCAACTGAATGCGGGAGCGAAGTGCGGGTACAGGCTCAAGAGCGTTACCAAGCTTCCGCTTTACGCATCTGAGACGTTCGATGAGACAACGCTCTTTGCCGTGATGGAGTTCTCGGGGCAAGGGCGGTTCGAGTACGACTGGTTTGAATCGTTCACGCCCGGCGACACCCAAACAAGACTGAATAACCGAGCCGAAGCAGGATTCTACTTCAAGACGGTTATGCCTCTGGCCGTAGGGCTTTGTGACTCCGGCGAATCAGAAACAGCGGAGAAGTCCGAAAATGAAAAGGTTCTTGATAGGGTCCTTTCGTCGCTTCGCTATTCGTACGGAGCCCTGTATTTTGTCGAACGCCAACCAGGCAAACAAGAGCGGCGGGATTATCGAGTTCTCACGGGTATTGCAGGGTGGGGCAAGCAGCCAACTGCCGAGCTCGAATTGGAGCTTCGTACGAATCTCGAACGTGGGTTTCAACCGGTGGCTTCCACGATGTTTAAGATCGGAAATCGCCATGCCATCGGCCTAATCGCAGAGAAAGCAAAGAGTGATGACGCTCAAAACTCATCCGACTACGCATTGGTCCGTTCCGAATTCGGGTTCGAAAAGAAAGTGAACCGCCTGGCCGTATCCGGCTATCAGCTTCGATCTGACACCGAATTCAACGCGTTCCGGCATGCTTTGCTCCTAAAAAGTAGCGATAAAACAAGCTACAAGTATTCGTGGTTGAATGCAGCAACGAGAGCATTTCAGAGACAGCTTAATGAAGCGCAAAGGAACAAAATGCGGTACTCGGGCAAATTATTCCGAAACTATGGCTGTGACTTTGCTGAAGCAATGTTGGTTTTTAGTAGTGTCCAGACGAACCAAGGACCGCAGCATGAGTACAGAGTATTGAAACTCTCAGACTGGTCAAATGTATCGAAGCCTTCCGATGAAATGAAAGAAAAGAACTCGGTAAAGATCCAGTTCTCCGCTATGCTCGATGACCGATTTGTGTTCAAAGATCTGTTCTTTGCCGATGGAATACACGCATTATTCGAACGCGTCGCAAAGTGATTTTCGACTCGGGGAGCTTGAAGGGGATGTATGTTTATAGATTAGTTTTCGGATTTCCATTGCTGTTCGATTTGCTGGTTTTCTCCGGAATCGGAGGTGAGCCCTTTTCGCTTGGCAGGCCCGCAGGCGAAGCTTTCCGCGTTAAAATCTCGGGGCCGAATAATGAACTCCTCAATCCCCAAAAGCTGGTTGAGGTGCTGCATGTTGAATGTACCGATGACGGCAAATGTGTCGCTATCGCTCAGTTCGGAGCAGATCACTACGTCGTAACCAATGGAAGATCGGAGTGTGCTCCTATGGAGACCAGTCTGAAGCCGATAGAAGACCCGCTTGCGTTTCCTATCACGCTCGTCTATCCAAAAAGAGGCTTAAGGGTTCAGGTAAGAGAGGACGATTCAATTATGCAGGTGACTTACTCAGATAAGTGCGAGTGTAGGCATAGCGAGCGTAGGAGCCGAAGCCGAGGGTAAAAAATGCTAAATCGAACGGAAGACATCTCGTTATCTCGCATTATTGGGATTCTTTTTCATCTCTCACTTGCAGTCGCGGTTTGCTGCGTTAGCGCTATTGCTCAGGAGAACAACCGAATACGGGTCGGCCTCGCTTCGCAGCATCCAGAGAAAGTCGTTGACGTCTCAGACCGGGCTCAGGTCAAAGCCTTTCTGCCAAAGTCTGAATATCGCTTCAATGAGCTTCTCGTTCTTGATGTCGGAATGCTTGTGTCGTCAGATCGTGAATATCTTTATCCTAGGAATCTGCGTTTCAGGATCGAGATCCTAGATGACCGCCGAAACCGTGTGTCAATACGTAACCTCATCTCATTTGAAAGATCCGCCGGGTTTGAGCCCCAAACGACAGCAATGCTCAGAGGCAGTTCATTGCTCTTGGTTGGCTGTGATGAGAAAACGCTGAATAGCATATCTGAAGCAGCTGAATCTGATGCCGAGACAGATGAGAGATATTTCTTCTCGCGCAATTTGTTTCGAACATTTCCCGAAAACTGTATCGACATTAAGAGGCCGGGAACGCTTGAGATTTCCGTCGAGGCAATTAACGAGCATGCACTGATTGACGGTGGACCGAGCGATCAAACAGCCATCTTCAGAGTTAGAAGCAATAAACTGAAGATCAAGTTAATAAAGTGATCCGCGGTCTCGATACGAGCTCGAAAGAAATGGATGTAAATAGATTAGTTTTTGGATTTCCATTACTGCTCGGTTTGCTGGTTTCCTCTGGAACCGCAGGTGAGCCTTTTTCGATGGGCGGGGCTGTAAGCGAGGCTTTCCAGTTTGAGAACTCGGGGCCGCATAGTGAACTCCTCAATTCCCAAAAGCTGGTTGAGGTGTTGCATGTTGGATGTACCGATGACGAAAAGTGTGTCGTTATCGCTTTTACTAACGACAAACACTTCAATGAAGCAGATATGCGAAAGGCCGCTGAAGAGCTTTCTGAAATATTCGAGGACAAGAACGTGGTCAACGTTGATATTTTCGACCGCAAAGACCTTGCAGAAGCATACGTAAAGGGCGTCCGAAATATCGGTCAGAGTGCTGCCGAGCGCAGAGGATGGTATCTCAAAATGCCGGATCGCGAGTTTTTGCTCTTTTTCCCTGACAGGGAGAGGGAGAAAAAGCAGATCGCGGTAAAGCTATTCCCGAAAGAGTAAGCTTACGCCTTTACTACGCCGGTTTGATCTCAACGATTTCATTGGCTTCTTTTCGCAAACCACCTTCTCTTCATTAAATGTTAGGCCCGCCATGCATCCATTTTCTCCTTTGTGCATCTCAGAGAAATAGAAAAGCAGATTTCGAATAATCGTTAGTTAAACAGATTCACAAACGAAAGCGAGGTAAATTTTATGAAGGGCTTAGCAAGTTTCAGCCTTACGGTGGTGGTGTGTTTTTGCATCGGAGCTGTATCGGCATTTGGACAGACCGCGTACCGGTTCTCGGCGCCATACACTAACCAGAATTTGACGATCTTCCTTATCCACGGTGAAGATGCAAGCAGCAATAAAGATCTGATCACGCTGCAGGAGGCGATGGAGATGAAGGTCTTCAAGGTCTACGAAACCGAAGACGTGGACGAGCTGATCGTCGAAAACATCTCGCCGAAGTACGACGTTTTCATCCAATCCGGCGACATCGTAAAGGGCGGAAAGCAGGACCGCGTGCTGGCGATCAGCATCATCGTTCCGCGAAACTCCGGCAAGGTCTCGATCGAAGCTTTCTGCGTTGAATCAGATAGATGGGAAGGCCGCGGCAACGAAAGCCAGAAGGAATTTTCATCGTCGGAAGAAAGAATAGTTTCCCGGGAGCTGAAGATCGCGGCAAATGGAACGGGATCTGGAACCGGAACGGGTTCGGGGTCGGCATCGGGTTCGGGTTCAGGAAATGGAGTCGGAAATGTAATTGTCTCGGGATTGCGATCATCGTCAGGTCCGGGAACAGGATCGGGAGGCGGTTCACAAACAGCGGTTTGGACTGAGGTCGCGAACGCACAGAGGAATATCTCGGCCAACGTAACGGTCGATGTTACGGCAAACAGCTCAGCCTCGAGCCTTCAGCTTTCGCTTGAGAATACGAAACTTGTAAAAGCCAGAGAAGAGTTCGCAAGGAAATTCTCTGAGCTCACAAAAGGCAAGACCGACGTCATCGGGTATGCCTTCGCCATCAATGGCAAAATAAACAGCGCCGATATTTACGTGTCCAATCACCTCTTCAACAAGGTCTGGCCGAAGATGCTGAACGCGGCCGTCACCGAAGCGATCTCGCTGGCAGATCAAGAAAGAGCAGAAAGCGAACCGACCGTCGGCGACATCAGCACCTTTCTCTCGGCGGCCGACAAAGGAACCCCGAAAGAACGTCAAACGGTTGCCAAATCAAAAGTCGTCACGCGCGCTTCAGAAAATGAGGTCGTGTACGAGGCGAGAGATAAAGCAAACGTCGCCATTCACCGCAGCTATGTGAAATTGAACTGATCGAGCCACACGGGAAAAATTGAGGAAAATAGAAAAGCGGTGATCAACGTGACCACCGCTAAACTCTTCTAAAAATTGGCTCCGCAGGTAAGACTCGAACTTACAACCCTTCGGTTAACAGCCGAATGCTCTGCCATTGAGCTACTGCGGAGTGACGCCTTTAAGGGGCGAACTTAGAGGATAGGAATTTAGAAAATCCTTGTCAAGCGCATGCGGGCGGGCTTTCTACCGGCGGCTGTTGAGCGGCCGGATGCGTCCTGCACGATACGGCCATCAACGCAAACGTCATTGGCGAGACGATTCGCCGTTGGGCGATTTTCTTGTATAATCACGTGTCTATGGCGAAAGCAGAGCTAAAGACACGCGAGACGGACGCGAGCGTTGAGGACTTTATCAGCTCGGTAGAGAATGAGACGCGGCGGGAGGATGCCTTTCGTCTGCTGGAGATCTTCAAGCGGATAACGAAAGAGGAACCGAAGATGTGGGGCCCGTCGATCATCGGCTTTGGGAGCCGGATGCTGAAATACGCTTCGGGCCGCGAACTCGATTGGCCAGTCGCGGCCTTCAGTCCGCGAAAGCAGAACCTCTCGCTTTATGTGCTTTGCGGAGCACCCGGCGAGGAAGAGCTTCTTGCAAAGCTCGGCAAATACAAGAACGGCGTCTCGTGTCTTTACGTAAACAAACTCGCGGACGTGGACTTAAAAGTGCTCGAACGCCTGATCAAAGAATCGGTCGCAATTTCACGAAAGAGCACGAAGGGCTGCTGAGCCCGCCGCTCAGCTTTCCTTTGCTATCAACCGATCCGAGGGCAACTCGCTTCCACCGCCATCGCGTTCGGGAATGATCAGGTTCGTCGGCGTCGCTCCGGCCGAATCAATGGGCTCCAGAGCAGCGTTCAAAACATCGCTCACCCGCTTTGCCTTAATTATCTCCAGCTCCTTGCGGACGTCCTCCGGTATCTCGTCAACGTCCGCCTCGTTCTGCTCGGGAAGGATTATACGGCGGATGCCCGCACGATGTGCCGCGAGCACTTTCTCCTTGATGCCGCCGACCGGAAACACCAAACCAGAGAGCGTTATCTCGCCGGTCATTGCCGTATCTGACCGCACCTTGCGGCCACTGTAAAGCGAGGCAAGTGCCGATGCCATCGTCACACCCGCACTCGGCCCATCTTTCGGGATCGCACCGGCCGGAACGTGGAGGTGAACGCCGTTCTGCTTGATGGCGTCGGGGTCGATGTCAAACTCCGCGGCATGCGACCAAAGGTAGCTGCGGGCCGCCTGTGCCGATTCCTTCATCACATCGCCAAGTTGTCCGGTAAGCGTAAGCCCGCTGCCGCCGGGCAGGCCGGTCGCCTCGATAAAGAGAACCTCGCCGCCCATTTCGGTCCAGGCCATTCCGGTCGCAACGCCCGCGGGCATCTCGGTTCGTGCCGATTCCGGATGAAACCGCGGCGGGCCGAGATACTCGCGGATCTCCGCCACATCGATCGTAACTTTATCTTTTGAGCCCTCGGCGACCTTTAGCGCGACCTTGCGGGCGATGTTGCCGATGGCTCGTTCGACCTGCCGCACTCCGGCTTCGCGAGTGTATCGCGAGGTGAGCAGATTGATGGCGGCGTCGGTGATCTCAAACTGCTCTTCGGTCAGCCCGTTCTCAGTTACTTGCCGCGGCACAAGATATTGCTTGGCGATATTGAGCTTCTCGCGGTCGCTGTAACCGGCGATCTGGATTATCTCCATGCGGTCGCGGAGCGGCATCGGTATCGGACCGAGCGAATTCGCCGTCGCGATGAAAAAGACCTTCGAAAGATCGAACGCGAGGTCGAGATAATTATCGCGAAAAGTATTGTTCTGCGCCGGGTCGAGTATCTCGAGCAGGGCAGCCGATGGGTCGCCGCGATAATCGTTGCCGAGCTTGTCTATCTCATCGAGCATCATCACCGGATTGTTGACGCCGACGCGGCGAAGAGCTTGAATGATCCGGCCCGGCATCGCACCGATATATGTCCTTCGATGGCCGCGGAGCTCGGCTTCGTCGCGCATGCCGCCGAGCGACATCCGCTCAAATTCGCGCCCGAGCGAGCGGGCGATCGACCGCCCGAGCGAGGTCTTGCCGACTCCCGGAGGCCCGACAAAAAGCAGGATCGGGCTCTTCGAATCCGGCCGCAGCTTTACCACCGCCAGCGATTCGAGTATGCGTTCCTTTACGTCCTCAAGCCCGTAGTGATCTTCATCCAAAACGCGACGGGCCTCGCCGAGGTCGAGCTTTTCTTCGCTCGACTTCCGCCAGGGAAGCTCGAGCACGTATTCGAGATATGTGCGGATAACGTGATAGTCCGGCGCCGACTGCGGCAATGCCTCCATCCGCTTGAGTTCCCGCTCGGCCTCTTTGCGGACGTCGTCGGGTATATCGGCCGTTTCAAGCCGCTCGCGGAGCTGCTCCGCCTCGGCCTTTTCGCCTCTATCCTCGTCCTCGCCGAGCTCCTTCTTTATCGCCTTTAGCTGCTGGCGGAGAACGTAGTCCCGCTGGGCCTTGTCCATCTCGCCCTGTGCCTCGGATGCGATCTTGGTCCGGATCTGCATTATCTCGACCTCACGTGCGAGTGCCACGTGCGTCAGCGTCAAAAGCGAATCGACCGTTTCGGACTCGAGCATTTTCTGCTCGGTCTCGGTGCCAAGGTCGAGCACCGAGGCCATGAAATACGATAGCTGGACCGGGTCCTGCTGCGTCATAACGGCCATCCGGATCTCCGGCGGCACCTGCGGAAGCATCGCAAGCGCTTCCTGTATCAATCCGTGTATGTTCCGCTTGAGTGCCTCGATCTCTTCTTCGTCGACGCGTTCAAGCTCCGGCAGCTTTTCGACCCGAGCCTTGAGGTACGGCTGTTCCTCAAGCCACTCGACAATGCGGAAACGCTCAAGCCCCTGAACTATGAGCTGCATCACACCTTCGTTCCGCATCATCCGCTTGATGCTGACGATGGTGCCGATGGTGTAAATATCGTCGTACTTCGCCTCGTCGCCGGAGACCCCTTCGGTTTTGGTGGTGATGCAGCCGAGAAGCTTTTCCTCGGTGGTCAGTGCAGACTCGGTGGCCCGCATCGAGCGCTCGCGGCCGACCGCCAGCGGCACGACCGTATCCGGGAAAAGGGTCGTATTCTGAAGCGGCAATATCGCCATCTCAGAGATATGCGGAATTTCGACCTCGGTCACTATCGTCGGATTTTGGGGTGTTTCATCTGCCATAGAAGTTTTCCGTTGTATAGATGAAGTTCGGCCGCCGGGCGGTGCCGGTTTCTTTTCCTCAGGCTTTGCGGAGCCGGATGATCAGTAAACCGTTATCGAACATGTGATCGAGCGTTACGCCCTCGATCGGCGACGGGAACTTGAGCGTTTTCTCAAAGCGGCTGTAGGTTATCTCCATCTGGTGATACGAGGCACCGTCGCCGCACGAGCGGTCCTTCCGGCAGCCGACGATGTAAAGCACGTTGCCCTCGACCTCTATCTCAACATCTTCGGCCGCAACGCCGGCAAGCTCGACCTTGACGACCCAGCCTTCAGAGGTCTGATAAACATCGGCCGCCGGAAACCACAAACGCCCCGAAGGCTTTGCTCCCGTTGAACTGCCGAGAAGTTGAAAATGACGGTTAAATGCCTTTGCCATATGCGGCGAAAACCTACTTCTTGCTCCAAAATGCCGTGCCGCTTGAGATCTCCTCGAGCGTTTCGGCGATCTCGCGTTCGTCTTCCATTTCAAGCGCGACGTCCGCCATTGAGATAATACCCGCGAGCGAGCCATCCGCCTCTACGACCGGTATGCGGCGGACCTGCTTATCGCCCATCAGCCTTACGGCCTCAAAGGCAAAGTCGTCCGGCCCGACGGAAAATATCTCGGTCGTCATCGCCTCGGCGATCGGCGTTTCCGGCCCCTTGCCTTCGGCGATCGCTCGGACGACGATGTCGCGGTCCGTTACGATGCCGACAAGGCGGCCGCCCTCGACAACGGGCACCGAGCCCACATCGCCCTCGCGAAGCAGGCGGGCCACGTCGCGGAGCATCATCTCGCGAGTCGCGGTCGTAACCTTCGCCGTCATTATCTGGCGGCACTTAACGCGCTCGTTCTTTGTCGCTTCGGTCATCGCAATTTGCTCCGTTCTTTTATTTTGTTTTAGATATGCTTATAAAGCAAGGAAAAGAAATTTCGAGCCCCGCGGGCGTGAGAAGCTCGGAGCGGTGCGTTATTCTATTTGTTTAGCAGCAAGCGGCCAATTCTCACCTTTGAGCCGCGGCGCCGCCGGAACGTAATGGGAAAGTCGAGAACAAATAAACGAAAGCCGCCGCGTGAAGGACGTGTCGTAACGGTCGGCCGTGCCGATTCGGTCCCGCCGGGCCGCGGGGCGACCGTCCAGCTAAAGGACGGCAGCGAGGTCGCGGTATTCAACGTCGGTGGCCGCTTTTTTGCCATCGAGAATTTTTGCCCGCACAAGGGCTATCCGCTTGCCGATTCAAAACTCCGCGGCACAACCGTCGAATGCGAATTCCACGGCTGGAAGTTCGACGTAACCAGCGGCGAGTGCTTCACAAAACCGCAGTGCGCGGTCGAGCGGTATGATGTGACGAACGAAGACGGCTGGATAAAGGTGCGTGTTTGATAGAACGGGCCGCGTCTGCGGCCTGTTCACTTGCATCTTCAGCCGGTTGTCTTAAGAGGCAGAGTGCCGCTTCCAACCAAGAATTAGCGGATCGGGCCCTGCCAGATACTCGCTAAGCCCCTTTTCCTTAAATTTGCCCGTCCTCGGTTCCATAACTTCGACAAACTGATACTCAGTGTCGTAGCCGCAGATGACATTGATGTGATTGCCTTCTGCCATCCCGTCGTAATACCCGACAATGATCGGCCCGTTTGAATACAGCGCTTCAGCGATCAGGTAAGGGTTCAAACTTGGCTCTTCGTGAACAGTCATACTGAACCGCGGCTGTCTAAGCAGGCCGAGCAACTCATGCTTCTCTAGAACGCCATAGTCCTTGTGGCTTTTCTTGTGGACATCGCCATTCGTGCTGTCGCTGATATACATTGCCTTGATTTCGGCCTCTTGGCGAAGTGCCTTTTGAGTGTAAATGGTCGAGAATTTATTTGCCTTCATCCACCATTCCAGACACGCTGCCCAACAGCCATTTCTATGCTCCTGCTTTACAGGTTTGATCTTATTATATTTATTTTCTACAAATCCCATTTTTAATAATCTCCCTCATTCACAAAGAAGATGACTGAAGGGCCGATGGGTTTTTGCGTAGATTTAGAATAAAAGGCGGGCTTCGAATCGTCGAAGCCCGCCTTTCATTTGCCTTGGTTCTGTTTGATAGCCGCCTAGAACCTGAGGGCGACATTTTGCCCATCAAGCACGAGGTTGTTACCCAGAAGAGCGTTCAGATTTCGGCCGCTGTATCGCACCTCGATCTCGCCCGAGGCATCGGCGTCGCCCGAACTTTGGACCATTATCCTCGCCGTGTTCGAATCAAAGGCGACGAGCTTTCCTTCAAAGCTTATCGTTCCGTTGAGCCGGTTTATTGAGACGGTCGCTGTGCCGTCGGTCCTGATCATCACCGTTCCGCGGATGACGAGTTCAGAGCCGCGGCCTTCGATCTGCATCGAACCCGTGCCAAACTTTGAAACATTCAGCGACTGGCCCGTTATGACCTCGGGCTCATCGCTCGCCGGGCTAACAACGATCTCAACGCCCTGAACATTCGCGTTGCGAAGGTTGACCGGCGTTCCAGCCTCCGATCGGAATCGCAGCGTCTTATTTGAGCGAATCTCAGCAAACAGAACATAGCTTCGCTGAAGGTTGACGTCGCGGCGTTCGTACCCGAGTTCGAACGGCACAGGCACCTGCCGCGTGCCGGGCGTTACAGTCGTTTCCGCCACCGGCGTCCCTTCGGGATCTTCGGCGTCAACAAGCTTGACCGTGATCTCAGAATCGGCCGGAAAAGCTATCCGCTGCCGATAGGTGACCGTTCCGCGGATCGTTCCCGAAGCCTGTCCAGTTCCCGGCCCCGGGCGGCCGACGGGCACGACAACGATATCGACATTTCGTGGGCTTCCCTGCGTTATCACCGGATAGTTAGTGTCCGTCGTGTAAAGCAGCCGCCCGCCATCGCGTATCTCGGCCCGGATCGCGTAGCGGTTCCGTTCCTGTATGCGCGTCCGGTCGTAGGCGAAGCTGAAATCGAACGGAACTTGTTTGCCGGCCGTGTCGATCTGCTGACGGGCGATAACGGTCGCCGGAGCATCAGCACGCGAAACGTCCATGAGCGAGACGGTAAGGACGGCCGAAGGCGGAAGCGCCATCCGTGTCCGATAGGTGACCGTTCCGGAGACAACATTGTCCTGCGTTTCGATCGGGCCTGAATTCTCGCAGTTTGGCCGCGTATCTACATCAACCGCTTTCACCAGCGGACGCGTCCCCAAGGTCAGTTCGTAATTCACATAGCTCGTCCGCGAGGGGCAGCAAAGCCCGTCATTATCGCTGTAACGGACGAACTGAACCGTCAGGTTCTCGGGATTGTAAAACTGGATCGTGCCCATCGCCCCGTCCGTTCTTGCCATGGAAGCGGTCGGCGAAAGCGTCCCGGCGAAACGGTTGCCGACAAAAACGAAACCGTTATATTCGTTCGGCCGGCACATTCCGTCAACGCTCGCCATAGCGGTTACGATCGCAATCGTCCCGTAGCTATACGTCGGGCCGAAGAGGAACCAGCCCGCCCGAGTGAGTGCCCTGTCGTTGATCGTTTCCGCAGCACGGATCGTCCCGCGGCACATCTGCGAAGTTGGCGCCTCGCCGCCCCGCGGTGCCGTTGGGATAACGCCGTTGCCGGTGTTCCAGGCGGTCGAAAGCTCGCGGTCAAGCCACGATGTTTGGCCAGCGGCCGAAAATGCAAAGATCGCAAAAAGCAGCGTCAAAAGACGGATATTCATTATTCTTTCCTCCCAAAATGATCGTTGTAACGATAAAGCAGCTCACCGGTATAGTTCTAGTGAGCGTCAAAAATTGCAGTGTTCCAAAATTTTATCACCCTCGTCAATTCCGGGTGAATAGGCCTCAGGCGTTATCCCCGATCGCCTCGACCGGGCACGCCATCAACGCTTCTTCACATAGGGCAAGTTCTTCGGGGGATTCGGGCTGCTTGTAGACGTAGGAATACCCGTTCTCGTCATTGCGGGTAAAGTTTGCGGGAGCCGTGTCGCGGCAAACGTCGCAGTCAATACACATTCGATCGACGTAAAACCGGCCGCGGACGTTCTCCCGCAATTTGTCAGAGATCTCCGCCATTTCAGCCTGCTAGTTGCGCGATTCGGTCATTGAGATCATCCGCTCGAGCGCGATGGATGCGTATTGCTTCGTTTCGTCATCGACAATGATCTCGTTCACCACAACGCCCTCGGCAAGGTTCTCCAACGCCCATGCCAGGTTCTGCGGCGCGATGCGGTACATCGTCGCACACATGCAGAGGTCCGGAGCGAGAAGGTGAATTTCCTTATCCGGAAACCGCTGAGCGAGCCGATTGACGAGGTTCACCTCGGTGCCGATCGCGAACTTCGAACCCGCCGGTGCGTTTTCGACCGTTTTAATGATAAAGCTTGTCGAACCGTTCAGGTCGCTTCTCTCGACAACCTCGTATGTGCATTCGGGATGGACAAGCACCTGAACGCCCGGCACCTTCTCGCGGATCCGGTCAACGTGCCACTCCTTGAACCGCCCGTGGACCGAACAATGGCCTCGCCAAAGTATCAGCTTTGCCTCAAGCAGAGCCTCTGGCGTATTTCCGCCTAGTTCCTCGTGCGGGTTCCAGACGACCATCTTGTCGAGCGGGATGCCGAACTTCGCACCCGTGTTCCGCCCGAGATGCTGGTCAGGGAAGAAGAACATCTTGTCGTACTCTTTGAGGTAAATGTCGAAAAGCGGGACCGCGTTCGACGAGGTGCAGACGACGCCGTCGTTCCGCCCGCAGAAGGCCTTGATCGCCGCCGATGAGTTCATGTAGGTGATCGGAGCGACCTTGCTCTTTAGGACACCGATATCGCGAAGCTGCTCCCAGGCGTCCTCGACCTGGTCGATGGTCGCCATGTCCGCCATTGAACAGCCCGCACCGAGGTCCGGCAAGATGACGCGTTGCTGCGGCTTGCCGAGTATGTCGGCCGATTCGGCCATGAAGTGAACGCCGCAGAAGACGATGTGTTGGGCATCCGTCTCCGAAGCCATAACCGAAAGCTGATACGAATCGCCATTCAGGTCGGCGTGGCGGACAACGTCGTCGCGCTGATAATGGTGGCCGAGAATAATAACGTCGCCGCCCAAGGCCTCGCGGGCGGCCTCGATGCTCGATGCCAACTCCGCCTCCGGCATCACCAAAAAATCCTCGATCGGACGAACCTGCTCAACCACTGTACTCATCATCGCCTCCGGTCAAAAAAGCCAAAGAAACACACTTTCACAGCAAATTTGATGATGTCATTTGCCCCGCCTTAGCGCAAGCAAGTTGCACCTCAACTGATCATGCGTCTGTTCCGGTATCTGGCGTTTCGCTGACATCTGATCGAAACGGGCGAGTTCCCATCTTTTGTAACAATCTCTTAACAAACTTTACCTATTTATTTAATGCTGAGTTCACATGTCGTTCAGGTCGCGCGGATAGAGTTGTCACTTCGCTGCAATCGAACAACTCAACTTTGTCCCACGGGGCATCGGCGAACTTTTGTTGCGAAGGCGCTGTTTAGGCCGGCCACATCGGCCGATGACCCATGACAGCGGAGGACCGAACAACCGGAATCTTAATGATCTCTTTAATGCGATCAACAGTTTTGACTCGATGGAGACGGGACATTCATCGAACGAAAGACCAAGTAACCAAGCACAGAAGCCCAAAACATTTGGAGGAAAAATGAGAAATTTGTTCAAAGCAATATTTGCCGTGGCCATGATCGTTACGATCAATGCAGCTGCTTTCGGCCAGATCGCGTATTCGATCACCGATAACAACCGCGACGTCACGAACCTTGCGCAACAGTACTACCAGTTTGACCTAGCCACGGGCCAGGGCACGCTGATCAGCAACCTTACACTCAACGGCCAGACCATCCGCCGTGAGTATGAAGGCCTCGCATCGATCGGCTCCGTACTTTACGGTGTCACAGAATTCGATACCGAGCTCTGCAATACCGGCTCGGACCCAGTTACGGGACTTGCCGCTGATCTGCGCATCTTCCGTACTCCTGGAACCTATCCGCAGGCGAACGGCGTTACAGGCCCGATCGGCCCGCAGATTGGCGAGACCTGCTTCCCGCCAGGATTTACTGAATCGGCAGCCGCTTACAACGCAACTGATGGCTGGATCTACGCCATCGCGGCTGACGATACCCTTCCGGCAAACGCACCGCGAAGCCGCCTGTTTCGCATCAGCCCGACCACCGGCCTTGCGACGCAGATCGGTTCAGGCGATACAGCACTTGGCCTCATCAAGACCGCAGACAGCCAGGGCGGCGATGAGAACCCTTACTTTGACGGCCTTGCCGTTACTGCTGACGGCCGTATCTTCGCATCGGAAAATCGCTTCAACAACAATGCAGGAGCGAATGGTGCGATCTATCAGCTTTTTGCGACCGGCGCCAATGCCGGACGTGCCCGCTTCATCACGAACACGCTTCCGACGGACGTTAACCGTGATACCGGCCTTGCCGCATTCGGAAACACGCTTTATCTCCTCCTTGAAGATGCACGTGTTTACACCATCAGCGACTTGACCCCGGGACCGGCAGGAACGGCGAAGGCAACCGCACTTGTCTTCCCGCTCGGAAGTCCGGCCAATTCGAACACGCTTTCGACCCCCGGCTGCCTCAGCACCGGTGCTTTCTGCGGCGACTTCGAAGGATTCGATATTCCGACCGTTGCGATCCGCTAGGTTTACACGATCAAGGGGAAAGATCGGCTTCGGGCGGTGGCCACACACCGCCGCCGCCCGAAGCCAACTTATAAAGATATTAAATTTTTGGAGAGAACAAATAGCGAGGATTTTTGAGCCATGCGCACAAAACGATTCATACAATTTATTGCTCTGGTAGTTTTTGGCCTTGCCAGCCTTAACGGAGCTTTCGGACAGGCGACCGACAACGGTAGCATTAGCGGTACCGTTTCGGACCAAAATGGAGCGCTTATCCCCGGCGCGACCATCACTATCAAAAATTTGGCCACGGGGCTAACCCGCAGCACGACCGTCCGCGATAACGGAACATGGAACTTCGCCGTGCTTCCTCTCGGCGATTATGAGGTAAAGGCCGAGGCCGCCGGATTTGAGCCGAAGATCGAACAAGCAAACGTTGGATCAAGTGTCTCAACACAAGTATTTCTTATTCTCGGCGTCGCCGGGGTGGAAGGAAATGTCGTTGATGTCGTGGCCACTGACGATAGCGGACCGCTTCCGGAAGGCACGAGTGTCACCGGATCTCAGCTCACGGGCAAAAAGCTCGAGTCGCTTCCCTCGATCCGCGGAGCGTTCACTTCGCTTACGTCTGACGCGTCGGTTGCGGGCGATCTTAATGACCCGCTTGCAAACGGCAGCGGCAACCAAGAGGTCTCAGTTGCGGGCTCGCGAACGACCTCGCAATCGGTTCTCTTTAACGGCATCGACGCGACAAACGCGAGCGGCACCGGATCGCTTACCGGCAACATCTCGCCCGCACCGGAAACGGTCCAAGAAGTGAAGATCTTGACTTCGGGCTACGATGCCTCGCTCGGGCGGAGCGGCGGCGGCAACATCCAGCTCGTAACACGCGGCGGCGGAAACACCTACAATGGCAACGCTTACGCCTACGTTCAGAACGAGCTTTTCAACGCAAACGATTTCTTTTTTAACCGCGACGGTATTGATCGCCAGCAGGCACGCAAGTTCGAAGGCGGTGCCACGCTCGGCGGGCCCATAATGAAGGACAGGGCGTTCTTCTTTGTCGGTTACCAGCGGACGGATTCTAAAACAGCTTACGTACCGACCGCACAGAGCTATACCGTACTTCCCGAGGCACTCGCACTGATCACAGATCGGTCCGATCCCGAGAACATACGGCTCGCATTCCTTAGAACGGCCCAGAGGGGCGGACAGGTCAGCACCTTCGGAAACGCATTCACGTTCCTTCCGGGGCCCGGTGCTCCCGGCTATTGCGTTCGGACGATCACGCCCGGCACGTTTGCCGGCGTCATCGCTGCAACATGTATCGACCCGACCAGCCCGGGATTCAGGCTCTTTGGCCTTAGAAATCCGGTGACCGGCGGATTCCTTATTCCGCAGCTGACGGCCGGACGCTACGAGCCGCTTTTTTATAACACCGCCAATGTCGAGGCCTTGCTTAACGGAACGACCCGTATCACCGATTTCACGCCATTCGGGCTACCCAACGGCCTGCCGATCCTTGACCGCGGCGTGCAAGGCCGCGTCCGCGGCGGTTTCCCGCTCGTCCGTGTAAGGAATGTCTTCCCGGCCGAGTATGAACAGGATCAGATCACAGCAAGGATCGATTACACCCTTTCACCGGGTAATAGCGAAGGCAAAGGCCTCAATACTCTCGCCGGAACGTTTTTCTGGGCAGATTTCCCGTCGCTCGATCCTTTCTCAGACGACACGCTGGTCTCGGCAACACCGCTTATCAAGGCCGATAAAAACCGTACACTGGCGATCACGAATACACACTTCTTTTCACCGACTCTGATCAACGAGGTCCGCTTCGGCTACTTCTTTCTGGATAACACCCGCGAGCTTGACGATCGCTTTCTTTCGAATGAGCTGACGAACCCGGGCCTTGGGATCTTTAACCCGGCGACGGTCTTCGATTCGGGACCCGCGACCCTCCGCGGTGCACGCTGGGCAGGCTTCGGCAATTTCCGCGATTTCTCGCTGATGGCCCCGAACGACGTTTACAACAAGCGAAATCAGACGACCCTGACCTTCGCTAACAACATGACCTGGATCAAGGGCCGCCACTCGCTTCGCTTCGGTGCCGAGCACAAGCGGAACTTCTATGACACGAATCTTCCCGAAGAGCAGGGCGTTGAGTTTGAAGGCCTGACGAATTTCACCGAACTCCTGACCGGCTTTGTGCCTGAAGCGGACGTCGCCTTCGGCGTTACCGACAAACAGTTCCGGTTCAATGACCTCAGCTTTTACGTCTCAGACGAGTTCAAATTGTCGCAAAAGCTTACGCTGACGATGGGCCTACGCTGGGATTGGTTCGGTTGGCCGATCGAGAAATTCGGACGGTTTTCGAACTTTGATTTCTCACGAGTGACGGACCCGAACAACATCGAGCCCGGGTTCATTCTTCCGACGAACATCGCCAATACGGGCGTTGCTGCCATCGACCAATCGCTCGGCGGGATCGCTTCGGCCGGCAACAAGCACACGCTTAACGGACAAGATCTGAACAACTTCGCTCCGCGTGTCGGCTTTGCGTTCAAGCCGTTCACCAACGATTCGACCGTCATACGCGGTGGATACGGCATCTTCTTTGATCGGCCGTCGGCAGCTTTTATCAACACCATCTACTCCAACTATCCTTTCTTTAAGGAGATAGAGGTCCAGACCGAAAGCTCACCCTCGACCGTCCAGACGACAACGGCCTTTAATCAGACAAACCCGATGTTGCCGTTCTCGAGCTACTTCCCTTACCGAGTGGCCTTCCGCGATGCTGACCGCTTTACGCCGTATGTTTTGGTCGATCAGGGCCCTGGTGCCGACCCGATCGCCGGTGTTGAACCGCTCGAGTTTCGAGCGATCGACCGCGACCTGAAGACTCCGATGGTTCAGCAGTGGAATATCGGCATTCAACGCGAGTTTTCCTTCGGCAGCAGCGAAAATTGGACCGTCGAGGCTCGTTACGTCGGATCGAAGGGGCAGAATCTGCTTCTCGCGGTCGGATTTAACCAACCGTATGATCTCAATGACCCGAACACGCCGGACTACATTTACGGACGTTTGAACGATGCGTTCGACCTCGCACGCCCGGGCGTTCTTCCGGCTCGTGCTCCGGGCCTGAGCGAGCGTGATCGCGGACGTCGGCCGAATAATGATGTTGATGGAGCATTCGGAGCCTGCAATTCTGTTTGGCGTGGGCTTCCCGGCTATATCACTTGCAACAACGGAAACGGCGGCATCGATCTCAACGCCTCTGCGGCGAACTTCCAGTTCGTAAATGCCCTGATCGCAGCCGACGTTCGCGTCCCCTATCTCGGATTTGACCCGACGGACGCGATAATCCTGCAGTCACGTGGCTACTCGTCCTACCACTCGGGACTACTGAACGTTACGCGTAGGCTCTCGAAGAGCTTCGGGCTCAATCTCTCGTACACCTGGTCGAAGTCGATCGACATCGGTTCGACCGACCCGGGCAGTACGGCCGCTTCAGGACGGCCGGATACGCCAAACCTCGGCCTTGTTGTGCAGGGCGACCAACGGAACCTGAACGCCAACAAGGCGGTTTCGGATTACGACCGGCCGCACAAGTTCGCAGGCACATTCACCTGGGAACTTCCTTTCAATAAATCAAAGAACAAGTGGATCAACGGCTTCCAGCTCGTCGGTTCGGGACAGTGGCAATCGGGCGCACCGTTCAGCATCATCGCATCGGATGCGGGCTTTGAAGTTCTCAGAACAAGCGGCGATATCGAGTCGCAGTTCCTGGGCATCTTCCTTGAAGCCACCGAACGCAATGCTCCGCTGCTTCCGCTCAACACTCTCGTCCGCATCTTTAATGTCGGCGGGGCCAGCGGAACGATCTTCAATGCGGCATTCGGACGCCCAAGTGTTCGCAACCTTGATCTGCTTCGTCGCGGCGGTGCAGACCGGCTCCGCGAATACTTCAACATCTGCCAGGATCCGAACAACACTGAATGTGCCCTTATCGCACCGCTCGGTGGCTTTGGAAATCTCGGCCGAAACACGCTCCGCGGCCCCTCGCAAAAGCGAATCGACTTCAGCTTGCAGAAAACGACTCGGCTCTCCGAGCGGCTTTCACTCGAGCTGAAGTGGGACGTCTTCAATATCTTCAACTGGGCGAACTTCGCAAACCCGAACTCCGACCTCAGCGATGAAACGGACTTCGGCCAGGTAACGAGGACAGTTGGAGCACCGCGTGTGATGCAGTTCGGAGCGAAGTTGAGGTTCTAGGGAACAAGAATGGAGAAGTAAACATGGATAGGAAGTACATCTTTGCATCAATAGCTATCGTCGCCGCGATCATCGGCGGACTTGCTCTCGTTTTCTCTGGGCCGTCCGCCGATGCCGAACCGCTGACCAAGCTGACCGATGCAGACGTCGAAACGATCGCCCGCTCGCAGCAGCAGCTTGGTGATGCGTCACTTGTCGAATCGCTCGAAGTTCCCGAGGCGAAGCAGGCGTTCCTTCAGGGAATGAAGCAGCATTTGGCCCTTGCGGCCGCAGCAAAGCAAGAGGGTCTTGATGAAGACCCTCTCTTTAAGATCAATCGAAACTACAAGGTAGACCGGCTTTTGGCTGACATGTACGAAGCCAAACTCGGCCACAGCACCGATAAACCATATCCGATCGCAAAAGAAGACATCGACCGCATCTTCTCAGATGCAAACAATGCAACTGCATTCAAGCGGGATATGGATGCGCTCCAGAAGATCCAGAACGATGCTAATCAAAAGATGGGAACCGGGATAATGCCGGGCATTCTTTTGGGCGAAAGCCTAGAGCGGGCAAAGAAAAGCTGGGCACGTGCGAAGATCCTCTCCGACCAAGCCAAAGCCGATGCCGAGTTCATGGCGAGCAATGAAGTAAAGCTGCGGATCGGCGTTCTTGAAGCCGGCCTGCTCTCCGCTGACCTGCTCCGCAAGCACTGGTCCGAACGCATCCGGGCGACCGATAGCGAGATCGCCAATTTTATCGCCACCCGGCCCGAGTATGACCTCAAGCGTAAATGGCAGAAGGCAGATGAGGTTCTTAAGCGTGCGTTAGCAGGCGAAAGCTTTGCGAAGCTTGTTGCGGATTTCACCGAACACCGCCCGACAAAAGCGACCGGCGGCCTCATCGAGAACATCATTGCCGGTGACAACCCCGGTCCGGTCGAGGACGCAATCCTCGCCGCGGCTCCGGGGAAGATAATCCCGCAACTTGTTGAGTCTGAGCTCGGCCGGCATATCGTTATGCCCGTCAGCCGGACGGTGAAAAAGCTTTCCGATGGCCGCGAAAAGATCGAATACAGCTATCGCCAGATACTTTTTCAGAACAAGTTTGAACAACCTGGGGTCAATGACCCGGAAATTCCTCCGCCGTTCATGACGGCAGAAGAGATCGCTCGAATGCTTATCCAGCAGGAAAAGCGAGACCGTTTGGTCGCCGAATATATGGCGAAAAACAAGATCGAAGTCCCGGGTGAGAACCCGGCGGCTTCTGAATAGTACGGGCCGTGTGCCCGAATTTCCGTAATCGTCCGATTCACTATTTTGTCTTGAGCCCGAAAAGGTGATGAAAGTCACAAACAAGGAGATGAGAATGAAGAGAAAAGATCATCGTTTTACGCTCGGTGCCGTTCTTGCGGCCTGTGCGATCTTATTTAGCTCGGCGGCCGTGGCCGATGGGCAAGCAATTTCTAAAGGCGGAGATTTGGTTGGTGGTTTCACGCTTCTGATCAATGAGGTCGAGGCTGACCCCGGCAACCAGCAGAACGACTCGTGCCAGTACATCGAGCTTCGCGGTGCTCCCGGTTCGACCGTTCCAGCGAACACCTATTTCGTCGCGATCGACAGTGACGCAGCTTTCCCCGGACGTCTTCACCACGTTGTCCCTGTCGGTGGTGTTACGGTCGGTTCGAACGGCCTTATCTACCTACGCAATACGGTCGCTCCGGTCTGTCCGAACCGCACGGCAGCGGCGGGCACGACCGTCGTCGACTATAACTCCGTCATCCGCATCGGCGGTGGAAACCTCGAGGTCGGTTCCGAAAGCTTCGCGATCATAACGACCGCCGCGAATATCTTCGCCGGTCTTGATATCGATGCGAATGACGACGGCGTCCTCGATATTGCAGTCAGCACGGTTTACGACGCGGCGGCGTTCCTGATCAACCCTGATGAGCATTACGTTTATCCGAACGGTGCTGCTCAGAGCGCGATACTTGGTACGGCTTTCCAGGACGTGCCCGATGCTTTCGTCCGCTTCCCGGGCAACAACACTCCGCGAAGTGCCGCCGCCTTCTATTACGGCGAACTTGCAACTTCACCTGTTGAGGCGGTCGCCTTTGTCGACCCGCGAAGCCCGAATTTCCCGATGGGTGGCGTGTTAACGCCGGGTGCTCCGAATGTTCCGGCAGCGATGCCCACAACTCCGGCCCGTGCCGACTACGACGGCGATGGACGAACCGATCTTTCGGTCTTCCGGCCTTCGGAAGGCAATTGGTATCTCTTTGGTTCAACCGCCGGCTTCAGCGTTCTTAACTGGGGAATCAGCACCGACGTTATCGTCCCGGCCGACTTCGATGGCGATGGCAAGACGGACACAGCGGTCTTCCGTGCAGCGGCCGATTCAGCTCAGCCCGATTTCTGGATCCTTAACAGCAACGGCTTCACCTTCTCCGGTTCCTCATGGGGTATCGATGGTGACGTTCCCGCTGTCGCGGATTACGACGGTGACGGCAGGGCCGATGTGGCAGTCTATCGCCCCTCGAATGGCACCTGGTACATCGTGCTCAGCTCGAACAGTTCGGCGGTGATCGTCAACAATCCAGGTACGACACCGGTTCCCGGTGACTACGACGGCGACGGTCAAGCTGATGGCATCATCTACACGAACGGAAGCTGGGTCGGAACGCTTTCGAGCGGCCCGCAGGTAAACATCAGCCTCGGACAGGCCGGCGACATTCCGGTTCCCGGAGACTATGACGGCGACGGCAAGGATGACCAGGCGGTCTTCCGTCCTTCGGATGGCACCTGGCGGCCGATCCTCAGCAGCAACGGCTCGCAGCCGGTGATCCAGTTCGGCGCTGCCGGAGACATCCCCGTACCCGGTGACTACGACGGCGACGGCACCGAGGACCAGGCGATCTATCGCAACGGCCAATGGTGGGTCCTCGCTTCGACCGCTGGCGTCTCAGTACAGCAGTTCGGTATCACTACGGACCGTCCGACCCCGGCGTTTGCCCGTCCGTAACCTTTGTGTCAATACCGATGGCTGGTTCGGCCGGCTTTCGGAATTCGATCAAGTGATCATCCCGGCCCTCGATACGAGGGCCGGTTTTTTTGTGCATGACACATGTAGCTTTAAAAATGAGGAGGGCGAGGTCTTGCCAAACCTCGCCCCTTTTTTGGAGAGAACTGTGAACAGTTTCGACATCTCCGATCTGAAGATCGTTTCAGTCTAGTTACAGTTCGATTTAAATTTTATCTAACCCCCGTAAAATGGGTGTTAAGCTTAGGGAACATCGAGGTTAATTAATAGTTGTCGTCGACAGGACAGCTCAGGTCCTCATTCTCGCTCAGCATTCGCCGGATCGCCGACCGCCACCCGAAAAGGAAGCCCGCCGAGAAGGCAAATACTAGCCCAAGGACAACTGCGACAAGGGTAATTGTTTCGATAATTGACATCGGCTTGATTTCCTAGCGTTTGCGGTCCGAGCGATCGAATCGCCCTTGCCTTTCTCAACAGAAAGAGACCAGACCTCAGCCCGCTAAACGCATAAAGGTATGATAATTGAGCGATGTGAACTTACTGTTTCGGGAAAGAAAAAGAATTGGGCCGGCAATTGCCGGCCCGCTTTGTTTTAAGAATGTTTGCTGTGTTTTATGAAGGCGGCTTCGGTCAGATAGACGTTCAGCTCGCAGATATCTTTCACGTAGTCGCCGATGCGTTCGAGGTGCTTTGCTACGAAGAGCAGATGTGCGGCACCGGTCGTTGACGAGGGGTTGTCGATCATCATCTCGAGCAATTCGTTAAAGACCCGCTTGTAGCTTGAGTCGATCTCCTTGTCCCTTTTGATGACCTCACGCGAGAGCTGCGAATCCTCTGATGTAAATGCATCGAGCGCCGAGCGGAGCATCTCGGCCGCGGTCTTTGCCATTATCGGAAAATCGACGTAGTTCTTGATCTGCGGCTCGTTGTTGAGCACTATTGCCGCCTCGGCGATGCTGCTTGCGTGGTCTGCTATCCGCTCGAGGATCGGCGTGATCTTCGCGACTGATATCACGAACCGAAGGTCATGCGCCGCCGGCTGTTGCAGGGCAAGTATCTCGATGCTCATCTGGTCGATCTCAAGCTCCATCTGATCGATGACCTTGTCTTCATCGAGCACCCTCTTTGCCAGCTCTGTGTCGCGTTCTACCAACGCCTGCATCGCCCGGTTAACGGCCGCTTCGGTCGCACCGCCGAGCAGAAGGATCTTATCCCTCAGCAGGTCCAGTTGTTGGTCAATAATTCTATGTTCCATCGCTACAAAGTTACCAAAAGGGTAAAACCCCTTATTATAAACCTATTTACGGGTTTACCCAAAACGCCCGGTGATGTAGTCCTCTGTCAATTTCTCGTCCGGGTTGGTAAACATCTTCTGCGTCGGGTTGTACTCGATCAGCTTGCCGAGCATGAAGAAAGCCGTCCGGTCCGAGACACGTGCCGCCTGCTGCATGTTGTGTGTCACAATGACGATGGTGTAGTCCTTTTTTAGTTCCACCACGAGTTCTTCGATCTTCTGCGTCGCGATCGGGTCGAGCGCTGAGGCCGGCTCATCCATCAGGATGACGTCCGGCTGCACCGCAAGTGCCCGGGCGATACAGAGCCGCTGCTGCTGTCCGCCGGAGAGCCCGAATGCCGATGTCGTCAAGCGGTCCTTCACCTCATCCCAAAGTGCAGCATCACGGAGAGCCTTCTCGACCCGCCGGTTCATATCCTCACGGTCAGAGTGGATGCCGTTGATGCGAATGCCGTAAGCGACGTTCTCAAAGATCGACTTCGGGAACGGGTTCGACTTTTGAAAGACCATCCCGACCTTTCGCCGGAGAGCAACGACGTCAGTTCCCGGAGCATAGATATCCTTTCCGTCGATGATCACCTGGCCCGATACAGAGGCGATCGGGATCGTGTCGTTCATTCGGTTGAGCGTCCGCAGAAACGTCGATTTCCCGCAGCCTGAGGGCCCGATGAATGCGACGACCTCGTGCTCGGGTATCTCGAGAGAGATGTTGAAGAGCGCCTGCTCCTTCCCGTAAAAAAAATCCAGATCTTTTATGCTAATTTTGCTCTGCATCCTGTTCCAACCTGCTAATGCTTCTTCCGCGTCAGATACCTCACAATGATATTGATAAAGAGAATAAACCCGACCAGAAGAAGGGTCGCCGCCCATGCCATCGCGTGTTCTACCTCGAACGGGCCGGTGGCAAAGTTATATATCTGCACCGTCAGCGAGGACATCGGCTGGTCGTAATAAAAATTATAAAAACGGCTGTTGAGTGCCGTGAAAAGCAGCGGAGCCGTCTCGCCGGTTATGCGGGCGATGGCAAGCATCGCGCCTGTCGCAATGCCCGACATTGCCGCCGGCAGGACGATGTTCCACGAAACCCGCCACTGCGGTGCCCCGAGAGCAAGAGCTCCCTCCCGCATCGAGTTCGGCACAAGGTTGATCATCTCCTCGGTCGTCCGGGCAACGATGGGGATCATTATGATCGCGAGTGCAAGCCCGCCCGCAAGTCCAGATTGCCGCCCCATGGGCATAACGACCACCGTATAGATGAAAATGCCGATGATGATCGAGGGCACGCCGATCAGCGTATCGGCGATGAACCGGATGGTGTTGCCGTACCAGTTCTTGCCGAACTCTGCCAGATAAACACCCGCCGCGATCCCGACCGGAAGCCCGATGATCGCCGCGAGCAGTGTCATCATCGCCGAACCGACGATCGCGTTGCCGATGCCGCCGCCTTCACCGACCGGCTTTGGAGTATCGGTCAAAAATTCCCAGCTTATCGACGAAATGCCCTGATAGGCGATGAACCCGAGGATGATCAGCAGCACCGTTGTCGCAAATACGGCACAGATGGCAGTAAGCGACGTCATCACCAAATTGGTGATCCGCCGTTTGCTATGTACTGTTGCTGCCTCAGTCATCAGAGTTCCAAGATCCTAAGTATGCTTCGAAGCGTTTGCCCGCCCGGCAACGCTCATTATCAGAAGCTTCGCCAGACCGTTTATCACGACCGTTACCAGAAAGAGCACGAGTGCCATCTCGATCAACGCGCTCAAGTAGATCTCGTCGGTCGCATCGGCAAAGTTGGCCGCAAGCACCGAAGCAATGGTGTAGGCCGGCTCAAAGAGCGAAGCCGAGATCTGCGGCGAATTGCCGATCACCATCGTCACCGCCATCGTCTCGCCGACCGCACGCCCGAGACCGAGCACGACCGCACCGGCGATGCCGGAAGCCGCATTGCCGAGCACGATCATCGTCGTTTCCCATTTGGTCGCCCCAAGCGCAAGAGCCGCTTCCCGCTGCGTGTTTGGCACGGCCTCAAGCACATCGCGGACGACCGCGGTGACGATCGGCGTTATCATAATCGCCAGGATGATGCCGCCCGTCAGCATCCCAATTCCGGTCAGCCGGCCCTGAAAGATCGGCAAAAAGCCGAGATTGTCCTGCAGCACCGGCCCGAGATATTCGCGAATGAAAGGAGCCAGGACAAAAATGCCCCATAGCCCGTAAACGACCGATGGGATCGCCGCCAGAAGCTCGATCATGAAAGCGATCGGCCTTGCGATCTTCTTCGGCGCCTGCTCGACCAGAAACACCGCGATCCCGAGCGAGATCGGCACCGCTATCAGCAGAGCGAGCAGCGACGAAACAACCGTGCCGTAAATGAAAGGCAAAGCGCCGAAAAGCTCCTGCGAGGGGTTCCATTCGCGCGCCCATAGAAAGCCGATGCCGAAACGCTGAAGCGTCGGCATCGAGCTCTGCACCATCATGTAAAATATTGCCGCGACAATGAGCAAAATGCTCGATGCCGCAACAAACAGAATGGTGCGATAGACCTTATCTCCGAGGGTGCTGGACTGTGCCACGTTCGGTTAAAAGTAAATGTGAACTATTGTCGGAGCGGTTTGCCCCCGCTGGTGATCGACATCAGCTTTGCATCGACCTTCGTCACCAGCGACTCCGGAAGCGGAGCATAATGCAGGTCAACGACGTATTGCTCGCCATCGTTTATCGCCCACCAGAGAAAATCGACGAGTGCCTTACCCTTTACCGGGTCGGGCTGATCCTTATAAACGAGCATAAAGACCGTGCCCGAGATCGGATAGGCATCGGCACCGTCAGCATTTGTTATCTCAAAGCGAAGGTCGTCAGCCATCGTGTCCGCGAACGCGGCCGCGGCCTTGGAAACGGTCGAGCTGTCTGCGGTAACAAAATTGCCGGCCTTATTTTTGATCTGTGCCGCAGGCAGGTTGTTTGCTTTCGCAAATGTCAGCTCGACGTAGCCGATGGTGTTTGGAGTGTTCTTGACCTGGCCCATCACGCCTTCATTGCCTTTGCCGCCGATCCCTATTCCAGGCGGAAGCTGCGGGTTCTTCGTCCGGCCGACCTTTTCCTTCCATTCGGGAACGGTCTTCGAGAGATAGTCTGTAAAGATATCCGAAGTGCCGCTGCCATCGGCCCGAAAGACCGGTGTGATGTCGTTATCGGGAAGGTTTAGATTCGGGTTTTCGGCTTTTAGCTTCGGGTCGTTCCACTTGCGGATCTTGCCAAGAAAGATGTCCGAGATAAGCTCGGGAGTCAGCTTGAGCGGCTCCTTCACATCCGGAAGGTTATAGGTCAGCACAACCGCGCCAAGCACGACCGGGAGGTGGACGATCTCGCCGCCGGTCGTTTGCTTCATCTCGTCGTCGGTCATCGCCGCGTCGCTGCCGCCGAAATCTACTGTTCGGTTTTGAATGCCTTTGATTCCCGCTCCCGAACCGGTCCCGCTATAGTCGATCTGGATGTTCGGGTTGAGCTTTCCAAATTCGCTGCCCCATTTATCCATCATCGGCTTGACGAATGTCGAGCCAGTTCCCGAGATCTTTATCGTACCTGAGGAACTTGTGTTGCCGCCTCCGCCCATCTGTTGACCACTGCAGGCAAGCGAAACTGCCGCAAAAAGGGCGAGGGCAATAAATGCGATCTGATTAAAAAATTTGCGATTTATATTCATCTTTTCCGTTTCCGGGCCGAAGCCTTTTCCACTTATATTTGGTAGAGCACTCGGGCCGGTGAACCTTTAAATTATAATCGAAAGACCATTTTATACAGGTTACATTACACTTAACTTGTGCGATAATCTTGTCAAACGGCAAAAAACTTAACATTGCGTTAACACCGAAGTAACATGTGAGCAATATCCTGAGAACTTACCCTAAAACGCAGTCTCTCCTGAGTCGAACGCCTTGCGGCGTAACCGAGTGCGGAAGGTAAATGATCATGGACCTAATAGATGAACTAGGGAGCGACCTCGCGGTTGCGATTCTGATCGAGAAACGCCACTCACAGAAGATCGAAAGCCGTCAGGCGATCGACCTCATAATGCGAATTCAGGGCCTTCTTGCCGAAACGAACTCAAATAGAATGGCGAGCGGTCATCAACGTTCGGATTCTGCCGCATCGCAACGCTCACACTAACTCCGCCCGTAAGCCGTTGTTTACTTGCACTTTACTGTGCCGTCTCTCTTTCTAAAACTCCGCAACCACCGATTGCAGCGAACTTCAACTGCGGCGCCTTCATCGTAGTGCCTGCATTGCCAGCCCCCGGCAAATGGAATATTATCCTCACTACATTTCGAGGAGGGAAAATCATGAAAAAAGGTCATTTTGCGAAAACTTTTGCGGTATTTGTTCTGATGTGGTCGCTGGTCGTATTGCCCCCGGCAATGATCGCGCAGACGGCGGTGAAGATGCCGAAGAATAAGTACAAGGTCCAGGACGACGTTAAGCTCGGCCAACAGGCCTCGACTCAGGTCGAACAGCAGTTTCCGATATTGAACGACGCTCTGACGACTCAATACGTCCAAAGGGTCGGCGCCCGTCTTGTTGCAGCGATACCGCAGCAGTTTCGCCAGACGGCATTCGACTATGAATTTCAGGTCGTAAACGCCAGCGACATCAATGCTTTCGCCCTTCCGGGCGGGCCGATGTACGTAAATCGCGGAATGATCGAGGCCGCTCGAAACGAGGGCGAAATGGCCGGCGTTATGGCTCACGAGATAAGCCACGTCGCGCTTCGCCACGCGACGGCACAGCAGACAAAGCTGAACAATCCGTGGAACCAGATCCTCGGCATCGGTGCCATCCTCGGCGGAGCGATCCTCGCCGGTGAGGCCGGAGCACAGGCCGGGCAGATCTTTGCCGCGGGTTACTTTCTCCGCTACAGCCGTGAATACGAGACGCAGGCAGATATCCTGGGCTCACAGATAATGGCCAATGCCGGCTACGATCCGCGCGACCTGGCGGGCATGTTCCAAACTATTTCCGGCGAGGGCGGCGGCGGCCGAGCACCGGAATGGCTCAGCAGCCACCCTGATCCGGGCAATCGGCAGCAAAAGATACTTGCAGAGGCCCAGCGGCTTGATGTCTCGCCCAACCCGATCAAGGAGACGCCCGAGTTTCGGCGCGTCCAGAGCCGACTGCGGTCAATGCCCCCGGCAAAGTCGCTCGCAGAGCTTCAGCAGGAAGCCGAGCGTGGCCAGAATACGGGCTCAGGCGGAGCAATGTCCGGTGGACGATACTCGCAGAACGTCCCGCTGCCTTCGACCCGCTATCGTGCATATGAGGTCGGAAACTGGCTGCGGATGAACGTTCCGCAAAACTGGCGTGAATTCAGCGGCCAACGCGACGCGACGTTTGCCCCTGAAGGTGCATACGGCGACAACGGCTTTACGCACGGAATGATGATCGGTGTCCACCGCGGACAGAGCGGGCAGTTTAACCGCGATATAGATGAATTTGTGAAAGGCCTATTGCAGGCGAATAGCTACTTGCGGCAGCAGACAAACTATCAGCAGACCCAGTTTGCCGGCCGTCAGGGCCTCGCCATTCAGCTTGCGGGCCGTTCGCCGATCTACGGCGGAAACGAGATAGTAACGATCTATGCGGCCCCGCTTCGCAATGGTGAGACATTCTACGTGATCGCCGTCTCGCCCCAACAGCAGGCCGGGAACTACGATCGGACCTTCCGGACGATTCTAAACTCCGTTAGGCTCAACGACGCCTCGCTCTAATTAGCGTTCAACGAAAACGATCCCGGATGCGTCACCAGAGCATCCGGGATCTTCATTTTCAGATCTCACCGCTCACCGCTAACTGCTTACTGCTCACTGCACTTCAATTATCTTTACCGCAGAGCCCGCCGATATCATCGCATTGCCCCCCAGAGCTTCGTCATTTTCCACTGTCCACTGTCCACTAACCACTACTCGTCACTCGTCACTCCTCACTCGTCCCTCATCACTTCCCCTCGTTCCCATCAGCAGCAGCACCGCAATCAGCGAGATCACGGCACTCGTTATGAACGCAGTTTCCGCATTGAACTGGTACCAGAGAAATCCGAACAGCACTGATGCGGGCAGGACCGCAATGCCGAAGGCGAGGTTGAAAAGCCCGTAAGCCGTTCCACGCTTTTCGGGTTCGACCATATCGGCAACGAGCGCCTTCTCCGCCCCTTCGGTAAGGCCGAAATAGGAACCGTAGATGATGAACAAGACCCACGCCTGCCATGGCGAATCAATGAAGGCGAACCCGAGATATACAAGAGCATAGATCACCCAGCCGCCGGCGATCAGGGTCCGCCGCCCGAATCGGTCAGACAGGTCGCCGCCGAGTAGCGAAAAGACGACCTTGCTGAAGTGAAGCGCCATCCACAGAACCGGCAACATTACCGGCGAGATGCCGGCCTGCTCCGCTCGCAGCAGCAAGAACGCATCGGTCGAATTCGAGAGCGTGAAGAGTGCGACGATCAGGAGATAGCGCTTGAAGCGTCCATCAAAACCCGCAAGCGAGACCGTGAACCTGATCGGCTCGGCGGGCTCGGCTCGGGCTTTGTCCTCGCGGACAAAAAATACGATGACGAAAAGCCCAAGTACGACCGGGATAGAGGCGAAGAGAAATACTTGCTGATATTCGCGGATGGAAGGCTCGGCCGCGTCGAGCGCGAAGTAGCTCAAAAGCAGAACCGCGATCACCGGGCCGATCACGGCGCCCAGATGGTCCGCTGCACGGTTAAAGCCGAAGGCAAGCCCGCGTCTTTCGGGTTCAACATCCGCCGCAAGTAGAGCGTCGCGAGGAGCGCCGCGGATGCCCTTGCCGATGCGGTCCGCTGCCCGGACGACCAACACCTGCGGCCAAACGGTCACAAAGGCAAGCAACGGCCGGGTCACCGCCGCGAGCGAATAGCCGAGAAAGACCGGCAGCTTTCGCTTATTGAATTTGTCCGAAAGATAGCCGGAGAAAAGCTTGAGAATACTAGCCGCCGATTCCGCCACGCCTTCGATCAGCCCGATCGCAAACGGCGACGCCCCAAGTGCAAGAAAAAGAAATGCGGGCAGCAGCGGGTAGATTATCTCGCTCGAGGTGTCGTTGAGCAGGCTGACGAGGCTGAGGGCAAAAACGTTCTGCGGGAGCCCGCGATAACGGGCCGTCCAGTCGCGGATCTTTGAAAGCAGTGACACTCAATGCCTCGGGAGTTTGGGGTTTGTGTGACTTATCGGCGGCGCGTCGGCGGTGCCTTTTCGGCCGCGTCGCTGCCGAGGGCGAAGTACCAAAGCGTTCCACCGCCGACCAGCGTCGCGATCAGCATTGCGCCAAGAAGCACGAGCCGGAGGGCGAGCCGGACGCTTTTTCTCAACACGCGAAACACAATATACGCCACCGCCGCACCGACAAGCAGGACAACGATCGCCAAAATGGCAAGAATGATCCCGGAAGTCTCCATTACTTCATCGCTCCTTTTCTGCCATGGTCCGCTCGATGTGCTGCAGGTCTTCCTCGGTCAGCGATGAGCTCTCGGCCGGCAGCGCAAATTCTTCATCGATCCATGCGCCAAAGTCCAAAAGGCGGCATCGCTCTGAACAGAATGGCCGAAACTCGTTGCCCTCGTAGGGTGCCATTCGCCCGCAGGTCGGGCATTTGATTTCCTTTAACATCACTCAATAAAAGCCAAGAATACCACATCGCAACGGCCGCGGTCAGCTTTACTGAGCCGCCGATTTTTGTTGAACCGAACGAGAATTGATGCAATCATTAGGGTGTTGACAGAACATCCGGAGCATCAGTTTCGTTAATATCTTCATCACACAAGCTCGCGGAGGAATTATGAGCGATATAAAGGACCGGTTCGAATCGTGGCAGAAAGAGGCCAAGGAAAAGTTTGGCGAGATCGATAAGCAGCTCGGCATCTCAGAGAACGTCGTCGAGGGTGTTAAGACCGTAGCCGACACCGCCCAGAAAGGCGCCGAGCGGATCCGGGCTGAGGCCGAAAAGAGCGGCGTCGGCAAACAAGCCGTAAAGGTCGCCGGCGAGACGGTCAAGGTCGCGCAGGAAACGGCAAAACACGCATGGACCGCCAGCGAACCGCTTCGCGAAGCCGCAGGCGACGCTGCCGGAAAAGCCGGAAAGGCCGCCGGAGACGTTATCGGCTCGGCAGGCGAAAGGGCCGGCGAGATGTTTGAAGATGCCCGCGAGACCGTATCGAAAACCGCCGAGGGAGCGACCAAGGCCTTCAACCTCGGTGCGGGATGGGCTCGGACGGTCGATTCGGCTATGACCTCGCTGACCAAGGCTTCGTCATGGGTCGCCGAAAATCCGCTCCAAGCTGCAGCTACTGGTTTTTCAATGGCGGTTGGTGCCGGGCTGGGCGCCGTATTTACGGGCTTTAGTTCGCACTGGCTTTTCAACTCCGCCCTTCCGGCGTGGTCTGTGCAGAAAGCGGCAGAGCAGTTCAACGAATATCTCCGCTCGCGAGAAAAGATGATCGCCGAAGGAAAGCTCGACGAGGCTCGAACCGCGCAGATCCGCTTTGAACGCGACATCGCCCGCTACTTTGGCGCTCCGATGCTTGGCGCGTTCTCGTTCGCATCGGGTGCGGTGATGATGACAAACGTCGTCAACCCAAAGACCATTACCGGTGCACCGATCGACTGGCTCATCGGCGGTAATCCGCTGCTCGAGGGCGTCTGGTTCTTTGGCAACGGCGTCGTCTGCTTCAAAACCAGTTACGATTTCTTTATGATCGCGCTCGAAGGCCAGGAAGATGTAGAGAAGATGGTCCGCGAGATCAAAGGACTCTTACCCGCTTGAACAGTGAGCGGTGAGCGGTGAGCAGTAAGCAGTGAGCAGTAAGTGGTGAAACCTGCTTGCGGCGGTTCTGTATCATCTGACCTCTGACCACTGACCTCTGACCACTGACCTCTGACCACTCCTAACTGATTTTTATCGGGAATGGCACAAAGCTGAGAATAAATATCACTAGAACACCGAACGCGATCAGCTTTCGTTTTCCGTCAATTGGCGAGGTGTCCCAAGGTTCGGGATGCCCGATCCGCATCATTATCCCGAGCAAAATGGCGATCAGAAAACCGCTCGGGCTGTTGAAATAGATCATCCCGAGCACCGAAAGCACTGCCATTACGGCAAAAGCGATCCGGCCGGTCCAGTAGTGCACCCGCTCGCCTAATACAGCATATATCGCGTGCCCGCCATCGAGCTGGCCCGATGGGATGAGGTTGAGCGCCGTTACCAGCAGTCCGACCCAAGCCGCATAGTAAAACGAATTCCCGTAGATCGCGTCCGTCCCCGTCCCCGCGAGCCACCCGATCGCCTGCATCAGCAGCGGGTCCGAAAAGATGATCCCCTGATAATTTGCCAACGCCTCAGGCGGAGCCTTTTCTGCCGTAAATATCCCCAGAAATGCTATCGGAAGCAGGGCGATGAAGCCTGCGATCGGCCCGGCGACGCCGATATCAAAAACGGCCTTTCGCGAGGGCATCGGCGAGCGTATCTTTATAAATGCTCCAAACGTGCCGGCCGGCCCGATGAGCGGCGGCGTCGGTATAAAATAGGGCAGCGTCGCGTCAACGCGGTAAATGCGGCAGGCGACGTAGTGCCCCATCTCGTGGGCGATCAGGATAAAAAGCAGCGAGACCGAAAACGAAAGAGCTTGGGCGAGATGGCTCCAGTCTGAGAAAAGATAGCCTATCGCCGAAATGACGATCGCTGCATAGCTTGCCGGTGCTAGAGCGAGAAACTCAAAAAGTTCTTGCCAGCTTTGCGGGTCCGACTCGGGAAATATTGTCAGCGGGCCAAAGGGATAAAGGGTCCCGGCGATCGTAGACGTGATCAGCGTAAGCAAGAGCAGGACGATGTGCCGCCAGGGCCGAAGCTCATCGCGTTCCAATGTGAAGGCATTTTCGTGTCCGGCGGTCTCGGGTAGTTCCTGCATTTGCTGCTTGCAAATAATTATCGCAAACTACTTGGCCCGATGCATTCGGAGTAGTTTGCGATACGTTAAAACGGTTGAATTTGCTGCTATTCGCCGTGGTCCTCTTCCGCATTTCCACCGGTGAGTTCCTTGCCCGGTTTGAACCGGATCGTTTTGCCGGCCGGGATCGGCACTTCCTCGCCCGTCCGCGGATTTCGCCCGACGCCTCGCTTACGCGGCTTAACGACAAATACCCCAAAACCCCGGAGCTCGATCCTTTTACCCCGGGCAAGGGCTTCCTTCATCGCGTTAAAAAGCGAATCGACCACTTGCTCCGCTTTCTGTTTCGGAACTCCGGTCTTGTCGGCGACCTGATTGACGATGTCCAGTTTTATCATTGTGCCCTCCGGGCAGTTCGGTTGACCCCAGGGAAAGAACGACCCGTCGCGTCAAATCTGATAATAAACCCGTAAATCCACTTTTGTCAACATTTTGCGGTGAAAGAGCGGAGAACATTTTTTGCCATCGCAGGCGCGAAAATCTCCATTTCGCCGATATTCGGCCTCAGTAACTTGCACGGCAACGGGTCCAAAGATGTTCTTGCCCGGGAAAATTGATGGTAAAATCTCGACAATCGTTCTTAAGTTTTGATCAAAGCGAGGTAAGCAAATGCGTTGGAGACAGCAGCGGCAGAGTTCTAACATCGAGGACCGGCGGGGCATGGGCCGCGGCGTTGCAATGGGCGGCGGCGGCATCGGTGTGCTGATCATTGCCGCTCTTGTTTGTCTCTTGGGCGGCGACCCGCGCCAGTTTCTCGAAGGGCTTCCAGCTCAGTCGCAGTCCCAGCAGCAGCCCGCAGCGTCGAACAGTGCCCCGGCGGACGAGAATCGCCAATTTGCGGCCGCGGTCCTCGGCAGCACCGAAGACGTTTTTTCGCAGATCCTGCCCGCCCAGGGCGGCCCGCGTTATCAACCCCCGACGCTTGTTCTCTTTTCCGGCGAGGTCTCTTCCGCCTGCGGCTACGCGAGTGCGGCGATGGGCCCGTTCTATTGCCCCGGCGACCGAAAACTTTATCTCGACTTCGCTTTTTTTGATGAATTGAAACGCGAATTCCGCGCGCCCGGCGATTTTGCCCAGGCCTACGTCATCGCCCACGAGGTCGGCCATCACATCCAAAACCTGCTCGGGACAATGGGAAAGGTGCAGTCTCGTGGAAAGAATAATGCCCTCTCCGTCGCGCTTGAGCTACAGGCGGATTGCTACGCCGGCGTTTGGGCTCATCATGCGGCGAAGAAAGGCATCGTCGAACCCGGCGACCCCGAGGAAGCTCTCCGAGCGGCCGCGGCCGTCGGCGACGATATGATCCAAAAGCGGACGCAGGGCTACGTCGTTCCCGAATCGTTCACCCACGGCTCGTCAAAAGAGCGGATGGAATGGTTCACCCGCGGCTTCAACGGCGGCGATATGCGGCAGTGCCAGACCTTCCGCTAGAGGCGGGTCACCCCGCCGAGGTTGGCGTAAACGGCCGGCCGTAAAGGTCCTGATAGATCCAACCGAGCACTCGAGCCTCGGCCGTGTAAAGCGTTTCGATCCACGAACTTGTCAGGTAAAGCCGACGCTCGGTGTTGGTCGTCAGCTTCTCGGCATTTTCCATTATTGAAGCCGCCGGATCAGCGTCGAGCTTGTTCGCTTCGGCGATCTCCCGCTTCGTCTCTTTTGCGTCATGAATGGCGGCGAGAATGTCGTTGAGCCAAAGCCCGAAGAGAGGCTCGGAGTTGTTTTCCTGAACCGCCTGAAATACGCCGATCGCAAACCTCGCCTCGGCATTCTCGAAGGGATAGATCGGAACGCCGTTCGCTTCATCGTCCGCTTGCTTCCAAAGGAAAAGCTCGTTCGACATCGCGTGGCGAATGCGGGCGGTCCGCTCGTCAAAGTTCAGAAACCACTCGATCAGATCGGCAAGCGAACTGTTATCCAACGCCCCCGAGGCATCGCGTTTAAGTTTTGGCGGCTCCTGGCCGGCCGCTGTTGCTGCATCGTTCATTTCGAACTCAAGTTTACACACTTTCCCGCCGGGTTTCACCCACCGGAGCGAATCGTAACTTCGTTGACAAACGCGGTTTTTCAGCCGATACTTAGGGCACCTCAAACTCCCGCGGAGACGTAACTATGGCAACTAGCTACACAACCTGTCCGAACTGTCGGGCGCAAAACCCCGGAACTTTCCAGAACTGCTCGAGCTGCGGAGCGTTCATGGGCGTCGGGTCACCGATGCAACACTCGCCTCAGATGCAGACGAAGCCCGCCGGTGCTGACAAAAAGATCGCCGCCGGCCTTTGCGGCATTTTGCTCGGCGGCCTCGGGATTCACAAATTCATTCTCGGCTATCAGCAGGAAGGCATCATCATGATCTCGATCTATTTGATCGCGTTCGTGATCGCCATCGTGACCTGCGGCATCGGCACGCCTTTGATCTTGGTTCCGACAGTCATCGGCATTATTGAAGGCATCATCTATTTGACCAAATCCGACGAAGAATTTGTACAGACCTATATCATCGGCAAAAAGCCGTGGTTTTAGATTCTGAAGCCTGAAAGATGTTCACCGGATTGATCGAAGAGCTTGGCCGCGTCCGCACGGTCGAAGCCCGCGGCGAGAACGCCCGAATCGTCATTGAAACAAAGCATGTGGTCGAAGGCACCGCCTCGGGTGATTCGATCGCCGTCAATGGCGTTTGCCTGACGGCGCTTGATATCGGCAAGGATTCCTTCGCCGCCGATGTTTCACGCGAGACGCTCGTTCGCTCGACGCTCGGCGGCCTCGCACCGGGCTCGGCGGTCAATCTTGAGCGAGCCGTAACGCCTTCAACGCGGCTCGGCGGGCACATAGTTCAGGGCCACGTCGATGGCCGCGGGCAGTTTCTCGGCGCTGAAAAGATCGGCGATTTCTGGACCGTCCGGATCGGCTTCCCGCCCGAGATGGCAAAGTATCTTGTCTTCAAAGGCTCGGTCGCGGTCGAGGGCATCAGCCTGACGGTCGCCTCACTCGCCGATGCTCATTTCGAGATCGCGGTTATCCCAAAAACCTGGGAGCTTACCAATCTCTCATCGCTAAAAACCGGCGACCCGGTAAATCTCGAAGCCGACGTCATCGCAAAATACGTCGAGCGGATGATACAAGCGCGTATGCCCGATTCGCGTATTACAATAGAGACGCTCGAAGAGGCCGGCTTTGTGTAGCCCGCCGCGGCGTCTCGAAGCCTTATGAGATTCGCCCGATATACATTCGCCATAGCCGGTATCTACGGCATCTTCGCACTCGTCCCGCAATACTTTTTCGAGAAACAGATCGGCATCGATAGCCCGCCGGCGATAACGCACCCGGAATATTTCTACGGCTTTATCGGCGTGGCTCTCGCGTTTCAGGTAGTCTTCCTGATCATCGCACGCGACCCGGTCCGCTTTCGCCCGATAATGCCGGCGGCCGTTCTCGAAAAGGTGGCGTTCGTCATCCCGACCTTTTACCTTTATTTCAACGGCCTTGCCCCTTGGCAGATCACCGCCGGGGCCGCCATCGATCTCGTGCTTGCTGCCCTTTTCACCATCGCTTTCGTCCGGACGCCGAAGGAATAGAAAAAAGACGGCACCCGAAGATGCCGCCTTTTGTTTTATGCCTAGTAACTTCTTACTTCGGCCCGCCGGCGAGTTTGCCGATGAGGGTAAAGAGCGGAAGGTACATCGAGATGACGATACCGCCGATCGTGACGCCGAGGAAGAGGATGAGCACCGGTTCGATCATCGCGAGCAGGTCGGCGATGGCCGAATCGACCTCTTCTTCATAGAAGTCGGCGATCTTTCCGAGCATCGAATCGAGAGCACCGGTCTGTTCACCGACTCCGATCATTTGGCCGACCATGTGCGGAAATACCTTGGTCGCTTTGAGCGGGTCAACGAAGTTTTCGCCGCGCTCAACTCCGGCCCGGACCTTGAGGATAGCGTCCTCAATGACCACATTGCCGGCCGTCTTCGATGTGATATCAAGCGACTGAAGGATCGGAACACCCGAAGAAAGAAGCGTCGAAAGAATACGCGAAAATCGGGCGACCGCTACCTTACGGAGCAACGGGCCAAAAATCGGGGTTTTGAGCAAAAGTGAATCGATATGCCAGCGTCCCTTTTCGGTCTTGTAATAAGCACGGGTACCTATTGCCGCAGCTATCAGAAAGGCTAGCGTTGCGAGCCCGCCCCATCCAGCGAGAAATCCGCTTAAGGCCATTACGATCCGCGTCGGCAGCGGAAGCAGCTCGCCCGGACCTAGCAGGCCGATAAAGATCTGTTCGAACTGCGGGATCACCACGATCAGAATCACGGCAATTGCCGCAATGGCAACAAGGATGACGGCCGCCGGATAGATCGACGCCGAGATGATGCTTCGCTTGAGCTTGACTACCTTTTCAATAAGGGTAGCTAGCCGCTGAAGGATCAGGTCAAGCACACCGCCCGTTTCGCCAGCCTCGACCATGTGCGTGTAGAGCCCATCGAATACCTTTGGGTGCCTTTGAAGCGCTGAGTGAAGCGTCGATCCCTCCTCAACATTCTGCCTGACTTGGCGAAGCACTTCCTTGAAGAAAGGGTTTGGCTGCTGCTCAGCTAAAATGTCAAGACACTGAACAAGCGGCAGTCCCGCATCGATCATTACCGAGAACTGGCGGGTAAAGACCGCGAGTTCCTTAGCATTGACCTTTTTACGCGTCCCCAGCTTTGGGATCGAGATGACCCGGCCTTTCTCATTCGCCTGTGTCATTACGATCTGTTCGCGGCGGAGCAGGCTGCGGAGTTCGTCCGCGTTTGCCGCTTCGCGTTCGCCTGCGACCAATTCGTTCAAGCGGTTTCTTCCTTTATATGCAAATGTTGGCATCTCGTTTTCTACACTCCTTTGGTTTCAAATCCCCTTGGTTATCTGGCGGGCGGGCGTTGTCCGATCGGGCGGCCCTGTGCATAAGGGCTCGCGTGGCCGCCTGCCGGCATTCCCGGCTTTGCCCCGCCGCCTCCGTAAGACTGATTTAAGCCCGATCCGCGTTCGAGTAGTTCCTTCAGCTCATCGGCGTTCGAGGTCCTCTGCATCGCGGCATCGATCGTGATCAGCTTTTTATGCACGAGCGTCGCTAGCGACTGGTTAAAGGTCTGCATTCCGAACTTGTCCTGGCCGGTCTGCATCATCGAATAGATCTGGTGGATCTTGTCTTCGCGGACGAGATTCCTGATGGCCGAGTTGGGCACAAGTATCTCAAGCGCCATGCAGCGGCCATCGCCTGTGGCTTTCGGCAACAGTGCTTGACACATGATGCCTTCCAGCACGAGCGAAAGCTGAGTCCGAACCTGCGCCTGCTGTGACGCCGGAAAGACGTCGATGATGCGGTTGATGGTCGAATAGGCTGAGTTAGTGTGCAGCGTTGCAAATGTCAAGTGTCCCGTTTCCGCGATTCGAAGAGCCATTTCGATGGTCTCAAGGTCACGCATTTCGCCGACGAGTACGATGTCCGGGTCCTGGCGAAGCGCTGTTCTCAGAGCCGCTCCAAACGAGTGTGTATCGGCCGCGACCTCACGCTGATTGACCACACAGCTCTTGTGGTTGTGCAGAAATTCGATAGGGTCTTCGATGGTGAGGATGTGTTCGTGGCGTTCGCTGTTGATCTTGTCGATCATCGCGGCAAGCGTCGTCGATTTACCCGAACCGGTCGGGCCGGTAACGAGGATCAGTCCGCGGGGCTTGTTGCAAAGGTCAGAAACAATTGGAGGAAGGCCGAGGTCTGAAAATGTCTTTATCTCGTAGGGGATCGCACGAAAGACCGCGCCGACCGCTCCTTTCTGGTTGAAGAGGTTGGCACGAAACCGCGACATCCCTTTCAATCCGAACGAGAAGTCGAGTTCGAGATTCTCTTCAAAGCGGTGCTTCTGGGCGTCCGTCAGGACCGAATAGGCAAGCCGTTTAGTATCCGCCGGCGTCATCGGAGGAAATCCGTCGAGCGCCCGAAGATGGCCATGTACGCGGACTTGCGGGGCCGAATTTGTCGTCAGGTGAAGGTCAGACCCGCCGAGGTCGGTCATTCGCTTGAGCAACTCCGGAAGCGTTATCTGCGAGGCAATGTTGTCTGTGGTTTCGATACTCATGGTTCTTTGGGTGCGGGTGGATCGGGCAGCCGTGAGGTATGGCGGCTCACGGCTCCCGATCAAGGTTTGGAGGGTTGTTAATCGCGAACTGCAGCCTGTTGCGTGCGGCCTGCGCCGCCGCGGAGTGACTGGATCACCTTTTCTGATTCCTCAGCAAGGCGTTCGGCCGAATCGGTCGCCGAGTTGGTCGCAACGCTATAAACGCGTCCGCCGGCTTCGGTGAAATAGAAGAGGCGTGAATGAACGCGGCCATCGCGGGCCTGTGACTGTGCGACGACAACATATACAGTGTCGTTACCGACCTGCTTCTGATAGTCGTTGACCACCCAGCCGTTCTCTTTGATCATCTGGTTGATGACATCGCGGCGGAGTGCGGTCGTCGGGATACCGCCCACAGTGCGGTTGTTGGCGCGGGTCGAAGTGTCTCCCGTTGCCGCACCGACCACTGAGATCGACGCCGAACCAACGTTCGTGCCGCTGCTGCCGGCGACGTTGAATTTCAGCTCGTTTGAGTCCGCACTGCCGACCGACCAGTTTTTCGGAGCCGGAGCACCCGAGGGCAGTACCGGTGCCGTTGTCTTCGGCTGCGGCTTGGCTGCCGCAACTGTCGCACGGCGTTCATTGGCAACCTGCCTTGCCCTAGCGAGCCTCACCTGGCGGAGCCGCAATGCCCGGCGGCGCTGAGCAACCTGCTTCTTGCGGCGTTCCTGAGCACGATAGAGCTGCCACCAGCGTTTCGAATACTTCTTAACACCACGCCAAGACCTGGTATTCTTCTTTTTCTTGTAGCGCTTGGTCTTGACCGACCCAGCTTCGGCATATTCCGTGGCAAGCGGGATCAATGTCCCGAGGCCAAGCAGCAAAGCTATTGAAATTACGATCGCACGAATTGCCATACTTCCTCCTGTGGTTAAATCACTGTTTCCTTGACGACCTCATCGATCGTCGTAATACCTTCCCGGATCTTGCAAAGCCCTGATTCACGTAGTGTGATCATTCCGAGCTCTATCGCTTTTTTGCGTATCTCGATCGCGCTCGCGCCGATGATTATCAGCTCTCGAAGTTCGTCCGTGACCTCCATCACCTCGTAGAGGCCGACCCGGCCTTTGAATCCGGTGTTCAAGCAGGAGTCGCAGCCGCGTCCCTTATAGAGACGTAGGTCATCGACCTCACTCGGCGGAAAGCCGATCTCGATAAGCAGTTCCTTTGATACTTCGACCTCTTCCTTGCAATCCTTGCAGATCCGCCGGATCAGCCTCTGTGCCTGGATGAGATTGACAGAGGTCGCAACGAGGAAGGGCTCAATGCCCATATTTACAAGACGCGAAACGGTCGAGGGCGCATCGTTCGTGTGCAGCGTCGAAAGAACGAGGTGGCCCGTCAGAGCGGCCTTGATCGCGATCTCAGCCGTTTCGAAGTCACGAATTTCACCGACGAGCACGATGTTCGGATCCTGTCGCAGGAACGATCGCAGGGCCGCTGCAAAGTTGAGCCCGATCTGTTCCTTCATCTGCACCTGATTGATGCCTTCGAGGTTGAATTCGACCGGATCCTCGGCCGTCATTATGTTTGTTTCCGAAGTGTTCAAGGTCTGGAGTGCCGAATAGAGCGTGTTTGTTTTACCCGAACCGGTCGGCCCTGTTACGAGTACCATTCCGTACGGATTGGCGATCGCCCGCTGAAACTTCTCCAGGCTCTCGGGCTCAAAGCCAAGCCTGGACATATCAAGCATCAGCTTGTCCTTGTCCAAAAGACGCAGCACGACCTTTTCTCCGAAGAGGGTCGGCAGGGTCGAGACGCGAAAGTCGAGTTCACGCGAACGGTCATCGACCTTTACCTTGATCTTTATGCGGCCGTCTTGCGGAAGCCGCTTCTCAGCGATGTCGAGCTTCGCCATGATCTTCAGCCGTGATATGAGCGCATCGCGCATCTTCATCGGCGGCTGCATTACGTCATAGAGAACGCCGTCGATGCGGAACCGGATGCGGAATAGCTTCTCGTAAGATTCCACGTGGATGTCCGAGGCTCCGCGGCGAAGACTGTCAACCAGAAGCACGTTGACCAATCGAACGACCGGGGCATCTTCGGAGGCACGGGCAAGGTCCGCAAGGTTGATCTCTTCATTCGTATCAACTACCTCAAGCTCCTCGCCATCGCCTTGGAAGTCAAAGTCGCCGAGCGAAACGTCCAGATCGGCATCGGAGATCCGATCGCTGCCTTTACCTTTCTTGGCTGTCTTTGAATTACCGTTCTTGCCGTTGCGGCTTCCGGGTGTGAAGCTTTCGGCAAATGCAGCGTCAAAGACATCGATGTCCATCGTGCCGCTATAATATTTGCCGATCGACATCTGGATCGAGGCCTCGGAAGCGATCACCGGCTCGACGTTCAGCCCCGTCATGAACTTGATATCGTCCATGGCAAAGACGTTCGTCGGGTCGGCCATCGCAAGCGTAAGCGTCGCTCCAACTTTTGAGATCGGCAGAACCGTGTATTTGAGAGCGACCTCCTGAGAGATGAGTTTGATAACGTCCGTCTCGATATGAAAGAGATCGAGATTGATGGAGGGCACGCCATATTGGCGTGAAAGTACGGCCGTTATTACATCATCGGAGATCATCCCGAGCTTGACTAGGCTGGACCCCAAGCGGCCGCCGTTGGTGCGCTGATAGTCGAGCGCTTCGCGGAGCTGCTGAGGCGTCAAGAGGTTCTCGCGGACAAGGATTTCCCCAAGTTTAGCTGACATTTATTTGCGTCGGGTACCTGAAAAAGGGAACCGGATCAAGGGTAGAAGTGAAGAGTCTTTCTTTGACCAATTCAAATAGAAGAGACGGTGTTACAACAGTGGTAAACACCGTTGTAAAATGATAATACGCATTTATTCTGACCGTGTCAAGGCACTTTTTTGACACAAAACAGGTCAAAATGAAATGCGGCGTTCTTTATTGCTGGCGCTCGAGCTGTTCGATGAAGGAGCGGACGGCGGTTGCCTCAACGCTATCGGGAAAGATCTGAAGAAATTTGCGGTAAAGCGCGATGGCCTCGGCGGCCTTGCCTTGCCGCTCGAGAAGGCGGCCAAGATACTGGAGAACGACCTTTGCATCTGGAGCTCCGGCAAGCTGTTCGGCCGCCATTCGCAAGTTCTTCTCTGCAAGTGTGTAGAATTCGAGGGTCGCCGCCAGCGAATCTTCCTCACGCGGAGTTTCGCCGCGGTCGGCGTAAAGCATCCCGAGCCCGGTAAGAGCTTCGGGCTGAAAGCCTTTGCCCTCGCTGATCGATCGCTTGAACGCAGCCTCCGCCTTTGCAAAGTCGCCTTCCTCGCGATAGATCCGACCGGAGATCGCCGAGATCTCCGGATTCGACGGCTCAAGCTTGCGTGCCGCGTTGAGTGAAAGCTCGGCCTCAAAAGGATCAATGATCTCGATCAGCATCCGGGCACGAAGAAGATGTGCCTCAGTGAAAGCCGGCCGAAGTTCGATCGCTTTCTCATAGAGCTTTATCGCCTCGCGGCGGTCGATCAGCGACTGCCGTTCGGCATCCTGAAACGCGAGTTCGGCCGCATCTTCAGTAGGCTTGAGAACGACATTTACGGTTCGGGCTGCTCCGGCCTTCACCACGGCCGGAGCAAACCCCGCGGCCCTTGCGCGAACCTCGAGCGGCGGCTTGGGCGGAAGCTTGATGGTAAGCTCACCCTTCTCGCCCGCGGTTCCGAAATAGATATTGTTGAGCCAGATCTTTGCTCCTGGTTCCGTTCTGATGACGATCGGCTGCGGGTCCTTTGCCCTTAAACCTTGAGCCGAGATCGGTGCAGCGAGCGCAAACGCAGCGAATGCCGCAAGCCCCACGCAGACGGATGCCACAAAAGCTCTCATTGTTTCTGGCAAGATCATTCTGCTCTCTTTGATTCCGATCGTCCCGCTACGCGATGTCCGCGAACCTCAGCCGATCCGTGTGTATTCCCCCGACAGATCTTGTTCGTCAAAGGGATCTGGAATTCCGTCCTTGTCCTTGTCCTCCGCAAAAGCCCACTTGATCAGCGGCGGAGCGATGAGCGTCGTCGCGACCGCCATAAAGAGCACGGCAGCAAAGAACTTCTCCGTGATCACGGCAAGGCTGAGCCCGATTTGCGCGACAACTATGCCGACCTCGCCGCGGGGTATCATGCCGACTCCGATCTGCGTCATCTCTCGCCGCGAGAGCCCCCAAGCTCCGAGCCCGCAGCCTATGAATTTAGTAATGCACGCAAATAGCGTAATAACGCCGGCGAGTGCAACGACCTCCCAGTCCTTGAACACGGAAAGATTGAGCTGCATCCCGATATTGACCAGAAAGAAGGGCACGAGAAATTCGGTAACACCCGAGGTCAGCTTGTGCATCCCGTGGTTTTCCTCGGTCGGCTCGGCGAGGGCCATCCCCGCGAGAAATGCTCCGATTATCGCCGCGACCCCGACATATATAGAGGCGACCGAAAGCCCGAGGCATAATATAAGCCCGGTATTGAAAAACGGTTTGTTTATCTTTAGGGCAGCGATCCGCGGTGCGAGCCGCTTCATCGCGCCTGTTCCAAGGGTCGCGACAAGAGCCGTAAATCCGATGGCAAGCAGGGCGGTCTTGCCAAGCTCCAGAAGGTTCACGTCGCCTGTGCTGACCGCCGAGACTATCGAAAGAATTATAAGTCCGAGAATGTCGTCGATAACCGCCGCACCGAGAATGATCTTTGATGTTTCCCGGTCAAGCAGCCCGAGCCCGCCGAGCACGCGGGCGGTTATCCCGACCGAGGTCGCAACAAGTGCCGCCCCGATGAACATCGCCTCGACAAACGACCCATCCCAGGCCATCGCGATGAAATAACCGGCAATGAACGGCAAGATCACGCCTAGCGTGCCAACAAGGAATGCCTTTCTCCCGACGCGAAGTATCGACTGCGGCTTGGTCTCGAGCCCGACCATGAAAAGCAGGAAGATTACGCCGATCTCGGCAACGATCCCGATTATCTCGCTCGGCTGCACCCAACCGAGAATACTTGGGCCGATGATCACACCCGCAAGTATCTCTCCAACGACCGCCGGCTGACGGAGACGCTCAAAGATCTCCGCCATCACCTTCGCGGCGGCGATCATCATAAACAACGCAAGCAGCACCTGCGTGTGCTCAACGGCTGCTCCCAAGACAAGAGGCATCTTTTAGTAACTTACTCCCGGACGAAACTCACCTCGGAATTCTAACAGTCTCGGGCTTTATGCAATACCCGCCGCCGCAGCGACAAGCCAAATTCGCTTGATTTTTTTTCAGCGACATTTATACTCTTTAGTTTCAGGCTGGGTAGCTCAGATGGTTAGAGCGTGGGATTCATAACCCCAAGGTCGGGAGTTCGATCCTCCCCCCCGCCACCACTTTTAAAAACAACGGGCCCGAACTCGGGCCCTTTCTGCGCTCGCAAGCGGAACCAGGCGTTCCAGAACCTAAAGCCGGGACTCCAAACTTCGAAACATCGAAACTTCGCAAACTTTACCTTCCATATCATCCATATCGTTTATATCTAACGGATCAGCATTCCCTTTCTGCAGTAGAGAAAAGAAAATGGAAAGCGGAGGGGGAGGACCGTTGACAGATGTCGGTCGTCAGTCGCCAGCCAAAGGAAAAAGGCAAAGACCAAAGCCTCCTGAATTACCAATTAGCAATGGAGAAAAATGCGGAGATCGGACGAAGACATGAACTCACGAAGCAATGTGTCAACTTTTTTCAGGACGACACACGGTGTTCGCGATGTTTCCGATGTTTCCGCGAACGCGCGATAATCGAAAAAAACAGAACAAGCGGGTTAGAGTAAAGATATGAAGAAAAGAGATCTTGCATTGGCGGTCGGCGGCGGGCTTGCGGCGGCGGTGGCGGTAAAGATGTTGACCCGCGAGCGGAGCGCGAGCTGGGACAGTGCCCGCGAGGTGCTGCCGCACAGCGATCGCTCGCGTTTTATCGCGGTCGATGGCATCCGCATTCACATTCAGGAATTTGGCGAGGCGGGCGACCCGCCGGTCGTTCTTATCCACGGCTACACGGCCTCGGCCTATGTTTGGAAGTCGGCGGCGCCGCTTATCGCGGCCGAGGGGTTCCACGTCATCGCGCTCGACCTCGTCGGCTTTGGCTATTCGGAAAAGCCCCGCTGGTTTGATTACACGATCCCCTCACAGGCCCGCATAGTCTCGCGGCTGATGGACCGGCTCGGTATCGGGAGTGCGACTGTCGTCGGGAGTTCGTATGGAGGAGCGGTCGCGGCAACGCTCGCGCTCGATTATCCCGGCCGCGTCGAAAAGCTCGTGATGGTCGATGCCGTTATCAACGACGATGCCAAACGTCACCCAGTTCTGCGGCTCGCCGCGATGCCCGGCATCGGCGAGTTGATAACGCCGTTCCTCGTCGATTCAAAGGCGTTTCTGCGGCTCCGGATGCACAACACACTCGCCCCGGCAAATCACCACATGATCACCGATGAGCGAGTAAGCAGCGTCCGGCGACCGCTCAAGGCCGCCGATGCGCACCACTCGGTGCTCGCGACCTCGCGCAATTGGCACGCCAAGCGGATCGAGAACGACGCCTACCTCATCGCCCAGCCGACGCTGCTCATCTGGGGCGAGGAAGACCGCGTCATCCCGCTCGCAAACGGCATCAAGCTATATGATTCGATCGTCCGCTCGCGGCTCGTCGTGCTAAAAAATTGCGGCCACGTCCCGCAGGAGGAAAAGACCGAAGCCTTCGTCCGCCTCGTCGCCGACTTCTGCCACGACCGAAAGGGCCGGATAGAAGAACCCGAGGGCGGCCGGCTGCATACGTGAAATGTTGCGATCAGAAGTATCTGAAATGACCCGTTATCGTCCACTCAAAAAGTCGATCTTCCAGCCGGGCACCGCCGCCGATGTTGTGGATGATCAGGTATCGTTTGCCAGTCGGGTCACGGCGGTTGGAGACAAGCCCGATATGCGTTGTGCCGCGTTCGTCGAGGTCCCAGGAAACGACATCGCCGGGCTTAAAAGCGGCAGGCGATGTCGTTATCGGCAGCGACTTTCCCTTTCGGCGAAAATAGGCCTGCAGGTTTGGGACGCGTCGGTGGTCGATATTGGTGTCGGGACGGGTGAGCCCCCATTTCTGCGGATACTCGCGAAAGTTAGTCCGCATGTCCTCGTGAACCTCTTTTTGCAGGTCGACGCCCGCCCGCCGAAATGCGCGGACAACAACGTCGGTGCAAGCTCCGGTCTCGGCCGGTACGTCGCCATTCGGGTAGGCGATGCTGAAGTAGTCCTGCGTGTATCCGGTCGTGACCTCAAGCTGCTCCTCGGCACTGGCGAGCAGCTTGCGGATCTTTGGGTTTGCGATCTCGGTGGTCGCGGGCTCAGATCGTTCGCCCGTGGAAACACTCGGCACTCGCGCGTCGCCGACCTCGGCACAGGCCGTAAACACGCACGCCGATGCGAGAAACAAGCTAAGAAAGGACATTTTCATGATTCGATTGGCCATCGAGGGAATTTTAACCTCCCGGTCAAGTTTCCGATGAGTTTTTGAGTAAGAACGATGCACAGCAACGTTTACGCAAATGGCAAGATTTTGGTGCTTGCCGAGGCGCCGCTCGCGAGCAGTGCGGGCGTGCTCTACGGCAAGGGCGTATTTACGACCGTTCGCATCGAGGGCGGGCGGCCGTTCCTTTTCGAAAAGCACCTTCGCCGCCTTCGCGAGAATGCTCTTGCCGTTGGGCTTGCACCTACCGAGGACGCGGCGATCGAGTCGGAGCTTCAAGAGTTGGTTGCGGCAAATGCAGTCGCGAGCGGCCGGGCCCGCATTACGCTGCTCGATGCTGGGGTCAGCACCATCTGGGGCGGGAGCGGCGAGCCCGCGTCCGAGTTGCACATCATCACCGGCAACTTTCGGCCCGTGCCCCGGGAGACCAAGCTGGGCGTGTCGCCGTTCGCAGTCAATTCGGCATCGCCGCTCGCGGGCATTAAGTCGTGCAACTATCTCGAGAATCTTCTCGCCGCCGAGGAGGCCCGCGGCCGCGGTCTCTCGGAGGCCGTCCGCCTCAACGAAAGCGGCGAGGTGGTCTCGGGAGCGATGTCAAACATCTTCTGGCTCCGCGAGGGCGAGCTTTTTACGCCGTCGCTTCAGACGGGCTGCCTTCCCGGGACGGTCCGCGAATTGATCATTGAAAAATTGGAGTGCCGAGAGGTTGTGGCAGGGATCGGCGAGCTCGAATCGGCCGAGGCGATATTTATCACGTCCTCGGGCATCGGCATTCGCCCGGTCGCGGAGTTTGCCGGCCGCCGCCTCGCCGCGGCAAATCACCCGGTGCTCGAGCTATGGCCCTTGTAAGCGCAAAAACACGAACACCGTCCGGCGGCGTTCGTGCGAGTGAGAACCGGAGTGGGCGGCAATTCGAATTTCGGCCTAGGCCGCTGTTTCGAAAAGTGCGAGGATCTGCTTGCCTTCGGTCGATTGCGGGTGGATCGTGCGGATGTGCTTTTCACCCTGCATTTCCCAAATGGCCGTTACCTCGCCGTCTTTCTCGACCGCCTGGTAATGCACATCTTCGGGGCTGGGCGCTTCTTCCGCAGCCTCGGCTGCTTGTACTGCTTCTTCTGACATCAATTGGAAACTGGTCTCCTGATCTATGTTTACTAAATCGACTGGTCTTTATCGGGCAAACAAGGATTTTTGCACAACTCCGCGAACGATGTCGAGTCCGAAACCTACGGTTTACGCTTTGGTGCAAGCTCATAGAACCAAAAGTCGTTGTTCGGCTGGTCTATTTTCATCTCGTCCGGCCTGCCGTTTCGGTCGATATTAAACGTGACGAAGCCACGCGGAAAGTTGTAGGCGACCGAAGAACGCCAGCGGATCACGAACGTATCGTAGTGCCAATGCTCAATGTCGGCAACGAACCGAGGCGAGGGCAGAAATCGCATAACGAGCCGGCCGTTCTCTTCGCTTACGGTGATGTCGCCATAGAGTTCATCGCCATATGTGCCGGCATAATCGGCCAGCTTAAGCGTCGGCTTTGTGCCGGCGACGCGGGTCGCATCAACTCTCTTTGTCGCTTCCGCAGCGGCAACCTTGGCTCGCTCAGTGCCGGCGAGGGCCTCGGCGTTGTAGTCGCGTTCCGGAGCGTCGGTAAAGATATCGATCATCTTGCTCCGCATGACCCTGAATGCCGGCGATTCACTATTCGTCAGGATAACGAAGCCCGTGTTGAGTTCGGGTATCAGCACCGTGTAGGAAAGCATGCCGTCCAGCCCTCCGCTGTGTTCGACGATCTTCCGGCCGCGATAGTCGCTGACGAACCATCCCATCGCGACGCCGCGAAACTGCGTCGGCGGGGTCGAGCGGTCCCGCGGTTCGGCGACCTGCTGAGCCATATAGGGCTGCCACATCTCCCAGCTCCGCTCGCGGCTGAAGATCTGCTTGCCCTCGAAAGTGCCGCGGCCGAGTTGCGTTCTGATCCACTTGGAAAGATCGTTGACCGACGAATTGAGTGCCGCCGCCGAGCTCGAGCCATCAACGTTTCCGCGGTGGAGCACACGCATCGAGCCGCCGGATTCGTTGTGCGGCCAGGCGGCGTTATCGGGCAGATCATTGACGCTGCAGGTCGTCTGACTCATCCCGAGCGGCACGAGAATGCGTTCCCTAGCAAATGTGCACCAGGATTTGCCGGTCACCTTTTTAACGACCTCGCCGGCCGCTATGAACATCAGGTTCTGATATCCATACCGCGTGCGGAAGCTCGAAACGGGCTTCAGGTGCCGGACGCGTTCAAGTATTTCTTCTGGTTTATAGGTCGCCTCGTACCAAAGCAGGTCGCCGCTAAAAGTATCAAGCCCGACGCGATGCGTCACCAGATCGCGGATCAAAAGCTCGTTCGTCACCCACGGGTCGTACATCTCGAACTCGGGCAGGTATTTCGAGACCTTGTCGTCCCACTTTATCTTGCCCTCGTCAACAAGTATCGCGAGCGTTGCGGTAGCAAAGGCCTTCGAGTTCGAAGCGATGGCGAATACCGTGTCGGCATCGACCGGCGAGTTCTTGCCGAGTTCTCGTGTACCGTAGCCCTTTGCGAATACGACCTTATCGTCGCGGACAACGGCTATCGCCATTCCCGGCTGCTTCTGATCGGCCAGCACTTTCTGAGCATAAGCGTCGATCGCCGTAAGCTTTTGTTCCGTCGTTTGAGCGTAAGCAAACGAACAAAATCCGACTACGATCATGAGAAAGGAAACCAAGTGTTTTGCACGCATATGAGGCATTTTCTTCTCCACAAGTTGATGACCTCGCAATCGTATGCCTACTTTGGCCGATTTTCAAATCTTGCGGAGGTTCGCCGGTCGAAGAATGTACTTCCAAAAATCCTCTGATTTCTGTATTCTTTGCCAACAATGTCGCCGATAGATATCACTCTCCTCCTGCTCGTAGTTGCGATCGTTCTCTTCGCGACCGAGAAGCTGCCTGTCGATGTTGTCGGCCTTTTGCTTGTGATGGCGCTTGTGTTCACGGGTGTGCTGAGCGTCGGGGAGGCGGTCGCCGGATTCGGTAACGATATCATCATCACCATCGCCGGGCTTTTCATTCTTGTCGGCGGCCTGATCAAAACCGGGTTGGTAGATCTGATCGGTCGACGGCTTCACAAACTGGCCGGCGACAGCGAATTCGTCCTTACGGCACTGATAATGGCGACCGCAGCTCTTTCGGCCTCGGTATTAAAGAACACGACAACGACCGCGATGTTTCTTCCTGTCGTCATCGGGCTCGCAGCAAAGGCAAAGTTGCCTCCTTCGAAGCTGCTGATGCCGCTTGCCTTCGGGGCGATCCTTGGCGGAAGCTGCACACTCATCGGAACATCTACAAATCTCGCCGTCAGCGGAGCGATCCAGCGTTACGGCCTCGCCCCGCTTTCGATGTTCGAGCTGACACCGGTTGGGATCGTAATGGTCCTGGTCGGTATCTTTTACATGCTTGTACTCGGCCGCCGAATGCTGCCCTCTGCCGGCGGCGGCGAATCGCTGACGGATCAATACAGCATTCGCGACTATATCTCTGAGTTAATGGTGCTGCCCGGGTCTCGTTTGATCGGCAAAACACTCGGAGAAGCGAGCCTGACATCCGAGCTCGACCTCGCCATCCTCAACATCATCCGCGACGACGAAAAGCGCATTGCGCCCGGAGCAAATGAGCGGATCCGGATGGGCGACATCCTCATCGTCGAAGGCAAGATCAGCGAATTGCTCCGTGTAAAGGAAGAGGTCGGGCTCGAACTCCGCCCCGATTTCAAACTCAACGACCATGTTCTCGAATATCAAAGCGTCGAGCTGTTCGAGGTGCTGATAATGCGCGACTCGGCCTTCGTCGGACAGACGATGAAGACGCTGCGCTTTCGGCAAACGTATGACCTGACCGTGCTCGCCATCAACCGCCACGGTGAAACGGTTATCGACAAAATGAGCGATACGATGCTTAAGTTTGGCGATGTGCTCCTCGTTCAGGGCTCGCGAGACAGGATCGAGCCGCTCGTCGCCGATGGCGAGATACTTCTGCTCGAAGACCTCTCAGCAAAGAGCATGCGGCTTGAAAAACGCAAGTGGGCAATTGCCGCATTTGCGTTGTTCCTGGCCCTCTCCGTTTCAGGTATCGTTTCGGGGATCACGATCCCGCTCGCGATGGCGGTACTTGCCGGGGTTTTTCTTCTGCTTGCAACCAAAACGGTCCGCTACGCGGAGATGTATCAGCTCATCGATTTCAGGCTCCTGGTGCTCATCGCCTGCATGATGAGCTTTGGCGTAGCGATGGAAAAGACCGGTGCTGACCAGTACCTCGCCGGGCTTATCGAGACCTACTTTGGTACTCTCGGCCCGGCAGCCGTGCTCGCCGGGTTCTTCATTCTGACAGTGGCCCTGACCCAGCCGATGTCAAATCAGGCAGCAGCTCTCGTCGTTCTGCCGGTCGCGGTCAAAACGGCAATAGCCCTCGGCTACAATCCGCGGACGTTCGTCATCGCCGTCACCCTTGCCGCATCCTTCTCATTTATCACACCACTTGAGCCGGCGTGCGTGTTGGTCTATGGCCCGGGCCGCTATCGATTTATGGATTTCGTAAAGGTCGGGACGATCCTGACGATACTCGTGTTCGCTGTCTCGATGGTGCTCGTGCCCGTCTTCTGGCCATTTTAGTTCTGCATGGCCCCGAATATTTTTCGCAGTGAAAGTCCTCTGCTGATCAATATCGCAAGCCCGGTCATTGCCCAAAAGAGTATTCGGCCTTTCCGGATCAACGCAAGCGTTACGCCGATGCCGACGCCGATGCCTACCGTTTCCGCAACGAACTGTGCCCCGGCCTCATCGACCCCGATCAGGAAAGGAATCAGCTTAAAAACGATCGAGATCAACCGGCTGACGGATTCGAGCAGAAAAGCATTCAAGGCGGTCGCGCCTGTGTCCGTGATGCGGCTAAGAATGAACAAGACCTCTAAGACGCCAAGGGCATGAAACGCGGCGTTGAGCAAACAGATGGGGATGACCCGGCTCGGGTGTCGCCGGTAATAGCCGAAGATCAGGTTTTCGAAGAGGCGAACCTGAAGCCGTCCGGCCTCGAGCAATCGTGTCAAAATACCGCGCCGATAGAGCCATTCGCACGCCTCGCTCGCAATGTGCCACTGCCGCAGCACGAGCAAGACGATAAGCGCTATAGCGGCGAGCAGTCCGACAATGAGAAGGTCGATGGTCAGTATCCAACCATCGTCGAGGTCGAAGGTGCGAAGAAACGTGAACGCCCCGAGCATCAGGAAAACGCTGGTCGTCACACTATAAAAAAGATTCTCGGTCGCGACCGATGAAAGCCCGACAACCAGCGGCACTTTCCGCCGGACCGCGACGGCCTTGGCCGTTCCACTGATGACGATGCCGAGCGGGATCATGCTGCTCAATGCTTCGCCGATCAGCACCGCCGGCACCGTGTCCCGCATCTCAAGCCGGTAAGGCTCGTAAACCGAAAGCTTCCACGAAAGCGACCGGATGAGAACCCGGACGAAATAGATCGCAAGAATGACGGCAAAACCGAAAAACCCAAAGCGGCGAATGTTATCAATGATCTCTCCGACGCCGACCGTGTATATGAAATAGATGAAAAGGCCGACGCCAAAAAGCGTCAGGAGAGCGGCTACGGCCTTCAGCCGCGAGACTTGCTTTCGGTCGGCCCTTGGAAGGGCGCCTTCTTCGGATAAATCGTCCGGTTTGGTAACCACTTATTTTGCCTTTGCCGCGGGGCTTATCTTAAGATGGTAGTTTAACGAACACTACGTAACAAAAACTAACGATCACAAAAGAGGTATTTTTATGTCCGCAACTGCAGCAGCTTCAGCCGAAAACAATCCGGGCCTGACCGCCCTTACCGAAGAAGAAGAACTTTTCCGTGCTTCCGTTCGTGAATTTGCCGAGGGCGAGATCCGCCCGAAGGTCGAAGAAATGGAACACAACAGCAAGCTCGATGCGGGCATTATCAAGCAATGCTTTGAGCTCGGGTTGATGGCGATCGAGTCGCCGGAGGAATACGGCGGTGCGGGCTCGACCATCTTCAACGCGATCGTCGCGATCGAAGAGCTTGCCCGGGTCGATGCAAGCGTCTCTGTCTTTGTGGACGTCCACAACACGCTCGTCACCAACGCCTTTATGCGGTGGGCCAGCGACGAGCAGAAGAAAAAATACCTGCCGCAGCTTGCCGAAGGCCGCGTTGGCGCCTATGCACTCAGCGAAGCCGCTTCGGGCTCCGATGCCTTTGCGCTGACGACCCGTGCCGTCGACAAGGGCGACCACTACGAGCTCACCGGCCAGAAGCTTTGGATCACCAACGGCAACGAAGCCGAGATCTTCATCCTCTTCGCGACCGTCGACCCGGCCGCCGGCTACAAGGGCATAACCGCGTTCATCGTTGAGAAGGGCTTCGAAGGATTTACCGTCGGCAAAAAGGAAGACAAGCTCGGCATTCGGGCCTCTTCGACGACGGAACTGATCCTCGATGGCTGCAAGGTGCCGAAAGAGAACGTGCTCGGCGAGGTCGGAAAGGGCTACAAGGTCTCGATCGAAACGCTCAACGAAGGCCGCATCGGCATCGGCGCACAGATGCTCGGCATCGCCCAGGGTGCCTACGAAGCCGCGCTGAAATACACCACCGAACGCGAGCAGTTTGGCCAGTCGATCAACAACTTCCAGGCCGTGCAGTTCCAGCTTGCCGAGATGGCGGTCGAGATCGAAGCGACCCGCCTGCTTGTCTACAACGCCGCCCGTCTCAAAGACGCCGGCAAGCCTTTCATCAAAGAAGCCGCCATCGCCAAGCTCTACTCCTCGCGGTGCGCCGAGGCCGTCGCCTCAAAGGCGATCGAACTCTTTGGTGGCTATGGCTACGTCAAGGATTACCCGGTCGAAAAATACTGGCGCGACTCAAAGATCGGCTCCATCTACGAAGGCACCTCAAACATGCAGCTTCAGACGATAGCCAAGCTGATAATGAGCGGGAAATAGTATCCGAGAAACAGCGATCTTATGGTAAATTCTGCTTATGTTGACGTTTGAGGTTGAAATCGTAGATCCAAAAGTTGAGGTGACTTTACGTGAGATGGAGCGCGAAAGTCGGATCAAGCTCAAAAAGCTCTCGGAAACGCGCTCAAAGAACGGCGGGAAGAAGCCTGCTGAGAAGCAACCGTTAAAGTTCGGAGCTATGAAAGGGCTGGTTTTGTATATGGCTGACGACTTCGACGCCCCGCTTGAGGATTTTGAGGAATACATGTGATGCGTATTTTGATAGATACGCATATTCTTATCTGGCACCTTGAAGGCGATGAGCAACTGTCACCTGACCGGCGATTACTTATCACGGACCCTGAAAACGTCATTTTTGTAAGCATTGCCAGCTTCTGGGAAGTTGCAATTAAATCGAGCCTCGGAAAATTGTCACTATCACGATCGATCAGCGAGATTTTCGCTGAAGTAGATAGCTCGGCAACTTCGCTTCTCGCGATCGAACCGAGTCATACCCTTCAAGTTTCCTCGCTTCCTTTTCACCACAAAGACCCTTTCGATCGAATGATCATTGCTCAGGCTCTCGTCGAGGACTTGTCCTTAGTGAGCAATGACGTTAATTTCGCTACGTACGGAGTGGAATTGCTTTGACCTCCATTCGCCGAGCAAACGCCCTTGACGCCGAAATGTTGACCGAGCTTGCTCGCGTTACGTTTTGGGATGCTTTTCATGAGCATCCGAAGAATGCGCCGGAGGATATGGCGGCTTATATGGCTGAGGCGTTTAGCCGCGAGACGGTGGCGGCGGAGCTCGCCGACCCAAAGAACATCTTTCTGCTCGCGGAGATCGAAGGCGAGGCCGCAGGTTATGCAAAGCTGACCATCGGCGCCATCGAAGAGGGCATCACCGCCGAGCGGCCGATCGAGCTCAACCGGCTCTATTCGCACCAGCGTTTCTTAGGGAAAGGCGTCGGGCAGGCATTGATGGATGAGTGCTTTGCCGCGGCCCGCGAACAAGGCTGTGATGTGATGTGGCTCGGCGTTTGGGAATATAACCCGCGGGCACAGCGGTTCTACGAAAAGAACGGCTTCCGTTTCGTCGGGTCGCACGTCTTCTTACTAGGCTCCGACCCGCAAACCGACCTCCTGATGCAATTGGAGTTATGAGTGAACCCATTAAGATCGATGTTGTATATACTGCCGAGGATTATGCTCGCGGGGCTCTATTCATAACCCGTCGGAAATGGTGGGTTCGTTATTTTTTTGTTATTGCAGCGATCGCTTTATGGGGCGTGTTCGGAATGGCTTACTTGCTATCGCCCGAAAGTGGCAAGATTGCCCTCGGAAGGAATCTAATTGTCATATTTCTCGCCACCGCGATCGTTTTAGTTTTTGGCTTTTTCAATAGCCGAAAGACTTCAAATAGGGCACTTCGTCGTCGGTTCCAAAAGCAGATAGATTCCTCGCCGGCCATGCAGGAGCCGAAGTACGTATCCATTGACGGCCAAGGCATTTCGTCCACCCAAAGCCTCGGCTCGGGCGATGTGAGTTGGGCGGCAGTTATCGAGGTTGTCGAAACATCCGACGATTTCTTTTTCTTTACCGCTAAGGATTTCGCTCAATTCATCCCTCAACACGCGTTTGCTGACGATAATGAACGTTCGCGATTGCGGGCCATTCTTCGAGAGCAATTCGGCGAGCAGGCAAAACTATTGCGCTAAGTCCATAGATGCGGTATCGTTGCATCTGTGCGACAGGTTACAAATCCTCCCTATCCCTATGACCGCTATTCCGCGGAGTATGTCGGCGAGCCGCCGCCGACAAAGCTTGAGGTTTTTGAAGAGACCTCGACCAAAAAGATAATCACAAAGGCATTCGCCTCAGATTGGGAAGGCGGCTTTCGCTACACGGTAAATTGCTACCGCGGCTGCGTTCATGGCTGCACATATTGCTTTGCCCGGCAGTATCATGAATATCTCGGCTACGGTGCCGGCACGGACTTCGAAACGAAGATCGTCGTCAAGCCAAACGCGCCGCGGCTCCTTCGCGAGGAGCTGAAGCGAACGCGCGACCGGATGCCGCATCTTGATTTCTCTTTCGCGACCGATCCGTATCTGCCGCTTGAGGCTGAGTACAAGCTGACCCGACAGTGCCTCGAGGTCTGTGCCGAGTTTCGCGTACCGGTCGCGATAATCACAAAATCGCCGCTCGTCACCCGCGATCTTGACGTCCTAAAACGCCTCTCAAAGGTATCGGTCTTTTTCTCGCTCCCGTTTCTTACAAAGGAACGGTCGAACCCCTTCGAGCCCTATACGCCCGTCCCCGAGGCACGCTTCCGGGCGATGAAAACGCTTTCAGATGCCGGCATCGCGACCGGTATCGGCATCGCACCCGTGATTCCCGGTTACAACGAATCCGACATTCCCGGCCTGCTTGAGCGGGCAAAGGAGTGCGGTGCCCGCCGGGCTTTTATGTCGATGCTGCACATTGATACCGATTCCATCGAGCAATTCTTTGTCCAGAAAATGAACGAACGCCTCCCCGAAACGCGCGTCCGCAAGATCATCAACACAATGCACCGCGAACGCGGCGGGAGCCTACGCCACCGCTCATTTGCCGAACGCTCGATCGGCCGCACAGAGCAATGGGACGTCACCGTCAAGCTCTTTGAGTTCCACGCCAAACGGCTCGGCTTCAAACAGCACGAACGCCCGGTCGTAGAAGACACCCCGGCAGAACCCGCCCAACAAAGTCTCTTTTAACCCCATCTCCGGGTCACCGCGTCTCTTTGTCTCTGCCTCTCTCCGGTTATAATCTTTCTTTAAGCTATGCAGAACCGTATCGAAGTTTTTGAACAGATGCTCGCGGCCGACCCCGCCAACACGATGGTGATGTTCGGGCTCGCTAAGGAATATGAAAAGGCGGGCGAGCATCCGAAGGTGGTCGCGATGCTTGAAAGCTATCTTGCCACGGCCGACGACGAGGGCAACGCCTACGGCACACTCGCCCAGGCATACCTCGCCACCGGCCAAAGGGAAAAGGCCATTGCGGCCTACACCAAAGGCATCGAGGTCTCAATGGCCCACGGCCACCCATCGATGGCAAACGAATATCAAATGACGCTCGATCTAGACCTTTCCGACTAGGCCGGCCTAACTGCCGGCTACGCAGGCGGCAACCGTTGCCATCTTTATCCTTACCGGTTTCTCGGGCTTCTCGCCTTCGAGTTTTGCGCCGTTTATCGCGTCGACCACATCCATTCCCTTGGTGACCTTTCCGAAGGCGGCGAAAGAGCCATCGAGGTGCGGGGCGTCGCCGACTAGGATGAAGAAGTTCGTCGTCGCGGTGTTCGCCTCTTCGCCGCGGGCCATTGAGAGAATTCCGCGGGTGTGGAGCACCTTGTTCGGTTCATCCGGCAATACCCGCCGGCCCCGCGAACCGATCTCAAACGTAACTCCGCCCTCGCGCGTCCAAAGGTCGCCTCCCTGAATAACAAAACCCGGCACCACTCGGCTGAATGTCGTTGTGTTCAGATAGCCGAGCTCCGCAATGTTCAAAAAGCTGCGGACGCTCTCCGATGCGTGCTCCGGATACATCTCCGCCACGATGGCGCCGGCATCTGTATCGAGCGTTACGCATTGCTTGGCCATCGTCGCCGCGTCGGCGCCGTCGAAAGGCTCAGCCTTTTTCTGCTGATCGGCGGGCCGCGAATTGGCCTTTGCCGGGTCTTTCTCCGGCGGCGTTTGCGAGCTTGCGGCAAAAGAAAGTGCAGCGGTCAGCATCAAAAGTTGGATCAGCCTCATGGATACCGATTTTCCGCCAAAACCGAATCGGGTGTAAAGTGTATCGAACGCCATATTTGCCATCGTAGGAGTTAAAAATGATAAATCGCCGCCTGACCTTCTTGGTCTTTCTTCTTTTAGTTGCGTTTTCGCTTTCGGGTTTTGCCCAGCGTGAGCTCGGCACTCGCCCGACCGAGACAGGCGGGCCGCTGCTCGCCGAACAGGCCGTTTTTGACGTCCTGACCTACGATGTCTCGCTGCGGATCGACCCGAAGAATAAATGGATCACCGGGACGACCGTGATGACGGCGAAGATGGTGAAACCCGCGAGCGAGATCATCCTCCATCTTGACGACGCGATGAAGATCGACCGCATCTTTGGCGAATCGCGCGAACGCGACCGCCAGGGCGGCCTTCGCTACGAACACAAGGACGGCAAGATACGCATCACATTCCCGGCGGCAAAGCGGGCAGGCGAGGCGTTTGAGACGATCATCACCTATTCCGGCCGCCCGAGGGTCGCTCCAAATCCGCCATGGGTCGGCGGCTTTATGTGGGAGAAAACGCCGAGCGGTGCCGATTGGGTCTCGGTCGCCCTGCAGAACGACGGCGCCGATCTCTATTTTCCGATAAAGGACCACCCATCTGACAAGGCCGATCAGGTCGCGATGCGGATCACCGTTCCTGACCCGCTCGTTGTCGCCGGCCCCGGAAAGCTGCAGGAGACGGTGAAGAACGGCGATGGCACGACGACCTTCTATTGGCTGATGACCAACCCGATCCCGAACTATTCGATCGTTTTCAATGCCGCCCCGTATCGCGTCATAAAAGACTCGATGCCGAGCGTTGCCGGCGGCACGATCCCGATCGAGTTTTACATTTTGCCCGAGAGCTACGACAAAGGAGCAAAGCTCATCGCCGAGACGAAAAAATACGTCGAGTTTTACGAGAAGTATCTCGGGCCGTACCCTTTCCGCTCGCAAAAGCTCGGCACTGCCGAAACGCCGCACCTCGGAATGGAGCATTCGACGATGCTCGCCTATGGCAACAAATTTCAATACAACGAGCACGGCTTCGATTGGCTTCAGCTCCATGAACTCGGCCACGAATGGTGGGCAAATCTGGTGACGGCCCGCGACTGGAAAGACTTTTGGATACACGAAGGATTTCAGTCCTTTATGGACACGCTCTACCTCGAGCACATCGGCAAAAACGACGCCTATTTTGCCGCGATGAAGGGACGAGCCCGAAGGACGCGAAACATGCAGCCGGTCGCACCTCGCGAAGCGAAGTTCGCTTATGAGGTCTATCTCGCCGGCCCGGATTTCATCCAGAGCGACGGCGACATCTACGGCAAAGGAGCGGTCGTGCTCCACACGCTTCGTTACCTGATCGGCGACGACGCATTCTTCCGCTCGCTTCGCAAGATGTCTTATCCGACACCCGCGATGGAGCGGATGACCGATGGCCGGCAGACACGGCTTGTCGATACTGAAGACTTCCGCCGCATCGCCGAGGCCGAATCAAAAATGAAGCTCGACTGGTTTTTTGAGGTTTATCTCCGTCAACCGAAACTGCCTAAACTCGTCGTGAACAAGAATCAGCAGAGCCGTTTGGCTCTTCGCTGGGAGACGCCGAACAATATGCCGTTCCCGATGCCGGTCGAGGTGGTGGTCAATGGAAAGCCGCAGCGGGTTGAGATGAAGAACGGCGAGGGCTTCGTAGCATACACGGGCGAGGCTCCGACACTCGACCCGAAGGGCTGGGTGCTTCGGGCCGAGTAGCTGTTACTCGTCGCCGCTCTCGCACCATTCTTTCGTCACGCGGTGGCGATAGTCGAACATCTTCTTGATGCGCGGCAGGATGAAAAGCGGGGCGGCGAGGTCGCCTATGATGCTCATCGGCGGCTCAAATTCGATCTCGTCGCGGAGCACGGCTCCGTCCTCGTGCGGCTCGATGATGTGCCGGTGCCGCCATTTGGCGAATGGCCCCGAGATCTGCACATCCTCAAACATCCGCGGCGGGTCGTAGGCCGTGTGCTCGGCCACCCAACGCGACGGAATTAGCCCGAATATCTTCTGTTCAAGTATCGCCCGCGAACCGATCTCCGCAATATCCGCCTTCTGGACGATCTTCGCGTCTTCCCAAGGCGGCACCAGCCGCTCAAAGGCATCGGGCAGTTCATGAAACGAAAAGACCCGCTCCGGCATCGCTTTTATAACGGTCTCTTTTTCAAATCGCATTACTCAATTTAACCTATGGTTTTGCAGTTTCGGTAAGCCGGAGCTTTATCGGCTCAAAACGCGACCATTCGCCTTGGCCGGTGCACATGCTGTAGATCCTGTCCGCCGGTACCGCGATCTTTTGCTCGGCGCCTTCGCGGCTAAATCTGATCTCGAATTTTCGTGTTACCCAGCGGTGCTCGAAATCAGGCTCGTTTTTCAAACTACATGACCGCTCACTTTGGCCGAGGACGACTGCATAGAACCCAAAGGTGTTAAATGCACAGTTCTCGCAGTAGCGGCTGAAGGAATCAAATCCCTGTCGCGAGTACCGTTGCTGAAAGGCGTCCGACGGAGCGAGAAATGAACGCGAGAGCAGGCCTTTTGTGTACTGGCAAGAATCGGCCTCGGGGTTGTCGATCTCCTGCAGCGTCAGTTCGGCCGCAGAGCCGAACATTGGCTTATCATCAGCATCGGTGAGCTCTACTACGATCATATTTCCGCCGTCGAACGGGCAGTGCTGGGCAACGGCTTCATCAGCAAAAAGCAGCATCCCAACGGCGATACTTGCAAACATTGCGACCCTGAATCTTCGTTTCATAATGTTCAATCGTTGTCCTCGGCCAGTTTTCCGGATCCTATGCCTTGATTCAGCAAACGCCAAAGCTTTTCGATATGCCGCTCCTCGACTCGAATGCTGCCGATCGAAACGCGAAGTGCGAGCTTTCCGCCGAGCTTTGTGTGCGAGATATAGGCCTCGCCGGATGCGTTGATGTCATTCATCAGCCGCTCGTTGAAAGCATCCGGATCGTCCACGCCTTCCGGGCAAGCCCTGAAACACACCAAGGCAAAATTGACCGGAGCGAGAAGCTCGAAGTCGCCACTTTCCCCGATCCACGAAGCAAAAAGCTCGGCGAGCCGGCAGTGCTCGCGGATACGGGCCTCGATGCCGCGGCGGCCGAAATACCGCAGCACGAACCAAAGCTTAAGCGAGCGGAACCGGCGGCCGAGTTGTATGCCGTAGTCCATCCCGTTCTTGACCGTCGTCTGTTCGCTGGTCCGGAGATATTCGGGCACGAGCGAGAATGCGGCCTTTAGCGAAGCCATATCTCGGCAATAGAACGCCGAGAGGTCAAAGGGCGTAAAGAGCCATTTGTGCGGGTTCAGCACGATAGAATCCGCCCGATCCCAGCCCGCAAAGAAATGCCGCTTTTCTTCGAGCACGGCGGCCGGCCCCGCGTAGGCGGCGTCAACGTGCATCCAAAGTCCAAACTCCTCTGCGATGTCCGCGATCTCGCTGACCGGATCGACGCTTGTGGATGAAGTCGTCCCGATCGTCGGTATCACGCAGATCGGCCGATGGCCCGCGGCGATGTCTTCCTCAATTGCCCGCCGGAGCTCATCTGCCTGCATTTCGTTCCGCTCATTGCAGCCGATCTTTCTTAAGCTTCGCGTACCGAGCCCGAGCGCGATGCATGCCTTATCGATCGAAGAATGTACGTGTTCGCTCGCGTAAACACAGAGCAGCGGCAGGTCGGGCCGGCCGCTCATCCCAAGCTCGCGGATGTTGAGCCCGGCCCGCTCGCGTGCGGCGGCGATCGCGTGCATTGTCGAAACAGAAGCCGTGTCGTAGATGATGCCCTCAAACTCCTCGGGCAGGCCGAGCATTTGCCGGAGCCAGCCGAGCGTTACGTCTTCAAGTTCGGTCGCGGCCGGTGCGGTCCGCCATAGCATCGACTTCATATCAAAAGCGGCCGAAAGCGTCTCGCCGAGAATGCCGGGCCCTGAGGTCGATGTTGAAAATAGTCCGTGGAAGTTCGGGTGGTTCCAATTCGTGACCGCCGGAAGTATCAGCTTCTCGACATCGGCTATGATCGCTGCAAAGCTCTCGCCCACCTCGGGTGCGGCTAACGGAAGTTGTTCTGAAAGCCGGCCGGGTTCAGTCCGGGCAAGCACCGGGAGCTTTTCGAGCTGGTCGAAATAGCCGTTGATGAACTCGACGACGCGTCCGCCGCCTGCGAGAAATTCATCGGCCGGCATATCGCCAAGGAATTTGTCCTTGCTCTCGCTCATGATACGTTGTTAAAACGATACGGAACTTTCTCTCCGAACTTCGATGTTAAATCTTCGCTTGTAAATCAGAAAAGCCGATTATACAATGCAACGAACAAAACCTGTCCCCAAAAGGCGGCGTATCAAACCGCAGCGGCTTAAATCGAAAATCTAATTCTGTTGATCTTGAGGTGAAAATGGTTCACAAAGTCTCGAAATTTGCATTCTCTCTATTTGCGGCGATTCTATTGCCAATTGTTGCAGCCGCTCAGGAAAGAGGCATCGATGAACGTATAGACGCAGCATTTAAGCCATACGCTGATGGCTGGGAAGCGATCGTTTTTTATCCGGCACCGCTGCCTGAGCCTTTCAATATTCCTATCGTTCTGATGCTTCTTATCGGCGGAGCATCATTCTTCACCTTGGTTTTCGGGTTCATAAATATCCGCAGGTTCCCGCTGGCACTTGAGGTCGTTCGCGGTAAGTACGACGACATCGAGATGGCCGGCGACCCGGAGCACAAGGATCCGCATGTTGAGAACGCCGAGGTGAATATAGTCGAAGGCGACATCCCAGAAACGATCAAAGATGAAAGCCATCACGGCGAGGTCAACCATTTTCAGGCTCTCGCGACCGCCGTATCCGGCACCGTCGGCCTCGGAAACATAGCCGGCGTAGCCGTTGCGATCGGGATCGGCGGACCCGGTGCAACTTTCTGGATGATCGTTGCCGGCTTACTGGGAATGTCGTCAAAGTTTGTTGAATGTACGCTCGGCGTAAAGTATCGCGATATAGACAAAGATGGCACGGTCCACGGCGGCCCGATGTATTACCTTTCCCGGGGTTTTGCAGATCTGAAGATGGGCCCGGTCGGTAAGGTGCTCGCCGTCGTTTTCGCGATCTTCTGCGTAGGCGGTTCGTTTGGCGGCGGAAACGCTTTCCAGGCGAATCAGGCCACCTCACAGATAACGACGCTGATGGGACTCGAAGGCGGCGGTATTAGAACAATAATCGGGATCATCTTAGCCATAATAACGGCGATCGTTATCATCGGCGGCATCAAGCGGATCGCGACCGTAACAGAAAAGCTCGTTCCGGTAATGGCAATAATCTACATTGTTGCCTCGTTGATAATTATCCTGGCCCACTTTACCGAAGTCCCTGCCGCTATCGGACAGATTATTTCCGGTGCATTTACGCCGACCGCAGCAGTAGGTGGAATCGCCGGCGTGATCATTCAGGGTTTCCGTCGTGCAGCGTTCTCGAACGAAGCCGGTGCGGGTTCGGCAGCCATCGCCCACTCCGCGGTTCGAACTAAGTATCCGGCGAGTGAGGGCATCGTCGCTCTGCTTGAGCCATTCATCGATACAGTTATCATTTGTTCAATGACCGCAATCGTTATCGTCCTGTTCAATATGGACGGTTACTTCCAGTACGGCGGAATCGTTGACGCAACCGGTGCAAGAAACGTAATAATTGATGGCGTTGCGGTTAACGGTGTCGACCTAACAGCTCGAGCCTATGACGACGTACTTCCAGGATTTAACGCAATTCTGACGGTCGCAATCGTACTGTTTGCTTTCTCGACGCTCATTTCGTGGTCGTACTACGGACTGCAATCGTGGAAGTATCTCTTCGGCCGTTCGGTCGCAGCCGACCTCTCATACAAGATCCTTTTCTGCATCTTCGTCGTCATCGGATCGGCCGCTTCGCTCGGGTCGGTCCTTGCGTTCTCCGACGCGATGATCCTGGCGATGGTCTTCCCGAACATGATCGGCTTGTTCTTCCTTTTCCCGAAGGTGAGGGAGGAACTGAACCGATACTTAAAGGCGATCGGAAAGTCGTAGCAGTAAGTTGTTAAGTCAGAACAAGGGGCCATCTCATTTCGTGTGAGGTGGCCTCTTTCGCAAAAGGAATGTCGGACGAACCCACAGCAAATAATCGAAGAACGCTTTGGCGGTGGCTGGTAACGATCGCGTCCGGCCTCGTTGTCTATGCCTTTCCGCCGCCGGAGGGAATTCCGCCTGAGGCCTGGACGCTTTTCGCCGTCTTTATCGCGACCATTGTCGGCTCGATCGTTCAACCGCTGACCGGAAGCGCGATGGTCCTGCTCGGCGTGATCGCGACCGTGCTGTTCGGTGCCCTGAAGCCCACCGATGCTCTAAAGGGCTATGCCGAGCCCGTCGTCTGGCTTGTGCTCTCGGCCTTTTTTCTTTCGGTCGGGATGATAAAGACCGGGCTCGGCCGCCGCATCGCCTTGATCTTTATCAGGCTCATCGGCCGCCGAACCGTAGGCCTCAGCTACGCACTTATCGGCACCGATTTCGTCCTCGCCTCGATGATCCCTTCAAATGCCGCCCGCAATGGCGGTGTGATCTTGCCGATCGCCCGAAGCATTTGCGAGACATACGATTCAAGGCCCGAGGATGGCACTGCTGGCCGGCTCGGCACGTACCTGATGTCGCTACTCTATCAGGCGGACGTCATCATCTGCGCGACCTTCATCACCGGCCAGGCTTCGAACATCATCATCGCCGACCTGATCCAGAAGAATGCCGGGATCCAGATCGGCTATCTCGGGTGGTTCGCCGCCGCGATTGTCCCGGCCGCTCTTTCGCTTATTGCCGTACCTTATCTCGTCTCCCGAATGTCGCCGCCCGAGGTAAAGGAAACGCCCGAAGCGGAGCGTTTCGCCCGCGAAGAGCTGGACAAGCTCGGCAAGGTCAAACGCGGCGAATGGCTGATGCTTGCCGTCCTCGTCGGCGTTGTCGTGATGTGGACGACCAAGGACCATCTTCATAGCATTGACACCGCTATCGTGGCGATGGCCGGCATCTGCGGCCTGCTTATCGCAAAGGTCATCGATTGGAAAGACCTGATGGGCGAGCACAACGCCTGGTCCGTCTTTATCTGGTACGGCGGGCTTGTGAACATGGCCGCACAACTCAGCAACACCGGCCTGACAAAGGTCTTTGCCGAGTCGATGGGCGGTTACACGTCCGGGATGACCTGGGTCGCGGCCCTCGCCTTGCTCGCCCTGGTCTATTTCTACACACATTATCTTTTTGCATCGATAACGGCCCATGTCCTCGCGATGTTCGTCCCGTTCGTTGCCGTTACGCTCTCCGTCGGTGCTCCTGCCGGCCTTGCCGTGCTTCTGCTCGCCTATTTCTCGAACCTCAACGCCGGGCTAACGCATTACGGAACGACACCCGCACCGATCTATTTCGGCACCGGCTACGTCTCGCTGCAAACCTGGTGGAAGATCGGCTTTGCCGCCTCGGTAGTCAACATCATTATCTGGGGAACGGTCGGAGTCGCCTGGTGGAAGCTTCTCGGCTGGTGGTAGAAAAAAGAGGCCGGGAAGATATCCCGGCCCCGTGTCATATAACTTAGCTCTCGACTAGTTCGTCGGGATGTTGAGCGGCATCTGCGGCATGCCGGGCTGAGGAGGCGTCGCGGCGTCTGCGGCATCGATCTTGGCGATGGCATCTTCGTAAATTACGATGCGGCCCGCTTCGTCCATCTTCCGCCGCGTCGCGGCAAGATATTCCGAGAAAAGCTCGCCACGCTTGCGTGTAAGCATCTGCTCGGTCAGCGTGTCACGCTGCTTAGCAAATTCTTCCATATTCGCTTCTTCTCGGCTCTTTACACCGACGATGTAATAATTCTCACCGATCTTTATCGGCTCTTTCGTCACCTCGCCTGCCCGCAGGCCGTAGATGGCGTTCTCGAGCTGTTCGCTGGTCGAAGCCGCCGGCCCGTCGCCAAGCGGCGAACCGAGAATGAAGCTCTTGCTTTCCTGAGCTGTCAGGTTCTGGCCCGAGGCTGCGCCCGCAAGCCCATCCGCCGAGTTTGCACCGCCGGCGATCTGCTTTGCGATGTTCTCGATCTGTTCGCGGGCCTTTTCAAGCTTGACCACATCGACCAGCTTGCTGCGGACCTCTTCAAACTCCGCATCACGCGGCTCTTTTCGCTCAACGAGAAGCGGGATAGCAAAGCCCTCAGGGACAGGTATTGCGTCGCCAACGTCGTTCGCGTTCTGCAGCCCGGCAATGCCTTCCTCAAACTGCGGTGAAACGCCGACCTTGTCAACGTTATCGCCCGGAACGATGAACGGCGTTTCGCGGATCATATCCGCTGCCGTCATATTTGCCTGGCCGGCGAACTCCTGTGCCGTTTTCTGAACGTCCTTGCTCTGCTTAAGCGAATCGGACACCGTTTTCGAGAGCTCAGCGGCCGCGGCGTACGCACGACGGTTGCGGAGGCTCACCTCAAGCTCGCGACGAGCATCTTCAAAGCTCTTCGGCACTGCCTCGCCACGCCAGAGAATGAAGTAGCGGCCCTGATAGCTGATCGGTTCGCTGACCTGTCCAGGCTGCATTTTTAGAAGCTGCTGATATGGGTCGGACGGATTGTTCAGGTTCTCGCGGACCGGGCCCGGAAGCTCGCCGCCCTTGACCGAGCTGACCGGGTTCTCCGACTGGCCCCGTGCCAGATCGGCAAAGGCCTGTTCTGAAACCGTCTCGCCTCCCTGCTTGAGCTGTTGGACAAGTCCGGTCGCTTTTTCATAGACCTGACCGTCAAACTCCGGCTTGGCAACGCGAAGCACGATCTCGCGTCCCTTCACACCCGCGATACGCTTGTCTTCCGGCAGTTTGTCGTATTCGGCCCGAAGGTCAGCGTCTGAGATAGGAAGCTTTTCGCCGATCTTTGCCGTATTGAGAAACACGTACCGGATCTTCTTCTGCGGCTGGCTTATATAATAGCTCTGCTTGTTCTTTTCAAAGTATTGGCGAAGGTCGTCGTCCGACGGCGTGATGTTCTTGGCAAGGTCCGCCGGGCTGACCACTAGATACGAAACATCAAACTTTGTGTTCCGCCGCTGATAGTCCTTAAGCACCTCCTCCTCGGAAACCGTCACGCCAGAGGTGACGAACGCCCGAAGCTTCTCGGCGCTCAGGTCATCGCGGATGCTCTCCTCAAGAGCTCTGACACTGCCAAACTGAAGCACGGCGTTTTGCTCGTACCGGTCTTGGTCGAAAGGCTTGCCGTCCTCGGGCTTAAAGACCTTCCGGATCTCGGCAGCGACCTCCGCGTCCGACGCTGTCAGCCCAAGTCGGGCTGCCTCGATGCGAGTGACGCGGCTGCTGATCAGGCTTTCAAGAAGCGTCTTGGCCGGGAACGGCCGGCCCTGGCTGAATCGCGCGTAGTTTTCCTTCTGGCGGGCAAGCTCACCTATAGTGATGGTTTCGCCGCTGACCGTCGCCGCCGTTTCGGTGCTGGTCGTCAGATTTGCGGCCAGGTCGCCGCGGGTCGGTGCGTAAAAGAGCACAAGGCTCAGCACCATAACGACCGCAAAGGTCAGAAGGACAAGATTGCGCGTCTTCTCAAGCTTGGAAATGAACTTCAACATCTTTGATTACCTTAATGGAACGCTTTACGCGTGAAATAGGGACAATCTCAAATCGTATCAGAAACTACGACCCGATTCCAATAAAAGGCTCGCGTTTCAAGTCCGGCGGCAAGGCCGCTGAAAACGGCCTATTGCTTTTTTGATGCGGTTTCATAAATACTCTAGCAGTTAGTATCGGCGCCGCTGCGCGAGCCTATGAACCCTCCAACTGCCATCCGAACCGTCGGCATCGTCGTCAAGCCCAATCATGACGAGGCTTGGCAAACTGCCTGCGAACTTGCCGAATGGCTCGCGGCCAGGGACATCGCCATTGCGGGCGAGCCCTTCTGCCCTGCCGAAGCTCTTGGCGCTTCTTCGCCTGAACCGCCCGCGTCGCTCGAAACAGCCGACCTGATGGTCGTGCTCGGCGGTGATGGAACGATGATCTCGACCGCGCGTTTGGTCGGCGATGCGGAACCGCTGGTGCTTGGCATCAACTACGGAAGCCTTGGCTATTTGACGGATTTTCGCATCGAAGAGATGCACATCGCACTAGAGGCGATCTTTGAAGGCAATTACGAGATCGACCGCCGCGTCATGCTCCGGGCCGAGCACTGCCGCGGCGATGAAAAGCTTGCCGAAGGCCGCGTGCTCAATGATGTCGTTATCAACAAGGCCGCTCTCGCTCGGATAATCGAGATCGAGGTCCGGCTAAACGGGCTCTACGTCAACTCTTTTCGCGCCGACGGCCTGATCGTCTCGACCCCGACCGGCTCGACCGCCTATAACCTTTCCGCCGGCGGGCCGATCGTTTTCCCCTCGATGAATGCCGTCGTACTGACGCCGATCTGCCCGTTCACACTCTCGAACCGCCCGATCGTAATGCCGGACGACGCCGAGATCGAGCTCATTCTCCAAAATGAGAATGAGGGCGTTGTACTTACGCTCGATGGCCAGATCGGCTACGCGATGCACTCTCACGACCGCGTCCTCATCCGCAAAAGCCGAACGACCTTTAACCTCGTCCAGCCGCCGAACCGCAATTATTTCGATGTTCTGCGAAACAAACTGAAATGGGGCCGATGATCACATGATCTGGTCCACTCTCAAACGCCTATAGATCAATGTCGGTTTCGGGTCGAAAGCCGGGAATGCGACATCCATGAACCAATCTGCAAAATCGCGGCAATTCGGTAGATACTGCGGCAGAGCATCAACAAGCGGTTTCCAACCATCCATCTCCTCATTTATTTCAACCTCAAGGTCGCCGTCGATCTTGATGATCGTCGCGATCCGGTCCACGATCTCGAGGTCCTGTTTGTAAACATAAACGGATTCGATACTTTCCCACAGTATCTCCGCAAGGCGTCCATCCGCCGTTAGTAAAAGGTGCGAATCGTTGAAATCGATGGTCATTTGGCCTTTTTGCTCAACAAGGTGGCTCTATCTTTCCGGGCATTGATTTCGTGTAGGTACAGTTTCAGGTCACACCGGCCTTTGGCGTTAAACTCTACGCCTTCTTGCTCCAGCATCTGTTGTTGCAAGTTCAAAGGGATCGTCAGCCTTCCGGTCGAGCACTTTCCCTGCGAATTTATCACCCGCTGCCACGGCACATTTTCCGCGTCCGCCGAGTGCATCGCATAACCGACCGTCCGCGGCGTATAACCCTTGCCAAGGACCGCCGCGATCTGCCCATACGTCATCACCCGCCCACGCGGTATCCGCCGGACGATGCGGTAAACCCGCTCGCGATACTTTCGCACTTCGCTGCCCGCTTTGCCCTTACTACTTTTCACCTATTCCTTATTCCGAAAGAGAAACGCGATCAGCCTCGGCGGTTCGCCCCGGCCGCCGCCGTCAAACCACTCGGAAATATCTTCGATCGCGAATCCCGAAGCGACCGCGGCCTTTGTGTAATCCGTTACGTGATGCTGATAACATTCAAGCACCTGCTCGCCATTGCCGCCCTCAAACCGGGCCTTGCTCCCGGCGTATTGTTTGAAAGGATGCAGCTCGCATATATAGAAAAGCCCGCCCGGCTTCAGTGCGTTCGCCGCCTTGCGAAAGATATGGCCGAGATCCTCGACGTGCTCGAGGATCAGGCTGCACGTGATGACGTCGAAACCCGTTCCGAACCGCCATTCTTCCTTCACATCGCCGATAAGAAATTCAACGTTCGCGGCCGTGACCTTCGCCCTCGCGACCGCCTGCATCTCGCGGGAAATGTCGGCCGAAACGAGTCGCTCGGATCGCTCCGCAAGCCAACCCGTATTCTTCCCCGTACCGCCGCCGAGTTCGAGCACCGCTCCCGAGATCTTGTCGTGAAGAAGCGATTCGCATGCCTTTTTTTCGAGGTCGCGGGTCGGGTTCGTCACCTCGTCATAAGTTGCCGCCCACTGGTTGTAGCCTGCTTCAACGCTCATCGCTTCACCAAAACCGTCCTCGCTGGAGCCCCGTCGCCGGTTCCGCCGATGTATTTGAGCGGCAGGCAGGTGATTTCGTAATCGCCGGGTTCGATGCCGCGGAGGTCCAGCCCCTCGAGGATCACGATCTCTTTCACGAGCAGCGTGATGTGCACCGGATGCCCATCCGAGCCGAATGCCTCGATCGAAAGGTAGTCGATGCCCACAAGTTTCACTCCGGCATCTGAAAGTAGCCTTGCTCCCGCAAGGCCAAGTACAGTGAAATCCGTGCGAAAGCCCGCTTCGGGCGTGTCCCAGAAAGCCGAGTTCCGCGTCTTGAACAAAACCCTTTCGACGCCCTCCAGGCCCATTAGATGCTCCGGCTCGATCAGCATCACGTCGTCCGGAACCTCGACCACTCGGCACGGGCCGATCATCTTCTCCAGCTCGAGCTCGTCAACCCTTCGCGTGCCTTCAATAAAGTGGTTCGGCGCGTCCACGTGCGTCGCCGTGTGCGCGCCAAAGCAAAGATGCGAGACATTCGCCACGCCGCCATCGGCAAGTTTCAGCACTGCCTCGATCTGCACGCGCGGGTCACCTTCGTAGATCGGTACGCCCTCGCTGATCGGGACCGTTACGTCGAAGATCTTCATTCGTCCATTTTAACCCAAGTTCCGCCGCGGCACGCTTTGCGCAAACATGAGTTTGCGGGAAACTATCGTTATGGATATCAAGCGGATCGAAAAGGGCGGCCGTGGCGCCTTCATCATTAAGGGCGAAGGCGGCAAGCGGGTCGCCGAAATGACATACGTTACCGCCGGCGAAACGGGCTTCATCATCGACCACACCGAGGTCGATGAAAGCCTTCGCGGCCAAAAGGTCGGCGACAAGCTGCTGGCCGAAGCCGTGAATTATGCTCGCGAGAAAGGGCTTAAGATCTACGCCACCTGTCCATTCGCTCTGCGAAAGCTTAACGGCAACGCCGAATATGCGGACGTTTTCGGCGGATAGGGCACTTCGCTCCGCGTTTGCCATGAACACGCCTCGCATCTCAGCCTCAAGCTACTCGAACACCGCACCGCTCGTGTGGTCGTTTCTCTATGGCCGCGGCCGCGGCAGTGTCGAGCTTATCCTCGATAACGCGCCGGCCCGCTCGGCCGAGCTGCTCTCGCAGGGACGCGTCGATGCGGCCCTCGTTCCGGTCATTGCGTCGCAGTTCATCGATGATGTGCGTGTCGTCCCGGGCGTCTGCGTCGGGGCAAAGGAAAGCGTACGGAGCGTTTGTATCGCTACGAATGGGCAGGCGCTTGAGGATGTCCGCAGTATCTCGCTTGACGTCTCGTCGCGGACGAGCGTCGCCCTGACCAAGATAATCTTCCGCGAGTTCCTCGGCCGCGAACCCGAGTGGCGCGATGCCCCGCCCGATATCAACGCGATGCTCGCGGCTTCAGACGCCGCACTTCTGATCGGCGACCCTGCATTGGCGATCTCGCAGAGTGTCGTCCGGAATACTGAATCGCCGGTTCGCGTTTTTGATATTGTCGAGCTTTGGCGCGAGCACACTGGCCTTGGCTTCGTTTTCGCAATGTGGATGACGCGGCATGAAGAGCTTTCTATCGACCTCGCCGCCGCCCGCGACGAGGGCCTTGAGCATCTAGACGAGATCGCCGCAAACTACGCCGGCGAGATCGGGCTCACGGCTGAAGCGATGAAAACTTACTTGAGCGAGAATATTTCCTTCTCGGTGAGCAAGAAGATGGAGGAAGGCCTAAGCCTTTATTTGGACTTGGCAAAAAAACACGGCCTGACGACGGATCGCAGGCCGCTCATGTTCATTTGAACCGCTTAAAAAATGCCGGAGTAAAATATCAAAACCCACGCCGAGACCGCCACAAAGACCAAAAGGCCAAGGTCTGTCGTCCCGATCTGTTGTTCCCGATTTTCCATTGCTTTGTTGCGTCCTTTATAAAAATCTATCCGTTATCTATCGCGTATTATTCCGGAAATTTGTATCACCGCTTTTTCTATTGCAGATTTCGCATTCGCCGCCTCTCTAGATTTAAAGACGCAAAATAGACGAAAAATTGCAGAAACGAGTCTAAACGAGCGGGCGTTTAAGGTCCTTTGAGAGTTCAAGCCGGTTAAGCTTTCCTTCGTTCTTCTTGAGGTGCTCCATAAAAATAAGTGCGGCGTGGATGCGGCGGTCAACGTCCTTTATCTTGCCGATGAAATAGAGCATCGAGCGTTTGCCGCCGGCGGTCAGCGCGTCAAACATGCGTCGGCCTTCCGGGTCCTGGTTCATTACTTCTTCAAGCTCTTCGGGCATCGGCGCCCCAAATTCGCTCGTGTCCTGCCGGAGCTCGACCGTTATGGTATCGCCCGCCGCGATATCAAAGCGGGCACGCTTTTCCTTGCTGACCATTATGTAGAACGCACCGCCCGAGGGCATTAGCGCACACTGAAAGCCCTCGTGGCCGTTGATCGAGCAGATGACGCGCCGCGAGCCGCCATCTTTTGGGAACCGCTCGCCCATCTTGCTCTCGACCACTATGAAGTGCCAGCCGGAACCCGGCGGATCGGAGGTGAGCTTGGCCTCGAATTTCGCTTTTGCGGGGGCTTTCGGCATCGGAGTTGAAGTTCGCAGTTTGCTACAATATGGTTTCGGGTCTGCCTTTGCTTTCCGCGATTGCGACATTCTCGCCGAAACCGGCGGCAACTGCAAAGCGAACTCGAAATTGGGAACTGAAATGAGCATCCAGCCAATTCTTGACAAGGCACTTGCGGGCGAGCGGCTTACGGCCGATGACTGCACCGCGCTTCTTGAGTCATACGACATTGCCCGCATCGGTGCGGCCGCGGACGAGATCCGCCAGCGGAAAAACCCGGACGATGTGGTCACCTACATCATCGACCGCAACATAAATTACACGAACGTCTGCAACGTCGTCTGCACGTTCTGCGCCTTCTATCGGCGGCCCGGAAAGCCGGAGACTTATGTTCATTCGATCGATGAGATCTGCTCGCGGATAGATGAAACTATCGAGCTCGGCGGCACCGGCGTGCTGATGCAGGGCGGGCTCCATCCGGACTTCAACATCGAGTGGTACGAGGATCTGCTTTCGACACTGCACGCGAAATATCCGAACTTTCAGCTCCATTGCTTCTCACCGCCTGAGATACACAACATCTCGCTCATTTCAAAGCTTGATTACGAGACTATACTTCGGCGGTTGAAGTCAGCGGGCTTGAATTCGATGCCCGGCGGCGGCGGCGAGATACTCGACGATGAGGTCCGGAAGCGAGTCTCGACCAAGTGCAATACGCAGGAATGGCTTGATGTGATGCGTGCCGTCCACAAGGTCGGGCTGATCTCGACCGCGACGATGATGTTCGGCATCGGAGACCGCATCGAGCATCGCGTCCGCCACCTTGAACGCATTCGCCAGGTTCAGGACGAGGCACTCGCGAATAAAGCGATCGACCCGAACTACGGTGAATTTACGGCCTTTATCCCGTGGACATTTCAGCGCGAGAATACCGCTCTGGGCCGCAAGATCACCGAGGAACCGACCGGCATCGATTACCTGAAGATGCTATCGGTCTCTAGGCTGTTTCTCGACAACGTCCAGCACATTCAGTCCTCCTGGCTGACCCAGGGCATCCGCCTCGGCCAGGTCGCACTCCGCTTTGGTGCCGACGACATGGGCTCGATAATGATCGAAGAGAACGTCGTCTCCGCCGCCGGTGCAAACAACGAGGCCAACGAACGCGACCTCCGCTACCAGATCCGCGAAGCCGGCTACCGCCCGCAGCAACGCGACATCCTATACAACTACATCGACCGCGACGACACCGCCTCGCTCGACCAAAGCGATTCCCTAAAGCTCAAGCAATTGACGGTCGCTTTTGCCGATTGACACTCCAGAGTTATGTGGCTCTTTACTAAATATGGATTTTTTAGTGTCGTTTGCGCGCGGATGGGCATTGGCTCTAAGGGCATGCCGGTTGACCCGGACCGGATGATGGTCCGTGCCCGCCTCGCCGAGCACCTTGAGGCATTGAAAAAGCGGTTTCCCGACGAACTTGGCGATGCCGAGGTCATTGTCACGAAAGACACCGACTACGCCTGCCGGCTCTTTGTCGCGAAACCGAACTGGGTCCGTGTTGCCGCCGCCCTTGCCGAGGAAACCGACTACGACAATTTCAAAAAGGCCGCTGAAGCATCGCTCGGAACCGACGGAAAGGACTACCTTCATTCGCTCCACGAAGTCTGGGAAGTTATGTACAGACTCCAAAAAAATTCGCCCAATCGGTGAATCCACCTCCTCCCTACTCCCGAATCCTGTCTTGAATCCGATTTTTATTCGATCAAGGGAGGATCATTATGAAAAATATTCTTGCTACGCTTGTACTGACTCTTTTTGTTGCGTTGGGAGTTTCTGCCCAAAAAGTTGAAAGAACCGATAAGGGATTTGCTCCGCCGCCGGACCTCGGCAATCTCGTAGAGGTTGCGATCGCCGTTAATACAGAAGGCCCGTTTGCAGGCCAGTTCGATACGCTGATCGCGGCGGTACTCGCTGCCGACCCGCAGATCGTTGAGGCCCTGACCAAGAACGGCAAGCGTACCGTCTTTGCCCCGACCGACGCTGCATTCGCCGATCTTGGCCTGACGCCGGAGAACATCGGCACCATCGATCAGGGCTTCCTTACCCAGGTACTTGCATATCACGTAGTGCCGGGCAACCGTCTTGCTGCTGATGTGCTCGTGACCTCGCGTTTCCGTAGCCTTCAGGGCAACTTCTTCTTCCAGAGCAATGGCGTGCTGACCGATGCCGTCGGCCGCAACGCGAACATCATTGTTACCGATGTACTCGCGGACAACGGCGTTATTCACGCGATCGATGCAGTTATCTTGCCGTTCGCTCCGGCGGCGATCAAGTAAAAATACTTATTGCTTCAAAACTGTAAAAGGCCGGCCGAGATGTTTTTGAGGTCTCAGCCGGCCTTTTCCATCTTCGTGCGGTGATTTCCGGCATCGGTTTGGATTAAGATATCCGAATGCCCGAGCTTAGACTTGAGCTTCTGATCAACGCGAAGCCTGAAACGTGCTTTGCACTGCTCCGTGACCCGCGTTTGCATACGGAAACCCGAGCGTTCGTGGAGGGCGAACTTGGCCTCGGCCAGCGCGTGCGGTTTGAGAGTGAGATGCTTGGTATCAAGCAGGTGCTTGTCGTTGAGGTGACGGAGTTTGAACCAGGCCGGCTTGTTACTGACGCGATGGTCACTGGCACCTTTCGCGAGTTTCGCCATGTTCACGAATTCATCCCGCGTCGCGGCGGGACGCTCTTGAGCGACATCGTCATCTGGCGTTCGCCGCTCGGCCCGCTCGGTGCGGCTGCGGACGCTCTTTTTATCAAAGCAAGGTTAACAAAGCTTGTTAGCGGCCGAAATGCCCGATTGAAAGAGCTCGCCGAAGCTGCCGCTTGAGCCCGTGCCGTAACAAACCTTACCCAATTATTACAATTCGCGGTCGTTTAACCTGTTAATCTTATCTAAGCTCACACCCAGAACAAATAGGGAATTTAATGCAAGAAACACTCACTTTTCGCTACCTCATCCAAAACCTCAATTGGCGAAACGTTTTGATGGTCACGTTCTTCCATCTGGCGGCGATCCCGATAATTTACACATTCTCGTGGCAAAATCTTGCGGCGTTGCTCATCGGCAATTGGGTTGTCGGCAGTCTTGGAGTTGGGCTCGGCTGGCATCGGTTGCTGACGCACCGAGGATTTGAAGCGCCGAAGTGGCTCGAATACACGCTCTCCATCTTCGCGACGATGTCGATGCAGGATTCGCCAAACAAGTGGATCGCCACCCACCGGATGCATCACAAATACGTCGATACCGATCTTGATCCGCACTCGGCCCGTTCGGGTTTTTGGTGGCCGCAGCTTGGTTGGGTCGTCTGGGGCAAGGCTCAGGATCACGATCAGGCGACGCTGCAAAAATACATTCCCGATCTTTTGAAAGACCCGATCCACCGGATGATCTCGCGATTTTATCTTGTTCCGATCGCTGTTTCCGTTCTAATTTTCTTTGCTATCGGCGGATGGTCGATGGTCGTTTGGGGCGTTGCTGCCCGCGTCGTACTCGGCTGGCACACGACCTGGTTCGTCAATTCGCTCTCGCACATCTATGGCAAGCGCCCGCACGAGACCGGCGACCTTTCAACGAACAATTGGTTCGTTGCTATACTCACCTTCGGCGAGGGATGGCACAACAATCACCACGCGTTCCCGACCTCGGCCCGCCACGGGTTAGAATGGTACCAGTTTGATATGAACTGGATCGCGATCCGCATTTTCGAAAAGCTCGGCTGGGCCCGGAAGATAAAACTGCCCGAGATAAGGACCGTTTCGGATGAGCTAAAGCAGGCCGCCTAAGGCCGCCGCTCGCGGGCCGTAGCCGACCACTGATAATGGCCGTCAACGTAATCTCCTTTATTATTACGCTTCTGGCAGAGGCTGTCTTTGCCTTTGCTGCCGTCTTCTTCATGATCGTCGCGCTGAACGGATACAGCGAATCCGATGCGGCGTACGGCATCGTAGCTTTCGCCGCTCTCGCACTTGCGATCATTCTCGTCACCTCCGCACTCGCGTCATTCTCCACCGGCGGTCTCATCCGCCGCGGCTACAAGGCCTGGCTCGCCGTCCCGATCGCGGTCGTTGTGTTTTCATTTCTCGGCTTCATCTTCATTGGCATCGCCGGCGTCCTCGGAGCCGCCGTCGCCGAGATCGCCCGCATCAATTTTTAATAAAAAATGGCTTGGCCTCCGAATGCATTCGGAGGCCAAGCCCGATCAGCTTTCGCCCATGGTCTTTAAGGTATCCAGGCCGTTTGAACCGGTTTGTCTCCGCCCTGACCGAACGTGATAAAGTCGAGCGTGCCGCCGGAACGATTCAGGTACCAGACATTGTTCGTGGGCCGCCAGACCGCAAGGTCATGCTTTCCGTCGCCGTCGTAGTCGCCGGGAACCGGTATATCTCCCGCCGCTCCCCAAGGGGCACCGTAGAACGAAAGATCCTCGCTCCTGAGTACGTACCAGGTCGAATTGGAAGGCCGGAAATAAGCGATGTCCGCCTTTCCGTCGCCGGTGTAGTCGCCCACCACGGGCTTATCGGTCGATTCGCCAAACACGGTCGCGAACACCGACGAGTTCGAAGACCGTATCATCCACCACGTCCCGTTCGAAGGACGCCAGACCGCGATATCGGCCTTCCCGTCGCCGTCGTAATCGGCGATCGCGGGGACGTCACCGGCTACCGCGAAAGGCACATTTGCTACCTCGTTGTCCGTGGTTCTAAGGATGTACCAAACGCCGTTCGATGGCCTGAAAACGGCCGTGTCAGCCTTTCCGTCGCCATCGAAATCACCCGGTGCGGGAACATCTCCGGGTAAACCGAACTGGAAGCCGTAGAACGTATTGTCCTCGGACCTCAATACGAACCAATTGCTCGTTGACGGCACATAATAGGCGATGTCAGTTTTGCCGTCGCCCGTGTAGTCCGCGGGAACGATGCGGTCCGTTGAGCTTCCGAACTGGAATGCCCGGCTGCCTCCATCCGAACTCCGCAGGTACCACCACTGACCGACTCCGGGCCGGTAAATGGCGACATCGGTTCGCCCGTCACCATCGAAATCGAAAGGCGGATTAGGTGCGCCGGATTGATTGACCGTGAAGGTTGCAGTCATGACGGTTATTGTTCCGGAGCGAGGATTCCCCGTTGTGTTTGCAGAAACCGTGTAACTTATGACCCCGCTTCCTGAGCCGCTACTACCTCCGGTTAATACGATCCAGGGAACGTTGCTCGCCGCAGACCGAGTGCAGGCACTATTCGAAGATGTCACGTTGAACGTTCCTGTGCCGCCAGCGCTTGTTAAGCTCTGATTCAGAGGATTTATGAAGAACAAACAGCCGGACGCCTGATTGATCGTGAACGTCTGTCCGCCTGCAGTTATGGTCGCACTTCTCGCAGGCCCGGAATTCGCCTGGACGGAATAGCTTATGGTCCCGCTTCCGGAACCGCTTGAGCCGCCGGTGATGGTCAACCACGGAGCACTGCTTACGGCCGTCCAGTTACAGCCGGCGGTCGTCGTCAAGCTGATCGCGCCGTTTCCTCCCGATGAGCCGGCATTTGCAGTCGTCGGACTAAGGCTATAAGCACAGCCGGGTGCTAGTTGTGTGATGTTGAAATTAACGAACGTAAGGAATTGACCGTTGCTAAAGTTTACCGAGATGGCCCCGGCTCGCTGCGAACCGGAATTGGATGCAACGGTGAAATTGACGGTTCCACCCGACGAGCTCGTAACATTCACCCAGGCTACGTTGGACACGGCCGAAAATCCGCCGCATCCGACCGACTGAATGACGGTAAAGCTGCTCGAGCCGCCGCTTCCCGATGCTAACAAGCCGCCCGGAGTCAGGCGGACGAGCGAACAAATGCCTCGGCCTTGTGAGAACTCGGACGTATTGTTGTTCGAATCGGTTGCCGTAGCCGTGACCCATGTCCCGGTGTCGGCGATCGGGGCCGCAAATTCGACGCTGAAGCTCGCGTTTCCGCTACCGTCGGTAACGACCACGGTTTGTCCAAGAAAGTTTCTGCCCTCGCCCGAGCCCGATGGGTCGAGCGCCGTATTGCCAAAGAACTCGAGCGTATAGCTCTGGTTGGGCGCGCTGTTGTAGGTTCCTTCAAAGTAAACAACGCTGTTCTGTGCGTTGACGAACGTGATGACCGGATAATTGAGCAGCCCATTAGGCCCCGTATCACCGTCGCCGGTGTCATTTGGGGTCGCACCGACTGGCGCGAGATCGATCCCGAGTTCGTCATTGGAAAATACTCGATTGCGCCGGAACGAGTTTCTGATGCCGCCGTCGGCAAAAATGCCGCGTCGGTTAAATGCGATCAGATTCCCTTCGGTCGCCCCGGTGCCGCCGATGCGGTTGTCGGAGGTTCCGCCTCCGACCAACACACCGTCAAGCGTGTTGCCGAGATCGGCATTTCCGCCGTTGTTCGTTCCGATGCGGTTGGCCTGTATCCAGTTCTTTGACGTGTTGTTGTCCGCAATGAATATCCCGAAATTGTTCGCGCTGATCACATTTCCGAAGCCCGGTTTGCCGATCAAGTTCGGGGGCTTGGAGACAAAGTCAACAGCAGACCCCGCAGCCGAAAGCAATGCGATGCCGCTCGCCGAGTTTCCCAGGGCCGCTCCGCCTGAGGCATCAGTTCCGACAAAGTTGCCGAAGACCTCATTGGCAAACGCCTGGGACCCGACGATCTTAACGCCGTCATTGTTGTTGCCGCTGATCACATTGCGGGTCGCTCCCGTGGCATCGCCGACGATCACGCCGAAGGTGTGCTCCAGATAAATGCCATTACCATTATTTCCATTGTCGGTCGTGCCGTTGCTCGTGCCGATATAGTTATTGAGGATCTCGATATTTTGAAGCAGGGATCGGTCTGTTGAAGGACTTGCCACGATCGAGATTCCGTCCAGGCTGTTTGAGTAGATCAGGTTCCGCTGGGCGGTCTGTGTACCGCCTATGCGGATACTTCGCGGATTTGCTTCGGCTGTTCCGAGCAAGGTGATACCGTGCCTACCGTTACCATATATCTCTAGTCCCTCGAATACCGCCCCTCTTGTATAGCCTGCTGAGATGCCGCTTCTCTGAAAGTTCCGAATTACGAGATTAGAGACCTGCGAACTTGTCGTTATCTTGAGTCCATCATCGAATGAAAAGAAAGTGATGCCGTCGTTTCCATTCCCGGTACCGTCAAGGATCACCTTTGAGCCATTCGGTTTAAGGCCATTGATTCGATCATCGCGTCCGAGGAATACGTGGTCGTTTATCTGAGTTACGGCATTAGAGAAGAAGATAAAATCGGTCACGAACTTCCCCACGCCGCCATTTACGGCCGCTCGCCAAATCGCACCTGCGCAATTCGGGTCCGCAGGTAAAGCGACCCAGATAACCCCGGAGATCTGATTCTTCTCGCCGTCGGTCAGATTCCGTAATGACGTTCCGTCTCTCGCAAACTCGGCCGCCTCAGCGAGGCTCAAGGTCTGATTGCACGTTACGCCGGCCGAATTGTCGTTTACAGTCAGCGTTGCAGCCGAGGCAGTCCCGACCTGCAGAACAGCGATAGCAAATAGCGCAAATATGATTGCCAGTACACCCTTTTTCATCTGATCTCTCCTGTCTTTCATCTGAAGTGGCCGAACCTTAAAATATTCGGCTGCATCACCACGGCCGCTTCTGATAGAACGTGACAAATGCGTCGCCATCGACCATCAGCATCGGGTCGCCGGTGCGCGGGTGGTTTCGACGTTCTAGTGTGTAGGTTTTGGTCTCTCCGCTGTTGGAACGAGCTGTGAGGGTCGTCGCGGTCGCGCTCCAGCGGCCGGCATCGCGGCTTTGCGAGTTAGACCCGCCGTAGATATTTGAATTGCTGGTTTCGCCGGAGTATTCGTAGGTTCCGTCCGGATGGAGCGTAAAGCAAATGTCCGATTGGCGGCCGCCGCCTTGTGCCTGAACGTTCGCTGAATAACACCATTTCCCGACGAGGTCCTGCGGGTTTCCGCCGCCACCGCCACCGCCACCGCCGCTACCGCTGCGTCGTGCCAGAAGTGCCAACGCTTCTTCGGCGCCTTCTTTGTCCGACCGCGAATAGGTGATCTTTCTGCCTTCGACCCAGACGGTCAGCGTGTCGCCCTTGAGCTCAAACGGAAAATCGGTAGCGTCCTCGCCCTGCGAAACGATCAGGGTCTTGCCAAGGATCGCCCATTCATAGCGTTCGCCGTTGATCGAGATCTGCCCCTTCGTCCGGATCTCGACAACCGCTTCGCTGCTTACCCAGTAGCCGATGAGTGCGGCCTCCGTGTCCTTCCGGCCCTGTGAAAAAGCCGATACCGTGACGATCAAAAAGAGTGCGATGAGACTAATTGTTCGGGTCATAATTGTGATGGGTCTTCAGCCTTGGGAACGCTGAAAAATGTCCTCCTATCTAGCTAACGCAGGAAAATCGCTCCGACACCATCAAAAAATATCCGTCGTTGGGGGAATTTGGTCTAGAATAGGCGTGTGCTTACTTCACCTGAGCGGATATGAACGATGGCGGCAGCGGACAGATCACTCAACTTCTTATCGACTATCACGACGGAAAACGTGAGGTGCTTGACCAGATCTTGCCTCTCGTTTACGACGAACTGCGATCGATAGCAGGAATGTACCTCGCGAGCGAGCGAAAGGGGCATACTCTCCAGCCGACCGCACTCGTCCATGAGGCATATATGCGGCTCGTCGATCAGCGAAATGTCGATTGGCGGAACCGCGCGCAGTTTTATGGGCTTGCCGCAAAGATGATGCGGCGCATTCTGGTCAATCATGCCTCGGCCAAGCGGGCCGGAAAGCGTGGCGGGAGCGAACCGCACATCTCGCTCGAGGATGTCACCATAGCGTTTGACGATACGAATTTCGATCTGCTTGATCTCAACGATGCGCTTGAGGGCCTCGCGGCCCGCGATGTTGAAAAGGCCGAGATAGTTGAGATGAAATTCTTTGGCGGTATGACGACCGAGGAGATCGCCGAGGCGACCGGCCGCTCGACCGCCACCATCGAGCGCAGCTGGACATTTGCGCGAAGTTGGCTGTATAAGGAACTCGCAGGAGCGTCAGGGAATGAGCGAACAGGTTGAACTGAGCAGCACGATGGAATGGGCACGGCTCAATGCCGCCTTTGATGAGGTCTATGCCCTCGATGCAAGTGAACGGGCCGCGGCAGCCGAGAGGCTTTGCGGAGATGATCCGTCACTGCTTGTCGAACTCCAAGCGATGCTCGAAGCGGCCGAAGCGTCTGAGCAGGCGAAATTCCTGGGTTCAAGCATCCTGCCGACACCCGGTCACTTCCTTCCAGACGCTGAAGATTCGATGCCCGAGTTTATCGGTTCCTATCGAATCGAGAAAGAGATCGGCCGCGGAGGCATGGGCCTCGTTTATCTCGCAACGCACCCGGAGATCAATCGAAAGGTCGCGGTAAAGGTGATCAAACGCGGAATGGACACAGACGAGATAGTCCGCCGTTTCCGCCTCGAGCGACACCTGCTCGCCACGCTCGACCACCCAAATATTGCAAGGCTGCTTGATGGCGGAACGACTGCGGACGGCCGGCCTTATTTCGTTCTGGAATACGTAGATGGGCTGCCGGTGACGGAGTACTGCGACAAAAACCGGCTGGGAGTTGAAGATCGGCTCGCCATCTTCAGCGAGATATGTTCGGCGGTCTCCTATGCCCATCGCCACCTGGTCATCCATCGCGACATCAAGCCGACGAACATTATCGTCGACTCAACGGGTCGTCCGAAGTTGCTCGACTTCGGCATTTCAAAGCTGCTCGACCCCGCCGGTCCCGGATTCTCGATGATGGACACCGCCGTCGGGATGCGGCTCCTTACGCCCGAATACGCATCGCCCGAACAGCTTCAAGGCAAAACGGTTTCGACCGCGAGTGATATTTACAGCCTCGGCGTTCTGCTTTACGAATTGCTCAGCGGACGCCGGCCGATAAGGCTCGAAGGCAGGCCGCTCGATGAATTTTCGCGAGCGTTATCAGAGAGCGAACCGCCCGCCCCTTCGACCGCGATGAGCCGGCCCCAAACCCTCTCCGGCGGCGGCCAGACGGGCGAGGATGCGACCGCCGAAACACTTGCCGAGCACCGCGGCGAGCGGCCCGATCGGCTAAGGTGTCGGCTTCGCGGCGACCTCGACAATATCGTGTTAATGGCCCTCAGGAAAGAGCCGGATCGGCGCTACGGCGCGGTCGAGCAATTTGCCGAGGATATCTCGCGGCATTTGTCCGGCTTGCCCGTAATGGCCCGCCCGGCTTCGATCGGCTACGTCGCCGCCAAGTTTGCCCGGCGCCATCGTCCGCAGGTTGCGGCGGCCGGAGCAGCACTTATCGCCATCTTCGCCGCGTTCGGCGTCGCTCTCTGGCAGGCAAAGGTCGCAACAGATGAAAAGAATCGCGCCGAGGAACGCTTTACAGAAGTTCGGCGGCTTTCCAACCTATTGATCACCGGTTGGGATGAAGGGCTCGGCGAAGCATCCGTCAGCCATGAAGCAAGAGCGAGACTGGCTGATATTTCAGCCGGCTTTCTCGACAACCTCACGACCGAGTCGGAAGACGCCACGCTTTTGAAGGACCTTGGCGAAGCACATATCAAGCTAGGCCACGAATACGCATACCAGTTGATCGATACCGCAAAGGCATCGGCCCACCTCGACCGTAGCGAAGCGATCGCAAGGCGGTTGGTCGCCGCACACCCGAATGAGGTGAGTTACAAGGACCTCTTGGTTCGGGCACTCCTCAAGAAAGATGAGTTTTTCGGGCACACCGACCTCAAGGCGTCGCTGGCAAACCGCCTCGAACGGCTCGAGCTACGGAGGCAGATCCTGGAAACCGATGCGCCGACCGAACTGACGACCCGAGGTTATGCCCAGGCTCTTGCCGACGCGGCGAATGGCTATGCGGACGTCGGGGAAACGGCAAATGCCGAAGATCATTTTCACCGCGCCATCGCGGCTTTTAGGCAAAGGATCGATCTGCTTTCTACACAACCGTCCTCTTTCGAGCGGGATACAAAGATCGCATCGAGTTATTCGTCCATCGCCGACCACTACGGCCGGCAGCTTGGCGATTTCAGTAGCACCCTCGCCGCCGCCGAACGCGCGTTCGAGGCTAGCGAACGAGCATACCTTTCCGCTCCGGAAGATCACGGCGTTGTCGTCGTTTACACAATGACGGGCTTCGGTTTGGGGCAGGCACGGGAGAAGACCGGAGATCTCCCCGGTGCTTTGGCGGCATTCGAACGGGTCGTGGCTGCTTCTAGAAAAATGAACTCTGAACGCCGGATCGCTTATCTCGCCCGCAAGGAATACGACGCATACCTCGAGCTCGCCGATCTCGCACATCTGAGCGGTGAAACGACGAAAGCACTCGAGTTTGTTCGCCTTTCCGACGATGCCCGCGGGCGTTGGCTTGCAGCCGATAGCCACCGCGAACGCGGCCGTAGCATCTACGGAAGCGCGTTCCATTTGACGATGTCGGGCAAGCTTCTTGTCTCAATGGGAAGAACCGGCGAAGGACGTGCACGCCTATTGAAAGCGGCCGAAACATTGGAGGAGCTCTCACGCCGCGAACCTTTGAACAATTTTAGGTCCTCGGTCCGGCTCGCTGCAGTGTATCTGACCATCGCCGATGTTGACGCGGGCCTCGGCGTTTGCAGCCCAAAGCAGCGGCCATTTGGCGGCGTCACCGAGCAGATCGCTTATTGCAACCCCGGTTCGGCAGGCGGCGCGTCGCGGATCGCCGTCAAAGCGGAAGCTACTGAGTTTTACCGTCGGGCCGAACGCATTTACGGCGAACTCGAAACGGCGGGTATGCTGACCGCAAGAGAGTCCGCCGATCTTGCCCTCGCCCGAGACCGGCTCGGCGGAGCGCGTAACCTTGTGGCAAGCCGTGAATAGGAGGATCGAGAATGGCCGATCAAATAACCAACTTCAACGAGTTCTGGGATTTCTACGTTCAGGAACACTCAAAGCCGATGACCCGCACTTTGCATTTCGTCGGGACAACGCTCGGGCTGTTCCTGCTCGTGTGGCTGATCTGGAGCGGAATGTGGTATTTCTTTCCACTATCTTTCGTCGTTGGCTACGGCTTCGCGTGGGTTGCCCATTTTTTCGTGGAGAAGAACCGGCCCGCGTCGTTTAAGTACCCGCTCTGGTCGTTCATTTCAGACTACAAGATGATCTGGTATATGCTCACCGGTCGGATGGGCCAAGAGGTCGAGCGCGTCCAGAACGGCCGTTAGTTCAACTTCCTGTAAATTAATCCCTCGGCAATCTATCTTTAATCTCGTCGGTTAAGCTAGAATCTCGAATTATGTTTGCCGGTGAAATAGTCGATGTTGACCCAAAGGCGCTGAGCTCGACCATCGAGTTCCTGACGGCGATGATCACACCCGCGCTTCTTATCTCCGCAACCGGTTCGCTCGTGCTTTCGACCTCAACGCGGCTCGGCCGCGTTGTTGACCGTGTCCGCGATCTCGAAAAGCGGCTTAGCGAATTGATAATGACCGAAGATACATCGGCGATTCCGCTTTACGAAATACGTGTCGATGCCGTCGTCAGCCTACTTGATAAAGTAACCAGCCGCGCCCGAATACTTCAAAAAGCAATGGGCACGTTCTACTTCGGCCTCGGCTTTTTTGTTCTAACGAGCATCTCAATAGCCCTGGTCGGCATATTCCCCGCGGTCTATCGTTGGCTGCCGATCCCGATCGGGATCGTCGGGATACTCTACCTCGCGTGGGGCAGTATTCTCATGATCCTGGAAACGCGGATGGCCACGGCGACCGTCAACAAAGAGATGGACTTTACCTGGGCTCTCGCGCAGGAAGTGGCGCCGAAAGAGATCATCGAGAAATATACATATAATGTTCATGGCCGAAGGCGATTTCGCTCCAAAGCATCAGGTGCTCCTGCGGGAGAAGACGCTCCGCCCGAGGGTTGAAGCTTTAGAAGAACTTCTACGCTCGTGCACCGTCTGCCCAAAGGATTGCGGCAACGACCGCCTCAATGATGAGATCGCGGCCTGTTATTCCGGCCGGCTGCCGATCGTCTCAAGCTACACCGCTCACTTTGGCGAGGAGCCGTGCCTCTCCGGTACCCGCGGTGCGGGCAATATCTTCTTCGGCAACTGCAATCTCCGCTGCGTTTATTGCCAAAACTACCAGATCTCGCAAACCTGGAAAGAGCAGAAAAGGAACGAAATTACCCACGAACGCCTGGCCGAAATGATGCTTGAGCTCGAGGCCCGCGGCTGCCACAACATCGGCTTCGTCTCGCCTACGCATTTTGCTCCGCAGATGGCCCGGGCGATCCTCATCGCCGCCGAACGCGGCTTCAACCTGCCGATCGTTTACAACACCAACGCCTATGACTCGGTCGAGGTGCTCCGCCTGCTCGATGGTATCGTCGATGTCTATCTGCCGGATCTGAAATACGCCGATGCAGACGCGGGGATGCAGTTCTCGAAGATCCGCGATTACCCGCTCCACGCTCGGGCCGCCATCAAAGAAATGCACCGGCAGATGGGCAGCGAACTGGTGTTCGATAGTAATGGCTTGCTAAAACGCGGCCTGCTCATCCGCCTGCTCGTGTTGCCCAACGACATCGCGGGTCTTGAAGAGAACCTCCGCTGGATCCGCGACGAGCTCGGTCCCCGGACCGCCATTTCGCTGATGGCCCAATACTACGCCACCAACAAGGCCGCGACCGACCCTCGCTACATCCTGCTCTCTCGCCGCATCTCCGAAGGCGAATGGTTCGAGGCCGTCTCGCTCCTCGAAACCCTCGGCATCGAAGAAGGCTTTATGCAAGAATACGAAGCAGCGTCGTTTTACTACCGCCCGGATTTTAGTGACGCTGAGAAACCGTTTAAGGATATTAGGGATTTTCAGAACTGATTGGAGAGGCACGAATGAGAAAATACTATTTTTCGATTGTAAGTATCTTGATCTTGCTTCTTTCGCTCCTAGCTTTTTCAGACAATTTGATCACCGACATAGGCCAGGAAAGCAATCGTGATCCTAAGTTTGTCATCCACGGGATTTTCATGTTTTTGTGGTTTTCCATATTTGCCATTCAGGCAAATTTGATCAGGAAAGATAACCTTGAGACTCATAAAAAGTTGGGTATCGCAGGAATGATCGTCGCGATCGGCGTGGTTTTGAGTACCTTTTATCTTTTCTATGCCACATATAACGGCTGGAACAATCTCGTATTCTATGCGAAACCGAACCGCTTTTTCGTGCCGACCTTTGCTATCTTGATATTCCTGGCTTTTAGATATCGAAGACTTCCTGAGACACATAAGAGACTGATCCTCGTCGCCAACCTGCTTGTATTAGAGCCAATATTGAGCCGATCGATGAGCTTTACAAACGTAAGCCCATTTATCATTATCCCTTTGGTATGGAATGCATTTTTTATCTCTCTTTTTATCTATGATTGGACGACTAACAGAAAGATACATTTCATATCGTATATGGGTTTTATCTGGTTGTATGCTGTTTGGGCGATCTGTTTCTTTCTGTAGATTCTTGCGATTAGGTTGACTTAAGCAAATGAGGATAGGAAATATTGCACATGATTTCACGCTGGCGGACGATGACGGAAACGACTGGACGCTCAGCGATCATCGCGGGCGGGTTGTTGTGCTGATATTTTATCCGGCGGACAATTCGCCGGTCTGCACGGCGCAGCTTTGCTCGGTTCGCGATCATTGGTCGGAGTATCAGGCGACGGGTGCGGAGGTCGTCGGCATCTCGACCGATTCGGTCGCCTCGCACAAGGGCTTTGCTGAAAAGAATGAGTTACCGCTCCGGCTGCTCTCCGACGCCGACCGGAAGGTCTCGGCGCTTTACGGGATGAAGAGCTGGTTGCCCGGCCGCTCGGCCCGCGGCGTCGTCGTCATCGACCGCGAAGGCCGCATCGCCCACCACAAGGTCGAGAGCCTCAGCCTCTTCCGCCCCGCCGACGAAGACGTCCTCACCGCCATCCGCAACGCTTAAAGCGAGCATTCGGCGAGGTTTCCGCGGCTCGGCCGCCCCGGTGTGCGGAAAAGCTCGGCTTTTCCGTCGATTGCACCTCTATGATCGCGGCTACGCCGCCGTTGTCCTTCGGCGCTGGCCAACTCGAATCATTCAAAAGACGATCATTCCAATCTAGAATCTGGCGATTTCGAACGATCTCCCAACATGAGGTATGAAAGAGCTACGAGCATTTGTATCACCAGAAGTATCACAAGCAGTATCAACCTCGCCGGATCGTCAGCAGAGGTCTGCGGAAGGATCTCGGTGCAGTACGCCATGCTGACAAAATTGGTCATATCGAAGTTCGCTGACCGAACAAATAGGGCCAAAAGCCAGACGATAATTCCAACCGACATGTATTCGATCAATTTAGAACGCGAAATGTTCCGAACGGACAAAAGGATGAGAATCACCCAAATCTGCAAAAGGTACTCGTACGGTATTGAATAGCACTCGTAATCACCTAGCGCATTACCCGACTTAAGACCAAGGCTGAACCGATCGGATAGGGTCCCAACTCCGACTGTATAGCCGAGGAAGACCCCTTGGTAATAGGCTCTGTCGAGAAGAAAATAACCAAGTCCCAAAGTTACAAGAGAATTTGCCAATGTTCGCAGCTTTGAAATGTGCTTCATTTGGATTCACTTAGCCTCTTCCGCCCCGCCGACGAAGACGTCCTCACCGCCATCCGCAACGCCTGAAAACCGCATGAACGATGCGGCTCTGGAACGGGCATGGAATCTTGGCCCAAATACCGCTCGGACGCGCCTTAGTAGGCCGATCTGTTAACCTCGCGCGAATAAGTTTTTAACAAATAGACAAGAATTCGGAATACGAGGATCGCCAGACCCGAAAAAAACAGCATTTGGATCGAGCCGGCAAAGAGAACTAAAGTAAATGTGAAGGCAAGGTGTCCGATGCCATCACTCGGCGACAAGGTTATTGCCAACAAGAATAAGGAGGAGATAATTGATCCCAAAATACTGATGTACTTCCAGCTATCTGTGGGTTTCTGACCTTTTACTTTAAAATAAGCGGCCGCGAGCCCGTACGAAACTATTCCCATGGCTGTCACTCGCAAGACCGAGTAATAGTTCCTGCTTCCGGTCGTCGAATCAACGCTCACAAACATATAAGCGTAAAGAAAGACAGCCGCAATGCAGGCGGTTAGATCTAGCTTCCAGTAGTCAGATGCCCTCATTACCCTACCTCGCAATTTACTCACAAATCTCCGCTCGTACGTTCGAAAGCTTTCATCGACATCTCCGCATCAGTAGATCAGTTGCACCTGCCAGCAATACGCAGTCCGAATTCGGAAATGCGATCGACCGGAGAAAGCCGGACGAGTTTGAAACTGTTTCGCGCGTCCATGAACGACCGCCGTTGCTGGAAGTAAGTACCACGTTTATACCTGAAAAGCCGCCCAACAACCAGACGCGTCCGTTTGCTTTAACGCTAATTTTGGCGAACCAAAGATCAGCAAGATTCGCCGGAAGGACAGACGTCTGCCACGATCTACCCGAATTGTCACTCGAAATGATCAATCCGTTCGAACCCACTGCCCATATCTTTTGATCGATCGATGAGACATCGAACAAGTGCTCTTTCTTACTTTCGTAAACCCGGACCCAGCTTTCGCCGCCGTCGGTCGTTTTCCAAACTCCCGTGTTCGATGCGGCGAAACCCGTGCTACGAGACTCAAACTCAACCGCAAAGATCTCACCGGCATTCTCGACCCCTTTATCGATCTGCTTCCAACTTCGGCCCCCATCCACTGTGCGAAACACTATTCCTTTTTCAACGGGGTCATTCGGTCGCTGTGCGACACCGACTGCCCAACCGAGATCGGCGTCCACGAAGTAAACGTCCCAGAGATGACAGGTCCGCGTTCCACGGGCCAGCGGCGAGACGTCCTCCCAAGTTTTCCCGGCGTCACGAGTCCGCCCAACAAAGCACTGGAAATTTTTACCTCTTTCGGCATCCCAACCGCCCGCAACAAAGCCCACATCTGAAGTTACGAACTTGATACTCGACAACTTTCGCGACTCGAAGTTCTTTGCGAGCGACCACGACGAGCCGCCATCGATGCTTTTTAGAAGAACGCCGAAATGGTCGACGAGCCATCCGGTTGATTCGTCGGAGAAAGCGATCTCTTTGAAATAAAACTCTCGACCATCAGCCCGGCCCATGATCTCCGGTGCTACCCACTCACTCTTCACCTGTGAATGGCCCAACGTTGAGGACAGTGCCACCAAGAGACTTATCGTGATTGTCTTCCATGCTCTGATCATTGTTTCGTTAAGACGGCGTCCTTGTATCCGTTCGCGCTTCCAGAGCTTTTCTCAGGAGAGATGCTTTTCTGCGAGGCGTCACGCTCGATAGGGCCTTAGTTCTTTAGAATTAGGAATAGTTTACCCGCGACGTCGGTCCATGTTTCTCCTGCATCAGTTGTTTTGTAAATTGACGTCGGACCCCACGCCCAGCCTCTTTTGTTATCGGCAAAAACCACACCGTCCAGGTTCAGACCTGAGAAGGCCCGGTTTCGTTCATCTTTGTCTTGAAGGACATATTGCCACGTTCTTCCGCCATCCTTTGTTCGCATGATAGATGAACCAACATGCCAGCCGAGTTTACTGTCTACAAAATGAAAATCGCCACGGTTCTCAGCATCAAGCTTTGCGGTGTTCCAGTTCTCGCCATTGAATTTACACATTATTTCGTTTCGGCTTTTAACGCCGCACGCATGATTTCGGGGTTGCATTGCGCTCACGGTTTGCACACGCTAAATAGCCGACCACCAAAGCAAGAAAAACTGCATGAAGACCCTTATACATAAGCGAATATTTGATTACTGTCGCCCTGTGAACAATCGACGTTGCAGCTCAAAAATTGTAGTTCTAAATCCTGGCAGTAATCTTGCATAAGACGGGATCCATCCAGTCATACCGCTGATTCTTTCACGCATACTAAGCTATCTCGGAAATGCCTCGCGGATGACGACAACTTTCTCACGCTGCTTCGGCGAAAGGCTCACCGTATATGAGAATGCTATGCGGCCGCTATCGAATCTCGAGTATCCCGCCATCTTGTGCCTGTGGTAAAAGTCCTTGAACCTACTGTCCTCACCATCGGCATCCATTTCGCGTTCCTCGGGCGTTTCGATGGTTTCCAGACTAGTATGAGCGGTAATCTCAAGACTGATGGGCTTGGGGAATCGTTCGGAAATTGCTTCGAAAATGTTTCGCAGTGCTCTTTCGTTGACATCTTTTTGTTGGATGATTATCTGGATTCTACGCTCGTCCTCATGAAGGTCGTTATAGACGATCACGTATCTATATGGCGACCGTCGAGCACTATCGGACTCTTCGTCCATATCTTTATTGCTGGACTTCTGCGCAGTCCCAATATGGCAAAGGCCAGTCCCTGCGATGACCAGTCCTGCAAGTCCGAAGTACCTGATAAAAAAGCTAATTCTCCTCATCGTTATCTCCTGATTCGTTGCTGTTGTCAGGTTGAAAGACAGATGCCGCGTTATAAGTCGCTTCAAAAACAGTTTTCATGAAAGCAGAAGAGTAAATTGTAGCGATCGGGGTTTCTGGCTGCACGATTACAATTCAATAGAGATGCTTCGAATCCGGCGGCGGTTGGTTTGCCTGGAGCAATTTTAGCAGGAGTGTCAATAGGGAAGGGAAACGGATAGCGGACAGTGGAGAATGGACAATGAACGCGGAGTTCAAGATTCCAGATTTCGGTGTGAGAATTCCGCATTCATCATTCCGCATTCCGCATTTGAACGCACCGCCCATGCTAACCCGGCGTGCTTCTGCATTGGAGTTGCGCGATTGCGGAGCTATCTGGCCTTGGACGCGACCGGAGCGGTCGAAGACCGTGGCATTGACATAGCCCATAACGTGAGTTATCGGATCGCGTTGCGAGATGGCGCGAGTCGTCGAAGACGACGGCATTCTTGCGATTACAATGGCGCCGCCTTTAACGACTCGGTCGTATTCTCATGGCGTGACCCACGTCTGCCGACGTGGGCTACATCAATGGCGTCGTCTTCGTCGACTGTCGTATTCCGCATTCCGCATTGGATGAAACGCCCTTACTTACGTGCAGGCTTCTGCATTAGAGCCCTCCCTCACGGTCGGGGCTCTTACACGTCGGCCATCACAAAGGCGGAAACCCGACCGGTAGGAAGGGTGTATTGCGAAAAGGAAACAAGATAAATGGCAAAGGAGGAAGCTAAACTCGAGCTCCGGTTTCTTAGTTTCTTTTTTCGTGGTTCCTACTTGCGGCGGGCACGATGCCCGCGTTCCGAAGGCCAACTTAAGCTGGAACTAGTTAAATGCGGAATCTGGAATCTGGAATCTGGAAATACACTCTCCGCACCTTTCGAAACTTCGCAACTATCCAGAACTTTCATTTCATCCATATCTTCCATATCTCACGGATCGCCGTTCACATGAGTGCGGGGAAGGATGAGAATGGTAAATAGTGAATGGTAAATAGTAAATCGTGAAAAGTGAGCGTTAAGCAGCAAGCAGCGGATCGAGGTTCCACCACTTAAGTCATTTCGTTAGTCGGGTTAGAAATCAGCCATTAGCTCTTAGCCATAAGCCGTTAGCCGGGAATCAAAGCCAAAAGATCAAATCCCAATGTCCATTTTTAACCAATTAACGATGGTCCAATTAACAATCGACAATGCGAGAGAATGCCAAATCCCGAATCCCGAATCTCGGCCGCTTGATCCCGACGTCCCATGCGTCCCAGATGTTCGCGATGTTCGCGGCGTTTCCGTTGTTCGCGATGTTTCCGATGTTTCTGATGTTTTCGCGAACGCGCGATGCCCGAAAAAAAACAGAACACGAAGAAATGCGGAATTAGGAATTCGGAATGCGGAATATCGTTTTGGGAGGCCCGCGCGTCAGCAAGGGCTCATCTTCGAATTCGGAATCTGGAATCTGGAATCTGGAATTCTCGAATGCCGGAACTCAAAACTCCGGGGCGTTTCACTTGTTTCAGGCGTTTCAGGCGTTTCGTTTCTTTCATTCGTTTCAACCGTTTCAGAAACGCGCGGTCTGCTTCTAGAAATGAAACACCCCGAATTTGGAATGCGGAATCGAGAAAGGCCGGAGTCAGTCTTCAAATTGGAGTTCTTCGATTATCTCGGCCATGTATTTGCGGGCGAGGTCGGTTTCGTTGGGTTTGAGCGAGATGGCCCCGACAACGGCGTGGCCGCCGCCGCCGTAGCGTTCGCAGATGGCGGCGATGTTGTGGACACGCGGCCGCGGTGCCCAGGGGTTAGAGCCGATGGAGATCTTCGTCCGGAAAGAGCTTTCGGAGACCGAGATATTGTAGGTCGTCTCTGGGTAAAAGTAGTACGGGATGAATTTGTTATAGCCCTCGATGCCGGTGCCGATGAGGTCAAAGCTAACGACGCCGCGGTCGTAAACCGCACGTTCGCGGATCGCCTCGACCGTCCGCCAGTGCTCCTCGAGGATCGGGTCGAGCCGCTCCTTTATCTCAGGCCGCTCGATCATCTCATCGAGCGTGAACTCGGTCAGCCCGGTGATTATCTTCTCAACGAACGCCGGGTCCTTTTCGCCCTCGATAAGCTGCATCAGCTTCAGCGCCGACGAGCGAAGCTCAACGCACTGGGCCGGCGATTCGTAAAACGCACCGTCGATCGTATGTGCCCATTCGATAAGCTCGGCGAGAAACGGGTCCTCAAAGCCGAATTTATCCTTCGCCACGCGGGCAAGGAACTTCGCGTTCGAGGCACAAGTGGTATCAAGAAACTTTTTGCCCGAGGTATCGGCACGGAAATGCGCCTCGTCCGACTCGGAAAGAAACGCCGATTGGTGATGGTCAAACCACCAGGTCAGCCTTTCATCAGGGCAATATTTGAAGTCGAGAATGGCGTTCTCATCGCCGTCGAGTTGCTCGCGGTCAAAGGCGTTATTCGCTCGGTGCATCGCGGGCGTGTAGCCGATCTCGGCATCCGGCGAGACCACCGAGCGATAGAACTTGGTAAATATGGCGGCAGACGAAACGCCGTCAAAGCAGTTTCCGTGGTAAATTATCCGAAGCTTCATAGAGAGTGCGCCGAGCGCAGGGCAAAACATTTCAGGTTAGAGGGCGAGGGTCGCTTCGTCAAGGCGGGAGATATGAAGATAAGGCTAGCAGAGGCCGCGGATGCAGCGGCGATGACCGAATTCAACCAACTGATGGCCATGGAGACCGAGGGCAAAAGGCTCGAGCCGGAGGTGATCTCAGCAGGCGTCGAGGCGGTTTTCGGCGATCCGGCAAAGGGCTTCTACGTCGTCGCCGAAGAAGGCAGCGAGGTTGCCGGCGGGCTGATGGTCACGTATGAATGGAGCGACTGGCGCAACGGATGGTTCTGGTGGATACAGAGCGTTTACATCCGGCCGGAATTTCGCGGCCGAAGGCTCTATTCAGACCTATACGCGTTCGTCAAAGTGAAGGCAGCCGAGGCCGGCAACGTCTGCGGCTTTCGGCTCTACGTCGAGCGAGAAAACGAGCATGCCCGCCGGGTTTACCAAAAGCTCGGGATGGTGGAGTCGCATTACCAAATGTATGAAGAAGAACTGAAAAGGCCGGAAGCGTCCTAAAACGCCGCCGGCCTTAATTTGGCACCCACCACTCGGAGACCCGATGGTTGGATATGAATTGAGAATTCAAGTAACGTTCACCCTTTACGAACAGAGAAGGAGGCCTCTGAACAATGGATGCCAAATGCCGATAAGAAAAAAATGGGGAGTGCCTGCTAGTCTTCGTGCCCACACTCGAAGATTTCCCCCAAGCAATCTGGCACTCCCCAAACTTAAACTTTCTGTCGCCTCCCGGCCTTCAGTTGTCCTTCCGAAAAATATGTTTTCCTTCCGATGCACTTTCTTACTCTGCAACGGCTGTGCCAAAACATCGGCAACAGCAAAAGTCCAAATTGGCGGGGTTTTCGGAAGCCGCCTGCCGAGGCTGCATTCATCCAATGTATCTTAACCGTACATATAATGAAAACGTGCCGAAAAAAGCGTCCTGTTTTGATTCGTTTGTAGCGGTTCGTTACGCTGTGCTGTAATTGAGAAAATGTCAAAGATCAGCGAGACCGAGCTTAGACGAATGATCGAGGGGATCCGAGAGGATCGAGAGACAATCATCAAGCACAACCCCATTGGGTCCGAAGACGAAACGCTTTTGTGGATGCTTCTCGGGTGCCTATTGTCGTACTTGAGCGTTGCGGAAAACGAAACCCCGTGCTTTCCAGGGCGTCCGGATGCGAATGCTTACCGTGAGGCGGTGCTTTTCATACTCCGCGGACGCTACGTGGGAGAGACCGATCCGGCCGAGCTAATCGACTCGCTTTTAAAGTAAATGATCATTACCAAGTTTGTTCTATCAATTTTTCAACAAAATTCGCGCTTGGTTGCCTGCGAGAGTACGGGGCGTGCGATCGCGATTGACCCCGGTGCAGATTCAGCAGAAGTGGTTGAGTTTATACGGGAAAGTGGTTGGGAACTGCAGGCTATTGCACTTACGCATGGCCACCTGGATCACGTCGGCGGGACGAAATTTCTGAAGGACAAATTTCCCGATGCCGAGGTGATCCTTCACAAGGACGATGAGGATCTTTACTATGGGCTTCCACTTCAGCCGAGTATGATGGGACTGCCGCAAGTGCAGCTTGCTGCTCTCGGGCTTGAATATGCCGAGCCGCCGAGGCTTACACGCAACTGGGAACATGGCGAAAAGTATGAGGTCGGCAAGCTTGTTTTCGATGTTTACCACTGCCCCGGGCACACTCGCGGCCATGTCGTACTTGTCGAAAAGAACGAGAAAAAGGTCTTTGTTGGCGATTGCCTTTTTGCCGGTTCGATAGGCCGCACCGACCTTCCCGGCGGCGACCATGATCAGCTCATCGACTCGATAAACAGCAACATATTGCCGCTCGGCGATGACTTCGTCGTTTATTCGGGCCACGGACCTGAGACAACCGTCGGCGAAGAGCGGACAACGAACCCGTTTCTCAATGGGAGCTACATGGCCAGCCGCGGGCGATACGTTTGACGATATGCAGATCAAAATCTATATTGTTGCGGACGACGAATGACGCATTGTATTCCAAACTCAACCGGAGGAATTATGAAACAGCTTTTTACTTTAGCTTTTGCGATAGTGCTTTGTGCTGGTCCGGGATTCGGCCACGCCAGCTTGATCGATGGGCACGCTAAGATCGCGGAACAGGCCAACTTCAGAACCGAAAAGGTCGCCGGGAACGTTTACGTGCTTTTCGGCCAGGGCGGCAACATCGGCCTCTCGGTCGGGCCGGACGGCATCTTAATGATCGACACGCAGTTTGCAAACGTGGCAGATCGCATCAAGGCGGAGCTCACGAAACTCGGCTCGGACAAGCCGCGATTTATCTTCAACACGCACTGGCACGGCGACCACACCGGCGGGAACGAGATCTTCGGTTCCGACTCGATGATCATCGCGCATGAGAACGTCCGAAAGCGAATGGAAGAAACGACGATGTTTCGCGGGCAGGCAAGAACGCCTTCGCCTAAGATCGCGCTTCCGATCTTTACCTATGGAGCAGGGATGAACGTCCACTTCAACGGCGAGAAGATCAAGGCGATCCACTTCCCGAAAGGGCACACGGACGGCGACACGGTACTCTTTTTCGAAACTTCGAATGTCGTTCACCTCGGCGATGATTTCTTCGTGGCCCGGTTCCCGTTCGTCGATCTTGAAAGTGGCGGGACGGTCGATGGGCTTATCCGAAACATCGGCGATATGATCCAGATGATCCCGGCCGATGCGAGGATAATCCCCGGCCACGGACCGCTTGCGACCCTCAACGACCTTCGCGACTACCACCAGATGATCATCGAGACCTCGCTGATTATTCGGCAGGGAATGGCCGCGGGCAAGACGCTCGACGAACTGAAGGCCACTGGTTTCCCGGAAAAGTATAAGGAAGCAGGCTCGGGCTTTATCAATACTAATGCGTGGATCGAAACAATCTTTCGCAATTACTCAAAGAAGAGCTAATCGTTAACATGCAGACAGCCCGGCCGGATCGAGTTTACGGCCGAGCGGTTTTGCGGAGCGTGACGACGATCGCATCGCCGATCTTTCGTTCGCCGGTCGGGTCGGAGGGTTTGTTGACGACCTTGCCGTCGAGTACCATCGTGGTCGATCCGCCGCCGTCAAGGTTCATCGCGTCGGTTGCACCGATGCTCAGGAGATACTCGGCCAACTCCTGTAGCGTCATCCCAACGCTCACGCCCAGCTGCCGCCCGTCGACTGTAACCATAAGAAACTTGCCGTCCTTCAACTTTGCGACGGCCGTCCGAGGGTGCCGGTTGAAGACAAACGCCCGCGAAGCTTTTTCCTGCTCCCAAGTAATTTCGATCTTTCCGCCCTTGATGAGTTGCGGAACACCGTTCGTAATGTCCTCTGCTTGATTGAAAAAACTATGCTTCTGGGAATCTCCAAGTTTGAATATGTTGCCGAATCTGAACTCTTGCTTTTGCGGGTTCATTGCATAGTTCAAGAATGACGTAAACCCTCTTCCGGGATTTTTGTCGACTACGATTGTGAATTGTTCTGAATTCATTGGCTCGATATCGGTCGTCTCTCCGGACAAGACCTTTCCGCGGCAATATTCGTTAGATACTGAGTCTTCTCTCGGTGTACGACAAGTCAGCCCAAAAGTGATTGTCGTGCTCTCGATGCCTGGGGGAGGCATCTTTCCCACCCCGAACTTATACAAAATCAGCTCGCCAACTCTTCTCTCGCGGTTAATTCCGGAAGGCTTGAAAACCGTGTCGACACCAACACCAATAAAAGATTCGGTTGTAAGGTGGTCAAATTCCACATGGGACTTATCGCTATCGTTCCTGATACCAATTGAAATTCGATTGTTGGTACTTTCGCTGAGAAGTCTGCCGTTGATCATCAGGACACCTGCCGGATCACCTGCGAACTCGCTATTGTCCAATCGAAAAAAGCCTGCATTTATCGCCGCGACGGCTCCGTGGCGGGCAGCGATAGACGATGTGGTCTCGGTGCCGACTATCTGGTCCATGCCAAGCCTTACGTTTAGCCGGACTCTTGTAAGATCGAGCCTCAGAAGGTTTATCTTCACGGGGTCTTCACCGATCTTGTAGTTGACCTGAGCGTGTTCGACGCCCGGGTGCACCTGCTTGAACTCCTGGGCCGGTGTTTTGCCACAGAGAGCACCGAGTACGCAGAGCGCTAAAACCAAAGGCGTCGGCTTAACGAATCGGGATTTGAACAGGCGTTCGAGGAAATCAAGTTTCATATTATTCATATACTCAGTGCACTCAGTGGCCTCTGTGGCAATATACTAAATCTAGATGCGGATCAATGAAAGAGTTGTTCAACTCAACGAAAAGCCGATCAACAAAAGCGCTTGTTATGTTCTCTATTGGATGCAGATGTTCAAGCGGACGTCGCATAACCATGCGCTTACTTGGGCGATCCGCAAGGCGAATGAGTTGAAGTTGCCGCTCGTCGCATACGAAGGGCTGAAATATTACTACCCGTGGGCGAGTGATCGGCTGCATACGTTCATTCTGGAAGGCGTAGAGGAAAAGCGGTGTGAATTTGAACGCCTTGGTATCAACTACATTTTCTATCTGCAAAAGGATGAAAGCTCGCCGAAGAACACGGTAGCGAAGCTGGCGAAGGACGCGGCGATTATCGTTACCGATGATTTTCCGTGCTTCATCATTCCCGGTCACAATCGGCGAATCGCGGAGAGAGCCGAGATCGCCGTTCATGCGGTCGATTCGAACGGCGTCATCCCAATGTCGAAGTTCGACAAGGAGGAGTACGCCGCGTACACGATCAGGCCGAAGATAAACAAACTCCTTCCGACATATCTGAAACCGAGCGAAGAGGAAAAGGTCGAAATAGACGGCACGAGCATTGATATCGATACCGGCTTCGAAACCATCGTAACTTCCGCGAACATTCCCGAACTTGTTTCCGCGTGCGACATCGATCATTCGGTCAAGCCGTCTCAGGTGTATCACGGCGGAACGACAAACGGCCGCGAACGGCTCAAGAAGTTTGTCGAAGAGATCTTGCCCGACTATGACAAAGCTCGCAGCAAGCCGGACCGCGTCGGCTCTTCTCGGCTTTCGGCTTATCTCCATTTCGGCTTTCTTTCACCGCTCGAGGTGGCATTAGCTGTGCAAGAGGCAGACGCTCCGCAGGAATCGAAAGATGCATACCTTGAAGAGCTGATCGTTCGCCGCGAGCTTTCTTACAACATGACGCGGCACAATCCGAACTATGAGTCTCTGGCGGCCCTGCCTGATTGGGTTCATAAAACCATGCGGACTCATGCCGATGACCATCGCGAAGTGACGTACACGCTCGAAGAACTCGAGGCCGGCCAAACACATGACGAGCTCTGGAACGCCTGCCAGCGTGAGATGGTTTTGACCGGTGAGATGCACAACTATGTACGGATGCTCTGGGGCAAGAACGTGATCGCGTGGTCTCGGAGTTACGAGGAGGCGTTCGAAACGCTTGTGCACCTGAACAACAAATACTGTCTCGACGGCCGCAATCCGAACTCATATGCTGGTATCCTATGGTGCTTCGGCAAACATGACCGGCCGTGGATGGAGCGGCCCGTTTTCGGCCAGATCCGCTATATGACGAGCGGAAGCACGGGACGGAAGTTCGACTCGAAGAAGTATATTCAATGGACGAAGATGTTGGGTTAGCCTGATACACATTGCAGTCAACCTTCGCGTTTGAGTGGTGGGGTAAGTGACTTAATCCACCCTTAAATGCAGGAGGTTTTTCGCAATGATCAATCATATTTCTATCGCAGTAAATGAACCCGAGCAGGTCGCTAATTTTATCGCCGAGCTTTGGGAGGGTTACGTCTATCCGTTTCCCCCGGCCCCAAACTCGTTCTTTGTCCTCGCAAACGACGGCAAAGGCACCGCCCTTGAGATCACGCCGGCCGGCACCGTACTTGTACCCGGCGAAGGTTTGCCGGACGAAAGCGATCTAGAGGCCGTCACCGAAGAGCACGAGGCTCAGTTCGTCCGGAGCGAATTTGTACCCAGATATGTTGCGACGCATATCAACATCAATACCCAGAAGAGCATCGAGGAGATCCGTGAGCTGGCCAAACGCGAGGGCTGGCGTGTGCTCGTCTGCAACCGCGGCGGCGGGCTTTTTCAGCTCGTCGAGGTGTGGGTCGAGAATACGCTGATGCTTGAGGTAATGACGCCCGAGCAGACCGAGCGATACATCGAGATCACCGACCTGAAATTCATGGAGGCCGCATTCGCCGACACCCTTCAACAGCATCATCCGGCAACGGATCGCGTACTGCCGAACGAACTGAGCCTTATCGGTTGAGCGGATAGAACCGAAGCGAGATCGACAGAAAGGCCCAAATATTGATCCGCTGATCAACCTGGCCATTCTGTCGATCCCGTTGGGTTCATCCATTCTGAAACTCCCGCCAATTGCCCTTCCAGTCAAAATACTCGGTCGCCCGAAAGCGCTTCTTGTATTCGTAGAACGACTCGCGGTCATAGGCATAGCCGAGATAAAAGTGGTCAAGGCCAAGATCAAGCGAACGCTCGATCTCTTTCAACAAGGTGAATATCCCGAGGCCGGCGGCTGTGATCGCAGGATCGAACATCGCGAAGACGCTCGAAGATGAACGCTCGCCAAGGTCGAAGTAGCTTTCGGCAACGAGCCGATCGCCCTCGCGAATGCTGAGCTGAAAAGCTTCGCATGGTGATGACGTTGCGGTCGCCGGGACAAAATCTTCGAGCCTTTCGGGCCGACCTTCGGTAAAGCGAAGACGGTGGCGTTCGAACAAGCTCCTTGATTCCTCCGTCACTCCGAGCGGGCCGATCGTGACCTCGAGTCCTGCATTCCGCCGCAGGTTGCGACGCTGGCTTTTTGAAAAAGCGAAGCGCTTGAGGTCGATCCGAAGCGGAAGCACACGCATCACTTGGCCGGCGTGGAGCCCGAAGTTGTAGCGAAAGAAGTGCTGCCCGAAATGACGCCAGCCGGCCGCCCAGAGGGCATCCATTGCCTCCGCCGGGGCGAATTCTGAGTGGAAGCGTTCATTGATCAGCCCGGACTCATCAAGCAGCATGGAAAACCAAACGCGTCACAAAAAGCCGAACCTGCCCGAAAAGCCCTGCGAGCAATGCGGACGGCCGATGGCCTGGCGAGCCCGCTGGCGGCGCAACTGGGACGCGGTCAAATATTGCTCCGAACGCTGCCGCCGCGAGCGGCGCAGGGTTACCAGTTGACGCTGCCCTCTTTCGAGGTGTCGATCTGTGCCAGCTCGACGCCCTCGTTGAAGAAGAAGATCTTCATCTGGTCAAACAGGAACTCGTGCGAGTCCGGGTTTGAGACGTCGATGCCGAAGTGGTTAATAAGCTGGTTCTGCTTTTGCAGCCACACTTTCCAACAATCGCCGCAGGTTTCGCCGCCGATCTTTTGCCCGAGCTCGGTCGGGATCGGCGCATAGCCGAGCGGTTCGCCCTTCTGCCCGCAGCGGGCACATTTGAACTTTTCACCGAATAAAGCCATAGAAAAATCTTAGCACAAACGGCCGAAAGGCATTCCCCGTCCATGTTTCATTTTTTCCAAGGGCCATGCATTCCTGAAACGGTTGAAACGAATGAAAGAAATGAACCGCCTGAAAGAGTTGAAACACTTGAAACGCCCGGTTCGGCAATGGATCGCCAAGCCGAAATGCGCACGCGAGATTCCGCGCTTCGCCGTGTTTTGTTTTTTTGTGGGCATCGCGCGTTCGTGAAAACACCGCGAACGCCGGAAACACGCCAGTTGGTCTTGGGTGCTTGGTCTTTGGCTTCTGGTCTTTGGACATTGTTCTTTAATTCCCGGCTAATGGCTTATGGCTAAGAGCTAACGGCTAAAACTAACCGCCCGCCCCATTCCTCCATGCCCGCTATGGCAAAAGTGAATCTCCCGCAAAGATGCAAAGGTTTTCGTTCCCATCACTATTCACGATTCACGAACCTTCGCTGTCCATTCTGACCACTCCCCGCCCGCAAGTGAATGGCGATCCGTGAGATATGGAAGAAATGGATGATATGGATGGGGTGAGTTGCGGAGGTGAGGTCCAGATTCCGCATTCATCATTCCGAATTCCGCATTTACTCGGTTCCGGCTTGAGTTGGCCTTTGGAACGCGGGCATCGTGCCCGCCGCAAGTAGGAACCACGAAGAAAGTAACTAAGAAACCGGAGCTCGCGTTTAGCTTTCTCCTCTGCCATTTATCTTGTTTCCTTTTCGCAGTACACCCTTCCTACCGGTCGGGTTTCCGCCTTTGTGATGGCCGACCGTGCCCGAGACCCGACCGTGAGGAAGAGGCTGCTTTGCAGAAGCCCGCACGTAAGTAAGGGCGTTTGATCCAATGCGGAATGCGGAATCTGGAATTTGGAATCTGGAATTCCCAAACCCTCTTGACACTCCTGCTAAAATTACCCCGTGAGGCAAACCGCCGCCGGGTCTGGAGCATCTCTGATGGTTAGGACTATGCAATTGCGTTTGTTTTTACTGCCCGTGATCCTGTTTTCGTGCCTGGTGACTCAAGCGGCTGAACGCTGCGATGGTGATCTACCGCAACTCCTTCGACGACTTGAAGACGGTACGCAGAAGACAAAGAACGAGGCTCTGGCATGCTTGCTTCGGACCGGAGAACTTAGAACAGCGGAATTGGTTCGACTGCTCGATGACAACGATAAACAGATCAGCCTTCTTGCCCAACTGTCTCTCCGCTACATCGGGGATGAGGTCGGCATGAGAGAACTCCATCAATGGTACGGCCGACAAACCGGCTCGTTTCCGGTAATCGGCCCAACACCAGTTCCGTTGCTCGATTGGGATTATCGGTTTATCGAAGCGAATATGTTGAACACCCCGCCCGATAAGTGGGAAAGCCGCGGAGTTTCTTACATCTACGCACTTGGTCTCGACGGTTCAGAACATTCACAGAAGTTGCTGAAGGAGTTAAAGGTTAAAGCTCAGCCGTTGGCGGTCCGACAGGGTTCGACCCTGTATGCAGCAATTCGCCATACCGAACGGATCAAGCCGTGTGGTTCTTCCGATGATGGAAACTTCCTGAAGATCGCAAAAGTGTACGCATTTTTTATTGAGCCCGACGAATGGAAGCATACGACGGTCAACATGATTGGAACCGATTCGGATGGCTCCAAGGTGCTGGTCGAGTTTTACACTAGTTATGGCCCTCTCGCCGAAGAGGTCGCCGCGGCTGAACCGTTACTGACAACGACCAACGCTAAAGGCGAGGTCGAAGGCGTTAAGTACGACCGGGTTGCCGTCGTTCTTGTAAATGCGGTCAAGGAACAGCAGACCCAGATCGAGACACAGCAGAAACAGATAGAACAGCAGCAGGCGGAGATCGAACAGTTAAAGAAGAAAGCGGCCGAGATCAACGAACTCAAGGCTCTTGTTTGCGGCCTTAGTCCTGACGCTCAGATCTGCAAAAAACCGAACTGAACGCCAAGGTAATCGGTCGTGTCGAAAAACAAGATTGGCAATTTTTGGGAAATGAGCTAATTTAGGAAAATTAAATTTCAAAATGACCGCATTGGCCGACCACAGTCGCCACATCTGCAGCTGTGGTCGGTTTCCTAAAGTACAACGGAGGAACTCAAATGAACTTAATTTCCCGGACGACTGCTATTTCATTAATTGTGATGGCACTAGCGATATCGGCATTTACCCAGACCACGGAGTTTACCTATCAGGGGAGCCTGCAGAACTCGTCTGCACCGGCGAACGGCAATTTTGATTTTGAATTCGCGTTATTTGACGCTTTGTCAGGCGGAACCCAACTTGGTGCGACGCTGACGCGAAGCACCGTGGCGGTCACGGCCGGCACATTCGCTGTCAAGCTAGATTTCGGCGGGCAGTTTCCGGGGGCAAACAGGTTTCTGGAGATCCGCGTCCGCCAGACCGGCGGCGGAGCATTTACTCCTCTTGCACCGAGACAGTCGGTCGGCAGTTCGCCCTATTCTGTACAAAGTTTGAATGCATCAAACGCGACAACCGCAATAACTGCGAATACCGCGACCAACGCAACCCAGCTTGGCGGCGTGGCGGCAAATCAGTACGTTGTGACGACCGATTCGCGAATGACCGACGCGCGGCCACCGACAGCAGGATCGGCGAATTATGTTCAAAACCAGAATGCTGCACCGCAATCGTCGAGCAATTTCAACATCAGCGGAACTGGCACCGCAGATATTTTTAACGCCGCGACGCAGTTTAATATCAATGGATCACGTATTCTTGGAAATCAGGGTAACGCCAATCTTTTCGCAGGCTTTGACGCCGGAGCGGCAAATACGACTGGCAGCGTAAATTCATTCTTTGGTAGGAGTGCAGGTCAATCGAACTTAACCGGCGATGGAAATTCATTCTTTGGAACCTCCGCCGGAAACACCAATACTTCCGGTTCCTATAACTCATTTTTTGGCCGCAATGCCGGAGTTGCCAACAGTTCGGCAAATAACAACTCATTCTTTGGAGCCTTCGCCGGAAACTCAAATTCAATCGGTACAGCAAATTCCTACTTTGGAGCTAACGCCGGCCAAACCAATTCAACTGCCAGCGAGAACTCGTTTTTCGGGGCGGAGGCCGGATTGGTTAACCTGGCGTCCGGCAACTCGTTCTTTGGAAGGCATTCAGGATTATCGAATACGATCGGAGCGGCGAATTCATTTTTCGGAATTGGTTCTGGCGGTTCCAATACATCGGGGGGAAACAACTCCTTCTTCGGTTCGGAATCAGGTCTCGCGAATACGACCGGCGCGGGAAATTCGTTCTTTGGCAGAAATACGGGTATAACGAACACGACCGGCAGCAACAACACGATAATAGGCAACGGAGCCAACGTAAGTTCGGCAGGCTTGAACTTTGCAACCGCGATCGGAGCCGGGGCAGTTGTGTCGACGGACAATACTATCGTTCTCGGTCGTGGAATTCCTAACGATACCGTTCAGGTACCCGGTAATCTAACGGTCTCTGGAGCCTTTTCGGCGAATCTAAATGCAGGCAGCATTACCTCTGGAACTCTTTCAAATGCCCGGCTGGGCCAGATCCCGACCGCAAACATCGCGGACGGAGCCGTGACGGCGGCAAAAATATCATCGGGCCAGGTTGTAAAGGCAATTAACGGGCTACAAGACAACGTCACACTCGCCGCCGGATCGAATATTGCGATCACTCCTGCTGGTAACACGTTGACCGTCGCGTTCACAGGCGGAAATCCGATCCTAAACCAAACAACGCCTCAGTCCGGTGCGAATTTCAACATCAGTGGTAACGGCACCGCGGGCGGCACGCTGTCGGGAAATATAGTCAACGCAGCGAGTCAATACAACATCGGCGGCAGTCGCATATTGAGCAACGCGGGCACGGACAATCTTTTTGCAGGAGTAGGAGCCGGCCAGGCAAACACGGCCGGCTTTGGCAACGCCTTTTTTGGCGTGAGGGCGGGTGGCTCAAACACGAGCGGCGCAGGCAACGCTTTTTATGGCCTCGACGCAGGTACGTCAAACACGACCGGCGGAAGCAACACCTTTTTTGGCTTAAGTGCTGGCTTCGCAAATACGACTGGCTCCATCAACGCCTTTTTTGGCTCAAGTGCAGGCCGCTTCAACACGACTGGCGTCAACAACGCCTTTTTTGGCCGGGAAGCAGGCTACGCAACCACATCGGGCTTCGACAATGCCTTTTTTGGCGGGGATGCAGGCGACGTAAACACGACTGGCTTCAACAACGCCTTTTTTGGCCAGAGTGCAGGCGACTCAAACACGACCGGCGACGGCAACACAATAATCGGCAAGAGTGCCGATGTTGCCTCTGGTGGCCTGACCAACGCAACAGCGATCGGGGCTTTTGCACAAGTTGCTCAAAATAATTCGGTCGTGCTCGGTAGTATCAACGGAGTAAACGGAGCGACCTCCGACACAAATGTTGGCATTGGGACAACCACACCGAATCATCGTCTGACCGTTGGAACGCAGGAAACGCCGGTTGTTACGACTGCGACGTTGGGCGTTTACGGAGCAGGAGCGGCGTTCACAATTGTCCGCGACACGACAAATAACGTCGAGGCCCTGTTCGGTGCAGATTCGGGCGGAGCTCTTTATGGCTCGGTGACAAATCATCCCGCGGTGTTTCGCACAAACAACGCCAACCGGATGATAATCGCTCCAGCCGGCGAGGTCGCCATTGTCACTCTCGGCGCTGCAGGCGCGACCGCGCTGTGCCGTAATGCGTCGAACCAGATCTCGACCTGCTCATCTTCGGCACGCTACAAAAACAGCATCAACACATTTAGCTCCGGCCTCGACCTGATCCGCAGACTGCGGCCTGTATCGTTCAACTGGACGGACGGCGGCTTGGCTGATCTAGGACTCGTCGCCGAAGAGGTCGCCGCGGCTGAACCGTTACTGACAACGACCAACGCTAAAGGCGAGGTCGAAGGCGTTAAGTACGACCGGGTTGCCGTGGTTGCCGTGAACGCGATCAATGAACAACAATCCCAGATCGATGCCCTCACGAAGCGAGTAAATGAACAGAAAGAAGAAAACCGACGACTGCAAGCGCAGATCGATCAATTGAAGCGGCTAATTTGTAGAGCAGAACAGGATCCGGAGATCTGTAAGGTCGAGAACTGATACCTAATACTCCTCAGGACCGCTGCTAAAGAGCCATATTGATTTCCCGCGGATCTCGGCGGCGGCGGAAAGGCCGAGATCAGCAAAGCCCGGGGCTTTATTGTTTTGTGAAGACGAGGGTTGAGGTGTTTGTGCCCATTGGGCCCTCGAGCGAGCGTTTCACGGTTAGCGTTTTGCCATCAGCGGAGAGCGACCAATCTTCCGTGGAGGTGGCGGTGATCTCGCCCATCTGGCCGGAGAAGGTGCGCTTTTGCGTAAGCTTGAGCGTCGCTCCTTCGAGCTTTGCGCTGAGCGTTACGGGCACGGGGCCGCGGGGCGATGCGTGGTCGATGGTAGTCTCGCGTTCCTTTAGGCTGTAAGTAAACTTGCCGTCACCGCCGCCAAAGCGTCCGCCGCCCATCCCGCCGCGTCCGCCGGCCGGGCGCCCACCGCCGCCCTCGGGAGCCATCCGCTTGGTCTCGGTCGCAACCTCGAGCGAGTCGGCGGTCTGCGCTACGGTCATTGTCATCTGCTCTACCCGCGAGCGGTCGTTGAGCTCGGACCGCTCTTTATCGAGCGTCCAGGTACCGGCGAAGTTCGGCGCTTTCTGGGCAAAAGCGGCGGCCGTAACAAGAGCGATGGCCGCGAGGATGAATGCTGCTTTTTTCATGGTAAATGATCTCCTTCTGACGAAGATATTTAGATGCCTGAACGAAGGCAAAAGTCGGGGGCAAGTGTAAAGAAATGTGAGGCGGTCGTCGGGCTTGACGCCACGCCCCCTTCGGCTAGACTAGGCGAATGGACCTGAAGATATTCGGCACCGCCTTTTTAACGCTTTTCCTCGCCGAGCTTGGCGATAAGACGCAGCTCGCGATCATCGTCCTAACGGCAAAAACGGAGTCGAAGCTCGCCGTTTTCCTTGGGGCGAGCCTCGCTCTCGTTCTTGTTTCGCTGCTTGCGGTCTTGTTCGGCGGCGTGCTGAGCCAATATGTGCCGACCGAATGGCTTCAGCGGATAGTCGCCGTCGCGTTCATCATCATCGGCATCCTGATGCTCTTCGGAAAGCTATAGCACCGAAGCCGGCGATTATTCGGATGCGATGAATTCGACGTAGTTGAGTTTGTCGTTCGTTGTGACCGTTTGCACCGGCTGCTTGAAGCCGTGGCCGCGAGCCCGGACAGAAACAAAGACAGTTTCGCCTGCCGGAATGCCCTCGATATTGAAATAGCCGAAGCTGCCCGTGAGCACGCTCCATGTGTTACCTTCGCTATCGATGATGACAACAGACGCGTTTGGAATGCCCGCGCCCGCGGCCGACATCACACGGCCCTCGACCGAGACGTTTGACGAAGACGGTGCCAGCGATGCAAAGCCGATGTCATAGCGGTGGTCGTTTTCGCCGGGGCCGCCTGTCGTAAAGCTAACGACCGGGAAGGTCCCGAGCGGGGAACCGGGCATGTTCGTCGCAGCCGTGGCATCCGAATCGCTTGCTTCATCGTCGCCGGCCTGCGACGTTTGATCTGCGGTCGTGATCCAGCGGCCAAAGAGCGGCCCGCCGACGAGAAAATTGGACAAATTGTCTAGCCTGATCTGATAGGAAGTCCCGAAAGCGAGTCCGCCGTTCACGATGCCGATGGGGTCTGTCGGGTTTGGGTCGACGGTCGTGCCTGCGACGAAATAGTACTCGCCGTTCGCGTCGGTCACTGCTGTACCGACAAGGGTCGAGCCCTGATAAAGATTGACGGTCACCCCGGCGATCGGGCCCTCGCCCGGATCCTGTACGCCATTCGAGTTCGCATCGAACCAGATACGGTTGCCGACCTCGATCGGTGCCGCCTCGCACAGGGGAACAACGTTCCCGATGCCGTTCGCCTTGCCGAAATCGCTGAACGAGTAGGCGAGATAGCCGCGATTCTGGGCTCCGGTGTTGTTCACAAACCACCGAAATCCGCCGGCATCATAGATATTGTCGTTCGGGATATAGACCGGGTCGAAGATTGTCGCAACCAGTACGGAATGGCCCGGTATCTGCGATGCCCCGCCGAGAGCGACCTCATCATGGGGATTGCCGTTCGGGTGGTAGTTATCCTGGTAGTAATACTCGCCGCCGCCGGGGCCTTCATTCGTCGCCTGCGGCGCGTTTCCGATGCCGCCGCAGCGGCCGTTGGCTTCGAGCGTCCAGCCGGAGGTCGGGTTACCGCAGAGCCGAAGCATATCTCCGGCGGTGATGCCTTTGAATAGCTGTGACGGATTGTTCGGGTTGCTTGCGCTGTTGTAGCCCGATTGGTCGCCGTTGCGGTCGCGAAGCGAAAGCACCATGTTGCCGCGGTCGAAGTCGATATCTGTCACCATCGGCTGCGGATAGATGAAGTGCGAAGTGCTGATGGTCTGATAGGTTGCTCGCCAGTTGCGCCACGCGGCACCGTAACCGGGGTCGGTCTCGGCTCGCGGATAGTTGAGCTGAATATTGACGCTCGGCGTCGCGGCAAAGGTGTTCGTCGCCGGATCGAAGCGGTAAACGTACGCACGAAGATTGTTTGAGATCGCCCCGCCCGATGTTTCACGCGAACAAACGGCGCCAACATAAACCGTGCCTTCATACCACGTCACCGCAAAGGGCCGAACCTCGGATGCAGTATTGCAGCTCGGCATTGTGGTCGGGAACGGGTAGCTCGTGATAGTGGTCGAATTTAGCGGACCCGACGTGGGAATGCGATAGAGACGCCGATCGTTAAGATTCATCGCATAGAGAAATGTTTCGTCCGCGTTCAATGCGATACCGCCGAACGAGATCTTTCCGACAGCATTCCAGGTGGTCTGGCCATTGTCGGTGTTGTAGTCGAGCGGATTGTGCGGGTCCGTACCAGCCGTGCCGGCGCCGAAGACGGTATTCAAGTTGACGAATTCGCTGACGACGTTCGTATTCCGGTCAAATTGATAAATGGCGCCTGGCCCGCCGGGACCAAACTTGGCGTGCTTTTTCATGTACGCGGCGGCAAAAATTCGCCGCGTCGCCCGATGATAAGCAAGCCCAAAGGTCGTGCCGACGTCATCGGTGGTTGCAAGCGAGGTATTGCCGGGCGAGGTGAAGTCGGTTACCGGGTTGCCGCCTGTGGTTCGTGTGCTGCCGCCGGTGTAGGGAATCGTGAAAAGGGCTTCCGGTTGCGTGGCGCCGCCAAAGCCGTAGAGCTGCGAGCAGATCTCGGGATTATTCGCACAAAAGTCGCCGGGACGATTAAGTGCTAGGTTGACGTTCGATGTGTTGCCATCCTGAACAAAGTGCACTGTAGAACCGGCCGTCGTTACCGTATTCCCATTGACCGAAGCCGCGCTTCTGGCGGATGGAAAAAAGCCGGCAGGCACGCCTGTGAACTCGATTCGATATGGCCCGGTGCCGGCAGCGTTGAGCGTATAGGTGCCATTGGCGGCGGTCGTTGCCGAACCTTGCAGCGCTCCGGCCGAGTCGTAGGCAGAAACGGTTACCCCGGCAATGCCCGTGTCAATAGCTGCCGGGGCCGCGGCTGTTCCGCCGGAGTTCTCGAAAAGCCCGTTGCCGTTGAAATCCTGAAAAACGCGGCCTGAGATAGCGCCCGCGAACTCGTTTGCCGGGATGGCAAACTGATCGGACTCCTTATCTGAACGGACTTCTTGGGCCTGCGAATCATCAGCGATGTAAAGCAGGCTTGTGGATAGCAGAAGACCGGAAACGAGGAAGATGAGGATGAATTGAGTAGGTAGATTCTTTCTTTGCGGCATCAGAGTAGGCGACCGAGATTGGATTAGGGTAGAACTTGATGATAACTAGCTCAGCGCGGAGTTCATTGCACAGGATGCGGTAAGCAGGGATTTTGAGCAGGGAGCATAGTTGGGAGGATAGGCAGAGAATATCAGCAACTGCTCAACAGTGTCAAACAGTTTTTTACATATTCATTCGATAGTAGCCGCTCACTTTTTGAGGCGGGCGGCGAATTTCTGGCGAAATTTCACGACCTTTGGCGCGACGACGGCGGCGCAGTAGGGTTGGTTCGGGTTATTGGCGAAATACTCTTGGTGGTAGTCCTCGGCCGGCCAGAATTTATCGAAGGCGGTCACCTCGGTAACGATCTTGCCGTCGTAAATGCCCTCGCGGGTTACCTCGTCGATGATCTCGTGGGCGGTCTGTTTCTGCTCGTCGGAATGGTAAAAAACGGCCGAGCGATACGATGAGCCGATGTCGTTGCCCTGGCGGTTGAGCTGCGTCGGGTCATGGACGGAAAAGAAGACGCGGAGCAGGTCCGCGTACGAAAGCTCCGCGGGGTCGAACGTGACCTGGACGACCTCGGCATGGCCGGTGGTTTCGGAGCAGACCTCCTGATACGTCGGGTTTTCCTTGTACCCGCCCGAATAACCGGAGTCGACGTCGTGAACGCCCTTGAGGTCGTCAAAGACCGCCTCGACACACCAAAAACATCCCGCCGCGAGAGTTGCCGTTTCAAGCCCGTTTTCTGCCATAGATAGTTATCCCCTTCTGTTCGATCTTTATCTCATATTATCCTAATCGCGGAGGCGAAAAAAGCATTGCGGCTTGTTCACGGAAAAGAGATCTTTGGCGTTGAGGTCGACGGCGAAACGCGATGCGGGCACTGGCACAGCCCGCTGGACATCATCGCGATCAAGTTCAAGTGCTGCGGCCGCTGGTATCCGTGCTATGACTGCCACGCCGAGGTCGCGGGCCACGAGCCGGCCGTTTGGCCGCGGGCGGAACGCGGCGAAAAAGCTATACTCTGCGGCGGCTGCGGGGCGGAGCTTTCGATCGAAGATTACCTTGCCTCAGAAAATCTTTGCCCGGCCTGCGAACGCGAGTTTAACCCCGGCTGTGCGAAGCACTACCACTTATATTTCGAATGAGTTAGACGGGGACTCGGTCGAATGAATCGACCATCTCGAAGCTGCTTTCCGCAACGGGAGAATTGCCCGGACGGACGGAAAGCAGAACCTGCATTCCTACATCCGCGGCCGCGGAAATTTCTTGGGCGATGTCGGAAATGAAGAGGATCTCGGCGGGCAGAGAATCGAGTTCCCCGGCGATGCGGTGGTAGCTCTCCGCCTCGCGTTTGTGGCCGATGTTGGTATCGAAATAGCAGTCGATGTGGCGGGAGAGGTCGCCTTCGGCCGTGTGGCTGAAGATGAGCTTTTGCGCCAGCACGCTGCCGGAGGAATAAATGGCGATGAGCTTGCCGGCCGCCTTCCAACGTTCAAATGCCGGCGGCACATCGGGGAAGACCTCGCCGACGAGTTCGCCCGCGGCATATCCGTGTTCCCAGATGAGGCCTTGAATGAACTTGAGCGGCGTCGATTTGCGGTCGGCATCGATGAGATGTTTTAGGTACTCGATGACCGAATTCTCGGACGTTTTGTCGAACGGCTTCGTGTAGCTGTCGTCCAGCTCGGCCTCGGCGGCAAGTTCGGCGATCTCGCTTCGGAGCGACACGAAATTCTCGGATACGTAACCCGCGACTCGTGCACGGGCATAAGGGAAAAGCGTCCGATGGACAAAGTCGATCGGGGTCGTGGTGCCTTCGATGTCGAGGAGTATTGCTTTGGTCATTTTTTGCCACAGAGCACACCGAGACCTTGGCGAGAAAATTCTCTGTGCTCTCCGTGCCTCCGTGGTGAAATTACCTTACGCCGAGCGGAATGTGGTTGACGCCGAAGCACATTGGTTCGAAGCCGGCATCGACACCGGAGTTTGTGTAGTGCGGCGTCCAGCCGGAGACGTCCTGAAAGAGGCGAATGGCCCGGATGGTTCGGTCGCCGCAGAGATTGAACCAATGGCGGGTACCGCGCGGAACGCGGATCAGGTCGCCGGCCTCCATCTCGATAGCGACGACATCGCCGCCCTCCGGTGCAATGTGGAAAAGTCCGTGGCCGCGGACGATGAACCGCACCTCGTCCTCATCATGCCAGTGCTCTTTGTTGAACTTGTCGAGCATCGCATCAAGGCCGGGCAGTTCGGGCGTGATGTTGATGACATCCGCCGTGACGTATCCGCCCTTTGCTTTCAACACTCCGATCTCATCGGAATAGAACGCAAGGATCTCCGCATCGCTCGCATCCGGCCCGAGCTCGGCGATGTTGTCCCAGCGTTCGTAGTCAATGCCGACGCCGGAAAGATAGGCTGAAATCTGGCCGGAGTCAGTCAGCCGTAATTCTTTCTTTGGTACATCTACGATTGCCATTCGATTTACTGTTCGGTTCTTTCCTGGAGTGACTCGATCAGTTTACAAGATAGAACTCGGTATCGCCGTCTGTATTCTTATCAAGAAGGTAAATAGGAGTAAAGATCATGTATACGCCATTCCCTGGAAAATGTACCTCGACACACCCGCGGGAAGGGCAGCCATCTCGCTCATGAATAATGGTATTGTTTTCACGAATGATCCAGTAACTTACTACGTAGGTCACCGCGCAAAGGACGACTAACAAGACTATCTTTCTTCGCATTTTGTACCTACAACTTGTCTAACTCGATGCAGGTGCCCCTATCTCAACTGCCTTCCGATAACCTCGAACAAAAACTCGAATATCTCCACGTGCCGTTTTGCGTCGGCGACCGTTTCGCCCCAGGTGTAGAGGCCATGGCGGCGGAGGTAGATTCCGTGGCAGGCCGGGTTTTCGCGGAGCACGTTCTCGATGACGTGTGAGAGCGCGACGTAGTCCTGCGAGTTATCGACTATCGGCACTCGTTCGCGGTGCTCGTGCGTCGTAACGCCCGAAAGGCCCTTGAGCATCTCGTAGCCTTCGATCTCGATAAACCCCGACTCATAAAAATGGTCGGAGAGGATCGTGCCCCAGACCGAATGTGTGTGCAGGATCGACCGCGCCCGCGGCACGTGCCGGTAAATGCAAAGATGGAGCAGCGTCTCGGCCGAGGGCTTCCCAAAGCCCTGCAGGATCTCCGCGTCGTCGTCAAGCTCGAGAAAGTTCGTTTCGTCGAGGTTGCCTTTTTCGATGCCGCTGGCCGTAACCGAAATGCGGAGCGGCCGCCTGGCGAGCAACATACTGAAATTCCCGCTCGTGCCCAGGACCCAGCCTCGGCGGTAAAACTCGCGGCCCGCCTCGGCGAGTTCGCCTGCTAATTTATCTTTCGCGTTATCGGCCATTGGTCGTCCTGCGGCTTTGCCAGAGTAAATATTATCGCAAATTGGAGTCGGCAAATGTGAACTCCTTGTGAATTTGACCGTTTCGGAGATTTAAACACAGAGCACACAGAGATAGGGCACAGAATTCACGAAGTTAGGTTTGCCGCAGCTAGACTATAGAGCCTCCGGAGTTTTCATTCTTCGTCTTCCCTTAGTTTCTCTAGCACTGAGAAATCTTCGAGCGTCGTTACGTCGCCGGCGATGGTTCCGCCGGAGGCGATCTCGCGGAGCAGGCGGCGCATTATCTTGCCCGAGCGCGTTTTCGGGAGAGCGTCGGTGAAGCGTATGTCGTCCGGCTTTGCGAGTGCCCCAATCTCTTTTGCAACGTGGGCGCGGAGCGCCTCCTTCAGCTCTTCGCCGCCGGTCCGTCCGCCTTCGAGAGTTACAAATGCCGAGATCGCCTGGCCTTTCAATTCATCCGGCCTTCCGACAACGGCCGCTTCGGCTACAGTCTCGTGCGAGACGAGAGCGGATTCGATCTCGGCGGTCCCGAGCCGATGTCCGCTGACGTTTATTACGTCGTCAACGCGGCCCATTATCCAATAATAGCCGTGCTCGTCGCGGCGGGCGCCGTCGCCGGCGAAATAGCGGTTCGGTATCTCCGACCAATAGGTTTTCTTGTAGCGCTCGTCGTCGCCCCAGATCGTCCTGAGCATCGAGGGCCAGGGGTGCTTGATCACCAGATAACCGCCCTCGCCCGGGCCGACCGGCACGCCCGCTTTCGTTACTATATCGACCAAAATGCCCGGCAACGGCCGAGTCGCGGTTCCCGGCACGGTCGGCGTCGCTCCCGGAAGCGGGCTGATCATTATCGCTCCTGTCTCGGTCTGCCACCATGTATCGACGATCGGACAGCGGCCCTTGCCGATCACCTGGTGATACCACATCCATGCCTCGGGGTTGATCGGCTCGCCGACTGTGCCGAGCAGGCGAAGCGACGAAAGATCGTGCTTGAGCGGATATTGCTCGCCCCATTTGATGAAGGCGCGGATGGCGGTCGGAGCGGTGTAAAGTATTGTCACCTTGTGCCGCTCGATTATGTCCCAAAAGCGGTCAAAGCCCGGATGGTTTGGCGCGCCTTCATACATAACGACCGTCGCACCGTTCGCCATTGGGCCATAGACGACGTAGCTATGCCCCGTCACCCAACCGATGTCTGCGGTGCACCAATAGACGTCCTCGTCCTTGAGGTCAAAGACCATCTTCGCCGTATATGCCGCCTGCGTCAGGTATCCGCCGGTCGTGTGCAGAATGCCCTTCGGCTTGCCAGTCGTGCCCGAGGTATAGAGGATGTAGAGCGGGTGCTCAGAGTCGAGTTCCTCGGCCGGGCAGTCGGAATTCACCGTCTGCATCAGCTGGTGCCACCAGTGGTCGCGGCCGGGCCGCATCTCGATCTTGGAGCCCGTCCGCCGATAGACGACAACGTTCTCGACCGAAGGCGTTTGGGCGACGGCCTCATCGACCGTTTTCTTGAGCGTGATCTCCGCACCGCGGCGGTAACCGCCATCGGCCGTAACGATCAGCTTGCACTGGCCGTCGTTGACGCGGTCCGCGATCGCATCTGCCGAGAAGCCGCCGAAGATGACCGTATGCGTCGCTCCGATGCGGGCACAGGCGAGCATCGCGATGGCGAGCTCCGGCACGAGCGGCATGTAGAGCGCGACGCGGTCGCCGGTTTTGACGCCGAGCTTTTTGAGGACGTTTGCAAACCGACAGACCTCCGAGTGGAGCTGCAAATAGGTCAGCGTCCGCTGCTCGCCGGGCTCGCCTTCCCAGATGATGGCGGCCTTGTTCTTTCGCCAGGTCGTGAGGTGGCGGTCGAGGCAGTTGTAAGAGATATTTAGCCGCCCGCCGACGAACCACTTGGCAAAGGGCTCTTCCCACTCAAGCACCTTGTCCCAACGCCGGAACCAATGAATCTCCTCGGCCTGCTTTTCCCAAAAAGCCGGTGGGTCAGCCTCCGCCTCTGCATAAAGCCGCTCGTATTCCTCAAAGCTTTTTATATGGGCCGCGGCGGCAAAATCGGCCGGTGGCGGAAAAACTCGGGACTCGCTCAAGATGGATTCGATGGCAGACGTTTCAGACATAGCAGACAAGTATAAGATAACGAGCGAACCGCGGTAAAACCGCAGCGGCGGCCCGGCGAGTTCAGGCTTTGGAAACATCGCGGCGGGCGTGTAAAATCTCAACGTTCCCGTCCGCATTTTCCAGAGCTTTTACATAGATCGATTCGTTCATTATGCCGCTTCTCGAAATGAGAGAGATCGTCAAGGAGTTTCCGGGCGTCCGGGCACTTGACGGCGTCAGCCTGACGCTTGATGCGGGCGAGTTTCACGCACTTGTCGGCGAGAACGGTGCCGGGAAATCGACACTGATGAAAGTGCTCTCGGGCGTCTATCCGGCAGGAAGCTACGAGGGCGAAATATTGATCGAGGGCCGGCCAGCGAGCTTTCGCGGCATTCGCGATTCGGAAGCCGCGGGCATCGCGATCATCTTTCAGGAGCTCTCGCTGGTCAAGGAGCTTTCGGTCGGCGAGAACATCTTCCTCGGCCGCGAGCCCGCCTCGCTCGGCATCATCAATTGGTCAGAGCTTTACCATAAAGCGACGAAGCTGCTTACCGATCTCGGGCTCGATATCGACCCGCGGGTGGCGGCCGGCAATCTCGGCATCGGGCAGCAGCAACTCGTCGAGATAGCAAAGGCGCTTTCGCAGAATGCCCGCATCGTCGTGCTCGATGAACCGACGGCGGCGCTGACGGAATCTGAGGTCGAGACGCTTTTCGGCATTCTCGATGGGCTCAAGAAACGCGGCGTCGGGATGATCTATATCTCGCATAAGCTCGACGAAGTGCTGCGGCTGAGCGACCGCGTCACCGTGCTCCGCGATGGCCGGACGGTCGCAACGCACGCCGCCGCCGGGCTGACAAAAAACACGATAATTGCCGAAATGGTCGGCCGCGAGGTCGGCGATATATTCCCGGTCTCAAAGCATGAACTCGGCGAAACGGCGCTTGAGGTACGCGGCATCACGGCCTTCTCGACCGACCGGCCGGATAAGAAGCTGGTCGATGGCGTCTCGTTCAAGGTGCGGCGGGGCGAGGTGCTCGGGATCGCCGGGCTGATGGGTTCGGGCCGCTCGGAACTGCTGATGTCGATCTTCGGCGCTTATGCGGGAAAAACGACCGGCAGCGTGCTCATCGCCGGCCGGAAAGCCAACATCCGCGAACCGATGGACGCGATCAGCCGCGGCATCGGGTTCGTTACCGAAGACCGAAAACGCTACGGACTGCTGCTCGAGCAGACCATTCTCGACAATATGACGCTTGCCGCGCTTCAGCGCATCTCGGGGCGATTCATCACGCACCGCGAGCGCGAAGCTGCGGCCGCCACATTGCCAATCGCGACGCTGAGGATCAAGGCGACGTCGCCGATGGCCATCGCCGGGACGCTCTCCGGCGGCAATCAACAGAAGGTCGTGCTCGGCAAATGGCTGCTGACCGAGCCGAAGGTGCTGTTCCTCGACGAACCGACCCGCGGCATCGACGTCGGGGCAAAGCAGGAGATATACGCGGAAATAAATACGCTCGCAAAAGCGGGCCTTGCGATCGTGCTTGTTTCGTCAGAGTTGCCCGAGGTGCTCGGGCTCGCGGACCGCGTTATCGTCCTGCACGAAGGCGCCGTCCGGGGCGAATTTACGCGGGAAGAAGCGACACCGGAAAAAGTAATGGCCGCGGCAACGGGTGTGTAGCGAGACAGAGTCTTTCGATGGTTTGGCACGGCTGAGGATCGGACTTATTTTTAACGCGGAGGCCGCAGCGAACGCAGAGTTTTTTTCGGTCAGCTGTCTCCTCGACTCGATAGCGGTTAGATTTAGTAGCACCGAAGATCATTTAAATGAAGAACAAACTTTCAGGCTTGGTTGATGGGTCGTCGCTGCGGGCGTTTGCGATGATCGCGGTGCTGGCGGTCATCTGGGGTTATTTCCATTGGGCGACGGGGCAGATCTTCCTGACGCCGCGGAACCTCTCGAACCTGATGACGCAGATGTCGGTCACCGGCATCATCGCCGTCGGGATGCTGATGCTGATCGTCTCGGCGAACATCGACCTCTCGGTCGGCTCGGTGCTTGGGCTGGCGGGCGGCATCGCGGCTTACACGCTGACCAACCTCGGTTACCCGATCCCGGTGGCGATCGGGCTTGCCCTTCTGGCGGGCATTGCGATCGGCGTTTTCCAGGGTGTGCTGACGGCAAAAGCGGGCATTCCGGCGTTCATCGTAACGCTCGGCGGGCTGCTTGCCTGGCGCGGTGCGGTCAAGTGGCAGCTCGGCGGAAACACGGTCCCGATCGCCGACGAGACGTTCAAGATGATCGGGCAGGGCAACATTCCGGCGTGGGTCGGCTGGGTGCTCGCCGGCATCGCGGTCGCGTTCATTATTGCGAGGGCCGAAAGCTCGCAGCGGGCGTTAAAAGAATACGGGCTCGGCGAAGGCAACATCGCCGCCGCACTTGCGAAGTCGCTTATCCCGATTGGGGCGATACTGATCTTCATCTGGGTGATGAATTCGTATCAGGGCGTACCGGTGCCGGTGCTGATCTTCGTCGGGGTTGCGCTGATCGGCTCTTTCCTGATGAGCTCGACGACCTTCGGCCGCTACCTTTACGCCATCGGCGGCAATGCCGAAGCGGCCCGGCTCTCGGGCATCAATAACTCGCGAAACGTCATTGCAGTTTACGGCATCTTGGGCGCTCTGACGGGTATTGCCGCTTTAATCTATACGGCCCGCGTCGGAAGCGCGGCACCCGATGCCGGAACGCTCAAGGAGCTCGACGCCATCGCCGCCTGCGTCATCGGCGGAGCCTCGCTGATGGGCGGCCGCGGCACGGTCTTCGGCGCGTGTCTCGGCGCGCTGATAATGGCCAGCCTCGATAACGGAATGTCGCTCCTCAACGTCCGCGACTTTATGCAGGACATCATCAAAGGCTCGATCCTCGTCGCTGCGGTTGGGTTGGATATGATGGGCAGGAAGCAGGGTTGATATCAGCCGCCGATGAAGCTCATTGTCCGGTCGGGCTGGATGAAGCCGGGGTCGTTGATGTAGTGGCTCGGTTCTTTTTTCAGAGCGGCGGCCTTGATCACCTCGGCGATCTCATCATCGCCAATGCCGGAGCGGAGCGGCCCGAGCAGGTCGTGCTCTTTGGTTGAGAAAAGGCAGGTGCGGATCTGCCCGTCGGCGGTCAGGCGGATTCGGGAACATTGGCCGCAGAACATCTCCGTTACCGGCGCGATGATTCCGACCTCGCCGGGCGAGCCATCGGCAAAGCGAAACTTCCACGCCGTCTCGCTCCCGCGCGAAGGCTCTTTCAGCTCAAGCGGGAATTCGCGTTCGATGCGTTCGCGGATCTCGCGCCCCGAAACGACCAGCGATCGGTCCCATTCGCGGCCCGAATCAAGCGGCATATATTCGATAAAACGCATCGAGACATCGTTCTCGCGGGCAAAGCGGGCAAGCTCGGGGACCTCGTCATCATTACGACCGCGGACGATGACGGCGTTGACCTTAACGGGAAGAAAGCCAAGACGTTTCGCGGCCTCGATCGATGAAAGAACGCGGCCCAGCGAATCTGAGCCCGTTATCTCGCGAAAGCGTTCGGGACGGACGCTGTCGAGGCTGAATGTTACTCGGTCGAGGCCTGCGGCTTTTAGTGCCCCGGCAAATCGCTCGAAGTCGTAACCGTTGGTTGTAAGTGCGAGGTCGCGGAGCTGCGGCTTCAAGCTCGAGAGCATTTTGACCAGAACCGGAACATCGCGGCGGATGAGAGGCTCGCCGCCCGTCAGCCTTATCTTCTCGATGCCAAGCGAAACGAAAATGCCTGCAAGCCGCGTGATCTCTTCGAATGTAAGCAGCGTCTCGCGCTTTGCCCAGGCCGGTTCGCCGTGCGGCAGGCAGTAAAAACACCGAAAGTTGCACCGATCCGTCAGCGAGATCCGAAGATCGCGAATCGTCCGGTTGTGGGCATCCCGCAGCATCACCTTAATGATACAACAATCAAGATGATGGCTTGGCCGGCTGCATTACTTAAAGGCTTCAGCGATCCGCTTGATGTCAGCCAAAACGGTCTCTCTATCCGGGTGCTCGACCTTTTGCAATATGGCCTCAAATTCGCCAAGCAGCTTTGCGACCTCGGCCTTTTCGCTGGTGTCCTCGGGCGGTGTGTAGCTGGCCGGGCTCTTGGCTTCATCGGCAATGCTCGCGAAGTTCTCCTTCAGCTGAAGGACCGCGGCGGCCGAATGCCGTCCATCCGGATATCGCGAAAGATACTCGCCGAGCGTTATCCGCGTGACGTAAAGACCGCAGTTGAGATAGCCTTCGCATTCGCCGGGGAGCGGGTTTTGTGCAGCCTCCCAGGCGATATCGTCGGCGACCGGAAGGCCGCGATACTTCTTCTCAAGATCCCAAAAAAGCTCCGAGCGGACGTAGTACATCGCTCCGGGCTCGTGGTAAACGATCTTCGACTCATTCGCCTTAAAGAAACGCCTGTTCGGCTGCTTCTCGTAGTCTTCACGCGGAATGCTCTCGAGTTTGTTTTTGAGTTCAAGCAGTTGCTTGAACTCGGCTTTTGCCTTCGCCTCGTCGGCCTTGCCGGGAGTTTGGGCGAGACTTCCGGCGGCGGCGACGGCAAGCACCAAGAAGAGCATTGCCGCGCTCAAAAAGCAGCGGTAAAACTTTGGTAAAAATTCACTATTCGGATTCATTTCGTCTTTCGTCCTCAATAAGTTGTTTCGCATTGCGCATCAGGCCCGGGAGCTTTGCACGCTTTATCGCGCTTCCGCGAAAACGCGCGGCATAACTCTCAGGCGTCATCGCCAATATTTCATTGAACGGTAAAGACGTTTCATTTTTGCGGGGTTCAAAGCGATTTTCTGCGGTCGGCTGCTCAAAGCGGTTCCAGGGGCAAACGTCCTGACAGATATCGCAGCCGTAAAGCCAGCCCTCGAGCCGACCGGCGACCGCTTCGGGAAGTTCTTCGCCGCGGTGCTCAATGGTTGCGTACGAGATGCAGCGGTTTGAGTCGACGACGTAAGGTTCGGTGATCGCACCGGTCGGGCAGGCTTCGATGCACGCGGTGCATGTGCCGCAGTGGTCCTCGGCGGACTCGTCGTAGCTATCTGCTTCGACATCGAGGATCAGCTCGCCGAGAAACACCCACGAGCCCATCTCGCGCGTTATCACATTCGTATGCTTGCCGATCCAGCCGAGCCCGGCGGCGGCTGCCCACGCCTTTTCAAGGATCGGTGCCGTATCAACGCAGACCTTTCCATCGGCTCCGGGATACGCGGCATTGATTCGGTCGAGCAGGTCGAAGAGCCGGGCCTTTAGCACTTCGTGATAATCATCGCCCCAGGCGTAGCGGGAGATCTTGCCTGCCTCTTTTGTGTCTTGATGCTCGTGCGGTGTGTAGTAATTTAGGGCGACCGAGAGCACTGTTTTGGCGCCCGGAAAAAGCAGACGCGGGTCGCTGCGTTTTTCGGGCTCGCGGGCCATCCACGCCATCTCGGCGCTATAGCCGCGGCCGAGCCATTCGAGCAGCCGATCGTGAGCCTCGCTAAGCGCTCCGGCACGTGCAACGCCGGCAAGATCAAACCCCGCCTCGCCTGCCAACCGCTTCAGCTCTTCACGCTCTGCCTGCACGCAAGAATTATAGTCCGCCGCTACCCGAACGAATAGCCGAAACGAAAAAGAGGCCGCCGCAAGCGACAGCCTCTTTTGATGTTCTAAACCTTTCGAGTTTAGAAGTTGAGCCGCAGACCGATCTGGAACTGCCGCGGGTCGAAAGCCGACGTCGAGGCACTTCCGTACTTACTGCCGCGGCGAATGCCGGTCTCATTTACCACCTGATAGAACGGATTGGCAGCCGCCTCGTTGAATCGGTTGAACATATTGAATACCTCACCGATGACATCAAGGCTGAGCCGTTCACCAAAGTTTATTCGTCGCGAAAGGCGGGCATCGACCGAGAAAAAGTTATCGGTCAGGCCCATGTTGCGGCCAAGATTTCCGTTTGCCGGGAAAACGCCGGTCTGGCAATTGGTGTCGAGGCCGGTCTGGCAAAGCGTACCGTCCGGACGGACCGTCGGCCGCTCGTTCGTGCTCTGGAAGTCGCCGTTCGCATCGCCGACGGCGAGGATGTTGAACGGACGGCCCGAGCCGTATTCGACGATCGGTGAAAACTGGAAGCCGTGAAGAAAACGCAGGAAGCCGTTTCCGCTCCGCCAGCTATCCGGTGCCCCAAAGACGCCGCTGAAAACGAACCGGTGACGCTGGTCAAAGAGCGAATCCGATTTCTCAGCACGGAAATTAAGGTTGTCCTGCGGCTTCAAGAGCGTTTGCAGATCGGACGAAAAATCGATCGCATGCGACCAGGTGTAGGTCGCAAAGAACTGAACGTTCGACGAAAACCGCTTCTTAAGCTCTACGTTCAGGGCATTGTAGAACGAATTGGCGTCCGATAGCTGAGCGTTTACGTCCGCATAGGCATTGATCGGGCCCGGCGTACGGACGCTGCCCGCGATAGCTGCGTCAAACGCGGCCTTGTTCACCAGCCCGTTAGTTGCAGAGGCGACGAAGAAGTAATTCGGGCCAAGCTTTCGGAAATAGTTTGCGGCTATCGGGCTGACGATCCTTTGACCGGAATTATTGACTCCGACCAAGCCCGGGATTATGACCGTAAAGCCCTGCGGACATGCCGCTGAGGCAGTACAGTTTGTCGTGGGTAGCGAGAAGAAACCGGCCTGTGTAAGATTTGCCGGGTTCACTCCAAAGAACCTGCGGAAATTCTCCCGCATCGCGTTGGTATCGACCGGGTTCACATCCTGCGGGTGAGCAAGGTGTCGGGCGTTAACCGTGATGTAGCTCGCCGAGATGACCATGTCCTTGCCGATCGCTTGCTCGATGCCAAGATTGCCCTGGAAGGCATACGGATATTCAAAGTCCTTGCTGACGTGGAGCGTAAAGGGAAGTATCGGCCCAAAGCCTGTGAAGGTGCTCGAATCAAACCGCTGGAAGCCGAATTGGTAGCGTGCCGAAGCGGCAACACCGGGTGTCCGTGTGGCACCGCAGATCGACGGGATCGAACCCTGCACGCCGCAGACCGTTCCGTGGAATACCTGCCAGGCGTTAAAGAGACCCGCCGGTGATGGGCCGCCGATCGGAAGTAGCGTCGCCTGCTGCTGTTGCGAGCCATCGGCGATGTCTGAGTTAAAGGCAACCGCCAGTAGCGGGTGGTCATAGAACATTCCGCCCGCACCGCGGATAACGGTCCGGCCATTATTAAAGACGTCCCAGGCAAAGCCGACGCGCGGTGCCCAGTTGTTCGTATCACGCGGAAAACCTTGCGTTACGTTAAGAGCATCTTGCGCCGTCTGAACGTCAGACGCCGACAAGGTGATTCCCGTAAGCGGGTCGGTGAACGGCGTCGGTGCGTATTCATCCGTCAATTCCACGTCGTAGCGGATGCCGTAGTTGAGTGTGAAATTGCGAAAGATCTTCCAGGTGTCCTGAGCAAAAAAGGCGATCGGCTTGTTCTTGAGCGTGCTGTTCGGATCGCCAAAACCCTGGATGAAAACGCTCGGGAAGCCCAGGCCATAGGTCTGGATCGGCGTAAATGCCGGACCGGTACAGCCGGGTACCAGACCACCGCAAGCTTGCTGGCTGAAGTTGTAAAGCGCCGGGAAGTTAAGGTCAAATCGTGCGGTTCCACCTATCCAGTTTACGTCGCCGCCAAACTTAAAGATGTGGCTTCCGGTCGCCCAGGTCAGATTGTCGCGGATCTGGAATCGCGTCTCAACCCTCGACACCGGCGAGAATGGATTTGAGCCGATGAAACCCGTTCCGGCGATCTGATGGGCAACGCTCGGAACCTGCGAATCAAAATTTGCCTTGCGGCGGCCGAAGCTGAAGTATGCCTCGTTAACCAGATTGTTCGGAAGCACGCTCGCAAGCGAGGCCGAGAACGACGTGTCCTTTATCTTCTGGATGCCGGTACGCGAATAGTCGTTCTGGCCGAGCGTCTGGTTCTGCGATTCGTCCTGAATGCCGTTGATGTCTCCGGGGTTGTAGCCAAGCCGGAGCGAAAGCTGATGGCCGGTTTGGATCAGGTGGTCAAGCCGGACCGAGGAAAAGGTCGACGCCTCAGAGATCGGGAAGATGCGCCGGAGCTGATTGAGCGGGCGGAAGGCGACAAACTCGCCATCTGCATTCCGCGTAAGCGGCACCGGAACGCCCGAGAGAAGAAATCTTCCGCCGACCTGCTGTCCCTGCGGAACGCCGATGCCAGGCAGGAAGTTGATCAGCGTGCTTCCTCCGTTCAAGGCCGTCTGGCTGCCGATCGAGGCAAAGTGTGCATACGCGATCGCGGTCGAGGGGCTTGTCCCGAGTGTCGTTTGAATATAAGAGACCTGCGCCGGTGTCAGGTTGGTAAAGGTCTGCGAGACCGGCAAAAAGGGTGCGCCGATCGTTATGCTTGAGGTAGCTCCGCCGACGATATCGCCGGTGAAGAAGCCCGATTCCTGCCTTCGACGCTGTTCAAATGAAGCAAAGAAGAAGGTCCTTTCCTTAAGCAGCGGTCCGCCGAATGTAAAGCCATACTGTGCTCGTGTGTAAGGCGGCTTTTTGGTCGGGTCGCCGTCGATGACCGGAGCGAACGCATTACGCGATTGTATGGACTTGTGTCGCAGATAGCCAAAGACGTTTCCGCGGAAGTCATTCGTTCCGCTCTTGGTCACGACGTTAACGATACCGCCGGTCGCGCGGCCAAACTCCGGCATATAGGAGTTCGTCGTCACCTGATATTCCTGCACCGCTTCCTGCGAAACGGTCGTACGGGCGGCGTTGATCGAGTTATCCGTAAAGTCGGCTCCATCAACCTGCACCAGCGTCGAGCGTCCGCGCTGTCCGCCGATGTTGAGTCCCGATGTCGGGGCCGGGCCGACCGGGCGGCCGTTGTCGCGTCCGACCGTTGAGATGGTCAGTGCAAAGCCGGTCGCGCTTCGTTCATTGATCGGAAGATTCTGGATGCGTGTTTGGTCGATCGTGGTCGAAACGGTTGTCCGCGAAGTTTCGATCAGCTCGACCGATTCCCCGGTCACCGTCACCGTTATGTCTTCGGCGCCGACCTCCATGCTTATTCTCAAAGTGGCGCTCTGCCCGACCGTCAGGCTTACGGGCGAGATGGTGACACGCTTAAATGTCGAGGCCTCGGATGAGATCTCATAATCTCCCGGCGGCAGGGCAATGAAGCGGTACGAGCCGTCGCTTCCGGACGTGGTCGAACGCGTAATGCCTGTGCTCTGGTTGCGGGCCGTTACGGTCGCACCCGGAATTACAGCGCCGTTCGGGTCAACGACGACACCGGCGAGGTCGGCGGCGTTCGCCTGCGCCTGGCCCATCGCTAGGCCTACGCTGAATAGCGCAACTATTGCGGTCAACAGGGCCTTGGTAAATAACCCCGGACACCTTAAAAAAGCTGCTTTCATCGAGATCTTCTCCTTGTACTGAACTTCCGAAATTATGTCTGCGAACCTTTCTACGTGTGAGCCCGGCTTCGGGTTTTGGTACTAATGATCAGCGGGAAAGACTGCCCGAAGCTTGCTACGTTCTTTTTACTTTAGTGCGTGAAGCAACACGTTGCAGAAAAGTTAAGAATTGCTTTGTAGTTTTTACCGCAAATCGGTGATTAAGGCAAGCAAAACATTGCGTTTAGCGGGCGGCGGAGGTTTGCGGGCGCGTCAACCTGGCAAGAGCTTCGGCCGCAAATGGTAAACCGCCGAGTGCTACGGAGACAAAAGTGGCGGCCCGAGTTCGGAACGCGGCGTTCCTGAGCAGCGAGCAAATGAAGAGCCTGCGGCGAAACCGCTTGGCGTAAAGCTCAGCATAAACCTGTCGTGCGTTGCCCGCGGCCGCGAGGCTTTCGGCGAGCACCGCCGAGCTTTCGATGGCCATCAGCATTCCGCTGCCGGTAAATGGATCGATGAACGAAGCTGCGTCGCCGACGGTGAAGAGCCGTTCGCCGTAGCTCAGCTCCGAGCGGCCGAACCCCTCGAATGAAACCGCCATCCAGTCCATCTCGGCTTTCGAACTAATGAGCGCATTTCGCGCGCTTGCGTTCGCATAAACAAGTTTCTCAAGTACATCCTCGACGCGGCCGCCGACGCTTTTCACTGCCTCGCTCCGCACCAGAAAGCAATGATTGACCGCGCCGCCTTCGACGCGGTTAATTCCGCCATAGCCGCCGGGGAAAAAATGTATCTCGCAGCGGCCCGCGGCGAGCTCGGCCTCGCGAAGATGCGCCTTAAAGGCGACGAAGCCGTTCGAGCGCCTTGCCGGCCGTTCGCTGGCATTACCTTGCGTACGCTGAAAAGCCTTGACCAGAGCCTTGCCGCGGCCGGTCGCATCGATGAAAATGTCGGCCGCGATCTCGCGCGTCCCATCGGTGGTCCGGACATCGACCGCACGCAGTTCGCCCTGCTCGGCCGTAGCCGAAGCGATCGCCGCTCCTTCAATAACCTCGACGCCGACGGCCCTCGCTCGATCTAAAAGGATCGCGTCCATCGCCGAGCGGCTCAGCCCGAGTGCCGGCTCGCCGAATGCACGGCCCGGGATCCGCACCGTACGCCCGCTGAGCGGAAAAAAGAGCGTCTCGGTTATTCGCTCGCCGCCCGCCGAAAGCATCGGCTCGAGCACGCCGAGATCGGCAAAATGCCCGAAGCACTCCGGCGAGATAAATTCGCCGCAGAGCTTGTGCCGCGGAAAGCGATCGCGCTCGATAAGCACAACGTCGCGTCCCGCCGCGGCAAGCCGAATGGCCAGGCTTGCACCTGCCGGGCCACCGCCCGCGATCAGCACTTTACCTTCCCGTTTGTTCATATTGCCGCTGCCCGTTTATTATAACCCTTCGGCACGGCCCCGCATTATGAAGATAACGTCGCTTTCCGTCCCAACTCCATTTTACGTCGGCGACGTCAATGTCTATCTCATCCGCGAAGACCCGGTCACGCTCATCGACGTCGGCCCAAAGACCCGCGAGGCGGCCGAGGTTCTCCGCCGCAAACTCGCCGCCGAAGGCGTGCTTTTCTCTGACGTTCGGCGGATCGTCTTGACCCACGCTCATGAAGATCATTGCGGGCTTGCCCGGTCGATTCGCGATGAGGCGAAAGATGCCGAGATACTCGTCCACGATTGGGAGACCGGCCATCTTTTCGGCCGGCTTGCCCGCGAGGAGCATCGCCGGCTGCTGATGCGTTCGGGTGTTCCGGAGAGCGTCTTTGACGAGATGCAGACGATGTACGAGGAGATCAGTCTGCTGACCGATTCGCTTGAGGACGGCGGCTTTCGCCCGCTTGAGGACGAGATGGAGCTTGAGTTCGAAACGGGCTCGCTCCGCGTGCTCCACACACCCGGCCACACGCCGGGCTCGTGCTCTTTTTTCCGCGAAGCGGACCGGACGCTCGTCTGCGGCGATTGCGTCCTGAAGCGCATAACGCCCAATCCCGTGCTCTCGCCCGACCCGCTTGAGCCCGAACGCCGCTTCCGCTCGCTGCAGGAATATCTCGTCAGCCTCGCACGCCTCCGTGAACTAAAACCGACGCTCACCTATGGCGGCCACGGCGAGCCCGTTACCGATTACGAAGAGATCTTTAACCGCTATCTGCGTGCGATAAATGAACGGCAGGCGCGCACCATCTCGCTGGCCGGCCGCGGTGGCGCGAATGCCTTTGAGGTCGCCCAGAAGCTTTTCCCCAACTCCATCGGCCACGACGTCCACCGTTTTCTCGCCATTTCAGAATCCGTCGCCCATCTCGACATGGCCCACGCCGAAGGCAAGCTCGCGCTTGAGCTCAAAGACGGCATCGAGCATTACCGCATCATTTGACCGCTCGTCTCGGGATAGCTATCTGCAGGGAAAACGTGCGCGTGCTTGAGACAAAGATCCTCGATCCTTCTCGAGACCGAGTTCATCTGAGCAAAACCGGGCAGGCTGCTGACCCGCTCGGTGACGGTTTTGTTCAACGTTTCTAGCGCCGAAGGTTCTGTCCCAAATAGCCCGACGACCGAATAGCGGCAGCGGGCCTTGCCGAGAGAGCCTTCGCCGACCGGATAGTAAAAATTCTCAAGCACGAAGCGGGCAAGGCGTTGGGCCGTTTTGTTCTTTCGCAGTTCGAGTCGGGCGACGCTCCAATAAAAATTGGTATGGGCAGATTCTTCTGTAACGATCGCCCGAAGGATCTTCTCGAGTATCGGGTGGCCGGCGAGCTCGATCATCCGCCGGTAGCTTTGGGCGGTCGTCATCTCGTGAACGGCGCCGAAGGTCATATGCGTCGCCGTAAAGCGGCTGCCGGCGAGATTCGTAAGCGCGGTGATGAGCGATGTATTGATGTGATAAAAGAAGGGCACCTTCTTCCGCACATCCGTTTTCCACGCGGCTCCGGTCCGGACCCCGAGCTCATTCAAGAACATATTGATGACCTCGCCGTGCGTCACCTCCTCAATGCCCCAGCGTTCCATGAACTTGCTTATTACGGGGTCGCGGCCCGTGGGCGTTCCGCGCAGCTCTTTGTGATACATGTCGGTAAGTATCTCGACGTCGCGCATGTATTCAAGCACCGGGATCAAGCGGGGGTCGAAGGGATATCGCCGCGACTCGTGCCACGGGATGGCGGCGATAAAGTCGTCGGTCAAGGTTCGCGGCCGGCTCTCATACCAGCGGAGTACTTCTTCTTTTGAATCGAATGACATTGCAGGTCTCAAATTCGCTTTGGGGGCTATAGCAAGGCAAATAGCGGGAAGCCGATTTTTGCGGCACGATAAAATTCGCTATACTTTTTCTTATAGATTCGACCCGACCGGGCTCGAACACAAAGACATTATGCCCAAATTTGCTTTTCTCTTACTAGTCCTATTTCTTTTTGCGTCCGCAACGGTTGCACAGACCACTGACCTTTCGGTGACCGGCGAGAAGCGGTTGCGGAATATCAAGCAGCTGACCAACGGCGGCGAGAACGCTGAGGCGTACTTTTCGAGCGATGGAAAACAGCTTATCTTTCAGTCAAAACGCGACGGCCGCCAGTGTGATCAGATCTACACGATGAACATCGATGGCTCGAACGTCCGCATGGTCTCGACCGGGAAGGGACGCACGACCTGCTCCTATTTCCACAAGGGCGGCAAAAAGATCGTTTATTCGTCCACGCATCTGAGCAGCGACGATTGCCCGCGGAGCCCGGATTTTTCGCAAGGGTACGTATGGGCGATCTACCCGACGTTCGAGATCTTTTCAGCGAACGCCGATGGCACCAAGATCAAACGCTTGACCAATTCGAAAAGTTACGACGCCGAGGCGACCATCTCGCCGGACGGCAAACGGATCGTCTTTACCTCGACCCGCGACGGCGACCTTGATATTTACACGATGGACATCAACGGCAAAAACGTTAAGCGGCTGACTACGGAGCTCGGCTACGACGGCGGCCCGTTCTTTTCGCCCGACGGCAAACAGATCGTCTATCGTGCCTATCACCCGAAGACCGAAGCCGAGATCACCAGGTATAAGGATCGGCTCAAAAATGACCTTATCGAGCCGAACAACTTTGAGATCTGGGTGATGAATGCCGATGGCAGCAACAAGCGGCAGGTAACAAAGCTTGGTGCCGCGTCGTTCGCCCCTTTCTACACACCGGACGGGAGGTCGATCATCTTTTCGACCAACTACTTTGCAAAGGATCCGCGAAAGAGAAACTTCGACCTCGCAATGATCAATGTGGACGGCACGGGGCTTGAGCAGGTGACCTTCAACGAAACGTTTGACGGCTTCCCGATGTTCTCGCCCGACGGCAAGAAGCTCGTCTTTGCCTCGAACCGCAACGCGGCGAAGGAAGGCGACACCAATGTCTTTATCGCTGATTGGGTGAAGTAGCCGCTAGTAAATCGTGAATCGTAAATAGAAAGGGAAGCCCGAGCGATGCCGGACTTCCCTTTTTTCTTTACACCTCGCGATACTACTTTTCAATAATGCGAACGGTCTGGATCTTATCGCCGCGGGCGATCTTATCTACCACGGCCATATCCTTTTCACTCATGCGGCCAAAGACCGTGTAGCCGCCGTCAAGGTGCGGCTGCGGTGCATGGGTGACGAACCACTGCGAGCCGCCGGTGTCTTTGCCGCTGAGCGCCATGCCAACGGCTCCGCGGTCGTAAGGCACCATGTTCACCTCGCAGCGGATGGTCCAACCTGGGCCGCCTGTGCCATCGCCCCGCGGGTCGCCATCCTGCATAACGAAGTTCGGAACCACGCGATGAACCTCTAGCCCGTCGAAGTATTTTGAATTCGCGAGACGGATGAAGTTATCAACCGTCAGCGGAGCATCATCCGGCAAAAGCTCGATGGTAAAAGTGCCTTTTAGGGTCGTGAGCTCCGTCCGCACGGTTCCATTTTTTCTGGCGGCCGCTCGGCGATAATCGCTCTCGGTGTTGAGCACCTGGCCGAGCCTTGTGCCCTTGCCCGCATACCGGCGAACGCGGAGAAGATCGGTGCGGTCGATGTTCTTCAATATCGGTGAAAGCTCGCGGCCTTTGTATGCCTCGTCGTTGAGCATCTGATGAACGCGGCGGCGGATCAGGTTATCCGGTGAACCGGCAGCGATATCGAGTACCGAAAGAGCTTCATTCTTGTTCAGCTTGAAGAGGGCGTTCATCGCGGCGAGTGCGGCGTCGTTCTCGTTCGGGTCGTTCATTATGGCGTATTCGGCGGCGTTCTTAAGCGCATCGAGGCTCGCGTCCGTGGCGGGCCGGTCGCCGAGCAGCGACGCCGCTGCCGTTCGGATCTGAACATCAGGATTGCGAAGCGCCAGCCGCAAGATCTCATCGAGGCTATCGGTCCCAAAACGAGCAAACGCCCGGAGCGTATCCGGTGCCGCAAGGATCGCCTCCGGCTCTTCTTTCGCGTCCGCCTCGGCCATCGCCCTCGCGAGCGGCTCAAGCACGACCGGAGCCTCGGCCTTCAGCTTTTTGCTATCTTCCGTTTGCGGTTCGATGCCGGCAAATTCGCCGACGATCAACGCGAGCGTCCGATATTGCTTCCAGCTCGTAAGCTCGGGCGCATCGCCATCACCTTTCGCAGGGGCGATCCGGACGCGGGCAACATAGACCTCTGCGGTCGCACCTTTATCGAGCGTTGCAAATTCCTTGAAGAGCTTTAGCGCCGCCTCATTAAAGCTCCCGGGAATGATCTGCCCGAGAGCGACTGCGACCTCAACGAACTCACCGTGCTCGGCAGGGACGAGGCCATCGCGGAGCGAACGCTTATAATCGGCAAGCACCATTGTGCCGTGGGTGATCAGCGGTTCAACAGCTTTCGGTTCCTTCAACGCACCCAACGAACGTATCGCCGAAACACGGACGCGGCTGTCGGCATCCGATGTGGACGATTTGATCAGCAGGTCGGTTGCCGTCTTGTCCTCGGCCGCTCCGAGCAGGCGAGCGGCGTTGGCCCGGACGATCGGCTCAGAGCTTTTCGAGAGAAGCTCGCGGGCTTTTTCGCTCGCGACCTTTGAACGAAGCCGGGTGAGCGTGTTTAGCGCGTCAGCGACAACCCGCGGATCCGAATGTCCAAGAAATGGCACCACCGCTGCTTCACCGCCGTCCGGCCTCGCCCGCAAAATGGCCGTTATACCGAGCCGGATCGTCTCGACGGAATACTCGTTGCGGCTCGCTTCCGGTCTTGCATTTTCTGAGATCAGCACCAACTGGACGAGTTGACCGAGAATCTTTGATCTCGGGTCCCCCGCATTTGCCGCCGCGATCTTGCCGGCCGCCTCCAGCAGTCGACCGCGGACGTTCGCTTTTCCGTCGATCGGTCGCTGGGGTTTTATCGCTTCGCGTAAAGCGTCGCCGATCGCATCTGTGGCGTCAGTCGATTCGATCTCGCCAAGAGCAAAGGCAGCCATCTCGCGGACCTCGATCGCGGGGTCGTTTGCCAACAACTCTGCAAGCGGCTTTACCGCGGCCGCATCGCCGATCCGCCCGGCCGCAAGCGCGGCATGGCGGCGAACCTCTGCTTCTTTGTGCTTGAGCAGGTCACCGATAGCAGCGTCGTATCGGAGCTCGTCCTCGGCACGCAGAATCTGGATCTCGATGGTTATCGGTATCTCGGCGATCGCAGCGGCCGACAACAGGACGACCGCAAGAAATATTGAAACAAGGTTTTTGAACATTTGAAATTTACTGGCTCGAACCGGCCTCGATTATCGCGAAGGTGGTTGTGATCATGGCCGTCGGGCGGACGGTGGCGGCGACGGAGCAATACTTGCCGTCTGAAAGCTCGATCGCCCGGGCGACCGCCGCTTCCGAAACGCCGCGGCCTTGCACGATATGGTGGACGTGAAACGTCTCATATTTTCGCGGGTGTTCCTCGGCCCGCTCGCCGCTGACCTCAACGCGGTAATCGGTGACGTCCTGCCGCTTCTTCAATAAGATCGAAATGACATCGGCGGCAGTACACGCCGCGACCGAGACGAGCAAGAGCTCCATCGGCGTCGGGGCCGCTTTCCTATCTCCTTTAGTATCAATAGCAAACGAGTGTCCGCTCGGGCTTGTTCCGATCAGCATCTCGTCGCCTGCGTAACGGATGACCGCCTTTATCGGCGTTGATGACATAGTTTCTTTACTCCCCTTTTTCCCGAATTTGTAAGAAAATCTTAGCACAGCAGAGCGTTGAGGTGCTTCGCAAGAGAATTTGAACAACTTGCGGTATAAAAAATGCTTCAAACGCGATGAGGGATGCGTGTGTCTTTTCCGAGGACGCACGAAGACGGTGAGATTATGAAACGGTTTTTCAACAGCTCGGTCGCCGCGATGCTTTTTGCGGCAATTGTTTTTGGCTTTGCTTCGAGTGCCTCGGCCCAGCAGCCGAATGAACGCGAGGTCCGCGATACGGTCAGGAGCCTTTTGTCCAAGATCGACGATCTGGACATGACGCTCAACTTTCAGCTAAGAAGCAACTCAGCCTCGCGGGCGGTCCGCGATGAGGCAAGCTCGGGCATAGACGCACTCAAGAATGCCGTCAACACCTTCAACGATAATCTCGGTCTTCGCCGCGAGAACCGCAGCGACATCGAACAGATCGTCACGGCCGGCGCTGACATTGCCGGATTTCTCGAGGCAAATCCTCAGAACCGCAGGATCGTATCTACATGGACGGACGCGCGGACGTTGATCGAACGGCTTGCCGCTTATTATGGCGTTCGACCGGATTGGAATGGACGCACCTCCAATGTTTCTAACCAGAGCTCGGACGCGGACGATTACGGGTACCAGCCAACTGGCGGAGCCATCTCGCCCGGGCTCACCGGAACCTACAGGCTTGACGCCGGACGGAGCGAAAAGGCGGCGGAGATCGTCGCCGATGTTAATGTTAATGCAAACGATCGGGCCGATCTTGAATCGAAGCTCGACGCACCGCAATCGATCGCATTGCTCGTACGAGGTAGCGAGGTTACGCTCGCCACGACGAACGCAGACCCGGTGACTTTCGTCGCCGATGGCCGCGAACGGTCTGAAAATTCGGGCGGCCGAACGGTTCGGCTGCGAGCCACGCTTCGCGGCGATGAGATGACCATCTCAAGCCTTGGCGGCGAGACGGATTACACGATCATCTTCACCTCGGTCGACAACGGCCGCGGGCTCAAGGTTACGCGGCGGATCACGACCGATTACCTTGCCGAAACCGTTTTTGCCGACAGCTATTACCAGAAGACCGAGCAGACTGCGGGCTTGGGAATCGATAGCTCCGTGCAGACAGATGTCGTTGCCGTTGATCCGGACGACGGTGGATATAGCGACACCGACGGCGGCTACTCGAGCAACGACAGAGACGACCGAGTCGGTGCGAACAGCCCGAACCCGACGCTCAGCAAGCCGCGGAACGGTCAATTTATTGTGCCGAATGGAACGGTCGTCACGGGCGTTCTTGATACCGAGATCGACACAAAGGCCTCGCAAAACAACGACCGGTTTAAGCTGACGGTCCAGGGACCGATGGAATTTCGCGGGGCCGTGATCGAGGGGTATATCACGGGTGTTGGACGCTCGGGACAGGTCTCGGGCCGGTCAAATGTGACCTTTAATTTTGAGCGGATAACGCTCCGCGACGGACGTGCCTATGACTTTGCGGGGTCGCTGACAGGCATCCGCGATGAACGCGGAAAAGAAGTAAAGGTTGATACCGAAGGCACGGCCCAGGGCGATAGCCAAACGAAAGAAACGGCAAAACGCGGCGGAATCGGAGCAGGCATCGGTGCGATCATTGGCGCGATCGCCGGCGGCGGCAAAGGCGCAGTCATCGGTGCGATCATCGGCGGCGGTGCCGGTGCAGGTTCGGTCGCAGTAATGGGCCGAGACGACGTTAGGCTGATGCCGGGTTCGACGATGACGGTGATTTCATCGTCGCCAGTTCGCGATAGTAGCAATTCGCAGAACTAAGAAGACCGTTCAACCAAAGAGACGCGGGCGGGAGCTAAACTCCCGCCCATTTTTTTGCGCATTGAGTTATGTTTTAATCGCAGGATGAAGCATCTTCCCGACGCGATCGAAGACTACCGCGACCGAAAGTGGCGGCGCGAGGACGGTTTGAAGATCGACACGGCTCAAGAAGCTGAGACGATGGTCGAAGACCTCGGATTCTGTCTCGGGCTGACCGATGTTCGAAAGGCGATGCCTTCTATCTACATCGCCGTTTGCGGCCGGCGGGATGCTCATATGCCGCGAAATGTGCAGAAAGATGAGGAAGCAAGCCGGGCCTGGGTTCTGAAGGACGAGGTAATGGCCCGCGGGAACGCATATTACGGGAAACTCATCAAGGGCAAATCGTGGTTTCTGGCCCGCCGGATGATCCCGGTTTTCAATGCGATCTGGGGTTGTTCAAGGGCGGGCGAAAGCGGGGTGCTGTCAAAAGATGCACAAGCCGTGCTGAAAGTGCTCCGGAAGGAATGGGAAATGGCGACCAGCGACCTTCGCGAAGCGTGTGGATTCAAGGACAAGAAAGACCTCACCAAAGCGCTCGACGAACTGCAGCTTCGAATGAAGGTCGTACCGCAGGAAGCTCTTTACGTGCCGAAGTTCACATACATCTGGACACTGGCCGAGGCCCGATTCCCTGCGGAGATGAAGATCAAGATGAAGCGCGAAGATGCAGTACGCGAAATAGCCCGAGGCTACCTGCAAATGTGCGGAATGACACTACTTGGCGAACTCTCGGGTAAGTTCGGCCTTAACCGCCGGGAAGCGGGAGCGGCAAACCACCAGTTGGTCGACGAAGGCTTTGCGGAACGCCCTGAAAAAGGCGTTTACAAGCTTTCCGGGATTTGAGATCTCCACTCAGCGGCTCAAAACGACCGAATCAGGACGAAGAAACGCAATTCATTGAATTCTCCGTCCGGAGCGGTATTTATCAGTTAAATTAGGGTTGTTCGATGAAAATCGAGCTCTACCTTATAGCTACGTCAAAAGGCGGAAGGCACATCCGGGAAATGGGCCTTCCGCCTCTCCTTTTGACTCGTCAACACAGAAAATGCCCGGTGGACGCATGATCGCCCACGGGCATTTCAAAGCTCTCAGGTGAAATCTATTTATTTAAATATGCTCTTGAAATACTCTTCGATCTGGTGAAAAAAGCATCCGCAAGAGTTGATATCGCAGTCCTTTCGCTGCGGTTCAAACTTTCCATCAGCGGTGTAACATGACAGGTGCCGCTTCTCATCATAGATGCTGGCGTGAACGACACCGACAACGCCCACCGAAACGAACATTACCAAAGCGAACATTCTTGCAATTTTTTTCATTAGGTTCCTCCGGGCTAAACTGAAAAAGGTGGAGCAGGCCCGAGCGGCCCGCAAAACAGGTTCGAGAATTCTATACCAGATCATCCAAAAAAATCAACACAATACCTTTGTGTCGATCGTTCGCCTAAGCGTCTGCATTCAGCGATCAGTCAATTCTATAGATTAGTCTAAGCGGCCCGGAGTTTTCGCTCGCGGAAAATGCGGTCTCGTATTTCGCCCACCAGTTGCTTGGTTTCAGCGGGGAACTGTTGCAGAAGTAGGTTCAATTCTGATGGGAACTCAACTCCAAAAATGCCCTTTTTATCGACAACCTTCGCGTCATAGACCTTCTTGTCGCCATTCAGCCGAACGGCGAGGCTGACACTGTCCGCTGACGCTTTCAAGATGCTTAATCTTATCGTTAAGGAAACCATCGCAATATCACTTGACCTCCCCAATGGGCCAGAAAATCTGCTCTTGCCATCTTATACGATGTTTGGTCAAGGGGATCTTTGATCTTTACCAAACCATTTGAGGTTCTACCATCGACAAAAACTGCGTGCCCCATCGTCAATGGTTCGCAAAAAATTACGGCCCAATTCTTTTGGCGGAAAAGCGTATCCAGACTCTCATCGTCGGTCGTTAAACCGCGCCATAACCGCCCATCGTCAGTCGCCTTGTCAAACTCGTTAAGAGCCCGGGCCAAGCTGCCAAACTCGGCCGGTTCGCCTATGATATCACGTATTCGGGCTTGCGGAACAACAAGACCGCGATCGGCAAGAAGCATCTCATCGACAGCCGAAACGCACGAGAGCCCGCTTGTTTGTTTGACGATCGAGGCGTCAAATCTCTCGTCAATTCTTCGCCAATTGCCGCCTGCTCCCCCGATCATCGCCAACTAGTACTTAACTAACTCTTGCACCGCTTTCTCCACATCTTCGCTCTGGGGCAGGATGAAGTCTTCGACCTGCGGGGCGTAGGCGACGAAGGTATCGGTGGCGCCGACGCGGCGGACCGGTGCGTCTAGGTATTCGAAGAGCTCGTTCGAAATGCGTGCGGCGATCTCGGCTCCGTAGCCGTATGAGATCGGGTCCTCGTGGGCGACCAGAACGCGGGAAGTTTTCTTGACCGATTCCGCGATGGCTTCCCAGTCGTAGGGAACTAGCGTGCGGAGGTCGATAAGATCGACCGTGATGCCCTGCTGTTCAAGCCGTTTCGCCGCCTGATTTGACCGCTCGACGAGCGCGCCGAACGTGACGATCGTAACGTCATTACCCTCGCGGACCTTTTTGGCCTTGCCGAAGGGGATCAGGAAATCCTTGCTCGGATATTCCGATTTGTTGTAGATCTGGCGATAAAGATGCTTGTGCTCAAGAAAAAGCACGGGGTCGTCGCAGCGGATCGCCGTACGCAGCAGCCCGTTCGCATCAAGCGCGGTCGATGGATAGACGATCATCAAACCGGGCGTGTGGGCAAACAGCGTCGTGCCCGATTGCGAGTGGTAAACGGCGCCGCCCTTCAGGTATCCGCCGACCGGAACGCGCATCACCATCGGACAGGTCGTGTCGCCATCGGAACGCCAACGCGTCAAAGCGACCTCGTTGCGGATCTGCATCATCGCAGGGAAAATGTAGTCGAAAAACTGTATCTCAACGACCGGCTTCAGGCCTCGGATCGCCATCCCAACCGCACGGCCGACGATGTTCGCCTCGGCCAGCGGCGAATTGAATACGCGGGCCGAGCCAAACTTCCGCTGCAGGTTTGCCGTCACCTTGAATACGCCGCCCTTGCCTTTAACCCGCTCAAGGTACTCCTCTCGCGAAACATCGGCAACGTCCTCGCCAAAGACGACGATCCGCGGGTCGCGTTCCATCTCTTCGTGCATGCAGCGGTTGATCAGATCGACCATCGTGCCCGGATTGCCCGAGAGCTCGGCACCTTCTTCCGTATCGAAAAGCGCGCGGTCGGTCGGGTCGACATCCGGTGAAAAGACGTTGCGAAGCGCCGATTCGGGCGCCGGCTGCGGCGTCTCGATCGCGATGTCGGCGACCTTGTTGACCTCTTCATCGACCTCCTTGCGGAGAGCCTCGAGCTTCTCGGAGGTGATTACGCCTTCGGTCATCAAAAACTCGGCAAAGGTCGTTATCGGGTCGATCTCGGCATCGGCTTGGCGTTCTTCATCGGGGCGATAGAGCTTTTCGTCGTCCGAAAGCGAGTGCGAATAAGGGCGAATTACCTTGCCGTGAACAAATGCCGGGCCTTTACGCTCGCGGCAATATTCGACCGCACGCTTGAAGGTGGCATAACTTTCGAGCGGGTCGGTGCCATCGCACTTTTGCATGTAAAGGTTCGGGAAGCCCGAGACGAGGGCCGAGATATCGCCGCCGGCCGTGTTGACCTCGACCGGAACCGAGATCGCGTAGCCATTGTCCTCAACCACGAAGATGACCGGCAGCTTGAGGTTGCAGGCGGTGTTGAGCGCTTCCCACCATTCGCCCTCGCTGGTCGTGCCGTCGCCGACCGACATATAGACGACCTCGTCGCCCTTGAATCCTTTGACCTTGTCCTGAAGCTCGGGCAGGAGCGAAGCTCGGTGTGAAACCTCGGCCGCTCCGACCGAATGGAGCGCCTGAGTTCCGGTGCAGGAAGATTGCGACGGAACGTTCAGGTCCTTGTGGCCCCAGTGCGAAGGCATCTGCCGGCCATGTGAATTCGGGTCGAGTTCGGCACCAACGGCGGAGTAAAGCATCTCAAGCGCCGTCATTCCCAAACCGAGCATCAACGCCCGGTCGCGATAATACGGAAAGAACCAATCATAAGCCGGCTTCATTGCCTGAGCCGCTCCGACAAGAAGAGCCTCGTGGCCGGCTCCCGAGATCTGGAAGAAGATCTTGTTCTGGCCCTTAAGCTGGATCTCTTTGTCATCGACCCGCCGGGACATATACATCGTCCGGTACATCGCAACGAGCGTCTCGGGCGAAAGGCCGTGATACTTCTCGGCCGCTGCCGCCGTGCCGCCGCCGCTGTTCGCTTCTTTCTTATCTGCCTTCGAATCGGTCTTTTTTGCAGAGATTGACATCAATAAACAAGTCCTTTCAATAAGATTTTCTGATAGTTGGGTAACTAAAAAGAATAGCAAATAGCAGGCTTTCGGGCAATTTGGGCGCTTGAGCCAAAGACTCGGTCTTCCGAACGCCCAGCAAAACAAAAAGCACAAGGCGAACCGGTTTCCCGATCCGCCTTGCTTTCTCGCGGGGAGGTGCGAGTGTGGGCAGCTATCTGCTATTTCGCCGAAGGTCGCGTTCGTAGCTCATTCGTTTGCGGGTGAGCAGATCGTTGCTTCGGTCGGCGATCAGACGATTCAAGTCCCTGACGGCCTCGATCTCCTGTTCAAGTTCCGCAGATGGGGTGACGGCGAATGCATCGTCGGTTGTCGAGGCAACCATACGCAAAATGCTGGCTGCGTCATCGAACTCACCCTCATCCAGATATTCCATCGCTTCTTTCCGCGCTCGCGCGTTTGTCAGAAGCGTGACGGCTGTGAGCACCTGGTCGTTGGTTCGCAGTTCAGCCACAGCGGCCGCCGTGTCATAGGCGACCTCGGCCTCGGAAGTTGCGGTCATCGGCTTTTGCGTCGCTTGCTCGGTGTAGCGAAGCTCGAAAATAGCTGCCGAAAGCGTCTCGCCGACCTGGCCGGCGGGTATCTTCAGCCTGACCAAAACATCGAGCGGGGAACCGGCCCGAAGATTCGGAAGTAAATACCGGCCCGAGGCGTCCGTTTCGAAGTCGTTAAGCAGGTCGGCGACCGCAACACCCGGCGAGGGCGTAATGCCAAGCGTGACGGTGTGCCCGACCTGAGCCACCAAGCCCTTCAACTCTGTTTCGAAAATTCGAACCATGTCCTGCGGCTCTTCGACGTACCAGGCGTTCCCTTGGCCGGCTTCGGCCATCGGCACGAGGAGATCCTCGTTAAAGCCCTGCCCGATGCCGATGGTCGATGTGTTTATCCCGCGTTCGGCAAGGTCCTTTGCTTGCTGAACGAGCCGGTCCGTCCGCGTCTCGCCGACATTGGCCTGCCCGTCGGTGATAAGAAGCACCCGATCGATGCCGCCGCCGGAAAGCCGTTCGCTGACCTGCAAGCCGGCCTGCACCCACCCCTGATGAAGTGCCGTAGAGCCGCGGGCCTCGATGCGTTCTATTCCGCGTTTTAGCATTTCCTTATTCGTGGCGGACTGATTGGTGAAAAGTACATCCACATGGTCATCGAAAATCACCGCTGAAAAACGATCGGTCGGCAGGAGCTCATCGATGCAGTACTTCGCGGCTTCACGCGCCTCTGCGATCTTTCGGCCACCCATCGACCCCGAGCGGTCAAGCGCGATGCCAATGTTAAGCTTCGGCCGCTCTCCGCTATCGGCGGAAACAGCCGGCGGCACCACGCGGACAAGGACGTCGATCGTTTGCTCCGTGTTGGCGGCGACCCGTTCCTTTTCGATAATGATCTCTAAAGTGGTTTCTTTGTTGTCCATATTGATCTTTGCTTCTCCTTTTTATTTGTCGCCGCATCTTTCGATCGGTCTTTTCTAAGTTGGTTTATGATGTGGAGCCGGCCGGCGATGAACGCTAACGCCGCTCTCTGGCATCCAGAATGCCATCGATGAGCACCAGCACCCGCTGCCGCCAGTTCGCATCTTTCGGGGCACGAAAGCTCCGAGAAACGTTCAGTTCGAGGCCCGGAATGATCTCGTAGCGGCGCCAGTCGGACGTTCCGCGTGAAAGCCGCGGCGCTGCCGGCGGCGGGCGGCGAGCTGGCGGACGCTCGGGCCTGTCACTTCGCTCCATTAGAAGCGATTCGAGATACTCTTTTGCTTCATTCCCGGCAGATGGCGGAGCGGCCGGAATAGTACCTTCGCTGTCAAAAAGGACAACATCACTATCGTCGGTGTGTCCGATGGATGCGCGGAACACATCAAGTTCTTTTTTGTCCGTAAAGACGTGGATCTCCTCGCCGAACAGCTTTTCGAGTTCGTCCTCGGATTTTCCCGCGATCAGATCCTTGATAACGCTGATCGGAAGGCCGAGTGCCTGCAACTTTTTTATCACGAGCAGTGTTAGCAAATGCTCGTAGCCGAAGATCGAGGTCACGCCGCGTTTCTCGATGGCCTGGTCGAGCAGGCCTTCCGTGATGTAGTAGCGGATCGTCCGTTCGTTCGGATAATCGGCGACCGTTCCTTTTTCCTGGGTCGTTCCGATGGACCTGAGGAAATGTTCGGCGGCCCGGGCAAGCTCGCGAACGCCGTGGTATTCCATGTGTTTTAGTGTTTGTAGTAGCTGAACCATGGACACATACTACTGCGAACATCAGATAATGTCAACAGTAAATATTATCGACAGTAGTTAGTGGTAAACATTGCCGCTTAGCACCGCGATCGGATCCTCGGCCGAAGCTTCGGTTTGCTCGTTTCCCGGGGTGCTTCGGTTGCGATATCATTCATTAATGCTTACACATATCGTTTGCTGGAAATATAAGCCGGAGACGGATGCGTCCGCTCGTGAAGATCATATCGGGAAGCTTCAGGCGTTGCAGGGAGTAATACCGGAGATCATCAGTATTTCGGTCGGGAAGGACATTCTCGGGCTCGAACGTTCGTTTGACACGGGTTTGGTCGCGACCTTTGCCGATGAGGCCGGGCTCGCCGCCTATACCGATCACCCGCAGCACCAGGAAGTGGCGGCGATGGGCAAAGTTATAGCCGAGCGCGTCGTTTCGGTGGATTTTGTCGAATAAACTATTTTCGGTATCAGGCCGCGGGGGCAAACGATTCCCGCCGGCCGAACATCTTAAGACCCAGCAAATTAAACCGATGTTTCTGCAAAATTTTTCCAAGAAGCGGCATTTTTTAGCTATCTTTGCGGCCATTGCCTTCACAGCGGCCGCGGCTGAGCTTACGGCACAGCAAAACCGGCGGGCGGCCACGTTCGACGTCAAGGGTTACGTCATCGATGCTCAATTATCGCCCGATGAGAACAAGATCGATGCAACCGTTGATGTGACCTTCACGGCGCTCGAGGAACTTCGCTCGGTGGCGTTTGAGCTCAACGGCTCGCTTAAGATCGACTCGATCGTTAGAGTTAACTCCGCCGCGCAACCGGCCGCAACTGCGACGCCAACCCGCGGACGACAGCCGCGGCCAACCCCGACGCCACGCGGGCCCGAGGTCACGTTTGTGCAGGATCAGGTCGGCATCTCCGATCTCGGCCCGAGCGTTCGGATCGACCTCGGCGAGCAGGTCGCGAAGGACACGGCCGTGACGCTCCGATTCAAGTATAGCGGCGTTCTGAATACGCCTTCCGGCGGGCCGCTGCTCAACAAGCGGCTGGCATACATTGGCGAGGTTAATGGGTATCTTTTTTACGCCGCTCGCTGGTTCCCATTTCATGATTACGCGGCCGACCGGGCTACTGCGGACATTACGGTGACGCTTCCCGGAGCTTTTCAGGTGGTCGGCCATAGCGATACGGATGTGCCCGCGGCTCCGGCCGGAAAGCATCGGTTCATTCAGTCGCGACCGGGCCTAGTAGGTAACCTCGCGTATGGCCGTTACACCAACCGCAACCTGCAGATCGGTGGCTACGAACTTAAGTTTTATACACGGCCGGGCAGCACCGAGAACGTTGAAGCCTACGCCGATACCATTGGAAAGGCTCTTGAATATTACACAAAGCAATTTGGCGAGCCCGAGATGGGCCGCGACCTCTCGATCGTTCAGATCGACGACGAGAGTCTTGATTTCTATTCCGGTGCGGGCATCACATTTGTCTCCGACCGCCAGTTCACCGAACCGAGAAGCGTTACCGAAGAACGGCTCCAACGCGAGGCCGCATATCAATGGTGGGGACATACGGTCGGGCTCAGGTCGTTTGACGATGCATGGGTCTCGCAGGGACTTGCCGAATACAGCGCCTTCGCATTTCGTGAATCGAACGCGACGGGCGCTCAGCTTGATGCGCTTCGCCGCGAGCTGGTTGAAAAGTCGTTGACCTTTGAACAGACCGTCTCGCTCCTTCGCGCACCGGCAAACCTCGACGACCAATCGACCGCCTACAAGTACATTATGTACGGCAAGGGTGCGATGGTTTTTAAGCTTTTGCGGGAAACGCTCGGGAAGCAGAAGTTCGATCAGCTTCTCAAGACCTATCTGGAAGAATATCGCGGCAAGAGTTCCTCGATCGACGAATTTGAACGGCTGACCTCGCGGGTCGCCGGGCAGAATATGCGATACTTTTTCGCTCGCTGGGTTGAGAGTACCGGAGTGCCTGAGTTTACGGCCGATTACGTGATACTCCGCAACCGGGCCGGCAAATTCATTGCCCGCGGCACCGTCAAGCAAAACTACGACAACCTTCGGCTGCCGGTCGAGATACAGCTCAAGTTTGAAGGCGAGAATGGATTTAAGACCGAACAGCTGCAGATAGATGACGCGAGTGCGGACTTTAATATTGAGGTTGACGGCAAGCCGCTAGAGGTCATCGTTGACCCCGGCTTTAAGCTGCTTTGGGTCTCGCCGGAGCTTCGCGTGACCTCGATCGCAAGGCGGGGCATCGAGCTTTTCAAGGAAGGCAACTACAGCGAAGCACAGACGCAGCTTGAGAACGCCCTGAAGCTTGACCGCTCAAATTCGTGGATCTATTACCACCTCGGCCTGCTTTTCCTCGAACAGCGAAATTATGAGCTTGCAAAGGAAAACTTCCGGGCAGCTCTCCTCGGAAACATCAATCCGCCGTGGCTTGCGGTTTGGGCAGAGATAAAGCTCGGCAATGCCTATGACGCACAGGGCGACAGGACACGAGCCATCGCCGCTTACGACCGAGCCGAAAAGACCGGCATCGAATACGACAATGCGCCCGATGCCATCGCCCGATTCAAAGCAACGCCATATGATCCGCGGGCGGGTGATGTTAATTAATGAAGTTTGATCAGATTTCGATGCCGGTCATACGACAACTCTGAGCACTCGGCGAATCCTCAGCGGCCTCTGCGTTTAGTTAAATCTAACGCAGAGGCCGTTGTGTTTTTCGCAGAGTACGCTGAGACTGAAACCTAACCCCAACCTTGCAGCCTTATTTTAACAAGCTTTCTGCGGCAGCTTCGCCGGTTTCGATGGCGCCTTCCATAAAGCCCTGCCAATCGGCGATGTGCTCGCCGGCGAAAAGGACCTTCAGGTGCGGACGGGCGAGGACCGGGCGGACGCCGAACCACTGCCCTGGCCGATAGAGCGCGTAAGCGCCTTCGGTATATTCATCCCGCTGCCATGCGTAGGAAGCGATGCCCTTGGCGAGCTGCGGTGCGTCGTTATTAAAGTCGTGAAGGTCGCGGGTGATTATGTTCATCCGGCGGGTGTCGTCCTGCGAGGCGAGGACGTCGGCCTTTTCGCCGATGGCGTATGCGGTCAGGATTCCCTCGCGGCCCGGTTGGTTTTGCGTTGAGTGGAAATAGTAATGCGAGGTCATGTCCGTAACCATCGAGAAGTTTTCGTCCTTCCAAAAGCGGTTCTCGTAATGGACAGAATTCTTGATGATCCGGGCGTAGATCAGCCTTTCCGCAGCGTTGCGTTGGTCCGCCGGGAGCGGCGGGTTGAACTTGATCTTGCGGAGCGAGGCGACCGGTGCCGTGCAGATGCAGGCATCGGCGGTGAATGTTTCATCGCCAGCCTTTACGGTTACGATGCCGCGCCGCTGGTTGATCTCGGAGACCTTCATCCCGGTCCGTATGTTCGCTTCGCCGATGCGGCGGGCGAGTTCATTGACAAGCCGCGAGTTGCCACCCGTCAGCTTGTAGTCCATCTGGTTCTGCGTTTTCCCCTTTACCTCCGGCTCTTCGTTGGCGGCGTATTCGGCAAGTGCCCCGAAAGCCGAAACGTGGCGGATCGATTCGCCAAAATCGGTGCTGTCCGCGAGCTCGCGAAGTATCAGGTCGGGCTGGGTGAAGCCGCTGTCCGAGAGGTGCGTCCACCAATCTTTCCGGTCGAGCATTCGCTGCTGAACGGGAGTGAGTTTTTCGAAGCCCTGAAGCAATTTCTCGAACGCAGTGTTGGCCTTGGTAGAAAAATCCCAACCGCCGGGCCGGGAGACGCGTCCATTCTGCATCAGATAGTCCTCAAACTGATGCTTCTGCAGCGGGATTTTGAAGTCGCTGCAGAGCGCCTTCACACGTTCATGACTCTCACCAACCCACTCGGCGCCAAGTTCGCAGATCAGACCGCCGCTGTCCGGCATCGTGTGCGAGAAGACGCGGCCGCCGACACGGTTGCGGGCTTCTAGAACGGTCACATCCCAGCCCGCGTTCTTCAGTTTGAATGCCGCCGAAAGCCCGGCGAGCCCGGAGCCGACGATGACGCAGCGTTTCTGTCGGCGAGCCTGGCCGAAAACACCCTGCGAGCCGACCGCAAGTCCCGCGGTCGTCGCACCCAAGATCTTCAAAAAATCACGGCGGTTCGTATTTTGTTTCATAGCCTACGCAGTCTTCTTCAGGGTTTCTTCGATCTCTTTCGCTGTCGTTCGGGCGGTGCGGCCGACGCCGATGAGGGTCGCCGAAGCAAAGCCGGTCCAATTGCCGTAGCCGACGAGCCATAGGTTTGGCTCTTTCTCCGAACGCGTTCCGGATACTTTAACACGGCCATACTCTTCGACGACACCGAGCGGTGCGAGATGGTCGAGAGCCGATTTGAACCCGGTGCACCAAATGACGGCGTCGATCGTTTCGGGTTCGTCGCCTTCTTGCCAGACCACGCCTGTCGCAGTAAAGCTCACGAACGGACGCCGCGATTTGAGCCGGCCGGCGTCGCGCGCTTCGCGAACGGGTTCGACCATGACGATGCTACCGAGCAGGTCGTACGATTTCTTGGTGCCCGCGGCTCCGGTCGTTAGTGCCTTATATTTTTCGCTCGCGGCATCAAAAAGAACCCGGCCATCGACATCGTCCGGCAAGTAGTTCGGCTCATCAAGCGTGACCCACGTCGCATCGGCCACGAGCGAGACTTCGGCGAGGATCTGCGCACCCGAGTTCCCTCCGCCTATTATCAGAACCCGCTTTCCGGTAAATGCATCGGGCGATTCGTAGTTTGCGGAGTGTATCTGGACTCCGGTAAAAAGCTCGCGGCCGGGATAATCCGGGATGAACGGCTTGTGCCAAGTTCCGGTCGCACTTACGACAGCTTTGGCGCTGATCTCGTCGCCGTTGGTAGCTACAGCGAAACGCTCGCCTTCCCGCCTTACGGAAATAACAGTGACCGGCCTGCGGATCGGTAGGTCGTAACGCTCTTCGTATTGGCGAAGGTAGCTGAGCACCTCGTCGCGGGTCGGGTAGTTATCAAGTCCGCCGCCGGGCATCAGCCAGCCGGGAAGCGAGCTCCATTGTGCCGGCGAAAAGAGCCGCAGCGATCGCCAGCCATGCAGCCACGCTCCGCCGGGTTCGTTTTGTGCGTCGAGAATTATGTAGCGAAGACCCGAGCGGCGTAGATAATAGCCGACCGCCAACCCGGCCTGCCCGCCGCCGATGACGACCACGTCGAATTTGTTTTCTTCCAGGTCGGGCATCGGATGCGGCAATTAGCGGACCAATTTGTATCGGCGAATGTCAGCGGGCTCGGCAAGCAGATGCTCAAGCTTTTCGCGGGCGGCCGCGAGGTGGGCAGACTCAAGATGAGCATCAAGCGACGCGTCATCAGTCCATTCCTCGATAAATGTAAAATCCGTTGGATCGGCCGTATTCTGGTGCAGCTCATATGTGACGCAGCCCGCCTCAGCACAAGTCGGCCCGATCAACCCAAGCAATACCTCCCGCGTCTCGTCGATGCTATCAGGCTTTGATATCAAATGTGCTACGACTCGAATCATAAATACTCGCTTCTCATCAGGGCAATGAAAAATATTTCTTTATCGTCGGGTTCTGAATTACGATATGGTCAGCTATGTGGAAGAACGTGTCTCGTTTGTCTGACATTAGCAAATCATCTCGGGATATCTGCCTTCCTAAGTAGGCTTCATCCTTCCAAGGCGAACGATCCCAGTCGACAACCGAAAAGCCTAATTCAACGTCATTGCACCTAAGCTGCAATGCAACTGCGCACGTTTCGTCAAACCCTTCCTTTCCTTGCTGAACGGCAATTGCGAGGTGTACCACCTCGCCATTATCACACTGATGTAGTGCAGCAAGGTAAATACTAACACCCACGCCATCACGATAAACACTACCGCGAGTTACAACAAAGTCGGCTCCACAATGCTCACATTTATTCGATACGTCCTGAAAGTCGATTAACAAATGTTCGTTTTTCTCCTCAGATGATCGTCGTTACAATCTCGCGGGTGCTGCGTTGGAGTTCGCGACGCTAAAAAGAAGATATCTCGCGTTAGTGTTCCGTAATGTACATCAAGGCCTCTTTGCTCGGGTACCGACCTTGAACTATGGATATTGGGCGAGAGTTAATTCAGGAATAAATCGAAAATCACGCATATTCTTGGTCGCGAGTGTCTCGCCGAAAACGATAGCCGTCGCGGCTATTAATGAGTCGGCGATCAAGAGTCCGTGACTTAAATAATAATCCTCAACTAGTTGTCTTGCTTTTACTGAGACCTGCTCATCAATCTGCAGAGTCTCAAATCGGGTGAATAGTTCTATCAACTCACGCATGTGAGCCTTATTCTGGCTACCAACCAACAACTCCATTTCGGTGACAATGCTAAGCTTCAGCGACTCGCGGACATCGTGTCGGTCGAGCCAGTCCACGGCATCCGAATTTCCGTGCGTAAAGTCGATCAGAATATCCGAATCTATGAGCATCTAAGACGACTTTGGCCCCCAATGTGTTCTGCGGATATTGCGAACCCATTCCACACTGTCTTTCATCTCGTCCCGATCTTTCCACATTCCAAATGACTTCTCATCGCGAAAAGACTTTTTCGGTGCCGCGGTCACACCCCCATCTCGCTTCCCTTTGAATAGCATGATCAACTTCTCGATCATTCCCCGCTCTCTTGGCTGCAGGGTTTCCAGCTCTTTTAATAGTTCTTCGTTCGTCATTGCAGAAAGAGAATACTATCGTTGTAACCGCAAATACAAAAAACTTCCGGTCAGATGATTGTGGTTACGATCTCGCGGATCGAGCGCTGGAGTTCGCGGTCGTCGGTGATGGGTGAGACGATGGCGACCTCGGCGGCATCGATCGGCGATATGCCTTTCGCGATCATCTGGGCGGCGTAGATCAGCAGGCGGGTCGAGACGCCTTCTTCTAGCCCGTGGCCGCGGAGGTTCCTCACCTTTTGCCCGATCTTGACCAGGTCGGCGGCCATTTCGGCATCGATGCCGCCTTCCTTGGCGACGATCGCCGCTTCGGCCTCAGCGTCCGGATAATCGAACTCAAGCGAGACAAAACGCTGGCGGGTCGATTGCTTGAGGTCCTTTAGGATCGATTGATAGCCGGGATTGTACGAGACGACGAGCATGAACTCGGGCGGCGCTTCGATGATGGTGCCGCGTTTCTCCATCGGGAGCCGGCGGCGGTCGTCGGTCAGCGGGTGGATTATCACGACCGTGTCCTTGCGTGCCTCGACGACCTCATCGAGATAGCAGATCGCCCCTGCCCGGACGGCGGCCGTCAGCGGCCCATCGTGCCAAACCGTCTCATCGCCCTCGAGCAAAAATCGGCCGACGAGGTCGGTGGATGAAAGGTCTTCGTGACAGGCAACAGTGATAAGCGGCCGGCCGAGCCGATGCGCCATGTATTCAACGAAGCGCGTTTTGCCGCAGCCCGTCGGGCCCTTCAAAAGCGCCGGAAGCTTGGCCGCGTAAGCCGCCTCGAAAAGTTCGACCTCTTTGCCGATGGGCAGGTAGTAAGGCTCGTCCGCGACCCGGTATTTTTCGACCGCAAGTTCCATTAGAAAAATTATAAGAAGAAATCGCCCGAGATGCACACGAAAGAACCCGGGCGGTTTGAATGCCCGGACCCATCCTCGCAAGTGCGCCGTTCGGTCCTAGCCTTTGAACTTTGACCAGTCGCCGCGGATCGCGAGCGTAATTCCGGCGGCCTGTAGGTTTACGAAAAGCGTCGAGCCATCCGGTGAGAAGACCGAGCCGGCAAATTCGCTCCGCGGAAATTCGGCCGAAGCGTTGCGGGCAAAATCGGCGATCTTGCCTTCGGGGGTGAGTATTCGCAAGTAGTTTTTCGACTCTTGGCCGGCATAGTCGCTGTCCTCACAGATGAAGGTCAGCTCGCTTTTCGGCATCATGCAGATATTGTCCGGCATGTGCAGCACCTTCTGATCGGGCGATTCGAAAAGCAGTTTGAGCCTTCCGCCGTCGCGCCCGACGGGTTCGAACATCCAGACCTGGCCGCCCTTATTGTCGCCGCCGCTAGTCGCCGTAAAGTGGACGCGACGCTCCGGATCGATCGCGCAGCCCTCAAGCCGTGCAAACGAGGCCGCTCCTTTGCCAAAGCCTTCCTGAAAAACGGCGTTCGGCTTCGTATCGGCAGCTTCCGGGTCGGGGTCGTTGATCGTTACCCAAACGGTCTCGAGCTCCGTGCCCATTTTTTGGCCCAAGCGGGTGTCGTATTTCGGCTTGTCCTTGATCGCAAGTACCTGCAGCGTGCCGCCTTCGGCAAGTCGCTTGTTGCGCTTCGGGATAAAGCGGAAGAAGCCGGAAGGGTTAAAGTCCTCGGTCAGGTAAACGATGCCGGTTTGGGGGTCGACCGCGACCGCTTCGTGGACGAACCTTCCCATCGCTTTGAGCGGCACGGGTTTCACCTCCGAGTTCGCCGATGCCGGCACCTCAAAACAATATCCGTGCGGCACCGGGTAGCCGCCCATCTTTACACCCCGAGAGTTTGTCACCTCGGTCTTGCCAATGGTCGTCTCTTCGCAGGTGATCCAGCTTCCCCACGGCGTCGGGCCGCCGGCACAATTGATGAGCGTGCCGGAGAGGCTGACGAAGTCGCGGATCACAGTGTTGGTCTTGGGGTCTATGACGAGCGTCGTGGTTCCGCCGCCAGCCATTGGGTCGTAGTGGTTCTTCGATCCGATAGCCGAGCCCTCGCGGGGAACTCGGCCATTGGCGACCTCATGGTTGCGGACGATGCGGAGCTCGTTGCCGACCTTGAATGTCCATTGTCCGTCGTGTGCTGGTGGGGTCGGGCGGCCGTCGGACATCTTGGTGCCGCGTTTGCCGAGAACGTTGTATTCAAAACCTTTCGGCAGGGCGATGAAAGTCTCGCCAGTGTTCTTCGCCGCCATCGGGAAAAGCTCGCCGAAGCCCGCCGCTCGGTATGCAGTTAGGTCGCCGGTTGCGAGGTACGCCTCGGCTCGCCGCCCGAGTGAAGTGCCGGCAAGCGCCAGGCCGCCGGTGAAGACAGTGAGATTCGCGAGAAACGATCGTCGGTTCATAAGTGCTCCTTTTGGATTGCGGCAGGTAACCTTCAGAGTAACTCTTCTTTGCCGTGAATTTCAATAGTTGCACGGCGGCGTGAATTTGATGTGAAATATAAGACGAAATGACGATACGGCAAGCCGAAACGGCCGATGACATCGCAACACTCAGGACACTTTTCCGCGAATACGAAGCGTGGCTCGGCCTCGATCTTTGTTTTCAGGGTTTTGAGGAGGAGCTTGCGTCGCTCCCGGGCAAATACGCTCCGCCCGAGGGCAGGCTTTACCTTGCAAGCGTCGGTGAGGAAGCAGCGGGCTGCATTGCACTTCGAAACCTCGGCGAAGGTATCTGCGAGATGAAGCGGCTCTACCTTCGCGAGAACGCACGAGGACATGGGCTTGGCCGTCGGTTGATCGAACAGGTGATCGCCGATGCCCGCGAGATCGGCTACCGACAGATGCGGCTTGATACCTACCCGCCAAAAATGGGAAAAGCCGTCAGCCTCTATGAGGCCCACGGCTTCCGCCCGATCGATGCCTACTACGACAACCCTCACTCGGACACGCTCTATATGGAACTCGACCTGATCTGATCAGAGCCTTTGCCCGAAGACGCCTTGGTATGCCTCAGGCGGCGGTGGTGCCTGGCCGAATGCGGGCGGGGCAGTATCAGGAAATACCTGCCGGTATGCGAACGCAAAAGCGACCATCATGATCGGGTAAACAAAAAGAACGCCCAAGCAGACCGCCAAAGTTCCAAGCGCGAGAAGGACGCCGGAAATGATGTAGAGCAGAACGAGGCCGGGAAAGTTTGCCCAAGCGGCCCTTGCGCTCAGGCCGAACGCTTCTCCGAAAGAGAGGTTTTTGTCAATAATGAGGGGGATCCAAAAAACGCAGGTCAAGCTCCAGACGATTGCGATGGCAAAGAACACGAGAGCGGCGATCAGGAACATGTTGATGGTTTCCTGCGGGGCATTCTCGATCCGGTCGATGAACTGAGCCATCACCGTGATCGGGGCCCAGGGAAGCCCGGCGACGACGGCGGCGAAAAAGACGCGCCAGCTTTTTCCCTTAAACCCATCACCAAAAGCAGTGGAAAGGTCGTAGTGCTCGCCGCGGAGGGCGCGAAAGACCATGGCGTAGATACCCGCCGTAAGGAACGGCGCCAACAATCCGCCCGCCGGAATGCAGCAGACCGCGATAAGCAATATCGACGAGACGCCAAAGAACGGCCAATAGTTGCTGGCGAGCAGCTTCCATCCGTCGCCGATGGCGGTTATGGCATTAACCGAAAACCGATTGTAGTCCGTGTTCATAATTTTTTGCCGACTGCTCTAGCACCTCAGCCTATCGCCTTATGAGTTCCAAAATTCCGCCAATAAAGCCCGCGACGGCTCCGATGAGCTTCACAACGTCGATCACGCGATCCATCGCGTATGTTTCGCTCGGCACCGCCGGTTGGCTCACCGAATGAACGAACCACGCGAGCATAACGAAACCGAGCAAAAAAAGTAAGCCACTTTTGATAAACCGATTCATTTGCATTTTCTCCTTGAAATGACATCCGCCTGATCTGCAGCTGCAGGCGAACCGAGATTCAAACTAACATCATATTTGTGGACGCCGTAGTGGCCGCTTTCTCACGATGGGCTTAGTCTCACCTTTCTTGCGTCTGAATGTCCTTAATTTTTGTGCTAATTATTGCTAATCGCTACTTTCGCCCGTGTCTACAGTGGTTTTGCGTTCTTTCGGCCGCAAAAGAAAAAGCCGTAAGCCTTAGTAAGGCCGACGGCTTTTTCTCTGTTGGTGCGGTCTTGCGAGCTATTCCATTCCCTGACCGAACGAAGAACCGTATTCATGCGGCGAGGGCGGTTCCATCCTGAGGTTGCTCTCGATCGCCGGAAAGACCTGCCTGTAAGCAAAGGCCCACGCGGCCCAGAATAGCGGCATCACGAAGAAAAGGCCGATGCAGATCGCAATCAGTCCGGCTAAGGCAATAAAGAAGCTCAGGATCGCCAGAACGATGATGCCCCCGAGATTGCTCCATGCCGCCTTTGCGCTCAGCGTAAGTGCATCGACCGGACCGATGTTGTGTTCGGCAATAAGCGGCAGAGCAAAGCTGAACGAGATCGCCCAGACGATCGAGACGACCAAAAAGACCAAGCCTAGTCCAAGGTATACAACCGAGATTCCTTCGGCGAGACCCGGTGCGGAGGATTCCTGAAAGAAAGTGCCGCCACCGAATGTTCCCCTTCCTTGCTCAAGAAAGATCGTCGAGATGTTCATCGTTGTATCGATGATCTGCCAGATGATGCCCGGTATCGATTGGATGAGGCCGACGACCATCGCCGGGACGAATTTCTCGAACCCCTTGAACATCATCCCGAAATCGACCGTCTCGCCACGCATATCGCGGAGCAGGGTGTAGTAAACACCCACGAGCACCGGGCCCATCAGGATGTAGTTGATGCACGGAATACAGGAGATGATGACCCACGTCAGCAACGCAATGCCGAAGTACATCCAGTAATTAGGCTTGATGAGATTCCAGCCATTGCTGATGCACCCTGAGGGGTCGATCGCACCGGGATAATATTGAAGATTGGACATAAGCGGGAAGAAAGCGGACGCCCTTTCAGCGCCCGAGCCATGTCAGCGTATAGGCCGGCGGGATGTTTTTCACGATCAGCGGGCTCCGCCGCGACCGGCCGTAACGCTTACGCATAAAATCACGAAGTTTGATGGCAGAAGGCGAATAGTACCCGTGGGCGTATTGATACATTCGGAACATGCAGCCCTCGGTCATCAGCTTTTCAACCTCAGCCAGGATCTTTCCGCCGACGTCATTTGGAAGCGAGACGAACGGCAGACAGCAGACGATATAGCCGACACGGCCGAGGCCCGAGCGGCGGTGGATCTCGGCGATGTCGGATGCATCGCCGGCGACGATATTTAGGTCGTGAAAACTTCCGCGAAGCGAACGCACAAGCGAAGGGTCGATCTCAATGCCAAGGTAATTTTCGGAGTTCGCTCCGGCACTGCGAAGCTGTTTCGTGATGGCACCGGTGCCGACTCCGAGCTCGAGAACTATGTTGTCAGGCCCGGGCTCAATGCCCTTGACCATCGCCCGGGCAAGCTCCGGCGAACTCGGGGCAATGGAGCCGACCGATGTCGGGTTTTTTAGAAAAGCCTGAAAGAACTGAATGCTCTCGTTCATAGCGCTCAAGCGGCGGGTGCGGCGGTGTCGCCCGCGGGGTCTGCCGCTTCAGATGTATCGACGATGGAAATCTTATAATCACACGCCTCATTTTTGCAATAGCGGACGGTGCCATCTTTTTTGGTGGTCCTCTGGAGCGTGATCGGTGCCGAGCATTCAGGACACGGCTCGGGGATGGGTTTATCCCAAAATACCTCGTCGCATTTCGGGTAATTTGCACAGCCGTAGAAGGTCTTTCCGCGCTTTGATTTCTTAACCGCGATGTCGCCGCCGCACTTCGGGCAGGCAACTCCGATGGTCTCGCGCTTGATGTAATCGCACTTCGGATAATTTGAACACGAGATGAACTCGCCGAAGCGGCCCTGGCGGCGGACAAGCTGGCCGCCATCCTTCGGGCAGATCTCATCGATCGGCTCGGGCGGTGGAGCGGGCTTCTGGTCGCCCTTTGCGATCTTGCGAATGTTCTTGCATTCCGGGTAACCGGTGCAGCCATAGAACGGGCCAAAGCGGCCTTTCTTGAGCGCCATCTCGCGGCCGCAGAGTTCACAGACCGGAACGGCCTCGGCCTCGCCCGATTCGCCATCGGCTGATTCGCTCGAACGCTTGCTCGCTACCTCGCGGGTGTTCTTGCACTCCGGATAATTGGAGCACGCCAGGAACTGCCCGAACCGGCCGAACTTGATCACCATTCCGGCGCCGCATTTTTCACAGATCTCGTCGGTCGGGATCGAGGTCTGCTTTTTGTTCTTGATGTTCTCGATGGCGTGTTCGAGATCTTTGGCAAATTTGTCGTAGAAGCCGCGGAGTGCAGTTCGCCAATCGAGTTTGCCTTCCTCGATCTCGTCGAGGGCAAGCTCCATACGGGCAGTGTATTCTGCGTTGAAAATATCGTCGAAACTCTCAAGCAAAAGGTCATTGACCGTCATTCCGAGCGGCGTCGGGTGAAAGCGGCCCTCGACCTTTTCAACGTATTCGCGATCCTGAATGGTGGTCATGATCGCCGCGTACGTCGATGGGCGGCCGATGCCTTTTTCTTCAAGTGCCTTGACGAGCGTGGCCTCAGAAAATCGCGGCGGCGGTTCGGTGAAATGCTGGTTGGGGGTAATGCCGTTGAGCTTGAGCGTCTCGCCTTCTTCTACTGCCGGGAGTTTGAGTTCGGCGTCGTCGTCCTCGCCGTCTTGCGGCTTATCGTCGCGGCCTTCCTGATAGACCTTGAGAAAACCGTCAAACTTTTGCACCGAGCCCGTCGCCCGGAAAGTGAATCGTCCGGCTTTGATGTCGATGGTCGTTTGATCAAAAACTGCGGGCGTCATCTGCGAAGCAACGAATCGCTGCCAGATCAGCCGATAGAGCTTCAGCTCATCAGGCCCGAGCAGCGAGCTGAGGTCATCGGGCGTGCGATTCACGTCCGTCGGGCGGATCGCTTCGTGAGCATCCTGCGCGTCTTTCTTGCCTTTATATAAGTTCGCCTTGCCGGGCAGGTAGCTCTCGCCGTATTGCTTACCGATATATCCGCGGGCATTCTCGATGGCGGCCTCAGAGACGCGGACCGAGTCCGTACGCATATAGGTGATCAAGCCAACCCGGCCTTCGGTCGCGAGATCGATACCTTCGTAGAGCTTCTGCGCCGTCATCATTGTCCGCTTGACGGAGAAGCCGAGCTTGCGGGCCGCTTCCTGCTGGAGCTTTGAGGTAATGAAAGGTGGTGTTGCGTTCCGCTTGCGTTCCTTGCGAGTGACCGTCTCGACGATGAATGCTTCCTTTTCGGCCTCTGCGACTATCGCCGATGCTTCATCTGTCGTTTTGACGTGCGTTTCGCCGGGCTTGACGTCCTCATCAAACTTTCCGGTCTTCACCGACTTGTCTTCGATGCGCGAAAGCTTCGCCTCAAAGTTTGGCGGAAGAGCGGCGGTGAGATTTGCAACGATCGACCAATATTCTGTCTTGACGAATGCCTCGATCTCGCGTTCGCGTTCAACTACAAGCCGGACGGCGACCGTCTGCACTCGGCCGGCTGAGAGCTTTCCGCCGATCGACTTCCAGAGGATCGGCGAGACCTTGTAACCGACCAGGCGGTCGAGCACGCGGCGGGTCTGCTGGGCATTGACCAAGTTGCGGTCGATCTGTTTTGGTTCGACGAAGGCTTCCTTGATGGCGTTCCGCGTTATCTCATTGAACATCACGCGAAAAACGGCCTGGCCGCCTTTCTTAGGGACGATCTCTTCGGCAAGATGCTGGCAGATCGCCTCGCCTTCCCGGTCGGGGTCGGCTGCGAGAAAGATCGACTCGCTGAGCTTTGCCGCTTTCTTTAGTTCCGCGACGATCTTCTTATTATTGCGTTTCTTGGTGTCGGGAATTACTTCGTATGTCGGCTCAAAATTATTGTCAACATCAACCCCGAGTTCCTTGGCCGGCAGATCTTTGATATGCCCGATCGAGGCGAGAACGGTATAGTCCTGCCCGAGGTATTTATTTATCGTTTTGGCCTTCGCCGGCGATTCTACTATTACAAGATTTTTTGACATCGGAAAAAAATAGTCAGATGCGCCTCTATCCAAAAGACGCTCTGACATTCTGACTTCTAACACCTCACGGCGAACTCTGTCAATCTGCCCTTTGACGATACGCCATACGAACTGTTTCGGCAAATCTTAAGTTTTCGGATGCGCCGGAGGGCGATCGGACTGTCCGGAAAGTGCGCTCCTCTCGGTGATCAGGGCCTCGGCGGTCGCTAATTTTATCCCTTCAAACTCGAATTGCCGCCACGTCTCGACGGCCGGATCGAAGGAATGAATGGTCCGCTCCTCGCCGCCAGCAAGCCAGACGCGGATGCAAAGTTCGCCGCTCCGCTCCGAGCGTTCGGTCGCGACACGGGTAATTATATCGGGGGAAGGCGGGGTTCGGTCGCGTTCGTCCAGCTCCGTTCTCGCAGACATCATTTCATCGAGGCTCAGAAAAGGTTCGATACCATAAGCTCGGCGAAGGGCGTGGCAGCGGTCGCTCCCGGCTTCAAACTCGCGGCACATCTTCGGGCGGGTCTCGTAGATTCGGCACGTGGCGTGCTCGCCGAGCGTGCCTTCGAGCGCCGAGCAGGTGTATGTCTCTTCATCGCGGCGAAGATACCTGTCGACTTCCCATTCGCCCTGTTCGTCGGAGCGGGTTATGCTCCAGGTGAGTTCCTCGGCCGGTTCCTCACCCGGCCGTACTCCAACGCAAAGCATCGAAGCGCAGCATACGCCGCAGGTGATGCAATCCGGTATCTCAGCCTCGGGCGGGGTGACGACGGACTTGGCAACACGCGAGCTTAGCCGGTCGGTCTCGATCTGCGGTGGAAGAAGCCGCTCCCACACGAGCTCGTACATCCGGTTGATCGCCGGATAAAACTCATCCTCGGGGATCGACCGCTTGCGGGTTATCTGCACAAGCTGTTCGTCATCCATTGCCGACCTCAGATCCTCCTCGCGTAATGCTTGCCCGGCAGGACGCGGATCAGGTCGCGGATATCGAGCCCGACGAGTGCGCTATTGAGGTCGCCGAACGAAAGCCCGCTCGCCTCGAGAAGGACGTCGATATGCATCGGCTCATCGGGCAGCAAATTTTGCCAGACCTTTTTCTCTGCGGGAGAAAGCCCGGAGGGTTCGAGCTCGGGTTGCGAGGCGGCCGTGCCGTTTTCGTCCTTTGCCATCTTTGGCGGAAGTATTGTCGCCGTTATCTCGTTCGGCAGTTCGGCGACGACGTCCTGCCATTGCTGGACGAGCTTTGCACCGGCTTTTATCAGGTAGTTTGTGCCGATAGATGTACGCGAAGTTATGTTGCCCGGAACGGCCATCACCTCGCGGCCCTGCTCGGTCGCAAGCCGGGCGGTGATCAGCGAACCGCTTCGCTCGGAGGCCTCGACCAGAAGAACGGCGAGGCTCAGGCCGCTGATGATCCGATTGCGATACGGGAAATTCTCTTTGAGCGGCGGCGTCCCGAGCGGAAACTGCGAGACGATGGCGCCGCCCTCGGCGATGATCTCCTCCGAGAGCTTTTGATTCTCTTTCGGATAAGGATCGTCAAGGCCCGTGCCGATAACGGCGATGGTCCGCCCGCCTGCAGATATCGCTCCGCGATGTGCCGAGGTATCGATCCCACGGGCAAAACCGGAGACGACCGTGAAGCCCTGGCCGGCGAGGTCGCGCGAAAGCATCTCGGAGGCATTGCGGCCATAGGTCGAGCAATTTCGCGAACCAACTACGGCGACGCACGGCTGATCGAAACAGGCCTGCCAATCGCCGCGTACGTAGAGCGTCATCGGCGGGTCGGCGATCTCGCGGAGCAAGGCCGGATAGCTGCCGTCATCAAGCACGAGAATATCGCCGCCGAGCGATTTTACGCGGTCGAGCTCTTCGCCGGCCTTCGGCTCGAACTCGCGCTTCATTATGCTCTCAATGGTCTCAGGGCGAAGCCGAAGCTCCTCAAGCTCGCGCCGCCGGGCGGCAAAAACCCCATCCGGCGAACCGAACCGCTCAAGCAGCTTGGTAGCCGCCCGCGGCCCAACCCCCGGCGTCATATTAAGAGCGATCCACAATTTCATAAGGATAAAGGCGAAAGGATAAAGGATAACCCGAGCGGAAGGAAAGAGCATGAGAGCCGCTGCTTTCTCCCTTATCCTTCATCCTTTCTCCTTTCAAAACTGGCGGAGGCGTGTGGGAGTCGAACCCACCCAGGTACGCTCTCGCGCACCCGCTGACGGTTTTGAAGACCGCGCCCATCACCGGACAGGATGCGCCTCCGAATCAAAATCCTACTATGCGTCCGATCGGACCTATGGGACCTATAGGTCGGATACAAGGAGCGTTACTAGCGTTGCGCGATTCGCAATATCACTCACCAAAATATGCTCGTTCAGCGTGTGGGCGCCGTTGCCGGCTATGCCTAGGCCGTCTAGGACGGGGATGCCGAGGGCTCCGACGAAGTTTCCGTCGGAGGCGCCGCCGACCTGGGTTTCGCCCAGCTCGTAATCGAACGAGGCGGCGGTCTGGCGTGCTTTCTCAAAAAGTGCGACTACGGCATCGGTACGTTCCATCGGCGGGCGGTTGATGCCGCCTGTGACCTCAAGCGAGACACGCTCATCGACCGGCGTGAGTGCCTTTATCGCCGCGTCTATCCGATCGGCCTCGACCATCGAGGTGAAGCGGACATCGACAGAGCACTCGGCGTGTTCGGGAATGACGTTCGAGGTCGTGCCGCCGCTCGCGGTGCAGACGTTGACTGTCGTGCCTGCCTCGGGCGAGTTCATTGCGTGGAGCCGCTCGATCTGCCGCGAGAGCTCAAGTATCGCACTTGCGCCCTTCTCGGGGTCGAGCCCCGCGTGGGCCGGGACTCCGTGTGCACTTACAACATACATCCCCGTGCCCTTGCGCCCGGTCTTGACGCGGCCCGCGGCCGAGGGTTCAAAAATAAGGCAACAGTCTGCCTTCATCGCCTCGCGCTCAACGTATTCGCGGCCGGTGTAGCTGCCGACCTCTTCATCACAGGAAAGCAAAATATTGATCGGCCGCGAGGGCCGCGTCCCGCTCGTCTTGAAATAGCGAAGCGCCTCAAGCATCAAGACGATATTCGCCTTCATATCAAAAATGCCGCAGCCGTAAAAGCGGTCGCCCTCGATCCGCGTCGGGTTCTCGGCTCGGGCTCCGACCGGGTGAACCGTGTCCGTATGCCCAAGCAAAAGCACCGGCTTCGCTTCGCCCGGAAACGCGCGGATGATCAGGTGGTCGCCGTCATTCTCGGTCGGGTAACGCTCAATGGCGAGATCAAGTCCCGTCGCCCTCGCCGTATTCTCCACCCAATTGACCACCTCGCGGCTCCGCTCGGCATCATGCGAAGGCGACTCGATCTCGACGATCTCGCGGATCTGCTCGATGATCGAATCGCGGCGGCCTTCAAAATATTCAAGCGTTTCTCTCGGCGTCATTTATCTCCCAAATATGTCGTTCAACGTTTCGCCCATTCGGTAGCCGGCGATGGTCAGGCGGCGTTCGGAAACGCTGAGAGCGTTGCGGCGGTAAGCGTCGCTTGGCGTCTCAAAGCGTTTGAGGTCTGAGCGGAAGACCTCCGTCTGAGCGAGCTTGAGGCTTTCGTCTTTCCACAATGTGTAATTTGAAAGAGCAAGCCCGCCCTTCTCTGCCTCAATGCTGTAACGTGATGTGAATGCCTCGGCGATGTGCTTTACGTAGCAACCCTCACAGAAGCCGAAATCAAAAGGAATGTTCCGCGGGACGATCGAATCCCAGAACCAATGCAGATTTTGCTGATCGGCTCGCGGCGTGCCTTCGGGTGTGATCTGAACGGTGTTGCCGCCGAGGTCGCCGTTCGGCTCGCGGTCCGTCACGCGGCTTGATGTGTGCAGCGGTTGGTGAATGTCGCCGCCGATGTGAAGAAACCACGCAAGTGCGATCGACTTCTCTGTATCGCTGACGGCCGGGTCGCGGAGCACCTTTTCAAATTCCGCGAGTTTTTCGATCGCCTGGCCATCCGGTTTTTTATCAGCGATCAGCTCCGCCCGTCCGCCAACCTCTCGCCAAAAGACCGACGTATAGTGCCAATCGCCCTTGTTATATTTCTGGAAACGAACCGGGAATGCCCGGTCGCGGACGATGTCTGCCCAGGTCGGCACGAGCATGAAATACTCAAGCTGCTTATCCGCCTCGGAGCGAACTCCGTATGACTGATAGTAAACCGAAAGGTGCGAGTCCTCCGGGGCCGAGCGGAGTATCTTGATCACATTCTCGCGGGCCTTTGGCGACATCCGCTGCCATGCGATATAGCCGGTTATTTTGTGGCCTACGTCGTCCCAGGCAAGGGCCGGCACGGAAAGAAAAATGGAAATCAGCGCTACTAGGACTATCTTGATACAAAGTGAGGTCATTGGTTTCTCCTGAATCGTTTAACACGAGTTTACCGAATATACGATCGAAGAGAAAGATTCGTCGCTCTTTTGCGTCTATTGAAATATAGAAAACCAAAGCGGGGTGGGAAACATCTTAAATAATGCAAAAACTTTCCCCTTTGGTCGTTCTAATTACAGCGGAAATCACGCGTTAGTAAATGAGTGAGGGAAGCAAGGAAAGGGAAACATGCAGAACGTAATCGAAAACACCGTTAACTACAGCCCCGCGGCCTCGGCCGACGGTGCAACCCCGGGAAAGCGGATCGGCATCATAGGGAAACTCTTCGGATGCTGGCACAAACGTTTGAGCCGGCCCTTTTCGGAAAGGAACGTCTCCTATCGCTCATGCCTTGAGTGTGGCGCGCGGAGAAAGTTTGACACCGAGAGTTTTAGGACCTCGGGTCCCTTCTATTATCCTTCCACGGTGCGGCCGGAAAATTTCTGAGCAACACCTTATACCTGTCTTTATCACCTACCATAAATACCTACCGAGTGCGGCCGACCAATAAGGCCGCACTCTTGATTTTAAAGATCGTTTCGCCACAGAGGGCACAGAGAACACGGAGATAGGCCAGATTCGCATTTCACGGGAATCATTTAATTCTTAGTCGAAGGTTAAAAAAACCTCTGTGTCCTCTGTGGCTAGACCTTCTTCAAAACCAGAGCGGAGTTCTTTGACCCGAAGCCGATGCAGTTGCAGAGGGCAACGTCCACATCGTGCTCGCGGGCGGTGTTGGGTGTGTAGTTAAGATCGCAGACGGGATCGGGTTCGTCGAGGTTAATGGTCGGAGCAACGACGCCGGTCTTGAGCGTCATCAGTGCCGAGGCGATGCCGGCGGCTCCGGCCGCACCCTGCGGATGGCCGACCTGTGATTTGGTCGCGGACATCGGCACGTTGTAAGCATGATCGCCGAGCGCGATCTTGACCGCTCGCGTCTCGATGCGGTCGTTGAGCTGCGTGCTCGTGCCGTGGAGATTGACGTAGCCGATCTCTTCGGGCCGGACGCCGGCATCGGCCATCGCGAGGGACATTGCGCGTGCGGGCTCGACGCCATTCTCCTCAAGCCGGACGCGGTGATAGGCATCGCAAGTCGCGCCGTATCCAGCGATCTCGGCATAGATCTCAGCACCGCGTCGGCGGGCCGATTCGTATTCCTCGAGCACAAAGACCCACGAACCTTCTGAGATGACGATGCCCGAGCGATCTAGCGAGAATGGCCGCGAGGCCCGTTGCGGTTCGTCGTTCCACTTATCGGTGACGACCGTCATCACCTCAAACCCGCGCAAGATGCCCGGAGCGATCGGCGAATCGACACCACCGGCAAGCATCCGGTCAACGCGGCCGAGTGCGATGTGTTCGGCGGCGTAAAAGATGGCGTCGGTCGATGAAGTGCAACCGGTCGAGATAACGTGCGAAAGGCCGTGGAGCGAGAACCGCATCGAGAGCTCGGAGGAAAGCCCGCCGTGGGTCGAGGAAGGAATGGTGTAAATGCTGCCCTTTTTTTCGTTGCCGGAGAACCAATGACCAAACTGCCGCTCGGTGAAGGCAAGCCCGCCGCCGCCGGTCCCGATCACAACGCCGAAAGCTCGCTGCTCTTGTTCGGTGAGTTGCGCAGGATCAATGCCGGAATCGGCCAACGCCTCGGTCGCAGAAACAAGTGCAAGCGGAACTGTTCGGGGAACGTGTTTGCGATCCTGCGGCGAGAGAAGCGAATCGATATCAAGCCCCTCGACCTCGCCCGCGACGCGAACCTTAAAGCCCGAGGCATCAAAGCCGCTGATCGTCCGCGTTCCGCTCCTGCCCTCGCGAAGCGATTCCCAAAAGGCTTCGCGGCCGATGCCGAGCGGCGTCGCGCAGCCCATGCCTGTTATCACCACTCGCCGCGGCTCTGAAAACCCCTTGTACATAAAATTTGCGGCAGGCTAACGGTTGATTTCCTGTTGGATCATCGACCGCAGCTCGGGCTCGCTCAGGCGAAGCATCCGGCGGCCATTGACGAAAAACGTCGGCGTTCCGCGAACACCGGCCGCACGGCCATCGGCAAAGTCACGCTCGACCTTTTGATTGTGCTTTGGGTCTGTGACCGAGGCTTTGAGCTGCTCCATATTAAGCCCAAGCTCGCCCGCCCATTTATCAAAAAGCGTGCTTGGCTCAGGCCTGACGGGCTGCGGTCCGCCGCCGTGGATCTCGCCCCACATCGATTGATTTTCGAACATCTTGTCCATCATTTCCCAGTACTTGCCCTGCTCGCCGGCGGCCTCAAGATAAGCGGCGGCAAGCCTGGAGTTTTTGTGGAAAGGCATATAGCGGATAACGAGCCGGACGTTACCCTGAAACTCGCTCATCACCTTTTTGACCGCCGGTCCAAACGCAGCGCAAGATTCGCACTCGGGGTCGACGAATTCGACGACCGTGACCTTTGCATTCTCAGGCCCAAGCGTCGGGCTATCAGGTCGGATCAGTGTTTGCACGACTTCGGCCTTGTCTATCGTCTGGACGGCCGGTACGCTCGATTTTTGGTAGAGGAATATGCCAATAACGGAGGCGGCGACTATCACGCCGCCAACGAATAAAAGGTTTCGAACTTCTTTTGTCATTATTATTTTTTAACTTCTGCAACGGGACGGTAAATGATCAAACACAAAAGTATCACGGCAAACGAGCCAAGCGACATCAGCGGAATGGTGATAAAACCGAAAAGCTCAAGCTGACGCGCATTGCAGGGAACACCCTCGGTACACGGCGTTATTTCTTCCGGAATGATGCCGTAATAAAGCAAATTGTGGTAAACGGCGATGGCAAGGCCGATCACGGTCAGCACCATCGCGTATCGCCGCCAGCCCGCGTCGCGGTAGGCAATGCCGATACCGATAATCACCACCAGCGGGTAAAGCGCGATCCGCTGATACCAGCAAAGCTCGCACGGCGGAAATTCAAGCACCTCGCTTAGCAAAAGACTCCCGACCAGGCCGGCAAGCGCTATCGCCCAGGCCGCATATGCTGCCGCAATCGGGCCGCCTGTGCCCGAAAGGTTTTCTCCCGTTTCGCTCACACTGATATTTAACCATTGCGCTGTGCTGAAGGTGAACTGGCCCTCGACCGATTTTTTTGCCGGGAGCGGAACTTTTTTGCTCGCAGGGTCGTTAGACTCAATTGTCACAAGGCGGTTGGAGGTATTTTTACAGTGAAAAAGATTGGAATTCTTATATTTATCTTAACTCTGGTGGTCGGGGTCGTGATCGGCAGCTTGTTCTCGTTCGGCAAGGTCTCGGCGGGTAAACTGGTCAATTTTTCTTTTGGTAATGGAGTCCGCGGCTCGGGCAACGTAGTTTCTGAACAGCGTTCGGTTGCGGCTTTTGAGGGCATAAAGGTCAGCGGCATTTTCCGCGTCGAGGCGGTCGCCGGCCGCGAACAGAGCGTCGAGATCGAAGCGGACGACAATCTTCTTCCGCTGATCACGACCGAGGTCCGCGACGGCATGCTCGTTATCTCGACCAAGGAAAACATTCGCCCGAGGAGCACGCTCGTTGTTCGAGTATCGAACCCGACGATCGCAAAGATCCAAAGTTCGGGCGTTGCAAAGGTCACGGCTTCGGAACTTTCTGGCCCGTTCGAGCTCGATATGAGCGGAGCCTCGAAGGCCGAGCTCAAGGGCAACGTCAGCGAACTTAAGGTCAGGGTCAGCGGTGCGGCAAAGATCGAGGCGACTGAGCTTGAGGCCACAAATGCTGAGGTCCGGGCAAGCGGTGCTTGCAAGGTCAATGTATCGGTAACCGGCGAGCTGAAAGCGACCGCCAGCGGCGCAAGCAAGATCTATTACACCGGCGAACCGGCAAGTTTGATCAAGAACGCTTCCGGTGCTTCCAGGGTGAAGCAAATGTAGGGTGAAGACCGTTCCTCCCTTCACCTAAACAGGGGCCCGATCTGCGGAGGCAAAGCCGCATTTCGGGCTTTTTCATTTGCCCGAATTGGCCTTAAAATCCTGCCATGGCGATTTTGCTCAAACAGCGGACCCACCTTCTCGCGACGACCGCCGTGCTCGCGATCCTATTTATGGCGGTCGTGCAGATCATACGCGTTAACCGCGAAGAACCACCCAAGCCGGTCGCGATTCAGCGAAGCTATACGAGCGGCACCTTTGCCGCGGGCGAAGAGCTGATAGCTGCCGGCTCGGCCCGCGAATTTACGATCAATCTCAACCGGCGAACGCGGCTCCGCGGTTCATTTGAGACTCCGGACGAGAAAAGCAAGCTGGACCTCTACATTTTGAAGGAAGACGACCGGCCGAAATGGGAAGCCGGCTCCGACTTCAAGCCCGAAGCTGCGGTCCGAAAGCTCTCGGCCGCCGAAACGAACCTGACGCTCGGCCCGGGGACGTTCATTTTGATACTCGATAACCGTAGCGGGAAAGAAGATGTGACAGCCGTGATCAATTACTCGGTCGATTAGGTCTCAACCGCCCGCGTCCGGAACCCCGCAACTGTGTCATCGTCCGCTCTCCCAAATACAAGAATTTCTATCTGAACCCGGCCGCTACGTACAACGCGTAGATCGGTCAGGTGATCCTCGAGATATTCTCTAATCTTCGAATAGGCGGTCGTCCGCTTCCGGTCCGCGGCCGTGTGCCATTCTTTTTTCGCGGTCAGGCGGTCGAAAAATTTTGCGAACGAGATTTCTTCAATGTCTTTCGAAGTGCCTTTTGAGAGCGGCGGAATTTCCGTCTTGCTGTCCTCCGTTTGGAACGGCTCAAGCTCGGCGTCGGTTTCGCTAATGTAGATCACGCCCTGGGTCAACTCGGTCAGTTCTTCGATCGAGAATACTTTCTTTTTTGTTGCCGAGCGAAGATTTTTTTTGGTATTTTTGGTCATTTTCGGCTCCGTTTTCGGCCTTGCAAGTGCCCCGGATCGGCTCCAAATCATTGTAGAAAAAAGGGCTTAGAAGCAAAAATCGGCCACTCCGATTTTCTGTGGATTTTCGTTTGCAATGGGTGTATCCCTATGTTAATCTGGCACCCGTTTCGAATGAGTTAACCCTTGTAAATAGTTGAAAACAAATAACTTAAAGTGTCACTTTAGGTTTATGTTTCATTTCCACAGTCCTGTGGAAAACTTTGTGGAAAAACTATAGAAACGGCCAATGCGAAGCTCCGGCCCGCACGGTAAAAGCCTTTTATCGAGAGAGTTTTCGCGGCTTATTTCTCCCAATGCTTTAACCTTCGGCGTGCTGCCGATACCGCAAGGAATATTGACGAATTTTTGGAGTCACATTTAGTGTCTGATCTTTTGGCAAAAACCGAAATTTGGAACGAAGCTTTGGCGATGGTCGAGGCTCGGCTCAACCGCCACATCTTCGATTCCTGGTTTCGTTCAATACAATTTCTCGGCTTCGATGATGAAGCGAAACTGGTCGAACTGGAAGCCTCCGACGTTACGGCCGATTGGGTCAACCGCTATTACACGGAGCTGATCAAGCATTGCCTTAACTCGCTGGGCAGAGATGGGTATTCGATCAAATGGTCGACCAAGCCCAGCGAATCGGAAGCCGCCGATGACGAAGCGGAGCCCGAGGCCGCGACCGAAGAGCAGATCGCCGGTGCGATCCTTGAGCTCGAACGCTCGCCCCGCTCGACCACAGCTCGAACGACGACCAACTTTGTCGATATCGAACCGGTCGAAAATTCGCTCAATCCAAAATATACGTTCGACAAGTTCGTCGTCGGTTCAAGTAACCAGTTTGCCCATGCAGCTTCACTTTCGGTCGCCGAAACTCCGGGCAAGGCCTACAACCCGCTGTTCATCTATGGCGGCACAGGTCTCGGCAAAACGCACCTGATGCACGCCATCGGCCACTCGATAAAGCAGAGCAACCGCCATACACGCGTCGCGTACATTACGAGCGAAAAGTTCATGAATGAGCTGATCAACGCGATCCGGTATGACAAGACGCACTCGTTTCGTGAGAAGTATCGTTCGATCGATGTGCTCTTAATGGACGACGTCCAGTTCTTTGCCGGCAAGGAGCGGACGCAGGAAGAGTTTTTTCACACTTTCAATACGCTTCATAACGACCAGAAGCAGATCGTCATTTCAAGCGACTGCCCGCCGCGGGATATTCCGACACTTGAAGAAAGGCTGCATTCGCGTTTTGAATGGGGTTTGATCGCCGACATTGAGCCGCCGGACCTCGAGACGAAGGTCGCCATTCTCAAGCGCAAGGCCGATATGGACGGCCTCGACCTCGATGACGAGATCGCGATCTTTATTGCGAGCAAGATCCGCAGCAACGTCCGCGAGCTTGAGGGCTCGCTTGTGCGGCTCGTGGCCATCTCGTCGCTCCGCGGCGTTCCGATAACGAAGATGCTCGCCCAGGATGCTCTCAAGAACATAATCGATAGCGAGCGGCCCGAGGGCCTAACAATGGACCGGATAGCACGGATGGTTGCCTCGCACTACAAGCTTTCGGTCGATGAGATGAAGTCAAAGAACAACAGCCGTGCGATCTCGTTTCCGCGGCAGGTGGCGATGTATCTCTGTAAGCGGCTGACGAAACACAGCTATCCGGAGATCGGCCGTGAGTTTGGCGGCAAGCACCATACGACCGTTATGCACTCGGTAGACAAGATCGACACGATGGCAAAAGAGAATCGTGATTTCCACAAGACGGTCAGCGGCTTAATCGATAATCTTTGCAACTAATTAGCGGAGGACAAGGCGGTGAAGAAGACGGAAGATATCCACATGAAGTTTCGCGATGTTGTTTCGGTAAACCTTTTATTTGCAGCACTTGAAAAAGATTTTCCACTTTTGCACAGCAACCCGCCGGAGCAGGTTGTGGACGCGGTGGAAATTGCCGGCCGCGAACGGGTTTTTAACACGATCAGGGAATTTTCCACAAGTTTTCCACATTTTTCAACGGCAAAAGAACCGCAATAAACATTGGATAATTAGCTCTTTATCAACATTTGCACAGGCAATACTACTACTATCTAAAAATATAAATTTAGTATTTTAGTAAAGCAGAAGTTAAACGCAGCGAGCGTAATGGGCAGTTAGTGGCGGGTAGTTTATAATCACGGAAATACAATAAACAGGTCGAGGATCGAGTTATGGAATTTTCAATCAAGCAAAGCGTTCTCAAGGAAGAACTCGGATATATCCAGGGAGTTGTGGAGCGGAAGAACACCATTCCCGTTCTATCAAACATTTTAATCGAATCGCTCGGCGAAGGGTCGATCCGGATAGTCGGCACCGACCTTGACGTCACGATTCGCTGCGACGCCGAGGCGAATATCAAGACCCCCGGAGCGATCTGCGTTCAGGCCCGCAAGCTTTTCGACCTTGTCCGGACGATGTCGGAAGGCGACGTTCACTTCAAAAAAGACGAGAACGAATGGGTGCAGATGAAGGCCGGCCGGGCCAACTTCCGCCTGGCGGGCGTTAACCGCGAGCAGTATCCCGAAATACCGATCTTCAAATCGGCACCGCTTTCGTTGCCGGCTGATGTCTTTCAATATTTTGTCCAGAGCACGGCATTTGCGATCACCAGCGAGCAGAGCCGCTTTACGCTTTCGGGAGCAAAGTTCATCTACGGCGATGGCGTCGTCAAAATGGTTACGACCGACGGCCATCGGCTTGCCTACATCGAACGAGCGATGGAAACCGGCGAAGACGCGAAGATGGATGTCCTTATCCCGAAAAAGGCCTTGCTTGAGCTGATCAAAATATCACGCGACGCGGGCGGTGATGTTCAATTTGGCGAGGATCAAAATCATATTTATTTTGAGACCGGCGGAAGGCTCCTGATCACCAGAAAGCTTTCGGGCAACTTCCCGAACTACGAGATGGTGATGCCGAAGGATAACGATAAAACGGCCACCTTCGAACTCAGCGAAATGCGTTCGGCGGTCCGCCGCATTGCCCTGATGGCCGATGAAAGGAACCGCTCGGTGCGTCTCATCGTCCGCGATGGCGAGATAGAGATCGTTGCCCAATCAAGCGAGGAAGGCGAGGGCCACGAGGTCGTCCCGACCGACTACGCCGGCGAGGAATGCACGATCGGCTTTAATCACGTTTATCTGCAGGAATACCTCAATACGGTAGGTGCACTTGTCGGCTCAGGCGATGCGGCGGCAGAGGAAACGTCGGATTCTGCGACCGGAAACGGCGAGGGCTCAGCAGCCGCTCCGGCAAGGGAAATGAAGTCGCCGACTAGGATCTCGTTCGAATTCAAAGACTCGAACGCCGCCACCCAAATGCGGATCGCCGGCGAATCGTCCTACGACTATAAATACATAGTAATGCCGCTGCGGATATGAAATTCGAAGTTCGTGAATAAGGAACATGTTATTGATGTCAATAATATGTTCGATTTTGATACGCTAGATTTTTGATTTGGATGATTAAGAAAGAAATAATCCAGGAATTGTTGGGAAGATTTGAGGCAGCTCGTCATGAACTCAAAGGAACCGATTGCTGGAGTGCTAGAGAATTGCGATCGATTCTGGGTTATTCAAGTTGGCAGTCCTTCCAGAATGTGATTGAAAAGGCTAAAGAGTCATGCAGACAAGTTGGTGAAGACGTTTCGAATCATTTTGCGGATGTCTGGAAGACGGTGATAGTTGGAAACGCAGCTCCTCGCGAAATTGAGGATATAGCGTTAACTCGGTATGCATGCTACCTGATAGCCCAGAACGGTAATCCGTTAAATTCCGAAATCGCATTCGCTCAAACATATTTCGCGGTTCAAACACGAAAGCAAGAGATTATCGAAAAACATCTTTTGGATGTTGAACGAGTTGCCGCTCGTGAGAAGCTCTCGGCTTCGGAGAAAAGACTGTCAGGAGTTATTTATGAACGCGGGGTAAACGACCGAGGATTCGGAATGATTCGTAGTAAAGGCGACCAGGCATTGTTCGGGGGATTTACGACGAACGATATGAAAAGAAAGTTATCTGTGCCTAAAGGACGGGCACTGGCTGATTTTCTTCCGACTCTTACGATAAAGGCAAAAGACTTCGCCACGGAACTTACTAGTCACAACGTAATTGAGAAGGACCTCCGAGGAGAAGGCTTGATCACTCAAGAGCACATTGACAACAATTCTGCGGTAAGAAAAATACTTCACGAACGAGGAGTAAAACCCGAGAATCTTCCAGCCGCTGAAGACGCAGGAAAGGTAAAGCGGAAGTTGGAGGGTCAAAAGAAAAAGGTACTCAAAGAAACAAAGAAGATTGGCAAGCGATGATCATTCTGCTATGTCAATTATTTCCCGTCGAACAGGAAAAGCCGGTCACGCTACTACCATCATTAATCTAAACGAACTTTGCGGAAAGCACAGCGGCCTCGGCGTTTTTCATCAAACGCAGATGGCCGCTGTCGGCTTTTGAAGAGAAGTCTAAACCTTTGTATTAACCTTTCAGATCATTCTCATTCGAATTGCTTTTGAAGCATTTTTACTTGCTTGTCGGCGACGCGGCCGGCTTGGTTTCCTTCGAATTGACGTTAGCCTTGTTGGCATCCTTCTTGTCGTCGTCTTTATTGGTGTTATCCGAAGCCGGAGAGGCCGTCGGCGAAGCGACCGGGTTCGAGGTCGGAGCTGCGGTCGGGCTCGGGGTTGCCGAGTTCGGCGTGGTGGTGGTTGTCGTGCTGCCTCCGCAGGCTCCGATCACAAAACTCATTGCAGCAACAAAAGTTGCCAGAAACATTGGTCTTCTCATTACTTTAGATCTCCTGTCTGATCGCCGCTTCTTCGCGGCTTTTCGGTCACCGGAAAAACCTCCGGCCGGCCCGGCGAAATCAGTTCGCCTTCGCGGCTTATTAGTCCAATACCTTTCCGCCTTTCATGGGCTTGCTCAGGTGCAAGCCATTTGCACCCGAAGCCCCGGAGAGATAATGAATTTCAAGCCGCGTCCGATAGAACGGGCGGCCGAAAGTTTCTTGCAAGAAAAAGTTTGCAGTTATTTCGAGTAGAAATAGAACTGAACAGCCTGGCCGATGCCGATCAGGAGACCGAACAAGGCACCGAACAGCTCGATGGTCCTAAGGTGTTCTTTTGCAACAGATAGCACGAGCTCTTCGAGCTTTTCGGCAGGGTAGTGCAATATCTTCTCCCGAACGACGTTGCCTACATCAAATTCGCGCACGGCCTCGGGGAGTTTCTCGCGAATCGCGTTGATGATGGTTTCGGTGAGCGTATTGCCGGCGGCGAGGAGTTTTTCTTCAGAGATATGGTCGGATAGCTTGCCGATAGGAGCTGAAAGCAAGCCTTCGATCTTGCTTGAGAGCATTTCGTTGATGATCCGCGAAGTATCCGGACGCGAGATGACACTCATCATTCCATTGGTCAGCATCCGCTTGAGTTTTGCTTCGGATTCAGGGTTGAGCGTCCGCATTATCGAATCAAGGCTGTGTGGACGAAAGCGGGCAAGCGTTTCGCGGACGTATCGTTCTATCTGAGCGTTGAGCGTTTCGCTGCGAAGCAGGCCGAGCACAGAAGATGCGATCTGCCGCTTTACGCTTTCGAGCTGTGAAGGCTGAATGGTCCCAATAAGTTCGCCGAGCGGTTTTGAGAGTGCCCCGTCGATGCTCGTATCAATAAAGGACTTTGCTTCGCCGGCAAAAACGTCGCCCTTCAGTGTCTCTTCGATCCGCTTCGGGAGGCTTTCATTGACAAGGTCATCGACCTCTTTCAGTAAGTTCTCCCGCGAGACGAATATCTTCTTAAAGAATGGCAGGTTCTCGTAGTAGTTGTGGACCTCTTTCTTGACGAGAGCGGCGATCTGGTTGCGTGTCCGCTCGGCTGCGGCGATCTCAGATAGGTGGTGTGCGATCGGCGATACCTGTTCGCCTGCCTTTTCTTTCAGAAGCCCGACAGCCTCTTCAGTAAACATCTCGCCGAGCGGGCTCGCGGCCTGGATCAAATTATCGACGCTGTTATCGATGAACTCGGCGACTTTTTCCGTTAGACCCTCAGACGAGATCGCCGAGCGGATCCGCTCAACGAGAAAGCCGACGATATCGTCGAACGCTTTTTCATCGATGACCTCGGAGACGCGTTTCGAGAGCACCTCATCGACCCGCCGCTCGATAAAGCCGGCGATGGTCTGCTGCGTTTCTTCGCTGCGGAGGACTTCCTCGATGTGCTCGGCGACCTTGAACTGCAGTGCTGTGATCGAATCAAGAACGGGTTCGCGGAGGCTTGATGGAAGCGACTCGATAAGCGACGGGTAGTTTGCCTTGAGCAATTCCTGGCTATAGGAATCAACAACATCGCGGATCTTTTTTCGCAGGAAATCTTTGCCGAGAAGCTCCTCAAGGATGGTTTCCTGCGAGACAAGTTCTTCGCCGACCGCCTTCCCGATCGCATTGGCGAGCCGCTCGCGATGCCGCGGGATCATCCCTTGCGGAAAGAGCGTAATTCCGAGCAATTTGAATGGCTTTCGCGGGCGGAAGAGCATCCTCACCGCAAGCCAAGCGGCCCCGTAGCCATGGAGCGTGGCAATCAGGATCAACATGCCCATTTGCATCCAGATGCTCGAGAACATCGGGCGGACAGCATTTACGATCTCGTTGAAAGACTCCATTACTCGATCGGCGAACTAAAAGATCTGAAAGCCCTTTGAGCGAAGGCAGAAATCCGAGAACTCCTTCATCCACTCGTGCCCGACGCTGTAGTTTCGCCACTGCTCGTCCTCATCGCGATAGATCGTGCCGTCGTCGGGCTCGTCCGTCACGCTCAGGTCAGCGAACATCCTCTTGTTCGGCGCAAGCTGCGGCAATATGCGATCGCGAATTCGCTCGCCGAGAATGTGAGCCTCCTCTTTATCCACCTTGACGCCGAGGGCGTTATAACCCATCTGGCGGACCATGGCCTCGCTAAGCACGTCAAGGCTTTTGATCACCTCGAGCGCCGCTTTCCAATTCCATACGTTGGCGGTGAACTCGTAGTTCTCCGATCCCATGTCGATAAATGTGAAGCTCACGATATTTTCCTTCGCTCTGTACTAAAAAGCCAAAACCACCAGTCGGCCAAGAGTGTTGAGACGTTACGATTTTCTCATAACTCACGAACTTTTGCGTACCTTTGAAAATCACAGGTCTGAGGATATGCTCGACAAATGGCCGAGTGGCACTTGAATGATCTGAGAAACGCGTTGGAGCGGCGGGGTTGGCGAATTGTAAACGAACTGCCGAGCCGGCATCTTTATATCTCCGGGACATGGGAAATCGAACGTGATGGAAAAAGGCTGTCGATCGACTTCAATGGAATCGATGATCTAAACACCCTCCCTATGGAAAAGAGTTATGGCTGCGGCGTTGAAGGTCAGATCGACGGCCTATATTTTTCCCGAAAAGGGACCAAAGGCAGCGAGCGGGCAAAAGCTTGGAAAAGCGAACTAGAAAAATTCGTCTTGGAATTAGATAACGTTTTGGACGAGCCTGTACGGCAAGAACATACCGAAACGAAAGAAATCGACAAAACGTAATACGCGTAGTAAAATGTATTACATGAAATACGATACTACCATCACCAGCAAAGGCACGATCACGATCGCGGCCCCGATCCGAAAAGCCCTCGGCCTGCGGCCCGGTCAGAAGGTTCGGTTGTTCGTAAACACTAATAATAATGTGGAGATGGACGCCGGGATTTCGGTGGCTGAGTTTCAGGCTCGTCGGGATCAGATGCTTAAGAAGGTCACGTTACCAAAGAAGTTAAAGGGACTTGCCGCACGCGAACTTCGCGACATCGCCGCGAGAGAGGGCCGCGGAAAATGACGTCGACCAGCCTGGATGCAAATGTCGTTCTCCGCATGATCCTCAACGATGTCCCTGAACAAGCAGATCGAGCGGCTGAGTTTCTCGAGCGACACGCATGTTATCTGACCGATGTGGTCGTTTCGGAGTGTGTCTTCGTTCTCGAAAAGGTCTACAAACTGGACCGGCTCTTCATCAAAGGATCAATGGAAATACTTTTCGAGATCGAAACAGTAAACTTTAACGAGAGCTTGATAGAGGAGGCGTTTGACCTCTACGTTGCGCACAAGGCTCTTTCATTCGCAGATTGCTACTCGGCCGCGGAGGCCGCTCTGGGGCAAAATGAACTTCTTACATTTGACCGGGCAATAATCAAGAAATGCTCGACGGTCGCCAAGGAACCACAATGACCAAATCGATCTCTTACGCCGATGCCGGCGTTTCTATAGATAACGCCAACAGGGCCGTGGCGAAGATCCGCGAATATGCCCGGAGCACTTTTAATGAACGCACGCTGACCGAGATCGGCAGCTTCGGCGGGATGTTTTCGGGAGCGTTTCCGAACATGGCCGATCCGATCCTGGTCGCCTCGGCGGATGGCGTCGGGACGAAGCTGAAGCTCGCGTTTGAGACCAGCGTTCATAACACGGTCGGAGCGGACTTGGTCAATCATTGCGTCAACGACATTTTGGTCCAGGGTGCCCGGCCGCTTTTCTTTCTTGATTATTTCGCGACCGGGAAGCTCGAGCCGGACGTGACGGCCTCGGTCGTCGAGGGCATGGCCCGTGCCTGCCGCGAGAACGGCTGTGTCCTGCTCGGCGGCGAAACGGCGGAGATGCCGGACTTCTATCCGCCGGGCGAATATGACCTCGCGGGCTTCATCGTCGGCGTGGTCGATAAGGCAAGGGTGATCGACGGCAAGTCGATCGAGCCCGGCGATGTCGTGCTCGGCATTCCCTCGAATGGCCTGCAGACCAACGGCTATTCGCTGGCGAGAAAGCTCTTCTTTGAGGTCGGCGGATACAACGCCGATTCCTACATTGACGAACTCGGCACGACCGCAGGCGAGGCACTGCTCGCGACGCACCAAAGCTTTTTGCCGCAGATCGGGCCGCTGCTCGATGGCGGCCGAATCAAGGGCCTCGCACACATCACCGGCGGCGGCTTTCTTGAAAACATTCCCCGTATTTTACCAGAGGGCGTCTCGGTCGAGATCGAACGCGGCACCTGGCCCGAGCTCCCGATCTTCGGCCTGATGCAACGCCTCGGCAACGTCGCCGACCAAGAAATGTTCCGCACCTTCAACATGGGCATCGGGATGGTCGTTGTGTGCTCAGAAGCTTCTGCGGACCAGATCACTGGCTCGGTCCCCAATTGCAAACGAATAGGTAGGGTGACCGAAGGAAGCGGTACGGTATCGATCTGATCGGCTTAAGCAACCAAATTGGCGCCGCAAGAACTCTAATCGAGTTGTGACCAGGAAATTAACTATATTTGCATCGGGCATCGTCGTCCTGCTTTTCTTTTCGGCGAAGGCTTTCGGGTGCTCGTGCCCGCCGCCGCCACCCGAATCATCAAAGAGTATTGAAGAGAAGAGATCTGAAAAGCGAAGCTATTTTCTGACAGAGTTTTCGGGGGCCGCCTTTGTTGGAAAGATCATCAAGCGTGAACGCGTAAACGTGAATTGGGTATCGAAGACCCTCGACGGAGAACCATCCATTTCTCAAATGTACAGGTATACAATTCGCGTGAAAGAGTATTGGCTCGGGGTTAACTCGCGGACAGTGATCGTCTATGGTGAACCCACGGAGCAGATCTTCGGCGAATCCGGAAGCGGAAGCTCGTGCGGGTTCAAACTGAAAACAGGCCGCACGCTATTCTTCACTCCTAGCCTGTATCAGAACAATCTAACAATCGGCATGTGTGACTACGCGGGAGCCGGATCGGCCCCAGACGCGCATCAAGCAAACGAATTCAGAAAGATGATGGGCGAACCTAAGCGGTTCTGAACGGAACCATCCCTGCCTTGAGGCTTTAGCCCGCGGCGAAAGTGATTTTCGAAAGGCAATCAAAAGGAAAATGCAATCAGGCGGTTCGCCTTCTTGATGCTTTTTTTACCGTAGGAACAATTTTATAATTCGGAATATGAAATGTTTTGACCCAGTTCGCCTCACTTTCCTTACCGGAGTTTTTGTCCTTTTTGCCGTTTCCGCGGCCGCGCAGACGACGGCGGCGGAGCATTTGAAGCGTGGGAATGATCACTACAAGAGTAAGAATTACGCTCAGGCGATAGCAAGTTTTTCCGAGGCGATACGGCTTGCTCCGCGGGCACCGGAGCCTTGGTTCAACCGCGGGCAGGCTCGTTATTTTTCCGGCGACATCCGCACGGCGATCGGTGATTTTCAGCAGGCAGCGACGCTAAAGCCGGACTACGTTGACGCCTGGTTCCAGCTCGGGCTTGCCCGAAACAAAACCGGCGACCACGCCGGTGCCATCGCCTCATACAACCGCGGGATTGCCATAGCCTCGGGCGACGCACAGCTTTACTACAACCGCGGGATCGCTCATGCGGACAGCAAACGCGACGACCTCGCCCTTGCTGATTACAACCGAGCTCTCCAGATCCAACCGAATTACCCGAAAGCACTCGTTAACCGCGGGGCCGTACATTTCCGAGCCAAACGGTACAACGAGGCTCTTGCGGATCTTAGCCGGTCGATCGAGCTCGACCCGGGTTACGCCGAGGCATGGAACAACCGCGGTGTGGTCCAAAACAATTTGAATCGCCCGCAACAGGCAATAGCGGACCTTGACCAGGCGATCAAGCTAGACCCGACGCTGAAAAAACCGCATCTGGACAAGGGCATCGCACTCAACAAGCTTCGCCGGAACACCGAAGCCATCGAGAGCCTGAACGCAGCGATCAAGCTCGACCCCAAATATGTGAACGCCTACATTTTTCGCGGTGCCGTCTATTTCGACATAAAGAAATTCGACCTCTCAAAGGCCGACATGGAGCAGGTGCTAAAGCTCGATCCAACGAACAAATTTGCCGCAAATCTTTTGACCCGAATAGCCGCTCTGCCGAAATGAAAACGGTTGCCCGCCGGAGCTTAGTAATGATACCGGGCCTGCAGAAATTCGATCCGATCATCCCGAACCCGATAAATCACGCGGTGCTCTTTTGTAATCCTTCGGGACCAGGTGCCTGAGGCTTCGTGTTTTAGCGGCTCGGGTTTGCCAACGCCGGAGAAGGGGTCGCGGACAACAGCCTCCATTAGGTCGAGCACCTTCAGGAGCAATTTCCTATCGTTCTCGGCCCAAAATCGAAGGTCGTCGCGGAAAGCATCACTTAGAACGACCGCGCGTTTTTCGGATGGGCTTTTCGGCATCGAATTCCTTTCGCAACTCTTCGATAGTGGTTACTTCTCCACCACCTGCCTCGGTTTGTTTTATCGCGCTTAGTAACCTTTCGGCGTTCTTTGGCGAGCGGAAGAGATACTCCGTTTCCATAAGGCTCGAAAGCTCGTCGGCGTCGATCATTGCCACGGACGAACGCCCGCGTCGTTTGATCACCACGACCTCAGAATCATCTGTGACTTGATCAAGGATCGATGCTAAATTGTTCCTTGCTTCGCTATAAGTGACCTCTATCGACATGTACAAGATTATTGTACAAGTTCGGGATCCCTGTCAATGAATTTTTTTGTGCTCTCGGCAGCTAAACTTTGATGATGAAAATCGACATCTGATCTCTCGCCATGAAAAGAATCAGTTCAGACAACAAGTTAATTTCTGACACCAGGCCTTACACGGCGAAAGGTTCGTTGGTCGACCTCGCCCCAACTAAACCATAAAAAGTCAACATCGTTCTCTGCCACTATTCGTTGATTTGCTAATTTGGTGAGACGTCCTGTGAGTACTATTCCATTCGGCTTCGTATCTTCGAAGATTCCATCTGTTAGGAAGCGCCCCGTAAATCTGTAACTCTGACCTTCGTGTTCGTCGGTAATAAAGGCAAAACTATCTGCTGAAAGATCCTCGTCGAACCACGCATAGTTGTGATCTTTCGTTATCAGGAGTCCTCTCTTTGCTTGAGGTTTCCAGTTAACCCTGTTTTCAACTGGCGGAGTTGGCGGCGGTGTACAGGGCTTTGGCGCACAAGCACTTCCGTAAGCGACATCGGTGCCTGTGAATACAGACAACCAAACAACATCTCTAAATTGTTCAGGAGGCATCGCGGCAAACTCATATCCGCCATCAGGACGAAAATCGCTTTCCGACGAGCTTATTGGTTTCTCTAAGCCGCCAACTGTAACTGCCGTTGCGAGATCGTTAGAAACGGAACAACTAATTGTCGTGAAACACACAATAACGCCAAACGCACATAGAATCTTACGAGAGCCTATTATTAATCTCGGTTTCTGTGGGTTTCGTTCGACGTCGACAAGTACTCTGCGACTATCGATGACTTGTTTAAGAATTGATGCTAAGTTCTTCTTTGCTTCGCTGAAACTTATATTTTTCGGCATTATTAGTGCTCCGTGTTCGCTAATATTGTCTAGATAGATCCTACAGAAGTCAATGAAAATAGGAATTCTTATTTCGGGCCGCGGGTCTAATATGGTGGCCTTGGTTGAGGCCGTGGGGAGCGGCGAGATACCGGGGTCGGAGGTCGCGGTTGTCATTAGCGATAAGGCGGACGCGGCGGGTTTGGCAAAGGCGGCGGAACGCGGCGTTGAGACCTTGGTCATTGAAAGAAACGGACGCAAACGCGAAGAGCACGATGCGGAGATCGTCGCAGCTTTGAATGACCGCGGAGTTGAACTCGTCTGCCTGGCGGGCTATATGCGTCTGCTTTCGCCACTTTTTGTCCAGGCATTTCCGGACCGCATCATCAACATCCACCCGAGCCTGCTGCCCGCATATCCCGGCCTTAACGTCCACGAACGAGTCATCGCCGCCGGCGAAAAAACCTCGGGCTGCACCGTCCATTTTGTACACGAAGACCTCGACGCCGGCCCGATCATCCTCCAACGCGAAGTCCCGGTCTTTGACGGCGACACCCCCGAAACCCTCTCCGCCCGAATCCTTGAACAAGAACACGGCACCTACGTCGAAGCTGTCAAGAAGATCTTGGCCACAAAGAGCAATGAGCAAACAGAGAGAAATTGATCACAATTTCGCTGCATCGCGTTCGCGACGAAGTCGTTTACCCAATATCGCCGAATATACCGTTCCGTGCTCTCTGTGACCTCGATGGCAAACTTCATATGTTAATTGAGTCGCCCTACTTTGACATTGGGCTCCGTTATTCCGTAAAATCAAGGTTTTCACTTTCGGGTGAATTCGATGGAGAGCAATTATGCCGAAGAGAACGTTTCAACCAAACAACCGAAGACGCGCAAAGAAGCACGGGTTCAGGGCACGAATGGCGACCAAGAACGGCCGGGCCGTGATCAATCGGCGCCGGGCGAAAGGCCGCAAGCGGCTGACTCCGCATCATTATTAAGCTTTGGTTTGCCGAAGGCGGCGCGGATAGCTAAACGCGCCGATTTCCTTAGGGTTTACCAGCAAGGTGTGTGTATAGAAGGCCGTTTTATGACGGTTTTCTTTTTGCCTTCAGGCCGCGATGTTCACCGTGTCGGCATTACGGCGACGAAAAAAGCGATCGGCAAGGCGCATGACCGCAACCGTGCGAAAAGGCTGCTTCGCGAGTGTTTTCGCCTAAGCCGAGCGGAGCTTGATGCGATCGAGCAGAAATGCGACTGGGTGATCAACGCCCGCAGGATTCTGTTGAAGGAAAAGCTCGATAGGCCGCTAGCCGAATTTCGCGAAATACTAAAAAAGGCCGGAGCGAAATTGTGAATTGTAAATTGCTGAATTGTGAATTGGTTTCGATATATCCGGTGATTCCAATTTACAATTGATCAATTGGCAATTAACAATTGAGGGCATCCTTGGATGAAGTTTTTGGTGCTCGACATCCTAAGTGTTTATAAGGCCGCGGTCTCGCCGTTCCTTCCGCCGGCGTGCAGATTTGAGCCGACATGTTCTGAATATGCTCGGGAGGCGGTTGAAAAATACGGTGCGCTAAAGGGAACCTGGATGGGCCTGAAGCGTATTCTTAGGTGCCAGCCACTTTGCAAAGGCGGGCACGACCCGGTGCAGTAAAGCGTTCGAAAGTTTGTACGATGGATAATTCTGATAATCAGGGGCAGTTCCGGCTTTTTGCCGCCGTCATTCTTTCAATGCTGGTGCTTGGGCTTTGGTCGTATTTCAACCCGCCCGAACTTCCGCCTGACCCGGCGCAGACCGAGATCGCCGCAGACCAGCAAGCCACACCGCAGGCGAGCGAGACGCCAGCCGTTCCGGCCGAAACTCCGGCTCCGCTCGTAGAGGAAGCCCCAAATCGGCAGATAGTCATTACGTCGCCGCTCTATCAGGTAACGCTCGATAGCCGCGGAGCCGTCGCGTCGAGCTGGATCCTGCTCAAGAACAAGGTCAATGGCCGCGAGACGCCGCTCTTTGCCGATGGCGGCACGGCGGAGAACCCGAAACCGCTCGAGCTTATCTCGAACGAGGCCCGGAGCCGCACCCCGCGTGAGCTTCCCTTTCAGCTCTCGACCGGCGACGCCGCTCTCGATACGCTGCTCAATGAACGCAATTATCAGGTCAATGCCGAGGGCGACACCGTAACGCTCAACGCCGGCGAAGAAAAGACGATCGAATTTACGCTAACCGACGGGGCAGGGCTTGAGGCCCGCAAGCGTTTTCTTTTTCGTGCGGATGGCTACATCGCGGACCTCGGGCTGGAGGTCAAGCGAAACGGCCAGACGGTGCCGAACACAAAGCTCCTGATCGGCCCGAGCATCGGCGACCACGCCATCAATAACCACACTTTCTACCGCATCGAATCAGAGGCGATGGCCTACGTCGGCGACGACATTCATCGCCATCAGGGCTATTACTCATTCGACTTTGACGCTCAAAATCGCGGCTCGCTGACAGTTCCGGGAGCTGTAAGTTGGGCGGGAGTCGGTGACGCGTATTTCGCGATGGCGGCGATCCCGGCAACTCCGGCCGAGGGGCTTGAGGTGCGGGCATCGCGATACGAGGTAGAGACGGAGCCTTTCTTCCCGAGCATTTTTAGCTGGATTCTCCGTAGCCCGGAGACAAAAGAAAAGCGGCACCTCGTGACGGCCTATGTGCCGGTTGCGGCGGATGGCTCGGTGACGAAGGTCTATACCGGGACAAAGGACTACTTTCATCTCTCGTCGATCTCTGATGACCTAGATGCCTCGGCGGGACGCGAGCTTGATTTCGTCAACGTCATCAATTTTGCGACGTACAGCATCGTCCGCTTTTTCGTAAAGCCGCTTTCGGTTCCGATCCTTTACGCACTTGATTTCTTCAATCGCCTGACCGGCAACTACGGCGTGGCGATCATCGTCTTCACGTTCCTTTTCTATTCGCTGCTCTTCCCGCTCCGCTGGTCGCAATCAAAGAGCTTTAAGAAGGCGGCCGGCAACGCTCCGAAAATGAAGGAGGTCCAGGACAAGATCAAGGACCTGCAGAAGAAGGGCGTGCCGATGGACGACCCGCGGATGCGCGAGCTCCAAATGGAGCAGCTGAAGATGATGAAGGGCGCCGTGCCGATCGGCGGCTGCCTCCCGATGCTATTGCAGTTTCCGCTACTGATCGCGTTTTACACGGCGATAACTATCGCTCTCGACGCACGGCAGGCGAGCTTCGCTTGGCTCCCGGATCTCTCCGGCGCCGACCCGTGGCACATACTCGAGTTTGGCTTTGCGATCTCGATGGTGCTTGCGATGAAATTTACACCGACCGGTGCGGCCGTTACGCCCGAGCAGCAGATGCAGCAGAAGATGATGATGTATCTGATGCCGGTGATGATGCTCTGGGTAATGTGGACGGCACCCTCGGGACTTTTGCTTTACTGGTTCTTTGGTAATATCGTTAGCTTCGGCCAGCAGATGATAATCAACTATATGAACAAGACCACCGAGCCGGAAACGACGACCGTGGTCAATGATCCGCTGCCGAAGAACATTAAGAAGGTAAAGGGCGGGAAGAAGGAAAAATAAGGACCAATGAGCGACGTTTGCGAAAGATCAGAAGAATTACTCGAAGACCTGTTTGACGACATGGGGCTCGACCTTGAGCCTGATGCCGAATGGACCGACGAGGGCTGCTACATCAACCTTACGGGGAAGGATGTCGAGCTTGCCGTGGCGGAAAATGCCGAGCTGCTCGACGCACTCGAAACGCTGCTTTTTCAGATGTACGGCCGCGAGCTCGAACGCGAGCACCGCTTCGTTTGCGACGCGGACGGCTTTCGTAAAACCCGGAAGGCAGAGCTCCACGCGATGGCTCGCTTTGCTGCGGACCAGGTCCGCAAGACCGGCCGGCCGTTCACCTTCGGGGTGCTGACCTCGACGGAACGCCGCATCATCCATATGTCGCTTCGCGAGGTGGAAGACCTGTTGACAGAATCGGTCGGAGCCGGACGCGACCGACGGCTGCAGATCAGCCCTAAGTAAACGGCTTGAAAGATCGCGATATTTGAAAGAGTGAAAGGGCCGAGGGTCTTTTCACTCTTTTTGTTTCGAACGAGAGATGACAGATACGATCGTGGCACTTGCGACGCCGCTTGGGCGGAGCGGCATCGGGACGGTTCGCTTGAGCGGGCCTGATGCGGTGCGCATCGCCGAGCGATTCACTGGTGTTTCGGATTTTGAACCGCGGCGGGCGACTCTCGTCAAGCTCGCCGATCCAGAAACGAGCGAAGCGATCGACGAAGCGGTCGTTGCCTTTTTCCAAAGGCCGAATTCCTTCACAGGCGAGGACGTCGTTGAGATAAGCTGCCACGGTTCGCCGGTCGTGCTGCGGCAGGTGATCGATGCTTCACTCCGACTGGGTGCGCGAATGGCCGATGCGGGCGAGTTCTCGCTTCGTGCACTGGCGAACGGCAAGATGGACCTCGCCGAGGCGGAAGCGGTCCGGGACCTTATCGATTCACAAACTGCGACCGCCGCCCGGCAGGCCGTGAGGCAAATGCGGGGCGAGATCTCGAAGACGCTCGCACCGGTGAAGGACGAGCTGCTCGACGTGATCGTCGTGCTTGAATCGGCACTCGAGTTCGTTGAGGACGACCTGCCTGACGTTCAGTCGGCCTCGATACGGGAAAAGCTTGACGGGGTCGCCGCGGAGCTTGATCGCTTTGCCGCGACCTTCAAGGCCGGGCACCTGATCCGCGAGGGGCTTCGGGTGGCGATCATCGGTCATCCGAACGTCGGCAAGTCGAGTTTATTTAACGCACTTCTGGGCAGCGAGCGAGCGATCGTCACCGACATCGCCGGGACAACCCGCGATCAGCTTCACGAGCGATTCACCATCAACGACATTCCCATTTCGCTTATCGATACGGCTGGCCTTCGCGAAACGACCGACCTGGTGGAAAGCATCGGCGTTGAACGCTCGAAGGCAACAATGGCGGATGCCGATCTGGTCGTACTGATGCTCGACGCTTCGGTGGAGACGTCCGAAGAAGATCGGCAGTTGCTCGAGAGCGTCAAGGGGCTGAACTACATCGTCGCTCTCAACAAGATAGATAAAGTGCCTTCGTCCGACGTTGACCGAATGGTCGCCGCCGAGCATTCTCCGCTTGCTTATCTGAGGGACAGGATCATTCCAATGTCGGCGAAAACAGGCGAGGGGCTTGAGGATCTAAAAGCTGCCATCATCGAACCCTTCGCGCCCGGCGATGTCGATGCTTCGGGTTTTCTGGTGACAGACGCGCGGCACCACGACCTTCTGCTCCGTGCTCGCGATGAAGTTCTCGGCTCCGTCCGGCTTATCGAGGAACGGACGAGCGAGGAAATAACGCTGATCGGGCTCCATAATGCGCTCCGCTACCTCGGCGAGATAACCGGCGAAACAACGACCGAAGATATGCTGACGCGTATCTTTTCTACCTTCTGCATCGGAAAATAATCTGCACACCACGCGCGTGCTTTTACGCGCCTTTATCCTCTCGTTCCTCACAGATATCTCCGAATCCTAAGTAAATTACAGTCGCTGTTTGAGTTCACTAAAAGGCACGGTGATTGCCGTCACACATTGCGGTAACTGTTTGAACCCATTGCCGTTGGCTGATTGCGGCCCGGCATTATAGGGGAGGACTCGGACAATGAAGATACTGATCGCAACGGACGGTTCTGAATTTAGCGATGCGGCCATTGATGAGGTTTTGCGCTATCATACACGGGCTGAGACCGAAGTGATGATCGTCGCCGTAGTTGAGCCATTGGTCAATACGGTCGGAGCTCCGTTTGGTGTTTTAGATACATACTACGCCTCGTATCTCAAGGACGCTCGCGAAAGGGCCGCAAAGGTACTGGAAAAAGCAGAGAAGCGTTTCCGCGATGGCTCCGGCGAGCGAGCCAAGGTCTCATCAAAGCTACTCATCGGAAAAGCCGGACAGGAAATTGTTGAAGCGGCCACAAAATGGCCTGCGGATTTGATCGCGGTCGGATCACACGGCCGCGGATTTTGGGAGCGGGCGTATCTGGGTTCGGTTTCGAACGCCGTAACGCACCACGCTCCATGCAACGTGCTCGTGGTTCGCGGAGACGCAACCACGGACGTTGGGGAGGAAATCCCGTAATGACCCTGCCGATCTTAAATGTTGAACACAAATGTCCCGAATGCGGGCTGCAGAAGGACGGTTTTTTCTGTAGTGTTTCCGAGCACAGCCTCGACCTTTTTCAAGTAACAAAGATAACGAACACATATCCGTCCGGCAGTATGCTCTTCATCGAAGGCCAGCCGGCAAATGGTGTTTACATTCTCTGTCAGGGGAGTGTAAAGCTGTACACTTGCTCGCAAGACGGCAAAGTCGTCATCCTGCACATCGCCAAACCAGGCGAGATCCTTGGCCTGAGTGCCGTAGTAGCCGGCGGCGAATATGAGGTCTCGGCCGAGGTGATCGAACCCTGCCAAATAAATTACGTTCGTCGAAAAGAATTTCTCGACCTGATGGAAAAGCGTTCGGATATCGCTATGCGGGCGGTCGAGCACCTGAGCCAGCAATATTACGATGCTTATGATCAGATCCGCTCATTCGGGCTTACGAATTCGGTTGCGGGAAAGCTTGCCGGTTTAATGCTTTCCTGGTGCCGCGAGAACGGCAACGGTAAAAGCAACGGAGCGGTCAAGCTTAAGCTGCCGTTCACCCACGAAGAGATCGCCGAGATGATCGGCACCTCGCGAGAGACGGTCACGCGGCTGCTGAAGGACTTCAGGCAGAACGAGCTTATCTCGCTGAAAGGCTCGGACCTTCTGATTCACGACCCGGAACGGCTGCGTTCGGTTGTTTCACGACCACGCGGTTCGCGGTCGCGAAGCTGAGAACCGTTGTGATGCTGGTCACACCTTCGTGTGACAGTTGTCCTATCTTCCATCGCCCGATACTAAAAGACTAGCGGATGTTCTCTCCCGCAGGGAGGCCGCTTGATCGAACCATCGGAACGCAGCTTCTACCCGCGAAAAAAGGTCTCGGACCGACAGGTACCAATTCGCCCGTTTATCTTCCACGTAGGTGATGACGCGGGTTTGCGGTTGCTTGAATATGGAAAGCAGATCATCGCGGTCGCCGGCGAACGCATTCTGGCCGCCGAGGAAGTGCCGCGAAAGGCGATCTTAATTCTCAAAGGCCGGGCGTCGCTACACCCTCTTGATACATCTTTTTCAGATCTCTTCGGCCGAAGCGAACTCATTGGGCTTACCGAGACGATCTCACGTCGGCCAACGTACTATTCCGTCGTTGCCGAAAGCGAGTGCAGGATAGAACTTATTGACCGAACGAAGCTTCTTCTCGCAATAGAAAACGACCAGCATTTAAGACACGGCCTGATCCTCAGCCTAGGCGCAGAAGTGCAAGAAATATATAGACTTTTTGCATTTTTGTGACACCTGTCACAGAGCGGCCATTGATATCGATGTAGAGTTACTCGGCATAACAGCTAAAGATTTACCATTTTGTTCCCAAGCGATAAGGGAGGCGACCATGGCTTCAAAAACATTTATCAAACTTGTTCTGGTTTTATTGACCGTTTCAGTCATTGTGATCTGGGGTGCTTTCGGTACGGTTTCACAGGCGACCAGTACTTCGGAAGTCGCCCTTTATAGTGCCGAGACCGTCTATCAGGTTGGCCAAGACGACTACGTCGGGTCGGAATCCTGTAAGGCGTGTCACGAACCGCAGTACAACGACGTTGCTAAAACGGTCCACGGCAAACTCGGCGAACTCGCCGGTTGGAAAGGTAAGGTCGTCGGGTGCGAGTCGTGCCACGGCCCGGGCCGCGAACACGTTGAGGCAGGCGGCGACCGGACGAAGATAAAGATCTTCAAGGAAATGGACACTAAGGCCGTTTCCGAGAGTTGCATGACCTGCCACGCGGGCCGTGAAAACCATAACAATTTCCGCCGAGGCGACCACTTCCGCAACAACGTCGGATGCACCGATTGCCACTCGGCACACGGTACGACCTTCGGGCCGGAAAAAGCGGGTTCGATCACGTTTACGAACCCAGCGACGAGCGACCGCCCAACTCTGGCAAGCCGTGCACTGTTGATCGCAGCCGAACCGCAGCTCTGTATAAGCTGCCACACCGAAACGAAGGCACAGTTCTCGAAACCTTTCCGCCACAAAGTGCTCGAAGGGACGATGAACTGCAGCGACTGCCATAACCCGCACGGTGGATTTGAGACCAAGCAGGCACGACTCGCACTCGGCTCAGACACTTCGTGTGTCGGTTGCCATACGCAGATGCGTGGCCCATTCACGTTTGAACACGCGCCGCTTACAACCGAAGGATGCGCTGCTTGCCACACCCCGCACGGCTCGAACAACCCGAAAATGCTTAAGCGTAGCTCGGTTCGTCAACTCTGCCTCGAGTGCCATACAAATGTATTTAATGTGGAACTCGACCCGGACATTCCGACCGGCCCGCACACACAAACGAGCATTCGTACACAAAACTGTACGGTCTGCCACTCGCAGATCCACGGTTCAAACAGCAACAAGGCTTTCTTCAGATAGGGGGCAAAAATAATGATCTCCGCAAGAAAAACAATCGCTCTATTTAGTGGACGCTGCGGCCGCATGGCGAGCCTACTTTCATTATCCGCAACAGTTCTGGCGGCCGTGATCACCACGGCCGCACAGTCCCCGACGCCGACGCCCACGCCGAATGAGCGCTACACCGTAAAGGGCAGCACCGAGATCGGCGCCCGTTGGGTTGAGGTTGAGGGCAACGAGAACAAGTTCCGAAGCGACCTGAACTACAAGCGCGGGTTTCGCGTATTCGATTCCGGCTTCACGATTGAGGATACAAGCACGAACGAAGGAAAGCCGTTCGACACGTTAACGTTACTCGGCTCAGGCTGGGGAGCGGACCCGAGCGGTTATTTCCGTGCCGGAATGGAACGCTTGGGGTACTATCGCTTTGACGCGAACGTCAGGCGTGTTGCCTATTTTAATAACCTGAATAACCACGCAGTCGGCAACGACCGCCGCAGCCTTAGCACCGCGGACCGCCGAAGAAATTTTGGCGATCTTGATCTGACGCTACTTCCGCAAAACCCAAACATAAGGTTCCGTGTTGGCTATTCGTTCAACATTGCCGACGGAACCGGCACGACCGCGATGCGTATCTCACGCGGTGACGTATTCCCGGCCGTGCAGGACCTTAATTACAAGGCCGGTGACTTTCGAGTTGGGGCGGACGGCAAGCTTCTCGGGTTTAATCTTTCGGGGACTTACGGCTACCGGTCATTCAGGGACCGTACGCTTTATTCCATAACCAACGATCCTGGCGATGTGACGACAAACACCATCCGGGTTGAGTCGATGAACCGCGCGAGCCCGATCGTCGGCGATACGCACTTTGGTGTTTTCAGCGTGCAGCGTACTTTTGCGAAGGTTTTCGACGTGGCGGCAAAGCTCGTTCATACATCCGTTTCGAACGATTTTAATTTTGATGAGACGGTTGTGTTCCGCAATGCAACGAATGTCCAGGTTAGGGACACCTATAGTTCGATCGGTGACGCTAAACGGCTACAGACGCGTGCTGATCTTGGATTCACCTGGCGGATAGCCGAGAAGTTTCGGCTTTCGAATACTTTCAATTTCGATGGGTTCAATATCAACGGCGGCAACGTTTACGTGAACATAATTACGCCGGGACTCACAACGCGGCAGCTTAACTATACTTCGACCCGATACCGGCGTTACACCAATACGCTTGAAGGCGACTATCAGGTAAACAATCGCTTCGGCTTCAATATCGGCTGGCGATATACGCACCGCGAGGTCGCTCTTGGCATCTCGACGGTGAATTTCGGTTCGCCGATCCCGCCGCTGGTTCCCGAAGAGGCCGAGAACTCCACCCACACATTTCTCGCCGGGACAAAGATCAAACCAACCAACAACTGGACCATTTTTGCCGGCATCGAGGCAGGAAAGGCGGACAACGTCTTTACACGTCTTGCCAACTACGAATTCGCGAATTTCCGCGTCCGAAGCCGAACGAACTTCAATAAGTTCTCGGTCAATGTTTCGTTCATTTCAAAGGACAATGACAACCCCGGGCAGGCGGTCATTGCACCGACCGCATCTTTCGTAACGCAGATACGAAGTCGGATCTTCTCGAGCTCGATCGACTGGGATCCGATCAGCGAAGTAAGCATCAGCACCGGTTACGACTACCACTGGCTGACAAGCGAGGTCTCGGTGCTGGTACCGCTCGGCGGGCCGGCGACCGCGGGCCTGAGCCAATACTTCGTCCGCGACAACTATTTCTTTATTGATGGCCGTTTCCGCCCGCACAATCGGGTCAGCCTCTTTGGAAGCTTCCGCTGGAACAAAGATAACGGAGCAAACGGTATGGTCATCCCGCCGCTTAATTCGCCGCTGGTCCTGAGTTCCTATCCCATCGATTTCAAAATGCCCGAGGTACGCGGAACTTTCCGGCTAAGTCGGTACGTAGATTGGAGTGTTGGATATCAGTACTTTGATTATAGCGAGTTGACGCCACAGCAAGTGCAATATGGCATCGCTCCGCAAAATTACAACGCCCACCTGCCCTACACCTCTTTGAGGATCTATCTGGGCAGGTCGAAGAGCGATCGGTGATCGTACTTGAAACGGATCCGACGGCCGAGCCTATGATAACTTCATAGGCTCGGCCTGCGGCATTGAAACGCCGCCTAAAGGCCCGAGTTGCAGTAGGGCAAAGGCTTCGCGAAACGCCTGGAATGAAGACATATATCAAACTAGCGATCCTTGCCGTGTCGGTCTCGTTATTCGGAGCGCTATATCTCTTGCGGACGGTCCCTTCGGAGGCCCAGAATAAGGAAGATCCTTACCTCAGTGCAAACCAGCAGAAAGACCAATTTCCTTCGAACCTGAATCTTGATTGCGCCGGCTGCCACGGCGCCGGCAAAGATCTGCCGGAGCTTGCCGGCGGCCAGTTTCATAAGGATTCTCACGGTGCTTTCATCGGAAGTGTTCACGGCCGGCCGAATGCTGAAGGAAGACCGGCGGCGAGCTGCCTCGACTGCCACGCAACCAACAAGGACCAGACGACGATCCTTCGGGCCGAGGACCCGCGCTCAACGGTCAACCGGGCCAACCTTCCCCAAACATGCGGGTCATGCCATCAGGACTATCAAGCGAGCTTTGAGCACAGTATTCACGGGCTAAAGCTTGATGAAAAGGAGAACCGGCAGAAGGCTGCCTCATGCGCCGATTGCCACGGTTCGCATAGCATTACAAGCGGGCGCGACGTCGGCTCGCCGACCAACAGGCTTAATACATCCTCAGCGGTTTGCATAAAATGTCATCAGGATGCGGTCCACGATTATGACATAAGTGCCCATGGCACCGCGCTCCGCAGCGGAAATGAAAAGGCTCCGTCGTGCATCACCTGCCACACGGCGGTCTCGCATCTTGAAGCACCGCTTTCGCTTCGCGACTTCAATATGCGGTCGGTTACGACCTGCGTCGCCTGCCACGAAGCGCAGGCACCGACATATCGCGATACCTTCCACGGCCGGGCGAATGAACTCGATTTCAAACTCGCGGCTTCATGTGCCGATTGCCATACGCCGCACCGGAATTTGCCGCAGAGCGATCCGCGTTCTTCGGTTCATCTGGACAATCTTGCCCAGACGTGTGCGACCTGCCATACGGGCGTCAATCAAAATTTCATCGGCTATAGCCCGCACCCGGAACCTCATAATCCGGAAAAGTCGCAGCTTGTTTATTACGTGACTTTGTTCATGGAGCTGCTTCTTATGAGCGTCTTCACGTTCTTTGGCATTCATACCATTCTGTGGCTCCAGCGGTCCGTAGTTGCGTATGTCTCGGAAAGCCGGGAGGCCCATGCAAGCGACGAACAATGGGTGGTGCGTTTTGCTCGGGTACATCGGTTCACTCACCTCCTGATCGTCGTAAGCTTCATCACCTTGGCTGCAACCGGGCTTCCGATGATGTTCAGCTATACCGGCTGGGCGCAGACGCTTACCAAAGTATTTGGCGGCCTGGAGGTGATGCGGGTACTGCACCGGATCAGTGCGGTGATAACGCTAATTTATGCGCTTATCCATGTTTACTATGTGGTCCAAAAGGCTCTGATAGAGCGAAAGTATTCGATCCTCTATGGGCCGGATTCGATGATCCCGCGTTGGCAGGACGTGGTTGATCTTTACAATATGGTCCGTTGGTTTCTTTACCTCGGGCCGCGGCCGAAGCTCGACAGGTGGACCTACTGGGAGAAGTTTGACTACTTTGCGGTGTTCTGGGGTATTCCGGTCATCGGGATCTCGGGTTTGATGCTGTGGTTCCCGACCTTCTTTACGCGCTTTCTCCCGGGCGAGGCGCTGAACGTTGCGATGATCGTCCACGGCGAAGAAGCGCTCCTGGCGACGGCGTTCATCTTTGCGTTCCACTTCTTCCATAATCACCTGCGGCCGGAAAATTTCCCGATGGATACAGTGATCTTTACCGGGAAAATGACGCTAACGCGATTTAAGGAAGAAAGGCAGACGGAGTACGAACGACTGGTCGAGGAAGGCAAACTCGAGGAGATCCTAGTCGATCCGCCGTCGCGGGCCGCCCGGATAGCTTCAAAGATCTTCGGATTCACAGCCTATATCGCCGGGCTGCTGATGGTGTTCGCGATTTTCCTCACACTTCTGCTTTATTGATCGCCGGCAGCAAAAAGAAGAACCCGAAATGCCAAAGCATCTCGGGTTCTCTCGTTTTCACTAGCTCTAAAATCCCTTGATTGGATCGCCGGACTTTAGCTTCGCTAATACATTTATTCGGCTGCAGCTCGCAGGCTTCGCATGTATGTTACGAGAGCCTGGGCCTTTTCTGCATCAATGCCCTTAGTTTCGTACTCGGGCATATGCGGCGGTTTCTCTGCCTTCGCGCCTTTCAGAATTGCGTTGACGTGGTGCTCATCGGATTTCTCCAGGTCAAAAGCTTTCGTGGCCTTCGGTGCATGGCACATCGCACATTTTGTCTTGTAGATCGTTGCGGTATCATCAGCCACAACAACCACAGGAATGAGCGTTTCGGCCGAAGCATCCGGAACAACACTACGGAATGCGACCGAGCCTACCATCGCAAAAACGAATACAATGGCTGCGGTTAATTTTAATCGTCGGATGTTCATATCTTTTCAGGTCTCCCTAAGTAATTCCGGCGGACCGGGCCGCCAATTGCAGGCCAAAGGGCCTTTCATAATAAATAACTGCAACCGGTATGCCGATACCAGGTATTTCAATGGATTCGTGGTTTCCCGCACGTAAGGCCGTTTGCGGGCTCAACCGGTACCGGTATCTCGCGCTTAATTCGTGCAAGACCGCGGAATTTCACGCGCATCTAGGGCATGCTGAAGTTTGAACCCTCGTGGCAAAGCTTACAGTTTGTGAAGTCGTTGCCGCCGAATGCACGCTTGCCGTTATGGCAGGTTGCGCAACTCGTCGCCCGGCCGGCGGGAAAGTGCATCGCAAAAACGGGCGAGCCCACTTGTCCACTACGCATCGAACCGGGCCGGATCGTGTGGCACGAGGTGCAGCTCAAGCCGGCCCGGCCGGTATGGTCGCGATGGCTAAATCCGCCTGCATAATTACGAGGGGTCGAACGCTTTGGCGTACCTGGCGTGTGGCAAGTATTGCACGTTCCGATCGGTTCCTGTGCCGTGTGGCACGCAAAGCAGGTCGTGTGTGCCGCAGAGCCTCTCGGCATCGAGAATGAGGCTGCCTGCCTCATCGGTGCATGACACGTAGTGCAGTCTGTTATCCGAAGGTGGCGGCTGTGGTCGAACTTGACGTTAAAGCTTCTCAGAGGAGGGAATTCCTTCAATGCCCCGGCTTCGGCGTCCGTATGGCAGATCGAGCACATCTTGCTGGCAGGGTTCGGCTTTGGCGATGAGAACTGCTCAACGTGGCAGCCGGCGCACGGGCTGTGTGCCAGGCGTCCCGGAAGGTCGAGCTTGGCTGAATCGGTTTCGCGGGCATGGCAGAGAAGGCAGTCGACCTGAGCATGGGCCGAGCTCGAGTGGCTGAACGACGAATATTCGTCGCTCTCTGTCAGGACAGCAAATTCGAGATTCGCTGGGCTCTCCGGCGTCGGAGCTGTCGTAATATTCACGTTTGTCTGCTCCGGCGACGAACCGCAGGCAGCAAAATAAAGCGAGGCGGCAAGCACTGCGCAGGTGACCGCGACGAGCTTTAACGCCCGGATCGTGGTGTCGCTATTTGCTGGACGACTTGTTCTTTGGCCTTCCATTTATTGATCTCAGTTTCCTGCCATCGCCGCGACGGCCTTGATGTGCGACTCCGGTATCGGCTGCGAGCCGAAGGACAAGTGGCACTTAATGCAGCGGAACGAGGCATCGGCCTTTCGCGAGTCGATCTCAAAATTCAAAACCCCGCCGTCATCTGAGGTCGCTGTGATGTGGCAATTGTTACACGATGTGATCGGGACCTTCATCGAACGCGGGTCGAGGGTCTTCATTGACGAAACGTCGTGGCACGTTGCGCAGTCAAGTTCGGCATGGCTCGGGAACTCGTGGCGATATGTGCCGGAGGAGTAGCGCGTTGACCAGGCATCGCGGATGATGCGGTCGCGGAGCCCGACGCGTGCCCAAAGTGCCTTGTCAAAATCGGCCGTCGGCGCCTTTTGTTTTGGCGCATGGCAGGCGGCGCAGTTCGATGGTGCCGGTTCAATGCCTGTATCGGGCGAGTGGCACGTAAAGCAAGTAGTATGACCGATCGGCGAGGTTTTGAAGGTGCCCTTTTTCAGCCAGAAATTGTCGCCAATGTCCTTCGGCGGTGCCGCGGCGAATTCTTCTTCCGAGTCGCCCTGCGGCATGTGTGTTTGATGGCAGACCTTGCAGCTTTCCTCGCTCCGGCGCATCGTTGTCCAACCGGCCCGAACAAATTCGACCTCCCGCGGGCGAAGTTGGGATACGATGCCTATGTGCGTCTCATGCGGAAAGTTGATGTCGAACTCAGACTCGGCGTCCTTGCCTTTCGGCGAAGCGTCAAAAACCTCACGCGGATTTGGGAACGGATGACGGGTGCTGTTTCGCGGACCGGGATTCGTATGGCAGATGGTGCAGATCTGCGGACGTGCCCCGCGAAAGAACTGCTGCCGGTGGCAATTGATGCACGATGCGTGGTTCGGGTATTCTGTTATATCCGCGAATGCGCTATCGGCCGGCCGGACCGCTTTCCAGTTCTTTGATGGAAAAGTATGGCACTTCGAACAGGCTGTTTTATGAGCAGCGATATCGTGAGAGAACTTCGAATACCGTGCTTGCCCGGCGGCTGATTCTTCTTCGAGCGATGATCCTTCGATCACCCTCGCAGGCCCGAGCAATGCGAACAAAGCAAATCCGGCCACCGTGCACAGCAAAGCAGCGAAAAGCTTTAATCTAAGTTGAAGTCCGGGCCGACGCATCTATTGTCTCGTGCTTTAATCAGTAAACCAAAAGCGCAGTTCGATTTATTCTATTCGCTAAACCCTCGGGGCAATGTGATGAGTGTCACATCGGTCTGAACCGCTCGCGATTAAACTTGCCTGCGGGAAACTTCGCAACACGGCAGCCGGCCGTATGTGTTTTTCTGTGGTTCCGGCCCGGAAATCCGCATAATGTGCAGCGGCATAGAGCTTGCGGTAGGTTTGTAGGAACAAAGGACAATTGGCCGCTTTCATTCGCATAACATCATGATCAACAAAGAGAACATTCTATTTTGCATCGTCGGGCTTTTTGGCGGCGTCATCATCGGCTTTATGTTCGCCAATTCGATAAACCAAAAGGCGACGCTTCAGGCCGGACAGCCGACACAGCAAATGCCTGGGCTTCCCTCGGGACATCCGAACATTGGCGACCCTCAGACCGGCGGCTCGATACCGGAGGTTCAGGCCGCAATTGACAAGGCTCGGGCCGAACCCGAGAACTTTGAGGCCCAGATAAAGGCCGCTGAAATGTATTACCAGATACAGCGGTTTGATGGCGCGGTCGAGTTTCTTGTGCAGGCTCGGAAGATCAAGCCCGACGACTACGATACGATCGTCAATCTCGCCAACGCGTATTTCGACTCGAACAAGTATGACGATGCCGAGAAGACCTATCAGCTTGCGATCGAGAAAAAGCCGGAGGACATAAACGTCCGCACGGACCTCGGCCTGACGTACGTATTTCGGCCGAACCCTGACTACGACAAGGCGATCAAAGAATTTAACGGTGCCTTAGAGAAGAACCCGAATCACATCCAGGCACTGCAAAACCTGACTGTCGCCTACACAAAGAAGGGCGACGCGGCGAATGCAAACGCCACGCTTGCACGGCTTAAGATGGCCGATTCGACCAACTCGGCGATCGCCCGGCTCCAGACAGACATCGAGAAGATCGGGCAGAATTGATCGGTTCAACAAGGCAGAAAAAAGGCCGGGCTTGGACCCGGCTTTTCATTTGGCTTTAGATCGGAAAGGCTACCGTACGACCTCGACCGTGCAATGAGCACGGGCGGCGACCGCGGAGGATACGCTGCCGAGAAGGAATCGTTCAAGCTTGCTGCCGAAAGCATTGGCTCCGACGACGATCGAATCCGCTCCCCATTTTTCGGCTTCTTCGACTATGACTCGCTTCGGTGCTCCGGCGATGATCAGATGGGTGGCGGCGACGCCTGCACCGGCGAGGTCCTTGATCGCTTCCGCGGCCTGTGCTGTCAACCAATCTGTTTCTGCCGCGTTGACCTCTTCGATCGCTGCGTTGACAGGCGGGACGAAGCGGCCGATGGTTGTCGGTGAGATCGGATCGGTCACAGAGATAAGTTGTGCCTCAGTGCCTTCAGGCCACGTTCGTGAAATTACAGAATCGACCGCGGCACGGGCGCCTCGGCTACCGTCAAAGCCGATGGTCAAGCGGATCGGTGCCGGATCGACCTCATTCTTGCCGCGGGCGACGCGGACCGAGCACTTAGCTTCGTTCAAAACCTTTTGCGAAACACTACCGAGCAGAAAGCGGCTCAGCGCCGATTGCCCCTGCGAACCGGTAACGATGAGGTCGGGCTCGAGTTCATCGGCCTTTGCCAGAAGCTCCCAGGCCGGCGAGCCATAGGTCGCCTCGGCCGTGATGCTCCAATCAGGAAAGAGCATCCGCATTCGCGATTCCGCGTGGCGGGCATAGGCCTCATATTCGGCAAGCGCCCGCTCGCCCTTTTCCTGCCGGCGTTCGACCATGCTGCGAATATACGGATCATCCGTAAGGCTGCCGTTCACGCTTTCAGCAGGCGGAAGCCAAACTTCGGCGACCGATAGTATAAATGCCTCGCCCTCGGCTGGAAGCCCCGCCCGCTTAAGGTCATCAAGTGCGGCCTCAGCACATCGGGAACCGTCATATGCGATCAGTAATTTCATAACCCTCTTAACGTCAAAACAAAAATTCTACCGCAGGTACGGCTCGAAAGTGCAATGGATGTGCCACCATTGCCAAATTTACTCGTCGGTTGCGACTTTCGGCTCTTTCCTATAGAACAAATTTCACTTGCGCGAAAAAATTCGCGAATTTGGGCTTGATGCCCGAATTCATTCGCGATATACAATTAGCTGAACGCGTCCTGCACGGCTTTGGCTTCACATTTTTCTTGATGCCCGAAAAGAACGAACGAATTCTGATAATCGACGACGACGGCTTCATCCGGATGGCTCTCGCTGAGGCCGTCGGCAGTTGGGGCTATGAAACCAAAGCGGCCGAGAACGTCAGCTCTGCGATGAAGGCTTTTGAGGAGTTTGAACCCTCGATCGCGCTTATCGACGTAGAGCTACCCGATGGCTCAGGCATCGACCTTCTGGCAAAGTTCAAGGATATCAACCCGGAACTTGTGGCGATCATTGTTACGGGCAATGTCGATGTGGAGCATACCGTCGCCGCACTCCGAGCCGGAGCACACGACTTTATCGGGAAGCCGGTGCGCCTTGAAGAGCTTGAGGTCACGCTTCGCAACGCTGTCGAAACGCGAAAGCTGCGACGCGAGATAAAGGCGGCAAGGCGGGAACGCTCAGCCTCACTCAGCTTTGACGAGATAATCGGCGAATCTTCGGCAATGGTAAAGGCAAAGGAACTCGCCCGCCGGGTCGCCGATTCGGACGTAAATTCGATCCTGCTTCAGGGCGAGACCGGAACCGGAAAAGATCTGTTCGCCCGGGCGATCCATTTTGCCTCTGACCGGGCAAAGGCACCGTACCTCGCTATCAACTGCGCCGCGCTTCCGGCGACCCTTATCGAATCAGAGCTTTTTGGTTACGAGAAAGGAGCTTTTACCGATGCCAAGCAACGGAAGGAAGGGCTTTTTGAACAAGCACACGGCGGGACGATCTTTCTGGACGAGATCGGCGAGATGGAGCTGCCGCTGCAGGCAAAGCTCTTGCGGGTGCTCGAGAACGGGCTCTTCCGCCGCGTCGGTGGTCTAAAGGACATCAAGCTCGATGCCCGAATCATAGCTGCCTCAAACCAGGACCTCAAGCGTGCCGGCGAGGATGGGCGTTTCCGCTCGGACCTCTACTTTAGGCTTTCGGTGATACAGGTCGATATTCCCCCGCTCCGCGAACGCGGCGACGACGTAATGCTCCTCACGAATTTTTACATTGACCGCGTCAACATAAAGCGGAAGCAAAAGCCGCTTAAGGGGTTAACGCTGGCGGTCGAGCAGATCTTTAGAACATACGACTGGAAGGGTAACGTCCGCGAGCTGAGGAACGTTATTGAGCGGGCATCGATACTTGAGGACGGCGAATACGTTACGACCACACACCTTCCGCACGATATGCTCGGAGAATTTGCACCGGCGGAAACGGCCCGCAGCGGGATCATGCTCCCGGCGGCAGGTGTTACGCTCGACGAGGTTGAGGCCGAACTTGCCCGTCAGGCAGTTGAACGCACCTCGGGCAACCTGACACAGGCCGCAAAGCTGCTCGGCATCTCACGCGACCAGCTTCGATACAAATTAAGAAAAGCGGGCCTCTACGACGCGGTCAGCGACAAGGAACCCGCCGTCGCCAAAAGCTAATGACTGACCCTGCAAACAGTGAAAGGCCGAATGACGATGTTCTGAAAGAACTCTCGGACCTCAAATTCGCCATCGATCAATCCGCGATCGTCGCGATCACAGATCAGCGCGGGCGGATAACCTACGTAAACGATAAGTTCTGCGAGATCTCAAAGTTCTCGCGTGAAGAGCTCATCGGCCAGGACCACCGGATAATCAACTCCGCGCATCACCCTAAAGAATTCATCCGTGATCTTTGGACGACCATCGCCCGCGGCCAGGTTTGGCGCGGCGAGATCAAGAATCGGGCGAAAGATGGCAGCATCTACTGGGTCGATACGACCATTGTGCCGATGCTCGACGCGAACGGAAAGCCATTTCAGTACATCGCCATCCGCTACGAGATAACCGAGCGAAAGCAGGCGGAGGAACGTATCCGCCAACAGGCCTCGCTCCTGGAAAAGGCGCAGGACGCGATCATCGTCTGCGACCTGAACTACCAGGTGATCTTCTGGAACAGAGGAGCCGAACGCATCTACGGACGCCCGATCGATGAGGCTCTTGGCCGGCCCTTTAATGACGTTGTGCTCGGCAGCGGACCGGAGCGGATACTTGAGATACGACGCGAATTCGAGCGCCACGATGAGCATCGCTTTGAGGAGCGGCAATTTACCAAAGATGGAAAATCGCTGGTGGTTGAGAGCCGCTGGACGCTTGTCCGCGACGACCACGAACAGCCGGATTACATTCTGGTCATTAACACGGACGTCTCGGAAAAACGCCGCACCGAGGAACAGCTTTTCCGTGCTCAGCGGCTTGAATCTATCGGCACGCTTGCCGGCGGCATCGCCCACGACCTGAATAACATTCTCTCGCCGATCCTTATGTCCGTCGGCATGCTCAAGCTTCGCGATCCGGACCCCGAGACAGCAAAATGGCTGGACATGATCGAGAAGAACACCCAGCGGGGAAGTTCGCTTGTTCAGCAGGTGCTGACCTTTGCCCGCGGACTCAAGGGCGAGCGTATCGCCGTGCAATTGCGGCACATGGTGAAGGACCTCGTAAAGGTGCTCTCGGAAACGCTTCCAAAGAACATCGAGGTCAAGTTCAATGTCCCCGCCGATCTTCCGGTGATCTCAGCCGACCCGACACAGGTCCATCAGGTGCTGATGAATCTTTCGATCAACGCTCGCGACGCGATGCCGGAGGGCGGTACGCTCGCAATAGAAGCGAGCCGTATCAATATCGACGACCACTACGCGCGAATGAGCCCGGAGGCGACCCCTGGCGAACACATCGTCATCACCGTCATCGACTCGGGCATAGGTATGCCGCCAGATGTGAAGGAGCAGATTTTCGATCCCTTTTTCACAACCAAGGACATTGGCCACGGAACAGGCCTTGGCTTGTCCACCGTGCTGACCATCGTGAAGAGCCACGGCGGGTTTGTGAATGTTTACAGCGAACCGGGCAAAGGCTCGCGGTTCTCAATATACTTTCCGGCAGCGGACGCGACCGAGATCGCCGAGTCTGCCCCGAAGACGACCACTGAACTCAAAGGCAATGGCGAATTGGTGCTCGTTGTCGATGACGAAGAATATATCCGCGATGTCACGGCCGCCACACTCGAGAAGTTTGGTTACCGGGTTTTAACGGCGGCGGATGGAACCGAAGGGCTTTCAGTCTTTGCCCAGCACAGTACCGAGACAGCCCTGGTCCTCGCAGACGTCGCGATGCCTTATATGGATGGGCCTTCGATGGTACGGGCGATGCGGAAAATGGATCCCGACCTCAGAATGATAATGATGAGCGGGCTGATGAACGATAACCAGCGAAAGGAGATCGAATCGCTCGGGATCACCTCCGTGCTTGCAAAGCCCTTTACGGCCGAGCACCTACTCGAGGAACTGAAGTCGGTGCTTGGAACCTGACGCTGAGCGAAAGTCCGATGTGATCTGATGGAGGCAGGCGGCAACGTCTGCCTTTTTTGGTATTGCGATTGCACTGTTCATTGATATCCGGCAATGAGATCGTCAAAGATCCCGGGCCTGCGTTACAGAAATTATCTTGGGGAGAATCGAAATGGACAGCGCTCATTTGCACTTAATACTCAACCACTTTCCGCTTTTCGCTTTAGTGATCGGGCTACCGGTCGCGCTCTACGGTTTGATGCGAAACTCACGGGTGATGTTGAACACAGGCTTGATCATCATTCTAGCAGCGGCTGCCGTTGCAGTGCCGACATATCTTACGGGCGAACCCGCCGAGGAGATCGTAGAAAAACTTCCGGGAGTTTCAGAAGTATTCATCGAAAGTCATGAGGACGCGGCAAAGTTCGCTCTCGGAGTTGCCATCGTGACGGGCATCGCCGCTGCCGTAGGACTTGTCATCGGGCTTATGAAACCGGGCCTACAGCGCGTTAGTGCAATGCCGGCTTTATTGTTTGCATTGGTTACTCTAGGCCTGATGGGCTGGACGGCGAACCTTGGCGGGCAGATACGCCACACCGAGATAAGGGCCGGAGGTACCACCGCAACCGAAGTTGACGCCAAGCGGGTCAATGACGACGATGATCATTGATTTCTACGAAGCCTGAAAGCAATAAGCGGAGCAAAGAGCAGAACGAAAAGGCCAAATAGCATTAGCGATCCGGTGCGCGGGTCGTACTCTGCAAGGATGCGGTCCCAGCCGAAACCGAATGCGTAAATGCCAAGAACTGCTTCAAAGCCGAGCGTCAGAAGCATCCATATGAAGCCAATGGCGAGCAGCGTTGATTTTGAACGCGCGCCGATCCAGCCGATAAAAAGATACGCAATACCGAGAATGATTGCCGAACCTATGAAGAGAGCGATCTGCCGAGCGCGAAGATCGCCGACCCGCGGAGCGAGCAGAGCCACCCGCAGAATGCCGTGAACCGTCTCCGCCGCCATCATCAGCAACCAAACCGCAATTGCTCGAAACCAGATCATTGCTCACCCACCGGCTCACTGCGAACAACCAATACCGAACAAGGTGCGTGGTTAACAACCGAGTTCGAGACCGAGCCGAGAAGGCGTCCCCAAAAACCACGGCCATGTGAACCGACGACGATGTTATCGGCACCGATCCGCTCCGCAAACTCGACGACTGCCGTGGCGGGCTTCCCACTCATGACCTCGATGGCAATCTTCGCTTCGGGACAACCCGAGCGGAGCTCATCGGCGGTCTGCTCGGCAAAGTGCTGAGCTTGGTTACGAGCGGCATCGATCATTTCTTCGTAGTACTCGGGCGGCAGAGCAAAGGGCTCGGTCGCCGCGATCGGGATATCCTCATAGACGCACACGACCGAAAACTCAGCGTCCTCCATGTGGCCGAAAAGCCCGCAGGCTTCGCGAGCAGCGGCAAGGCTGAAACTCGATCCATCTGTAGCAATTATGATTTTCATAGTCCTCTCCGAACTTATTCTTCATAAGGCTTGAACGGCAAACCCTGTTCCATCTCCGGCCATCCGACAGGGAACAGACATTGCATCTCATCACTATTAGATACTGCAGTCGCGGAGCGACCGTAATGCTATCATAGGGCTTAAAGTTATGATCGAAGTAGTAGAAATGAATCCTGGCGAGATCGAGCAGTTGCTCGATGAGGTTAACTACGGCCACCTCGGCTGTTCACAGAACGGGATGCCGTATGTCGTACCCGTGCATTTCGCTTGGGCAAGGCCGGTCATCTACATCTACACGACCGACGGCAAAAAGGCGGAGATCATCCGCGGCAACCCGAAGGTGTGCCTTCAACTCGAGAAGGTTACGAGCAAACGCGATTGGAAGAGCGTCATCGTGCAGGGTGAGGCGGCGCAGGTAACCGACAAAGAAGAGCGGGAGAAGGCTCTTCAACTCGTCGCCGAGATAAACCCAACGCTGACGCCGGCGATCAGCATTCGCTGGATGGATAGTTGGGTGCGGGAAAACGTTGAGGTCATATTGAAGCTGACGCCGTCAGTGATGACCGGTCGGTACTCCGTGGACAGACAGGGCGACGAGGTTCCGATGGTGCCGGCCGGAAGTCGGGAAAGCACGCGGCCGCAATAGGCAACGGCTGTGAAGATCAAAGAAAGGATCGGCACCCGCCGAGCCTTTTCTATTGCGAACAAACACGCGCGAGGGCCAGGCGATGTGCGGAGGATTTCGCGGCCGCAACCCGTGCAGATGCTGATTTTACGGGCAAACCAGATTGGCACACGCGTTGCACTTTACTTAGGGCAAGAAGACCGGATTTTCTGCCACTCAGGCAGTAGGAGGCTTCTTGAGGAGAGATATCATGCTGACAAAGATATACATCGCACTCTGGTTGGTGATTGCTTTCGCCGCCCTCGGGTTTGTCGTTACTGGCAACATGACGCTTATGGCGGCCGTAGTGTTTGGCTTTGTCTGCTTCGGGATGGTCTTTATGGGCATGATGTCCGTGTTGCCGACCGCGGTTCACGATTCGCTGGTCAGGCACTAGGCCATTGATCCGTTGTAGACAGGGTTTTGCGAAGGGGCTTCGGCCCCAACGCGAAACAAGGGGCTCGTTCCGATATGCAGGGTCGGAGCGGGCCCCGTTTCTTGCGCACCGCGAGTGCTCTACTCAAAGCTGAGTGCCTCGATCGGGTCGAGCTTTGCTGCCTTCCAGGCGGGAAAAATGCCAAACACGATTCCGACCAAAGCCGAAACGCCGATCCCGACGAAAATAGTCCAAAGCGGAACGAAAGCCGGGAGAGGCGAATAAGCATTGATAAGCCAACTCGCAACCTGCCCGACGACCAGCCCGATAAGCCCGCCGATACCCGTCAGCACGACCGCCTCGATAAGGAACTGCGAGAGGATGACGTTCTGCGTCGCCCCGACGGCCTTTCGTATGCCGATCTCCTTCGTCCGCTCGGTGACGGATACGAGCATGATGTTCATTACGCCGATGCCGCCGATCATCAATGCGACCGCGGAGATCGCCGTCAGCACAAGATAGGTCGCGCCGGTCAGTTGATTGTATATATCCAGCAAAGCGTCCTGCGATGAGATGTAGAAGTTATCGGGCTGGCCATAGCCGACACCCCGGACACGGCGGAGAACGTCTCTGGTCTCGTCGGTAACGGATGTGACATATGAGCGATCCACCGGACGGACCACGATGATGAAGACCATTTGTGGGTACGGGATGTCACGCCAAAACTTCTGAAACGTCGTCAGCGGAATAAATACCGAATTGTCGCGCGACTGGCCAAAGATCGAACCGAGATCGCCCATCACCCCAACAACCTGAAACGGCCGCCCTCCGATCTTTACCTCCTTGCCGAGCGGTTCCTCAGCAGGGAAGAGTGCCTTCACCACGTCCTTGCCAAGGACGACGATGTTTCCTCGCGAGCGAAGGTCGGCATCGGTGATGAACCGCCCGCGTTCGACGAATTGCGAATGCACTTCCTCGTAATGGCGGGTGGCACCGATAAGGATCGGGGTATCGCTTTGCTTTTCGCGGTAGCGGACCGTCTCCGAGAGCGTTCGTTGTATGGGCGAGACGCCGACAATGTTGCGGAGTTCGGCACCGAGAGCTTCAGCCTCGGCTAGCGAAAGATCTTCGCGCATCCGCTCTTCCTGATTCGGTTGGCGGCCGAAGGACGAGTCGAACTTTGTGATAAATACGATGTTCGAGCCGATCGCCTCGAGTTGCTCGGCGAACGAACGGTTCAAGCCCTGAATGATCGAGACCATCAGCATTACGGTAATAACGCCGACCGAAACGCCGAGGATCGTAAGGCCCGAGCGGAGTTTGTTCGTCCGAACGGTATCGAATGCCATGATGGCCGATTCTCTGAAGTGATCAAGCCTCATTCGCGTCTCATTGCCTCCACAGGATTGAGCTGGGCGGCCCGCCACGCCGGATAAAGCCCGCTGATCACTCCGACCACGGATGATACCCCGATACCGAGAACGACCGACATCAAGTTGATGAGCGTTGGAAAGCCGATCAACAGCGAAATAAGGTTTGCTAGCGCAAAGCCGAGCACCAACCCGATCACACCACCTGCGGCCGCGATGACCACAGCCTCGGTCATGAACTGCCGCATGATGTCCGACCTTCGGGCGCCGACCGCCATCCGAAGGCCGATCTCCTTTGTTCGCTCCGCCACGGAAACCAACATTATGTTCATCACAACGATCCCGCCAACTATCAGCGAGATGGCCGAAACACCGATCGTGACGAGATAGATATTGCTCGTCGCATCGCTATAAAGCCCGACGAAAACATCGGCCGACTCGACCGTAAAGCCTTCGTCAAATTCCTCAACGTCGCCTGTACGGATCGCGATCATGCCGCGTCGGGCACGCATCACTGCTGTCGCCTGGTCCTTGGCGTTCTCAAGCTGCGACGGATCTTGGACCTGGACATTGATGACCAACGAGCCTCGGCCGGGCAAGATCTTGAGCGAAGTGTTATACGGGACAAGAATGAAGTTGTCGCGTGAGACACCGAGGATCGAACCAAGCGGTGCAACGATGCCGATAACGCGGACGGTTGCTCCGCGGATGCGCAACTGCCGGCCGATAACTGTCTCGGGCGGAGCATCGCCAAAAACGTTCTTTACAATGTCGGCTCCGATCACGGCGACATAGTGGCCGGCGTCAGCTTCATTCCCGGTCCAAACCCGGCCGGTCTCGGCGGCAAGGTCTTCGATATCAAATTGTGATAGCGTGATCCCGCGGATCGTCACGTTCTCTTCTGTCTTTTCCGCGTACTTTACGATCTCCGACCCGCGTGCCGAATAGCCGATACGCCAGCAGAGCGGGCAGCCGCGTTCGACCGCCTCGGCATCTTCCTCAGTGACGTCACGCCGCTTGCCGACCTTCAGCATCTGCTCCCGGCTAGTGATCACGCTCGGGCCCTTTGAGATAGAAAAAACTGTCGAACCATTTGCGGAGAAGGTGTTCGCGACCGTTTCATTAAGGCCCTGGATTATTGTCACGACCGCGATCATCGAGGCAACGCCGACAATGATGCCAAGCAGCGTGAGAAACGTCCGGAGTTTATTTACGAAAAGGTTGCGTACGGCGAGGGCGGTGATCGACCAAGCGCGGACGAGCGAGGCATCGGCCGCACGGAGCATTCCCGGCCGCTGCCCAAATGGCCTTCTGTTCATTTTCTTGCTCTCGGCTGTGCCCATAATTCCGTGCCGAAGATCTGACCGACAAACAAAGGTTCAATTTCCGTTCCGCCGAGGCTCCAACTGAAGTATAACCCCAATTTTCTGAGAGCCGTGATCGGCGCTCGCTGTCTAGGCGAACGATTCAGTACACCGCGCTGAATTTCCCGCGATAGACGTGCTTTAATTCCGCGCTCGAGGCGGACTGCTTTGTGTAAGTGCTCGCGAAAACGAAGGGCACATGATTTGCGGTCAGAGGAGTTGAATACCAGTCTGGCATTCGGAACTTTCGTATTTGGAGAGTGATGTATGGAAAAAGAAGTCAAACTATTGGAAAAGGCCGACGCAAAGCCGGCCGTATCTCCACTTTTTGTCGATGTGGAAAAGATGTTCGAGCGTTCAACGGAGATCTTCCGCGATGTCGCCTCAAGGGCTTTCGAGTTCTTTCAGGAACGGGGACATATGATCGGAACGCATCTCGATGATTGGTTCAGGGCCGAATCGGAGATCCTGCGGCCGACGCCGGTCGAGATAACCGAGACCGACACGGCCGTCATGCTTAAGGCAGCGGTTCCGGGCTTCCGGCCGGATGAGATCGAGGTCAGCGTCAAAGGCGACCGCGCATTCATCAGCGGCAGGGCCGGCACCGAACTCAGCAGCGAGGATGAGAAGAAATTCTATTCCGAGTGGACAAGCGACCGCTTTTATCGTGAGCTGTCGCTGCCTTCACTCGTTGATGAGGAATCGGTCAATGCCGAACTTAAGGACGGTATACTGACGCTCAAGATGAATAAACGTGCCGAGAAAGAGGCGACGAAGGTAGCTGTCAGGTCAGCATAGAGCAAATACCGGGTAAGCCTTGTTACGGACACGGTAAGGGGTTACCATCGCCGTGGAATTGTCTGTGAAGAACGAAGAGGCAAAGAAGCGGCGGTGGGCTTTTGTCGCACTCGGCATCCTGATAGCGGCCGTTCTGCCGCAGATCTTGGTTGAGAGTGCGCTGTTTGCACGTGTGCTCTCGGTCGCGGGCGTTTGCCTGATCCTTTGGCTCAGCGAGGCGACGCCGCCTTTCGTTCCCTCGCTCTTGCTCTGGGCACTGATACCGCTCGTTCTCGGGCCGCTTGATGCAACGCTCAGCTTTGCGCGGGTGATGGCATGGGCGGCGGATCCGGTTCTTGCGCTCTTCTTTGGCGGATTTGCACTAGGGGTTGCGGCGGAAAAGTTCGGTATCGACCGTGAGATGATCCGCTATGCTTTTCGGGTTTCGGGGACCTCTTTTTACCGTCTTCTCCTTCTCGTAATTTTGATCACGGCCTTTCTCTCAATGTGGCTTTCGAACATCGCGGCGGCGGCGCTGATGATCGCGTGTCTTCGTCCGGCTTTCAACGGGCTCGAGGATGGAAGCTTGCCCCGCCGCACGCTCCTGATCGGCGTCGCTCTCGGTGCGGATCTAGGCGGAATGGCCACGCCCATCGGAACCGGTCCGAACGCGGTGGCGATCGCCTCGCTTGCCGGGAGTGTCCATGTCTCTTTCATCGGGTGGATGGCATTCGCGTTTCCGTTAACGATCGGGATGCTTCTGCTCGGCTTCGGGCTTCTTTGGTTGAGAACTCGAGGTCGGGTCGCCAGAGGCGCCGCGGCCGGATTCGACCTTTGTTCTCTTGAACCTGCGGCGGTCGCTGACGGCAACAGCCGGTCGAGCCGCGGGAAATTTCTGATGATCATGGCGGCGACGGTTGTGCTCTGGCTTGCCGAACCGCTCCATGGCATAAACTCGGCCGTTATCGCCATCGCGGCAAGTGCCGCTCTCTTTTTGGCAGGACTGCTCGATCGTGAATCGCTCCGCAGGATCGATTGGTCAACGCTCCTACTGATAGCCGGCGGCATCACGCTCGGCAAGCTCTTCGAAGCTACAGGGATAGTTGCCGCTGCTACCGAGTCGATACCGTTCGGAAGCTATTCGCCGACGGTCGCGCTTTTCATTGTTTGCCTCTCGGCGGCGTTCTTTGCCTCCATAATGAGCAATACGGCCTCGGTGATCATGCTCATCCCGATCGCGACAGCACTTATACCGCTGCCCTCGACGGCGATACTCGTTGCGATCTCGGCCTCGTTCGGCATTCCGTTCATTATCAGCACTCCACCCAATGCAATGGCCTACGGCGAGGGTGGATTGAGGTCGGGGGATCTCTTTTGGCCGGGGATTGTCATCATGATCGTCGGCTGCGTGCTTGTAAGCACAACGGGCCCTGCTGTCCTCTCGCTCGTTGGTATCAGGTGACCGTTCCGGTTCGAAAGGCGAAGGATGTTATACTGCGGGCGATCGAAATAGATAAATAGGAACGGAGAACGGCCCTTTAGTAATGGCGAGAAAAGATGAGCGGCAGCCGGTTGCGGTGGAGATCATACTCGACTCGGCCGCCGGGAAGCGAAGCACCCGGATCAGCGACCTCAGCCTTGGAGGTTGTTATGTCGAATCGATGACGAATTTTCGCGATGGCGAGGAGGTCGCCTTCGAACTGCAGTCTGCGGATGGCAAGACGCTGCGGTTCACCGGTACGGTTGCGTATGTCCTTGACGGGTTTGGTTTCGGTTTGAAATTTGACGAGTTGAGCGAGGAACAGTCGCGGTTTGTCAGAACTGCACTGGGCGAATAGGCTTACGCGGAGGAACAAGATGGCTATAGGCGGAGAAGGACTGGAAGGGATGTTCACGCTCGAATCGGACAAGGGCGGCGTTGTCGAAGAGCCGCCTTTCCGTATGCTCGTGCTCGGCGATTGGATCGGCGACGGCGTGCGAAAGCCGCTCGGCGAAAGAAGGCCGATCGAGATCGACCGCGATGACTTCGATGACGTGATGAAACGGCTCGGCGTGGCACTCGAGCTTGATTATAACGGCGAACCGCTTCGACTTGAGTTCAATGAGCTAGATGATTTTCACCCGGACAAGATCTTTCAAAGCGTCCCGATCTTTGAGGAGCTGCGTGATCTCCGCCGGCGGTTAAAACAGGAGAGCACATTCAATTCTGCAGCCCGCGAGGTACGCTCGATGTTCGGCGGCCCCGAGCGATCAGAGCCCGCACCGGCCACGAGCGAGAGGGCCGAGGCAGCGGCGGATGATCTTCTGGGGGCGATCCTTGCGAGGCCATCAGGTGGTGCCGCGGTTCCGAAGCCGAAGCCGTCTTCCGACCTCGCACGGCTTGTCAGCGATCTGGTCCGCCCGCATTTGGTTGAAGTAGATGAAGGCGAGCAGGCGCAGTTGACCGCGGCGGTCGATGCAGCGACCAGCGGGCTAATGCGCGGGATACTCCACGACAGGCGTTTCCAGGAACTCGAGGCAGCGTGGCGAGGGCTTTTCTTTCTGGTCAGGCGAACTGAGACCTCAACCGATCTGAAGATCTTTCTGCTGGACGCGACGAAAGAAGAGCTTGCCGAGGACCTGAAGTCGTCGGAGAACCTCTCGGGGACGACCTATTACAGGCACTTCGTTCGAGAAGCGGTCGAAGCTCCCGGCGGCGAGCCATTTGCCTTAGCACTTGGCAACTACGCGTTCGATGCGAATGTTGACGATGTCGCAACGCTGATCCGGCTTTCGAAGATCTCGGCCGCGGCAAACGCTCCGTTTATTTCGCACACGCGGCCGGATGTTTTTGGCGTGCATTCGCTGGCCGGGCAACCCGATGCCGCTGCCTGGAAGCTTGCCGAGGATTCGATGGCGTCAAAGCTTTGGCTCGCCCTTCGCGACCAATCCGAGGCTGTCTATCTCGGGATGGTAATGCCGCGTTTTCTGGCAAGGCTCCCTTACGGCCGGGAAACGGAACCGCTCGATAATTTTAATTTCGAGGAGTTTGACGCAATACCCGAGCACGACGGCTACGTCTGGGCGAACGGATGTTTTGCTGCAGGCCAGTTGCTGGCGGAGAGCTTTGCCGCCTATCGCTGGGACATGGGGCGGGCACTAAAGCAGGACATCGAAGGCCTGCCCGTCCACGTTTACAAGGATGGAACGGAAACGGTCTATAAGCCTTGCGGCGAGGTGCTGCTGAACGACAACGCGATGCAAAAACTGATGGACTTCGGCTTTATGCCGCTTGTGACCTATAAGAACTCGGACCGTGTAAAGCTCGCTCGATTCCACTCGATCGCTGACACCGCACTCAAGGGAATGTGGACGTAGGCCGCGATAAAGCTTGGAAAGGGCGTCATTTTTGCTACAATCAGGGTTTTGACAAAGATAGCGGGCAGGCCCGCTATTTTTGGCTGTAAAGTACGATGTTCGACGAGACGTTTGATGTCATAGTAATCGGGGCCGGGCATGCAGGGTGCGAGGCGGCCTCGGCGGCGGCGCGCCTTGGTGCGAAGACCGCCCTTGTGACGATCAATCTCGACCTGATCGGGCAGATGTCGTGCAATCCCGCCGTTGGGGGGATTGCAAAGGGCCACGTCGTTCGCGAGATCGACGCGCTCGGCGGGATCATGGGACGGGTCATCGACCGGACGGGCATTCAGTTTCGCCTTTTGAACCGTTCGCGGGGCCCGGCGGTCCAGTCGCCCAGGGCACAGGCCGACCGCAGCCTTTACCGGACCGAGATGCGGCGGGTGCTCGAGGCGACGCCAAACCTGCATTTGCGGCAAGGTGTGGTTGTTGATCTAATTGTTGAGAATAATAGAGTTATCGGAATTGAAATGCAGGACACGCGGCGTTTTGCGGCGAGGTCCGTCGTGGTCGCGACCGGCACTTTCCTGAACGGAACGATCCATACAGGCCGGCAGACCTTTTCGGCAGGACGTGCGGGCGAGCCGGCTTCGATAGAGCTTGCCGAGTCGCTCCGCCGCCTTGGCTTCCCGGTCGGCAGGCTTAAGACCGGTACGCCGCCGCGGCTTGACGGCCGGACGATAGACTGGGACGCATTTGAACCGCAGCCACCGGACGAAAAGCCCGTGCCTTTTTCCTTCGCCACCGAACGGATCGAGCAGCCTCAGATCAAATGCTACATCGGCTACACGAGCGATAAGATTCACCAGGCTATTCGCGATAACCTGCACCATTCGCCGCTTTACTCGGGAAAGATAACCGGCGTCGGGCCGCGGTATTGCCCCTCGATCGAGGACAAGGTAGTCAAGTTTGCCGACAAAGATCGGCACCAACTCTTTCTCGAACCCGAAGGTCACCACACGAACGAGGTCTACCTGAACGGTTTCTCTACCTCGCTCCCTTCCGCGCTTCAGCTCGAATTGCTGAGGATGGTCCCCGGATTCGAAGAGGTGCAGATCATCCGTCCGGGCTACGCGATCGAGTACGACTTTATCGACCCGCGGGAGATGAAGCCGACGATGGAATCGACGCGGATGGGCGGGCTTTTCCTGGCCGGGCAGATCAACGGGACGACCGGATATGAAGAAGCGGCTTGCCAGGGGTTGATGGCCGGGATCAATGCGGCATTTGTGGCGGAAGGCCGTAAACCCTTTATTCTGCAACGAGATACGGCCTACATCGGTGTTTTGGTCGATGACCTGATCCGCCACGGAGTGGACGAGCCCTATCGCCTTTTCACGTCGCGTGCGGAAGCTCGGCTGACGCTTCGCCACGACAATGCGGACGCTCGTCTTTCGCCGCTCGGGCGTGAGGCAGGCTTGCTCGGGGACACTGACTGGGAGCGGTTCAACGCGAAACGCGACCGGCTTGCCAGATTACGGAATGCACTCGACGGTACCCGGTTCAAGCGGTCGTCGGTCGAATATGCCTCGGTCGCCCAGTTGCTCGGCACAGACCTTGGCGATTCATTCACGATCTCGCAGCTTGCGATGCGGCAGGGTGTTACGCCCGAACTCATCCATCGTCTTCTCCCCAACGGACTTAGGTCCGAGGTCGGGGAACGCGACCTCGACACCGCTCTAGCGGATTCGCTTTACTCGGGCTACATCGAGAAGCAGACGGCCGCAACCGAACGGGTGAATCACCACGACGCGCTGAAAGTGCCTGAAGCCTTCAGTTTTGGAGAGATCAGCGGGCTTTCGAATGAGATGGTTGAGCGGCTCGAGCGGGCACAGCCGCGAAACTTTGCCCAGGTTCGCTCGATCGCCGGATTAACGCCGGCGGCGCTTTCTACAGTCCTCGTCCACCTAACGGCTGCGCAACCGAAGGGAACTGATCAAAACTGAGATTGTGGAACGTTCCACACCAAATGGCTAATATTTGTGGAACGTACCACATCCGTGGTTTGCTTTGACCCGCGCATAGCCTAGAATCAGTCTACACGAGCTTTTTCTGGCAAAATTCCCGAAAAGTGCTCAATTTTCGCTAAAAATGGGAAAAATCATAGCGATCGCCAATCAAAAAGGCGGTGTCGGTAAGACCACGACCGCGATAAACCTCGCGGCGGGGTTGGCGCTTGAGGGCAAAAAGGTGCTGCTCGTTGACGCCGACCCCCAGGGAAATGCGACCTCAGGCGCCGGCATCGAGAAACTCCCGAGCCGCCGTTCGCTCTACGATGCGATGATCTCCGGCGATTCTGTACGGGAACTGGTCGTCCCGACCGTGATCGAAAAGCTCTGGGTCTTGCCCTCACACAAGAATCTAGCCGGCATTGAGATAGAATTTGCCGATGACAAGAACCGGGCAAATATTCTGAAGGGCCTTCTTGAATCGATCCGAGAGTATTTTCATTACATAATCATCGATTGCCCTCCGTCGCTCGGTATCCTGACGGTCAACGGCCTGACCGCCGCTGATTCGCTGCTCGTCCCGATCCAGACCGAATATTTCGCGCTCGAGGGCGTTACCGAGCTATTCGAGACGCTTTCGCGACTCAAGCGGGAGCTAAATCCGGGCCTCAAGATCGAGGGGTTGCTCCTGACGATGTTTGACGAGCGGACGAATCTTTCAACCGCGGTGGCAAAGGACCTGCGAGATTTCTACGGACCGCAGGTGCTTCGGACGGTGATCCCGCGCAATGTACGGCTCGCCGAGGCTCCGAGCTTTGGGAAACCGATCCTGCTTTACGACCCGAAGTCGCGAGGCGCCGAGAGCTATTTTCAGTTGACGAAGGAGATAATCGAACATGGCTAGAAAACCGCTAGGCCGCGGACTCAGCGCTCTGCTCGGTGAACCGGCCGAGAGCCCTGCGGCGGTCATCGAGGCGGCCGAATCGACCGGCACCGTCAAGGAGATCGATGTTTCGCGTATCTCCGGCAACCCTCAGCAGCCGCGGACCCGTTTTGACGGCAAGGCGCTCGATGAGCTTGCGAGCTCGATAGCGGCAAACGGGATCGTGCAGCCGATCGTCGTCCGGCGTGTCGGTAATCGATACCAGATCGTTGCCGGCGAGCGGCGTTGGCGGGCGGCTCAGCGTGCGGGCTTGCACAAAGTACCGGTGGTGATCAAGGAGGTCTCCGATGACAAGATCCTTGAGATCGCCCTTATCGAAAACATCCAGCGGGAAGAGCTGAACCCCATCGAAGAGGCAAACGCCTTCCGCAAACTCATTGATACGATTGGACTTACGCAAGAGGAACTGTCCGGGCGGGTTGGGAAAGAGCGTTCGCTGATCGCCACTTCGATGCGGCTATTGAAGCTGCCGGAAGAGATCCAAAAGCTGATCGAAGAAGGCAAGTTAACCGCCGGTCACGGCCGAGCGCTTCTTCTCACAGATGATAAGGCGATCCAAGTGCGGACCGCACGAGCGATCATTGAGAAACAAATGTCCGTTCGCGAGGCGGAGCGGACGATCAAGCGTGCGGCAGCCGATACAAACATAACTGCTAAAAAGACACAGGTTACTCAAACCAGTGACCCGAACGTCCGGCACGCTGAAACGAAACTTATGCGAGCCCTCGCGACGAACGTAAAGATCCGCCAAAGCGGAAAAGGAAACTCGGGCAAGATAGAGATCGAATACTACAATGCGGACGACCTTGATCGGCTATATTCACTGCTGATGGGTGAAAAGGATAGGACGGCCGGATCGGTGTAATTGTTGCAAGCACTGGGTTTATAAATTTCGAAAGGAGGAATGAAGAACCGATGACCAAGCGTTTGACGGAAATGGTTTCCTGTGCGGGTTGAGTGGCCAAACTCGCCCCCGGCGACCTTGCTCAAGTTTTGAGCAAACTTCCGTTACAACCTACCGAAAATGTGATCGTCGGTTTCGAGAATTCCGACGACGCGGGTGTTTTTCGCCTTTCGGACGACCTTGCGCTGGTCCAAACGGTCGATTTTTTCACTCCCGTTGCCGATGACCCGGTGATCTACGGCCGCGTGGCAGCGATCAACTCGCTGAACGACGTTTACGCAATGGGCGGCCGGCCGGTGACGGCACTTTCGGTGGTGTGTTACCCGCAAAAGGGCGATTGGGACGTGCTTGGACAGATTTTGCTCGGCGGGCAGCTGGCGATGAACGAGGCCGGCGTCGTCGTCATCGGCGGCCACTCGGTAGATGACCAAGAAATGAAGTTCGGCTATGCCGTGACGGGATTTGTGCATCCGGAGAAGGTGATAACGAACGCGGGAGCGATGCCGGGCGATGCTCTGATCCTGACCAAATCGATCGGGACCGGTGCGATCAACACGGCTGTCAAACGCGGCGTGGCGAGCCAGGAATCGATGGACGCATGCATTCGGGCGATGACCACATCGGCCGCCGAAGCGTCTAAAGCAATGATTGAGATCGGCGCAAATGGCTGCACGGATGTTACCGGGTTCGGTCTTCTCGGCCATGCGTTCGAGATGGCAAAGGCAAGCCGCGTTACGTTTACGCTAGAGTCCGCCGCTGTGCCGCTGCTTCCGGAAACGCTGGAGCTGATCGAGCAGGGAATGCTGACCCGCGGCGACCGCAACAATCGCGTTTATGTAGGTGATACAATCAAGTTTGATGCGTCGGTTTCGGGCGTAATGCAGAGTGCACTTTTTGACCCGCAAACTGCGGGCGGATTGCTGATCAGCCTCCCGGCCGAGCGGGCGGAAGAATATATTGCCTCCGTTGCGGGCTCGCATGTTATTGGAAGAGTCGGGCCGTTTGGCGGCAAGCTGATCGAGGTAGTTTAGCCGGAGTTTTTTGTGCTGTTGTTCATTTTCCAGTCCATCGGAACACAGGAACTTATCCTCATCGGGCTCGTCGCGCTCATTTTTTTGGGGCCGCGGAAGTTACCAGAGTATGCCCGCAAGATCGGGAAAATGATGGCCGATCTTCGCAATACGGCGGGCGAATTCCGCTCGACCTGGGAACGCGAGGTTGACCTTGAGAGCGAGGTGAAGGCGTTTGACCTCGACGCGATCGAGAGCGAAGCTACCGCCAAAAAGAGCGAGCCGCGGATCGCTCCGGCTCGCGAGGTAAATGCCATTGAGGCTCCGGCAATAAGAGAGGTTGACGCGAGTTCCTTTCACCCAGAGACTCAGCCCGAAGAAGTTCCGGCCGAACCCGCCGAAGACGTAGACGACGCGAACGAGCTCGACAAACGAAACTGGCTCTGAACCGCCCGTTTAGAACACCCAATAGATGAAGCAGATCGAGAACAGAATGAATGGGCCGGCGCACGAGATGTCGTTCTTGGACCATCTCGATGAGCTCCGGAAGCGTATCGTCCGTTCGGTCGTTTTTATCATCTTCGCATTCATCTTCTGCTTCGTCTTTGCCGACAATATCTATGATTTTCTGAGTGTGCCGATCCGCAAGGCGCTCTCCGAGGCCGAGCGGCGTGAGCTGCCGGTCGAGGGGAGAACGGGCGAGGAACGAATACTTCCGCTTTCTTCTTTGAAGCCGGGAGATAGCGGCCGCTACGTTTTTGACCGCGCCACGACCCTCGGAGCAAGCGTTGTCCAACCCGGGACTTCCGTAAGGGCTGTGGTCGGGCAGAATGCGGAAGGCAAGATCGGGCTTTTCACCGACGAGCCGATCTATACGATCAACGCTGTCATTCCCGCGGGCGTCCTGCTGCCGGTCGATCTCGCTCCGGATGCGGTGTCGGAAACCGCGGCAGATGAGCGGATGATCGTGACGACCGCCCAGGAGCCCTTTACTCTTTACGTAACGGTTTCGCTCTATGCGGCCATTGCTCTTTCGGTACCGTTTCTGCTCTTGCAGATCTGGGGGTTTATCTCGCCCGCGCTTTATCAGCACGAAAAGTCTTACGTTACGCCGTTCATCTTGCTTTCTTCCGTATCGTTTGTAGGCGGAGCTGCGTTTGCTTACTACATACTCTTCCCCCCGGCCGCGAGGTATTTGCTTGGGCTCGGGTCGGACTTCAGGCTGCTGCTTAGGGCGACTGACTATTTCGATCTGATCACGCTGATAATGCTCGCGATGGGCGTTATCTTTCAGATGCCGGCCATTGCCTACGTTCTTGCCCGCATCGGGCTCATCACGCCGCAACTTATGCTGAAAAGCTGGAAGATCGCATTGGTCGTAATCCTGATCGTCGCTGCCGTTATTTCGCCGACCGGCGATGCTGTAAACTTGATGCTTTTCGCCTCGCCGATGATAGCTCTTTACGTCTTTTCCATCTTTATTGCGTGGGCATTTGGCAAAGAGCGGCAACACGAAAACCCAGTTGCGTGATCCACCACAGCAGCAAGCAACCCAAAATGGGGCTTTGTGCATCTTGAACAAGCGGGGATAACTGTCTAAAATCTAGAGTAGGGAAATTTACCCATTTCTTCCGGTTACCTGTGCGTCTTTCGCCTGAAGTTTAGGAGCAGTTTTTATGACGAAGATCTATCTTGTTCGTTTCGTTTTTCTGGCCGCCATTTTGATGTTAGCGGCAAGCGTTCCGGTCTCGGCCCAGCGGGATAAAGATGATAAGAATAGGCCGACTCAGGACCCGACCGAGCGTTCGCGCAACGTCAGGCCCGAGCTGAAAGAGGCCTACAAGCGTTGGCTTGACCAGGACGTTCCGTACCTCATCACTAAAGAGGAACGCCGTGCCTTTATGTCGCTGCAGACCGATGAGGAACGCGAAAACTTTATCGAGAATTTTTGGCGTCGGCGCGACCCGAACCCGGACACCGAAGAAAACGAATTCCGCGAGGAATATTACGAGCGGATCGCCTATGCGAACGAACGCTTTACCTCGGGCATTCCCGGCTGGCGGACAGACCGCGGCCGCATCTACATAGCCTGGGGCAAGCCGGATTCGATCGAATCGCGTCCCTCGGGCGGCGCTTACGACCGGCCTTCATATGAAGGCGGCGGAACGACAACGACCTATCCCTTTGAGATCTGGTTCTATCGGCACCTTGACGGCGTCGGCGACGGTATCGAGATCGAGTTTGTCGATCCGACCGGAACGGGCGAATACCGCATTGCCCGCAACGCGAATGAAAAAGACGCGATGCTCTACGTTCCCGGTGCAGGCTTGACGCTTTCAGAATCGCTCGGCCTCTCAAGCAAGGTCGACCGCATTGGTAACTTCAACATCAACAACCAGTACATGCGCGAGCAGGATACGCCCTTCCGCCGGCTTGAGATCATCAACAATCTCTCGCGTCCGCCATCAGTCAAATACGGCGACATGCAAAGCATCGCCGGCGGCGATTCGGGTGTACTCGATAACAACCCGCTCAATTTTAATCTTCGCGTAGATTTCTTCCGCCAGTCGGAGGAGCGAGTTGTCGTCACCTTTACGGTGCAGACGCCGAATCGCGAGTTGCAGTTTGCAGATGACGGCGGCGTTCAAACGGCAAAGCTTAACATCTTTGGCCGCATCACGGCCGTCTCGGGCAAGCGCTCGGGCATCTTCGAAGATGCGGTGACCACGTATGCGACGCGGGAAGAGCTTGCAACGACCCGCGACCGCCAGTCGGTTTACCAAAAGGCATACACGCTGACGCCGGGAACCTACAAGGTTGACGTCGTCGTTCGCGATGTTGCTACCGGTAATCGCGGTATCATCAATCAGGGCTTCACGGTCCCGCGTTATGATGACAAGTCGCTTTCGACATCAACGCTCGTGCTCGCCTCGACACTTCGCCCGACCGAGGAACGCGACATCGGCGCGATGTTCGTTATCGGAAACGCGAAGGTGATCCCGAACCTCGAAGGCGTTTACAAGAAGGGCCAGGACGTCGGGGTCTATATGCAGGTATATAATGCCGGCATCGACCAGACGACGCTCCGCCCGGCGGTTGCAGTCGAATACATTCTGACGAAAGGCGGCAAAGAGGTATTTCGCCAGCCGGAAAATTGGGAGGGGCTTTCCGATTCCGGCCAGCGGTTGACGCTCGCCAGGCTGCTGCCGACCATCGGCCTCGAGACCGGCGATTACGAGATCAAGGTGCTGACGACCGACCAGGTCAGCCAACAGGTCGTCGAAAACAAAGGCAAGTTTCGCATCGTTGATTAACGAATGCGGCCTTGAACGATAACGAAAGCGGCTCCGGCGAAAGACCGGGGCCGTTTTCTTTTTCGGCAGGCGATGTCGGGCGTTGGTGACATTGCCGGCAGAATGCGTTATATTTTTTTCACGAATCGGCATTGGCGGAGACTCACACCGCCCGAGTTCGAAAATGTATGCCGCGGCAGCCGACCGGACGGAAGCCGCACCATCTTGTCAAAACCCTGATGATCGTCGGAACGGAATGGCTTATTGAAGCTGAAGGATGCGATCCCGAACGCTTGCGGGACGAAGCTTTGCTTCGCGATGTTCTCGGGCGCGTTATCGCCGGCCTTGAGCTGAAGTCGATCGGAAGCGTTTGGCATAAGTTTCCCGGAGAAGGCGGAGTTACAGGCCTGATCGCGCTAACCGAATCGCACCTTGCCTGCCACACGTATCCCGAATACGGAACCGCGACATTCAATCTATATTGCTGCAAGACGCGGCCGGAGTGGGGCTGGGAGGTGGAGCTCAAGGCCTTGATCGCGGCTGCAAATGTGACGATAACGAAGATCGAACGCGGTACCGCCATGACAGAAGATGCTGACCCGATGACCCGGTCAGCCGGAGGTGCCGAATGAGCGTGCTTGCCGCAAATTGCCCTTCGTGTGCCGCACCGATCGAGTTCAAAAAGGGCTCGACCATCGTGCTCGTTTGCCCCTTTTGCCGCTCTGCTATAGCACGGACCGACCGCAAGCTCGAAGACCTTGGCAAGGTCGCGGAGATCGCCGATTCGCAGTCGCCGCTCAAGCTCGGCCTCAAGGGCGAATTTAAAGGAAACAGATTTGAGCTGACCGGGCGTGCTCAGCTCAAGCACGAGCTTGGTGGATTTTGGGACGAGTGGTACGCAACTTTTTCAAATGGCTGGGTCGGCTGGCTCGCGGAAGCGCAAGGGCGCTTCTACATGACCTTTTTTCAGCCGATTCCGGCCGGTACCGCAATTCCTGGCTTTGATGAGATCGAGGTCGGCAAATACGTTCCCCAGATACCTTCGGACGGGCCGCTGATGGTACTTGAGAAGGGCGTCGCAACGGCGGTCGCGGCCGATGGCGAGATCCCCTATCAGCTTGTACCCAATGAGCAGTCGCAGTACGCCGACCTGAGCGGAAAGAACAACCAGTTTGCGACCATCGACTACAGTGTCTCACCGCCGTGGGTTTTCCTCGGGAATCAGGTGACGCTTGAAGAGATCGGGCTCGGCGACGCACGGCCCGCACAGCGCGAAGCACGCCGAACGACCGCGGCTGGAATGGGCTGCCCGAACTGCGGAGGCCCGCTTTCGCTTACGGCCCCGGACAAGGCCGAGCGCGTTTCTTGCCCAAACTGCTCTTCGCTGCTCGACGTAAACCAAGGGAACCTCAAGTATTTTAAGGCGCTCGAGCCCAGCCCGACCTCGGACCAGTTTCTGCTGAAGGTCGGACAAGAAGGCGTGTTCCCGGGCGATGTGAAGTTCCGCATCATCGGCCGAATGGTCCGCAGCGTGACGGTTTACGGCACGACGTATTACTGGCACGAGTATCTGATCTATAACCCGATGGTCGGCTTCCGCTGGCTGGTCCATTCGGACAACCACTGGAACTTCGTCGAGCCCGTAAATCCGGCCGAGGTCGGAATGCCGGCGACGATCGGTGCCGGGGCGACGGCAAGCTATAACGGCCACAACTTTAAGATCTTTCAGGACACGCCCGCGACGGTCCGTTACGTGGATGGCGAGTTCTATTGGCGCGTCGAACAAGGCGAGACCGTCCGTGCAGTCGATTATGTTGCCGCACCGCTGATGCTCTCGCAGGAAGTTACGTCCAGCGAGATGAATTGGTCGGCCGGCGTTTACATGACCAACGACGAGATCGAAAAGATCTTTAGCATCTCAGACCTGCCGCGGCCCTGGGGCGTTGCACCAAACCAGCCTTTTACCGGTTCGTGGTATTACACTTGGGGCGCGGTGCCGCTGCTTTTGTTGATCATCGTCGGCATCTTTATGCTGCCGATCGCCGGCACCGGGACGACCGTTCTGAACCAAAAGATGGAGATCCCGCCGCTGGCCAATGCAACTCAGCCCCAGGCGATCTTCAGCCAGCAGTTCGAGCTGAAGGCGAACCGCAATGTGCGCATCCGGGCGTTCGCGCCGGTCAGCAATTCCTGGGCAGATCTCGACGTTGACCTGATCAACGACCAAAGCCTGGAGGTCGAATCGGTCAATATCCCGATCGAGTACTACAGCGGCACGGACAGCGACGGAGCCTGGACCGAGGGCAATCAATTCCAAGACGCGACCGTTTCATCGCTGCCGGCCGGGAAATACACGCTCCGGGTCGAAGGCACATGGCAGAACTGGCAGCAGTCAATGCCGATATCGGTCAGCGTTGCCCAAGGCGTCAACCGGGGCGTCAATTTCTTTTGTGCGTTGCTGGTGCTTCTGATCGTTCCGGTGATCGGGATCGTCAGGAAGCTCTCTTTTGAATCGCGACGCTGGAGCGAGAGCATGTTTGGCTCAAGCGGCAGCGACGATGAATAGGTTGATATGGCGAGAATACTTTATTTAATATTCGGGATGTTCGTGCTTGTACTCTACACGTCGGCCGCGTGGTTCGGCTGGGAGCTTGCCAATTCGGGCAGCAAATCGAGGCTCGGCGTGCCGTTCTTTTATTCTGGATTTCGTGGAGGAAAATAGATGTTGATGAAATTGGCCAGCTTAGGGTCGCTCGGCGTTGTCGTACGTTTCGATCAATTAGCAGAGATACTTGTGACAACATTGATATTTGTCATTATCGGACTAGTGTTCTTTGCGGTGGCATATTTTATCTTGAGCCGCATTTTTGATATTCACCATGAGATCGAAAAGGATCACAATACTGCGCTTGGCATTATCATCGGTTCTATCATGATCGGTATTGCGATCATCATCGCGGCGGCCATTCATGGCTGATCGTCTGATCCCGGGGTCCGAACAGGTAACGAGCCTGAGAATTAATTAAGGTAGTTTTGGAAATCCTGTTTTGGATCATTGAATGAAGAACATTCCGCTTCTTTTTTTGAACGTAGTCGTCATCGCCACGTGCGGGCTGATCTACGAACTGCTAGCCGCGACGGTCTCAAGCTACGTTCTCGGCGATTCGGTCACCCAGTTTTCCCTCATCATCGGCATCTACCTGTTTGCTATGGGCGTCGGCTCATGGCTTTCGGGTTTTTTGGAGAAAGAGCTTGCGAGGAAGTTCGTCGAGATCGAACTTGCGGTCGCATTGATCGGCGGGTTTTCCGCACCGCTGCTTTTTCTGACCTTTGCGAGCGTCTCCTATTTCGGCATCATTCTTTATTCGATGGTCTTCATCATCGGCGCGCTCGTCGGGCTTGAGATACCGCTGCTGATGCGGATTTTGAAGGATGAGCTCGACTTCAAGGACCTGGTCTCGAGGGTTCTTGCACTCGACTACGTTGGGGCACTTGTCGCCGCACTGCTCTTCCCGATCTTCCTTGTACCAAAGCTGGGCCTGAACCGGACCTCGCTGCTTTTCGGTATGCTAAACGCGGTCGTCGGGCTCTGGGGAACGTGGCTGCTTGAGCCGCTGATCCGCCGCCGTTTGACCGTGCTCCGCGTTAAGGGTTTCATCGTTCTGGTTCTGCTCGCGATCGGGTTCATAAAGGCCGACTCGCTGACGACCATGGCCGAGGACGGGCTCTTTCCGGACCAGATCGTTTACGCCAAAAGCTCGCCGTATCAGCGGATCGTCGTCACCCGCGGCAAGCTTGGCCATTCGCTCTTCCTCAACGGTAATCTGCAGTTCAATTCCTTTGACGAATACCGCTACCACGAAGCTCTCGTTCATCCCGCGTTTGCGGCATTTGAAGGCGAACCCCGGCGTGTGCTTGTGCTCGGCGGCGGCGACGGCCTTGCGGTTCGCGAGATCCTGAAGTATCCATCGGTCGAGAGCGTTACGCTGGTCGATCTTGATCCGCTGATGACGGGGCTCTCGAAGGAGCTTCCGGCACTCGCGGAGCTCAACCGCAACGCGATGGATGACCCGCGCGTCGAGGTAATAAATTCGGACGCGTTCGTCTGGCTCGACAATGTCGAGTTGCCGCCGTTTGATATCGCGATAATCGATTTTCCCGACCCGAACAACTTTGCACTCGGCAAGCTTTACTCGACCCGTTTCTATCGCCTGCTCCGCGCCCGGCTGCAGCCCGAAGCGGCCGTCGTTATTCAGTGCACCTCGCCGCTCTACGCACGCAAATCGTTTTGGTCGATCATCAAAACCCTCGAAGCCTCGGGCTTCACGGTCAAGCCGTTCCAGACGACCGTCCCGAGCTTCGGAGTTTGGGGCTACGCACTCGCCAAGATGCAGCCATTTGAAAGACCAGCCGCTCCTCGCACAGGTGTCGAATTCAAGTTCCTGACCGAAACGTCCTTCACCACGCTCTTCGATTTTCCGGCGGATATGGCACTGCCCGACGAGGAGATCGAGATCAACCGACTCGATAACCAGGCTCTCGTTCGGTACTACGAAACCGAATGGCGCAGATTCGAATAGGTAAGGTAAAAACACAGTTTCCGAATGAATCTTTCCAGGCGTGAGTTGCTAATGACCTTTCTCGGAGCGCCGATCGCTTTAGCGGCGTGTGAGAGAAGCGCGCCGCGGGCGTTTCCGGAGGGGGAGATCGTTGGGGCGAATTGGCAGCTTGGGCATGTGCTCCGCGAGGGGCGATCGTTTGAGGTTGCGGCGGATAAATGGCAGCAGGTGCGGGTCGCGATAGTCGGCGCAGGCGTGGCGGGGCTCGCGGCGGCTTGGCAGATGAAGCGGAAAGGCGTGAATGACTTCGTCGTTCTCGAGCTTGAAAAGGAAGCGGGCGGGACGTCGCGTTCGGGCGAGGGCTCGCCGGTCGGGTTTCCGTGGGGAGCGCATTATTTACCGGTGCCGTTTCGTGAGAACGCGGAGCTGATCGAGCTGCTAGATGAGATGTCACTTATCGAGGGGCGAAGCGATGAAGGCGACCTGATCATCAAAGAGCAATACCTTTGCCGCGAGCCCGAGGAGCGCGTTTTTTATAAGGGCCGCTGGTATCCGGGGCTTTATCTTCACGTCGGCGAAAGCGAGGCGGACAAACGCGAGCTCGCTGCCTTTGAAGAGAAGATGAACGCCTGGGTCAATTGGCGTGATGGCAGCGGCCGAAGGGCGTTTGTCGTGCCCGCGGCACTTGGGTCGGATGACGCCGAAGTTGCGGCGCTCGACCGGATCTCATTCGGCGAGTGGCTTCGGCGTGAAGGTTTTACCTCCGAGAGGCTTTTTTGGTATTGCGACTACGCCTGCCGCGACGATTATGGACTAAAACTCGAAGAGACATCGGCGTGGGCAGGGCTTTTCTATTTCTGTTCGCGGGTGCGGAAGAGCGGCGACGAGTCGCAGCCCTTTATCGCCTTTCCCGAGGGCAACGGCCGCTTTGTCCGGCATATGGCGAACCAAGTTGCGGAGCAAATGCGGCCCTCGCACGCGGTCGTTTCGATCGTCCCGGGCGATGGCGGTGCCGAGGTGGTCTGTCTTGCGGATGGCGAACTCCGCGGCTTTCGCTGCGAGAAGGTTATCTTTGCTTCGCCGGTTTTTACGGCACCTTTCGTGATTCGAGGCTTTAGCGAAGAGCGGCCTTTTGATGCTTCGGCGTTTCACAGCAATTCGTGGTTCGTAGCCAATCTGCAGATGAAGGATCGGCCTCGCTCGAGGTTCGCGCGCGACTTTCCGCTCGCCTGGGACAACGTGCTTTACGAAAGCCCGTCGCTCGGTTACGTAAACGCCACGCATCAGAAAGGCATCGACTACGGCCCGACCGTATGGACCTACTACTACCCGATGTGCCACGAAGAAAATGGACGGACGAAGCTGCTTAACTACGATTGGCGGGAGCTCGCCGAGGTCGCTTTGACCGACATCGGGCGAGCACATCCGGAGATCTGGGAACTGACGACGCGAATCGATATAATGCGTTGGGGCCACGCAATGATCAGCCCGCGAACGGGATTCATCTGGGGCGGCGAACGGCAGAAAGCAATGCAGCCCTATCGCAACATACACTTTGCCCACACAGACCTCAGCGGCCTCGCACTATTCGAGGAAGCATTCTTCCACGGCCTCCGAGCCGCGAAAGATATATACGGCGACGAACGGAAGTTCGCAGGGCGCTAATAAAAACAAGAGTAGATCTGCTATCAGATTATGCTATCATCACAATTGAGCCGTAAACATCGGCTTACTCTAAAATCGATATTTGAGGCCCCTACGAAGTCGAGTATACGCTTTGCAGATATCGAGAAATTGTTCACCGCGCTTGGCGGAAGGGTTGGCGAGGTAAAGGGTTCGCAGATTTCCTTGGAACTTTCTGACAACGAAATCTTTCTACACCGACCTGAACCCGGAAAGGAGGCGATGAAATATCAGGCTGAGGCGGTCCGCGAGATACTTTCCGCGGCAGGAGTTGAGAATGGATAGCACACTTAAATATAAGGGCTTTGCGGCGAAGATCGAGTTTTCGGCTGATGACGGCGTTTTTGTTGGGCGTGTGCTCGGGGTAAAGGATATTGTTGTGTTTCATGGGAAAAGCGTTGCCGAGCTAAAGCGCGAATTGAAGGAATCGATCGAATTCTATCTGGAGGTTTGCGAAAAGCAGAACAAAGAAGCAAAAAAACCGTTTTCAGGAAAAGTACTCTTTCGCTTGCCGTCCGAGCTTCACGCTCGCATGTCTGAGGCCGCCGCCCGCAAAGGCAAGAGCGTCAACGAATGGGGTAAGGAAGTTTTTGAGTCTGCTGTAAACGTCTAGAGATCACAAAGATCGAAGTGAAACTTAGGAAGCAAATTATCCTTTTTGTCGGACTCTTCTTGGGTCTTCTTGCAGTCTTGGTTGTCATTCAAATTTCTATTCATTCGTACGCCGAGAGAGGGATTGCGTATCATATTGAGATCTATGAGACCACGGGCAACGCCGAGGGACTAAAGGCCTTCATGACTGAGTATCATGGCGAAGCTGAAAACCATGAAGCTGCGATCAAGTTCATTAATTGGGGAATGAATAATCCGGATCGTTTCGTGCAGATGACGACTCTTTTTTCCGAGAGAGAATCCGAATTGACCGCGTCCCGGCTTGCCTTCGCTCTCTCCGATATAGGATCTGAGAAACGATTCGATGAAGCGTTCGGCGGCACTGAATCAGGATTCATCCAAAATATCCGATCTAAACTTCAACTATCGAATAAGAATTAGGTTTGGAGAACACCAACGAGAAAGGTATTTGGCTCTTTTCACGCGGCATTGACCTCACGGTCTTTCTTGGCAGTGCGGTCGTGTCGCTTTTGCTGCTTGCGATTGGTTGGCAGCTTGGGATACTCGACGAGGCTTCGCCGGAATGGACATGGATAACGGCGATCTTGCTGATCGATGTCGCTCATGTTTGGTCAACCAGTTTTCGCGTTTATTTTGACGCCGAGGAATACCAACGCCGCTTCTGGCTCTATACTCTTGTCCCGGTTTTCGGTTATGCGGTCGGCGTCGCGCTTTATTCTGAGGGCGAGCTTATATTCTGGAAGACACTTGCGATCGTCGCGGTCTTTCATTTCGTAAGGCAGCAATACGGCTGGGTCGCGCTCTACCGGCGAAAGGCGGGCGAGCGCGAGCGTTGGACTTGGGCTATCGATGCGACGGCCGTTTATCTCGCGACCCTGTACCCGCTCGCCTTCTGGATGACGAGCCTGCCGCGAAACTTCAATTGGTTTCTCGAGAACGACTTTTTCGCCCTGCCCGCCATCGTCGAAGACGTTCTTTTTCCGATCTACATCCTCGCCCTCGCGGCATATTTTCTAAAGTCGATCTATCTTTACTTTACGGCGGGCTTCCTTAATATCGGCAAAGACATCGTTGTCGCGACGACCGCCATTTGTTGGTATGCCGGCATCGTCTTTTTCAATTCCGATTACGCCTTTACGGTGACCAACGTGATCATCCACGGCGTGCCGTATTTTGCGTTGATCTACATGTACGCCCGGATGCGCCACGAGACGGCCGGCAAGGTCTATCGCGGGCTTTCGAGCAACTGGCTGATCTTTCTCGCCACGCTTTGGGCACTCGCATATATTGAGGAGCTTTTCTGGAGCCGCGGCGTTTGGCACGAACGGACATGGCTTTTCGGTGCGAACTGGGACGTTGCCGAGTGGAAGATGTGGATCGTGCCGCTGCTCGCCGTGCCGCAACTGACGCATTACATACTCGATGGCTTCATCTGGCGGCGGCGCGGAAATGCGGGCGTGGCCGTTACGGGTGGATAGGCGGGCAATTGTGTTAAATTTAAGCTGATGGGCGCCGCTTGGCTTACAAAAAAACTCCTCCTACTCGGGCTGGCGGTCGCCGTCGCCTCGGCCGGCGCATGCAAAAGCTCGGGCGGGCTCGGCGACATAGTCGCGTTTGATGAAACGGGCGAGGCGGGGAAAATAGTCGAGGACGCCAACAAAGACCTCAACAAGATCAAGATCCTGTACCGCGATAATGAAGGCAAGCGGCTTGAGATAAGGCAGGCACTTGAGACCAACAATACCGAGGACGTACGGCGGCTTGCTGGCGAGATCGTAACAATAATAAACGAAGGAACGAACACGGCCGCGGATGCGATAGAAAAGCTAGAATCGGCGCGGGCGATGAAGATAAACCCCGACTACGAACGCTATCTAGAGCTAAAGATCGATTCACTCAGATCGCAGCTCGAGGCTTTTCAAAATTTTCACAAGGCGGCCCGAACGCTCCGCGACAACTACAACCCCCAAGACGGCGCCGCCCGCGACAAGGTGAAGGCAGAGTTTGACGAGCTGACCGAAAAGTACCGAAAGACAATGGAAGACGCCCGTGCCCGGAGCAGCGAGGCGAACGACCTCTACAAAGACACGGTCAGAAAAGAAAGGCAATAGCGGCGATCGGCAAAAACCAAACGGCCTCTGCGTTCGCAATGTCTGAACGCAGAGGCCGAAGTTTTATACAGGACCCTTTAGACGACCCGCCCGGGAAAGAAAAACTCACCCATCGGACGCGGCGCTGCCGGTGTCGCCGGGGTTCGCGGAGCCCGCGGCGGAGCGGGAACGCTGAAGAAGTTGTCAGGATAGCCCGTTGCGGCCTCGGGCGCGACGCGAATGGTTTGCCGGTTGCGGTCGCGGACAATGCCGAGCTCGACGTCGCCTTCCTTCTTGGCCGAAATACCGCGGACGACCTCCATCTCATTCGAGATCTCTTTGCCGTCAACCGCGACGATTATGTCGCCGGCACGAAGCCCGGCCTTTTCCGCCGGCGAGCCCTCGTGGACGTTGTTGATCATCACGCCTTTCTCAACGCCAAAGTGTGCGGCAAGCTGCTTGGTCAGCGGCGTTAGGCCCACGCCGATCTGCCGCGAGCCGGCCGTGCGGAAAACGAAAACATCGCCGTCGCCGCCACGCGGCATCGGGAAGTTCTCGATTCTTGGGATCTCCGGCAGTTCAGGCATCTGGAACTCAAAACCTTCACCGTCCGGAACCTGGATGCGGAAGCGGCCGTTCTCAAACTGCGGCATCGGGCGCTTGCCGATGGTTGCCGCGATCTCGGTCTCCGAACCGCCGCGGACCACGGTCAAGCGAACGGAATGATCGGGCGAGACCTCGCCAATAAGCCGGGTCAGCTTTCGGGTGCTCGTCACCTCTTCACCGTTAAAACGGACGATGACGTCGCCGGCACGCAAGCCGGCCGCTTCAGCGGGCGATCCCTCGACCACCTTCTTTACCGCGACTCCGCGGACCGAAGCGAGACCATAGGACGCGTAGTTATCGCTGCTGACATCTGCCGTTTCAACGCCCAGAAAGCTGCCCGAAAACGGCATTGACATTGACATTACACGCGGTGCCGGCGGCTGGGCCGGACGCGGGGGCGGAGTTTGTGCCGAGAGGGCAAGCGAGCCGAAAGCCAGAACCAGAAGCAAAACGAAAGATCTTTGCATAATCAGAACCTCCACAAATAATCTACTGCTATGTGAAAACACCGCACAAAGTAATTTTGTTGCAGCAACGCGAAAAAAAGGTTGCCTCGACAAGGTCAAATGTCATATAAACTCGATGTATGTCTCGTAAAACTCCGCGCCAAGTATCCCTTTTTGTCCTTGCCGCTCTTTTCGTATTATCTACGTCCACGTTATCGGTTAAGCCGACAGCACCGGAAGACCTACGCAAATATCGTTTAGTCGTTTCCGTGGAGCCGAATGTGTTTCTTTCTGCGTCGATGGACAGCATAAAGAAGGTATTGAAGGCACGTGGAGAGGCTTTGGGTGGAACAGCAGAGATCTCGGCCTTTGATCCGAAACTTAGAACATTAACTATCGAGGTCAATTGTAGTTGCTCTATCGATACAGCAAGAACCGTAATCGAGAATGTTGATTTGGGGTTCCACCCGGTGTTGTCAAAGCCGAGTCCTGCTTCCGTCGAACTTTACGAGTCTTTAGCTGAGGCTACGAAGATCGCAGGGGAAGAGTTTCTCGTTCTGCCGTACAGAATGGAAGGGGAGCCTAACGATAAGTTTGCCATTATCGAACGATATGCCTTTGTTGGCTCAATTGATATAGCCGATGCAAAAGCAGTAGAAAATGAGGATGGTGGTTACAGGATCCCATTCACTCTTCACAAGGACGGCGCTCAACGGATGGCGACATGGACTGAGTCAAATATTGGTAATTATCTGGCAGTTGTTATGAATGGCAGAGCAATCCAAATTGCATACGTTCGAAGCATCATCTCAGACCAAGGCGAAATATCCGGCAGTCTAGAAATGGCCGAGGCTAAGCGAATTGCCGGCAGTCTGGCAAGCGGGCGCTTACCAAGAATGAACCTTATATCAGAGTCTGTTATCCTTCCGGCAACCCCGTCACCTTAGACTCCGGAGCCGTTCGGCGGCGGCCTCTAGCGTTTCGTCGCGTTTGCAGAAGCAGAACCTGACCATCTGGCTCCCGCCGCTTGATTCGCGATAGAACGAGGACATCGGCACGACCGCAACGCCGACGTTCCGGATCATGTGCATCGTGAACTCCACGTCGTTCGCAAATCCGAAGCCCGAAATATCGGCCATCACATAATACGCACCCTCGGGCGGGTCGCAATCGAAGCCCGCCTCGCGGAGCACCGGCACAATGAAGTCCCGTTTGCGTTGATACTCGCTCCGCACCTCTTCGTAATACTCCGGCGGGAGCGACATCGCGTATGCACCGGCGTGCTGGAGCGGGTTGGCGGCTCCGACCGTCAGAAAGTCGTGAACCTTGCGGATAGCGGAAGTTATGTCCGGCGGCGCTATGCAGTAACCGACCCGCCAGCCTGTGACCGAATAGGTCTTCGAGAGCGAATTTACAACCACCGTCCGCTCGCGCATGCCGGGCAGCGTCGCCATCGAAACATGTTCGCGGGGCCGGCCGGTCGCGGGGTCGTCATAAGTGATGTGCTCGTAGATCTCGTCGGTGAAGCAAAGCGTGTCAAACTCGCGGCAGAGCCCGGCGATGTATTCCATCTCGTCGCGAGTGAAGACCTTGCCGGAGGGGTTGTTGGGGTTGCAGATGATGATCGCCTTGGTCCGTTCGCTAAAAGCGGCACGGAGTTCTTCGCGGTCAAATGTAAATGTTCCCTCGCGGCGATAAAGCGGAACGTGGACCGGAACGGCATCGGAGAGAATGGCGTCCGGGGCGTAGTTTTCGTAAAAGGGCTCGAAAAGTATCACCTCGTCGCCGGGGCTTACGGTCGCGAGCATTGCCGCGATCATACCTTCGGTCGAGCCGCACGTGACAGTTATCTCCTCCTCGGGGTCTATATCAAGCCCAAGGAACCACTTCGTCTTCGCCGCAATGGCATCGCGAAAAGGCTTAACGCCCCAAGTGATCGCATATTGGTTATGATCGGCCGCGATCGCTTCCATCGCCTTTTGTTTGATGTCCTCCGGTGCCGCCCAATCGGGAAAGCCTTGCCCGAGATTGACGGCATCATACTTGGCAGCCTCGCGGCTCATTTCGCGGATAACGGATTCGGTAAAGCTCGCCGCCTTTGCGGAAATGCGCGGCTTAACGATGCGTGGTTCTGTGCTCATAAAATTTATGGAAATCGAGTTTACGTTTTGGGCGATAGATAGGTCGATTGCCCTAACCGCCGCTTAGTGCTCTTTGTGCGATTCCTTTGCGGCCTTTGTGTTTTAACTGCCCTTTAACCACAAAGGTCACAAAGCTTTTGCACAAAGCTAACAAAGGTAGGCCCAGTTATAGACTGACTCTTCCGCCAACGTAACCAATATGCGATCTACTTGTAACCTTCAGGGTGCTCGGTGTGCCATTTCCACGCCGAGGCGATGATCTCTTCGATACCCGTGATCTTCGGCTGCCAGCCGAGAACCCGTGCGGCCTTTTCGGCGTTGGCGATCAGCTTTGATGGGTCGCCGGGCCGCCGCGGTGCGTTCGCGACGTTGATCTCGCTGCCAGTAACTCGTCGAGCGGCGGCGATCACCTCGCTGACCGAAAACCCGCTGCCGTTGCCGAGGTTAAATGCGTCTGAGTTGCCGCCGTTTCGGAGATGATCAAGCGCCAGCAGGTGCGCCTCTGCGAGGTCGCTGATGTGGATATAGTCGCGGATCGCAGTGCCGTCCGGCGTAGGGTAATCGGTGCCGAAGACCGAGACGTGCGAGAGCTTGCCCAAAGCGGCGAAAAGCACGAGCGGAATCAGGTGCGTCTCGGGAAAATGATCCTCGCCTCGTGTTTCGGTCGCACCCGAAGCGTTGAAGTAGCGCAGTGCGACGCACCGAAGCCCGTAGGCCGCGGAGTAAGCCTCGAGAACGCGTTCGATCATCAGCTTGGTCCAGCCGTAGGGATTGGCCGGCTGCTGCGGGTGCTGCTCGTCTATCGGTGTATATTGCGGCTCGCCGTAGGTCGCACAGGTCGAGGAGAAAACGAACTGCTTCACATCATGTTCAAGCAGAACATCGAGCAGGTCGAGCGTTTGGCGGACGTTGTTTTGAAAATATTTCTGCGGCTGCTGGACCGATTCGCCGACATAGGCGAATGCGGAAAAATGCATACAGGCCTTTACGGAATTCTCGGCAATTATCCGCGAGACGAGTTCCTTATCGCCGATGTCGCCTTCGTAAAACGGCACGGAGGCATCGACCGCCTCGCGATGGCCGTAAACGAGGTTGTCGATGACGGCGACCTTGAGCCCTCGTGCCCTGAGAGCCTCGACCGTTACGCTTCCGATATAGCCGGCACCGCCGGTAACGAGGATCGACATACTTACAGGATCATTTACCGGCCAGCCCGAGTTTGCCGGGTTGGGCAAATGCCTTGCCGGTCTCGGCATCTTTCTTCGCGGCGGGTTCGGCGACATCGGTTCCGCTCAGCGATGCCTCGGGCAGAACGTCTCCAAAAACGCCGCGGATCTCAGCCTCGTTCCTGAGCTCGACCGAACGCCGAAAACGCTCGACGATCTCCGCAACCTGCTCTTCGGTATAGGCCGCGATCTTGCCGATAAAGATCTTCGGGTGACGCGTCTTCAGCAGATTTTCGCCGGTTATCTCTAGCTCTTCAAAAAGCTTCTCGCCTTTCCGAGTTCCGGTAAATTCAATATCGATCTCTTCATAGGGGATCAGGCCCGAGAGCCGGATCATCTCTTCCGCAAGGTCAACTATGCGGACCGGCTGGCCCATGTCGAGGATAAATATCTCGCCGCCCTCGCCGAGTGCCCCGGCCTGCAGCACCAGCTGCGACGCCTCGGGGATGGTCATAAAGTAACGCGTCATGTCCGGGTGCGTGACCGTGATAGGTTCACCGCGGCGGATCTGCTCGCGAAAGATGGGCACCACCGAGCCCGCCGAGCCGAGCACATTGCCGAACCGGACCGACGTGTATCGCGTCTTGAATCGGCGGCTGAGGTCTTGCACGACGATCTCGGCAACACGCTTTGAGGCGCCCATCACCGAGGTCGGGTTGACGGCCTTGTCGGTCGAGATCAGGACGAAATGGCTTGCACCAAATTCACCGGCCAGCGAGGCAACATTGAGCGTGGCGAAGATGTTATTCGTTACGCCCTCGATCGGGTTCGCCTCCATCATCGGCACGTGCTTGTGTGCAGCGGCGTGAAAGACGACGTCCGGGCGATGACGGTCAAAAAGCTCCCGCATACGAGCCTCGTCGCCGGCATCGGCAAGCAGCGGTCGCGTTACAAGCTCGGGCATGTCGTGCCTCGCCTCGCGTTCGATACTAAAAAGATTGAACTCGGCCCGTTCGACGAGGAGAATCTCACGCGGCTTGAACCGGGCGATCTGGCGAACAAGTTCTGAGCCGATCGAGCCGCCGGCACCGGTCACCATAACGGCCTTGCCCGAGAGAAATTCGTGCAGGTTGCTTTCGTCGAGCTTTACCGGGTCGCGGCCGAGAAGGTCCTCGATCTCAACGTCGCGGATGCGGTTGATCGAGATCTTGCCCTGGGCTATCTCATTGAGATTCGGGATCATCTGCGCCTTGACCGGGATCGAGCGGCAGATCTCGAGTATGCGGCGGAGATCTTTGCCGTTGCCTTTGTCGATAGCGATGACGACCTCTTGGACATCAAGTTCTTCAACGAGCCTCGGCAGGTCGTGAGTCGTACCAAGTATTTTGATTCCGCTTACGCTGCCGCCCTGTTTGCGGCGGTCGTCGTCAACAAAACCGCGAAGCAGAAGCCGCGAATCTGAGCGGCCAACGACCTCTTTTGCGAGTGCCGCCCCAGTTCGCCCGGCACCAACAACCAAGGCCGGCTTTCGCTTCATTCGGCGATGCGGTACGAGCAGCGTTCGTTTCTCGCCAAGCTCATAAACAAAGCGGCGGCTGATCCTCAATGCCAGCAAGCCGCCAAAGGCGAGCACCGTGTCGATCAATATCACAGAGATCGGCACCTGCCAGAGCGGAAACTCGGCAAAGCTCAGTGAAAATCGAAATACTATTAGAACAGCTCCGGAGATGGCCGCAGCCCACATAAAGACCTTTAGGTCCTCGATGCTGACATAACGCCAAAGGATCGAATAGGCTCCGGTCAGGAAAAGCGATGAGAACTGGACGAGGATGACCAGCGGAAGCTGGCTGAGGGCCGTGTTGAAATAAAATTCACCGAGCTGAATATTGATCGCCGGGAGATAAGCAAGGAAGAACGCGATCGTCATAACGACGAGATCGGCGGCCACCTGCGTCGGCCGCCGGAGATACCAAAATCGTTCGCGATAGTTCTCCTTCACGTTAAAAACCCGAAAAAACCGTGGGAATATTAATACTTTGAAGCGCTCAGCCCTTTGGCGCAAGTGCGGGTTGGTGGTTTGTTACATCGCTGCAAACGTATCTCCGGGCAACGGCAAGTGCGGAAAATTGAATCGTATCGGCTTATAAGATAGTCTGAGGACTGTTAGAAAGCCCGGAGAAGTATGATGTTTAAGAAATTTGCCCTATCGCTATTGCCGATCCTATCGCTAGTGTTCGTCGTTTCGGCACAGGTGCCGGAGCCCGCCGAAGGCCCGCAGGGTTACCTTATCGGCCCCGGCGACGAGATCACCGGCAAGGTGCTCGGCGAACCGCAGTTCGATTTCGTGGCCACAGTTGATGAGGACGGCAAGATCGAAGTTCCGTTCTTTGAGGAGCCCATCGTTGCCGGCTGCAAGACCGAACGCGATCTCCGGGGCGATGTTGCGAAGCTTTTGACAAAGTACCTTCGGGCCCCGCAGCTTAGCCTCCGCGTTACGAAGCGGGACAGCCGTCCGCCGGTCAGCATTTATGGCGAGGTGCGGCAGCAGCAGCAGGTCAATCTTACACGCCGTGCCTATCTTCTCGAACTCATTTCCTTTGCCGGCGGCGAAACGGAAAAGAGCGGCGGGATGATCCAGGTCTTTCGTACCCGGCCGCCGATGTGTTCCGAGGCGAAAGAGAATTGGAGCACTTCCGGTGCCGAGGTGCCTTCGCGGATGTACAGCCTTGCGAGCCTCCGGCAGGGCCGCGAGGAATCGAATCCAGAGATACTTCCGGGCGACATCATCATCGTCCAGAAAGCATCACCGGTTTACGTTACCGGTGAAGTGATCAAACCGGGCGAACTGAGCATTCCGGAACGCGGGCTGCCGCTAACGCAGGCGGTCGCGATGGCCAGCGGCATCACCCGCGAGGCAAAGACAAAGAACATTAAGATCTATCGCCGGCAGCAAGGAAGCGCCGAGCCCGAGGTGATCGTCGCCAATTACGATTCGATCAAGAAGGGCGAGCAGAAAGATGTTATGCTGCAGCCATTCGACATCGTCGAGGTCGACAAAGCAGGAAAGAAATTTACGGATTATCTGTTGGAATTCGCAACGGGCGTGCCGAATCGCATCCCGATCCGCCCATTCTAGCGAAGGCTAATCTTCCTCGTACAGCTTTTCGATCACCTCAGCGTATTTCTCATCGATGACCCGGCGCTTTACCTTAAGCGTCGGGGTCATTTCTCCGCCCTCGACCGTAAACTCTTCGGTCAAAAGCGTAAACTTTTTAACGGTCTCAAAGCGAGCGAGGTCCTTGGTCGTCGCCGCGATCTGCCGTTCAAAAAGGTCAAGAATCTTCGGATGCTTCACGAATTCATCGGGGCCCGAGATCTCAAGCCCTTTATGTTTAGCGTAAGAAACAAGCATGTCAAAGTTCGGAACGATCAGCGCCGCGGCAAATTTCCGCTCGCTGCCGATGAGCACGGCCTGGCTGACGAACTTCGACATTTTGAGCATCTGTTCGATCGGTGAAGGTGCGATGTATTTCCCGCCCGAGGTCTTGAATAGCTCCTTCTTGCGATCGGTTATCCGCAAAAAGCCATCCTCATCAATCTCGCCGATGTCGCCTGTGCGGAACCAGCCGTCGTCGGTAAAAGCCTCGCGGGTCGCCTGTTCTTTTTTGTAATAGCCGAGCATGACGCCCGGGCCGGTAGCTTCGATCTCGCCATCCTCGGCGATGCGCACCTGAAAGTTGCGGATGGGTTTACCGACCTTGCCAAGCCGAACATCAAAAGGATTGCTCGAAGTAATAACGGGCGAGGTTTCGGTAAGTCCATAGCCCTGCATGATGCTGATCCCGGCGCCGTTGAAGATCAGATAGATGTCGTCCGAGAGTGCGGCACCGCCCGTGATGCAGAACCGCAGCCGCCCGCCAAAGAAGTCACGCAGCTTCGAAAAAACCAGACGATCCGCAAGCGAATGTTTGAGCTTTAGCGAGAACGGGACGTTTGCGTCGCCTTCGCTAAGGAGCGCGTATTCCTTCCCAACGGCGATCGCCCAATCAAAGATCTTCTCTTTCAGCCCGCCGCTTTCGGCCGCTTTGAGTTTCGCCTTGGCATAGACCTTTTCAAAGATGCGTGGCACGCCGACGAGTATGTTCGGCTGCACCTCGGCGAGGTTTTCGGGCACCTTTTCGATCGATTCGGCATAGTTAACGCACATTCCGTTAAAGATGTAGAGATACATCGCCGAGCGTTCAAAGATATGCGAGAGCGGCAGGACCGAAAGGCAGGCGTCCGTTGGCGAGAACGAGTACTTTTCACCGGCATCGATCACATTCGAGACGATGCACGAATGCGTAAGCATCACGCCCTTCGGCTCGCCGGTCGTCCCGCTTGTGTAGATAAGCGTTGCGACGTCCTCGGGGTCCGTTTCGGCTTCGAGCTTTGCCAAAAGCTCCGGCTCGTCGGCGCGAAGTTCACCGCCGCTCTTTTCAAGTCGCTTAAGGTCGAGGGCCGAATGCTTCTCGGCAGCGGCCGGGTCGAAGAAGATTATGTGCTCAAGCTCAGGACAATTCGGCAAAACATCGGCGATCCGCTCGAACGCCTCGGCGGTATCGATGAAGAGCGCCTTCGCCCCGGAATCAATCAAAATGTACTCGACCGAGGCCGGCGAAAGCGTCGTGTAGATCGGAACGTCGATGACGCCTGCGAATTGGCATCCGGCATCCGAAAGCGTCCAGGAGGGCGAATTGGCCGCGAGAATGGCCGCTCGCTCGCCCTTCCGCAGTCCAAGCGAATAAAGCCCGAGGGCGATATTCCCGGCCCGCTCGAGCAACTGCTCAGAGGAGATCGAGATCCAGCCTTCCGTCGTGCGATAACGGAGAGCATCAGGGCGAGTTTTCTTCGCGGCGGCGTACTCGAACAGCCCGCTTAGCGTTCGCGGCTCATCGGGAAAGAGCGGAAGGCCGCGGCCGGAGTTTCGGCGGGGCGAGTGGATGCCGGTTTCAAGCGAGATCGTCACTTAACTGCTACACCTCCGAGAAATATCTTTGTTACTTCCGCCGCCATCGGCCCGAGCGGGTACGAGCGTTTTGAAAGTATCCAATTCGTGACCATTTCATCGAGCGCACCGTAAAAGATCTTTGCAGCGACGACCGGCTTGATGTCCTTTCTAAAGTCGCCGGCCTTTTGGCCCTCGTCGATGGTCTTTTTGATTATGTCCAGGTACTCTGCAAAGCCCGCACGTGAGAATTCGCTCATAAACTTCGTAGAACCGCGAAGCTCTACCTGAAAAACAACGGCAAGATCACGATCAGCCCCGAGCCGCTCAAGGTGCAGTTCCGCGACCCGGCGAAGCTTTTCCGCCGGGCTCTTGATCGCGGCAAGCTCGCGGAGGCCGTCGCCAATGAATTCCTCCATCGCTCGGTCAAAGATGAAGTGGAGTATCTCCTCTTTGCTCTTGAAATAGAGATAGACGGTGCCGTCCGCAACCCCGGCCGCCGAGGCAATGTCCGCCACTTTTGAGCTGAAATAGCCCTTCGCGGCAAAGACCTCGACCGCCGCACGGTGGATCGCGTTGCGCTTATCTGTGACGACCGAACGGGTCGCCGCGGCGTTTTTCTGGTTGCGTGACATTAGACGAAAGAAAGCCGAATCCCAAGCCGGAGCGGGCAAATGAATGAACCATCATTCATTTGCAAAAGTACCCTAATTCTCTGGCGGGGTCAACAAATTTCGGTCGAAAGGGTCGTGGATTTGAGATGGCGGAGGGGACAGGACTCGAACCTGCAAGCGATCACTCGCGGTAGTTTTCAAGACTACTGCCTTACCAATTAGGCTACCCCTCCGGCTGTTGCGAGGCGAAATGAGAATATAGCGTAAATCCGGCACCGGGACAACCCCAATTGTGGCTGGTCGGATGAACGAAACGCCCGCCGGGCAAAGAAAAAAATGTCCGGCTGTTCCCCAACAGCCGGACTTTTAAGGAGTAAAGAGACTGATCTAAGCTCTCTAGTCGGAAACAAGTAATTTTTGTATCTGTGCGTCGATGTTCGAAGCCTTGTCGAAACCATCGGTCCGGTGGCCGATCTTGCCCGAGCGGCTGATCAGGAAGTGCGCCGGATATCCCATGTTCACGCGTCCGCCGGCGTCCATATCGGCAAACTTGAGCAGAACACCGAAGCTGTTCGGGATGATGCTGAACGTGAACGGGTTTTTCTTGAGATAGGGCTCGATTCGGGCGTCATTCTCCATCGTCAGTGCAAGAAAGACAACATCTTTCCCGCGGTAACGTTCGACGAGCTGGTTCAGCTTCGGGATCTCGCCGTGGCAAACGGCACAGCGGGTTGACCAGAAGGTCATTACGATAACTTTGCCCTGGAGCTGCTTCGAATCGAAAACGCCGCCTTCGAGCGATTGAGCCGTAAACTCAGGTGCCGCGTTACCAATACGCAACTGCTGCTGCCCGGCGGCACCGCCGGCGATCAGAAGCAATGTAAATATTATAGTGGCTAGACGCATTGTTTGGGAGACCCAGATGTTTAAATGTCGTTAAAGAACGTTTAACGTCCCTACATTTAAATATAAACGGAATGGCTCTAGCTTCCAGAAACTAGCGATTATTTCTCTGATCGTGGGCTCGGAACTCCGAAATTCCGCTGGCGTGCTAAAATTTAGCCAATGCTGCTCGAGAATCTCGAGGCCCGGGCCTTTCGCAACCTAGCCGGAAATATCGAATGGGGGAATGGACTAAATGTCCTAATTGGCGACAATGGCCAAGGTAAAACGAACTGGCTTGAGGCGATCTACCTGCTTTCAACGACCCGATCATTCCGGACCGCTAAACTTCAGGAAACAATTCGTTTTGGGGAAGAACTGGCGATAGTTCGAGGGCGAGTGCGCCAGTCCGAGGGTATTGCACGTGACCTCCAGGTCACTATAGAGAAGACTATAAAAAGTTTCTCGATAAACGGCAAGCGCGAAACTCACTCTCGTTATTCAGAGGAAATGCATGCCTTTGTCTTTAATGCCGAAGCTCTTGATGTTGTTCGCGGCCAGCCCGAAGCACGGCGGCGGTTTCTTGATGAGAGCATCATCGCCGTTCATCCGCCTTTTGTGCAGACATTTCGCGACCTCGCTAGGACGCTGAAGCAGAAGAATGCGTTGCTTCAATCAATTGCCGAACGCGGCGACCCGCTGGAAAAAGCGGCGGAATTGCTCGACCCCTGGAACGAGCAGCTTATTTCGCTTGCGGCGCGCGTCCACCGCGGGCGGGTGCGGATCGTCGAAAGGCTCAACGAAGCGCTTGAGAAGCGGCTTTTCGGCAATGAGGAGGTGCAGCTCCGCTATGCGTCGTCGCTTGAGGGCAAAGGCGATCTTTCGGACTACGAGGCCCTGCTTACGGAGCGGCTGCGGCTCCGCGTGCAGGCGGAGGTAGCTGCGGGGCGTTCGCTGATCGGCCCGCATCGCGACGAGCTTGAGATCACGTTTGACGGACACGACATCCGTAAATTTGGTTCTTCGGGCCAGCAGCGAAGCGCAATGCTGGTGCTTTTGCTGGCAAATCTTGAGGTTTACAACGCCACGCGGGGCGAATATCCGCTCTTTTTGATAGACGATATCGATGCTGAACTCGACTTCAAACGCATCGGCAGCCTGCTCGAGTTTCTCGCGGGCCGCACGCAGACCTTCGTAACCACCTCGAAAACCGCATTTGTCACTGAATTCGGAGCCTCAGCGGCTGTTTTCAGGGTCGCGGACGGCACCGCAGAAAGTGCCGCGAATGCCGCCGTTTAAGGGCACCTGCCCGCTACCCTAAACCCACGCAAAATGTTACAATTAAGTATTGTTTTAGAGGCCTAAAACCTCGCTTATTTACCGCATCTTGAACGTAGTGTCTCACACGAAATTTTTAGATCGAAAAAGAACAAAAAACACTTATCTCTAATACGAGGTTGTTAATACTTTGGCGAAACCAAAAACAGAATACGGTGCAGATTCCATCACAGTATTGGAAGGCCGGGACGCGGTAAGAAAGCGTCCGGCAATGTATATCGGCTCGACGGGCGACATTGGCCTCCATCATCTCGTGTACGAGGTGGTCGATAATTCGGTTGACGAGGCTTTGGCCGGCTATTGCGACACGATCGAGGTGGCCATTCACATGGACAACTCGGTCACCGTCATCGATAACGGCCGCGGCATTCCGACGGATATCCATAAACAGGAAGGCCGTTCGGCGGCGGAGGTCGTAATGACCGTGCTCCACGCCGGCGGAAAGTTTGATACTAACTCTTATAAAGTATCAGGCGGCCTGCACGGCGTCGGCGTAAGCTGCGTGAATTTCCTTTCCGAATGGCTCAAGCTTGAGATCTGGCGCGACGGCAAGACGAACGAGATGGAGTTTCAGGTCGGCATTCCGGTCGCTCCGCTCAAAGAAACTGGCACAACACAGAAGCGCGGGACAAAGATCACCTTCAAACCCGATACCGACATCTTTGAAACCACCGTTTACAGCTTTGAGAAGCTTTCCGAGCGGCTTCGCGAAAAGGCCTTTCTCAACAAGGGCATTCGGATCTTCATCAAAGACGAACGCGAGGAAGAGGAAAAGTCGCACGAGTTTTACTACAAAGGCGGGATCGCCGAATTTGTAAAGCACCTTAATCGCAACAAGAGCCCGCTCCACAGCGAACCGCTCTATTTCGAGATGGTTTCGGATGAGCTCTCGATCGAGGTGTCGATGCAGTACAACGACAGCTACGACGAGAAGATCTTTACCTTTGCGAACAACATCAACACGGTCGATGGCGGTACGCACCTTTCCGGATTTCGCGGAGCGATCACCCGCACGATCAACGCTTACGCAGAGACCAGCGGTCTGACCAAAAATGCAAAGGTCGTTCTCTCGGGCGATGACGTCCGCGAAGGGCTGGTCGCAGTCATAAGCGTAAAGATACCGCAGCCGCAGTTTGAGGGGCAGACAAAGGGCAAGCTCAATTCGCCGGTCAAAGGGCCGGTCGAATCGTTCCTTAACGAGAAACTCGGAGAGTTTTTCGAGCAAAATCCAACGGTCGCGAAAAAGATCGTCGGCAAGGCGGTCGATGCCGCACGTGCCCGCGAGGCGGCCCGAAAGGCCCGCGAGATCGTCCGCAAGAGCGCGATGGCGGGCTCCGGCCTGCCCGGAAAGCTAGCCGATTGCCAGGAGAAAGACCCGGCGCTATCTGAGATCTACATCGTTGAGGGTGACTCCGCAGGCGGTTCGGCAAAGCAGGGCCGCGACCGCAAGAACCAGGCCGTGCTGCCGCTCAAGGGTAAGATCTTGAACGTGGAAAAAGCTCGGTTCGATAAGATGCTCGGCCACGGCGAGATCAAGGCTCTGATAACCGCTCTCGGCACCGGCATCGGCAAGGAAGATTTTGACGTCACAAAGCTCCGCTATCACAAGATCTGCCTGATGACGGACGCCGACGTTGACGGAAGCCACATCCGCACGCTGCTGCTCACATTCTTTTACCGGCAGATGCCGGAGCTGGTCGAAGGCGGCTATGTTTACATTGCCCAGCCGCCGCTTTACAAGGTGAAGCGAGGCCGAAAGGAAGAGTATCTCAAGGACGAAAAGTCGATGTTCCGCTACCTTATGCGGCAGGGCACGACCGACCTCATTGTCAGCGCCAATGGCGGCTCGCTTGAGGGGCGGCAGCTTACCAAGATGCTCGAAAATACCATCGAGCACCAGCGCTATGCACAGCGATTTTCCCGCCGGCTTGGTCATGATGAAGTTTTGCTCGGGGCGATCCTTGAGGCCTTTGCCGGCCGCGAGGGCGTGCTCAATCGCCATAAAGTAAGGCTCAAGAAGGTCTTTTCAGAAGAATCGCTGATGGCCGAGGTGCAGGCAACCGTCGCCGCGGCCGGTTTTGAGACCGAGCTGATCCCGGACCTCGAACATGGCCTTTGGGAGATCGAGATCAGCTACCCAAACGGCTCAAAGACCATCTTTGACTGGAACATGGCGAGCTACGTCGAATTTCAAAAGGCGGTCGAGCTCAAACGCGACCTTGATACAGACTATCCCGGCCCGTTCATGCTCGGTGAAAACGGCAAGACCGAAGATGTGCCGACCCGCCAGGTTTTGCTCGAAAAGGTCACCGCACTAGCCAAGAAAGACCTTTCCATCCAGCGCTACAAGGGCCTCGGCGAGATGAACCCCGAACAGCTCTGGGAAACGACGATGGACCCCGAAAAGCGGACGCTGCTGCAGGTTACGATCGAGGACGGCGTAGAGACCGACATGCTCTTTACCGTCCTAATGGGCGACCAGGTCGAACCCCGCCGCAAGTTCATCGAAGACAACGCTCTGGATGTGAAGAACCTCGACGTCTAAGCGGAAGTTGCGGAGTTGCAGAGTTGCAGTTTGGAGTTCCAGCTTTAGCTGGCTCCGGGAACGCGGGCATCCCTGCCCGCCCGTTCCAAATGCACAAGCCTGCACGTTAGTAAGGGCGGTTCATTCAATTCGGATCATCGAAATCTAACAGTCGTCGTAGACGACGCCATTGAGGTAGCCCACGTCGTAAGACGTGGGTCGCCAGTGAGCGATCTTCGGGAACCGTTGAAGACGGTGGCATTGGAACCGCGAGAATGCCGTCGTCGGAGACGACTCATGGAACGTCGCTACCCTTTCCCATAACTTACGTTATGGGCTACATTAATGCCGCGGTCTTCGACCGCTTCATTGCTTCAAGACCTCGCCGGCAACACCCTCTACCTTTCCCTCGCCAAAACCATCTCCGTCGCCACCCGAAAACGAAAGCATCACTCGCGATCTACGATTCCTGAGAAGAGGTAGTAAAGTTACAAGATTTCGGATGATAGCTGTTCAAAACATTTATTATCTTCTGAGCTACCTCACTGCCGCCATAAGATTTTTCCAAATCATCCAGGTTAACGATGTCCCATTCTTGGGTCGGTGCGTGAACCGAATATACCTTTACAAATCTAGCCGCTTCGTTTCGTTGATGTTCGTCATCCCATGCCTCGATCTCTTCACGTAAATACTGTAGCCGTTGATGCCAGTCGTCGTATTTGAAATACCTTCCATTCCTTTTTATTTTAACGGTCGAGAGATCGCATCCGTTGCTGAAAGCGGGGTCTCGAAGATCCGCATTCTCAAACGAAACATTTAGCATTTTGTTTTGTTTAGGCTGTCCGAATTCTGAAAAGAACGACTCATGACCATACGTGCCTCTAAACCAGACATCTTCCAATACGCCTTCGAACCTGCAATTTTCAAATGATGAAGCATTGAAATCAACGCCATTAAGCTTGCAGTTGGTGAACTCGGTGTCGACAAACTCAGCTCTGGTGAAAACAGCCCTTTGGAAACTGCATCTGTCGAGCGTGCAGGTATTGAACTGCGTTCCTCTGTAACCAATCGCAGACATGCGAAAGTTACAATTCACAAAGACACAGTGTTAAAAAAATGTTTCCGTGGTCCGAAGCACCTGAGAAATCAGTCTTTTCAAATAGGCAGTGTTCAAAACGATTGGTTTCCAACCAGGAATTAGAAAAATTCGCACGAGAGAGATCGATATCCCTCAAGAATACATCTTTTACAAGTATTTTATTTGCATCATAGCCTCGGAAATCTATCAGGTCTTTTTCCGTTCGGCCAAACGGCGTGTGATCAATATTTAACGCACCGCCATGCTTGAAGACATTGAATATTCGTTCACTAGCCCGATCATTTTCTGCGGAAGCTTTCCATCTTGTTATGAGTTGTTTGACTGACATGAAAGATTTGGGGTCGGGCCTGCGATATTGCGATTTTTCCCAACTCGTTGTGCAATTTTAGGCCTTGGGGTGTGAGATGGCAAGAAAAATTCGGTTGGAGGTCGAGGGTGGGCTTTATCATTTGATCGTTCGGGGCAACGACCGGAAGGATGCATTTCATTCGCGTGGGGATCACGGGCGGTCTCTCGCGATGCTCGAAGCGGTCAAGGCGGAATTGCCGGGTTCGGAGTTTCAGAGTTTCAGAGTTGCAGAGTTGCAGAGTTTCAGAGTTGCAGAGGGTGCGGAGCTGCGGAGTTCGGGATTCAGCTTGTGGTTTGAAGTTCCAGCCTTACAACAAATCAAGACTCGCAATATCGCAGGCCTAAACCCGTGGCTGGCGGCTCTCAGCGTTCTTTCCTAACCAATAGAACTTCGCCACCTCCGCAGACCTCGTCAACCGTTGCACCTAGGGTAATAAGCAGTTTGGCTGGCCTCGCACTCGACCGAAGCCTAACGGGAATGAAAAGAGTAACAGCATTCTCTCGCGAAACGATCAACATATACTTCCCGTCCGCAATATCAGATACCTCAAATCTCCCTTCCGCGTCGGTTGTAGTCTCGAATATTTCACGCTGTGTATCTTCTTTCGGCGTTACCCTAACGCTCGCTCGATTGGTTACTGATTCCTTGTTAACGAACGAGACGGTGCCCGAAAGTCTCGGCAAGGTCTTCTGCCCTATTACGCATATGTCTCGGCCAAGCGCTTCGTTCCCCGAGCCGAAGAGCGCAACTACAAATGTCAATACAAAAATCCAGAGAATGTGCCGTACATTTATCATTACCTCTTTCCTTCTTCACGCAAGTTCTTGAGCAGTACAACAAAACAAGAATCGCAATTTCGCAGGCCCGACCCCGCCGTTGTTACTATGCGCTGTTACTATGTGTTGATCGAATCCCAAGGTTTCTATTTCGAAAGGAGTTCAAAGGTCACATATATCTTATCCGAAACCGAGATCTTCCCGAGGGCGAAGGTCACGGTACGGGAATAGACACTTGGAGCCGAGAGGTCATTTCGTTCAAAGTCACCGTCGCCCATGCCAGAACCAAATCCTGAACCGATTCCGGTTGTATATCCCGGAGTATCCGCGCTTTCCTCACGAATCACGTAGGCGCGTCCGATCTTTTGACCTAACCTCATTGCATAAGATTCTGCTTTTGCACGGGCGTCATCGATGGCAAGAAGCCGAACTTCCTGTTCGTATTTTTCGAGGTCACTGTTCTCGATACTAATATTCACGATCCGATTGACGCCGGCGTCGATCACTTTTGCGAGAAACTCATCGATGCGATCGAGTTGTTTCAAGGTCACAATTATCCGCTTAGAAACTTCGTAGCCGATCACGGTCCCCCTGCCGCGTGGATCCTTATCGCCTGCTAGACGAGGCACGATAGTAAGTCGATCTGTTTGAAGATCATCATCTGAGATTTCAAAGCTTTTGGTAACGGCAAGCGTTTTAGCGGCGGCTACATCATTCAGGCGTTTTGCCTCCGCAATGGCGGCATTGGTGGTCACAACTTCGAACGTAAAACTCACCTGATTCGGAGCGACCTCAATATCGGCCTCACCGACAACAGATACCGACGGCTGAATAACAACCGTTTGGGAGAATGCCGAAAAACTAAGAGCACATACTGCTAGCAACAGAGTACAAATTTTCTTCATATGAAGCCTTAGTAGCGGGACACCTATCAAGGGTTGTATATGGTAGGTGAACGTTGCCGTCGCCTTCACGAACGGTCAATCAATATCCTGCCACGCGGTGCCTTCGATCTCTAGGATGAGGTCGGGGCCGTAGGCCATTGAGGGGGTTTGGAAGCCGGGTTTTAGGTCGCCGGCGAGGATGCGGCGGGTTATCTCTAGTGCGGCGAGTGCGGTGGTTGTGTAGCCCTCGGGGACGGTGAGCCGCTCTTCGATGCGGTTGCCGGCGTCGTCGCTGGCCTCGCCCCAGAGAAGGGTCTTGCCGCGGGCGCGTTCCGCGTCGCTCGGGCCGCCGGGCGGTATCTTGCCTTGCAGATAACGCTGGACCGGGCCGGTCGCGAGCAGCGGGCCGATGAATCGGCTGAGCTTCATAAGCCGTAAGGCGCTCGGCGGCGCGACGGTATAGACCTCGATGTTCGGGATGCCGGTCGAGTAAAACGCGGTCGAGACATCGCCCCAGGGGATGGTCACGCCGAGCTTTACGACGCCCTCGCCAAAGTCTATCTCGCGGGTCCGCCAGGCAGCCGGAACTGGCTTGATCTTGCCATCGCGGCGAACGGCGCCGCCCTTGTCGATGTTCATCGTCATCGTCGCCTGTGTGCCGTGCGAGATGCGGCCCTTGCCGTAAAATGCGAGCATCAGGTTCGTGGCCGAAGGGAGCCGATCCTTGAGCCGGCGGGCTAGGCAGTCGCTCGGGACGACGTCAAAGCCGACGCCGGGCATTATCATTATCCCGGCATCTTTTGCTTTCTGGTCGCCGGCGGCGCACGCCTCAAAGACGGCGATCTCGCCCGTGATGTCCGTGTAATGCGTCGCGGTCCGGAGGCACGCCTCGCCCATCTGCCGCGAGGTCAGCGAGAACGGCCCCGCACAATGGAGCACCATCGCGACCTCGTTCAAGGCCGCATCGAGCTTCGCCGTATCATCAAGCGAAAAGTCGCGATGCTCAAGCCCGTGCTTTTCTGCAATCGCCCGTATCGCCGCCTCATTCCGCCCGGCCACGATCGGCCGCATCCCGCGCTCGACCGCCATCCGCGTGATCAACTCGCCGGTGTAACCATTAGCTCCGTAGATTAGAAAATTGGTCATTTCGATATCATTCCTTGATGCTCTGAACGCGGCCGACCTGGCCGTCAGTTAGTCTCACTTTGATGCCGTGCGGGTGGTTTGGGGAGTTGGTCAGGAGATCTGCGACGGTGCCTTCGGTCAGCTTGCCGGTGCGCTGATCTTGTTTGAGGACGATGGCGACCTTGAGGCCGGGGCGGATGTTCTTTCGTTCGCGATGCGGCATATCTAAAAAAGCTTGTGGCCGAGTGCCTGGGTAGTTTTGAGTTTAGTCAAAAACTCGCGGCGGTCAATCTCTTTGGCGCCGAGCGACCGCATGTGCGGGGTCATTACCTGGATATCGAGCCACGTTGAGCCGCGCGAAGCGAGGTGCTCGATGAGGAAGAGCAGCGAGAGTTTTGAGGCATTTGGGCGGGTGAAGAACATCGATTCGCCGCAGAAGACGCCGCCCGCATCCACGCCGTAAACGCCGCCGACGAGGTTGCCGGCATCGTCCCAGGCCTCGACGCTATGCGCTCCGCCGGCCTCGTGGAGCTCGGTGTAGCGTTCGATGAACGCCGCGGTTATCCATGTGCCCTTTTGGCCGGGTCGGCGGGCGAGCGCGCACTCTTCCATCACATGTCGGAAGTCCTCATCGATGGTGAAGCGAAGGCCCGAGCGGCGGCGGGCACGGGCAAGGCTCGCGGGAATATGGAGGTCGGCAAAGTTGAGAATGGCACGACGTCCCGGGCAGCACCAGGGCAGCGGCACACCGTCCATGTGCCACGGGAAAATGCCTTTTCCATAAGCCTCGCGGAGGCTCCGCACCGAAAGCTCAACGCCGAGCGCGACGACGTCCGGGCCGTAGTACATAAAATGGCCATACGGCACCCAATCAGGGAAATCATGCTCGCCGGGGTCGGGGAAGATCACGAGTAGATTCTAACCCAGAGATGCGTTGACTGGAGACAAGGAGAAGAGGAGAAGAGGAGAACAGGGACCGATGGGACCGATCTGCCCCATCGTCCCCATCAGTCACATTTTGCCTGCTCCGCTAGACCACCTGCTGCTTCCATTTGCCGCGGCGGAAGACAAGTGCCGAGGCAACGGCAAGTGCCGAGAAGGCGATCGTGATCGCCCAGAAGACGCCCTGCGGGCCCATTTCGAAGTGATAGGCGAGCACATAAGCCAGCGGTATCTCAAAAAGCCAGAAGATGACGAAGTTGAGATACGTCGGCGTAAGCGTGTCGCCGGCACCGTTGAACGAGCTTTCCATCACCATCCCGAGCCCGTAAAAGGCGTAGCCGTAACCGACGATCCGTAGGCAATCGATGGCATACCGCGAGACCTCGGGGTCGGTGGTAAAGATCGAAACGACCAGTTCGGGAAAGACGATGAAAAATATCCCGGCGAGCCCGAGCAGGACGGCGTTAAGTATCGCCGCCGTCCAGACGGAGCGCTCGGCGCGTTCCGGTTGCCCGGCACCGAGGTTTTGCCCGACGAGCGTTGCCGCCGCATTCGCCAGGCCGACCGCCGGCAGGATAACGAAAATGATCACCCGCAGGCCGATCTGATAACCCGCAATGGCGACCGTCCCAAAGCCTGCGACAACACGCACGAGCCCGCTCCAGCTTAGCGTCGCGATCAGGAATTGCAGGACCGCAGTCCCCGAGAGCCGGACCAAAGCTACGAGCAGCGTCGGGTCAAAGCGCCAGTGTTCGGCGCGGATCTCAAGCCTTCCGTTGCCCGGCCGGAGCAGCGTCCATGCTGCAAAGGCGACGCCCGCCGAGCGGCCGATGACCGTCGCGACGGCTGCACCCGTTACGCCCCATTCCGGAAAGATCCAGATGCCGAAAATGAAGAGCGGGTCGAGCACGATGTTGAGCCCATTGGCGATTATCAGCACGCGAAGAGCTATCGCCGCGTCGCCCGCTCCGCGAAAGATGCCGTTGAGCAAAAAGAGGAACAGGATGACGGCGTTCGTGCCGAACATTATCCGCATGAACGGGAGGCCGAGTTCGATGACGTCCGGCTCCGCGCCGAGCAGGCCGAAGATCTGCCGGGCAAAGATGACGCCGGCGATCCCCATCGCTGCCGATACGAGCAAGCCGAGATAAATGACGTGTGTCGCGGCCCGGGCGGCTCCGTCCATGTCCTTTTCACCGACGCGGCGGGCGACCGTTGCCGTTGCGCCGATGCTAAGACCGACCGCGACCGCATATATGAGCGCAAGCACCGACTCCGTCAGCCCGACGACCGCGACAGAAGCCGCTCCGAGCTTGGCCACAAAGAACGTATCGACGATGGCGAAGAGAGCCTCCATCGACATCTCAAGGATCATCGGAATGGCGAGAATGATGAGCGCGACCGGGATCGAACCGCGGGTAAAATCCCGCTCGGTGCCGACAAATGCCTCACGCAAAACGGAAAAGAAAGTGTTTTTTTCAGCCGCCAAAGACGCGCTTTCAGCATTGAAAGACATACAAACCTACCTAAAAATAAAGCTATACATTCGGCACGGAGCGTGCCCGGAGCGGTCAGCGGGCGGCCGCGGGCTGCGGTGCCTGTGACCCGAAGGTGACGTGAGTTTTAGACAAGCGGCTTCAGCATGGTCTTATGAACCTACCACAATTGATCGAGCGAATGAAGTTCTACGCAGGTGAACTCGCAAAAGTTCAGAAAAATTTCAGCGCAGTTCGCTCTTAGTTTTACAGACGCATTCGCTCTCAAAATGCGGACTTTGCACTGTGCAACCGTTTACCCCTCTAAGGCAACTGAGTTATCATAATCTCGAAAATCGAGGAGAACGGCTATGATAAATCAGATCCGCGGCAGCACCATCTGATAACTAACGCGGGAAGAGTTTGAGGAATGTATCAGCCCGTATCGAGAGGTCGCTATTGACCTTGGTACGGGCGATGGGCGTTTCGTTTTGGACCTGGCCAAGCGGGAACCGGAAACGTTCGTCATAGGAATAGATGCGAACAAGAAGCCGCTTGAAAAGCCCTCGGTCAGGATCACTCGCAAACCTGTAAAAGGCGGACTTCCGAACGCGATGTTCATTCAAGCTGGGGTTGAGGATCTTCCGGGTGAACTCGCCTCGGTTTCCGATCGGGTTACGGTCAATCTCCCGTGGGGCAGCTTGCTCCGGGCGGTTCTTCTGACCGATGCGGAAGTTCTTCGAGGTATTCGTAGTCTGATAAAGCCCGGCGGCACTTTCGGGGTTGTGACCGCGATCGATCCGCTTAGGGATAGCCAGGAGTTGGAACGGCTCGGGCTCGCCGAATTGACCGACCGGCATCTTGATGTTGACCTGATCCGGTCGTATCAGAACGCCGGTTTCCGGCGGGCCGAGAATATGAACTCCGAACCGGAAGATGAGTCTCCGCTAGGGACGACCTGGGGTAAGCGCCTTTCCCGCTCGCCCGGCCGTCTGGTACGCCGGTTCGATTTTGTTGCGGAATGAGCAGACTCAATTGCTCGGCCCGCCGCCGAAATTCAAGTCTGAAAATGTCCGAAAGCTTTCGCCCTACAAGACGAGAGATGCTTCGCGGCCTGGCCTCGCTGGGGCTGGCGGCGGCGCTTTCGGGCAACGGATTTTCCTTTTCGCGGCGGGATGAGATCGAGATGCTCGTGCTTGGCGATTCGCTTATCTGGGGCCAGGGGCTGCGTGAAGAGGAGAAGTTTTACTACCTGACGAAGCGCTGGCTTGAAGAAGATGTTTTCAAGGGCAACGGGAGCGTAAGGCTGACCGTGAAGGCTCACTCCGGTTCGACCATCAAGCTCGACCCCGATGAGCAGGCCGCGCTCGAGCGCGGGAATCGTTCTGTTTTTGAAGAGCTTCATCCCGAGGTAAACGTTTCTTTCCCGACCATCGAAAAGCAACTCCGGTCGGCCCATTCCGAATACAGCGATCCGGCACGCGTTGACCTGCTAATGCTTAGCGGCGGCATTCCGGATGTCGGCGTCGCGAAAATAATCAACCCGCTCGAAAGCAACAAGAAGCTCCGCGAGCGGATCGACCTTTACTGCCGCCGGCACATGGGCGAGCTAATCACCGAAGCGGCGGAGAAGTTCCCCGCTTCGCTTATCGTTCTGGTCGGTTATTATCCGATCATCACGCGCCACAGCCCGATGAAGCGGATCGTCAACGACGTAATGGAGCTCTACAGAGTGCCTGGTTGGGCAAAACCGCCGATCAATAATCCGGCGACGCGCGCCATCTGGCGGCTCTGGCGAGGGAAGATGATCAAGCGTTCGCGTATCTGGCACGAAGGCTCGAGCGCGGCGTTCGCCTCGGTCGTTGAGGAGCTTAACGCCTTGGCCGGCCGTGAGCGTGCCGTATTCGTGCCCTCGCCGATCGATGAACGACAGGCCTTTGGCGCAAAGAATTCGCTGCTTTTTACCGTCGGCCGCAAGGGCAGCCCGGCCGACGCGATCGGCGAGACCCGTCTCCGAGAGTGCCCGCCCGCTCTTTCCGATCTCCGCCGAGAAACGCGTCTAAAATACAGCACCCGCTTCTGCGAACTCGCCAGCGTCGGCCACCCGACACCGGAGGGCTCCGCCGCCATAGCTGCCGCGATCCAAGAGAGGCTCGTTCCGCTTCTCGCCCGTCGTTTCAACGGCCGGGTACAGCCCGCTTCAAAATAGAAATGGACGCCGCACGTTGCCGTGCCAGCGTCGATCAAATGACCCTACGGTCCAAAAGGTTGATCTAGCTTCCGATTACGCCGCCGTCATCCTTGGTGATAACCACCAGCGCCGAACGCGGACGTCCTCCCGCTTCGCCCTCGGGCCAGGAGCTATAGCGCTTCGGGGCTGCGGCATCGTTGCGGCTGCCTGGCGATTCACCGGGATGCTGAATGCCGACGAACATCGTTTTCTCATCCGGCGTCACCATCACGCCCGTGACCTCGCAGACATTCGGCCCGGTGAGAAATCGCCGCGTTTCTCGCGTTACCGGATCGGCGCAAAGCATCTGATTGTTGCCAAATCCCTTATACGAATCGGCACGATTTTCAGGGTTGATGCTGCCTCCGGACACGTCCGTTTGGATCCAAAGGCGCCCACTCGGCGCTACATAAATGCCGTCGGGCGAGCCGTATTTATCACCTTTTATCGTCGAGCCATGGGCAGGGTTTTCCGGGTCGCCGCAAAGCGCAAAGAAATCCCATTCGAAAGTATCTTCGGTCCAGTCCTTGCGATGGAACCAGCGAACGATGTGGCCGTACGTGTTCGTGGCCCTTGGGTTGGCAGCGTCGGTAGCCGGATCAGACTCGCGGCCGCGGCGCGAATTGTTCGTCAGAGTCACGATGCCGGTCAGTGAATCTGAGAATGTGTCGATCCACTCGGGGCGGTCCATCTTGGTCGCACCGGCGAGGTCCGCGGCCTTTCGAGTGTTGATCAGGATCTCAGCGAGCGTCCAATCTTTCAACGCCGGGTTCGAGGGCGATAGCTCAAGCCATTGGCCTTTTCCGTCGGCAGTAAACTTGGCGACGTAAAGCGTTCCATCCTCAAGCGGGTCGATCCCGCGTTGCCGAGACTGCCGCCACGGCAGCCGAGAAACGTATCGGTATATATACTCGAATTGTTCGTCATCGCCGGAATAAACGACGACGCGGCCATCGCGAGCCTCCTGGACCTTTGCCCCTTCGTGTTTGAATCGGCCGAGCGAGGTATGTTTGACCGGGATCGCTTTCGGTGCGAACGGGTCGATCTCAACCACCCAGCCGAAGCGGTTCGCTTCATTCGGCTCGGCGTTGGCGTCGAAGCGTTTGTCGGTCGTATGCCAGAGATAGCCGGGAACAGATGTGATCCCATATCGCGTTTCGGATTCGGTCCGGTCGCCGGTCTTGCGGAAATAGCCGTTGAAATTCTCTTCGCAGGCGAGGTATGTTCCCCAGGGCGTAACGCCCATCGCACAGTTATTGATCGTGCCGAGCACCTTCGTCCCGGTCGGGTCGGAGGAGGTCTTGAGCGATGCGTGTCCCGCGGCGGGGCCGGAGATCTTCATCGGCGTTTGCCCCGTAATGCGGCGAGCGAAACGCGACGGGCGGACGACGCTCCAATCTTTGCCGTTCGCATTCTGCTTAATTTCTATTATCGAAACGCCGTGTGCGTTCTGCGATTTGGCGGTCTTCTCTGCATTCCAATTCGCCATTCCATCCGGAAAGAGAAGGACGTCGTCTGTGTATTCATTATTCTGGACTATCAGACCGTGACGCGAGCCATCGATCGGGAAATAGACGAGGCCATCATTGTTCATTCCCCATTGGAGCGATTGATCGGCTGCGGAATTGCTCGCATCGGGCTTGAATGCCGGGCCGTTCGATACGGGGTCGCCCCATGAGATCAGGACCTTTGCCGTATAACCTTCCGGCACAACAACACGATCAAGCTCCGAAGTCGGGATCGCCTTGAAACCGAGAAGCGAGCCATAGCGTTCAGCCGTCTGGGCCGAAGCCGGGATCGTATTTACAAGCGAACCAGCACCCGGAACAAGCGCGGCAGCACCCGTCGCCAGAGCAAGGCCGACAAACTTTCGCCGGGAAAGAAACGCCTCGGCTATATCTTCAAACAACTCATTTGCAGACGGATTTACACCAATATCTTCACTCACTATCGATTGCTCCTTGATGGTTAACGGACGAAATTTGCAGGAGTTCTGATTGTACTCTATCAACCTTACGATTATGTTAAGTCCTGTGGGGTTGCCGCAAGGCCGCTAGGCTAATCTTGAAATCGTTTGAATTGTGGAGATCGAACTGTATCCTAGAAAGAGATGAAGATCGCGGTGGCAATGAGTGGCGGGGTCGATAGTTCGGCGGCGGCTGCGTTATTAAGGGAGCAGGGGCACGACCTAGTTGGCTTTACGATGCAGCTGTGGAACCAGCGGCGGCATGTGAATGTTGATGAGAACGGCGACCCGCTGCCCTCGCGATGCTGCTCGCTTGACGATGTTTACGATGCGCGTCGGGTGGCCGATAAGCTCGGGTTTCCGTTCTATGTGCTCAACCTTGAGAAGGACTTTGACCGCGACGTGGTCGAGCCCTTTATCCAGAGCTATCTTTCAGGCGAGACGCCGATACCCTGCGTTGCCTGCAACTCGCGGCTGAAGTTTGCCTCACTCGACCGGATGGCCGTTTCGCTTGGCTGCGACAAGGTCGCGACCGGCCACTACGCCCGCGTTGAATATGACGAGGCGGCGAACCGCTACCGGCTTTTTCGCGGGCGGAACCACTGGAAAGACCAGACATATTTTCTCTGGGAGTTGACGCAGGACCAGCTCTCGCGGGCATACTTTCCGCTCGGCGAAATGCTCAAGAGCGAGGTCCGCGACATCGCCCGGGATGCGAAGCTCAACACGGCCGAGAAGCAGGAATCGCAGGAGATCTGCTTTGTGCCGGACGGCAAGTATTCGGAGTTCATCGACCGTTTTCTTGAACACGAAGGCCGCGAGACCGAGATTCCTGAGGGCGGCGAGATCGTCAACGCAGCCGGCGAAAAGCTCGGCGAGCACACGGGCATTCATCGCTACACCGTCGGCCAGCGACGGGGGCTCGGAATCGCGCACGAAAAGCCGCTCTATGTCGTCCAGATCGAACGCGCCCGCAACCAGATAATCGTCGGCGAGGCGGATGAGCTGGATACGATCGAGTTCACCGCCAAAGGCGTAAATTGGGTGGCATTTGACGAACCCACCGAACCGGTACGAGCACTCGTCAAGGTCCGTTATCGCCACGACCCGGCACCGGCGACCATTCACGCACTTCCGGATGCCCACGCACGAATCGTCTTCGACGAGCCGCAGCGGGCCATAACCCCCGGCCAGGCGACCATCTTTTACGACACCGCCACCGGCGAAGAGGTCGTCGGCGGCGGCTGGATCGTGCGGGAAACTAAGGACTCGTAAGCTATGGGTAAAACACTGCTTTTTGTGTAGAAAAACGTGTCTCTGCCGACAAGTTGAAGCTTTTTAGTTCTGTTTACTTTGTGAGAGACTTGAGCATGTGGAGGATCTTCAAATGTCGACCAATTCTGTGGTTACCGTAACGAAAATGCTCGAGGGGCTTCCTCAATCCGTGCAGGACAGGGCGATCGAGCATTTGCGCGAATACCTTGACGAGATTACAGAAGAAATTCGTTGGGACGAGAGCTTTGCCACTTCATCCGATAAACTCTCGCTCGCAGCCCGACGCGCGAGTGAACAATTCAAGGCCGGGAAAACCGAGCCGCTCGACCTCGAGAGGCTATGAAGTCGGAAACGACCCCCGAATTCTGGACCGAGTATGCGAAGCTGGATGAAGATTTGAAAAAAGCAGCCCGAAAAGCGTATTCGCTTTGGACCGAGAATCATTTTCATCCTTCACTGCGATTTAAGTGCATTAACTCGGATGAGAACATTTGGTCCGTTCGCATCTCGAGGAGCCATCGAGCCTTATGCGTCACAGAAGCAGACACGGCTATATGGTTCTGGATCGGGAAGCATGATGACTACGAGATGTACTTCGGGTGAGTAAGCACCACTGTTTGATTCGAGAGTACTAAAATGCCAACACCAAAAAAACGACCCAGCAAGGCGGCGAAGTCCGCGAAAAAGATCGTTGAGAGTTCAAAGCTTTTGAACGAGAAGACGGAACGCGATCAGCAGAGCGGTTCCGAGTTTAAGGAATCAGTCGTGACGCCGCGTTCCAACAAATCTGCAATGAAGCCGCGGCCGGACAAGAAGCGCGGGTAGCGAACCGATGAAGAAGGCCGAGCTTCGCAGGCTTTATCTCGATAAGCGGCGCGGCCTCGCAGCGGGCGAGGTCGCCCGGTTTAGTACTCAGATCGCTGAGCGGTTCTTCAATGAGGTCGATCTCGCGGCCGTCAAAACGCTCCACACCTTTATCCGCATCGCGAAGTTCAATGAATTTGACACCTCGATGATCTACTACCGCATCTGGCACGAGCGGCGGGGCATCGCGACCTGTGCCCCGGTTACGGACCGCGAGACCGGCGAGCTTGAGGCCCGCTATTTTGACGATGCGGCCGTGCTTGCCGAAAGCGATTGGGGCATCCGCGCACCGGTGGGCACGGAAAAGGCCGACCCCGAAGAGATCGACCTCGTTATCGTGCCGCTGCTTTGCTTTGATGAGGCGGGACACCGCGTTGGCTACGGCAAAGGATACTACGACCGCTTTCTCGCTCACTGCCGGCCGGACTGCCTAAAGCTTGGCGTCAGTCTTTTTCCACCTGTCGCGGCAATTGAGGACATCCACGACTCGGACGTCCCGCTCGACCTTTGCATCACACCCGACCACACTTTCAGATTCACTGAACCCGACGGATGGGTAAATTGATACGAAAGTCGCAATAGAACAAGTTGCATCAACCTACTGCTGAGCGGAAAAGCTGTGCTTTTCCGAGGATCCTTCTATATAGATCCTTGCGGCTATGCCGCGGGCGGCATAGCCGCAGATCTTTTAGGGGAGCTTCGGCGAAGCTAAGCTTCGCCGCTCGGCGATAGGGGCAAGAGCAAAAGAGGCTGTTGGGCTAAGCCGCACTATCGGTCATGTCCTGCTTCGCCTTAAGAATATCCCGTATCTCCGTCAGCAGCGTTTCCTCAGCCGAAGGTGCGGCCTCGGCTTCGAGGCCCTTGAAAACTCCGATCGCATAACGCGCGAGAAGGAACATCACGAAGGCGACGATCAGAAACGTGATGATCTCGTTGATGAATTGGCCGTAAAGTATCAGCGGCTGTTTGGCGGCCTGTGCGGCGGCAATTTGTTCGGGGGTCGAGACCGGCATATTGCCGAGGTTGATGACCTTGCTGGAAAAATCGATGCCGCCCGTCAGCACACCGACGACCGGCATTATGATGCCGTCCGTGAAGCTTTTTACAACGGCGCCGAAAGCCGCTCCGATAATAACGGCGATCGCGAGGTCGAGCACATTTCCGCGAGCGATAAATTTGTTGAAATCGCGAAGCATTGTTAATCTCCTTTATTGAAAAAAAGGGCGGACACATTATTGCCCGCCCTGTTTCTATCCCGATGCTACAACGGCGTTAACCTTTTGCGGCCTCTACCAGTTCGTCGTCTTCCGTTTCTTCCGATCCGATCTCGATCGCGTCCGGCTCGTTGTACATGCTTGCTTCGGCTTCGATCTCCCGGGCAGATTCGATCGCCTGCTGCTCGATGGCCTTTCGGGCACCCATCATCGAGCACATTCCTTCAAAGATCGCGCCGTCCTCGATGATCATCCGCGGTGTCTGAATGTTCCCGACGACGCGGGCCGTCCGGCCGAGCTGAACGCGCTCCGTGGCGATGATGTCACCGTTAACAACGCCATTGACGACGGCCGCCGCGACCGAAACATTGGCATCGACCTGCCCGTTCGAGCCGACGATGAGCGTACCGGTTTCCGAGCTGACGTTCCCGACGAGCTGGCCGTCAACCCGGAGCATCGCCTGAAAATTCGTCTCGCCGGAGAGCACCGTCCCGTGGCCGACGAAGCCGCTCAGTCGGCCTTCCTTAATGTCGCGGGCCATCGCCTCGCTGTCCGTAACGGCACGCGATGATGAAGGCGATGCGGCCGGTTCGGCCGAGTATGGCGCGGTCTGCGTCGGTTGGCTGTAGCTGTTTGCCGGTTCCTGAGGTTCCGTTCTGGAACGTCCCATTCTGATCATAGAAAAACTCCTTATTTATGTATTTTGGAACGTTAGGCAAAGTAAACCGAGAAGAAACTGCGGTTTGCGAAGTGCGCTTCGCGGGGGTGCTTTTCGTCGCCTCGTATGCCTGAAGGGAATGATAGTTCAGCTTTGCCGCGGTGTCTAGTAAACGGGCGACTATTGCTCATCGGGCAGCATCTATGTAAGTATTAAAGGTTTCGGAGGTCGCGGACCAATTTTGTTTGCAGAGAGTAAGTTAAAATCTAAGTTGCTGAAGAAGATGGGCCAGGCCATCGGCGATTTTGGAATGATCGCCGAGGGCGACAAGGTGATGGTCTGCCTTTCGGGCGGAAAGGACAGCTACACGATGCTCGACCTTTTGCTCGATGTCCGCCGTCGAGCTCCGGTCAACTTTGAAATTCTTGCCGTTAACCTCGACCAAAAACAGCCCGGCTTTCCCTCCGAGGTGCTTCCGAACTATCTTGACGAGGTCGGCGTTCCGTATCGCGTGATCGAGGAAGATACTTACTCGGTCGTAATGAAACACGTGCCGGAGGGCAAGACGTTTTGCTCGCTCTGCTCAAGGCTACGCCGCGGAATACTTTACACCGTCGCGGTCGAAGAGGGCTGCACAAAGATCGCGCTCGGCCACCATGCCGACGACATCATCAACACGTTCTTACTCAACCTTTTCTTCGTCGGCCAGCTCAAGGCGATGCCGCCGATCCTCCGCAGCGACGACGGGCGAAACACGATCATCCGGCCGCTCGCTTACTGTCAGGAATCGGACGTTGCGGCCTATGCCGAAAAGAAGCAGTTCCCGATCATCCCCTGCAATCTCTGCGGTTCGCAGCCGAACTTGAAACGTGCCCGCGTAAAACAGATCGTCAGCGAACTCGCAAAGGAAGTGCCGTTTCTCCGCAGTTCGATGCTGACGGCGCTGACCAACGTAACGGCCTCGCACCTGCTCGACCCCGAGCTTTACGACTTCCGCAATTTTGAGCCGCTGGTCAAGCAAATACCGGCCGGCCACGGCTCGGTAGAAAAAGAGCTCGATGCGGTCTTTGACCACAGCGAGCCCATGTTCACCCCGAACCTGATGGAAGCGGCCGGGATTCAGTAGTAATATCTTTCCCTTTGTGTGCTTTGTGAAAAAACTTAGCGGCCTTTGTGTTTCGTTTGCTTAAACACAAAGGCCGCAAAGGCATTCACAAAGTTCTCGGAGTTCCGCCTTACGCCCGGCCCTCCTTCGCAAAGGGAGTTGTAAACTAGAACTTCAGCTTCCGAGTTTTAAATACCTTATCGCTAACCTTTGCGTCGTGTTTGACGTCGCGTATCTGCACGACCACGCGGCCGTTGCTCGGGCTGTTTTGAATTATGCGGAACGGGATCATAATTCCGTCAACGCTACGATAATCCTCAAAGTTCGTCGTCAGCGGTAGCTGCTGGCTGCTCGTGCTTGACGGCATGAGCGAATCCCTTCGGACGGTAAGGTATGTTTTTGTCGAAAAGTAATCGGTCGTCTTTGTTCCCTTTTCCGAATCAAATTCGACGACGTAGCATTCCTCCTCGCCGCATTTTGTCTTGCGGAGCACAGAGGCTTTGTCGTAGTTGGTTTTCCAATTGAGCGGAGAGTAAAAATCCGAGTCGATGCGTCTGTTTTCGAGCTTCTTTCCGGTCATCACTTCAGACGGGGCGAAGGTGTATGATTCCTCGCCGCGGGTTCCGTCGAAAAAGTCGTAGCCCTTGGCGATGACCTTTCCGGCCGCTGACATCGTAAATTCCGAAGCGGACATCGTCGGAGCTTTGGTCCATGAGGTGCCGGTTCCGGAGACGCCCTGATTCTCAAAGTTGATCGTCGAGGTGGTGACCCGCGTTTTGTACTTGCGGATGTTCGCTTCGCCGCCGTATGCTTCGATCACCTTCGCCATCAACTCATCTATCGAAGGCAGGTCCGCCGGGGCGGCATCGCCCTTGACGCGCGTAAAGGTAAAGCTGCCCTGCGGCTGGTCGAGTACGATCGCTTCGACCTGTTTTCCGGCGTCGCGTTTGACGGACATTGAGAATGAATCAGGCAGCGGCGTCATTGCAAACTTGCCGTCGGTTTTTGGTGCTAGAGCATAAGGCTGCTGGCCCGGAACGACGAGCGAGATCTTGCCCGCAACCTCTTTGATCTCGATGGTCCCTTCGCCATTTGGCGTCAGATACTTGCCGACAAGGTCCGCAGGAACGGCACCGCCCGCGGCCGGTTGCCCGGGCTTGTCGGCCGGCTTAGCACCTTCGGGCTTGCCGAGAATGTTTTCCCAAACGATCGGCATCAGCTCATTGCCGAGCGAGGAACCGGAGACGTTCGTCAACATTACAAAGCCAAGCTTTTTCTCCGGGATCATCGCCACAAGGGCGTTAAAGCCATCGATATTTCCGCCGTGCTCTACGACCTTCATCCCGTTCCAGTCGCGGACGAACCAGCCGAGAGCATAGCTGACCGAACCGTTCGGCGTAATTTTCGTCTGCGGCTTCATCCACTCCTCAAAGCTCTTTTCTGAAATGAGCCGCTTGCCATTGTGCACGCCGCCGGCGAGGACGAAGCGGAGCCATTCGGCCATTTCATTTGACGAGGAGTTGATCGAACCCGCCGGTGCGACCTGCTTGATCTCGCGATAGGGAAGCCGAATGGTTTCCTTCGTATCAAAGTTGTAGTTATACCCGAACGATCGGTCGGCTACCTTCTCCATCTGTTCGATGGTCATCGTGCTCGTCGTCATCCCGAGCGGACGAAGGATGCGTTCGGGGATGAACTTTTCCCATTCCTTCCCTTGCGCAACCGCGACGACCTCGCCGGCTGCCGTGTACATCAGGTTCTGATAGCCAAAGCTCTCGCGGTGCTTTGCGATCGGTTTTGCTTCGCCGGCGACCTTGATGAGCTCCTGCCGCGTCAGCCGTCCGGTGATCATCGCCAGGTCCGTACGGTTGAGGCCTGACGAATGCGTAAGCAGATCGCGGATGGTGATGTTCTTGTCCGTTTCGGGGTCGGCCATCTTGAAATAGGGCAGGACCGTTCGCGGCGAGGCATCGAGCGAAAGCTTGCCTTCATCGGCAGTCATCAGCACGGAAAGTGCCGTAAATGCCTTGGTCGCGGAGCCGATGGCGAACTGCGTATTTGGCGTGACAGCGACCTTTTTCTCAAAGTCCTTGTAGCCCAGGCCCTTTGAATAAATGACCTTGTCATCTTTGACGATGGCGAGCGACATTCCCGGAATGCCGAGCTCCTTTCGGCGAGCCTCGAGCTTCTCCTCTATTGCCGCCAACGCGGCGGAGTAGTCCGCAGCCGGAGCCGCGCCTTGAGCAAAAACTGCTCCCGGCATGGCCGTAACGACCATCACAAATGCGAGAACGAAGGCGTAGATAGAACGAGTGCGGGTATTTAGCTTCATAGATTTCCTTTTGTTTCTAGATGAGAATACGGCGGAAACCACCATTTGGTTCACGCTTTTGCGCCGAAGCCTGCCCTATTCGGGGCTTACATTTTTCTTAACAAGCTCGGCCGCACCGAGCGCCGCCGCAAGATAAAAGGCCATCGCGACCTCGCCATCGCCGAGATTATTGTGGACGATGCCCGCCGTGAAAAAGCCGGCGACCCCGCCGAGCACGCCGAGCGCTATCGCATACGGCACATCCGGCACGTCGCCGCCGAGCCGAAGATATCGCCAAAGGCTACGGACATAAGCTCCAAGAAAAAGCAGCCAGAACAGAAGTGCCGGGAGTCCCCGTTCGGCGGCGATCTGGATCGGCGTTGAGTGAAAGTGGCCCATCGGCAGCCAGCCGCGGTCGAAGAGGCCCCATTCCTGCCAACGGTTTTTCAGCGAATCCATTCCAACACCGACCAGCAGATGCCGCGGGCTTTCGGTCGCGAGCCGAATGCCATCGCGCCACATCGTCTTGCGGTATTCGTTGGTCTCGTCCTGCTGGCGCGTTTGTTGAACCACGTAGTAACCGCCGGCCGCCGCGGGTATCAAAACCACGAGCATCAGCGCGATAAGCCTGCGATTGCCGATGGCGAGCACCATTACGATGCCGGAGACAAGCAAACCGAGCTGCGACGCGCGTGTTCCTGAAAGCAGCAAGGCAACGCAGATCAACGCGAGACAGACCGCGGCAACGAGTGCGATGCGAAGCCGCTGCGACTTCAGAAACTCACGGAGCGCCGAGCCGCGACCGAATGTGAGCCCGAGCACTAGGCCGAGAGCGAGCGACGCGATGATCTGGAGCACCTCGCCATAGGTCGTAAAATGGCCAAAAAAGCCCTGGGCTCGCCATCGGTGGCTCTTTTTCCACGATGCGAAGCCAAGCCGCTCTTCGGCCGATGTGCCGCTGGCTAGGTCCGAGCGACGGAGCGTTAGGGTGCGATAAATGTCCGGCCGGTTGAATGTTGCCTCGGCTGTTTCGTTTACCTCAAGCGCGGAAATGATCTCGTCGGGCGAAGAAATTCGCTTGCCGTTGATGCGGAGAATGGCGTCGCCATTGGCGAGCCCTGACTTTGCCAAAGCTCCATCCGCCCGAAGTCCGTGGACCTCGACGCCGCGGCCGATGATGCGCTCGACCGGCTGCCAGACGACGTTGACCATCGCCGAGCCGATCATCAAAAATGCAACCGCGGCAATGGCCGAACGCGTTCGCAGATTAAGCCTCGCAAGAAAGAAAATGAGGAAGAGCCCGACGCCGCGGAGCTTATCAAGCGAGATCGCCGGTTCATAAGAAAGTGCGGCGCTCAGCACGCTCCAGCCGATGAAGGCGAGCAGGAACGCGTCGAAAGCAAAGAAGCGAAACCGCGGCCGCGGCGTGATGAAAAGCCTCGCGGCCGAGAGCGTCATCCCGAGCAGCCAGGCGATCTGCGTCGCTGCGATCGACTGCGGAACCGACGCCGCCATCAGCAAAAGGAAGACGAACGCGCCGCGCTCGAGCCAGGCGGCAAGCGGGCTTCCGGGCTCGATGCCGGCGAGCTGGTCTAGTTTGCTGAGGACAGATTTCATCGCGGAGACGCCTGACCGACAAGAATAAGGCCCGCGGCTATGCCTTGTCTATCGGCGGGCGATTTGGTTGAATTGAGTTTTCTTATGAGCGAAGCGGAAATACAACGCGACCAACACATAACGGCCGAGATCAAGCTCTACTACGACCTCCTCTTGCCGCAGGACCTCGCCGAGCCGGCGCCGCTCCTGATCGCCGTCCATGGCTACGGCGCGCACAAGCGGTACATGATGCGCGAGGCACGGCTGATCGCGCCGGAAGGTTTCGCCATCGCCTCGGTCGAGGCACCGCACCAGCACTTTCGCAAAACTGACGACGGCTACCGCGTCGGCTTCGGTTGGCTTACGGACCATCGGCCGGAGGACTCGGTCGCGCTCCATCACCGCTTTTTGCTCGACCTGATCGATCGCCTGAGCGAGGAAGGCGCGGTCGACGCCTCGCGGGTTTATCTCTTTGGATTCTCGCAGGCGTGCGCTCTCAACTTTCGCTTTGCGTTGACCTATCCGGAGGCGGTCCGGGCTGTTATCGGCGTTTGCGGCGGCATTCCGGGCGACCTTGAAACGAGCCCGCTTTACAAGCCTTTCGACGGCCGCGTGGTTTATCTCTACGGCGACGACGACGAATGGTACACGAACGAGAAGTTCACCGACTTCGCCGAGCGGCTCACGAAACGCCTCCCCAACACAACCACCCGCCAATACCACGCCGGCCACGAGATAACCGAAGAGATGCGAGCCGACCTAAAAAAATTCTTGGCAGAGGAGTAAAGCTTTGATATCATTCCGCCGATGTTTTATTCACGCTCCTGCCTGTGTATCGTCGCCCTGCTGGTCCTAGCTTTCCCGCTATCAGCACAAGACGCGCCTTCGCCTGACATCCAGGGCGTCCGCTCCTTCAACGAGGGAAAGTACAAACTCGCGATCCGCGAGCTAAGATCGGCGCTGAGGAATGCTCCGGTAAAGGACGACCCGAACATATGGAATATCCTTGGAACGGCCTATTACGAGACTGGGGACGCAAAGGGCGCGGTAGAAGCTTATAAGAAAGCAAAGAGTCTTGTTCCAACAAATCCGACTTTTCGGACAAATCTGGCTGCCGCCCTTCTTAGAATCGGAAAGTTTAAGGAATCAAAATCAGAGGTCGACGATGTCCTCACGAGCCATCCGATATTTCGCAACGCACTCTACTTTCGCGGGATCCTTGGGCTTGCCGAAGACGATATTACCGTAGCTGAGGGGAACGCTGAGGTGCTGGTCGAGCGCCATCCGACACACTCGACCGGTTATGATCTGATGCATCAGGTAGTTCTTGCGAAGATCACGGTAGAAAAATTGGCAAGCGGACCTATAGCACCGGTATTGGAGAAATTGAAAGACGCGAAAGTGTGGAGCGAAAAGGGTCTCGTTAATGTTACCGACAAAGACTCGAGAGACAGGCTCAAGGTTCTTGATGACGAACTCGGCGTTTTGATCCATCAGATAGAAGAGCAAACACTGAGGGATACAAATGACAGGCAAGCACCCAACGCAGGTGACCAGACAAGAACGCCACTTAAGGTCCTCTCAAAACCGCGCCCGGGTTATCCCGAAGGAGCTAGGAAGGCCGGAAGAAAAGGCGCGATCGTATTACTCGTTATGCTCATGAGTTCAGGCCAGATCGGAATTACCTTTCCATTGAATTCGCTCGGACATGGCTTGGACGAAGCGGCAATGGCGGCGGCTAAGAAGATTCGATTCGTACCCGCGAAGGTCAACGGTCAACCCGTCACACTTGTTCGGAGAGTTGAATATACATTCGACCTATATTGAAGGTTATCAGCTTGGATTACCTCCCCGCGAACTCTGCGTTCTCAGCGTTAAAAAACTGCAGTAAACACCAGGTCCGCACAGGCATTCATATCACCTATCTAAAGTGCGAGTTTTCTTATCTCGACCTTGCCTTCTAGGTTACGGGGAAGGGTGAGTTTGAGAGAGGTTTCGCCGTTTTCGCTGGTTTCGAGCGTAACGTTGAGGTCGCTGGGTTCGACCTGGAGCAGCGGCGTCCTCGGGCCAAAGAGCACGACCGTTGCCCGGCGGCCGCTTTCATCTGCAATGGGCACGAGGAAGATGCGTTCCATCCGCTTTTCGCCGATGCGGATGGTGACGTCCACGTAGGGGTCGAGCAGGTTTATTTTCGCGCTCGCGACATTTAGCCGGACCTGGCGGACGACGACATCCGTTTGGCTTCCGGCGATGTCGATCCGCTCGGTTGAGACGCTTTCAAGGCTCCGCACGGCGCTCTCCGGCCCGCGCACCCTAACATTTGTCGGTACCACCGCTCGCGAATATTCTTCAAATCCCTCCGGCAGTTCGCCACGTGTTTCGATCGCTACGCTGACGGCCCGCTCCTGCACCGCCTCAAGCCGGACGGGAACGTAAGCAGGGCTTATTTCCTCGACCTTTACGCCGCTCGGCAGGTCGAGTGCATCGGCCTGCGGCAGAAGGTCGACGACGTGCTCGCCCGGCCCGAGCCCCGTAAGGTCAAGATAAAAGCGGAGTGCCGAGCGGTCGATCTGCCCGAGCCGACGCTTATCGCCGCTGACGACGATGCTCGCCGTTTCGAGCGGAGTATTGCTGACGACAAAATCTTCGGCGGTGCGAAGCGTTATCGGAACCGCCGGAATCTGTTCTCGGGTCGGTGTGCTGAGGCCCGTAACGCCGACCCAGAGCGCGAGCGTTACGCCAAGCGCGACCAGCTTAATGAGCCAATCCTCAAGAAACACCTTCCGCAGAATGTGTTTGATGAAGAGCCCGACGGAACCTGCCTCGGCAATTTTTTCCTTGATCAGATCCATCTAGGTCGCGGCTTCGCTTTTCGCCTCCTCGATGTTCTTAAGGGCCTTTTTTTGTGCACTGGAGGTCGGAACGCCCATCGCGGTAAAGAGCAATTTGCGAAGCTGTGCTGTATCAAGATTTCGGCGAACACGCCCGCCCTCAACCCAGGTAACGAGTCCGGTTTCTTCGGAGACGACTATCGATATGGCGTCCGTGCCTTCGGTGATGCCGATGGCGGCGCGGTGGCGGGTGCCGAGGTCGCGCGAGATCTCCGGGTTTTTCGTCAGCGGCAAAAAGACCGAGGCCGCGGCGATCCGCTCGTCCTTAATGACAACGGCGCCATCGTGGAGCGGCGTCGCCGGGTCAAAGATGGTGACCATCAGGTCGTAGCTGATGACGGCGTCAAGCTGAACGCCGGAATCGATAAAGTTTCTGAGGCCGACATTGCGCTCGATGACGATCAGCGCTCCCGTCTTTTCAGATGAAAGCGTAGTTACGGCAAGGACTATCTCGTCAAAAACGCTGCCGCCAAATTGGCCCCGCTGCCGGTTTACGATCGGGAACCGAAGCCGGTTGGCAAAATAGATAAGCGCCTGCCGGATCTCGCTCTGAAACAGGACGATGATGGCAAACGGCAGAAGCACGACCGCCCAGCGGAGCACGAATTCAAGAGTCGCAAGGTCCTGCGCGACCGAGAGCCAATAAAGCAACGCGATGAGCACGATGCCGACCATCGTCGGAACTGCTCGAGTGCCGCGGAGGAGCTTGAGCACGACATACACAATGATGAAAACGAGCGTAATATCTAGCAGATTACGCAGCGTGATCAGCGAAGGCATGTAGTCGTTCATTTCCATTTTCGGCGGTTCGAAGCACGGCTTCGAGTTTGTTAAACACTTAGAATATCACAGCTTTTCGCCCGGTGTGTCGGCTAACTTCTAGCCGCGAAAAACGCCGACCAGTTTTCCCTCGGCGTTGACAATACAGACGGCGCCGATGCCGTTTCTCCTTACGGCCTCGCGGGCTTCGATCAATGTTGTATCAAGATCGACGAAGTGCTCGGCCGCGATGGGCCGCATAACGTCGCTGACCTTGGTCGCGTGCCAGGCCTTCGGGTCGAGCTCGCGTATCTCGGCAAGCAGCAGCATTCCAAATAGCTGCTTCTCGCGGGCGACCGGGAAGACCGGCTGACGGTTCATCGGCAAGATGTTTTCCACGACCTCGTGTATCGTCCGCTCGGGTTCGATGGCGACGGCGAGCTTCATCACATCTTGCACCCGCATCTGCGAGGCCGAGTTCATCTCGCGGATGATCGACCCGGCCGCGTCAAAGAGAAAAATGCCGACGATAACGGCCCACAGCCCGGTGAAACGATCCTGCCGGGCAATGACGATCAGAATGCCGAAGGCGATCAGCGCCGCCGCGATCCATTGGCCGCTCCGGCCGGTGAGGATGGTCGCTTCGGTCAGGTTTCGTCCGGTCCGCCAGAGATATGCCCGCAGGACGCGGCCGCCATCAAGCGGATAACCCGGAAACATATTGAAAGCCGCGACCAGCAAATTGCCGATCGCAAGGGTCAACATCAGCCGCGAGAGCACGTTGAGCTCCGCCGCATCTGCCGCGGCCGCCGCCGCACCAAAAACGACCGCCAAGACAAAGCTCGCCGCCGGCCCGGCGATCGCCACCCGAAACTCCGCCCGCGGCGAATCGGGCTCGCTCGCAAACCGCGTCAGCCCGCCAAAGGGATGCAGGACGATCTCGACCACGCGGAGCCCTTCCATCCGGGCGACCGCCGCGTGTGAAAATTCATGAAGAAAGATCGAGACAAAAAAAACGAGCGTCGCCGAAAGCCCAAGCACAAAGCTTAAGCCAAGGCTGCCCGTTATCGGCTGAATGCCGCCGGCGATAACGCCCGAAATGACCAGAAGCACCGCCAGCCAGCGGACATCCGCACGCACCGGAATGCCCGAAACGTGCAAAAGGACGAACTTGTGGCTAAGGCGGCCGAGAAGCTCCATCAAAAACGTTTGATGCCGAAAGCATACCAAACGCGCGACCGAACCTGCACCTCGCCCGTGTAAGATGCCCGACCGAAAGAAAGGACTCGTCTTAGTGACGAGTGACAAGTGACAAGGGTAGAGCCAGATTTGCAAAAGCCCGCGCGTCAGCAAGGGCGTTTCATCCAAATGAATTTTCACCCAATGGTTCGGACTTCTAGTTCCGATCTAGATTGCTCCCGAAATTCGCAGTCCCCGATCAATGATCCTTCGCACCATGAATATAAAATTCAGACGTTTCGATCATAATCGGCTTGTCTACCTTTGTGTGTCCGAAATAGGTTGCGACCTTAATAAGCCTTCTTGAATCCGCCTTGGACATAAGGGAGCTGAAATCAAAATGAGCTCCCTTTTTTAAACGACGCGGTACCTTTTCATCCGCCGGTAAAACCTCCCAATCAAAGATCGGAATGGTCCATTTTTCTTGAGTCACATCGAATCTCAGAAGGTGATACCAAACGTCAAACTCCTTGCCGTATTTGCTACCGAATATAAAGACGTCCCTATCCCGTCCATTTGTGATACGGAGATTCAAGCGCACATTCGCCGGTGGTAGATCGCGAGGTTGGCGAGGACTGATGTTCTCGATAGAAAGAACCGTTATTGTTACGCTGTCGCTATTCTGCGCCGGTGCAACTGCAGTGCAGATAGAGAAAAATAATGCCACTGGCAAAATCCATCTGTATCTCATCGTCTTTTCACATGCCATTTTTTTCAATCTTTCCTCGACCAATTCTTTCTGAAATGATCAAAACGGGCCTGCTGAGTTCCGTCACATAACCCTGAGATGTCGAAAAACCTTTTTCCTTTTACGATGGTCGCGATCCAGCGGAAGAAAAGAAATGGAGGAAGAACAAAAAGACGCCTACCCCGGAAATGATAAAACCCACATTCATTAACCTCCGATACGATTCGCTGTCGATCGCCGCAACCTGAAAGCGATCTATTTGGATATCATTTGAAATAAGGCCTTTTACGGCTGACCCTTCCGCATTTTCTAACCAGATTGTTGCAGGGTTCGACGTCAATTCCATCGCCAATATCCTTTCTCTTTCCTCTATTGAAATATAGGACGACGAAACGAAGAACTCACCCGCTGCAGTTTGAACCCCTATTGATTCCACTCCCTCGAGTTGCTCAAAGGCATATATTTGAGTGGAGATCTCAAAATAACTCGTCGCCTCTATCGACTTATTCGTGTATGCCCAAAAACTCAGGAATGCTCCTGCGATCACTACAATCGCAGCAAAATAGTAAAACCGCCGCTCACTTCGGTCCAACATTGCCGTAACGGATACAACGACAAAAGCGATCAATGAGCAGATGATAACCGTCATTTTTGCAACCCCTCAAAAACACAAGGCGTCACGCCTGCGATTCTGCGATTCTTTGGGACGTCTTATCCTCAGGTAAGAAGCAGCCATACAAGTCAGGCCATCCCGGGCAATTCGTGAAGCTCAACTTCGCCAATGATCAGGCTGATCAATTCCTGCAGGTTCTCAGGAAAGCTCTTCAAGTGTGATTCATAGCCCAAAGCTATTCTGCTTTTATCGAGGTAGATGTAATAAATATAATCGTCGTCCGAGACAGTTGTATCATCTAGGTAAATTGTCTCCTCGTTTTGAATTAGCCGTGCAAGTCGCTCAACCTTATCGGCCGGAATTTTACGACTTTGGGGCGCATATTTTTTGTCTACGCTAATAAGTGCTGGGTCGAAAGTCTTAGGTTGATGGTTCTCCGAGTGAGTTTCATCGAATGTTGTCAAAGTGTATGCTGCAACGGAATATTGCAGATCTCCGGCCTTATCAATCGAAATAAAATGCCCATAACAGCAACCGCCCCGTCCAATAAAAATCACCATTTCCTTGGGGAGTATTTGCTGCTCCTTCGCAGAAAACGTGTTGCTAATCTCGCGTTTATCGAGACCATTATCCACTGACTGCGGTGGTGTACACCCGACCGCCACAATAATGAAAACAACCAAAAAAGATAATTTCGCTTTTACCATAACAAAAGAGTAATGCCTGAGATTCTGCAATTCTCTTGGAAAAGCGTGATGCGTTTCGTTTTGTCGGGCGTTCGCAATTGCATGATTCTAACCATCAAAGATGCTCCGCGCCCGGTGGCGGTTGGCTTATTGGGTCGATTGTAACAGGGGTGTCAAGGGGAATTGGTAATTCCAGATTACAGATTCCGCACTGGATGAAAAGCCCTTTACGTGCAGGCTTCCGCAAAAAAAGCAGCCTGCGGAGGCTGCTTTGATGGGGTTGAAAGTATTGAACGGGCTAAGCGACGGTGACGTCCTTGCAGAGGTACACGTCCTGGATGGCATTGAGGAGGTCGACGCCTTCGGCCATTGGGCGTTGGAACGCTTTGCGGCCGGAGATTAGGCCGGTTCCGCCGCCGCGTTTGTTGACCACCGCGGTGCGGACGGCATCGGCAAGGTCGCCGGAGCCCTTCGACTCGCCGCCGGAGTTGATCAGCCCGGAGCGGCCCATGTAGCAATTGGCCACCTGATAGCGGACAAGGTCGATCGGGTTGTCGCTGGTCAGCTCCGAATAGATCTTCGGGTTGGTCTTGCCGTAGCTGCTTTCGGTGTTGAGAATGTTGTAGCCGCCGTTGCGCTCGGGCAGCTTCTGCTTGATGATGTCCGCCTGAATGGTGACGCCGATGTGGTTCGCTTGGCCCGTAAGGTCGGCCGCCGTATGCATATCGCCCTCGGCCGTTTTGAACTTCGAATTGCGGAGATAGCACCAGAGGATGGTCGCCATTCCGAGGTCGTGGGCATAGGCAAAGGCCTCGGCGACCTCAGTGATCTGCCGCGTCGCGTTGTCCGAGCCGAAATAGATCGTCGCACCGACCGCGACCGCGCCCATGTTCCGTGCCTGCTCGATGGTGCCGAACATCACCTGATCAAAGGCGTTCGGATAGGTGAGCAGCTCGTTGTGGTTGATCTTTACGATGAACGGGATCTTGTGTGCATACTTGCGGGCGACCGAACCGAGCACGCCGAAGGTCGAGGCAACACCGTTGCAGCCGCCTTCAATGGCAAGTTCGACGATATTCGAGGGGTCGAAATACTGCGGATTCGGTGCAAAGCTCGCACCAGCCGAGTGCTCAATGCCCTGATCGACCGGCAGTATCGAAAGATAGCCCGTACCGGCAAGCCGGCCCGTGCCAAAAAGCGTCTGCATCGACCGCATCACCATCGGATTGCGGTCCGACTGCGAAACGACGCGGTCAACAAAATCCCCGCCCGGCAAATGCAGATGGTCCTTAGAAATTGTCTTCGATTCATGCGAGAGCAGCGTCTCCGCCTCGCTCCCAAGCAGTTCCTGTATCTTAGCGATGTCGAGTGCCATTATTTTGCTCCAAAAAGTTGTTTATTATGTATGACTTACTGATAAAACGCGGATTATACCATAACCCTTCCGCCGTCTCTATGCCGGTGCGTTGCTCTCCGCCCAGCCGCCTCGCCGATGGCCCGCTTTGTCTTATTTCGGCCGATTGTAAAAAAAAGTTATTGATTTCTTGGGCAAACTCGCCTAAAATTTTCAGAACCCGAAACGATACAGTTTCCCAAATTGGTTTTCCCGCGAATTCGGCTTAGCTCACTAAGCCCGCGGCCCTTCGAAAGGCAATCAAGATATGTGGTTCCCCAACGCCGTTTCCCGCCGCGGTCTTTTAGTATCGGCAGGCGTGTGCCTTGCCGTGGCATTCTTGTGCCATTTGGCCGCCGCTCAAGTTTGGCAGCCCGTTACCCCTGAGGAACTCGCAATGGCCGAGCCGAAGGTCGAAAAGGGCGCGGATGCCGAGGCCATTTTCTGGGAAACGCGGCTCGATGACCGCAAGCTTTCACGGCTTACCGTCTCACATTACGTCCGGCTCAAGATCTTTACCGAACGCGGCCGCGAGAAGTTCAGCAAGGTCGAGATCCCCTTCGCCAAAGGCAAGACCGTTGAGGACGTTGCCGCACGCGTCATCCGGCCCGATGGCTCGATAGTAAATCTCGCTCCGAGCGATATCTTTGAGCAAGAATTGATCCGTATCGGCAAGGCGACCGTCAAGGCAAAGTCGTTTGCCGTGCCGGGCATCGCCCCGGGCGTCATCGTCGAATATCAATACACCGAGACCATTAAGGACGATTCGGTCGGCGGCGAACGGCTTATCTTTCAGCGAGAGATCCCGATGCACCGCGTTACCTACCGCGTGCGGCCCTATCGCAATTCGACGCTGCGGTTCGATTGGTACAACCTGCCCGAAACCGACTTTGCGGATGACCCGCATAACAAGGACTACAAGATCGCGACGCTAACCAACGTTCCCGCCTTCAACGAAGAGCCATTTGGTCCGCCGGCCAACGAGGTAATGAAATGGGCCTATGTCACCTATGGCATGGGTGGCTTTTTCTCGGGCTGGGGCTTTTTCGGGTCTTCGGTTGGGTCCGGCTTTGCCCAGAACATCAAGCCGACGAAAGATATTGACCGGATGGCGGCCGAGCTGACCAAGGGCCTTGCGACCCGCGAAGAAAAGGTCGAGCGGCTTTTCTGGTTCGCTCGCCGGGAGATCGTTAACGTAAGCTTTGATCGCAGCGTTACGGACGATGAAAGAGCCCGATTTTCGAGCAAGAATGTTACCCAAACGCTCAAGCTCAAGCGCGGAAATTGGTTCGACGTCAATCTTCTTTTCGCCTCGCTGGTGAGGTCGATCGGCCTTGAGACCGCATTTGTTCTCGCGGCCGACCGGAGCGAGGTGTTTTTCCATCCGGACAAATACCGCAACCGTGCGTTTCTTGAGCCTGCCGGCGTTGCGGTCAGGATCGACAACAGGTGGAAATTCTTTAACCCCGGCTTTCCATTCCTTACGCCCGGCCAACTCCCCTGGCAGAACGAGAGCGTTGCGGCATTGATGGCGGGCGAGGGCGGCAACGCGTGGAGAATGACAACGGCGACCGATGCCAAGACCTCCGTCGCTCGCCGGAACGGCAAGTTTACCCTGAGCCCCGAGGGAGATCTGATGGGGCAGGCGAAGATCGAATTTGAGGGCCATCATGCCGCGTCGCGCCGCCGCGAGGAATACCGCGAGACCAACACGAAACGCGAGGAGTCGTTCATTGCCGATCTTCGCCGGCGAATACCGAATGCCGAGGTGACGAATCTGCGGATCGAGCACTTCGACGATGCAACAAAGCCGCTGACGTATAGTTTTGATCTTAAGGTACCAAGCTACGCCCAAAGGACCGGCCGCAGGCTGCTCCTCAAGCCCGGCGTTTTCGAATCTGGGTCGGCGCCGCTCTTTACCGCTGAAGAACGAAAGACCGATATCAACTTTCCCTATCCGCTCTCGTACGCGGACGACATCGAGATAGTGATTCCCGAGGGGTTCGAGGCGGAGGATCCCGAAGTTCCGCCGGGCATTGCCGATTCAAAGCGGACCGCGACGCACTCGATACGAATGACGATCAACAAGGAAAAGCGAACGCTCGGCTACAAACGCGATTTCGTGTTCGGAAGTGGCGGCGAGACCGTTTTCCCGGTCGCTTCCTATCCGGCGATCAAAGAACTTTTTTCGAGGTTCAACCAGGCAGATACCTGGATCATGAGCCTATCCGAGGCCAGATAGTAGGTTGCCTGCTTTCCTGTGCCTCTTGGCCCACACCCCATTTCAAGCTTTTGCGAAGATGGGTTCTAAGAGGTAAATGATGAGAAGAAATTTCGGGTCTCTACCCTTGCATGTTTGTTTTGTTCTCGCGGTTTCATTCCTTGCCGCCGGGACGGCCACGGCCCAGCGTGACTGGCAGCCTGTATCGCCGCAGGAACTTTCGATGAAGACCTCCGCGGTCGAGCCCGGTGCCGATGCCGAGATACTCAACTGGGACGTCCGCATTGACGACAGCGGCGCCGAGCGAATGGTCCGGGAAAACTACGTCCGGGTCAAGATCTTCACCGAAAAGGGCCAGGAAAAATATAGCAAGGTCGATATTCCCTATCGCAAGGGCACAAAGATCCGAAACATCAGGGCCCGCGTTATCAAACCCGATGGGACCATCACGGAGCTCGAAAAGAGCGACGTCTTTGACCAGGAGATCGTCCGAGCGGACAAGATCAAGGTCCGGGCAAAGTCGTTCGCCGTTCCGGGTATCGAACCGGGCGTTGTCGTTGAATACCGGTTTCAGGAAGAGATCGCCGGTGCCTCCGCAAACAACATGCGGATGGAATTTCAGCAGGATGTACCGGTCAAGCGAAAGAGCTATTTCTTCAAGCCATATGCCGATGCCCGCGTGCTGACCTTCAATATGCCCGACAAGGGTTTCGAGAAGGACAAAGGCGGTTTTTACCGTGCGACGATGGAGAACGTTAAGTCCGTCAAGATCGAGCCGCAGATGCCGCCGATCGACGAGATCCAGTCCTGGTTGCTGGTATATTACGCGTCACGGCAAATAAAGGATTCGGGCGACTTCTGGTCTCGCTATGGCGGTTACATCGTCGCAGAGTACGACGTCAAGAAGACGCTGAAACCGGGCAAAGACATCACTCTCAAGGCACAGGAGTTGATCGCCGGTGTGACGGACCCAATGGAACAAATGAGACGGCTTTTTGACTTCTGCAAGGCCGAGATAAAGAATCTCGACTACGATACGGCACTGACCGAAGAAGAAAAGGACGACCTCAAGCCGAGCAAATCGCCGCTCGATACGCTCCGCAAAAAGCAGGGAACGACCGCCGACATCAATGAGCTTTTCGGTTCGCTCGCTGCCGCTACCGGGCTTGAGACGCGATATGCCTTTAGCGGCGACCGGAGCGAAAAGTTCTTCAGCATCCGGGCTGCCCATCAATCCTTTATTCACTTTGCCGGCATTGCCGTAAAGATCAACAACCGATGGACGTATTTCTCGCCGGGCGATTATTTCGTCCCGTTCGGAATGCTCGACTGGCGCGAGCAGGATACAACCGCCCTATTGCTTGGCTGGAAGGACTACATCACGGTCGAGACCCCGCTTTCGGGCCCGGCCGCTTCGAAGGCGACCCGCCGCGGCAACTTCAAGCTTAGCGAGGATGGCACACTCGAGGGCGACGTAGAGATCGCCTATACCGGCCATCTTTCGACCCGGCACAAGGTGGACAATTACCGCGAAACCGAGAACAAACGCGAAGAGATACTGAAAGAACTCGTTAAGGCAAATCTCAGCACGGCCGAGATCTCGGACATCTCGATCCTGAATCTCAACGACCCGGAAAAGCCGTTCACCTATAAATACAAGATCAAGGTGCCGGGCTACGCGACCAAGGTCGGCCGCCGGATGCTCTTCCAGCCCGGCGTCTTTGAGCGGGGTTCGAGCCCTGTCTTCTCAAGCGAAACGCGCAACTATCAGGTGTTTTTCCACTATCCGTGGTCGCACGATGATGAGATAAGGATCGCGCTTCCGGCCGGTTTTGACCTTGATGGAGCTGAAAGGCCATCGCCGGTAAAGGACGCCGCCAATGTCGGAAGCCTCGATATCACGATGGGATTTGATGGAGCCTCGCGGACGCTCATTTACAATCGCAAGTTCCATTTTGGCGGCGGCGGCAATACGCTCTTCACCGTGCAGGTCTATCCGGCATTGAAGGGAATGTTCGATCGTTTTCATGAGGTCGATAGCCATCAGCTCGCGATCGCTACGAAATAGGCCCGTGCCGCGGCCGAGCACCTGAATGGCCGCGGCACTTTTGCAATATGGAGGTTTTACTGATGAAGCAGAGAATGTTTCTTATCTTTGCAATGTGCTTTTTGGCGGCGGTCCCCGCTCTTGGCCAAAAGGCTCCGGCCTGGCTTACGGGCGCGGCCTCGCGGGCGGTTCCGGCCTATGACAAGGACGTCCCGGCGGTCGTGCTCTTTCGCGAGACTCACAACAAGCTTGAGGCAAATGGCAAGCTGATCACGACCGAAAAGTTTGCCATCAAGATATTGAATGCGGACGGAAAGGACCACGCCGTCGCCCGTGCCTTTTATCTCGTCAGCGCCGAAAAGGTCCGGAATATCGAGGCTTGGGCGATCAGGCCGGGCGGCTCGATCAAGGATTATGATAAGAAGTCCGTAGTCGATATTATTTCGGACCGAAACGACGTTTATAACGAGTATCGGATCAAGATAATCGACGGCTCGAGCGATATGGACGCCGGTGCGGTCTTCGGCTATACGGTCGAGACGGAATCGACGCCGCTCTTTTATCAGGACGTACATCTCTTTCAGACCGGATTGCCGGTGCTCAATTCGCGATACGTTCTCGAACTGCCGCAAGGCTGGGCGGCAACCTCGAAGATGTTCAATAGCTCGCCGCTTGCACCGCGGACGAGCGGTAGCAGCTACACATGGGAACTGGCCGACCTCAGGCCGGTGAAATCAGAGCCGCTGAGCCCATCGATCGTCAATCTCGTTCCGCGGCTGGCCGTCAATTATGGCCCCGAAGGAGCTTCGACCGCGGCCCACAAGACCTTCAATGATTGGCTCGATGTTTCGCGTTGGGCGTCTACGCTTTATGAGCCGCAGGTCATTATCACGCCGGAGCTTACGGCAAAGGCGAGGGAACTCACCGCCGGAGCGAAGACCGAACTCGAGAAGATCCGGGCCATAGGCTTTTACGTTCAGAACCTTCAGTACATCTCGATCGACATCGGCGTCGCCCACGGCAATGGTTACAAGCCGCGGCGGTCCGACCTTGTTTTCAACCGCGGCTACGGCGACTGTAAGGACAAGGCGAACCTGATGCGGGCGATGCTGAAGGTCTTCGATATCGAGGCGTACCCGATAGCGATCTATTCCGGCGACCCGTCGTACGTACGAACCGAATGGGCCTCGCCTCAGCAATTCAACCACTGCATCATCGCCGTTCGCGTGAGCAAGGACACCGATGCTCCGACCGTGATGGAGCACGCAACGCTCGGCCGGCTTTTGATCTTTGACGCAACCGACCCATACACGCCGGTCGGTGATCTTCCGGATTATCTGCAGGGCAGCCATGGATTGATCATCGCAGGTGAGAGCGGCGGGATAGCCAAAATGCCGATGACGCCGCCCGAGGCAGACGTCCTCGACCGAGAGCTTGAGGTGACGCTTTCGCCGACCGGCGACCTCGCGGGCACCATCCGCGAACGTGCCAACGGACAGACCTCGACAGCCTTCCGCTCGGAAGCTCGTCGGCTCTCGGCCGCGGATTACCGGAGAATGATCGAGGGCTGGCTGACCCGCGGCTCGACCGGAGCGAGATTGGTCGAATTCACTTCGGCCGATCGTCATGCGGACGCGGCCTACGACCTTGATGTAGAATTTGCCGCCCCGCGATACGGGCAGTTGATGCAGAACCGTCTGCTGATCTTTAAGCCGGTGGTCGTCGGCCGCCGGCAATCGCTTTCGCTGACCGAACAGACGCGTTCGAACCCGATCGAGCTCGAGTCATTGTGGATGCGGGAATCGGCAAAGATCACTTTGCCGGCAGGTTTCGCGATCGACGAAATGCCCGATCCGATCGATTTCGAATCGGAGTTCGGAGCGTACCGTTCGAGCTATGAGGTGAAGGAGAACAAGCTCCACTTCACCCGCTCGTTTCGCATTAAGCGGTCGCTCGTCGGGCCGGAGAAGTACAATGATGTTCGCGGGTTCTTTAAGAAGATACTCGACGCCGAACAGTCGTCTGTGGTGCTTATCCGAAAGTAAAATAGCTGCGATCAAAGCAAAAGGGCCGGAGCATTGCTCGCGGCCCTTTTTTATTTTGATCGGTTCGAATTAGGCTGATGTCTTTGGTACATCTATCTTGGCAGCGGCCGCGATCTTTTCACGCTTTGAACGGACGACACCGCCCGGCTTTTCAATTGTGACAGCAAACAATGAAGGATTCTTTGCCTTGAGCTTGGCATCAATCGGAATAACGACCTCGCCGTTCTCGTTAACGTCAAAGACACCGCCGTCGATCGGAGTCTCAGGATCTTGAGTCTCATCAAAGATCCATAGCTGATAGGCCTCTTTGTTCGGGTCGTTTGCCGGCAGGCCCTTAAAGGTCATGTAACCGGCCTGTTTCTCATCGCTCCAAACTACCTCGCCGCCGATCTGTAAATCTTTAACATTACCGGGTCCCCAATTGGCTTTAATGACATCACGTGCCGAAGCAAGCAATTGATCACGTTCCTGCGCCGGGGTCAGCTTTTGCTCAACCTGCGGCGTCGGCTGCTGGACTAAAGTCGGGGTCGAATTGTCCGTCGCCACATTCACTGCAAGAGCAACGCTCGCCGCAGCCGCAATGCCCCAGGGCAGCCAATTCCAAACCGACCAGCCTTGGGTATTCTCATCGGCTGTCGGACGTTTCTCAGTAGCCGATGAAGCGGCCGCAACCGGGGAATTCTGCTCCGCAAAGAAGCGGTCCGCATCCAAAAGGATCCGAGCCTCAACGTGCTGCGGCATTGGTTCAAATTTGTCCAGCGAGGCAATGCTCAAGGCCGCCGCCGCAAGCTCGAAAGCCGGGCCGTCAATGCTGCCGGTGCCTTGTGTATCTAATTGCTTCAACTCTCTCGACTCTTCCTCGGTCAAACCGATGGTAGCCTGTTTTACCAGGAGGTCGAGCAAAGTTTCTTCGCGCTCTATGCTCATACTGCTACCTCCTTCTTCGAATCCGTCGAACCGACCCCAAGGTGCTGTCGCGCCTGGATCAGTCCTCGCCGGGCGTGTGTTTTCACCGTTCCCAGCGGCATCCCCGTTGCATCCGCTATCTCCTGATGCGAAAGCCCGTGGATGATGGACATCTGAAGGACTTGTTTCTGCTCCGGACGCAGGACGTCTAAAGCTTTGAACGCCTCGCGAGCTTCAACCACGGTCTGAACGTTCTGGGCTGAGCGGTCGGCCGGTTCGGCCAGAATATCGTCGAGTGAATCGGCGGAGATACGACGCTGGTTGAATCTCAACCTGTCGATCAACCGCCGGCGGGCGATCATTGCTACGAACGTGGTTTCTGACGATTGTGAGGCGTCAAACCTTCCTGCGTTCTTCCAAATATCAAGAAAAATTTCCTGAACCGCATCTTCCGCATCTTCTTGATTACGGAGCATACGCTTCGCCAAAGACCAGACAAGACCTCCATAGGTCTTGAGTGCGGCCTGAACCGCATCCTGATCACCTTCAGCAATTCTTTGTAAGATAGCTTCTGCCACTGCTAGTTAAATATATAAACTATAAAGCTACCTTATTTCAAAGTGTCTTGCCAACTGGAAAATGCCTTCCGGGGGGCATCTTCCCTTCACAGTAGATTTCGTTTGAAGCGGGAAAGCAGTTTCAACTATTCGAAGGATGTTTTTTCGCGGGTAAGGGCCGCGGCGATAAAGATACCGAACAGCGTAAGCGAGGTCGCCGCCGATATGAGACAGAACTGGCAAAACGCCCCGATGACGAAAGCCTGTAGATAGATCAGCCAAAGCGAAAAGCCGGCCATTAGCGTCGCGAGCCCGCCGAAGAGCTTCCACATCCGCTCGTCGCCATAGGCCGCGAGCACGGCAAGCGAAAATGCCGTGAAATAGGCCAGGGCACCGGCCGCCGCGATCGGAACTCCTGCGACCTCGGCGTAGGGGCTCGATAGCACCTTTTCACAACCTTCGACCAGGCTGCACGGCACAGGCTCGGCGGTGAAGTGCTTGACCGAAAGATAGACGGAATCTGCCAACCCTACGAGGGCGACAATGCCCGCGGCTAGCGGAAGTTTCCGCAGCCCGGGCATCTCTATCTCTGTTACTTCCTCTTCGGCCACTATTATTGATTCGAGCTTGCGGCTGCTGGAGCGGAGTTCGCTGAGTTCGACTGCTGCGTCGCGGCGACGGCTGCGATCTCGGCATCAACTATCCGCCGGAGCGACGCGATGTTGTTGAGCTCTGAGAAAGGCACGGGCTTTCCATTGACGAATACGGTCGGGGTCGAGCTTACGCCCAAGGCCCGGCCGCGTTGGATATCGGCATCAACGCGGTTCTTCGTCTGAATACCTGCGAGGTCGGCCTGAAACCGCTGAACATCCATTCCGAGGTTCGTTGCATATTCCGACCAGATCTGGCGGTAATTCGGGTTTGCCGTCCAGGCTGCCTGATTGCGGAAAAGCTGGTCCTGCATCTGCCAAAATTTGCCCTGCAGCCCGGCGGCTTCGGTCGCCGCGGAAGCTTCGAAAGATTTATCGTGTGCCGGGATCGCAAGCGGATAATGCCGGTAGATGAAACGGAAATTTCGGTTGCCGGCATATGCCGAGGCAAGTTCTTTCATCACCGGATGCACCGCTGCACAGCCGCCGCATTGATAATCGGCAAATTCCTCTACCGTTACGGCCGCCGTCTGCGAACCGAGCATATTCACGCCGATCGGCGCACCCGCCGGAGCGTTGGCCATGTTCGGCGTCGGACGGGCCGCGGTCGAATTGCTTGAAGCGGTCGTCGCGGGCGAACTCGTCCCCGAATTGTAAAAATAGATGGCTCCAATAACCGCGGCCACGAACACAAGGCCGATGATGAGGAGCGGCATTCCGCTCGTTTGCTTTTGTTGTTTCTTCATTGCTGAAAGTTAGATCTAGTAATTATTTTACCGCCCGAAGCCGCGTCCGCAAGTTCTTCTTTGACGCCGGCAGTTCGGCGAGCGTTTTCTTGGCCATTTCGCGGATGCCGTCTGCGTCGAGGCCATACTTTGCGAGCAGGAGCTTTGCATCGCCGTGGGTCACAATTCGGTCCGGCACGCCCATCCTTACGACTCGCAGGCCTTCGAGCAGATTCTTGTGCTCGTAAAACTCAAGCACCGCTGAACCGAATCCGCCAGCGAGATACGCTTCTTCGACCGTGATAACGAGCCGGTGCGTTTCGGCGATCTCGGTCAAGAGCGCTTCATCAAGCGGCTTTACGAAACGGGCGTTGACGACCGTCGCATTGACGCCATCGGTTTCGAGCGCCTTGGCGGCATCGAGAGCCGGCATCACCATCGAGCCATAAGCAACGATCGCGACGTCCTCGCCCTCGCGGACGATCTCGCCCTTGCCGATCTCTATTAGTTGCGGCTCGCCCGAAATATCCACGCCGATGCCGTTGCCCCGCGGATAGCGGATCGCGGCCGGGCCCGGATGCTCGATCGCCGTGTGCATCATATCGCGGAGTTCGCCTTCATCCTTCGGGGCCATCAGCACGATGTTCGGATACCCGCGGAGATAGGCGATGTCGAGCAGGCCGTGGTGCGTCGGGCCATCGGCACCGACGATGCCGGCACGGTCCATGCCGAACGTAACGTTAAGGTCCTGCAGGCAAACGTCGTGGATCAGCTGGTCGAACCCACGCTGCAAAAATGTCGAGTAGATCGCGGCGACCGGTTTCATCCCTTCGCAAGCCATTCCTGCCGCAAAGGTAACGGCGTGCTGCTCGGCGATGCCGACGTCAAAAGAGCGGTTCGGGTGGCGTTCGAGAGCGATGTCGATGCCCGTGCCGTCCGGCATTGCGGCCGTGATGGCGACGATCTTGTCATCCGCGTCCATCAGGTCCGAGAGCGTATCGCCAAAGACCTTCGTATAGGTCGGAGCCGGTGCTGCAGAGGTCTTAACGGCCTTGCCGGTCTTCGGGTCGAATGGGCCGGTCGCGTGATAGGCGTAATAATTTCGCTCAGGATTCGGGAAGCCCTTGCCCTTGGTCGTCAGTGCGTGGACGATGACCGGGCCGTCGTCGATCTTCTTCGCTTCCTCAAGCGCACGGACGAGCATCGGCACGTTGTGGCCGTCGACGTATCCGATGTATTTGAAGCCAAGCTCATTGACCAAGGCACCCGGGAGAACTGCGGCGGCGATCGCGTCCTTAACGTGCTTTGCCGCACGGCGGAGGCTGTGGCCAAATCCGGGAACGCTCTCGAGCGCGTCGCCGATCTCTTCTTTTAAATGCTGATAACTTTGCGCCTCTTTGATGCGGTTGAGATATCTGTTCAGAGCGCCGACGGCCGGAGCGATCGACATCTCGTTGTCATTCAAGAGTACGATCAGCCGCGACTTCAAATGCCCGGCCTGGTTTATCGCCTCCATCGCCATGCCGCCCGCAAGCGAAGAATCGCCGATCAGCGCGCAGACGTGATGATCCTCGCCGAGCTTGTCGCGAGCGATCGCCATACCGAGTGCGGCCGAGATCGAGGTCGAGGCGTGGCCCGCTCCAAAGGTGTCGTATTCCGATTCGTCTCGGCGGAGAAAGCCCGAGAGCCCGCCGTATTGCTTTATGGTGTGAAAGCTCTCGCGGCGGCCGGTCAGAATCTTATGCGCGTATGCCTGATGGCCGACGTCCCAGACGAGGCGGTCATTCGGCGTGTCGAACACATAGTGCATCGCCACGGCAAGCTCGACCGCTCCGAGCGAGGCTCCGGTGTGGCCGCCGATGCGGGCACAGGTATCGATAATGAATTGCCGCACCTCGTCGGCGACCTCTTGGAGGTCTTCTACTTTTAATTGCCGCAGGTCGGCCGGTGAATTTATCTCAGACAAAAAACGCATTTGGCTCCGTGGCTCCGTGATATTTACGCAAACTCCGCATTTTAGCCTTTTAGTTCGGCAATGTTCAATTCGCCGATTTCGCCCGGTCGGTTTTCGGCTCGCAGGGTTTACACATCTTTACACCTAATTTTCGACTAAACGTCGAGGAGCGCCGTCTAACGTGGTGTCGTAAGTAATGCGATAAGAAATTATCCTAGTTCTTCAAAGAGGTAAATGATTATGAGATTGAGAAGCAAATTGATGTCGCTCGCAGCAGGTGCGGTGCTCGTTACGGGCTTTGCCGGAGCGGTCACGGCCCAAACGACCGATGGCGGCGAAAAGAAAGAGGGCCGCAAATATGAACGCCGCGGCGGTAAGGACGGCCTTGGAAAGGGAATGCGCGGCGTCCGCGGAATGGGCGGCATGCGCGGTATGCGTGGGATGCGGGGCGGCCCGATGATGGGGCTCCGCGGTGTTGAGCTTACCGATGCCCAGAAAGAGCAGATCCGCGGCATCATGCAGGCGAACCGGCCGGACGACTCAGTCCGCGAAGAGATGCGGACGATCATGCAGGCTCGCCGGGCAGGCACCATCACCGAAGATCAGAAGCAGCGAGCCGAGCAGCTCCGGGCGCAGGCCCGCCAGCGTGCCGAGCTTATAAAGGTTCAGGTCGATGCCTTGCTAACGCCTGAACAGAAAGCGCAGATCGAACAGAACAAGCTCGAACGCCAACAGCGTATGCAGGAACGCCGCCAGCGTTGGGAACAGCGTAGGCAGGAGTTCAAACAGCAAAAAGAAGCCGGCGAAACCAAGCCCGCAAATTAACACTTGCCCTGCAAAGGTGCCCTCCAACACCTAAAAAAAGCGGCCGAGAGGTTCAACCCTCCCGGCCGTCTTTCGTTTGCGCGATGCCCCGCTCGTGTCAGTAGCCCGACCGTTAGGGAGGGCGCAAGCCAAATGCGGAACTATGAATGATGAATTCGGAATGCGGAATCTGGAATTCGTTTGCGCAAGCCCGCACGAAGTAAGGGCGGTTCATCCAACTGCATTTTTATCAGGGAACCGAAACACAGCGGCCTCCGCGATGAGTTTTCTCAAGGCAGAGGCCGTCTGAGTCTTAACGTCTGACTACTAAATCCCCTATCTCACAAACGCGTTCGGCACCGGCCTATCACCAGTGATTCCAAATTGCAGAATGAGCGGGCCTGCCGTGGAACGCAGGGCAAACCAGTTCGAGTTCGATGGACGGA